>Ga0209630_10000001_pt1 | contig 976719 bp, 930 predicted proteins | sample COG_01_FD_184745 | JGI IMG/M metagenome (GOLD analysis project Ga0209630, IMG submission 184745) | Pelagic Microbial community sample from North Sea - COGITO 998_met_01 (SPAdes) (version 2) | ecosystem: Environmental > Aquatic > Marine > Neritic zone/Coastal water | place: Helgoland, sampling...
AGCTGAAAGGATCGAAGCTGAAAGGATCGAAGCTGAAAGGATCGAAGCTGAAAGGATCGAAGCTGAAAGGATCGAAGCTGAAAGGATCGAAGCTGAAAGAGTCGAAAGCGAAGCAAAAAAACATCACCCTAACGCACCGGTGTGGGCTACGAATCGTTTTAACGCAGTAGTCGTTGTCGTCAATAACGTTAAACTAGCTTTTCCTGCGACATTAATCAAAGAAAAAATAAGTTTTGATGGTGAATTGAAACAAGTCAAAAACCCGCTGGATTGGATTTTAGGTTTGAAAATGGATGGGGCGAACTTTATCGCGGTCGTAGATACGGGACGATTACTATTAAATCAAACAGTGAGAGATATCAATACTAAGCCATACAACAGCATATTAACCTTAGAAAAAAGTCGTTGGGGTATAGCCTGCGACGCAGTATTAGAGGAGCTAGTGTTGGACGCTGGCAATATCAATTGGCGTGAAAAATCACCTGATCGTCAATGGTTGAGCGGTATCGAGTCGAACTTGCAATTGGCAATAATTGACCCCGAAAAAATGTTTATCGACGATAAATAAACACGTATTGAGTCATTAAATTTTATGAGAGATAACAAATGAGTGAAAATCAAGAAGAATATGAGGCCACAGTAGCGCCGGTTACACAGTGGCTTACCTTTGTCTTGGCAAATGAAAGGTATGCTGTAAAAGTCGTTCAAGTGCAAGAAGTTTTGAGATATACACCCATTGCACCTGTACCCGGAGCCCCAGCAGATGTGCTCGGCATTATAAACCTTAGGGGTAATGTAGTAACCGTTGTGGACGCTAGGGGGAAGTTTGGTATGCCAAAGCGAGAAATAGATGAGTTTACCCGTATCATGATGATGGATGTCCAAGGGTACATTATTGGCGTTTTGGTCGACACAGTGACAGAAGTTATTGATTTAAAAGATGAGGACGTTGAAACAACGCCTGATGTGGGTAATTCGGTGTCATCACTATTTATTCAAGGTATTGCTAATATAAATAATGTGTTGCATATCCTAGTCAACTTTGAAAAGTTATTAACTGAAAAAGAATTGGAGTTCTTAACTAATTAAGTGATCAGCTTAACTTGAGGTGCACGCAAATGGTCAGTATTAATAAAATCATCCCTAGTAGACCGACTAAAGCCGTTAAACCGAAAAAAAAACAAACGGAGAAGCCGTCAAATGAGGCTTATATTCGTCATCCTGATTCAAAAGAGCCTCAACGGCCGGATGACTCAGGTACTACTCATATAGATGAAAGGATCTAATGGAAATTTATCTTTTACTTTTGGTGGCTTTGCTCGTATCAATAGTAGTTTTAGGGCTGGTTTTTCTTAATAAATACCGTAAATTCAGACATCATGCTGACAGGCTTGCTGCCATTGACAATAAAAAGCTTGAATCGATACAGCAAGACTTGTCGGTGCTGTGCGCGGGTGGTTTAGGTGTTGATGAGCGGATAGGCAAAATGGAGCGTCGTATTAGGGAATTGGTCGAACGTGTAGAAGAATTGGAAACAAACGATGCGTTTGAAAACTTACAAGAATTTCAACAAGCTATCGAGTTGGCGAAAAAAGGTGCTAATGTCGCAGAAATTGTTGAAAAATGCCATTTAACAAGTGATGAGGCTGAACTTCTTATCCGACTTCATAAGCCTTAAGTATCAGGTGCGTTAAAGTTATCAGGTGTTTTATCTGATAGTAAATAAGCAAAAGCAATGACTTCAGCGACTGCAATAAATAGGGACTCAGGTATTTCGTCCCCTAGTGGAATACTGCTTAATAGTTTCACCAACTCTGGGTTTGTATCTAACGGGATATTATTGGCTACGGCAATATCGATAATTTGTTGAGCAATATCCCCACGGCCTTTAGCGGTAACGGTAGGTGTGTTTTTACCATCATACTTTAAGGCGACAACCATGTCGCTTGGGTTAATAATATCGTTCATTAGGCTTTTTCATTAAAAATAAAAACAGAGGACTTAACCGGCTGGATAGTTGGACCTGGGCCACTGAGGATTTGAATACTTTCGGTTTCTAAGTCGACCCGTTTGAATTGATCTTTTAATAGCGCTAAATGATCTTGAATAAGCGTCCTGGTAGCAGGATTTTCGGTCCAAAAATTCGAATTAATTTTATTATTACACAGTGTTATTTTGCTTTTTATTAAACCAAGTTTTGGTGGGTGCATCTCAATGGAAACAGTCCATACCTGTTCCGCTGATTGCTTTTTTTTTGAACTTGTTTCTCGTTCTATAGTTAAAAAAATGCTTTCTGTAAGGTGCTGGTTAAAATATGGGATCTCTAGTTGCCATGATTGTCGAGTAGCTGAAGTCTCTGGATTTACGGCAGTTAATTGATTCAGTGTTATTTTTGCTAAAGCGCCCTCAGCCTTTAGAATTAATTCGTTAAATTGTTTATCCAGAGCGGGTGCAATGATGCGTGGGTTAAGGTTTTGTGTTTGCATCACTAACTGGTTTTGAGTCGACAAGGTGTCCAAGGTTTTATTGAGGGTGGTCGTTTGAGTGTTAGTCTGTTGTTGTGCTAGCTGTGTAGGTGTTTGTCTGGGCCAAGATTGGAGCAATTGGATTAATTTAATTAAATTGGCTTTTAAATCTACCCGAGAAACAGCGGTATCCGTTGCGCTGACAGCTTTATTTAATGCGCTTGGCTCAATGGAGGGCTTAGCGTCGCCTGGTTTAAGTGTTACTTTAGAGCCCTCTGATGAAGTGCTTAAGGCTATTTTTAAATTCGAAACAATTTGCGCTAACCTAGGTTCTAAAAATACCCCCGAATTCTGAATAGCGCTCTTTAGTCCTTGGCTACTTGCTAAAACATCCCTGCTAGGTAGGGAGTTGAGCAAATCTATAGAAAGAGTTTTCAACTGTGATAACTGAGGTGCGGTGGCGGCGGTTTGTGAGGTTGTTGCGCTATTAGATAGCTTGTTAATGCTAGTCAATAGTTGTTGTAGGGGTGGTTGAAAATCCCCAACAGGGTTTTGTTTGGGCAAAAGTTGACGCAGAGATGAACTTATAGTGTCTTCTCGCGTGGCCGGTAAGGGGATTTTTAAAATAAGCTCATGGGCTGTTTTTTCCACTAAAACCTTGAGTGTTTGCCCAACGGTATGTTGAATGTCGCTTTTGGCGACTAAGGTGTGTTCTCCTAAACGGATGAGCACCTCGTTTTTAGTCGGTAATTGTTCGATTACTCTTGCGTATAACACTTGCCCAGTTTGAATTTTATTAAGACCTAGGGCTGCTTTATTAGAGTCGGTTACGGGGCTAATATGGTGCTTAGGAATTTCCAAAAAGGTGGCGTTATTTTAATTAAATAATTGTTTTATGTTAGTCAACTCTTCTGGCGCGCTTACCAAAACATCAATGGAATCACTCGGGTCTTTTAATAATTTGCTCAGTCTTGCGTATGACGGCACACTGGATGCTTCAGGGTATTTGTCCCGATCGGGCGTGTTTCTATAGCTTAATAATTGTGCAACAATGACAAGGTCAGTGTAATTGGCTGGCTGATCCGTTTGTCTCTCCCAGTTTTCGGCGTTAACGGCTATTTCAACAAAATCCTCTGTAAAATTCCACTTTTCTAGGACCATTTTGCCAATGATGGGCGTCAGACTATCCAGTGTTTGTAATACTTCTTTAACATTGTTGATTAAATTTGGGTGTTTGTCGGCATGAGTTAAAACGGGTATGGCACCTATATCGTGGACCAAGCCGGCTAACATGGCCTTATCGGTATCAAAGCCTTTAAGCTTTTTTGCCATCACGGCGCAAATTCCTGCCACATCACGACTGTGAAGCCATAACTTAGAAATAAAATCTTTAATCTCTTTAGTTTTAGCGGTAAAAACCATACGAAGTGTAAAGCTAGTAATCAAATTACTAATAGCTTTTAAGCCAAGACGGGTAATAGCAGGGGGTAAGGCTTCTATTTTTTCACGTCCCCTAAATAGTGGGCTATTAGCTACTTTTATCAATTGTGCAGTAATAGCGGGGTCTTGTTGAGCGATTTTTGCAATTTTATCAGAGGATATATTGACATCAGTAATGGCTGTACGGACTTTAATAGCCGTTTCAGGAATGGATGGAAGCTTTAATTTGCCCGCTTGCATTTCTTGGGTGACTTCAAAATAAAGTTGGTTATATAACAAGGATTCATCATCGTCATTAACATCTAACCCAGAGTCTTGACTGTTAGCGCCGTATTCTTTGTTAAAGCTACTTAACATTGAGTTGTCTATATAGCATATAGTTAATTGGCTAAGTGCTACCGCAGTAGCTTTTCGGGGCGTGTTGTTATCTATAGGAAAGCGTGCTTCCATCTGTCCGCCTTCGACAATACGCTCGTTATTGCGATCTAAGGTTAAACGCAGTTTACCTTCGAGCAAGTAAACCTGTCTGTCATCCGTGCTACCGGCCGAAAATAACACGGTGTTTGCCGCAATTTGTTCAGTTATTACTATGTTTTGTAAGTGCAACTTGCTGTTGTCAGGAAAGTTCCTAATAGGAAATAAGGTATTGAGTTCCTCAGTGGATAAGTTTCTAGTTGACATCTTTATTATGGTTTACTTGTGTCTAATTAAGTTAAAATTACGAATTAAGCCTGTATGTGTCGTGTACTGGTGTAAATATAGTCCCTTCTTGGCTTTTATGACAATAGAATTACAGAAAAATATTACAATTAAGCAGTTAATTGAACAGGGTGCTCAGTTTTTTGATGCTGAATCGCTTTATTACGGGCACGGTACATTTAATTCGACCGACGAAGCAGCTTATATCGTTTTAACATTAACGGGTCACTTACCGTTGAAAAATGACGCTTCGTTTAATGAGTTTGTTGCTGATGAGGTGGTTGATACGATTATCAATGTATTTAACAGGCGGGTGACGGAAAAAGTTCCAGCGGCTTATTTACTAGGTGAGGCATGGTTTGCTGGATTGGCTTTTCTAGTTAACGATGATGTCTTGATACCACGATCCCCGTTTGCAGAGTTGATTGTTGATGGGTTTGTTCCTTGGGTTAATAGAGAAAAGACAAAGGCAATCCTAGACCTATGTACAGGTAGCGGCTGTATCGGTATTGCTTGTGCAACCTATTTTCCAGAGGCTCAAGTCGAATTGACTGATATTTCCGAACCGGCGCTAACGGTTGCAGAAAAGAATGTCGTAAAACATGGGCTTAGTGAGCGTGTCATAGTGACTCAATCGGATCTTTTTGAAAACTTAAACGGGCGGCGCTATGACTTAATTGTGACTAACCCCCCTTATGTTGGTCACGATGAATTATCCACATTGCCCGATGAGTATTACAAAGAGCCGCAATTAGGGCTGGACGGTGGCCTCACCGGCTTAACACTGGTACATAACATCTTAGCGAACGCCGCTGAGCATCTAAACGATGGTGGGGTGTTGTATGTTGAGGTGGGTAATACGGATGAGGCATTGCAGGCGTGTTATCCGACGGTGCCTTTTTTGTGGCAAGAATTTGATAACGGCGGTCACGGTATATTTATGCTGACGAAGTCGCAATTACTAGAGTATCAAGCTATGTTTAACGCTAAAATAAACACTTAATGATAAGTTAAAAGGTAACTATGTCAGGAAACACATTCGGTAAATCTTTTTCGGTTACGAGCTTTGGCGAAAGCCATGGTGTTGCTATTGGTTGTATAGTTGATGGTTGCCCTCCTGGGCTAGCTTTATGTGAGGCTGACTTACAAGGCGACCTAGACTTAAGAAAACCGGGTACATCTAGGCATACCACGCAACGTCGCGAAGCCGATCAAGTTAAAATTTTATCCGGTGTTTTTGAAGGCAAAACAACGGGTACACCCATTGCTTTGATGATTGAAAACACCGATCAACGGTCTAAAGATTATTCAAATATTAAAGAGAGTTTTCGACCGGGTCACGCTGATTATAGCTATCATCAAAAGTACGGTTTTCGTGATTACCGTGGTGGTGGTCGATCGTCAGCACGTGAAACGGCCATGCGCGTAGCAGCGGGCGGCATCGCTAAAAAGTATTTACGTGAAAAGCTCGCTATAGAGATTAAAGGCTACCTAGCCCAGTTAGGCCCGATTACGCTTGAACCTGTTGATATGGACAGTGTCCATCAAAATCCATTCTTTTGCCCGCAACCCGATAAAGTGAGTGAATTAGAAGCTTATATGGACGCTTTAAGAAAATCAGGCGACTCTGTGGGTGCGCGTATTAATGTTAATGCAACGGGGGTTCCAGTTGGTTTAGGTGAGCCTATATTTGATCGTTTGGATGCCGAGTTAGCCCATGCATTGATGAGTATTAATGCGGTTAAAGGTGTCGAAATAGGCGGCGGTTTTGCCTGTGTTACTGCACTGGGTACCGAGTTTCGTGATGAAATAACCCCGACTGGGTTTTTAAGTAATCATGCAGGCGGTATCTTGGGCGGGATTTCAACGGGGCAGACGATCTCTGTCAGTATGGCACTTAAACCCACCTCTAGTTTGCGTTTAGCCGGGCGTTCGGTCGATACGGCGGGACACGCCATCGAAGTGGTAACAAAGGGCCGACACGACCCTTGTGTTGGCATTAGAGCGACGCCTATCGCAGAAGCGATGGTGGCAATTGTTTTAATGGATCACTTACTCAGGCATCGAGCTCAAAATGCTGATGTGCGTTCATCTGTGCCTGTGATACCTGCCGGTAATGATTAACCTACGGCCTATGTATTTTTAATAAAACCTAATCAATTGAGTACTCAAAAATTGCCTTATTGGCGGTTGTCTAGTGTCTATTTTTTTTACTTTGCGTCACTCGGGGCCTTAATACCTTATTTTGGTTTGTATTTGCATTCATTAGGCTTTTTAGCGGCGCAAGTTGGGCTGGTTTTTGCTGTAATGCAAGGGACAAAATTGGTTGCCCCCAGCCTGTTAGCCGCACTGTCGGCGCGTTTTAATAACAGAATGCACCTTGTCCAGCTGGCCGCTTTATTGACGGTGTTGAGTTTTAGCTTTTTATTAATCGAGCAGACCTTTTATTGGGTGCTAGTCATTACCTTTGCTTTTAGTTTTTTTTGGAATGCTATGCTGCCGCAATTCGAATCGATCACATTAACAAAACTAGGGGCGAATACACACGCTTATAGTGATATACGACTATGGGGTTCCTTGGGGTTTATCGCGACGGTAGCTGGAACGGGGTTTATCTTAGATGTCGTCGAGCTATCATTGTGGCCATGGTTAGTGAGTCTCTGCTTGTTAGCTATTTTGCTGTCAAGCTTGTCGCTAAAAGAAAAACAAATACCCGTACAACAAGGTCAAAATAACTCCATTATCTCAATTGTTAGGCAAAAAAAAGTAATCGTTTTCTTTATCGTAGTGTTTTTGGTTCAGGCTTCACACGGCCCATACTATGTTTTTTACTCAATCTTACTGGATAATCTAGGTTACAACGAGACACAAATTGGACAATTTTGGGCACTAGGTGTGATCGCGGAAATTGTCCTTTTTATCGTCATAAAGCATGTTTTTAAACGGGTTTCTTTACGTTTGGTTATGTTAATGAGTATTTTTTTAACGATGATCCGATGGTTAATGATCGGTTGGTTATCAAGTAGTCTAGTCGCCTTATTGATCGCACAGTTGTTGCATGCCGCATCGTTCGGCTCTTTTCACGTCGTGTGTATTCATTTAACACACCGTTATTTCCAGGGACATCAACAAGACAAAGGGCAAGCTTTTTACAGTAGCGTAGGCTATGGCGCTGGCGGTATGTTAGGTGTTTTTGTAGCAGGTTTATTATGGGAAGATCTGGGTGAAACAGGAGCGTTTAGTGCCGCTTTTTTAATGAGTGCCATCGCTTTTTTCTTAACATGGCTGTGGGTCGAAAGAGGTGATAATCAACCTGTAAAGGTTGAGCTTGATGAGTTTAATCCTTTGTAAGGCGCGCTTTTTATATAAATGATTTACTATATTGTTGCTTAATAAAGACTCAAATACACACTAATGCAAAAAACAAAAGAAAAGAAATTAACGGTTGGTATTTCATCAATGGCGTTGTTCGACTTAGTTGAGTCGAACAGGGTTTTTGAAACGGAAGGCAAAGAGGCTTATTGTAATTATCAAATTGCCCGTGAGGATGATGTGCTTGAGCCTGGTGTAGCTTATCCTCTGGTTAAAAAGTTATTGGGTTTAAACAGGCACTTATCTGAATCACTCGTTGAAGTGATTCTATTATCGCGAAACAGTGCCGATACCGGCTTACGGGTGTTTAATTCAATTCATGAGCATGATTTGGATATAAAGCGGGCAGCCTTTACCAGTGGGGAAACCCCCTTTGCGTACATTTCTGCTTTTGAGGTAGACCTTTTTTTATCAACATCCCCTAGTGATGTTCGCAAGGCATTGGAAGCGGGGTATGCAGCCGCGACCATTTTATCGGGTAAAGGCAGTGGCTTAGCGCATGAGCAATTACGTATTGCTTTTGATGGGGATGCGGTTATTTTTTCGGATGAATCAGAGCGAATTTACAAGGAAAAAGGTTTGGATGCGTTCACCGAAAACGAACAACAAACCGCAAGAGAGCCTATGTCAGGTGGGCCATTTAAGTCTTTTTTGTCAGCCTTGCATAACCTGCAGAGTCACTTTGCTGAACAAACCTCGCCAGTCAGAACAGCCTTGGTAACCGCCCGCTCTGCACCAGCTCATGAGCGCGTAGTACGGACATTACGTTCGTGGGATATTAGAATTGATGAAGCGTTATTTTTAGGCGGTTTACAAAAAGGTGAGTTTTTAAAGTCGTTTGGTGCTGATATCTTCTTTGATGATCAGGCAAGTCATTGCGAATCAGCTAATCAACACGTCGCTACCGGGCATGTGCCACATGGCGTCGCTAATGATAATTAATGGTCTAAATCAAAATCAAAATGCATGCTGGCAGAGGGTTTCTGAAGAAAATACCCCTGTACCGCATCGACGCCAATATTCCACAGAAGGGCTAGAGTATTGGCGTTTTCAACAGATTTGGCGATTGTTTTAACGTTATTTCTTTGGGTGACAGCCAAGATGTTTTGAATGGTCGATTGAGAGGCGTCATTGTTTAATAAGTTTTGGCTAAATGTACCGTCAATTTTTACGTAATCAACACTGTATTCTTTGAGAGTGCTATCGGTTATTTGGCTAAAGCCGATTTGATCGAATGCAATTTGACAATGGCACTCTTTCTTTATGACGTTGACGAAGTTTTTCAACACAGTCGGGTCACTTTTAACGTCAGTAAAGTTAATTTGGAACACTAATAAGCTGGCGTCAATATTGGCTTGCTTAATTTCTTTAACCAAGTTCTCTATAAATACTTCATTTCTATACGTTACATTGGATAGTGTAATAAAAAATTTTCTTTTTACGCCTTGCCGCATGGCTTCTTTGATTTGTTTGATGCTGTTTTTAATAACCCATTCGTCTAAATAGCTGATAAGCCCCGTTTTCTCGGCCGTTAAAATAAAGTTATCGGGTGGTATATGAACGTTCTTCTCGTCAACGATCCGTAATAATACAGCATAATTTTCAGTGTCTTTTTCTGATAAATCAACAATCGGTTGATATAAAGCATGGAATCTATTGTGTTCAATTGCGGATTGAATTAAATGGGTATTTTTTTCTTCGTCGATGATAACAGTTAAGGGTGTGGTCACTGAATCGAATACGTGTATTTGGTTGCCGCCCATTGAATTTGCTTTGTCACATGCTTTGTCAGCCTGAGATACCAGCTGTTCTGCAGTCGTTACTCGATTGCTAATAAAACTGACACCGGTGCTTAAAGATAATTTTCGGTATTGTTTGTCGTTACCAAATAGAGTGTTAGATACATCAGTAAGAATCATTTGGCAATTCAATAAAAATTCGGATCGACTTAATGTGGTTGAAAATAACGTGAAGGCTGCATCACTGTAGCGCGCAAGGATGTCTTTTTCATTAGATGTTTTATTGATGATGGCTGCTATTGTTCGTATGACATCGTCAATATAATCTAATTCATGCTGGTCACGTACATTGCGAAAATCATCAATCAGAATGATGGCCAAGGAGCCATGGGACTCGTTTTTTGATAATTCTTTTTGTATTATTTCGAGCGTAAACCGTTTGTTGTACAAACCAGTTTCATGGTCAAAGGTTCTTAAATCGGTGAAGCCTTTGTCAATATTGCTCCATGCATCGGGGTTATGAATGAGAATTTGAGTGCACAGTTGGTCGTCAACAAAGCAATGTGTCTTGTATAGGGTGGTGACAAAAGAATCATTTTCTCGCGTTTGGATTAAGGCAGAAAAAATGGTTTCATCAGGTAAGGACTCTAATGATGTATTGAGCTTTTTAGTGCTCAAAGTCGCTTCGGTTGGCCAAGTGGCCGACGAGCTAAATTCCAATACCGGTGAATCAGCCATAAGGGTATCTGAAGGGATTTTAAATAAGCGTTTGTAAGCGTTATTTGTCGACAGGTATTTGCCATCGTGAATAAGCGCCACACCATCTTCGGTGTGCTTTAAAAAAGCATCAAAGCGATATTTTTCATTTTTATATAAAGAGTTTATTTGGTGATATAAGTATTTATTATGCTGTGAGGATAGCTCTCTATTAATGGACTTGACGACCAACGATGCAGGGCGTAAGGGACGTGCATCTATAATATTACCGTCGTCAATGCTTGAATCAAGGACATCGCTTATCTGTGTGTCGTGCTGAGTAGTTACTATTATCGGCAGGTGTGTAAACTGCCTTTTTACTTGCCTTAGCAAGGTTTTGTTTTCTTCAGTAACAGCGCTGAACATCAAAAGAATTAAGTTGGTTTTAGACAACGCTTCATCGAGCGACTCAAGTTCGCTAGATGAGATGGTTTTTAATATAACGTCGGGATTACTCTTCGTTAACAGCTGAGTGATAAGAGCATGGTCCTTATTGCTATAGTTTATGGATAAAACGGTTCGCTTAATCATTGATACAGGCTTAGTTTTTATTGTTATTAACCTTAGTCTATTACGGTTTTTATTAAAACACTATAATGAGAAAAAACTTGATTAATTTCGATGGCTTGTTCAATGGTAAAAAGCTTTTTTTGGCTATTATATTCGGCTGTAACAGTCAGGTCCCTTTCTTCGATCACCGATGAGCTTATAATTGAATCAGCTTGCTTTATCGCAGGGATGCCTTGTAAAAATAATACCGTTTTATGCGGTTTTTTATTGTTCTTTCGGTAAAGATGGGCCAGTTTTATTTTAGGAGCCATCATTTCAACCCCAACCGAGACGCAGCCATCATCAAGGCTGTTGATACGGCGTACTATAGCTAATTGTATGGCGTCATTTTGTGTTCGAATACCGACTAGATCAGTGACTTTTATTAGGTATTTATTGTCTGGTGAGACTGTAAAACGTAAGCCTTGTAAGCTAGTGTCTTGAGTTTCGGCAGTAATTTTTGTCCCTTTTTCACCGGCTATTGAGACACGCTCTTTTGACCATATTTTATCTGAGCTAAAGGCGTTTTTTGCAGATACCTTAAGCTGCTGAGTGATGCTGCTGTTATCTTTAATAAAAACGTTATCTTTAAACGCCCCAGTATCATCGATCGGCGTTAGTTCGAGATCGTTGATGTTAACAGAGGATGCTGCAGTGTTTTGATTCTGAAGTTGTTCATAGGCATTAGGGTCTTTTTGAAGTACCAATGCTTTGATGATGCTTTCTAAGCCAGGGTAGATGACGATTGTTTCAGTTTGACTGTGGCGAGTAGCTTGCCTGACTACCTTTGTTTGCCAGCACGGTAACAGGCGTTGGATGACTTTTTTGCTTAATTTGGCTTGTCTCGAATTTAAGGCAATAACCCCCTGCTTTTCTTCCGCGATGCTGTCCTTATTCAATAAATAGTTTATCAATGAGGCATTGCTCATAAAGCGGGTCTGGCCGGATGTTGATGTGGTTTCTGACGTGTGCCTAGCAGGAATAGCTGAATTCAAATCAACAACAAATGAAAAGGATTCCCCGCTGGTTGATGACAAAGAGATGCCATTAGCTAGAGAGGCTAGAATGGAACGGATAGTCACCATATCATTTTGGCGAAATCGATTGGTTTGGGCAAGATTGAAGAATTGGATTTTTTTGAACTCATCTTCAATCGTTGACGTGTGTTCCCCATCTAGGCAGGGGAAAACAATCTGGCTGAGTTGATGTGTTTCTGCCAGTAAAAAAAGTGCGTTCACCTGGTTCCAAAATGGCTCTTGAGGCAGCCGATAGATAAGTGCTTTTATAAACTGAATGAGCGATAAAAACTCAAAGGATTTAAACAATATAAGAGTTTTTTCATTAACAGAAAAATGGGGTGTTTGCTTGTCTGTATTTGAATCGTTTTTAGTAAACTCTGCTGAACAGATTAGCCCCAAATATCCCAAACTAATATTAAGTAACGTTTCTATAAGTTGGGATGAAATCGCCGACTGTTTTTCAGATAAAGGAAAGGTTGATTTTTGTATCCCTTCTAGGCACACCTGGGACAGTTTAAATAAAAAATCGTGGGTTGCGTTAAGCAATAAAAGCTTATCAATGGGGTTGATTGGGGTGTTTACTAAGGCGTGTGAGGCACTAGCCATTAATGCAGTGGTCTCTTGTGTATTAACGATGGATAACTGGTCTTCCCATGCCTTATACGCAGGAACGGAGGTGTCAAAGGGCAACGCTTCCTTCGGTTTGCTGCCCAACACGTCAATTCTGTCCTTGAATCGTTGCTGTATGTCCATAAGCCTTAACCTCAATAACTGTTGTAGTGTTGGAAATATGTATAAAGTTTAGACCAACATTGTATTATTTGTTAAATCGGGCACTTAAAATTGAATCTGTATTGGTGTTTTATAGGCCTCTCCTGACTCCTCGCGTACCAATTTTGGTACGAGATAGCCTGGTAATGTTGCTTGTAGTTGCTCATATAGGATCTTTACCGTAGGGTTGTTTATATCAAAGTGCTGAGCACCGCTAACTTTATCGAGCAGGTGTAAGTAATAAGGCAGTGTGTGGCAATCAAATAAACGAAAGCTAAGCTGCGTTAAGATGACTGGGTCATCATTAACGCCTTGTAACAGGACGGTCTGGTTTAATAAGGTGATGCCGAGTTGTTTCATTTTCAATAAACCCTTTTCCACCTCATGGTTTAATTCGTTCGGGTGATTGGCATGAATCACCATAATGATTTTTTTGTCGCTTGACGCCAAAGTGTCTAAAAATTTGTCTGTTATACGTGAGGGTAAAACAACCGGTATGCGACTGTGGATACGGATTCGATCAATGTGTTGGATGTCGGATAGCGTGCTAATCAAATGCTGAAATTTAGCATCACTTAAGGTCAGCGGGTCGCCACCGCTCAAAATAACTTCAGTGATTCCCGGGTTGTTCGTTAAATAGTCTATGATGGCCGTGATCTGAGAGCGGTGCGCACTATTGTCGGAGTATGGAAAAGCGCGGCGAAAACAATAACGACAATGAATAGCGCAAGCACCAGTCGTCACCAATAGTACGCGGCCATGGTACTTATGTAATAAACCGGGCATAACGCTGGCTTGGCTATCACCTACGGGGTCATTAATGAAATCAGGGTGCTGCTTTAATTCATCAGCTAGAGGTAATATTTGACGCAAGAGTGGGTCTGCCCAGTCAGATTTTTTAATTCGATCGACATAACTCTTGGTGGCGAGTAAGGGAAAGTTTTTTGACGCTTGGTACTGCAAACTTAAATCGGCGCTATCAAGGTGCAAGTAAAATAATAAGTCACTTATATTAGTAAATGCAGTGCGCAGTTCTTGTTGCCAGTGTGGGATAGGAGAATTCTTTTCTATGTTAATCATCATAAGCATTATAATAGCCTTTGCAGCCCAAACTTAATTAAATTAACCAGATAACGAGAAGAGACATGGCAACGTATAACACCAGCGAATTTAAAGGCGGATTGAAAATCATGATGGACAATGATCCATGCTCCATTGTAGAAAATGAATTTGTTAGGCCGGGTAAGGGGCCTGCGTTTAGCCGGGTTAAAATTCGTAACTTAAAAACGGGGCGGGTGATCGATCGCACCTTTAAATCGGGTGAAACGGTTGAAGCGGCCGATGTTATGGAAACTGAAATGGCCTATTTATATAACGACGGTGAGTTTTGGCACTTTATGGACGAAACCACGTATGAGCAAGTATCTGCCGATGCGGTTGCGGTCGGAGAGACCAGTAAATGGCTTAAAGAACAAGATAAATGTACTGTGATGCTTTGGAATGGAGCACCGTTGAGTGTGGTTGCGCCTAATTTTGTAGAGTTGGCCATTACCGATACTGACCCTGGTTTAAAGGGCGACACATCAGGTGGCGGTGGCAAACCGGCAACGCTTGAAACCGGTGCAGTGGTACGAGTTCCTTTGTTCGTGCAAATAGGTGAGGTGATTAAAGTGGATACCCGAACCGGTGAGTATTCAGCCCGCGCTAAAAGTTAAGCGCTATCTTGACACCCGACTCAACGAATACCTGGCCGCCGACCTGTTCGACGGCCTTGTTACACCAGCGGGCGGCGCTTTACCAAACGATACGTTATTTTTTTGCTGACAAACAGGTGCTCGAAGTCGATACGCCGGCGTTATCGAGCGCCGCCAGTTGTGATGTCAACTTAGATAGTTTCTCAACTCAGCGGGCATTTAACGCCGATCAGCGGCTTTATTTGCAAACTTCACCAGAGTTTGCAATGAAGCGACTGCTAGCTTCCGGTTCAGGCTCAATTTATCAAATTGCTAAATCATTCAGGCAGGGTGAAAGCGGCCGTTTCCATAATCCAGAGTTCACCTTGTTAGAGTGGTATCGCGTAGGTTTTAGCATGGCTGATTTAATGGCCGAGGTCATCGAATTGCTGATGCAATGCTTTGGCCGTAATATAGATGTTTATACGCTGAGTTACGCACAGTTATTCCAGCAAAAAACGGCAATTGATCCACATGATACAACGGTGGACGAGTTGATCGCCTATGCAAGGGCCCAAGGTCACCCTGAGGCGGCATCCATCTGCGGCAACAGTCTGTCGAATGCACTGGATTATCTATTCAGCCAATATATACAGCCTAACTTGAAGAAAAATATCGTCTACTTAGTTACCGATTACCCAGTTTGCATGGCAATGTTAGCCAAATTAGGTGATCAGCAACCGGTAAGCGCCAAGCGATTTGAAGTGTATTTTAATAACATTGAATTAGCCAATGGTTATGAAGAATTGACCGATGTTAAGCAACAGCAAGCACGCTTTGAGGCAGAATTAAAACAAAGAAAAAACAGCAGTGCTAGCGTTGTGCCGATGGATGAAAATCTATTGGCAGCCTTAGCGTCTGGTTTGCCAGAGTGCTCAGGGGTTGCCCTAGGACTAGATCGATTGTTAATGCTGATAAGTGGTGTTGAATCAATAGACGAGGTGCTGACTTTTCCAATCAATAGAGCTTAAACAATTAGTCAAGCTTGTGGGCTTTTGGTGTTAATTTGACGGTCATGGGTGGCTGCCAAGAAGACTAGCGCACTGATTGCACCAATGAGCGCTAAGCCCATATCGGATTGGGTATCCCAAATATAACCCTGGGTGCCTAAAAAGGCCTCGGCATTTTCTCCTGTGGCAAGTGCTACCCACCATTCTATCAGTTCATAAAAAGCGCTAAAGCCTAAGCAGACGCAGAGGATTAAAAAATTCATCCAGCGGCGTGTTTTAATAACCGCAAGTCGGATAAAGACTTCTCGGGCAACGATGGCAGGAATAAAACCTTGTGCGAAGTGGCCGAGCTTGTCGTAATTGTTACGTTCCGAACCGAATAAGCCGTTGAAAAAGGGGACCTCGGCGTAGGTGTAATGGCCGCCGATCATCAGAATTACGCTGTGTAGTAATATTAAGCAGTAGGCCAATGTTGTTAGTGGAAACGATCGACGGGTAATCATTAAGGCCATTAAACCGATTAAGGCAGGAAGTACCTCTAAAAACCACGTCAAACTATCGTTCGGCTTGACCCCTGACCACAGCAGCACAGCGAAAAAAACAAACAACCAGCTGTAAAGCCAAAGGGGTTGGTTGCCTGTGGTCATCAATTTTTAGGCCTTAATTTTACCGATCACTTGTCCGCGTTGAACAGCTTGCCCTGCGGCCAGCTCTTCTGCCCAAGCGATTTTGTCTTTACCGTAAAGTAACACGATGGTAGAGCCCATATTAAAGCGTGCCATTTCATCGTTCTTTTTGTACGTTAATGTTTTGTCGTTATAGTTCCAGCTGCGAATTTGGTTATGCCGTGGCGGGGTTACTTCGCCGTGCCAAACGGTTTCAATACTAGAGACAAAAATGGCGCCGACCATCACCATCGCCATGGGCCCAGCGGGGGTATCAAAAAAGGCGACGACACGTTCATTTCTGGCAAATAATTCATCAATGGCATTGACTGTGGTGGGGTTAACGCTAAACAGATCGCCGGGGACATGAACCATTTTCTTGAGTGTGCCACGCACTGGAAAATGGATACGGTGGTAATCTTTTGGTGATAAGTAAATGGTGGTGAATGAGCCATCTTCAAATTCACTGGCCATGGTTTCTGACCCTAATAGGGCAGCGAGGTTGAAGTGTTTACCTTTGGCTTGGAAGAGTTGGCTGTTTTCTATTGCGCCTATTTGACTAATGGTACCGTCAACCGGACAGGCGAGCGTTGCTTTGGCGCGTTCTAGTTTTCGTGCATCATCGCGTAAACTGCGGGTAAAAAAAGCGTTAAAGCTTTCGTACGCCTGCGGATCTGGTTCGGTGGCTTCTGACATGTTAACGTCGAAAAACTGAATAAACTGTTTAATGACAAAGTTCTTAAACCACGGTGTTTTGCAACGAGCCAGCTTATGCATCAGTGCCGATAAGGCATGTTGTGGTAACAGGTGTTGTAAGGCGATAAACAGTTTGTCTTTCATAGGGTAGTCCAATTAACCAAAGGTTATTTTTTGCGCCGCCGGTAAGGCAACTCCTGTGCGTATACTAGCACCCATATCGCTTAAAACGGATTCAAGTGCGGCGAGGCAAAACATTACGTTGCTGGCGTTAGCAGAGTGGCCCATTAAACCAATGCGCCAGACTTTGCCAGCCAAGGAACCCAGGCCTGCGCCAATTTCAAGGTTATAGTCATGTAATAAACGCTTCCTAACCACCGCTTCATCAATCCCCTCTGGGATGGTAACAGCATTAAGTTGAGGCAGTCGTGACCCTTGAGGAACAATAAAGCCGAGGCCCATGGCTTCTAGACCAGCTTTTAACGATAGGTGTAAGCTTGCGTGGCGAGCCCACGCCTGTTCAAGGCCTTCTTGTTGTAGCATGATTAAGGACTCATGCAAGGCGTATAAGCTATTAACCGGAGCAGTGTGGTGATACGAGCGGGCGCCGTCGCCACCCCAATAAGCCATTACTAAACTCAAGTCTAAAAACCAGCTTTGTACGCGTTGAGTACGTTGTTTAATGCGCTCTTGTGCGCGTTCACTAAAGCTAACAGGCGATAGGCCAGGAACGCAAGATAGGCATTTTTGTGTGCCCGAGTAGATGGCATCTATTCCCCAATCATCGACGCGTAGTTCTGAACCGCCTAAAGAGGTCACGGCGTCAACAATCGAGAGGCAGTCATATTGATGCGCCAAGGCGCAAAGCGTTTTAGCATCAGATAATGCGCCAGTGGAGGTTTCGGCGTGAACAAAAGCTAGCACGCTGGCTTCTGGGTGCGCTTTTAAGGCGTCTTCTACCTTTTGCGGGTCAACCGCGTGGCCCCATTCGTCTTCGACCATAACAGCGATGGCGCCACAGCGTTCAACATTTTCTTTCATGCGACCGCCGAATACGCCATTTTGGCAGACAATCACCGTATCTCCGGCTTCCAGTAGGTTGGCAAAGCAAGTTTCCATGCCAGCTGAACCCGGCGCGGAGACGGGGAAAGTTAATTGACTATCTGTTTGTAAAGCATATTGGAGAAGGGTTTTTACTTCATCCATCATTAGGCCAAAACTGGGGTCTAAATGGCCAATGGTTGGCCGTGCTAAGGCCGATAAAACGCGTGGATGAACATCTGATGGACCCGGGCCCATCAGTGTGCGGATCGGTGGATTAAAACTAGTAATCGTCATTATTTAGCCCTCGATTTTTTGGTCAGCCATAAACATCCACGTTTCGATCACCGTGTCTGGATTTAACGAAACGCTTTCAATGCCTTGTTCCATCAACCATTTAGCTAAATCAGGGTGGTCTGATGGGCCTTGACCGCAAATGCCGATGTATTTGTTTTGTTTACGACAGGCATTGATTGCCATGGATAATAGTTTTTTGATCGCAGGGTCACGCTCATCAAATAAGGAGGCAATCAAGCCGGAGTCACGGTCAAGTCCCAAGGTTAGTTGAGTTAGATCGTTGGAACCAATCGAGAAACCGTCAAAATACTCTAAAAACTCATCAGCCATCAATGCGTTTGAAGGCAATTCGCACATCATAATGAGTTTAAGGCCATTTTTACCGCTTTCAATACCATTTTCTTTTAGCAATTCAGTGACTTTTTTAGCTTCGCCCAGGGTGCGTACAAAGGGGATCATGACCCAAACGTTGGTCAAGCCCATTTGGTCACGGACGTATTTCAGCGCCTCACACTCCATTTCAAAACACTCACGGAATGAATCAGAGATATAACGCGAAGCCCCTCTAAAGCCGAGCATGGGGTTTTCTTCTTCAGGTTCGTAGCGATCACCACCGATCAAGTTGGCGTATTCATTTGATTTAAAATCCGACATACGTACGATCACTGTTTTGGGTGAAAACGCCGCGGCGATGGTTGAGATCCCTTCAACTAACCGTTTAATGTAATAATCTTTAGGGCTGTCGTAGCATGAGATGCGTTTGCTGATGATGGACTGAAGATCGGCTGGCAATTGATCAAACTCCAACAGCGCTTTCGGGTGAATGCCTATCATTCGGTTGATGATGAATTCTAAACGCGCTAAGCCAACCCCTTCGTGAGGCAGGGAGGCAAAATCAAAGGCACGATCGGGGTTGCCCACGTTCATCATGATTTTGACCGGAATCTCAGGCATAGAATCTAGGTTAATGGTGTCTACCTGGTAGTCTAATATACCGTCATAAATAAAGCCGGTATCGCCTTCGGCACAGGAAACCGTAATATTGCTGTTTTCGCTAATGTGGTCGGTGGCATCGCCGCAACCAACAACGGCAGGAATGCCAAGCTCACGCGCAATGATGGCCGCGTGACAAGTTCTGCCACCACGGTTGGTCACAATGGCGGAGGCGCGTTTCATGATCGGCTCCCAATCGGGGTCGGTCATATCAGTGACCAATACATCGCCTTCTTTAACTTGGTCCATTTGGGCAATACTGTTAATAACACGGGCAGGGCCAGCGCCTATTTTTTGGCCAATACTGCGGCCTTCTACCAATACCTTTGAGGTTTCATTTAGTGAGTAACGCTCGATTTCTTTACCGGCACGGCTTTGAACAGTTTCTGGGCGAGCTTGCACAATGTACAACTTGCCATCCAGACCATCTTTAGCCCATTCGATATCCATCGGGCGTTGGTAGTGATTTTCAATGGTGATGGCGATTTTAGACAGTTCTTCAATCTCAGTGTCGCTTAATGAATACACCACACGCGTTGCAGGCTCGGTATCGACAATCTTGACCGGCTCTTTAATAGTGTGATCATCGTCGTACACCATTTTGATCATTTTACTGCCTAGGTTGCGACGTAAAATGGCGGGGCATCCAGCCATTAAGGTGGGTTTGTGTACGTAAAATTCGTCAGGATTGACGGCGCCTTGGACCACCATTTCGCCTAAACCGTAGCTTGAGGTAATAAAAACTGCATCACGAAAACCTGACTCGGTATCCAAAGTAAACATAACGCCTGAGGCACTAATATCACTTCTAACCATGCGTTGAATGCCAGCAGAAAGCGCAACACCGCTGTGTTCAAAGCCTTGGTGCACACGGTAAGAAATGGCGCGATCGTTAAATAATGAAGCAAAGACTTCTTTGATCGCGTGCATTACATTGTCGATACCATCAACGTTAAGGAAGGTTTCTTGTTGGCCAGCAAACGAGGCGTCGGGTAAATCCTCGGCGGTGGCCGATGAACGCACAGCAACCGAAAATTCGCTCTGAGCGTCGGCCTGCATTTTGGCGTAAGCTGCTTTAATGGCGCTTTCAAGTTCAGCTTGAAAGGGTGTGTCGATGACCCATTGCCTAATTTCTTTACCCGCGACTGCTAAGGCGTTGACGTCATCAACGTCTAAGGCGGTTAATTTATCGTGGATTCGTGCGTCAATACCACTTTGAGATAAAAAGTCTCTAAATGCAGTAGCGGTTGTCGCAAAGCCACCGGGGACATCAACACCAACAGACGACAAGTTGCTAATCATTTCACCTAGGGATGCATTTTTTCCACCGACGTGTTCAACGTCGTTCATGCCTGTTGAGTCGAGCCAAACAATATAATCTTCCAACTTTCTATCCTCGGTTTAGTTTAGAATTTAATGTAATCAAGCATTTTAACAAAAAACCACGCTTAATAATTAATGAATCGTTAATGAAAAATAGAATAATCTTTTTTGTCTCTGACCGAACGGCGATTACCGCAGAAACGCTGGGCAATACACTGATGACACAATTCGAGAGTGTTAAACAAGAACGCCACGTTATCCCCTTTATTGATACCGAAAAAAGGGCTCTTGAAGTGAGAGATCGAATCAATAAAGTCAGTGCCAATAGTGAAGAGCGGCCAATTGTTTTTAGCACTTTTACAGATGATAAGTTACGTGAGATAATTTCTTTAAGTGATTGTCTTTTTTATGATTTATTTAATGATTATATCACTAGGATGGAGGCGGATTTAAGTCAGGAGTCATCACATGTTGCGGGTAAAAGTCATGGTCTGGTTGATAGAAATTCGTACGAGTCTCGTATTCGAGCGGTAAATTATGCCTTGGTGAATGACGACGGCGCACGCTTAGATCATTATGAAATGGCCGATGTGATTTTAGTGGGTGTATCGCGTACCGGAAAAACACCAACGTCTTTGTACTTAGCACTTCAGTACGGTATTTTCCCGGCTAATTTCCCTATTACTGACGGTGATTTAGATAATACGCAGCTGCCAAAAGCGATTAAACCGTTTAAAGATAAGTTGTTTGGACTGACCATTGCAGCCGACCAATTAAGCCGTATTCGCGAAGAAAGACGCCCGGGTAGCCCGTATGCCTCATTACGTACCTGCCAGCGTGAAATTTCGCAAGTAGAAGAAATTTTTCAATTGGAAAAAGTTCCTTATTTGAATGTCACATCAATTTCTATTGAAGAAATTGCTGCGCAAATTCGCTTAACACGTGATCTGGATGATAAGCAGTTTTAAAACCCTGTACACATAGGGTATCATCCACGCCTTTTACTTCAGCGCGGAGATAATGTAGTCGATGAGTCAGCAAAACTTTCACCTTGGGCAGCGTTGGGTTAGTCATTCGGAAACCGAATTAGGCTTGGGTACTGTTGAGTCGGTTGAAGGGCGTCACCTCAGTTTATTCTTCCCGGCAGTTGAAGAAACTCGAGTTTATGCGCTCGATAATGCGCCTCTTAGCCGTGTACTGTATAGCGTGGGTGACGTGGTGCGCAGTAGTGAAGGGGTTCCGTTAACCGTTCAACAAACTCAGTTGCATAACCATTGCATGATTTACCTCTGCAGCAATGACAAAGGTGAGCAGGCGGTGTTGCACGAAGTCGATTTAAGTAGCACGGGTGCGTTTAATAAACCTCAAAGTCGCTTGTTTACAGGCCAAATTGATAAAAACAAATTATTTGAATTACGCCTTAAAACATTGGAGTTCCAACGTAAGCTGGACCAGTTTGAACACTATGGTTTATCAGGCCCTCGGGTTCAATTATTACCGCATCAATTTTATATTGCTAACAAGGTAACGCAACGCGCTGCAGCTCGCGTGTTATTGGCGGATGAAGTGGGGCTTGGTAAAACCATTGAGGCGGGTTTGATTTTACATCAACAATTATTGACAGGCGCCATTGATCGCGTGTTAATCGTGGTGCCTGATGCTTTGATTCACCAGTGGCTGGTTGAGTTATTACGGCGTTTTAATCTGTCATTTACCATTTTAGATCAGGAGCGTTGCGAAGCCATTTCTGAAGAGGGCGATATTAACCCCTTTGAAACAGCGCAATTGGTGCTGTGTCAGTTATCTTTTTTATCACAACACGATGATTATCATGCGCAAGCCTTATCGGCTGGCTGGGATTTAATGATCGTTGATGAGGCGCATCATTTGTTTTGGAATGCCGATAAGGTGAGCCCCGAGTATGACTGTATTGAGCAATTAGCAAAAACCATCCCCGGACTGCTGCTACTAACCGCTACCCCTGAGCAATTGGGTGTCACCAGTCATTTTGCCCGTCTTCGTTTGCTTGACCCTGACCGTTACTATGATCTTGAGGCGTTTCGTGACGAGCAAATAGGCTACCAAGCGATCAATAACTTGATCAAAAAGTTAATGGCGGTAAGCCTAGAAGAGCTCTTAGCAGACAGCCGTTTAACGACTGAATTAAGTCAATGGCTGGGTGCAGAGAGTTTGCTCGCCGATGACGTGTCAGTGCAAGGGCTTATAGAGGCCTTGTTAGATCGGCATGGCACTGGGCGGGTGCTGTTTAGAAACACACGTGACAATATTGATGTCTTTTCCTCGCGCCAGTTACACGTTCATGAATTAGCCTCACTGCCTGCTGTGGATTATGCGGGCATGGATCAAGTCTCCGCGCTGATTAGTGCGCTGCTGCCAGAGGTGGTCTTGGGTGATGAGTGGTTGGCAAGCGATCCCCGCATAGCGTGGCTAACAAGCTGGTTGTCTGAGCATAAAGCCGATAAGGTGTTATTGATTTGTGCGCAGCAACAAACGGCCGAGGAGTTGCATGAGTTTTTAAAACTGCACAGTAGCGTAAAATCTGCCGTTTTTCATGAAGGCATGAGTTTAATTGCTAGAGATAGGGCTGCCGCCTATTTTGCTGACCTAGAGGCGGGTTCGCAGGTTTTAATTTGTTCTGAAATTGGTAGTGAAGGGCGAAACTTTCAATTTGCCCACCATTTGGTTTTATTTGACTTACCGCTAAACCCTGACCTACTAGAACAACGCATTGGTCGTTTAGACCGTATTGGCCAAACCGGCACCGTGCATATTCATGTGCCGTATTCAAAAGAGTCGGCGCAGCACCGTTTGTTGCGTTGGTATGACGAAGGTCTACAAGCTTTTAGTCGAGTGTGTTCGAATGGGCACCCTATTTATGCGGCGGTCAAAAGCACCTTAAAAGATGCCTTGTTAATTGAGGATGGCGAGGCAGACTTTGAAGCTATCATTACCACAAGCCAAGCGTTGCTGGAGAAAACGAGCAAAGAAATGCAAGAAGGCAGGGATTTAATGCTGGAGCTTAACTCGTGTAGGCACGAGGATGCTCAAGCAATCGTGGATGCGGTGAGTCTATCGTCCAGTCAATTAGAGTTATCGGATTATATGGAAAAGGTGTTCGAAAACTTTGGCGTTGAACAACAGCACCATAGCGATGATAGTATCGTGGTTAAGCCTACGGGGCATATGCTAAGCGAAACTTTTTCTGGTTTAAATGAAGAGGGACTAACGGCGACCTATAATCGAAAAATAGCCTTGTCACGTGAAGATTTCCATTTCTTAACCTGGGAACACCCGATGGTAACGGGGGCAATGGAACACATTATCAATAGCGAGTTTGGTAATTCGACATTTTGCACCATGGCCCTACCGCCAGTGCCAGCAGGCACCCTTATTTTAGAAGCTATTTTCACCAGCCACTGTCCGGCACCTAAACGTTTACAGTTACACCGGTATTTACCGCACACCATGCAACGTATTGTGGTAGGTAGTAACGGTCTAGATATGACGACTATTCTAAAACCTGAACACATTGCAGCGCGTATGCAGTTCGTTAAAAAAGCAGTTGCGCTCAACATTATTGAGCATGGCCAAGAAGCAATAAAATCCCTGATTGCAAAAGCAGAAACGCTTGTTCTTGAGCATCAAAAAACGTTGATAGAAACGAGTGTTGCACACATGGAACGTGAGGAGACTGCAGCGCTTGACCGTTTGCTAGCCTTGGCTAAGGTTAACCCCAATATACGTGACGTGGAGCTTGAACAACAACGTGAAGCAATGAGCCATATTCGAGCCCATATTGAGCGGACTTCGTATAAACTTGACGCCATTCGGGTTATATTGTTGACTGATTAACATCGTGTAAGGGATCGTCATGAAAGCCTATTTACTTAGCTGTTTACTATTCGTTTATTTAGTGAGTCCCTTGGTAGTGGCATCGGACGACACAGACTTTGCCGTAAGCCAAGTGACTATGAGTGCGATTCAAGTGTCAGAGCACGCGTGGTACGTTAAAGGTTTAGATGGCATGGCAACCGAAAACGAAGGCTTTATTTCAAATGCGGGTTTTGTTGTTACTAGCGAGGGTGTTGTTGTGTTTGATGCGCTGGGAACGCCTGCTTTGGCGAAAAAACTGGTTACAGTTATACAAGGCATCACTGATCAGCCGATCGTTAAACTCGTTGTGAGCCATTACCATGCAGACCATGTTTTAGGTGCGCAGGTTTTTAAAGCATTAGGGGCAGAAGTTATCGCACCGAAAGGGGCCTACAAGTATATCGACTCATCATTCGCGCAAGATCGTTTGAACGAACGGCGTGTGTCACTTTACCCTTGGGTTGATGACGCTACGTATTTGCTTAAACCCGATCGTATAGTTGAAAGTGCTGAGCGATTTAGCTTGGGCGGGATTAACTTTTTAATTAATGTGGTTGGGCCTGCGCATTCTGACGGTGATATGACGCTGTATGTTGAAGACGACCGCGTGTTGTTTGCTGGCGACATTATTATTGAAGGGCGTGTGCCATTTTTAGGCAGTGTGCACACTAAATTTTGGTTGCAAACGTTAGAAAAAATGGAGCTTCAGTCATTGCAGGCTTTGATACCGGGACATGGTTTAGCCGCGTCAGAACCAGCAAAAACCTTGTCGCTAACACGGCGGTATTTGGCGTATATACGACAACAAATGGCGCTTGCTGTCGATGACCTGCAAGCCTTTGATGAAGCTTATGCAGGAACCGATTGGTCAGCGTTTTCGAATTTACCAGCGTTTGCTGAAGCCAATAGAAAAAATGCGTATCAGGTGTACTTGTCGCTTGAGGCTGAAGCCCTGGAAGACTAAACCGCTAACTTTCTCAAAAACACCCATTCATTATTGGTGGACTCTTCTGCACAGTATTGATAACCGGCGGTGTCAAAGTCTTTAATGGCATCAGGGTTTTCGATACGGTTCTTAATAATATAAGCGCTCATCATGCCGCGTGCTTTTTTGGCGTAGAAGCTAATAATTTTATAGCGGTCATTTTTCCAGTCTTTAAAGACAGGGGTGATGATATTAGCGTTTAACAGCTTAGGTTTGACTGCTTTAAAGTACTCATTAGAGGCTAGATTGATAAGCACGGGGTTGGTTAAGGCCTCAATTTCTTGGTTCATTTGTTTGGTAATTTTATTGTCCCAAAACGCATATAAATTTTTGCCCTGCTTGTTTTCAAAGCGTGTCCCCATTTCAAGGCGATACGCCTGGATTAAATCTAAAGGTTTAAGTAAGCCATATAAACCAGACAAAATACGTAAGTGTTGATTAGCCCAGCTGAGGTCACTATCTGATAATGATTCAGCGTTTAAGCCTTCGTACACATCGCCTTTAAAGGCAAGTAGTGCCTGCTTACTGTTTGTAGGTGTAAAAGGCAGTTGCCACTGTATAAAACGGTTGCTATTTAAGATACCCAGTTTGTCACTAATTCCCATAAGCGATGAGACATCGCTAGGTGATAAGGTTTTTAATTGATCAATAAGTGTTTCAGCTTCATTCAGAAAACAGGGTTGCGAATGCTGCTGAGTGTTAGCAGGGGTTTCAAAGTCTAAGGTTTTAGCTGGCGATATAACTAATAACATTTGATGCGTCCATCGTTGTTTTATAGGTGGTTTATTGTACGGGGATAAAAAATAATTTGTAAACGTAAATTGCACCGTGTTGATGCGGTCTTCTGTTCGACTAAAAAAATCTAACAATTGTTAGAAAACTATCGTTTTCGTTGACTTACTAGCAGCCAATAGGATATATTGCATTGCAGTATAACGATGTTTTTCAATTCTTCAGAGGTACTAATATATGAGTAATTCTATTGCCCTTGTAACAGGTGGCTTAGGTGGTATTGGCACGGAAATTTCAAAGAAATTAGCGACTAATGGTTTCACTGTTATCGCAACAACATTTAATAAAGAAATAGAAAACGCAGATCAATGGGTTGCGGAGCAAAAAGCGGCGGGTTTCGACTTTATTGTTGAAGAAGCGGATGTAACTGATTTTGCGGCCTGTGCGTCGATGGTAAAAAGGGTAGAAGAAACCCATGGGCCTATCAATGTGTTGGTTAATTGTGCGGGTATTACGCGTGATGGCTTCTTAAAAAATATGGATGAATCAAGCTGGGATGCTGTTCTTTCAACCAACTTGGATGGCGTCTACAACATGACTAAGAATGTTTTAGATTATATGTTGTCCAGAGAATTTGGGCGTATCATCAATATTTCTTCAGTTAATGGCCAACGTGGTCAGTTTGGCCAAACAAATTATTCAGCCGCAAAAGCAGGTATGCACGGTTTTACCATGGCGTTGGCACAAGAAGTTGCGCGAAAAGGGATTACTGTTAACTCTGTCAGCCCGGGGTATATCGCAACGAGTATGGTGATGGCGATTGATGAAAGTATTCGCAACAACCTGATTTCACAAATCCCTATGCAGCGATTGGGTGAACCGGTTGAAATAGCAAATACAGTTGGGTTTTTAGCGTCAAGTGAAGCCAACTATATTACCGGAGCAAATATTCCTGTTAACGGTGGTCTGTTTACCAGTTTCTAGCTAGCGAGTTATCATTTGTCATAAAAAAGGCGATCTTAGGATCGCCTTTTTTATTGACAGCGAGTCCATTAATGGCTATTAATTCACCAAGATTCCCATAAACAACACGGAGTGGTGTATATGAATGATGATATGGTAAAAAAATGGACTGCACTCAGCAAAAAAGCGCAGGAATCGTTAAAAAAACTGAATTCATTGAACACAAGTTCATTGAAACAACTCACCAAACTGCAAATGGATATGGTGTCTAGTTGCCTTGAGGGTGGCGTTGAAAAGGCGAAAAGCCTGAGTAAGGCTCAATCATTATCCGAATTAATGGCGATGCAGTCGACCTTGTATAAAGAACTGTCTGAGAAAGTGTTAAAAAACGCTCAAAGTTCGGTAAAAGTTGCGATGGAAACCAAACACGCGATGAGTGAACTTATAAAGCAGGGCTTGTCCGATGTGTCGCCCATTGCTGTGAAAACCTCGGTTAGTTCGACGGTTCAAAAAACGGCTGCAGCTAAGAAAAAAACGGCCAAACCTGCAGCGAGGAAAGCAGCGGCCAAGCCGGTAGCAAAGAAAGCAGCGGCCAAGCCGGCAGCGAAAAAAGCAGCGGCCAAGCCGGTAGCAAAGAAAGCAGCGGCCAAGCCGGCAGCGAAAAAAGCAGCAGCCAAGCCGGTAGCAAAGAAAGCAGCGGCCAAGCCGGCAGCGAAAAAAGCAGCGGCCAAGCCGGCAACGAAAAAAGCAGCAGCCAAGCCGGCAGCGAAGAAAACAGCGGTCAAACCGGTAACTAAGAAAGCAGCGCCCAAGGCCAAACCCGCACCTAAGTTAGAAATGCCTAAACCACCACTTCAATCACGGGCTGAAGGTGACGCCAAAAAATAGGCGCGTGAGATGATGTCGTTAACGAAAAAAATCTATTAAGACCCCTATGAAAGCGACTATAGAAATTGATGCGACACCACAGGAAATGAGGGTGCTATTAGGCTTACCCGAGGTGCAAACGCTGCAAAAAGAAATCATGGAAAAGATTCGTGAAAGAATGCTCGACGCTATCGATACCAATGATTTAGACGAGTTAATGAAGCTTTATATGCCTACAACGGAGCACCTTTCGGCTGTTGAGGGAATGCAAAAGGCCATGTGGGATGCGATGACTCAAAGTTTACACATAGCATCGAAGGAAAAATAACCGTTTAACTTAACCAGTTGACCAGTAAACTGGTTAGTTTTTTTTGCGTTTTTAAACTAGTGAAAGCGCCAATATGCCCCCCTTCTAAGGCGTGTTCTTGGTAGAGCTCGGGGTTAATGTGCTGCGCCAGTGCTTGGCTCGAACTGGGTGGCACGATGTGGTCAAGTTTGGCGTACAGGTTTAATACCGGGCATTGGATATTAGCCAGTGTTACCGCTTGGTCTGCAAGACTCAACTGCCCTTTGTGTAACTTGTTTTGCTGATAAAAACTGTGCATAAACTCAACAGCGGCTTGACCGGCTAAATCAGGGTTATCGCGTAACCATTTTTCCATCCGTAAAAAGTGTTCAAGTGCCCGTTTGTTCTTGTTGAGGTGCTCTATTTGCCGATAATTATCACGGTTTAATTGGTAAGGTTTTAAGGTTTTAAATAATAGGCTAACCGTATCGCCTGCAATATTGCCAGTGGTATTGATTAATGCAGTCGGCTCTATATGTTGAGTCCAAAGTGATAAGGGATTGTCTTTAGTGTGAAAATCTACCGGAGTGACTAAGGTCACCAGCTTTCTAATGTCACTACGGTGGAGCGCGCTATAACACAGCGAGAAAACACCGCCTTGACAGATGCCTAGTAGGTCGATTTTTTTAATTTGATTGAGGCGTTTTACCTGTTGTACACAACGGTACAATTGCCCGTTAATGTAGTCATTTAAGTCGGTCAGCGAATCACTGCTATCCGGGTAGCCCCAATCGAGGAGATAAACAGGGTAACCCATTTCTAAAAGACGTAAAACCAAGGACCTGTCCTGGTCCAAATCGGTTATATAAGGGCGGTTGACTAGCGCATAAACGATGAGAACAGGTGTTTTTTTTTGTTTGACTTGTCGTGCTGAATAACGAAATAAGCGCAGTTTGTTTTCCTGGTGAATTAACGTCTTTTGACTGTCGCCCACCGATAAATCGGGTTGCTCGTCAAATGTTTTAAAGCGTTCTAGCAATAAAGCGAAATCGTCCTGCCATTGATTTTTGTTGCTTGGCTTGAATGCAGGCATAGGAGGAAGAGGGTGTTTAGTGACGTTTTTTAAGGCGTTGTTCGAAGCGGTGTATAGTCGCCTCGGTGTGTTCTTTGTACTGCGCAAATTCGGTGCGTAATTGGTGTAAGGCGTTCTTTAAATCATCGATGGTTTGTTGTGAAGGAAGCCCCAGTTGTTGGCTCAGCTGTGTAGCAAAGGCCTGCTGTTGTGTTTTTAATTGCTTCAACGCTTCAAATAAACGTTTTTGAGCATCAAGGTAGGGTTCAGTTTGAGTGACTTTTTTAAAGGTCTCTTCGCCAGCTTGAAGCCAGTGTTTGCATGACTGTGCTTCAGTCGGTTCTCCATCGACTGCTTGTTGAAGTTTTTCAAAACGCTGCAAAGCGAGTTGACCAAGTTCGGTGTGCAATTGATTGATGTCAACAAAAGCGCGCTGCAGAGCCTTTAGGCTCTCGACTGTTTGTTGCGTTGGTTGGTTAAATAATGACCACGCCGTGTCGATCGAAGGGGGTTCGCTGTTAGCGGACGAAGCATTTAGTGCAAAAAACAATTTAAACCAGTCGTTAGTGTGTTCTGCAGCAGGCCCATTATCGCCCCAACTATTTGGCAGGGCCCAAAATGACGATAAATCCGCTTCCTTGTTATTCAGTGATTGAATAAATTGCTGGTAGAAAAGCCCTTGTTCATTAAGGTGAGCTAGTAAGGGTTTGTATTGCTCAGGTATTGTGTTATCGACAATCGACTGAAATTGTTCAAAAATAGTCTCAAAGCTTGTTTTAGCGTTGTTTGTCATGAAGGTCACGTTTACTGATTCAGTATGATTTTAGAGTCTTACAGTAAAAACGTACAGGTGAATTAGCTTTTTAATACGCTGGCATGACGATGGCGTCCTGACGTTTGATCAAATCATTCGACCAATGCTCGACACCCCAATCTAATATATCGTTTAAATGGCAGCTAGCTAGGTCGGCGGGTGGGTTTAGGTTTAAATGGGTGAGTGCGCTTACCAGTGTCTCTCTAACAGGCGATAAGGAAATATCCCTTGCGTAGGTTTGCTTGCTTAGTTTAACCCCTTGAGCATCGCTTATAACTGGAATGTGGGCGTAAATGGGGGGCTTGATACCAAGCAGTTGCTGTAAAAAGAGTTGTTGAGCGGTGCTGTCGATTAGGTCGTGACCACGTAAAACATGGGTGATGCCTTGTTCAGCATCATCCAATACAACGGCTAAATGGTATGCAAAGACCTGGTCTTTGCGGAAGATAACAAAATCACCCGCATTTTTTTTTAGTGGGTATTGACGGGAGCCTTGAACGGTGTCAGAAAACTCTATGCTGTCGATGGACAGTCGAATCCTTATCGCGTGTGGCAGGTTAATATTGGGCTTGTGTTGCAAGCAATATTGATCGTAAACACCGTGTTTAACCCCGCGTTTGATTAAATCTTGCCTAGAACAGCTGCACGGGTATAAGTACTGCATGCTATCCAACTTATCTAACGCGGCTTTATAGCTCGATTGGCGTGTACTTTGATATAACACGCTTTCGTCCCAGATAAGACCGTACTGCTCAAGGGTTTTTAAGATGTGCGTTGCATAGGCGGGTCGGCAACGAAAGGGGTCTAAGTCATCCATACGAACCAGCCACTTACCACCACTAGCACGAGCTTGAAGAAAACTCGCAACAGCGGTGTACAAAGATCCAAAATGCAACGGTCCGGTGGGTGAAGGGGCAAAACGCCCCCTGTAAACATGGCCTTTCGTAGACAAGGGCCTGCAGACGGTTAAGATAAAGCGTTAAATTTTTTGTTTTTCTCTAATCTCATCCAGTGACTTACAGTCGATGCATTGGGTCGCTGTTGGGCGAGCTTCAAGCCGTTTAAGGCTGATGTCAATGCCACAGGATTCACAAAAGCCATAATCACCGTTATCGATAAGGTTTAATGACTCATCAATTTTTTTCACCAGTTTGCGTTCGCGATCTCGTGTGCGTAACTCAAGGCTAAAGTCGGATTCTTGTGTTGCCCTGTCAGTAGGGTCAGGAAAGTTAGACGCTTCATCTTGCATATGATGAACGGTTTTATCGACGTCACTCATTAAGCCTTCTTTCCATTGTATTAAAATACTTTTGAAGTGCTCAAGTTGGGCAGGGCTCATGTGCTCTTCGCCTTTTGCCGCTTTGTATGGTTTAAATTCCAGCTGACCTGGATCTAAGTTATTGTCGTTTAAGGTTGCCATTATGTTTGTTACCAACGGTTAAAAAAATTAAGCGCGAATAAATATCAGATTTTGCGGTGAATCGCAATGTTTTTATTGTTTTAGCTGAGATTATTCAACACGCCTTGCTTTAGAATATAGTCTTATTAAACGGTTTCTACAAAGGTTTTTGGTGGTTATGCAAAAAGTATCAAACAAAATGAAGGCGGTCACTTCGTTTCACGTAATGGAGGTTATGTCTAGGGCCAAGGCGTTAGAATCACAGGGCCGACATGTTATTCACATGGAAGTAGGGGAGCCGGACTTTACAACCCCGCAACCGATCATTGATCAGGGTATACGATTTTTACAAACAGGGGCGATTCATTACACTGAAGCCCAAGGTTTGTTAGCATTGCGAGAAAAAATCGCTGCCTTTTACCTAGAGCAATACCACGTGGTCGTTCCGCCCGAGCGGATTTTTATTACGCCGGGTGCATCAGGTGCCTTAACGATTGCTTTAGCTGCGGTTTTAGAGCACGGGGATGAGGTGTTGATGGCTGATCCAGGGTATTCCTAAAACAATTAATGTTGCGCTTGAAGACGATTTTCAATTAACGCCTGAACGGGTACTTGAACATTGGGGGCCTAAAACGAAAGGGGTGATGCTAGCCTCCCCATCCAATCCGACGGGTAATATTATCCCAGCCAAAAACCTAGCGGAATTAATCAAAGTGAGTGAAAAAAAATCAGGTTTTTTGATCTCTGATGAAATCTATCATGGCCTGGTCTATGATCAACCTGCGGTGTCAGCCTTATCCTTTTCCGATCAAACCTTTGTAATTAATAGCTTTTCTAAGTTTTTTGGTATGACAGGTTGGCGTTTGGGTTGGCTGATCGTGCCAGAGTACGCGATTAATGCAGCAAATCGCTTATTACAAAATTTATACATTTCGGCACCCTCGCATTCACAACACGCCGCATTAGCTGCATTTGATGTGTCAACACAGGGTATTTTATTGCAACGACGCGAGGAGTTTAAACGCCGCCGCGATGTGCTTTATGCAGGTTTGATTGAACTGGGTTTTGTTATTCCGCATAAGCCGCATGGCGCCTTTTATATTTATGCCGATTGCAGCCACTTTACTGATAACAGTTATACCTTCGCATTAGAATTATTAGAAAAACAGGGTGTTGCAGTGACGCCCGGTATCGATTTTGGTGGTAATGCGCCAGAGCGTTATCTACGCTTTGCGTATACAACCTCGATTGAGCAGATTACAGAGGGCTTGCAAAGAATTAAAGCGTTTGTTCAGCAGCCTTAAGTTCGGATAGTTTTTTTTCCCACGCTAACGACGTCGTAACAATAAACTCTAAATCATCGTATTGTGGCCGCCAGCCCAGCGTCTGCTGAATTTTGTCGGCAACAGACACTAACTGTGCGGGGTCACCTGCACGTCGGGGCATGGTTTGTACGTTAATCGCGGTGCCGTGAACCTTGTTGACCGCGTTAATCACGTCGTTAACACTAAAGCCGTGCCCATAACCGCAGTTAAGCGTTGTTGATTGGCCGTTGTTACGCAGGTAATCTAAGGCGTCGACGTGGGCACTGGCGAGGTCTGTCACGTGGATGTAATCGCGAACACCTGTACCGTCTGGGGTTGTATAGTCGGTGCCAAATACCTTTAGTTGTGCACGTTTACCTAAAGCGACTTCAGCCGCCACTTTAATTAGCAGGGTTGCGTTACGGGTGGATTGCCCAATTAGCCCGTCTGGGTCGGAGCCAGCGACATTAAAATAACGTAGGATCACATGCCTGAGTGAACTGGATTGGGATAAGTCCCTGATCATTTGTTCGCTCATCAATTTAGATGAGCCATACGGGTTGATGGGGGCAGTGGGTGTGTCCTCGCTGGCAAAACCAGTTTTCAACTCGCCATACACTGCTGCGGTCGAGCTAAATATAAACTGTTTAATGCCAGCAGCTGTGCAACATTCAAGTAAATTACGTGTGCAACAGGTGTTGTTTTTATAATATTTTAATGGGTTCTCAACAGATTCTGGAACAATGGTGTGAGCGGCAAAATGCAAGACCGACTCAACCTTGTTGTACTTGATAATGTTGTCCACCAGTGCTTGATCACCGGTACTGCCCTTAATGAATTCGCCGTATAAAACAGACGTTTCGAAACCACTGGATAAATCGTCTAAAACGATGATATTTTCTTTGCGCTGCCCAAGTAGTTTGATCACGTGGCTACCGATGTAGCCAGCACCGCCAGTGATTAATATAGAGGATTTTGTCATACGCTGTTTTCCAATAACTGAATGTTGACGGTCTGTCCTTTAGCGATATCACCGTCAGCTTGTTGTAGTACGATTAAACAATTCGCATCAGACAACGAGTTCAATCTATGTGAGCCTTGGTCGCCGGTTGTACGGACGGTTAGTTGCCCATTGTTATTCGTGGCAATGCCGCGTTGAAACTCCATGCGACCCGCTTGCTTTTTTATCGTTTCTTCACAAATGGCTTGTAAGTGAATGGCTTGTTGAGAGCATTGCCCCATCAGTTTTTGTAAACTGGGTAGTACGATTTGTTGAAACGTAATCACCACTGACACGGGGTTGCCTGGTAGACCAAAAAAAAGCGCGTTATTGATTTTGCCAAAGACTAGCGGTTTGCCAGGTTTAATCGCAACTTTCCAAGCATCAATGCGGCCTATTTTGGCTAAAGTGGGGGTAATAAAGTCAGCATCACCGACGGATACGCCGCCACTTGTAATAATGACATCACAACTAGCGGATGCTGAAAGCAGGGCCTCTTCAACGGCTTCTGGTTCGTCTTTAATGACACCCATATCTATCGCAATAGCGCCAGCTTCTTCTAATAAGGCATGCAGGGTATAGCGATTGCTATCGTATATTTGCCCAATGCTTGCAGTACTACCCAGCGGTATCAGCTCGTCACCAGTTGAAAAAAAACCAACTTTTAATCGCTTAAAAACAGCGACTTCCATAATGCCACAGGATGCAAGAAGACCAAGATCAACAGTTTTTAACCGTTTTCCCGGGTCAAAGAGGTGTTGGTTTTTTTGTGTATCGCTGGCGATGTTTCTAATGTTTTCATAGGGTGAAGGGGGTATGCTTATGCTGAGTTGTCCGTTTTCTTGTTGTGCATTTTCTTGCATAACCACACGATCACATTGATCCGGTACGAATGCCCCGGTAAAGACCCTTATGCATTCATTTGGCTTTATATCGCCAAGGTACGGGCGCCCAGCCCAAGAAATGCCGACCAGACGTGGTTTGTCGCCTTCTGTGTAACGGTGGTGTAAGGCGTAACCATCCATTGATGAATTGCGAAAACTGGGAACATCAATGGCTGAGTGTATGGACTCGTAGAGCACTCGGTTACGTGCATTTTTTAAATTAACTCGCTCATAACTAAGCGTGGTGTTCGACGCATCAAGAATACGCTTAAGCGCTTGCTTAAGCGTAAGTAATTCCTTGCTGGCGCATGGGTCAATCATGCGCGCGTATTAAGAAATTGTTGGATCATAAAATCGGCCACTTGTTCAGGTTTATTGATATCTAAGCAAGGAATATTAACAGAAAGCTCACTATCACTAGCAATAGCGATTATAGAGGCGTCTGTTGTGTGTAATAGGGGGTTGTCTAATTCGGCACGGTGGAGCTCTATTTTGGCAAAGTGTTCTTGCTTAAAGCCTTCTACGATAACAAGGTCGATGTCGGTATTAGAAAAACAATACAGCTGTTCGGCCAGTGTGGGTTCGGTGCCTGATAATTCCGTAATCACTGCGCGACGGTGACTTGAAACCAAGACCACTGGAGATGCCCCCGCTTTGCGTAAGCGGTAACTGTCTTTGCCAGGCTGATCGATATCAAAATCATGGTGGCTGTGTTTTATTAAGCCGACTTTAAAGCCACGCTCATTCAAAAGAGGAATGAGGTGGCTCAGTAAGGTGGTTTTTCCTGTGCCGCTACGGGCTGCAAAACCAACAACGGGGAGGGTAAAAGGCATGCTCATGATGTTTGGTGATTAAAAATGGGAGGCATTGATCCATAAATGTGCGTATATGCTGGCAGCGTAACCTAAGGCGATGACAGGTGTCCATTTCAAATGTGAGGCAAAGGTGTATATGCCTCGGGCTTGACCCATTAAAGCTACACCCGCAGCAGAGCCAACAGACAGCAAGCTACCACCAACACCTGCGGTGAGTGTTACCAGCAACCATTGACCGTGTGACATGTCGGGGTTCATAGTTAAGATTGCAAACATCACTGGAATATTATCGACAATCGCTGATAGTAGGCCAACGATTACGTTGGCATAAGTGGGGCCGAGTTGACCGTACATAGCCTCAGAGGCCATGCCTAAATAACCGATAAAGCCGAGTCCGCCAACGGCCATAATCACGCCGTAAAAGAAAAACAAGGTATCCCACTCAGCACCGGCAATTTTTTGGAAGACATCAAAGCCTTTGGTTTGTTGACTATCAGAGGGTTGGTCTTCTGCATTAAATCCTTCATCGAAACGATCTTCAGTTTTTGTACTTTCTATTAAGGATGTTCTTTTGAGATAGTAACCAAAGAATTTTAAATAAGCGAGACCAGTCATCATGCCGATAGCAGGCGGCAGGTGTAAAAAGTTGTGGAAACTGACGGCAGTGACAATGGTAAGCAAGAACAAAACAACAATGATGGTGCCGCCATGCTTTACATTCAACTGCTCACCGTCAACGGTCTCTGGCGTTCCATCTGGAACAAAAAAATGCATAATGGCTGCAGGCACTAAGTAGTTAATGGCCGACGGTACGAATAAAACAAAAAACTCAGTAAAGTCGACCCTGCCTTTTTGCCAGACCATCAGTGTCGTAATGTCACCAAATGGGCTAAATGCCCCTCCCGCGTTAGCGCCTACAACAATGGCAACGCAGGATAAAGCAATAAACTTAGGTTCTTTTGCCCCAACAGTTAGGGCAACTGTGCACATAATTAAGGCGGTGGTCAGATTGTCGGCTACCGGCGAAATAACGAAAGCAAGAATACCTAATAACCAAAACAAACTTTTATAACTAAAGCCTTTTTTGACCAACCAACCGCGCAAGGCATCAAAGACACCGCGTTCAATCATCGCATTAATATAAGTCATGGCGACGAGTAAAAAGAAAAACAACTCAGCGTATTCTAAAAAGTTATGCCGCAAGGCGACCTCAGCGGCGTGATCAAAACCATGTTGCTGATAAACAATGGCTATCATTATCCAAATAATACCGGCAGCTAAGAGTACGGGTTTAGACTTACGTAAATGCAGTTGATCCTCAAAAATCACTAATAAATAGGCCAAGCTGAAAACGATTAAAGCTAAATAACCGACAGTGTGTGTCGTTAAATCTAATGTAGTTTGGATATTCGAAGTGGAGGCAAAGGCCATGCTGGAGAACAATAGGCAGAACAAGCAGCCTAAACCAATTATACGAGACATCTTAAAATCCTTGTGTGCAGTGAATGTTGATAAAGAGTGAGAATAAAAAAATTAGCGCGATTATACGTTTGCTGTTAACAAGCAACAATTTAAATATAGAACTAAAGAAGGTGTCTCTCTAGAGAATGGTTCGGTAAAATAACAAAAAATGAATTTTAAATGTATTTAAAGGTCTATAACTTTGGAATATAAGCAAAAGCAACTATATTATTTAAATGATTTAAATCATTTAAATAACTTGAATAGATAGGCAAATTGGACTAACCTAAGACCCGTTAGAAAAACTTTTTAGGAGAATATTATGGCTGTAACACACGAAGAAGTGAGGCAAGCAAAAGCAATTGCACCGTTTAAATTTAACTTAAAGCCGATGATCATGGGGCTAATCGTCCTTATTATGATCTTTGGTGGAGCGCGTTGGTACCAACAATGGGCTGCGTGGGATTATGGTCTTGATGCGACAGACCCTATGTTTGATAAGTATTGGATGAGAGTTTTTTGGGGTGAAATCATAGTTGAAGTAACCTTGTTTTTTTCATTCGTGGGATATCTATGGATGACCAGGGATAAACACCTTAATAATTTAAAGCCTCGTGAAGAGTTGAGACGTTTAATGTTGTGGGTGTCTATGTTAGTTGTTTATGCCTTTGCATTTTATTTTGCAGGTAGTTTTTATGCTGAACAGGACGCGACTTGGCACCAAACGGTAGTAAGGGATACAAGTTTCACCCCGAGCCATATCTTTTTATTCTATATGTCTATGCCTGTCTTTATTATTTTAGGGTTTAGCCTGTTCTTTTACGCAATAACCCGCTTACCATTTTTTGCTAGAAAAATTTCTATTGCATTAGTGTTAGTGGTTTGTGGCCCATTTATGTTGTTACCTACTGTTGGTTACAACGAATGGGGTCATGCATTCTGGTTGATGGAAGAGTATTTCACAGTACCATTGCATTGGGGTTTTGTATTCTTTGGCTGGACAATTATTGCACTAAGTGGCGTACTTATTCAGGTAATGAAATACATGGTTGAATTATTACCTAAGGTAATTAACGAAAAAGGCGAACTAACGTCGTAATTTGATTTTTAAAAAATCCTTGGCTTCTTAAATTATTAAGGGCCAAGGTTTTTTTTTGAAAATAATTTGTAAATAGAAAAGGATAAGTAAGATGAAATTAACCACTAATGAAGCAACGCTTCTAAGTGCAGTAACAACACCGAATTCTGATGCGGCTAGAATTTCTAGAGGCTTGGATATGTTTGTTGTTGCTATATTGTTTTTTGCAATTATTGCAGCCTTCCACATCCACATTATGTTGACAGTGGGTGATTGGGATTTTTGGGTTGACTGGAAAGATAGAATGTATTGGGTAACAGCAACACCTATGTTGTTGATCTTTATACCGGCTGCCTTGTCATACCCGTTTATGATGAAATTTGGTTTGCCGATTGCTGGTACGTTGTGTGCCTTGTGTTTAGTTATTGGTGAGTGGATTAGCCGAATTGTTGGCTTCCATTTATGGACATACTTTCCTTACAGTATGATTTGGCCAGCGATTGTATTGCCTGGTTTAATGCTGATGGATTTAGTGTTGTTGTTAAGTAGAAACTTATTTATCACTTCAATTTTTGGTGGTAGTGCGGTTGCCTTTGCTTTTGCTCCTGCGAACTGGCCAATTCTTGCACCATACCATGAGCCTGTTGTTCATATGGGCCAGTTAGTTAACGTGGCCGATATGATTGGCTATTCGTTTACTAGAACTGCTACGCCTGAGTATTTACGCTTTATTGAACGTGGAACGTTAAGAACGTTTGGCGGTGAGTCGACATTAATTTCGACTGGCTTTTCAGGCTTTGTATGTATGATTTTGTTTTTTGTATGGTGGAAAATTGGAGAATGGTTAACCAATTTAGGCACAATACCTAATGTAGTGAAAAAACACGTAGGACTTGGGGATGACGACGATGAAAAGTAGTAAGCGTAACGCGTTAAACGTACGTGCAGCATTAATTAAATCAGTACTGTTGATGGTTTTAATGTGTGTAACAGGGCTAGCCTTGGCACATGGTGAGAGAAACCAAGAACCGTTTTTAAGGATGAAAACACTGCATTGGTATGATGTTAAATGGTCTGTTGAAAATGATGCCACGATACAAGTCAATGATGTAGTAGAGATGACAGGTAAAGTACATTTTTTCTCACGTTGGCCTGAGGTGATCAATAAGCCGAGTACGATCTTTTTGGGTAATGCTACACCGGGTCCTGTGTTTTTACGTGTAGAAACATACCTTGACGGTGTACCAATGATCCAATCAACGGGCGTTGAATTGGGGCATGTGTATGACTTTAAAGTGATACTGAAAGCACGTATTCCTGGGCGTCATCACGTTCATCCGATGATCAATGTCGAGTCTGCTGGTGGTCTAGTGGGCCCTGGAATATGGATAAACGTTGCAGGCAATGCAGACGATTTTGTCTATTCAATAACGACTAGAACGGGCACAGAAATTGAGAACTTAGGATCCTATGCCGTACCAAATGTTGTTAAATGGCATGCAATTTGGGCGATTGTTGGTGTGTTATGGTTATTGTGGTGGTTTAGACGCCCATTGATTATTCAGCGCTACTTATTGGTTAAACAAGGCAGTTGGAGTCAATTGATTACTAATAATGACCGTAAAATAGCAGCTAGCTTAATAGTAGGCATTATCGTTACGTTGATTTATGCCAATAATATTACCAAAGAGAAGTACCCAAGAACGGTTCCTCTACAAGGTAGTAAAGCACACGTTGACACACCTGTGAATAAGTATGCTGGCATGGTTACTGTGAAAAACCTCAGTGCTGAGTATTATTTGCCTGGTCGTACGGTAACAGTTAAAGCGGAAATTACTAATAACACCAATTCACCAATTCAAGTGGGTGAGTTTACAGCGGCTAATATACGCTTTGTTAATCATTCTGTTCCGGCAGCGATGAAGGGTGTTGATGTCGGTTATCCAGGTGAGCTGGTAGCTAATGATTCGTTAAAAATATCAGACCAAACGCCTATTCAACCAGGTGAGACGAAAATACTGGATATTGAAGCAACAGATGTAGCTTGGGAAACAGAGCGACTCAGTAGTTTGTTGAATGACCCAGATAGTAGTTATGGCGCATTATTGTTCTTTTATAATGCGAAAGGTGAACGGATAATTGAAGAGATTTATGGTCAAATTATACCTACCTTTATTGACTAGTCGTAATGGCAAACCTACCCAAGTAGTGACTACTTGGGTAGGTTTAAAATCGGCGCTGTTTGGGTTTTTATGCCTGATATCACCTCAGTTATTTGCTCATGGTGGTGTCGCAATGGATAAGGATACGTGTGCATTTCGCGCAGAAGGCTATTTACTTCATTTCACAGCGTATCAACCTGAGGAAACACAAACTAAAGAGCTATGTCGTTCGATTGTGGAAAGTACCGATACAATTATTGTATTGGACTTAATTGATGAGAGTCTACGTACGTTACCTCTTCATCTAGGGATTGAAAAAAGACAAAATGAAACGTATATACCGTATTTGACACTGCCTGAAAACGTGTACCCAGCAGGCACGACCAATTTTAAATTATTTGATATTACTGAAGGTGATTACCGGGTTAAGATCAGTACGCATCAAACGGGAAAACACTCGCATGATACTAAAGGCATGAACCATGATGCTGGCTATTTTAATTTTTCAGTAAGTTCTAGGAAATCCTATGAAAAAAGTAAAATATATCAGCAATATAGTTGGGTAATATACTTGATAGGCTTAGGGTTATTATTGTATTTTTTATCTGATCGATATAGATCGCGTTAAAAAAACGGTGAGGTAACTCACCGTTTTTTTTTATTAAAATTAAGCTTAGTACTAGTGCTAAATTTAAATTATCAGCCATACTAACTAAAAGGATTTTTGGGATGTAACGATGAGTTTTGCCAGAGTCAAATTTTATGATGAGAAGAAAATGGTTGTGACTAATATATTAGACGCGGCCGTTAAAACATTGGATTTTGATCAAAAAGCGTATATAAAAACGAAAGCGCAATTAATGAAGGTGATTGAAACGCCTGGTTTTGAAGGATTGGGGCTGGGTGAGATAGTCGCCATCACTAACAAACTGATTTCAAAAGTAGCAAATCACACTGGCTATGTCATCGTTGATTCAAAAATGAATATGCCGCAAGACTCCAAGCTCATTGATGAGTTGGGAATAGAAAGATCCTCCACAAAATTAGCTAAGGCTGTTTCGGATAAAACCACAGAGCAGCACCCTCATCACGATTCAAAAGAGCTTGGGCTAATCGGTAAAAAGAAACTCATACAATTAGTTAAACTGCTGCCGCCACTGATCTCAAAGCGTGAAATGGAGAATTATACAACGCAAATTGAGTCGATACGCTTTGGTTTACCTACAGGCGCAAATTCAATACGCACTACGGGAGACCTTGAAAAAGATATTGTTGAGCAAGTAGTAGAGGCGTATTTAATCGATTTTGACTATTTGGTACGTCACCAACCGGAAGCTTTTTATGAATTGGTTGAAATGGCTGATGGTGAAGCAAAAAAAATCGATATTAGCGAAAAACTCCGCAAGCAATTAAATAAAGCAGAATCTATTGGCGAATTTTTAAGTATTCGAGATTTAGTTAAGCGTCATATTGATGGTGTTAAGCAGCCTGAGTCTGAAAAAGACAGCTGGGGTAGTCTAATGTTTTGGAAAAAGAAATAAACTCGAGCCGAACAGCTTATTTTTTGCGTCCTTTTTTATGTGCGCTTAGTCGCGCTGCTTTCTTTTCGGCTTTTTCAGTAAGCAATTGAGCTACATGGCGTAGTTCTTTCTGCATCATGTCGGGTGTTTCTAAAGAGATAGGCCCGAGTGTACCATCGCGAAATTCATTAATAAAAATGGCCGATGTTTTGTTCAAATTGACATGGCCTCCATTCATCAAACAACCCCGTTGACGTCCAATTATTTCTAATAAGGTGGTTTCATCTCGGGGTAATTCCTCTAAGGAATAGCGTCGAATTAAATTATCAGGATAAAAGCGTAATAAATATTCGGCCGCGTAGTAGGCTAGCTCATCAAAATTGAATGCGGTATCTTTTATTGCACCGGATATAGCCAAACGGTAACCACTATTGTCATTTTCAACTTTCGGCCATAATAAACCGGGCGTGTCGAATAAAATAAGGTTATTACCTAAATCAATGCGTTGCTGGCTTTGTGTTACTGCCGGTTCATTACCCGTTTTTGCAATTGTCCGGCCAGCTAATGTGTTAATTAAGGTTGATTTGCCTACATTTGGAATGCCCGTGATTAAACAAGTAATGGGCTTAAGTATGTCACCTTTATGGGGAACTAGTTTGTGACATAAATTAAAGATTTGTTCAGTTTTATTGGCTAAGTGTAAATTAAGCGCCAGTGTTTTGGTGTGCTGAGCTTGTTCCAAAAAGTGTTGCCAAACTTCGGTGGTTTCTGGGTCGGCTAAGTCGGTTTTATTTAGAATTTTTAAACAGGGTTTATCGCCGCGGATGCTGGCAAGCATCGGGTTTTCGCTGCTATAGGGTAGGCGTGCGTCCAAAATCTCGATAAACATATCCACTTCAGGCAAGCGTTGTTTAATTTCCTTTTGTGCCTTGTGCATATGCCCAGGGTACCAATTAATGCTCATCTTTATTTACCTTTGCGTCTTACATGCAACAACAGTGATATGACTACGCTGTAGTCTAATAGTGGGGGGGCACTTCGTCTAGTAATGAAGGGCCGTCTTTACTGTCTTCACTGTCGTTTTTTGTGCTGTCGGTTAGTTGTTGTAATTGCTTTTTGAGAGCGTCAATTTGATTCTGTTGCTGGCAAACGACAGTATCCAATTGTTGGATAGTGTCCTCTTGATACGCGACTTTAATTTCAAGTTCGGTGATGCGCTTTTCCATGTGACTTTATTAACTAGCGGTGTTTTTTTTGTTTTTCTTCGGTTTTTTAGTATACGTCTTTTTACCCTTGGCCGGTTTTGCGCTGGTTAAGGCGGGCTTAGCCACATGGTCCGTTTTTTCTATTTGTAACGGCTGATTTCTAACGCGTACTTTTTTTAAGCTATCGTAGACGATCTTTGGCATGCCGATAGGTAATTCGATAAAGCTGTGGTCGTCTTTTAGTTCGATATGGCCAATATTTTTTGGTTCAACATCTGCCTCGTTGGCGATGGCGCCAACGATATCACCGGGTGTAGCATTATGGTTTCTGCCTACGGCAATACGGTAATTTTCCATGGGTACTTTTGGATTACCACGTTTGCTTTTCGGTAGACTGTCTTTCTCGGGCCTAAAAGATTTTGTTTTGCTGTCTCTAACTGGGCGTTCATCGCGTTCGTCATGTTTACGCGAGCGGCTTTCCTTAGAACCTGATTTCTTTGAAACCTCATCTAACAGCAAGGGTTTGTCCTTTTGCGCCAAATAGGCCAAAGCACTGGCTAACTGCATCGGGTCAACGGCATGTTCTTCTACATACGATTGGATAAGTTGCTGGAAAAATTCCAAATCGTTACGTTCTAATGCTGCGCTGATCGTGTCTTTAAATTGTGCCGAGCGCTTTTCGTTAACTTGCTGTCTGGTTGGTAATTCCATTGGCGTTATCGGTTGTCTTGTGGCGCTCTCGATAGCGCGTAATAAACGGCGTTCACGTGGTGCTACAAATAAAATCGCTTTGCCGGTTCTGCCCGCACGGCCGGTACGACCAATACGATGGACGTATGCTTCGGTATCATAAGGGATATCATAATTGATGACGTGGCTTATACGCGCAACGTCAATACCACGGGCAGCAACATCGGTTGCCACCAAAATATCAATTCTCCCTTTCTTTAATTGTTCGATCGTACGCTCACGTAAAGTTTGAGTCATATCGCCGTTAATGGCTGATGCAGAATAACCGCGTGCTTCCAGCTTTTCAGCTAATTCAACAGTCAGTGCCTTGGTACGTACAAACATGATAATGCCGTCGAAATCTTCGACTTCTAGGATGCGCGTTAAGGCATCTAATTTATGCAGTCCACTGACCATCCAAAAGCGTTGTTCAATCGTCTCTACAGTAGATGTTTTAGAGACAATTTTAACAATCTTAGGTTGCTTTAGGTATTTGTCGGCAACGCGACGAATAGGCGCCGGCATGGTGGCTGAAAAAAGAGCAACCTGACGTTGCTTAGGGGTTTGCTCTAAAATCCATTCTACGTCGTCGATAAAGCCCATCCGGAGCATTTCATCGCCTTCGTCTAGGACGATAGTTTTTAATTTGTCTAATTTTAAGGTGTTGCGGCGTAAATGGTCCATTACACGCCCTGGGGTGCCTACCACAACATGTACGCCACGTTTAAGTTGACGTAATTGAGTGTCCATGCCCTGACCGCCATAAATGGGCAATACATTAAAGCCTTTCATCGCACTGGCGTAGGTTTTAAAAGCCTCAGCAACTTGAATAGCCAGCTCCCGAGTAGGGGCTAAAACTAACACTTGTGGTTGAGTTGCCGTTAAATCAATGGTGGATAATAAAGGCAGCGCAAAAGCGGCCGTTTTACCCGTACCGGTTTGAGCGGTACCGATCAGATCAAAACCATTTAATAAATGCGGGATCGCTTCTGCTTGAATGGGTGAAGGTTGTTCGTAACCAATGCGTTTTAACGCGTCCATCACGGGTGACGACAACGCTAAGTCAGCGAAGCTTAAAGGTGTTTGGGTTGTCATGTTAGGGCCTTAACTTAAGAGATAGGAATGGCGTCAAGTCATTACTAACTCAAGCGTCTATCAGGGATATAAAAGTTGCATTGTACGCGTTTATCGGCAAAAAAGGTTGATAAACGCATTAAACATGATTTGATATCATCTTTAGTCATATTCAAGCGTGTAAGAGTGGTAATAATGGGGTAACAATTTATACTACGTTTTCAATACGCAGGTTTAGCTTAAGCTATTACTACTAGGGTTACTTTAACTATGATGCTGAATTTTAAACTGAAAATACAACTCGTCTTTATTGGTGTTTGCCTGATGGCTTTTTTGGCTGCGTGTGGTAGTCCATTGCCACGAACCGAAGATAAAACAAAATCTCCCTGGGCTAACTTTGATGAAGCGATGACGGCCTACGAAAAGGTCATACTGAATAAAAGTACCGTTGATGATCTTCGAGGGCTTGGTTTTGATCCTTACTCTACACCCAATGTAAAAATCCTCTCTTACCTAGACCTTATCCAACAATTTATGCCGACTAACTCGGTTACCTTAGATCAATTACCAAACAGTGTGCAAACTTGTTTGGCAAAACAAGAAGCATGTCTCGCCTATGAGGCGCACCCCGGTACCGTTAAAAGAAAACGTGTCGGGAGCGTTTTTTTAGATTTGCTCGGTTTTAAGCGAAAAACAATAGAAACAGGCTGGCGTTTTAACGCCCTTATCGTGTTGGATAACGGTGTGGCCGTGTATAAAATTTGGAGTGGGGTGCCGATAATCGATTCCGAAAAATCCCGCAAAAATCCCTTAGGTCCTTTTCAAGGTTCAGGTGGGTCGTTAGCTAGGGATGCGGCTGGTTTTTAATTGTACTAGCTTAACAACGAGGCTTGTGCGCCTCATAGTTACACAGGGCTTTCGCACTAAAAAGGCCAACCGAGAACGGTTGGCCTTTGATAGTTGGTGGAGGCGGCGGGAATTGAACCCGCGTCCGCAAGCACTCCGCCCTCGGCTCTACATGCTTATCCTATAACTTTTGATTTAATTATTAGCTACCCGATAGGCTAGGAAGACCAATAACGATTTCGGTTAAGTTTTAGTATATCTGCCCCAAACAAGCGTCAATACGATCTTATGAGCTATGATGCCTGAGATGATCCGAAGATCGCTGGACGCATAAGCACGGCTCCAGTCAGACAGCAATCTACTGGTTCTTAAGCAGCGATTGCGTAGTTGTCGTCGTTTGCAACTATAATTTTTCAGATGTTTTACGAGATTCCTGAAAGCTCGGCATGCACCTAAGGTTTTGCTACTCACGTCGAAGCCAAGTCGCCCCCTTTGGTAATTGTTGGACACTATACCTGAGTAAAGGTTCGCACAACAGTAAATTAATGACGTTGGATAATTTAGGTAAAATTTAGCGTGCCATCTTTCGCTAGCTTGTTAATATTTAACGAGCGCTTTTGATAAAACGCTGCTTTTCACGTTGCCAGTCTTTTTCTTTCGAACTGGCGCGTTTATCGTGCAATTGTTTACCTTTAGCGGAACCAATTTCTAGTTTGACGCGGCCCTTCGACCAGTACATGGAAAGCGGCACGATGGTATAGCCTTTGCGTTCAACCAAGGCGACTAAGTTGATTAGCTCACGTCGGTTTAACAATAGCTTGCGTAGGCGAGTCTGTTCAGGGCTAATGTGTGTGGAGGCAGAAAGTAAGGGTGAGATATGCGCGCCGGATAACCATGCCTCTCCTTGTTTGATGATAATGTAACTTTCGGCCAATTGGACGCGGCCTTCACGAATGCTTTTAACTTCCCAACCTTCTAATACTAGACCTGCCTCAAAGCGTTGTTCGATAAAATAGTCATGCGTTGCTCTTTTATTGGAAGCAATGTGATTGCTGTTTGTTTTTTTCTTTTTTGATGTCATGGGCATATTCTATGCGAGCGACTGATTAGACGCTATAAAATAGCGTATTAACTTGGTTAATAATCCAACTTAGGTTAGTTTATTGTGGATAATAAAAGCACGATGGATACTATGAAAAAAACCTCACAACACGGGCAATGGTCATCGCGGATGGTCTTTATTTTGGCCGCTACCGGATCTGCAGTCGGTCTAGGTAATATTTGGAAATTCCCTTATATTGCGGGTGAAAATGGTGGTGGCGCATTTGTGCTGACCTATTTGTTGTGTATTTTAGTCATTGGCTTACCGATCATGATGGCTGAAATCATGTTAGGTCGTCGTGGACGGCAGAGTCCTATTAACACCATGCGTATTTTAGCGGCCGAGTCGAATGCGAGCGCCCTGTGGTCATGGTTGGGTTGGTTAGGCGTGGTTGCAGGGTTTTTGATTCTATCGTATTACAGTGTTATCGCCGGTTGGGCAATGGCTTATGTGGTGCGTGTTGCCTCAGGGGTTTTTGATGGTGCAACCGCTGATGGGGTGAGTCATATCTTTGGTGAATTTATCGCGGACCCTGAAAAATTATTGGCCTGGCATAGTTTGTTTATGATTATCACGATGCTGGTTGTGGCACGTGGTGTTAAAGGCCTTGAGCGAGCAGCTAAGTTTTTGATGCCAGCGTTAATTTTAATTTTAATTTTATTGGTAGGTTACTCGATGAATCAAGGGGCCTTTCAACAAGGGGTGTCATTCTTATTTAGTGCCGACTTTAGCAAAATCAACGCTGCTGGTGTGTTAACGGCAATGGGGCACGCCTTTTTTACCTTAAGTTTGGGTATGGGGGCAATTATGGTGTATGGCTCGTACTTGCCGGCACGTGTTTCAATTGGTTCGACCACAGTGATTATCGCATTAGCTGACACCGCGGTAGCCTTACTTGCCGGCTTAGCTATTTTCCCCATCGTTTTTGCGAACGGTTTAACACCAGCTAGTGGCCCTGGTTTAATCTTTCAAACGCTGCCGATTGCCTTTGGTCATATGGCTTATGGGGCATTTTTTGGCACCCTGTTTTTTCTATTGTTGGTGTTCGCCGCCTGGTCTTCCTCAATCTCCTTAATTGAACCGGCAGTAGCTTGGCTGGTGGAAAACAAGAAGATGAGCCGGATGCGCGCGTGTATCTGGGCAGGCTTATTAACTTGGCTGATTGGTATTGGTACCGTTTTATCGTTTAATTTGGCGGCTGACGTCACGATTTTTGGTCAAACCTTCTTCGATTTAATGGACTATTTAACGGCGAATATCATGTTGCCCTTGGGCGGTCTATGTATTGCCTTGTTTGCCGGTTGGGTGATGGCGGCAGACACAAGCGCTAGTGAATTGAATTTGCCGAATGATTATCTGTATAAGGCTTGGCGCTTTATTGTACGTTACGTATCGCCAGTAGCCGTTCTATTGGTATTTTTAAATGTTATTGGATTGATTTAACGGCATGCATAAAATTGAACGTAGTGCGCTGGTTAAACACTCAGCCCCGGATATGTATCAGCTAGTCAATGATGTTGCCTCATACCCGCAGTTTCTTAGCTGGTGCAAAACTAGTCGGGTAATAAGCGAAACGGACAATGAGATGCAGGCCGAGCTTGAAATTGCCTGGAAAGTGTTACACAAGGTGTTCAGCACACAAAACCAACTAGTTAAAGATGAAAGTATTCGTTTGAATTTATTATCAGGGCCTTTTAAATCGATGCACGGTGAGTGGCAATTTAAGCAGCTTCGGGAGAATGCCTGTAAAATAACCATGAATATCGAGTTTGAATTTAAAAGCTCAGTGAGTAATTTTGTCTTTAGTAGTATCTTTAACCAAATTTGTGGGTCGTTGATGGATGCCTTTATTAAACGGGCAGATAATATTTATGGATAACATTGAAGTCGCTTATGCGACACCTAAAAAACAATTAATTTTAACCCTAGCCTATCAAGATGGTGTGACTGTTCAAGCAGCGATACATGCATCAGGGATACTGGACCGATTTCCCGAGATTGATTTAGAAAAAAATTCAGTGGGTATTTTTAGTAAGCCTTGTAAATTAGATACGACCTTACGGAAAGGCGATCGCGTGGAAATATACCGTCCATTGATTGCTGATCCTAAAGAAGTTCGGCGTCAACGTGCGGAGGCAGGCAAAGTAACCAAAAAGGGTGCGCGTTCAGTTAATGAATAAAATGGCTTGAAATAACAAAGAAATCAATTATATTAACCAGTATGACATTTGATAATTCAAATAAGGCGTTTAATACCTCATCGTTTAATATCTCATTAAGTGGGGCGCTTGCACGTGCTGCGAGCAGTCAGCCAATCACCGTTCTTTGTTGTCTCCGACTGCTGCTTCGCAGCTAAATACTTATACAACCTGGCGAGGTCATACGCGACCATAAACTAATACAATAAACAGGTCATTATCCATGACAGTTGGAGTTTGAAATGAACAAAGAAAAACTAATAATATTTGATACCACCTTACGTGATGGCGAGCAAAGCCCGGGCGCAGCAATGACGCCTGATGAAAAATTACGCATAGCCAAAGCCTTAGAACGAATGAAAGTCGACGTGATTGAAGCGGGCTTCCCAGCGTCCAGTGAGGGTGATTTTATCGCTGTGCGAGACATCGCTAGGGCAGTTAAAGATAGCGTTGTTTGCGGTCTTGCACGGGCCAATGATTTTGATATCACACGCGCCGGTGAGGCTCTAAAAGACGCGAGTGCGTCGCGCATCCACACCTTTATTGCGACCTCGCCGTTACATATGCGTGAAAAGTTGCAGATGACACCGGACCAAGTGGTTGAGCAGGCGGTTAAATCGGTTAAGCTTGCGCGCCAGTATACCAATGATGTTGAATTTTCACCGGAAGACGCAGGCCGCTCAGAGCTTGATTTTTTGTGTCGGATTATTGAAGCGGCGATTAAAGCCGGTGCGACGACCATTAATATCCCTGATACGGTGGGCTATAACTTACCGCAACAATACGGCAATACGATCAAGCAACTGATTGAACGGGTACCTAACTCGGATCAAGCAATTTTTTCCACCCATTGCCACGATGATTTAGGTTTGGCCGTGGCTAATTCATTGGCGGGTGTTATGAATGGTGCGCGCCAAGTTGAGTGTTCGATCAATGGTTTGGGTGAACGAGCCGGTAATGCGGCGCTTGAAGAAATTGTGATGGCGGTGCGAACGCGACAAGACTTATTGCCTTGTGACGTGGGTTTAGATACCACTCAAATCATGACCTGTTCAAGACTGGTGTCAGGCATTACAGGGTTTGCGGTGCAACCGAATAAAGCCATTGTTGGTGCTAATGCCTTTGCTCACGAGTCTGGAATTCATCAGGATGGTGTTTTAAAAGCGCGTGAAACTTATGAAATCATGCGTGCTGAAGACGTAGGGCTTAGCTCTAACCGTTTGGTGTTGGGTAAGTTGTCTGGCCGCAGCGCGTTTAGAAACCGCCTTGACGAGCTTAATATTACAATTGATAGTGAACAAGAGCTTAATAAAGCGTTTCGTAAGTTTAAAGACTTGGCCGACAAAAAATCTGAAATTTTTGACGAAGATATCCAAGCCTTATTATCCGACTTTAAGATAGAAGAAAGTTTGGATGAAATGGTTAAGTTGGTGTCTATTAAAGCCTGTTCTGAAACCGGTGAGGTGCCTCAGTCTCATATCACTTTGATGGTTGATGACGAAGAAAAATCAGCCAGCAGCGACGGGGGTGGACCGGTGGATGCTAGCTTTAAGGCAATCGAAAAAATCATCGCTAGCCAAGCTAATTTGCAGCTGTATTCGGTGAGTAATGTAACTCAAGGTACCGATTCACTCGGTGAGGTGGCTGTTCGTTTGGAACGAGCAGGGCGTATCGTTAACGGCCATGGGGCAGATACCGATATTGTAGTAGCCTCGGCCAAGGCTTATATTAATGCTTTAAATCGATTACTGTCACCGACTAAACGGGTTCATCCACAAGCGTTTGATGGTATTTAACTGAACCGAATGAGAAGAGCCCGATTGAGTTCGGGCTTTTTTTTGTTTGCTATTTGACAGGGTCGTTTTCAGACAATAAAAAATGCGCCCTTGCCAAGGCAATAGGCTGTTGATCGTTATCTTGCCACGTTTTGATATTGCATAAGGCAATCCGACGGCCTAAACGGATAATCTCGCATTGTGAGTAGCTGCACTCGGAACGTCCAGGTAGCAGGTAATCGATCGAAAAATCAATGATTTTAGGAATGGTGACGAGTTCAATTTGCCAGAGCAAATGAAACAGCGCGGCGTTTTCCATAAAGCCTGCGATAGCCCCGCCGTGTAAGGCAGGAATAGCAGGGTTGCCAACGTTGCTTTGTTTAAAGGGGAGGCTGGATATGATGTTGCCGTTGACCAGCTTCGTTTGAACGCCGATAAAATTAGCATAAGGAATTAATTCCACTAAAGCGGCATCGTCCTGGTTTTCTTTTATGGCGTTAATTTTTTCAACTAAGTTCATTGTTTAGCCCACAGGGAACGCTTTATTAGATCGCATAAACGTAGCAAGCGCGGTGGCGATAGGTTTTTTACTATCTGTTGTAAAGACAGTGACACGACTAAAGGCGATAGAGTGCGTCATCTGGTAGCATTCTGCCACGGCGTATACGTCTTCGCCCGTTGCTGCAGGGCGACTGTAATCCACCCTTAAGTCGAGGGTAGCTAGAGCACGTAGGTTGTCCTGAGCTTGAAAAACCGATGCGCCACTGGCGGTATCAATTAAGGTGGTTATCGCGCCACCATGAATGACGCGGCTGATTGGGTCGCCAATAATCGCATCATTAAAAGGGAGTTTTAAGGTTACCGTGTTTTTTTCGGCGCTAACCAGTTGTATGCCAAGTTGTTTGGCATGCGGAGTTTGGTTCATCTTCTCTAAAAACGGATGGACCGGCATGTTAGTTTTTATCTTGGTCCCCAATCCCAATGGAACGTAGTGTTCTTTCAATAAAGCCAATTTCTCTTTTCTCGCGTTTAGGCACGTCAACCACTTCGGTGTTTATTGTCATGGGTTTAAACTCATTGCTGGGCTTAAAATTACCTTTGAGGTTGGCTAGTTTATCGCCATCAAAAATCACCGTAATACGCTCTCTTTCTTTTTCTTTACCGGCTTGGCTTAATGTATAAAAATAGTCCCAACGATTAGGGTGAAAGGGGTCTACTAATAACGGTGTACCGAGTAAAAATTTAACTTGACGTTTGTCCATGCCGGGTCGTAATTGGTCGACCATTTCTTGGCTTACCACGTTACCCTGTTTGACGTTTATCTTATACACACCGGGTAAATTGTCGGCAACCCCGACCATTTTTTCATTGAGTTCTTTAGCCGTTGCGCAAGCAATAAGCTGTGTGACAGGTAAAATAATTATAATTAGAATGAGAAGCTTTCGCATTTAGGTTCTTCTGTGTATGATTGGAAGCTTGAAATGATACCCTATATTATTATTTATTCCACCCTATTTTGAGGTACTAATGGAGTCCAAAGACATACGAGAAGCAGGTCTAAAAGTGACCTTGCCGCGTTTAAAAATTTTGAGCATGTTGGAAAGTGCTCAAAATAGGCACTTATCGGCCGAGGATATGTATAAAGCTTTATTAGAGGGTGGTGAAGAAATTGGCTTGGCGACTGTATACCGCGTGTTAACTCAGTTTGAGACGGCTGGGCTCGTTAGTCGGCACCATTTTGAAGGGGGGAATTCGGTTTTTGAGTTGAATCAGGGTGAACATCACGACCATATCTTGTGCGTTAAATGTGGCCGAGTCGATGAGTTTGTGGATGAGCTTATTGAGCAAAGACAGCGAGCGATAGCAGAAAAAATGAACTATCAAATGACGGATCATAGTTTGTATATTTACGGCGTTTGTTCTGCTTGTATAAAATCTAATTAAGGCGAGATTCGCCAAGCATTTCTTGCGCATGTGCTAAGGTCTTTTCAGATATCTGAACCCCGCCTAGCATCCGAGCAACTTCATTAATGCGCTCATCTAGTTCGAGTGATCGTATGTCAGTTTTTGTTTGCTGTTGCTCCTTATGTTTACTAACCAATAAGTGATGGTGCCCTTGAGATGCAACCTGAGGCAAATGCGTGACGCATATAACTTGTCGATTGATGGCGATATCACGCAAGCAAATACCGACTGTTTCAGCAACGCCGCCGCCAATTCCAGCATCAACCTCATCAAATACTAAAGTAGGGGTCGTGTTGCTTTGTGACGTGACGACTTGAATGGCGAGGCTGATGCGGGAAAGTTCACCGCCAGAGGCCACTTTATTAAGTGCGGAGGGGGGCATGCCCGGGTTAGTGGTCACCATAAAGGCGATCTCATCAAAGCCATTTTTTGTGGGTTGTGCTTGCGGATTATACGTTACCAAAATTTCTATTTTACCGTCAGGCAGACCCAGTGTTCTTAATGTTTTTGTAATGCTGTGGGCGAGCGCTGTGGCCGTATTTGCACGGTGCTGGTGTAAGGATTTTGCGGTGTCTACATACTGCGCTAAGGCGTTATCTATTTCAATTTGAATACGGCTTAATCGTTCGTCACGCTGTTCTAGCGCTTGGTAACGGGCGAGCAGTTGCTGGTAAGTGTCGGCAAGTTGTTGTGGTTCGATATGCAGTTTTCGCGCTAAATCATGTGCGGTGCTTAATTGCTTGTCCAGACTGTATAAAAGCTCAGGGTCATCGTCTAGCTGGTCGACTTTGTGGCGTAACTCGCGACTGGCTTCTTGAATTTGAATAAGGGCTTCTTTAATTTGTTCGCTGACCTCGCTAAAATCAGCCGACAGCTCGCTAAGAAGCTCTAAATCTGACACAGAATGACTTAATTGAGTGTGGATGGACTCGTGATCGCTTTCATACAGCGTATTTATTTGTTTTTCGCTAAGGGTGATGATCTTATTTATGTTGGCAGTTAGGGCGTGCTTTTCAACCAATTCGTCGTAATCAAGATCAAGTAAATCGCTTTGCTGCAACTCTTCTAGTTGATATTTAAGGAGTTGTTTTTCTTTCTCGTTGTCACTATTACCATCGGTTAGATCAAGTAACTCATCATTCAATCGTTTCCACTGTTGGTAAAGTTTTGTGCAGGCTTCAAGCAGCGTTTGGTCGTCCAATTGTGCATCGAGTAGCTGCCTTTGTTTATGGTTTTGCAGTAAATCCAAGTGTGCGTGCTGGCCATGGACGCTGATTAAGTGCTCGGCCAATTCTTGCAGTGTTTTTAAAGTGACTGCTTGGCCATTAATGAAGGCTCTAGATCGACCATCGGCGTTTACTGTGCGCCGTATCAAACAATCCAGTGGCTCGTCGATGTCATTGCGTTGCAGCCAGTTTTGTACCTGAGGCATCTGACAAATATCGAAATCTAACGTAATGTCTGCTTTGTCGACCCCTGGTCGTAATAGGCTTGCATCTGCGCGATCACCCAGGCAGAGCTTCATGGCGGTAAGTAAGATGGACTTACCCGCGCCCGTTTCTCCGGTCAATACGGTCATGCCTTGGTTTAACTCAAGGCTTAGCTTGTCGACGACGGCAAGCCCTTTTATGTCGATGGTCTTTAACATAGGCGGCTAAGCTTGTGGACTTCTACTCCAGCCCAATTTTGCTCGTAAAATATTAAAAAAGTCATGATCGGTTGGGTGTAATAAACTGATTTTGTTATCGAATCGGCGGATGTTAATAAAGTCTTCTTCTAATAAGTCTGGAAGAATAACGTTATCACAGGTTAGCTGCGCTCGGTGCTTATCACGTTGACTAAACTTTATTCCGATTAAACTTTTGCCATCAACGACTATCGGTCTGTTGCTTAAAGTGTGCGGGTTAATGGGGACTAACACCATTGCGTCAAGCGATGGGTGCATCAATGGGCCGCCACCCGATAAAGCATAAGCGGTTGAACCTGTTGGTGTGGCTATAATTAAGCCATCTGAGCGCTGCGCATTGACGAATTTGTCGTCAACGTAGGTCTCTATATCAATCAATCCGGGTGATTTTAAACGATGAAGAGCGACCTCGTTAAACGCCGATTGTTCGTGAATAACAGTCTGCTCACGAATGATTTGAGTGTTTAAAATAATACGTTCTTCTTTGCGGTATTGGCCCTCGAGTACCTGCTTTAGTTTGCTGCTGATATCTTCGGGTGAGATGTCAACTAAAAAACCAAGTCGCCCCAGGTTGATGCCGATCAAAGGCACCTGTTGATTGACTAAGGCCCTAGCGGCTGATAATAAGGTACCGTCGCCACCGATTGACATCACTAAATCGCAGTGTTCAGCGAGCTCATCTATATGAATGATTTGTTCGCTTGAAAACTCTATATGACGAGCTGTTTCATGGTCGACATAGACGCTGACGCCAAATTGTTTGAGTAATTTATGAAGAATCAGAAGGGTCGGTGTTATGTCGGTCGCGTCCGGTTTGCAGATCAGTCCGATGCGTTTAAATTTGGTGTTCATAAGTCCCCTTAGTTTGACGACAAAATTTTACACCAGGTAAGGTCTTTTGCGCTGACATTAATAAATATAACTTCAATCGTGTTTTTTAGCGCTCTGACTTGTTGAGTGCCGAAAATAGTCATAATATAAACGTTATGCATAGGCTAAACCAAGAACTTAATGAACGTTCTCGACAGTTATTGAAATTGTTGGTCGAACGTTATATATCGGATGGGCAACCTGTAGGCTCGGCCTCGCTATCGCGTGATAAAAGTTTAGGGGTTAGTTCTGCGACTATTCGGCATGTGATGGCGGATTTAGAAAACTTAGGCCTGATACATTCACCACATACCTCGGCTGGGCGAATCCCTACAAATAAGGGTTACCGTTTTTTTGTGGATTCACTGCTAACGGTCCAACAACCCGAGCAGCAATTGCTAAAACAGCTAAAAATTAATGTCGGGCAACAGCAAGGACGCAGCCAAGTCATTGCTTCGGCTTCGCAGTTGTTGTCTGGCATCACGCACCTCGCTGGTGTGGTCAGTTTGCCTAAGCGTGAGGCGGCGAGCTTTCGACAAATCGAGCTTATGCCATTATCAAAAAGCCGCGTGTTGGTTATCCTTGTGACCAATGACGATGAAGTCCATAACAAGGTGATCCAGACGCCCCGAGAATTTACACCGTCTGAATTGCAATGCGCGGCGAATTATTTAAACTCATTATTTGGCGGGCAAAGCTTACGCCAAGTAAAAACGATCATTGCGCAAGAAATGTCCGAAACGCGTCAGCAAATGAATCAAATGATGATTGACGCAATCAATCTCGCTCATCAAAGTGTGGGTGATGATTTGCAGTCAGACGACCTTGTATTATCGGGCGCTACTAATTTAATGGACTTTCAGGAGCTAAGTGATATCAGTAATATGCGTCACTTATTCGATGCCTTCAGTCAAAAACAAGAGATTATTCAACTGTTAGACCGTTGTATGCAGGCAGAAGGTGTGCAAATTTTTATTGGCGATGAATCAGGCTACCAGGTATTTGGTGACTGCAGCTTAGTAACAGCCCCATACACCGTTGATAACGAAACAGTTGGTGTGTTGGGTGTGATAGGGCCCACTCGGATGGCGTATGACAAGGTGATACCCATGGTTGATATTACGGCAAAAGTTTTGGGCGAAGCCTTGAAATCGTAAAATAAAACACCATCTAGCTAAATAATCACGCCGTTTTGCTTTGTAAGTCAAACAACGGCACGACAGTAAATTTCTATAAAACATTAAAGAGGGCAAATGTATGGGATCTGAAGATCAGACAGACCAGCAACAGACACAACAGTCGAGTATTGATAACGAAGAGGGCTTGGTCGAGGGTGGAATCGATGAGATTACAGTCGAAGAAGGTGAAGTAACGGAGCAAGATTTGCAAGCTAGTTTAGAGGCTGCCAATGCACGTGCAGATGAAAATTGGGAAAAACTATTGCTTGCAACCGCAGAAGTCGAAAATATTCGCCGCCGTACACAAAAAGACATTGAAAAAGCACACCGTTTTTCAGTTGAAAAGTTTGCCAAAGATTTATTGCCAGTCCTCGATAGTTTGGAAATGGGTTTGGCAGCGAGTGAAGGCGTCGCCGGAGATGTGGCTGCTATTAGGGATGGCATGGAGTTAACCCATAAACAATTGATTTCAGCATTACAAAAATCCGGTGTGGATGTTGTGGACCCTGAAGGCCAGACATTTAACCCAGACTTGCATCAAGCGATGTCGGTCGTGCCGAGTCCAGATCATGAGCCAAACACAGTGATGCAAGTTTTTCAAAAAGGTTATACCTTGAGTGGCCGTTTATTACGCCCTGCAATGGTCATCGTTTCACAAGCCACACCACCCGCAGGAACGAAGAAAATCGACGAACAGGCTTGAATAATGAATTCAACGCCCCATATCGTAACTATCAACAACTAATGATTAAATTTTGGAGACAATCACATGGCTAAAATTATTGGCATAGATCTAGGAACAACTAACTCGTGCGTCGCTGTACTCGACGGTGGCACAGCTAAAGTACTTGAAAATAGCGAAGGTGCTAGAACCACGCCTTCTATCGTTGCGTTTACAACTGAGGGCGACGTATTAGTTGGTCAATCAGCTAAGCGACAAGCAGTGACCAACCCGGCAAATACTGTTTTCGCATCAAAACGCCTAATCGGCCGTAAGTTTACGGACGATGTTGTACAAAAAGACGTAAGCATGGTGCCGTATAAAATCTTAAAAGCTGATAACGGCGATGCTTGGATAGAAGCCCAAGGCAAAAAATTGGCACCGCCTGAAATTGCCGCGCGTATTCTAATGAAACTTAAAAAAGACGCAGAAGCGTATTTGGGCGAAACAGTAACTGAAGCAGTGATTACTGTCCCGGCCTACTTTAATGACTCGCAACGCCAAGCGACTAAGGATGCTGGCAAAATTGCGGGCCTAGAAGTTAAACGTATCATTAACGAACCAACGGCTGCAGCATTGGCCTATGGCATGGATAAAAAAGCAGGCGACAGAACCATCGCCGTTTACGATTTAGGTGGTGGTACGTTTGACGTTTCTATTATCGAAATTGCAGAAGTTGATGGTGAGCATCAGTTTGAAGTGTTGTCGACCAATGGTGATACGTTCCTAGGTGGTGAAGATTTTGATATGCGTATTATTGATTTCTTAGCCGATGAGTTTAAGAAAGAAAACTCAGTTGATCTGCATAATGACCCATTAGCGCTGCAACGTTTAAAAGAAGCAGCCGAAAAGGCCAAAATAGAGTTGTCTTCTAACCAGCAAACGGATGTGAATTTGCCCTACATCACAGCGGATGCAACAGGCCCTAAACATTTGAATGTTAAATTGACACGTGCCAAATTAGAATCGCTCGTTGACGAATTGGTGCAACGAACGGTTGCACCGTGTGAAATGGCGATTAAAGATGCTGGTTTATCGACCGCTGAAATTGACGATGTGATCTTGGTTGGTGGGCAAACACGTATGCCGTTAGTACAATCAGTTGTCGCTAAACTGTTTGGTAAAGAGCCGCGTAAAGACGTTAACCCAGATGAAGCAGTTGCCGTTGGTGCGGCGATTCAAGCGGGTGTTTTAGCCGGTGATGTTAAAGACGTGCTACTGCTTGATGTAACGCCGTTATCACTCGGTATCGAAACCATGGGCGGGGTGATGACTAAATTGATCGAAAAAAACACCACGGTTCCAACCAAGGCTGCGCAAACGTTCTCAACCGCTGATGATAATCAAACGGCTGTTACTGTGCATGTAATGCAAGGTGAGCGTGAAATGGCCTCAGGGAATAAATCATTAGGCCGTTTTGATCTGCAAGATATTCCACCGGCACGCCGTGGCACGCCTCAAATCGAGGTATCTTTTGACATAGACGCGAACGGTATTTTAAACGTATCGGCAAAAGATAAAGCAACGGGTAAAGAACAATCTATCGTCATTAAAGCGTCCAGTGGTTTATCCGATGAAGAAGTCGAGCAAATGATCAAAGACGCCGAAATTCATGCCGATGAAGATAAAAAGTTGCATGAACTAGTGACCGCTAGAAACCAAGCAGATGGCATGATTCACGCAACCGAAAAAACGCTTGAAGACATGGCGGATAAAGTTGATGAAAACGAAAAAGCTGAGATTGAAACAGCAATGGAATCCCTTAAAGAAGCGATTAAAGGTGATGACAAGGCGTTGATTGATGAAAAAACCGAAGCATTAACGGCATTGTCTGGTAAATTAGCTGAAAAAATGTATGCTGACGCGGGTGCCGCCGAAGGCGAAACAAGCGCTGACACTCAAGAATCAGACTCTAATGCGAAGCAAGATGACGTTGTTGATGCTGAATTTGAAGAAGTTAAAGACGATAAAAAGTAAACACGGCAGCTTTTTTACACATTAAACCCCAGCCCGTTTTGGGCTGCGACATGGCCGCCGATTTATCGGTGGCTTTGACGTATTCAAGATTTGAGAATTATGGAAAAAGAAGATTTTTATAAAGTATTAGAAGTTTCTCGTAATGCCAGTGAGCGCGAAATTAAAAAAGCCTACCGTCGCTTGGCGATGAAATATCACCCCGATAGAAATTCGAATGATGCTAATTCTGAAGAACGGTTTAAGGTTATCCAAGAAGCCTACGGCGTACTGAGTGACGAGCAAAAACGTGCGGCGTATGATCAATTTGGACACGCGGGGGTCGATCAATCGAGAGGCGGCGGTTATAGCGACGACTCCTTTAGTGATGTCTTTGGTGATGTGTTCGGTGATATATTTGGCCGCAGCGGTGGTGGTGGAGGTCGTCGCAGCCAAGTAACGCGTGGCGCAGACTTGCGTTATAACTTTGAAATGACCCTTGAAAATGCGGTCTCTGGTATGGAGACAAAAATTAAAATCCCTACCTCGGTCAGTTGTAGCGGATGTAAAGGTTCGGGTTCTAAGACAGGTGCCACGGCTATTTGTACAACCTGTGCAGGTCATGGTCAGGTTCGTATGCAGCAAGGGATGTTTTCCGTACAGCAAACCTGCCCAACGTGTCGTGGGGGCGGTTCGGTTATTAAAGACCCTTGTGGTCAATGCCGTGGTACAGGTAAAACGAAAGAGCAAAAGACCTTGTCGGTTAAAATTCCTGCTGGTGTGGACACCGGTGACCGCATTCGCTTAGGTGGTGAAGGTGAGGCGGGTGATCACGGCGGTCCAGCGGGTGATTTGTATGTACAAGTGAGTGTTCGGGATCACGCTATTTTTACCCGCGATGGTGCTGATTTATACTGTGAAATGCCAATAAGCTTTGCTGTGGCTGCCCTGGGTGGAGAGTTGGAAGTACCTACCTTATCTGGAAAAGTGAAATTAAAGATACCGGCTGAGACACAAACAGGCAAAATGTTCAGATTACGGGGCAAAGGCGTTAAACCCGTTCGAGGCGGAGCAGTGGGTGACCTCATGTGTCGTGTTAATGTCGAAACACCGGTTAATTTAACCTCTGAGCAAAAGCATTTGATTGAACAACTCGAAACATCATTTAAGACCGGCGGTACACACCATAATCCGCAAGAACATTCTTGGCTTGATGGGGTTAAAAGTTTTATCGATAAAATTAAGTCTTAATACGGAGATCATAATGGCAAATATCGCAATATCAGGCGCTAGTGGGCGTATGGGGCTTAATTTAATTAAGGCTTGCTTGCTGAACCCATCAGCCTCACTAGGTGCAGCCATTGAGCATAAGGATGCTGCATCCTTAGGTAAAGACGTGGGTGATATAGCCGGCCTAGACGCGCAAGGTTTACAAGTAAGCGCGGATTTACAGTCTCAGCTGCCCAATGTTGATGTATTGGTCGATTTTACACGCCCCGATGCATGTATACAGAAATTGGCTCTGTGCGAAGCTAACAATAAAGCCATGGTGATTGGCACCACAGGTTTTAGCAATGAGCAAAAGGCGCTTATCGAAAAAGCGTCTAGATCTATTCCGATTGTGTTTTCACCCAATATGGGTATTGGTGTTAATGTCACGCTAAAGCTGCTTGAATTGGCAGCCAAAGCAATCGGTGACTCGGTTGATATTGAAGTTATTGAGTCGCATCACCGACATAAGGTTGATGCACCGTCGGGTACGGCGCTGCGTATGGGTGAAGTGGTCGCTGAAGCCATGGGTAAGCGGCTTGATGAATGCGCTGTCTATGCCCGTGAGGGTATTACGGGTGAGCGGGTAGCCGGGACGATTGGCTTTTCGACGATCAGAGCGGGTGATATCGTAGGTGAGCATACGGTCATGTTTGCCGATGAAGGTGAGCGCATCGAAATTAGCCATAAAGCAACTAGCCGCATGACATTTGCTACCGGTGCAATACGAGCAGCGTGCTGGGTCGCGGCACAACCGGCTGGTTTGTACGATATGCAGGATGTTCTTGGCTTGAAAGAATAAATGCCACTAGCACAGTTGGTATTTTCTGTTAATATCCTATTTTAGAGCGTTGTTTGTTGGTCTAATTAAGCGGCCAACAAACAGTGTCAGACGGTCGTTCTCTGTTAACAGAAGCTTTAAATAAAGCGCTACGCAATAGATAAAAGATACTAAAAATATCTGGGCTAGTAAACGTTAATAACGAGGCCGAGCAAAACAAAAAAGCAACCAACACGGTAACACTATGTCAAAAAATATAAAAAAATACGTGCTAATAGGCGCAGGTCCTGCCTCAGTTAGAGCTGCTGAAACACTTCGTAAAGCGGATGCTGATTGCTCAATAACGATGATAGGCCTAGAAGCCGAGTCACCGTATTCACGGATGGCTTTACCGTACTATCTAAGTGGCATGATCAAAGACACAGGGACTCACTTACGAAAAACGGATGGTCATTTCGAAGGTTTGCGAATAAACCACATCCAGGCCAAAGTAGAAAAGGTGGACTCTAGCCATAATCAAGTAACGCTTGATAATGGCGATGTATACGACTACGACAAATTAATGATTGCCACGGGTTCACGGCCAGCAAAATCCCCATTCCCCGGGGCTGATAATAAAGGCGTGCTTAACTGTTGGACTTTAGCCGACGGTAGAAAAATTCTGGACACCATAAAGCCCGGTTCAAAAGTAGCCTTATTAGGGGCAGGTTTTGTAGCCTCAATTATCGTTGAAGCGATGCTAAAGCGTAAAGTTGATTTGACCGTTATGCTCGGACGTACTGGCTTTATGGTCAGCCGGATGATGGATGAAACTGCGGGTAAAATGATCCAGTCTTGGTGTGAGAGTAAAGGTGTGTCAATGATACTGCCTAGTAGCATTAAGTCGATAGAGCCAGGTCCTGCATTAAAAAGAGATGACGACAGCTTGACTGAGTTTGACCTGATTATTGTAGCGACAGGGGTGTATTCAAATATTGAATTCTTAGAAGGCAGTGGGATAAAAACGGATAACGGTATTTTGGTTGATGCTAGCTTAAGGACCAATGTTGATAATATCTACGCGGCCGGTGATGTTGCCCAAGGTGTTGATTTTTCAACGGGCGGACAAGCGGTGCATGCCATTCAGCCTACTGCCGTTGACCATGGTCGAATCGCGGCGGTTAATATGATGGGCGGATCGGCTAAATATAAAGGCAGCTTGAGTATGAACGTGTTGGATACAGCGGGCTTGGTGTCGACCTCCTTTGGTAGTTGGGGGGGCGTTGAAGGCGGTGAAACAGCGACCTTACTCGATAAAGAGGGTTATAAATACGTTCGTTTAAACTTTAAAGATGACTTGTTGGTAGGTGCTATCACCGTAGGGCGTACAGATTTTATTGGTGTGATGCGTGGGTTGATCCAGTCAGAAGTGCATTTAGGTGATTGGAAAGAAAAGTTGATTGAAGACCCAACGCTAGTGATGAATGCTTATCTGGCTAAATCCTTGGACGTTGCCTAATTAAAAGCGTTAAATTTGCGCGTGTTGGATTGGACAGGATGGTACTAAATCCAGTAAAATTCACAGTCATACATATTAACAATCAAAACGGGTAGTGCCAGCTAGGCTCTTCCCGTTTTGCATATCTAAAGGTGGTGTAATTTGTCTGATATAGCGATATTGGTTCTCGAAGACGGTAGTGTCTTCCCAGGTATATCCATTGGCGCCCAAGGGCTGACCACGGGTGAAGTCGTTTTTAATACCTCGATGACGGGTTACCAAGAAATATTAACCGATCCGTCGTACTCTCATCAAATAGTCACATTAACATACCCGCATATCGGCAACGTTGGTGTAAATGAGGAAGACGAAGAATCGACAGCGATTCATGCGCGAGGCTTAGTGATTAGGGATTTGCCTATGGTGGCCAGTAATTGGCGCTCAACGGAATCTTTAAGTGATTACTTGCAACGCCACCATGTTGTGGCTATCGCGGATATAGACACCCGAAAGTTAACCCGCTTGTTGCGTGAAAAAGGCGCACAACGTGGTTGTATCATTGCCGGCCCAGAGGTTGATCAAGCCCTAGCGCTGGAAACAGCTAAAGAGGCGCCGTCGTTAAAAGGCTTGGATCTGGCGCAACTTGTCACAACAAAGAAGGCCTACCCATGGACTTCATCGATTTGGCAGCATAAAAACCAACTACCTAAAGCAGACAATAAACAGGCTTATAAAGTAGTGGCTTATGATTTTGGTGTGAAGCGTAATATTTTAAACTTATTGGTCGAAGCAGGGTGTAGCGTTCAAGTCGTGCCGGCTAAAACACCGGCAGCTGAGGTGTTAGCCATGTCACCGGACGGTGTGTTTTTATCTAATGGTCCAGGTGATCCTGAACCCTGTGATTATGCAATTACAGCCATTCAGGAAATTTTAGCGCAAAAAACCCCCGTATTCGGTATCTGCTTGGGTCATCAATTATTGGCTCTAGCGAGTGGCGCGAAAACAATAAAAATGAAGTTTGGTCACCACGGTGCTAACCACCCAGTACAAGATTTGGCGAGCAAGCGGGTGTTCATTACCAGCCAAAACCACGGTTTTGCCGTGGATAGCGCAAGCTTACCGGCTAATTTGAAAGCAACACATGTCTCTTTGTTTGATCAAAGCTTGCAAGGAATAGAGCGCACCGACTGCCCAGCATTTAGCTTTCAAGGTCATCCAGAAGCTAGCCCGGGGCCGCAAGATATTGTGTGCTTATTTGAACAATTCACGGCGATGATGCAATCGCATAAAAAATTATAAAAGACGACTATGCCAAAAAGAACCGACATTAAATCAATATTATTGATAGGCGCAGGCCCGATTGTCATTGGTCAAGCGTGCGAGTTTGATTATTCCGGAACTCAGGCGTGTAAAGCCTTAAGAGAAGAGGGTTACCGAGTTATTCTGGTAAACTCCAATCCTGCTACGATTATGACCGACCCGGAAACGGCGGATGCTATTTATATCGAACCGGTGGACTGGCAAACGGTTGAAAAAATCATCGAAAAAGAAAAGCCGGACGCAATATTACCAACGATGGGTGGGCAGACAGCACTCAATTGTGCGCTTAATTTAGATAAGCATGGGGTGTTAAAAAAACATAATGTCGAACTAATAGGCGCATCAAAAGAAGCCATTGATAAGGCAGAAGACCGCGACCTATTTAAGCAAGCGATGACTAAGATTGGGTTGGCAACGCCACGTTCTTTTGTCGCCCATAATATGGATGAGGCTTTCAAAGCTCTAGAGGACATTGGATACCCAACGATCATTCGACCCTCTTTTACTATGGGCGGTAGTGGTGGCGGGATTTCCTATAACCGTGAGGAGTTCGTCGAAATTTGTACCCGTGGTTTGGACTTATCGCCAACCAATGAACTGCTGATTGAAGAGTCAGTATTGGGTTGGAAAGAATATGAAATGGAAGTGGTGCGCGACCATAAAGATAACTGCATCATCATTTGTTCGATAGAAAACTTTGATCCCATGGGAGTGCATACAGGTGACTCAATTACCGTTGCACCTGCGCAGACCTTAACCGATAAAGAATATCAAATGTTAAGGAATGCCTCGATCGCGGTATTAAGAGAAATTGGCGTTGATACCGGTGGTTCAAACGTACAATTTGCAATTAACCCAGAAAATGGCGACATGATCGTCATTGAAATGAACCCACGTGTCTCACGTTCATCGGCCTTGGCATCTAAAGCCACTGGTTTTCCGATTGCCAAAGTAGCGGCTAAATTAGCGGTTGGCTATACTTTGGATGAACTCAGTAATGAAATTACCGGTGGGGCCACGCCCGCATCGTTTGAGCCATCTATCGATTACGTTGTCACCAAAGTGCCGCGTTTCACGTTTGAAAAATTCCCATCGGCAGACGACCGTCTAACGACTCAGATGAAATCAGTAGGTGAAGTGATGGCAGTCGGTCGCACCTTTCAAGAGTCTTTGCAAAAAGCATTGCGCGGCCTTGAAACAGGCATGAACGGGCTTGACCCGATCGTTGACCTTAATGATGAAAATGTCGACAGTGTGTTGCGCTATGAAATTCAACAACCGGGTGCTGACCGTATTTGGTATTTAGCCGATGCGTTTCGACGCGGCTTTGGTTTGGCGAGTATCTTTGATCAAACTAAAATCGACCCATGGTTTTTAGTTCAGATAGAAGACCTGGTAAATGAAGAAAACGCACTCGCTGGAATCAGCATCGATGATGTAGATTACCCACTGATGTGGCGTTTAAAACGTAAAGGTTTTTCTGATGCACGTTTGGCTAGCTTATTAAACACAGATGAAGCTAGTGTCAGGGATGCTCGCCACGCCCTGGCTATTCGTCCAGTATACAAACGTATTGACTCATGTGCCGGTGAGTTTGCCTCGCCGACGGCCTATATGTACTCAACTTACGAGGTTGAATGCGAAGCGGCACCGACTGATCGTGAAAAAATCATGGTATTGGGCGGCGGTCCTAACCGTATTGGTCAAGGCATCGAATTCGATTACTGCTGTGTTCATGCGGCGCTAGCACTGCGCGAAGACGGGTATGAGACGATTATGGTTAACTGTAACCCAGAAACCGTGTCAACAGATTTTGATACCTCTGATCGCTTGTATTTTGAACCGTTAACACTGGAAGATGTGCTTGAAATTGTAGCCGTTGAAAAACCCAAAGGAGTGATAGTACAGTATGGCGGACAAACGCCGCTTAAATTGGCTGATGCACTACAAGCAGCCGGTGTGCCGATCATTGGTACCTCGCCTGACTCTATCGACTTGGCAGAAGACCGTGAACGTTTCCAGCAATTAGTTACTCGCTTAGGCTTATTGCAACCGCCTAATAGAACGGCACGTGATCCCGAATCAGCGATTTTGTTAGCCGAAGAAATTGGTTACCCCTTAGTTGTTAGGCCATCCTATGTATTGGGCGGACGAGCAATGGAAATCGTCTACAAAGAGTCCGAGTTGCGTACGTATATGCGCGAAGCAGTGAGCGTGTCGAATGATTCGCCGGTGTTGTTAGACCGTTTTCTAGACGACGCTATTGAAGTGGATGTGGACGCGATATATGACGGCAAGGATTTGCTCATTGGCGGCATCATGCAGCACATTGAACAAGCAGGGGTGCATTCCGGTGATTCCGCCTGTTCCTTACCGCCGTATGATCTGAGTCAGGACATACAAGACAGAATGCGGGTTCAAACCAAGCAGTTAGCGCAAGAATTAGGTGTGTTGGGCCTGATGAATATCCAGTTTGCTATTAAAGGTGAGGATATTTATATTTTAGAGGTTAACCCACGGGCATCAAGATCGGTACCGTTTGTGTCTAAAGTAACCGGTTACCCGCTGGCTAAGATTGCAGCACGTTGTATGGCAGGTATGTCATTAGTCAGTCAAAACGCTACACTGGAAATTGTGCCAGACTACTTTTCGGTTAAAGAATCCGTTTTCCCATTCGTTAAGTTCCCAAATGTCGATCCGTTATTAGGCCCAGAGATGAAGTCGACCGGTGAGGTAATGGGGGTAGGCGATACCTTTGGTGAGGCGTTTGGTAAATCGCAACGGGCGGCAGGTATCGAATTATCTAACGAAAATAAAGTGTTGTTTAGCGTCAGAGAGGCTGATAAAGCAAAAGTACTAGAACTGGCTCAAACCTTGTTAGCGCGTGGCAAAGAAATCCTTGCAACACGGGGTACGGCAGCAGCGTTACATGCGGCTGGTATTGCCTGTACGGTGGTCAATAAGGTTAATGAAGGGCGCCCGCATATTGTGGATATTATTAAGAATGAAAGCATTCAACTCGTGGTCAACACGACCGAGGGTAAGCAAGCGATAACGGATTCGTTTTCAATTCGTCGTGAGTCGTTACAAAACAAAGCGACCTATTGCACCACCATGGCAGGTGCAAAAGCGACCATTGATGCGCTTTCGGATATTAGTGTGAAAGAAGTCAGAGAGCTTCATGCTTTGCAGTTACGTAATCAAACAGTTAGTTAAGTTTAGGAGTTGATGATGAGTAAAGTTCCGTTAACAAAAAAAGGCGCTGAAAGATTACAAGAAGAGTTGGACCTCTTGAAAAACCATAAACGCCCAAAAATTACCGCGGCAATAGCTGATGCGCGTGCGCATGGCGACTTAAAAGAAAACGCAGAATATCACGCGGCGCGTGAAGAGCAGGGCTTAATGGAAGCCAGGGTCAGAGACATTGAAAGTAAATTGGGCAATGCACAAATTATTGATATAACGACCTTAACCGTCACCGGCAAGGTGGTATTTGGTTGTACGGTTGAGTTGGAAAATATAGAAACAGAAGAAGTGCGTATTTACACCATAGTAGGCGAAGATGAGGCGGATATTAAAAACAACCTAATATCATACGCGTCACCACTCGCTAAGGCATTGATCGGTAAAGAGGAAGGTGACGTTGCCGAAGTTCATGCGCCGGCAGGCCTTATCGAATACGAGATAACTGTCGTACGTTACGAATAAGCGTTTTTGTCGGGGTTTTGCCGGTAAAAAACAGCTACAAAGCCGATAGTTTGAACGATATCTGCGTTTGTTTTAGTAGCAATGTCTTGGATGGTTTTGCTTTTCTCATCGCGATCAGCCGCTGAAATTTTCACCTTGATGAGTTCGTGGTGATTAATCGCCACTTCAATTTCATCGAGCACGGTCGCTGTCAGGCCTGATTGTCCGAGACGAACGACTGGTTTTAAGCTATGGGCGGCGCTTTTTAATGTTTTCTTTTGTTGGTTTGTTAATGACATAAGGTATTTGGTTGAAGCTAAGTTAGGTCGCGCATTTTACACCTAAAGCGAGTTTAGGCGGAGAATTTCATGTTGCTAAACAGTTAATTCACTCTGTAACGCATGACTATTATTGACACAAGAATGGCAAAAAATAAAAAACAACAATGGCTTGATGAACATTTTAATGACGAATACGTCAAAAAAGCCCAGCAAATGGGCTTGCGTTCGCGCGCGGTTTTTAAGCTAGAAGAAATAGACAAAAAAGATAAATTAATTCGGGCGAATCATATCGTTGTGGATTTGGGTGCAGCGCCGGGTGGTTGGTCAGAATACGCAATTAAAAAAGTTAAACCTAAGGGCCAGGTTATCGCGTTAGATTTATTAGCGATAGAGCCGATAGAGGGCGTTGACTTTATTCAGGGCGACTTTAGTGATGATGCAGTGTTTAGCCAGTTACAAGCATTAATAAACAACAAACCAGTTGACGTGGTGTTATCAGACATTGCGCCCAATATGAGTGGAAGTAAAGGAATTGACCAACCGAAGTCGATGTATTTGGCTGAGTTGGCGCTAGACTTTGCGATAAATAGTTTAAGCAGGCAAGGGGTGTTTTTAATAAAATTGTTCCAAGGCGAGGGCTTTGATCAATACCTTGCAAGCGCTAGAAAGGTGTTTAACACGGTGCTTATTCGCAAACCTAAAGCTTCTCGTGCACGCAGTCGAGAGGTATACCTTTTGGCTAAAGGCTTGAAATTGTAGTAATCTATCCCCATATTGAAAATGAACGAATTGCCTTAACAATAGTCACTGTACAAGTCACTATTACAAATATAACTTAGGAGCGTTACCTTGAACGAGATGGTTAAAAACATAATTATGTGGGTGGTAATAGCCTTTGTGTTGATGTCTGTGTTTAATAATTTTGGTGGACAACAACAAAAAAACAATACGTTAAGTTACTCACAATTTATTAACTCCGTTAACGCTGGGCAAATCAGTAAAGTATTTATCGATGGGCCAACGATTGTAGGCCAAACCTCAAACGGTGACCGCTTCACTACACGTAGTCCTGGGGATATTCACTTAGTGGATGACCTTTTGAAAAATGGCGTTGAAATTACCGCCAAAGAACCAGAGCAGCAATCAATGCTGATGTCGATCCTGATCTCTTGGTTCCCCATGTTATTGCTAATAGGCGTATGGATTTTCTTTATGCGTCAGATGCAAGGTGGTGGTGGTGCTGGTGGCCGTGGTGCGATGTCGTTTGGCAAAAGCAAAGCCAAATTACTGTCTGAAGATGACATCAAAGTGACCTTTGATGACGTGGCCGGTGTGCAAGAGGCTAAAGAAGAAGTGTCAGAAGTGGTCGATTTCTTAAAAGACCCGAGTAAATTTCAAAAACTGGGTGGTTTGATTCCGCGCGGTATTCTTATGTCAGGCTCACCGGGTACGGGTAAAACCTTGCTCGCTAAAGCGATTGCTGGTGAAGCTAAAGTGCCGTTTTTTAGTATTTCAGGCTCTGATTTTGTAGAAATGTTTGTCGGTGTGGGTGCGTCACGTGTCCGAGATATGTTTGAGCAAGCTAAAAAGAGCGCGCCTTGCATTATCTTTATCGATGAAATTGATGCCGTAGGTCGCTCTCGTGGTATTGGTATGGGCGGTGGTAACGATGAACGTGAACAAACGTTAAATCAGTTATTGGTTGAAATGGATGGGTTTTCTGGCAATGAAGGTGTCATCGTGATTGCGGCGACTAACCGTCCCGATGTATTAGACCCTGCGCTACTTCGCCCGGGCCGATTTGATCGACAAGTGGTGGTTCCACTCCCTGATGTAAGAGGGCGTGAACAAATCCTTAAAGTACACATGAAAAAGGTGCCACTTGCGGATAACGTTAAGCCGGCCATTATCGCTAGGGGCACGCCAGGCTTTTCGGGTGCGGATTTGGCCAACTTAGTTAATGAAGCCGCATTATTCGCAGCACGGGCGAATAAAAAAACGGTTGATATGAACGACATGGAAAGCGCTAAAGACAAAGTGATGATGGGTGCGGAACGCCGTTCGATGGTAATGACTGAGGAAGACAAAAGATGTACCGCGTATCATGAGTCCGGACACGCCATTGTTGGTCGACTGGTTCCTGAACATGACCCTGTATACAAAGTGACTATTATTCCGCGAGGTCGTGCATTAGGTGTCACCATGTTTTTACCGGAACGCGATCATATTAGTATCAGTAAGCGCAAATTAGAAAGTCAACTGTCAAGTTTGTACGGTGGTCGATTGGCAGAAGAAATAATTTTTGGCGCCGAAGCGGTAACAACCGGTGCGTCTAACGATATTGAACGTGCTTCGTCGATTGCTAGAAACATGATAACCCAATGGGGTTTTTCAGAAAAACTAGGCCCCCTGAGTTACGGTCAAGATGAAAATGCGATGGGTTATTCGGGTGGTAATACAAAAATGATTTCGGATGAAACCACGCAGGCCATTAACGAAGAGGTCTTGGCGTTAATCAATCGAAACTATGAACGGGCTAAAAAGTTATTAAACGACAATATTGATATTTTGCATGCTATGACCGATGCATTAATTAAATATGAAACACTGGATAGCGATCAGCTTGATCAATTAATGGCACGTGAAGCGGTTCAACCACCCAAAGATTGGGAAGATGATGCGGATGATACAGGGTCGGGCAAGGTGGCAGATGCCAAAGAAGAAGCAGACGTTGTTAAAAAAGACAAAAAGAAACCGATAGTTGGTGGCCCTGCTGAACAGCCCTGACCTTATGTTAGCGTTACCTCGTCTACTGAACGACACCAAGAACCCCCTGATTATGGGGGTTCTTAATATTACCCCAGACTCTTTTTCTGACGGCGGTCGTTATAGTAACCCTGAAGACGCGGTTGATCAGGCCCTTCGCATGGTGTCTGAGGGGGCTTCTATCATTGATATTGGGGGCGAGTCGACACGCCCAGGTGCCAAGCCAGTTTCACTTGATCAGGAGTTGAGTCGGGTCATTCCTGTGATTGAAGCAATTCGTAAAAGATCAAACGCGGTGTTATCTATTGACACCAGTAAACCCCAGGTAATGGCTCAAGCCATCGCTGCAGGGGCCAATATTATTAATGATGTGTATGCTTTAAGACAGCCCGGAGCCATTGAAATGGCTGCCTTGCTACAGGTGCCCGTCTGTTTGATGCATATGCAATCAAAACCTCAGACAATGCAAATCAAGCCTGATTATGACAATGTGATAGACGAGGTGAAAGCCTTTTTTGATGAGCGAATTAATGCCTGTGTATCTCAGGGTATTAAGCGTGATAATATTATTTTAGATCCGGGTTTTGGTTTTGGTAAAAACCTACAACACAATTTAACCTTATTGTCGCGGTTAAACGAATTTTCAAGCTACAAGCTGCCAATTTTGGCCGGTTTATCGCGCAAATCTATGTTGGGTGCTTTATTAGACAAAGACGTGGGCGACAGAGCGGCAGCGAGTGTTACAGCCGCACTACTAGCAGTAATAAAAGGCGCATGGATTGTACGCGTCCATGACGTGGCTGAAACGGCCGAGGCGTTAACTATTTATCAGGCTGTTAAAAACGCAACATGAGAAAAAAATGACAAAAAAATACTTTGGAACAGATGGTATAAGAGGGGAAGTTGGCAAAGGTGCAATAACGCCAGAATTTATGTTGAAGCTCGGTTGGGCGGCAGGTAAGGTATTTGCTGAACAAGGCCGATGCAAGATTGTCATCGGCAAGGATACCCGTAAATCAGGTTATATGTTTGAGTCTGCCCTTGAAGCGGGCCTAGTTGCCGCTGGCGCAGACGTTCAATTAATCGGGCCAATGCCAACGCCTGGTATTGCTTATTTGATCCGAACACTACGTGCTAATGCCGGTATTGTTATCAGCGCATCGCATAATCCACATTATGACAATGGCATCAAGTTTTTTTCCAGTGAAGGTAAAAAGTTACCCGATGAAATTGAATACGCCATTGAACAAAAATTAGCTGAACCGCTTGTCGTGGTTGATTCATCCAAGCTGGGTAAAGCAAGTCGAATAGACGATGCTGCAGTACGCTACATTGAGTTCTGTAAGAGTTCTATCCCGCCCATGATGGAATTATCCGGTATGACGATGGTCGTTGATTGTGCGCATGGCGCTACCTATCATATTGCCCCGTTCGTTTTTGAAGAGCTTGGCGCTACAGTGATTAAAATTGGCGCAGAACCCAACGGTATAAATATTAATCACAATTGTGGCGCTACTCAGCCTAAGGCCTTGCAAGAGGCTGTGTTATTGCATCAAGCGGATTTTGGTGTGGCTTTAGATGGTGATGGCGACCGTTTGATTATGGTTGATCACTTAGGCGAAGTACTCGATGGTGATGAAATTATGTATATCATTGCAAAAACCCGTTTAGATAAAGGTTATCTGGGCGGTTCAGTCGTGGGAACGCAAATGACAAATTTAGGCGTAGAACACGCCTTAAATAGGCTGGATATTAACTTATTACGTTCAGCTGTCGGTGATCGGCATGTGATTCAATTGATGAATGAATCTGGGGCAATCCTTGGTGGTGAAGGTTCAGGGCATATCATTTGTGCCGATAGAACAACGACGGGAGACGGTATAATAGCAGCGCTACAAGTATTGGAAGCAATGTTACGTCAATCTGCATCCTTACACGAACTAAAAAAAGACATTCAAAAATACCCACAATGCATGATCAATGTCAGCCTTAATGGCAGTGGTCGTTTTATCTTAACCGATGACATTAAAAAAGCCGTAGAATTGATTGAAGCCAAGTTGGCTGGAGCGGGTAGGGTGTTGTTAAGACCGTCAGGTACTGAGCCACTGGTTAGGGTTATGGTTGAAGGCGAAGATTTAGATTTGGTTGAGTCCTTAGCATTAGAATTAAGTAAAACGGTTGAACAACTACTTCAGCATTAATTAACCCCCTTTAATTGGATTAACATTGATTTATTCCTTAATACTCGCTAACCTTGCTCGTTTTTTAGTGTGAGAACCATAATGCGCCAAGCACTCGTTATTGGAAATTGGAAAATGAATGGTTCACTTCAGCAAAGCAGTGAACTATTACATACAATAGACAGTGCTATTAATGATAAAATCAGCGCCGAGATCGGTGTCTGTGTTCCATTCGTTTATATTGACTTGGCAAGACGGGTGCTTGGGTCTTCAAAATTAAAAACTGGTGCACAAACGTTGTCAGAGTTTAAGTCAGGGGCCTATACCGGTGAGGTGTCGGCAGACATGTTGACCGAGTTTGATTGTCACTGGGTGTTAGTGGGGCATTCTGAAAGACGCCAGTTATTTAGTGAAAAGAACGCGGCGCTGGTTTTAAAAGTCATCGCGGCACAAAAGGCCGGTTTAACGCCGGTTTATTGTGTTGGAGAGACCGAAGCCGAATATAAGGCAGGCGATAGATTTAAAGTGATAGACGGGCAATTGCAAGGTCTATTAACCAACAAAGAGGTCGACTTAAAAATGTTGGTGCTAGCGTATGAGCCCGTATGGGCCATCGGTACGGGTATGACGGCATCACCTGAGGATGCACAAGAAGTTCACGCGTTTATACGTGAATTAATAAAAAATAAAGCCGAATCAACAGCTGATAAAATCAGAATTTTGTACGGTGGAAGTGTTAATGCAAATAATGCAGCGTCATTGTTTGTACAGCAAGATATTGACGGTGGTTTGATCGGCGGTGCATCATTAGATGCCAAGGCTTTTATTTCAATTTGCCAAAAGGCATAAAAGGATATATTTATGAGTTTGTTTGCTATTGTTTTATCGGTTCACGTTTTAGTAGCAGTGCTAATGGTGGGCTTAATTTTAATTCAACACGGTAAAGGTGCGGATGCAGGTGCAGCTTTTGGTAGCGGTGCGTCTGGTACAGTATTTGGCTCAAAAGGATCGGGTTCGTTTTTAACACGTTCAACAGCGATCTTGGCGACTGCATTTTTTATTACCAGTTTGACCTTGGCGTATATAGGCGGTAATAGAGCAGCCCCTGACGACCTAGTTGATCGGCTGTCCAATAGCCAAAAACCCCTTACAGTAGACTCAAATCCTGCCGATTTAATTAACAGCTTAGCGGCACCGTCAAAAAATCAAGCAGCATCTGAGGCTAAAGGAATGGTTCCCAGCGACATTCCTGTCCCCGAATAAAACTAAAAGCCGAGGTGGTGGAATTGGTAGACACGCTATCTTGAGGGGGTAGTGTCCTTATGGACGTGCGGGTTCAAGTCCCGCTCTCGGCACCAATCAAAAAAACGATAAACTTAATTGATGATTAATCAATATTTACTATTTTTGCTTTTTATTTTGGCCTTTTTGACGGCCAATCTTCCTTGGTTAAGCGATAAGCTTTTTTGTTTTATAACAATAGCTAAAAAAACAGCTTGGATGCGTTGGTTCGAATGGCTGGCTTGGTATTTAGTTGCTCTTGCCGTGGGCCTATCGTTTGAATCCAAATCCATGGGAACCTTAAGCGCCCAAGATTGGGAATTTTACGTGGTAACCTTGTGCCTGTTTGTTGTTTTTGCCTTACCGGGTTTTATTTATTGTTACGATTTAAAAAATTTATTAAAAAAAACTTAGCAAAACGTGCGGTATTGCAAACTGGATTATAAAATCTACTAGTACAGATGAACGGTTAGGGCTTTAAAGCTGCTAAAGTTTCGGTGAATTTAAGTTATACTATCGCCTTTAAAATTTTAGGAGATCGTTAAATGAAAGCACCTGTTCATGTTGCCGTTACTGGCGCCGCTGGCCAAATTTCGTATTCACTTTTGTTCCGTATTGCCTCAGGTGATTTTTTAGGCGCTGATCAGCCTATTTGTTTGCATCTATTAGAAATCACACCAGCCCTTGGTGCACTCGAAGGCGTTGTGATGGAACTGAATGATTGCGCCTTTCCTTTACTGCAAAGCGTTGAAATTTCTGATGATGCGGAAGTTGCGTTTAAGGATATCGATTTTGCTTTCTTAGTCGGCGCTCGCCCTCGTGGTCCTGGCATGGAGCGTAAAGATTTATTAGAAGCTAACGCGGCCATCTTCTCGGTACAAGGTAAGGCACTTAATGCCGTTGCCAAACGCAGCGTGCGTGTGTTGGTTGTCGGTAACCCTGCAAACACCAACGCGCTAATTGCAATGAATAACGCGCCCGATTTAGATCCACGATGCTTTACCGCAATGACCCGTTTAGACCACAATCGTGCGATGAGCCAATTGGCTGAAAAAACGAGCACACACAGTACCGATATTCAAAAAGTTACGATTTGGGGTAATCACTCAGCGACACAATACCCTGATCTTCATAATACGTTAATCAATGGCCAGCCTGCACTTTCAATGGTTGATGCAGCGTGGTACGCCGACGAGTATATTCCAGCGGTACAACAACGTGGCGCAGCGATTATTAAAGCACGTGGGCTATCAAGTGCGGCATCTGCGGCTAGTTCAGCTTTAGACCATATGCGCACTTGGGTGCAAGGCACACCAGCAGGTGACTGGGTGAGTATGGGCATCCCAAGTGATGGAAGCTACGGTATTGAAAAAGGGCTTATTTATTCCTTTCCAGTGACCGTTGAAAATGGCGATTACTCCATTGTTCAAGGTCTAGAAATAAATGACTTTAGTCGTGAAAGAATGACGGCGACAGAAAATGAATTGAAAGAAGAAAAAGATGGTGTAAAGCACCTGTTCTAAACTTTTCTTAGTATATAAAAAGCCATGCATTTGCATGGCTTTTTTTTTGCGTGGTATAAGTGTCTTTAGAATAAAGGGGGAATTGTGAATGCTTGAAATGACACAGGCGAGTATCTTAGGCGCGTCATCAGTGCAGGCGACAAACGAACGCGGTGAAACCGTTGAGGTGACCTTAGTTGAAGAAAGGGCGCTGACTATTTTTATTGATAGACAAGAAATAGTTACCTTGATGACGATGGGTTCTTACCCTGAATTATTGGTATTAGGTTACCTGAAAAACCAAGATTTCTTTCAAGACATTGAGGAAATTAAAGCACTACAAGTTGATTGGCAAACCGAGGCGGTAGCCGTGGTGTCTTCAAACCCAAATAAAGTTATCGAGCAATTAAAATTAAGTCGAACGATTACCTCGGGTTGTGGCCAGGGCACGATGTTCGGAAAGGTGTTGGATAAGCTAAAGCAGGAAAAAGTCGGCACTGCCACCGTCAAACAATCGACGCTTTATTTTTTACTGCACTATTTATCACAACATAACGATGTGTACAAGAAAGCCGGCGCGGTACACGGCTGTGCGTTATGTAAGGGTAAAGAGGTGCTTTTTTTTGTGGAAGACGTGGGTAGGCATAACGCTGTTGATACGATCGCAGGCCATATGTGGTTACACGGCATAGCGGGTGATGGCTGTGTTTTTTATACAACGGGTCGTTTAACCTCCGAAATGGTGATTAAAGTGGCGCAAATGGGTGTTCCCACCTTATTGTCCCGCTCAGGAGCGACTAAAATGGGCGTCGATATGGCGGTGCAGTCGGGTGTTACCTTAATATCCCGGGCTAAGGGACGGCATTTCCAGGTTTTAAATGGGCTTGCCAACGTCGAATTAGACGATACGGGTGATGTTTGACGGATCAAATTTAATCAGTTGCTGCGCTTGCATTAAATCGTCTTGGCAATTGATATTGAAAAAGGGGTCGATTGTAGCCCCATCGAATGGCACAGCGGCCAAATCATAACGTGCAGTCCATTGGTCTATTTTACGCAAACCTTGATCAGTTAATGCCGTGCGTAAGTCATTGGCTAAACGAACGTCCCATAAACCATTAACGGGTTGTGCGCGGCCTTGTGAATAGGCGCAGGCCAGATTAGCCTGAGCGTCCTTAGTCGATAAAAATAAGCGATCAACTAAATCTAATGGTAGAAAGGGTGTGTCCACGGCAACGGATGCAAGCCATCTGTTCGTTGGTTGATGTTGCAGACTCCACTCCATGGCCGCTAAGATGCCCGCCAAAGGGCCTAGAAAGCCATTTAAGCTGTCTTCAATAACATTAAGGCCGTAATGAAGGTAACGCTCATCTTGTTCGTTGCTGTTGATTAGTACGGTGCTGCACTGGGGTAAAAAGCGGTCAATCACATGTTTGATTAGCGGTTTGCCACCCAGTTCAATAAACGCTTTGTTCTGATGCTCCATGCGTCTCGCTAAACCGCCAGCTAAAATAACACCGATAACCTCGTTTGATGTCTGCATAGCTAGTCAGCCGGCTCTATTTTTACTGCGGAGTATTTGAACTCGGGTATTTTTCCAAATGGATCGAGTTCCTCACTGGTGAGTATATTTGCCGCGGCTTCTACATAAGCAAACGGTATAAATACGACCCCAGATTGGACGGCATTATCGATGCGCACGTTTATTATTATATTGCCCCGACGGCTGCTAATACGTACATTATCACCCGCTTTAATATTGAGTCGTATGCAATCGTCAGCGTTCATTTGAACAAAGGCGTTCGGTTCGAGGCTATTTAGCACGTTGCTACGGCGGGTCATTGACCCAGTATGCCAGTGTTCTAATTGCCGACCTGTGAGTAGGATAAAGCTAAACTCATTATCCAGCGCATCTTTAGGTGGCACGATACCCGCAGGTACAAATAAGGCGCGGCCATCGGTCGTTGGAAATTGTTCAGCAAAAACAATATCTTGACCGGGTTTATCGGGTGCGCTGCATGGGTAGGTGACTGAATGTTCCGTCGCTAAACGTTGCCAACTTATATTTGCCAAAGAGGGCATCGCCCGTTGCATCTCGGCATATATATCTTCCGGACCGCTGTAATCCCAAGGTAAATTAAGCCGCTTTGCAAGCTGGAGGGTAATCCACCAATCAGCACGACTCTGTCCCGGAGGGTCAACGGCTTGGCGTCCCATTTGTACCTGGCGGTTGGTGTTGGTCACGGTGCCTGTTTTTTCATACCAAGCGGCAGCAGGCAAAATAACGTCAGCAAACATGGCCGTCTCGGTTAGAAAAATATCTTGTACAACCAGGTGGTCCAGTTTTGCCAATGCGGCACGCGCGTGGTTTACATTGGGGTCAGACATCGCGGGGTTTTCACCCAAAATATACATGCTGTGTATCGAATCATTATGTATTGCCGTTAAAATTTCCACTACGGTTAAACCGGGTTCAGTGCTTAAATCCGACTTCCATAAAGATTCAAAAAAAGCGTGGGCAGCAGGATCGGATGTTTTTTGATAATCAGGATAAAACATCGGAATAAGTGCCGCATCCGAAGCGCCTTGAACATTATTTTGGCCGCGTAAGGGATGCAGCCCAGTACCGGGTCGGCCGATATGCCCGCACAGTAAAGCCAGGGAAATAAGGCAACGGGCATTGTCAGTACCGTGAGCATGTTGCGCGATGCCCATGCCCCAAAAAATAATGGCAGCGTTTGCCGTGGCATAGTTGCGTGCCACTGTTTTGATGGTGCTAGCATCAATGCCACACAGGGTTTGCATGGCCTCGGGTGGGTAATTTATTAAGTGCGCCGAGAGTTGTTCAAAGCCGCGGGTGTGTTGTTCTATATAGGCTTGATTGTAGAGTTTTTCTTCTACAATCACGTGCATGATAGCGTTCAGCAAGGCAACATCGCTGCCCGGATTAAATTGCAACATATGGTTGGCGTAGGGTTTTAATGCCTGTGCCCTCGGATCCATAACGATCAGTTCCGCGCCACGTTGGGTGGCTTGTTTAAAAAAGCTGGCTGCAACGGGGTGATTTTCATTTGGGTTGGCGCCAATTACAATCATCAGATCGCTGTCTTTTACACCGGTAAAGGGCGCGGTTACCGCACCAGAGCCGATGCCTTCCATGAGGGCGGCAACCGATGAGGCGTGGCATAAACGCGTACAGTGGTCGACGTTATTATTACCGAAGCCAGTGCGTACTAACTTTTGAAAAAGGTAGGCTTCTTCATTAGAGCACTTGGCCGAACCAAATCCGGCTAACGATTGATCGCCATGCTTTTGTTTTGATTGAATAAAACCTTGGGCGGCGTGGTCTAAGGCTTCTTGCCAACTGGCGCAGCGAAAATGGCTGTAGGGGTTAGCGGGATCGATATTAATGCCCTTTGGTACGCCAGGTTTTCTGATTAATGGTTCGGTGAGCCGTTGGCTGGAATTAATGTAGTCGAAGCCGTAGCGGCCTTTGACGCATAAACGGCCTTCATTAGACGGCCCATCGGCACCGCTAACATTAACGATTTTATTGTCCTTAATGTCTAAATTAAGCTGACAACCCACGCCGCAATAAGGGCAGACTGTCTGAACGCTTTTATCAATGGTTGAGGGTTTGTTTAAGTTATTGGATAACGCGTTGGTTGGGCAGGCCTGTACACATTCACCGCAAGCCACGCAGGTGGACTCGGCCATTAGGTCATCAAAATCAAAGCTCACTTTTTGTTGGCTACCACGATAGGCTAAACCGATAACGTCATTGACCTGCACGTCCCGACAGGCGCGAACGCATAGCGTGCAATCTATGCAGGCGTCTAATTGCACGGTTATTGCAGGGTGAGAGGGATCACTGATGGGTGCTGTGTTTTTTGGGAAACGAGAGGGGGGTAAAGCCATCGACTTGGCCAGTTGCTCAAACGGTGAGTTCGTTGCGACGTTGGGGTTTACATCCGTGGATAACAGTTCCATTACCATCTTTTGAGAGGCCAAGGCACGTTCACTCTGGGTGTTAACGACCATGCCGTCGGTTGGATATCGGCAGCAAGAGGCTGCCAAGCTTCGTTCACCTTCAATGTCTACTACGCATACGCGACAGTTACCACTAGAAGGGTAGCTGTGGGTCTCGCTATAGCATAAGTGCGGTAATGGACTGCCGTTGCGTTTAGCTACCTGCCATAGGTTTTCACCAGCTGGAGCGGTCACTTGTTGGCCGTCAAGGGTAAATGTAATGAGCGGGGTCAATTCAAACCTCTTCAGGAAAATACGTAAGGGTTGAAAGAATAGGGTTAGGGGCCGCCTGTCCTAAGCCACAAATAGAAGCGTCTGCCATGGTGGCACAGAGTTCCTTAAGTAACGGTTTGTCCCAGTGTGGTTGGGCCAGCAAAAGGTCGGCTTTTTCACAACCCACCCGGCACGGGGTGCATTGACCACAGCTTTCTTGTTTAAAAAAACGGATCAGGTTTTGACTCGCGTGCTTAATGCTGTCTTGATTCGATAGGATGATAATAGCGTGCGAACCAACAAAGCAGCCATAGTCGTTTAAGCTGCCAAAATCCAACGGCAAATGTGCCAAGGAGGCGGGCAAGATGCCGCCTGATGCTCCCCCAGGCAGATATGCCTTAAAACGGTGCCCATCTAGCATGCCGCCCGCCAGCTCGATTAATTCCGTTACATTGCTACCAGCCGGCGCGACAATAAGCCCAGGGTTTTTTACACGGCCGGATAATGAAAATGATCGTAAGCCCGCAGCCCCACGCTTACCTTGATTTTTAAACCACTGTGCGCCACGGCTTAAGATGGGCGCAAGCCAATACAAGGTTTCCACATTTTGTACCAGCGTGGGGCGTTGAAACAAACCTTGGTGTGCGACATACGGGGGGCGTTGACGGGGGAGGCCGCGTTTACCTTCGATGGATTCGATCATGGCTGATTCTTCGCCACAAATGTAGGCGCCAGCACCACGCCTAAGGTGAATAAAACCCTCCGTTACAACGCCGAGTTCGAGTAAGTGTTGAATTTCGCGTTGTAATAATTGATAGATGGCGGCATATTCATCACGCAGGTAGATGTAAACGCTATCGGCATCGATCAGCCGAGCGGCAATCAACAGGCCCTCTAAAAACTGGTGTGGTTGCGATGACAGTATATGGCGGTCTTTAAACGTACCGGGTTCACCTTCATCCGCGTTAACGCATAAATAGCGCGGTGCGGGTTGGTTGCGGACGATAGTCAACTTACTAGCGGTAGAAAAACCGGCGCCACCCAGACCTTTTAGGCCACTATCAGCAATGCTTTGAATAGCATCGTCAATAGACAATGTGGCATTTTTTAACAAGTGAAGTGTTTGGTAACCGGCTGTTGCAAGGTCGTGTTGATAAATTAGGTGGTCAGGTAGGCTGGCTTCGTTCTGTTTTTTGTCAGCCAACTCAAGTAATAACGCGGGAGTAACCTGGCCGATATAGTTTTTACCGACTGCCGCCGCCGGTGCTTTATCACAAAGTCCCATACAGGGTGCGGCGACTACACGAATAGTATCCGCTGTAAGGCGTTGTAATTCATCGAGTACTTCGTTTGCCCCGGCTAATTGGCAACTGAGTGATTCGCACACTCTGATGGTGAGTTTTGCTGGCGGTGATTGATTCTCTTTGACCACATCGAAATGGTGGTAAAAGCTAGCGACTTCATACACAGCGGCCTGAGGTAAGTTCAGTTCCTCAGCCAAGGCGTGCAGGTGTACAGCGCTGATTGACGACCATTGGTCTTGTATCAGGTGTAGGTACTCAAGTAGTAGATGCTTGTCTCTCGGTCTGTTTGCTAGCAGGGTCTTAATCTCAGCCTGAGCTGTAAGATCAAGTTGGCGACCTTTAGGGTAGGGTTTTTTATGCCGTTTTTTGGTGTTGCCGGGGCGAATATTTTGAGTGCCAGCTGTGCTCATGATTGGTTTAATTGTAGATTTATAGTCAAAAGACACGATAGCATAAAAAAGGCCCTGTTTTTAACAGGGCCTTAGCTGTCTATGACATTAACCGTTTAATTAAGCTGTGGGCCAGCGGCGACAAGTGATTTGCCTTCATCGTTATCGGTGTATTTCTCAAAATTTAATTCAAATAAATGCGCCAACTCCTTTGCGCGTTTATCCCATTCAGCAGGGTTTTCATACGTATCACGTGGGTCAAGAATTTTGCTATCTACGCCGGGTAAGGCGGTTGGAATTTCTAGATTAAAGTAGGGAACTCGTGTGCTATCAGCCTGCTCGATGGAACCGTCAAGAATGGCGTCAATAATGCCGCGGGTATCTTTAATTGAAATACGTTTGCCACTGCCGTTCCAACCGGTGTTAACCAGATAGGCTTGTGCATCGACAGCTTCCATTCGTTTAACCAGTTCTTGCGCGTACTTGGTTGGGTGCAGGGATAAAAAAGCAGCGCCAAAAGCCGCTGAAAAGGTAGGGGTTGGTTCAGTAATGCCGCGCTCTGTTCCAGCCAGCTTGGCAGTAAAACCAGATAAAAAATAATATTTGGTTTGCTCAGCGCTTAATTTAGATACCGGTGGGGTAACGCCAAACGCATCGGCGGTTAAGAAAATAACTTTTTTAGCGTGGCCGCCTTTGGATATTGGCTTAACAATATTTTCTATGTGCTCGATGGGGTATGAAACGCGAGTATTCTCAGTTTTTGAACCGTCGGCATAATCAATAACCCCTTGCTCAGAGACAGTGACGTTTTCTAATAGCGCGTTGCGTCTAATAGCGCCGTGAATTTCCGGTTCGTCCTCGGCACTCAGGTTGATTACTTTGGCGTAACAGCCGCCTTCAAAATTAAACACACCGTCATCATCCCAGCCATGTTCATCATCGCCAATCAACTGGCGTTTTGGGTCGGTTGATAAGGTTGTTTTACCTGTACCTGAAAGACCAAAGAAAATGGCAACGTCATCTTTTTCACCAATATTGGCTGAACAATGCATAGAGGCAATGCCGCGAAGTGGCAATAGGTAGTTCATCATGCTGAACATGCCTTTCTTCATTTCGCCGCCATACCACGTGCCGCCAATTAACTGCATTTTTTCGCTTAAATTAAAGGCAATAAAGTTTTCGGAGTTTAAGCCGTGTTGCTGCCAATCAGGGTCGTTGGTTTTGGCCCCATTAAGGACCACAAAGTCGGGTTCAAAGTGAGCCAGTTCTTCCTCACTGGGACGAATAAACATGTTTTTAACAAAATGTGCTTGCCACGCGACTTCTACGATAAAACGAACCGCTAAACGGGTGTCTTTATTGGCACCACAATACGTATCAACGACAAATAAACGTTGGCCAGAGAGCTGTTCGGTAACGATGTTTTTCAGTTTCCCCCAGTTCTCTTCTGACAGGGGTTTGTTATCGTTTTTTCCTTGGGTTGACCACCATACGGTGTCACGGGATACGTCGTCCATAACGATGTATTTATCTTTAGGTGAGCGACCCGTAAAGATACCTGTATCGACGGCAACGGCGCCCGACTCGGTTACGATGCCTTTTTCATAACCGCTCAAGTCATCACGAGTTTCTTCTGCATATAAGGTTTCAAACGATGGGTTGTGGAGGATTTCAGTGGCGTTGGTAATTCCGTATTGGGTCAGGTCTAAGGTGTTAGACATCGTTCAGGCTCCGGTGTTTTTGGTTAATTTATTATTTTCAATCACGGCGTAGGCGGAATGATTGTGTATGGATTCAAAGTTTTCGGCCTCTAGCGTATAAGCCAAAATTCGGTCATCTTCATTTAGCGCATAGGCTATATCCCTTACCACATCCTCAACAAACTTAGGGTTATCGTAAGCTAATTCGGTGACGTATTTTTCATCAGGTCGTTTGAGCAAACTAAATAATTCACTCGAGGCTTGCTTTTCGACCAATTGGATTATCTCTTCTACGAACATTGTGCCATCGGTAGTCGCCTCAACGGTGATATGCGAGCGTTGGTTATGGGCGCCATATTCAGATATTTTTTTGGAACAAGGGCATAAGCTGGTGACAGGAATGACGACTTTTATTACCGTTTTACTGTCCGTTGCCGACCAATAACCATCCAGTTTTACTTGGTAGTCTAGTAGGCTCTTTACCCCAGTAATTGGCGCAGATTTATTTATGAAGTAAAGAAATTCGGTGCTTAAAAAGCCTCTGTCTGCTTCGAGTCGTTGGGTCATTAATTTGAGTAATGGCTGGAATGACTGGATGGATAAACGTTGACAGTCTTCATTTAGCAGCGCCACGAAACGTGACATATGGGTGCCCTTTTGGTGGTGTGGCAGGTTAACCGACATTTTAAAAGTGCCGACAGTTGCTTGTAGGTGATCGCCCTTATCAACAAACGTAAACGGGTGACGAATATCTTTAATGCCAACTTTGTTTATCGGCATGTTACGTGAGTCGGGGTGGTTTTGTACGTCTTCTATTGTCATAAGGTTGTGTGCAACAGTTAAGATGAATAAGAATGGGGTAAGTGGCTTTCGCCGTGCATTAGTAAATATTGTTCAACAGACCGTAGAATACCTTTTTCGTCAAGTTTGGCCTGTTGCAGTAGTTCTTCTCGTGTTCCATGTTCAAGATTGAGGTCAGGTAAACCTAGATTGAAGACATCAACGTTGAGTCCGTGTTGATGAACAAACTCATTGACCGCACTACCCGCGCCACCACTGACGGTGTTTTCTTCAATCGTAAAAATCATGTGATGCTCGGCCGCAATTTGTTTGATGAGGGCTTCGTCTAGCGGTTTTATAAACCGCATATTAATGAGGCTAGCATTCAGTTTTTCGGCTGTCTTAATGGCGGGTGTCAGCATGGAGCCAAAGGCCAGCAGGGCAATACCTTTGCCCTCGCGCACTAATTTAGCGCGACCAATCTCTATGGTTTCATCACCGCAATTAACGGTGACTCCAGGGCCTTTGCCTCGTGGGTAACGTACTGCGGCTGGCCCGTTGTAGTGAATGCCGGTGTTCAGCATTTGCCTACATTCGTTTTCATCAGCTGGGGCCATAATAAGCATATTGGGTATACAGCGAAGGTACGTCAGGTCATACGAACCAGCATGTGTCGGGCCGTCTGGACCCACTAAACCGGCTCGATCAATAGCAAAGAGTACCGGTAATTTTTGCAAAGCCACATCGTGTATCAACTGGTCATAAGCACGTTGTAGAAAGGTTGAATAGATAGCCACAACGGGTTTTAAACCTTCGCAGGCCATACCAGCGGCTAAGGTAACGGCATGCTGTTCTGCAATGCCTACATCAAAGTAACGGTCAGGGTGTTGTTGTTCAAATGCGACCATGCCTGAGCCCTCACGCATAGCGGGCGTGATACCTACAACCCGTTCGTCTTGTTTGGCGATATCGCAAAGCCATTGACCAAATACGTCTGTATACGAAGGTGCGCTACTTGTTTTTAAGGGTAAGTTGTCTTGACTGGGGTCAAACGTTGCAACGCCGTGGTAGCCAACGGGATCAGCCTCGGCGGGTGAGTAGCCTTTGCCTTTTTGAGTGACAACGTGTAAAAACTGAGGACCTTGTAAATCCTTCAAGTTAGACAAAGTTTTCACTAAGGTGGGTAGGTCATGGCCGTCAATGGGACCGATGTAATTAAAGCCCATTTCTTCAAACAAGGTGCCTGGGATGACCATGCCTTTAACGTGTTCTTCTGTGCGTCGAGCCAATTCCCATACGCTAGGCATCGTAGACAACACTTTTTTACTGCCTTGTTTCACAGTGGTGTATAGCTTGCCAGATAGAATTCTAGCTAAATAGTTTTTTAGCGCGCCGACATTGGGCGAAATTGACATATCATTGTCGTTTAGTATGACCAACAAGTTGGCGTCCAACGCGCCGGCATGATTGAGTGCCTCAAATGCCATACCACCGGTTAAGCCACCATCACCGATAATCGCCACAGTTCGTTTTTTTTCGTTATTTTTGGCCGCCGCGATGGCCATACCAAGGGCAGCGCTAATCGAGGTGCTGGAATGGCCAACGCCAAAGGCATCGTATTCGCTTTCTGATCGGCTTATAAAGGGGGCAATGCCGCCTTTTTTTCGAATACTGGCTATTCTATTTTTGCGACCGGTTAATATTTTATGTGGGTAGGCTTGGTGCCCAACATCCCAAACTAATTTATCGGTGGGTGTATCAAATATGTAATGAAGTGCGACCGTCAGCTCTATAGTGCCTAAGCCCGCTGACAGGTGACCGCCCGATTTGCTGACACTGGAAATAAGGAAACTGCGAAGTTCATCCGATAATGTAGTCAGCTGACTAGTCTCTAGCTGACGTAAGTCGCTAGGAAATTCGATGTTATCGAGCAATGGGTAGTGGTCAGTAAGTGTCACTTAGCCTTTTACATTACATTTTCATTAAGGCTGCGTATTATCGTTTGCTAACAGGGACTATGCAAGCCAATACTCAGCTTATCAAAGCGTGAGTTTAGCGCGTTCGTCTAACCGTATAGCCAGCGATGGCTCTTAGGTAATCGGCCCGATGATCAAAACTGCTCAAGCTCTCTAGGGCATGGTTGTGCAAATCATCTGCCAATTGGCGTGATGCACTTAAACCAATCAACGCAGGGTAGGTTGATTTTTGACTTTGTTGGTCTTTACCTTGCGTTTTTCCCAAAGTTTCTGAGCTAGACGTTTCGTCAAGAATGTCGTCGTGAATTTGAAAAGCTAATCCTAGGCATTCGGCGTAATGTTTAAGTTTTTTGTATTGACTGTCGGAGGTGTCAAACCGAAAGCCTGCAACGAGCGTGACACAAGCGCAAATTAAAGCCCCCGTTTTATGAAGGTGCATGCTTTCTACTTCGGCGATCGTAACGGTCTGTCCCTCGTTTGCTAAGTCAATTGCTTGGCCACCGACCATACCGCGAGAACCTGATGCCTGTGATAACAACTGAATGCAGCGAACTTTTTGCTCCGCAGTGCAATCCGCTTTACTTAATAAGTGAAAGGCTAAGGTTAACAACGCGTCACCCGCTAAAATAGCCGTTGCTTCATCGTAGGCTTTATGGCAGCTCGGTTTGCCTCGACGCAGGTCATCGTCATCCATTGAAGGTAAGTCATCGTGAATCAGAGAATAGGCGTGAATCAGCTCAATAGAACAGGCAATGCTATCAATGGTTGAGGTTTTTATATCGAGCAAATGGCCACAAGCATAACTCAATAAAGCACGAATACGTTTACCACCGTTTAAAGTTGAATACCGCATGGCTTGGTGTAAACGGCGAGGTTCAATATCGGCAGAGGGTAGGTGGCTTGCCAAAACCGTTTCTATTTGTTGAAGGGTATTTTGCTGAAATTGGTCAAATGGGATCATGCGAAAGATAAGAGCGTTTATTTAAAGTCTTCAGTTTTTGCCGTGGCCGACTTGTTGAGCAAAATTTCAACTTTTTGCTCGGCTTCAGTTAATGATTTTTGACACGATCGAATTAATTTTATGCCTTGTTCAAACTCCTGCAGTGAGTCTTCTAATGTTAATTGGCCGCTTTCCATCCGGTTAATCAAGTCTTCTAGTGACTGAAGAGAGGTTTCGAGATCTATAGGTTTCGTTTTTGCCATGGTTTGTTGTGTACTTGGTTATAAAAAGAGGCCGTTATTATTGTTGTTAATAAGGCTATTCATTGCTCTGTATTATACGCATCTACCCAGTAAATAATATTGACATGTTGCTAAAGCTCACGTATCTTAAATCCACCTTTAGACTAAGTCTAAAAGTAATGGAAATTAATAATTAATTACAGAGGAATTATTATGTCACTTAAAGGTTCTAAAACTGAAGAGAATTTAAAAGAGGCGTTTGCAGGTGAATCTCAAGCAAATCGTCGTTATTTATATTTTGCAAACAAAGCCGATATCGAAGGATATAACGACGTATCTGCGGTATTTCGCTCAACTGCTGAAGGCGAAACAGGCCATGCACACGGCCATCTAGAGTACCTAGAAGAAGTGGGTGACCCAGCGACCGGTTTGCCGATTGGTGGTACTGAGGATAACCTTAAAGCGTCAATTGCTGGTGAAACACACGAGTACACTGATATGTATCCAGGTATGGCTAAAACAGCACGTGACGAAGGCCACGATGAAATTGCTGATTGGTTTGAAACGCTAGCAAAAGCGGAGCGTTCACACGCTAACCGTTTCCAAAAAGCACTGGATAGTTTAGGCGCTTAATCACTACCGATTCGAAAGAGGGTACAGCCGTGCCCTCTTTTTTTGCTCGACGGTTCATCTTTATTGAGCAACGTTGATCAGATATAAATAAATTATTCAAGTTTGTTTGGAGAGTTAGTCATGAGAGAAGGCAGTTTAGAAGCACCGACACGTCACCCCATTGATTGGAAAAACCCTGACTTTTTTAACGAGGGCTTATTATTTGGTGAACTAGAACGTGTGTTTGATATTTGTCACGGTTGTCGACGCTGTTTTAATTTATGCAATTCGTTTCCCTTATTGTTTGACGCAATCGATGAGTCAGACACGATGGAACTGGATGGTGTCGACAAGAAAGTGTACTGGGACGTGGTTGATAACTGCTACCTGTGCGATATGTGTTTTATGAGCAAGTGCCCTTATGTGCCGCCACACGAATGGGACTTAGACTTTCCACACCTAATGCTGCGGGCTAAGGCGGTCAAGTTTAAAAAGGCCGAGGTTAAAACTCGCGATAAACTGATTACCGCGACCGATAAAATCGGGCAATTAGCGTCTATTCCTATTGTTGTTAATGCGGTTAATGCGAGTAATAAAAACGCCACCGTACGGCGCTTGTTAGATACGACATTGGGAATTCATCCCGATGCGATTCTCCCTGATTACCACAGCAAGACAGCTAGAAAACAATTCAACAAATCAACTCAAGCAACGATTAACAGTAAAGCGTGTGGTGCTACAACGGGAAAGGTCGCTATTTTCACCACATGTTACGGCAATTATAATCGTCCTGATCTAGTAGCTGATCTGATTGATGTTTTAAAGCATAATAATATTACCGTTACCTTGTTAAAACAGGAAAGCTGCTGCGGTATGCCCAAGCTTGAGCTCGGTGACCTTGAACAAGTTGAAAAACTTAAAAATGATAATATTCCGACGCTGGTGCAAATGATAAACGAGGGGTTTGATATTATCGCGCCAGTGCCTTCTTGTGTGTTGATGTTTAAACAAGAGCTGCCCCTGATGTTTGCCGATGATAAAGATGTTGCCAAAGTGCGTGATGCGATGTTTGACCCCTTCGAATACCTAATGTTGAGGCACAAGGGCGGTTTATTAAATACGACGTTTAAAGAAGAATTAGGTGACATTGCTTATCAAGTTGCTTGTCATCTACGGGTGCAAAACATGGGTTTAAAAACCAAAGAATTATTGGAGTTAATCCCCAATACGTCAGTGTCGGCCATTGAACGCTGCTCAGGGCACGACGGCGTCTATGCGGTCAAAAGTGAATTCCACGATATCGCGGTAAAGATAGGTAAACCGGTAGTTAACCGGGTAGATAAAAGCGAAGCCAGTGTTTTTTCTAGTGATTGTCCGATGGCTGCCGACCATATAGCGAGTGGCTTAAAAGATGAGAAGGCGGTCAAAAACCCCATTAGCTTACTAAAGCAAGCCTATGGACTATAAAGAAACACCTTTTAGCTAGTCGATTTTAATATCAATGACTAAAGTTCATTGGCGGTACAATTTTTGGAGAAACAATGAAAAAATTAATAAAAGAAGAACTCTATAGCCTAGAAGAGTATTCAACAATGCGCCCCGAATTTCGTAAAAAAATTCGCGCGCATAAAGAAAATAGGATTGTAAAAATAGGCGATAATGTGAGCCTGCATTTCGAAGATTATCAAACCATGCTGTATCAGGTGCAAGAAATGTTGCGCGCCGAAAAGGTGTTTGAAGCCGATGGCATTATGGAAGAAATTAACAGTTATAACCCGTTGATTCCAGATGGCAAAAACTGGAAAGCGACCATGATGATTCAATTTGACGAGGTGAGTGATCGCAAAGCCGCGTTAGCACAAATGATTGGCATTGAACGCGCCACCTGGGTACAGATTGATGGTTTTGAAAAAGTGCACCCGATTGCGAATGAAGATATAGCGCGTGAAACGGAAGAAAAAACATCGTCCGTACACTTTTTACGTTTTGAGTTAAACGAAGGCATGGCAAGCGCAGTAAAAAAAGGTGCCAGTATTAGTGCGGGGGTCAACCATCCTGCCTATCAACACAATGTCGTGGTCTCGGACAACTGCCGCCACTCATTAGCGAGTGATCTCGATTAAATCAGCACTAGCTGTTATCAAGATCTAACAAACTACTCATTGGCTTGGGGGTATCTAAGTAGAACCCCTGGCCATAATCAACACCAATTTCATTGAGTTTGAGTAGAATCTCTTCATTTTCAACAAATTCTCCAACCGTTTTTTTGCCCATGATGTGGGCGATTTCATTGATTGATTTGACCATCACTAGGTCTAATTCGTCTTCAATCATGTTTTTAATAAATTGCCCGTCAATTTTTAAAATATCGGCGGGTAATTTCTTCAGGTATTCGTAAGAAGACAGGCCCGAACCAAAGTCGTCTAAGGCAATTAAACAACCCAGCTCCCGCAGTTTGTAAAGAAAGGATAAACCAAATTCAGGGTTGGTAATGGCAGCCGTTTCGGTTATTTCAAAACATATTTTATTGGCGGGTATCCCCGCTTTTTGAATGGCTGTTTTGATTAATTCAAAACTGGACTCTTGGCTAATGGTTTGCCCTGAAAGGTTAATGCTAAACCAAGTAAATTTATGTTGAATGGTGGCCATGGCAGCGATGGCATTTTTTATTACCCAATGGTCTATTTGATACATTAATTTATAACGCTCAGCGGGTGGTAGAAACACATTGGGCGGTATCATATTACCTTTACCATCGGTCATTCGTACGAGCACTTCGTAATTACATAATTCGGGTGACGTATGAGTTTCAAAGCTGTCGGTCGTACAGATCTTCTGAACATAACAGATGAATTGATCTGTTTTAAGCGCCTCATGAATTTGACTGACGATATTGTTTTGTTGCAAACGTAATAAAACGGCTTGATCGGCACTGGTATGAAAGTGAATGCGGTTGCGGCCTTGCTCTTTTGCTAAATAGCAAGAGGTGTCGGCCAGCCTTAATGCCTCCTCATATGAGGTGATTGATTCATCTAATAAGACAACGCCAATGCTAACGCCAATTTTGTATTCTTTTTCATCCCACAAAAACACAAACTTATCGACTTGACGCCTTAATTGATCGCCAATTTTTTGCACGGTTTCAGGCAGGCAATTTTTTAGTAAAATACAAAATTCATCGCCACCGACGCGCGCTAAAGTATCAGCCGAACGTAAGTGTTGTGATAAAAGCTCGCTAATTTGAATTAAGGCGATATCGCCAGCACCATGACCACAGCTGTCATTAATTATTTTAAATCGATCCAGATCGAGATAGAGTAAAGCGTGGATTTCATGGCTTGCTTTTAACTCTATAATCGCTTGGCTGAGTTTGTCATCAAAACCGCGTCGGTTGATAAGTTTGGTCAGCGGGTCGTGGGTTGCTTCAAAGCTTAATCGGCGAGTCAATTTAAGCTTTTCGGTCATGTCTTTAAAATACCAAACCCGGCCTTGCACGCTACCTTGATGAGCAAGTGGAAACGACGACATATCTAGCACACTGCCATTTCTTAAATGAATTAATGCAGCTGATTTAACGTCGGAGGTCGGTGATGCTGAACTAACAATATGACGAATTTCTTCAGCATTAGTCATCAGGGGTAGGCCTGCTAAAAGTGCATCTCGGGTCTTTATGTTGCCTGATGTAGTGAGCCGTTTAGGAATATTAAACGTTTTGGTGAACGTCTTGTTGACTGTAATCACTTCTCTGTTAACGTCTTCAACTAACATGCCGTCATCGGAGGCTTCCATTATGGCATGTCTAATTTCTAAAGAAGATTGTAGTGCCTTTGTTGAATTAACCTTTTGCGTAATGTCTTTAAAATACCAAACACGCCCATGAATAGCATTTTGGTAGATGAGTGGAAAAGAACTTAGCTCGATGATTGAGCCATCGTTTAGTATGATTTCAATGAGGGCTTTTTTTTCTGAATCTGTCGCTATCTCGCTGACTAATTCATTAATGGTTTGCGCGTTTTTAACCACGGTCAAACAAGACTCAAGTATGCTGAGAGTGCTACAGCTTAATGCTGAAGTAACCGTCAGATCTAATTTAAAATAATTTATAAAATTTTGATTAAGTGTTATGACGTTTCGGTTGACGTCTTCAACCACAATGCCGTCTTCGGAGGCCTCCATAATGGCTTGCTTAATACCCAAGGAATTTTCTAAAGCATTTTTTGTGGCGACTTCAGCTGTAATGTCTTTGCAGGCGATAAGGTAATGTTTTTTGCCAAAAAAATGAATAATAGTGCCTGTGTTTTCAATTAATAAAAGCGCGCCATCACCCCGTTTTTTATGTACGGCCGCAGTCGCCTTACCAGTATTTAATATAGTGTCAAAAAAAACATCGTATTTTGCATGGTCTTCTTGTTTAAAATACTGTCTTGAACCGTTGTTAATAAGGTCGTCTAATGGGCGTTCATTAAGTTGTAGGTATTTTTCATTCGCATAAACAATTCGCCGGTCCATATTGTATATAACTTGGGCCATTGGGCTGTTGTCGATAATTTCGGAGCTTGATTCCAAATTACTTAACAGGCGGGGGATATTTAATAATGATTCAAGTATCGGTTTAATGAGCGAGGCAATAGCTGATAATGCGCTAATTTCTTCTTCAGTCCAGGTATGGTTTTTCTCACAGTGGTGCAGGCCGATAGCCATTGCAGCTGTTTGAGGGCTGTCAAAACTAATTTTGCAGGCTAATTGAGCTTTAATATTAAAGTGAGCGTAACCCTTATTTAAGCCGGGTGTTGTTAATTTGTTCAAACTGAAAAGCATGGGTTGCTCGGTTTGATCCAGTATTTCGCAAATATGTTGCAGAACAGGGCCTGCAGCGTCGTATGATTTGAGGCGATTGACCCCCGGGTATGCCTCACTTGTTGACTCTAACGGTATAATTCGGTTTTTGATATTAAGGTCGCAAGGATAAAGGAGCCAACAACGATCAGCAGAAAAGGCCTCGCGCACATTATCCAAAACCATTTTTAGTCGATGGTACTCAGAAATAGGTAAGCCAAGCGCAGACTGAATGTTCTTTAAAACGAGTTTTTGCATTTACACAAGCTGTTTGTTGCAGTTACTCCTAATACTAGTCTTAAATGCGTGCTTTACAAGCTTTAGGCGAATTATATTAAACGCTATTAATGGGAACAGGAGTTGTAGCCTAGGTATTAAATCGTTAGAATTCAGCGATCAAAATAATCCCTAATAGCACGTTAACCTTAACCCTGATTTTGCTGATATGACTAACCAATACGATGCCTCCGATATTGAGGTGCTAACGGGCCTTGATCCTGTTAAAAAAAGGCCGGGCATGTACACCGATACGGTGCGCCCCAATCACTTGGTGCAAGAGGTTTTGGATAACAGTGTGGATGAGGCTATTGCCGGTTTTGCTAAGCAAATTGAGGTAACAGTATTTAGGGATGGTTCGGTAAAGGTTGAGGATGATGGCCGAGGCATGCCGGTGGATATCCACCCGGAGCATGGGGTGCCGGGTATTGAGTTGATACTGTCGCGCTTGCACGCGGGTGGTAAGTTTTCAAATAAAAACTATCAATTTTCTGGTGGCTTACACGGTGTCGGTATTTCGGTGGTTAATGCCTTGGCGAGTCGTTTAGACGTTGAAGTGAAGCGCGCGGGTATGCGTTGGCATATCGCGTTTGAAAATGGTGATAAAGTTGTCGATCTCCATGAAATGGGTAGCGTGGGCCAAAAAAACACCGGCACGCTGGTGCACTTTAAGCCAAATCCGATATATTTTGATTCGGCCAGCATATCGTTAACTAAATTAAAACATGTGTTACGCGCCAAAGCGGTATTGTGCCCCGGTCTGCGTATTAGCTTGAATGACGAGATTAATGCAGATCAAAGTGAATGGTATTACGAAAATGGGCTAAGTGACTATTTACTCAGTCAATTGGAGCATTTGACGTTATTACCTGCTGACGGTTTTATATCGGGCGCCACGAGTGAAAGGGAATCGGTAGAGTGGGCGATTGCTTGGTCGAGCGATGCCGGCGAAGGCATCGCTGAAAGTTACGTCAATTTAGTGCCAACAGCACAAGGTGGTACACACGTTAACGGATTACGTACCGGACTAACAGAGGCCATACGCGAATTTTGTGAATTTCAATCGTTGCTGCCAAGGGGCGTTAAAATAACGCCGGATGATGTTTGGGAACGTTGTCATTATGTGTTGTCAATTAAGCTAGAAGACCCACAATTTTCAGGCCAAACCAAAGAGCGACTCACCTCTAGAGAGTGTGCGGCTTTTGTATCAGGGATTGCTAAAGACAGTTTCAGTTTGTGGTTAAATCAACACCCCGGTGTTGGCGAAGAGATTGCGCAAATTGCTATTCAACGGGCGCTCAATAGACAGCGTGCAGGCAAAAAAGTAATACGAAAAAAAGTGACCAGTGGGCCTGCCTTGCCGGGTAAATTGGCCGATTGTGCATCACAAGATTCTGATCGCAGTGAGCTTTTTTTGGTGGAGGGCGATTCGGCTGGTGGTTCAGCCAAACAAGCGCGAGACCGTGAGTTTCAGGCGATTATGCCCTTGCGTGGCAAAATATTAAACACCTGGGAAGTTGAGTCGATGGATGTGTTGGCCTCGCAGGAGGTGCATCATATCTCAGTCGCCATAGGGGTTGAGCCTGGCTCAGCCGATTTAAAATCGTTACGTTATAGCAAAGTCTGTATTTTGGCGGATGCTGACTCTGATGGTTTACATATTGCCACCTTATTGTGCGCGCTATTTGTGCGTCATTTTGCACCCTTAGTAAATGCCGGACACATTTACGTCGCGATGCCACCTTTGTATCGAATTGACGTCGGTAAGCAGGTTTTTTACGCCTTGGATGATGCTGAAAAGGAGGGCGTTCTGGACAGAATTGCTGCCGAAAAGCTCAAGGGTAAAATCAATGTTCAACGGTTTAAAGGCTTGGGTGAAATGAACCCAGCGCAATTAAGGGTGACGACCTTGGATCCGGATACCCGTCGATTGGTTCGCCTTAGTATGCAAGCAGGCGACAATACCTATGAAAAGATGGATATGTTGTTGGCAAAAAAACGGGCGTCTGACCGAAAAGCTTGGTTAGAACAAAGCGGTAATTTGGCCGATATATAACAGAGATAATCTATGACTCAACAATTTGAAAATATCGAAACCATCGCGCTACAAGAGTTTACCGAAAAAGCGTATTTAGATTATTCGATGTACGTTATTTTAGACCGTGCGCTACCACATATTGCCGATGGTTTAAAACCCGTGCAACGGCGTATTGTTTACGCGATGTCCGAACTCGGCTTATCTAACCAAGCCAAATTTAAAAAGTCGGCTCGAACGGTCGGTGATGTCTTGGGTAAATTTCACCCGCACGGTGATTCAGCGTGTTATGAGGCGATGGTACACATGGCGCAACCCTTTGCTTACCGCTACCCCCTCGTGGACGGACAGGGTAACTGGGGCTCGCCTGACGACCCTAAGTCGTTTGCCGCGATGCGTTACACAGAATCGCGTTTAGCACCGTATGCTGAAAGTCTGCTGAGCGAATTAGGGCAGGGCACCGTTGATTGGAAAGATAATTTTGATGGTACTTTACAAGAACCTTGTCTTTTACCTGCACGGTTACCCAATTTATTATTGAATGGGGTCACGGGTATTGCCGTTGGCATGTCGACCGATATTCCCCCGCATAACTTGAACGAGGTAGCCACAGCGTGTATACGCCTATTAGACGAGCCGAGTGTGGACATAGGCCATTTGATGGAGCATATAAAAGGGCCAGATTTTCCTACCGAAGCCGAAATAATTACCTCACCAGAAGAGATTCGCAGCTTATATGAAAAGGGGACAGGTGGTTTGCGCGCGCGTGCCCGTTATGAAATGGAGCAAGGCCAAATCATCGTGACGGCGTTACCTTTTCAAGTTTCTGGCGCCAAAGTGTTAGAACAAATTGCGGCGCAAATGCAGGCAAAAAAGCTACCGATCGTTGAGGATTTACGCGACGAGTCAGATCACGAGAACCCTACACGTTTAGTGATCGTGCCACGATCAAACAGGGTGGATATTGAGCAATTGATGTCGCATTTGTTTGCCACCACGGATTTAGAACGCACTTATCGGGTTAACTTTAATGTGATCGGCCTATCGGGCAAACCACAGGTTAAAAATTTAAAAGAGTTGTTAATCGAATGGCTGACTTATCGCATTGAAACAGTCAGAAAACGGTTGGAATATCGCTTAGATAAGGTGAATGATCGGCTACACATTTTAGACGGGCTGTTAATCGCTTACCTAAATATTGATGATGTGATTCAAATTATCCGCGAAGAAGACAAGCCAAAAGAAGCCCTCATGTTGCGTTTTGGCATTACCGATGTACAGGCGCATGCGATACTTGAAATTAAACTGCGCCAATTGGCCAAGCTAGAAGAGTTTAAAATCCGTGCTGAACAGCAAGAATTAAGTGATGAACGGGATGGATTAGAAAAAATCCTAAACTCTAAACAACGGTTACGCACCCTGGTTAAAAATGAAATTCAGGCCGACGCAGCGCTTTATGGTGATGCGCGACGTTCACCGATCGTAAACCGTGACTTGGCACAAGCCTTAGATGAAAGGGCGCTAATTCCTAATGAAGCGATGACCGTTGTTATTTCACAAAAAGGCTGGGTCCGTGCGGCTAAAGGACATGATATAGACCCGATGAGTTTGGCGTTTCGTTCAGGAGATCACTACCTGGCCTCTGCCCAAGGGCGTAGTAATAGTTTGGTGTACTTTTTGGATTCGAGCGGACGGGTTTATAATTTACCCATCCACGGTTTGCCGTCTGCCCGCGGTCAGGGGGAACCACTGACTGGGAATTTAAAGCCAGCTGCGGGTGCAATGTTCGTGGACGTGATCAGTGGTAAAGATGAACATATTATGTTGGCCTCCAGTGCGGGTTATGGTTTTGTTACCCAGCTTGCCGAGCTACAAACAAAAAATAAAGCGGGTAAAGCCTTAATAAGTTTGCCGCAGGATGCAAGCGTGCTACCGGCTGCTTTATTTGAGTCGACAGAGGCTTTGGTGGCCGTTGTAACAAAGCAGGGGCGGTTGTTAATTTTTCCCGTAAACGAGGTGCCTGAATTGGCTCGCGGTAAGGGCAATAAGTTAATTCAAATACCAACTAAAGATTTAAAATCAGGTGACGATGCCGTGCTGGGCTTTTGTGTGTTGGAAGCGCATCAATCTATTCGTATTCACGCAGGAAAAAGGCACATTAATTTAAAACTGGCTGATTTGCAGGCTTATCAAGGTAAGCGTGCGCAACGTGGTAATAAATTACCTCGCGGTTATCAAAATCCGGATGCGATCGAGTTGATTTGTTGAAAACCGACCCCATTTATCTAGTGGATTTAATGTAACGGGACTTACCAATGAAACGAGTTTTTTTATTTCTACTTACTAACTTTGCGATTGTTATCGTACTAGGTATTACACTGCGATTACTGGGGGTAGATAGCCTGCTTAGTGACAATGGCAGTGATTTAAATATTAATTCATTGTCTATTTTTGCTGTGGTCTTTGGCATGGGTGGTTCGTTTATCTCCTTAATGATATCCAAGTGGGCGGCTAAACGTATGTCCGGTGCTAAGGTGATAGAACAGGCCGCTAATGACATTGAACGGTGGTTGTTGCAAGTGGTCGCTCGGCAAGCCGATGCGGCCAATATTGGGATGCCTGAGGTGGCCATATTTCCCGCTGCGCAACCGAATGCCTTTGCTACGGGGATGAATAAAAATAATGCACTTGTCGCCGTGAGTGAAGGTTTACTTAGGCATATGAATAAAGACGAGATCGAAGCCGTGTTGGCACATGAAATAAGCCATGTTGCAAATGGCGATATGGTGACCTTGGCGTTAATTCAAGGCGTGGTGAATACCTTTGTGATTTTCTTTGCACGGATTATCGGACACACCGTCGATCGAGTGGTGTTTAAAAACCAACGCGGTCATGGAATCGCTTATTTTGTCACTTCGATAGTGGCTGAGTTAGTGTTGGGTGTACTGGCGAGTATTATCGTCATGTGGTTCTCAAGGCAACGTGAGTTTAGGGCTGATAGCGGCTCTGCGAACCTAGTGGGAAAAGATAAAATGATCGCCGCGCTTAGAAAATTACAACAGGCATCCAATCCAAATGTGGAACTAGATGATCGTTTAACTGCGTTTGCTATCGCTGGAAAGCGGTCGGGCTTTTCACGCTTATTTATGTCGCACCCGCCTCTACATGAAAGGATTGAGGCCTTACAACGGTTATAAAAAACCCAGCTAAATTAACTGGGTTTTAAAACATAGCGAAATTTTTTGTTTACCCGGCTATTACTGGAATACCAGCGATTCTAGATTTCCATTTAGCGGGACCGGTTTGGTGTACGGATTCGCCTTTTGCATCAACCGCCACCGTAACAGGCATATCTTCGACATAGAATTCCCGTATGGCTTCCATACCCAAATCTTCAAATGCCACGAGCTTAGATTCTTTGATCGCCTTAGATACTAGGTACGCGGCACCGCCAACAGCCATCAGGTAGGTGGCTTTATGTTTTTTGATCGCTTCAATGGCGGCAGGGCCACGTTCGGCTTTACCAATCATGCCGAGTAAGCCGGTTTTATCCAGCATCATTTCAGTATATTTATCCATGCGTGTTGCGGTAGTTGGTCCGGCGGGGCCAACAATTTCCTCTCGCACAGGATCAACTGGGCCGACGTAATAGATGAATTTATTCCTAAAGTCGACGCCATCGGGTAAGGCTTCGCCTCTTGCGAACATATCGGCGATACGTTTATGCGCTGCATCACGCCCGGTTAACATATGGCCGGTCAATAATAAGCGGTCACCGGGTAGCCAGCTTTGCGCTTCTTCGTCTGTAATATTATCCAGATTAACGTGTTTGGTTTGCGCGTCGGGGGCCCAGGCGATATCAGGCCAATCGTCGAGTTTAGGCGGTTCGATATAAGAGGGGCCGCTACCGTCAAGCACAAAATGTGCATGGCGCGTTGCCGCGCAATTTGGAATCATCGCAACGGGTAAAGACGCAGCATGGGTCGGCATATGATTGATTTTAACGTCTAGTACGGTAGTTAAACCGCCTAAGCCTTGTGCGCCTATGCCCAAAGCGTTGACTTTTTCGTATAACTCAATGCGCAGTTCTTCAGCGCGGTCATTGGGGCCGCGCTTAATTAGGTCTTGAATATCGATATGTTGCATTAACGATTCTTTGGCCAACTTCATGGCCATTTCTGCGGTACCGCCAACACCAATACCCAGAATCCCCGGTGGGCACCAACCAGCGCCCATGGTTGGAACCGTTTTAAGCACCCAGTCTACCAGGCTGTCGTTTGGGTTGAGCATAACAAATTTTGATTTATTCTCAGAGCCGCCCCCTTTAGCAGCCACGTGTACGCTAACGGTGTTGCCGGGAACAACTTTCATATGCACCACGGCAGGGGTGTTGTCTCCGGTGTTTTTACGTGTACCAAGCGGGTCAGCTACTATCGAGGCTCTTAATACGTTGTCTGGGTGATTGTAGGCCCGCCTGACGCCTTCATTACACATGTCTTCCAGACTCATCGTCGCTTGCCACTGAATATCCATGCCGATTTCAACAAATAAGTTGGCGATACCGGTGTCTTGGCAAATGGGACGATGGTCCATCGCACACATGCGCGAGTTGAGTAAAATTTGCGCCATCGCATCCTTTGCAGCGGGAGACTCTTCAAGCTCGTAAGCCTTGCCTAAGGCTTGAATGTAGTCTTTGGGGTGGTAGTAGGAAATGTACTGAAAAGCCGCGGCGACGCTTTCGATAAAATCGTCTTGTTTAATAAGAGTCATGGAATAAACCTGCGTAATTAATCAGGGTTTATTGTATCAAATTGAACGATTAGCGGTGTCTTCCATACGCTTTGAAGTGGATAAATTAGGAAAGAACTGCGCCTCAAACTCTTCTGCTGGCATGGGTTTTCCGTATAAATAGCCTTGTACATAATCGCAGTGCAGACTTTCTAATAAGGCCTTTTGTTCTACTGTTTCGACGCCTTCAGCAATAACCTCTACCCCCATACTATGGGCTAAAACAATAATGGTCCGAATAATATCGGCATCGACTTTATCCACCAAACTGTTATTAACGAAGGTGCGATCAATTTTTAATAAATTGATGGGAAAACGTTTTAAATAGCTTAAAGAGGAATAACCGGTTCCAAAATCATCAATCGCTAGTTTGATACCCAATGACTTGAATACTTCGAGTTTTTCAATAACCAGCTCCTCGTTGTTCATAACCGAACTTTCGGTTATTTCAAGTTCCAATAAATGACTAGGGAGCTGTGTGGCTTTAACGATAGATGAGACGGTATCGATAATACCATCGTCTTCTAGTTGGTAAGCCGATAAGTTAACGGCCATCCGAACAGGCTCAATACCTTGGTCTAGCCAATCCTTAAGGCAGCTACAGGCGGTGGATAACACCCATTCACCAATCATATGAATTTGACCTGTTTCTTCGGATATACCAATAAAGTTATCTGGTGGAACCAGACCTTTGTCTGGGTGTTGCCAGCGTACTAAGGCTTCCATGCCCACCAGTTGGCCTGTCTGTAGACTCAATTGAGGCTGATAATAAACTTTAAGTTCATTTCGTTCGATTGCATTTCTTAAGTCGTTTTCTAAGCTGAGTCGATGATTGATTTTGTCTTCCATTGAACGGTCATAAAAAACATAAGGTACCCGGGTGTCTTTTGATTGGTACATTGCAATATCAGCGTTCTTTATCAGATCGCTAATATTGTTGCCGTTAGATGGTGATACGCTAATACCCATGCTGGCACCCAAATGCATTTCTTTGCCTAAAAATACAAAAGGGCGAGAAATATTTGATTGAATCTTATTAGCGAGTTTTTCAATCACCTCGAACGATTTAATATTAGTTAATGCGATAACAAACTCATCACCTCCAAAGCGCGATACAATGTCTTCTTGACGGACACTTCTTGTTAAACGCTCGGCGACGATTTTTAATAATAAATCGCCAGCTTCGTGGCCATAAGAATCATTGACCAATTTGAAGCGATTGATGTCTAAAAACATCACAGCCATTATGTTTTCTTTTTGATGGTGTTGCTCAAGCGCCTCGGCAGCCTTTATGCCAAACAGGGCTCTATTCATTAAACCGGTCAAGGGGTCTTTATGTTCTAAATCGGTGATTTGTTTTTCTGTGTTTTTTACAGAAAGTAGGCGTTGTATGCGTAGGTTAAAAAGCGAAAAATTTAAAGGTTTTGATAAATAGTCACTGGCACCGGCTGCAAACGCACGGTTTATAGAAGCTTCGTTATCTAAGGCGGTCAGAATAATAATGGGTATGTCTGTTTGTCCAAATTGCTGGGTTATTTTATTACACGTGTCGAACCCGTCCATACCCGGCATAACGGCGTCTAAAACGACTAAATCCGGTTTTATTCGTTCACAGTACATCAATGCTTGTTCGCCATTAACGACCTCATCGACAAGGTAACCTTGATTTTCTAGATTTTTTTTAATGCTTTGTCGAGAATTACGGTCGTCGTCAACCAGCAAAATTTTATTTTTTTCTTTAGATGGTTTAATTTCTGGCAGCGCACGCGTGGTCGTTTTTTCAGGGGTGATTTTTAAAGCGATCGCTTGCATTGCGCGCTCTGATTCAAATAAGACGGCATCGTGAAGTAGCGCTAAATCCGTTATGTTTTTATCATTACAGGCCAGCTCTAATGCATGACAGGCTTCATTTAGTTTTAATGCACCAATACTACCAGCAGTGCTTTTTATTGTGTGTGCAGCACTGCTTATCTGTACGAGGTCGGTCGCCGCAAAGCCAGTTTCCAATCGCTTCAAATAACTGGGCATATCTTCATAAAATAAACTCAATATAGTCGTAATGTCGCCGCCTAAGCTATCGTTTAGATAGTTAAAGGTGTTTTCGTCTATAACGTCAGCATTATCACTAAACGTAGAAGTGTCGTCCTCGATGAGGCTAATTTCATCTTCATCGGGATTAAGCCAACGGCTTAACAAATCACCCAATAAATCTAATTTAAGCGGTTTTGACATAAAGTCATCCATACCGACGGCTAAACATTTCTCTCTATCACCGTTTTGTTTATTGGCGGTCATGGCAACGATCGGTGTGCGTAGGCCTTGAGTTTCAAGTTGGCGAAGTTGGTAGGTTGCCTCGTAACCGTCCATTTCTGGCATTTGGCAGTCCATAAAGATTAAATCAAAGGTATGCTGTGATGCCTGCTCAACAGCCTCTTTGCCATTATTGGCGATGCTAACGGTACACTTCAAGCGTTCTAGCATGGCTTTTGCAACCAGTTGATTCGCACGATTATCTTCGACGACCAAGATGTGTCTCTGCTCAAATGATACAGGGGCATTATGGGTTTCATTGATGCTTGAATGATCTAAATCCGTTGCTGATTTTAATGCTAAATGATTATTTAGGTGGTAGATCAGGTCAGCTTCTCTGACGGGTTTTGTGATATAGCCAGCTTTCAGTTGAGCTTGCCTTATTTCATCTTCATTGATGTGGCGATTGATGGTTAGAATAATGTTGGTAGCTCTTAATTCCTCGTCTTCATCAATAAATTTTGCCAGTGCAGATTGTCTAACCCCTGAACTAAGTTCATCAATAATAATGTAGTCGTAAGGAGACTGTTGTTTTATTGCCTGACGCATCAGCTCAAGTGCGGTAGCACCGCTGCCTACAAAATCAGCCGAGTAAGATAAGGTGTTTAAATGTTGCGCCATAAACCGACGACACATGAGATGGTCGCCCACGTACAATAATTTGTTTTCCCGTGGGGGAATATGTTCTATAGCAGCGAGATTTGCGTTGATGCTATCATCCGTTTCTATTTGAATAGTAAACCAAAAAGTGCTGCCTTCATTGGGTGTGCTATCCAACCCTATTTCACCACCAAATAGGGTAACCAATTGACGGCATATAGCTAAACCTAGCCCGGTTCCACCGTATTCTCTGGTTGTTGTGCTATCGGCTTGGGCAAAGGCATCAAATACTTTTTTCTGGGCCTCTAAGGTGATACCTATACCCGTGTCGACTATTTTAAATAACAGCGATACTGAATCGCTTGGTCCTTCTTGTCGCGTTACAGAAACACTGACATCGCCTTGTTTGGTAAACTTTATCGCATTACCTAGCAAGTTATGTAAAATTTGTTGCAACCTAACGTTGTCGGAAACTAACTGCTTAGGTACGTCATCGCCTATAAAGTACGCGAGAGAAATGTTTTTACGTTGGGCTTGTGGGCTCAACAGTACAATAAAGTCTTCTAAGGTATCGCGTAGGTTGAATGATTTTTTATTTAACGAGATGGCTTTTTGATCATAGACAGAAAAATCCAATACATCGTCAATCAATTCTAATAAGGCAGTGGCACTCGAAGAGGCGACCTCTAAGTAATCTTTTTGTTGTACCGTTAAGCTCATTTCACTTAACAGTTCTAACATCCCCGAAATACCGTTTAACGGTGTTCTAAGTTCATGGCTCACGTTGGCAGCAAACTCACCTTTTACTTTTGCCGCTTCTAAGGCTAGATCGCGTGTTTTTAATAACTCATCCTCACGTTTTTCAAGAATCCTCATCAGGTTATTAAACGCCAGCTCCATGTTCACAATATCTTGCGTACCACCAATATTGGCCCGAAGTTTGGTGCCTCCATCAGTTGCTTTTTGCATATCTTCGGCAAGGTTCTGTAAAGGTTTGGTTACACGGTTGGTAATGATTAGCAAAACCCATAATAAAATGCCGGCTAAGGCACCAATCACGATTAAATTGTATTTGTAAAAATTATTTTTTAATTGTGATAGGGCATTTTTGCTGATCACTAATTGAACGTACCCTAGGAGTTGGGGCTCAAAATGTTCGTCTGCAAACGGGGATATTTCAGCATCCGTGGTGCTAAATACTGGGCTAGTGTATATCCAAGCCTGTTCATTTTCTTGATGGATGGCTGATGGGTTTACAGAGGCGGTTAAGGGTAATAACTCTAAACTGATATCGCTCAGTGAGATAGCTTGTGCATTTTCATTATAAATACCGGCAGCTTCAACGTCTGGAAATGACAAAATAGATGAGATAACAAGTTGTGCCTCATCTTCGCTTTGATACAGCAAGGCCAAACGACTTTTATTAACAAAGGAGTCTAATAATTGAACCCCTGTTTTGCTCAAGCTTTCTTTAACTGTTTGGGTAGAAAGGTTTGATGTTATAAGCGTAGCAATGGCGATCAACAATACGGTGCCAATTACATACGTCGTAGCAAGTAAGTTTTTAAAGCTAGAGCGGATAAGTGAATTTATAAAGGATTTAATCATTTGTTGGTTTTCCTTGGATAAACCAACGCAAACTTGCTTTCCTGTGTAGGGCTAATAATTAACTCAAGGTGTTTTGCGGTACGTGTGTTAATAACCAATAACTCAGACGGCATAGGTTTAATGCCAACCGATTGAAGTTTGACTAGCTTATCCGTAGCCTTAGCCAATTCTTCACCTAAGCGCACATTATCTGGCAGTATGGACAGTAGGGCGCCGCGGCGGACATGAGCAGGGTTGCTAGAAATAACCGTTTGAGAATTCTGCCAAGCATCCGCTAAAATTTTTGGAACCAAACTTTTTTCATCTAAAGTGGGTTCATGTTGTAACAGCCAGAGGGCATTAACGGTGGTTTTTTCTGTTTTAGCGATTGTCCTGTACATAGTAGCGGCTTGTTGTGTGTTAGCTACGGGGTGTTCTACCAATTTGATGCGGCTTTTTGTAGCTGCCTGGCGTGCTTTAGCGATCAACCAACCGTTAGTTTCAGGGTGAAATACCACGTGTATAAATTTTATTCTTGGGTTTAACTTGTGTAATTCGTTAAACAATGTAATGGGGTCGGGTGTGATAGAAACACCATTCATTTTTTGCTTAACTTCTCCATCAGAAAAGAAAGTAGCGCCATATAGGATTTTAGCGGGTGTTTTAAGCTCCGAAACTACAGACTTAAGGCTACCACCCAATAAAATAAGCACTGCCGGGTTGTTATTGATTAACCAATTCTGGGTATCGACTGTTTTTTCTGTTTTAGTGAAAGATTTTGTAAGCACCTGCGCACGGGTTTTGTTTTTAATACCTTCAATTATATTATCAAAAAAAAGGTTATAGGGTTTTCTAACATCAGGGTAAAAAACGGCAATTTTTGTATCCGCAGTGACACCTGCAGCGCCTTCTGCACAAGTAATTGTGCAGAACAAGCTTGAGAACAAAAATGCGTAAAAAAGGGCCTGCAGACAATTTTTGCGGACTTTATCTTCCTTGATAGCTAACAACATACAATAATCTCTATACCAGCGTTTTAATTAATCGTTTTACGTAATTCGACAAACAAACCGCGGCCGGCTTGAGGTAAGTCATCGGGGATTAACCCCGGCGCTAATGAGGGCTCCCTTACTGTTTCGTCAAATAAGTTTTTAGCCGATAGGGCAAACTCAAAGCCTGGCGCAAACTCCTTTGCGCGTAGGGTTAAATCAACCACGGTATAGTTATCAATATCGCCACGGGTGTCGCCGAATGCGCGATTTCTATCACGTACGTGGTTGAGTTGGGTGTTAATCGACCAGGTGTGATCTATAGCATAATTAGCCCGTAAATACGCTTGTTGCTCAGGAGCATCGGCCGCGTTACTGTCTGTTTCCTTGTCTTCAGATGACTGATAGGCGTAATTAGCATACACATTCAGCCGATTACTGGCTTGCCAATTAACCTCCATTTCCAAACCGTGACCGCTTTGTGAGCCGGTATTATTTGCGGTTGTGGGGTTGAAACGAATAATGTCCTCCATCGTGTAATGAAATAAGTTTAGACTTAGTTTTAAATCGTCACTTGCCGCGTAATCAAAAGCCAGTTCATAGGTGTCAATAACTTCAGGGTCTAAGTTTGGGTTACCTAACGCTACAGGGTTGTTAATATTAAATTGTTCGGCAAAGGAAGGTGCGCGAAATGAACGGCCGTACAGTAATTTACTGGTTAAGCGGTAACTGGTTTGCCACACAAGCGCCAGCCGAGGGTTTAGTGTGCTTCCAAAATCGGAGTAGTGGTCGTAGCGTAAGCCCGCGGTTAATGTCCAATCCGGTGCAAAGTCCCAAGCGTCTTGTACGAAAGCGTAATAAATTTTGCGGGTTTTTTCTTGATTAAACGGTGTGGTGTCGGAGACATCTACCAGGCTACCTAAGGGCAAAATCATAGGCCCGGGTGCGATGTAAAAGTTCCTCTTTTCCTCAATTTTGTATTGATCTTGGTGGTGAAACCCTGCGCCTACCCGGACGTCGTGATTTGTTAACCCGGTATAAAAAGCCGATAGGTCAATGCGGTTGTGCCGTTCGTAAACGTCGGGTTCACCGATAACACCATCAGGAAAGGCACCGCCCAATGTTCCGGCAGGTAAAAGGGTCAGGTTTGAGCGTGTAATGCTATTAAAAAAACTGTATTGCGCTTTTATATCCCAGTTTTCAGAGAAATCTGTATTTTGATAAGTAATATCTGCATTGTACCGGTCAGCATCAGCCGTTCCTTTGTTATCTAAAGCAGAGAATAATCCGGCCGCTGTTTCAACATCTTTTCTGCTTTGGTAGCCTGCCCTAATGTGCCATCGCCCTTTCTCTATATCACCTCGAACGTCCAGTGATTGTTTGCCTGTGTTGACACTCCCCGGAGCTAATGAAACCCTAGGGTTAATAAACAAACCATCATAAAAAGTTTGAGCATCAGCGTTTATTTTTTCTTTTTGGCCGTTTGTATCCGCCAATTGTGCAGAAAATGCGGTTTGCCAGCCGGCAAACTCCCCACCGTATTGTAACCATGCGCGGTACTCGTTAAAACTGCCGGCAGACGCACCCAATTCTAAGCCGTCTATCTCGGTTGCATTTTTTGTAATAATATTAATAGTGCCTGCGTACGCATCAGCACCGTAGATAGCAGAACCTGGGCCGCGTATAACTTCAATACGAGAAATATTCTCAACGGGCATACCGCCCCAGGCTTGTGATCGATCACCAGCAAAAACATTGGTGATTGGTATGCCATTAATAAGCATTAAAACTTGCGGGTTAACGTCGGACGTAATGCCACGTATTTGATAAATAGGGTTATACCCCCCCGCTGAGTAGGAAACGTGTAAGCCTGGAATGCTTTCTAATACCTCGTCGATATCTCGCGCACCCATTTGGCGAATGCTTTTAGCACTAATAATACTGGCAACTGCGGGTGCCTCGGAGACGGTTTGCTTACGGCCCGTGGCGATATAGATAAACTCCTCATCGCCGTATGCTTCTGCTAAAGAGAAATCATCATCATTGTCATACGCATAAACTGGCGATAAAAATGCAAAACATGCCGTTAAAAGACAAGCCGTAACAAAGTGCTTCATAGTAAAACCTACAACTTTTAATTATCATGTTGTAAGCCTAGTAGAGATTTTAAAAATTACCAGTCTCTTTTTTCTTGCCCGATATAGTCTAAGCGCTCACAACCTAGTGGGAAAAAGCGTCCTTCTTTCTGAGCTGATGAGTCGATATAACAAGAAATATTTCCAATGGAAAATGCTAAAACAGAGTAGTGGTGATACTCATTTAGAGTAATTTTTTGGTCTGCCATTAGTGCAGCGGCTAATCCGGCAACATTTAAAATTTGGCGGAAACGTTCTTTTAAAAGAATTTTTTCGACATCGAGAGCTAACTTCAAATATTGACCATTTGCAAGACCTAACTCTTCTGCTTTATTTAATAGAGGAGCTATTCTTTCATCATGATTGATAATGGGTCGACCAAATCCACCGATACGGCGGAACGTTTTTAGATGATTAATCACAAAACTTTTTAATTCGATACCCTCATCAATAGCTTGCTTAGCTTGAATAAGAAAATACATGGCATCTAATTCAGCTTGTGAACCATAAATATTGGCTTCCGAAATTGCAGTGGCAGCGGACGTAGCTAAAACGCAAGTTGATCTGGCTGTTCCAGTGAGGGAAGCAACTCGATTATTCCAAATTCTGGGTTCTGGGTAGCTGGTTGACAAGACCCAAATAGCTTCAAATAGTTTAATCTGGTTATCGTCAAATTCCTTTCCAGTAATGCCGAACATTAATAATTTAAACCAAGAAAAGTCGTTGAGTTCGGTAAATAAATCTTTACCGCGAAAAACCACGCGTTCACCCGAAAACCATGCGCCCATGTCAGTTTGCCAATTATCTTCGGCATGTACTAAAGTGTAGGGGCCCCTCATAAGGCCCCCTGTAAATTGTCTTCTTTAGGTGCGGGGCCTGGATCATTGGTAAGTGTTAAACCATCACCAAAAAATGGGTAGTTACGCCAGCCGAGTTTTTTTTGTTCTAGCGCGTGAGCGGCAGCGCCGGGTAAGCGGAGCAGTAAAAACAATATTTCTGCCTGATCTTCAGTCATTTGCAAGTCGGTAAAAGCTGCCGCTATAACACCAGTCATCGCTAACGGGCAGTCGGCTGCTTTTTCTAATTGCTGGCGGTGCTCAGACAAATAGGCGAGGGCACCTTCTTCAGGGCATAAACTGGTTAAATGATCCAATGTTTGTAACACGGGTGTCGTGCAACTCGCGCCGTAGGGATCAAAACCGGGTGGGTGTTCGCTAGCAGGCCAAACCTCAACGGCTTGTTCGTCTTGATAGTTGGCCAAGTGTTGCTGCCATTGGCTGAGTTCAAACCCACATTGCTGCCATAAACGCATAACTTGGTACACTTCTCGTGCGCCACCATTTTTACCAGCCCCGGGTGCTAGTGCTGCCATAAGGCAGGAAGCCGCAGTAGAACCACCTACGCCGCCGTTCATTGCGGCACGCACACTAAGGTCGCGTGGCCCTGGGTTGGCGATGGCTACAGCCACGGATTCTAATAGGCTTGATTGCCAAGGCTGAGGTTTTTCTAGCTTAAATAATAAATAAATATATTCAGCCCACGACACCTTGCCTAACAGCTCACCATATACGTCATAACCAGAGCAATAGGCAGCTTTGGCTGCAAACGGGTTATCGGCTTCGGCTTCTTCATGCCATATGTTGGTGGTAATGCATTCTTTTTCTTTTGTCATGATTAGCGCATACCTTCTAACCGAGTCGCAATAGGGGGGACTTCCAAGGGATCAATACGAACGTCAAGTAATACTGGGCCTTTACGTCGACACATGTGGTTAATGTCTAAATTAATTAAATCGTCAGCTGATTCGATGGTATGGCTCATAATACCCATTGATGAGGCCATTAAGGCGTAGCTAATGCTGGGGAGCTCATTGGCAATGTCGGCAGACTTGTTTAACAACTGGCCATGCTTGACCATACCGAGATGTTGGTCGTTCATAATTAAAAAAATTACGTTTAAATTTTCTTATTGAGCAACGGTTATTTCGTTACCTGACATAAGAAAGCTGCCATCACCGACGATACAAACCACAGGGTCATTGGGGTGGGCCAATGCCGTACCAATGGCACTACCAACAGACCAGCCCATGGAGCAAAATTCTGCGCAAATTTGTAATAAACCAGCGTCATTATTTCGACGATCATTGTTAGACCGACTTGTACCTCTACGTTGTTGCAGACGCCTGTCGTTCGGGTTTAGGTAATGGATGGCCCAAGCAAGGTTGTTCCCAGTATCAGCTAAATAACGCGTGTTAGGTGGAAATAGTTTGGTTAATTGTGCCATTAAAAACTGAGGTTTTAGCGGTGAAGTGACTGTATTGACCTTATCAGGCTCATCGTACTCAAAAGGTACAGCTTTTTGATTGCCTTTTTGCAAGTAACTAAAGAACATGGTTTTATCGATAATTGATTTATTTTGAATTAAGCCAGAGTTTTCATTTTCTGTGTCCTGTTTATTCTTGTTATCTAAAATCGCCTCAAGAATGGTAGGAATGTGGCCTCCAACATGAAGCTTAGCAACGGAAGACCGCGTAAAATTGTCTTCATTGTCGTCTATATGAATTAGTTTGTTATTTAATAAAGTTTTTTGGTCCCAAGCATTGCTAGTGAATTCGCCTAGCGCTGAGCCAATAACTAGGACGGAGTCTACAGAAGGGTCTTCAAGCACCTTGTTAGCGCTTTTGTGCCCAGCAAAGCCAATAACGCCACGGTATGAAGGGTGATAAGGATTTACAAAACTTTTACCATCAGGTGTTGCTACAAATGTGGCGTCCATTGTGTTAATGCATTGCAAAATCAAACTGCTACAGTCTTTAGCGCCTGCGCCTACAACAAAAACAGTTTTTTTCGATTTGTTCAGTTCCATATTTAACTGATTTATTGCATGTTCATCCTTAAAGTTAGGGCGTCTTAAAAGATTCTTAATATTGACTTCTGAAGTAGTGTTAATGGAGATGGATCCTTTAAGAATATCAGCAGGAATACTAAGATGAGCTGGGCCACACGGTGTACTAAATGCAGACATTATTGCCGAAACTAATTTTTGTTCGAATTGTTCAATATGGGTAACGTAGCTGTTATAACGTGTGCAAAACTCAAGCATACCTGCGATATTTACGCCAGTATCCCCAGATTCCTGCATTGCTTTTTTGCCCAGTTTATCTTGTGATGCTTGCGGTGTAATGACCAATAAAGGGGTATTGTTTTCGTAAGACGAGGCGATGCCTGTGATCATATTGGTGGCGCCTGGACCCGTTGTAGAACAACAAACACCAAGTTTGCCAGTGTTTCTAGCGTAAGCATCGGCCATAAACACGGCCCCTGTTTCATGACGTGCGGTTATGGCGCGGATTCCACCACGACGTTCACTTTTTGCTAATGCGTTGTATAAGGGTTCGATCGCTCCGCCTGGGATCCCAAAAATGTATTCAACGCCCATTTCCTCTAGATATCTAATGAGTAGGTCGCAGGGGTTAACCTGATTCGTTTTTAGTACTTCTGAAATAACTGATGACATGATTAGGGTTCCCTTTATATTTTTATTTTATTAACCGTCAAAAAAACGTCATAAATATATTAACGTTTAAAAACAATAAGTTACATTATCTACCTAAATAAAGTGTCAAATATAGTTTAAAATTAATATAAAATACTAACCGTGTAAAGCTTTAATTTAAAAAATTTGATAAATAATAGTGGTTTAAACGCTATATATAAGAATATTAATTAAGTTATGGATATAACTTGATGTTTAAAGGTATAGGGTGGGGAGATTTTTATAACGCGTAAATAGCGCTCAGGTCATGGTCATTGCAACCAGATCTGGTTGGTATAAAACCCTTCCAAGAATCTAGTTCTTTAGAAGGGTTTTTCTTTATTTGTTGGGTATATGTATAGCTCGGTTATCTACAGCTAATGCGGCTTCGTGAAGGGCTTCTGACAGTGTTGGATGGGCATGAATTGTTAGCGCTAAATCTTCACTGCTGGCGGAGTACTCCATAGCAAGCACAGCTTCAGCGAGCAACTCAGATGCTTGTGGCCCAATGATGTGTACGCCTAAAATCTGATCGGTTTCTTTACTCGCAATAATTTTAACCAGTCCGGTGGTGTCACCTAAGGCTTGAGCCCGACCGCTTGCGCTAAAGGGGAAGCTACCGATTTTTATTTTTTCACCGGTTGATTTAAGGTGTTGTTCGGTTTGACCAACCCACGCAATTTCTGGCTGGGTATAAATAACACTAGGTATTACATCATAATTTATTTGAGGTTCTTCGCCGTAGATGACTTCGGCTACCGCAATCCCTTCTTCAGAGGCCTTGTGAGCGAGCATAGGGCCACGAATTAAATCACCAATAGCATAAACGCCAGGTTGGGATGTTTGCCAAATCTCATCGACCTCAATAAAGCCGCGCTCATCCAGTTCTATCGGCGCTTCAGGTGCAAATAAGTTATCGGTATTTGGGCAGCGACCGACTGAAACAATCAGTTTGTCTAACTCAATACTGTGTTCACCCGTTGCATCTTCATAATTAACGACAACTTTTTTACCTTTGGGTGTGGCTTTTGTTACACGGGCGCTCATCTTAATATCGAGGCCTTGTTTTTTAAATTGACGCATCGCTTCAGCGGCAATTTTTTTGTCTGCTGCAGGAAGAAATTCGTCTTGCGCTTCGAGTAAGATGACGTCTGATCCCAAGCGGTTCCACACGCTACCTAATTCTAGACCGATGACGCCTGCACCTATAACACCAAGTGTTTTAGGTGTTTTTTTGAAGTTTAACGCACCGGTAGAGTCAACGATATTTTTGTTATCGACAGGGGCAGAGGGAATGTCTATAGGACGTGAGCCTGTTGCTAAAATAACGCTATCAGCTGAGATGATCGATTTATCTTTTCCACTGGTAATTTCAACTTGCTTACCCGCCAATAGTTTGCCTTTACCATGAAAACTGGTGACTTTATTGGCCTTAAATAACCCACTAATACCCCCTGTTAGACGGGCAACAATCTCGTCTTTATTCTTGATCATTGCGGCAACATCCATTTTTAAGCCAGTTACCGTGATGCCGTGGTTATCAAGACCGTGATTTAATTGCTCATAATGATGTGATGATTCCAATAAAGCTTTTGAAGGAATACAGCCAACATTAAGACAGGTACCACCTAAAGAGGCTTTGTTGTCTTTACCTGTAAATGCATCAATACAGGCTGTTTTAAGCCCTAATTGGGCGCAACGAATAGCGGCTACATAGCCACCAGGCCCACCACCAATTACGACAACGTCAAATTTTTTTTCTGTGCTCATAAGTTACTCCTAAATGTTTATACGTTTAAGAGTAACCTAGAGGGATCTTCTAGGAAGTCTTTGATGGTGACTAGGAATGAAACAGCTTCTTTACCATCAATAATTCGATGATCATAAGATAAGGCTAAGTACATCATTGGGCGAATAACCATTTCACCATTTTCAACCACGACGCGCTGATTGATTGCATGCATGCCTAAAATAGCACTTTGCGGTGGGTTTAAAATGGGTGTAGACATCATCGAGCCAAATACGCCACCATTGGTGATAGTGAAGGTTCCGCCGGTTAAGTCTTCATAACTTAGGCTGCCATTTCGCGCTTTTTCACCAAACTCTGCAATACCGTTTTCAATGCCAGCAAAATTACGCAAGTCGGCATCCCTTAAGACGGGTACTACTAGGCCTCTTGGTGAGGAGACGGCGATCCCTATATCATAAAAACCGTGATAAATAATGTCTTGCTCATCGACTGATGCGTTGACGACGGGGTAAAGTTTTAAGGCTTCGACGGCCGCTTTAACAAAAAAGGACATAAAACCCAATTTGGTTTCGTGTACTTTGGCAAAGGTCTCTTTGTATTTATTACGGATATCCATAATAGGTTGCATATTGACTTCATTAAAAGTCGTCAACATGGCGGTGTTTTGCTGTGCTTGAATTAATCGTTCTGCAACTTTAGCGCGCAAACGGGTCATCGGTACGCGTTGTTCGGCGCGATCGCTGGAGGGTAGTGTGGGTTTTTGTTCTGCAGCTGTTGCTTTAGCAGGCGCAGCCATAGCTGCAGGAGCTGTTTGTGGTTCTTTAGCCTCGCTTGATAGAGCGTTTAGGTGATTAAGAATATCAGTTTTTGTTATTCTTCCGCCTTTTCCGGTAGCTGTAATTTTAGTGGTGTCTAAACCGTGTTCTGCCACTAATTTTCTAACCGCGGGACTTAATGCTTCACTGGAGCCTGAGTTTATTTCCACAGCCGCTATTGTCGGTTCTGTTTGAGTGCTAGGCGGTGTTTCTATGCTAGCGCTGCCACTTCCTTCTTCAATACGGGCAATCAGTTGGCCACCGACAACGGTAGCACCTTCTGTTTCAAAAATTTCAGCCAGTATACCGTCCGCTAAGGCAGGGACCTCTAAGACAACTTTGTCAGTTTCTAAGTCGACAAGGTTTTCGTCCTTTAGAATGGCGTCGCCAGCTTTCTTATGCCAAGTAACTAGAGTTGCATCCGCAACGGATTCCGGGAGGCTGGGTACTACGACTTCAATGCTCATGATTTGGTCCTTTGTAAAATCTTAATGTTATTAATAAAGTGCTTCATGGATTAGTTTTTGTTGTTGCTCGACATGCAAACTAAATTGGCCTACAGCGGGTGAGGCTGACATCTCGCGTCCGGCATATTTAAGTTCTAATTTTTTACTTAATAAGTCAAAAAACCGGTGCCTAATTTGATACCAAGCGCCTTGATTCATAGGTTCTTCTTGGCACCAAACAAATTGTTTCAGTTTAGGGTATTTTTTAAACGACGCTTGTAATTCCTCGATAGGGAACGGGTATAGCTGTTCAGCTCGTAAGATAGCGACGTGCTCTAATTTATCTTCTCTACGGCGTTCCAGTAAATCGTAGTAAACCTTGCCAGAACAGACAATTACTCGAGTGACCTTTTTAGGGTCGATATCGTCGATTTCTTGGATTAATGGTTGAAAGGATCCTTTGGTTAGCTCTTCTAATGTAGAGGTGGCCAGCTTGTGTCGTAATAAGCTTTTAGGGCTCATGATTACTAATGGTTTACGGAAAAAACTCAATGACTGGCGACGCAGTAGGTGGAATATCTGTGCCGGTGTAGACGGTACGCAAATTTGCATATTGTGTTCGGCGCACAATTGTAAATAGCGTTCTAAGCGGGCAGATGAATGCTCAGGGCCTTGGCCTTCATAACCATGTGGTAATAACATGACCAAGCCACAGAGACGGCCCCATTTGGTTTCGCCAGAGCTAATAAACTGATCCATCACCACCTGGGCGCCATTAGCAAAGTCGCCAAATTGCGCTTCCCATATCACCAAGTCGTCTGGTTCTGTCGTCGAGTAACCATACTCAAAACCGAGCACAGCTTCTTCTGATAAAAACGAGTCGTACAAGGAAAATGTTCCTTGTTTTAGCATCAAGTGTCTTAAGGGTATATAGGTTTCGCCATTTTGAGTGTTGTGTAACACTGCGTGACGGTGAAAGAATGTTCCCCGGCCTACGTCTTGTCCGGTGATGCGAATGTCTCGCCCTTGTGCCAATAAAGTGCCGTAGGCCATATTTTCTGCGTAGCCCCAATCAATAGGTTGGGCGCCGACCGACATTTTTTTTCGGCTTTCTAGGACTTTTTCAACGCGTGCTTGCACGGCAAACTCGGGTGGTAGCTCGAGCATTAATTCAGAAATTTTATGGAATTGCTTTGCCGTTACAGTGGTATCGCAGGGATCATCCCACTTACTGTTTAAAAAGGTATCCCATTTTGCAACGAACGGGTTAACCTTATGGTCTAAAATAGGCCGTGAAACGATCTCGCCTTTTTCTAAGGCGGCCCGGTATTCAGCCTCAAGTTTGGCAGCATCTTCGGCGTTTATCGTACCTTCTTTAATCAAACTGTTGGCATACAACTTACGCGTAGTGGCCATGGCGCGAATGGTTTTATACATTAGCGGTTGGGTGACAGCAGGCTCATCAGCCTCGTTATGACCACGGCGGCGATAACAAATCATGTCAATAACAATGTCTTGCTTAAACTCTTTACGAAAATCTACTGCGAGTTGTGATGCAAATAGGACCGCTTCGGGATCATCACCGTTTACATGTAATATCGGTGTTTCCAACATTTTAGCCACGTCAGTGCAATACAGGGTGGATCGTGTATCCGCGGGGTTGCTGGTGGTAAAGCCGACTTGGTTGTTAATAACGATATGGATAGTGCCACCGACGCCGTAGCCTCGGGTGCGGGACATCTGTAGGGTTTCCATCACCACGCCTTGGCCTGAAAAAGCAGAATCACCGTGAATCTGAATGGCGACCACCTCATTTTCTCCAGATTGGCCGCGTCGATCTTGCCTTGCGCGAACAGACCCTTCAACAACGGGGTTAATGATTTCAAGGTGTGACGGGTTAAAGGCTAGCGCTAAATGCATCTCGCCGCTGGGCGTGGCTATATCTGATGAAAAGCCCATATGGTATTTAACGTCACCGGACCCGTTTTTTGAAGGGGAGGCTGAACGCTTGCCTTCGAATTCTTCAAACAAAATAGCAGGGTTTTTGCCAAAGATATTGACTAATACATTTAACCTACCGCGATGTGCCATACCAATAACGGTTTCTTTTACGCCGTGCTCGCCGCAGCGCTGAAGCATTTCGTCGAGCATAGGGATTAAGCTTTCGCCGCCTTCTAATGAAAACCGCTTTTGGCCGACATAGGTGCGGTGCAAGTAATTTTCTATGCCCTCGGCTGCGCTCAATAGCTTTAAAAGCCATTTCTTCTGATCAGTGTTTAAACTTAAATGCCCGCGAGGGCCTTCCATACGGCGACGAACCCATGAGCGCATTTCGGTATTTGAAATATGCATGTATTCAACCCCGATGCTGCCGCAGTAGGTTTCTTGAAGGATAGGGAGGATATCCTTAAGGGCTAATTGCTCAGGGGTATTGTGCAGCGTGCCGGTGTCAAATTGTGTATTTAAATCCAGTTCGCTGAGACCGTGAAAAGCAATATCCAATTCAGCAATATGTTTTGTTTGGTTCTTTTTTAAAGGGTTAACGTTGGCTTGTTTATGCCCGTTAATACGATAAGCATTCATTAGTCTAGACACTGCAGCTTGTTTTGAAAGCTGTTCGGCTGACACCCCACCTTGAATAACACGCATACCGGTTGGTGCCTTGGCAAGGTCGGCAAAATGTTTTTTTATGGATGAATGGGGGATATCTATGCTTTCGGCATTAGAGCGAATGGCATTAAACTCTTTTTGCCACTGGGGATCTACTGAATCGGGGTCATTCAGGTATTGTTCGTACATATCCTCAACAAAATTAGCGTTTGCCCCGTTAAGAGCGGATGTGCTTTTAAAAAGCTGAAGCAAGTTATTCATCAAATGTATTCCGTCAGGTATGAAGTTGTCTAGTTTTAGTGTAGTTCAGAATATATAAAATATATGATTATTCTTAAAAAAAAATTCAATCTACTAAATTTGGTGCCCCGAGCAGGATTCGAACCTGCGACTTCACCCTTAGGAGGGGTGCGCTCTATCCAACTGAGCTACCGAGGCGTCGATAAAATAAGGTGCTAATTTTGGCCTTAAAAGTAGAGTTTTATTGGCTTAAATGATAGCACTAATGAGGTTTTCAAGGGTAGTGGAAAGTGGATGTTTTATGTGTTTTTTAAAACAGGGTTTATTTGGTTTTTGGCGCGCTCACGTTCGCATTCGGCAATGAATTTGTGAATATGTCGTTTAGACTCCGTATCCAAATTAAGAAACTCGCAGCCAAGACGTGTAAACCCCTCTCGTGGGTTTCTTTTTACCGAACAGACGGTTAGGTCAACATAGGCAGTCAAGCCATGTTTTAAACGAATGCTGCTGGGTGATAATATATCCCCTTTCTTAACATAACTGCTCGATTGAACAGCGATGCATGCTCCACCGTAACTTACATCGTATAAATAGCCAGATACCTCGTTTTCGGAAAACTGAATCGCTGCGTTAACGCTATACTTTCCTATCGCGTCTAAAGGAATACGAAAGAAAGCCCTTTTTTGCGGGTAATAAATTTTTTCTGGTAATGCGGCAATATAACCTGTGTCAAAGGGGGCGTTGGGCTTAAGGATGACCGTATTAAATTTAAAATGAACAGCTTGTTGTTTAGCGTTAACTTGGATGATTGAATTGGTTGTTACTTTGTTATGACCGTCCTTATCGTTAAACGGGTCGAGTAAAAACCCTTCTTTTAGAACATCTGAAATTCTACTGGTGTATTCGGATTGATCGTTTAAAACAACCGAAACATGGACGTTAGAGGCGGCTAATTTTCGCAGCATGTAATGAATGCGGTTCGGCCTCGTTATAAAATTTGGGTTGTCGTCGTAAAGGTCGTGTTTTTTCCTTTCCGTAGATAAAATAGCTTTTAGTTCAGACAGAAAGGTCATTGCTTCTTTAAGCTGTGGTGATGTTTCTTGATATCTTACTGCTCATTGATTGTCCGTTAGAACCATACGTTGTGTTATTGCCGCCTAATTGGCCACGAAGTACTGCAAGTGAACGTTGAGTATAACGACGATTCAATTCAATAATAGAACCATTCACCTCGTTTTGGCTTTTATTGTCGATAGACAGCCGCTGAACGTCTGACCAAAGGTCGCTCATTACTTGCTTTTTATCAGTGATTTTTAATTGTGAAATAAAATCATTTAATTGATATAAGCCTCTGGTTACGTTGATCTTCTTTAAAAAGGCGTGTGTTTTTTTTGTGTTGTTTTCCAGTTCTGACACCAGTCTTTTTTTAGCAGATGAAAGGGTTAATAAATCGATACTGTTAGGCGTTTCTAAACTGATCTTTTCTTGTTTTAAAAGGTCATTTAATTGGTTTGAAAGGGTTGTTAAGGTTTGTAATAACCCCATTAATTGGTCTAAGGCATGTGTGTTCATAGTGATTTCTTTTTTGGAGTAAGAAGGACGGTTTCATTATTAATGATCCGTTCGGCTATAGTGTCATCATTGATTTCATAGTCGCCGTTCTCTATCGATTGTGAAACGCTTTCGACGCGGGCATTATCGATAATGGGTATGTCACTCAGTGATTGTTCGACCTGTTGAAGCGTTGAGGCTGTTGTCGTTAAATCAATACTGTCAGCGTTGGCGGGCCTATTCGGTGTTGTCGTGGGGGCTTTGCCGCTCTTACCGGCATCATTCGATTTTTTTGAAGAAGTCTGATTGGATTTGTTCGACGTCCTTTTTATATTTATAGACATAATAGCTCCTGGTCTGTTTTAACGTTTATCGGCTGAAGTTGATAAACCTTAAGGCCGTATAAAAAAATGTTAGATGGTTACTTTAACGGTGTTTTTGTTTGTTACCACTGCTTGAATGATTTTTTTAGTTCGTATGTTCTTAACCGTTATTTTGTCGCCCATACTGCCTTTTTTTAGAGCGATACCTTTCATGCTTATTTTAAAACCGTCATTACTGGCCATGATAGACACCCGGTCGCCCCTGTTGATTAAGATAGGCTGAGCCAACGTATTTACATTGATTATGTCGTCTTTGCGGAGTCTTCTTTTTAACACTAAATTAACGGCCTGACTAGGTTCTGAGAGATAAAGGGATCCTAAGTTATCGATTTCTTTTTTCATCAGGCGGATGTCATCTTTTTGTATCAAATGCCCTTTCCTCATGGGTTTGTTTGCAACAAGCACATCATCATAAAGTGTAATTGTTGATGATATGAATATTCGCCAGTCGGCAGTTGAAACACAACGGATATTGAGCGTATTTCTACCCGGCTTTATCGGTGTGTCCGTTAAGTGTATCTGGAGAGGTGATGGGCATTTTTTTAGTTTTAACCTAGGGTCAATGGTGTGAATTTGTATGTTGTATTCTTTGTCGATGACGCCTAAATTAGCCTCAAGAAAACGGTGTGCCTGTTGTTTGATTTCGTCATGTTTTTCAAAACCGGCTTCAAGTGCCAGTGCGGGTTGTAAAAAAAAGAATAAAAAAAATATTTTTTTTGAAAACAAGTTCATAAATTTTAGCCTATGCTTAATGTTGGATTTAGTATGTTTATAAACATGCATTAACTATGCCGTAGTTTTTTTTAAAATGATAATTACACGTCATAAACGCATCGAGGTGAAAGAAATGACAGGAATATTAAAAGGTATCGATGATCGCACGAACCTAGCGGGCACCAATAGGTTAGAGCTTTTAATTTTCGACTTAGGGACTGAACAAAAATTCGGTATCAATGTGTTTAAAATACAAGAAGTCATCCAGCGGCCAAAATTAACAAAAATACCAGGCGGCAATGACGTCGTACGCGGTGTTTGCCAGTTACGCGGCAAAGATATTCCGGTTATAGACATGTCCATGGCGATTGGAGAACCTGCAATAAATGACGACCAAAACTCATTCGTGATCATCACCGAGTTTAACCGCTCGGTACAAGGCTTTTTGGTGGCTGGTGTTGATCGTATTGTCAATCTTTATTGGCAACACATTAAACCCCCTCCAAGTGGTGTAGAACATGGTGGTTACGTTACTGCGCTAACTGAAGTTGACGATGAATATGTACTCATTATAGACGTTGAAAAGATCCTTAGTGAAGTGGACGATGGACCCGATGGTGTCTCAAAGGATATCCTTGATAAGCGATTAAAGAAAAAAGGCCATGCCCTAGTTGTAGACGACTCAATCGTAGCGCAAAATCAAGTCAAGCGCGTACTCGACGATCTAGGAATGGACTATACAGTGGCTAATGACGGCCAAGAAGGCCTGGATATTTTAAAAAAATGGATCGCTAATGGGGTGGATGTGCCTGCTTTTTTAACGATGATCATCTCCGATGTGGAGATGCCTCGAATGGATGGCTATACCTTAGTGACTGAAGTACGAAAAACCCCTGAATTAGAGGGTTTGTATGTGATGTTACACACCTCATTAAGTGGTGTATTTAATGAAACCATGGTAAAGCGTGTGGGTGCGGATATTTTTATGGCGAAATACAAGCCAGATGAATTGGCTGAGGCCGTTCAACAACGCATGCGAATTGAACAAGGGATTTAAACTAAATTGATGTCACCTTTGATGTTATTAATGGCATGGAAATAACTGCGCTTGAGTTTCAGCGCTTTCAAACTTTTCTTAAAGTAGCCAGCGGCATTTCCCTAGCGGACAATAAGCAATACCTTGTCAATAATAGGTTGCGCCCTTTGTTAAATGAGATAGGCGTTGATGAATTGGATGATTTGCTTTCATTGATTGAGGCAATGCCCGACGATATTTTAACGATGAAAGTTGTGGGGGCGATGACGACAAACGAAACCTTTTGGTTTCGAGACTCACTGCATTTTCATGCGCTAGAACAAAAGGTAGTCACTGAACTGGGCGAAAAAGAGCGCATCTCATTATGGTCTGCGGCTTGCTCCACAGGTCAAGAAGCTTTTAGCCTCAGCTTGTCTATTGATAAAGCTTTACACTTAATTAATAAGCGACCCACGGTACAGATTGTCGCGACGGATATTTCTGAAAAAAACATTCATCAAGCAAAGAAAGGCGTCTACACCGATATGCAATTATCGAGAGGGCTGCCCAATGAGATTAAAGCTGAGCACTTTAAAGGTGTAAGGGGCGGCTGGGAAGTTTCTGACAAACATCGTTCAAGGGTTTTATTTCAGCAATTAAATTTAATTAATGATTTTTCTACACTAGGTGACTTTGACGTGGTTTTTTGTCGGTATGTTTTAATATATTTTGCAACAGCAACAAAGGTCGATATTTTGAATCGCATTGCCCAACGGATAAAACCCGGCGGCTACCTGTTTTTGAGCAGTTCTGAGCAAGTTCCCGAAAACGTTAAAGGGCTTCAAATTGTTAGAGATGCCGGTTGCAAATACTACCGGAAAAGCTAATTTTACAGGTTACATTGTTGCCGGTTTGCCGCTGTTGCCGCTTTTTTTGCCGTTTTTAACGCGATAAAATTTTACTTAAGTACTTGAATATAAAGTAATAAAAGATTTGGCATGGTTTCTGCTCTATTGTTTTTAACAAAACAGGAGCAAGACATGATATCTACCATCGACTCATTATTTGGTGTACACGAAAAAGGCCTTATTTTTCGTTCCAAACGGGCTGAAGTGCTGGCCTCTAATATGGCTAATGCTGATACCCCTGGGTATAAGGCTAGAGACTTTGACTTTAAGTCAGTTTTAAACCAACTGGATGGGTCCCAAACCTCGCTACGGCGAACTAACGCCAATCATGTTGGTTTCGATAAGTCACCGGCCACTATAAATCTGTCCTATCGCATTCCAAATAGTGCCTCATTGGATGGCAATACCGTAGATGTTAACGCTGAACAGGCACGTTATGCTCAAAATGCACTCGATTATCAAACCTCTGTACGTTTTCTAAACGGCAAAATTTCATCTTACCTTTCAGCATTGCGGGGTGAATAACCATGTCTCTATATAGTATTTTTGATATTGCAGGTAGCGGTATGAGCGCACAAACGACGCGTCTTAATATAGTGGCCAGTAACATGGCCAACGCGAACACTACGAGCAGCAGCTCTAATGAAACATACCGCGCCCGTCAACCGGTTTTCGCTACCGTACTGCAAAACTCAATGAAAGCTCAAGCTGATTCGGCCAAGGGTGTTCAAGTACTGGGTGTCGTAGAAAGTCAGGCACCGTTACGTCAAGAATATGCACCCCAGCACCCAATGGCTAATGCAGACGGTTATATTTTTAAGCCGAACGTCAATGTGGTCGAGGAAATGGCCAATATGATGTCAGCCAGTCGCAGTTATCAAAATAACGTTGAGATGCTTAATACGGCAAAACAACTCTTACAACAAACCTTAAAAATCGGTCAATAACGGAGAACTGATATGTCTGAAATCGATTTCAACACTTTACAGGGGCTTGGTTTAGCAAAACAAACCCAAACCGATAAAGCCAAAAAAGACGGCGACCTAGGTCAGGCGGACTTTCTAGAACTGATGGTCACCCAGCTTAAAAACCAAGACCCCTTAGACCCCATGGACAGTGGTGCATTTTTAGGCCAGATCGCTCAATTTAGTACCGTCTCAGGCATTGGCGATTTACAAACATCGTTCTCAGAGTTCGCTTCGTCTGTTGCTAATGATCAGGCATTACAAGCTTCTAACTTAGTAGGGCGACGAGTGATTGTGCCGCTACAAAATGGCGTTCTAAATGAAGGCGGGGCGATTGAAGGTGAGGTAACGCTACCAGCCAGCTCACCTGATGTGTCCATTAATATTTCAAATCAAAACGGTGAGCTAATAAAAACCATTTCATTGGGCACACAGGCGGCAGGCCCTGTGCCATTCAAATGGGACGGTAGCCTGAATAATGGGGGTATAGCACCAGCAGGCCAATATAACGTGGACGCGATAGCGCGGATTGACGGTCAAAACTTTGAGCTAGATACCCAATTATTGGTAGATGTTGAAAGCGTCACATTAGGCGGCCCAGGTAGGGGTTTGCAGCTAAATCTTGCCGGTTTAGGCAGTGTTGATTTCAGTAATGTCAGTCGAATTTTTTAATTTTAGGAGAATATTATGTCATTTCGTACTTCTTTAAGTGGTTTAGATGCAGCATCAACCGATCTTTCTGTGGTGGGTAATAATATTGCCAACTCAGCTACAACGGGCTTTAAGGAATCAAGGGTAGAGTTTGTTGATGTGTTCGCTACCACATTTACCGGTGTTTCAGGCAATACACCCGGTAGTGGTGTCCGCGTAGCGAGTATTTCGCAGCAATTTAGCCAAGGCAACATTGAATTTACAACTAGTAACCTTGATTTAGCGATCAACGGCGAAGGTTTTTTTGTGGTCGATGATGACGGTGCGCAATCATTTACTAGAGCCGGTTCGTTTACAACGGACAGAGAAGGTTTTGTAGTTGATAGTTCGGGGCGAGCACTGCAAATTTTCCCACCGAATAATAACGGTACGTTTAATACGGGTGCTATTTCGTCTCTAGAACTAAGCACGGGTGACTCCGCACCGGCCGCTACAGAGAATGTGGTGCCAACGATTAATTTAAACGCGCAAGAAACTATTCCATCGCGCTATACAACGTTCCCAATTGATCCATCAGAATTTAGCATCATTGATGCGGATACCTTTAATCACTCCACCTCAACAACAGTTTATGATTCATTGGGTAATGGTTCTCCAGCCACCATGTACTACGTTGCCAGCGACCCAAGTGCCAATGAATGGCAGGTTTATACGTACGTAGACGGTAACGAGTTGACAATGAACGCTGGTGCAGACAACTTTTTTACCATGACCTTTGATGGCTTGGGTTCTTTCCAAGACATTACAACCACGACGGGCACAACTGCTAGCAGTATTGTTCCGTTTGATGGATTAACATTGGGCAATGGTGCCAGTGCTTTAGCCCTGAGTTTCGATTATTCCGACACCACACAATACGGTGGTGGCTTTGCGGTGAATGGTTTAAGTCAAGATGGTTTTGCCTCTGGCCGTTTGAGCGGTATAGAGATTGATCAAACAGGTGTGGTGTTCGCACGGTATACCAACGGTCAATCAGATTTGCTAGGGCAAGTCGCACTGGCAACATTTCCAAACACACAAGGACTGCGTCAGTTAGGTGATACCAGTTGGGGTGAAACCTTTACCTCTGGCGATAAAATCATTGGCGCAGCAGGTACCGCAGGGTTTGGTTCTATCCAATCGGGTGCGCTTGAGGCATCTAACGTTGATATTGCTACCCAGTTGGTTAATTTGATTACGTCACAACGTAACTTCCAGGCCAATGCACAAGCAATATCCACCCAAGACACAATTCAACAAGCCATCATTAATATTCGTTAATTTAAATTAGGCTAAGAGAGAATTACCATGGATAGCAGTCTTTACGTAGCAATGAGTGGGGCCAAACAAGCGATGGTCGCGCAAGCGGTCAATTCGCATAATTTGGCAAACGCTAATACCACGGGTTTTAAGGCAGACTTATCGCAATTTCGTAGCATGCCGGTTTTTGGTCCAGGGCTTCCTTCCCATGTCTACACAATGGCCGAACGTCCAGGTATTGATTTTATTACGGGAACCATGCAAGAAACGGGGCGTGAACTTGACGTCGCTATCAAAGGCCAAGGTTGGATCGCCGTACAAGCAGACGATGGCAGCGAAGCGTATACCCGTGCGGGTGATCTGCGGTTAACCCCCAATGGTTTATTAACCACAGGAACAGGTTTGCCCGTTTTGGGCGGTGGTGGCCCAGTCACCTTGCCAGAGTCAGCAAAGATGGAAATCGGCAGTGACGGTACCATCAGTGTGATCCCATTAGGTGACACGGCAGCAACTTTGTCAGCGGTTGATAGGATTAAATTGGTTAACCCAGAAGTAGCCGACATGGTTAAAGGTAAGGACGGTTTGTTCAGACTAAAAAGCGGTTTAGAGACCGAAGTAAGTGCCGAAGTACGATTAGTATCGGGTGCAATAGAAGGCAGCAATGTTAGCGTAGTTGATGCGATGGTGAGCATGATAGAGCTAGCTAGAAACTTTGAAATGCAAGTCAAAATGATGAAAACAGTAAGCGATAACGAAGCCGCTAGCGCACAACTCATGCGCATAGGATAGGAGAAGAGTATGTCAACAGCATCAATGTGGATCAGTAAAACGGGCTTAGAGGCTCAACAAACCCGAATGGCAGTTATTTCTAATAATTTAGCCAACGTTAACACCACGGGCTTTAAAAAATCACGTGCTATTTTTGAAGACTTACTCTATCAAAATGTTCGTCAAGTTGGTGCGCAGTCATCACAAGACACCACCTTACCCACAGGGTTACAAATTGGTACCGGTGTACGCACCGTTGCGACCGAAAAAACACATACCCAAGGCAGTATTCAACAAACAGGCAATTCATTGGATTTAGCCGTTAATGGACGGGGGTTTTTCCAAATATTACGCCCAGATGGCAGTATTACATACTCCCGTGATGGCAGTTTTAAACTAGACGGTGATGGACAAATGGTAACGGCAGGTGGTTACCCGTTAGAACCATCTATCAGTATTCCGAGTGATGCATTGAGTGTCACTATTGGGGTTGATGGCACCGTGTCTGTATTACAACCGGGCGCAACGGCGCCTAGCCAAGTAGGCAGCATTACCCTGGCCGATTTTATTAATCCGACGGGTTTAGACCCCATCGGTGAAAACCAGTTTAGAGAGTCGTTATCCAGTGGTAGCCCAACGGTAACAACACCCGGGCAAACAGGCGTAGGAATTTTATCGTCAGGTTCGCTCGAAACTTCCAATGTTAACGTAGTAGAAGAGTTGGTTAGCATGATAGAAACGCAGCGCGCTTATGAAATGAATTCCAAAGCCATTTCTAACGCTGATCAAATGCTACAACGTTTGATGCAGGACTTGTAAAAAGGAGCTAACGTGATGAAATTTATCAGCCTTTTTGTTTTGTTAACGCTAACGTCCGGTTGCGCGATGATGGATAACATGGGGAAACCCCGGCACGATCCAGAGTATGCGCCATCTGAGCCAGTTACGTATCAAATGCCGCAAAGTAATAACGGCTCAATTTACCAAGCAGGGTCCGAAATTCGTTTATTTGAAGACATTAGGGCACGCAGAATTGGTGATATTTTGACCATTAACTTAGTGGAAAAAACCAACGCTAAAAAGCAAGCTGATACGGATATCAAAAAAGATAATTCAACATCTGTTTCAGTACCAACTATTTTAGGCGATGTTGACCCCTCACGTTTTGGTTTAAATTTTAATACCAGCCTTGCCTCCGGCAGCGATTTCGCTGGCGAGTCTGAGAGCACCCAAAATAACAGCTTAAGCGGCAATATCACCGTCAGTGTGATTGATGTGTTGCCAAATGGTTACTTAAGAATACGTGGTGAAAAACGCGTTCGCTTAAATCAAGGCAATGAATATATTCGGTTGTCAGGCATCGTGCGGCCAACCGATATCAATCCAGACAATAGCGTTGAATCAACCAAAATAGCCGATGCCACCATTATGTATACCGGTGAAGGCGCACTTGCCGACGCCAATAAAATGGGCTGGTTAGCCCGGTTCTTTATCAGTGCGGTGTTCCCGTTCTAAGGATTACTTATGATCAATAAAATCACACTCATTATCACCCTTCTTATTGTTGCCAGCGGTCAGGTACAAGCAGAACGGATTAAAGACTTGGCCTCGATTACTGGCGTTCGTTCTAACCAATTGGTTGGTTATGGCGTGGTAGTCGGTCTAAACGGTACCGGCGACAAGGTAAAGTCGGGTGACTTTACCTCGCAAAGCTTACGCAGTATGTTGAGCCAAATGGGAGTCAAAATCCCGTCTACGGTGCAAATCAAATCTAAAAATGTCGCAGCGGTTATTATCCATGCCTCATTGCCAGCGTTTGCCAGCCCAGGGCAACAAATTGACGTGACGGTAAATGCGATCGGTGAAGCCAGCAGCTTGCGTGGCGGTAGCTTATTAATGTCACCCCTCAAAGGGGCTGACGGTCAGATTTATGCGGTCGCCCAAGGCAACCTTATTGTTGGTGGTTTAAGTGCCTCAGGTGCCGATGGTTCAAAGGTGAGTGTTAACATCCCGACGGTTGGCAATATCCCCAATGGTGCTTCTGTAGAGCGCGCCGTGTATAGCCCGTTTAATGAAGGCAGCACGCTAACACTAAACCTGCATACCTTCGATTTCACCACGGCTAATCGCTTAGCGGAGTCAATTAATACGGCTGTTGGACCGCAAACCTCACATTCTGTTAATGGTGGCAGTATTAAGGTAAACATGCCGCGTGACCCAGCTCAACGGGTTGCCTTTATGTCCTTACTAGAAAACCTTGAAGTACGCCCCGCGCAGTCTGCCGCACGTATCATCATTAACTCAAGAACCGGTACGGTGGTGATTAATAATCAAGTTAAGGTGCGGCCCGCTGCGGTTTCACACGGCAACTTAACGGTTACCATAAATGAAAACACAGCCGTCAGCCAACCCAATGCTTTAGCCGCTGGTGACACTGTTGTAACGGCGCAATCAGAACTGGTTATTAGCGAAGAAGATAAGCGTATGTTTGTCTTTGACCCCGGTGTTTCATTGGACGAGATTGTACGTGCCGTTAACCAAGTGGGTGCAGGCCCCAGTGACCTGGTCGCCATTCTTGAAGCTTTAAAAAGCGCTGGTGCATTAACTGCGGAGCTAATCGTTATCTAATGAGTATCACAAGCTCACAAGCAGATATTTATGCAGACTTTAACGGCTTAGCGCAATTAAAAGCGAAAGCCGGTGGGGGCAAAGGTGAAAAGCAACAAGCCCTTGAAGAAGTAGCACGTCAGTTTGAAACCGTGTTTTTAAAAATGATGTTAAAGAGCATGCGCGAGACCGTGCCGGATTCAGAATTAATCGATGGCGAAAAAACGAAGTTTTATGAGTCGATGTACGACGATCAAATCTCACTCGATTTATCCAAGCGTGGCAATTTAGGTCTAGCCGATATGATTGTTCAGCAAATGGGTGGTCAGTCAAAGGGTAAAGAGGTAACAGCCGGTATGGGTTTGGCTGATTACCGTGAATTTTCTGTGCGACGCATGCAAGGCGCATTACAAGAAGTAACGGTAGAAAAAAACAATCAGCTCAGCGGAAAAATCAATTCACCAGAAGACTTCATCAAAAAAATGTGGCCACAAGCACAACAAGCAGCACAAGAATTGGGTGTTGATGCAAAAGTATTGCTGGCACAGTCGGCATTAGAAACCGGCTGGGGCAAACATGTGATGCAGAACAAAGCAGGGCAAAGTAGCCATAATTTGTTCGGTATCAAAGCGTCTCGTGGTTGGGAAGGGAAGACAGTGTCCGTGCAAACTGTCGAATATGAAAATGGTGTAGCCTCTAAAAAACAAGCCACCTTCCGTGCGTATGATAGCTATGCCGAAAGCTTTAACGACTACGTACAGTTCTTAAAACAAAATCCTCGGTACCAAGATGCCTTATCAAAGGTAGATTCTAATGAAGGCTTTGTCAAAGGCTTGCAAAAAGCGGGTTATGCCACCGACCCAATGTACGCGCAAAAAATCCTCTCTATTTTAAATCGTGAACAGTTGTCTTTACAGTCAGCTAAACCCACGCAAACTTCAGATTTAGCGGCTTAGGCCGATACATACAGGACGGAACGCTTAATTATGAATAAACAACGTTTAAAAAGTAAAAACCATGGCCGGTGATCTTTTATTAACAGGCTTATCTGGCTTAACGGCGTTTAGGAATGTACTAAACACCACGGGCCATAATATTGCTAACGTTGCGACGGAGGGTTACAGTCGGCAACTGGTCGATCTGCAGGCGCAAAACCCACAGTTAAGCGGTGCCGGTTTTATTGGCTCGGGCGTGACCACCTCAACCGTGTCTAGAGCTTATGACTCGTTTTTAACCAGTCAATTTAGAAGCAGTAGTTCAGCATCAAGTGAACTTGATGCGTACCTAAGCTTTGCTACTCAAGTGGATAGTGTGTTGGCGAATCAAAACATTGGATTAAGCTCTGCACTACAAGACTTTTTTAACGCCGTGCAAGCGGTGGCAGACGACCCAACATCAATCCCAGCACGTCAGGTTTTAATGACCGAAGGTGAGGTTATAGAAAACAGGTTTGGCAGTTTAGATCGGTTGTTTAATGAGCTTACCAGTCAAATAAACGGCGCCTTACAAAGTAATCTGATTGAAATTAACGGTATTTCAAAAAGTATCGCAACGCTGAATGAAAAAATCGTATTAGCCACAGGTTTGGCCGGTGGCCAGCCACCAAATGATTTGCTTGATCAACGCGACCGTTTAATTGATCAATTATCAGAACTGACCAACGTTAATACCAATCCGCAAGAAAACGGTGCGCTTAATGTGTTTATCGGTAGTGGTCAGTCTTTAGTATTAGGCTCCGAATACAATACCCTGGCCTTACAACAAAAAGGTTTTGACCCAGGTGCGGTGGATGTTGTTTTTCAACAAGGCAACAACTCGCTTGTCGTTACCCAGTTTATGACTGGTGGCGAAGTAGGCGGAACCTTACGATTTAGGGATGAAGTGCTCGACCCGGCGATTAATTCGCTTGGCTTAGTGGCGGTGGGTTTATCGTTTGCCGTTAACGAGCAACATTCAAATGGTGTTGATTTAGATGGACAACAAGGTTTAAGTTTTTTTAGTCAACCGGTAGTAAGTCCCGTTCAACTCAGCGGTACGGATACCCTAGCGGCAAGTTTTGTCGATATTTCGGCGGTCACTACAAGCGATTATAACTTCGTATCTGATGGAACCAATTACACCATTACGCGCTTATCCGATAACGTTCAAACTACCGGTTTGTTGACTGAAAATTCAACCATCGTTGATGGCGTTAATTACGATTTTTCTGCTTTAGGTGCGGGGGCGAATAGTTATCGATTACGACCCACACGTGAAGCGGCCAGTAATTTTAATTTAGCCATTACCGAGGCACGTGATATAGCGGCCGCTTTACCGGTGGTAACTCAAGCCAGCGCGAGTAATTCAGGTAGTGGAAGTATTACCGGCATAACGCTAAACAACTTAGCAAGCGCAAGCTTAACCGCCAATGTCACGCTTGATTACGATGCCACGCTACAGCAATATACCGTTAATGGTGTCACTGGGGCGCCCCTTGCTTTAGCGTATGACCCAGCCGTTAACAATGGTGACAGCTACAGTGTCAATGTTGCCGGTTTTGGTGATATTAGTTTTAGCTTAAAAGGACAACCAGCCGATGGCGATAGTTTTAGCCTGCAAGATAACGCTGGTGGTGTGGGTGACAATAGAAATATGCTGCTATTAGCAGGCTTACAAACAAACAATACCTTGTCAGCAGGCACGGCAAGCTTTCAAGATGTGTATGGCCAAATAGTCGCCGATGTGGGTCGACGGACTCAAGCGGCGGAAGTTAATGGGTCAGCGCAAAAGGGCTTGTTGGCGCAAACGGTCAGTTCTAGGGCCTCCGCTAGTGGGGTTAATTTAGATGAAGAGGCGGCGCAATTAATTCGTTTCCAGCAAGCTTACCAAGCGGCCAGCCAAGTGGTGCTGACCTCCCGTACGGTTTTTGATACGCTAATCGGAGTATTTAGGTAATGATTAATCGAATATCCACCAGTCTGGCGCAGCAATTAGGCATCAATTCGATCTTGTCTCAACAAGCACAGGTCAACCAAACGCAGCAACAAATATCCCTGGGAAAGCGGATACTCACTCCGTCCGACGATCCAGCGGGCAGCGTGTATATTTTAGACTTAAACCAGTCGATCAGCCGTACTGAGCAATTTCAAAGTAACATTGAATACGCCAGAAACCGCCTGTCTTTATCGGATAGCACCTTGCAAAACGTCACCAATAGCATACAACGGGTTAGAGAACTGGCGATACAAGGCTTTAACGATACCAACACAGCTGAGGATCGGGGCTTTATCGCACAAGAAATGTTCCAACGCTTAGATGAATTATTGGCTTTATCTAACACCAAAGATGCGAACGGTGATTTCTTATACGCAGGCTTTAAATCGCAAACCCAAGCGTTTACCGGCTCAGCTTCAACCGGCACGTTTAGCTATCAGGGTGATCAAGGGCAGCGACTCATTCAAATTGGTGAAAATCGCAGCCTTGCTGACAATAACAGCGGTGCCGAAGTGTTTTTTAATTTAAAAGATAAAAATGGCAACCCCGAGGACATGTTCAGTACCTTGTATGGTTTGGCCACCGACTTGGCCAATAATAAGGCGGCAAAAGAAGAAGCCGTGTTGACCATGGGGTCGTTGCCAGCCGATGGCGACATAATCACCCTTAATGGCATCAATTACGAATTTGATAACGACGCCACTGTCAGCCTAGGCAATACCTCTGTACCCATCGGTGTAGACACAGACGCGACGAGTACAAATTTAGAAACGGCAATCAACACGCAACAAAGCCTAGGTAACACCGATGTAACAGCGAGCGTTATTAATAATCAAATTCGTTTGCTGGCGGATCAACAAGGTGCAGGGAAATTGAGTATCTCGACACCACCGGCAGGATTAACGCTATCAACACCGGTGTCTATTCCCTTGTATGACCGCCTTGATCAACTAGACACGGCCCTTAACCGTGTGTTGGATGTACGCGCACAAATTGGCGCTAGGCTTAACGTAATTGATAGCCAAGACGACATTAATCAAGACTTTATACTGAGCATGCAACAAACCAAATCGCAGGTTGAAGACATTGATATGGCCGAAGCCATCAGCCGATTTAATCTACAGGTGGTTGCCTTACAAGCCGCACAACAAGCCTACGTGCGGGTACAGGGTTTATCATTATTTAACCAGTTGTAAGCACTTGCGCCCGTAGGTTGGGGTGGGGCACAAACCAAAAAAAGGCGTGAATTATGTTGGGTTTTACCAGCGTAACCCAACCTACAACAACCTAAATATCACCACCCACGTAGGTTGGCGGTGAGGCACGAACCCCAACAAGCCTCAAGTAACCACCTGCAGCTTGGGGTGCCAAATAAAATAAGATAAACTAAGTCAAACCCGTTAAAAGGATTTAACGTATGCAATACCGTCGAGCAAACATAAACGGTGCGACCTATTTTTTCACCGTTAATTTGGCCAATCGCAACAGCACCTTATTAATAGATAACATCGATATATTGCGTCGATGTATTGGCACGATAAAAAACAGACACCCGTTCAAGATTGATGCAATGGTCGTTATGCCCGAGCATTTGCACGCAATGTTTACCTTGCCAGAAAATGATAATGATTACGCCAGGCGTTGGTCGTTGATTAAATCCGGTTTTTCACGTCAATTACCAAAAATAGAAAGCATTAGTCCAGGCCGAGTATCAAAAGGCGAGCGAGGCATTTGGCAACGACGTTATTGGGAACATTATATTCGTGACGATAAAGATTATGCAGCGCACGTGAATTACATCCATTACAACCCCGTAAAGCACGGTCATGTACAACATGCCGTTGATTGGCCGTATTCAAGCATTCACCAACATATCAAAGATGGATGCATAGGTAATGAGTGGGGGCATGGTTATAAAGAAGATAAGACGAAACATTGGGGCGAATAATTAAGCCAACCCACAACCACCCTCCGTAGGTTGGGGTGACGCAGGAACCCCAACAAAACACCCCCCGTAGGTTGGTGGTGAGGAACGAACCCCAACAAAGGCAAAGCATCCCGTAGGTTGGGGTGAAGAATGAACCCCAACAAGGCACGAACCCCAACGACAAACAAGGTGTGGATCATGTTGGGCATCGCAAGCTCAGCCCAACCTACGGTTAGAGATAATGCATAAATCGAAACGTGGTGTACGTCACACTTTTGCTTAGTCTAATAAAACTTCTTAATAAACCCTAAAGAAAACGTTTGTTGCGCCGATACCTTAAGCGGAGGCGGTAAATATCTAGCAATACTGAAAGATATATCCGTCATGTTTAGAAAAAAAGTAAGCATTAAGCTTACAAAGGAGCAATAAAATGCCTCAAATTATTAACAGTAATATTGCGTCTTTAACGGCTCAAAGAAATCTGAATACTTCTCAGAATGATTTGAACACCTCGTTACAAAGACTTTCTTCTGGTTTACGCATTAACAGTGCAAAAGACGATGCGGCCGGCCTTGCTATTTCAGAGCGTTTCACCACACAGATCCGTGGTTTAAACCAAGCGCAACGTAATGCAAACGACGGTATCTCATTAGCACAAACCGCTGAGGGTGATTTAGCCCAAATTACTAATAACTTACAACGTATTCGTGAGTTAGCGGTTCAATCAGCGAATGCTACCAACTCTTCATCAGATCGCGCTGCACTTCAGCTGGAAACATCCGAACTGATCGCTGAGATTGATCGTGTTGCTTCAAGCAGCTCGTTTAACGGTGTTAAATTGTTGGATGGTAGTTTTACCGCACAAGCCTTCCAGGTAGGTGCTAATGCAGGTGAAACAGTAAGTATTTCATCTATATCAAGCTCACGTACAGCATCGATTGGACAACAAAATACGGCCAATGCAACTGGTACAGTGGTAACAGGAGCTATTGCTGCAGGTGAATTAACCATTAATGGCGTAGACGTGGGGGCAACATCACAAGACGCATCATTAATAGCTACAGCAATTGGTGCAGCTTCAACAGGTGTATCTGCTACTGCAACAAACTCGCAAGTGATTGCTTATACAGATGTTGTAGGTACTGCAGTAGTTGCAGCAACGCCGAATACATTATCAGTGGGTGCATACACACCTGCAGTATCCGATACAACTGTTGCAACAAATGGTGATACGACAAGTACTGCTAATGTAGGGGCAACTGATTATAGCGGAGCTAATAACCTTACTTTTGATATTTCTGTAAATGGTGGAGCTGTACAAAGCATTGACATTAATCAAAATAATGCAGATAACACAGCACTTTTAGCTGAAATTAATGGCGAAATAACGGGTGCAACGGCATCTATTGTTGGCGGCAAGCTTGTTATTACGAGTGATACCCCAGCATCTGTAGGTACTGATAGTAGTATTGCGATTAGTAATATTACTGCTAACGGCACAGCTGTTGATATTGTTACAGGTACGGCTACTACGGCTATTCAAGATGATTCATTTACAGTAACACTTGACGGTAATGCTTTTTATTCTGAAGCGGGTACTAACGGTGCAACAGCAACTGCTGCAGAACTTGATGCAGCATTAGATGCTTACTTATTGACTGCAAATGGTTCTGAATACAGTATTACGAGTGGTTCTTTTGCAACTAATAACCTAATCTTGTCTAAAGCCGATGGCACGGGTATTACGTTTGCAATTACCAATAACTTTTCTGGAACGCCGGGTAGCTTTGGTACATCTGCGTCAGTTGATGGTAATGTGGCTGTAGCTGCTGCGGCACCTGATTATACGTTTTCTCTTGATGGTACAGCATTAGACGTATCAAGTGCTGCAAGTGATGGCACGGTTGATGGCAATGAGCTGGCTGCATTAATTAGCGCTCAAGCCGGGTACACAGCTTCTTTCACTGGCGGTAATTTAACTGTTGCAACTGATGATGGCAGTAACTTCACAATTCTTGAAGGCGGCACTGATGGCGCTACAGAAGGGGTTAACGCAACAGGTGCTACTTATTACGGAAGCGTTTCAGTAACAAGTACTGAAGGCGACTTAGTGATAGGTGGTACTAACCCTGCTAATGCTGGTTTAACGGCTGGTACTACAACAGCGGCTTTATCAGGCGTTAGTGTAGCTAATACGGATATCTCAACGGTTGCAGGCGCAAATGCTGCACTTAGCTCTATTGATGCTGCTTTATCGACCATTAATACAAGTCGTGCATCATTAGGTGCGGTACAAAACCGTTTTGATTCTGTTGTAGCGAGTATTCAAACAACGTCTGAAAACTTAAGTGCTTCACGTAGCCGTATTCGTGATGCTGACTTTGCTGAAGAGACTGCTGCGTTAACACGTGCTCAAATTCTTCAACAAGCCGGTGTGTCCATTCTGTCGCAAGCTAATTCATTGCCTCAGAACGTGTTGGCACTACTGCAATAAGCCACTAGAGCGTGATACTGGTTCTGCATCTGCAGAACCAGTTTTCACCAACTAGGGAGGTTATTATGGAAACGATTAATTTACTTAATACGATGGTAAAGGCAGGAAAGCCGCACGCAGGGAACGTTGCTGTATCAGAAAAAGTTTTTAAATCTGAGGAAACAACGACAACTGCATTAAGCGGTAATAAATTGCCGGAAAAGGTTGGGCCTGAACAAGTTACAGGGATAAAGCAAATTGAACAAACAGTGAGTGAGTTAAATAGTTTTGTACAAAATGTTCAACGAGGCATTCAATTTAGTGTACACGAAGATACGGGGCACTCGATTATTACGGTCACCGATAAAGAGTCCGGCGACGTGATACGAAGCTTTCCATCAGAGAAGGTATTAGAGATGGCCGCTTATCTAGCAGAAAATAAAGCACAAGCAGACGATGCGACGCGTGGTTTATTGGTTAATGACAGTGCTTAGGAGGCGCGATATTTGCATAGATCTGTATAGATTATTGTAAATAGGATTTTATTATGTCAATTTCATCACCAGGTATAGGGTCAGGTTTAGATATAGGCTCTTTGATTACTCAGCTAGTGAGTGCTGAAGGCTCAAGTGGTACTAAACGATTGAGCCTTAGAGAGGCTGAGTATCAAGGTGATATTTCGGCGTTCGGCTCATTAAAGGGCGCATTGACCTTATTTCAAACGGCGATCCAAGAGTTGCAAGATGTGGCTGATTTTCAAGTACGTTCAGCAAGCTCTAGTAATAAAGACATTTTTACCGCAACAGCAGATTCAACAGCCGACGTGTCACAGTATGGCGTTGAGGTTGTACAACTAGCCCAAGCGCACAAATTAATCACCACCGATGGCTATGCCGATACCGATGTTGTAGGTGGCGGAACATTAACGCTGACGCAAGGAACCGACTCCTTTAATGTACTTGTTAGCGCCACAGATACGTTGACAGATGTTCGCGATGCGATTAACGCGGCAACTGACAATACCGGGGTGGCAGCGTCTATTATTAATGTAGATGACGGCTTGGGTGGGAGTGAACAAAAATTAATTTTTACTGCAACATCAACAGGCTTGGATAACGCGATTACAATTACCGCTGTTGACGATGATTTAAACGATGCCGATGCGTTGGGTTTGTCACGTTTAGTCAACGCAAATTTAGTGGAAACGGCGGTCGCATTAGATGGCCAAATAAAAGTCGATAATCAATTAGTCAGCAGTAATAACAATACGTTTGCCGGCGTGATCGATGGCATCACTATTAGTGCTAAATCTGTTGGCGCGGGTGAAACGCTAAGGATTACACAAGATAGGGCGTCAGTACGGTCTAAAATTGATACCTTTATCGCTAATTACAATGGGTTAGTGGGTACGTTTAACGCACTGGGCTCGTACGACTCAACAACAGAAACGGGTGGAATATTGATTGGTGATTCAACCCTCAGAGGCGTGCAAAACCTAATCAGACGAGAGATTGGCTCAGCTGTCTCGGGTTTAACTGGTTCTTTTAGCAGCTTAGCTGAACTAGGCATAACCACCGACGATACGGGTAAATTGTCGGTAGATGATGAAACGCTCAATACGGCGCTCGATAATAACTTTGATGACGTGGGCGCGTTGTTTGCGTCCACCAATGGCATCGCTAATACTTTAGATACCATTATGGAAGGCTATATAGCAAGTGATGGCATCATCGAAAGTAGAACTGATGGCTTACAAAAAAGCATCGAAAACATTACAGAACAACGTGAGGCGCTTAACAGGCGGTTAACATCGCTGGAAAGTCGCTTATTGGCTCAATTTACCGCAATGGACGCCTTGGTCAGCTCATTGCGAAATCAAAGTTCTTTTTTAACGCAGCAGTTGGCAAATTTGCCTGGCGCGTACCAAGCTAATAAATCTAATTAATATAATAAACAAGCAATTAACCCGGAGAACCTTATGAATGGCACTGCAGCTTTAAGACAATATCAACAAATGAGTGCACACAGTGGCGTCATGGATGCGACACCCCATCGATTAATTCAAATGCTGTTAGATGGCGCATTGACGCGTATTTTATCGGCTAAAGGCGCGTTAAAACAAAATAATACCGCCAAAAAAGGCGAGCAAATTGGCAGTGCTATTTCAATTATAGAAGGCCTTAAAGCGAGTTTAGATTTTGAAAAAGGCGGTGAAATATCTAAAAATCTTGATGCGCTGTATGAATATATCAATCATATTTTATTACAGGCCAATATTAAGAGCGACGAATCGTTATTGGATGAAGCCGGTAAATTATTGAGCCAAATTAAAATGGGCTGGGATTCGATTGACCCTAACGCAAGCGTTAGCTAAAAACATGTCTAACGATACGCATCAATTGGAATCGATCATTGCCGAAACCAATACCCTGATAAATTTAGCGGAAGAGGGTGAATGGAACCAGCTGCTTGAGCTGGAAAAAAGTCGTGATAATGCGATTCAACACCTATTTAAAGCACCACCAAATATTGACCCTAAGGTGTTGGAAGAAGGGCTGGTGTATATTTTGAATAAAAATAAAATACTGACACAGTATTCGGTAAGCCAATGTGACAGTGTGCGTATGGAAATGTCTAAAGCAGGGCATGCGCATAAAGCGATTGATAGTTATTTAACAAGCAGTTAAAGCGTTGAATAGTGTGGTTTTCCCCTATGTAGCTTGGGGTGAGGCACGCACCCCAACAAATCGAGCTTACACCAGCCGTAGTTTGGCGGTGAGGCACGAACCCCAACAAAATCAAATACACCTTCGTAGGTTGGCGGTGAGGCACGAACCCCAACAAAACTATGGCATGGATTATGTTGGGTTTCACAAGCTCAACCCAACCTACAATAACTCGAATATCACCAACCTCGTAGGTTGGGGTGAAAAATGAACCCCAACAAAATCAAATACACCTTCGTAGTTTGGCGGTGAGGCACGAACCCCAATAAAACTATGGCATGGATTATGTTGGGTTTCACAAGCTCAACCCAACCTACAATAACTCGAATATCACCAACCTCGTAGGTTGGGCTGAAGAATGAACCCTAACAAAATCAAATACACCTTCGTAGGTTGGCAGTGAGGTACAAACCCCAACAAAACCCCACAACGGTCATTTAAAAAAAAGGCTTTCGCATTTCTACGAAAGCCTTTTTTATGCTTTCCTTAACGTTAAAGAACGATACCAGGGTTGTTGTTAACGTTGAGCAATTTAGGTGAGTTTACTTGGGTTATATTGACGTGTTTTTGGTTACGTAAATAACTAGCAACCACATCCCATATGGGCTTGCCCGGTGCTTTTGATCCTACCGTTGCCCAGCCGGCCACTTTGTATGTCTTGTTGGCATCTATGCTTTTGCCGCTGTCTAAGGTCATCTGAGTGATGCGATTACCCGCAGCTGCTATGGGATCGCAAATATAATTCATGCCCCCTACGCGCACCATATCGCCTCCTTGTTGGTAAAAAGGGTCGGGGTGGAAGAGGTTATCGGCGACATCCTCTAAAATGGCTTTTATTTCACTACCGAGCATGTCACGGGCATAGGTTTCTGGGTAAGTAATGCAGGTTTGGTCCATGACGTGTTCAAAGGTAATCGCTTGCCCTGGTAACACCGTTGTTCCCCAACGAAACCCAGGAGACAGCGATATTTCTGCGTTAAGCTCATGGCGCAAAGCATCACAAATTAATTGGTCGAAAGTACCGTTAAAATTACCGCGGCGATAGAGTAATGATTCGGTTGTTGCTAAAGGCTCATTTAGCGTTTCTATATGTGGTTTACGGATGGTGTCGATTAAAGCAGCCATTTCTGGATCTGCTTTGATAAAGTTTGAAAAAACAGGCAGTAGGCGATAGTCGTAACCTTTGACCTTTCCTTTCTCTAATTGTAAATCAAGTACCCCAACAAATTTGCCGTTAGAACCGGCATTGGTTACCACGGTTTGCCCACCACTGTTTTTGATGGTGACGGGGATAGGGACACCATCGTGTGTGTGTCCGCCAAGGATAAAATCGATACCGGTCACCACAGATGCAAGTTTTAAATCTACGTCCATCCCGTTATGTGACAATAAGATAATAGCATCTGGCTTGTCGTTTTCTTTAATGTTATCGACCAGTTCCTGTAGGTCTTGATTACGGATACCGAAGGTCCAATCAGGGATGAAACGTTGGGGGTTTGCGACCGGTGTGTAAGGAAATGCCTGACCGATGATGGCGACTTTATGACCGTTTAGCTCTCGTAAGGTATACGGTTTAAAGACGTGCCCCGTGTCTTCATCATGCGCGTGTTTACCTTCAAATAAGGCGTCTTCAGTTAATTTGATATTTTGCGCTAAGAATTCACCATCAAATTCATCGACGTTTGATAGTACCTCATCATCCTGGTAGGTAAACTCCCAATGCCCGGTCATTACATCAACACCAAGCAGATTAGCGGCTTGAACCATGTCTTTACCGCGCGTCCAATAAGCCGTTGCTGAGCCTTGCCAGGTATCGCCACCATCAAGTAGTAGGCAATTGTCTTTTCCACCCGCTGTTTCGCGCAAGGATTTTACCAAGGTGTTTAAATGGGCAAAACCGCCGACTTTGCCGTACTCTCTTGCCGCTGCGTTAAAGTTTAAATACGTAAAGGCATGTGCCTCCATAGAATGGGGGCTTAGCGCATTCTTTTTTAAAAAGGCTTCACCGACGACGTGCGGGGTTCTACCGAAGGCCTCGTTTAGACCCATATTAACGTTGGGTTCTCTAAAGTAAATGGGCATTAATTGCGCATGGCAATCGGTAATGTGCAATAAACGGGCGTTACCTTTCTGTGGGATGTCGTAATTAGGGCCTGTGTGAGCAAAGGCTATATTTGTGCTAGGTAAAATGCCAGCAACTGCCCCGGCTGTTAATAGTCGGTTAAATTCTCTACGGTTCATCTAAGGTTCCTAGTAGGTATTGATTAAGCGGTCTGCTAGTGCTATTTGGGTAAATTAAGGGCCCAATTAGCCTGTTCAGTGTCGGCCTGTTTTAGTGCAAGTGTTGATTGTTGACTTGCTTTTTGGGCGAAGGAGTAGGCGTTTTCATATTGCTTTAGCTGCAATGCTTTTTTAGCCTGTTTAATGAGCGGCTCAGCTGTAGACCATTGATGATCAACCTGGGCACTTTGAATGAGTAGTTTTTCAGCGGTAGCAATTGCCTGTTCAACCTGCGATTGCGTGATGCCGTGTGCTAGCACGCTGCTGCTGATAATAAAAACGACTAAACCGAGGGTTCGTATAAGCTGTGATTTTTTCATTGTAGTCTGTTTTATTTTCTTGAAGCCGGGCCGTTAATGGGTAAACCGTTACTCATATAGCTTAAGAAGTACTCTAGATTTTTGTAGGTCTCACTCTGTGCTTCTAACGGTGTTGCGCGAATATTTATAAGGCAAGAATCGAATCGCCTGTGCAGCGTTCCGAGCGCCTCCCACTTTAGGCGATAAACGGGAAAGTGTGTCGTTTGGCCGAGTGCGGTGCTTAGTGTTTCAGAGCGTGCTTTGCGGCCGGCATATTGCACATGGCAGTTAGCACAAGAAAAGTTTAACTGGCCGTGCTTAGTATAAAAAAACTGCTTTCCAGCTTGGTATGCGCTTAAGGCTTCTTTCGTGTCGGGTATTGATACATTAGTGGCTGAGCCTTCAGAGGTGGACGCCATATAAGCCGAAATTTTTGCAATATCCCCTTTTTTATACGGTAACGGTTGCTCGTTGTTATGGATTCGACATTCATTGATGGCCAGTTCTAGCGTGACAACTGTATTGCGTTGAGTATCGAATAAGGGGTAATTTTGGCGTATGTTTTGGCCGTCATTTTGAAAACAACTGGCGTAATGATTACCGTTTTCAAAAGGAGTGTTAAACAGTTCTTCACCTTCTTCAAGGGCGTCTTCGTAGGGAGGGAAGTCACTCATCGCCTCCCATTGACTACGCGCATCTTTATCGAGTGCGTAAACGCCATTTGAAAATTCGTCTAAATCAATGTTTGAAAACCGTTCGCTATAGAATTGTTGAAAGGTTTTTTTATCCTCTTCTGGGGTCGCCATTACGTTGACGGTAACGGCGATTAAGGCGATAAAAACAAACGGATTTAGAAAAATCTTCATGGTATTTATTTTATTTTAACGTCAGTTTTTTCAACGTCACCGATGTTGTCGTTCCAGCGTAATTGGAGCGTTTCGCCTTTCTTGCCGCCTGCAAAAGAAAAAGCCAGGTAAGGGTTTTGAGAAACAGCGGTACTCAGTTGGGCAACAAATACAACATTGCCGTTATATTCACACGTGAGCTCTTGAATGTAATGGGCGGGTATTTTTTCACCCGTTTCTTTATCGATTCGACGGCCGGTTTCCATCGGGTGTTTGGCCAGAATACGTACTGTTGTTATATCGTTTTTTGATTTTGCTTTAGCTTTCATTTTTATCTCCGAGATCTGTTGATTAACCGCCGCAGCCGCCAATGGTTACTTTGACTTCTTGGCTTTTGCTGTAGAGTTTGCCATCGGCTTTTACAACAGCTGTTACTGTACTGGTTTGTGCTAATTTTATGCGGGTAGATACATCCGCTATTGTGCCTTTAGGTAATGTAAAAGAGGCCGTTAATGGTTGCGGATTATCTTTAACAAAGACGCTGATTGACTCAACGTTCTTCATGTCTGTTTTAACAGAAACGGGAACTGCACCACCATTTTCAGCAATTTTGGGGACTTTTAATACCACCGCATCGCTTTCAATTAGTTCTGTGCTACCAAATAGATTTTGGTAAGCGTCTTCAATCTTAGTCGCATTAAATGCGTCACTCGCCCATGCGGCGAATGATGTAAGAGGGGTTAATAAGGTTAAACAAGCCGTGCTACCGACTGTTAATAAGTTGATAAATTTTCTACGTGTTAGTGCCATGTCTTCTCCAGTTACTGTTGTCTTGCTTAAAGTGTGTATAAATAGTCTAGTATTTTTTCAATTTCAGTGTCGTTTAGGATTTCGTGTTTACCGAACGGTGGCATAATTGAAATAGGGTTTTTTACTGTTGCATCCCATATTTGTGCTTTTAATGCGGCTCTATCTGGGAATCTAGCCTTCATTACGATTAAAGGCGGTCCAATATTGCCCGGCATATCACCGTCTTCAATCGCGTGGCAGGCTAAACAATTACCCTTGCTTCGGTCGAAAGCAATTTCTTTGCCTGTCATCTCTGTTGCCGAAAGCAAACCAGGTAATAAGGTGGCTGTCAGCGCTAACAAAATAAAGGCAACAGGCGTGGTATTTTTTTTCATCGTGCTATTTGGCCTCAAGCATATAATGAACGGCATTGGTAACCTGTTCATCAGAGAGGCTTAAATTACCACCTTTAGGTGGCATAATGCCAGTATTACCGCTGTAACCGTCAATGGCGTGAGTGACTACTTGGTCAAAGCCTTTTTCAATGCGCTTGTTCCAATCATCTTTGTCAGATACTTTTGGTGCACCAGCAACGCCGCTGCTATGGCAAACAAAACAACTTGACTGATACGTTGCTTTACCCTGAATGGCAAGCTCGCTAAGACTTGATGTGCTTTTAGCTTTTTCTTTTACGGGTGCTTTTTCTTGTTCGGGTGTGATGCCTGCTAAGGGTTGAACGACTTCAATATCTGCGGGGTTTTTACAATTTTTCATACACCGTGTGTTCGTCGAATCGGGACGATCATCAATGTAAAAGTTTTCTTCGTTTGGCATTTTAACAGATGCTAAATTACTGTCTGTCAGCACAAAGTCATCTTCTACAATTTCATTCAAATAAAGCACATACGCAGAAATGGCATACACTTCGTCAGGGGTTAGGGATTTGGGTGCCGTGTAGGGCATGGCTCGGTTGATGTAATCCCAAAGGGTTGATGCATAGGGCCAAAAACTACCGACGGTTTTCTCTGGTCGCTCTTCAGTTAAGGAATCTTCACCGCCAGCCAAAATAGGCCAACGTCCTTGACCTTCACCAAATGAACCATGGCAAGAAGCGCATTTGGCTTCATAAAGCGGTTCGCCTTGTGTAACAGAACCTTGACCTTTAGGTAAGCCTTTGCCATCAGGTCGAATGTCGATATCCCAGCCTTTAATTTGTTGTTCGCTTGCTGTTTTGCCGACGCCATAGTGGCCGATTTTTTCGGCGATGGCAAATGATGAAAAAGTGACCAATAAAAAAACTGCAAGCGGGATAAAAAATTTATTTAAGTTGTACATTTTTTACCTTACCGTCTGTTTGTAATTGCCAAGTATGAATGGCATTTTTATGATAAATAGAGTTCATGCCGCGTATGTCACGAAGTTGCGACAAGGTCGGTTGAACATAGCCTGTTTCGTCAATCGCGCGGCTTTGTAGTAAAGCAGGCGCCCCATTCCATTTAAAAGGTAGCGAGAAACGGGTAAATGACTTACTGAGTACGAGTCCATTTAACGAGGCTGGACGCCAGGTAACACCACCATCAACGGAAATATCGACGTGTTTGATTTTCCCGCGTCCGCTCCAAGCGAGCCCTTCAATTTGATAAACACCCTTTGTTTTCCATGGATTTTCTGGGCAAGGTGACGTAATAACTGAGTTGGCTTCTTGCTCATAAGAGAAGCGTCTAGCGCGTCCATCGGGCATCAAATCGGTATATTTTGATGTTTCTTCACGGTGATGCCACGGCTTATCACCAATTTCTAAACGACGCAGCCATTTGACGGAGGTATTCCCTTCCCAGCCAGGATTAAATAATCGAATAGGGTAACCTTGTTCGGGTCTTAGTCGTTCACCGTTTTGGGCGTAAACAACAAGTGCATCGTCGAGTGCTTTTTCTAACGGAATGCTGCGGCTCATTCCTGATCCATCAGCCCCTTCAGCTAAAATCCATTTACCTTCCGGCTTTACGCCAACCTCATCAAGCAAGGTGGATAGTCTTACGCCGGTCCATTCGCAACAACTGATCATGCCGTGAGTGAACTGCAAGGCTTCCATTTGAGGGCCACGCCATTCCATGCCGCCATTGGCTGGACACTCTAGAAAGTTGATGACGGATTCGGACGGTAACCGGGCTAGGTCATCCATGTCTAAAATGAGTGGGTTTTCCACTAAGCCATGGATCATTAAGCGATGTTGAACAGGGTCAATATCGGGAATACCAGAATGGTAGCGTTCAAAAAACAGACCATTGGGCGTAATGATACCCTTTAAATCTTGCAATGGGGACATGCTGATAGATGAAATTCTATCCGCCGTTAACCAAGGCACTGTTCGACGGATGACGTTCTTTTCAAACGAAGATGGCATGCCATAGGGCTTGGTTAACACACCTGCGCCTAAGGATTTACTCCAATTAGGTACTTCGGGAGGGAGGTTGCCAGATAATGCGCCGCCAGTAGTTACGGCGGTTGCGATACCGGCGGTGTATTGCACCCCTTTTTTTAGAAAATCGCGCCTAGACGAGACAGGAACGTTACTCGCCATTTCGGCAATGTGTGTCTTAGCAGTTGTTGTTTTATTAGTATCTGACATTGGACCGTTATGCTATTAATTCGAGATTAATTGTATAACAGCCATTATCATATATATATAGCATTAAGTTATTAAAAGTTGTTTTTTCTTATAAATTATCTAGCATTTGTTGCGCAGTACGTTTTTGGTTTTCGTCCCCTGATGCTATTACGTCTTCTAGGGCTTGTTTAGCTGAAACTAAATCTTCCATTTCAATGTAAGCTTGGGCCAATGAAAGCTTGGTTTCTTCGTCGTTATCGCTGTTTTCTAGATCGGGTATTTCTGCGTCGGTTTGGGTTATGTCCTCATTTAATGGAGGCTCGTTTTTAATCAAGTCAAAATCAAATTCAAATTCATCTTTTGTTGGCTCATCAGCGTCATTGCTTTCGGCTGGCGTATCGATTTCAATTTCCGGAAGATCATTGGTTTGGTTATCAGCTGGACTAACCTCAGAGCTGTCGACGTTTGTTTCTTCAACTAAAGGTGAAATAAACAAGCGGGAGTCAGGACAAATGCTTTCGCCCATCTCAGCGATGCTGTTCCAAGTAGCTGGGTCTGTCTCTTTTATGCCTTCGAGGCTGAGAGCGAGTTTTTCAAAACGTTCATGATCATTAGAGGCAAAGTAGACGTCGAGCAACTTAAGTCTATACGCTAGATTGCCAGGATCGATAGCTAACGTTTTTTCTATGAGGTCTTCTGCTTGCTGGTAACGACCGTAAGCTATGTAGACATCACATTCAGCTAATGGATCGGCTTCTTGAGATAGTTGGGTAGCCGAGAACTCGCTTGGGGTGAATTCGCTTAATAGTGTCTCGCTTTCGCTGGTGTCTTCTTCAGTTAGCTCGCTGCTTATTGTTTCTTCGTCAATAGGGTTATCATGCGGTTGATCAGGGTTTTCTGTGGTAAACAAATGATCATCGCTTTGTTCACTGACGTTTTTTTTCCGACGTGCTAAAAACAAGCCTAATAATGCGATCAATAGAGCGCCGCCAGCATAAAAAGGGATGTTGTCATTTGAACTATCAGTTGTTGTTCCTTGTTCTGTGCTTTCAGGTTTTACCGAGGACGGCGTATCTGTTTTTTTTGATTGTAGCTCGGCTAGTTGCTGATCTTTTAGAGCGAGAAGGCGTTGAAGTTTATCAACTTGGCCCTCTAAATCATTGAGACGTGATTTCACGTCTTTGTTTTCTTGTTCAAGGGTGGTGGCCATTTCGATAGCCATGTTTGCTTGTATGGCAGGGTCATCGGAACCGATGGGGGTGGTTTGTAGATTACCTTCGACAGAAATTTCGGGTTTTAGCTCTTGGCCGGGTGTTACTAACTTTAAGGTGGCTTCTTCCGCTACCACTTCAGGCTGTTCTTTAACAGTTGAGTCCGTTGCAGCTGCCTGTTCTGAATCACTGGCCTTGTTTAGCTTGCTTGTTTTAGCGGTACTTTTGCTTGAGTTTGACCATAGCGCGTTTTGCTCTTTGTAATCACTCAGTGCTTGAGCTTCGGTTCGACTGTTTGTTTGTTCGTTGTTTGGTACTTGTAAGATAGCCCCTTTTTTTAGTGCATTAATGTTTTTTTTATAAAAAGCTGACGGGTTATTGTCATACAGTGCCAGCATCATTTGTTCATGCGACGCAGTAGGGTGAGTCTTGATTAATTTTTTAGCAATCCCCCAAACTGTGTCGCGGCTTTTAGTTGGACCGTACTCTTTAGCAGGAGCAGCTTGTGGTGTTGGCGCGGTGTAGGTCGGCAGCTTGTCGTTGCTTGTAGATTGACTGCTATTGGTTGTGGCCTTAGCTAATGTGACAGGGGCGACCTGCACGTCAGACATAGTCACTGGTGGATCTAATAGTATAGTGAACTCTTTAAGTGCACGGCCTTGTGGCCATTCGACTTCTAAAATAAAGTTAACAAACGGTTCCTTAATGCTAGAGGTGGATAGAACCTCAATGCTAAGCGAACCGTTTTTTTCTATAACCGGGGTGAACTTTAAACTGCTTAAAAAGTTAGGCCGGTCAATCCCCGCTTGGGTGAACGCTTCGCGTGAGGCTATTGCGATTCGCACGTTACTAGGGTCTTCATTTTTTGAGCTGATCAGGGGTATTTTCGCTTTAAGTACCTGATTTAAAGCAGAATGGGTTTCTATGTCGCCGATACCTAGCGCATAAAGATTGGCTGAATTAATTAAGCATAATGCAGCTACTGCCTTAGTTGATCTTTTCATTTGTCGCTCCTAAACTGACGTTGATCTCTAGTCCCTAAACCATATAGAAATGAAGTTAAGACGTTTCAATAACTATAGTCTAAAGATATTTTTTTACTAGTAATTCAGCGATTTGCACACTATTAAGCGCCGCGCCTTTACGTACGTTGTCTGCGACCACCCATAGGTTCAAACCCCGAGGGTGTGAAATATCTTCTCTAATACGACCGACAAACACATCGTCGTTTCCAGCGGAGTCTGAAACAGCCGTTGGATAACCGCCATCTTTATGTTCGTCCATAACGGTAATACCGTCGAAGTTTGATAAGAGTTCGCGCGCTGTTGCCGCGCTAATTTTTTCCTTGGTTTCTATATGTAGCGCTTCTGAATGGCCATAAAAAACAGGGACCCTAACGGCAGTTGGGTTAACTGTAATGGTTTCATCATTGAATATTTTTTTGGTTTCCCAGACCATCTTCATTTCTTCTTTGGTGTAGCCATTTTCAAGAAACACGTCTATCTGAGGAAGCACGTTAAAAGCAATTTGCTTGGGGTAGACCTTGGCGTCGGCTTTTTTGCCGTTTAATAGCTTGGCTGTTTGACCAGCAAGTTCATTAATAGCGCTTTTCCCAGTACCGGATACCGCTTGATAAGTGGCCACATTAATACGTTCGATACCAACAGCATCGTAAATAGGCTTTAGTGCAACTAACATCTGAATAGTTGAACAGTTCGGGTTCGCGATAATCCCGCGTTTACGGTATTGCGCAATAGCGTCTGGGTTTACTTCAGGAACGACTAAGGGAATATCGTCGTCGTAACGAAAGTGAGAGGTGTTATCGATAACAACACAGCCCGCGGCAGCAGCTTTGGGTGCGTACTCTTCTGACACAGAACCACCGGCAGAAAACAAACCGATTTGAACCTGGCTAAAGTCAAAGTCGGCCAAGTCGCCAATTAGAACATTCTTGCCGTTAAATCGGATGCTATTTCCTGCAGATCGACTGCTTGCTAAGGGGTAGATTTTACCAACAGGAAACTTCCGTTGCTCTAAAATAGATAGCATGGTTTCACCGACAGCGCCAGTGGCTCCAACAACTGCTATATCATATGTTTTCATGTACTCGTGTTCCTTACAATGTTGTGTTTTTAGGGTGCGTCGCTGTTTAAAACAACAGGCTAGACGTCTTTGTTTTATTTTAGTCTTCTAACGCAGCAAACATGCTGCTGGTAATATCCTCTACATTACCCACACCTTTAATGGTGCTGAACTTAATTGACGAAGCTTTTGCGGCATCTTTGTAAAAGCCAATCAGCGGCGCTGTTTGTTCATGATAGGTGCTTAATCTATCTTTTACGATGCTTTCTTGGTCATCCTCACGTTGAACGAGTGGCTCGCCTGTCAAATCGTCGATCCCATCTTCTTTCGGTGGGTTATAAATCAAATGATAGGTTCTGCCAGAATCCACGTGAACCCGTCGGCCAGCCATTCGACGGATGATTTCATTGTCATCGACGGCTATTTCAACCACGTGATCAATGTCTATACCCATGTCGGCCAAACCAACTGCTTGGGGAACCGTACGTGGGAACCCGTCCAATAAAAAGCCTTTACTGCAATCGTTTTCAGCCAACCGTTCTTGTATTAAACCAAGAATAATTTGATCAGACACCAATCCCCCTGCGTCCATCACTTTTTTTGCTTGAACACCTAAAGGAGTGCCGGCCTTAACGGCTCCGCGCAACATATCACCAGTTGAAATTTGTGGGATACCGAATTTTTCAGTTATAAACTGTGACTGTGTACCCTTGCCTGAGCCAGGGCCTCCTAAAAGAATAATGCGCATTATTTTTCCTAAATTATTATTTTCAACCGGGAAAAGTACCACATTAAGCACCTTTAATCCAGCGACAGTTAGTGCGCTTGGTTGGTGCAATTGGCTGTATGCGCTACGCAATGCTAGGCTCCATGAGTCTTTGGTTTAGATAAGTTCAAATTTATAGGGGATTTTTTACTTGCTGCTATGACAAAACCAGTGTGACGGTTGAGAGATGTTAACCCAATCGCGTGCGGCTAAATGGGATCTGCGTCACTAATTATTGAATGCTTGATTAGCGCAATGTTAGTAGGGAAACGCTGTCGGTTAGGCATAAAAAAACCCTTGCTAAGCAAGGGTTTTTATTTAGCGGTTACGTTAGCTTACTTGGCTATATTGCCGCGATTAATTTCAACCTTGGCGCCTTTTCTAAGTTCATTAATGTACTTTTGAATATGCTCTTGTTCTAACGTGGCAACAATGCTGGGTTTAACTTCTTCAAAGGTCGGTGGTGTTCCTTCGCGTTGACCTGTACGCAAGATAATATGCCAGCCAAACTGGGTTTGCACGGGCTGTTTAGTGTACTCATTGTCTTTCATTGCTAGCACGGCTTTAGAAAACTCAGGCACCATACGTTGGGGTGTAAACCAACCCAGTTCGCCACCTTTAGGACCACTAGGGCCAGTCGAGTATTCTTTGGCGAGATCAGCAAATTTGCCGCCTTTGTTCAGTTTTGCAATCACTTCTTTTGCAGTGGCTTCTTCTTTAACTAAGATGTGACTAGCTTTGAGTTCGGTCATTTTCATCTGACCGATTTTATCGTCGTATTCTTTTTTTATAATGTCTTCACTGATCGGGTTGTTATCAAGGTAGTCGATCATCGCAACTTGAGACAGCATACTTAAGTTTATAAACTCCATTCTGGCTTCAAAGCCCGGTGTTTTATCGAGCTTTTTCTTAAAGGCTTGTTCTTTAAGAAGTTGCATATTGACGATATCATCAGTCAGTCTTTCTATAGGAAGACTACTTTCCTCGTTGGATTGGCGCCGTTCTAGCGCGTAAAACTGCAAGGTGGATTTTTTTAATTCAACACCGTTTACCACTGCCACGGTGGGGTCTTCTTCAGCTAACGCTAACTGGGAAACGGATGCCAGTAATAGTGAGGCAAGAATTGCTGATGTAACCTTCATTTAAATCTCCTGTTGTTGAGGTTGTTCTTCGGGTGTGTGCGCTTTGATGCTGAGTGCGTGAATCTCGCTTTTCATCATATCGCCCAAGGCGTTGTAAACCACCTGGTGACGTTGGATGCGGGATTTATTGTTAAATTCATCGCAGATAATAGTTAAATAATAGTGCCCGCCGCCTGATTTAGCCCCTTCGTGGCCGGCGTGGGCCTGGCTGTCGTCGAGTACTTGAATAAACTTAGGGTGTAGCGCGTTGGTCAAGGTGTCTTTTATTTTGTCGGTTGTTGTCATAGTGTTAAAAATTAGCTCGTTTGTTAAGGGTCTTTGTTAGATGTTGGTAGGGGGTTCTCTAGGTATTTCATCAAATAGAGGCCTTGAGCAACAATAAACAGCAAGGTCATACCCAGCATACCGAATAATTTAAAATTAACCCAAGTATCGGTATCAAAATTGTACATAACAAAAAGATTTAAAGCGCCCTGAACAATAAAAAAACTGGCCCAAATAACGTTTAGTTTAGTCCAAATGGTATCAGGTAGGCTAAGACCGCCACGTATTATGCGCTTAATTAACGGAGTGTTACCGATAAAATGGCTTAACACACAAGCCAATGCAAACAGCCAATTAATAACCGTGGGTTTCCACTTTATAAACAGTTCATCTTGAAGATACAGCGTGGCACCGCCAAAAATTACAATAATGGCGAGCGTGGTAACATGGCTGGCTTCAAATTGACGGGTGTTAAACCAATGCCAACCGACTTGAACAAATGAGGCGGCTATCGCAACCGCTGTAGCGGCGTATAAGCCCTGCCATTTGTAGACGATAAAAAATAAAATAATAGGAAGAAAATCCGTAATAGCTTTCATATTTATACGTTTAAGCTAATAGGTCAATGCCGAGTTGTTCATGCAATTCATCTCGAAGTGGTTGATCAGCCAAGGCTTGGTTATCTAGATACGACTGAATGGTTTTTTTGTTTTTATAGTCCAAGGCTTGCGTATGTAAGGTTAAGCTTTGCTTTTTATCAAGCGATTCAATGTGTTCAAAAAGTTCAGCTCGGTTTGGCTTTTTTGTTTGAACAAGTGTGCTGCCAGCGCTATTATCCGCCGATTTTTTCTCGGCGTTGTCATTGTGAGCCAGCCTATTGTTAGCAACGTTCTTAGCGGGAACAAGAAGGTTGGACTGGAGTAAATTTGCTTGAATGTTCATTAACGATAATTGTTACAATGGCATTTGCTGATAGACCCTGATAACTATATTTTATTTACGCGTCGCAATCTAACACAATTAACATAAATGCACTATGAATCCATTACAACGATATTCGTCTGATCAAGCCAACGCGGGTTTTATAAAAGACGAGGCACAAGCAGTGGTTATTCAGCGTTTACATGATTTATATGCTGATTTATTACAACACAAAGGCGCTAAGAAAAACAAACCAACGGGTTTTTTGTCCAAGTTTTTACCACAACAAAAGTTGGCGCCGACAATGCCTAAAGGCTTGTATCTATGGGGTGGTGTAGGGCAAGGTAAAACCTATTTAATGGATATTTTTTATGATTCATTACCCTTCAAAGAAAAACGTCGCACCCATTTTCATCGTTTTATGCAAAAGGTTCATCGCCAGTTGAATGAACTGACTAATGTCAGCGATCCGTTGCAACACGTCGCTGATCAAATCGCTAAACAGAGCAAGGTACTGTGTTTTGATGAGTTTTTTGTATCCGATATAACCGATGCTATGTTGCTCGGTCGTTTGTTTGAGGCTTTGTTTGCGCGCGGCATCTGCTTAGTGGCAACCTCAAACATAGAACCCGATGGGCTCTATAAAGACGGCCTGCAACGTGCACGCTTTTTACCGGCTATTGAAGCGTTAAAAAACCATTGCGAGGTGATTAAACTTGATAGCGGAACCGATTACCGTCTGCGTGAATTGGAACAGGCAGAAATCTACCATTTTCCTTTAGACCCGCAAGCCAATGTGGTCTTGTCCGAGCTGTATCAACATATGACAGCGGCAGATATTGAGTTCGAATCAAGCCTAGAGATAGAAGGGCGAGTCATTCCCGTTAAACAGTGCGCCGAAGGCGTGGTGTGGTTTGATTACAGCGTGATCTGCAATATTCCACGCGGTGCCGCCGATTATATTGAGGTCTCACGTTGTTTTCATACCGTCCTTGTATCGGATGTGACCATTATGGATGACTTAACAAACGACCTGGCGAACCGCTTTATTAACTTGGTCGATGAGTTGTATGCGCATAATGTTAAGCTGGTTTTATCCGCAGAAGTGCCGGCAGAGCAGTTATATCAGGGTAAAAAACTCGCTTTTCCATTTGAACGTACAGTTAGCCGTCTGCTAGAAATGCAATCACATGACTACCTAGAACGTCCCCATTTACCGTAAATCAGGAGAAACACAGATGGATAAACAAACCCAAACAGAAATTGAAGCAGCAGCCTTTAGACGTATTATCAAACACTTTCAAACCCATACCGATGTGCAAAATATCGACTTAATGAACCTAGCTGACTTTTGCCGTAACTGTTTTTCTAAATGGTATATGGCCGAAGCCAACGAACGAAGTGTCAACATAGATTACGACGCCGCGCGTGAAGTGGTGTATGGCATGCCATTTAGTGAATGGAAGGGCAAGTACCAAAAACCCGCTACAGCCGAACAGTTAGCGGCGTTTGAAGCCGGTGAAAAAAGGCGAAAGGGCGAATGAATCTTTAGGCATGAGCTGCGCGTTTTTTGCGCGTGGTGTTGCGTTTTTTTAGGCGGGGTTACTGCGTGGGTAGGGTAGGCTAACAACGATCTCAAGGAGTAATAAAAAAGTCAACCAGACTAAGCCCCTTGAACCGTTGATTGTTTTCTATGAATGGCTGCTTATTAGCCTTTCTCGTCGCTTGCTGGCATAGCTTGATCGTTTTGCTGTTCAGTCTCATCTACCCCTGCTTTTTGTAAGCGCTTTTCTTCCTTCTTTTTCTTTTTGGCGATCTCTTTCTGGCGCTTTTCAAACGCGTAATTAGTTTTAGCCATGGTTACTATCTCCTACGTAATTCTAAGATTGGAAGCGGTATGATACGGTATTTAGCAAATGATTGGGTTCTTCATCGTATCTATCACACCCCAAAGCCACAAGAAGTCGTTAAATCGATAGCGCAGAGCCAGCTAAGCGGTGCAACGTTATCAATTAAGTGGAACCGAGTTGTTTAGGTTTGGGCCTGATTATCGTGTTAGGGTTTATTTATAAACCAACGGACGCATTATTAGTGCAGCGTTTTGCACGTTGTTTCGATTAAGTCGATAAGTATTCGTTCGACTTTACTGCCACCAACACCAATGCGCGCTTCTGGGGTCAGGCTTGCCAAGGTTTGTGCTGAACGCTGATAGTTGCCGGTCACAAAATCGCTTAATGATGACACCAATGCCAGTGATACATCACGATTTGTCCCATCGGGTGCGGCAGAGATAGTTTCTTCACAGCATTTAAGGCCCTCTGTATCGCCTGCCGTGGCGTATAGGCTAGCCACGTGAAGTGCGATAAAAGGATGCCCGATCATTCCCCAGACGCGTTCAATTAGCTTATGTACATCATCGTCCAATGGGTGTGTTTGGCCCGTTTGCAGATAATCCCTAAGCAAAAAGCCGCCACAATCAGCCAGCGTAAGAATGGGGCCGCATGTAGTCGTTGCTGGCGCACAAAAGGCAAGGTAACGTTGCATGGCGGCGTCACGATTACCCATTTGCCATTCGGCCAAGGCCAGATGCCATTGCACGTGCCCATACATTTGTCCCTTACGAGCGGTAGACTCATGTACCTTCAGCCAGTCCTTTAGTAGTGTTTCAGACTCTTCGGCTGCGCCAGCATCATGCAGCATATGCGCTAAACCATGGATAGAATAGAGTGATTGAGGTCGAATCGCCAAAGCGCGTTCAAGAAGGCTGCGTCCTCGCGTGTATTGTCCAGCTTCACTCGCTGCAAAGCCTAAGCGTGCAAGGAATGCCCAATCGTTGCCTAATGCACCCTCAACGGATTCGAAAACATTCAGCACGGTTTCCAGTTTTTTTGGCCCGTCGTAAAAAAACATATTCCCTGTTAATTTGGCGATCACTAGTAAGTCAGCAGGTGTTGTTTCGATATAGGCCAGTGCCTTAGCTTGGGTAGCGCTAGGCTGGTCAATCAAGCCGATAAGCATATTAATATGCTCACGTTCCCAGTCGCTTACATTCAACGATGTCTGCGCTGCTAGTTCCCGGTAAACGTGAGCATCAGGTTCGCCCGTGTCTTGAGCCACGTAATAACGCGCTGCTGCCACTAAGGCAAAATCCTTATCCAGCTCAAGCGCTTTATCAAGGGTTTCTGCTGCGCCAGATTCTGATCTTAGAATTAAATCGACGGCATCTTGGTATAGATTGGCCGCTTTAGAGGAATGACATGTTAGCGTGTTGCCGGTACGTGTTTCGAGCATAAAAACCCTTTTAAAGTAGTTGATCCACCACCTTGGCCTACAAATAAGACCAAAGCAGGCGTTAATTAAGTTTACAAGTATTTACGATAGCATATCGTCCGTAGTAGAACAGGCGCTAACTATTCTCTTTATGTTTATACCTAAACCAAGCCGTTTGGCGAGCGAATGTTAAATTGTTGGCAACTAACGGTTCAGCAACTCAGTATTCGTAGGGTATTGTTCCAGTAGTTCAACCAGTTTTTTTGCCGCTTCTACGGGTTTTAGACTAGATAGTCCTCGACGTAACAGCCTGATCTTGTCGATATCTTTGGGATCTAGAAGCAGTTCCTCACGGCGGGTGCTACTTTTAGCAATATCCATTGCGGGAAAAACTCGCTGCTCCGCAATCTCCCGCGATAACACGATTTCCATATTACCCGTACCCTTAAACTCCTCAAATATCACCTGATCCATCCGGCTTCCGGTATCAACGAGTATGGTCGCTAAAATGGTCAGTGAGCCACCATTTTCAATATTTCTAGCCGCACCAAATAGTTTGCGCGGCATTTCCAAGGTTTTAGCATCAATCCCGCCCGACATGGTACGGCCGCTGCTCTTCATGCCGGCGTTATGTACGCGCGCCAATCGAGTGAGCGAATCAATAACAATCATCACATCGTGGCCTTCGCCCGCCTGCTTACGAGCAGTGGTAAGCAGGTCATTTGCCACACGCAGGTGTTTTTTGTAATTATCATCCGAGGAGGAGGCGTGTACCTCTGCTGGCACGTTACGTTTAAAATCCGTCACTTCTTCTGGCCGTTCATCAATAAGCAAGGCATACAGTTTTATCTTGGGGTACGCTTCGCCTATCGCTTGGCAAATATGTTTTAAAACAGTCGTTTTGCCGCAGCCCGGTGGCGCAACAATCAAACCACGCTGGCCCAGCCCAATAGGCGAGATCAAATCCATCGCCCGTGCAGTCAGTTGTTTAGAGCCTAATTCAAGCCGCACAAACTCATTAGGGTTAATCGCTATGCCATTAGAAAAGCCTGCTTCTGGGTTATCTTGGGGTGTCTCTTTAATCGCCTTAGCGACGCGTTTGGTTTTTACCTTTAAAGATAATGTTTTTTTCGTCATGGTGTCGCTTTATAGCGTTAGATAATTACGTGTTTTGATGTGTTTACAGCCGTTAGCGGGCAGGGGAGTCAAGCGTGTCCTGTCCTAGTGAATGTTGTGTAGGGTGAAAACTAATTGAGTCGCTGCTGCCAGTTACCCTTATGTTCTTTTGTACAGTTTTCTTCGGTATCAAAGCGTACCGTCTGCCGACTATCGTTGATGTATATAGCTATAGAAGCCAGCTTATTTTTGATTATTACACGCAAGTCGTCTACATGGGTATTTGATAGTTGTTCATTTGTATCAAACACACAGGTGATGGACAGTGACGCAGGGATGTTTTGATAATCGACACGGTGCGTCAGCCACATAAACCCGTCATGTTCTTCTAAAGCCTTATCACAAACCTCAGTCAAAGCGCCTCTAATGGCATTGTCTATTTTTTTGTCGGTCTTTTTCATCTCGAAATATTGCTTAACGCTTTACATAAGGGGAACGAGTTTTTTTGCGTCTCATGCAAAATCACTCGAACTGATCCTTCTGATGTCTTGATTTTTTAGGCTGCTTCAATAGTTAGTTTTTTCACTTTACTAAGGTCGATGTTATTTCTTGCATGCCAAAGATTGTAAGAGTCTTGCATAGAAAGCCAGCTTTCAGGCGAGCGACCAAGTGTTTTAGAAAGCCTTAAAGCCATTTCAGGTGAAATATTGCTTTCAGCATTTATTAAGCGATTAAAGGTTGAAGGAGAAACCAATAATTTCTCAGCAACCGTACGAGAGCTGATCTTAAAGGGGGATAAATATACCTCTTTAATGAACTCTCCCGGGTGAGGTGGGTTATGCATAGTCATTAGTGATAATCCTCATAGTTAACGATATAAATATTTCCATTTTCGAATTTAAAGGTAACTCGCCAATTACCATTGACTGTTACTGACCATAAGACTTTTAACTTACCTTTTAGTAGGTGAAGTTTAAAACCTGGGATGTCCATATCATCTATTTCTTGAGTGGAATCCAGCGCTATCAATATCATACGTAGCTTGCTTTTATGCGCATTTTGGATGCCTGCCGTGCTACCCGATTCGTAGAATTTTTGCAGCCCTTTGTGCTTAAATGAAATGATCATAAGCCGATTGTAGCGTATTGCGCGTCACGCAACAATAAGACAGGAAGACTTTTGATTTTAATGTTTAGCAACCTAAATGTCAGATACTACCCTAAGCTACTTTCGCTTTTGGCCTAGGAGTTTTTACTCTGACCCCAAATATAGATATTGAGCTGACCCTAATTTACTAGACACTTCCTAAGCTTTTTGAGCAGACGCCTTCAGTATGTCATCCAGTATTTTTTCTAGTTGATTGATGCTATTGCACTGCTTAACGATATGGCAGTACGGCTTATAGGCCAGCATTTCTGAATCGCCGGTGCCCCAAAAGTTTTTATGCTCGGGGTTTAACCAAATAACGCGTTTAGCTCGTTGGTAGAGCAGCTTCATTACCTCGGTTTGTGGCGCTAAATTGTTATTACGCGCATCACCTAAAATAATTACCGTGGTTTTATTATCCACGTGTTCTAAATAGTCCTTTTTTAGGTCGAGTAGGGTGCTGCCGTAATCTGAGCCGCCCATACCGTAGTCGTGGCTTATTTTTTCTATCGCTTGTTGTACGGGGAAGCGTTCAAATATATCGTTCACGTCGATTAGGCTATTGGTAAACACACTGGTGTCGATGCGATCTAGCACGTCGCTTAGGCTGTATAAAAACAGTAATAAAAAACGGGAATACGAGGCGACCGACGGGCTAATATCACACAGCGCTAAAATGCGCGGTTTGTCGATGACTTTGCTTTTCCAATATATTTTAAACATGGCGCCGTCATAGGCCATGTTTTGGCGTAGGGTCTTTCTAAAATCCAGATGGCCTCGATCTTGCCGTTTGCGCTTTTTTGAATGGATGCTGCTTAAGCGTTTAGCCATTTTGCGTACAATTTTAACCATTACCTCAAAATCACGCTTTTCAATATTGGACAGGCGGCTTTCTTTTAAGAAGGACTCATGAATGTTTTGTGAGGCGGTTTTGCCGTACATGGCCAGTTGCTGTTCAACAAAATTACGCACTTCTTCAAACAGGTATTTTTGTCCGCTGCGTAATTGGCCGGCTAAGGCGCGTTCTGCTGGGCAATCACCACTGGCGAGTTGGGCTATTTCGCTGTTCAGCTCGTTTAGCCCCATTTTATTCATGATTTTGCGGGTATTAATGCCTTTTTGGGTAAACAGCCATATATCGGTGATATTGGCTTCCCGCGCGGCTTTTTTCATCGATTGCGCGAGTTTGGCTTTATCGTGTTGCAGTAATATTTTTGCCAGTTCTAGCTCGCCGTTGTACTCGGCCGCTGGTTCTGGCGGTTCTGATGCGATAGCACTGGCTGTTTCCGTTTCTTCAATCAACGCATCTTTTTTAAAGGTATTGAACGAAAAGTACTGATCAAAACACTCGTTTAAGGTGTTTTTTTCATCCAGGGTTTTAGCCAGTGATAAGGCGAGGGTATCCTTTAGAATACCTCGATTAGCATAACCCACCAGTTGTACGGCTTTACTGGTTTCGATACTGTCGGCAACGGAGACCTTTACCCCCGCCGAACGGACTACCTTAAAAAAATCTTCGAGTGTTTGTTGCATACGACTGGGCGCTTATTGAGCCTTGGCTTTTTTAATAAATTTTGCGGCTTGTTCGTTAACGGCGGCTATGTCGTCCTCAAATTTTAAAATAACGTTTAAGGTGTCTTTAACCATTGCGGTATCTAAATGCTCGGCGTGCAACAGCAATAAGGTTTTAGCCCAATCGATACTTTCGGCCACAGACGGCGCTTTTTTAAGGTCTAGCTCGCGTATTTGTTGAATAAATGAGACCACTTCTTTAGTCAGGTTGGCCGACAGCTCGGGTACGCGTTTATGAAGAATGCGGCGCTCCAGCTGCTCGTCTGGAAAGTCGATATGCAGGTGCAAACAGCGGCGTTTTAAGGCGTCGCTCATTTCACGGGTGTTATTACTGGTTAAAAACACCAGCGGCTTTATTTTTGCCTTTAAGGTGCCCAGTTCAGGAATGGATACTTGAAACTCGGATAAGATTTCAAGCAGAAAGGCTTCAAACTCGTGGTCAGACTTATCGATTTCATCAATCAATAAGACGCAGCCGTGCTCTTCTTGCAGGGCCTTATATAAGGGCCTGGGCTCTAAAAAGCCTTCAGAAAAAAACAGGTCTTCATGGTTTTGTAGCTTAACCATCGATTGGCTTAAACCCACGGCGCCATCGAGCACATCGCCGAGTTTATCTTTCAGCAATTGCGTGTACAGCAACTGTTTGCCGTATTTCCATTCGTACAATGCTTTGGACTCGTCCAGCCCTTCGTAGCATTGCAATCGCACCAGCGGCACGCCTAAAATCTCGGCGGTTGTTTTGGCTAATTCGGTTTTACCAACCCCGGCAGGGCCTTCGACCATGATCGGTTTTTGTAGGTTGTGTGCAATGTAAACACAGGTGGCTATTTGTGTATTACAAATGTATTGGTGGCTCTCAAACTCTTGTTGAATCTCTTTAACCGATTGAAAACGGGTGTCGTATAAATCTTTCATTTTGTGTCCTATGTAAGCTCTTGCTGTCGATAATGTATGGCTAAGTTAATCTGTTTAATCTTGTTCACTGATTGGGCGATATTGCTCAGTACCTCGATGTCCTTAATCAGCCGTTTGATGGCGTCATTGAGCGGCTGTTCTGCGCTCAGTTGTTTGATGGTCTGGTTGAAATGCTCCACCAGTAAGCGCCCAGTAATAATCAGTGAAATAGGGTTTGTGTGCGGATTGGCTTGCTCTAATTGACTAGCCGCTTGGCTGCTAAGCACCTCGACCGACTCGGTAATGGCTAATAACTGGCCTAAGTTATCGTTGGCTATCAGTTCGGCATCGTGCGCGCATAGCTGGTCAATAAGCGATTGCATGGCACCGGCTAGTGGCGCGAGCATCATAACATCTTCGTATTCACGAAACGGTTTAGAAATGTCGTCAAAGGCCTTACCGATATCACCTAAAATATGCGAATCGGGCAGTTCGCAATCGTCAAGTAACAGGGTGCAATGGGTCGATGGTTTTAAAGCATCAAAGCCGTGCAGTGGGCTAATGCTTAGGCCTTTGCTGTCCTTGGGCACAATAAAGGCGGTAAATTGCTTACGTTTATCAACCACGTCAGTTATTGCAAACACAATAAAAAACGCCGCGTTTAAGCCGTTGGTGACGTAGGTTTTTTCACCATTAAGGCGGTATGTATCGCCGACTTTATCAGCGCGCGTGTTGAGGTGTTTGGGGTGCGCGCCCACCTTGGGTTCGGACACGGCCAAGGCGGACAGCGTGTTACCGGCTATTAAATCGGCCAAATAGGTGTCTTTTATCACGCTATTTTCACACTGCGCGATTATTTCGATAAGCCGCTGTTGGGCTAGCCAGGTCATCGCCAGCCCAGGCAGCCCCGACTGATGGCTTAAGTATGCGGCGGCTTTAACTATCTCGGTATAGGGGTAGGTTTGCGTGTTTGTTGGCGTACTGAGCCGCGGGGTGAGTATTTTTTCATCCGCCATACGTTGCCATAGCGCGTTGGCTAAACGCGCACTATCAAACGACAATAACTCAGGTTCTTGCCGTAACAAGTGGGCAAGTGTTGTTGCGAGCGAAGGCGCTTTATCGTTTAGCTTAGTCATACCTTGATCGGCTTCTAGAGCGCAATAAACTTATTCATCGGTGTCTAAAAAAGCCGGTGCGGTATACAGGTGAAAGCCATGGTAAGGCTTGCAGTTTTTATGCTCTGGTACAGGCCAGTTTTCTTTAGCCAGCGGTAAGCCGCCGTCTACGTCCATGGTGTGGCCAGTAATATAGGCGGCGCCGTCAGACAGTAAATACACAATGGCCGATGATATTTCTGCCTCGGTAGCTTGGCGTTTCATCGGTACTTGGTGACGGCGCTTTTTCAGCTTTTGCTTAAAGTCGTCCGGGTAGGTTTCCATACCACTGGATGCCACAGAACCGGGTGCAACGGCATTAACACGAACGCCTGAGTGCACCCATTCCAGTGCGGCGGTTTCGGTCAGGTTAATCATGCCTGCACGGGCAGCGCCGGTATGTCCCATATGTGGCATACCGTGGGCGACACTGGCAACGATGTTTACAATAGAACCGCCGTGTTGCTTCATGTACATATTGTAGGCTTCACGCATCATGTAAAAGCCGCCGTTAAGGTTATTGCGGATCACCGCGTCCCAACCGTTATCGCTGATGTTTTCCAGCGAGGAAGGAAATTGTCCACCGGCATTATTCACCAAGCCATCTAAACGGCCGTGTTTGTCGAGGATCAGCGTTAAGGTATCCCTAATCGCCTGTGAGTCTCGAATATCCATCGAGTAATAATCGCAAGGGTAATCTTCGGCCTGCAGCTCAGCGGCGACATTTTTTAGTTTGTCGATATTACGGCCAATTAACACCACGTGCGCGCCTAGGGCAGCTAATTCGTGGGCTGTGCAACGACCAATGCCGCTGCCGGCACCGGTAACGATAATGACTTTATCTGCGAATAACGTAGGTTTATAAATGGATTGGTACATGCCGTGGCTCCAAAAAGCTGAATAAATATTAGGGTTAATTCTATCGCAAAATGATTAGCCTAAGGAATTAATCTAACAGTTGTTAGTTCGAGTAATTTTTGTTTATACTGAGGGCCTCAATAAAACAACGAAGGGTTGATTAAGTCATGCTGTTTACTCAAGAACACAATATGCTACGTGAATCGGTAGCAAAATTCGTCGAACGAGAAATTAATCCCCATGTAGATGAGTGGGAAGAGGCCGGTATTTTTCCTGCGCATGACTTGTTCAAAAAAATGGCGGATGCCGGCTTTTTGGGTATCAACAAAGAAGAAAAATGGGGCGGTTTAGGGTTGGATTATTCCTATGCCTTGGTTTTTGCCGAAGAAGTGGGGCGTATTAAGTGCTCCGGCATTTCCACCGCCATTGGCGTACAAACCGATATGTGTACCCCGGCATTGGCCAATTATGGCAGCGATGAGCTTAAACGAAACTTTCTTGCCCCGGCTATTGCCGGTGATTCGGTCGGTTGTATCGGCGTCAGTGAAGAAGGCGCCGGGTCTGATGTGGCGTCGATTAAAACGAACGCACGACGGGTCGGTGATGAGTACGTCATTAACGGCAGTAAAATGTGGATTACCACCTCTACACAGGCCGATTGGGTGTGCTTATTGTGTAATACCGGCACCGAGAATGCGCCGCATAAAAATAAATCACTGATTATCGTACCGCTTGATGCAAAAGGGGTTACCCGTGGTAAACGCCTGAAAAAACTTGGCGCCCACAGTTCTGACACCGCGCCCCTATTTTTTGATGACGTTCGAGTGCCTGTTAGCCATTTAATCGGTGAAGAAGGGCAAGGCTTTATTTACCAGATGAAGCAGTTTCAAGAGGAACGCTTTTTCGCCATGTCCAAATACCTCAGCCAAATACACGATGCGATAAAAGTGACGGTGGAATACACCAAGCAGCGTAAAGCGTTCGGCAAGCCGTTAATCGCCAATCAGGAAATTTATTTTAAATTGGCTGAAATGGAAACAGAAATTCAGGCAACCCGCGCGCTTATTTATCAAGCCTGTGAACGGTATATCTTAGGCGAAGACGTGGATATGCTAACGTCAATGGCTAAATTTAAAGTCGGCGCATTAGGCCAAACAATTCCTTCTGCCTGCTTACAATATTGGGGCGGACAAGGCTTTATGTGGGACAACGTGATTAGTCGGATCTTTCGTGATACCCGCTTGTGTTCCATTGGTGGCGGGGCGAATGAAGTCATGCTAGAAATCATCTCAAAACGGATGGGCATTCACCCATCATCTTTAAAGTAAAAATCTTATGGCCGTTATCCAAACTAAAGTTAATACGCAAACTGATTCGTATAAAAAGAACCGTGAAGAACTGCTTGATCTAATAAGTAAAATCAATGAGTTGGAAGACAAAGTTCATCTATCTTCTAATAAAAAAGCCGCCTTGTTTGCAAAGCGAGGGCAGTTATTACCCCGTGCCCGTTTACAGCTTTTACTTGATCCAGGTGCTAGTTTTATTGAATTAAGCACCCTGGCTGGATTCGGTCAACATGATGATGACGGTGAGGACAATGTATACGGTGCCGCGATCATTGTCGGTATTGGTTTTGTAGAAAATACACGTTGTATGGTTTACATCAATGATGCAGCGATTAAAGCCGGTACCAATATGCCGCACGCTTACGAAAAATTACGCCGTGCGCAAGAGATTGCTAGAGCAGCGAGGCTGCCGTTTATTTGTTTAGTGCAAAGCGGTGGGGGTAACTTATTACTGCAACACTTGGGCTTTAATCTGGCAGGGCACCGCTTTAAGTCGCAAGCAGAAGCGTCCGCAGCGGGCATTCCACAGATTACCGTTGTGCACGGTGCATCTACTGCTGGTGGTGCTTATATCCCGGGGATGTCTGATTACGTGGTGATGGTAAAAGACAAGGCGCGCGCCTATTTAGCGGGGCCGCCGTTATTAAAAGCAGCGACCGGTGAAATAGCCGAGGAAGAAGAGCTGGGCGGCGCAGAAATGCACGCAAGAGAGTCAGGTCTGGCTGAATACTTAGCCGAGGATGATGCGCACGCGATTGAAATGGCACGTGAGGTGGTTAAAAGTTTGCATTGGAATGAACGCCTACCACTGAGCCAAGCTACACCCTACAAAGAACCGCGTTACGATATAGACGAGTTGTGCGGTATCGTGCCGGTTGACTATAAAAAGCCTTATGACTGCCGCGAAATTATTGCGCGATTAGTGGATGATTCTGATTTTGTTGAATTTAAAGCCAATTATGACGGCTTTACGATTTGCGGCTTTGCAGAAATTGAAGGTCAGGCCTGTGCCTTTATCGGCAATAACGGGCCAATTACCAATAAGGGCGCGGCAAAATCCACGCAATTTATACAACTGTGTTGCCAAGCCAATAAACCGATTATTTTCTTGCAAAATACCACCGGTTTTATTGTCGGTGTGCAGCATGAACAGCAGGGGATGATTAAAAATGGCGCCAAGTTAATACAGGCGGTGGCCAATGCAACAGTACCTAAAATAACGCTGAATATTGGTGGTGCCTTTGGTGCCGGCAATTACGCCATGTCGGGGCGCTCGTTTGAACCGGAGTTTTTGTTCGCATGGCCCACTAATACCTTAGCGGTGATGGGCGGCGAGCAAGCGGCAACTGTTATGTCGATTGTTTATGAAAACAAGCAAAAAGCCAACAATCAACCGATTGATGAAGCCTTTACTGCCAAGCGGCATCAAGAGATTATTGACTATTATGGCAAGGTATCGTCGGCGCTGTATTGCACCTCTGTGGTGTGGGATGAAGGGATTATTGACCCACGTAAGAGCCGTCGTTTATTGGCGGAGTTACTCGATATTGTGGTGCGTGGTCGGCAAACGCGGTTAGATTCAAACACCTTTGGCGTCGCGAGAATTTAATATGCTTACTTTACCGAAGACAGAGATGTTGTTGCTAACATCAACGGCGGGTCGTTTGTTTATTACCCTCAACCGGCCTGAACAACGCAATGCGATGAATAACCAGATGGCTCAAGAGTTACACCAAGTCGCTGATTTTTTAGCCAGTACAGACGACATTAGGGTCGTTATTTTAAGAGGTGCTGGTGGCCACTTTTGTGCCGGCGGCGATATCAAAGAACGTAAAAAACAAACCGATTCAGCAACGCCAACGTCGGATCCGGCACGCGATCGGAATGTGCGTTCGGGCCAACTATTTAATAAATTCTGGAACTTACCGCAAACCTTTATTGTGGTGGTGGAAGGGGCCGCTATGGGCGGTGGTTTTGGTTTGGCTTGTTTAGCCGACTTAACGCTGGTAAGCAAAGATGCAAAACTCGGCATGCCGGAAACAACCTTGGGTATATCACCCGCGCAGATTGCGCCTTATGTGGTTAAACGGATTGGCTTAACGCGGGCTAAGCAAATGGCACTAACGGCGGAGCGGATCAATGGCGAGCAGGCATGTCAAATAGGCATAGCACAATACTTAGCCGACACTAATGCAGACTTAGATGCATTGCTAGAAACGGTATTACAGCAGGTCGAACGCTGTGGACCTAAAGCTTGTGCAGCGACTAAAAAAATCATGCAGCAGGTGGGCCAATTGGATGATGAAACAATGATTAATACCTCAGCTGATATTTTTTCAGAATTAAATAAACAAAACGAAGGCCGTGAAGGCCAGCAAGCTTTTGTTGAAAAAAGAAAACCGATTTGGACGGTAGCTAAATGAATGATTTTAATACTTTATTGATCGCCAACCGTGGTGAAATTGCGGTTCGAATTATCAAAACGGCTAAAAGTATGGGCTATGAAACGGTCGCTGTTTTTAGTGAAGCCGATCGTGAAGCCTTACACGTATCCTTAGCCGATAAAGCCATATGCATTGGTGCGTCCAGTGTGGATCAATCCTATCTTAATATTGATCATATTATTAACGCGGCTAAGCAAACGGGTGCTGATGCGATACACCCGGGGTATGGGTTTTTATCGGAATCGAGCGAGTTTTCTCAACGCTGCCTGCAAGAGGGCATAGTCTTTATTGGCCCGACAGCGGAAGCGATTTCTTTGATGGGCAATAAAACCCTCGCACGGCATAAAATGATCGATGCTAATGTGCCCTTGGTGCCAGGCTACGATGGCCCATCAGAAGACGACCAACGCTTACAACAAGAAGCTGATCGGATCGGTTACCCAGTGATGGTTAAAGCTGCTGCTGGTGGGGGTGGTCGAGGTATTCGCTTGGTTCGACAGGCGGACAAGTTACAAGCAGAAGTTGAATCGGCCAGAGCAGAAGCCTTGAGTAGCTTCGGTTCGGCTGAATTATTATTGGAAAAGTGTGTTGAGAATGCACGGCATATCGAAATACAAGTGTTTGCCGACAAAGCCGGCAATACCGTGTACTTAGGCGAACGTGATTGCTCGATGCAACGACGTAATCAAAAGGTTATTGAAGAAGCGCCCGCGCCAATAATGACCCCAGAACTACGCGAACAAATGGGCGAAGCGGCCGTGTCGGCTGCCAAAGCAGTTAACTATGTTGGTGCAGGTACGGTTGAGTTTTTAGTCTCACAGCAACAAGATTTTTACTTTTTAGAAATGAACACGCGCTTGCAAGTTGAGCATCCGGTGACTGAGTTTATTACCGGTTTGGATCTGGTCGAATGGCAGTTGCGCGTTGCCGCGGGTGAAAACCTGCCGTTACAACAAGATCAAATTGAATACCAAGGGCACGCCATAGAAGTACGTCTGTATGCGGAAGACTGTGATGGCGGCTTTATTCCCCAAACAGGTACGGTGCTTGAGTGGATTACACCACAAGGCCCCGGTATTCGAATGGACGAAGGGATTGTTAAAGGCCAGCAAATCAGCCCGTATTATGACTCGATGCTAGCCAAGCTGATTTGTTATGGTAAAAATCGCGAAGAAGCTATTAGGCGATTAAAACGGGGTTTAAAAGACACCGTACTGCTGGGTTTATCTTCAAATAAGACGTTTTTGTTAGGCTTGGTTAATGATCCGGTGTTTGCCGCAGGTGAAGCCACCACCCGCTATATTGAAGAACAGTATTTACCCAGCAAGGAAACCGATACGGCTTATTCGCCTCAGCAATCGCTTTGGTCGGTTGCCGCTATTTTATTGTCGCGTACTGTGGGGGCTACAGGCTGGCGTAGCACGGGTGTATTGAGCTGGCCGGTACGCTTAGCCTTTCAAGATGAGTTACGTGACCTGGTAGTCTCACAAGAGGGCGAAGTCTATCGTGTTGACAGTGACGGTTTTGAGTCACAAGAAATTACTATTTCGAATGAAACAAGCAGCCAATTATCGCTACAAATCAATGGGATTCGATCATCCATAAGCCTTGCTTTACAAGGGGAACAGCTTTATTTAGATGACCGATCAGAGGTGGCGTTATTTGAAAAACGCTCATTTTCAGAAAAAACCAGCAACGAAGAATTAGGCGCTAACTTAGTGGCCCCAATGAGTGGCCGGATTGCCGATATTAAAGTGAGCGTCGGTGATACGGTCAATAAAGGCGATTTATTGGTGGTTCTCGAGTCGATGAAAATGTTTCAGGAGCTAACCGCGCAACAAGCGGGCGTGGTCAGCGACATTTATGTCAGTATTGATAAGCAAGTAGAAGTCGGTGTCGCACTGGTTGATATTGAACAACAAGAAGAGTTGGAGAAATAATGAAAACGATTAAAATTGGCGGTGCTTCGGGTTACTGGGGTGATAGTGCGTATGCAACGAAGCAATTATTAGAACAAGGTGATGTCGATTATTTGGTATATGACTACTTGGCCGAAGTTACCATGTCCTTACTTGCTAATGCGCGTTCTAAGTCGGATCAATTAGGTTATGCCACCGACTTTGTACAGCAAATTTTAAAACCCAATTTAAAACAAATTGCCGAACGTGGGGTTAAAGTTGTTGCCAATGCCGGCGGGGTTAACTTACCGGCCTGTCAGCAAGCTATTCAAGCAATTTTAGACGAACAAGGTATTCAGCTTAAGGTTGGCGTGGTCAGTGGCGATAACCTGCTGCCACGAGCCGATGAATTACGTGCTGCCGGGGTCACAGAAATGGAAACAGGGGCGGCTTTTCCTGACAAACTCGCCAGTATTAACGCCTACCTGGGGGCGTTTCCTATTGCCGCCGCGCTAGACGCTGGCGCTGATATTGTTATTACCGGCCGGGTGGTAGATTCTGCAACAACCTTGGGCGTGTTAATTCACCAATACCAATGGTCGTTGGATGCGTACGATAAATTGGCGATGGGCTCATTGGCCGGGCATTTAATCGAATGTGGTTGTCAGGTGACCGGCGGTAACTTTACCGACTGGCAAGACAGCTGTGAAGGTTGGGCTGATATGGGCTACCCGATTATTGAGTGCGAGTCAGATGGTCGTTTCGTGGTGACCAAAGCAGAAGGCACAGGTGGTTTGGTGTCAGAATTTACTGTATCCGAACAATTGGTGTATGAAATTGGCGACCCACAAGCGTATTTTTTACCGGACGTGGTGTGTGATTTCGCCTCAGTGAAGTTAACGCAACAGGCGGAAAACAGGGTCCTTGTTGAAGGTGCAATAGGCCACCCTGCAACTAAGCAGTACAAAGTATCAGCGACGCACCTAAATGGCTATCGCGCTACGTACACCCAATTATTGACCGGCATTGACGTTATTAAAAAAGCTGAAACCACGGCCGACGCTATCTTAGCGCGTTGCGAACAATTATTTAATGAATTGGGTTATGGCGCATTTGCAGACAGTTCGGTAAATTTATTAGGCGCAAATGCCTTATGGAATCCGACGTATTTTAGCGCCCCAACAGCGATACAAGAAATTGTTTTACGTTTGGCTGTACGGCATAAAAATCGTGATGCGGTGGCACTGTTCTCGCGTGAAGTGATGGGGGTTATTTTAAATATGACCGGTGGCCGCTGTGCTGCCGGTGAAGCAGGTCGCCCTAAAGTATCGCCGGTTATCAGCCTGTATTCATTTTTATTAAATAAAGATCAGGTGAAAGCTTGTGTTGAGGTGGATGGAAAGACTATTGCTTACCAACAAACGGCGGGCAAAGATTTTGATACGAACGCTATTAAGCGAACAGCCTTACCCTCGCTAACAAAACAAGCAGCCACCAAACAAGTACCGTTAATTGAATTAGCCGTAGCGCGCAGTGGCGATAAAGGTAACTTTGCCAATATCGGCGTGATCGCGCGTAAGCCGGAGTACATGGCAATCATCAGCGAGAACTTGACTGAAGCACGTATGGCGCACTGGTTCTCTCATGTACTTAATGGTCGCGTTGAACGATTTTATATGCCCGGTATTAATGCCATTAACTTTTTAATGCATGATGCATTAGGTGGCGGTGGCGTTGGCTCAATGAATGTTGATGTGCAGGGTAAAACTTATGCGCAACAATTATTGATGATGCCAATTGATGTGCCTGTGGATTTAATTAAATAATAACTTATTAGGAAATACCGTATGTCTATTGCCGAGCCTATTTTATCGAAGCAACGTATTAAACAAATGCACCAGTCTAAGCATTGGTTAGATAAAACCTTATTGGATTATTTTGACGCTGCTGTGGCTCAATTTGCAGATAAACCCGCGGTAATCGCTTACCGTAAAGGACAGGCTGAAAAAGACGTTAAAACATACCAAGAACTGGCGCAATTGTCAGATCGCTTGGCGGCAGGGCTACTTAAACAAGGGGTGAAAAAAGGCGAAGTGGTGTCGTTTCAGCTGCCTAATATTGGGGAATTTGTGGTGGTTTATTTAGCCTGCATGCGGATTGGGGCGATTAGCAACCCGATGATGCCGATTTTTAGAGAAAAAGAACTCAGCTATATGTTGAGTTTTGCTGAATCTAAAGTTGTATTTGCGCCTAAGCTATTTAGAGGTTTTGATCACCAGCAATTATTACAAAAACTGCAGCCTAGTTTGCCTAAACTGGAAAAAGTCTGCATTTTGGACGATCAGGGACTCGAGGCTTTTATGGTCGATCAGGTGACGGCAGAGGATCGTAAGCAATTTGAAGACAGAGCCTTGTCACCTAATGAAGTGTTTTTATTGATGTACACCTCCGGTACAACGGGCACACCAAAAGGTGTGATGCACACCGCTAATACACACGATTATTCGGCAAGAAAATTTATCGGCAGGACACAGTTCAACAGCTCAGAAACGGTGTTTATGGGTTCCCCCACCGCACATATGACCGGTTTAATGTATGGGGTAAGCGTGCCGTTTATGTTGGGTTCTACCACGGTATTACTTGATCAATGGGATGCCGATGTTGCGTGGAAAATTATTCATGATGAAAAAGTCGCTTTTACGATGGGGGCAACGCCTTTTCTGGCAGATTTAAGCGACTCTAAGTCACTAGAGCAATGTAACCACGATGCGTTTCGACTGTTTGTTTGCGGTGGCGCACCAGTACCTCCAGCGCTTGGCCGTCGAGCCTCTCAGCGGCTCAATGTTACATTGATGACGGTTTGGGGCATGACCGAAATGGGTGCGGTGACCACCACCTTACTGGACGACCCGGAAGAAAAAGTATTCGAAACCGACGGTTGCCCCTATGACGGTACAGGGGTGCGTATTATTAACCAAGCAGGTGATTTGGTGCCGGATGGTGAAGAGGGGCGATTACAAACCCGTGGCCCAGGTAATTTTGTTGGTTACCTAAAACGTCCAGAAGACTATGATACGGATGCCGAAGGCTGGCATGAAACGGGAGATTTAGCGAAAATTATTCACAGTAAGTACATTCGTATTACCGGTCGTTCAAAAGACATTATTATTCGCGGTGGGGAAAATATTCCTGTTGCGGTAGTAGAAAATGCTTTATATCAACACCCGGCTATTCAAGACACCGCGATTGTTGCAAAACCCGATGAGCGCCTTGGTGAACGAGCGTATTGTTTTATAACCTTAAGAGAAGGGCAGGCGGTTACTTTTGAGCAATTACAAGAATACCTGTTAGAACAGGGCTTGAGTAAAAATTACTGGCCTGAATTTATTCAGATACTCGAGGCTATGCCACGTACGGCGAGTGGAAAAATACAAAAATTTAAATTACGAGAAATGGCGGCGACGCTTTAAACCATTAACTAACGAGAAGACTATGAATCCAGCACTATTAACAGATGAACAAAAAATGATCCAAGAAATGGCAGAACGTTTTGCCAAAGAAAGGCTGTATGACGGCTATAGAGAACGTGCCTTAAAACATGACCCATTGGATCGCAAATTAATTTTAGAAATGGGCGAGTTAGGCCTATTAACACCCAATATACCTGAAGAGTTTGGCGGTATTGGCGCTGGTAGTTATGTGAATGGTCTGATCTGTGAAGCGATTGCTTACAGCGACTTTAATATGAGTTATTTAAATATGACCAATCCCTTAATCAGTGATGTGATTATGCGCTTTGGTTCTGAGGAAATGAAACACGAGGTGTTACCCAAAATGGCCTCAGGTGAACTGATCTCAGCCTTAGGCTTAACCGAGCCTCGTGGCGGTTCAGATGCCGGTAACCTTATTTTAAAAGCGGAACGCACCGATACAGGTTATCTGTTAAATGGCGAAAAAACCTCGATGACCTATGCCAAGCAGGCTGACAATGTGTTGATGTTTGCAAGAACGGGCACAGTTGAATCTGGCCCTTATGGTGTCTCTGCCTTTTTGGTGGACTTGAACCTGCCGGGTGTTAGCCGCACAGAGTTTGAAGATATTGGTTGTAAACCTGTAGGCCGTGGATCGGTGTTTTTTGATAACGTTGAAATCCCTGCCTCGGCGTTAATCGGCAATGAAAACGAAGGCTTCACCAAGATTATGGTTGGCTTTGACCTTAGTCGGGTATTGATCGCCTTGCAATGTATTGGTGCGGCGCAGGTGTCAGTGGATGAAACCTGGCAGTACGTACAAGAACGTGAAGCCTTTGGCTTACCGTTAGTTAAATTTCAAGGTGTTTCATTCCCCTTAGCCGAACACGAGAGTATGCTGCAAAGTATGCGGGCGTTAGCGTACCAAACCTTAAATCTACGCGATGGTGGGCATGTGCACACCAGTGAAGCTGCGATACTAAAATGGATGGGGCCAAAATACTCCACTGATATTATTCAAAACTGCCTGTTACTGAACGGTCATTACGGTTACACCACTGATTTGCCGATTCAGCAGCGTATGCTCGACGTGATGGGCCTACAAATTGGTGACGGCACAGCACAAATTATGAAATCTATTATTGCACGTGAAAAAGTAGGTAAGATTGCTCTGCAATATAAATAAAAAGGGGCATTTCTGATGTCACTATGATTTATTAAAAATCATAGTGACTAGCAATGCACTCGACGCCAAATAGTATCAAGAAGAGATAAAATGCTTTTGCCTAAAGAAATAAACCTTGAGTTTCCGGAAACCATCGACAGTATTCATAATTACTATGAACACTTGGTTTTAGATAAGTTGGTGAGTCTAAATAAAAGCGGCGATATCGAAGCGGGCGATATTTCCGACGTTGCTTGTGTAGCATTAAATAGTTTACCCCCTCGCTACGTGCGTTACGACGTTGATATGGCGTTTTATCTATCTCCCTACGAATACCAGGAGATCGAAAACAAAATTGATGGTGCGGTCAGTAAAGCAATTAAATTTGTGAAAAAACACGCGGCACGCAATAACCGCATGGAAAATCAGGGAGACTAGGTAGCGGGTTTTTTTTTAATTGTTAACTAGCTTTTTAACTCATCAATTAAACGAAAGCTTTGTTTGATGCTACAAAAATAACAAGGGCTTCAAGCCTACAATAATTAACTATGAGCGATACGAATCCACTTTATCAAATCACCTCAACAGCTGTTGATCATTTGCCAGCGAAGTGGCAAAACAAGCAACGGCAGCAGGCGGCAAAACATGCGCGTGAATTAGACGACATATCAGCCGACCATTATTGGCAGTGGGTTGCTGAACAATTTCGCTGGACCACACCTTGGAACAGCGTTCGTGAAGGGGGGTTTCCGGATTTTAAGTTTTTCTCGGGTGGCTATATCAACGTTGCCGATAATTGCGTCGACCGTCACGCGGAGAACCCGGCGCTATTTAATAAAGCAGCTATTATCTGGCAAGGTGAGCCCGTAGACGATTACCGTGAGCTGAGTTATTTAGAACTTCGAGACGAGGTTTGCCGCTGCGCTAATGCGCTTAAATCCTTAGGTGTCGAAAAGGGCGATGTGGTTGCCCTTTATATGCAAAATTTACCTGAGGCCTATGTGGTTGCACATGCGTGCAACCGAATCGGCGCCATACATACGATCTTATTCTCTGGCTTCCCTGCAGAAGCGATCGTCTCTCGACTAGAATCTGCTGAGCCTAAGGTAATTGTGGTCGCTGATAAAAGCTACCGTCGAGGACGCAGCGTAGAATTATTAAAAACCTGGCGCGAGGCAAAAAAAGAATCTCCGAGCGTACAGCACACGCTGGTTTTTAACCGTTCTGGGGAATCCTTTGAGTTGCAGAACGACGAAATTGACTATCGAACATTGTTGGATAAACAATCCATCGATTGCGCCTGCGTTCCTCTGGAAGCAAATGACCCTGCCTTTCTTGTGTTTACCAGCGGCACAACTTCTAAACCAAAGGGCGTTGTACACAGCGTAGCGGGTTTTATGATGGGTGCCTGGGCCAACGTCTATTGGCAAATGGGCGCTGATCCTGGCGATGTTTTCTGGTGTGCTACCGACGTTGGCTGGTTGACTTTTCCGATTCAATCCATTGTTGGTGGTTTAGCGGCCGGTACCACTCAGGTTTGTTACGAAGGATCGATGGATTACCCCGATCATAAGCGCTTTTATCAAATTGCTGATAAACACGAAGTTAAAAAAATAATCACCGCACCGACCTTGATAAGAATGTTAAGAGGGTTTGGTGATGAACTAGCCGCTGAATTCCCACTAACCAAGCTAAATACGATGAGCGTTCAGGGTGAACCCTTAGATGCTAGTAGTTACCAATGGACGCGGACTAAACTGGGACAAGGTGTTCCGATCATTAATGCCTATGGACAGACTGAAACTGGTTCTACCTGGACCTATCCTATCTGGGGTGTTGATGATACAAAAGCCGGTTCTTGTGGAAAGCCAGTACCGGGCTATAGGGGTAAAATTGTTGATGACCAGGGTCAGGAAGCTGAAGTAGGCGTCCGAGGACACTTAGTACTGACCGTACCCTTACCTTCAATGGCTAGAACTATTTGGAAAGACCATGAGCGCTATAAAGAATCATACTTTTCGCAATTAGCAGGTACTTATTGGTGTTCAGACGAGGGGGTTAAGGATGCAGACGGGCATATTTGGGTGTTAGGCCGCTCTGATGATGTTATCAATGTCGCCGGGCACCGGCTTAGTACCGTTGAAATTGAAACCTCAATCAGCTCACACCCGAACGTAACCGAGGCGGCCGTGATGGGTATTAATGATGAACTGAAAGGCTTATTACCCGTTGCATTTGTTTGCCTAAGTAAAGGCTGTGACCCACAGCAGGTGGCGGCAGAACTCAAGCAGAGCGTACAAGCATCATTAGGCGGTATCGCTAGTTTAGCCGCTGTGTACGTTACCAGCATGCTACCGAAAACGCGGACAGGTAAAACCGTCCGTCGTTTATTAATTGAAATTGTTCAAAGCGGTGATATTTCAAGTGACACCAGCAGTATCGAAGATATGTCGGCAATAGATGCCTGCCGAGAAGCGCTAAAATTCTAAATAAGATCGAAACCACTAAGACAGCTGTATAGTTATTAAGCGTATTAATATATTTAAGGAGAGCATATGTCAATGATCAAAACAGCCGAAAGAACATATGAAGCATCAGGTATTGAAGGTATCTCCCAATGCGGTTTGTGGGATAACGGAATGGGTGGCGGTACGGCACTGGTTCGATTAGCGGCAAATTCGTACTTCCCCGCACATAATCACCCAGGTTGGGAACAAGCACTTATGTTGAGCGGTAAACTGAAATTAGGCGATGATATCCTTGAAGCGGGCGATTATATCTTTACCGACGCGGGGGATATACACGACGCAACGGCCATAGAGGATTGTGAGCTCTTTGTGGTGACCGAAAAGGGTGTGGAAATAATCGAATAAACGGGTTTATTTTAATGAAGCATCCATCATGAAATATAAAAAACTAGGTGGCTCAGAGTTGAACGTGTCAGCAGTTGCTCTGGGTGGTAACACCTTTGGGCCGCCACGACTTAGTCTATCAGACAGCATCGCTTGCATCGGTCGGGCAGAAGAACTGGGTATCAATTTTATTGATACGGCGAATATTTACGGTGCTGGCGACAGTGAATCCTTCATTGGTAAAGCCATATCTGGAACGCGCGATAAATGGATCATCGGTACTAAATTTAATTTTTGGAATGCAGCGGAAAACGAGTCCGTAACACAGCAAATTCAACGACAGTGTGAAGAGAGCTTAAGTAAACTAAATACCGAGTATATCGACCTGTATCAATTGCACGCACCAGACCCTGCTGTCTCGATGGCAGAGGTTCTTGAGGCATTAAAAGCGTTGATCGATCAAGGAAAGGTGAGGTACGTCGGAGCCTGTAATATCTCATCCTGGCGCCACGCAAAAGCGCTTCATATGGCGCGTTCAGAGGGCCTGCCCGAGCTTATCTCTATCCAAAATCACTATAATTTAATACGCCGACACGTGGAATTAGAAACCTTACCCTATTGCGCGTCAGAAAACGTTGGCTTTATTCCGTATTTCCCCTTAGCAGGCGGTTTTTTAACCGACAAATATAATAAGGGCGAGGCTGCTCCAGCGGGAACTCGCGGTGCATCCGGTAGCCCAATAGTAAGGCATAGCCGAAGTGCCAAAAATGAAGAAATTCAAGAACAACTTAAACAATGGTCAAAGCAACAAGGGCATACGCTGAATGAATTAGCCATCGCCTGGCTGTTACACCAACCACAGGTTACAACGGTTACCACCGGTGTCAGTTCGCCCGCTCAGGTAGAGGCCAATGTTCGCCCTAGCGAGTGGCTTTTAAGCGATGAAGAACTGAAAAGGATCGACCAGATAGCCGAGTGGGATGGAACCGACGATGCCATTGAGTTGCTACAGATCTTTTCTAAAGAAAAACGGTTCGCAAAATAACCCATAATTTAATGACGATGCTTTCATGCTGTTTAAATCCTCTATGTTTGATACTAAAATAACCCGTTTACTCAATATCAAGTACCCCATACTCGGCGGGGCGATGATGTCCATTTCTAAGGCGGAATTTGTCGCCGCCATTTCTAATGCCGGTGCATTAGGTATTCTCACTTCAGCGATCTATCAAACCGCCGAAGAATTTTCAGCGGCGATTGATCTAATTCAAGCCACCACCGATAAACCCTTTGCGGTGAATATCAATTTGTTCCCATCAATGCGACCGGTTGATAACGAGGTGTACGTTGGCATTATGATCGAGAAAGGGGTGAAGATTGTAGAAACATCGGGCCATGCAGCACCTGAAAAACTCAGTAAAATGTTCAAACAAGCGGGAATGATCTGGTTACATAAATGTGTCGGTGTCCGCTATGCAAAAAAAGCCGAATCACTGGGGGCAGATGCGATTACCGTGGTAGGTTATGAAAATGGTGGCGCTACCGGTAAATTGGACATTGGCACCTTGGTGCTGATTCCTACGGTGGTTGATGCTGTCAATATCCCTGTGACAGGCGGTGGTGGTATTGCCGATGGAAGAGGGCTGGTGTCCGTGTTGGCGGCGGGAGCCGATGCGGCGATTATCGGTAGTCGTTTGATGATGACTAAAGAATGCCCGATTCATAATGACTTGAAACACGCCTTTGTTAAGGCGAGTGAGCTCGATACAACGCTGGTGATGCGCTCCATTGGTTCTACTCATCGGGTATGGAATAACCAAGCGGCAAAAAACTGTATGGAAGCAGAACAAAACGGCGCTAGTTTTGAACAATTGCTCCCCATTATTGCCGGTGATAACGCCCGTAGAATGTTTGCCGAGGGCGATTTAACGGCGGGTTTGGTTTCGCTGAGTCAATCGGTCGGTTTAGCGCATGATATCCCTAGCGTTAAAGAATTATTAGACCGAATAATGCAGCAGGCACAACAATCAGTGCAACGTTTGAATGGTCAACTTTTAAGCCATTAAATCTATTAAAATTTACCTGTACTAAGAATTTATTCAAGAAGCTATCAAAGGAGAAAAAATGCAATCAAATAGTGTCTTATATGAACAACAAGGCGCGGTCGTTTTATTAACGTTAAACGAACCTGAAAAACTTAATGCACTGAGTGTCAATATTCGCGAGGGCTTAGAAAATTCGTTTGCAAAAATTGCCGATGACGACAGCGTAAGGGTTGTAGTGATCACGGGTGCTGGCAAAAAGTCATTCTGTGCGGGTGCCGATATTAGTACGCTTAAATTCGAACCTATGTACGTCAAAAGATTCCTTGATTCTATTCTCGACACCCTGGCGATTGGTGAGCGCTGCAGAAAACCCGTTATCTGTGCGGTTAATGGTTTTGCTTTTGGCGGCGGCCTTGAACTGGCTATTGGCTCAGATTTTATTATCGCGTCTGAAAGGGCTACGTTTGGCGTACCAGAAATCAATATAGGTCTTTTACCTGGCTTTGCGGTTGTCCGTCTGGGCGATATTATTGGCCGACAAAAAGCCAAAGAAATGAGTATGCTGGGTGAAGCCATTAGTGCACAGGAAGCTAAAGAGCTAGGCATGGTATTAGAAGTCGTGCCACATGAAGAAGTCGTTGCTAAAGCGATGGAATTAGCTGAGAAGATAGCCGCCAAACCGCAGCCAGCCGTGCAGTTAGCAAAGGCAATTTACAACCGTGAACTCGGTGGCGAAGAACTTCAATACGCAAAAGATGCGATGCCTTTCCTGTTCTTAACGGACGATGGAAAAGAGGGCGTCACTGCCTTTATGGAAAAGCGCAAACCTAAGTTTTTATAGTCAAATGCGCACTTTTTGCTAAACGATAACCGGGGCTTATTTAACCTTAAGCCCCATCGTATTAGCAATAATATTGCGTTGCATTTGCGAGGTGCCGGCGGTAATGGTGGTGCTGCGCGCATCTCTATAATGGCGTTGCATATCAAATTCCATCATATAAGAGTAGCCCCCCATAATTTGCATCCCTTGGTTGGCCACTTCGGCAAAGGTTTCTGAACCGAACAACTTGGCCTGGCTGACTTCTCGCAACGGCTGTTCACCGGCGGCCATTTTGCTAGCGGCCCGTAGCATCAACATGCGACTGGCATCGACTTTTGTCTGCATATCAGCAAGTAGGTGAGCAATGGCTTGAAAGTTACCAATGGGCTTGTTGAACTGTTTACGTTCTTTCGCGTACGCCAGTGCTTGGTCCACCACCGTTTGTGAATTACCCACATAACCCGCTGAAGTAACAACACGTTCCAGCAGCAGGCCAGACAGCATGCAGGGCCAGCCTTCATTAACCTTACCCACCCGCATGTCATCTTTTATGCGCACATCATTAAAGAATATTTCATTGGTCCCCAGCATACGACGACCCAGTGTATTGAGCCGGCGGATTTCAACCCCGGGGGTATCATAGGGCAGCATAAAGAGCGAGATGCCTTGCTGGTAGGGCACTGTGGTATCGGTCTTACAATACAGGTGAATGATGTTGTTTTTTGCGTCGGCGGCGGTAGAAAATAGTTTTTGACCGTTAATCACCCATTCATCACCGTCACGTACCGCTCGGGTACGCATATTGCCGGCATCCGAGCCAGCATCTGGTTCGGTCATTGAGATTGACATACGGATCTCGCCATTTATAACGCGTGGAATATAGTGACTTTTTTGCTGTTCAGTGCCGTGGCGTAAAATATTTAAGGCGTTAAAAATAGTCAGTGCGTATGCGCCAAGAAAGTCATAGCCTTTACGTCCGAGTTCTTCGCCAATAATGACCATATCGAGCACGCTGCCATCATAGCCGCCGTATTGTTCAGGGAAGGGTAAACCAAAAAGGCCCATATCAACCCATTGCTGATAGACTCCATAAGGGTACAGGCCGTTTTCATCGTGTTCGCGGATATACTCAGGGGTTGCGATATCATCCATCATCCGACGAACATTATCGCGTAATAATTGTTGCTCTTGGCTGAGTTCAAAATTCATGATTTAAGCCCTGCGTTGATTAAAGCTGCGACCATAACATTGTGCCGCTATGGTATTGCGTAAAATTTCAGGTGTTCCGCCACCGAGGGAAAAGCCGCGCGCGTCACGCACCATACGCTCAAGAGGATAATCGCGGCAATAGCCATAATGGCCATGTATTTGCAAGGCCTCGTTGGTAACCCGTTGTGCCATCTCATTGGCATACAGTTTAGCCATGGCGCATTCTAATGGGTCGGGGAAGCCGTTTTTAAGGTGTGTTGCTGCGCGATAAGTCATCAAGCGAGCGGCGTGCAATTGAGTGGCCATATCGGCAATTTTCCATTGGATGCCTTGAAACTCGGCAATAGGGCGGCCAAATTGTTCGCGCGTTTCGCTATACGCTAATGCCGTTTCATAGGCGCCTTGCGAAATACCCACGCACATAGCGGCATTACCCACGCGTTCTGGGCCAAAAGAGCTCATCAGACGTTTAAAGCTGGCGGAGCTTTCTGGGGTTCCTTCAACCACGATATTAGCTTTTGGAATACGTACTTGATCAAAGTGTAATTCGGCTTCTTTTACGGCACGCCCACCCATTTTACGTTCGGGTTTGCCAACGCTAAAACCCTCCATGCCTTTGTCGACCAATACTGCACCAATACCGCGTGATCCTTTGCTGTCACCAAAACGTGCAAAAACCAAGGCATGCGTTGCTTCAACACCCGCGGTGGTAAAGCATTTAGTGCCATTTAAAATATAGTCATTACCCACTTTTTTAACGTTCGTCGTCAAATCCGTTACCGCTGAGCCAGCGCCAGGTTCGCTAATGGAAATAGCGATAAGGTGTTCGCCTTTAATAAGAGCCGGTAATAAGCGTTGTTTTTGTTCTTCTGTGCCAAGCTCAACTAAGGCTTTGGCTGGGCCATTTAAATACAGTTGCGCGACCAACGCGGTGTTAAAACAGGTACGCGCAATCTCTTCTAAAAAAACGGCACCTTGGACAATGGGCAAGCCCAAACCACCGTATTGCTCAGGAATCAGCATGCCTAAATAGCCCAGTTCGGCTAACAGGTTTTTATTTTCTTCAGGGTAGATTTCGTGCTCATCCCAATGGGCGGCTTTAGCGGTGAATTCTTTTTCAGCTAAGGTTCTGACATCTTGGCGAAACAGTTCTAAATCATTATCCAATTGAAAGGAATGCATTTATATCTCCGTTAAGCGACGTCGGATCATCAAGGGCGTTTGTCCTTGCTGAACAATGTCGCCGTGTTGATTAATAATGCGTCGGGATAACACCACAATGCCGCGGTCTGGTTGGCTGGTTTCACGTTTTTCAATCACCTCGAGAACAACATGAATGGTGTCGTCGATAAAAATGGGTGCTTTAAATTTCCAGTCCATGCCGAGTAAGGCGATAACAGTGCTTGAAATACCGCTGATGAGGTTGGTTCGCGTGCTTAAACCCGAGGCAATAGACATGCCGAGTAGGCCGTGCGCCATACGCTTGCCAAAATGCGTATCTTTACAATATTCAGCATCGGTATGTAATTGAATAAAATCACCCGATATACCGGAAAAATTAACCACATCGGTTTCAGTCACTGTTCGCCCCGGTGATTGGTAAGCGTCACCAATTGTGAGGTCATCAAAATAAATGGCATCCATTATGTTTGTACCTTGTCAGTTAGCTGTCTTATTAATAGGTTCTTAAGTTGTAGCGTAATGAACTCATCTTATAACGTGTGTCTTTATTTGCTTTTAGCGGGTATTGTATAACCCATACAAGACCCGCTAAATAAACCGTTTTTAGTTGCTTTTTAGAGCGGTCATTACTGCAGACATCGTGTCATTGGCGTCGCCAAATAACATGCGTGTATTCTCTTTATAAAATAATGGATTATCAACGCCCGCATAACCGGTCGCCATACTGCGTTTTAAAACGACGGTGGTGGTAGCTTTCCATACTTCGAGCACCGGCATGCCATAGATTGGGCTGCCTTCGTCTTCAGCTGCGGCAGGGTTTACGGTGTCATTAGCGCCGATCACCAACACCACATCGGTCTCAGGGAAGTCGTCATTTAATTCATCCATTTCCAATACAATATCGTACGGAACACGCGCTTCAGCCAGCAACACATTCATATGCCCGGGTAAACGTCCAGCCACAGGGTGAATGCCAAATCGTACAGTGACCCCTTTGTCTTTTAAATAACGCGTGATTTCAGACACGGTGTTTTGTGCTTGGGCAACCGCCATTCCATAACCAGGGACAATAATAACGCTATCGGCATGGGCTAATATGTCGGCAACTTCTTCAGCGTGAATAACGATGTGTTCTTTAGGGGCTTCATCAGTGCTAGTTGAACTGACTTTTTTAGCACCAAAACCACCTAAAATTACGCTAACAAACGAACGGTTCATTGCTCGGCACATGATATAACTCAAAATCGCACCGCTACTACCCACCAAGGCGCCGACGATAATTAATAGGTCGTTAGATAGCATAAAACCGGTTGCCGCCGCCGCCCAGCCTGAATAGCTATTCAGCATAGAGATAACGACAGGCATATCCGCACCACCAATGGCCATGACTAAATGGAAACCAAGAATAAAGGATAAAACGGTCATTATGAGTAGCAGTATTAAAGCAGTTTCAGGACTCGCCGAGATAAAAAACACGCCTAAAATAAATGATGAGATGATAAGCGATAGATTTAAAAGGTGACGCCCTGGCAGTGTTAATGGTGTACTTGAAATACTGCCGCGCAATTTACCAAAGGCAACGATTGAACCGGTGAAGGTAACCCCACCAATAAAGATACCTAGAAATATTTCCACCTCATGGATGATTTTTTCTGCATGGCTAGCAAACTCAGCCCCACTTAATGAGCTGGATAAGCCAACGAGCACGGCGGCCATACCAACAAAACTGTGCAATACCGCAATGAGTTCCGGCATTTGTGTCATCTCGACCCGCGAGGCCAACCATTTGCCTATCACCAGGCCAGTAATGACCATGGTTAATAATAAGCCATAGGCGCTGACTTGGTCGCTCAAAATGGTAACTAGGATAGCCAAGGCCATACCAATGACACCGTAGAGATTACCTCGTTGAGCGGTTTCCTGGTGGCTTAAACCACCCAGACTAAGAATAAATAAAATACTTGCGCCAATATATGACGCGATCAACATACCTTCAGACATCAGTGATTTCTCTATTTTCTGAACATGCGTAACATGCGTTGCGTTACCGCAAAGCCGCCACCAATATTAATTGAAGCAATCAATACGGCGATTGCAGATAAAATGGTTATTGGGCTATCAATAGGCCCGGATATTTGCGCCATCGCGCCGATAATAATAATGCCCGAAATGGCATTGGTAACACTCATTAATGGGGTGTGTAATGAGGGTGTAACGCTCCAAACCACTTGGTAACCCACAAAGCAGGCCAACACAAAAACAGTAAAATGAGGCAAAAATGACGCGGGTGCGCTAAAGCCAATACCTAGCAACACCAAGGTGCTAATAATAAACAACGGCAGGTTGATTTTTTTAGGGCCTTCATCAATCTCGTCTTCAACGACTTTAGTTACTGGTTTCGGCGCTGGTGGTGGGGCGAGTGGCGGGGCAGGAAAGGTGACCTCGCCTTTATGTACAACCGTGGTACCACGAATAACAACATCGTCCATATCGATATTGAATTCACTGCTTTTACACAGGTCGCTCATAAGGTGAACTAAGTTATTAGCGTATAAATTACTAGATTGTGTTGCTAAACGGCTCGGTAAATCGGTGTAACCTATAATAGTGACACCATGTTTGACAACCGCTTGACCGGGTTCGGTTAATTCACAGTTACCGCCATTTTCTGCGGCCAGATCAACAATCACACTGCCTTCTTTCATTAATTCAACCATATCGGCCAAAATAAGCTTAGGGGCAGGACGTCCTGGAATTAACGCGGTGGTCACAATGATGTCGACTTCTGCGGCTTGCGCCCTGAATAAGGCCATTTCAGCGTCGATAAATTCTTTAGACATGACTTTGGCATAACCGCCTTCGCCCGTACCGTCTTCTTCAAAATCAAGCATTAAAAATTCAGCGCCGAGACTTTCAATTTGTTCAGCTACTTCTGGGCGTGTGTCGAAGGCGCGTACTATCGCGCCCATACTGGTGGCGGTACCAATGGCGGACAAACCAGCAACACCAGCGCCAATAACCATTACTTTAGCAGGTGGTACACGACCGGCAGCGGTTATTTGACCGGTAAAAAAACGACCAAAGACATTAGCGGCTTCGGTAATTGCGCGGTAACCGGCAATGTTGGCCATGGAGCTCAAGGCATCCATTTTTTGTGAACGGGAAATACGGGGTACAGAGTCAATGGCCAGTACATTACAATTTTTGCTGGCTAATTTTTTCAGTAAGTCGTCATTTTGTGCCGCCTGCATAAAACTGATTAAGGTTTGATCGGCTTTGATTAAATCGCACTCATCGAGATTGAGTTCGGTATTAAATTCGGGTGCTCTGACTTTAAAGATAATATCTGCTTGCGACCAGACTGATGCTGCATCAGGTGCAATATCAGCACCTGCTTGCCGGTAACTGTCATCGACAAAGGTGGCGGCTTGACCCGCTTGGGTTTCAACAACCACCTCAAAGCCAAGCTTTTGTAGCTTTTTAATAGACGCTGGGGTGGCAGCAACCCGGCGCTCGCCAGGGTGGATTTCTTTAGGGATTCCGATTTTCATAAAACATATTCCAGTATTTTTTAGAGAATGATAAAGGGTTGATTATTTATTCGCTTCGTTCAATAACCATGGCGATACCTTGGCCGACGCCAACGCACATGGAGATTAATGCATAACGGCCACCTGAGCGCTGTAACTGTCGTGCTGCGGTTAAGGCTAAGCGGGCACCAGAAGCGCCTAATGGATGGCCCACCGAAATGGCACCACCATTTGGATTAATGCGCGGGTCATCTTCTGCCAGACCCAATTGTTTCAAATCACCTAACACTTGGGCGGCAAAGGCTTCGTTTATTTCGATAACATCCATTTGATCTAGCGTTAAGCCTAGACGCGTTAGTATTTTTTTACACGCGGGCACGGGGCCTAAGCCCATAAGGTTAGGTTCAACGCCGGCTGTGGCCCCGCCTAAGACGCGGGCGATTGGTGTTATTTGATGTCGGGCTCCAAACTCACGATCGGCGATTAGCACGGCGCTAGCGCCATCATTAATGCCTGACGCGTTAGCGGCTGTCACAACACCGTCTTGAAATAAGCTAGCCATGTTCGACATTTTATCTAAGCTTGACTCAGCACGAGGGTGCTCGTCGGTGTCTACGATGATGGGTGGCTTGCCCCTTTTTTGTGGGATGCTGACGGCGACAATTTCTTCAGCAAAGTAACCGTTAGCTGTGGCTGCTGCCCATTTTTGTTGTGAATTAAAGGCGAATTTATCACAGGATTCACGACTGATGTTTTCGGCCTTGGCAACGTTGTCAGCGGTTTCCGGCATAGACTCATGGCCGAATTTTTTACCAATCTCAGCGTTAGGAAAACGCACACCGATAGCTGTGTCGTAAACCTGGATGTCTTTACTGAAAGCAGTATTACTTTTATTAAAAGTTAGCGGTGCTCGGGTCATGCTTTCTACGCCGCCGGCGATATAAACACTGCCTTCGCCGCAAGTTATGGCGCGCGCCGAGTCGATTATTGCGGCGAGACTACTGGCACACAGTCGATTAACCGTTTGTGCGCTAACTTCAACAGGTAAGCCTGCGAGTAGGCTGGCATAACGGGCGACATTACGGCTATCTTCACCTGATTGACAGACGCAGCCGAGGATAACGTCATCAATTAATAAGGGGTCAAATTTATTGCGTTCAACCAAGGCTTTAATCACGCCGGCAGCAAGGTCGTCAGGCCTGACGTGGGCAAGCGCGCCACAATATTTGCCAAAGGGGGTTCTAGCTCCATCGTAAATATATGCATCTAACATGACTGTTTCCTTTAATTAATTTAATTGGTAGGCGAGTTGCTGTGCGTCAGAAATCGCCTTCGCAGCATCAAGCTCGCGGACCTCATTCACGCCACCAATTCGATACAGTGCCTTGAAGGTGCTGACTAGCGAGTCGGCTAAGTCATCACGTGCTTCTTGTCCAGCACAAACAACAATTGTGTCGGCAGGTAATAATTTGGCTTCACCCCGTTGGGTAATGTGCAAACCGGCAGCATCAATTTTGTTATAACTTAAATCACCCAGGGTTTTAACGCCACGTTTTTGTAGCTCTACTTGATGAATCCAACCGGTTGTTTTGCCTAATGTGCGACCAAACTTATCAGCTTTACGTTGTACCAAGGTGATGTCGCGTATTGATTTTGTTGGCTTGGCCGGGTTTTTCAATAGGGCGCCGGGCTGTTTTCCATCAGCGTCTATACCCCAATTATTGTTAAACTCACTAACCGGGTCCGTGTTTAGTGCGTGGTGGCTCAGAAATTCAGCCATATCATAACCAATACCACCGGCACCAATAATGACAACGCGTTGACCCACCTTCTCAGGTGAATTAAAGGCCTGTTCATAACTTAATACATTAGCTTGATCGCTGCCGGGCAGGGTCAATTTACGTGGTTTGATACCTGAGGCTAGCACAACGGCATCAAAACCAGCGGCTTTAAGTTGTTGTGCATCAACACGACTATTCAATTGTAGATTGACTGCGTGCTTGTCCAGCATCACCTGAAAATACCTGAGCAACTCATCAAACTCGTCTTTACCGGGCACTTTACGTGCGAGTAATAGTTGACCACCGATACTTGCCGCCGCTTCAAATAAAGTAATATTATGCCCTTGCTTTGCTGCTTCAATCGAGAAGGATAAGCCAGCGGCCCCAGCGCCAATCACGGCGATTTTTTGTGGCCTTGTGGTTTTAGGTTTTAGCCGGTAGATGGTTTCGTGACAGGCACGTGGGTTGACCAAACAACTGACCGTCTTATTATTAAATAAGTGATCTAAGCACGATTGGTTACACGCGATGCATGTGTTGATCTCTTGGCTACGTTGTTGCTTGGCTTTGAGTACAAAGTCGGGGTCTGCAAGAAAAGGGCGGGACAGGTAAACCATGTCCGCATCACCACGTTTAATTATCTCTTCCGCTAGTTCGGCGGTGTTAATCCGATTAGCCGCAGCAACTGGTATGTTGACTGCTTGTTTTATTTTGGCGGTGGCCCAGCTAAAGGCCCCGCGTGGTACTGTCATGGCAATGGTCGGGATGGAGGCTTCGTGCCAACCAATACCGGTGTTAATTAAGTCTACCCCAGCCGTTTCAAGCGCTTGGGCAAATGATTGTGCTTCTTCAATGTTCCAACCGTCTTCAACTAATTCAAGTACCGACATGCGATATTGGATAAAAAAACCTGTGCCTAGCTTTTCTCTGATGCTGCGAACAATGCTCAACGGGAAACGTGCACGGTTTTCCAAACAGCCACCCCATTGATCGCTACGGTGATTAGTTCGTGGAGCGGTAAACTCATTCAATAAATAACCCTCAGAACCCAGTAGTTCAATACCGTTAAACCCAGCTTGTTGTGCTAAATCGGCGCAATTAACAAAATCATCAATGGTTTGTAAAATCTGCGCTTCGGTCATCGCGCTGGGTTCAAAACGATTAATGGGGGAGCGTATTGCGCTCGGCGCTACAAGGTGGTCATGTTTAGCATAGCGTCCTGCGTGTAGAATTTGCATGATGATATGACTGCCTTGTTGCTGCACTGTATCGGTGATAAGTTTGTAAGATGCGACTTGCTTTGCTTCAGTTAGCATCATCGCCCCTGGTGCAATCAAACCTTCTTCGTTCGGTGAAACACCGCCAGTGACAATAAGTGAAACACCACCCTGTGCCCGCTCTTTGTAGAATTCAGCTAAGCGACCAAAGGGATCGTCAGTATGGTCCAAACCTGTATGCATTGAACCCATAATGATTCGATTGGGCAAAGTCAAAGAACCAATTTTTATTGGTGTGAAAAGCTGTTTGAACATCATGGGAGTTTAGAATAATTGTCAATTTAAAACAGTGTAACAATCATTGGATACGATACTCAACAATTTTGACAAACTAACGCTTGTTTGGTAACTTGTAATGCTTAAAAAACACCATTTTACAGCCATTAACAGAAGGATTTAAGATGAGCACTAACGATGAACTGATTTATAACGTAGATGCGGGTATCGCCACGGTTACTTTAAATAGGCCGCACAGGAAAAATGCCTTGTCTACGGGCCTGGTTGATAAGTTAGCTGATGCCTGGAAACGAATTGACGACGATGACGCCGTAAAGGTGGTTATTTTAACCTCCACTGATTGCGGTGTTTTTTCTGCAGGCATGGATTTAAAAGAAGCGGCGGAGATTAAAAAAACTACTGGCAAAGATGTTTTATCAACCTTAAAAGACCCATTCCATCAACGTATGCGTGACTGTAAAAAGCCCATTATTGCGGCCATGACGGGTCATTTAATTGCAGGCGGTATGATGCTGAGCCTTAACTCCGATTTACGTGTTGGTTTGGCAAAAACGCGGGTCGGTATCAGCGAAGCGAAAATAGGTAGAGGCTCACCGTGGGCAGCGCCTTTAGTGGGCATGTTGCCGCAACCGCTTATTATGGAGTTGGTGTTAACAGGTGAACAAATGGCCATAGAGCGTTTTTATGACGTCGGCTTCATCAACTATTTAGAAGACACGCCGGATCAAGTACGCGCGCAGGCGAATAGATTGGCTTGTATCATCCGTGATAACGCACCGTTATCGGTGATGGCGGCGAAAGCCAGTATAAAAGCGACCATGAACCTAGGCTGTGATGAGGGTTTTAAACAAGCATTGGCTTTGCATGAAGTCGTTTATGCCAGTGAAGACGGGGTCGAAGGTCCTTTATCGTTTGCTGAGAAAAGAAAACCCGTTTGGAAAGGTCGTTAATACCAACGACGAACCGATTTTAATTAACAAAGCCTAGAGAGATTAAGCATGAATTTTGAACTGAATGATGAACAACGAATGATCTATGAGTACGGTGATCAAGTGGCCAAAACCTTCGATCAACAGTATTGGTTAAAGAAAGCTAGAAAAAATGAATTCCCACATGAGTTGTGGCAACAAGTCAGCTCAGACGGTTTTATGGGCATTATGGTGCCGGAGCAATATGGCGGTGCAGGTCTCGGTATGATGGAAATGAGCTTACTGATGGAAGGCTTATCAAATAATGGCATTCCACTGCTATCAATGGTGGTGGGTTCAACCATGTCATTGCCTGTTATCGCTGATCACGGCAGTGAAGATATGAAGCAAAAATACCTCCCCGATGCCTGTGCGGGTAAAACGCTGTTTTGTTTTGCTATTACCGAGCCAACAGCGGGAACAAATACAATTAAAATCAATACTATCGCAAAGAAAAAAGGTGATAAATACCTATTAAGCGGTGCTAAAACCTTTATTACCAGTGCTGATGAGTCCGACTATGCCCTAGTGGTTGCCCGTACTGCTGCGCATACAGATGTTGAAAAAAAGACCGATGGTTTTACCCTGTTTGTGGTGGATATGAAAGCGAAAGGGGTGAGCATGACCGCGCTTGAGATGAGTGTGGTGCTTCCTGAAAAGCAATATCAGTTGTTTTTTGATGAGGTTGAATTGACCGACGATGATATCGTAGGTTCAGCCGGTAAAGGGTTTGAAGTATTGTTTGAATCGTTAAACCCAGAACGTATTGTGGTCTCTGCGATGTGTAATGGCATCGGACGTTTGGCACTTAAGCGTGCGGCAGAATATGCCTCTGAACGGGTGGTATTTAATGGGCCTATTGGTGCGTATCAAGGTTTGCAGCACCCATTAGCGGCAGCTAAAACACAAGTTGAACTGGCGTCTTTAATGACTAAACAAGCGGCGTGGCTATTCGATAATAAAAAATCGGCTGGTGAAGCATCGAGTATGGCTAAAATTGCCGCGGCAGACGCGGGTATGCAAGCGGTAGATGCCTCGTTACAATGTTTCGGCGGCAACGGTTTTACTCATGATTATGGCTTGTACGATATGTATTCTGTGGTTCGTTTACTAAAAACTGCACCGATAAACAAAGAAATGCTATTGAATTATATTGCCGAAAAAAGTTTGGGCATGCCGCGTTCGTATTAACGCAATAAACTTAAGTTGGAAAGAATTGATATGACAACACAACGTAGCCTTTGCCGTTCATTATTATTTGTACCGGGATCGGCTCAAAAGCGGATCGATAAATCAGCGAGTATTGATGTTGATGGCCTGATTTTTGACCTTGAAGACGCGGTGTCACCGGATGCGAAGCTGAGCGCGCGTGATACCGTGGTTATGGCATTAGGCTCACCGGCATTTAATGGCAAGCAACTTATTGTGCGAGTCAACGGCATTACAAGTCCTTGGTTTGAGGATGATATGCAAGCTATTGTAGCCGCAGGACATTGCGATATTATGCTACCGAAGTGTGAGTCTGCGGAGGATATTGCGAGGGTGAAACAAGCCACAGCTGGTCGCTCGGTTAATCTGCACGTGATAATTGAAACAGCCAAAGGTGTATTAGCGTTAAAGGAAATTGCTGAGTCACTATCCGCGTCGGATTCGTTGTGTTTTGGGCATGTGGATTTTGCTACTGACATGGCCTTACCTGTGGCTGATGCCTCACAGGGTGTGGTGTACCATGCTCGTTGTCAGGTCGCATTAGCCGCACATGCTTATGGTGTTATGGCGATTGATAATGTTTGTCTTGAAGTCGCTGATGAAGCAATTATTCGTGCCGATGCAAGCGCGGGGATTAATTTAGGGTATGCCGGTAAATTATGTATCCACCCCAATCAAGTGGCGATTGTGAATGAGGTTTACACGCCTAGTAATGAACAAGTCGAACTTGCTAAAGAAATTCTAGCCGCTTGGGAAGAGGTGCAAAAACAAGGGCAGGGTGTATTTAGTTTTAAAAATAAAATGATTGATTTGCCGGTTATTCTAGCGCAAGAAAGTATTTTGCAGCGTTATACTGCCGCTACTAAGGAAAATAAAGAATGAAAGAAGTATTAATTGAAGGCCCGTATTTTGAAGATTTCAAAGTCGGAGAGTTTTTAGAACCAGCTCCCTCGGTTACAGTGACCGATGGCCATGTAAGCGCCCATCAAATGCTGTTTGGTGACCGCCTTAGGTTACCGCTAGACCAGCACCTTTGTGCTGAAGTAACCGGTTCAAAAAAACAACTCGCTAACCCAACCATGGCATTTAGTGTGGCCATTGGACAGACGACGTACGCCACACAAAACGTCATGGGTAATTTGTTTTATCGTGGTTTAGTATTAAAAAAACCGGTTTTTATTGGCGATACCTTGAGCACCACCACCAAAGTAGTTGCTTTACGCCAAAATAAAGCCAAAACAGGGCGCCCAGCCACCGGTATGGTTGCATTAGAAATTTTGACAACGAATCAACACGGCGATGAAATTGTACATTTTTGGCGCTGCCCAATGGTGCCGTGTCGTGATCCGGAGGCTGACACAGGTCATAACGATGATTTAAACCAAATACCCTCAGAAATCAGTGTCGATGCTTTATCCGCTGCGGCCCCTAGTGATTGGAATCTGGATTTATATAAGCAAAAAATTAAAGGGTTTCACTTTACTGATGTGGAAGAAGGGGTTAACTACCGTGTTAAAGCAAGGGATACCGTTACCAGTGCGCCAGAACTAACCCGTTTAACGCTGAACTTGGCGATGACACATACCGACGCAGGTGCGAGTGTCTACGGTAAGCGCTTAGTGTATGGCGGACATACCATTTCAATTGCTGCCGCACAGATGGTTAGAGCATTGCCAAATGTCTTAACGCTATTGGCATGGACGCATTGCGATCATGTGGCACCTGTATTTGAGAATGATATATTACGCAGTGAAATACGTGTCTTAAAGAAAACCGCACTTGATACGGGTGGCGGCTTGCTTGAATTGCATATCAAGGTCTGGGCTGAACGTGGTGACCAAGCGCCTCAACCGGCTGCGGATATACAGGTACTTGATTGGGGCCTGATTGTTTTTATGGCCTAAGACACGAAAATGGATGCTGTAGAACGTTACCTGACTATTGCTAATCAACCGCTAAGGACCTGGGTTTATGGCGATTTGAAAGCAAATTCGCCTTGCCTAGTATTATTACATGGGGGGCTGGATTGCCTGGAAACATGGAAGGATTTTCCACATCAATTAGCACTAACAACAGGGTTGCCTGTTGTTGCTTATGAACGCTTTGGCCACGGTAAGTCAGGCCAGTTAAGTGGGCACCGACAAGCCGATTACCGCCATGATGAGGCGGAGGTAGTATTACCAGAGGTATTGCGTTTGCTTGGATTAGAACAGGTTGTTTTAGTAGGCCATAGTGATGGTGCTGCGATCGCCTTGATGGCAGCCGCTTCGTTAACTGAAAAAGTGATGGCTGTTTGTGCTATTGCACCACCATTGGTACCGGAGGAAACCGTTCGCGAAGGTATACGGGTGGCTGTTCGTGATTATGAGCAGGGTAATTTAGCCGACAAGCTAAAAGTGTTTCATGGTGAGGCAACGGATGCCTTGTTTTATGGCTGGGCAAAAGCGTGGCTTTCCGAGGGGTTTGACCAGTGGTCCTGTGCTAAGGAGTTACAAGGTATTAAATGCCCTGTCTCTTTAGTATTTGGCAAAGCAGATGATTATGGCTATCAAGCAAGCTTGGACAAACTGCGGACTCATTTGAGACAAAAACCAACAATATTGTTAATTGAAGCGGTGGGTCATATGCCACATCATTATGCTAGAAAAGAAACAATACAAGCCGTAAGTAAACTTATCAAATCAATTTAAGTTAGCTGTTTAACACATTGTTTTTATTAGTATTTAATAAATTTTATCAATTTAAAATAGGAGAAAGAAATGGATTTAGAATTAAAAGGTAAATCAGTTATCGTTACAGGTGGTGGCTCAAATATTGGCCGAGGTATTGTTTTAGCCTTCGCTAAAGAAGGGGCTAATATCACTTTGGCTGACATTGATGAAACACAAGCGGCAGGGGTTGCTAAACTCGCGCTTGAGCGCGGGGCATCAGGGGTGCAAGTGATTAAAACAGACGTCACTAACCTGGAGCAAGTAAAAGCTATGGTAGCAGCAGCGGATACAAAATTCGGTGGTGTTGATGTGTTGGTTAATAACGTGGGCTGGGATGATTTAATGTTCTTTACTCAAACAACACCTGAATTATGGCAAAAACTGATTGCACTCAACTTTACCAGTAACCTAAATTGTACGCATTCGGTTCTAGAAGTGATGCTAAAAAACAAAACCAAAGGTTCTATCGTATCGCTCAGTTCAGATGCCAGCCGTCAGGGTGAGCCACGTGAAGCGGTGTATGGCGCACTAAAAGCGGGTATTAATAGCTTGATGAAATCATTAGCTAGAGAAAATGGCCGTTTTGGTATTCGTTGTAATGCGGTTTGCCCTGGTGTAACCATCCCTGAAGAAGATGATGAAGTAGGCGCAACCAGCATGTGGGCGAAAAAAGACTCGATGTTTACTGAAGAGCAATTTGCTGCGATCGCCAACGCCTTACCGTTGAAAAAAGTAGGTCGCCCAAATGATTTGGCGAATGCCGTGTTATTTATGGCATCAAATGCGGCCTCTGGTCATGTTACTGGCCAAGTACTCAGTGTTAGTGGTGGGTATAGCATGATTGGCTAAATTCTTAGTCACGTGTAAAAATGGTTGCTAGGACGTGCGTCCTAGCAACCATTTTTTTGCCGATAATTACGTAAGGAGTTTGTGTGTTTGAAATACATCAAGATAACGCGATCTATATCGCTATTTTTTATATAGCTTTAGGATTTATTGCCTATTTGTCGCTTCGGAAATCACCACTCAACAGCTTGCTTGACGGTAGTGCAAAACGACAGATCAAGCAATCGATGTTTATGATGCTGGGTTTGTTAGTCTTTACGGTGTTCGTGTTGGTATCAGGTGGTTTTTTAGCACATCAAGACACAGCGTGGCACCAAATGGCGCAATCCAGCGAAAATATTATTCCGGCGTCTATTGTCATTTATGTGATTTTTTATCCGGCATTTTTTGTTATTGGTATTAGCCTTTGGCTGTACTCACGTTCTAGATTAGTCAAAGAGGTTTTTGATCGTCGTTTTCAATGGGCATTAATAGCAAATGCGATATCACCGTTTATGTTTTTACCGAGCCAAGACCCCAGTTTAGTGAATTTAAGTATGGAGTTTTCCAATATTGCCTTCCGTTTGGCTTATTGGTTGGTGATGCTTATTTGGCTGAGTAGTTTAAGTTACCTGCTTTTTCGTTTGGGGCTGAATGTCGTCAATTTAATTAGGTCTATGGTCAAATAGTTCAGCAATAAAAAAGGCGCCACAAGGGCGCCTTTTTATTATCAATGTTATCGACTAAGCGAACATGGGGATGATCAATTGATACGCATAAGTAATCAAAAGAACTAACTGCACTGTCCACAATGTTGCGCGAATGAGAACAGCAACCATGCTGGTTGAAATCATATGTACTACGGATTGAGCAATACGTGCATAGAGCACATACATGACTGTTGCTTCCATAATGGCTAATTGACTTGATAAGGCTGCAACAATAACTAAGGCTGCGAAAGCCGGTAACATTTCAATACAATTTAAGTGTGCCCGAGTGAGTCTTTGCCCAAAGCCTTGTACATCAGCACCGTCAGGTGCAAATTTATTTAAAGCAATTTTATCAGCACTGAAAAATGCATGGTACATCCGCATATTGACGAGTGCAAAAGTCAGTAGCAATGTCCATCCGGCGAATCCTGATAGTGCATATAATGTAGTGTTCATTTAGTTCTCCTCATTGTTATTATTTAGTTTTCTTTCCTGTGTAGTATGTTGGGTGAAAATCTAGTACCTGTTGCCCATCGCTCACCCAAGCGTGACAACCGTTAATATAGAACGGTTTTGACTTTTCTGCATCTGTTTTTCCCTTGGTTATACCGGCCATGCTTTGATAAATGGTGGTGGTTGCAGGTCCTACAAGGTCTGCAAGGTGAGTGCAGCCTTGTACGCCGGCTACCAATTCTTTAACTCGACGGGTCCAACCTGGGGCGATTTTTTCACCGATTAAGCGTTTAAAAATAGGTGTAATATCAGGGCAACAAGCATAAGGCGAGTGATCTGTTACCGCGATACAGTCGTGAACAAGAAGGTCGACATCGACTGTTAAGCGAAGCCACATTTCATGAATGGGTACCCCCGGCTTAATTGGGCCACGATGATTGTTTTCAACAGTATAGGTTTTAGTGTCTTTAATTTGTGCGTCCACATCCCATAAACCATCTTCGCGTCTATACCCCGTGCAGGTCACTTGGCGGGTGTGGATATGTTCTCTCTTAATATTGCTGTCAGGTAAGGGCATCAGTTTTCTAAAGTGTTAGGGTGGAGTAGGGTGTGTTTAGCCTGATTAAACAGACACTTTTTCGGTATCAAAATTGTAATCTTTTTCTATGGCCTGTTGTTTAAGTATTGCACAAAACTTTGGGTAGCTTTGCTGAATAGCTTGTACGATTTGCTGATAAGGAAGGTCATCGAAAGAACCGTGGTCTGTTAAATACTCCATGTGTTTTTCATTTTGCTGATTATAGGCGTGCATAAACGAGTCATTTTTACCGTCAAACTCGAGCGGCTTAACGCCAAAGCGTTGGCACATGTCGAGATTAAATGCGGGTGTGGCTTTAACCCAGCGACCATCAATGTATAGAAGCGTATAACCGTGCCAAATAAACACATCGGTTTCTAATAGATCCAACAGTTTTTGGGTGCTTAAATGATTTCTAACGTCAGCAAAGCCTAATTGCGCCGGGATGCCAACGGCGCGCGCTGCTGCCGCTAGTAAAACCGCTTTAGGGATACAATAGCTGGCACCTTGTTGCAGTGTATGACTGGCTTTAAAATTCTCTTCGGTCAGGTAAAACTTATAAGGATCGTAGCGTATTTGATCACGCACTGCGTAATACAGGCGAATCGCTTTGTCGCGATCAGTGGTTGCGCCAGTAGTTTCGCGTTGCGCGAAGGCTTGAACTTCTGCCGAATCACAATCGATAAAACGGCTTGCTTGAAGGTAAACTTGCATTGTATCCATAGGTTTATTTGAGTAATTCGCCAGCGATAATTAATTTTCTTACTTCATTGGTGCCAGCACCAATTTCAAGAATTTTGCCGGTGCGGTATAAGCGGTTGATTTCAGACTCCCACATAAACCCCATGCCACCATGTATTTGCACGCCTTGATCGAGTATTCGCATACAGCCTCGACCGGCGTGGAGTGCCGCCGCTGCTGAACGCATATGAATTTCTCCGCGACCACCGCCGCCTTGTTCAAGGTCTTTAATTTCTTTTAGTAATTGGTAGGTTAAACAGCGCATAAGTTCAAGGTCTGTATACATATCGGCAATCATCGATTGGACCATTTGAAAAGCAGCAATCGGCTTGTTGAATTGCTGCCGCTGCTTGGCGTAATCAATTGTAATTTCAAGTGCACGCTGAGAAATGCCGATGGCATGAGAACACAGCACCACACGTTCGATGTCCAGGCCGCTCATCACAATTTCCACACCGCTGTTTTCTGTGCCGACGAGGTTTTCTGCGGGTACTTTGCAGTTATCAAAGACCAATTCGCCAGTTTCACTTCCGCGCCAGCCCATTTTTACCAGTTTTTGCGCGACCGAAAAGCCAGGGAAGCCTTTTTCTATAATAAAAGCAGAAATACCGTGAGCGCCTTTTTCTGGGGCTGTTTTAGCATACACCAGTAAAACGTCGGCTACCGGACCGTTGGTAATAAACAGCTTACGGCCATTTAAAATATAATGATCGCCTTCGCGAATAGCGGTCGTTGCCATGCTGCCGAGTGCGTCAGAACCGGCACCCGGTTCGGTTAAGCCCAATGCGCCAATGGCTGAGCCATCACACAGGCGGGGTAAGTATTTTTGTTTTAAGAACTCATTGGCGTTACGTAGGATATTGTTTACGCACAAATTATCACTGGCTAAGTAATTGCCGGCCATGGTGTGATTCCAGACGCTCATCGCTTCGCAAGCAAAGGCTTGGGCATATAAATCCATTCCCGGACCACCGTATTGCTCGGGTACTGTTAGGCCCAGTAAGCCGACCTTTGCCATGTCTCGGAAGGCTTGTTCAGGGAACCAGTCGTCCTTGTCCATTTTTTCTGACAGGGGGTATAACTCATCACGTGAATATTTGTACACCATGTCATAAACTTGCTGGTGTTCTGAAGTAAAGCCGTATTGAGTAACATTTAACATGTGTTTTCCTTAATGCTGAGTTTTCTGTAAGTAAGCGTGACCTAGGTTATTCGTTATCTTGATATAAATTAACGTATTGCTCACGAAGTGTTGTTTTTAAAAACTTACCGGTTGCGGTAGTGGCTATACTGTCGACAAAAACGACTCGTTTGGGTACTTCGTAGCCACCTAGTTCAGCCTTGCATAGGCTGATGATTTCCTCTTCGTTAGCCTGTGTCCCCGGTTTTAAAATGACAAAGGCGGTGACCGCTTCTGTCCAATGCGGGTGCGGCAAGCCAATAACAGTGACACCGGCAACAGCAGAGTGGGCCATTATGACCCGCTCAACTTTTACGGAGGGCACGTTTTCACCACCGGTTTTAATCATGTCTTTTTTACGATCGACGAACATTAATTGATGGTCTTCGTCAAAGTAGCCCAAATCGCCTGAGTGATGCCAATCGAACTTTGATGCTTCAGCAGTTGCTTCAGGGTCTTTATAGTAGCCGGTCATGACTGAGGGCGCGCGCCAGACAATTTCACCAATTTCACCGTCGGGTAATAAGTCGCCTTGATCATTCATTACCGCTTGATCTGTGGTGAGGATGCCTTCACCCCAATAATTGCCCTTTTTTTCAGGCCAAATATCATGAAAAACAGTTGCTAAAGGTGTCATTTCGGTTTGTCCAGACGCTAAAACAAATGGGCAGTTAAAGCGCGCCTTTAGCCGTAGCAGGCTGGGTTGATCCATGGGGGCCATGCCGTACATGCCGACTTTAACTGAGCTCAAGTCATACGAGTCTATTTCCGGCACATCAAGTAAGGCTTTCCACATCAAAGGTAGCAAGAATATAAATTCTAATTGCTCTTTTTCAACAATTTTTAAAAACTCACTGGGGTCAAATTGTCTAAAAATAACGACTTTACCACCCACATGCATTAGGGTGGTGGAGACCAAATGTTGTGCGCAGTGGAACATAGGCATCACTGAAGCCCCTGCCATTTTTGGTTTAACACCCAATTCAACCGCCGCCGCTAAGGTGTTAATGAATAAAGCTAAATGGGAGGTTTCAACACCTTTGGGTTTAGAGGTTGTTCCGCTGGTATAGAGAATTTGCAAAGGATCTCGATCATTAATGCGTAAGCCTGTTATTTCATCGTTGAGTGACTGCTTGATAAGGGTTTGGAAATCAAGGTAATGCGACGCCACCTCGCAGCCGGTTACATCCATGGCCACCCAGTGTTCCACTGAACTTAATGCGTCTTTGATGGCATCGAATTTTTCGGTCAGTGAGTCCTCGACAATCACTGCTTTTGCAGCGCAGTGATTAATCGTATAGGTTAAATCGTCTTTCCCTTGTAAATGATTCAACGGCACGATAACAATGCCTGCTTTCATGCAACCGTATAAGGCTTGGGCAAAATCAATTGAATTAAAACCAGCCAGAGCAACTCGGTCCCCGGCTTTAACACCGAGTGAATACAGTGAGTTTGCCACTTGGTTAAGTGACTGGTTTAGTTGTAAGTAACTAAGGTGTAAGCGTTGCCCATTGCGGTATTCAACCAAGGCGGTGGACTGTGCTGCGGAAGCCGCTCGACGTCTGAACATATCGCCCATCGCGACACGGTCTATGAGATTTTTTTCAACATCATTTGCTTGCATTTGGTTTCTCCTCGTTACTTTTTTATTAGTAAGTTTTATTGAACTAAAGAACGGCCAATGATCATTTTCATAATTTCATTGGTGCCTGCATAGATTCGTTGAACACGGGCATCGGCCCAAGCACGAGCAACCGGGTATTCCCACATATAGCCATAGCCACCGTGTAATTGCAGGCATTGATCCATTACTTTGCACTGTAAATCACTGCATAATAATTTCACCTTTGAAGCCGTCACGGTATCGAGTTTGCCTTGGATATGTAGCTCTAGGCAGCGATCGATAAATACTCTAGCCGCGGTTAGTTCGGTGTCCATTTCGGCTAATTTGAATTGGGTGTTCTGAAAGTTTGCAATCGATTGGCCAAACGCTTTTCGTTCTTTGGTGTAGTCGATCGTTTGCAATAGAATGGATTCGGCGGCGGCGATCGCTGTGATGCCAACGGATAAACGTTCTTGTGGCAAATCTTGCATTAAGTAAATGAAGCCTTTGTTTTCTTCACCTAATAAGCAACTTTGTGGAACGCGTACATTTTCAAAAAATAGCTCAGACGTATCTTGTGCTTTCATGCCTATTTTTTTCAGGTTTTTACCCTTGGTAAAGCCCGCTACACCGTTTTCTAATAGAATTAAACTGGTTCCCTTAGCGCCAAGTTCAGGGTTGGTTTTAGCGACGACAACCACTAAATCAGCGAGTTGACCATTGGTAATAAAGGTTTTTGAACCGTTCAAAATATAGTCATCACCATCTTTCACGGCAGTCGTTTTAACACCCTGCAGGTCGGAGCCTGTTCCTGGTTCGGTCATTGCAATGGCAGCAATCATTTCACCACTGACAAGTTTTGGTAAGTAGTTGCTTTTTTGTTCGTCATTGCCGTAATGGATAATATACGGTACGGCAATGTCAGAATGGAGGGCAAAGCCTAGGCCGCTTAAACCAAGACGCGCGACTTCTTCGTCAACAATCGCGTTATATCGAAAATCTACGCCAACACCGCCGAACGCTTCAGGCACCGTAGGCGATATCATGCCTAACTCACCTGCCTTTAACCAAACGGAGCGGTCAACTTGGCCATCTTCTTCCCATTTTTCATGGTGAGGTGCGACTTCGTCTTCTAGAAATTTGCGCACACTGTCGCGAAACATTTCGTGTTCTTGCTCGTATACTGTTCGTTCAATCATTATTAAATATTTGGGCATTAGTTATAAGAAATGTTAGGATACCTGAAAGATAAAAACCTAACAAGCGCTTGGTATAAAGCGTATTAATTTTATAAAGGATTACTATGAATAGTACTGTAGAAGCAATGACCCCTGATATTGAAGATAATGCAGAGCGCCTGATATACGAGCGTCAACGAAAAGCCTACAAGGCCAATCCATACCCATCGTATGTTGAACGTAAGGCTAATTTGGATAAGCTTGAAAAAATGATGGTAGATAACCAAGAGGCTATTGCCGAGGCCATTAGCAAAGATTTTGGTAATCGTGCGCACCAGGAAACCCAATTGATTGAATTGTTTTTATCCATTGATGGTATTCGTTACGCACGTAAGAAACTTAAAAAATGGATGAAGCCGCAGCGCCGCTCAGTGTCTATTTGGTTTGCAGGTGCGCAAAATAAAGTATTGCCTCAACCGAAAGGGATTGTTGGTCTTATTGCACCGTGGAATTACCCTTTGTTTTTAGTGATGAGTCCATTGGCAAGTATCTTGGCATCTGGTAATCGCTGCATGATCAAGATGGCGGCCAATTCAAGTAACCTTGCCGCGTTGCTGTCTGGTTTGTTTAAAGAGGCATTTGATGAAGATGTCGTCGCCTTATTGCCAGGTGTAAAAGCCAGTGAATTTACGCCGTTACCTTTTGACCATATCGTATTTACGGGTTCACCTGAAACCGGTAAAACGATCATGCGAATCGCTGCCGATAATTTAGTGCCGGTTACTCTAGAGCTCGGTGGCAAATCACCAACTATTGTTGCGGATGACTTCGATATTGAAACCGCCGCAGACCGTATTATGCAGGGTAAATTCTTAAATGCGGGGCAAACCTGTGTTGCGCCTGATTACTTGTTTGTACCGGAAGCAAAAGTTGATAACTTTATAGCAGCGGCAAAAAAATCGATTGCTAAGCGTTACCCTAAATTGGCAAGCAAAGACTACACCTCGATTATCGATGAAAAATCATTTGCTCGACTAAACAGTACTTTATTAGATGCCGAACAAAAAGGGGCGTCTATTACCTCATTGATGGACGGTGAGGTAAAAGATGTGGCAAGTCGTAAAATTGCACCGCATGTGGTAACGAATACGAATGGTGATATGGTATTAATGCAAGATGAGATCTTCGGTCCTATTTTGCCCATCAAGCCGTATAAAGACCTTGATGAGGCAATAGCGTTTATTAACGAGGGTGAGCGTCCCTTGGCACTGTATATCTTTTCTAATAATAAAACGGTACAAAATAAAATCATTAAAAACACCTTATCCGGTGGGGTGTGTATTAATGAAACGGTCCTGCATGCTGGCCAACATGATATGCCATTTGGTGGTGTTGGTAATAGCGGTATGGGCCATTATCATGGGCAAGAAGGGTTTAATGAGTTCTCTAAATTACGGCCTATTTTTAAACAGTTTAAATACCCGGCATTACCGCTTTTAGCGCCACCGTATGGCAAAATGTTTAGCACCATTTACCAATTGATGATTAAGCTAAAACTTTAACCCTGTATAAAAAAGGCCTGAATCTATCAGGCCTTTTTTGATTAAATCGATTTATTTATTAATGACTTGGTGCGTCAGTGATTGATAAAATTTTGCGGCTAATTGTTCAATGTCTAACCCTTGCTCCGGTTTAAACCATTGTATGGTCCAGTTGAGTGACCCAAGGACAAATAAACGTAACAAGTGCGCTTCTCCTTCTAGCAATTTAGCCTCCAAGGCCTGTTCAATAATACCTTGCCAGATCGTTTCATATTCATCGCGTAAACGAATAAGGTGAGATTTTGATAAGGTTGACAACGACTTCCACTCAATGATCGACACAATATGCGCATCTTTATTTTCACCGTGTAAGGTCATCAGGTGACCATAAATAGCTGCAAAAAGTCGCTGATCCACCTGTTCAATATCCGCGGTTTGTTTATTGATCACTTCGATAGACGTTTCTAGGCCGCCTTCTATCACAGCCACTAAGATTTCTTCTTTGTCTTTAAAGTGATGGAAGAGGCTGCCCGATTTTATTCCAGTAGCGCTTGCCAACATACGAACAGTGGTCCTATCAAAGGATTCCTGTTTAAATAAACCTGCAGCGATTGTTACAAGTTCCTTGCGTCGATTTGTCTGTTTGGGTATAGTCATTTATTACCTAGCGCTTGCTTGGTTTTGTAATTGTTTTCTAGAGTATAGAGACTGGGAGAAAAGATGTCTATAAAAAGCACCATGATGAATTTTCAGTTAACCTTGCCAACCATGTTGGAACGGTTAGGCCAATTTTTCCCGGACGTGGAAATAGTTTCACGTATGCCGGATAAAAGTTTACACCGCAGCAACTATGGGCAGGTCCATCAACGAGCCAAGCGGCTAGCATCAGCATTAACTAAAGCTGGCATCAACCAAGGCGAGTGCGTCGCCACGCTTATGTGGAATCACTATGCACATTTAGAAGCGTATATGGGTATACCCGTGATGGGGGGTGTTATTCATACACTTAACTTAAGGTTGTCACCTGAAGATATTGCCTATATCGCTAACCATGCCGAGGATAAAATCCTTATTGTGGATGATGTTTTATTGCCGTTATATGAGCAATTTAAGGCGGATGTTAACTTTTCAAAAGTCATTGTGGTCCCGCTCAGTGGTGCTGCGGTCAGCGATGAGTATATTAATTATGAAGATTTTCTGGCCTCAGGGGATGGTGATTTTGACTACCCAATGATTGACGAAAATGCCCCCGCAGGCATGTGTTATACCTCCGGTACAACAGGTCGACCAAAAGGGGTTGTGTACAGCCATCGCTCTACGGTATTGCATTGTTTTGCAGAGGCCATGCAAGACACCTTAGCAATTAGCCAACATGATGTGGTTACGCCCGTTGTGCCTATGTTTCATGCCAATGCTTGGGGCTTACCGTATACCTCAGTTATGGTGGGCGCTAAGCAAGTATTCCCTGGCCCTCATTTGGACGCCGAAAGCTTGCTCGATTTATATGAAGCGGAACAAGTGACCTTGAGCGCAGGGGTTCCAACTATTTGGATGGCGATCAAGCAAGCCAGAGAGGCACAACCTAACCGTTGGAAAACAGCCGCAAACATGCGCATGGCAGTCGGCGGCTCAGCGGTACCAGAGTCATTGTTCCGTGCCTTTGATGCCTTTGATATGAAAATTATTCAAGCCTGGGGAATGACGGAGACCTCACCGTTAGCCACACTCGGCGGCATACAAAATAGTTTAGCGGGGTTGGATAAAGACGCACAGTATAAGTATCGAATAAAGCAAGGTGTCCCTTTACCCTTTGTTGAAGTCAGGATTGTTAACGACGAGGGTGTGGTGCAGCCATGGGATGGGGTTGCTCAAGGCGATGCTGAGTTAAGAGGGCCGTGGGTCACCGGCGCCTACCATAAAAACGAAGGTGCCGACGATAAGTTCAGTGATGATGGTTGGTTGAAAACAGGTGATGTTTGTAATATTGATCGTTACGGTTATGTCAAACTCACCGACCGCACCAAGGATTTAGTTAAATCGGGTGGCGAATGGATTAGTTCTGTCGACCTTGAAAATGCCATTATGGGCCATCCTGACGTGATTGAGGCCGCTGTTATTGCCGTACCCCACCCGAAATGGGATGAACGACCACTGGCAGCCATTGTCGTCAAAGAAGGTAAAACACTCGATAAGGACGATATTCATCAATTCTTAGCGGGTAAGTTCAACAAAATTTGGTTGCCTGACGCCGTCGAAACGATAGATGAAATACCAAAGACCTCGACCGGTAAGTTTATGAAACTCAAGTTACGTGAAATGTATAAAGATTGGCGTTGGGATTAAGTTGTTAGCCCCAGCTAGCCGATTGAATTAAATTAAATAATATTGAAGGAAAGATCATGAAAGATGCAGTCATATTAGAAGCTATTAGAACCCCTTTTGGTAAATACAACGGGGCATACCGTGAAACACCCTCAAACAAATTATTGGCCAATGCACTCGAGGCCTTAGTCGATAGATCAGGTATCGATAAATCAAAAGTTGAAGACGTTATCGCGGGCTCGGTCACGCAAATTGGTGAGCAGGCTGCCGATGTGGCACGTCAATCCACATTGTTGGCGGGATTTCCTATTGAAACGGCGGGCGTCACCTTAAATCGTTTCTGTGGTTCTGGCCAGCAAGCGGTGCATTTTGCCTCGCAAGTGGTCGATGCGGGTGATTCTGATTATGTGATTGCCTGTGGCGTAGAGAATATGACTCGGGTTGCTATGTTAACGGATATGACCGTCGGTGCACCCTATACTGGTTTTGGTCCGATGGGCGAAGAACTGTTAAGCAAGTACCCTTTAGTACATCAAGGGGTCAGTGCCGAGTTAATGGCAGAAAAATGGGGCATTAGTCGTGCAGATGTTGATGCTTTTGCGATTGATAGCCACGCCAAAGCGTATAAAGCGATCAATGAAAACAGCAACAAAGAGATCGTTGCTATGCCGGGTATTGATAAAGAAGGTAATGCCATCACGCTAGCAGCAGACGAGGGCGTACGTGCGGTTATTGATACAGAAAAACTGGGGTCATTAAAAACAATTTTTCGTCCTAATGGTGATGGTGTTGTCACTGCCGGCAATGCAAGTCAAATTTCTGATGGCGCTGCCGCTGTGCTTATTGCTAATAAACACGTGGCCATTGCCGATGGGTTTAAACCTAGAGCGCGATTCCGTGCCCGTGTGGTTGTTGGTAGTGATCCGGTGATGCAATTAGATGGTCCTATCGCAGCAACTAAATTAGCGCTTAAAAAAGCGGGTCTCACGGTCAACGATATTGATTGGTTTGAAATCAACGAAGCCTTTGCTACGGTATCACTTGCGTGGATGAAAGAAATCAACCCAGCCATAGAAAAAGTTAACCCATGGGGTGGTGCCATTGCCCACGGGCACCCTTTAGGTGCAACCGGTGCTGGCTTAATGGCTAAAATGCTCGCTGGCTTAGAAGCTACTGATGGCCAGTTTGCGCTACAAACCATGTGTATTGGCCTGGGTATGGCCACAGCAACCATTATTGAACGAATTTAACGATTTAGGAGAATCAAATGAAATATGAAAACAGTACATTTTTAGTCACTGGCGGTAGTTCTGGTTTAGGTGGTGCGACGGCTACTAAATTGATAGAGAAGGGGGCAAATGTCATTATTCTTGATATCAATGAAGAGACCGGTAAGGCTAAAGAGGCTGAGCTGGGAGCTAACAGCCGTTTCATCAAAACCGACGTAACGAGTGAAGCTGATGTAATGGCAGCCATTCAGTTAGCAAAAACGACCTTTGGTGGCGTGCATGGCGTTATTAATGCGGCAGGTATTGCTGTTATCGGTAAAGTACTCGATAGAGACGGTAACCCGCACCCGTTAGAGTTATTTGAACGCGGTATTAAAATCAATCTTATTGGTACCTTTAATGTGATGCGCCTAGCTGCACAAGCAATGACTGAAAATGAGCCGGGCGTGGACGGTGAACGTGGGGTGATGATTAATACGGCCTCTGTTGCAGCCTTTGATGGGCAAATCGGCCAAGCCAGTTATACCGCTTCTAAAGCGGGTGTTACCGGCATGATGTTACCTATCGCGCGTGAGTTGGCCAGTCACGGTATTCGCGTGTGTACAATTGCCCCCGGCATTTTTGAAACACCGATGTTAGCTGGTTTACCTGATGCAGCACGTGAATCATTAGGTCAGCAAGTTCCCTTCCCATCACGTTTGGGCAAGCCGGAAGAATATGCATTTTTAGCCAGTCATATCATCGAAAACGTCATGCTTAATGGTGAAGTTATTCGACTTGATGGCGCAATTCGTATGGCCGCTCGGTAATTGGAGATCACGATGACATTAGAAACCCTAATTATTGAAAACCCAGCGGATGGTGTTGCTTTAATACGGCTTAATCGCCCACGCCAATACAATGCACTCAATAGCCAACTGTTAGGCGAATTGGGTAAAGTTTTAGCCGAGTTTGAACAAGACGATGCCATTGCTGCAGTCGTTATTACAGGGTCTGATAAGGCCTTTGCTGCAGGTGCGGATATTGTTGAAATGCTCGGTAAATCAGGCGCTGAGATGTCTGCGATGATTGATAGCGTGACCGGCTGGCGTGCTATCTCAGAATTTAGCAAACCAACTATTTGTGCAGCGTCAGGAATGGCTTTAGGTGGCGGTTTTGAACTTGCTTTACAGTGTGACGTTCTAATGGCTGCAGAAGGGACTAAATTTGCCTTACCTGAAGTTAACCTCGGCGTCATTCCCGGTGCCGGTGGTACCCAGCGAATAGTGGCTGCACTTGGCAAGTCACTGGCAATGGAGATGGTGATGAATGCACGCCCATTACTCGCAGAAGAAGCGTTACAACGCGGCATTGTTAGCCGTGTCGTGCCTGCCGCTGATATTGAAAATGAAGCGATTGGTTTTGCTAAACAGCTTGCTGCAAGAGCGTCGCATTCGGTTCGTGCAGGTAAGCAGTGTGTCAATAAAGCGGTGCTAACCACCTTAGAACAAGGTTTGGCATTTGAAAGAGAAGCTTTCTTCCCCTTATTTGATACCGATGATGCCAAGCGTTTAATGGACGCCTTCGTTAATAAATAAGCTCGAGGTTAAAATAGTGAGTTATCAATCTATATTGCAAGCAGGGTCATTTAATAATCGAAATATTATTGTGACCGGTGGTGGTAGTGGCATAGGCCGCTGCACAGCTCATGAACTAGCATCGTTAGGGGCGAATGTTTTTTTAATTGGTCGTAATAAAGAAAAGTTACAAACAGTTAAAGATGAAATCCTAGCGGATGGTGGGCAGGCGGCGTTTTTTTGTTGCGATATCAGGCAAGAAGTCGACGTAAAAGACCTTGTCGATAAAATTATTGATCAATATGGACAGATTGATGGCTTGGTCAATAATGCGGGCGGTCAATTTCCTGCACCGTTATCAAAAATCAGTAAAAATGGTTGGGATGCGGTTATAAGCACCAATTTAACGGGTGGTTTTTTAATGGCTCGAGAAGTCTTTAATCAATCCATGTCTAAAAATGGTGGTTCGATTGTTAATATCGTTGCCGATATGTGGGGAGGGATGCCAGGTATGGGCCATTCGGGTGCGGCACGTGCAGGTATGGCAAATTTTACCCAAACAGCTGCCTATGAATGGGGACATGCGGGCGTACGCGTTAATGCTGTTGCGCCGGGTTGGATTGCCTCAAGTGGCATGGATACTTACCCCGATGACTTTAAAGTGGTGCTGAAATCATTAAAAAAAGCGGTGCCTTTAGGCCGTTTAGGTAATGAAGCTGAAATCAGTTCTACCTTATGTTTTTTATTGAGTGATGCAGCGAGCTATATCAGTGGAACGGTTATTCGAGTTGATGGTGCAGCGTCGCAAGGCAATACGGCTATTTACCCGTTAAAAAAGGCGGATAATTTAAAACCGTATAAGGGCTTTCATCGTGAGGTTGAGCCAGAGTTATTTAAGTAACTGTAACTAAACGAGTTAACCGACTTGGTTAACTCGTTTAGCAATAGACGGTTTATTCGCCTTTAATTTTAAAGTAATCAGGTTTGCCAGCCGGCCAGGCCTCACCCCATTGCTGTTGCCCGCCATCAATATTTAGCATTTCACCGGTAATAAACTTACCGGATGGAGCAGCAACATAAACACAGCCTTCTGCTATATCGTGTGCATCGCCAACACGCAGCATCGGGTTAGAACGTGAAAAGGATTCGCGTCCCTCGTCTGGGTATACTTCGAAGCCCTCTGTTTCAACACAGCCTGGTGATACACAGTTAACACGAATATTGTGTGGAGCCCATTCGACCGAGAGGGTTTTACTTAAGTAGGTGACCGCGGCTCTGGCTGCACACGTATGCGCAATGCCGGGCATGCCTTTCATAAAGTTAGCGACTATATTAACGATATTGCCTTCTTGTTTATGCTCGATCCAGCGTTTTGCCGCTTGCTGCATCATGTACCAGCTACCATTTAAATTGGTATCAATAACTGCATTCCAACCTTTAACAGAAAAATCAATGGCTTGTTGCGGGTACTGTCCTCCACCATTATTGATTAATACATCCAACTGACCATAAGTAGCCCAAACCTTATCCATCAGGTCAGACACTTGTTGTGGGTCACGGATAGTCATGGCAACTGATAAATGCTTACCGCTAAACTGAGAGATAAGCGCCTCAGTGGCCTTGAGTTTTTCAATAGTGCGCCCACACAGGACAATATTAGCGCCCAAACGTGCAAATAAAACAGCATTAGCTTTACCGATACCGCTACCCGCGCCGCTTATTAACACGGTTTTATTGTTAAATAAACCGGTGGCATAAACGGTTGGTATTGTTAATAACTCGTCGTTTGAAAAACCGTAATGTTGTTTTTTTTGCATGTTAAGCTTCTTTTTAATAAATGGATTGAATTTTTATTCTAACAAATGTTAGAATTCAATCAAGCTTTTTAACTACCCTTTATTGGCAAAATAATAAACGCTATGTCTAAACCATTAGAAAATATAAAAATAGTGACCTTGGCTTTAAACCTCCCCGGGCCTCTAGCGGCCAAACGGTTTGCTGATTTAGGTGCCAGCGTGATTAAAGTCGAGCCACCGCAAGGGGACCCCTTTAAACTGTATTGTCCTGAATGGGCGCAGCAGATTAATGCAGGTCAACAGGTGCAGTGTATCGATTTAAAGACCGAGAAAGGCCAAGAAGCACTTAGTTTATTGCTTGAAACGGCTGATTTATTGTTGACTGCTCAGCGTCCAGCAGCCATGGACAGGTTGGGTTTAGGTTGGGATGTATTGCACGCTAAATTCCCGTCGTTAAATCATTTGGCTATTGTTGGCTACCCAGCGCCTAATCAAGAGCATGCCGGACACGATTTAACCTACCAAGCCTCTTTGGGTTTATTAACCGACGGGCATATGCCAAAAACCTTGGTTGCTGATTTAGTCGGTGCCGAACAAGCTGCTTTTGAAGGTTTGGCCATGTTGATGGCCACTAAAGCGGGACATACAGGGCAAAAAAAATTAATCGCTTTATCGACAGCGGCTGATTATATGGCGCAACCGATTAAATATGGTTTAACAGGTGAGGGCGCTATGCTAGGTGGGCGGCTGCCTGAGTATTCCTTGTATAAAACAGCGACAGAATGGGTGGCAATTGCAGCGATTGAGCCGCATTTTAAAGCAAACTTAATGAAGCAATTAAAGCTTGATAATTTAACCCATGAGACTTTAGCTGAAAAGCTTAAACAGCAACCGGCCACAGCATGGGTCGATTGGGCCAATCAGCTGGATATTCCCTTAGTCGCGGTTAAACAATTGTAAGGGGATGGTATATAAAAAAAGCCGATCAATAACTTGATCGGCTTTTTTATTGTCGTCCCTTTTTCTCTTATTCAAGCCAACTGGTAAAAGCCTCGACTGGTTCCCGTCTTGTTCGGTATTGATTAACGGGCTTGCTCTCATCAGGGTAACCTAGCGATAAACCACAGATTAATGAATATTGATCTGATACACCTGTTATTTCTCTCACGATATCAGGGTAATCACTGGTTGACGCTTGTGGGCAGGTGCCTAAACCGTGTTCACGTGCCGCTAACATAACGCTTTGTAAAAACATACCCATATCAAACCAAGAACCTTTCCCCATTACCTTATCAATAAAGAAAAACAGGCTAACCGGTGCGCCAAAAAATTGATAATTGGCCAATGAGGCGGCCAGTCTTTTTTCCTTGTCTTCACGTCCAATGTCTAAGGCTTTATATAAATCCATACCGCATTCAAAGCGCCGTTGTTTAAAAGGTTCTTGCCACTTTTCTGGGTAGTATGCGTAATCTGGATTGGTTTCAAGGCCGGCTTTATTAGCGGCTAAAAAGGCATCGCTAATGGCTTGTTTCTTTTCACCTTGAACAACAACTACTTTCCAAGGCTGGGTGTTGGTCCCTGAAGGTGCCCAGCGGGCCGTATCTAACACACTAGTTAAAACTTCTTTTGATACCGGTTTGTCAAGATAGGACCTGACTGAAATACGGCCCTTTATCGCTTCTGATATATTCACTGTTTCGCCAACCTTATACGTTCATTAAACGAATTACTTTAGCAGAAAAAAATGCTTAAATTAACTGCAATTAATACTTAAACCTATATTTCAAGATCGTTGGTTCATTTTTAAATTAAGCACTTTAATTTAGACCTAATGAGTGTTAGAATTGCAAGCTAATTTTAGTCAACCAAATAGGGTAAAAAATGAAGATTATAGTCGGCGTTAAGCGGGTTGTTGATTACAACGTTCGCATCCAAGTCAAGCCTGATGGCTCAGGCGTTGTTACCGATGGCGTTAAAATGAGTTTAAATCCATTCGATGAAATTGCCATTGAAGAAGCTTTGCGGATTAAAGAATCTGGTAAGGCAGAAGAAGTGATAGCTGTAACTATTGGCGCTAAAGCGTGTCAAGAACAGCTTCGTACAGCCCTAGCTATGGGTGCAGACAGGGCTATTCACGTAGAGACAGATGAGGGGATTCAACCCTTAACTGCTGCGCGTATATTTAAAGCCTTGTGTGATAAAGAAGCACCTAAATTGGTTATTTTTGGCAAGCAAGCCATTGATGACGATAACAGTCAAACGGCTCAAATGCTCGCTGCGCTTTCTCATTGGCCGCAAGCCACATTTGCTTCCGAAGTAGTTATAGACGCTGACACCGCAAGTGTGACGCGAGAAGTGGATGCAGGGCTAGAAACCTTATCGGTTGATTTACCAGCGGTTGTTAGTGCTGATTTGCGCTTGAATGAGCCGCGTTATGTAAAGCTGCCTGACATTATGAAGGCCAAGAGAAAGCCTATTGATACTGTCTCGATCAGTGATCTAGGTGTCGAAGTAGCCGCAGGGATTAAGGTGTTGAAAACCACTGCGCCGGCTAAACGTCAAGCGGGTATTATGGTCGAAACTGTCGAACAATTAGTCGTTGCACTTAAAGAAAAAGGGTTAATCAAATGAATAAAGTACTCGTGATTGCCGAACACGACGGCAGCAATTTAAATGGATCAACAGCACGCGCTATTAGCTGTGCCAAAGACATACAAGCCGAAAGTATTGATATTGTTGTGTTGGCTGCTGACGGTAGCTCAGTTGCAGAGCAAGCCGCTGCTTTAGCCGGTGTGAATAAAGTCCTTTTGGTTCAAAATCCTGCTAACGAACATCCAGTGGCTGCGTTTTTAGCGCCTCAAATTGAATCGTTAGCAACTGACTATACGCATGTGTTGGCACCTAGCACTACCTTTGGTAAAGATTTGATGCCACGTATTGCTGCACATTTAGGTGTGCCGCAAATCAGTGACATTATGCGGGTAGAAAGTGCAACCATATTTGATCGTCCTGTGTATGCGGGTAACGCGATAATCACCGTTGAAGCACCTGCCGGCATTATTGTGGGTACTGTTAGAACGGCGTCATACCCGGTTGCGGAAAATGGTGGTTCAGCCAGTATTGAAAACCGTGAGGTGTCTGTTGAATTACCAAGCCATACGCGCTTTGTCTCAGTCAGTACGGGTGGTGGTGAAGAACGACCAGACCTGCAAGCCGCAGCAACAGTCGTCTCAGGTGGTCGTGGTGTCGGAAGCGAAGAAAACTTTAAGGTCATCTATGGCTTAGCAGACAAATTAGGCGCGGCAGTTGGTGCGTCACGTGCGGCAGTTGATGTTGGCTTTATCCCAAATGATCACCAAGTAGGTCAAACAGGGAAAATCATTGCGCCAGACTTGTATATGGCATTTGGTATTTCTGGTGCGATTCAGCATTTAGCGGGTATTAAAGACGCAGGTACAATCGTCGCCGTGAATAAAGATGCTGATGCGCCGATTTTTGAGGTGGCAGATTTTGGCCTAGTGGGCGATTTGTTCCAAGTGATTGAAGATTTGGAAAAAGCACTCGCTTGATCATTAATAAATTAATGGTTTGCATTTGCAAAAAATATTAACGTAACACTGAGCGTCAGAGCCTTTAACCGGCTTTGACGCTTTTTTATTTTAAAGGGGATAGTATGGAACGTGAATCCATGGAATTTGATGTAGTCATCGTTGGTGCAGGCCCTGCAGGCTTATCAACTGCCTGTCGATTAATGCAGTTGGCACAAGAAAGTGAACAAGAATTGATGGTCTGCGTGATCGAAAAAGGCTCAGAAGTGGGCGCGCATATTTTATCAGGCGCGGTGCTTGAACCGACAGCAATAAATGAGCTCTTCCCAGACTGGAAAGCAATGGGTGCACCGCTAAACACCGAAGTTAAAGGTGATGATGTGTACTATTTAACGGGTGAGTCTAAAGGCATTAAAACCCCGAACTTTTTGGTGCCCAAGCCGATGCATAACGAAGGCAACTATATCGTTAGTATGGCTAATGTTTGCCGTTGGTTGGCTGAACAGGCTGAGTCCATGGGTGTTGAAATTTTCCCTGGGTTTACTGCTGCAGAAACGCTGTATAACGAAGACGGTAGCGTTAAAGGTATCTTAACCGGTGACATGGGTGTTGCTGAGGATGGCAGTCATAAAGACAGCTATATGCCTGGCATGGAGCTGTTAGCAAAACAAACGGTGTTTGCTGAAGGTTGCCGTGGGCATTTAGGCAAAGAACTGATGCAACGCTTTAACCTGCGTGATAACGTTGACCCACAGCATTATGGCTTAGGAATTAAAGAAATTTGGTCTATCGAGCCAGAAAAGCATCAAGAAGGACTTGTTGTACACACAGCAGGGTGGCCATTGGATAACCATACCGAAGGCGGTGGCTTCCTTTACCACATGGAGAATAATCAAGTGGCCTTAGGGTTTATTGTGGCTTTAAATTACAGTAACCCTCATTTAAGCCCGTTTGATGAAATGCAGCGATGGAAATCAAACCCTAAAATCAGCCAGTATTTAGAGGGCGGTGAACGTATTGCCTATGGCGCGCGCGCGGTCAATAAAGGCGGTTTACAGTCGGTGCCAAAACTAAGTTTCCCCGGTGGTTTGTTAGTTGGCTGTGACGCCGGTTTCCTTAATGGTGCAAAGATCAAAGGTAATCATACGGCGATGAAAACAGGTATGTTAGCCGCTGAAACCATTATCGAGGCATTAAAAACAGGCGATATTGCGACCAAAGAACTGACTGCAATTGAAACGAAATACCGTACTTCTTGGGTGTATGACGAGTTGCATAAAACACGTAACTTCGGCCCAGCCTTACATAAGTTTGGTACGCTATTAGGCGGCTCTTTTGCCTGGTTGGATCAAAATATTTTTGCCGGTAAACTGCCATTTACTTGGCATAATACCGTGCCTGATCATGCAACGTTAAAGCCTGCCGCCGACTGTATAGCACCTAACTACCCCAAGCCCGATGGTAAAATTACCTTTGATAAACTGTCGTCGGTCTTTTTATCCAGCACTAACCACGAAGAAGATCAGCCTTGCCACTTACGATTGACTGACCCAAGTGTACCTATTCAAAAAAACTTACCACTCTATAATGAACCAGCACAATTATATTGTCCTGCCGGTGTTTACGAGGTTATCAAGGATGCAGAGGGGGCGGATAAATTCCAAATAAACGGACAAAATTGCGTTCATTGTAAAACCTGCGATATAAAAGACCCTGCGCAAAACATTACTTGGGTAACACCCGAAGGTGGTGGTGGGCCTAATTACGGTAATATGTAGGCCTTAAATGTCCTTAAATAATGTATTAGCAAACCTTATTAACACTAAAATAAAAAAATGATTACTAAAACTAAAGAAGTAAAAAGTAAAGTAAAAAAAACTAAAGAGAATATCCTTGATGCAGCAGCAGCCTTATTCAGCAAGCACGGTTATAACGGAACGGCTCTGAGGGATATTGCTAATGCACTTGATATGAAGGCAGGAAGTCTTTATTACCACTTTGACTCCAAAGAACAACTGGTACTGGAGATTTTGACGCTAGGTCTTGAAAATATAATTGACACGGTTATCCGACGTGTCGAAGAGTTGCCTGAAAATAGTAGCTCGAAAGAGGTGCTGGTTGCAGCTGCAAAAGGGCATTTAGGTGCGTTATTGGAAAAGGGGGATTACACCTCAACTAGCATTCGAAATTATGGGCAGATGCCACCAGATGTGCAAGAAGAAGGTCGTATCATTCGGGACCGTTATGAAAGCATGTGGCGTAAATGGTTAGTGAAAGCGCAGCAAAAAGGCGACATCATGGACTCTGTTGATTTGAAAATATTACGCCTATCTATCTTAGGTGGTTTGAACAGGACGCTCGCCTGGTACAAACCGGACGGCGACTTGAGTATTGACCAGATAGCAGAGATTCAGGTGGGGTTTGTATGGGGTGGTATTGCAACCGAACAGGCCAGGTAAAACACGCAGTAAAATAGGTTAAAAAGCCCTGTTGTAGAATAAAACAGGGCTTTTTTTATACGGTTAAAAATATTGTGTCAGTTCTTTAGCGTTTTCACACTGTTTTAATGACAACACGGATTGTTTAATTTGTTGCGTTTTTTCATCGCTAAGAGCAATGGCACAGTTGGCGATAAATTTATTTGTAATATCTTCAGCCGTTAAAGGGTTGTCAAACGAGCCACGGTTTTTGAACTCTCTTTGGCTCAAAATGCGGCCATCTTTTAAGTGAATCCTAATTTCTCCCGAATAATACGTTGGGAAACCAGACGCCGGGTCATTCTCATAGCTTACTTTTTTCGCTAGCGCTGCAACCACAGGGTCTTTTAACGGTTCAGGCTCTAAGTCTTGTAGGCTAAAGTCACCACGAACCAAGGCTACTGAGACCAAATAAGGTACGCTAAATTGTGCTTCATAAGCACAGGTTGGTGCTTGTTTATCAGCCAAGGGTTCACAGACCGTTTTCACCACCTCTTCGGGTACTAGGGCAACTATGTGATCAACCTGATCGGCAGTTAGGCCGTGTTGTTTTGTTAAGGTGCGCGTGGCATCGATGACCGCATGAGTGAAATGGCAAGATGGGTAAGGTTTGATTCCCACATTCATTACTTCCCAAACTGTATTTAATCCGCCTGTGGCGAGCGTATAGTCGCACTGAGGCTCAAGTCCGATCAAGTGACTTTTATACAAACCAAATCGCCCTTCATACGGTAATTTAGGGCCAATATAACCGGCTTTAGCGAAAGTTGCCGCCATAATGCCAGATACCGCTGCCCAGCCTGGGTGGTAGCGTTTCGTCCAGGCGCCGTCGTTTAGAAATTCAAAATTGCCAGAGGCCATGCTCAAGGCGATGCCCTGTGCCATGACCATTTGTTCTGTCGATAATTTCATTAGCATACTGGCAACTAAGCTACAGGCAAAAGCACCGGCAATGCCAGTGGGGTGATGACCGACTTGATGAAATGCACCTTTTGCCACCATACCCAATCTAGCCCCAACTTCCATACCGGCTATATAAGCTGCCAGCATTTCTGCACCTGTCGAATTTTCTTTTTCACCTACAGCTAAAACACAAGGCCAAACTGCAGAGGTCATATGTACCACGCCTGCAACGTGGGTATCATCAAAATCAAGGCCGTGAATTAAAAGACCGTTGGCTAGCGCGGCGTCCCTATAAGTCATTCTCTCACCGGTGCCCAAAACGATGTGGTCGCCTTTTTCCTTAAATAAGCGAAGCGCAGATAGGCCGGTTTTACTAAACTCATACTCACTTGAAGCATAAGCAATGCCTGTCGCATCTAAAATTAGATTGAGCGCATATTGTTGTACTTCTTCTGGTACTTTATTCAGTTCAAAACGGCTTACAAAGTCTGCTAACTGCTCAGAGATACTGCTGTTTAATTGGTCGGTCATCTTTAATTACCTATTGGCTGGTTATAAACATTAATTTTGTAGAAAAATACCATAAAAACGGATAGAATTCTCATTGAATCTAACAAATGTTAGTAATTTAATACATTACTTAACGATCCACCAATTATTACAGGAAAAACCAATGGATTTTAACTTTACTGAAGAGCAACTAGCCATTCAACAAAGCGCCAGACGATTTGCAGAAGAAAAGTTAGCGCCTGAATACCAAAATAACGATAAAAGACACACCTTTGATCGTCAGATGCTAAAAGAAATGGGTTCATTAGGTTTAATTGGTGCTGAATTATCTGAAACGTATGGTGGTTTGGGCTTGGGCTATATGACGGCTGGCATCATCACCGAGGAAATTGCACGTGCTGATTTTAATGTGGCGTACATTCAAATTTTAGCCGGTTTAAATGGTGGAATTATAGAAAAATTTGCCGAACCTGAACTGGCTCAATATTGGCTTTCAAGAATTATCAGTGGTGAAGCGATAGTTGCTGTTGCGCTAACAGAACCAAGTGCAGGCTCCGATGCGGCTAATTTAAAGTTAAAGGCGCAACGTAAAGGTGATGTGTATGTGCTAAATGGTGAAAAAACCTCTATTTCAGCCGCTGCGCAGGCCGATGTTGCCGTTGTTTTCGCGCGTACCGGCACTGTTGAAGATAAAGCCAGAGGGGTTAGCGCCTTCTTGGTTCCGCTGGATAATCCGAATATTGAACGAACACATTTTGATGACCTAGGCGAATCTGTCGTCGGTCGTGGCTCATTATTTTTTGATAATGTAGAGGTACCCGCAATAAATATGCTGGGTGATGAGGGGATGGGCTTTATTCAAGTGATGCAAGGGTTTGATTACAGTCGCGCCTTAATCGGTCTAGAGTGTTTAGCGGCAGCAAAAGTATCACTAGAGGAAGCGTGGGAACAAGTAACAACACGCGAAGCCTTTGGTAAAAAGATTTCAAAATTTGAAGGCGTTAGTTTTCCTTTAGCTGAAGCTGAAACCTATGTCGAAGCGGCCAGGCTGCTTTGTTACAAAACACTTTGGCTTAGAGATCAAGGGCAGCCTCATACCTCGGAAGCGGCGATGTGTAAATGGTGGGCACCCAAGTTAGCGTTTGAAACGGTGCATAATTGCCTGCTCGCCCATGGCCATGGGGGTTACAGTAAAGACTATCCTATCCAACAACGTCTTCGTGATGTGCTGGGTTTGCAGATAGGTGATGGCACAGCTCAAATTCAAAAAATAATCATTGCACGTGAAAAAATTGGCCGTGACGGTGTCCCTTACTAATATTAATTGATAACAGGTATTAATATGACAAATGATGTGGTTTTAACTGCAGTAGACGGGCATGTAGGCTTGATTATCATCAATCGAGCCGATAAGTTTAACTGTCTGTCTATGGCGGTACATCAAGGGCTTCAAGCGGCGCTGAAAACGCATGAGGCCAACCCAGCGGTTCGCGCTATTTTATTATGTTCTGAAGGTAAGCATTTTTGTACCGGTGCTGATTTAGCCGAAGTGCACGGTAAAATTGAATCACAAGACGAGGAAGCCTTGCGCTTTTTTATTGAACTTGGACATAAAACCTGTACCGACTTCGAGCAGAGTGCTTTGCCGGTAGTTGGCGCCATTCAAGGTTTTTGCTTGGCTGGAGGCATTGAAATATCACTTGGCTGTGACATTCTTTTTGCTGCTGAAGATGCCGTATTTGGTGATCAACACGCAAATTATGGCTTGATCCCTGGTTGGGGTGGTAGCCAACGCTTACCAAGAATAGTAGGCTTTCGCCGTGCGTTAGACTTAATGTTTTCAGGTCGGCGCGTACAGGCCAATGAAGCTAAAGAATGGGGTATGGTTAATTATATTAGTCCAACAGCCGAGCTAAGAAGTCTGGCCTTAGATTACTGCCAGCAATTAGCTTTAAAAAGTTCAGACGGCTTAGCAATGATGAAAGAGCTTGCGTACGTTGGTGCGGATTTGAGTTTGCCAAAGGCCTTAAGCCTAGAAGTTAATGAGGCGGTTAAGGGTTTACAAAGTGATGACGTAAAAGAAGGTTTAGCCGCGTTTGGTGAGCGACGTGAACCGGCATTTAAGTCACGATAAATTACATAAAATTAAATTAAATTAAATTAAGAAGGAATAACCATGGATTATCAAGATATTACCTATGAAGTAAAAAACGGTGCAGCGTATGTCACCATTAATCGTCCTGAGGTATTTAACGCCTTTAGAGGGATCACTTGCGAAGAATTAATTCATGCGCTAACCAAAGCCGCTTGGGATAAAAGCATTGGTGTTATCGTGCTGGCTGGTGCGGGTGATAAAGCATTTTGTACCGGCGGAGACCAAAGCGCACATGATGGTCAATATGATGGTCGTGGTATCGTAGGTTTACCGGTAGAAGAGTTGCAAACGATTCTGCGTGATGCACCTAAACCCGTTATCGCTATGGTGCAAGGTTACGCCATAGGTGGTGGCAATGTGTTAGCCACTATTTGTGATATGACCATCGCCTCTGAAAAAGCTATTTTTGGTCAAGTTGGGCCAAAGGTTGGCTCCGTCGATCCCGGCCACGGTACGGCTTATTTAGCACGTGTAGTAGGTGAGAAGAAAGCGCGTGAAATTTGGTATATGTGTCGTAAATATTCGGCGCAAGAAGCCTTAGAGATGGGATTGGTTAACAAGGTTGTGCCACATGAGCAGTTAGCCGATGAAGTGCAGAAATGGTGCGATGAAATTATGGAAAAAAGCCCAACAGCCTTGGCAATAGCGAAACGTTCTTTTAATGCCGATACAGAAAATATCCGCGGTATTTCATCGTTGGGTATGCAGACATTACAGCTGTACTACAACACCGAAGAATCACAAGAAGGTGTTAAAGCATTTAATGAGAAGCGCAAACCTGATTTTCGTAGCAAGGTAAAATAAAGACCGAAGCAGGTTGTTAACAACAGCAAGCTAACACGGAAAAATACAACAGTTATTACAGGAAAAACCATGGATTTAAATTACAGCCCTGAAGAGCAAGCATTTCAATTAGAGGTGCGCGAATTTTTACAGCAGCATTACCCTAAAGACATTCAAGACAAAGTTGCTAATGGCATTGCATTAAAAAAAGACGATTATGTACGTTGGCAAAAAATTCTTGCCAAGCAAGGCTGGGTTGCCCCTGGCTGGCCTGAACAATACGGTGGCCCAGGCTGGACACCGGTACAAAAATATATCTTTGATGAAGAATGTGGGGCCGCAAACTGCTTAAGAACAGTGGCTTTTGGACTCGTGATGTTAGCACCGGTATTAATGAAATTTGGTACCGATGAGCAACTGGAAAAATATTTGGCCGATATCTATAACAGTGATGTTTGGTGGTGTCAGGGCTATTCGGAGCCCAATGCAGGCTCGGATTTAGCGTCTTTACAAACCAAAGCTGAAAGACAAGGCGATCACTACATCGTCAATGGCTCTAAAACATGGACCACGCACGGTCATTACGCCGATAAGATGTTTACTTTGGTTCGCACCAGCCAAGAGGACCGTAAACAAAAAGGGATTAGCTTTTTACTGATCGATATGGACGCGCCGGGTGTTTCGACATCGCCGATCGTCACGATCGATGGTATGCATGTGGTCAATCAGGTGTTTTTAGAAGATGTAAAAGTGCCGGTTGAAAACCTGGTTGGTGTTGAAGGTGATGGCTGGACTATTGCAAAATCTTTATTGATGCATGAGCGGACCTATATCGCTCAAGTCCCACGTTCCAAAAAGCAAATTGAACGGCTTAAGAAAATTGCTTCTGAAGAAAGGTATAACGGTAAACCACTAATTGAAGACGCTAGCTTCAAGGCAAAAATTTCAGCGATTGAAATTGAATTAATGGCCTTAGAGATGACCAATTTACGCGTGCTATCTAAAATTTCTGCTGGTGAAGCGCCCGGGGCAGAATCTTCTTTACTAAAGATAAAAGGCACAGAAGTACAGCAAGCTATTACCGCTTTGCTGATGGAATCGGTGGGGTATTTTGCCTTTCCATACAATAAAACAACCATGACCGAAGGCTGGCAAGAGGACCCTATTGGGCACCCACAAGCGGCGATGTTAGCACCACATTATTTTGATTGGCGTAAATCATCCATTTATGGCGGCTCAAATGAGATTCAAAAAAACATTATGGCTAAAGCTGTTTTAGGGCTTTAGGCTACAAGGGGAAACAAATGAATTTAGAATTCACAGAAGAAATGGTGATGTTGCAAGACTCACTCAATAAGTTTGTTCAAAACGAGTACGATTTTGAAACACGCCAAAAAATCAGCCGTGAAGGCATAGGCTATAAAGAAGCGAATTGGCAAAGCTTCGCAGATATGGGCTTGTTAGGCGTACCCTTTGATGAACAATACGGCGGTTTTGGTTTTGGCCAAACTGGCTTGATTGTCGTAATGGAAGCAATGGGTAAAGGCTTGATGCTCGAACCCTATTTAGCATCTGTTGTACTGGGTGGTCAGCTGGTTCAGCTAGCCGGTAGCGAAACGCAAAAAGAACAGTTACTGCCACAATTAATAGGCGGTGAATTAAAACTGGCTTTCGCCTATGTTGAGCGACAAGCGCGTTATAACTTGTCTGATGTTGAGTGCCGTGCCGAGAGTAAAGGCGAGGGATTTGTACTTAATGGCAGTAAATCCGTGGTGTTTAATGCTGAAACAGCCGATAAAATCATCGTAGCTGCAAGAACGAGCGGTGACACCATCAGTCAACAAGGCTTGTCATTGTTTATTGTCGATCCGACAGCTGAGGGTGTTACAGCGAGGCATTATGAGACCTACGATGGCTTACGTGCTTCTGAATTAAATTTCGATCAGGTTAATTTAGACGCGGATGCTTTATTAGGTACCTTAGACCAAGCATACCCAGTTATCGAGTCGGTCATTGACTCAGCTGCGGCTGCTATTTGTGCAGAAGGCGTTGGTGTAGTGTCTCAGCTTAGACAGAAAACGGTTGAGTATTTACAAACCCGTAAACAGTTTAATCAGCCGATTGGTAACTTTCAGGTGCTGCAACACCGCGCGGTTGATATGTTTATGGCAGAGGAGCAAATGCGTTCTTTGTCTTATTTGGCGGCTATTAAAGTCACAGAAGGAGAATCGCATGAGCGTATAAAAAGTGTCTCTGCTGCGAAAGTTTACTTAGGCGATGCACGCGCTATTGTTGGCGAGCAGGCGGCTCAGTTACACGGCGGTATTGGTGTGACTGATGAATTAGACGTTGCCCATTATGTGAAACGTTTAGGCCTATTAAACACCTTATTTGGTGATAGGGATTACCACTTGCAACGTTTTTCTCAGCAGTAGTTAGGGATTATTTTGCTAAAAAAAACAAACGCTTTGGAATACCCGATTTCATCTAAGCCTGAGTTTGGTATCCCGATGGAAGTATCGGAGGGCATCTTTTTATTAAAGATGCCCATTCCCTACACCTTAGATCATATCAACCTTTGGCTGTTACGAGATGGTAATGGTTGGACGATCGTGGATTCCGGGTTTTATAGCGACGAGGCAGCACAATTATGGCAAACCGTTCTGAGTGGTTTTTGCCAAAATGAACCCATCCATAAGATTGTTATTACCCACTTTCACCCCGACCACGTGGGCATGGCACAGTGGCTAGCAAATAAGACTCAAGCGCCTATACACATGAGCCAAATTGAGTACTTAACGACGCATATGGCTTGTCAGTCGTATTCAGATAATCAAAAGGCAGCTCGGCGCCATTACTTTTCAAGCTTTGGCTTAAATGACGAACAGTTAAATAGCTTGCAGGATCGAATTGGCGGTTATGTTACCGGTGTGCCTGAAGCACCGATCAGTTATACGCGCTTACTTGATGGCGATTCACTGCTGATTGATAACGACAGCTGGGACTTGCTTCTATTTTCGGGACATAGCCCAGGTCATATTTGCCTGTTCAATAAGAATCGTAAGTTATTGATTTCTGGCGATCAAATATTACCCAGTATCTCGCCAAATATCAGTGTGGTGTTTAATGAAACTGACGCTAACCCACTGGCTGATTACTTGGCCAGCCTATCGGTATTAAAGCAACTAGATAAAGACACCCGGGTGCTACCCTCCCATGGTCGAGTATTTGTTGGCATTGAACAAAGAAGCGAAACCTTAATACAAGGGCATTTAAGTTCATTAGACCAATTGCGTCGCTTTTGTCAGATGCCGAGAACAGGCCTTGAGGTAATAGAGGAAATGTTCGGTAACCGTCTCAGCATCTTTAATTTATCTCTCGCAACCGGTGAGGCGATGGCGCACCTGAATTATTTACTTTACACAGGCGAGCTATCTCGTAGTGATGATGCCGTGTACCACTATAAAACTAATTAAATTAAGCAGGTATTTACGATGAGTGATTACGTTAAATATAACAGTATGTCAGAAGGTGATGCGTTCCTTGATCCGCCGCCTTCTTTTCAGGTAAATGATGAGGTTGTTGATAAATACATTAAGTCAACCAATGACTTAACAGACCAACTTAATGTAAAAGATATAAACGGTTGTCGCGTAGCGCCACCCATGTTAGCCGCCGTCTATGTGATTGATGCGCTGCGGACACGCGTTGGCCCACCGGGTGGCATTCATGCTAAGCAACAATTTAAATTTCATCGTCCAGCTAAAGTCGGTGAGACTTTGTATACCTCTGCTAACGTACATAGACTTTATCAAAAAAAAGAACGTAATTATGTTGAGATGACCACCGAAACGCGCAATCAACTAGGTGAGTTGATTACCAGTGGCTTAATTACTCGAATTTGGGGTAAAGAATAATGACGACACAACTTAGCAAGTATAAAGATGTAACAGTGGGCGATTGCCTGCCTGAATTAAGGCAAGCCGTTGATCAAGCTATGATCGATGCCTACGCAGATGCCTCTGGCGATGTTAACCCTTTACATATCGATCCGGAATTCGCAAAAACTACTTTTTTTGGACGAACCATTGCACATGGTTTATTGACGCTGGCCTTTGTTTCACGCGTGTTGTCGCAATGGAATTGGGATGGCTGGGCTTATGGTGGAGAGTTAGATGTTGCCTTTTTAGGCCCTGTTTATCCTGGCGATGAAGTTCGCGTAACGGGTGAAATTGAATCAATCGAGCAAACAGACACCGGTGTTTACGCACGTTGCAAACTCAGTTGTTATTGCGATGAACGTACCGTAGTGAAAGGCACCGTCGTATGTGAAATAAAATAAGGAGCGATTAGATGAGCTATAGAAGACATGATGCATTAGATAAAAAAGGGGCTGAGTATTGGCACCCCATTGAAGTCAGCAATAATGAAGAAATTATCGTTCTTCAAGAAAAAAAATTACAACAGCAAATGGCTTATCTGGCCAAAAACTCTGCGTTATATCAGCAAAAGTTCGCTGAAGCAGGCATTCAATTTGATGACATAAAAACCCTGCAAGACTTAGCGAAAGTTCCGTTCACCGTAAAACAAGATTTACGTGATAGCTTGCAAGCAGCACCGCCATTTGGTTTGCATCAAACTGCCGCAACCAGCGATATTGTGCAAATGCAAGCCTCATCGGGGACCACAGGTAGTCCGGCGTATGTTGCCTTAACTGAAAATGACATCGAGATGTGGAATGAACTCAGTGCACGGGGTTTCTTTGCCTGCGGCGTGCAACCGGGTGATTTTGTTTTACACGGTTTCTCTATGAGCAAAGGTTTTGTCGGTGGTATTCCCTGTGTTCAAGCTATTCAATACATGGGCGCTATCGATATTCCAGTTGGTGCTGATGGCGGGGTAGATCGCTTATTACGCGCCTGTGCCGATATTCAACCGCGCGTGATCATTGGAGCGCCTAATTTTCTATTACATGTGGCTGCCATGGCACCTAAGGTCCTGGGAAAATCTGCTAATGAGCTGGGGGTGAAGCAATTAATCGTTGGCGGTGAACCTGGTGGGGGTATCCCTGCTATACGCGAAGCACTTGAAACGGCATGGGGCGCTAAAGTTTGTGAAATGATGGGTGGTACTGACCTTGGCGTGATTTATTGGGGCGAATGCAGCGAACAAGATGGCATGCACATGATCTGCCAAGACCATATTATTGTTGAACTGATTAACCCTGAGACTAACGAGGTTATTCCGTTTGAAAAGGGAACAACAGGGGAGTTAGTGTATACCGCCATTGGGCGTGAAGCATCACCAGTGGTACGCTTTAAAAGTGGTGACCATATTATCGTCACCGATACCGAGTGTGGTTGTGGTCGGACAGGACCAAAAATACGCTGTTTTGGCCGTACCGATGATATGTTGATTGTACGTGGTATCAACGTTTTTCCATCAGCTATCCAAGACTTGGTTTTACAAATGCAGCCAGAAACCAATGGCGTGATGCGCGTACTAGCAGACTTTGACGGCCATACGACACAAGAAAATTTAAAGGTATTGGTCGAGCGGGGTGCAAATCAATCCAAAGAACACGACCTAGAGCTTAGCGAGAAAATTCAGAAAACCATCCGAGACAGTTTGTCCTTTAAGGCCAAGGTGATCATCGTTGATGCCGATATTTTTGAAAAACCCGGGGTTGCTAAAGTGGCTTTAACGTTACGCCAAACACCTGACTTTTTATAATTTAATTTAACTTAACCGAGTTTTACTACAACCATGTCTATATTAAAATCTACGGTCAATCCGCAGTCAGATAGCTTTATATCTAACCGCGATTACTATTTGGAACGTATTAAAGAGTTACACCAACGTCGTCAACGAGCACATTTGGGCGGCCCAGAAAAAGCGCGTAAGCGCCATACCGAGCACCGTGAACAAATATTACCACGTGATCGAATTCGGGTTTTTATCGACCCAGGCTCTCCATTTCTTGAGCTGGGTGAGCTGGCTGGTGATAACTTAGCAGAAGGCACAGAAATAGGTGCTAGCCTTATTACCGGTATAGGCATCGTTAATGGTCGTCAATGTATGATTATAGTGAATGACGCAACGGTGAAAGGCGGTACTTATTATCCAATGACCTGCAAAAAGCACGTTAGGGCACAAACCTTTGCCATTCAGCATCGTTTACCGTGCATTACCATGGTGCAAAGCGGTGGCGCATTTTTACCCGAACAAGAAGGTATTTTCCCTGATGAAGGCATGTTCGGCAGTATTTTTGTAAATCAAATTGAAATGTCTGCACAGGGCATCCCCCAAATAGCCATTGTGTTTGGATCATCAACTGCTGGTGGCGCTTATATTCCGGCCTTATGCGATGAAGTGGTAATTATTCGAGGCAAAGGTTTTATGTACCTCGGTGGACCACAATTAGTGAAGGCTGCGACCGGTGAAGTTGTTGGTCATGAAGAGTTGGGCGGTGCGGAAATGCATTCCAGTGTGAGTGGTGTCACGGATCATATTGCCGAAGATGACGCGCACGGACTGAGTATTGCGCGTGATATCGTGCGTAACCTGGGTAATTTACCCAAACAACGTTGGGATGTTGCCAAGTCAGCTGAACCCTTATACCCGATTGAAGAAATTTACGGCATCGTCAATAAAGACACCAAAATACCGACCCATAATAGAGATATTCTGGCTCGGCTGATTGATGGTAGCCAGTTTGATGAGTTTAAAGCCAAGTACGGCGATACCTTGATGTGTGGCTTTGCTAAAATTCACGGCTTTGAAATAGGCATACTTGCTAACGAAGGGGTTATGTTTAGTGAGTCAGCCAAAAAAGGTGCGCATTTTATTAACTTATGCTGCCAACGTGACATTCCGTTGTTATTTGTCGCTGATGTTCCTGGGTTTATGGTGGGCGAACACGCTGAGCGTGGTGGTATAGCAAAAGACGGCGCTAAATTTATTACAGCTATGTGCTCCGCTAAAGTACCTAAATACACCTTAATTACCGGTGGTTCGTATGGTGCGGGCTACCTTGCCATGTGTGGTCGGCCGTTTAAACCTAATGCTATGTTAGCCTGGCCATCTGGTCGATCAGGCATTATGGGGCCAGAGCAAGTTGCTAATACCTTGGCTACCGTACGTGAAGATATTCTTACCCGTGAAGGTAAAACATGGACAGAAGCAGAGCGCGAAGAATTTAAAGCACCGCATCGAAAACGTTTTGAAGACTCTGAAGGCGCATATAACTTTGCTTCCAAGCTCTGGTACGACGCAGTTATCGACCCGTCAGAAACGCGTGAAACTTTGGCGCTTTTATTAGACCTGGCCGGACGGTCGCCTAAAATTGAAACTAACTTTGGTGTATTCAGACAATGATCAAACGTATTCTTATTGCCAACCGTGGCGAAATTGCTTGCCGAATCGCACGAACCTGTCATCGCTTAGGTATTGATGCAGTTGCCGTTTACTCAGAAGCCGATCAACACAGTCGTCATGTACGCCAAATAGGCCATGCGATTGCCATTGGTGGCGCAGCGGCGGCTGACAGCTATTTAAATATTGATAAGGTGATTGATGCGGCTAAAAGCAGTGGCTGTGATGCCATTCACCCGGGTTATGGATTCTTATCAGAAAACCCTGACTTTGCTGACGCAGTTGAACAAGCCGGGTTAATTTTTATTGGTCCTCGGGCCGATAGCTTGCGTCGCTTTGGTGATAAATCAGCCGCTAAAAAAGAGGCTGTAAAAGCGCAAGTGCCGGTAATTCCAGGCAGTGAAGGCAAGCTGACAGACCCGCAGGCCATCGCTGAACTAGTCAATACCATGACACCGCCGGTAATGCTTAAAGCTGCCGCTGGTGGTGGTGGCAAAGGTATGCGTGTTTTAAATGATTTTTCAAATTTAGATGCTGATATCGCGGCAGCGATGAGCGAATCATTACGCTCTTTTTCTGATGATGCCTTATTGGTTGAACAATGCATCAATAATGCGCGTCATGTTGAAGTGCAAATTGCGGGTGACGGTGAAGGCAATGTTATTCACCTATTTGAGCGCGAATGTTCTTTGCAACGACGGCATCAAAAAGTTGTAGAAGAAGCGCCTGCAATTTTTCTCAGTGCGCAATTGCGCGAAAAACTACTCGCAGATGCTTGCCGCTTAGGGAAACAAATACAGTTTAGGGGCTTAGGCACGGTAGAGTTTTTAGTATTGGGTGATGCGTATTATTTTCTTGAAGTAAACCCACGCTTACAAGTTGAGCATCCGGTAACAGAAATAATTACGGGGCTTGATTTAGTCGAGATACAGATTCGTATTGCACAGGGCCAGGGCTTTGGTTTAAAACAGGAGCAAATTCAGGCTAACGGGCACGCCGTTGAAGTACGTTTTTATGCTGAATCACCTGCGCAAAACTTTATGCCTGTAACCGGCAAAGTGGATTTTGTGCAATTCCCAACGCAACATTTACGTGTTGAATCAGGCATTGATAGTGGCGATGAAGTCTCGTCGTATTACGACCCAATGATTGCTAAATTAATTGCCAGTGGCAGTGATCGCTTACAGGCGTTGGAGCGCTTACAAAAAGGCTTAGTTGATACGGTTGTTTTTGGTCTCGATAATAACCTCAATTTCTTACAGCAGTTGTTGCGCGACCCCGATGTGTTAGCCGATCAAATTGATACGGGCACACTGGATCGCTGGTTAAGTAGTTATTCTGAAATCACGGAAGCGAGCCAGTCTAAAAAACAGGCGGCTATGGCAGCGGCTGTATGGTTGAGCCAATTTCGACAAGCTGAATCGAAAAATCCTTGGTTACGTGCTGACTCCTTTAGTAGTTGGGCGTTACGCTCACCAGATGACAGGCCGGTATATAGTTTCAATCTATTGCAAGGTGAGCAACAATGGGCGGTGGCTTTATTGGCTGTTGATAAAAGCAACTGCTTATCGATAATGGTCGATGAACAGCAGTTTGACCTACGTCTACAGGCACAAAGCGGGTTGAGCTATTTGGCTGAATTTGATGAAGGTCGCCTACCAGTCACTGCGCAAGCGGGTCAAGATATCGTTCACACCCACAGTTTAGGTCAACAAAACAGCTATCAGGTGCAACAAATTGTTAGCGATAAACAAGGAGATTCCGAATCGGCTAATAGCGTCACTGCACCGATGATGGGTGAAATTATCAATGTGCTGGTGAAAGAGGGTGATGCAGTAGAGGCAGGCCAATTATTAATTGTTATGGAATCGATGAAAATGCAGTTACAAATTGAAGCAGTTAATGCGGGCACCGTTGCGAGTGTTTTATGTAAAGCGGGGGACAACGTTGCCCGTGGTGCTGTTGTAGTAGAAGTTGACGCAGATGCGTGATTCTCTTCGAGGTAAGGTTGCCATTGTCGGCGTAGGGCAATCACCCACTGGACGTGTACCCGGAAGAAGCCCCTTAGATTTAACGGCCGAAGCCACGCTTAACGCCCTGGCTGATGCGAATATGCAAAAGGCTGAAATAGACGGCGTATTAACCGGCAATGCTTTTGCCTCATCGTTTCATCGCTTTAGTGTCGCACTCAGTGAGTACCTTAATATTCAGCCGTCATACTCCAACACCTTGCAAGTATCTGGCGCCACCGCTGGCGCGGCTGTTAATACAGCTGCTGCGGCCATCCACGCAGGTTTAGCGGAAACCGTTCTGGTAGCCTGTGGTGATAGCTTGTTAACCGGCATGACACCGGACATGGCGATTAGAGCCATGACTGAGAGCCGTGATCAACAGTATGAAATGCCATTTGGCATACCGGTTGCTAATACCTTTGCGATGACCGCCCATCGACATATGAAGCAATATGGGACGACATCAGAACAGATGGCGCAAGTAGCCGTCACTTTTCGTGAGCACGCCAGTCGTACCCCTGGTGCACAAAAAACCGAACTGATTACCGTTGACGATGTAATGAATTCCAAAATGGTCACCTCGCCGTACCATAAACTCGACTGCTCTTTGATATCAGATGGTGCTGCTGCGTTGATACTGACCTCGGCTGAACGAGCATTGGATTACACCGATACGCCGATATATATATTGGGTGGCGGTGAATATTACAGTCATGAACATATTTTTTTAATGCCAGAACTTACTCAAACCGGTGCTGTGCAGTCGGCACAAAAAGCCTATGATATGGCTGGTATAAGTGCTAATGATATAGATGTCGCTGGTATTTATGATTGCTTTACCGGTACCGTATTGATGATGCTAGAAGACCTTGGTTTCTGCAAAAAAGGTGAGTCTGGCGGTTTTGTTGAAGATGGTCAGATCACTTACGGTGGAAAAATCCCTACCAATACTCATGGCGGCATGCTGTCTTATGCACACCCGGGTATTCCAGCAGCCTGGTTTCACTTTATAGAAGTGGTTCGCCAATTACGCGGTAGCTGTGGTGAGCGTCAAGTAAGCAATGCAGAACTTGGTATTGTTCACACTTTGGGTGCTGGCTTTTCAACCCAAGCGACAACCATTTTAGGTGCAGGGAGTACGCGATGAATGAGGTAAATAAAAACGCGCTAACAAAGCCGCTACCAACCCCTGATGGCGATAGCCAAGCTTTGTGGGATGGTTTAAAACAAGGTAAGCTGCTGCTGCAACATTGCGACGACTGCGGGCATGTGCAATATTATCAACAAGGCATGTGCAGGCTGTGTCAATCGACCAAACTGCGTCATCAGGCGGCTAGTGGAAATGGTACGATTTACTCGTATAGCGTGGTATACCGAGCCCCTGGCCCCGCATTTAAAGACGACGTGCCTTATGCGGTACTGCTCGTGCAGCTAGAAGAGGGGCCTAGAATGATTAGCTCCCTCGTCGGTAAAAACTTTGATGCGCTAGACTTTGACGTAGCCGTAAAGTTAACAACAGGCGCTATAAGTGATGAAATTTGTTTGCCTTATTTTGAGTTGGTTGATTAATCATTCAACTCAATTTTTACCTAGGTAAGCTATAAAAACGGCCAGTTTTATCCGTCTCCATTGTAATTAACTATTCTGCAGGCCTATTACTCGGCAGTTAGTTTGCCTCTTCAACGCTGTTTGATGCTTTGAGTTGGTATCCATTAATGGCGTGCTGTAAAAAGGTAGCAGCCAATTACATTGCCTTGCCTTAGTCTATGTATTTGGAGTACTCTTTCCAAGATGCTTTATTTAAGTGTTTTAGCGTGCAGTTATATTGAATAAGGCAGCGTAGCTGATTGATTGTTTATTCAGTATGAATGACATAAATGGAGATCATGCATGGAAACATTAAAACGGCGTTTGATCTGGCATGGGATGTTTCTTTTTCTTTTAGGTTTGCTAACGGGCTTGATTGAAACGCAATTTGTTAATGTCCGTATGGGCTTGGCTGCACACCTTGAAGGCGTCATGAATGGTATTTTTCTTATTGCCTTAGGGGCCATTTGGGGTGAAATAAAACTTTCAGCAACCTTGACGGGTATTACGTTTTATAGTGCTTTATACGGTACGTATGCCAATTGGTTTTTTACGGTGTTGGCTGCTTCTTTTGGTACCGGCGCTTTGTCACCCATTACAGCTGCGGGGAAACATGCACTGCCGTGGCAAGAAAGTTTAGTAACCTTCGGGCTTACCAGTGTAGGTGTGAGTATTATTTCAGTTGCCCTTTTGGTGCTGTGGGGTTTACGTGAGAAAGCCTCAAGTTAAGTTTTTCTGCGGTTTATTTAACGACCATTGCCCGAAGGTCTTTTATTAACTCGTCGGCTGGGTTATCACTGGTTATTTCGTTTTCTGGGATAGTAATGCCCACTTGACAGGCGGGTCGTTGCGCGAGTTGTGCCAGCCACCGTTGTAAATGAGGAAGACCGTCGGTGCTAACACCAGACCAGTTATGAATTCTCACCCAGGACCAATTGGCAATATCGGCCATACTGTATTCGTCAGCCAGATATTCTCGACGCTCTAAACGACCATCTAATACGCTAAATAATCGTCTTACCTCATGTTGATAACGGTCTATTGCCGCGGGAATTTTTTCCTCAAAATAGCGGTAAAATACATTGGCTTGCCCCATCATCGGGCCGATTCCACCGATTTGAAACATCAACCATTGCATGGCTTGCCAGTAACGATCGGGGTCGGTAGGCATTAATTTTCCGGTTTTATTTGCTAGGTAAAGTAAGATAGCGCCCGACTCAAAAACAACCTGATCCCTATTATCATGATCGACGATCACCGGAATTTTTCCATTCGGGTTTAAAGCAAGAAATTCAGGCGTTTTTTGTTGCTTGTCGAATAAATGAATGTGATGTACCTGATAGGGCAGTTGCAGTTCCTCTAGCGCAATCGTAATTTTGTGTCCATTGGGCGTCGCTGCGGTATAAATATCAATCATTACTCGCTCCTTAACGCTGCTTAGTTAAGATGAGCTTAACCTGTCTTCGCCGAGTTTAGTAGGATTTTGGTAGGCCCAATACACGTTCGGCGATATAGCATAAAGCCAATTGCGGGCTCACCGGTGCAATACGCGGTACTAAGGATTCACGCAGGTAACGCTCGACATGAAATTCCTTAGCATAACCAAAACCACCATGTGTCATTACTGCTGTTTCACAAGCATGAAAGCCTGCCTCTCCGGCTAAATATTTAGCGGCATTGGCTGCTGCACCGCAGGGCTGATCATTATCGTATTGCCATGCGGCGGACATAACCATTAGCCAGGCCGCCTCAAGTTCTGCCCAGCAAATGGCAAGCGGGTGTTGGATGCCTTGGTTTTGCCCGATAGGGCGATTAAAAACAATGCGTTCTTTAGCGTATTCTTGGGCTTTCTTAATGGCTACTCGTCCTAAACCGACTGCCTCACCGGCAATTAATACACGCTCGGGGTTCATGCCATGAAGAATGTATTTAAAGCCTTTGCCTTCTTCACCAATACGGTCTTCAATAGGGATTTCAAGACCATCGATAAAGAGTTCATTTGAATCAACTGCTTTACGGCCCATTTTTTCTATCTCATGCACCTGAATTTTGCTGCGATCAAAATCGGTATAAAACAAACTTAAACCTTCGGATGGGTTTTTCACGTCTTCTAATGGGGTCGTTCGTGCCAGCAATAAAAGCTTATCCGCTACTTGTGCGGTAGATATCCAAACTTTTTGACCATTAACGATGTATTTATCACCGTGACGAACAGCCATGGTTTTAAGCTGTGTTGTATTTAAACCGGTATTCGGCTCGGTTACAGCAAAGCAGGCTTTTTCTCGGCCTTCGGCCATGGGCCTTAACATCCGTTGTTTCTGCTCTTCGGTACCAAAGACAACCACCGGGTTTAGACCAAAAATATTGATATGGACCGCCGATGCGCCAGACATGCCAGCGCCTGACTCTGCAATGGTGCTGGCCATAATGGCAGCTTCAGTAATGCCTAAGCCAGAACCGCCATAGGCTTCGGGAATGCAAATGCCCATCCAACCGCCATCAGCCATTGCTTGGTAAAAGTCATGTGGAAAGCCACCTTGTTGATCGCGCTTTAGCCAATACTCATCGTCAAAAGGTTCACATACTTTTAATATGGATTCTTTTATTGCATTTTGTTCGTCGCTTAGGGAAAAATTCATAAGTTTTACTGTTCGTCTAACGTGTTGTTTATATATACGGCATTAAATAATGCCGGCCTCAAGGCTTGCCGCCATGGATAAACCGAGTTCTTCGCATTGCTGGATAAAGTCTTGTTGAAAATCACCTTTGCATATCATGGGTGCTTGTACAACTTTCCAGCGTAGTCCGGTTAAAATTGACTCTATTGCTCGCCGTGTTCCAGTGCCATCATTACCTGCTCGAATGACAATGGCACAAGGTAGAGCATCGGTTTTATCCATGCAGGGGTAATAGTTTCGGTCAAAAAAATCTTTTAAAGCACCGCTCATATAACCCAGATTTTCGGGTGTCAATAAGATAACCGCATCTGCTTTTAATACATCTTCAGCAACTGTTTTTAGTGCCGTTATGCTCACTACCTCGATGCCGCTGACTTCTTTACAGCTCGCGCCTGTGACAATCGCTGCCAGCATTCGTTGCAGATTAGGCGACGGCGTATGAGAAATAATGAGTAAGCGTTTATTTTCCAATAGTTTTAAATATCAGTTATTTACGAGGTTTTTCTAATGTAATTTGCATGTCTTTAAAGCGCTGTATTTCCTCAGCGCTATAGCCGGCATCAACTAAAATATCGGTATTATTTTCACCATATTGTGGTGGTCGGCATTTAAATGCCCCCGGCGTTCGTGACAGTTTTATTGGAATGCCTGTGCCGCGGTACCCATCAGACTCTATAACCATTTCGCGTGCGATGGTCTGTGGATGCTGGAGTGCATCTTGTACCGTTTGCACCGCACCCGCTGGAATGCCTTTTTTCATCAACTGTAGCGTCATCTCATTGCTATCTTTATCCGCTAATAGGTCGACGAGGATGTCCCGTAGAACCGCTCTGTTTTTTGCCCGCTCTGCATTGGTAACAAAGCGAGGGTCTTGTGCCAACTCTTCTTGCCCCAGTTCTTTACATAAGCCGGCAAATTGACGATCATTGCCAATGCCTAAAAATAAATCACCGTTTGCGGTGGGGAATAAGTCATAGGGCGTAATATTAGGGTGTGCACTACCCATGCGTTTTTGTGGTTTACCATCTAAGAACCAATTGGCGGCTTGTGGATGAATTAAGCTAACCGCTGTATCGTAAAGACTGATCTCAAGAGATTGGCCTAAACCTGATTTTTCGCGTTCATACAGGGCGAGTAACACGGCAATAACCGAGTTCATACCGGTGGTTAAATCAACAATCGGTACACCCATGCGTACCGGTGGGCGATCGGCGTCACCATTAATGCTCATTAAACCGGCTGTAGCTTGCGCTACGGCGTCATAACCAGGGAAACCAGCGTATGGGCCTGTGCTGCCAAAACCCGTAACACGGCAATGGATCAGACGCGGGAATTTTTTTTGTAATACGGCTTCAAAACCAATACCCCATTTTTCCAAGGTGCCGACTTTGAAATTTTCTACCAGCACGTCTGCATTTTCTAATAAGCGAAATAAAATCTGATGCGCTTCTGTTTGCCGCATATCCAAGGCAATGCATTTTTTATTACGATTAACGCCGTCGTAATACGCGCTGCCTCGTTCATGGTAAGGAGGGCCCCAACCGCGAGTTTCATCGCCCGCGGGTGGTTCTACTTTTATAATTTCAGCGCCGTGATCACCGAGGATTTGAGTGCATAATGGGCCGCCCAAAACACGCGATAAATCAACGACCTTAATGCCGTCCAGTGAGGATTTATTCATTTTATAGCGTCGCCTCAGTGCCGAGTAGGGTGGTTACCTGGCTGGATAAGACACCACCGTTACCATTCACCAGAGCTATTTCGGGATCTTTAACTTGACGGGCGCCACAGCCACCGCGTAATTGCTGGATCGCTTCAATTAGAATGAAAATTCCATACATGCCTGGATGAACACAAGATAAACCACCACCGTTAGTGTTAACAGGTAACCTGCCGCCAGGTGCGATACCGCCATTTTCAACGAAAGCGCCACCTTCACCTTTGGCGCAAAAGCCAAGGTCTTCAAGGAATAAAATGGTGTTGATGGTAAAGGCATCATAAAGCTCAACGACATCTACATCATCTTTTGTTAAACCGGCCATGGCAAACGCACGTTTGCCGGAGTCAACTGCAGCAGTGGTGGTTAGGTCTGGCATTTGCGTGATTTGACGATGCCAATGCGCTGTTCCTGTACCTAATAAGTAAACCGGTTTATTAGGGAAGTCTTTAGCCCGTTCGCTCGATACCATAATCACTGCACCGCCGCCATCTGTTACCAAACAGCAGTCAAGTAAAGAGAGTGGGTCACTTATCATTCTAGAATTTAATACATCTTGCCGTGTTAAATCGTCACGAGCAAATGCCGCGGGATTTAATTGCGCCCATTGACGAGCAGCGACCGCAACATCCGCCATTTGTTCACGGGTTGTGCCGTATTGATGCATATGACGCGCAGCTGCCAAAGCGTAAGAGCTGATGGGGTAGCGAGGTTTATACGGTGCTTCATAAATTTGTTGTTCGGACATGGTGGCTAGTTTGCCGCCTGCCGTGCGTTGATTACTGCCGTAGCAGATTAAAGCGACATCACACAGGCCGTTTTTAATTGCCATGGCTGCATTGAGTGTATGGGCAACAAACGATGAGCCACCGACCATACTGCCATCAGAAAAACGGGGTTTAATACCCAAGTATTCAGCGGTGCTGAGCGTCGGCATAAAATGATATGACGAACCGGTAAAAAGGCCATCAACGTCTGACAGTTTTAAACCGGCGTCATCTAGGGCGTTATGCGTGGCTTCTGCCAATATATCCAATGGCATGCGGCCCGGTGCTTCGCCGCAACCTGCTAAACCAACACCTACAATAGCGGAAGATCCTCTTAATTCATGTGACATCTATTTACTCTCCTGCATCGGGGTGAACACAACAAAAGGTTCGTCACCTTCATTATTGATTGAAGCGCTTACTTTTGCGCCAATGCTGACCAACTCAGGATCAATTCCTTCCACACGGCTCATTAGTCTAGGGCCTTCTTCTAGGGTGATCAGGCTGACGTTATAATTGCCGCCACGCTCGGGTTTGCGTCGAATGGTGGTGGTTGAATAGACCTCGGCTTTGCCAGACAACGCTTGCCACTCAAGATCGTAACTACCGCAATGAGGGCAAACTACCCGTGGAAAAAAGTGAAATTCTCCACAGCTTAAACACTTGGGTAAGGAAAAGTTTTGTTGTCTTAAATGATCAAGATAGATTTGATCTGGCCCTGGGCCGGCAAATTTTGGGTTACTGGAAGCCATACAGCTGTCTCCTAATATATTGGGTTAATGCGATTTTATTGCTTGTCTAAATGGCACAGAATTCTAACACTTGTTATGTTATTGTTGTGTAAATTTTTAACGGTTTAACCTATGTACACTGAGAAAATACTATTTTTTGCTGGCAGCATTAAACAATCAAAAATGGATAGACAGGCTGATGATTGAGAAACAAAACGTGATAACAGAAAAATCGATTCAAGAAAAAATGCGGCCCAACGGTTGTTTTGGTTGTGGGCAAGATAATCCCTTTGGTTTGCAGATTGAAAGTTATTGGGCGGGTGATGAAGTTGTTTGTCATTGGACCCCCGAGGATTACATGATTGGCCCCCCTGATTGTTTATACGGTGGTATTTCAGCCAGTTTGATTGACTGCCATTCGGTCAATACCGCCTTGTCATATGCACATAAGCAAGCGGGTAACGAGGAAGTGTATGACCGTAGCATTCAAATGGTTACTGGTACCATGTCAATTCGATATAACAAACCTGTGCCAATGGAAGAGGTTGAACTGCGAGCATCGGTGGAAAAGGTTGAAGGCAGAAAATACTATATAAAAACATCGCTTATCAGCAATGGGCTAATTTGTGTTGTTGGTGAAGTGCTTGCCATTCGCATTGATAAACAAACTTAATTGACTATGAGGCTAAGATGGACCCTAAACTTAAGACGTTATTTTCTCCTTTTCAAGTAGGTCCCGTCACGCTACGCAATAGAACAGTTATGGCGCCGATGACTCGCTCTCATTCGCCAAATGGCGTGCCGAGGGATGATGTGGCTGCTTACTATAAGCGCAGAGCTGAAGGCGGCGTAGGACTGATTATTTCTGAAGGCACAACAATCAATCATCGTGCAGCCAATGGTTACCCTGATGTGCCAAGATTTTATGGTGATGATGCCTTGGCTGGTTGGAAAAAAGTATTGGATGGGGTTCATGCTGCTGGCGCTAAAATGGTGCCTCAGTTATGGCACGTTGGTTTACATAGAGAATTAGGTATGGGCCCTACCTCCTCTGAATGTGCTGTTGGCCCAGTTGATATCGTTCGAGACGGTACCCTCGTTACAAGGGGGTTAAAACAAGCTGAAATTAATGAGATTATTAATGCCTATGGCCAAGCTGCCAGTGATGCGAAAAATTTAGGCTTTGATGGTGTTGAGATCCATGGCGCTCACCAATACTTAATTGACCAATTTTTCTGGGATGAAACAAATACACGGACTGATCAATATGGCGGTTCGATTGAAAATCGCGTGCGTTTTGCTACAGAAATTGTTGTTGCCATCCGGGCGGCCGTTGGGCCAGATTTCCCTATTATTTTCCGTTTTTCACAATGGAAATTACTTGATTACACAGCAAAAATAGCCCAATCACCAGAAGATCTAAGCAAAATCCTGTTACCTTTAAGTGAGGCGGGGGTGGATGTGTTTCATGCGAGTACTCGGCGTTTTTGGGAGCCTGCCTTTGACGGTTCTGATTTAAACTTAGCCGGCTGGGCCAAAAAAATAACCGGTAAACCATCTATTTCTGTAGGGAGTGTTGGGCTGAATAAACAGTTTGCTGTTGAGCATTTCTCAGGATTGGAAGACCCTACTGCTGAAACATCAAATATTGATGACTTATGCACTCGCTTAAATGCTGACGAGTTTGATTTGGTAGGTATTGGACGTGCCTTATTAGCCGACTCGCAATGGGTTAACAAGGTTAAAACAAATCGGTTTAACCATATCAATGCGTTTGATGAAAAGGCATTAACTACACTAACATAAGCAACAACTTATTTATTAATAATCAAAGACTTATCTTTTATTGATTTGTTGTTTTAAATTTTTTTATCAATTATGCTCGGGTGAAATAATAAAACTAAAAACCAAATCTAATAATATTTAAGGAGAACGTTGTTATGGCTACCGTAATGAAAGAAACCCTGGGCTTACCGATTGAAAAAACACTCGCCTACAAGCTTAAACAACGAGACGAGCTTTACAATGAATCAGGGTGTTACTGGGGCATTAAAGAGCTGACATTAAAAAATCAAGACCCCATTAAATTTGAGCAATTCTTTTCGCGTTTACAGTCGGCTGTTTTTGCTGCGCGAGAAAAAGCGCGCTATGTAGCCGCTAGCCCTGGTGGTCGTGAAATGGGCGAGTCTGTATGGGCGCTTGCTACCGCTGAAGGGGATACCTTGGCGATGTCATTAGGTTTTATTTCTCATTGTGCAGCTTTCCCTGTGTCAGTCAAACACATGATTGACAATGACTTTGAAGAAAACCCAGGCATTAATGATGCAGATGTATTTGGCACTGATGATCCGATGACATCGGGTGCGCCTCACCCAGGCGATACCTATACACTGGTTCCAATCGCTGTTGAAGGTGAAGTTGTTGCCTGGGCTTGTTCGGTGAATCATATTATGGAAGCGGGTGCCCCACAGGCAGGAAGTTGGCCCGTATTTACTGTCGATACTTTTATGGACGGCTTCGTTTTTCCACCGATGAAAACGGGTGAGAATTTAAGACAAGCCAAATGGTGGGATAACCTTTGGATGCGCCGTACGCGTGCCGGCGCAATGAATATTTTAGACGACAAAATGCGCTTAGCAGGTTGTTCAATGATCCATGGTTCTATTCATGAAATTATTCAAGAATATGGGGTGGAATACTATAAGCAAGCGTGTAAAGAAATTATCGAAGAAAGCCGCATTATGATCCTTGATAATATGCGCGCCAGCCTTATTCCAGGTCGCTATGAAGGCAGTTCTTTCAGAATTTCAATGCTCAAGGGGCAACAAAAAATATGGGCGCATGCCGATAGAAATGAAATGGTGCATGTTCATGCGGTGTTTAGCCAAGATGAAAAGGGCGGCATTGTTTTTGATACAGAAGGCTCATCGCGTTGGGGCTACCATGGCTTTAACGGCTATCCAGGTGGATCTGATGTGGGCTTGTTTTTAGGTATAACAACAACCTTCGCCCATAGCTGTAAAGCAAGTGCTGGGGTGAATATGAATGTTAATAGTATTTACCATAAAGGCAGTATTTATAATCCTGATACGGAATTTGCGTCCTGTGCCAATATTTGGGCGCAATCCATGCAAATGCAGTGTCTTTCTTCCAGTGCTATCCATAGAAACTTTTTTATGCGGGGTTATTTAGAAGAAGCTTTTGCGCCAGAAGATTCATGGGATGGCGTACAAGGTAGTGGCGTATTAGCTGATGGCACACCCTATGGCTTTACCAATTTTGAATGGGTGGGTGGGGGTGCAATGGGCGCTTACCCATTTAAAGATGGAACACCGTGTACTTGGGCGCAACATACTCAATTATGTAATGTAGGCAATTCTGAAGAATTCGAATATTTAATTCCGCCACTCCATCACCTAGGTAGAAAATTAGAGCCTGGTTATTGTGGACACGGGAAATACCGCGGTGGGGTTGGTCAAAGTTCTGTGCATTGGATGCAAGAAACAGGGCAACGCCTAGGTGTTACCCGTGGTGGTTCCGCTACGTCTATGACCTCTTATTTAGCATCCGGTATGAATGGTGGTTACCCTGCGCCGGGTGTAGTAACGGTAACAGCGCTAAATACCAATATACCTGAGTTGATTAAAGCCGATGGTGATACACCAACAACGGCGGGCGAAGTACTGGAGTACGCGGCAGAAGGGAAACTAACCGGTGAGGTGACATCTTGGAAGTATGATCCACCAGAGCAATCAATGGGTGATAACGACTTGTGGGCTAATGCTGCTGGAGCTTCTGGTGGCTGGGGCGATCCGTTAGAAAGAGAAATTAGTTCTGTTGTTGAAGATATTCGCATTGGTCAATTACCTGAAAGTTTTGCAAAAACCATGTATGGCGTTGTCGCATCAAAAAATAAATTGGGTGAGGTGACGTTAGATCAAGCTGCAACAAAACACGAGCAAGCAGCCTTGTTTGCCAGTCGTAAAGCTGAATCAAAACCAGCGGTTGAATGGTGGAAAGAACAAAAAGCTAAAGTTGAATCCCACAGCATCAGAGAAGAGCTATTAGAGATGTACCGCAGCTCAACCAGTTTTGAAGGTTATAACAAACATTACAGAAGCTTTTGGCAATTAGACGACGACTTTGAAATTTAAAGCCGCCTTATTGTACATAGCCAAGAATTTAGGAGAAAAAAATGGAAGTAGTTGATAAAGGTTTATTAAAACAGTTAGTAGAAGGTCGCATTGCAGATGATGATGTTGATGAGATGCGACGCATGGCAAAAAAAGATCACCAGCGTTTTTGGACTTATTTAGATATATTGCAAGAAAAAGTCAGCTGGGATAATACAATCTTAATGCGTTTGAATGACCACCTCTACATCGTAATGCGTGGAAACGAACGCATTGTAAAATGCGATTGTGGCCATGAATATGGTGATTACCGTGTCAATTGGAAATTACATACCGATATCCGCACACGTGATACCCAAGAAAGCATGGAAAAGGTGTACTACCCAACTGCGGCTGCGCCGGATGCTGATTGGATGGAAGTTCGTGAGTTTTTTTGCCCCGGATGCAGCGCTCAACTGGCGGTAGAAATTGTACCGCCTGGTTACCCGTTAACCTTTGAGGCATTTCCTGACCTAGACCGTTTTTATAGGGAGTTTATGAATAAACCGCTGGAGGACGAGTCCCCCGATTGGTTTAAAGATAAAACAGCCGACTATTTGGCGGCACTATAAATTCATTAGGAGAAGGAAATGTCAGTTTCAAAAGAGCAGTTAAAAAATAACAAAAAATATATTCTCGCCTTAGATGCCGGCGGCACAATGACCGACACCATTTTGGTAAAAGATGACGGTACCTTTACTGTTGGTAAAGCGCTTACCAATAAAAAAAATGAATCAGCAAGTTATATAGAGTCCGTTGAAGATGCCGCACAAAGTATTGGCATTACATCGAGAGAAGCGCATGAAAATGCATCCGTTAGTATATATGCTGGCACGGGTATGCTTAATACCTTGCTAACGGGCACCGGAAAAAAAGTAGGCTTGTTAGTGACGCGTGGTTTTGAAGACATGTCGATTATGGAAGGTGGGTTGACCTACTTGGGGCAAACCCAGTCAGAAATTTTACATAATCAATTGCATAAACACACTCGACCGATGGTTGATCGGCAAAATGTGCACGGTGTCAGCGAGCGTATCAGTGGCGGAAGCTATTTTATGGAAAAGCATATTGCCCCAGGTACTGTGCTGGTGCCTTTAAGTGAAAAGCATATTGTTGAAGCGGTGCAAAAACTGATTGTCGCTGATGTAGAAGTGATTGGCATTTTGTTTATCAACTCTTATATTGACCAAACGCATGAGCATCGCGCAAAGAAAATTGCATTAGAGTTATTAGCAAAGGCTGGAAAAGATATCCCTGTCGTTTGCTCATCTGATATAGCGCCGGTTAGTAAAGAAAACAATCGTTTAAAAAGTCTGTTATTACAATGTTTTGCCGCTGAACACACACGGGAAACTATTGCAGCCGTTGAAAAGACAGCCATTGACGATGGTTATGATGCTCGTCTATTAACATTGCTATCTTATGGTGGCGCAGTCAATGTTGAATACCCGCGTTTATATGAAACCGTTATTTCTGGACCTATTGGTGGCATGATGGGTGCACAGGTTATGAGTAATAAATTAGGGTTAAAGAATGTCTGTACCGCTGATATGGGGGGTACCAGCTTTGATGTGGGCTTAATCGTCAATAATATGCTCACGATACGTAAGGATCCCGATTTTGCAGGGCACCGTTTGGCTCTACCAATGGTAGCCATTGATTCGGTGGGTTCAGGTGCGGGGTCTGCTGTTTGGATCGATGAGTATAAACGGCTCCATGTGGGTCCGGAAAGTGCCGGAGCTGAAGTGGGGCTTTGTTATAAATATGACAAACTCACTGTTACCGATGTAAATGTCGCGATGGGGTATGTGGACCCAAATTACTTCTTGGGCGGTAAAATCACCCTGGACGCTGAAAAAGCAAGAAAGGCACTGAAAGAAACAATCGCTGATCCCTTAGGTCTTGATATCTACCAAGCAGGCAAAGGTATTCTTGCTGTTGTTAACGCACAAATGCGAGATGCGGCTAAAGCCATTTTGGTTTCTAAAGGCTACGACACACGGGACTTTACTATGATGTGTTATGGCGGGGCGGGACCTGTGCACATGTGGGGTTACACGCAAGACTTTGAGTTAGCTGATGTTATTACCTTTCCGTATGCAGCAGCTTTTTCTGCTTTTGGTGGTGCTTGCGCCGAATACCTTCACCGCTATCATATGGGTGTGGTTATTTCTATTCCAAATGGTCTAGATGATGAAGGCAAGACTAGCGTTGCAAAAAACATTGATGATGCATGGCGTTCGCTTGAAGCGAAAGCGATAGCAGAAATGGCCTCTGAAGGTATCCCCGAAGAAGATCTTGAATACCGTTACGGTTTTTACGGTCGTTACATGGGGCAACTGGAAAGTTTTGAAACATTATTAGACGAAGGCACTGCAAAGGGACCGGAGGATATAGACAGAATTATTACTGCGTTTGAGGAAATGTACACCAATATCTACCCAGATGGCGCTCGATTCCCAGATGCGGGTTATGCAGTAACTGAGGTGTTTGTACAAGCGATTGCACCTAAAGCTATGCCGGAGATTATTTCACATAAAATTGAAGGTGTAACACCCTCAGAGTCTGCTTATGTGGAAACGAGACAAGTCAGTCACGAAGGTGCGTTCTATGACTTTAAAGTATGGCAAATGTCTGAGCTTAGGGCGGGTAATATCGTGCATGGCCCGTCGATTATTCGTGATCCCATGACAACCGTTATTATTCCACCTAAAAAACGGATTGAGATAGACGAATATTTGGTTTTACATTACCGTTAACTATAAAAAATACCGCTTATCAGCCCGTGTGGTAAGCGGTATTTTCAAGTTTAATGCAATCCATTTTCCCCGCCATTATAAATTGACATAAACTACCCCTTTCTACGGAGTAATAGAATGGAATTTAAACCTTACCCAGATATTGTCTGGCAACCTACTAAAGAACTACTCGCTAACTCACAAATACAAAAGTTCATTCATGCAGCGGGGGTTGCTGATTACGATGAATTGCTCGCAAAATCTGACCAAGATCCGGCGTGGTTTTGGGATACGGCCATTAAATTTTTAGACATCAAGTTTTATCAACCTTATGACAAGGTGTTAGATCAATCAAAAGGTATTGAATGGACCGAATGGTGCCTGGGTGGAAAAACTAACCTCCTTCTCAATTGTTTAGATAAACATAAAGGCAGCGAGGTATGGAATAAACCCTTTATTCATCATGAAACGGAAGCCGGTAAAAAGAGCTCGTTAAGCTATGCCGAGCTTGACCAAAAAGTATGTCAATTAACCGAAGGGCTTCGCTCATTAGGCTTAGGAAAAGGCGATGCCATAGGCTTGTATATGCCCATGATCCCAGAAGTTGCGGTGGCCTTTTTAGCAATAATTAAAATGGGAGGCGTTGTTATTCCGCTGTTTTCAGGTTTTGGTCCTGATCCTATTATCGTACGTTTAAATGATGGTCAAGCAAAAGCCGTTATCACCGTTGATGGCACATCAAGAAGGTCAACTACGGTTAATTTAAAAACAACGATTGACCAAGTACGCGATAAAATTCCAACCCTAGAACACGTGGTTAGTTTTAACCATATGGGGCTGGATTTACCCAAACAAGACGGTGACGTTGATTGGAACGCGTTAACGCAAAACATGCCGAGCACCAGTGAAACAGCGGTTATGAATACCGAAGACCCGATGATGCTCATTTATACTTCGGGTACCACAGGTATGCCAAAAGGCACCGTACAAACGCATTGCGGCTTTATGATTAAAGCGATGTTTGACCTACACGTGATGTCTGAATTAACCGCTGATGATCGCATGCTTTGGATGAGCGATATGGGCTGGGTGGTTGGTCCATTAGAAATTATGGCAACCAGTTTTACCGGTGCTACCTTAGTCATGGGAGAGGGGGCGCCAAACTATCCTGAGCCAGGACGTATTTGGCGCTTACTGGAAGAATATAAGGTGAGCTGGTTAGGCTTTGCGCCAACCATTGCGCGTATTTTTATGAGTCAGCCGGAAGAAAGCGTGAGTCAATATGATTTTTCGTCGCTAAAAACGGTTCTAACGACAGGAGAGCCCTGGAACCCCGATGCTTGGTTATGGTTCTTCGATAAAATTTGTAATAAGCGTGTGCCGATCCTGAATTTAACCGGCGGTACTGAAATAGGCTGCGGAATTTTAGGCTGTACAGTGGCTAGACCGCTTAAACCCTGCTGCTTTAATACCCAAATGCCAGCGATGGGTGCTGATATTATTAATGAATCGGGTCAATCTATAGCTGATGGCCAGGTTGGTGAGCTCGCCCTGCGTAACCCATCTATCGGTTTGACGCGTGGATTATGGAACAACCCAGAGCGTTATTTAGACAGTTATTGGCGCACCGTACCCGGTGTATGGGTACACGGTGACTGGGCAGTTAAAGATGATCATGGTATGTGGTATGTCTTAGGGCGTTCGGATGATACGCTTAAAATTTCAGGTAAACGAACTGGCCCGGCAGAAATAGAAGGGCCGTTATTAGCAACGGGTAAAATTTTAGAGGCGGCGGTTATCGGCATACCTGATGAGATTGGTGGCTCGGCGGTAGTTTGTGTCTGTGTGCCTAAGCCCGGGCAAGCCAGCAATCAGGCATTAACAGTAGAACTAATAAACGCCGTGGTTAATGAAATGGGTAAATCCTATCGGCCCAAACATATTGTTTTCGTAGAAGATTTACCTAAAACCCGTACGATGAAAATTATGCGGCGGGTTGTTAAGGCGCTTTTGATGGGGACTGAGCCTGGCGATTTATCGTCTATGGTTAACCCTGAATCTATTGATTTTATTAAGCAAAAAAAGTTAAAATAACAACTGTTAGGTAGGTGTCGCTTTGGCTCGCTTTTAGAATAGACAGTGGGCCGTTAATTGAGCGTACAGGTGTTTTAAATTTGACCACAACATAATCAAGGAAACCATGTCGGAACAACAGCAAAACGAATGGCCGCTTAGCGGTGTTCGCGTTTATGAAATAGGCACCAGTGTGGCTGCGCCATTTGGAACTTGGATTCTCGCCGCTATGGGCGCAGAAGTAATTAAAGTTGAACCAGAAGGCCGAGGTGATGATTGTCGCCACTGGGGGCCTCCGTTCTGGAATGGCACTTCATCCATGTTCCAAGCACTTAATCGGGATAAAAAATCCGTCACGGTTGATCTTAGCAACCCAGAAGACAAGGCCTGGTTAAGAAACGAATTGGTTAGCAAGGCAGACGTGGTGTTACAAAACATGCGTCCAGGAAAAATCGCATCACTCGGTCTTGGTGCTAACGAACTTTGCAAAGAAAATCCACGTTTAATTTACACCAATATTTGGGCCTTTGGTAAAGAAGGTCCAATGAAGGATAAGCCGGGGTATGACCCGTTAATGCAAGCGTATAGTGGTTTAATGAGCCTTAATGGCGAAGAAGGCCGACCACCTGTTAGAATTGGTACCTCAGCCATTGATATGGGGACCGGTATGTGGTGTGCAATTGGCATTATTGGTGCATTATTCGAGCGTCAAAAAACGGGTAACGGCTGTATTGTTGATACGGCTTTGTATGAAACGGCCTTAAGTTGGATGACCTATCATGCTGCTGGATACCATTCGACTGGCGAGCTACCAACCCCACAAGGTTCTGGTGTGCAAGGTATATCGCCTTATCAAGCCTATGAGTGTTCAGATGGCTATTTAGTGATTGCAGCACCAAATAATAAATTATTTGAACAGCTGAAAGGGGTGTTAGGCAGCCCTGCTTGGAGCAACGAAGAACGTTTTCAAACAAACCCTAGTCGATTTGAAAATAAAACTGAACTCAATAAACTGATAACGGCTGTTACCACCCAACAACCACGCGCGCATTGGCAACAAAAATTAGATGCCTTGGGCATTCCAAACTCACCTATCCAGAAGGTTGACGAGGTACTGTCTGATCCGCAAACACAAGCGCTGGGTATCGTACAAGAATCTATTGATAAAACGATGCGGCTTATCGGTCTGCCTATTTCATTCAATGGTAAAAGGCCACCGTTACAAAATGTAGCGCCTGCATTGGGCGCTGATAACGACACCTACAAAAATTAATAAAGAGATTTAATAATGAACGAACTATCAATACCCTTAGGTAATGACTATCAAGATATACGTGATGCGGTCAATAAAATTTGTGATGATTTCCCCGGTGAATACTGGCGTGAACTGGATAAGGAGAGCGCTTACCCAGAAAAATTTGTTAACGCGCTAACTGAATCTGGTTTTTTGTCTGCTTTAATTCCAGAAGAATACGGCGGGGTCGGTCTGCCACTACGTGCAGCAGCAGTCATTATGGAAACCATTCACGCCTCAGGTGGCTCAGCCTCAGCCTGTCATGCGCAAATGTACATTATGGGTGCTGTACTACGTCATGGCAGTGAAGAACAGAAACAAAAGTACCTGCCTAAAATAGCCTCAGGTGAATTAAGGCTGCAGGCGTTTGGCGTTACCGAGCCAACCTCTGGCTCAGACACCACTAAATTACGCACTAAGGCCGTTAAAAAAGGTGATAAGTACATCATTAACGGGCAAAAAGTTTGGACTAGCCGTGCTTTTCAATCAGACTTAATGCTGCTGTTAGCACGTACCACACCCCTTGAAGAAGTCGCTAAGCCAACCGATGGGCTGTCCATTTTTCTTGTGGATATGCGCGAGGTAGTCGGTAACGGCATGGAAATTCGTGCGATTGATGCGATGATCAACCATAACACCACGGAAGTGTTTTTCGACAACATGGAAATCCCTGCTGATGCGCTTATCGGTGAAGAAGGCAAAGGGTTTCGTTATGTCATGAGCGGGATGAATGCCGAGCGTGTCATTATTGCAGGTGAAAGTATTGGTGACGCACGCTTCTTTATCGAACGCGCAACAAACTATGCTAACGAACGAAAAATATTCGGCGGCCCAATTGGCAGAAATCAAGGTATTCAGTTTCCAATAGCGCGCGCTTACGCAGAAATTGAAGCGGCCGAGTTAATGGCACGAAAAGCCGCTGCCCTATTCGAAGCCGGGCAACCTTGTGGCGCCGAAGCTAATATGGCTAAAATGCTGTGCGCTGAAGCGGCATGGAACGCGGGTGAAGCGTGTATGCAAACACACGGTGGTTTTGCGTTTGCTTGTGAATACGATATTGAACGTAAATGGCGCGAGGCCAGGTTATATTTAATCGCGCCTATCTCCACCAATATGATACTGAGCTTTATCGGCCAGCACGTTTTAGGTATGCCAAAATCATACTAAGATAAAATCAATAATAACTATTAATTAATAACACAGGAGATAGCAATGGATAGAGTACACGGAAAGATCGTTTTGGTTACCGGTGGTGCCATGGGTATGGGTCGCACACACAGTGAGTTATTAGCAGAAGAAGGCGCGACGATTATCGTCACCGATATGAATGCGGTAGAAGGTCAAGCAACGGTTGACAGCATTATTAGTAATGGCGGAAAGGCCGAGTTTTTACCGCTGAATGTAACAAATAAAGCCGAGTGGAAACAAGTGGTTGACCAAGTTGTCGCCAAACACGGCCGAATTGATGTGTTGGTTAATAATGCCGGTATTTTAATCCTGACTTCATTAGAAGAGACCACCGAAGAACAGTGGGATAAAACCTTTGATATTAATGTAAAAGGCGTTTTTTTTGGTACCCAAGCAGTGTTACCCGCGATGCAAAAAGCAGGCGCCGGTTCAATTATAAACATCTCGTCTATTTATGGTTTAGTGGGTGCGCCCATGTCGGCTGCTTACCAAGCGACTAAAGGCGCGGTAAGGTTGTTTACCAAAGCGACAGCGGTTGAATATGCACCCTACAACATTCGGGTCAACTCCGTTCACCCGGGTGTTATTGATACCCCAATGACCAAAGACCTATTACATGGCGATGAAGAAACACGTCAAGCTATTTTAGGCACAACTATCTTAAATCGCGCGGCACAACCTAAAGAAGTATCTTATGCGGTACTGCATCTAGCCAGTGATGATTCATCGTTTATGAATGGTTCTGAAATGGTTGTCGATGGTGGTTATACAGCGGTTTAAGTCTTACACCCTCTTGGTGTTTCATAAAAAGTAGGAAAGCTGGTGCAACAATTAAATTTTGAGCCTGTATTGACGGCTGAAAAAGAAGAAGCCTTACGTGAGCAAGTCAGAGACTTTCTCCAACAATATGGGCCATTTAAACCGGGCAATATGATTGACTCTTGGTCTGTCTGTGACCCTGAGTTCAGTCGTAGCTTAGCAAAGCATGGTTGGTTAGGCATGACCTGGCCAAGCGAATACGGCGGTGGCGATAAAAGCTACCTTGAACGCTATGTGGTTATTGAGGAGTTATTAGCAGCCGGTGCCCCGGTTGGTGCGCACTGGGTGGCAGACCGTCAAAGTGGCCCGTTACTACTTAAATTTGGCACCCAAGAACAGCGAGAGTATTTTTTACCCAAAATCGTTAACGGTGAGTGTTTTTTTGCGATTGGTATGAGTGAGCCAAATAGCGGTTCTGATTTAGCGTCTATTAAAACGCATGCGGAACGTGTTGAGGGCGGCTGGCTTGTTAATGGCTCTAAAATTTGGACCAGTTGGGCTCATGCGTGTCACCAAATGATCACCCTGTGCCGAACGGCTCCTGCGTCAGAAAATAGGCATGCTGGATTAAGCCAGTTTATTGTTGATCTTAAAGCCGAGGGCCTGACGATTCGACCGATTGTTACCTTAGCTGGTGAAAAACATTTTAATGAAATCTTCTTTGATAATGTGTTTGTCCCCGACAATCGCGTTGTCGGCAAATTGAATGATGGTTGGAACCAAGTAATGGCTGAGCTGGCCTTTGAGCGTAGTGGGCCGGAGCGTTTCTTAAGCAGCTACCAATTGTTAGAAGCGGCTATCCAAGTGTTACGCGAAGCAGAGCTAGCGCAACAAGCCGAGACGGTTATTGGTCAATATGTCGCTCGTCTTATGGTGTTACGACAAATGTCTTTATCGGTCGCCAACCAGCTGCAGCAAGGCAAGCTTCCAGTGAATGAAGCCTCCGTTGTTAAAGATTTAGGCACCTCATTTGAACAAGAGTTACCCGAAGCGATGCGTCTGATTCTAGCAATAGAACCACGACCTAGTGCTGAGCATGGCGTGGAGCGGTTACTATCGGACGCCATTTTAAAAGCGCCGTCGTTCTCATTAAGAGGCGGCACACGTGAAATTCTGAGAGGCATTATTGCCCGAGGTTTGGGTTTACGATGAACGAGTTAAGCCAACTAATTGAAGAATCGGCCACTCGCTTATTCGAAGGTTTTGCGACTGAGAAATCCTATCAAACCATGGAATCAGGGCAGTTTCCTACAGCCTCATGGCAAGACTTTGTTAGCGATGGCTGGTTAAGGACGGCGTTAACAGAAGAACAAGGCGGGGCAGGGCTTGGCCTTGCTGGTAGCTTTATTTTAATGCGCTTAGCCGGCTATCACGCGGTGCCTTTGCCAATAGCTGAATCACTAATCGCTACTTATTTAGCGGCTAGTTCAGGGGTTGATATTGAAGATGAGTTATTGGTTCCTGCGATTGTTTCTCAGCCATTTGAATCATCGGCTGACCTGGTTTTATCAAACGTACCTTGGGCGCGCCATGCTGCTGGTGTATTAGTTGTTTTCCAACGGGCGAACCAATTGCACACGGTGATTATTAAACAGGCTGATTTGAGTATTTCAATTCACCATAATATGGCCGGTGAAGCGCGTGATGAGATAACAATTAAGCCGAAACAACTCGAAGTCAGTAATCAACTTAATGGTGTGACAATTGAGCAGATCAATAGCTGGTTAGCATTAAGTCGTGCTGCACAAATTTCAGGCGCGCTACATAAGGTATTACAACGTACGGTTGACTACGCTAATGAACGTTCACAATTTGGCCGTCAAATTGGTAAGTTTCAAGCCGTACAGCAACAATTGGCGGTGCAGGCTGAAATGACCAGTGCGTCAATCTGTGCCGTTGATGCTGCTATTGCACATCTTGGTGGCGAGCAAGAATGGGAGCTTATTGCTTGCGCGAAAATAACTTGCAGTGAAGCGGCCGGATATGCGGCTAAAACAGCCCATGCAGTACATGCAGCAATCGGTTTCACCCAAGAATACCCCTTACAATTAAGCACCCGGCGATTATGGTCTTGGCGTGATGAATACGGCAATGAAGCACACTGGTCGGCTAAATTAGGTCGTCATTGCTTACAGTTAGGAAATGATGATCTATGGAGCTGGTTAACAACTCAAACAACGTAATTAAGAGGATAGGCTATTGACGACTGATGTAACAAGTGAAGTAAGCGAAGGTATCGCCATTTGGCGGATGAACCGTGTAGATACACGTAATGCAATTTCTGACGGTCAAATGATCAATGACCTTGTGTTATTAGCGGAACAAGCGCAAAAAGACCCTGCAATTCGGGTGGTTATTTTAACCGGTAACGGACCGGCTTTTTCATCGGGCGGTAATGTTAAAAAAATTCGTGAAGAAATGACCGAATCGGATAAAACACCTCACGAATTAGCGACTTGGTACCGCGAAGGGATCCAACGCATTCCATTGGCTTTCCAGCGACTTGATGTGCCTATTATTGCTGCGGTTAATGGCCCAGCGATTGGCGCGGGTTGTGATTTAACTTGTATGTGTGATATCCGCATAGCGGCTGAAAGCGCACGTTTTGCCGAAAGCTTTGTCAAATTGGGGATTATTCCTGGCGATGGCGGTTCTTGGTTATTACCGCGTGCTGTTGGCTTGGCCAAAGCTTCTGAAATGGCGTTCACTGGCGACCCGATTAGCGCACAAGAGGCACTTCAATTTGGCCTTGTATCTAAAGTGGTGCCTGACGATCAACTGATGGATGAAGCCATCGCATTGGCTAAACGAATTGCTGTAAACCCACCGGTATCAGTACGTATGGCTAAACAATTGATTCGTGAAGGGCAACGAACAGATCTCGATACCCACCTGCAAATGGCAGCAGTAATGCAAGCCGTGTCACACCGTACAGATGATCACCGCGAAGCAATGAACGCTATTTTTGACAAACGTCCCGGTGATTACAAAGGGCGTTAAAACATTAAAAACAATTAATTTTATACAGGAGAACAAACAATGATGATGCAAGATAAAGTGGTTTTAATTACTGGCGCAGGCCGGGGTATTGGTCGGGCCATGGCGATTATGATGGCGCAACAAGGGGCTAAAGTGGTTGTTAATGATCTGGGTGCTGGCGTTGGCGGAGAAGAAACCGGTGAAAGCCCAGCAGAAGAAGTGGTTGCAACCATTCGTGCCGCTGGTGGCGAAGCAGTTATTAATGGCGATAACGTGGCCAGTATTGACGGCGCTGAGTCTATGGTGCAAGCGGCGATTGATAATTTTGGCCGCATTGATACGGTGGTTAACAACGCCGGCATCTTACGCGATAAGATCTTCCATAAAATGACCCCTGATGACTGGAATGCCGTTATCAATGTGCATTTAAATGGTAGTTTTAATACCGCCCATGTTGCAGGTAGGCACTTCCGTCAACAAGAAAGCGGCAGCTTTGTTTTTATGACCTCAACGTCTGGTTTAATTGGCAATTATGGCCAAGCAAACTATGCCGCAGCTAAAGCGGGGATTGCGGCCTTGTCTAAAAGTATTGCGCTGGATATGGAACGTTATAACGTACGCTCAAACTGTATTTCACCGTTTGCGTGGAGCCGCATGATTGGTGCAATTCCAGTGAATACACCAGAGCAACAAGCACGTGTTAATAAATTAAAAGAAATGACGCCGGAAAAAATCGCACCCATGGCTGTCTATTTGGCCAGTGATGCGGCTAAAGATGTGACCGGTCAAATTTTTGCTGTACGTAATAATGAAATCTTTTTGATGAGTCAATCTAGACCCTTACGTTCATCACATCGCTCAGAAGGCTGGTCACCAGAAACGATTTCTGAACATGCTATACCGGCACTAAAAAGCAGTTTTTACCCACTAGATCGGTCTGCTGATGTGTTTTCTTGGGACCCAGTCTAGAGGATAAGTCATTATGAGTACAAAACAGTTAAGTTATGATCACGGCGTGAGCGATATTCCCTTAATGGGTAAAACCATTGGCGCTGTATTTGATGAAACCGTTGCACGTTTTCCAGATAAAGTTGCCCTAATTAGCCGGCATCAAAATATCCGTTGGACTTATCGCGAGTACCAAGAAAAAGTTAATGCGCTCGCTGCAGGGCTTGTTGAGCTCGGTTTAAAGCCGGGTGAACGTATTGGGATTTGGTCGCAAAATAATGCTGAATGGGCCTTGGTGCAATTTGCAACCGCTAAAGCCGGTTTGATTTTAGTTAACATCAACCCTGCCTATCGCAGTAGTGAACTCGAATACGCCTTAACAAAATCGGGCTGTTCGGCACTTATTACATCGCCTGATTTTAAAAGCAGCAATTACCTTGAAATTCTTGAAAAGTTAGCGCCTGAGCTAGCAGATTGCGCACCTGGACAATTGAATGCCAAACGCCTGCCAGCATTAAAAACGATTATTCGTTTGGGTGATGAAAAAACCAGCGGGATGTTTAATTTTAACCAGGTGATTGATCAAGGAACAGCTGCAGCCAAGCAACAATTGGATGATTTAGTTGGGCAATTACAGTTCGATGATGCGATTAATATTCAATTCACCAGTGGTACTACAGGCTCACCTAAAGGGGCAACCCTTAGTCATCACGGTATTGTTAATAATGCATATTTAACGGGTCATACCATGGGGATAACAGATGTTGATGTGGTGTGTATCCCTGTGCCTATGTACCATTGTTTTGGTATGGTTATTGGTACCTTATTATCAGTGGTAAGGGGTTGTACTGCGGTACTGCCAGGTGAATATTTCGAACCCGCTAGCGTGCTTAATGCCGTGCAAGAAGAGGGCTGTACTACCCTGTATGGTGTACCAACCATGTTTATTGCGATGCTTGGCTTACCTGATTTTAAGTCATATAACCTCAGTAGCTTACGAACGGGTGTAATGGCGGGTTCACCTTGTCCTGTTGAGGTGATGAAACAAGTGATCGCAGAAATGAATATGGAAAAGACCACTGTGGCATACGGCATGACTGAACTGAGTCCAGTATCCAATCAATCCTTGATGGATGATTCTTTTGATATCCGTGTTTCAACTGTTGGTAAATCCCATCCACACGTTGAAGGTAAGATTGTTGATGAAAACAATAAAATTGTTGCAAGAGGTGAGATTGGCGAATATTGCGCGCGCGGTTATGGCGTGATGATAGGCTATTGGGACGATGCTGAAAAAACCGCTGAATCTATTGACGCAGGTGGTTGGATGCATACGGGTGATCTTGCCACAATGGATGACAACGGCTATGTCACAGTCGTTGGCCGCTCAAAAGACATGGTAATTCGTGGTGGTGAAAATGTTTACCCAAAAGAAATTGAAGACTTTCTTTACCAACACGAAAAGATCGAAGATGTTCAAGTGATTGGCGTGCCGGATGAAAAGTTTGGTGAAGAGATCTGTGCGTGGATAAAAGTTGCTAGCAATCAGCAATTAACCGAGGATGAAATTAAGGCGCATTGTCAGCAAGAAATAGCCCATTACAAAGTCCCGCGCTATATCAAATTTGTGGATGAGTTCCCGATGACCGTCACTGGTAAAATCCAAAAATTTGTGATGCGTGACATGATGAAAAAAGAACTGGGTCTATAATTAATTACTGAATAAGTAGTAATAAAATAAATTAACTAAAAGGTATAAGTATATGAAATATGAAGATTTTCAGCATTTATTATTCGAACATAAAGAGAATGGCGTTTTATTGATGACGCTTAATAGGCCCGATGTTATGAATGCGACTAATGCGCGTTTACATTGGGAGTTAACTAAAATATGGGCCGTTATCCAAGATGACGATTCAGTTAAAAACGTCGTAGTAACTGGCGCCGGTGATCGTGCGTTTTCAGCTGGTGGTGATTTAGACTGGGTCTCTGGCATGGTAGGTAACCCAAAAGCGGTTGAAGGGGTAAGGCAAGAAGCAGCGGACTTGGTATATAACATCCTAAGCTTTGAAAAACCCATTATTTCGGCTATTAACGGTGTTGCAGTTGGCGCTGGCTTAGTTGTAGCGATGTTAGCGGATATCAGCATTATTTCTAAAGAAAAAGGCAAGTTTACTGATGGCCATGTAAAGTTAGGTGTCGCTGCGGGTGATCATGCCGCCATTATTTGGCCGTTATTATGTGGTATGGCAAAAGCCAAGTATTATTTGATGACAGCCGAATTCATTAATGGCGAACAAGCCGAGCGGATGGGCATGGTTAGCTTATGTGTTCCTCATGCCGAATTAATGGATGAAGCGTTTAAAGTGGCCAATCAACTTGCTAAAGGCAGCCAATCAGCAATCAACGGTACCAAGAATACCTTGAATGGTTGGATGAAAATGGCATCACCGATATTTGAAGCCTCATTACGTGAAGAGATGTTGAACTTCTTAAGTGATGATGCCAAAGAAGGGGTAGCCGCTGTACGCGAGAAAAGAGCGCCGAATTTCCCTTCAGCTCAGTAAGTATTTAAAGTAGAACGATAAAAAGTCCCTCACTATGAGGGCTTTTTTTGTTTACATCAGTATGATAACTTAATTTAGCGGTGCTTGTTGCTGAGAGGCTATCGGTTTAACGGTTTGTAATAAAGTTTTAATCGCTTTATCTAAACCGCCCAGTGTTAAGGGGTACATCCGGTTGGGAATCAATTGCTGAGTTAATTGGTTCGATTGACGCCGATCCCAGTTTTTTTCGGGATCGGGGTTTAACCAAACGTTGTTTGGAAACGCATCGGTTAAGCGCTTAAACCAAACCGTGCCGGCTTCTTCATTCCAGTGTTCAACTGAGCCACCTGGGTAAGTGATTTCATACGGGCTCATGCTCGCATCGCCAACAAATATTAATTTATAGTCACTTGGATAACGGTGAATAAGATCCATTGTCGGGGTCATATCAACCCGTCGGCGAGTATTATCTTGCCATAAGTGCTCGTAGGTAAAATTATGAAAATAATAATATTCAAGGTGTTTAAACTCTGTCTTAGCAGCCGAGAAAAGCTCTTCACAAATACGCACGTGATCATCCATTGAGCCACCAATATCCAGTAATAACAGCACTTTAATGGCGTTATGCCGCTCAGGGATCATTTTTAAATCAAGGTAACCGGCGTTTGCTGCCGTTGAGCGAATGGTGTCGTCCATATCCAATACATCTGGTGAGCCCTGGCGGGCAAATTTTCTGAGCTTTCGCAGGGCAATTTTTATATTGCGGGTGTTTAACTCAACGTTATCGTCCAGGTTGCGAAACTCTCGCTTATCCCACACTTTAACGGCTTGCCGGTGACGTGATTCATGTTGTCCGATGCGGATACCTTCAGGGTTGTAACCATAGGCACCAAAAGGCGAGGTGCCGCCCGTGCCAATCCACTTATTACCACCATGGTGTTCTTCTTTTTGTTCGGCTAGGCGCTGCTTTAAGGTGTCGAGCAGCTTATCCCAACCCCCCAGTGATTCAATTTTTTTCTTTTCTTCTTCTGTCAGCAATTTTTCAGCTTGTTTTTGCAGCCATTCCTCAGGAATAGTACCAAAAATCTGTTCTAAGCTATTATTGTCTAAACCATCAAATGTAGCGCTAAAAACTTGGTCAAACCGGTCGTAATAACGCTCGTCTTTTACTAAAGCAGTGCGTGATAAGTAATAAAAACCTTGAATATCAAATTCAGCTATTCTTGCTTGCAGAGCTGTTAATAATGACAGTAACTCGGTAATAGTCACCGGAATGGTTGCCTTACGTAAGGCTAAGAAAAAATCAATAAACATGGCTTATGAATTAATCGTTTTGCTGCCGTCTGTTTAAAAAAGCGAGGCGCTCGAACAGGTGCACGTCTTGTTCATTTTTAAGTAGCGCACCGTGCATTTTAGGTAATAGATCCTTGGCGTCCTTATTGCGTAGCGTTTCAGCGGTTAAATCTTCAACTAACAACAATTTGATCCAGTCTAATAATTCGGATGTTGATGGTTTTTTCTTTAATCCCGCTACTTGGCGAACGTCAAAAAACAGGCCTAAGGCTTCGGCCAATAAATCTTTTTTTAAATCAGGAAAATGAACATTGACGATTTTTTGCATCGTTTCCATTTCTGGGAAGCGGATATAGTGGAAAAAACAGCGCCTTAAAAAAGCATCCGGTAACTCTTTTTCATTATTACTGGTAATAATAATCAGCGGGCGGTGCTTAGCCTTTACCAATTGTTGGGTCTCATAAACAAAAAACTCCATACGATCGAGCTCTTGCAGCAAATCATTAGGAAATTCAATGTCAGCCTTATCAACTTCATCGATCAGTAACACGGCGCGTTTATCTGAAGTAAAAGCTTCCCAAACCTTACCCTTAACGATGTAATTGGCGATATCGTGCACGCGCTCATCACCCAGTTGCGAATCACGCAAGCGAGACACGGCGTCATATTCATACAGGCCTTGGTGTGCTTTGGTGGTTGATTTAATGTGCCATTCGATTAACGGTGCGTCTAAGGATTTAGCAACCTCGATAGCCAGTTGAGTTTTACCGGTACCGGGCTCACCTTTTATCAATAGCGGGCGTTGCAAAGTAATGGCTGCATTAACTGCCATCTTTAACTCGTCGGTTGCAACGTAGTCAGTGGTTCCTTCAAATCGGTTGTTAGACATAAGACTCAGTAATTAAAGTTGAAATAAGGCCGTTATTATAAGGGGTTTTGTTCGATTAATTGTTTGGCGATAATGATCCGTTGCAATTCGTTGGTGCCTTCGCCAATCGCGAGCAGGGGTGCATCACGGTAATAACGCTCAACATTAAATTCAGTTGAATAACCATAGGCACCATGGATTCGTAACGCTTCGGCCGAATTACTCATGGCAGCTTCAGTGGCGTACAGTTTGGCCATGCCGGCTTCCATATCGCAACGATCGCCACGATCAAAGGCGGTAGCAGCTGATTGCACAAGCAAGCGTGCAGCCTCAACACGCGTTGCCATATCGGCTAGGTAGATTTGAATTGATTGGTGTTGGCAAATAGGCTTACCAAAGGTTTTACGTTGTTGTGAATAGGCAATTGAGTCGTTTAAGGCTGCAGAGGCAACACCGATGCCTCTAGCGGCTACATTGATTCGCCCTAGCGCTAAGGCGCCTAACGCATGTTGTAAACCATGACCTTCTTCAAGGCTGATTAAATTGTCGGCAGGCAGACGGTAGTTTTCAAGAAAAAACTCAGCGGTATCAACCCCTTTATACCCTAGCTTTTTCAGTTTATTGCCCATAACAAATCCCTCACCTTTAGGGGCAATAAATAAACTCATGCCCTTATGGGCAGGGTTAGTTGTGGGGTCTGTTTTTACTAATAAAGCAAAGCAACTCCCATACAGGCTATTGGTGATCCATGTTTTAGAACCGTTGATAATGTAGTCATCACCGTCGCGTTGAGCCGTGGTTTTAATGGCTTGTAGATCGGTGCCACAGTTGGGTTCAGTTAAAGCCAAGGCACCCCGCATTTCACCGGATGCAAACAGGGGTAACCATTTTCTTTTTTGCTCTTCGGTACCAAAGCGCTGTACCGACATGGCCATAATTAAATGCGAATTAAATACCCCCGTTAATGACATCCAAACGCAAGCGATTTTTTCAACGATTTTGGCATAGGTGCTAACAGGTAGACCAAGACCACCGTATTCGGGATCAATGACGGCGCCAAACAAGCCCATTTCTTTCATTTGAGCCACAATCTCTTCTGGGTATTCGTCGTCGGCTTCAAGTTGATGAACAGAAGGTTTTATCTGTATTAAAAATTTATCAACGGCATCTAAAATAAGGCTTTCTTGCTCGGCATCATAATTCATTACATTCTCTCTATAATCTATCAAACAGTTGTTATATTATGAGGTTTAACAAAGAATAATGCGAGAGCTTTTTCGCCTAAAAATAGGGTACTGAAATGCTAAGAGAAGCTGCTGCAATGGTAATAGCACGTGATACCAATAATGGTGTTGAAGTTTGTATGCTAAGGCGAGTCGAGCGTTCACGATTTGCTGCTGGCGCCTATGTTTTCCCTGGTGGCGCGGTTGATCTACAAGATAGCCAAGTCAATCCAAGCTATCTTTGTTCCACAGGAAGCGCCGATCAGCCATCATTAATGCCTTATAAAATAGCAGCCCTAAGAGAGACGTTTGAAGAAGCGGGGTTATTGGCAGCGACAGTGCGAAGCGACACGATGACCAATGGCGCGTTACGCGAAAAGTTGCAGCAAAACAGCGTCAGTTTTGAACAGGTGTTGCAGCAATTAAATATTACGATTAAATTGGATGAAATTGTTTTTTATGATCACTGGGTGACACCGGAAGGCGCACCGATCCGTTTTGATACCCGTTTCTTCCTGTCTACTGTAGATAATCAGCAAGAGTTACTCCATGACAACAAAGAAACCGACCAATCTTGTTGGATTAAAGCGGAAGAGGTGTTGGCCTTATATGATCAAGGTGAGGTTAAACTAATGCCGGTAACACACGTGCAACTAAAGCGCTTATCTAACTTTAAGTCTGTATCGCAACTTATTGATTATGCTAAAAAAGAAATTAATATTAAACCGACGTTGCCTGTATTAAATTATGATGATTCAGGAAAACAAACATCGGTTACTATTGATTTAGTTGAAGGCCAAGTTGAATACCCTACGTTCAGGAAAGCGTAATTATTTAGCTAGTTTTGACATCAGGGCTACCAGCTCTGGAATTTCTTCAAACACCATCACCCCTGTTTCACTGATCTTAACGAGTAATTGTTTTTGACCGCCCATCCAAATCAAGAAAATAGGGCAGTTGGGGTTTTTCTTAAGTTCGATAACCCCTGCTGCCAGTTTGTCGGCGATGCTATCCATTAGTCCCATAAAGATAACAATGGCATCAAACTCTTCAGATTCAATTAATTCATTGGTTACATTTTTTAACATATCAGGTTCTGCTACTAACGCCGCAGTCAGGTCAATGGGGTTTTGAAGGGCGCTAAAATCAGAAAGAAGAGGGCGCACCTTTTGGCATAAATCGTCGCTAAAATCACTGATGCAAAAACCCGCCTCTGTGAGTTGATCGCTGAGCATAACACCCGCACCACCTGAAATTGACACAAGGCCAATACGTTGTCCCAATAGTTGGTTTTCACCTAGGTAAAACTCACTGTATCTGATCATTTCGCTCAATGAGGCGACTTCAATAACATCGGTGTTATCGAATATGGCTTGGTAATCAGCACCATTGAAAGGGTTTGAAGCGGTGTGTGCCTGTGTTGCTCGTGCGCCCGCGGTTGTTTTGCCGCCTTTCATTGCGATCACCGGTTTGCCTTGCTGTTTTGCCAGCAATAAGGCTTGCTCAAACTTTTCTGGCTGCCGAATTTCTTCAATGTATAAGCAAATAACGGCGGTTTGCGGGTCTCTGGCCAAGTATTCAACAATGTCTGCGAGCTGAATATTTACTTCATTACCGCTGGATATCCATTTACTAACGCCTAAATTTGCGCGAATCGTTTTATCCAACCAATAGGCACCCAGTGCGCCGCTATGACCGGCAAAACTTAGACCGCCAGCTTTAAGCGGGTGGTGTTCCATCGCAGTAGTAAAAGAAGCGACTAATTGGGTTTCTGTGTTAATAAAGCCTAGGCAATTAGGCCCCAATAAACGTGCATCAGTGCCTTTGAAAAGAGCCTCTAATTGTTGTTGCTTGTTAATTCCTTCCTCATTAATTTCGGCATAACCTGAGGCAAAAACGACAAAGTTCTTAATGCCACAAGCCAATCCTTGCTTGATAATACCTTCAACAAATTTTTCAGGAGTCGCAATAACCGCAAGGTCAACCGGCGCATCCAATGCCTCTAAGGACGGTTTAGCCGCTAGTCCTTGTACTACTGAGGTTTTAGGATTGATCGGTATCAATTGCCCTTGGTAACCCAAGCGTTTCATATAAGCAATAGGGCGTCCACCCAACTTATGTGGGTCATCTGAAGCACCAACAACTGCAACAGATTGAGCCTCAAATAATGATGTTAATGACTTCATAGGATGGCCTAAAAACCTAAGGAACGAGCAATGATATTGCGTTGGATTTCACTGGTACCCTCACCAATGATATACAGCAGGGCATCTCGGTGTATTCGACCGACCGAGTAATCACGCATAATACCAGCACCCCCCAGAACGCGGATGGCGTCTTCACTCACTTTAACCGCCATTTCGCTGGCGATCAGTTTAATTTTAGCCGCCATTGCATGGTCCAAGGTGCCTTGATCCACTTGCCAAGCGCCGTTGTAAACCATCCACTGGGCCGCCTCAATTTCAGCTGACATATTAGCCAATTTGTGCCCAATGGCTTGAAATTTGCCGATAGGTCGATTTGAGATAACTCGCTCATGGGCGTAACGGCTAGCTTCTTCAAAGGCTGCTTTTGCCATACCTAAACAGTTAGCCGATACGCCGACACGATTTTCTGTCAATGATTCTAAAATGACGGGGTAAGTGCCTTCTCGAGCGCCGAGTAAATTTTCATCAGGTACAAATAAATCTTCGATAAAGATGAGGCCCGTTTCTGAAGCGCGGATGCTTTCTTTAGCCAGTTTTTGGATAACGACGTTGTCAGAAGGCAGGTCAACAATGAACAAGCTAATGCTATCGGCGCTCATTTCTGCTGACGTTCTCGCCGCCAATAACATGAAGTCTGCCATCGGTGCATTGGTGATATACAGCTTACTGCCATTAATCACATAACCGCCATCGACTTTTTTAGCTTGTGTTTTTAATGCACGAATATTTGAACCACCGTCAGGTTCGCTGAGGCCAAAGCACGACACTTTTTGACCCGCCATAGCAGGCTTTAAGTAACGCTCTTTTTGTTGATCGGTACCAATGCGCCAAATCGGCCAAATACCTAAATGGCTGTGCGCTGAGAGCGATGAGGCGAACGCTTGGCAGACCCTGCTGGTTTCTTCGCGGATAATACAATCGGCAATTTTATCAAAACCACCACCGCCATCTTTTTCAGGATAACGCGCTGCTATCAACCCCATTTCACCCCATTTCGGAAACAGTTCACGTGGAAATACTTCATTATCATCGGCCTCACGAACCAATGGAGCAAGCTCTGTTTCTGAGAATTTACGTACCGTATCACGTAATAATTGGTGCTCTTCGGAAAAACTGAAATCCATGTGTTTACCTATAATTGTTTTGACGTGTTTTTATTCTACATCAAACTAACAATCGTTAGAAACATATCCCGAATAAATCATTAAAGACACTATTAAGGTGTATGTGTAATGAGTTAAAAATTGAATATCATGACATTTAAAAAATCACTCATGGAAGTCATTAAACCTGACCTAAATCATAGAATAAGACAATAAATTTAAGGAGAATGGTGACAAGGAAATCGACGATGATCCGGCAATTAAATCCTAACTTAAGGGCAAAAAGTATGACGCATGATTTACGTGATTTAATTGATTTTAAAACAGGTCGGCAAAAACGTTTAATCTATTCAGACCCCGATATTTACCAGCAAGAATTAAAAAACATCTTTGCCCGCTGCTGGCTGTTCCTAGCGCATGATTGTCAATTAAAAGAACCTGGGGATTACCTACGTACCTTTATGGGTGAAGACGAGGTGCTTGTGGTTAGGCAGCAGGATAATAGCGTAAAAGCGTTCTTAAACACCTGCACACACCGAGGCAACCGACTGTGCAAGGCTGATCACGGTAATAGCAAAACCTTTGTTTGTAATTACCATGGCTGGAGTTTTAGTTTTGATGGCAAATTGACTGGCGTACCGTTAGAAGAAGCCGCTTATCATAATAAATTAGACAAGTCTAAATTTAGTCTGCGTGAAGTGGCGCAAATAGCCAGTTACAAGGGGTTAATATTTGCTACTTTTGATGCGGAAGCACCAAGCCTAGAAGAGTACTTAGGCGAAATGAAATGGTATTTGGATATCTGGCTCGATGCGATGCCAGAAGGCACGGAATTGATCGGCACAGCAATGAAAGTCGAGCTGCCGGTTAATTGGAAGTTAGCGGTTGAAAACGTATCAGGCGATGGTTATCACTTAGGTTGGGCTCATGCTGGTGCCATGTCCGTTACAACCAGTATGGATTTATCAGGTTTAAGTGTAGGTAATTCTGAGGTGAACAATGCTGAAGCGGTTTCTGTGGCTGGCCTAAATGGACATACCGTATTAGCCGCACTGGATGGTCAATCAGGCTATGCTTTTTACCCCGATCCGACTATTGCGGTGGATTATTTAGAAAAAAACCGGGCAACAGTGGTCGATCGTTTAGGTGATTATCGTGGGAAAAACATGTGGGGCTCGCAAATTAATCTTACGGTGTTTCCTAATTTGCAAATGTTACCTGGGCTTAACTGGTTTCGAATTTACCACCCTAAAGGTCCAGGTAAATTTGAAATGTGGACATGGGCGATGGTCGATAAAGAAATGTCTGACGCGTTAAAACAAAAAATTCTAAATAATGTGAGCCGAACATTTGGTCCTGCGGGCCTTTTCGATAATGATGACGGGGATAATTTACAAGCGGCAACAGAACAAAGTCGTGGTTGGGTTTCAAGGCAAATGGATGTCTATACCAATATGGCGATGGATGGTGGGCATACGCGAGAAGAGATGCCTGGGGTCGTCAGTGAAGGGCTGGTATGCGAGCAAAACCAGCGATATGTTTACCGCCGTTGGCTAGAAATGATGAGCGCTGAAAATTGGTCTGATGTGCCGTCCTATAACAACTTGCAAGAAGCAAGAGCAGCAGAGGGCGAACAATGAGCAATACACAAACGACTGCTGCTATTTATTTAGACTTGAAACGGCAATTATATTTAGAAGCCAGACTATTGAGTGCTGAGCAATATGATAATTGGTTAAACCTATTATGCGACGAGATACAGTACGAAATGGATGTGCCGCAACGCCGTTTTAGGGAAGACAAATCGCAAAGTAGGGCGCCTGTTAAAACACCTATATTTAATGAAAATAAGGCGTCCATATTGATGCGAATAGGCCGCTTTAAAACTGGCTTTGTATGGTCAGAAAATCCAATCAATGCGATTAGGCATATTGTGAATAATATTGAAGTGTTCGACACAGGCGTGGCCGATCAGTACCTTGTTTACTCAACAATAGAGGTGCACCGCAGTCGTTTAGACTCAGAGCGCAAACGATTAACTGCCGGTCGCCAAGATGTGTGGGTTAAAAGCGCGTCAGGCTATAAATTATTAAAACGAACCGCTACGCTTGATGATAGCGTTGTATTGGACAGTAACCTTAATTATTTTATTTAGAGCACGTTGTAATGAGATAGTGAACGTATAAAACCGCCCGTTAAGGAAGGTTTTATACGCCATGAGCAAGCAGACATTTAGACAGGATAGGCAATGTATCTCGGCAGCACATTCGTGTCCGTCACTGCTTTACGTTGAACAAATAAAGCGGTTTCCTGATCAATAGCAATTATGTCCTGATAACGACCAACGCATAAGATCTTTGTTTGATTATTATCTTTTTGCGTGTAATAGATCGAGAAATTATAATTTGCATGAAATGTATTTTCGCCTAACGGAACAATCGACGTTAACTGGGTAAAATGCCTTGTTGTATAATGCTCTGTCGAATCATCCTGAATCTCATCCACCTGTGTTACCCGATCTTGTAATCGTTCGTAGCAATCATCCAGCATAAATGCAATAGGGAAGCCCCTACGCTCATTTTCTTCTGCAATAAAGGTATAAGTACCGCGTCTACTAAAGCAATCGAGCCAAGCCTGCATACTCAAGCTATCAAGGGCACAGATATAATTTCTATTTAAGTTTTCTATACTAGAAATAACATTCGCTGCGACATCACTCATGAGCTGGCCCTCCTAAAGCCCATTCTTTTTCGATAATGTTCCCAACGGGGTAAATTCCCCGACTCATCATTTTGTCCAACTTGAAGGTCTAATTGGTACTCATCCTTAACTCCTTTTTGGAAACTGGCATTACCGGGGGTTTTGTTGCCCTTGTCGATACGTGAAAAAATAGCCGCATCTTCCATACTAATCAGGCCGCATGGCCCCAGTAAATTACTTGATTGACGAATACGGTGCTTAACCATTTCTTCATCATCATCTTGATGAGAAAAGTAGGCGTAGTGTACCTCTATACCCTTGGGTCCTTTAGGAAAGGCGTAGCGAACATTTAACATATCCATGTGTTTACTAAAAACAGTTAACGGAAACGACATGAGCACTAATGAACCGGTACTGGTACTGGTGCCTTTAAAATCGATAATGGAGGCGTCTTTTAATGCATTCACTTGATCGGACATTTTTAGTTCTGATTGAAAAGCCAAATGACCATTTTCGGTCACTATTTGCGTGCCTTTGCCGCCTTGCCAGTTTAATAGCGCAAATGCTTTATGTAACAGTGGTGCATGGTAACCGTCATTGTCACAATAGGCTTTCCAGTTGCAGTCATACAGCACCTTTTGATAACCAATCAGTTTCAAACGCCCATCACCACCAAGAATTCGGCTCAACGGTTCATAGAAACTCTCACCAAGGTACTCCTTCAATGGTGGGGTTTTATCGCTCATAGTGACAAAGAATAAACCGTAAAACTCTTCTGTTCGTAGCTGCGGAAGTGCAAAGTTATCTTTATTGAAGCCTGGGGTAAAATCACGGCTATTTGGGCAACCAATCAAATCGCCTTCGAGGTTAAATAACCAGCGGTGGTAAGGGCATTCAAACTCTTTTTTATTGCCGGCGCTTTCGGTTACCAATGACGTGCCACGGTGCGTGCAGGTGTTTTGAAAAACCCGAATGGCACCGTCTTCGCCGTGCACTGCAAAAATAGGCATCTCGCCCAATTCAGCGGCTTTATAATCACCGGGGTTAGGAATTTCAGCGCGATGTACGATAGGGTGCCATTCGGCACCATAAAAAATAGTTTCGAGTTCTTTTGGCCAAAGCTCGTCCATTTCAAATACGGCTTTTGGTACCTCATTATATTTGGCAGGCCATTCGAGCAGAGCTTCTGTTTTATCTGTCGCAGACATGTCTTATTCTCCATTGGTTTTTGTCGGCACACACAAACAAGGCATGTGTTAACGGAAGACTACAAGTTTTGGACTTAGATAGATTTGATTTATATCAGTAATGTTAAATATTTATTCTATTTAACATAATATACATTATACGCATAAGTAAATAGGCGGGTATTAGGCAGGAAAAGGCCTACGGGCGTTATTTAGAATTACGGGGTATCAAAATGATACCCTGCTGTTAAATTGGGTTTTAGGTTGCAGTTGTTCAATATCCTGACGAAGTTTAGCATTCTCACGTTCACGGAACTGAATGGCCATTGCTAAGTATTTATGCGCCCTAATTTTACCGGGTGCAACGAACTCATTTTCAGGTGTAACCAATTCACCTTGGATAAATCGAAAACCTGACCACTGATCGCCCAGGTGCGATAAATCGTTGTTTAGGATCTCAAGCAGTTTAATGACAGACACGGGTGGATTATTAGTTTGTTCCCATCGTTTAATGGTTGGAATGCCCACGCTTAAATAATCAGCTAATGAAGATCTGAAAAATCCTGCTTTACGATAGAGTAAATAAAAATCAGTCATCACCTTTAAACATATCTTGGCCAATGAGATCATGACTAACAGGATCTAAATAAATCGCCGCCATGTCTTCAAAAGCATCAATAAATGGCAGAAATAAGAAACCCGAAATGGCACACATAAGAAACCAGAAAGCCGCTGCAGGATAACCGTTTTTTAACGAATAGTAAGAAAATAAAGAATAGATTCTGACTGCTGATATAGAGCGCTTTATGTAATTAAGCACAACGTGCAGAACCATGTACAAGGCTTAAGTCAAACGCCCAATCAGGCACGCTAACTGGTTTAGCTTCAAGCACTCGAATAAGTGGAATAACGTTTGATTTCTTTGTGGGCTCACTTCTTAAAGCGATATCAATTCCAAAATCTAAAAGTGCGGTTCTGTTTCTGTAATAAGTGGTTTTAGGTAACTCAGAACGTAGATCATAGCCATCACGCCATAAGACATATGTAGATCTTAATCGTTGAGGGAGAGAATGTAATTTTTCATCTGATAATGTGATTTGTTCAGTCATTTGTAACCTCTTTATATAGTCATTAAATGTGTTTTTTACTTTATGAGGGTTTATTTTATTTGCTGTTTTTAAGTTTAAATTATCAAGTTCTTTAGAGAGTAATCGAAGCTCTACTCGTAGCTTATTATCTGCCCACGAGACTAAAGGCGTATCAAGTAAAGATGCCGGTAACTTGTGACCCTTACCCGCTGAGATCTCCTCGCCCTTTGAATACGCTTTTAATGCCCAACGCTTAGAATGCTTACCCCAATATATTGTTCCTCCTTTGGTTGATGGTCTACCGTGTCGTGTTTTTGATTTATATTCAGCTGCCCTTATCCATGCCAATACATCAGCGCGTGAACGAAGCTCATAAGAATAGTTAATATCAATTGAAGTGACGCTGTAATGACCGTTTAAAACGTCTTTATAGTTTTGTAATGTAGGAATTAAACCGAGTGATTGAGTGACTTTTTTATACACATCATTCATCAAAGAAACCAAGTCATCAGATCCAAAAACATTATGACCTTGTAGAAACTTAGCCGGATTACCTGAAAACCTTAAATGTGTCGCTCTGCCCTGTCCATCCGAACCACCACTAGAAACTCTAAAATTTGAATCATGTGAGCCAGCAACAACTAGTCTTTTTGGTGATTCCCATTCTTGTTGCCCATCAGGATCAATGCAAATTATCCGCCCCGTATTAAGGGGTGAATGTAAGCAAGGTAAAGAACCTGAAAACATATCAATCATGTGTTTTTTTAGTCTCTCGATTTTCTGTTATTAGTTCCAATTTGGGACAAAAGGAAGGTATTACTAACCCCTTCCTTGTTAAATTAAAAAACTTGTCAATAGTCTTACAAAATGAATTTACTACACACTAGAGGATAAATACAAGATAAATATCAATTACAAGAGGTATACAATAAATCCTTCAATATTTAAATGAGGCCAAATAAATGTCTATAGGATTTAATATAAAGCGATTAAGGAGCGAAAAAGGACTTACTCAAGGTGAGTTAGCAGAAAAGTCTAAACTTGGCTTAAACATGGTCTCAAAGCTTGAGCGTGACGCAACAGACCCGAAGCTATCAAGCTTGTATAAATTAATGGATGCTCTCGAATGTACAGCTGATGAATTGGTGCTCGATTTTTTTAAAACTAATATGAAATCAAAATTAAAAATGCAATTTGAACGTGCATCCCAAATGCCACCAGATGAACAAGAAATATTAACGGAAGTAGTAAATAAATATTGTACGGCCGTAGTTTATGAATTAATTGCAGATGAAAACGAGAGAAGAAACAGATAAAAAGTACGGGATACCGTACTAAAGTGGGGGTGTTACTAACCACTCCACTTGAAAATCGATCAATCCTGAGTAAAAGCGCAAACGTTTTAAAGTAACAAGTATATATCGCTCTGTGCTCTCGTGGCTCGGGGACTCGCCACTCTCGCCAAGCGCTCTATATTTATGAGTCCGAATAAAACTTACACACATCTACACAGGCTAGACTTAAATAATCCTGAAGGTTCAAGTCACCTGTGCATATGTGCATAAGTAAAACGCACAACTATTGAGGCTATCTAGCAAATATCATTGAATCCTGAATAAAAAAGGAAAATGATATGAGTGGAAAAAATAAACCTAGTTGGGCTCAAATTGTAGTGTTGTTAACAGCTTGTATGCCAACACTTCAATTCATGTTTGAATTCGCATTGAAAGCCGTCTGTATCCCACATTAATGAATTTTTATACATTATACGCATAAGTAAATAGGCGGGTATTAGGCAGGAAAAGGCCTACGGGCGTTATTTAGAATTACGGGGTATCAAAATGATACCCTGCTGTTAAATTGGGTTTTAGGTTGCAGTTGTTCAATATCCTGACGAAGTTTAGCATTCTCACGTTCACGGAACTGAATGGCCATTGCTAAGTATTTATGCGCCCTAATTTTACCGGGTGCAACGAACTCATTTTCAGGTGTAACCAATTCACCTTGGATAAATCGAAAACCTGACCACTGATCGCCCAGGTGCGATAAATCGTTGTTTAGGATCTCAAGCAGTTTAATGACAGACACGGGTGGATTATTAGTTTGTTCCCATCGTTTAATGGTTGGAATGCCCACGCTTAAATAATCAGCTAATGAAGATCTGAAAAATCCTGCTTTACGATAGAGTAAATAAAAATCAGTCATCACCTTTAAACATATCTTGGCCAATGAGATCATGACTAACAGGATCTAAATAAATCGCCGCCATGTCTTCAAAAGCATCAATAAATGGCAGAAATAAGAAACCCGAAATGGCACACATAAGAAACCAGAAAGCCGCTGCAGGATAACCGTTTTTTAACGAATAGTAAGAAAATAAAGAATAGATTCTGACTGCTGATATAGAGCGCTTTATGTAATTAAGCACAACGTGCAGAACCATGTACAAGGCTTAAGTCAAACGCCCAATCAGGCACGCTAACTGGTTTAGCTTCAAGCACTCGAATAAGTGGAATAACGTTTGATTTCTTTGTGGGCTCACTTCTTAAAGCGATATCAATTCCAAAATCTAAAAGTGCGGTTCTGTTTCTGTAATAAGTGGTTTTAGGTAACTCAGAACGTAGATCATAGCCATCACGCCATAAGACATATGTAGATCTTAATCGTTGAGGGAGAGAATGTAATTTTTCATCTGATAATGTGATTTGTTCAGTCATTTGTAACCTCTTTATATAGTCATTAAATGTGTTTTTTACTTTATGAGGGTTTATTTTATTTGCTGTTTTTAAGTTTAAATTATCAAGTTCTTTAGAGAGTAATCGAAGCTCTACTCGTAGCTTATTATCTGCCCACGAGACTAAAGGCGTATCAAGTAAAGATGCCGGTAACTTGTGACCCTTACCCGCTGAGATCTCCTCGCCCTTTGAATACGCTTTTAATGCCCAACGCTTAGAATGCTTACCCCAATATATTGTTCCTCCTTTGGTTGATGGTCTACCGTGTCGTGTTTTTGATTTATATTCAGCTGCCCTTATCCATGCCAATACATCAGCGCGTGAACGAAGCTCATAAGAATAGTTAATATCAATTGAAGTGACGCTGTAATGACCGTTTAAAACGTCTTTATAGTTTTGTAATGTAGGAATTAAACCGAGTGATTGAGTGACTTTTTTATACACATCATTCATCAAAGAAACCAAGTCATCAGATCCAAAAACATTATGACCTTGTAGAAACTTAGCCGGATTACCTGAAAACCTTAAATGTGTCGCTCTGCCCTGTCCATCCGAACCACCACTAGAAACTCTAAAATTTGAATCATGTGAGCCAGCAACAACTAGTCTTTTTGGTGATTCCCATTCTTGTTGCCCATCAGGATCAATGCAAATTATCCGCCCCGTATTAAGGGGTGAATGTAAGCAAGGTAAAGAACCTGAAAACATATCAATCATGTGTTTTTTTAGTCTCTCGATTTTCTGTTATTAGTTCCAATTTGGGACAAAAGGAAGGTATTACTAACCCCTTCCTTGTTAAATTAAAAAACTTGTCAATAGTCTTACAAAATGAATTTACTACACACTAGAGGATAAATACAAGATAAATATCAATTACAAGAGGTATACAATAAATCCTTCAATATTTAAATGAGGCCAAATAAATGTCTATAGGATTTAATATAAAGCGATTAAGGAGCGAAAAAGGACTTACTCAAGGTGAGTTAGCAGAAAAGTCTAAACTTGGCTTAAACATGGTCTCAAAGCTTGAGCGTGACGCAACAGACCCGAAGCTATCAAGCTTGTATAAATTAATGGATGCTCTCGAATGTACAGCTGATGAATTGGTGCTCGATTTTTTTAAAACTAATATGAAATCAAAATTAAAAATGCAATTTGAACGTGCATCCCAAATGCCACCAGATGAACAAGAAATATTAACGGAAGTAGTAAATAAATATTGTACGGCCGTAGTTTATGAATTAATTGCAGATGAAAACGAGAGAAGAAACAGATAAAAAGTACGGGATACCGTACTAAAGTGGGGGTGTTACTAACCACTCCACTTGAAAATCGATCAATCCTGAGTAAAAGCGCAAACGTTTTAAAGTAACAAGTATATATCGCTCTGTGCTCTCGTGGCTCGGGGACTCGCCACTCTCGCCAAGCGCTCTATATTTATGAGTCCGAATAAAACTTACACACATCTACACAGGCTAGACTTAAATAATCCTGAAGGTTCAAGTCACCTGTGCATATGTGCATAAGTAAAACGCACAACTATTGAGGCTATCTAGCAAATATCATTGAATCCTGAATAAAAAAGGAAAATGATATGAGTGGAAAAAATAAACCTAGTTGGGCTCAAATTGTAGTGTTGTTAACAGCTTGTATGCCAACACTTCAATTCATGTTTGAATTCGCATTGAAAGCCGTCTGTATCCCACATTAATGAATTTTTATACATTATACGCATATGTAAATAGATGAGTATCATGCAAGAAAAAGCGTACAACCCACTCTAATAAGCTAATAAGGAAAAGCTTTCCGTCATGAAAAAAATATGCGAGGGGTTCTTAGACGTCCAAACTTATGTTTTAGCTAGGTCTTCTATTAAGTTCTAAAATCAATCGTGTTGTTTGATTATTTCTAAGTACGAATGTGACCGGATGAGACAACGTTATTTCAAAATGTGATCAGTTCGTGCAGGACAAATGGCGAACGTGATTGTTGAAGATAAATAACTGTAGTAAATAATCGTTTGGTGCCGCAAGTAGTTTAAATTAATGCATGTAGTAGATTTTAACTATTATATGCAAACGTCTTTTCGATTGTGTTGTATGTCCTCATGCCCTCGCCTTAGTTACATCATAAAAAAGACTGATCATCAATGAGACCCTCGCTGCTCAATTGAGTGAACAACGAGGTTGCCGTTAAGCCGATTTTAGCGATAGCTTCGCGTGTAAAATTCGATACAAAGCGGGTAAAACTACCAAAGTTAACAAGGTGGACGAAATGATGCCGCCGATAACGACTGTTGCTAAGGGGCGCTGTACCTCGGAGCCGATCCCTGTATTTAACGCCATTGGGATGAAGCCCAGTGAAGCCACTAACGCAGTCGTTAGTACGGGTCTTAGCCGTGTGATAGCCCCTTGGGTAATGGCTTCGTCTAGGCTAAGCCCCCTGTCGCGCAAATCGCGAATAAAAGAAACCATTACTAATCCATTCAAAATAGCGATACCGGATAAGGCAATAAAGCCGACAGCCGCAGAAATTGAAAAAGGGATGTCACGTAAGAGAAGCGCAAATACTCCGCCGGTTAAGGCAAGCGGTACGCCTGTAAATACGATGGTTGCATCTTTTAAGGAGTTTAAGGCTAACAGTAATAAACCAATAATCAACACCAGCGTCAGTGGCACAACAACAGAAAGCCTATCAGAAGCCGATTGCAGTTTTTGGTATGTGCCGCCGTACTCTACCCAATAGCCAGCAGGTATCTCGACAGATTGTTTAACGGCTTGTTGCACATCATTTACAAAACCACCCAGGTCTCGACCACGCACGTTTGAAGTAACCACAACACGGCGTTTTCCATTTTCACGGTAGACTTGGTTATACCCCGTCGTTAATTCTAAATCAGCCAATTCTGACAGCGGGACGTAATCACCCTGAGACCGCTGAATGGGCAGATTGGCAAGGGCATCGACATTGCTTCTGAGGTGTTCTGGTAGTCTCACAACGATATCGATACGCCGATCACCTGCGTAGAACTGCCCCGCCACCTGGCCACCTAAGGCTACGGCTAATTGTTGCTGAATCTCTTCGATTGTAATGCCAAATTGCGGTAATAACTCACGTTTTGGGTGGATGGTCATTACTGGTAGCCCGGTCGTTTGCTCAACCGCCACATCAGCGATACCGTCAACGTTGCGAATCGCATCTTCGATCTCATTGCCTAGGGCTATTAATTGCTCAAAATCATCACCAAATACCTTAATGGCTAATTCTGCCCGTACGCCGGCGAGTAACTCATTAAAACGCATTTGAATCGGTTGTAAAAACTCATACCGGTTACCTGGAATTGGTTCGACTAAGGCAGCGAGTTCATCGACTAATTCAGCTTTAGGTTTATTCGGGTTGGGCCATTGGTCCCTTGGCTTGAGCATAATGAAATTATCGGCGACACTCGGTGGCATAGGATCTGTTGCAACCTCAGCGGTACCGACCTTAGTAAACACCAAGTCAACTTCTGGCAAGGCCTTGATTTTTCTCTCTAAGACCTTTTGTAATTCAACCGCCTGCGATAAAGATGTACCAGGAATTCGTAAGGCGTGCATGGCTATATCACCCTCGTCTAAATTAGGCACGAACTCACTGCCCAAATGCGTTGCTGCGTAGCCGCTGAGTAGCACCAACATTGAGGCAATGACAACAATAAGCCAGCGTGCTTGTATTGCTGCACCGACAATTGGCTTATAGATGACACGCGTGGCTTTCATGACTGCACTATCTTTTTCTTGCACGGGTTTGTCAAAGAATATTGCAATACATGCGGGTATAAAGGTAATCGACAGCAGCATCGCGCTGAGCAAGGCAATGACAACGGTGGTCGCCATCGGGTGGAACATTTTTCCTTCTACGCCGGATAGTGAAAAAATAGGCAGATACACAACGGTAATAATAAACACACCAAATAAGGCGGGCCTTACCACTTCTTTAGTTGCTTCAAAAACGATCTTAAACCGTTCATTTAATGTTAGCGCCCCGCTACGCCCTGTGTCCGCTAAACGGCGCAGGCAGTTTTCGACAATAATAATGGCACCATCAACAATCAAACCAAAATCAAGCGCCCCCAGGCTCATTAAGTTTGCGCTTACTTGGTTTTCTACCATACCGGTAATCGTCATCAGCATAGCGATAGGAATTACTGCGGCGGTTAATACAGCGGCCTTCATATTGCCCAAAAATAAGAACAAAATAACGATAACCAATAAGGCCCCTTCGAGTAGATTGGTTTGCACAGTCTTTAGGGTTTTATCCACTAGGCTGGTGCGGTCATAAACGGCGTTTACTGTTATCCCTGTGGGTAAGCTTTGTTTGATTTCTTGCAACCTCTTTGCGACAGCTTTAGAGACGGTTCGGCTATTTTCTCCTATCAGCATAAAGACCGTACTCATGACCACCTCTTGGCCATTTTTAGTCGCAGCGCCAGAGCGTAATTCCTTACCTTCGCTGATACTCGCTACGTCTTTTAACAGCACCGTCTGACCACCCGCTGTGGTAATTGGGATAGTGGCTAAGGATGACACTTCTTCGAGTTGCCCAACAACTCGCATCAGCCTCTGTTGGCCATTGTGTTCGATAAAACCAACCCCGCGGTTTGTATTATTGGCCTTTATGGCGCTGATTAAATCCTGCTGATTGAGACCGTAGGCTAAGAGATTGCTCGGTTCTAATGAAATTAATATTTCACGCTTAAAGCCGCCGATTGGATTGACCTCCACAACGCCGGGTACGCGTAGTAGTTGTGGTTTTATTAACCAATCATGCACGCTGCGAAGTTGAGTAGGATTAATCAAGGAGCCATCGTCGTTTAGCGCACCAGGTACAGCATCGACTGTAAACATGAAAATTTCACCAAGGCCTGTTGAAATGGGGCCCAATTCGGGTTCAATTGACGTAGGTAAGTTGCTTTTGGCACCGGCTAAGCGTTCGTTGACCAATTGGCGTGCAAAGTAAATGTCGGTGCCGTCTTTAAACACAATAGTGACCTGTGACAAGCCATAGCGTGACAATGAACGTGTGTACTCCAAATTGGGTAAGCCCGACATCGCGTTCTCGATGGGGTAGCTCACGCGCTGTTCTACCTCAAACGGCGTATAGCCTGCTGCTGCGGTATTTATGACGACTTGAACATTGGTAATATCGGGCACCGCGTCGATCGGTAATTTGGTCGCGTTCCACAGCCCTAAGGCACAAAGCAAAACAACGCCCGCTAAAACGGTATAGCGCCGCTGAATTGACGTACGTATTATATAATCAAGCATGTTAATCCTTAGTGGTCGTGGGCTGCGCCAGATTTCTCGATATCGGCTTTAATAATGTAACTGTTTTTGCTGACGTATTGCGTACCGGGCTCTAGACCACCGAGCACTTCGGCCCACTCACCTTCCATGCGGCCTAATTCAAGCATCCGAACCTCATACACTTCACCTACTTTAGCGAATACGACCGTAAAGTCTCTAAAGGCCTGTAAGCCTGAGCGCATCACAGCAAGTGGAACAGCGTGTTCAGCCACTTCAATCTGAGCGGTCAAAAACCCGCCGGCTATCAGTAAGCCCTGTTGGTTATCAACGTGGGCCCTTACTATGACCGATTGATTGGCTTGTGAGACGGTGTCTATTTGTCGAATACGCGCAGGTACTGCTTGATTAACACCTTTAATTGATAGCCAAACCGTGGTCCCTAATTTAATACGCTGTAGGTCATTGGGAAAGACGTTAAGCTCAGCCACTAATGAATCGGTGTTAACGATGGACAGTAAATTACCGTTATCGGTTTGCTCGCCTTCATTGGCGTGACGCGCCTGCACTACCCCATCGATAGGCGAATAAATGGTATATGACTTGAGACTCTCATTACTTTCAACAACCAGCAAAGGGTCGCCTTTTTTAACCCGTTGCCCTAACGACACGATAGCTTTTTTGATTAAGCCATCAAATCGCGCTTTGATGTGGCGAACTGATTGAGGGTCAGAGATTAATTTGCCATACACTGAAATGGTTTCTTTTAATACAGCAGGACCAGCGGTGCTCGTTTCTATGGCCATTTCGCTAGCCACTTCATTGCTAATCATGGTGCGGCCTTCAAAATTATCGTATTGCCAGTGGTGTGTATTGCCTTGATACGTCGCATTAATATCAACGATAAAAGAATGGGGTTCGTAAATAACGCTATCACCACGGAGAAAGTCATCTTGGGCGACAAACTTAATGTTGTCGCGAATATCAGCCAAACGGGTCAGGCTAATCGTTAACGTCACTTCGCTTGGGTTTAGCGGCTGCTTGTCATTGCTTGCCCAAACCCGAAACTCAGGCGGTACACCGGTTTCAAAAATAGTCAGTTCCAAAGAAAAACCCTGATCTTCTAATAAACGTCCGCCGTGGGGACCCTTTTTAGGCTCTTCAATATCGGCTGTGTTTTCAGCATAGACTGGAGCAGCAAGGACAGATAAAAGTCCGGTTAATGCGATTAAAAGCAATCTGTTTTTGATGTTTTTCATAAGGTAACTCATTGATCAGGCTTGGTTATTTGTACGCCAGTGAGGCGCTCTATTTCGATTTTATTCAATTGTGACGCCAGGCTGTTTTCTAATAAATTTAATTGTGCGTCCAATAATTCGGTTTGTAATACTTTTAGCTCGAGGTAACTGTATTTGCCTGATTCATAGGCTTTGCGTGACTCTGAGAGGGCTTTTTCCAGTCGTGGGATAACGTTTTTTGATAGTATTTCTGCTACGTGCTGGCTGTGTTCTAATTTTTTATAGTAAACGAACAAAGCCGTTTCTAAACGAATACGAAGTGCTGTCGTTTCAACGTGCTGCTGCTCAAGCTGCGCACTCACTTCGGCAATACGGCCTTGGTTTTGGTTGCTGCCACCAAAGGGCACTGAAAGCCCTGCTATCAGGCTGTAATCGCCAGTGCTTTGGTCATGACGAAGGCCCGTTTGAATTCGCCACATAGGGTCTTTTTGTTCCTCAGCCAGTTTTAATTCGGCTTCTTTTATTCGCTGTAGCGATAAAAAACGGTGTAAGCCTAGGTTGTTGTTTAGTTGTTGCTTTAGTTCTTCAAAACTAATGATTTTTTCTGCTAGGGTTAATTGACCGGCTACTTCAGTAAACATTGGTGCGGTCTCACCCCATTGGGCTGCCAGTAGGCGAATAGCGGCGTCAATTTCGTGCTTTGAGTCTTCTCGAATCAATTGTCTTTGCGCCAACTCTGCCTCGGCACGGTACAGTTCGGCCAGTGATGCCTTGCCTGAGTTCGTTCGTTTTTTCGTTTCTTTAACCATTGCATCGGCTAAATAAATGGCCTTATCGGCGAGCAAAGCGCTTTCTTGGTGAGCCAGAGTTTGCAAAAAGTAACGCGCCGTTTGCGTAGCGACATCCAGTTGTTTGATTGATTTATCGCTGTCAATCAACACTTGGTTAGCCATGGCCACCTGAGTACGTTTCTGTCTTAAAGCTTGCTCTAAGACCCAGTTAACACTAAGCGTTGTTTGCGCGCTGTCGAAGCCCTCTAAATCGCCATCACCCAGTGCATCTTCTAGCATCAGCGTAACTTCTGGTTTAGGTGAAAGACCGGCTTGAACAAGCCTTCCTTGTTGCGCTTTGTTTTGAAATTGAAAACTAGCTAAGTCCGGATTATGTTGAAACGTTTTGTTAATAGCCTCAGCTAAACTTAGGGCGGCGTTTTTATTGGCTGCTGCATTAGCTGCGAGTGGATTAAGCAATAAAATAGCCAATGGTAATAGCACAGCGAAAGCTACTTGAAGTCGCTTATCTGAGGTGAAAAATAATGTCATAAACCTACCTTTAATGTGAAAGCGGAAATTCAATAAGATGATGCAAGACGTCAACCGAAAGCGTACAAAAAACCAACATTGTTGCGGCAACGAATAGTAAGCAAATAGAAGACAGTTTTTTTTGTTTTTGATTGACTAACAAGTAGTTAACCCTGTCTTCAAGCTGGTCTTTTTCGAAGTGACAGGCGCTTGCGTCCATCTGAAAGGCTTGGGTTTGACTTGATAAGCGCCTAACTTTAACAAGGGTCATGGCGATCAAGCCTTTATCGGGTACAACCCTTGAAACCGCTGAATCTGCACCCAACTCCATGACAAGCGTCATTTTCCGAGTCAAATAATACGCGATTGACCGAGGGTAAACGGCAGTTAATGACTGAAATAAAAACTTTTTAAGCGGGTCAAAACAACGTTTATGCTCGTATTCATGTAAACGGACAATGGTATATTCCATCGCTGTTAATTGCTTTCGTAAGGCGGTCGTTATGTACGTTTTCGGTTCTAAAAAACCTGCTGTAAAAGCACTGATGCTATCAGTATCTAATAAGTAGACATCACTACCATCAGTGTCAGCAACACTGTTGAGTAATTTTGCTCGCTGCTGACTTTTTAAAAAACAATACCCTTTTTGAATAAGTAATAAAGCAATCAATATCAGCCCTACTATTAACGATATACCATGCCAATTAGTTAGATAAAATAGTTGGATGTGATGCAAATGAAAGGCTTTTTGGCTTTCTGCTAACGGTGAATAGTCACTGGCTATCAATAACAAGACGGCTGAGGAAAGAAAGCCGATAAGCCAAGGTGAGACGGCTAATAACCACAAGGCTAAACGTTGGCTAGGCAAGGAGTAAGACTCAATTGCGGTCAATTTAAAATGGATTATGGCAGAGCTAATAAAAATAGTAACTAAGACACTTAGCATCATAATAGATAGCATGTTGAAAATAACCGCCGATGGACCTAATATCATGTCTCTTCAACCAAAGGTGTTGTTAAGCGGTGATTTTTGATCAGTTGTTCCAGCTGGTCTAACTGTTCCTCATTAAGCTCTGATGATAATGACACAAAGGCCGCCATAATGGTGTCTTCATTCGGTTTAGTGAATTCGTTGGTGGTATCTTTGATCAGCCCTGCAATAAAGTCTTTACGCTGTTTGGCCGCCCGGTATTGGAATGCGTGTCCGATTTTTTCTCTTGTTAATAAGTCTTTTTTATACAGTCGATCAAGTGTGCTCTGTATTGTGTTTAAAGTCCCGCCTCGAGTTTGTTCAAAATGTGCGTAAACCTGTTTGGCATCGGCGACAGCCGTTTGCCAAAAATAATTTAATACAAGTTTTTCTAGTTCACCCAAGTTCATTTTCACACCCTCTGTTGCTGCTTTAAAACTTCGCTTAGACGATAGCATATTAAAAACCGATCATCAATCGGTATTTGTATCCTTGTAACGGTAAGATCGTCATAAGTGATAAATTATGACATCATAGTGGTTTATAAAAGCAGTCAGTTATGCCGTCGCAAAACGAGTTAAGTCAAGACCTGACACGCGGGTCTATCTATAAACATTTGATCAACTTAGCGATACCCGCTTCGATGGGGATGTTTTTTAACACCTTGTACAATTTGACAGATAATTGGTTTGCCGGAAAAATTTCTGATACTGCGTTAGTGGGCCTGTCTATTTCTAGCATCATTTTTTACCTGTTCCTAGGCTTGTTGGCGGGATTGCAAAACGGCACCTCGGTCATGTTGTCGTCTGAGATAGGCGGGTCTAAACAAAAAAACAGATTGATAGCCTTGATAGGTAACGCGATTACCCTAGGAGTAGGCCTATCGTTGTTCGTTATTGTGCTGGGTATGTTATTTGCTCAACAAACCATTGACTGGCTCAGCAACGATGCGATAACGGCAGAGTTAGCTTGGGAGTATATTCAAGTGTTAATTCTAGGCAATATTGGGTTTTCTATTAGTAGCGTGGCAGCCGGTGCGTTAATGGCGATGGGTGATACTAAATCAAACAGAAATGTTTTAATCATTGGTTTTTTTGCCAATTTAATACTGAATCCAGCGCTAACCTTTGGTTTAGAAATGGGGGTTTCTGGTCTTGCTTGGGCGACATTAATCATAAAATTGGCATCGGCTGCCTATCTGTTATTTATTCTCGCGAAACGTTTAAATGTAAGATTAGTTCCGGCTTTTAAACCCGATAGGGCAATGGCCTTATTAAGGCAGATTTTACCTGCTAGTTTTAACTTCATCATCATGATTATGGGAAGCTTTATCGTGACTGCTTTTGTCAGTAGGTTCGGTGATTATGCCGTCGCTGGGTATTCGGTAGGACTGCGTATAGAGCAGGTTTTATTACTACCTGCGCTTGGGTTAAATATTGCTGTTTTAGCCATTGCAGGGCAGAACTACGGTGCAAAAAACTACCGACGAATCGCCGAAACTTACCGTAAAGGTTTGATTCTAAGCTTTGGTATTGCCGTTATATGTATTCCGGTGATGATCTTCTTATCGCCCTATTTAATGGGCTTTTTTAGTTCAGAAGAAAAAATTATCGCAGCAGGGGTTAGTTATTTAAGAATTGATGCCTTAGCCTTCTTTTGTTACGTATCATTATTTATAAGTGTAGCGGCACTACAAGCCATAAAGCGCCCCAACTTCCCCGTTGTTATGGGGGCGTTTAGGCAATTAATTCTCCCGTTAATGGTCAATTACTTATTGATCGTTGTTTATGGTTATAGCCTTGAATGGGTGTTTATTTCTGTGGCGCTGATTGTTTTTTTCAGTATGTTGATAACCTTGCTATACACGCGGCTTCAACTAAAAAAACTTGAATTAAAAAGACTTGCCCAATAAAACTTGCCTAACTCGATCGGGGTAATTGCTAAAGACACCGTCTACACCTAAACGTAACATTTGAGTTATGTCCTTAATCGAGTTAACCGTGTACACGTAAACTTTTAGTTTGTTTTGATGGGCTCGCTCTAGGTGTTCTAAGGACAGCTGCTGTAACGATAAATGAATTGAATAGGCGTTTAATTTAGCGGCCCAGTTAAAGCCATCGGCTAGGTTTTTTTTGATCAATACCCCTAGTTTAATCGTTGGGTCCAGTGCGAAGACTTGCTTCAATTCGCTCATCAAAAAGGATGATATGATCAAGGTGCGCCTTTGTTGTTCACTTAAATGGCGCAGTTGCTGGACAACGGCCTTAGCCGTACCCCGCCCTTTTAATTCAATATGCACGCCCACGTTATTAAACGCCAAACTGAGCACTTCACTTAAGAAAGGGATTTTCTCGCCCTGGCCTGCATCTAAGCTACGCAATTCAGCGACAGTGAAATCGTTTAGTCGACCCTTACCGTTGGTTGTTCGTTCTAACGTAAGATCATGAATAACCAGTAATTCACCATCGACGAGGTGAACATCTATTTCCACCGCATCTACGCCAAACGCTATCGCTTTTTGAATCGCAAGCAGGGTGTTTTCAGGTGCGTGTGCCATGGCCCCTCTATGCCCAATGGATAACATGAAACCCCCGTTATTGATTTGTTCAATGGTAGCTAAGTCTATAAGCAAATATTAAAAAAGGATAGAATGCGGGTTTAAATAAACGCAGGTAATCCATGAGAAAGGACGACAGTGATCACTTTAATTTAGACGAAGACGTTATTTACCTAAACCATGCCGCTGTGGCTCCATGGCCTACTCGAACCGAACGCGCAGTGAATGACTTTTGTCGAGAAAATGTCACCATTGGATCTAAAAAATACAGTCACTGGTTACAGGTCGAAGCTCACCTAAAGCAACAAGTAGCTGAATTGATAAATGCCGCGTCGTGCGACGAGATTGCCTTAGTTAAAAACACCTCCGAAGCCTTGTCATTTGTTGCCTACGGCTTAGATTGGCAAGCTGGCGACAACATTGTTACCAGTGACGAAGAGTTTCCGTCCAATATGATTCCCTGGGAATCATTGTCAGAACAAGGGGTTGCGGTCAAAAAAACCAATTTAAATAACGTTGCCGACCCTACCCTGGCCCTGATTGAGCAAATAGATGTCTCTACTCGTCTGTTGACCATCAGTTCGGTACAGTACGCGTCTGGTTTGCGGGTAGACCTTGAGCGCCTTGGCCAAGCTTGCCAAAAACATCAGGTATTATTTTGTATCGACGCGATTCAATCGGTTGGCGCATTTGTCTTTGATGTGCAAAAAACTCAAGCTGACTTTGTGATGGCCGATGGTCATAAATGGATGCTTGGACCAGAAGGTCTGGGTTTCTTTTATTGTAAAAAGAGCGTTATGGATAAACTCAAGCTCACCCAGTTTGGTTGGCATATGGTGGAAGATATGGGTAATTACGACAGCCCGGTATGGGAAGCCGCACAATCTGCACGACGTTTTGAATGCGGCAGTCCAAATATGTTAAGCATTCATGCTTTATCGGCTAGCCTGAGTTTATTGTTAGAAATCGGCATTGAACAGGTGTCAAAAAGCATTGTTCAGCGTGGTCAATACGTTATTGATAAGGTTGCCGCTAATAGGCAATTAAGCTTACTGAGTAAACCCAACCCTGAAGGGAATAATATCGTGGTGTTTAAGTTAGCGCAGGGCAACACTGCCCTCTTGTTTGATTATTTAACAAAAAACAACGTGGTCTGCGCGAAACGTGGCGGTGGAATACGTTTTTCACCTCATTTTTATACCCCGCTGAGTGTTATTGATCGGGCCTTTAAGCTAATTGAAACGTATACGGCGGCCAATTAACGTGCTTTTGACGATATAATTGCTTCCTTTAATCCTTGTTTAACGCCTTAACCCACCATGCATAAAGCAAACACCGTTCAAGTTGGTCATGTCCTTATCGGTAAGGATCACCCCGTTGTCGTTCAATCTATGACCAACACTGATACCGCAGATGTTGATAAGACCGTTGAACAAGTGTATCAGCTGGCAAAAGCCGGCTCTGAGTTGGTTCGCATTACGGTCAACAATGAAGAATCCGCTGCCGTTGTCGCTGATATTCGTAATAAACTAGATGCCCTTGGCTGTCATGTGCCGCTAGTAGGTGATTTTCATTTTAATGGTCATAAACTATTAACCAAATACCCGTGTTGCGCCCAAGCCTTAGCAAAATATCGCATTAATCCTGGAAATGTTGGGCGTGGCAGTAAGCGCGACCCACAGTTTGCTCAAATGATCGAACTGGCGATTAAATACGATAAACCCATTCGCATTGGCGTCAACTGGGGTAGCCTGGACCCCTCTGTGCTTGCACGATTAATGGATGAAAATTCACAGGTTTCAATGCCGAGAGATTCAGTCTCGGTCATGCACGATGCAGTGATCACCTCGGCGATAGAGAGTGCTACTAAAGCGGTTGAACTCGGTTTAGCTAAAAATAAAATCATTCTGTCTTGTAAAATGAGTGGTGTACAAGACCTGATTGCAGTGTACCAAGACCTGGCTTCGCGTTGTGACTACCCCTTACATTTAGGTTTAACCGAAGCAGGTATGGGTAGCAAAGGCATTGTCTCGTCTACGGCTGCCTTAGCCGTACTCTTACAACAAGGCATTGGTGATACGATTCGTATTTCTTTAACCCCTGAACCGGGTGGTGATCGTTGTCAGGAAGTCGTCGTGGCGCAAGAGATTTTGCAATCAATGGGCCTACGTTCATTTACCCCTGCGGTAATCTCCTGCCCCGGTTGCGGCCGAACGACCAGTGATTATTTCCAACAGTTAGCGCAAGATATCCAGTCTTTTTTAAGACATAAAATGCCCGAATGGAAGTCGCAGCATCCAGGTGTTGAAGAGATGAACGTGGCGGTAATGGGCTGTGTGGTCAATGGTCCAGGAGAAAGTAAAAACGCCAATATTGGCATTAGCCTTCCGGGAACGGGTGAAAAACCCGTCGCCCCTGTTTATATTGACGGGGTAAAAGATGTTACTTTAAAAGGCAACAACATAGCCCAGCAGTTCCAACAAATTGTCGAACAATATGTCATCAAAACCTACCAAAAATAACCTAAGGTTTATGATTGGTAGGTTTTTATTTAGCCTTCAACTAAGGGTCATTTGATCTTTAGTTGATCTATCACTACTCTAGACCGGTAACGTCTTCAGCTTGAAGACCTTTATCGCCTTTTGTAATAGTAAACTCAACCGGCTGGTTTTCTTTTAACGTAAGAAAGCCGTCGCCTTGAATTGCTCTAAAATGAACAAATACGTCTTCGCCACCTGCATCTGGTTGAATAAACCCAAAACCTTTTGAATTATTAAACCACTTAACTATACCCTTCACTCGTTCTGACATCTTTCTTCCTCTTTTAAATAAACAAATAAAAACAACAGGTTATCTATATTTATTAATGTAAGCATTTAATAAAAGCTTGCATCATCTAACTCTGCGTTACTTGAGTATACTAAAAGCTATAGGAATATCCTATATTCTTTTGTTTAACTTAATGATTAAAGACGGATTTTCTTAATTAAGTATCTTTTTTAGCCGCTTCCCATAGGGTATTTAAACGATCTATAGAGCAGTTTTCTAGCGTTTCGCCCGATTCATTAAGTGCCTTTTCTATGTAGCTAAAGCGTTCTACAAATCGTTGGTTGGCCTTACGTAATGACCATTCTGCGTTAACATTAAGATGTCTTGCTATATTCACGCAGCTAAAAAGCACATCGCCTAACTCTTCCTCGATACGCTGATGGTTATTGTTTATAAAAATCTCCTCTTTCAATTCGTCAACCTCTTCCACCAACTTATCGAATACGGGGCTTAAGGACGGCCAATCAAAACCAACCGAAGCGGCCTTTTTTTGTAATTTGAAGGCCTGGTTGATAGCAGGTTGATTGACGTTAACCTTCGTTAACAATCCTTCGTCTGGTGTTTGTTTTGTTTCTAAGCCTTTATGTCGTTCCCACTGATTGTTTAAGGAGCTCTCATCCACCGTTTGTCCTGCAAAGACGTGTGGATGGCGTCGAGTGAGCTTGTCACAGATAGCGTGAACAACGTCGTCGAAATCAAATACGTTCTGCTCAGCGGCCATTTGCGAGTGGAAAACAACCTGAAACAAAAGGTCGCCTAATTCTTCACGCAAAGCTGGCAGATCAGAACGCTGTATTGCGTCAGCTACTTCATAAGCTTCTTCAATGGTATAGGGTGCGATTGTTTCGAAGCGCTGTTGGATATCCCAAGGGCAACCGAGTTCTTTATCACGCAGTTGAGACATAATTGTTTTAAGCTGCTCGATAGGGGGATCTTTATGAAGGGCGTTTTTAACCATAGTTTTAGTGTTTTAGATTACTATTAAAGATTCAATTTGTTATCTTCATTTTATGTTAAATATTATCTGGCTCAGTTTTTTTCTTATTGCTTTTGTCACCGGCTTATATCGGTTGTTTTACTTAGGTGATAACGAAATTTTCAATCAAATGACAATGGCAACCTTTAGCCTGTCGAAAACGGCCTTTGAAATATCATTAGGTTTAACAGGTGTGCTGTGTTTTTGGATGGGGATGATGAAAATTGGCGAGAAAAGTGGTTTTATTGCACTGTTTACGCGCTTTCTAGCACCTTTGTTAACCCGGTTAATGCCCGACGTACCACGTAACCACCCTGCTTTTGGTAGTATGGTCATGAATCTTTCGGCCAATATGTTGGGTTTAGACAATGCCGCAACACCCATGGGCATTAGAGCGATGCAACAATTGCAAACACTTAACCCGAATAAAGACAGCGCCAGTAATTCGCAAATCCTTTTTTTAGTGATTAATACATCGGCTGTCACCCTCTTCCCGTTAACCATCTTTACCTACCGCGCACAAATGGGCGCGACTGATCCCACGGATGTTTTTATACCCATATTGATTGCAACCTATGCGTCTACCTTGGCCGGCTTAATAGCCGTCGCTAGCGTTCAACGTATTCGCTTATTTGAACCGGTTATTCTGAGTTACCTGACCGGTTTTACGCTGCTTATCGCAGGCATTCTTTTTTACTTTTCGCAGCTCGAGCAAAGCGTTATGCAACAGCAATCGGCCTTACTGAGTAATTTTATTATTTTTAGTTTGATCATTATGTTTATGCTGGGGGCGCTTAAAAAGAAGGTTGATGTCTATGAAACCTTTATAGAAGGTGCCAAAGAAGGGTTTAAAACGGCGGTAATGATTATTCCCTATTTGGTTGCCATGCTGGTCGCGATAGGTGTTTTTAGGGCCAGCGGTGCCTTGGACTTTTTTCTACAAATACTACGCAACGGGCTAACACAGTTTTCCATTGATACGCGCTTTGTAGACGCCTTACCCACTGCATTTATGAAACCACTGAGTGGTAGTGGTGCGCGGGCTATGATGGTGGAAACCATGCGACTCCATGGTGCTGATTCTTTTGCTGGTCGTTTATCATCCATCATTCAAGGCAGTACAGAGACAACGTTTTATGTGCTTGCGGTCTATTTTGGCTCGGTCGGAATTAAAAAAGCTCGTCATGCCGTTGCCTGTGGTTTGTTTGCTGATTTAATCGGGATTAGTGCGGCTATTCTCATTGGCTATTTATTTTTTGCTTAGGATCAACTCACTTTCAATTAAGGCAGTTTGGTAGAATAACCAGCAAAATAATAACGATATTCTAATAATGGCAAATAACAGGCAGTACTTTATTTCTAAACTTTACCCCTGGATGGGCAAATTGCCTTTACCGGTTTTATACGCTTTAGCCTACCCTGTCTATTTAATCGGTTACTACTTTGTCGAAAAAAAGCGCAATGTTATCTTTTCTAATTTAAAAAGTGCCTTTCCTGATAAGTCGGATCAACAATTGAACGATTTAGCTAAATTGAATTTTAAACGGTTAGTGTATGTGATGCTGGAGTCAATAAAGACGGGCTCATTGAGTGAGCAGCAGATACGCCAACGCGTTAGCTTAAAAAATCCAGAACTCATTGAGCAGTTTGCCGCTAACGGCCAATCCGTCTTGATGTTAGCTGCTCATCATTGTAATTGGGAATGGTTATTGGCTGGCTGTAGCCTTCAGTTGAGCTGTCCTATCGACGTGGTGTATAAACCCTTGCATGATCAAGTGGTTGATGAACATATGAAAAAATCACGATCGCGCTTTAACGCTAAACCTATCCCCAATAAAAATGCGCTGATTGAGATTATGCAGCGCCGTAAAGAAGTGAGAGGTTTTGCAATGGTGGCAGATCAATCACCCATGAGAAAAGAAGAAAAATATTGGACGCATTTTTTAAATCAAGACAGCTCGTTTGCTGTTGGCGCACAAAAAATCGCCCAATTAACTAAATACCCTGTTATTTTTGTGGGCATACGGCGTTTGGACCTAGGCCATTACGAGGTCTATTTTGAAGAACTCGGTCAACCGCCGTACAAAAAAGAAGGCTATGAGGTAACGGAAAAATACGCGCGGGCATTAGAGACAATGATCCTTGATAACCCGGAAGACTGGATGTGGTCTAATCGTAAATGGAAAAGAAAACGCAGCGTCTACGACTGAGCAAGCTTCCCCGCTACACTTTTCTAGCGATAAACTCGGCAAGTTCCTCGATAGTTGGGTAGTCAAAAAAGTCGGTTAGTTCGACGACATCAGGGAATGTTTCATCAATTTTTTCATGTATTTGAGCCAATTTAAGCGAGCTCGTGCCTACGTCAAAAATATTATCTTGTAACTGTATTTTTTGGTCAGCGACAACGCCATGACAAATCTCAAGTAAGACCCTTTCTATAGGTGTGCCAGCAGCGACATTGTTGCTTGACCTGGTTTCAGATAGTTCTGTCAGGGCGGCCACTACTTCATCAAAATCACCGTTAATAAATTGTTCCGTTAGCGCAAAACGTTGCACTTTGCCACTGGTTGTTTTGGGTACCGTTTTAATGGGTATAACGTAATCAACGTCTAAGCCCGATTTTTCGGCCAATTGACGGCGAACGTCTATGGTTGTTTGATAAAAGCCTTCTAAATTACCGCGGTATAGAACAAAAACCACCAGGTCGTCGATTGCATTCTGTGAATTAGCAATACCACAAACGGCTACTTTACCCAATTCTATACCGTTTACATTTTCACAAACGGCCTCGAGATCTGGTGCATAATAGTTTTGGCCATTAACGATAACTAAATCTTTAGTGCGTCCAGTAATAATTAGTTGCTCTTCATTAATTAACCCTTGATCGCCGGTATCTAACCAACCATCAGCCGAAATAAGCCGTTTATTTAAAGCAGCTTCCTGATAATACCCCTGCGTTACATTGTCACCTTTAATTAATACACGGCCTACAATGTTTTCATTCACTGGTTTGCAGTATTGATCCACAATGCTAATCTCGGTACCTGTGATAGCTTGCCCTAATCGAACAAGCTCGATACTTTGGTCCGTGGCTTGATCTATGATAGTAATGGGTTGTCCTTCAATAAGCGAGCGCCTCAATACATGGAGTGTCGATAAGGCTTGGCCTAATTTTGGAAAACTAACACCTAAACACGCCTCGGCTAACCCATACACGGTAAACATGGCGTTATCGGATAAGCCAAATGGCTTCATGATAGCGTTAAACTCCCTGCATAGGTCTGCAGAAATGGGTTCAGCACCATTAAAAATAAGTCGCACGCAAGATAGGTCGAGTGATGAGTGGTTTTCGGGTTTAAAACGCTTTAGGACATGCTTGTAACCGAAATTTGGAGAACACAATATAGTCGCTTTGTGCTCACTGGTTTTTTCTAACCAGAGTGTCGGTCGCCGAACAAATAAATCAGTTGGCATAATAAACTGGTCAATATTGACGAATAAAGGCGTCAGATGAAAGCCGATAATGCCTAAATCATGCGTTAGAGGCATCCAACCTAAAAAGCTATCTCTAGCATCAAAGCGGCTGCTCGTAATGATGCCATACAAATTGGTTACCAAGTTGTGATGTGTTAACACAACACCCTTAGGGTCGCCGGTTGAGCCGGATGAAAACTGAATAAACGCAGTCTGCTGGGCTTTAACATCAGCGCGTTGCCCTAATTCATCGAACGACTCAATTCGATCGAGTAAGATCGCCCTTTCACGCATGCGTTCGTAAACTGATTCCTCGCCATGTTCATCAGCGTATAGTTTAAGCCGTTGCAAAGCTTTAGTTGTAGTCGCTAGGTACGGTGTTGTCAGTTTTTGGAAAACATTAAATACTTTACGCCGATGCCCATCGCTGGTTCCAATGGCTAATGGAACGGCGACAATCGCACCGTATTGGCAGGCCCAAAAAGCATCAATAAATTGTTCGTTATCACCCAAGTTTATAATCAGCTCGTTACCTGCTGAGGCGCCTTTGTTTTGTAGGTGTTTTAGTAAACCTAAGGCCCGTTTTTTAAGGTCTGGGTAGCTGACTTCTCGTTCACTATCGTGCCCTAAAATATAGGTTATTTTTTTATTAGCATCTAAATTATTATCTAGTGCTTCGACTAAGGTTTTAGGAAATTCACTCATGATTGTGTACGACAGGTTACGATTGACAGGTAAAAATGATGTGGTTTATTTTATAATGATTAGCCTTGGCTAGGTGAGAATTCAGCTTCAAATTGATATAACCGTACACGGCATTGATCGGCTTTAAGCATAACCGCTGCGCTCACTCGCTCACCGAGAGTTAAGCGTTGGCATGACCAGTCTGACGGTTCACCAAACTCACTCGGACATTCAAGTAATTGATTTGTCTTCGGCAAGCTAAAACCGCAGCGTGCCAGCCCCAAACCCAAGCCTCTGCCAGTTGCTTTTATAAAGGCCTCCTTAGCTGCCCATAGGTCAAAAAAAACGGTTTCTTGTTGCTCAGCGTCTAACGTGCGCCAAAATAATTTTTCCGTGTTGGTGAAATGTCGTTCGACCAAACGAGGCATGTCATCGAGTGGTCGCCAAAATTCCATATCGACACCAATAAATGGCGACGAGCCAATCGCCACCAAGGCCTTGTCGTTTGAATGAGAGGCGTTAAACATGATTGTAGATTGGTCTAAATAAGGTTTACCAAACCGGCCTGTCGTAAACCGTAGGGCGTCAGCAGCCACGTTCAAATAACTTGATAGCAATAACCTTAACTGAACACGCATGGCTACAGCACGCGCACGATGTTGCGGCTGAATTAAACGGTTTATCTTACGTTTATCTTCCTCACTCAGAAGCTGTGCGGCATATGGTGCCCATTTTTCTGTAGGTGCCTCTAGATCTAGTTGCCAAATATCCACCTGGTTGTTATCTAAGGCCGGTATAAAATCTCTGTGTCTTTGCATGGTGGTTATTAGCGTGATGAAAGCTGCTCAGTCTAGTGTTATTTTTAGTTTAATAGGGTATAAATTTTATTATAAGGTTACTATTTATAGATGGGTAGAGACGTATCTCATTAACCGGCAAAAATGAAAGGCCTTTTATGACTGAGTTAACTAACAAAGAAAATAAAATCACAGCCGCCCAACCCATACGTGCAACGACGTATTTTTGGACCTACCACGTGATGAAAGCGTTATTTAAAGTTTTTAAATTAACGTTACGGACACATGGCAACCAGGCTGCGTGGGATACCGGACATATTTTCTTGTTTAACCATTTTGCTCGATTTGAAACCTTTATACCGCAATACCTCATCTACGATAGAACGCGGCTTTTATCCAGATCGATAGCGTCTAAAGAATTATTTGCTGACAATATGTTGGGTCGTTACCTAAAGGACCTAGGCGGTATACCTAATAATGCAGATAACCTCATGTACCTGGTCGCTAAAGATATACTCAACAACCATAAATTGGTGGCTTTTCCAGAAGGTGGCATCGTCAAGGACCGACGAAGTATAGACAATGCAGGGCGTTATCGTGTGTATTCGCGGTCACATGGTGAGCGCAGAAAACATCATTCCGGACCGGCGGTTATCGCGCTAGCCGTGGCAATTTTCAAATCAGCCGTACGAGAAATAAGCAAAGATGATCAGCATGACACACTCAGCCTTTGGTCGGCTGAATTAGGCTTTAAGGATAAACAAGCGTTAATTGATGTGAGTGAAAAACCGACGCTTATCATACCCTGTAATATTACCTTTTATCCCTTAAGGATCAGTGGAAACGCCTTAACACGGGGTGTGCAATTCTTTTTTAAGAACGTGCAAAAACGGTTATCAGAAGAATTATTAATAGAAGGTAATTTCTTGCTGAAAGACACGGATATGGATATTCAAATAGGGACACCAATTATCGTAGAAAACTATTGGACAAAATTTGATTCTGCGCTTAGTTCGGTTTTTACAACCCATGCCGACTTAACGCTCAACGATATTTTTTTACAGACCCAATCAAGCAAAAGCTGGAACAACTTATTGTTTAGGCTGAGTTATCAACGCAATGCGCTTAAAATACGAGATGTTTATATGCGCGAGATTTACGTAAAACTGACAATCAATATTGCCCATATAGCCGCAACTATCATTATGCAATTCGTCAACCAGGGTAAAAAAAAGGTAGAAAAACAAACCTTACACCGTTTGATTTACTTGGTTATCAAAGCCTTACAAGGACACATTACATTAAATTTTCACCGAACACTTCAAAACCCTGCCATTTACCGCAACTTGCTCACCACTTATAGCCAGACATTTGACCAGTTTCTTCGCAGTGCTTATCGTGCGAACTTACTAAGCTGTGATGAGTCCCACTATATTTTTACTGACCAAATTACGCTGGAACATGATTTTGATTCCATCCGTTATAAAAACCCTATGGCCGTTTATGCCAATGAAGTGTCGCCGATTAAAGCCGTTAAAGAGGCCGTAATTACGAGCATAAATGCAACGCATAATGAAAAGTCGGCCGCTTTTGCTAGCCTATTAATTGACGATGAAATGCGTGAATATGAATGGGATAAGGCCTTATTTCAAGACCAACGATACCAAGAAATCAACCAATTACAACGGATTGATGAAGATGCGGCTAAGCCTTTTATCCTGACACCGCAAAAACCTAATGGTGAATGCGTCGTATTAATTCACGGCTTGCTATCCACGCCAGCCGAAATGTATGGTTTGGCCATTAAATTGCAACAGCTAGGTTATATGGCTATCGGCTGTCGTTTAAAAGGACATGGCACCTCACCGTGGGATTTAAAGCAAAGAACTTGGCAAGATTGGCGTCAATCGGTACTACAAAACATTAACATAGCGCGTCATCATGGCGACAAAGTGCATTTGATTGGTTTCTCAACAGGGGGTTTATTATCACTGCTTCTCGCTAGCGAGAAGGCATTAAACATAAGCTCTGTAAGTGCCTGCTCAACACCGATAAAGTTAAAAGACCGCTGGTTACCGTTTACAAAATTGGCGAATGGTATTAATTTTTTAAGCCGACCGTTTCTTTCAACAGGCGGTCTTTTTGCATTTAACGAAAGCTCACCTGAGCATCCAAATATTAACTACCATCACGTGCCTATTGCCAGCGTTAATCAATTGTTAATACTGATAAGGCAAACTAAAAAACAATTGCATCAATTGGCCTGCCCTGTTTTGTTGATGCACGCGGACAATGATCCCATCGTCGATCCATGCAGTTTGTCCGTTTTGCTCAGGTTAATAAAACAACCCTTGCGGCAACATCAATGGGTCGCGTCATCAAGGCACGGAATACTGTATGAAAACAGCGATAATTGCCAACAAAGCATCATCGACTTTATAAAAAACCACTAAATAGCGTAAAATAGCGGCTTTTAAACAGGTTTTAGATTAATGCGTGTCCACCTTAAAACGTTAGGCTGCCGCCTCAATGAGGCTGAAATTGAATCGTGGGCGAATGACTTTGGTGCTCAAGGGCACCTCATCGTACAAGAAAATGATGCACCTGATGCACTTGTCATCAATACTTGCGCTGTGACTCAAAGCGCAGTCAGGAAGTCGCGCCAATTAATTCGTAAAACCCATGCAAGCAACCCAAAAGCCAAGCTCATCATTAGTGGTTGTTACGCCACGCTTAATGCCGATGAAAGTACCGCCCTTCAAGGTGTAGACCTGGTCGTTAATAATCAACAAAAAGACCAATTGGTGGCGCTAACCCTAGAACATACCAATGAACTGGCTATGCCCACGATGGCGACTGAACCAAACGAGGTGGCCTTGTTTGCGCGCGGCCGTCAGCGGGCCTTTATTAAGGTGCAAGATGGCTGCCGCTATCGTTGCAGTTTTTGTATTGTAACCATCGCAAGGGGTGAAGAAAAAAGCAGGAATATCAAAGAGATAATTGACGAAGTTAATGCAGTAAATGCGCAGGGAGTTAATGAAATTATCATTACTGGCGTTCATTTAGGTGGTTACGGCAGCGATATTGACAGTGACTTACTAAACCTCATTACAGCTCTACTGGAACAAACCAATGTGCCAAGAATACGCATGGGCTCATTAGAACCTTGGGATTTACCAATAGGTTTTTTTAAATTATTTAAAAACCCAAGGTTGATGCCGCACTTACATTTACCCATACAAAGTGGCTCTGATACGGTTTTAAAGAGAATGTCGCGGCGGTGTAAAACAGATGAGTTTCGTTCTTTAGTAAAGGCGGCACGAGAAGCTGTACCAGGGATTAATATCACCTCCGATATTATTGTAGGTTTTCCTGGGGAAAGTGAAACGGAATGGCAGGAAACCCTCGATTTTGTTGATGAAATCAATTTTGCCGACCTGCATATTTTTAGCTATTCAAAACGCGAGGGTACAAAAGCCGCTTCTATGCCAGAGCAAGTTGATACGGTATACAAAAAAAACCGCAGTAAAGCACTGCATCAAATCACAGCTAAGGCACGGCATGCCCTCATGACCTCATTTATTGGCAGTCATTGTGATGTGTTATGGGAAGATGTTAACTCTATCGATGACGATGGACGTTCGGTCGTTATGGGTTACACACCTAACTATCTGCGTGTAAAAACCATAACATCTCATCCCGCTGCGATATGTAATCAAATTAAAGCGTGTCGTCTAGAGTCTATTGATAACGGCGTAATGGTTGCACGTTGCGATTAATAATCAGTACACGTTTTCGCTTAGGCAAAAAAGGCCGTTAAACCTCCCCCCTATCGACTAACATTTTAGTCGCACCCGCTACAGAAATAGCCGGTACTAGCATATTTACAAGCGGCACCATCGTTGCAATCAAACTACAGCCGCCAAAGCTTAGACTGGTCCAGCGAGACTTACGCAATACTTGTTTTTGTTGTTCGAATAAAATGGCATGGTTTTCAAACGCATACCCGGCGTATTCAAAACTCAAAAACCAGGCGCTAAATAGTAACCACATAGGCAAGCTGACCACATTAATACCGGGGATAAACGACAATAACAACAACGGGGTCGCGCGCAGCAAGTAATACCAGAGTTTTCTAAGTTCAGATAGGGTAATGTTTATGGCATCTTTAATCATCGAACTGTTACTCGTGGCGGTCGGTGTCTCGCCTTTTAAATGTGCCTCTACCGCCTTAGCCAAGTGACCGTAAAAAGGCGCGGAAATGATATTAGCAACTAGAGTAAACCCGTAATACACCACCGTTAAAAGACTGACGATAAACACGGGTAAAATCAACCAAGCCAACCAATCTAACCAGCTGGGTAACATGGCATCGACGGCGGTCATTAAATAATGCCAAAGAACCCAGCTTGCAGCACTAAAAAGCAGTGTGTTAATGAGTAAAGGAATGACGATATACTGCCTCAAACCTGGATGAAACGCCAAGCGGGAGCCGGCTATAAAGTACCCTGCCCCGCCCTGTAGTTTGCTTGTTTTAATTTTCATTTGTTAAGGTAAATAGTCCACTGATGGATGTGCTTATTTGATAGAATCAACCAATTAAAGCACGTAATTGTATAGACACACGTTGGTGAATAAAAGAATGGAATTAGCCTACAGTAATACCAACATCAAGGGCAATAAAAAGCCTAAAGCCCGAGTTATTACCATCACCAGTGGTAAAGGCGGCGTTGGTAAAAGCAGCACCTCGACGAATTTAGCCCTGGCGCTTACTGCGCTCAATAAGAAAGTGTGCGTATTTGATGCTGATGCCAGTTTAGCTAACATCAATATTTTATTGGGATTACAGCCCAAATACACGCTACAACACCTACTTAACGGTGAAAAAACCTTAAAAGACATCATTATTGACGGCCCCCGCGGATTAAAGATTGTACCGGGTGCTACCGGTGTTGCCGAATATACTCATTTGACCGCTGAGCAAAAAGACGTGCTCTTATTAGCCTTGGATCAATTACAGCAAGAATTTGATTATCTAATTATCGATACGGCCGCAGGGATTAGTGATGATGTGCTCGACTTTGTTAAAGCAGCACAATTTTCTATCGTCATTATTACGCCAGAACCGACCTCTTTGACGGACTCTTTCTCTTTATTGAAGGTGTTAAAACGTGCAAACTATTCACGCAGGTCATACATCTTAGTCAATATGGCGATGAACTATGACAACAGCCAGCTCATTTATAAACGGTTTGAAAAAGCGGTTAAAAAATACATTGATGTAGCGATCGCTTACCTAGGGTATATTCAAGTTGATGAAACCATGATTTCCTCTGTCAGCCTACAATGTCCGGCCGTCTTATTGAACCCGGAGTCTAAGGCCAGTGTGTGTTTTAAACAGTTAGCTCAAGAGCTTGAAGAAAAAATGGAAGGGCAAGCCATAGACTCATTTAGTGATTTTTGGCGACAACAAGAGATAGCAGACAAGGCATTAGAACCAACGCCGAACAACCACCCTAGCCCTGATTTTTCGCTTAAAAAAACGCAAAACCACACCCCGTCTGTCATGACAAAGCCTGCCATCATGGACTTTGAACAGGCATCCAGTTTCTGTTTACAACAACTGGCAGAGGGTACCTTAAGCAATCAGCAACAAGCTGAATTTATAGGCGCTATTAATGCTTTCAGCCCAGCAGTGGCAAAACCAGGCAGCTTGGACACTGGCAGTTCATCCGTTCGGGCGTTTTACAACGACTTAGAGAAAAAAGGTTTTCCTCAAGAAGAGATTCGTGACGTCGTTTCCACACTTGAGCAAATTTACGCCGAAAAATATAATCAAGGAATCCATTCGTTTGAATCGAATGTATTAAAGCTTTTCGCTCGTTTTAGTGGCTCTGAGGATGAGTTGCGCTATGTACACTCGCAACTGACTGACTGCTACCGGCGACAATTCGATCAACCCTTGTATAACGTTATAGATGAAATAAAGTCCTTGGCTCAGAGTAAGAGACTTGAGCAAGCATTTTTTGATGAGGTTCTGAGTGAGTTATTGTCTGGCTATCAACAAAATTTCTCGACCCATTATAAAACCAAGGCTGACGAGGAATTGCTGCAAACAAAGCAAGAACTAGCTCGTTTAAAGCAGCAATATCAACAACAACAAGAGCGTTTGCAGCAAGCAACAAATGCTGAAAAAGACTTGATTGCAGTCTTTGATAAAATCCAAAGCTTATTACCCTTTAACAAAAAGGGTATTTAATTCTGCCCTTTAGCGGTTAAACAATCGCTCGTAATTTTGACCACTTATTTCAGCAACCTGTTGTGTCGACATACCGCGAAGACCAGACAATGCTTCAGCCACATATTTAACATAGTTAGGGTAATTGGGCTTACCTCGCATTGGCACAGGTGCCAGATAAGGGGAGTCGGTCTCGATTAAAAAACGGTCTTGGGGAACCTGTTTAGCCACCTCTTGCACTTGTTTAGCGTTTTTAAAGGTTACGATACCGGAAAACGAAATATAAAAGCCTAAATCGAGTGCTTTTTTGGCCATTTCCCAATCTTCGGTAAAACAATGTAATACCCCACCAGCCCTATCAGCACCCTCTTCTTGCATGATACGGATGGTATCGTCTTTAGCATCTCGTGTATGAATAATTATGGGCTTGTTGGTTTCGATACCGGCCCTTATATGCTGGCGAAAACGCTGTTGTTGCATGTCAATTTCTGCATCACTACCCAACCTAAAGTAATCAAGCCCTGTTTCGCCGATAGCGACCACTTTATCTTGTATCGCGAGCTGAATGAGCTCTTCACTACTCGGGTCATGTCCATCCACCTCATTGGGGTGAACACCTAGAGAGAAAGAAATAGCGGCGTGTGGTTGTACTAAGTCGCGCATCGCTGGGTAGTCTTCCCAATTAATCGAAACGCATAGCATATGATCGAGTGAATCTGCTTTTGATGCGGCGAGGTAGTCACCCATTTCATTATTGTAGGGCGACAAGTCAACACGATCTAAATGGCAGTGGGAATCTATAAACATAATGTGATAATCAAGAGTAAAACTAAGTTTAACCGCTAAACAGTTTACATCGTGTGGGTTGCCCGACCTGAAGCAGCTGAACCAGCAAGGTATGTCTCGATTTTAGCCCGGGCGACTCCGCCGTCTTGTTCGTTAAATTGCACACCAACGCCAGTAGCACGCGAACCTTCGGCACCAATGGGAGTTATCCAAATAATTTTACCAGCAACGGGTATACGTTCACTTTCACCGATCAAGCTTAGTAACATAAAAACTTCATCACCGAGGTTGTACTTTTTATTTGTAGGGATAAATAAACCACCGCCTGAAACATAGTCCATATAAGCGGCGTATAAAGCATTTTTATCTTTAATCGTTAAGGATAAAATTCCTTGCCGTGTGTCGCTCTCATTGATGCTCATTTATTTTAACTTTTACCTTTGTTGATGGTTAACGAATAACATCGAACAGCCATTTCTTCTAACAAGAGTTGTTGATTGACTTGGCTTTGTTCCAATCGATTGATCATTGTCAAGTTGTCCATTATCTCGTATATCGACTCCAAGTGTAGTCTTTCTGTTATAACTTTCAAGTTAGCCAGTGAATCAATATCAACAATGCGCTCAGCTTTTGTCTGTAACTGTACTTTGATGGCATCTGCTAACCAAGATAACATCCAATTAATCATCGGTAATTGTTGCTGGGAAAAGCACTGTTCAGCAAATAATAAGGGATCCAATTGACCTTTTATTAACTTTATAAAGCCGTCAAAGAGCGCATTATGCGCGGTTAAGGCGTCTTTCTGCCATAATTCTTGTGCGAATAAAGGGATATTGTTAGCGAGACGAAGGTATTTATTTGCGCTGTCACAACCCAAGTTTTCAAGCCATTGTTGCGCTTGCTTAAGCTCAACATGGTTGACTACCAGCAACTGGCAACGGCTACGTATAGTGGCTGATATATTAGATAAATCGTGTGTGACAAGAATCAAACAGGTGTTGTCGCTGGGTTCTTCTAAGGTCTTTAATAAGCTATTGGAGGCTTGATGGAGCAAAGCATCAGCCGGATCAATAATGACTATTCTTGGTTTAAGGTATTGATTATTTAACGACAATGAGGCTGTTAACTGACGAATAACATCAATACGAATAGAGTTTTTTCCTTCCTCTGGAATAAGGTGAAAATAATCAGGGTAATTTCCCGCCTTAAATAACAAGCAGGCCTGACAAGTACCGCAAATCAGGCCATCTGAGTTCAATTGCTGACAAAAAACCGTAGCGGCAAAGTCTTCGGCTAGTGCGGCAAGGCCTAACCCCTTTTCGCCAACCAGCATAAGGGCGCTGGGTAAGCGATCTTGCTCAATATAACGAGCAAGCTGTGCGCTACAGCCATTTAACCAGGGGTACCGGCTGATGATTTGGTTACTCATGGTTTAGTAGTACGTCTAAACAGCTCGCTATAGATTGCTGTACATCAACGATTGATTGCGATGCATCAACAACATAAAAACGCTCAGGTTCATTTATTGCCCGCTGTATATAAACATTACGGACATCGTCAAAAAATGTACGCTTTTCAATTTCAAAACGGTCTGGGGTACTTCGATCAGAAGCCCGTTTTAGCCCTATATCGACGGGTAAGTCCAATAAGATTGTTTTATCTGCTTGCAAGCCCTTTTGTACAAAGGCCTCTATCCAGGCTATGTCATCAGTATTAAACCGCCTGCCACCGCCTTGATAGGCATAGGTCGCGTCAGTAAAGCGATCACAGACAACCCACTGACCTGACTCTAAGGCTGGCCTTATAACCTCTTTAATATGTTGTGCGCGGGCTGCAAACATGAGTAATAGCTCTGATTCATCACACAGTGACTCATCACTATGTTGTAACAAAATGGAACGAATTTGCTCAGCAATAACTGTCCCGCCGGGTTCGCGGCTTGTCACCACCGATTTACCGGCAGCCTTAAGGTAATCAGCAATAAAACTTAAATTTGTACTTTTACCAACCCCTTCCACGCCCTCTAGGGTAATAAACTTCCCAATTTTCATTGTTATTTTTTCCGCTGGTATTTATTAACAGCAACATTGTGCTGCTGTAGGGTTTCTGAAAAAACATGGCTGCCATCCCCTTTGGAGACAAAAAACAAGCTGTTAGTCTGTTCAGGGTGAAACACCGCTTGTATGGCTGCCTTACTTGGCATAGCGATGGGCGTAGGTGGTAAACCATATCGTGTATACGTGTTATAAGGCGTGTCAGTGCGTAAATCACGGAATCTAATGTCGCCCTTAAACTGGTCACCCATACCATAAATAACCGTTGGGTCTGTTTGCATTTTCATACCAATACTAAGGCGACGGATAAACAAACCAGCGATACGTTTACGTTCGCTGGCAACGCCTGTTTCTTTTTCTACAATAGAGGCCAAAATGAGTGCGTCATACACCGTTTTTATCTGTTCATTCTTCTCTCGCTTGGGCCATTGCGTATTAATAAATGCTTGCATCGCGCGATACGCCCTTATAATAATTTCAACATCAGGCGTTCCTTTGATAAAAAAGTACGTTTCAGGTAATAATAAACCTTCTAAATGTTTTTCTGGGATTTTGGTAAGTTCAACATAACGGGCCATATCATACTGTTTGGGCAAGGTTGACAGAATGGCTGGGTGTTGCTGGATATCGCTTAAGATTTCTTTAAAGGTTTGCCCTTCAATCAGGGTAATAGCGTACTGATTAACCTTACCTTTAATTAAAAAATGTAAAATTTGTTTCGGCGTCGTACCGGCAGAGAATTCATACTCACCCGCTTGTATTTTATGCGCTGCCGACTCAAAGCGGACCAGCCATTTAAACCAACGGCCATCAACGACTGCTTGCTGCTCAAGCGCATCAATGATCTCATTCAGGTTTTGACCTTTCTCAATACTTACCACGACGGAGCCCATTTGCTCAGTAATGTAAGATTGTTGATTGGCATTTTGGTAAAGCATCCAAAACCAACCTACGGATAGGCTGGTTGCAATAATGGTAACGGCTAATAACCTTCTCATCGTGTTGTCGTTGTTTTTAATTGTTGGGCCGTCTCGTCTAAAACCTTATTCAAAGCCCAATTGGCATAGGAATTTGCACTTTTCACAATGCTTTCACCGGCTAAATGTAAGTGTTTTATTGCTCTGATGGGCATTAAACTGTTCGTCATAAAAATTTCATCGGCACTCTTTAAATCATCGATGTTTAATTCGCTTTGCTGACAGTTTACCCCATCTAATTGAGCGCTTTTAATCAAAAAATCCCGAATAATGCCTTTGACGCCACAATACTGTAATTTAGGCGTTTTCAAGACACCATTTTTAACAATAAACAAGTTACTCATGGTGCCTTCAATGGCTATTTCATCCTGATCAAACATAAGACCTTCGGTATTGCTGCGTTCGGCAAATTCACGTCTAGCGAGGATACGTTCTAATTGATTTAAATGCTTAATTCCAGCTAGCAGCGGCTGTCGACTCAAGCGGGTTTGGCAGGCGACTAAGTCTAAACTGATCAAGCACCGTTCAAGCGTTTTATCAACCGGGCTAAAAGTGAGGACGCGTGTAATACGGGGGTTGTTCGGTGGTAAAAGCCCCCTATCAGCAATGCCTCTCGACAGAATTAATTTTAATACCCCATGATCGCGAGCGCCAATCAACTGTTGAATTTCTGCTTGAATTAACGATCGATCAAGTGGAGGAAAACCGAGTACATCTGCACCCCACTGTAATCGGTTAAGGTGTTCGTGGAGAAAAATAGGGGTAGAGGACTCAACCGCGATTGTTTCAAACAAGCCATCGCCGTAATGGAATCCCCTATCACGCACGTCAATGCAGTCTAAGGCACGTCCATTAATGAGCGTATCAGTCTGCATTGATATTCAACGCCGCTAACAAGGCTTTGGCTTTATGACGCGTTTCTTGCAGTTCGCTATCAGCCACTGAATCGGCCACAATGCCAGCGCCCGTTCGAAAACTCACTGTATTGCCTTGCAGCGTGAGCGTTCTTATTAATATATTGAGGTCCATGTCACCATTTAGATTGATATAACCCATAGAGCCGGTATAAGCGCCTCTATGCGTTGCCTCTAATTCATTGATAATTTCCATACAGCGAACTTTCGGGCAACCCGTAATGGTGCCGCCAGGAAAAACGGCTTTTATGATATCCGCAGGGCTTATATTATCGAGTAAAAGACCGCTGACATTTGAAACAATATGATGCACCGAGGCATAAGATTCAAGCGACATCGTTTCATCCACATGAATGCTACCTGTGGTGCAAATCTTTCCGAGATCATTGCGAATCAAATCGATCAACATAATGTGCTCAGCATTTTCCTTCGCGTTAAGGAGTAATTCGTCTGACAACTGTTTATCTAACACCTTATCATCACAGCGTGGACGTGTTCCAGCAATCGGTCGCATTTGGACAGAATCACCCGAACAACTAATTAAACGTTCAGGAGAGGAAGAGCAAATAACCGTTTCATTAAAACGTGCTAAGCCCGCGAAAGGTGATGGGTTATGTTGTCTAAGTGAGCGATAGATATCAAGATAATTAGTCTCAGCTAATAACTCACCCTGCCATTGACGGGATAAATTAACTTGCAGGGTGTCGCCTTCACGCAAATAACGTTTGATTTTTTCGACACCCTCTGTGAAAAGTCCGGGCGGGTCTTCTTGCAAATTAACTTGGGGAGAGTGCTGCTTGACGTCGTGCCCCATTAAGCGCTGATCATCTAATATGCTTTCAATAAGTGCTTCTTGGCCTGTTTCGCATATAACTGAACAGCTCTTGTCTTCATGGTTTTTGATGATCGCTGCAGGAATTCTAACAACACTGGCGATCGGTAAACGCGTATCGACTTGAATGGCGGATAATTTATTTTCTATTGCCGCTACCAGTTCGTAACTTAGAAAAATAAACCAGCCACCGGTAAACGGATAAGCGTGGCTAGCCGCAAAGGCATGTGTGTTCTTTTCACTAGCAAACTGTTGATCCCATTCGGAAAAAAAACTGTTGTTTGTGATTGTTGTCAACTCAATTGATTGACCGGGGAAGGCGAATAAAATATCTGAGCCATCATTAGGCTGATGCAGTTGATGGCTTTCAAGTAAAAAAGGGTAGCGATCTGGTTTGTATGCGTGAAAATCCAGTAAGTCTGTCTCGTAGGGGATTTTAAATGAGGAAAACCCACCATGATCTTTAAAAGCCAGTGCCACCTGGATTAGATGTATCTAAAGACGTTTAAATACAAGCGTGCCGTTAGTACCACCGAAACCAAATGAGTTAGAAACAACCACATCTACTGACATTTGGCGCGCTTCATTCGGAACATAATCAAGGTCGCAGTCAGGATCAGGCGTAAATTGATTGATCGTTGGTGGTGCCACTTGATCTCGGATCGCTAAAACAGAAAAGACCGCTTCAACACCACCCGCTGCGCCAAGCATGTGTCCAGTCATTGACTTGGTGGAACTCATAGGCACTTTGTATGCAAGGTCACCTAACAATGCTTTAGCTGCTTGGGTTTCAGCAACATCACCTGCAGGTGTTGAGGTGCCGTGGGCGTTAATATAGCTGATTTGTTCTGGGTTTAATGCGGCGTCTTTTAGTGCATTCCTCATGCAGCGAAAGGCACCATCGCCATTTTTAGCAGGCATCGTCATGTGATAAGCATCTGAACTCATACCGTAACCGGCAAGTTCAGCGTATATGGTTGCGCCACGTTTTTTAGCGTGTTCATACTCTTCAAGAACGACAACCCCAGCGCCATCACTCAACACAAAGCCATCACGGTCCTTATCCCAAGGACGGCTTGCGGTTTCAGGTGAGTCGTTACGGCGTGACAGTGCGCGTGCGGAAGAAAAACCACCGTACGAAGTGACCGAAGTAGCCATTTCTGCACCACCAGCGACCATGACATCCGCGTCGCCATATTGAATAACCCTTGCTGCATCACCAATGTTGTGCGCACCGGTTGTGCAGGCCGTAACAATAGCAAAATTAGGACCTTTCAAACCTCTCAAAATAGACAGGTTGCCGGAAATCATATTGATAATATTAGACGGTACAAAAAAGGGAGAAATTTTTCTAGGTCCACCTTTCAAAAAACCATCATAACCCGACTCAATACCTGATATACCACCGATACCGGCACCGATCGCAACGCCAATTCGTTCGGCATTCTCTTCAGTTACTTGAATGCCAGAGTCATCTAAGGCCTGCATACCAGCAGCAACGCCATAATGAATAAACGGATCCATTTTTTTGGCATCTTTCGGCGACAAATAATCATTAACGTCAAAGTTTTTAACTGCACCACCAAAATTTGATGGAAAATCGCTGGTATCAAACCGTGTGATCGGGCTGATTCCACTTTGACCGTTTAAAATATTTTCCCATGATTCAGCTGTATTACCGCCCACTGGCGATATTAAACCTAAACCTGTTACGACGACTCGACGTTTAGACACGGATTGAACTCTCTAAAATAAAAACAAGCACGGTTTAATAACTAAACCGTGCTTGTCGATAAGGATTTGATTTATTATTCGTTATTATTGTTAACGTAATCAATCGCTTGTTGAACTGTTGTAATACCTTCGGCTTGCTCATCGGGGATTTCGCAGTCGAATTCTTCTTCAAGCGCCATAACCAATTCAACTGTGTCTAATGAATCTGCACCTAGATCATCAATAAACGAAGCTTCGTTTGTTACTTCTTCTTCTTTTACACCAAGCTGTTCGGCAACGATTTTTTTGACGCGTTCTTCAATGTTACTCATTTTTGTCTATCCTCTGTTTTATATGAACCGTAAGCTAAGCTCACGAAAGCCGTATTATATTGATAAATCATAAAAGATTAAACGTTTCCTTATGATTTACCGCTACTTTAAATTAAACGATTTCTTTTAAATGTTTTTAAGTTATTATATATCAATATGTTAAGCCTGTTACTTAAAGTTAATTTATTCAATTAACTCATGTACATTCCGCCGTTTACGTGTAGCGTTTCGCCGCTAATATAGCCCGCTTTATCGGAACATAAGAAAGAAACAGCATTTGCAATTTCCTCTGCTTGGCCTAAACGGCCTAAAGGAATTGCAGTCAATAGTGCTTCACGCTGAGTGTCAGCAAGTGCTTTAGTCATATCGGTATCGATAAAGCCGGGGGCAACGGTATTCACAGTAATATTCCTTGATCCAACTTCTTTAGCTAATGATTTGCTAAAACCAATAATGCCTGCTTTAGCTGCTGAGTAATTGGCTTGCCCTGCATTCCCTGTCACCCCAACTACTGAGGCAATACTAACAATCCGGCCCTTTTTGTTTTTCATCATGCCTTTAAGGCAGGCTTTGCTGATACGAAAAATTGAGCTTAAATTGGTTGAAATAATATCATCCCATTCATCGTCTTTCATTCTGAGCATCAAATTGTCTCTGGTAATACCGGCGTTATTGACTAATACCGTCGGGGCACCATAAATACTGTTAATCTCTGAAAATACGGTTTGAATGGAATCTGTTTGGGTTACATCTAAGGTCATACCAACACCCGACTCTTTAAGGTAGTCTGAAATGGCGGTAGCGCCTTTTTCAGAAGTAGCCGTACCAACGACAAAGAAACCGTCTGTAGCGAGTTGCTGAGCAATGGCCTTTCCAATGCCACGGCTAGCGCCGGTAACCAGTGCTATTGTTTTATCGTTCATGTCAGTGCCTCTAATGCTTTATTAAATGAGTTTAAATCTGTGAGTGAATGTAGCGTTAGGCTTTTATCAATGCGTTTATTTAGCCCGCTAAGTACTTTACCTGGGCCACACTCAATAATCGTTGTCATTTCACGCTTGGCTAAAGTCTCGATGGTTTCTGTCCATCTAACAGGCGTATAAAGCTGCTTTTCTAAGGCTTGCTTGATGCTGGCCACATCATTGTGAGACGCAACGTCTGTGTTGTGCAGCACTTTTATGTTTGGGCTAGAAAAAGACACGTCGGCCATTTCAGCAGACAGTTTAGTTGCAGCGGGTTCCATCAAGGCGCAATGTGATGGCACGCTAACGGCCAACGCCAATGCCCTTTTTGCACCCTGCGCTTTAGCTAGTTCAATCGCGCGATTTACCGCATTCGTATTACCGGCGATAACGATTTGCCCTGGGGCATTAAAGTTAACGGCTGAGACCACCTCATTTTCAGCCGCTTCAGCACAAATATTCATTAAAACACTTAAGTCTAAGCCTAGAATAGCTGCCATGCTCCCCTCGCCTTCAGCCACCGCTTGTTGCATGAAGCAGGCACGTTTTTCGACTAACTTAACCGCATCCATAAAGCTCAAGCTATCGGCGCAAACCAGAGCGGTGTATTCGCCCAAACTATGGCCAGCCATATAGGCAGGTTTAAGGGTTGATTGTTTTTGCCAAATACGCCAAATTGCGACGCTAGCTGTTAATACAAGCGGTTGGGTGTTTTGCGTTAAGTTTTGTTTGTCAGCGGGCCCTTCTTGCGCAAGCGACCATAAATCACGCCCTAAAGTCTCTGACGCTTCATCAAAAGTATCTTTGATTTCAGTATGAGTGCTAGCGAGGTCAGCTAGCATGCCTACTGTTTGCGAGCCTTGACCAGGAAAAACAAACGCTAATGTATTATTTATAGACATAATCGTATTTATATAATTAAGTGTGTGCTTACATTTTAACTAAAGCAGAACCCCAGACGAAACCGCCACCGAAGGCTTCCATCAAAACGATTTCACCTTTTTTAATACGCCCGTCTCTCACTGCAAGGTCTAGTGCGAGAGGAACTGATGCCGAAGAGGTGTTACCTTGATTTTCAATCGTAACAACGACTTTGCTCATCGGCATTTCAAGTCGTTTAGCCACTGAAGAAATGATTCTAATATTTGCTTGATGGGGAATTAACCAATCCACATCCGATTTACGTAATCCGTTGGATTCGAGGGTCTCATCGACAATGCGGCCTAAGGTTTTAACTGCAACTTTATAGACGTCATTGCCTTGCATCCTCATAAAGGCTTGCTCACCGTGCTGCTTTTGGTCTTTGATCGGATTGTTGATATACAACAAGTCTTGGTATTCCCCATCAGAATGGAGGTGTGTCGACAAAATACCTACTTCCTCAGACGCTTCAAGCACAACAGCCCCTGAGCCGTCACCAAAAATAACGCAGGTGCTGCGATCGCTGTAGTCTAAGATTCTGGAGTTGGCTTCTGAGCCGATAACCAAGGCTTTTTTGGCACCACCTGCTTTAATAAACTGATGGGCGATGCCAAGAGCGTAGATAAAGCCGGAACACGCGGCTTGCACATCAAAGGCTGCGCAATCGTTAATTTTTAACCGCGCTTGAAGCAAACAGGCCGTACTAGGGAATACTCGATCCGGTGAGCTAGTGGCAACGATAATTAAGTCAATATCATTAGCAACCACCCCTGCTGCTTGCATTGCGCGTGTAGCAGCAATTTCGGCCATGGATGAGCTTGTTTCATTATCAGCAATGACGTGACGCTGTTTAATACCTGTGCGTGCAAAAATCCACTCATCAGAGGTATCTAAAAATGATTCAAAATCCTTATTGCTAACAATTTTTTCAGGTAAATAACTACCCGTACCTGTTATTTTTGCATTTAACATTCAAGCAGGCCTATTTACAAATTGACTCAAGGTATTTAAGTACCGCTAGCTCAATCATATTATTGAGCTGGTGACAGTCTAGTCCTTATCGGCTACGACTTGTTCACCGCGATAAAAACCATCGGCGCTAACGTGATGACGCAAATGCACTTCACCGGTTGTTGGTTCAGTAGACAAGGTTTTTGACTCTAGGGCATCGTGTGAACGACGCATGCCTCGTTTAGAGCGTGATTTTTTACTTTTTTGTACGGCCATCTCAAATTCTCCAGAGAATTAATGTTTTTTTAAACTTTCAAGCGCTTCAAACGGATTTTTCTTTTGCTCCGGTTCAAGCGTAAAATCTTTATCTGTGCTGCTGGTCGGCAGCGCAGATGGACAAACTTCGTGTCGGGGAATATCAGGAAGCACCAAAAGCACCTCACTTTCAACCACCTCATTGATCATCAAACGATCACCTTCAAACACACAAGGCTCATAATCATCAGGTAAAACGCTCAACATAGATTCGTCATCAAAGACGGCCAGTTTTACGTTTATATCAACAATGAAATCAATCGACTCCAAACAAGCAGCGCATTGTAACACGAGATTTGCTGAAATCCGACCCGTTAGAACAACAAATTTACCTTGTTTTGAAAAAGTTAGATTAGCCTCAATTGGCCCACTGCTGGGGTCAATATCATGTTGAATAATCATTAAATCTGGGTAGTGAAGCGCCCCTGAAATCGTTCTTTCTTGACTGGCGCATAAAAAAGGATCCACTTGAATCTGTAATGTTTTGCTCATGGAGGTAAAATACCCTTAAATTAATCTGGCTTATTATATGAAAAACTCAGCACAATTAGTATTAGCATCTAGCTCACCTTTTAGAAAAGCTTTGTTAACTAAAATTTACCCTAACTTTGAAGCTGCCGCTCCCGATATTGATGAAAGCAGCCGCGACAATGAACCCCCAATTGATTTAGCACTTCGTTTAGCGATAGAAAAAGCTAAAGCCTTACGGTCGAAGTACCCTAATCACCTTATCATCGGCTCAGACCAAGTTGCCATGTTGGGAGAGACTCAATTAACAAAACCGGGCTCACACAATAACTGCGTCAAACAACTACAGTTATCATCAGGAAAAATGCTTACGTTTTATACAGCTGTTTGTGTGCTAAACAGTATGACAGGTGATTATAAGGCCGATGTGGATAGCTGCAAGGTGTTAATGAAAGACCTAACAAACGAAGAAATTGAGCGCTATGTAAAAAAAGACAAGCCCTACGGTTGTGCGGCGGCCTTTAAATCTGAAGGATTAGGTATCGCTCTATTCGAAAAAATAGAGGGCGATGACCCGAATGCCTTAGTGGGTTTACCTTTGATTAAGTTGATTAAGCTGCTTAATCAGATGGGCTTTTCTATTCTTTAACGTCCTTCTAATAGCTCAATCATATAACCATCAGGATCTTTAACAAACGCAATAACGCTTGTGCCGCCCTTCATTGGTCCTGCTTCACGCACCACTTCGCCGCCTTTGATGCGAATTTTTTCACAGGCTTCATACACGTCGTCAACGCCGATAGCAATATGGCCGAAGCCTGTGCCTAATTCATATTTCGACACATCCCAATTATGCGTCAGCTCGATAACCGCCCCGTCTTTTTCATTATTAAAGCCGACAAATGCCAGTGTAAAGCGTCCCTCAGGGAAATCCTGCTGCCGCAAAAGCTCCATGCCTAAAACACTGGTATAAAAGGCAATAGAGCGGTCCATATCGGCAACCCTCAACATTGTGTGAAGTAAACGCATGCAGTTCCTCGGTGTAATTATTAATGGATTATGATGATTTTCGTTGTCCCAAGTAATCACGGTAATAACCAATCACTTTTTTAATGTACAACTGTGTTTCTGGGTACGGGGGTATGGTATTACCGTATTTGCTGACAGCAGACTCACCTGCGTTGTAGGCAGCCAAGGTAAGCCTAATATTAAATTCGAATAGTTCCAGTAAATAGCGCAAGTATTGTGTGCCACCACGTATGTTTTCGGTAACATTGGTTCTATTTGAAACACCAAATCGTTCGGCTGTAGCAGGCATGAGTTGCATTAAGCCGACAGCTCCAGCGTGAGATCTCGCGTATTGGTCGTAAGCTGACTCAGCATGAATCACAGCCATAACTAAAGCAGGGTCAACTTTTGACTCTCGCGCTTGTCGTTGAATTAATGGTGTTAAGGCACGCCGATTTTGTTGGAATTTTTTATAGGCCAAGGTGCCTTTTCTAGGCGTCCGCATAATTAGTTTATAGCCTGGGCCTTCAGGCTTATCGGTAAAAAAAACGTGGCCTTGATCGTCTATTCTTTTATATAGGTCGGCCTGAGCCGTGCCCATCGCTATTAATAAAAAGCTTAAGCTCAAAAATAAACTACGTAATAATGGCATTTAAACTTGTTTTTTTGAATGACGAAAACAGTTTCATAATAAGTCGTAAATATTAATAAATGTATTAAAACAGAAAAAAACAATTGTGGCTTAACAAACTGTGAACACGGTCACAAATTATAAAATTAATTCACGTAAAGCAGATTAAATTACAGATAAACCGTAAAAAATTAAATCCTGTACTACTATTATCCTCAAATTAATCCATTTATGCATGGCGTGAACAATAAGAAATATAATAAATTTTAGTCAAGGACTTGAGATGTTACAAACAGACGAACCAAAACAAGCTTCTGAATACCTGAGACAAGTTATCCCTATGTTGTCTCAACAAAACCTAGCCCCCACACCAATAAACTATGCTGTTTTTTACAGTTATATATCAGGTAGCTCAAAGGCGCTAAATGAGATAGTTGAAAACACCCTAAGCGAGAAAAAAAGCTTTGATGAAGCGATGATGAACGAGTTGTATAACAAGTACATCAATGGTTTTTCAACGACAGAACAACAAAGTAATATTCAACGGTTACTTGAAAAAGTGATGAACGAGGCGTCTGATGAAATAGGTCAGGTCAATCAAGGTGCAAACGCATTTGACAGCACCCTCAATAAGCATTCAACCGCACTCTCTAGTATTGATGACCCTCAAGCTGCCGCACTGATTATGCAGCAACTTATGCAAGACACACGGGCAATGATCAAAAACATTGCTCAAGTGCAAGCGCGTATGCAAGAAACCAATGAAGAAATCGCTAAAATGAAGGTCGAGCTTGAAGCAGTAAAAGCTACCGCTGAAAAAGATTCATTGACGGGGCTAAAAAACAGAGGCGCGTTTGATAAAGCAGTTGGGCAACTCCTGAATGACGAAGCTTCCAACAACGTAACATTAATCATGTTGGATATTGACCACTTTAAACGAATTAATGATAACTATGGCCACTTAGTCGGCGATCGCTTCATCCGTTATGTGTCCGCTCTGTTAAAACAGATTGTTGGTGAAGATCACCACATAGCCCGCTACGGTGGTGAAGAATTTGCAGTGATCATCAAAAACTCGTCAGTGAAAGAAGTGTTACCAATAGCCGAAAAAATTCGTGGTTCAATGGCCAATAGTAAGTTGCAGCGCAAAGGCAGTGGAGAAACCATTGGTCAAGTGACCCTATCCGTAGGGCTGACTTCAGTAAAACCTAATGACGACATCGAAACCTTTATTGATCGTGCCGATAAAGCGCTTTACGAAGCCAAACAAACTGGGCGAGACAAGGTCGTCAGCATTTAGCGCGAAAAACCCTTTAACGAAAAAGGGTAACAAAAAGGCTCATTTAATGAGCCTTTTTTGTATCCGCTGAGAGGCCAACAGCCCTGCGATCAAGCCAAATACAATAAGCACGCTTAAATGAAGTACGATCTGTGTTACTTCGCCACCTGTCATTAGGGGGCGAACCAGCGATATTGCGTGATACAAGGGTAAGGACTTAGCTAATACCTGCACGATACTCGGCAAACTATCTATTGGAAAGAATACGCCGCTAAGCAGTACCATTGGGGTAATGACTAGGGTGGTGTAGTACAGGAAAAAATCATAACTTTTCGCACGTGAGGTAACTAATAGTGCTAACGAGGCAAAACATAGACCAGTTATAAAAGCGATTGGTAAGATAAACAAAGCCCAAGCATCAGCAATTAAACCTAAGGCTGTTGCGACAATAAGTATGGCACTTACACTAATTAAGCTCTTAGTCGCCGCCCATAACACTTCACCAAACACCACTTCTGCAACGTTCACCGGTGTTGATAGCATGCCTAACCAGGTTTGTTGTACATCCATTCTTGTATAAGCTGAGTACATACCTTCAAAACTTGCTGAATTGACTGCACTAGTACAAATAACACCTGATGCGAGAAATGCCATGTAGCTCATACCTTGTACTTCGCCAACAAACTGACCTAAACCATAGCCCAATACGAGTAAGTATAGAAAAGGCTCACCAAAATTACCTATCAGCGAAGGGCCCGCTAACTTGCCCCAGACGCGCATATTGCGGGTCCATATTGCGGCACTGCGTTTTAAAAATAGAGAGATTGAAAAGGTGTTATTCACGTAAATCTCGCCCCGTCAGCTTAATAAATACGTCTTCTAAATTAGCCGGTCTATATAAATAGTCATCATGTGTACCTTGTTCAAGGATGTCCAAGGCGTGTTTTAACTTGTCACCATAAAAAAAACTGATATCACCCGATTGCTCAAAGCGTTTGATCGAACTGTCCTTTTTTAGTTGCTCTATTAACACCGTATCTGTGGCATGTACTTCTAGAACATGGGTCTCAATTTCATCACGAATCAACTGCTTTGGTGGTGCATCAGCCATAATCGAACCATGATCCATCACCATTACTCGATCACACAACCTTTCGGCCTCCTCCATATAATGGGTGGTCAAAATCAGCGTTAATCCTTGTTTTTTTAACTCACGAAGTTTTTGCCAAATGGCTTGTCTGGCTTGCGGGTCTAAACCGGTTGTAGGCTCATCCAAAATTAATAGCTTGGGTTTGTTTATCAAGGCCCTAGCCAGGGTTAATCGCCGCCGCATACCGCCGGATAACTCGGATATTTTACATGCTGCTTTATCTTCTAAAGAGGCAAATTCAAGCAATTCGACAATTCGCTGTTTTAATACCGCTTTTGATAGTCCGAAAAAACGACCATAGACGTATAGGTTTTCCTGCACGGTAAAGTCGGGGTCTAAATTATCCATTTGTGGCACGACGCCAACATTTTCGCGTATTAATGAGGCATTTTCAGGCATCGATAAGCCTAAAATACTCAATTCTCCAGCATCAATAGGACAATGCCCAATAAGCATCCGTAAGGTCGTCGTTTTTCCTGCACCATTGGGGCCCAAAATGCCACAAAAGCAGCCCGTCTCAATATTAAGGTTCAACCTATTGACGACAGGAAGGCCGTTATACGCTTTGTATAATTGCTTGGTTTGAACGATGAATTCTTCTGAATTAACTACTGTCATTGCGTGTACTAAAAGCTTTAATCATTTTGGCAATAGTATAACCGCCTAACACGGTCAAACTATTATAAATATCATTAAGCTTTTATTTCAACAAGATAAAAAACGTAGGCGATGTATGAACGGGTCAATAATTTCTGGGTCCTTAAAAAGTCTTAATTCAAGTCACTTTGCCAACGCGTATAATCACTTAAGATATCGACATCCCATAAGGTCGGTAATAAACGGTGGCTTAAACCGCATTGTTGAAGTGAATCAAGCGTACTATCCAGTACCGAAGATTTACCCCAAATAACGTTCTTAAACATCAAATAGTGTGTCTTTTTACAGCCTATTAATACGAAACCACCGTCTTCTGCTGGGCCAAGTACAACGTCAACAAAACGCAAAGCATCATACGTTTGCGCAATATACTTTTCTGTTAGTACCGGGCAATCACACCCTATTAACACCACTGCATCGTTAACCTGTAAGCCGTTTTGCATAGCAAAACGCATGCGTTCACCCAGATCATTGCCGTATTGGTCGTTTAAGGTCAGCGGATGATCGATGGCTGCTTGTTGGAAATACGCGTGTTGTTGGCTCGGATGACACCACAGTTCAGTTCGATAATTGCTCTGCGTTGCTAAGGTAAGGCTTTTCTCAAGCAACTGTCTATAGACCTCGTACGCCCCATCTTCACCCAAATCGCTGATTAAACGGGTTTTAACCTGGCCTTTCACCGGGGCTTTTGCAAACACTTGCAGGCATTTTTTATTCATAGCTGCGTCTATCTCGCCAGATTTTAAGCCTATTTACGGTTTGTCGATTTTATCCTAATCGCTAATCACCTATACTAGTAAATTAAGTAAAACTTAGCCTTTTAGAATAGAAAACCCACTGTAAAACACATGAATCAAGATTTAAACCAACTGCAGCCCTACCCGTTTGAAAAACTCGCTCAATTAAAAAAAGGCGTGATACCGGCGGCCAATCTTGAACACATTGCTTTATCCGTCGGTGAACCCAAACACCCAACACCTAAAATAATAACTGAAGCACTACTTGAGCACTTACACACCCTAGGCCAATACCCAACGACTAGAGGTTTGGACAGCTTGCGTGAGAGCATCGCGCAGTGGCTAGTTCGACGGTTTCAACTTAATTCACAACAACTTGACCCGAACAGTCAAATCTTGCCGGTTAGTGGTACGCGTGAAGCGTTATTTTCCTTTGCACAATGCGTCGTCGATAGAACACGCCCTGCACTAGTGCTCATGCCGAACCCTTTTTACCAAATATATGAAGGCGCCGCCCTGCTATCAGGCGCGCAGCCGTATTTTCTTAATTGTGATGAAGACAACGCCTACTTGCCTGATTACAGCAGCGTTAGTGACGCGGTGTGGTCAGACTGCCAACTACTTTATCTCTGCAACCCCGGTAACCCAAGCGGCGCGACACACAGCGAGACGCAACTTAAACAATTAATAGAACTCGCGCATCAATTCGATTTTATTATTGCCGCCGATGAATGTTACTCAGAAATTTATGCTGATGAAGCCAATAAATCCCTCGGTCTATTAGAAGTAAGCGACCGCATGGGAAATCCCAGTTTTTCCCGCTGCGTGGTGTTTCATAGCCTATCTAAACGCTCCAATGCCCCTGGACTGCGTTCGGGGTTTGTCGCTGGCGATGCGGCGGTATTGCAACAGTATTTTAGTTATCGCACCTATCACGGCTGTACCCTACCTACGCCAACACAGTATGCCAGCATAGCGGCATGGAACGATGAAAGTCACGTGCAAGCCAATCGTGAACTATACCGGCAGAAATTTAGCGATGTACTGGCTATACTCGACGGTGATCTTGACCTTAAAGCGCCCGACGCCGGCTTTTATTTATGGGCCAAAACGCCGATATCAGACACCGACTTTGCGCGCCGCTTATTTGAACAGCAACACATTACCGTATTACCGGGTCAATTCCTGTCTCGCAACACCGCTAACGGTAACCCAGGACTTCACCATGTTCGTATGGCGCTGGTTGCACCGGTAGACGAATGCGTAGAGGCCGCGCACCGAATTAAACACTTTTTACAAACACTTTAAATTTAAAACCATAGGATAAACACATGAATACCTTAGAAACCATTATCAACGACGCCTTTGATAACCGTGCAAACTTCGACTCTAAAACTGTTTCAGCCGAGATTCGTAGCGCTGTTGAGCAATCGTTAGCACTATTAGACAGCGGTGAAGCCCGTGTTGCCGAAAAGAAAGATGGCGACTGGGTCGTTAACCAATGGCTGAAAAAAGCGGTATTATTATCCTTTAAAATTAACGACAACCGGGTAATGGATTCTGACGAAAACCGTTACTACGACAAGGTCGAAACTAAATTTTCCAACTACACCGAAGCCGACTTTATCAAAGGCGGTATGCGTGCGGTTCCCGGTTCTGTAGTTCGTGCCGGCTCATACATCGGCCCTAATGTGGTATTAATGCCCTCATTCGTTAATATTGGCGCGTATGTCGATAGCGGCTCCATGGTCGATGGCTGGGCTACGGTGGGCTCTTGTGCACAAATCGGTAAAAACGTTCACCTGTCAGGCGGCGTAGGCATTGGTGGCGTATTAGAGCCCTTGCAAGCGGGCCCTACTATTATCGAAGACAATTGCTTTATCGGCGCACGCTCAGAAGTGGTCGAAGGCGTGATCGTTGGCGAAGGCTCGGTTATTTCTATGGGCGTTTACATCGGCCAAAGCACTAAAATTTATAACCGCATGACCGGTGAAACCAGCTATGGCCGTGTTCCTCCTTATTCTGTGGTTGTGCCGGGTAACCTACCCTCAAAAGACGGTACGCACAGCTTGTATGCAGCGATTATTATTAAAACCGTGGATGAAAAAACGCGTAGCAAAACCGGTTTAAACGAGCTATTAAGGGATTAATATGTCTGTCGTTATGTATGGCATCAAAAACTGTGACACCATTAAGAAAGCCAAAAAGTGGCTAGAGAGTAACGGTGTCGAGTTTAGCTTCCACGATTACCGTCAAGACGGTTTAAGCGACGAATTACTCTCGTCGCTTGAATCATCTCTTGGCTGGGAAACGATGCTCAACAAACGCGGCACCACATGGCGTAAGCTAGCAGAAGAAACGAAAGACGCTATCAACAAAGAAACTGCCGTATTACTTATGCTAGAGAACCCAGCCATCATTAAGCGCCCTATTCTAGATACCGGAAAAACGCTTGAATTAGGGTTTTCAGAATCCGCTTACCAACAACTATTTAACCTATGAGCAACACAATCGAATTGACCCAGGCCTTACTGAAAAAGGTCTCGCTAACCCCGGAAGACGCTGGTTGTATGGATTTAATGGCCGATTACCTGCAACAGCGCGGTTTTAACATTGAATGGATGAATTTTGGTGACACCAAAAACCTATGGGCGCGTCGCGGCACCAGCGCACCGGTATTTGCCTTTGCTGGCCATACCGATGTGGTACCCACCGGCCCATTAACTGAGTGGGACACGCCACCGTTTGAACCCACCCTTAAAGATGGCTTGATATATGCCCGTGGTGCAGCCGACATGAAAGGCAGCCTCGCCGCTATGCTAACCGCCTGTGATGGCTTTATTGCTGCGCACGAAAACCATACAGGCTCTATTGCCTTTCTAATTACCAGTGATGAAGAAGGCCCTGCCACCAATGGCACAGTAAAGGTCATGCAAGCGCTGGACGGCCGTGGCGAGAAGATTGACTATTGCATTGTTGGCGAACCCTCCAGCCATAAAACCTTTGGCGATATGGTGCGTGTCGGCCGTCGTGGTTCAATTAACGGTTATTTAACCCTTAACGGTAAACAAGGCCATGTTGCCTACCCCGAGTTGGTCGATAACCCAATCCACGCGCTCGCGCCTATTTTGGCTAACATCACCGCCGAACAATGGGACGAAGGTAACGATTATTTTCCGCCAACGAGCTTTCAGATATCTAATATCAACGCCGGTACCGGCGTCGAAAATGTAGTTCCGGGTGAATTAAAACTGATCTTTAACCTGCGCTTTTCAAGTGAATTAACGCCCGAGGTTATTAAAAGCCGCGTTACACATATCATCGACCAAGAGTCGGACGATTACGAACTGGTTTGGAAGCTGTCCGGGCTACCCTTTATCACTGAACGCGGTGATCTTACCTGCGCTGTTGAAAAAGCTTTGATCGATGTTACTGGCAAGCCACCCGTGTTATCAACCGGTGGTGGTACATCCGATGGCCGTTTTATCGCGCCCTATGGTGTGCAGGTGATTGAACTGGGGCCCATTAACGCCACTATTCATAAAATTAATGAATGTGTCAGCGTGGATGATTTAGAGTCCCTATCACTGACCTATCAAAAAGTTTTAGAAAATATATTACTTTAACTTAACAAGCTAACTTATTGAAAATTATGAGCTATGATTACGATTATATCGCCATTGGCGGTGGCAGTGGCGGCCTGGCCGGTGTTAATAGAGCGGCTTCGTATGGCGCTAAATGTGCAGTTATTGAACAAGATCGCCTGGGCGGCACCTGCGTTAATGTGGGTTGCGTACCTAAAAAAGTCATGTGGTTTGCAGCAGCAACCGCCGATACCCTGCACGCCGCACAAAATTATGGTTTTGATATTTCTATCAATGGCTTTAACTGGAACGAGCTGAAGCATAAAAGAGACGCTTACATCGAGCGCCTTAATGGCATTTATGCCAATAACTTGAGCAAAAACAAGGTAAAACAAATTCAAGGCAGCGCGTCGTTTATTGATGCTCACACGATTGAAGTAGCCGGTACACGCTACACCGCTGAACACTTTTTAATCGCTACCGGTGGCCAGCCCAGTATTCCCAACATACCGGGTGCCCACTACGGCATCAGTTCAGACGGTTTTTTTGAGTTAGAACAGCAACCTAAAAAAGTGGCGGTTATTGGTGCCGGTTTTATTGCGGTTGAATTAGCTGGGGTGTTTCAGTCCTTAGGCACCCAAGTCAGCTTAATTGTTAGGGGTGATCACGCACTGCGTCAGTTTGACAGCATGCTAGGTCAGCAACTGAGCAGCGCTATGGCGCATCAAGGTATCTGCATAGAAAACAACACCTCGCCAACGGCGATTAAAAAGAACGCCCAAGGCAAACTCACTATTCATACCGATAACGGCGCCGTAGACGGTGAATTTGACGAAGTACTCTGGGCCATTGGGCGCCATGCTAATACCGAAGGATTAAACCTTGAAAGCGCAGGTATTCAAACCGATAAACGTGGCTTTATCCCCACCGATGAATGGCAAAAAACGGTACGAGACAATATTTTTGCCGTTGGCGATGTCACCGGCAGAATCGCCCTAACCCCCGTTGCTATTGCTGCGGCACGGCGTTTAAGTGACCGCCTATTTAACGGCCAACACGATAGAAAACTTAATTACGAGCTAGTGCCTAGCGTTATCTTCTCGCACCCCCCTATCGGCACCATTGGGCTAACCGAACAGCAAGCTAATGAACAATACGGCGATCAGGTAAAAATATACACCTCCACCTTTAACCCGATGACACAGGCCTTATCAACCACAAAACAAGCCACTACCATGAAACTGGTAACCGTGGGTAAAAATGAAAAAATTGTTGGCTGTCACCTCTTCGGCGAAAGCTCAGATGAAATACTTCAAGGCTTTGCCGTCGCGATTAAAATGGGCGCTACAAAACAAGACTTTGACGATACCGTAGCGATACACCCCACCAATGCCGAAGAATTGGTGACGATGACCTAAAAGCGGTTTTCTGGTACTAAACAATGCTCTGCGTTAGACTTGGCTAGAAAAGACACAAACGATTCCCTGTTTGCGCTTGGTTATCCGTATTACAGGGAATTATAGACCGTGCTAGTGCCCGTTTTTATTTTGCGGTATGAGTAAGGGAATAGCGGGAATTTCTGTTCTCCTTAACAATAGCTATGCAGCGTAATTCTGTCGACAATTACTAAAAATATTAGGGGATATATGAAAATATTAGTACGCAACTTAGCTCGTTCAACTACAGAGAAAGAATTGAACGCTTTATTTCAAACTTTTGGTAACGTTCAATCATGTCGTTTAGTGATTGATCCCGTTAGTAACGAGTCTAAAGGCTTTGGGTTTGTAGAAATGCCAAAACCAGGTGAAGCAAAGGCTGCTCTAAAAAACCTCAATAATAAAGAAGTTGGTGGAAATACAATACGCGTTAAGAAAGCTGAAGATAAGAGTTCATAATAGGTTTCTGCAGTTTGCGTAATCAATAGAAATCAATAGGGCCTGACTCGATTGATTTTGACAATTTCAGATTGTTACAAAAGTTGGTTAATACAACTCATTTGGCATAAAAAAATTAATCCTTTTGCTTAGGATTATTTAGTAGTAAGCTCAGCTAAAAACAAATTGAAAGGAATCAATGGCATGGAGATAAAGCCTAAAAACTACCGCTACATCAGTAAGCTCTTACGCATCGACTTCGCTCTGCCCTTTCCCGCTAATAAGCCTATCAAGCAAGTCAAAATAAAGGCATCGGCATCTTATATAACTTGTTATGTTCCTTATAAATTAATTAATGTGTTTATAGCTTCAGCAATACCTTAATAAATATTGAATAATTTTTAAAATACCCAAGGAGGGATGATATGAAAAAATTAAAACAGCAAGGTTATATTGGTTGGATTATTGGAGCAGTGCTAATCGTTATTGCCATCATCGCTGTCAATATGGCGAATGATAATGAAACGGATCAGTCTGGAGACCAGTGTTGGACTACATGTTCTTGGTTTACGGAGAGGGTTTGCGGTACAAACGAAAAAATTGGTCTTTGTTTTTTTTCATGGGGGTGCGGTGATGGTCAACCTTGTGGAGAGATTGACTAAAAAATAACACCTTATTCTAGTTGTTGTGCAGGCGAAAAAACGCGTCAGTATCAATTAACCTAACTTAGCTCGCTTAATCTAGGCCGGGTTTATATATGGAGGTGTAAAAATGGCAGATTGTGATTTTGATATCATTATCAGCGTAGGTGCTACAGGGCAAATCCAGTTTAAAGTAGCCCATGTAACGCATCCGTGTGCTGTTCGCTTTAGGATCAATGGTAGCCTTACCAGTTCGGGGAACCCGGTTGGGGATATTAATATTGTTCAAATGTCTGGTGACCGCATTACCTTATCGGCACCTGACGGTACTGAAATTCTAGTAGAAGGAACGATGGAGTGCCCGTTAACTGAAGTTGCCAGCAACTCAGACTACAAAGCTTGTGGTCCGACCACAAAATCAGTAACCCATACGGTTGGAGGTGCCATTAGTACCCCGACTAATTTAGTCAAAGAGCTCCTAAAGACGCTTGGGCTACCCTTAACGTTACCCTTCTGGCTCATCTGGTTATTATTTTTTATTTTAGCCAAGTTCTTTAAAGAACTGGGTGCTGATTGGCCAGATCCAGAAGAAATTAAAAGGCAATTGAGAAATATAGGAAAGCTGTTACCTAAATGGGTAAGGGTTTTGCTGGATATTGACTAGCGTCCGTCAGAACATAAAAAAGTTCTATGAGACTCTTGTATTTTGGCTTAGAGTAAAAACTCTTCGGCCAAAAGCAAAAATAGCTTAGGATAGTTGCTCTTTTTGCGGAAATCGCTCAAATACCTGTAACGCTAATAACATGACATTATCCAGTCACACTGAGTCACCAGGTTTCGTCCGCGCCCTGTCTAAAGGGTACGCATTGTTGATCCTGATACTAGCAGGCTTAACCCCTTTTTTTACAATTGCCTACCTGTATTACTTTCAGGACGCGGCGCTTCGCTTTAAACAACATGGGCTGCACGAAATTGCCATTGGCATCTCGATGTTACAAAGCGGTTTTATCGCCTATGTTACGTACCGTTGTTACCTACATAACAAAGAACCCTTTTTACGCTGGCTTACGCTTGGCTTTATTGGGTTTACCGTTATCTACGGTATGCATGGTGTATTTACGCGCTTTTCGCACGATCACCTTATGTTGTTTGTTTTATATGGTCCGGCATCCCGGCTGGTGATGGGGGCTTGTTTACTGGCCGGCTTAATGGCTTACCGGTGGCAAGCACACTCAGACTTGCAAGCGCGCCCTCAAAGATTTTGGTTAATCTGGCTTGGTACATTCGTGGTTATTGACGTTATTGTCTATCAATTGGCCTTCTCACCATGGGCAAGCTTGTCACGATGGGTGATGGAAATAACCGCTATGCTGATTATGATTAGTTGTGCATTGGTTATTTTACTTCGCCGCATTCGTTCGAGCCTGATGATGGTTTATGCCTTGTCGGTGATTATTTTCACCCAATCCTCTATCGCTTTCTTACTGGGATCGGTTTGGGATCATATATGGTGGCTGGCTCACGCAATTTTTGCGACCGGTTTTATGGTGATAAGCTATGGTGTGATCCAAGCGTTTCTGACCACTGGATCATTTACCCGGGTTTACAGTCAGGCTGAACTGCTAGCACAGATCCAGGCAGAAAAAGTACGTGCCGACGAGGCTTTGCTTAAACTTCAAAACGCACACCAAGCGCTCGAGGTTTTAGCAGCAACCGATTCGCTTACAGGTTGCGCTAACCGGCGTGAATTTGAAGCCCTAGGGGTAATGGAAGTTACACGCAGCAAACGCACCGGATCACCTCTATCAATCGTCGCGATCGATCTCGATAACTTCAAACAGATCAATGATAACTATGGCCATAAGGCAGGGGATGAGGTACTTAAAGCGTTTGTTTCCCTCGTAAAAAGAACCTTGCGCCCGATCGATTTAGTTGGACGCATCGGCGGCGAGGAGTTTGCGCTTATCTTACTGGATACCCCGCTCACAGGTGCCGTGATTGTATCTGAGCGCCTACGGCAACTCACTGAAAAAGAAGTTATTACGGTTAGTGACGCTCGTATACGGTTTACGATAAGTGCCGGTATTGCACAATACGGTCCTGATGGAGAAACCTATGAATCTTTAGTTGAAACGGCTGACAGTCGTATGTACCGCGCTAAACAGGCAGGGCGAAACCGAGTTAACACAAAGTGATAAGGCCTTAATTTAAACCGTGTTAAACCCATGGTTAATACGAATGGAAGGCGCCAGTTCGACTGATGCATAACGCTAAAAAAATATTTAAATACCAGTTCTGGCATGTGCTTGTGTTAATCGCCCTACTCTTTATTATCAAACTCTACCTAGAGACTAACCCTGAGTTATTAGTCGGTCATGTATGGGGCCTAACGACCAAAACGTGGTTCTGCTTGGCCATTACCGTTCCTATTCTTCATCAAGTGTATGTTTGGTTAGTTTGGCGGCTTGAGCTTTACCAGCACAGTTTTACTAAATCCTTCGGGTTAGATCGAGCATTTAAACGCTATGCGATTGGGTTTTCATTACTGTTTGTCAGTCGGCTCATTACAATAAGTATTCTGGCCTATAGTAGTAAAGACAGCCTAGCGATACACCCAATGATTGCTTACGCTTTAGTCGTAGTCATAACGCCCTTGGTTCTCTTTTTAGCTTACTCGGTAAAAAAATACTTTACGATTAAACGGGCTTACGGCATGGATCACTTTGATAAACACTATCGTGAGCCATTTGTTAAGCAAGGGATTTTTAAATACACCGATAATGGCATGTATGTCGTTGGTCTTATGGTGCTTTATTTACCCGGGTTATTACTGCTATCAAAAGCAGCCATTGTTGCGGCCTTATTTAACCATGTTTATATTTGGGTACATTATTACTGTACGGAACGCCCTGATATGCTAGAAATATACGGTGATACACCATAGAACATAGAACATAGAACATAGAACATAGGGCTAGACTCAATTTATTTTCGATTCTGCCGCACCCTTTCCTGCCCCACTAAACAGCCAATTAGTCCATCGCACAAAAAGCGCCTCTGCCTTATGATAGAAGGCTAAGTAATATAAAGCTAAGTAATCAAGTGAGTCCGTATGCCAATTGAAACACTGAAGAGATGGGCAAAAACCTTAAAAACAAACACCTATGCGCTGTATTTTTCAGCACGCGACCCCAGGACGCCAATAGTTGTAAAACTAATGATTGGTTTGGTGGTTGCCTATGCTTTAAGCCCAATAGATTTAATACCTGATTTCATTCCGTTGATAGGTTACCTGGACGACCTTATTTTGTTGCCGTTAGGAATTTGGCTCTGTATTCGCCTTATTCCTCAAATGGTGTGGCTAGACTGTCAGGCCTTGGCACTAAAGCAGGTTACCGAACTGCCTAGCAACCATCTAGCGGCTGCCGTTATTATCGTCATTTGGTGTTTGGCAATGGCCGGTTTTATTGTATGGTTGTGGCCGTTTGTCAGCCCGGTAATATACGGCTAAACGTCTTAGTTTATCGCACAGACAGCGAACCGCCCTACCCTCATAAAAAAAGGATCAACGAGCCAAGCCCATTGATCCTTTTGTTTAGTACAGAGCGACTATGGGGTTAAAACTGCGCGCCCGACTACCCTGCCTTGTTCTAACTGATGCAGAATATCGTTTGCTGAATCAAGTGGGTAAGTTTTTGTTGGTAACGCCGGTACTAAGCCTTTGTGCGCTAAATCCATTAATTCGGCAAATTCGGCGAGGCTGCCCACGTAGCTACCCATGATGGTAACCGCTTTAACCGGTATAAACGGTAAAGCCCAAGGTGCTGAACCACCAAATAAGCCCACAATCACCATTTTGCCGCCTTTGGCGATGGCGTCAAACGCTAGCGAGGCAGTGCTTTCTGCGCCAACTAAATCAATTGTCGCTAATACACCGGTGCCACCAACCGCTTTTTGCACTTGCGCAACTGCATCCGTCGCTGCGCCGTCAATGGCGGCTTGTGCACCGGCTTTAAGTGCAGCTTCGCGTTTAACTGGGTCAAGATCAACAACGACGGGGGGCAAACCACCCATGGCTTTAACCAGACCTACAGCCATTAAGCCTAAACCGCCCACACCGATAATAACCACAGGGGCTTTTTTAAGCGTGTCTTCTACCTTTTTAAGCGCTGAATAGGTGGTTAAACCTGAACAGGCTAACGGTGCGGCAATTTCGGGTGCCATCGTGCCAATATCAAACAAGTAACGTGGGTGCGGAATTTTTAAATGGTCAGCATAACCGCCATCAATGTGCATGCCTACGTATCTCGGCGCGACACAGTAGTTTTCACGGCCATCTTTACATTGATGACAGTCACCACAGCCTTGCCAAGGGTAAACGACATAGTTTTTACTCGCGTCCAGTTCACCGGCCTCGTCACCGGCCGCTACAACCATACCAACGGGCTCATGGCCCATGACTAATGGTAACTTCATACCACGATCGGCAAAACTTAATTTTTGACCACCACCCAAGTTATAACAACCTTCTTGGATATGTAAGTCACTGTGACACACACCGTTGGCGGTAACGCGTAATACTACTTCGCTGCCGGATACCGACAAGTCTGGGCGATCTTCAGCGATTAAAGCACCACCAAATTCATTTAACGACTGACATTTCATTTATTTCTCCTATTAGACGTCACTTTTTAAAAGTCACTTTGGCTGACAAATTTAACAATTCGGTACGCATCCAGTCCTTCGTAGCCGCCTTCACTGCCATAACCGGATTGACGGCGACCACCCAAGGGTGAGTCTAAAAAGACCACGGGGAACCCGTTGATACCCACTTTTCCAGAGTCCAAATCGTCGGCTAACTTATCTGCCGTTTGTTGTGAACCAGTAAAGGCGTATGAGGCCAGTGCAAAATCGGTACTATTGGCTTTGCTTATCGCTTCGTCATAGTCGCTAAAGCGATTTAAAACGGCAATCGGTCCAAACGGTTCTTCTTGCATGATCCGTGCGTTATCGGGCACATCAGCCAATACCGTTGGGGCGTAGAAATTACCTGCACGATCAAGTCGATGGCCTCCGGTTAGCAAGGTAGCACCTTTTGATAATGCATCTTTAACTAAAGCGTCAATGTCACCAATTCGACGTGGGTTTGCTAACGGCCCCATTTGAATACCCTCGTCTAAGCCATTGCCCACACGGATAGCGGCAAAGGTCTCGGTAAAGCCTTTGGTAAATTCATCGTACACACCGTCTTGAATAAAGAAGCGCGTTGGTGAAATGCAGACTTGCCCGGTATTGCGGCTTTTCGTCGTAGCCGATAAGCTAACTGCTTTTTTGATATTCGCATCATCAAAAATCACCACAGGTGCATGACCACCTAGCTCCATAACGCATGGCTTGGCGTATTGACCTGCTAGCGCAGCGAGTTGTTGGCCAACCGGTGTTGAGCCAGTAAAGGAGATTTTTTTAATGATCGGCGATTCGATTAGGCGTTTGCTGATTTCAGCTGAATCGCCCATTAAAATATTAACCACGCCTTTAGGTAAACCTGCCTCGTGTAAAGCCTGAACCACCGCCATAAATGATACTGGGGTTTCTTTTGCGGGCTTAACAATCATTGAACACCCCACAGCAATGGCCGATGCCATTTTACGGGTGGCTAAGGAAGCAGGGAAATTCCATGCGGGAAATGCGGCCACTGGGCCGATCGGTTCTTTACGCACGGTTCTTGCGGCAAAGCCAGGCATATCATTTAGCGGTCTATCCGCATAATCAGCCGCTGCTTTAGCAGACCACTCTAGCAAAGTGGCACAGTTTTCTACTTCACCGCGTGAGTCGGCTAAGGGTTTACCGTGCTCCATTGTCATGCAACGGGCAGTATGCTCAGCATTTTGACGAATAATCGCTGCGGCGGCATTCATAATGGCAATCCGTTCGTCATAACTGGTTTTTTTCCATACCTCAAACCCTGTTTGAGCCGATGCTAATGCACGGTCAATTTGCTGAGTATTGGCAATCGGGTATTTAGCCAACACCTCATCTGTGGCTGGGTTTAAAACATCGCCATAGCGGTCAGCTTCAGTAATCCATTCGCCATCAATATAAAGCGCGGGTGTTATGTAATCGGTGTCTGGCATGGCTAATATTCTCCTAAGTCTCTGTTGGTATCAATTTGTACAGCAACGTATCGTGTTTATGCTGTTTGTTTTGCAATAATTAAGGCGTCTAAAGCTAAGGCCCCTTTTTCCATGGCCCTTAATGGGTTTATTTCAATACTTTCTATCGTGTCTGCGTTTTGTACGGCTAACACCGATAAACGACAGACCGCATCGGCCACGGCATTAACGTCAACCGCTGCTTGGCCGCGTACGCCTGCCAGTAAAGCTGCACCACGTAACGATTGTAGCATTGCCAAAGCCTGTTTTGCAGTAACTGGAGCTAAGGCTACTTTAACGTCTTTGAGTATCTCGGTGTAGATACCTCCAAGCCCAACCATAATGATCGGCCCCATAATTGGGTCGCATTGACTGCCAACAATCAAGTCCACCCCGTTGCCAATCATCGGGCTGATTAATAAACCCTCAATTCGTGCTGTAGGCTCTCTTTGTGCCACTGTGTGTAACATTAAATCGGCAGCGGCTTGAACCTCATTTTCATTGGCGAGATTGAGGGCAACGCCACCCGCTTCTGATTTGTGCGCAATATCAGGCGATACAATTTTCATCACCACAGGGTAACCTAAACGATTGGCCGCTTTCACGGCATCAGCGGGTTGTTTAACCAACTCTTCTGCGGGTACCGAAATGCCCGTACGGATCATGTATTGCTTGGCGTCTGCCTCCCCTATTTTTTCACTCGGCAAATTGATTGTGCCGATATTGGGTAAGTCAACTAGGTCAGTATCTACTTGCTGAAAAGCGGTATTAAAACGCGCTAAAGCCGCTAAGGCTGCAACCGCTCGCGAAGGGTCTTCAAATACCATAATGCCCGCGGCTTCGTACTTTTTTAATACCTCATCAGGCCCTTGGCCGATTAAGGCAAAGGGCTTGCCTTGAGCTTTAATGCCCTCACTGAGGGTGGCCAGCAATTTTTCACCATGCACCGGTGAGGCAATTAAGGAGGTAAAAAATGCAACCAATAAATCGTATCCACCCTCATTGCACATGGCCGCTAAGCTTTCACCTACTAGAGCAAAGTCATTCAATGCATTGGCTGTTATATCAACGGGATTGCGTGGCGCGCATAAGGGGTTGCGCTGTACCAATTTAACTTGAGCTTGTTTGGGCATGGCGGGTACGGCTAAATTTTGTGTTTCCGCTGCATCGGCCATCAATACCCCAGCGCCACCCGAAACGGTCAAAATACCCAGTTTATTACCCTGTGCGCGCGGTGATAGACTGGCCGCGTAGAGTACATCAAACATTTGCTCCGTCGTTTGTGCCCTTTGAGCGCCGTATTGATCGATCAGCGCCTGAAAACTTGCGTCAGAACCGGTTAATGACGCCGTGTGTGATTGCACGGCTTCTGAACCCACATCAGACACACCGACTTTCATAATACTAATGGCTTTGCCAGCAGCCCGCGCTTTTTTTAACGCACGAATAAGCGTTTCCGGCTTTTTAACCCCTTCCATATAGCAACCAATTACATCGACGGTATCTGAATCGATCAAATACTCTAAGCACTCAGCCACCGTAATATCACCTTCATTGCCGGTTGAAATCCACTTGCTTACTCCGAGACGGCGTGACTTAGCCATGGTTAATAGGTGCGTGCCGTAGGCACCTGATTGGGTAATTAAACCAACCCGTCCCTTGTTAGGGAAACCGCCTTCGAGCCCTGAGGTAAACGTAGGGCAATTACCATTATCAGCATTGTATAAGCCCAAGCAATTAGGCCCTAATATGCGAATACCATACTGTTTAGCCGCTTGATCAACATCGGCTTGTAATTGATCGCCCTCATCGCCCAGTTCAGAAAAACCGGCTGAGAATAAGACGATGGATTTAACCCCTTTTTTACCGCATTCTTTAACCGCATCGGCGACCCCGTTAGCCGAAATCGCTAAGATGGCAAGGTCAACAGAGCCTGGGATTGAAGCCATATCTGGATAAGCTTTTAGCCCCTGAATTTCTTCACGATTTGGATTAACCGGGTAAATAGCCCCTTTAAAACCTGCGGCCAAATAATACGCAATAGGCCGTCCACCAATACGGGCAGGGTTAGATGAGGCGCCTATAATGGCGACCGAGCGCGGTTCAAACAGTGCTTTTAAAGCCATAGTTGTTGTCTTTTACAATATTTAAGGTTCAGATAATAATAAAAACTCACCAATAAAACGGGGGGCTATTTTTTATTATCAAACGTAAAGTTTTCATAACCGCTATTGGCTTCTTCAGCTAACTTTAATCTGTAATTACCTAAGCCACCTAAATAGAAATTGACACTGTGCTTTTTGCCGGGAATATTTGCGCCAAAGATCCATGAGTCAGCCTTTGGAAACAAGGTCATATTACAAATTTCTGTACATGTGGCTAACCACTCATCCTCAGCCTCCGCCTTGCTTTCTGCAGTAAACTGTTCATTCTTACGCATATTGGCAATTAACTCAGCAATCCAATCGACTTGAGTTTCAATACTCGGCGGTAAGTTGGTAAACGGTCCATTGGGCCCTAAAATCATGTGCATATTAGGAAAGCCAGGGTTGCTCACACCGATGTAGCTTTTTACCCCGTCAGACCATTTTTCTTTCATCGATAGACCATTGCGACCGCGAATATCCATTTTTGTATAGCTACCGTCTACGGCATCAAAGCCTGTCGCATAGATCAGAACATCTAGCTCAAACTCGCCTTCTGTTGTACAGATGCCGTTTTCTGTGAATTCAGTAATTGGATTTGCTTTAACATCGAGCAAGGTCACATTATCGCGGTTATACACTTGGTAATAACCTGAGTCACACAAGGGACGTTTAGCATATAGCCCTGTCGGCATTAATTTTTTAGCCGTCTCAGGGTCATTAACGATGGCTGCGATTTTTTTACGAATAAATGCCGCTGCCGCTTCATTAGCAGCCGGGTCAATCGCAATATCACAGTAAGTTTCAAACATAAAACGGAAACCACCGCCGTTCTCTCAAGCTGCCTCAAATACTTTGTTCGTTTCCTCTTCAGATAAGCCAGCAGCTGGGACTGTACTTTCTTCAAAACCGAAGGCGACATTTGATTGGAATACCTGTTTCCACATAGCGTCATAATTAGCCTTTACCTTCTTTGATGCTTCTTCTGTTAAGGGGTGATTTCTAACCGGCACAGAGTATTGAGGTGATCGCTGAAATACGGTCAAGTGCTTTACCTTAGGTGCCAAGGCAGTAATTACCTGAATACCCGTAGAACCGGTACCAATGACGCCTACGCGCTTACCGCTAAAGTCAACGCCTTGTCTTGGCCAGTTACCTGTGTGGTACACCTCCCCTTTGAACGCCTCTTGCTTATCAAATTTGGGGACATTAGTAGCTGATAATAAGCCCAATCCTGTGATTAAGTGTTGCGCGGTAACCTTGTCACCTTTGTCAGTTTCTACATCCCACAGATTTGTGCTTTCATTGAAAACCGCTTTAGTCACTTTGGTGTTGAACTGATAGCTTTTACGGATATCAAAACGGTCTGCAAAATGGTTTAAATATTCAAAGATTTCAGGCTGCGTGACATAACGGTTTTTCCACGTCCAGTCCTCTAATAATTGTTTATCAAACGACAGGCAATAGACGAAGCTTTCGGTATCCGATAACGCACCAGGGTAACGATTCCAGTACCACGTGCCGCCAACATCAGAGCCATTGTCATAACACTGCACACGCAGTCCTTGCTGATTACGTAGTTTATGGGTCATGTACATCCCACCAAAACCTGCACCAACGATGACCGCATCGAAATCTGCTTTTACTAGTGTTGATTGATTATCTTGATTACTCATAGTGTCTCTCTAATTCTAATTTTTTAATTTAATTGATACGTTGTATTTTTTATAACGCTTTATACCAAGCGGCAATTTTTTGAATTTCAGTGTCTGCTTCTGGTGCTCGCCCTGCTAAAAAGGGAAAAACGTGTTGCATACCATCGACAACCGATAACGTAGCGTTAACCCCAGCCGCTATCGCTAATGCATGTAAACGTTGCGCATCATTCAATAAGGTTTCTACGCTACCTGCATTGATATACAGCGCAGGGTAACCAGAAAAGTCCGCGTACAGTGGGTTAGCCAGCGGGTCAGTCGGCGCCTGTTCCGCTAAAAACATACCCGCCATCGCTTCAAGTAAGGGCCGTTTAACTAAGGCATCGGTGGCCTCATTAGTATCTAGCGTAGCACCGCTAACTTGCATATCGATGAAGGGTGAAAACGCAATCACGCTTGCGGGCAAGGGTAATCCGAGTTGACGAAATTTTAAAACCGAGGCTACCGCTAGGTTGCCACCAGCTGAATCTCCGATGGTTGTTATATCTTCGGCATTAAAACCATTGGCCAACAAGGCTTTGTAGACAGCAACCATGTCGTCTAATTGTGCTGGAAATGGGTTTTCAGGTGCTAAACGGTAATCTAAGACAAGTGCTGTAGCACCCAAGGCTTTTGCCATATGGCCGGCTAGTTTACGATGACTGGCTGAGGAGCCAACCGCAAAGCCGCCACCATGGGTATAAATAAGTACTTTTGAACGGTCGGCGTCAAGCGGTAAAGCCCAAACAGCATCAACGCCAGCTATACAATCGCTTTTATAGCTAACCGCTTCTGGTTCCATGGTTGGTTTTGCCCACTCATCAAATAAAGCACGTAAGCCTTCAAGGTCCATCTCAGGATTGGCGGTCATACGATCTGTCCAATTTTGATATAAGGCCCTTAGGTAATCAGATTCTTGCGATGGCATTGAAACTCTCCTCAGTTTGTTATGTTTTCTATACGTTGATACCAGCCGTTACAGCTAGCCTACAACAAGCTAGGTCGTAAAATATAGAAGAATAATAATAATTTATAGAATAATCTTGCTGCCCGTTTGCTTCAATATAATTACGCATAGTTAAGTTTAGAGGCGGGTTTTTTGTTGTTGTCTAAAGGCTGCAGGCGTTGTCCCTGTGAACCGTCGTAATAAACGGGTCAGGTGGCTTTGATCGGAAAAACCGCATTGGGCTGCAATCACTTTAATCGGTAAGGAACTGTTTGATAGTAGTTTTAGGGCTAAATCGAGCCTTTTTTTGATAATAAAGCTATGCGGTGAGCAGCCAAAATCAGCGCTGAATTTACGCGTAAAATGAAACACGCTAAGCTGAACCAAATTAGCCAATTCAGCCATCGAAATATTTAAGCTGATCGACTCTTCAATAAAATCATTAAGCAAGCGCTTTTGAGGCAGCGAAAAACCACCGGCTGACAAGGCTTTAAAACGTACATCTGAATATTGCCTTAGCACATGCACGCAGAGTTGGTTTTTTATCGCCTCAATATAAAGGTCTCCACCAATAGCTTGCGACGACAACTCATCTTCAAGCCGACTAACCAATGAAGGCAACACCTTATCTTCTACCCTAACGCGATCGTGTAAGTGGATGTCCGCAATGTCACGATCAAATACGTTTTCTGCAACCTTAGCCAACGATGAGTGGGATAGATAAAGGTGCGAGACATCAATGGGTTTATTCCATTTCCACTGCGATTGCTCTGCACGCGTCAGGATGGAGATAACACCGGGTTCAACTTTGTAGTCTTGCCATGGCCCGTTATGCCGGCGACTCATTTTTGAAACGCCGTGCTTATACACGACGAACATATAATCACGCATGGCGGGTATATCAACGCTAAGGTCGGGGTAATGGTATCCGCGCAGCGTCATACCATCCCAGCCTTGTTGCTTACTATCCAGGGTCATTTTCCCTGGGATCCACGCAGGGATTTGTTCTGGTTCAACCAGTGCTTGGTTCATCCTAGTTTAGCGATTGTTGGTTTAATCAAGAACAAGCCATCCCCTGTTATTTAATATAAAAACAGTCTTAATCAGCCGCAATGTTTAAAAAAGACCGTGGCACATCAACCAGCTTTCTAGTCGAATAGTCCATAAAAACAATGCCCGTTTTAGCAATAGCGACAACATCACCTGACTCTATTGATGTTATGCGATAGAAAAAATCACAGCCTTTTGATGAAAAATCACCTAAGGCGATATCAATCCTTAACTGTTGACCAAAAAAGGCTTCTGAGCGGTAGTTGACACCGAGGTCGGCCATAATAATCCCAGCCCCTTCAACATCGAGTTCAGACATTTGATACGCTTCAAAAAAATGTGCACGTGCTTCATGCAGTAATGAAATTAATTTATCGTGTGCCAAATGGTTACCGATATTAAGGTCGCTGACTCGAACTGTTAGCTCATGGCTAAAATGTGTGGTCTCTGGGTAGGTGATTTTTATGCGTGCCATGGTGTTTTTAAATCGACTGTTAGTTAGATTTTTAAATTATATCACCCTACGAAAGGCGTTGCTTTTATAAAATAAGCCTAAAGCTTTTAAACCTGTTCTTGATCAAAAATCGGCATAAAAAATCATGCTATCATTTCAACAAATTCAGTGACTTATATGGTTGATTGAATGTAAATTACCATATAATTAACGTTATTTTTTAATGTTTTTTCTTCTCAAAAAAACGTTCGACGGCTTGTTGGTGTTCTGGCGCATGGTGGAACATTGCTTGGTTGGCGGAACATAGGTTAAGGTGATCCTCATAGCCTAACGAATCCGTCGATCTTAGTAAGCGCTTGGTCACTACTAGCGTTTCGCGTGATTTTTCTGCAATCAGCGTCGCTAACTCTAAGGCATTTTCCATTAAGTTTTTGTGCGGCACGACCTTTAGCAGTAACCCCATTTCTAGAGCCTCGTGTGCATTGATCGTTCTTCCAGTCAATATCAACTCAGCTGCGCGTTGAGGCCCCACGGTTTTACGCAACAGCCAAGCTGCTCCATCACCGGGAATGACGGCTAAATTTAAAAATGACGAGCAGAAACTGGCTTTTTCAGAGCCTATTCGTAAATCACACAATAAGGCCAAGTCAAAACCAGCACCTGCTGCGGCGCCATTAACGGCAGCAATCAGCGGAATTTCAAATGAATACAGCAACTTTGACAAACTATGAATGCCGTTACGGTAATTATTTTGCAACTCAAGGTGATTACCAGCGAACATTTTTGTTTTATCACGCATGTCTTTGACATTGCCGCCAGATGAAAAACCCTGCCCTTTACCGGTCAAAATACAAACTGAAACTTCGGGGTCATCTTGTATTTCACGAAGCACCGCCTTTACTTCCTCTAATAACAGCGGATCAGTAATCGCATTACGTGTTTTAGGGTCATTTAAACTAATCGTTACGATCTTATTTTTCTTTGTCAGCTTAACTGTTTGATACGTCATGGATCACCAATATTTACGAGAAATAATACAGTTATCACGGGCTTGCTTCATCAATTCGTCACGGTCATCTGGGTGCGCAATGCTAATAAGCGCAAGCGCTCTAGCACTAATACTTTTACCTTTGAGGTTAACGATACCGTACTCTGTTACTACATACATGGTATCGCTTCGAGGTGTGGTCACAACGGTGCCGGGGTCAAGACCCGGAACAATTCTTGATTGAGGCTGTCCGTCTTTATCGACAAACCTTGAAGATAAACACATAAACGACTGTCCGCCTTTAGAAGCAACCGCACCACGAACAAACTGTAGCTGCCCGCCAGTGCCTGAGATATGCCGATAACCACTGCTTTCCGATGCAACCTGCCCACTTAAGTCAATCTGTAGGCAATTATTTATCGACACCACATTGTCATTTTTTGCGATATTAAACGGCAAATTCGTTTCATCCACCGGAATACTGACACATAATTCGTTTTTATCGATAAAGTCATACATGCGTTTAGAACCCAAAGCAAATGTGTAGACGATTTCACCATTGAAGGTTTGTTTGTATTTACCGGTTACTTTACCGGCTTCAACCAAATCAACCATGCCATCGACAAACATTTCCGTATGTATACCTAAATCTTTAATATCAGAGTGGGCCAGTGCTGAGCACACAGCATTAGGCATGCCGCCAATACCAATCTGCAAGCAACTTCGGTCTTTGATCAGTGGCACAATATGCCGGGCAACTTGTTTGTCTATATCAGTGATTGGGCTGCTCGGAAGTTGAAACAAAGGAGCATTATCACCCGCTATAACGGCGGTTAATTCCGAAATGTTTACGCTGTTTTGGTTGCCATAACAAACAGGGATTTCTGTTGATGTTTCGACCACAATTTTTTTAGCTACATCACAACAGGCCCGAGCAAAGGTATTAGAAATACCAAAATTAAAATAACCGTGCTCGTCCATTGGCGAAGTTTTGATAACGGCCATATCAACATCAAGGTAGTTTCTGTAAATACCGGGGCCTTCGCCAAAATTAAACGGTATGTAACTCATTGAGCCTTGTTCTGATTTTTTCCTGTCATAGCCTGAAAAATGCCAATTTTGAAATTCAAAATGCTTCTGTTCCGGGTCTTGCTCAATCACTTGCCTAGGTTTAACGCATAAGGTACCGCGAATCATCACATTACTGAGACGCTCTTTTTGCTCAGCTAAAGCCGTATCAAATAAATCAGGTTGTGTCAGACCAAAGCCGTAATCAAGGGTATCTCCAGTATTCACTAGACTAGCCACTTGGGCTGCCGTTTTAGTTTTTTCTGCTAGCATCTTCTGGGTCGACATGTCTTTTCTCCGGTGGCTATTAGGGCTTCATCATTGCACAGTCTCCGACCAAAACCTTCGTGTCGCCAACGCTACAAATGGTATCTAATTTAACAATTTTTTTATCGATATTTATATCTGTTACGGTAACGGTCGCTGTAACTGTATCGCCGATTCGTACAGGTGCTTTAAACTTCATGCTTTGGTTTAAATAGATGCAACCTGGACCTGGTAACTTCATTGCCAAGGTAGCACTAATAAAACCTGCCGATAACATACCGTGGGCAATCCGCCCTTTAAACATACTGTTTTTGGCATACTCTTCGTCGATATGGGCGGGGTTAAAATCACCGGTAATACCGGCAAACAAAATGATGTCAGCCTCTGTTACCGTTTTGCTCATGGATGCGGACTGCCCTATTTGCATTTGATCTACACTAAATCCTTCTGACATATTTATTCTCTCTCGTTAACTAACCATTCGTTTTGAGACTTCTTCAAGCATCACCTCTGTCGCACCGCCACCTATCGATTGGATACGTGCATCGCGGTACATACGCTCAATGGCGCTTTCACGTATATAGCCAAAACCACCGTGAAATTGCAAGCAATCATACATAACCTCATTTACCAATTCGCCGCAATAGGCTTTGGCCATTGATACTTCTTTAATACAATCCATGCCTTGAGCATCGAGCCAAGCCGCATGATAGACCAGTTGCCGACCCGCCTCTACACGAGCGGCAAGCGCAGCGAGGCGTTGACGAATCACTTGCTTATCAAACAAAACACCGCCGAATGCTTTGCGAGTAGTGACGTAGTCCAGCGTTAACTCAATGGCTTTAGACGCTTCCCCCATGGTTTGCGCACCAAGAACCAAACGCTCATTTTGGAAGTTACGCATGATGGAATAAAAGCCTTTGTTGAGTTCACCCAAAATATTTTCCGCAGGCACTCGGCAATCATCAAACACCAGTTCAGCCGTATCCGATGACAACCAACCCATTTTTTTAAGGCTTTTGCTCACGCTAAAGCCTGGCGTGCCTTTTTCAACAGCAAAAATGGTAATACCACGTGAGGGCTTGGCGTCGGTGTCTGTCTTAGCGGCAACAAAAAATATATCGCCATGTACACCGTTAGTAATGAACATTTTAGAGCCATTTAGGACATACTCATCACCGTCTTTAACGGCACGTGTTTTCATATTAGCAACGTCTGATCCAACATCGGGCTCGGTGACCGCCACGCCAGCAATCTTTTTACCGCTGATAATATCGGGCATGTATTTAGCCAGTTGTTGCTGATTACCAAAGTTATCCAAATGTGGGGATGCCATGTCCGTATGTACCAACACAGTGACCGCAAAACCACCAAATGTTGAACGACCTAGCTCTTCGGCTAAAATAACCGACCCCAAGGTATCCATGTCACTACCACCAAACTCACTGGGGTAGCGAATACCCAAAAACCCCAACTCACCCATTTCTTGTAAAATATCACGCGGCACTTTGCCGGTTTCTTCCCATTGTTCAGCTAGCGGCATCACACGCTGCTCAACAAAACGGCGAATCTGGTCACGCAGCATGCGGTGCTCTTCATTAAAATATATTGAATTCATGTTTATTAACCCTCTAAATCGTTATTGCTTAGTTAAGCCAACTGGCTTTACGTTTATTTAAAAAAGCATCAATGCCTTCTTTACCTTCGTCTGTTTCCCATGCGTCGGCCAAATTAGCCGCCGTATAGATTCGGTTATCCGGCATCTGGTGTGTGTTGACGTAATCGATTAGTTTTTTAGTTGATGCGATAGCACCGGGGGCGCATTTCAAAATCATCTTCACTTCTTTTTCGATGGCTTCATCGAGTTGTTCAGCTGTCACCACCTCACTTAACAGGCCAATTTGTTTTGCTTCGTGGGCATCAAAAAAACGCGAATTAAAGAAGTTACGTCGAGCATTTGCCTCGCCAATCCGTTTAACGACGTAGGGTGAAATAGTAGCTGGGGTTAAACCGAGTTTTACTTCAGTTAAGGCAAACTTGGCTGTGTTAACACCGACAGTGATATCACAGACAGACACCATGCCTACACCACCGCCATAAGCCGGGCCTTGTATGCGACCAATGAGGGGCTTACTTAAGTCATTTAATGCAGCCAACATATTGGCTAACTCAGCCGTTTCTTCAATGCGTTTTGCCCTTGATTTATTAATATTGCTTTTCATCCAATTTAAATCGCCACCCGCACAGAAACTCTCGCCTAAGCCGGATAAAACAATCACACGTATTGTTTTACTGGATTCAATAAGGGCGCAAATTTCTTGTAACTCTTGAATAAACAAGGCACTCATTGCGTTATGTACATCGGGACGATTAAAGGTAACCGAGGCCACACCTCGTTCATCAACAGTCATTAGTATTGTTTCAAATTCCATATTTTTCTCCTTCTGGAAGACAGCCATTCAAAAATATATTGGCCTGAAACTTAGCAATTTTTTCAACATCAGCGGCGTTGTTTTCTTTACTATCAAACCACACAGATGCCCAATTCATTGCGCCAAACACACTCAGACGTAGCAAATGACCATCCACGCCTTCTCGAATGGCACCTGTCCTTTCTGCTTGTTGTATAAAACCACGCCAAAATTGTTCATAGTCATCGCGGGCAAATTGTGACGCCTTATGTACCGCCGCTGGAATTTGTCCATAGTTACGGATGCTCGCCAATGTGTAATCGGAGTACGATAAAATTGCGATTAAGTGGCCGTGTATCGCAGCGGTCAATAATTCTGCAAAGCCCGCCTGTTTATCCAACTTAGCCACTTCTGACTGGACCGTTGAATAAATCAGTTGAATGCTTTTATCCAGTACTTCCTGCATCAACACTTCTTTCGATTCGAAGTGGTAATATAAGCTTCCTGCCTGCATCCCAACATTGCTGGCTATCTCTTTTAAAGAGGTGCCATGGTAGCCTTGCTTGCTGAATAATTTTGCTGCCGCATCCAATATAAGTTGATAAGTTTTACCCGCTTTCGTCTGTGCTTTAGTTTTATTTGTGAGCATTTTTTATTTTTCTAAAGTGTATTAGATTCTAACTTGTATTAGAAATAGTATAGTGCTAGTATTTTCCTATAGCAACTATAAATGTTTGGAGCCAACTATGCCCTTTAATGTCCGCATAAATGATGAGATTGACGAGTTACGCGAGGCGGTACGTAAATTCGCCCTAGGTGAGGTCGCACCCTTGGCCGAATCAACCGATAAAAACAATGAGTTCCCTAACCAATTATGGCCAAAATTCGGTGAAATGGGGTTATTAGGTATGACAGTTCCTGAGCAATACGGCGGCACCGGACTTAATTACTTATCCCATTTGGTCGTTATGGAAGAGCTTTCAAGGGCCTCTGCCGCCATCGCCTTATCGTATGGTGCAAATTCCAATTTATGTATCAACAACCTGTATTTAAATGGCAGCGAAGAACAGCGTCATAAGTATTTACCTAAGCTCTGTAGCGGTGAACATATCGGCGCCTTAGCCATGTCAGAACCTGGCGCTGGTTCGGATGTTGTTGGCTCAATGAGCTGTAAAGCCGAAAAGAAAGGTGATAAATGGGTCGCCAACGGCAACAAAATGTGGATTACCAACGGCCCAGATGCCGATGTATTAGTCGTTTATATGCGTACCGCTGGACCAGAAGCAGGGTCACAATGCATGACTGCCTTTCTCGTTGAAAAAACCATGCCCGGTTTTTCTACCGCACAAAAACTCGATAAATTAGGCATGCGTGGATCAAATACTTGTGAGCTCGTGTTTGAAAACTGCGAGATTCCCGAAGAAAACGTCTTAGGTAAGGTAAATGAAGGTGTGAAAGTGCTAATGAGCGGCTTAAACACCGAACGCATGGTGTTATCAGGTGGCCCCATTGGCATTATGCAAGCAGCTATGGATATCTGCCTGCCGTATATTCATGAACGCAAACAGTTTGGTAAAGCGATTGGTACCTTCGAGTTAATGCAAGGCAAAATAGCCGATATGTATACTGCGCTGCAGAGTACGCGAGCCTTTGCTTACCGTGTGGCCGAACAATACGACAAGGGTAATGATTCACGTAAAGATGCCGCCGCATTACTGCTGTTCGCTTCTGAAAATGCGGTTAAAGTCGCGCTTGAATCTATTCAAACCCTCGGCGGTAATGGTTATATTAATGAGTTTCCTACGGGTCGATTACTACGTGACGCCAAATTATATGACATTGGCGCGGGCACCAATGAAATACGCCGTATGTTAATCGGCCGCGAATTATTCTCTGAAACCAGCTAAACACAGACTTTCCATGAATCCAAAAACTGTTGTTATTGTCGCTGCCAAGCGGACTGCCTTAGGTTCCTTTCAAGGTCAATTTTCCTCCCTTAGCGCCTCTGATTTAGGCGCCGAAGCGATCAAAGCTGCTGTCCAGTCAATTGCTATAAAACCGGAGCAAGTTGATAGTGTTCACTTTGGTTGCGTATTACCCGCCGGACAAGGCCAAGCGCCCGCACGGCAAGCATCCCTTAAAGGCGGCCTACCCCTATCAACCCCCTGCAATACTATAAATAAAATGTGTGGCTCGGGTATGCAAGCGGTGATGTATGGCTACAACCAAATCCTTGCGGGTGACGCACAGTGTGTTGTCGCCGGTGGCATGGAATCGATGACAAATGCACCCTATCTGTTAAGCAAGGCACGACAGGGTTATCGCCTGGGTGATGGCGAGGTTATCGATCATATGTTTTACGATGGCCTACGTGATGTAAAACACGGCCAGTTAATGGGCACTTTCGCTGAAATGGGCGCAGAACGTTTTGACTTAAGCCGTGAACAGCAAGATGACTTTGCCATTAATTCTGTCAAGCGAGCAAATCAAGCGATTCAAAGCGGTGCGTTTATTGATGAAATTACCCCGGTTATCGTTAAATCGCGCAAGGGTGAAACAAGCTTCGCCGAAGATGAACAACCTGCTAAATCTGATCTAGATAAAGTTCGTAGCTTACGCCCCGCTTTTAAAAAGGACGGCAGTGTTACCGCAGCTAATGCATCGTCTATCTCTGATGGGGCTGCCGCTCTTATTTTAATGGACGCAGAACAAGCTGCGCAGCAAGGTTTGCAACCACTCGCAAAAATTACCGCTCAAACCGTGTTTGCTGATGACCCAGATTGGTTTAGTGTAGCGCCAGTACACGCCATTAATCTATTATTAAAAAAATGTGATTGGCAAATAAGCGATGTTGATTTATTTGAAATTAACGAAGCCTTTGCAGTGGTTACGATGATTGCCATTAAAGAACTAAAACTGGATCCCAATAAAGTGAATGTAAACGGCGGTGCTTGTGCCTTGGGGCACCCTATTGGTGCTTCTGGTGCACGTATTTTAGTCACACTCATTCATGCACTAAGAGCAAGAAAACTAAGCAAAGGTGTTGCCACCCTTTGTATTGGTGGTGGTGAAGCGACCGCCATGGCGATTGAACTCATTTAATCATTAGACGTTTAAAACAAGGTAAATACCATGCCCGTTATCAAATCAATTATTGAAACAGCATCCGCTGAATTCAAAGAAAACAAGCAACAGATGGAATCACTGGTCGGTGAACTGAGTGAGCGAATCAAGGTCGCCGCTAAAGGTGGTGGCGAACGTGCCAGAGCTAAGCATTTGGCCCGTGACAAGTTATTACCCAGGGATCGCATCAAAGCCTTACTCGACCCTGGCAGTCCATTCTTAGAGCTTTCGCAATTGGCAGCCTACGGCATCTATAATGATGACGCCCCTGCAGCTGGCATTATTACCGGTATCGGCCGTGTACACGGCAGTGAAATCATGATTATCGCCAATGATGCGACAGTAAAAGGCGGTACCTACTACCCGTTAACGGTAAAAAAGCATTTACGCGCACAAGAAATTGCTGAAGAGAACCGCTTACCTTGTGTCTACTTAGTGGATTCTGGCGGTGCTTTTTTACCCTTACAACACGAAGTATTTCCTGACAAAGAACACTTTGGTCGTTTTTTTTATAACCAAACTCGCATGTCTGCCGCTGGCATTCCTCAAATTGCCGTTGTTATGGGTTCTTGTACCGCGGGTGGTGCGTATATCCCTTCCTTGTGCGATGAATCCATTATCGTGCGTGAGCAAGGCACTATTTTCTTAGGTGGCCCACCTTTAGTTAAAGCCGCCACGGGTGAAATCGTATCGTCTGAAGAGCTTGGTGGTGCTGATTTACACTGTAAACAATCCGGTGTGACCGATCATATTGCTGAAGATGATTCACACGCCTTAGCGATTGCACGGGACGTGCTTGCCCACCTTAATGACACCAAGCAGCTGCATGTTAAGGTGCGTGAATCGCGCGAACCACTGTACCCCACCGATGATATTCTTGGCGTCATTCCTAAAGACCCGAAAAAACCGTATGACGTGCGTGAAGTGATCGCGCGTTTAGTGGATGCCTCTGAATTCCAGGAGTTCAAACCGTTGTACGGTCCGACACTTATTTGTGGTTTTGCCCATATACACGGTTATCCGGTAGGTATTATCGCCAATAACGGCATCCTATTTTCACCGTCAGCATTGAAAGGAACACACTTTATCGAACTGTGTAATCAACGCGGTATTCCTCTATTATTCTTGCAAAACATCACCGGCTTTATGGTTGGTAAAAAATACGAGGAAGAAGGCATTGCCAAAAACGGGGCCAAAATGGTAACAGCGGTATCCTGTTCTAGCGTACCTAAATTTACCGTCTTAATTGGTGGCTCGTACGGCGCAGGCAACTACGGTATGTGTGGTCGCGCCTTTGGTGCACGAATGCTGTGGAGTTGGCCTAACTCTCGCATTTCAACCATGGGGGGGGAGCAAGCCGCCTCCGTTTTAGCCACGGTTAAACGTGATGCCATTGAAGCAGCTGGCGATAACTGGTCTGCAGAAGAGGAAGAAACCTTCAGAGCGCCTATTCTTGCCCAATATGAAGAACAAGGTAACCCCTATTTTGCCACCGCCCGACTATGGGATGATGGTTTAATCGATCCACGAGATACAAGACGCATCCTTGGTTTGTCGCTTGCTGTGGCGGCTAAAACGCCGATAGAAAAAGCCAGTTTCGGCGTCTTTAGAATGTAATTGAGGATAGATCAGATGTTTAAAAAAGTGTTAATTGCAAACCGTGGCGAAATCGCTTGCCGAGTTATTTCCACATTAAAAAAAATGGGCATCACCAGTGTAGCCGTTTATTCAGATGCAGACCGTGATTCACGGCATGTAAAGCTAGCGGATGAGGCATACCATATTGGTGGTTCGCGTCCCGATGAATCATACCTAAAAGCAGACGTATTATTGGCTTTGGCTAAAAAAGTCAATGTTGATGCCATTCACCCCGCGTATGGCTTTTTATCTGAAAACAGCGGCTTTGCACGAGCCTGTCCAGAAGCAGGTATCGCCTTCATTGGCCCTTCCGCTGAGTCGATAGAAAAAATGGGTGCTAAAGATGCTGCTAAGGCACTTATGGAAACAGCCAATGTGCCCGTTGTGCCGGGTTATCACGGTGAAAACCAAGACCCCGATTATTTACAGCAACAAGCTGAAAAGGTGGGGTTTCCGCTATTAATTAAAGCGGTTTCTGGCGGTGGCGGTAAGGGTATGCGAGTGGTTAACTCGGCTGATCAATTTGCCGAATTACTCGATTCTGTTAAACGTGAAGCAATCAATGCCTTTGCCGATGACCGCGTATTACTGGAACGTTATATCAGTAAACCCCGGCATATTGAATTTCAAGTATTTGGTGATTCGCACAAAAACTACGTACACCTTCACGAACGTGAATGTTCATTACAGCGTCGCCATCAAAAAATTATCGAAGAGACCCCTTCACCGTTCTTAGATGAAAAAACACGTCAAGCAATGGGTGAAGCAGCCGTTAATGCGGCCCGCGCTATTAATTACTTAGGTGCTGGAACCATCGAGTTTATTGTGGGTGAAGACCGGTCTTTTTACTTTATGGAAATGAACACCCGGCTACAAGTAGAGCACCCCGTTACCGAAATGGTTACCGGGCAAGACCTTGTTGAATGGCAAGTTCGTGTTGCTGCAGGTCAAGCCCTGCCGTTAAAACAAGAACAAATCACCAGCACAGGGCACTCCTTCGAAACGCGCTTATATGCGGAAAACCCTAATAACTTATTCCTACCCTCTACCGGCAAGTTACATCACTTACGTTTCCCAGAAACCGACGAGAACTTGCGCGTTGAAACGGGTGTAGAACAAGGCGATACCATCAGCGTATTTTATGACCCTATGGTCGCTAAATTAGTTGTTTGGGGTGAGGACCGTGAAATAGCCCGCGAACGCTTGCTCAATGCTTTGGGCGAAACAGGCATAATTGGCGTTGAAAACAATATTGCTTTCTTAGAAACCTTAGCCACGCACCCGGACTTTATTGCTAATAAAATTGATACTCAATATATCGACAAAAAATTAGAGACCCTGCTTTCCGATAGCCAAGTTGAATTACCAAAAAATGTGCTACTCGCCGCCGCTGTTAGTATCCTTCTGGATGAAAAACAAGCCGTCAATACGGTGGCCAAAGCAGCCGCAGATAGCAACTCCCCTTGGTTTGACACCACTGGTTGGAGGCCGAGTGGTTTAAGCCAACGCAGCTTATTTTTCAACTATGAAGACAGCGATGATATTGAAGTTCAAGTCACAGAAAATGTTAATCATTACATTTTTCACCTAAAAAATGACCTTGATATTACTGCTGAGTCTAAAGCCAACAACGTTATTCGATTACAAATCAATGGCAGTTGGGAACGTTTTATTACACTGAGACACGACAACATCATCCTCATTTCATGGAAAAATCGTTGGTATTCGCTCACCGAAGTGAACCCATTTGAACCTGATTTATCTACTGCTGGCGGCGCATCAAACATCATCGCGCCGATGCCAGGCAAATTATTAAAGGTACTCGTTGCTAATGATGATGCCGTTACTGAAGGTCAGCCACTGGCTATTATTGAAGCGATGAAAATGGAACATACCTTAAGCGCACCGTTTGATGGCGAAATTGACCAAGTGTTCTATGCTGAGAATGATTTTGTAGAAGCCGATGCGACCTTAATTACATTTAAGAGTAAGGAATAAGGCGATGAGTCATAATTACCCCAGTAGCGTTAGAATTGTTGAAGTGTCACCCCGCGATGGTTTGCAAAATATTAAAACCAACGTATCGACGGAGGTAAAAACCAACTTAATCAACAAACTATGTGACGCCGGTATAAAAGACATTGAAGTGACCAGCTTTGTGAGCCCCAAATGGGTACCTCAAATGGCCGACGCGGCAGATGTTCTTAATCAATTACCCCTTAGAGAAGACACCGCCTACATTGTATTAACCCCTAACCTTCGTGGCTTTGAACGTGCGATTGAGAGTGGCGCAAAAGAAGTGGCTATTTTTGCAGCCGCATCTGAAACCTTCAGCCAAAAAAACACCAATTGCAGTATTGCTGAGTCCTTACAACGCTTTGAACCGATTATGCTTAAAGCCGCTGAACTGGGTATTCGCGTTCGTGGTTATACCTCATGCGTGTTAGGCTGCCCTTATGAAGGCGATGTTGCCGTTTCTGAAGTGGTACGGGTTAGCAAAGCACTTATAGATATGGGGTGTTACGAAGTATCTCTTGGTGACACCATCGGTATCGGTACACCGACCAAGGCCCGCGAAATGATCGCTGCCGTGATAAAAGAAGTACCGGCAGAAAAACTCGCCCTACACTTCCATGATACCCGCGGCCAAGCCTTGGCTAATATTCTGGCCTGTCTAGAGTATGGCATCGCCAATATTGATTCTTCTGTCGCTGGGCTTGGTGGCTGCCCCTATGCTGCAGGCGCTTCGGGTAATGTTTCAACCGAAGACGTAGTTTATATGCTGCACGGTATGGGAATAAAAACCGGCATTAATTTAGAACAACTAGTCGCTGCGGGACACTATATTACAGAACAAATTAATGGCAAAAATAACAGTAAAGTTGGCGCTGTTTACAACTAATTTTCATATAAAAAACAATCAAACAGGAGTAGAACCATGAGTGGTTTTAATAAAGTTGTATCGAGCTATCAAGAAGCGATGGCCGGACTGAGCGATGACATGACCATTATTGCCGGTGGTTTTGGCCTTTGTGGTATCCCTGAAGGCTTAATTACAGAAATTAAGCGTCAAGGTGTTAAAGGTTTAACGATTGTGTCAAATAACTGTGGCACGGATAATTTTGGCTTAGGCATGTTATTAGAAGACAAGCAAATCAAAAAAATGGTGTCATCTTATGTGGGCGAAAACGCTGAATTTGAACGCCAATACCTCTCAGGCGAGCTAGAAGTTGATTTAACGCCACAGGGTACTCTCGCTGAAAAAATGCGTGCTGGCGGCGCTGGAATCCCTGCTTTTTATACTGCCACAGGTTATGGTACGCCAGTTGCTGAAGGCAAAGAAGTCAAGCAGTTTAACGGCCGTAACTATATCTTAGAAGAAAGTGTGACAGGTGATTTTGCAATTGTTAAAGCATGGAAAGCCGATAAAATTGGTAACCTCGTCTACCGTGATACCGCAATGAACTTCAATCCGATGGCAGCAACAGCAGGTAAAATCACCGTCGTTGAAGTTGAAGAAATCGTTGAAGTGGGTGAGCTTGATCCAAACCAAATTCACACCCCCGGTATTTATGTCAACCGTATCATCAAAGGGTCTTTCGAGAAGCGTATCGAAAAAATTACCCTAGCCAAAAATTAAGGAGCTTCAGATGTCATTAAATCGTGACCAAATTGCCATGCGAGTGGCCCAAGAACTTGAAGATGGGTATTACGTCAATCTCGGCATTGGCATTCCAACCTTAGTGGCCAACTATGTTCCCAGCGACATCGAAGTAATGTTGCAATCGGAAAACGGCTTGCTAGGCATTGGCCCCTATCCAACCGAAGATCAAGTGGATGCCGATATGATCAACGCGGGTAAAGAAACTGTTACCGCTGCGTTAGGCGCATCAATATTCTCATCTGCTGAAAGCTTTGCCATGATTCGTGGTGGACACGTAAATTTGACCGTACTCGGTGCCTTTGAAGTAGATCAAAACGGCAATATTGCCTCCTATATGATCCCAGGTAAACTCGTTAAAGGAATGGGCGGCGCAATGGACTTAGTTGCCGGTGCCGATAATATTATTGTTACCATGACCCATGCCGATAAACGCGATAATTCTAAATTACTTGAACGTTGCAGCTTACCTTTAACCGGTGTTGGTTGTGTTAAACGCATTGTGACTGACCTCGCCGTTTTAGAAGTTAAAGACGGTGCGTTTCACTTATTAGAACGAGCGCCGGGCGTTAGTGTTGAAGAAATTCAACAAAAAACAGCCGGCAAATTGATTATTCCTGAGAATGTACCTGAAATGACTTTTGACCATTAACAGCAATGACCCATGAAACTGATATAAAACCGTCTGGAGAAAGCATACGCCGCCAAGTCATGGGCGATGAATTTGTTGATAAGGCGCTTGATAACGCTGACTGGTTAACTCAACCCGTGCAGGAGTATATCAATGAACATGGCTGGGGAGCCACTTGGAACAGGCCCGGCTTAGCACTTAAAACACGTAGCCTTATTACACTTGCCATGCTCACGGCTCTTAAAGCACCGACTGAATTAAAAGGCCACGTGCGTGGGGCTCTACGTAACGGTTGCAGTAAAGAAGAAATCCGTGAAACTTTGCTACATTCTGCCGTATACTGCGGCGCACCCGCAGCACAAGAGGCCTTTAGAGCGGCTCGAGAAATATTAGACTCTTGGGAAGACTAATCAGGGCTTAATCAATGACTCATTCGAAGTTTACAATTCAGCACCTCAGCCCGTTGATCGGCTCGTATATTCGTGGGCTTGATTTATCCCAAGCCATTGAAGAAGAAACCCTCAAAGAGCTCAGAGTCATTTGGTTACAGCGAAAGGTCTTATTTTTCCCCGATCAGCAACTGACACCGCAACAACAACTCGACTTTACAGCGCAATTTGGTGAGTTAGACAAATACCCTTTTCTTGATGGCATGAAGGACTACCCGTTTATTGCGGAAGTACTCAAATTACCTGAAGAAAAAATTAATTTTGGCGGTGTTTGGCATACGGATACCACCTACCTTGAAGAACCTGCTTTAGGCGCTAGTTTATACGCCATTGAATTACCCCCATTAGGAGGCGACACTATGTTTGCCAATATGGCGAGTGCTTACCAAGCATTGCCCGATGATATAAAACAGCAAATTGATGGTCTCAATGCGGTAAACACCTCATCTAAGAGCGCGGTGGCAAAAACTCGGGCCATACGTTTTAGCGGGGATGTCTCGACAATGCAGGTCATCACGCATACACACCCTGTTGTCCGCATACACCCGGAAACGGGGGAAAAGATTCTATACGTCAACGAGGCCCATACATTGCACTTTGAGGGCCAGACAGAGCAACAAAGCCAAAATTTATTGAATTATCTCTATAAGCACGCACAGAAACCTGAGTTTCAATGCCGTTATCAATGGACATTGGGGGCGGTGGTGTTATGGGATAATCGCGCGACACACCATTACCCAATTAACGACTACACCGGTTTTCGCCGTTTGTTACATCGGGTATCACTTAAAGGTGACAAGCCAAGGTAGCTTTATCTTGTACGCTACTCTTTAACTGACGTTGCAGAGATGCCCTGAGCTATAAAATTATCGATTTGCTGTTGGCTAAAGCCAGTTTCATCTAATATTTCTCGACTATGCTGACCTAAATGCGCAGCGCCAAATTGAAAGCCTGGCTTTGATTTGGAAAACTTAGCCGCTGATGTTACCCGACGTAGACGCCCTTCTGTGGGGTGATCATATTCCGCAAAAAAACCAACATCCTGTAGATGGGGATCGGTCAATAAATCGTCTAGACTTGAAATCGGCGCAAAGGGTATATCATTTTTTTCGAGTACTTGTAGCCAATACGAGGTTGGCTCTTTCATCAATAACTTTTCAACCAGAGAGTAAAGAGCCGCCGTGTGCTCAGTTCGTTGGGTAATATGCTTAAACCTGACATCATCTGCCATTTCTGGGCAGTTCGTGAGGGTGAAAAAACACCGCCAATGCCTATCGGTATAAGGAAGCACAGAGATAAAACCGTCTTTCGTTTTAAACGGGCGACGAGTAACGTCTAGCTGCCTTATATAACCGGCTGGCCCAAGAGGCGGCTCATAAGCAGGCCCCGTTAAGTGCTCGACCAGTAAAAACGAAGCCAATGTCTCGAACATGGGTACTTCAATTTCTTCACCCTCCCCGCTTCTTTCACGCTGATATAAAGCAGCAAGAATTGCTGATAAAGACATTAAAGATCCGACCTTATCAGCTAAAGCAGTCGGTACATACGCGGGTGATGATTGTGTGTATCGGCCAATTAAATCAGCCATACCGCTAATCCCTTGAATTAAATCATCATAGGCAGGACGTTCACTGTAACGCCCCTCTCGGCCATAGCCTACTGCTATACAAGTAATAAGTTTGGGGTTAATCTGACTCAATCGCTCATAGGTCAAACCCAAATCCTTAGCGGGCCGTGGTCGGTAGTTATGCACCAGAATATCGCTTTGCGCAACTAAGCGGGCTAATATTTCTTGTGACTCCGGTTTCTTTAAGTTCAATACCAGGCTTCGTTTATTACGGTTCATGTTCATAAACATCGCCGACATACCAGGGTTTTTTGCAGTCGCTAGATTACGGGTTGTATCGCCACTAGGCGCTTCAATTTTTATAACCTCAGCACCCCAATCAGCCATTAATTGGGACACATACGGGCCGAGAATAACAGAACTTAAATCGAGAACCTTGACGCCCGCTAATGCGCCGCTCGTTTGCATAGTTGTAGCCATTAAATAAGGCTACAGAATATTGTCGAAGCGCTCACGCGCCTCTAACATGTCATTAAGCAATTGATAAACGGTTTCTTTAACCGATATTTCTTCTTTCATTTCGCCAACAATTTGCCCAACTGGGTAAGTTAAAAAATCTTTAGCTTTTGCTCTTTCAACACGCGTTCTACCTTCTTGCCACCATAAATAGTTTTGCGTAGGCGCAGGTAATGTTGGCGGAGCACCCGGTAACTCCCAAGCCTCAGAAAATTTATTGCGTAACGTTCGGCAAGGTTTACCGGTAACGCTTTTGGTCAGTATGGCATCACCCGCTTCTGCTTCGAACATTTTTTGTTTTATTTCAGGCATCACCTCACTTTGTGCAGTTTTAAGCCAGAGTGAACCTGTCCAAACCCCTTCACACCCCAGCACTAAGGCTGCGGCTAATTGGCGTCCATTGCCCACCCCACCAGCGCCCAGTACCGGCATGGGTGCCACTGCATCAACGATAGTCGGCCATAACACCATGGATGTTATATCACCGGTATGCCCTCCGGCCTCTGAACCCACTGCAACAACAAAATCGCAACCCGCTTGTTTATGTTTTAAAGCGTGTTTAGCTTTACCTGCCAAGGCAGCCACTTTAATACCGCGAGCGTGGGCACGATCAATTAATTCAACTGGCGGCGTGCCTAAACCACTGACAATCAATTTAATTGGATGCTTAAGTGCCGTTTCAATCATTTGTAAGCTTTCTGCAGGTGTGAAATTGATGCCTTTAACAATCTCGCGTTTAATCTCATCTGCTTCACTTTTTGGGAGCTCAGGCACACCCGCGTCAGCGAGCATTTTCCTTACAAAATCAACCTGTGTTTGCGGCAACAAGTGTTCAGGATCATATTTCCTATCGCTGTTATCGACAAAGGTCGTCGGCATCAGTACATCAATACCGTAGGGTTTACCATCGATATGCGCATCAATCCATTTAAGCTCTTCCTCAACCCGTTCAGGACTCATTCGTGCCATGCCTAAAACGCCCATACCACCTGCTTTTGACACTTCAACCACCACGTCACGACAATGTGAAAAGGCAAAAATAGGCAGTTCAATACCGAACATCTCACACATTTTATTGGTCATGCTTGTTTCCTATGTTTGTTTGACAGGTCATTGTCTATGCACGCTTACAGAGTCGGTTAATAGTCATTACTGGTGATTTATCGCTTATTAACGAAAGGGACTAAAGTCAGGCGTTCTTTTTTCTAAAAAGGCATTCGCGCCTTCAAGCTGTTCACCGGTGTCAAAGTAATTGGGTGCTACTTCTTCAACAAGGTGATTCATGTCTTTACCTAAAATCGGCTCTGCATGGTGATAGAACGAGCGTTTAAGGATTTTTAAACATGTAGGACTGAGCGCGAGTAGTTCTTTAGCCCATTTATCCACTTCAGCATCAAGTTCCGCCATCGGTACCACTGCATTTACCAAGCCCCAATCCATGAAGGTTTGAGCTGAATAGCGTCGAGCAAACATCCACATTTCACGGGCTCGTTTATGGCCGATGCAATTGGCTGCTTGAGCGACAATATAACCACCTGCAGGTGAACCGACACGTGGGCCATTTTGCCCCATAATGGCGTGTTCAGCAGCGATGGTTACATCACAAAAATAAGCAATATGATTCCCTGCGCCAATAGCATAGCCATTAACGCGGCAAATAACGGGTTTAGGGCAAGCCAATAATTGATGATTAAAATTAAACTCTAAGTCTTTTAGTCCACTGTCTGAACTATCGCCGTCACTGGCACCTTTTTCCCAGTTAACATCACCGCCCACGCAAAAAGCTCTTTCACCAACACCGGTTAGCACGATTACACCAACGGCTGAATCAGCAGCTGCTGCATCCAGTGCATGCTCCATCTCTTTAATCGTATCGCCGGTAAAGGCGTTGAGCACTTTAGGTCGGTTAATGGTGATCGTCGCTATACTATCTTTTACATCATAGAGAATATCTTGGTAACTCATCTGTTTTCCTTTGTATTGTTTATTTAATTAAACCGGTGTGAACATGGGTAAGGCTGTACCTTCGCCGGTATCGACAAAGCTAACTTTTACAGCCATATCAATGCGTACTGAATCAATATCGCAATCGATGATATTGGTCATCATGGTAGGGCCTTCTTGTAGCGTGACATAGGCTATAACGTAAGGTACTTCGGCTCGTCGGATGACGCTATAACTGTAAATAACACCTTGCCCCGATGCTTCTATCCAAACCGTGTCATCACTAAAACAAAATGGGCAAATCGTACGTGGGTAATAGTGTACTTCGCCACAGGCCTTGCATTGTTTAAGTAACAACTGACCCTTCGCGGTTGCGTCCCAAAATGGTTGGATTTCAATATTGCTCTGTGGAGCAGAATTATGTGCTGCTAAGTGACTCATGCGTCGTCCCTCTCTAGAATGACCGTTGCGCTACCCATACGGGTACCAACAGATCCGCCGGTGCCATGGGCAACAGCCAGTTTACAGTTCGCTACTTGTACGCTTGGGTGTGCTTCACCACGCAATTGGCGTACCGCTTCGAGTACTTTGGTCATACCGCCTCGGTTAGCGGGGTGGTTATTACATAAGCCCCCGCCATCGGTATTAAACGGTAGCTTGCCGACACCTGAAATGAGATTACCATCGGCAACAAATTGTCCGCCCTTACCTTTTTCACAAAATCCCAAATCTTCTATGGTTTCCAGTACGGTAATGGTGAATGAGTCGTAAATAGAGGCATAATCGATATCGGCCGGGGTGACTTTGGCTTCTGCAAATGCGGCCGGACCAGACCAGCGTGCACCGGTATAAGTTAAATCTATGCGACCGCCTATACGCGTTTTAGGCGCCTCACCGTGACCAAGTATGCGCACACATTGACGTTTTAGTTTTTTTGCAATCTCTGGGCTAACAATTACCAAGGCGCCACCGCCATCGGTTATCACGCAGCAATCCATTCTGTGTAATGGGTCGGAGATCATCGGCGAATTAACGACATCTTCGACGGTTAATACTTTGCGAATAGCGGCCAGTTCATTGTATTGAGCGTGGTGTGATGCGGCAACCTTTATCCAAGCCAATTGTTCACTGGTGGTACCAAACTCGTGCATATGACGCATCGCCGCCATACCGTAGTTATTGGTTACAGTTGAACCAAACGGAAATTCAAAGCTGGCATCCGGCGCATCCATACCCCAAGCGCGAGGCTTTGTACCGGTTGCCATGCCTTCTGCTTTAGGTCGCCCAGCTAGCGTGATCAATGCAACGTTACATTTACCAGCAGCTATAGCTGCAGCGGCGTGGCCTATATGAGCAACATACGATGAGCCACCCATTTCAGTGGTATCAATATGTTGGACCTGTAAGCCCATGTATTCGACCATGGATAAGCCACCTAAACCAGGTGCGTCACCCGCACAATAGTAAGCATCCACATCATCTTTCGTCAGCCCGGCATCTTCTAATGCGCCTTTAGCAACTTCAGCGTGCAACTGCGGTGTTGATTTATCAATCGCATGCCGCGTGGGGTGTTCATAAGCGCCAGCGATATAGGCTTTGTTTCTAATACTCATTAAAATTAAATCTCCATACTATGGTTATAGAGCCTTTTACGGACTCAGTTTGTGATAAATTTTCTTGCTATTTCTCGTAATTTAAATTTTTGAATTTTACCGCTCAAGGTACGTGGAATCTTATCGAGCACTTCCATATATTCTGGCCAATATTGTTTGGCCATATGGTTTGCTGCAAGATACTCTCGCATGTCATCCATCGTGAATCTAGCACCGGCTATTAGGGTTACGAATAAGCAACCACGCTCGCCAAGGCGAAGATCCGGGACGCCCACTAAGGCAGCATCCTGAATGTCAGGGTGTTTGTAAATTAGGTTTTCGACCTCAACCACGGGAACATTTTCACCCCCTCTAATCAAGATGTCTTTGAGTCTTCCGGTAATGCGTATAAAACCTTCATCATCCATACGGGCTAAATCACCGGTACTCAACCAGCCGTCCGTATCAATCGCCTGATCGGTTAAATCGGCGCGTTTCAGATAGCCGCAGCAATTGTACGAACCACGCGTTTGAACTTGCCCTTCTTCACCCCGCGGGAGTTCTATGCTGTCAGCATCAACAATGCGTACCTGATTACCTTTTTGCACAACACCGTCGGTGTTATAAACTTTATCGTCTGAATCACCTGGGCCGCAGGCCGTCACGCCCAAGTTTTCCGTCATTCCATAAACACCGTAAACTGCGCAGTGCAGCCTTTTTCTCGCTTTTTCAGCCACCACACGCGGTATCGGTGCCCCGCCTGTGACAAAGGTTTTAAAATGCCGTGTATCGACATGATCTAAGGCTGCAGAGGCCGTCATATCAGCCAAAAAAGGCGTCGATGCCATGGTGAAATGTACCTGTTCATCGTGGATAAATTGAACCGCTTTATCTGCATTCCAAACGTCTTGATAAACCACCTTGGTACCCAAATACATCGGGATTAAAACCCCAACTAAAAACCCTGTTTGGTGACCTAGTGGAGAGCTCATTAAAATATTATCTGTGCGATCAAGTACATACCGTTCTACAAAGTTCTTAGTACCCGCTAACAAACTATTAGACGTGTGCATCACTGCCTTTGGGTCACCCGTGGTTCCAGAGGTATACAACAATTGGGTGACATCATTAGCAGCCAGTCGCCTGGCGCCCAAGCTTGTATCGGTAGCAAATTCTGCATCAAACTGGGCTGACAGTAATTTTTCTTCAAAAGACCCCCGTGCACCTGATTCACCGATCGCCAATACATGCTTTAAACAAGGCAGCTCAGCTTGTACCTCTTGCATCATCTGTAAGTAATTGAAATCACGAAATGTTGTTGCCACAACCACGACCTTGGCGTCAGCAAAACCCATCATATACGAGACTTCACGGTGCCTAAAAATAGGCATCAACGGATTAAACGCCGCACCAACTTTAATGCTCGCTAAATAAAGCGCCAGAAATTCCCACCTATTCGGTAGCTGACATGAAACAACATCCCCGGGTTCAACACCTAATTTAATTAGACCAAAGGCTATATGTTTAACTTTTTCTGCAAGCTGCAGATACGTTAACGCCCTTCTTTTTCCGGTGTCATCACAATGATCCACGACAGCAAGCTGATCAGGCATTTCGTTCACACGACGATCAAAATGATCAAGCAAGGTCATGTTTTCCCAATGACCTGCATTAACCATGTCATCAATACGTTGCTGCGATAAAAAAGGACTAATGGGCATAGGATTCCCTTTTGATTTTATAAAATAAAACAAGTGTTAGTTAGTCAACTAGTAATAACTTATCATACAAATAAATATTTCAGTATCGTTTTAAATAAAATTCTTTAGTTTAAAATTAGCCCTACTTTGAATATAAGCAAAATCTGTTAAATAAATTTACCCTACCTAAAATATTTATATAGAATAGTGCTTATATGAGGTAATAAGCTTTATTTTTATATTTTAACAATCAGGAAAAGGTGAGTAGAAATGGCTAAACGACAAGACAGATTAACCGTTGATGATGTAAATGGCGCATGGGCCATTATCCCAACACCGGCAATCGATACGGGTGATGATTGGAGAACCGAAGACAGTGTTGATTATGATGAAGTAGCTCGGTCTGTTGAAGGCCTTATCACTGCTGGCGTGGACTCAATCATGTGTCAAGGTACCTTTGGTGAAGGCGCTACGCTAACCTGGGAAGAAAAGAAAAAAATGATGGAAGTGATGGTTGAAACGGCTGCTGGTCGTGTTCCCATTTTTCTTGGCGTGACCACCATGAATACCCGTGAAACAATTCGTCAACTAAAACATGCGCGTGATATTGGTGCCGATGGCACTATGCTAGGCCTGCCGATGTGGCAACAAATTGACGTCCCTTCTGCGGTTAAATTTTACCAAGATGTGGCTGAAGCCGTGCCTGAAATGGCTATCTGTATTTATGCTAACCCTGAAGCGTTTAAATTTGATTTCCCAGCACCGTTTTGGGCTCAAGTGGCTAACATTCCACAAGTAATTACTTGTAAATACATTAATATTGGGCAACTTCACCTTCATACATTGGTATCGAAAAAACAAATCCGTTTTTTACCATTAGAAGTGGATCATGCAGACGCTGCTAAAATGGACTCCTTCCACACTGCTTTTTGGTCACCTTTAGCTTGTGGCGGCCCTGAGTTAACCATCCATTGGCGTGATAGCGTTAAGCATGCAGTTAAAACCAATGACTGGAGCATACCTGATGCCTTGTACCCAAAAATGGCTCTTGCTTTGTCTAGCCTATTTCCACCGGGTGGGTTTCCTGAATTTTCTCGTTATAACATTCAACTTGAAAAAGCACGAATCAACGCCTCTGGTTGGATGAAAGCCGGGCCTTGTCGTCCACCTTATATTTCAGCGCCGGCAGCCTACTTAGAAGGCGCTACTAAATCGGGCCTTGCATGGGCTGAATTAAATAAGCAGCTATTGGCTGGTAAGCTTTAACCGATTTAACTATTTAATAGAAAAACCAAAAAAGGCATAAGATTTTTAATCTTATGCCTTTTTTTTATTCGTTATTTAACTCATGATTATTAAATAAGCCCCTACGCCATACAATAAAAACAACTACCACTTAAAAATTACTAATGGTGCTAATATGAATTACTTCGCCTCTATTCTACTAACCGTTTTAATGTTCGGCATGGGCTTGGGTTTATCGCTGAGCGACTTTGGTAAGGTCTTCAGCTTACCAAAAGCAGCGCTAATGGGTTTAACCGGACAATTAATCCTGTTACCTGCCCTCGGTTTTACGCTTTGTTATTCTTTAGGCTTAACTGGTGCGGTTGCCATTGGCATTATGTTGCTGACATTGTGCCCCGGTGGCGTATTGTCCAATATGTTCACCTTACTGGCGCGTGGTGACCTTGCCTTATCGGTGACCATGACCAGTATTTCCAGTTTAATCACCGTTTTTAGCCTACCTTTTTTCCTTAACATCAGCATGCTTTTTTTTAACGATCAAAGCATTCATATCAGCTTGCCTTTTGTCAAAACAGCCAGCCAAATGATGTTAATTACAGTGCTGCCCGTTAGCTTGGGTATGCTGGTTCTGCACCATGCTCCAAACCTTGCCATGCGATCAAAAAAATGGGTTCGCCTGGGTTGCAGTGTGTTCTTACCCATACTGATCGCTGGCATCTTAATGCAAAACAAAGGCGCCTGGTTTGGGCAGTTTGTTCAATTAGGTGCCCTGACTGTGTTGCTAAATATATTGAGCATTTTATTAGGTTACGGGTTAGGTCGCTTGGCACAATTAGAGTCAAAACAAGTTCGTACCTTATCCATTGAAGTAGGCGCACAAAATGCCATGCTTGGTGTCACTATTGCGATTAGTCCTTTCTTACTCAATGATGCCAATATTGCTGTTATCCCGTCCATTTATGGCATTACAATGGTTATTATTTTATGGTTCTATTCAATCATAATGAACCGCTTTAATAATGAAAATGTTGTCGTACGCACTTGAGTCAGCTTGCGTTAAAAACACTTTGTTTCAACTAAATAGTTTTTAAGATCATACCCCTTTATGAACGTACCCCTGTAACGGCAACTTAACGTATTTAACCACACACTCACCATGAACAAGCTATTACGAAACACCCCCTTATTCGCCATTTCGCAGGCGTTAATGGTCAGCGCTATTTCATTAATTGTTACCTGTTCCGCTCTTGTAGGTTTTGAGCTAGCAGTGGATAAGTCGTTGGCTACCTTACCGGCCGCTGTTATGTTTATAACCACCATGTTAGGTAGCATTCCAGCCGCCTTATTGTTGGAAAAAATTGGTCGTAAAACAGGGTTTATGCTGGCAACCTTTATTGGCGTTTTAGCGGGTGTTGTGTGCACCTACGCCATCATTATTCATCAATTTTGGTTGTTTGTTATGGGCATTGCCCTCTTTGGTTTCTTTAACAGTGTTGGTAATTATTTTAGATTTGCTGCCGCTGACAACGTGGCGACTGTCTACAAAAGCCGAGCCATTTCTTACGTTATGTTAGGTGGGGTTGTTGCTGCATTCATTGGCCCTAATTTGGCTAATTATGCTAAATACTGGATCGATGATGCCATTTTTGCAGGTAGTTTTGCAGCGACAACCGTATTGTATATTTTAATGCTGATCAGTTTGAGCTTTTTGTCTCTTGACCCAGCTATCAAGATCAATAAAAAAGACCCGCCCCTGCCTCAGCCCCGTCCGTTACGCGTCATCGCTAAACAGCCTAAGTTTATCGTCGCTATCATCTGTGCCATGCTTGGCTACGGTGTTATGTCATTAGTCATGACGGCAACGCCCTTGTCGATGCTGCAACACCAGCATGCCTTTCCTGACACTGCCTTTGTTATTCAATGGCACTTGCTTGGCATGTTTGTACCGTCATTTTTTACCGGTTATTTGATACGTTATTTTGGTATTACGCCGATATTGGTTGTAGGCGTGTTGATTGGTTTTATTTGCGTCGCTATTAATTTATCGGGCCATGGTTTATCACATTATTGGTCCGCACTGGTTCTACTTGGTATCTGCTGGAATTTTTTGTTTATTGGCGGCACAACCTTATTGACCGAAACCTACCGCCAAGAAGAAAGGTCTAAGGCCCAAGCAATCAACGACTTTATTGTCTTTTCCACCGCTGCGGCAGCCTCTTTATCAGCCGGTTATTTACAGTATCAATTTGGCTGGGAGATGGTAAATCTTGGGGTTATACCGGCCTTATTGGTCGTTTTATTTAGCTTGCTTTGGATGAAAACAAGACCGGCCGTTAACGTTTCCATTATTAACCAACAGGTATAAAAAAAGGCCGTCATGACTGACGACCCTTTTAAACCCCTGTTTAGGGTTAGCTGTTTTAAATTAAGAGCTAAGGCCTTCGCTCTTTGCAGGTAATTTCCAAGCAGCGAATATAAACACAAAGGCAATAACGCCTACAACGACTACTGCGGGTACTGTATCCATTAAACTTGCATACTTTTCTATCCCCGTTGTTGCGAGCGTTGCTTTGCCTGCACCTATTTCGTCAAACAAGAACGTTTCAGCCAAACTACTATAAGCCAAGGTAAAGGCGAGTGCGCCCACTAAACCACCAATAACAAAAACCAGCGCATCTTTTCTACCTGCGCCAACACCGACAACACCTGTTCCAGGGCAAAAACCAGAGATAGCCCAACCTGTTCCCATAATGGCGCCACCAATAACCACACCTACGTAGGCTGTTTTTACACTAAGGTGGCCGCTTTCAATGATCCCCACGTTCATTAAAACAAATAACATAAAACTACTCAGGCCTAAACCTAGCAGTATGGCTTTCATCAAATGGAAGTTTTTAAGCCGCAGCATATCAATGATAACTTGTGGGTTAGCCGCACCGGCTTTTTGCAAAGAAAAACCAAATAACCCGCCAATAACAATTGCTAATAAAATCTCCATATCACCGCCCCTTTCTGTACATAAATAAAGCAATAGGAACCGCGAATAAAAAAGCCCCCATCGTGAACAAATAACCACTTAATGACGTTTGCATGATCCCACTCATCATGTGGCCACTGGTACAACCGCCCGCTAAACGAGAACCGAACAGTACCAAAGCACCACCAGCAAACGCGAACATGTAGCGCTTAGTTGTTGATGAACCTAAATTCTCACACCAAACTGCTGGTAATTCCGGCTCATTTTCGTCGTTTGATTTTGTCCGCAACTTAGCGCCTAAGAAACCACCTAAAATCATAGCCAGTACAAAGATAAAACTGTAATTGATCGGATTTGCGACACTTTTAGCGTACTTGCCACCACTCTTATTGAGGTATGCGTTACTGCTTGAATAAGCCGTCTCGCCCTTCACCGCTATTTCGCTTGAAAAAACATCCCAAACCATGCCATCTAAAATAACAAACTGTGTTGAAACGCCAATAGGTTTAACCAGCGCAACGGCCAGTAAAAAAGAAACACCGAGCGCCAAACCACTAACGCTCCAGTGCCATTGTTTCTGATACAAAATATTCTTCATAATCATCTCCTATATAATTTTATTGTATAAGCTAATGCCCAACTAACTATACAACAAAAAAATACATTAGAATAATCTTTTTTTAAGCGCCAATAACGGCCCCGATCGAAGCCAGATTGTTGTTTTTAGTTAATAAAAAAACCTTAATCGCCTAACCAATTTATTTTATACAGGTCTCTACGCCTGTCTAAATAATTTCTTACTGAGCCTTCGTTTTGCAGTTTATTGAGTTTTTCTAAATCCAAATCGACAATAAGCGTCATTTCCGTATTGGGTGTGGTCTCAGCCATGATCGCATCATGAGGGAAAGAGAAATCTGACGGTGAAAAAACGGCCGACTGTGCGTACTGAATATCCGCACCGTCCACCTTGGGTAAGTTACCCACGCTACCGGCAATAACCACATAACACTCGTTTTCTATCGCTCGAGCATGTGCACAACAACGTACTCTAAGGTACGCATTTTTTGTGTCCGTCCAAAATGGTACAAAGAGCATCTGCATACCCTTTTCTGACTGCAGCCGTGCCAATTCCGGGAACTCCACGTCATAACAAATCAAGATCCCTATTTTGCCAAAGTCGGTGTCAAAAACACTCAGTCCATTACCACCCTGCATAATCCAGGCGCGTTTTTCGTGCGGTGTCGGGTGTATTTTATATTGCGATTCCAATGTGCCATCTCGTCGGCAAAAATAAGCCACGTTATACAACACCTCGTTTTCAATAACCGGTATGGAGCCAGCAATGATATTAATATTGTAACTAACCGCAAGCCTTGAAATCGCCTCTATTATTTCTGTACTAAATTCAGCCAAGGCTTTTATTGAGTCAATAGAATTGGTATGCGCTTCGATACCCATTAACGGTGCATTAAAAAACTCCGGTAGCAAGGCTAAGTCGCATTGGTAGTCTGACAAGGCGTCTACAAAAAACTCAACTTGTTGAATTAATTCTTCCACTGATTTAAGTGGTCGCATTTGCCATTGCACACAGCCTATACGGGCTGAGGTGCGTTGCGCACCAATCAGCGGGGTTTTTTGTGTGTCGTAATAGAGGTTATTCCACTCCAGTAAAGTGGCATAGCCTTTAGATTCTTTATCTTCGGGCAAGTAATCGGTCAACACCCGTTTTACTTCAAACTCATTGGATAATTGAAACGTTAAAATAGGGTCGTATATTTCTTTCTTTTTAACTCGTTCAATATAGCTTTGCGGCGACATTTCGTGTGCGTACTTTTCATAGTTTGGAATACGCCCACCAGCAACAATAGACTTAAGGTTTAAGCTTTGACACAGTTCCTTACGTGCTTCATATAAACGACGACCTAAACGCATCCCGTGGTAACTTGGCGATGCGAACACATCAACGCCGTACAAAACATCACCTTGTGGGTCGTGTGTGGTGAGGTACGCATCACCGGTTATTTCATCATAGGTGTGGTGGTCACCAAATTTATCGTAATCCACGATAACCGAAAATGCGGCAGCAACCACTTTACCGTGATCCTCAATACAAATTTGTCCTTCAGGAAAGGTTGCTAATTGGGCAATAAACTTCTTTTCTGGCCATGCCCCACCCAGTGCTGGGTACACTAAATCCATAATAGCCTTAAGGTCAGCCCAGTCTGTTAGTTCTAGGTGACGTAAACTCAACTTGTGCTCAGGTGTATCCACATCGGTTAAATCATTCATACGGTTGATCCTAATTTAATAAAACGGTTAAACGCCTTTTACGCCTTCATAAATACGTTAGCAGGCACCTCAAAACGCGGCGGACTATAGTCCCTATCGACACAGCGGTAAAGCTATTATTTCAACGTTACGTTAATTTAATTATTCTAAGCCTGTCAACGCCTTAAAGAGATACTTTGGCTAGACCATGCCAATCCGTCGTGTAGTGGTTTGACTGGTTAATAGGGACCGATTGCCAGAGTTGCTTATGACCTGCGGCGGCAAATGTTATACGTTTATCAAACCGTTGATTAATTTGATCCAATGTTTGCATCAACTTGTCACTTCGCTGCGTTTGGCCCGTCGCAAACAACTCGTATTGTTTAACGGAACGGGCTTGTTTGGTATCAATATCAGCCAAACTAATACCCGCTTGTTGATACTGGTAGCCCTGTTTATACATGCTAGCCAGTAAGCTTTTGGCGATTTTAAGTAGTTCCCGACTATCTTGGCTGGCGGACTTTAGTGTATGACTTGCTGAATTTGAATAAATCGCTTGCTGGCTATAGGGGCTGGTGCGAATAAACACCGTCACTCGTCTCGCCACTCCCTGCTGAGCGCGTAGTTTTTCAGCCGCCCTTAGACAAAAGACGCTAATGCACTGAGCAAGTTCGTCTTGCTCTGTGATTTTATGCTTAAAACTCCTCGAGCAAATAATCTGCTGTTTCGGTTTTTCTTGTTCCGCAAAAGCAATCACTGGGCTACCCTGTAGCTCTTGTACGGTCTGCGCTAGGGTGATGCTGAAATGCTTTTTTATCGCACCGACCGATTGAGACTGTAACTCCCAAACACTATAAACACCGAGCTTATTCAAGCGTTCGCTCAGCCGTCGCCCTATCCCCCACACGTCAGCTACCGGTGTTATTTGCATGATTTTTTTGCGTCGCTGCGGGTCATTTATATCAACCACACCGCCTGTTTTTGGCCATTTTTTTGCGGCATAATTGGCTAACTTTGCCAGTGTTTTTGTTGGTCCAATACCAATACCCACCGGTATACCCACCCAGCGCAATAAGCTTTTTTTTATTTCTAACCCCATCGCCATTGGGTTTGCATTATGCTCATCTAAATCGATAAAAGCCTCGTCTATAGAATACACATCCACGGCATCAGAAAACGCCGTTAAACTGTGCATCACCCGCGCGGACAAATCAGCGTACAAGGGGTAGTTTGAAGAAAACAACTGGATTTTATGTTGCTCGATCAGCCCTTTGACTTGATACACCGGCACTGCCATTTTTATACCTAAATCTTTAACTTCTTGACTGCGTGAAATAATACAGCCGTCATTATTACTAAGCACAGCTACGGGTTTGTGTAATAAATCGGGTCTAAATAAACGCTCGCAGCTGACGTAAAAGTTATTACAGTCAACCAGCGCTATATTATTGGGCTGCTTCAAAAAATCGGTTTAATTGGGTTAAATTAAACGTTGTGGATAACGCTGGTTACAACACCCCAAATCACCATCTCAAGCTCACCCTTTAATGGAATGTCTGGGTAGTTAGGGTTCTCCGGTGCCAGTACTAGCTGCCCTTCTTTTGAACGCAAGCGCTTTACAGTTAATTCACCGTCTAGCGCACAAACAACAATTTTTCCAACGCTTGGATGAACCGAGCGATCGACCACTAAAATGTCATCGGGATGAATACCCGCCCCTAGCATCGACTCGCCCTCTGCACGGACAAAAAAAGTAGCCGCAGGTTTATTAATTAACAACTCATTGAGGTCGAGTCTTTTTTCAATGTAATCATCAGCCGGTGACGGGAACCCCGCGGCAACACTGACACCATAAAACGGAATGGACGGTACTTTCGTATCCAAATCAAGGCTATACACATTTGGGTAATCCAACACATCACCTGCCTGCTGTTTTTTCTTATGCGTCAATAATTGCGACACTGTTGCCACTAAGCTGTCGGGTATTCGCATCGCCTTTGTACTTTCGCCGTAAGCTGACGAACCCTTCTTACGGCCTGCACCCGCACGTGCGCCACCTCTATTAGACCCTTCTTTAGTCATGCTTAATCACTCTTTTTTTGCTTGCTTGTTTGAATATTGTACACAAATCAACAGCAATAAAAAGAGTTAAAAAGTTATCCACGGAATCTGTGGATAACTTTGTGGAGAAAGCGGGTGAAAAAGAAAAAGCCAAGAGCTACTAACGACTTATAAAAACCGGTCATTTTTTGAACACAAAATCAGTTTAATCCGTGTGATCAGTAACCACGTGTCGCTGAACGCCGAGTCCCTCTACTTCCGCAACGATCTGGTCGCCCTGATGTAAAAAAACCGGCGGGGTAAAGCCTAAACCTACCCCTTCGGGCGTGCCGGTAAATATCAAATCGCCGGCTTGGAGGCTCATAAATTGGTTGATATAACTGACCAACGTTTTTACTGTGTGGATCATTTTATTGGTGTTACTGGATTGCATTCGCTGGCCATTAACGTCCAGACTCAACGGGCAAGACTGGTAGTGAGAAAACTCATCGAAGGTGACCAGGTAGGGGCCTATCGGCGCAAACGTATCGGCACTTTTACCTTTTAGCCATTGCCCGCTACGGTGTTTTTGAAAGTAGCGTTCAGAAACATCTATACCGGTACAAAACCCTGCGATATGCGCTTCAACCTGATCTTCAGTGATGTATTTGGCGGTTTTACCGATAATAACCACCAGCTCAATTTCCCAATCAACCTGAGTCGCGTTTTTAGGTCGTTCAATCGCATCAAACGGGCCACTTAAGGCACTGACCGCCTTAGTAAAGAGCACCGGTTCTTGTTGCTGTGTTGAGCCGGTTTCTTTGATGTGTTCATCGTAATTCAAACCGACCGCTATTATTTTACCTGGGTTCAGTAGCGGCGCACCTAAGCGTATGGAGGGATCAATAATTGGCAAGTCAGCCAAGTTTATTTTAGATAGACGCTGCAGACCATCAGTCGCCAAAAAGGACGCCGAAATAGGCTCGCATACACCGTCAAGCGATCGAATAATACCGTCTTTGTCCAGTATGGCCGCCGTTTCATGGCCTTGAGCACCAACATTTAAGAGTTTCATAATTACAGACCGTTACGTTAATTGTTGAAAAAGTATTTTTCTTTACTATAAACCAGCCCTACTATTAACTAAAAGCGTTTATGTTCACAGTTGCCCTTATTTGGAAACCCTCCATGAAGCCCCGCATCATCCTTGTCGCAAAAGTTTAAACCCATACAAATTTAAGTTATGTAGGCCTTATTAACGTTTAAATACGCTTATAATCACTTAAATGACACCACAACGATTTTCATTAATACTTATATTTTTTTACGCTTGCTCGTTCAGTGTCAGCGCATCACCTAAACCACAACGTATTGTTTCATTAAATTTGTGTGCCGACCAATTACTGATGAGCTTGTTACCGCCAGATCGACTGGTTGGTATTACCTCGTTAGCAGCAGACCCTGGGGCTTCTTTCTTGTACCAACGCGCCAATGATTTTAACCAGCACAATAATCGAATTGAAGAATTAATGGCGCTAGACCCCGACTTGGTTGTTGCCGGTGAATTTACCGCCCAACCGACTAATCAACTACTCGAACAACTGGGTTACAAGGTGGTCAAAATCGGCTTGCCTGTTACTATCGATGAGATTTTTGCGCAAATCAGTTTTTTAGGTGAGCAGCTGGGTGAACAAGAGCGTGCCGAGCAATTAATTACATCAATGGAGGCTACCCGCCAGCAGTTGATAAAGCATCGCCAGCAAAGGCCTTTGCGCGCTGTTGTTTATTATGCGAATGGTTATAGCGCTGGGCGACAGACCATTGTGAATGAAATTTTAGACCTCGCAGGGCTCAGTAATATTGCGGCAGAATTAGCGTTGGATTACGTCGCCCCTTTATCACTTGAATCGCTAATAGGGTCTAAACCAGATATCCTTATACTTGGCCAGCTAAAGGAGAATACCGACTCGTTGGCACACCAAGTATTACGACACGAAGCGATTCGTCGCTATGCCTCACTTAAACAGGTACAAAAAATCATGATTCCCGATCGCTACTGGAGCTGCGCAGGTCCTTCAAGCTTAACCGCTGCCGAGTATTTACAACATAATTTAACCGCTGTTTCGCACTGATATGGATGCCTTAAAGTCTAACCGGCAAGAAACCGTTGTACGGGTTTTTCTTTTAAGTGCACTGATTATATTAAGTGCTTATTCACTTACCGTTGGCGATATTAATATAAATTTAATCAATAGTTTACAAGGTATAGTTAATTCAAATCCTACTTTGGATTCTATTATTTTTGAAGAGATACGCTTACCGCGCACCCTATTAGCGCTATTAATAGGCGCGTCTCTGGGGCTGTCCGGTGCCGCACTACAAGGGATGGTTCGCAACCCATTAGCCGAACCAGGCATTATTGGTGTATCAAGCAGTGCTGCTTTGGGCGCGGTGGTTGTTTTCTATTTTGGTTTAGCCTCGGCTTTCCCCATGGCCTTACCCATTGGCGGGATTATTGGGGCTCTATTGGCCGTTGTTTTTCTATACCTACTCAGTGGGAAAAACAGCAGCATGCTCACCTTAATTTTAGCCGGTGTGGCGATTAGCAGCTTAGCCGCCGCTTTAACCGCATTGGCGCTGAATCTATCACCCAACCCTTACGCCTCGTTAGAAATCTTTTTTTGGTTAATGGGCTCCTTGGCTGATAGAAGCTTTACCCATGTTTGGTTGATTTTACCGCCTACGCTCTTAGGCTGGTGGCTAATGTTAAGCACACGGCGTGATTTAGATGCGCTGTCACTCGGTGAAGAGACAGCTCAATCACTCGGTATACAACTACAGTCATTAAATAAACGGGTTATCTTAGGCGTCGCTTTAGCGGTTGGCTCAGCCGTTTCAGTTAGCGGAGGTATTGGTTTTATTGGTTTAGTTATCCCGCACTTAATACGGCCTTGGGTGGGCTTTCAGCCGGGCCGCTTATTGCTTACTAGCGCATTAGGCGGTGCAGCTTTATTGCTGGCAGCCGACATTGCTGTACGGCTTTTACCGACTCAGCAAGAACTTAAAATTGGTGTATTAACGGCTTTACTCGGTGCGCCATTCTTTTTGCATTTAATTTTAAAATCAAAAAGGCAATGGACAACATGAGCTTACGCGCTGCTAACATCACCGTTCAACTGTCAGAAAAAACCATTCTGAGCGGTATTAATGTTGACTTTAAAGCTGGCCAATTGACCGGCTTAGTTGGCCCTAATGGGGCGGGTAAATCCACCCTGCTTCGTGCCCTAGCTGGACTACAAACTGTTTCCTCAGGCCAGGTATTATTTGGCGAACAGTCTATCCAAGACATGGCGCCATTAAACAAAGCAAAAAAAATCGCCTATTTACCCCAAACCCATGAATGCCATTGGCCGTTGCCTGTCGAGCGCGTCGTATTATTGGGTCGACACCCGCATAACGATGGGCACCATGTGAGTGATGAAAGCCTACAAGCGGTTAAAGAAGCCATCGCTGAGGCCGATATAGGCCACCTAGTAGGGCGCCCCGTAAACGAGCTGTCCGGCGGTGAGCGCGCACGAGTGATGCTGGCACGCGCCTTAGCCACTCAAAGTGATATTTTATTAGCCGACGAACCCATCGTATCATTGGATCCGCGGCATCAAATCGATGTAATGGCCTTGCTGCAATCACTAGCGCGTAAAGGCAAAACCGTCATCGTCGTATTGCATGAACTGCATTTGGCGATGCGCTATTGTCAGCAGCTTGTTTTACTTGAGAGCGGGAAAAATGTGACCGAGGGCTCGCCCATTGATGTATTAACTGCAAAAAACCTACGCGACGTCTACGGTACAGATGCAATATTTGGCTCCCATCACGGCACGTCTTGGGTATTACCTTGGTAGCATAAAAAAGGAGGAACAATCGTTCCTCCCCTTAGGCTTTTATAATGTTTTTTATAATTAGTTAGCAGGCTGGTAACTGACTGAAAAAAAGATATTAGTGCCGTCAGTATTATAGCCAGAGACAGTTTCATACTCCTCGTTAAATAAGTTAGAAACCTTCACTTGCGCTGTTAGGTCTTTGTTGATTTTGTAGGCACCGACCACATCAAACGTCGTATACCCCGCTAAATGCCTAGTATTTGCGGCATCATCAAAACGCCTGCCTGAGGTAAATACTTTACTGGCAAGGCTAAAATTACCAAACGCTTTACTTGCATTCAACGTAAACGTTTGCTCTGCCCGTCTTGGCAACACGTTACCATCGTTGACACCACCACTTGTATTTTCAGGGTCTATCCAAGAAAACTGACCATCAACATTAATACCGGCAAGTTTAGTAGCCGCTTGAAGTTCAATACCTTTTATAAGAGCCTGAGATATATTTTGAGGAACCCAAGAACCATCCAATTCGATCAAATCTTTAATTTTTGTTCGATAGGCATTTGCAGACCAAGTAATATCGGCGTGTTTTCCCACTAAACCCAATTCAAAAGATTTGGAACGTTCGGGGTCAAGATTAGGGTTTGCACCATACGGGTAGTAAAGATCAATAAGTGCCGGCGCAACAAAAGCCGTACCGAAGGACGCACTTAAGCGTAACTTTTCTGATAGCGCTGTTCCCCATGCCATATTACCCGTTAGATGACTGCCAAATTGTTCATCCTCTTCAGTTCTTAGCGCTAACTGGTAATTGTTTGACGCGTACTCACCCAATAATTGGGCAAAAACAGCATTACTATGACGTTGTGTCGTACTGAAACCGCTAGACTCCTCGATTTTATCATCTTCATAATCGTAACCAATCGTTAGCAAATGGCTATCGCTTAACTGAATATCATTTTGAATGCTGAAATGATCTTGTTGGTTATCAGCAAAACTACTGGCAAAGGCTCCCTTGTTATCAGACTCAATCCTACCTTGACTCAACGTGGCCTTAATACGCCATACATCGGTCACATCTATACTTACGTTGGTGCCAAACGTATGTTGTAAAAAATCAGTGGTATTAAAATAACCATCGTATTCACTTTCGCCTTCGCTATATAAGCTAAAAAGCTCTACTTCATAAGTATTGGCAAAACGATGCCCTATTCTTATAGAAGTATTGGCATTTCTATATGCGTCTTTATCTGGTTCAGTAGCAAAACAGCCAATAAATAAAGTACCACTACGCCCATCACAGGTGTTGAAGCCATTTGTTTCAGTATAACCACCACTTAAGTTATACCAAGACGTCGAATCGCCACCTGAAACGCCAAAGGCTGTTTCTTTCGTATCATGCGTACCAAAGCCAACAGATAAAAACGGTGTGACTTCACCTGCTCCTTTTTTGGTAAAAATCTGAATTGTTCCGCCAATAGAGCCTGAGCCATATAAGCCTGATTGCGGGCCACGGACTAATTCGATACGTTCAACCTGATTAAGTGGAATATGCTCCAGTTGAGGCGCACCAAATGCATTGGTCGCCAACTTAGCGCCATTCAAAAGAACTTGGGTATGGTTAGACTCCGTTCCTCTTAAAAAAATCGCCGTTTGTTTGCCCAGACCGCCTGAGTTAGCAATTGTCACTCCGGATAGGCTACCAATGGCTTCCGCTAGCGTTTTATATTGGTACTTATCTATATCTTCTTTCGTGACAACAGATACTGACGGCAATGTTGCATCTGCTGTTTGTGCCGTACGAGTTGCGGTTACAACCATTGCATCATCTTCAGCCACAGCGATTGATTGCGTTAAGGATAGCGCAGCGGTAATACCCGCGGCTAATAAGGTTTTATTCATGAGGTTTCCTCGTTATAAGGCGCAGCCCCGCGCCAATTAAAATGACGCCACGAGAAGAAGTATGATGAGGTTGAAATAGAAACGTAATTATCAACGCCAGCAAAGTTGCCCACCCGCAACGTACCGTTGTGCTAATGGCAGGTCTCCGGGCTCATAAGTGATTAATGTTGGTTAATCGATGTATCGCCTTCCCATGTTTTGACACAGTGGCTGTTGATACACTTTACTTATATACCGTTGCGGGGGCAGCGTCGGGATCAGTTTGTCAAAAGCAAACCTAACCGACTTCCCATTTCATTGAGTCAGTGACCTAAAAGCCATGTCTTGTCTTAAACCGACGTTTTAAAGGCCTAATTAATACAAAGTCAAACTCAAAACCGAAAGCGTGCGTATTATCGTTGTTTTATATAAAGCTAGTCAAGCGAGTAAAATCAATTGATAATGTTAAAAAAAATTAATCATGAATACGCAAATTATTAAAGTTTTACTCGTAGATGTTACCAACAATGCAAAACTGAGCCACCCCAACGGTTGAAAAGTGAGCCATAAGACTCACACTGGTGCTTTTCATAATGAGGAGCATCATGATTTCAATAGAGGAACTCATGACCATTAAAATATTACACCAACAAGGCCATTCAAAACGCGCTATTGCGAAGCAACTCGGCATGTCCCGTAACACCGTTAACAAACATTTATCTCAGGATGTTGATGAGCCAAGTTATCAATCAAGACCTAATGTAGGCCATAAGCTTGATCCTTATAAAGCCTATATTAAGGAACGTATTGAATCGGCTTTGCCGATTCATTTAAGTGCTGTTGTTATGATGCGCGAGATTAAAGAACACGGTTACGATGGCGGCATCACCCGGCTACGTGAGCACTTGGTTGAGTTGCGCGGTAGCGCAGTGACGCCTGAGGTTATTCGCTTTGAAACCGAACCAGGTAAACAGATGCAAGTTGACTGGGGACAAATGCGCGGTGGTAAAAAGCCCATTCATGCGTTTGTGGCGGTGCTCGGCTTTAGCCGCGCTCTGTTTGTGCATTACACCGATAACATGCGCTATGAGACGTTAGAGCATTGCCATCGCTTAGCCTTTGAGTATTTTCAAGGTATTCCGACGGATGTCTGGTACGACAATATGAAAACAGTGGTTCTAGAGCGCAATGCCTATGGTGTTGGTCAGCATCGTTTTCATGCCGGATTTTATCAGTTTGCTAAAGAGTTGGGCTTTATCCCAAAATTGTGTAAACCGTATCGGCCCCAAACCAAGGGTAAGGTTGAACGCATGGTGCGTTATGTGCGTGATAGTTTTTATGCGCCTTTGTCGACTAAACTGGCATCATCGGGTTTAAAGATGGACGTTGATACCGCTAATATTAAAGGCATCCAATGGTTGAATGATATTGCTAATGTTCGCGTTCATGACACCACTAAAGAACAGCCTGCGGCGCGCTTAATAGAAGAACGTAAGGTACTGCAACCCTTGCCGTATTCGCCAATCAAAGAGATTAGCATGAAGCAAACCGGTACGGTCATTGTGCCGCTCAACTTTGACGACCAACCCATACACCACGACTTGAGCATCTACAATGATTATTGTCAGGTGGCAAGCTGATGATACAGGAACGATTAAACACCTTAACCGATGCTTTAAAGCTCCAAGGTATGGGGCTTCATGCGCATGATTTGGCGCAGCAAGCCGCTAAAGAAGAGTGGGACTACCTGACCTTCTTTGAGAAGCTGATGACGTCAGAAATCAACGAGCGTCACACACGTAAACAAAAGATGTTTACCCGCATGGCCGGCTTCCCCTCGATCAAAACCTTAGATGACTTTGATTTTGAGTTCGCTGCCGGTGTGCCTAAAAATCAGGTGCAACAGCTCGCTAGCTTATCGTTTATAGAGCGTGCAGAGAATGTTGTACTACTGGGGCCATCCGGTGTAGGTAAAACGCATATTGCAACGGCACTGGGCTATAAAGCCGCACAAGCTGGGCTAAAAACACGCTTTATCAGTGCGTCAGATTTAATCTTGCAATTATCAACCGCGCAGCGGCAAGGTAAATATAAGTCCATGATGCAACGTAGCGTATTAGCACCAAAATTACTCATTATTGATGAAATAGGCTATCTGCCTTTTGATATTAGTGAGTCTAAACTACTGTTTGATGTGATTGCTAAACGCTATGAAAAAGGCTCCATCATACTCACCAGTAATCTACCGTTTGGCCAATGGGGTCAAACCTTTGCTAATGACACCGCATTAACATCTGCATTGCTAGATCGCATCTTGCATCACTCACATATCATTCAAATTAAAGGAGATAGTTATCGCTTAAAAGAAAAGAAACAGGCGGGCTTAATCAGCCCGATAAAATAAAACACAGTGGCTCACTTTTCAGTTGATGGAGTGGCTCAGTTTTCGGGCGTTGTTGACAGTAGACGACCATGAACTCGTTCGTAGTGGTATCAAGTATCTATTAGATGCGGACCCCAACATCGAGGTAATCGCCGTCGCCTCGTCTGGCGAAGAAGCGATTGAGCTGGTCAAAAAACTCACCCCTGATGTCATACTCATGGATTTAAACATGCCTGGTATGGGTGGTTCAGAGGCTATCAAACGCATTTTGAGGCACACCCCGTCCGCAAAAATTATTGCGTTAAGCGTTTACGACGATGGCCCCGTACCACACCAAGCACTTAAAGCCGGTGCGCGTGGCTATATCAACAAGGGCTGCCCCGTTGATGAGATGATCAAGGCCATCATGGCTGTCTACAAGGGTAAAAACTACCTATCCAATGACGTAGCGACCAATCTAATTTTTAGCGCACAAGAGCCAGAAAAAAACGCCTTTAGTCAATTAAGTGCGCGGGAATTACAAATCACAATTAAAATTGTTGATGGCCACAAAATTGCCGATATCGCTGAAGCCTTATCAATTAGCCCTAAAACAGTTAATACCCATCGTTACCGAGTACATGAAAAATTAGGCATCGATAACGATATTGAACTTGTCCGCCTCGCCGTTGATCACGGATTATTAGGAAATTTATAATTTTTTGGAATTTGCGCTCGTCTTCGACCCAATCATAGGGTAAAATTCGCGCTCACATGAAGTAGCCCAACTTGAATGCCTGGGTGGTGAAATTGGTAGACACAAGGGACTTAAAATCCCTCGACTTAACGGTCGTGCCGGTTCGATTCCGGCCCCAGGCACCATTGGATAACAAAGACTTAGCCCGTTTCGGACTAGGTCTTTTTTATTGCCTTATTTTAGCGGGTCAATGTCGGGTCAATGCGCGTTTACTATCTGAAGATAAACTTTAGTCCGTTGCACTTGTAAACCACAAGATCACCACATTCCTATCGTTGTGATTTGCGGATAAACCCTAGTCGGTTACACTTGCTAATTTCGGGAATCGTCCACCCTTTAAGTTGTGATTTGCGGATAAACCTTAGTCGGTTACACTGGTGGTGGATAACTGGACAGGTGCTAGTAGGTTGTGATTTGCGGATAAACCTTAGTCGGTTACACTAACGCGGCGTAAGCATTGGCTTATATCGTTGTTGTGATTTGCGGATAAACCTTAGTCGGTTACACTATTTCGCAGATAAGCGTATGTTTTTGAGATAAAAACACCCCATTCAGCTTTAAAAAAATTGAAGCTGAATGGGTGCTGTTTCGATTGGTTTGCGCTTGTTTCCATAAAAAACATCAATTTTTCCAAATTGCTTATCAGTAATTTTGATTATCCGAACTTCCCCATCATCTGGCAGTTGCGCCTTTACTCGCATTGCATGCACATGGGCATTCTCATCACTACTACTGTGCCGCATGTAAACCGAATACTGCATCATTGTAAACCCATCGTCCAATAGCGATTTTCTAAAGCGCGTGTATTCTTTTCTTGATGCTTTGGTATCCGTTGGTAGGTCAAACAAAACTATAATCCACATCGTTTGCAAACCACCAAAGCTCATACAGGAACCTCGCTCCGCCTCTGTGGATAGATAATCTTTTTATCCTGCTTAAGATAACAGCGCTTTAGGCTTGCCATCAAATAGTGCATTGAGACCATGAGCGCCATTTTCTTATTTTCATAAGAAACTGTCATGCTTAACATGCCTAATAAATGTTGCTTTGTTTGTTGGTTCACTTCTAACTGATTTTGCTGCGCTAATTGATAGACCATCAAGTCAACCCACGGTCTAAATGGCTCTATCAAATCATCTGCCAAACACAGTGCGTTATATTGGTTCTTATGGAATAACCCTAACGTTGGGTGCAAGCCTGCACCACAAATACTTCTAGCAACGGTTGCTCTAATAATTGAATAGCCGTAATTTAAAAGACTATTAATGCCCTCCATATCAACATTACGCCTAAACCCTTCTCCGAATAATATTGACCAATACAATTTTGCTGCAATTGCTTCACAATTACTGCTATCACCAGACTTAACTTGTGACGCTAATCTATCTATACGCACGCTATCTTTACCTAAAAGTGCTAACGTTTTAGCTTGTTCCGTGATTTTTTTCTGAACAATTTGTTGCCATAAGCGTTTACGCATAGGCTCTGTTACAGCGGTTTGTTCTTTTAAGATTTTATTATGAAGGGTATGGCTTTCTGCTATCGGCAAAATAACGGAATACGGTAAGTGTTTCTCATCACAAAAAATGATAACCACCTTGTTTTTTTGACAATAAATTATCACTTGTTGAGTTAACACAATAGCGGGGTGTTGCAATATCAATACACCCAAATCCTCTATAGGTATTTGCCCTACTGTCTCACCTTGTTTATCTACCAATAACTGCTGGTTTTTTAAATGAAGGTAAGCCTGATCACTGATATCAATTATTCGCTTTATCATCACTAATAACTCCAATGGCATTAACTTTATGTAGCTTAAGCATTTGGTCTGTCATTAATTTATGAATCGGTAATTGCACTTCTTCACTCTTGTCACTTAACACTGAAGTAGTACACAATCGCAGTACTAGGTAGCCTTGCTCCTTCATGAATTTTTGAACACGATAAAAGATTCTTTCACCGCTATTAGCCAAAACACTAACTGAATCATTAATATGCAGTGCCATTACAAACTGCCAATCATCCCCATGCGTTGTTTGAACCAAGGGTTGCTTTCGCCCTTCTGGGTTTAACTTACTCTGTATACCTTTAGCTCGGTGACTAACTTGCATCATGGTGACAAATTCACCTTTATACTTGCCTGTTTGCTTATTCTGTAAAATTTCAACATGGTGCATATTGCCATAGGACATGTATTTAAAGACATTACCCGCTTTGTCTTTAATACCTACTTTATTTTGTTCTAGTTTTTTCAGGGTGGTTTTTGATTGCAACACACGTACGCGCTTAATGGGTGTTTTACCATCTTTATGTAAAACGGTTTTTCCATCAGCAAAGGCTTTTTTGGGATCATTTTCGTGTTTTTCTAAATGCGATAGAACAATATCCTGCACTACCGAATCAACAATACTGGCGGCATTTTTTACAGTAAAATCAGGTGATAAGTTTTTACGATAAACCAAGCCACCGTGGCGCTCGATATAACCTGCCCCCGTTTCTTCATGTAACGCCCCTGATAACTTACGTTGGGTGGCGTGTGAAACTATCGTATGTTTAAGCCGTTCTTGTAACTCTTCACGAAGATTTGAATACGGCACAGGTATATTCAGCTTGTTACGTTGGATTTGTGAGACAGCTTTTTTGTATAAACCACGTGATGTCGCCGCGATAACTACCGCATCAATCGCATGGTGGCGGTGATCCGTACGTTCTTTTTTGTTTGTCTCGCCTAACAGGTCGTTTAGCCCCCATTGATGACGAATTTGTGAAACAACAAAGCCTTTAGTTACCGATACATCGCATCCTAGCTGCTTTACATATTCCTGAGCGAGCTTAGCGATATAACGCGTATCGTTTAATTGTGATGAAATAAAGTCGCGCTTTTGTAAATCTTCTTCCGTTTGATAAAACCTATTTACCTTAGACTCTAACCCTTTCCATTTACCAATGGCTTGAGTCATTTGATTCCACTTTTCTGCGTTACCTCGCCACGCATCGATTGGTGTTCTATCTCCTTTAATACGATTTTCCGCCGTATAGCATAAAACCTTATTCATATAAGAGTCATCTAGTGATTTCTTAAAGGGCAAGATATGGTCAATCTCAACTTCTGCAGTAAATACGGCATTAAGCGGAATCGTTTTATTACTATAGGCGCAACGGTGACTTTGCTCTTCCCATAGGCGATATTTTATTTTGTCATCACGGCTTGGATAACGCCCTAGCTTTAAACCTTTATAAGCGTCTACCGCAACTTCATTGGCTTTTTTATTTTGGCCCTGCCGTTTTTCATTTTCCTTATACCGCTTAGTGTTCATTTCTAAATCACGTGCCATTTCAATACGAATAGCGTTTGGCTTACCGTATTGTTTAATAACCGCATTAACAACACGTTTCAGCTCATACATCCCTTTATTTACTATTGGGTTACTTGTGGTATCTGGAGCGCACAATGTATCGTGTGGTTCTATTTTTACTATTTCGTAGTCATATCCCGCTTTAACTCTAGCTTCAGAATATAGATAGCCTTGTTCGAGGTACGGTAGTAGTTTATTAATCGCTTTTAATGAATGGTTACTATGTCCCGGTTCAAACTCAAGCAGGCATAACTTAACCGCCTCGCTAGCGCTCAAAGTCCAATGGTTTAATAGCCGGGTTTTTAATGCTGATTTTTTCTTAATGGTAAGTAAATCTTCAACTAGAGCGTGTTGATCTTGATCTGAATAGTGATCCCATCGTTCCCCAAGCACTCCCCTTATTTCGCATGCTGTAATGTTACCTTTGAGATTTTTCGTCTCTAAGTTAATCTTTGTTAACTTATCTAAACCTAATTCTTTTTTTAGCGCCGCGACGGTAATCTTTAAGTTTTTTTCAAAGTACTCTACGAGCTTTTGTTTGTCTGATTTACTAATAGAAAGCCATTGTTCTGAATGCCTCTCGAAATACTGTAAATTGTTTATATCTTGTAAGTAACGATAGCGTTGCACTTCAATCCGTGCCATCGGTGCTCTGTTCTTTTCAAGCTCTAACGAACACTTTCCAACCCTATCTTTTTTAAGTTTTAACGGCCGTTGGTAAAAAATAATTTGCTTGATACCTTTATTATCGGTCATAAAGTCATCGGGCAAATCAGGGAAGAATTGTTTTTGCTTTTCCCAAATTAAATTAAGTTCATCTTTATACATTGCCCTATCTGTACGAAGATGACCACCGTCGTGACTACGATTACGTTTACATATTCCGTGTTCTAACTTATACAGGTATTCCCCTAATGTTCTTGAACCAGACGTTTCAATGGAATTTCTAAGCTCACTAATATCCGCTTTAAACGCACCTTCTTCCTTGTCTAGTGAGGGCTTGTCATCAAGTTGATTTAGATAAGAAAGCGTATCTGGGTCATCTATCAAATCACCGGCCACTTGTTTTTTTGTACTTAAAAAACCTCGACGCGCAGCAAAGTGCAGTAATATTCGCCCAAATTCATGTCTAGTGAGCTGCTCATCTAAGGCTTTTGCTCTTAAGTAATAAGGATCACCTAAGCTATTCAGGATAAGTTCTGGCTGGAAGTTCCTTTGCAATTCATTTGATAGTAAATCTAATGAAACAAGGTAGTTAAGCATGCGCTGCTTACGTCTTGCTCTACGCTGTACAACCCGACGACCAAGCCGCATGTCTCGTCGCTTTTGATTTTTTGGCGTTGGCACTTTTTCTTCAACGGCCTTAGTAAAGATGCGGCTACCAATATCGATAATACTTGATACTTGACCCTCAACTTCTTCAAGCAATGCCCACCCTAGCGAATTACTCCCTAGGTCCAATCCTAATATTTTCTTGCCCATGTCACCTCCTTGTGTATACTAACAACCATAGTGTAACCGACTAAGGTCTATCGATTTGCTTTTCATACCAATGAAATTCATTTTTCGTAGGCAACGCTTCTAAGCGACCAAAGCCCTCCCAGCGGGGGCTTTTTAATGCCTACAGATTCAACCCTCTTTGCCCCGGCAACCATTTATCAACAACCAATTGAATACGCCCAATTCCTAGGTTTTTAACCCACCTTGCACTGGCATCGATAGTCGCCCATGTTTTTATTGCGCCTTTAAGCGTGGTAACGGTTGTCGCACCGCCTTGGGTGACTATATCAACGTGTATGGTTGCGCCATCGGCTACCATTTGTACTTTTTTAACCGCGCCTGCCTCGACTAAGGCCCTTATTGTTTTTTCATTCATTCTCTTTAAACAACCCCTGCTGTTCGTGAACGGTGATGCTTTCTTTTGCACAGTGCTGGCGAATTAACATTTCAATCATATTGGCGACACTACGGTGCTCTCGATTAGCAGCCTCTTTAACCGCTTCTTTTATGGCAGGGTCAACACGTAGGTTGAGTGTGGTTGTTTTCTTGGGTGACATATTAATATGCTATATTATTTGTTACACAATGTAACGCATAAATAGTTACATTAATTATTATGATGACTCACCCGTGTTGCTAAATTGGTTATTGACATAAACAAAGGAGCGTTATTAATGAATATAAGTGCGGAATTACAAAGTTGGTTAGATACTAGAGAAAACCTCTTAAGGTTTAAAAAGAAACTTTACGATGACGGTGGTCATGTCATGCTTAGAACCTCAGCGTACAGCCCAGAAGAATTAGATGAGCCTTTACGTTCTGAAGCAATGGCATATTTTGAATTTAAGCAAATGACAAGCTAGCAGTATAAAAGCCCTTATTCGTTTAATTCTTTAGCCCTTCACATGCGCGTACTTGTCGAATAACCCTTCCTGAGAATCACCGATTACTAAACAAGTGAGGTTTCATCAACTCTTCGTGGGCCTTGTTTACGCCAATCTTTTTTAAAATCATTTTGAGCCGGATGCTTTTTACCCTTTGCTGTTCTCGGCTCAGTGGACAAACCACCATGCAATTTGCACCGGCCACTTAAATAAATCGCTTTTATCTTGCAAGGCTGACCAGCCGATTTTGTCTTAGCTCCTTAACGTATGAAACAAAAAAGCCTTAACACTTTTTAGGCATCAAGGCTTTTTTAACAAGGTTTATCTTACGTATTGTCGTTAAAAAACAATCTCCGTACGTACACCGACCACCGTTACGTCGCTGATTGATGGGTCCATACTGGGGTTTTTAATCCACTGCAGGTCCGGTTGAATAGCCAACCACGGGAATACTTGCATACGGTACGATAGTTCAATCGCCGTTTCGCGATCATCCACCCTATTTCCTTCGCTGATTTGCCATTGTTTGTATTTAGATCCGTTGCTTGCTATTGCAATGGCAATACCAAACTGGTCTTCATCACGACCCGGCAATAGTCCGGTATAAACGATACCCGAACCAAAATAGCTGTCAATTTGGTTCACGTCATCATTCGCGATGCCGTAACGCACAAAAGCTGTTGCGCCTTGTTCAGACAGATCTGACTCACGAAAAAACTCATATTCAGCCAGTGCATATATACCTTGGTTATTATTACGCCTGATTGGATTATCGTTACTATCTATATCCATTAAGTCGTCAAATTTTTCAGAGTAATACCATGCGCCCAAGGCCCATTTAGCATAACGATCGGCTGCACCCTCTCCTCCTTGTGTATAGCCTAGTTCAAGTGCATAGAGGGCGCCCTCATTATCGCCAAGTTGAATTTGCGTCCCATTATCGTTACCTAAGTCGCCTGGCACACCGTCTAAAATGGCCGCTTGTATATAATAGTTTGTATCAAACGTATAAGCTAAACGCAGTGCTAGCGATGTGGTCGGGAAAATTGAGGGCCCATTTTGACCAGACTGGGAGTAATCAGGGCCTATACCATACACCGTCTGGTTTTAGCATAAACTCATCCGAACCACCCGTTAAGTTAATGTCCGTATCAATCAATAAGCCATCGTCTGACAAGCCAAACACAGCGACCTTATTGTCCAGTACTAAGCCATCTATATCATTAATTAACATTAACGAACGCTGAAGGCGTTCGTTCAAGGGTAGCGGTTGTTGCAAGGTTTGCGAAATTTTTTCACGTAAAAGCGCATACTCATGCAAGACTAGTTTTTCTGCTTCAAATTCCTTTATCTGAGTCACGTCCGTTCGCACGGCAATATAGCGCTGCACCTTACCCGACTCGTCAATTTGCGGGGTGATGGTAGATTGTACCCAATAGTACGAACCATCTTTCGCCATGTTCTTTATCTGCCCTTGCCAAACATTTCCTTCGCTAATCTCACGCCACATATGTTCAAAAAAAACATTGGAATGATAATCAGATTTAATAAGCCGATGATTTTTACCCAATAACTCGTCACGTGAGTACTGACTGATTTTACAAAACTGATCGTTGACATAAATAATGTTCCCGTCAGCGTCTGTTGCGCTAACGATCGCGTGCATATCGATGAAGTATTGTTGAAAATCACTTTCTTTGATTAACGCATGATGCGCTTTTTCATGTTTTTTCTGCTCAGTAATATCTTTAATAAACCCGATAAGCTCTCGTTGGCCAGCTAAGTTAATGACTTCAACTTTAAGCGCGATATCAATAACCTCCCCTTTTTTATTGAACGCTTTTAGTTCTGTTATTTCCCCCGAATGTGGCCATTCACCTGTCTTTGAAAAAGTCTTTAAATCGATTAGGTGTTGCTCATGAGAAGCTTCAGGCAGGATTAATTCATGTACCAACTGACCCAATGCAATTTGCCTACTCCAACCAAATATTTGTTCAGCTTGACCCCGCCAATCTAAGATTCTTCCGTCTGGCCCGATTTGAATTAAGCCATCTGGTGTCTTTTCAATAAACAATAACAATCTGGCCTTGCCTTCATTAGAGAGTTTGTCTAATTCTGTGATTTCTTGCCTGTAACGAGAAACAATGGGTAACAGTATAGAAATAATTAGTATTAATAAAATCCCCAAACCAACGATATAAGCAAGCTGGTTATGGGCTAAACCCATGGTTTCTTTAGGTGTCTCTAACGCAATAAAGTCGGTAGCCATCATCGCGGTGTAGTGCATACTGGCTATCGCGCTGCCCATCAAAACGGAGCTGGTTATTTTTTTTGTATTCAGCAATTGATAATTGATTTCAATTGACGCTAGCAACTGAACTTTTAACGCAGCAACAGCAAAAAAAACAGCCAAGAAAATTGAAAAATAAAACAAGACCATATCATGGTGCATATTAGCATCTAAACGCATGGCCATCATGCCGATATGGTGCATAGCACCCACACCAGAACCTAGCAATAAGCCGGCTATCATTATGCTGTATAGGTTTGGCTGTTTGTGCCTCATTAACCAAAAAACCGAGCCGCTGGCTAACATCGCGGGTAAGATTGAAATAAGTGTGATGGTTAAGTCATAACTAACAGAAATAGGTAAGCGTAAAGCTAACATGGCCAAAAAGTGCATCGACCAAACACTCATCCCCATGGTGAGACAGCCGAAAACAAGCTAGGTTATTTTTAATCTATGTGAGTTGCTACTTAGGGATCGTTCCGTATTGTTGAACGCACTAAACGCACCTAGAATAGGTATTAGCAATGACCATACAACAAACCAGGGCTCGTAAGTTTTATTAAGAAACAGTATGTCAACTTCGTTCACAACAACCCCGTCCAAGCACCCTATTAATAGAAGGTTTATTTAACTCTGACGCTGCGTAGCCAGTTAAAGTAATAATAGCTGAGTTTTAATTTATTGTTAGAGCGTGGGGGAAGTTAATCGTTTAGTTGCGTGGGCAGCCTGACCGGCTGTCTTAAATAGTTAGGACTTTTCATTGATGGCGAGCAACTCAACGTCAAAGATAAGTGTGGATCCGGGTTTTATCGATCCCGCAGATCGTTTGCCATACGCTAAATGACTAGGGATAAAAAACCGCGTTTTTTCACCAACCACCATCAGTTGCACACCTTCAGTCCAACCAGGGATGACTTGATTTAAGGCAAATGTTATTGGTTCGCCACGCTGTACTGAACTGTCAAAAATCGATCCATCCAACAAAGTGCCATGATAGTGCACCCTAACCTTATCTCTTGCGACGGGTTTTAGCGTGCCCGACCCTTCATTAAGTACCAGGTACTGTAAGCCAGAGGCGGTTGTTATAACCCCTTCTTTGGAGCCGTTGGCCAATAAAAATTGCTGGCCTTTTTTTATATTTTCTTCAGCTGCTTTGCTTGACCCTGCGTTAGAAAAATATTGAACAACATAAAAAACAAGAGCAATAACAAGGAGGATAATGATAATTTTCATTAACGGCAGCCTACTCAATCACTTTGAGTTTTGACAGCACTTTATTAACCCCTTTGACCGACGCTGATAATTGCACTGCTCTGTTTAATTGACTTGATGTTTTGACGTGCCCGTGTAAGGTCACTACACCGCGATAAGTATCAACATTAATATCAAAGGCATCTATTTGCTTGTCTTTAATTAAGGTCGTTTTAACGCTGGCGGTAATCGATAAATCCTGTGAAATAACACCAAAAGGCCGTTCATCGGTGCCTACGGCATAACCACCTGCCCCAGCACCCCCAACTAATAAGGTTGTACAAGCGCTTAACAAAACGGTACTTAAAATCAATATAAGGGTCAGTGTTTGTTTCATCTAAATTATTCCATCCTATTCATTTTATATTTGATGCATATTAACCCAAATAAGGTTACTTTGGATTTTTGCTCTCTTTATTTAATTGTCGCAATTGCTGAAGCTTAGCCGAAATTTTAATCTCCAAGCCCCGTTCCACTGGCTGATAATATTGCTGCCCTTGCAAGGCTTCAGGTAAATACATTTCTCCAGCTGAAAAGCCGTTAGCTTCGTCATGTGCGTAACGATAACCCTGGCTATAACCTTGCTCTTTCATTAATTTTGTCGGTGCATTACGAAGGTGCAGTGGCACCTCAAGACTACCGGTGTTTTTAATGACCGCACCGACGGTATTAAACGCTTTATAGACAGCATTGCTTTTAGCCGCACAGGCTAAATAAACTACTGCTTGCGCCAATGCTAATTCACCCTCGGGGCTACCGAGCTTTTTTTGAACCTGCCATGCATTTAACGCGATCTCGAGCGCCCTAGGGTCAGCGTTTCCAATGTCCTCTGAAGCGATTCTAAGGATGCGACGAGCCAAGTATAACGGATCACAGCCGCCATTAAGCATACGCCTTAACCAGTAAATAGACGCATCAGGGTCGCTGCCGCGAACGGATTTATGTAAAGCTGAAATTTGATTGTAAAAATCATCCCCGTGATTATCAAATCGTCGCAGCCCGTCGCGTATCACTTCTTCAATAACTGCTGATGTTATTATCGTCTGATTAGAAACATCGCAGAGCTTGATACTAAGTTCTAAATAATTTAATAAACGCCTCGCATCACTGTCGGCTGAATTAATCAATAGTTGAGCCGCTTGGGGTTCAATAGATACTTTATCGTCTTTTGTTAATGCATTGTCTAAAATAGTCGCTAAATCACTTTTTTGCAGGGGCTTTAAGCAATAAACCCTAGCACGTGATAGCAAGGCATTGTTTAGCGCAAAAGATGGGTTCTCAGTGGTTGCACCAATAAAAGTAAAGGTACCGGCCTCTACATGCGGTAAAAAAGCATCTTGCTGTGATTTATTGAACCGGTGTACTTCATCAACAAACAAAATCGTTTTTTGTTGATTATTGGACCAGTTACTTTCAGCGGCTTCGACTACTTTACGAATATCTTTAACGCCTGATAACACCGCTGAAATGGCCACACATTGAGCACCTGCCTGTTGCGCAATAATACGTGCCAAGGTCGTTTTACCAACCCCGGGAGGGCCCCATAAAATTAACGAGTGCAGTAAGCCGCTCTGTATTGCTTCAAACAAGGGCTTACCAGTCGATAGAAGATGGCTTTGCCCAACAAAACCTTGTAGGGTTTGCGGCCTTAATCGATCAGCTAAAGGTTCTAACTGCTGCACTACTCAGCCAGTTCTTCAAACACATCGGCCCCGTCGGGTATAACAAAGGTAAATACTTCATCATCAATGGGGCTGTTAACTGCTACTGCGGTAAATAATAAACGCGTGGTCTGGCCAAAGCTGTCGCGCAAGATCATGCGGTTCAACACCCCATTATTAAAACCAATATCAATATAGTCAAAGCCACTGTTATCCGTAATAGGGGTTAACTTTATCCAGTCGATACCGTCTTTATCCGCTAATTTTGTTACCTTAAATAATTGTTCTAGATTCGTTGAGCCAAGAATAATTGATAACGGTGATGAATCTATCGTTTTCGAAGCGGCTTTAATACTAACTTGCTCCAAATCTTCATCATAAATCCATAAGGTATCGCCATTAGATACAATTTTTTGGATGTAAGGTGATTGATAGTTCCAGCGAAATTGATTCGGTTTTTTCACCCAAAATTCACCTTCAGACGACTGGGTTTGCTTGCCGTGTTCATTACTAATGATTTGCGTGAAATGGCCACTTAACTGAGTGTATTTATTTAGCTGGTTTTGCAAGTCTTGGGTATTATCACTGGCAAAAACAGGTACGCAAAATATGAGGAGTAGCGTTAAGCTGGTTCGATAAACATTCATGAACTATAACTCCGTAGGCGGTGGCGCGAGGACTTCACGCGAACCATTTGATTGTAAGGGGCCAACAACACCACAGCGCTCCATTTCTTCGATCATACGTGCCGCACGATTATAGCCGATCCGTAGTTGCCGCTGCACACCTGAGATAGAGGCGCGTCGTGTTTCCGTCACAATGCGTAATGCTTGGTCATATAACTCATCAGAATCTTCCGCGGAGCCGCCCGATGAGCCGTCAAATTCAGCTGGATCTGAAGCCGATAAAATAGCCTCGATATAGTTTGGCTTACCCTGTTTTTTCAATTGCTTAACCACTTTATGCACTTCATGGTCATCAACAAAGGCACCATGCACCCGTTGCGGCAGACCTGAACCCGGGGGTAGGTATAACATGTCGCCATTACCCAGTAATGACTCGGCACCCGATTGATCTAAAATAGTTCTTGAATCAATTTTAGACGATACTTGAAAGGCAATACGCGAGGGTATATTGGCCTTAATTAAACCCGTTAATACATCAACAGAAGGACGTTGCGTGGCTAGTATCAAGTGCAAGCCCGACGCGCGCGCTTTTTGTGCCAAGCGAGCAATCAGCTCTTCAACTTTTTTACCCACCACCATCATCATATCGGCTAGCTCATCGATAATAATAACAATTTGCGGTAACTCACTGAGCGTGCCAGGTTCATCTTCATCAATAAAAGCTGTTGGCTCCCACAGGGGATCAGCCAATGGACTACCCTCTTTAATGGCATCTCTAACCTTTTTGTTGTAACCGGTTAGATTTCTAACACCCAAAAGGGACATTAATTTATATCGCCTTTCCATTTCTGCTACCGACCAACGCAAGGCGTTAGCCGCTTCTTTCATATCCGTCACAACCGGCGTTAATAAATGCGGGATGCCCTCGTACACTGATAGCTCAAGCATTTTTGGGTCAATCATAATCATACGAACTTGTTCCGGTGTTGCCTTATATAACAAGCTAAGAATCATCGCATTAATCGCCACCGATTTACCTGAACCGGTCGTACCGGCTACTAATAAGTGCGGCATTTTTGCTAAGTCAGCCACGGTTGGCTGACCCGATATGTCTTTGCCTAAGACCAACGTCAAGGGTGAGTGGGATTTCTCATATGCTTGTGAGGATAGAATTTCACTCAGCCTAACAATTTCTCGGGACTCATTAGGTATTTCTAGTCCAATTACTGATTTGCCAGGAATCACCTCGACCACACGGACACTGTTGGTTGACATAGAACGTGCCAAGTCTTGCGCTAAACCACTAATACGGCTCGCTTTAATACCTGGCGCAGGTTGTATTTCGAATCGTGTGATAACCGGTCCTGGATGAACCGCCACTACGTCAACTTCAACACCAAAATCTTCTAATTTCAGCTCCACCAGCCTAGAAAGCGCTTCTAACGCAGCGGCGGAATAGCCTTCTACGTGTTCGGTCGCCTCATCTAATAATGATAACATCGGCAAACTACCGTCTGCATCATCAAACAGCGGCACTTGTCTTTCTTTATCTAAGCGCTCACTGGTTTTAATCTCTCTAATAATAGGTTCAATGCGCGCCTTCGGTTTGGCTAAGAACTTTTTCGACTGTTTTTCAAAGGTATCGCCACGCTTTTTCTTCGCTGCGTCTGACGCCTTACGTTCTCTACTGTCGTCAATATAATTTCTAAGTCCGATAAAGGCCTGCATGCTATAACGGCCAATCTTATCCATTAGGCCCAACCAAGATAAGCCGGTCGATAAGGTAATACCCACCAAAAAAGCGATTAATAAAATCAGAGTCGTCCCTTGAAAAGCAAACAGTTGACGTAAAGAATTACTCAGCTCCAAACCAATGATACCCCCTGGACTACCTGGTATCGTGAGCCATGTTTGATAATAATGCATATCCAAAAGAGCAGAGCCCGCTGTCAAAAAAACAAAGAAACTAGTCCAGCGAATGATTTGGTGCGCAGCCGTGTCGGATTGTGCAGTTCGTGCTTCCGTTAAAAACTTCCAGGCACTGCTCAGTAACATAAAAGGGAACGCAAACGCCATAAGCCCGATAATAGAAAGCATAAAATCAGCAATCCACGCACCAACGACACCTGTGATATTAGAAACCACTGGCCCTGTGCCACTGTGCGTCCAACCGGGGTCTTCAACGTTATAGCTAATCAGCGAACCAAGTAAAAAAACGCTAACCGCCAACAAGACAAGAAAGGCAGACTCCCTAAGTAACTTAATCACTTGCTGATGCGCTTCGGTGGTGGTTTCTGTATTATTTTTTTTATTCAATGTACTTCACGCTAATTCTAGAATATTTTCATAACGCTATGTTATTAAATATAATTAATCAAATATTAATAAGTAATTTACCGTCTTTTATATTAACAGCTTGTTGCATTATCTTATCATTCTCAAACCAATTGGTAAGTGTTAATCGATGAATATAATCCGGTAACACCAACGACAAAGCCTGACTCGCCGTTCTTGGGACAGCTCCTGGCATATTGGCAACACAAAAATGTATGACGCCTTCGCTTATATAGGTGGGGTTTTCATACGTGGTCGCCCGCGTCGTTTCTATACAACCGCCTTGATCAACTGAAATATCAACGGCCACAGAGCCTTTTCGCATCGATGCAATGTGCGCGCGGGTAATAAAATGCGGCGCTTGTTTCCCCGGTACTAATAAAGCAGCGACCAACAAATCGGTTGATGGTACACGTTCTAAGCATGTTGGCGCATCGCCAATCAGTTCTACCTTATTGTTTAAACGCTGCAAGGCGCGTAGAGCCATCGGTGATCGGTCAAACACCGCCACGTTAGCGCCCATATTACTTGCCAGTAAAGCTGCTTGCGTGCCCGCAGAGCCCGCACCTAAAACCAGTACTTGCGCATTATCAATATCAGCGTGTTCTGAAGGGGATACACCGCCCATCAAAACACCGGAACCACCGTGCTGTTGATGCAATAAGGTGGCGCCGGTTTGGACCGCTATTTTGCCCGCGATTTGACTCATCGGTCTAAGTAACGGCAGGCACTGATTCTCGCTGACCGATTCAAATGCAACCGCGGTTAAACCAATATCAGCCAACTGTTCAGCTAAACGACGATTAGCCGCAAGGTGTAAAAAACAAAACAACGTGTGCTTGGCGCTTAAATACCGCCACTCACTTTCTAGTGGCTCTTTTACTTTAACGATTAACTCGCAGCTGTCATAAAGTTGCCAGGCTGACTCGCATAATAAAACACCAGTTTGCAGATAGTCCTCATCAGAATAACCGCTCATAACGCCCGCACTGCGCTCGATATAAACTGTGTGACCCTTGGCAATTAATTGAATGCACGCGGTTGGCGACAAAGCCACACGTCCTTCAAACGGTTTGATTTCTTTAGCAATTCCAATATTCATGGGCTTAATACTTTACCTGATTCACTGTTATCTCCATACTACAACACTTTAAAAGTCGTCTACGATAAGTTTAATTTTAGGAGTCATGCATGAGCGAGAAGTCACACCACCGATTAATCATCTTAGGATCGGGACCTGCCGGTTACACAGCTGCTGTTTACGCCGCTAGAGCAAATCTAAAACCATTATTAATTACCGGAATAGAACAAGGTGGTCAGCTCATGACGACAACGGATGTGGATAATTGGCCCGGTGATATCGAGGGTTTACAAGGCCCCGCCTTAATGGAAAGAATGCGCTTACACGCCGAACGCTTTGATACTCAAATTCAATTTGACCATATTCACACCACCGAGCTACAACAACGCCCTTTTGTTTTAACTGGCGATGCGGGAACGTATACCTGCGACGCTCTAATTATTGCCACCGGCGCATCGGCACAATACCTAGGGCTTGAATCAGAAGAAGCCTTTAAGGGTAAAGGGGTTTCAGCTTGTGCAACTTGTGATGGTTTTTTCTATAAAAAACAGCGCGTTGCAGTAATTGGTGGTGGTAATACCGCAGTTGAAGAAGCACTCTATTTGTCAAATATAGCTGAGCACGTCACGGTAATACACCGCCGTGACTCATTCCGCTCTGAGAAAATATTGTCAGATAAGTTAATGAAGAAGGTCGCCGATGGTAATATTTCTGTTGAGTGGTTTAATCAACTTGACGAAGTATTAGGTGACAAAATGGGTGTTACCGGTATTCGCATCAAAAATACGCAAGATAACAGCACAAAAGAAATCGACCTTGAAGGCGTATTTATTGCGATTGGCCATTCGCCTAATACGCAAATATTTGATGGGCAACTCGACATGACGCATGGCTATTTAACGGTTGAAAGTGGCAATGGTGGCAATGCTACGCAAACCAGTGTTGCTGGTGTTTTTGCCGCAGGTGATGTGGCTGACTCTATCTACAGGCAAGCCATCACTTCAGCTGGCTCAGGCTGTATGGCTGCCTTAGATGCTGAACGTTACCTCGACGGTTTAGCAGAAGGCTAACGGCTAACGCAACACCGTTATGGTACCTTGGCTTGACCCAAATAATGATTTACAGCCGTTTCCTAACCCAGAAACTTCGCTAGACGAACCGAATGGTTTATTAGCGGCTGGCGGGTCTTTGCAGCCAGAGCGATTGCTTGCGGCCTACCGCCAAGGTATTTTTCCTTGGTTTGAAGATGATCAGCCTATTTTATGGTGGTCTCCAAACCCTAGGATGGTTATTACACCAAGCGATATCCATGTCTCCCGTAGTTTAAAAAAAGCTATTAATAAAGACACCTTTGATTGCAGCTTCGACACAGCTTTTTATAGGGTCATACACGCCTGCTCAACGACACGCGAACTTCAAGCGGGCACGTGGATAACCCCCTCTATGATACAAGCCTATCAGGCCTTGTTTGAACTGGGCCACGCGCACTCAGTAGAGGTATGGTTTGAAGATGAATTGGTAGGTGGTTTATATGGCGTCAGCATTGGGCGTGTTTTTTTCGGTGAGTCCATGTTTAGTCTACGTAGCAATGCATCAAAAATAGGCTTTGCCTTTTTATGTGAACAACTCAGCGACTGGGGCTACCAACTTATTGATTGCCAAGTACAGTCCCAACACTTACAGAGCTTGGGTGCATCGACAATCAGCCGACATGATTTTTTAATGAGGTTGAACCAATTTTGCCCGCAAACGGTTAGTGAACAGGCCTGGGGTCAATAAGTGGCTAAACAAGATAATTCAAGGCAACAATTACCCTTATATATTTCATCCCCCCAATCTTGCGATTACCTTGCTGACAAACAGTCGCAAAATATTTTTATTGCCCCAGACATCCCCGTCACACCTGACCTATACGGTCACTTGCTGGGTATTGGCTTTCGACGCAGCGGCAAACATGCTTATCGACCACACTGCCCTGCGTGTCGTGCATGCATCCCATGCCGGGTAGACAGCACACAATTTAAACCCTCGCGCAGCCAAAAACGTGTGCTGGCAAAAAATAATGACCTGAGTTTTAATGCCATAAGGAATGACTTTTCTGAACAGCATTTCCATTTATATCAGCGTTACCAAGCGGGTAAACACCCGGGCGGTACAATGGAGCACTTTAATGCCGACGAATATCAATCTTTTTTGTGTCAATCATTCGGCAATAGCCTGGTATATGAAACGCGTTTAAACGATCAATTACTGGCCGTATCCGTAACCGATGTATTCAGTAATGCCCTATCCGCGGTCTACACCTATTTTGACCCTGCTTATGCAAGCCGCAGTTTAGGTACCTACAGCGTATTAAAACAAATCGAGCTTGCCATGAACGCTGGCCAACAATTTGTTTATCTCGGTTATTACATTCAGGCGTCTAATAAAATGGCCTATAAAGCCAACTTCAGACCCCTTCAATTGCTGATTAATGGAGACTGGTGTAGTTTTAATAAAGGTGAAGAATTACCGATGCAAAACAGTTGTTTAGACGTACCGTTAAGTTTTTAAGTTAATTAACGGTTAAATTCGTCCAAATAGTGTAAAATCCCGCCGGATTGACTGACTTATCAGACAATTAGACACTTAATTTTAAAGGCACACATGGCAAAAGAAGATCAAATTGAAATGGAAGGCGTCGTTAAAGATACCTTGCCCAACACAATGTTTCGCGTTGAATTAGAAAACGGTCACCTCATTACTGCGCACATATCAGGAAAAATGCGCAAACATTATATTCGCATCCTTACTGGGGACAGAGTCAAGGTAGAAATGACGCCCTACGATTTATCTAAAGGCCGCATTACCTACCGCGTTAAATAATTTCGATTTACTTTTGTTCGATCAGTTTTTTACTGGTTTCGGTAATAAGAAAATCCAGTTTATTATCATTAACAAAAACCTTTACCGAGCCGCCGTTCGATAGTTTTCCAAATAACAATTCGTTAGCCAAGGGCTTTTTAATATGTTCTTGGACCGTGCGATCCATTGGTCGTGCACCCATTTTGGGGTCATAGCCTTTTTTCGCTAGCCATTTACGCGCTTCAGGCTCTAAGGTTATGGTGACGTTTTTATCGTGTAATTGCGCCTCTAACTCAAAGATAAATTTATCAACCACGAACGTGATCGTATCTTCCGTTAAGGACTTAAATTGCACCACCGCGTCTAACCTGTTTCTAAATTCCGGCGAAAACGCTTTTTCTATGACTTGCATACTGTCTGAAGCATGCTCTTGTTCCGTAAAACCAATTGATGCGCGACTACCTTCATAAGCGCCCGAATTGGTCGTCATAACCAACATAATGTTTCTAAAGTCTGCCTTTCTGCCGTTATTGTCCGTTAACGTGCCGTGATCCATGATTTGAAGTAGCAAATTAAAGATGTCGGGGTGCGCTTTTTCAATTTCATCCAGTAACAAAATCGCGTGTGGGTGTTTGGTTACTTCTTCGGTTAACAAACCACCTTGGTCATACCCTACATAACCTGGCGGTGAGCCAATCAAACGTGACACTGTATGTCTCTCCATGTATTCGGACATATCAAAGCGAATTAAGTCGACACCCATGATTTTAGCTAATTGCTGAGTCACTTCTGTTTTACCCACGCCTGTAGGGCCAGCAAACATAAACGAACCGATTGTTCGTTCTTCTTGACCCAAGCCTGCTCTGCTTAAGATGACGGCATCAGATAGCTTTTCAATGGCCTCATCTTGACCAAACACAACCATTTTTAAGTTACGCGCCAAGTCTTTAAGTTTATCTTTATCTTGTGAGGACACGCTTTTTTCTGGGATACGCGCTATCTGAGCAATAATTTTTTCGATATCTTCGCTGTTGATCGTCTCTTTACGATCAGCCTCAGGCAATAAGCGTTGCTTTGCCCCCGCTTCATCCATAACATCAATGGCTTTATCGGGTAAAAAACGGTCATTGATATAGCGATCGGCCAACTTAGCGGCTGTTTCGATGCTGTCACTGCTGTATTTGATCTGGTGATGCTCTTCGTAACGGGACTTTAAACCTTTTAAAATTTGTATCGTATCGTCAACAGACGGCTCATTAATGTCAATTTTTTGAAAGCGACGAGCCAAGGCGTGGTCTTTTTCAAAGATGCCTCTAAATTCTTTATAGGTTGTTGAACCAATGCAGCGTAAGTCACCCGATGCTAACGCGGGTTTAATCATGTTTGATGCATCCATCACGCTGCCTGATGCCGAACCAGCGCCAATAATGCTATGAATTTCATCGATAAAAAGAATGCTGTTGGCTTGTGTTTTTAACTGCGAGACAAGGCCTTTTAAGCGCTTTTCAAAGTCGCCTCGGTATTTGGTACCCGCGACTAAAGCGCCCATATCTAACGAGTAGATCGTTGTCTCTTTCAGCACATCCGGGACATTATCCTCAACTATTCTTAGCGCTAAACCTTCGGCAATCGCTGTTTTGCCCACACCGGCCTCGCCAACCAATAAAGGGTTGTTTTTTCGACGTCGACAAAGTGTTTGGATGGTGCGTTCTAATTCTTTTTCACGGCCAATAAGCGGGTCTATTTTTCCTGCTTTGGCTTGATCGTTTAAATTAACGGTGTATTTTGTCAGTGGGTCATTAGCGGGTTCTTCAGCATCAACTGAGTGCACCTCTTCAAAGTCACTTAGGTCATCGTCTTCATCAACCTTCGCAATACCATGCGATATAAAGTTAACCACGTCTAAACGCGTGACATTTTGCCGGTTCATCAAATACACGGCTTGTGAGTCCTGCTCACTGAATATTGCGACCAATACGTTAGCCCCAGACACTTCCTTTTTTCCTGATGACTGGACATGAAACACCGCGCGTTGTAATACACGCTGGAAGCCAAGCGTTGGCTGAGTTTCCCGTTCTAGCCCCTCAGGCACGAGTGGCGTTGATTCGTCTAGATAAGCGCTTAGTTCAGACTTCATTAGCTCTAGGTCACCACCTGAGGCTAAGAAGACGTCACTGGCTTCCTTATTATCCATCATCGCCAATAATAAGTGTTCGACAGTAATAAATTCATGCCGTTTCTGATGTGCGTTTTTAAACGCGTCATTTAACGATAATTCCAATTCTTTATTCAGCATTTTATTACTCCGCTTCTTCTAATGTACACTGCAAGGGATGTTGATTCTCTTGGGCGTATAACAACACTTGTTGAACTTTTGTTTCTGCAATGTCTTTAGTATAGACCCCACACACACCAATACCACTAGTATGCACATTCATTGTAATTCTAACTGCCTCTTCTTTGTTTTTATAGAAGATAGTTTGCAAAATGGACACCACAAAGTCCATTGGCGTGAAATCATCATTCAGCAATAGCACCTTGTACATGGGTGGTTTTTCAAGCTTAGGCTTCGCCTCTTGTAGCGCAAGGCTTCCGTCATCATCGTGTTGAAAAGGTAAATCAGCCATAGTCTATTAGTTAAAAATCATCATTATTGTTGTCTATTTTGACAGAAAAAGTACGTATAGGTTTATAAAAAAACCCGAGAACCATTATATGGCGTCTCGGGTTTCATTTTTCAAGCTCAGTGAGCGTTTATCAGCTGATCAATCTGATATGAACGGATTTAAGCTGCTGTTTTATTGTCGACTGAAGTACGTCTTATATTTTTACAAGCATTACCGCTAGTTACACTCAACTTGCGTAAAAAAAATAGACAAGGATTTTAATGATCAGCCGGAAACAACTGAAACAAGTGCCGGATCAATATCTTGCTTGATATAGGCCATACCAAGCTTCGTTAAGTACTCTAAGCGACTGGCCTTCATCAAATCAATATCGAGCACACCCGCATTGCATTGTTGGTAGATTTGCGCAACATAAGCCATGTACAACTCACCTTCTTTAATCATCAACAAACTAGCAGCGCCAACATCAGGAGACACCTTAGCGTTCAGCACTTCGGGTAGTTTAATGGCCAGCACAACGGCGCTTTCTTCACCGTCAAAACGAACGCTGCGCTCTCTAACCGTTTGCTTTGCCCAATAATAGGCAAGCTCTTTGCTTTGCGTTAAAAAAACCGGTTCAGTAGATTCTGTATAGTTATTGCCTATCGTTGCCATCGTGCTTTTAGCGGCTTGCTTCATCGCTGTATCGCCTGAACATTTTAGGCCGTTAGATTTAATCGAGTTAACTAAGGCTGAAGACGTTCCGTGATACCACACTGTGCTTATTGCAAAACCATCTTTTGTTAACAGGTCTTTTGCGTCCTCTAAATAACTTGGAATCTGACTCATAATATTATTACCTTGGCGGTGTATTTAACCGTAAAAAAGAATGCAATTTTAACCCCGTTAGAAAAAAGGCGATATTCAATTAAGAATATCGCCTTTTTAATACAGAGGCTTTTAGAGAAAAAGCTTAATCAACCCGTCCTACATTAAGAGAACTGGTTAGAGGTGTTTTTCTCACCACCTGCTTTAAGCGCGTTCTCACCAGCAAAGTATTCTTTGTGGTCGTCACCCATATCGGAACCAGACATGTTTTGATGTTTCACACAAGCGATACCTTGACGGATCTCTTTACGCTGTACGCCAGCGACATAACCCAACATGCCTTGGTCACCGAAGTATTCTTTCGCTAGATTGTCTGTAGACAATGCAGCCGTGTGATACGTCGGCAAGGTGATTAAATGGTGAAAAATGTTCGCTTCACGAGCAGAATCAGCTTGGAAGCTGCGGACTTTATCGTCCGCGTCAGCAGCCAGTTCAGAGTCGTCGTAGTCAACACTCATTAGGTTACCACGATCATAAGCAGAGACATCTTTACCTGCTTCAACCCAGCGATCGTATGCTTGTTGGCGGAAGTTAAGCGTCCAGTTGAATGAAGGACTGTTGTTGTAAACCAGCTTCGCATCCGGAATTTCTTTGCGCACCTCGTTCATCATGTCAGCAATATCTTTAACGCTTGGTGTGGCCGTTTCAATCCAAAGAAGATCAGCACCTGCTTTAATCGCTTCAATGCTGTCAAATACACAGCGCTCAGGGCCGGTACCTTGACGGAATTGATATAAACCCGACGGTAAACGTTTTGGACGAACAAGTTTGCCATCACGGTTAAAACATACATCGCCTTCAGCCATATCAGCAACGTCAATTTCTTCAACATCCAAGTAAGAATTGTATTGGTCGCCTTGATCGCCCGGCTCTTTAACAACCGCAATTTCTTTAGTAAGACCAGCACCTTCAGAGTCAGTACGCGCCACGATAAGACCGTTGTCGATACCTAGCTCTAGGAAAGCATGGCGCAAGGCACGAATTTTAGAATGAAAATCAGCATGCGGCACCGTTACTTTGCCGTCCTGGTGACCACATTGCTTTTCATCAGCCACTTGGTTTTCAATTTGTAAACAGCAAGCACCCGCTTCGATCATTTGCTTAGCCATGAGATACGTTGCTTCAGCATTACCAAAACCCGCATCGATATCTGCAATAATTGGCACAACGTGTGTTACGTGGTTATCAATTTGGTCTTGAATGCTTGCTTCTTTTGCTGCATCACCTGCTTCACGCGCTGCATCTAAGTCACGGAACAAACCGCCTAATTCACGGGCATCCGCTTGACGTAAGAATGTATAGAGCTCTTCAACCAAGGAGGCAACAGCCGTTTTTTCATGCATTGATTGGTCAGGCAATGGGCCAAAATCAGAACGTAGTGCAGCGACCATCCAGCCAGACAGGTAAAGGTAACGACGGTCCGTTTTTCCACCGAAGTGCTTTTTAATTGAGATCATTTTTTGTTGACCGATAAAACCGTGCCAGCAACCAAGAGACTGCGTGTATTTCGTGTTGTCGGCATCAAAAGCAGCCATATCTGCGTTCATAATATCAGCGGTATATTGGGCGATATCAAGGCCGGTTTTGAATTTGTTTTGCGCGCGCATACGTGCAACTGACTCAGGATTGATGGGATCCCAAGATGAACCTTTGGCTTCTACTAAGGCTGAAACAGCCTTTATATCATTGGTATAAGATGACATTATTATCTCCTGTCGGTTAGTTGATAGTTAAATTAAAATTTATAAAGCTGCGCTAACTGGACATGCTTTTTTCCAGTTAACTCAATTCATACCCTTTAGGGCACAAGTGATCTGCGACTATAAATAGTCGTAAGCTGGCACGGTTAAGAAATCAACCAGCTCCTCAGATGTAGTAAAACGGTCCATGATTTTTGCTGCTTCATCAAAACGACCCGCGTTAAAGCGCTCTTCGCCTACTTCGCTTTTAATCGTTTGCATTTCTTCAGCCATTAATTCACGGAACAACTCAATGGTGACTTTTTTACCGTTACTTAAATCCTTACCGTGATGAATCCACTGCCAGATAGACGAACGGGAAATTTCAGCCGTTGCTGCATCTTCCATTAAGCCATAGATAGGCACACAGCCATTCCCTTGAATCCATGCTTCAATGTATTGAACCGCGATACGTAAATTAGCACGCATACCCTCTTCAGTTCGGTCGCCCGCGCAAGGTTCCAACAGTTCTGCCGCCGTCACCTCAGGGTCATCAGCACGTGATACGTGCATTTGGTTTGCATTGCCAGCACCGATGTACTCGTCAAATACTGCCATTGCCGTATCAGCAAGCCCAGGGTGAGCAACCCACGTACCATCGTGACCGTTTTTAGCTTCTAATGTTTTATCACCGACCACCTTCTTTAAAACAGCGGTATTGGTTTCGGGGTCTTTAGCGGGAATAAATGCAGCCATGCCGCCCATCGCCAAGGCACCCCGTTTATGACACGTTTTGATTAACAAACGAGAGTAAGCGCTTAAGAACGGTTGGTTCATGGTCACCACTTGACGATCGGGCAACACACGATCTGGGTAGTTTTTAAGTGTTTTAATGTAACTAAAAATATAATCCCAACGACCGCAGTTAAGCGCAACGATATGGTCTTTAAATTCATGCAGAATTTCGTCCATTTCAAACACAGCAGGTAAGGTTTCGATAAGCACTGTGGCTTTAATCGTACCGCGTTTTAAACCCATCAAGTCTTCAGCTCTATCCATTACATCTGCCCACCAACGTGCTTCTTGATGAGACTGCAGTTTAGGAATATAAAAATACGGTGCTGAGCCTTTTGCTAATAAAGCTTGGTAGTTATGGAAAAAATAATAAGCAAAATCAATCAAACCACCAGGGATGTCTTGATCATGCAATTTGATATGTTTTTCAGGTAAATGCAGGCCTCGCGCACGACAAATCAATACCGCCGGGTCATCATTCAGCGCGTAGTGTTTACCTGACTTAGGGTCATCTAAAGTAATCGTGCCATTCACCGCATCACGCATATTAATTTGGCCTTGAGCCACCTTCTCCCAAGTTGGCGCGAGTGAATCTTCAAAGTCAGCCATAAACACCTTAACGTTGGCATTTAAGGCATTAATAATCATTTTACGATCAACGGGACCGGTAATTTCAACGCGCCTGTCCTGTAAGTCGTCGGGGACGCCAAGAATTGTCCAGTCGCCCTCACGAATATTTTTTGTTTCAGTTAAAAAATCTGGTAATTTACCCGCGTTTATTTCAGCCTGCTTTACTTTACGCGCTTCAAGTAACGCTCCCACGCGTGGCGCAAATTCTTCAGCCAGCGTCGCTACAAAGTTATTTGCCTCGTCATTAAAAATGTTCGCGTATTCGGCTGTCATTTCGCCAGTAAAGGTGAGTGTTTTCATGAGGTAATCTCCTAACGCTGTTTTATTGAATGATGGTGCGCCGCATTATAAGCTTTTTCTACCCCTATACAATCCCAATAAAACTATCTCTATCATTAATAAATACAATGATAGAATGCGCCCATGAGCAATGAAATAATTAAAGCCAATCGGCACAAACAACTTCGGTCATTTTGTATGGCCGCCAAAGTGGGCGGCTTTTCAAAAGCGGCAGAATTACTACAATTGAGTCAACCGAGCGTTTCTCTACAAATCCAAGGTCTAGAAAAAGAACTAAAGGCTAAGTTATTTATCCGTAATGGCCCCAAAATAACGTTAACTGATGCAGGCAAAAAATTGCTGGAACTCGCACAACCGTTGGTAGAGCAAATGGACAGCTTACCCACCCGATTTACCGCCTTGCATCAACCTGAAGAAACCGCCGAAATTAATATTGCTGCAGGTGAAGCCAGTATTCTTTACCTGTTACCCACCATCGTAGAAACCTTTAAACAACGCTATCCTCATGTGCACATTCGCCTGCATAACGTATCCGGTAAATCAGGGGTCGAAGCCATTAGAAGCGGCGACGTAGACTTTGCCGTTGGTCCAATGCTCGAAGTGCCCGCAGACATTCTGTATAAACAAGTTTACCGTTTTGTACCCGTGCTGATTATGCCCTTTGGCCACCCGCTGGCCTCAGTTGAAAACATCAGTTTGCAAGATATTGTTCAATACGAGCTTATTTTACCGCCCAAACACCTGAATACTTGGCGTATTGTTGATGATGTATTGCAAAAACATAAGCTCAGGTATAAAACATCGTTAGAAGCTTGGAGCTGGGAAATCATTAAAAAATATGTAGAACTGGGGCTTGGTATTTCAATCATCACCAGTGTTTCGTTAACCGGTAAAGAGCAATTGGTTGCCAAGCCTTTATCGAAATATTTTCCCGATTACCACTACGGTGTCACCATGAGGCGAAAAGGTGCACTCTCCTTACCCGCTAAAAACTTTATTGAACTGATTGACCCAAGTTTTTTTCGTGCAACTTAAACCGTTTAGCACTCAACAAAATGGCCTTTTCAATTAATCCTGCTGCACAATAATCAGCTGCTCGGTATCAAAACCCAACGCTGTTGAGGCTTTTAAAAAACGTGCCATTACCTCAGGCCTAACTTGGGGTGTTCTTGATAACAGCCAGAGGTAATCCGTGTTCGGCCCCGATATAAAGGCATATTGATAGTTTTGTTCATCTAACTCAAAAACGACATACGAACCATAAAACGGGCCAAAGAAAGAAACCTTTAGATAGCCTTCACTGGCATCATTAACAAAAAAAGCCTTACCTATGGCTTCTTTCCATTCTTGATTAGATGTTGAAAAACCACGATTGAGCACATGAATGCCACCGCCTTTTCTAAAACTATATTCAGCCGTTACGTGGCTTAAACCCCTCTCAAACGAATGGTCTAGCCGGGCTATTTCATACCATGTTCCTAGGTAGTGATTGAGCTTGAAATCTGTAACGGGCTTAACACCGTCGGGTAAACCGAGACAGCCTGTCAACTGCAAAATAAAAATCAATACCAGGAATTTTTTCATTCAATTAGCCAACATATGCACATCATATTTTTCTTGAGTCATAGGCCCAATGCAACAAAGCTTGCCGTTGCTTAACTCGACAAGTGAAGTCGTGAACCTCGCAAAACTTTTTTATCGCGCCCACGTGTCGCCTAAACGCCTTCCAACGTTTAATTTGACGCTGATCATCCGCTGTTCGCCTACCTGTATAGTAACGACAATACCATTGGAACCAGCCCCGTGGGTCCTGCGGGTGGATCCAGCCTTTGCGTATCCACTCGCTAAGCGGTTGCGAAGCGTCAACCGCATAATAATTGAGGCTGATATCTTTGCCTTCAGGGCTTAACTTTGCCTCAATGAACCAATCAGCAGGAAACTCGGCTTGGCAGTCGGTTAAATACTTGCCACCAAAAACACCTAAACTTAACATCTGCTTTGGTGTTAACTCTGGTTTAAAGGTATTCGCGAAGTTTTCACCCATCGGCTCTAGCCGTTGATAAACGTAATCTTGTTGCAATTTATCATTCACATAGACCTCTTTTATGACGTCTTTCATATAGTGTTAAGCAACATCAATTCGCCAGGGTGCGGCTTCATATAATAAGACTCCGTTATATAGGCATTAGGGTGTTTCCTAAAATAGTGACGCAATAAGGTAATGGGTACAATAAGTGGTAACAGGCCTTGCCTATAATCATCAATAAGCGACACCAACTCTGCTTTATCGTCGGCATGTAACTGTTTTTTCAAATACCCTTGAATATGCTGCAGGGTGTTGACATGGTTTTTTTTTGTCGCGATGATTTTTAAAATAGTCGTCATTAACTCTAGGTATTGATCCGCTAATTGGCGTAAGTCAGTTTGATGCGTCCCGACCAACAACGCCCCAAGTTCCTTGGCCTTGGTTTGGTGATGACTCATAAAAATATATTTATGTTGCGCATGAAACGCCTGTAAATTCGTAAGACTAAGCCCCTGACCCTCTATCTCTTTCCAACGCGAATAGACATACACCCGCTGGATAAAATTTTCTCTGAGCTGAGCATCTTCCAAACGCCCTTCTTCTTCAACCGGTAAAAAGGGAAAGTTAGTCATTAGGGTTTGAGCATATAGGCCCACGCCTTCACGTTTAGGCATGTCATTGTTATACACTTTTACTCGCGCCATACCGCAACTAGGAGAGTCTTTTTTTAATATGTAACCACACAGACCTTCATGCCATTGTCGCTGCTTTTCAGCAATGGCATACAATTCATCGGTAACATCCAGGCTTTCATTTTTACTCCCTCTACAGCGCACTTCCCCCTGCATATGGACTAAACGAATCGGCTCTCTAGGAATACCAAGCCCTATTTCAACCTCGGGACAAAACGCGGTAAAGTCAAAATAATCGCTCAGCACACCCATGATGTATGCGTTTTTTTTATGCCCTGAATCAAAACGAACTTTTTCACCCATTAAACAACTACTAATACCGATTTTAATTGGTTTTACCGAAGGTTTAGCCATCATAGATACCGTGTCAATTCGCATTTAACATGTTAGATAAGCCATTATAGACACCAACTGTCAATTTCGTATAGCTTAGGCCTAACTCAGCTAAAGGGTCATAGAGCATAAGTTTTATCCTTCGGGTACTTTACCTTGTGGCGATTAAAGCCTCACCTCAATTCAGCTATGGTCACAGACTATAAGTTTCGCAAAGGCTAGACTGTTGTCTAGCCTAACTCAGCTATATAATACCCACTCAAAATAATTATAATATACCGCATGATCTGGAAACCCAATGTAACCGTCGCCTCTATTGTTGAACTAGACGGCAAGTTTTTAATGGTTGAAGAAGAATCACCTTCTGGTCCGGTGCTAAACCAACCAGCGGGTCATCTAGAACCTAACGAAGGGATGCGTGATGCAGTTATACGCGAAACCCTTGAAGAAACCGGCTATCAGTTTACCCCTCGTTCAGTTGTCGGCTCGTATTTATGGCATAACGCAGATAACGAGACGACCTACTTTAGGACCACTTTTTTCGGTACGGTTGAAAAAGAGCCTATTCACATCTCATTGGATGACGGTATTATCCGCGCATTATGGATGAGCCATGATGAGATAAAGGCTGATCAAGCACGTTTAAGGAGTCCTATTATTTTAGAGAGTATTAGGGATTATCAAAACGGCAGCTGCTACCCGCTGGACGTTGTTAAATCTTTTATTAAATAACTTATCGCCTTTAATTCCATGTCAACAAAGAAAATCATTATCGGTATGTCTGGGGGTGTTGATTCATCCGTTGCTGCCCTAAAACTGTTGGAGCAAGGCCATCAAGTAACCGGTTTATTTATGAAAAACTGGGATGAAGATGACGGCAGCGAATACTGCACTGCTAAAGAAGACCTCGCCGATGCCCAACAAGTCTGCGATAAACTCGGCATACCGCTTAAAACGGTTAATTTTGCTGCTGAATACTGGGACAATGTATTCGAAGACTTTTTAAACGAGTATGCGGCTGGCCGCACACCTAATCCCGATATTTTATGTAACCGCGAAATTAAGTTTAAGGCCTTTTTAGATTACGCCACCACATTGGGTGCCGACTACATTGCCACCGGCCATTACACACAAATAGGCCATCAGCACGATCAATATCAATTATTACGTGGACTTGATGCAAATAAAGACCAAAGTTATTTTTTATATACCCTAGGCCAATACCAATTGAGCCACTCCCTTTTTCCAATCGGTCATATGGAAAAACCCGCCGTGCGTGAGTTAGCGCAACAGGCCGGCTTTATTAATAGCCGTAAAAAAGACAGCACTGGTATTTGTTTTATTGGCGAGCGTAAGTTTAAAGACTTTTTACAACGCTACTTACCTGCGCAACCCGGTGAAATGAAAACGCCCGAGGGTAAAACCATCGGCCAACACCAAGGCTTGATGTACTACACGCTCGGCCAACGTCAAGGCTTGGGCATTGGTGGGGTTAAAACCGCCGCTGAAGAACCATGGTATGTGGTAAAAAAAGACCTGATTAATAATATTTTAATTGTTGCTCAAGGGCATGATCATCCTTTAATGCAAAGCCATACCTTAACTGCCAATCAACTTAGCTGGGTCAGTGGCAAAGCACCGTCCGACGTTTTTAACTGCACCGCCAAAACACGTTACCGACAAAAAGACCAAGCCTGTCAGGTAGCGATAAACGCCGATAATAGTTGCCTAGTAACATTTGATCAAACACAACGCGCGGTAACCCCCGGACAATCTGTTGTGTTTTATAACAACGATCAATGTCTTGGTGGCGGTATAATAGACTCAACCTGTTAATTCAACTCACTGTATACAAATCACATGACACTTAATAAATTAAACGCCCTGTCCCCCGTCGATGGCCGTTATGCCAGCAAAGTCGATGAATTACGCCCTATTTTCTCTGAATTTGGCCTTATCAAAGCCCGTGTAACCGTTGAGGTTCGCTGGTTGCAAGCCTTGTCAGATCACCCCGAAATTTTGGAAGTAAACCCGTTTTCTGATGATACCCACGCAGTACTCGACGCGATTGTGAGCAATTTTTCACAACACGATGCAGCACGCGTTAAAACCATTGAAAGCACCACCAATCACGACGTTAAAGCGGTTGAATACTTCTTAAAAGAAAAAATTGCTGATAACGCTGAATTATTAGCCGTCAGTGAATTTATTCATTTTGCCTGCACCTCGGAAGACATTAATAATTTATCCTACGCCCTTATGCTAAAAGAAGGCCGTGACGAAGTGATAGGCACAGCGATTGCTGCGGTTATTGATGACATTAAAAGTAAGGCCATCGACTACGCTGCCGCGCCTTTATTGTCACGCACACATGGTCAAACTGCCTCACCTAGCACCATGGGTAAAGAGTTTGCTAACGTGGTAGTCCGTTTGGAGCGCCAATTATTGCAATTGGAAGACGTCGACATTATGGGTAAAATAAACGGCGCCGTCGGTAACTATAACGCCCATTGTTCTGCCTACCCCAACATTGACTGGCCCGCCTTTGCTGAACAATTTGTTGAGTCCTTAGGTTTAACCTTTAACCCCTACACCATACAAATTGAACCACACGATTATATCGCCGAGTATTTTCACGTGCTGGCGCGGATCAATACCATTTTGATCGACTTTTCACGCGATGTGTGGGGTTATATTTCGGTCGGTTATTTCAAGCAAAAAACGGTCGCTGGCGAAGTAGGTTCATCGACTATGCCGCACAAGGTTAACCCAATTGACTTTGAAAATGCCGAAGGTAACTTCGGTATCGCAAACGCTTTAATGAATCACTTTGCCGAAAAGCTACCTATCTCAAGATGGCAACGCGACCTCACTGACTCAACTGTGTTGAGAAACCTGGGCACCTGTTTGGCGCACAGTTTAATTGGTTTTAAATCATTGCAAAAAGGCGTGTCTAAATTAGAAATCAACGAGGCTAAGCTGCTGGCTGACCTAGACGCTAACTGGGAAGTACTGGCAGAGCCTATTCAAACGGTTATGCGCCGCTATGGTATTGAAAAACCGTATGAAAAACTAAAAGAACTCACCCGAGGACAAGGGATTGATCAAGCCTCTATGCAGGCTTTTATTAAAACCTTGGACATGCCCGACGAGGCTAAACAACAGTTATTGGCAATGACGCCAGCCAGTTACACCGGCTATGCTGAGCAATTAGCAAAAAACATTAATAATAATCCGTAAAGTGTGACCGAGTTCAAATTTTAATGATCAATGTATCGATATAATAAAAACCGTTATACGGCGATTTGATGGGTTCAATTTTTTCCTCTCCCCTTTTTGACCTTACCCCGTATACCTATAACCGAATCGTTTGATTCGGTTTTTTTTTGGGTTTTATTTGCATTTACTCAAATCCATTGTTTAACTATTGGTGTTATTTAGCCCCATGAGGTTTTCTCTATGCCTATAACTGACCTTGAAAACGCCATCTTTAGAGAAACGAACACCCTCTATACGCTTGAGTCATACCAACAAGATCAAGTCGCCTTGGTGTCGTTGATCGAACAATGCAAAAACTCAATTAACCTATACAGCCACACACTTTGCCCCCAAGTTTTTAATACCGCCCCTGTAATTGAGGCTTGCGAAAGGTTTTGCTTAAAAAACCATAGGACTAAAATAAACATTTTAATCAATGATAGTCGACCGATCACCCGCATATCACATCGATTACTTGGCCTTTCGCATCGCCACTCAAGCAGCATTTTTTTTAAAAAAATTAACCCGCTTATTGAAACGCGCGACGATGATTTTGTCTGCTTCGATAAAAGCGCATTTTTTCAATTACCCAACCATTTGCACTATGACGCTATCTGCAATTTTGCTGATGCGAGTAGAACATCACGTTTTTTAGCGTTTTTTAATGATGCCTGGGACCGGAGTGAACCCGACCCAGAATTACGCTCAATGTGCTTATGAGCATAAGACTAAAACTTGCTTTAGCTCTCTGCTTATTAATAAGTTATCAGGCTTGTTTAGCAGACTTAATCTTCTACCCACTGCAGCATAAAACGCCGCATGAACTAAGCCCTACAATAAACGAACTTCTACAAGCAGGTGAATCTGTCATTGCCGGCCCTAATGAATTAATCCTACGGTTAGAGCCACGACACGTCGATGACATTAAAGCATTAATTCATCGACTTGATCAGCCAAGCCATCGTTTACTCATTTACGTTAGCCACCAAAGGCAGCTGAACCAACAATCGCAAGGCTACGGCGGTCAGGCTCAATTACAAACGGGGTTTCATAGCGACACCTCGTTACAAGGTCATATCACGATTTATAGCACCCGAGACACCGAGAATGATCAAAGTAAGCAAAGCATCCACGTATTAGATGGACACACAGCCTATATTTCAACGGGTGTGAGCCAACCCAATACAAGCACTGAGATCATTCAACATAACGCACACGCACATATCAGCAGCAACACCTATTATAAGGAACGCTCTAGTGGCTTTTATATAACGCCTAGATTATCTAAGGATTCGGTCATACTTGATATTTCGCCATGGTCTGAACAAACCCCTTCCAATGATGGCTCATCAAATTTTAATCGCGCATCCACTATCATTAGAGGTCGTTTAAATACTTGGACCGAATTAAGCAACGTCAACCAATGGTCTGCACAAGGGTCAAATAAGATTCTAGGCCACACCAATAAGACAAGGAAAAACTCAAATTCCATTTGGATTAAGGTTGTTGACCTAGATACTGATTTAAACAATTAAGTGAACACTTGTGGTTTTTTAATCACACGGTATTGCTAAAAGCACCTAATGAGCAAAATAAATTAAAGTTCCGCTGTTTAGTGCCGATAAATAGCTTGCTTGCTCGTATTTTGAAAACTAATTTTGAAAACTAATTTTGAAAACTAATTTTGAAAACTAATTTTGAAAACTAATTTTGAAAACTAATTTTGAAAACTAATTATTAAAAATTGTATCTTTCAAACAACTTTTTTTGTAATTAAGTAGTAAAAATAAAAATACCAACTAAGCTTATCGTTAAGACAGATAGTAACCACTAACCTTCGGACGTACGTAAACAAATGGATTTAATATTAGCCAATAATTTTGGCTGATGCGTAGCTTCTATACAGCGGTTCTATCTGTTTAATACAAAATACATAACCATTAGGAAACTTAAAATGAAAAAAAACTCTTTTAATGGTCGCTACACTGGCTATCACCCCTGTTGTTTCACAGGCGGTAGATTTTAGTGTCAAAGGCTTTGCATCGGTGGCGTAAACACTGATAAATCAGAATTTAGTCCACACGTTAAGTATGGCGGTGGTAAATATGATGAGTCATTCGCTTTAGACGCAGAAAGTCGTGTAGGCATTCAAGTTCGTGCGGGCATTACGGATAAATTATCTGCTACAGCACAAGTCGTTTCAAGAGGCGGTTATAACTGGCGTCCAGAAATAACTTGGGCCTACCTGGGCTATGAAGTCAATGACAACGTTCAACTGAAACTGGGTCGTTTAAAAGCCCCGTTCTACCTGTATTCTGACTATCAAGACGTAGGTTACGCATTACCTTGGATTAGTCCACCGCGTAATGCCTACATTGTGCCGATTGATGCGATTGACGGATTAAATATTACCACTAATTTCAGCACCGGTAAGTTTGATCACGTGATTGAAGCCTGGGTGGGTCATATTGATGACGCACAAAACAAGTATGAGAGCGGCCAACTTGGTACCGAAATTGATGCCTTTGGTTTTAGCTACGCACCAAGCTACGATGGCTGGTTGACCTTACGTTATACCTATAATGAAGGTGATCTAGATTTATATTCAGATGATTTAAATACATTAAACGACGCGCTTACATACTTTAACAGCAATTTTCTTGGGAGTATTGATCCAAAAATGATTGGTGATACGGCGTCTAAAAGCCAACGTGGCAGCTTTAGTGGTTTAGCACTAAAAGCAGACTTTGATAAACTGACCATTGTTGCCGAATTAAATCAACTTGAATGGCATACGACTGTTTTCCCACATCAAAAACGTGGTTATATCAGTGCTATCTACCGCGCTACCGATAAATTTACGCCATATATCACCTTGATGAAAAACAATGACAGCGCTGGTGATTTTCAACTGGCCACTGCTCCCGCTGATGTTTTAAACACCGCTCTTCAAATAGGTTTTGGTGCTTCAGATACAACAGCTTGGGCCATTGGTGGACGTTACGACTTAATGCCAAATGTTGCGCTTAAAGCCGAATACCAATCACAATCGTCTGATGTTACAAAAGACCTACGTAATGAAGATGTCGCTGACACTATTCGTGTTGCCGTTGACGTTTTATTTTAAGGAGTAAAGAATGAAAAGTTTATATCTTGCAGTCTTATTGATCGCGACCTTGTTTTCAGGCTTTGCTAGCGCTGAAGTGGCCGTTATCGTTCACCCATCAAACGCTGATACCATTAGCCAAGATGATGTTAATGCCATCTTTTTAGGTAAAAAGAAATCATTTCCTGGCGGAAGCTCTGCGGTACCTATGGTACTAAATGACGCCACAGCTGATGAGTTCAATACCAAAATACTTGGAAAGTCAGCCAGTCAGTTAAAGTCCTATTGGTCTAAACTGGTCTTTACTGGTAAAGCCAACCCACCAAAAAGTGTATCTGCTGATGAAATGTTGTCACTTATTAAAAGCAATCCTAATATGATTGGCTTTGTTGACAGCACTAAAGTAACCGCCGACGTTAAAGTGGTGGGCAAATACTAAGCTGTATAAAAATATGACTGCCTCTTTATTACTAAAAAATGAAGAGGCAGTTATTCATACCTCCACTCCATTACACGAAAGAAACAGGTGAAGCATGTTTGCTCTTAATAATTTAAAACTCTCTTATAAAATTGCTATTATTACGGCCTTAGCGGTGACTACCTTTGTCGTCACGTTAATTGTCAGCATTTATGGGGCAAACGATGTTAAGTCAAATTTAGATAGATTAAAAACCAATATTTACCCTGTCATTAGACTGTCAAACGAAAACAGCCTACAAATTCAACGCATTGAAGAGCTATACACACAGGCCGTTTCAACCGCTGAAACAGAGCTGTTAGCCAAAGCGCAAGCAACGGGGCAATTAATCAGTAAAAACATTACCGAACTCATCAGCTACGACCCTGAGTCAGCCAAATCACTGCAAAATATCAAAAAGAATCTTGCCGACTATGAGCAATTGAATCTAGATATTTCAAAAAGCATGTTAAGTGAAAACTTAGATTTTGAAAAAATAACCGCTAAAGCTAAAATTAAATCAGAGATTTACAACCAATTAACCGACAATATTTTACAGTACAAGCAACATACTGATGATCTATTTAGCGAAGTAATTAACAGCTCTATTGAATACTCCGAGCAATCCATTTACACCACATTAATAATTGGCATCATTTTATTGGCCATTATGCTACTGATCGCTACGGTGGTTAGTAGAAATATCGTTAAAACAGCCAGCGATATAGCCTTATCTTTACTCGACTTATCCAGCGGAAAAGGCAACCTTAATCACCAATTAACAGTCAATGGTAATGATGAGCTAGGCCAAGTTTCTACCAATTTCAATTTATTCTTATCGTTATTAAGGTCGTCTATTTCTGACATTATTAATGTAGCTAGCCCACTAAATATGGCCTCTGTTGACCTTAAACAAAAAATGGCTGCCGTTAATGCATTGGCGAATAAACAAGAAACTGAAGCATCGAATGTGAGTAAGGTCATTACAGGGATGCAAAAAAGCGTACAAGATATGTCCGAAAATGCAATAAAAGCGCTGGACTCATCTGGTCAGGTAAAAGCAGAAGTAACCAAAGGCCAAGAAATAATTCGCAATACTATTAACATCTCTGAAGAACTTAACGATGAAATAGCTCAAGCCGCTTCATTAGTCAATATGCTCTCTGAAGACGCTAAAGAAGTGGATCAGTTTTTGAACGTTATTGATAATATTTCAAGCCAAACAAACTTATTGGCACTTAATGCTGCGATCGAAGCTGCCAGGGCTGGTGAACACGGACGCGGGTTTGCTGTTGTGGCCGATGAAGTGAGAACACTTGCTTCAAGTACCTCCGATGCGACAAATAAGATTAAAGAATTGGTCGTTGCGCTAAGCACTGCCGCACAAAAATCAGTTGATTCAATGACCATTGCAACTGAAAAATCCAAACTTAACTCTGAACAGACTAATACTGCAGGCGAAGCGCTTAATACTATTCAGTTACAGGTAAACGAAATTTCAAAAATGAGTAATGACATATCGGTTACCAGCAATGAACAAGAAATCGTGACTAAACAAGTGATAAACAATGTGTCTGTTATGGTCGACTCTGTTGAAGCAACACGGTTAAATGTGCAAGAAGTTGACGATATTGTTGAAAAGTTAACGGCCTTTTCTGAGAGTCTGCAAAAAACAACCTCGCAATTCAAATTAGATTAGTACGCTCTTAAATTCGGCAAAGAACACCTTATTGGCCCGCCAGATGCGGCGCTCAGCCTCTGTGATAAAAGCCACTTACGTCAATTAATAAACGTAAGCATCAACGTTTACTACTAAGTAGGCAAAAAGATAAGCCACCGCTGCCCGCCAAGCCCGCCCTGTTCCGATCTAAAGGTTCCCCTATAGGAATCTACCACTTCATTAACTATCGCCAAGCCAATGCCGTTACCGGCCATAGATTCATCAACTTTAATGCCCCTTTGTAAGGCTGAAGCTAAATCATCAGCGGCGATACCTGGGCCATCATCTTCAATAATGATCTGCACTCCGGATGGTGAGTCAATGCTTTCCTTAACAACTTTAGCAGAAACACTCAATTCAGTTTTTGCCCAGTTGAACGCGTTATCAAGTAGATTGCCAAGCAGTTCAAACAAGTCGCCTTTTTCAATACTGTATTTGATGTGTTCATCAAATTTAACATCCACTTTCAGGTGTTTATGCTTATAGACTTTGTGTAATGAACCTATGATTTGTTGCACAATCGGTTCTAGTTCAACTTGTTTAGCCATGGTTTGGTGGCCTTTTACTGCGGCTTTATGTAATTGATAATCGACTAATTGTCTCATTTGAAGCGTATGTGATTTAAAGACCCCCATGTCCTTACGGGACAAATCGCCCTGCCCGTATAAACCCATCAATACCGATAACGGCGTCTTTAAGCTATGCGCTAAATCTGCTAGCGTATTCCTGTAACGCCGCAGGTGCATCCTTTCGTTATCAATCAGTTTATTAAGGGTATCTGCAATATCTTTGAGCTCCTCACCATACTGGTTATCTAAATGATCGCGCTCAGCCAGTCTAATTTCATTAAGATCTTGAACAATTTTACGTAGCGGCTCTAGGCTTTGCCTTAAAATCAGAAACTGTACAATCAATAAAATAAAGGCAATACCGCCCAACCATTGCCACAATACGGTACGAAAGCCTGCAACTTGGCTATCTGACCCCCGCGTGGACTCTCTTATCACTAATTGAAAGGGTTTTGACTGGCCATTGGCATTTTCCAAAATCACTTTGTAATGTAACTCGACGGCTAATTCGCCCGCTTTTTTTTGTTGTTTAAAAAACTTTTCTCCCGGCGTTAAGTCGTTTAATACCACATCAACTTGTCCGGCAGATGAATGACTACGCCAAACCAATTGTCCATTATCATCGAACACATAGGCATATAAGCCAGAGTCAACTTGTGAAAAACGCGGTTCCGCAGGTTTTGATGGTAAAATTAATTTGCCGTTATTACTCAACTCGGCATTGGCAAGTATTGAATACAAGTGAATTTGTAATCGCTCATACAAGGCGTTTTTAGCACCTTTTTGATAGGCTGTATCGAGTGCTGCACCCGCTAAGCCTAAAAAGCAAAACAGCACCACACTCGCCGAAACAATTAAGCGGGATTGGATACTGCTTGTCACGGTTTGGGTCGGTGTTTATTTTTTAAGGGGAATTGAAAATCGATAACCTCTGCCTCGTAATGTTTCAATAGGTTTGTGCTGATCGTCGGGATCCAGTTTTTTTCTTAAACGACCGACAAATACTTCAATAACATTGCTGTCACGGTCGAAGTCTTGGTCGTAAATGTGCTCGGTGATTTCAGTTTTAGAAATAACACGCCCTGAGTGCAGCATCATATACTCCAACATTTTGTATTCATAAGCCGTTAAATCAATTGGCACTTCATCAACTAAAACTTGTTGCGCACTGGTATTTATTTTAATGGGACCACACACGATTTCTGGACTGGATAAGCCGGCTGAGCGGCGAATTAAAGCATTCAGTCTCGCCAATAACTCTTCCATATGAAACGGTTTAGCCACATAGTCATCGGCTCCCGCTTCAAGACCCTCCACTTTCTCTTCCCAACGTGTTCTAGCCGTTAAGATCAAAATAGGGAAATTAATACTTTGAGCGCGTAGCCTCTTAATAAGCTCTAGCCCTGTGATATCAGGCAGTCCAATATCAATTATCGCTACGTCTATCGGGTATTCAGTGCCCAAATAAAGACCGTCAAGGCCACTATTTGCCGCATCTACCGCATAACCCTTTGACGTTAAACTATAAACCAGTAAATCTTGTAACGCTTTGTCATCCTCAACAACAAGTACCCTCATAGCAAATCCTTTTATTTTTTATTTTTTATTTTTTATTTTTTTATTCTTTCAACGTTTTGACGTTTATTTTCTTAACATGCCCATCCTGCGTCAATATTTTAATTTGATGGACCGTTTTGCCGTTAAATTCAATTGTCTCAGCGCCCAAAATCTTATGTGTTTTATCCTTTTTCACTTTAGCGATTGCTTGATCAAGTGTGACATAGCTACTATCGCCTGCTTGTGCACTACTGTATACAAACACAAGTAAAAAAAACGTACTAAGTACTGCTTTCAAATAACTCATAAATCATCGTTAACTATTGTTAATACACCTTAATATTAGTTAAAACGGATGAATTCTAACTGAACAACACAAAGATAGTTTAGTACAGCTGTGTGTTGTACTTGCTTGATAATTCCTGTGTGTATTCAGCCATAGCAACCCCTAAGCTTTTTGTTAATTTTTCAATAAACGGTTTTTCGGCGGTAAAATCGACGGTATTTTCTACCCCAACTTCATTTTTCGCCACTGACTGAACATTACCAATTCCATCACTCAGGCCCAGCCGGACACTTTCAGAACCCGCCCAAACTAGGCCACTGAATAGGTCTGGGTTGTCTTTTAACCGATCACCGCGACCCAGTTTAACGGCTGTAATAAATTGTTGATGAATATCGTTTAACATCCCTTGTACATGTTCCTTTTCACTTGGGTTAACATCTGAAAAAGGATCCATAAACCCTTTGTGGCTTCCCGCTGTATATAAGCGTCTTTCCACACCGAGTTTTTCCATGACGTCGGTAAACCCAAAACCATTCATAACCACACCAATTGATCCAACGATACTTGATTCGTTAACAAAAATCTTATCTGCAGCTGCAGCGATGTAATAACCACCCGACGCACATAAATCTTCAACCACAGCATAGATAGGTATATTAGGATGGTTTTCTTTAATACCTTGAATCGCTCGATACACATAACTCGCTTGAACTGGACTACCACCCGGGGAGTTAAGGCGTAAAATAATGCCTTTTGTATTCGGATCGCTGATCGCATTATTCAAGCTTTTTATGATACTGTCAGCATCAGCCTCGCCACCTGAAACGATAATACCTTTTATATCGACGACGGCTGTGTGTGACCCACCGGTCATTTTTCCACCTGTGGTCATCGGAGACATCGCTAGACCACTGATAATGACGATATAGGTAATGAATAACAGTTTAAAGAAAACACCCCAACGACGGCTTCGTCTTTGCTCTGCAATGGATGCGAGCGCCACCTTTTCCAGCACACTGCGTTGCCATTGTTCGTCAGATTGATTGAATGGGTCTTTTTTAAACAATGCCATCTTTATCTCTCAAATAGGTCAATTAAGTTATCCAAGCACCTAAGCGGTGCGTGTTTCTCTAATGTGTCACGTGAATGTGCACCCGTAGTAACACCAATGCTTGCCACTCCCGCATTATTCGCCATCATTAGATCTAAGGTTGAGTCGCCAATCATCAATGTTTTATCAGCTGAATGATTGGTTGCCTGCATGATATCAAATAACATGTGTGGACTCGGTTTTGATCGCATTGTATCAGCACACCTAAGCTGATGAAAAAAAGAACGTATACCGGTCCCATCTAACGCCCTATCTAAACCTTGCTGCCCCTTGCCTGTGGCTACTGCCAGGGTTTTCCCCATTCTTTGGAGTTCTGTGAGAACGGGTAAGGTGTTTAAAAACAAATCCTCTGTTGTAATTGGTTTTGCGATATATTTTATTCGGTAAGACGCCACCATCTCGTCTTTTTGTGTCTTAGTCAGGGTTGGAAAAAGCTGCAACATCGCTTCCGATAAACTAAGACCAATAACATCTTTACAGGCTTGCTGTGAAGGCACGGGAAGGTTTAATTCCTCAGAGACTTGTACAATACAGTCCACAATCCAATCAATAGAATTGGCTAACGTGCCATCCCAATCAAACACAATTAAATCAAATTTATTTATCATAATGATGCAGTAAATGCCTCGAGCTCTTCGTCTAATGGCGCTTCAAAACAGAGGGCTTCGCCGTTTAAAGGGTGAGTAAAACTGATTTTACTCGCGTGTAAGAAAAGGCGTTTTAAACCCGCCAATTTGTATTTTTTAAATTGCTCGTTAGTCGAGTAACGCTCATCCCCCGCTATAGGGTGACCTAAATGTTTGGCATGTACACGAATTTGATGCGTGCGTCCTGTTTTGGGTGATGCTGAGACTAAGGTAGCTCGTTTATATCGTCGAATTATTTTAAATCCTGTTTCTGAGGGTTTCCCATCCGGATGAACTCGGACACGGTGTTCGCCACTTGGCAGCAGCCGCTTTTCTAAAGGCGCGTTAACCTTTATTGATTGTTGATGGATCACCCCACACAGTAAGGCCGTATAAGTTTTATTGATCGTTCTGTTTCTTAGTAGTGTTTGTAAGCCGTTCAACATTTTTTTGTTTTTTGCGATCAGCAAACAACCGGATGTCGCTTTGTCCAATCGGTGGACCAACTCAAGAAAGGACTCCTCAGGTCTGATATGTCGTAAGGCATCAATAACACCATGCGAATTTGAAGTACCACCATGTACCGCCATGCCCGACGGTTTATTCAACACGAGCAGGTCATTATCTTCAAAGATAATACGCTGCTCTAGTCCTTCTGTTAGCCAACGTGCTGGTTCAGTAATGGGTTTTCGATCCAATTTCACAGGAGGCACCCTGACAATGTCTTTTATTTTTAGCCGGTAAACATTTTTTGTTCGCCCTTTATTGATCCGGACCTCACCACTACGGATAATTTTGTAGACATGGCTTCTTGGCACACCCTTTAGTTGGTTTAATAAAAAATTATCCAACCGTTGCCCTTGGGAATTTTCATCAACCTCAATAAATCGAACTTGGTCGTGCAATAATGTTTTCATGAATACTTAATATTCTACTTATCTTATTGAAGTTAATGAAATTACTTGTTATAGTCCGACTGTAATTTAATACAGTAAGTCATAATTTTGTGTTAAATACGGTGATCATGATAACGCTTGTCTGTTAGCTCGGCTAATCAATCGTTTAATTATCGTAAACAAAATCTGAATGATTCAGTACACGTTACTGGCATTCAATATCGGGTTTTTTCGCTCAACCCACGATGAGCGATTTTTATTGCCCACCAGTACCAGAAAATTAATACGGACATTGACGAAAGCACATCATAAATCAAATCAAGCCTTTATGTCTCGTCCTATGAGAAAACCACGTCTTTACATACAAATATAGATTAATTACCACGTAATGAACCAAGAAAAAACCTCTCATAAGCCTATTATTTCTGTGCACTGCGCGGCATCAGGAAGAAAATTAAATGAAAAGAATGTTAATCAATGCGACTCACGCAGAAGAATTGCGAGTCGCCCTTGTCGATGGACAAAAACTATATGACCTTGATATCGAGGTCCCTGCTAGAGAACAAAAAAAATCTAATATATATAAAGGCACAATTACCCGAGTAGAACGCAGTTTAGAAGCTGTTTTTGTTGAGTACGGCGCAGATCGTCACGGTTTTTTACCGTTTAAAGAAATTACCGGTTTTGCCATCGGCCTTGAAAGCCAAGAGATTAAAGATAAAAACCTGATTAAAGAAGGTCAGGAGATTGTCGTTCAGGTCGAAAAAGAAGAGCGTGGCAACAAGGGCGCCGCACTGACGACACAAATCAGCCTTGCGGGTAGTTATTTGGTGTTGATGCCAAACAACCCTGGTTCTGGTGGCATTTCACGCCGAATTGATGGCGACAATCGCACAGCGTTAAGAGAAGTATTAGATCAGCTAGACATTCCCGAGACTATTGGCCTAATTGTTAGAACCGCCGGCGTTGGTAAATCTGCCGAAGAACTACAATGGGATTTAAACTATTTAACGCATCTATGGGACGCTATAAGCCGAGCGTCTGAAGACCGTAAAGCACCCTACTTGATTTTTCAAGAAAGCAACTTCATTATCCGTTCAATTCGTGATTATTTGCGTGCAGACATCGACGAAGTATTAATCGATAGCGCTGCTTCGTTTAATTTAGCCCGTGATTTTATGCAGCAAATTATGCCGCAATACCTGTCACGCGTTAAGTTATATGAGGACACCGTACCGCTCTTTACACGCTATCAAATAGAGAGCCAAATAGAAACTGCCTATGGCCGTGAAGTACCCCTTCCTTCTGGCGGCTCAATCGTCATTGACCCGACCGAAGCCTTAACCTCTATTGATATTAACTCGGCTCGCGCCACCAAAGGTGCCGACTTTGAAACCACCGCACTCAATATAAACCTAGAAGCGGCCGATGAAATTGCACGGCAATTGCGTATTCGTGATATGGGTGGCTTGTTCGTTATTGACTTCATTGATATGGGACCTACAAAAAACCAACGTATGGTCGAAACACGCATCAAAGAAGCAATGAAGCACGATAGAGCGCGCATTCAATTTAGTAGGATTTCACGCTTTGGCCTACTTGAGATGTCTCGTCAACGTATTCACTCTTCCCTAACCGAGTCTAGTCTCCCTGTCTGTCCTCGCTGTCACGGCCAAGGCACTATTAGAAGCGTTGAGTCGTTATCGTTATCCATTATTCGCATTCTCGAAGAAGAAGCGATGAAAGAACACACCGCTCGCGTGATTGTTCAACTACCGGTTGATTGCGCGACCTTCGTTCTTAATGAAAAACGCTCAGAAGTTGAAAATATTGAAAACACGCACAAGGTGTCGCTCATTGTAGTACCTAATAAACACTTGGAAACGCCGCATTATGAAATTGAGCGGATCCGCACCAAAGAAGTGACAGACGATAATCTGGCTAGTCACGAACGTGCGCCAGCGGAAAACAAGAATGAAACAAAACCTTACCAACGTGAGCAAGTGTCACAGCAAAAGGCGGTCGTAGAAAATATAATGCCAACGAGTCCGCAGCCAAAAGCTCAAGAAACTAACAGCAGTGGCTTCTTAAAACGAATTTTTAGCAAAATAATTCCTAGCACTAACAAAGAAACCATTACCGAAAAAGAAAAAAAACCGGCATCGCCTTCTCCACGTGTACAAAAAAATCGACCGCCGCGTGCCAAACAAGGCGAAGGGCAAAACAGGAATAAAGGCTCGAACCGACAAGACGGTACGGATAAAGCCAGACAAAACACAAATAAAAATACGCGAAAAACTAACGACAATGTCAAAGAAGACGTTAAAAGCGGTGCTGAAACGGCTAATGATACTAATACTGAAAAAACCACACCGGCACCGCGCAAAAGACGTCGCTCAAGGCGCTCAGGTAACAAATCATCTGATAATCGAACTGTTAATGCCAATGCAAATAACACAAACGGCGTCAGCGAACCCACAGGTGCAGCGACTAAAACAGCCAGTCCAAAATCAAACACTGCTGAGGTAACCGCAGTCGTTGATGCAACTTCAAAAATCAGTCCTGCGACAACACCGCAAGCAGAGGCCAAGCCGGTTAATAACCCCTCTGCGACAGCAGGCGGTCCTGCTCAAGCAGATAGCCTAACCCCTAAAACCGCAACCGTTGATGCCGCAGAAAACTTAACAGTGACTCCTGCTGTTTCAGTATCTGCTCCTGCATCTGCTCCTGCATCTGCTCCTGCATCTGCGCCTGCATCTGCGCCTGCATCTGCGCCTGCATCTGCGCCTGCATCTGCGCCTGCATCTGCGCCTGCATCTGCGCCTGCATCTGCGCCTGCTCCTGCTCCTGCACCTGCACCTGCGATTGAAGCATCGCCAGCGTCCGTTAACTCTGAAGCTGCAAACAACACACCGGGACAAGAATCAACGGAGGCGTCTAAAACGGCTCCAAGAACGGCAACTAGACACCCACGACGTCGTCGCAGAACTAGAGAGAAGCAACCAGAGTCTGTAACGACAAATGCAGATACGGCGACAATAGATAACCCTAAGCCAACTGAAACAAGTACAAGCACCAGTTCAATGACTCAACCAGTTGCTAACACTGAGAGTAAAGAATAAAACTCATTAAAAGCATCTAACACAAAAAAAGCCCAGTCTTGACTGGGCTTTTTTTGTGTATTTAAAATGAGTAAGTTAATGCCAATCTAAATCACCGTAATTATCATTCATCATACGTTCTAGGGCTTTTTGTTCACGTAAATCCTCAATGCGACTGCGGAAGTTGAAGTTTTTGTTTGCAGTACTTGAGTTAATTTTATCGGCATCCATACCGTCAGCACTTTCGTCGCTGTTTGTTTCGTTTAAAATAATGCCAATAGGTTCATTATCGATTCTCATATGGTTTTCTCCACGCATATTAAGTTGAACATCCCATAAATTGGAACACCCGCCACCCCCAGTATTAATTATCATTTTTTGTGAATTATAGTTAAAAACACAAAACATGATAGTTAATTATTTTTCACTTAATTATCAAATAGTTAAATGCTTGCTTTCACTAAATTCATACGTCGATAAAAAATAACTTGCAATTTGTAAATCTGATATTAAAATTCGCAGCTCAAATTTTGACAAGATCATTAATGATTGCATCCCGATAAGGTTGCTTTCAGTTTGTCTCATTTTGTAACCACCACTAACGACAGGCATTTATTTCCAAAGGAGACAGACAATGCAACTATCTACACCTATTGAGGTGGGAACGGAAGATCCTACCGTGGCAGAAGGCCGCTGGCATACGAATAACAAACTTATGCCCTCGGCCTTAACAGAACATACATTAGACGATGCTAAAGACCATTTCATTCAGCGTAATGGAATTGAGTTTGCTGGCACACATTTGTTGCTTGATTTATTTGGTGCCTCGCACTTGAATGATATTGCCCGCATTGAACAAGCGATGCGTGATATCGTTTCTGCCTGTGGCGCCACCTTATTACATATTCATTTACACCATTTCTCACCCAGTGGCGGTGTGTCTGGTGTTGCCGTTTTGGCCGAATCTCATATTAGCGTACACACCTGGCCTGAACGTGATTACGCCGCATTCGATGTCTTTATGTGTGGTGATGCCGAACCTGAAAACGCTGTGCCCGTGCTAAAGCGTGCCTTCTTTCCTCATCGTATCGAAGTATCTGAAGAATTACGTGGTCGCGTTCAAGCATGAAAACCTATAACGAAACACTATACGATGCATACAGCCAAGAATTTGTCGTTGATAAAGTTTATTTTGAACAAAAAACCGATCATCAACACTTAATCATTTTTGATAATGCTAAATTTGGTCGCGTGATGGCGCTTGATGGCGTTATTCAAACGACTGAAGCTGACGAATTCATCTACCACGAAATGCTGACCCACGTGCCGATATTGACCCACGGTCATGTTAAACGCGTGCTTATTATTGGCGGTGGCGATGGCGGCATTTTACGTGAAGTATGCAAACATGACGGCATCGAACACATCACCCAGGTTGAAATTGATCAACAAGTGATCGCCATGTGTAAAGCGTACTTACCAAAACACAGTGCTGGTGCATACGATGACCCTCGTGTTTCCATCGTTATTGATGATGGGGCACATTTTGTCCGTCAGCATCAACACACCTACGACCTCATTATTTCGGACAGTACCGATCCTATTGGCCCTGGCGATGCATTATTTACCTCAGATTTTTACGCTGATTGTAAAAGTTGCTTAAGCGAGGGTGGTATTTTAGTAGCGCAAAACGGTGTTGCTTACATGCAATTGGATGAAGTCACCACCACGGCTAAACGCTTACAACCTTATTTTGCTGAACAAACATTTTATTGTGCAGCAATCCCCACCTATGTTGGTGGTGTGATGACATTTGCCTGGGCTAGTGATAATAAAAAACTATTAGATGTTTCTGTTGAGCAGATACAGCAACGCTTACAATTAGCCAATATCCAGTGTCGCTACTATAATGCAGCGATACACAAAGCGAGTTTTGCGCTGCCACAATATATTATCAACGCGCTGATTGAGGACTGCTAAATGAGCCTATCAAATAGATTAAGCGTTAAAACCCCTGATCAGGCGGTCTTTTATAACGATTTGGTGAGCCAACACGGATCACCCATTTTGGTACTCGATTGCGAAAAGGTGACGGCCCAATATCGCGCCTTATCTGAGCAACTGCCTGGTGTTGATTTTTTCTATGCCATCAAATCATTGCCTCACCCTGCGGTTATTCAAACCTTGTCTTCCTTAGGCTGTGGTTTCGATATTGCCACCAGCGGTGAAATTGAACTATTACAGACCCTCAGTACCGCTGTTCGGCACCGTGTTATCCACACCCATCCGATTAAACGTGATGCAGATATCCGTGATGCCCTGCGTTTTGGTTGCACCACCTTTATTGTTGATAACATCTGGGAGCTAGAAAAGTTTATCCCCTACCGTCACCGTGTGGGCTTACTCATACGCGTTAGCTTCCCAAACCCTAATACTGATATAGATTTATCAAAAAAGTTTGGCTGTCGCGAAGACGACGTGATGTTACTGGTGCAAAAAGCTCAATCACTGGGGATTCACGTTAAAGGTTTATCCTTTCACGCCGGTTCACAATGCGCCACATCGGCCAACCATGTACACGCGATCAAGCAATGTACCAAGATCATGGATGATATTTACCAACAGTGCGGTAAATTATTGTCTATTCTTGATATTGGTGGCGGCTTTCCAGTGCAATACACTAAAACGGTTCAAACGATTCAGGAATTTTGCCCTCCTATTCGTGAAGCCCTGCAACAACTACCTGATCACATACAGGTGTTGGCAGAACCAGGCCGCTTCTTATCTGCAACCTGCATGGAAGCCGTTTCTAGGGTCATGGGGAAAGCACAACGAGGTGATATGACGTGGTATTACCTTGATGATGGTGTCTACGGCTCATATTCCGGTCAAATTTTCGATCACGTGACCTACCCTATCAGTATTTTTAGTGACATCAACGAACTAGAAACCGCTGTCATAGCAGGGCCAACCTGCGATAGTATTGATGTTATTGATGAAGGCCTGCAGATGCCGCCGTTAAGTATTGGTGATTTAGTTGTTGGCCACCAAATGGGGGCTTACACCTACGCAACGGCAACTAACTTCAATTTATTTGATAAAGCCTCTGTTGTGGTTATTAATGAAAACAACCTCAGTGCAGACAATATTCTACCTTTTGCGCAAACTCAGTAAATCGTTTACTCGTTAATGGTATAAAAAGCACTTAAAATGGTTTAAGTGCTTTTTTATTAACCATTGGAACCGTTTTGATCCCCTTCTCATACACTAACACCCCCTTGACTCAGTGAAACAAACCAATTTATCTGCTGTCGTATTATCTGGTGGCCAATCGAGCCGTATCAAAGTCGCTGATAAAGGGTTGGTTGAGCTGGCGGGTCAACCGATGATCTACTATGTTTTACAAAACTTGGGGCTTCATTTAACTGACATCAGCATCAGCACACATGCGCCACAGACCGACTATCAACAATTTGGCTACCCCTTGGTTAACGACCATTATGAGGCTTACCTCGGCCCGTTAGCAGGCATCCATGCGGGCTTAACTCATGCAAAGGCGCAAAACGTGTTTATCGTGCCCTGTGATTGCCCTTTTTTAAACACACAGCTCATCATTGAACGTTTATTGTGCGCTCAACACCACCACCAGGCTCGTCTTGTGGTCGCTCACGATGGGTATCATATTCAACCGACCATCGCGCTGATTGACCGTGTTCTGTTGAACAGTTTAGAGCAGTACATAACCCGTGGTGGCCGCCGGCTCATGACATGGTTTAAACAAGAACATTGTGTTGAAGTGGATTTCTCTGACCTTAAAAATGACTTTTTTAACATCAATAGCCCCGCCGATTTGCAGCGCGCTCAGTTACGCTTAGGCTATCAAACCGCTGAGTAGCTGTTTTAACACATCTAATTAATTAGTCGGCGCACTAAAATAAACCAGCCTCGCTTTATTTAGCACCGTAATGGCGCATCGCAACATGGCCGCCTAATATAAATAGCACTAAGTTATTGTTTGCACATGCCTTATCAGAACTGGTACGCATGTTGCTTTAATACGTCTGAGACCAAACATAAACGTTCATGTTAGTTTCCACTGTAACGGCGCAGTGATACGACAATTCCCATATTTATAGCAATGACGCTAATTCGGAGTTGATCCGTATTGGCGTGCCTATATTTATGATTTTTATCAAACTAATGTAGAGAGTCACAATGAAAATCAACACAATAGCCACGCAAAAAAACCTCTTACTTGGCGTAATAACTAGTTCAATACTAATGATTAATACCCCCGTATGGGCCGATGAGTCAATCCTCAATGCATTGACCAGCGGCAAAACCAGCTACAGTGCACGATTACGTTATGAAAACGTCGATCAAGATAATTTAAAAAAAGAAGCCCATGCTTATACTGCAAGATTAACCGCCGCCTACAAAACAGGCACTTATCATGGGTTAGGGGTCTTTGCTGAAGTGGAAAGTGTACACAGCCTATTTAGTAATAACTACGCGCACCCATCTCAAGTTAAGGGAGCAACCTACCCTGCCATTGCAGACCCGAATGAAACAGAATTAAACCAAGCTTACTTGTTTTATACTGGTCTTGAAGGTACCTCGGTAAAATTCGGTCGCCAAGCACTGACCTATCGTGATGCACCCTTTCATCGACACATTGGTACAGTTGCATGGCGTCAAAATTGGCAAACATTAGATGCCTTGTCTGTATCTAATCAATCGATTGAGGACACCACTATCAGTTATGCCTACGTGTGGAATGTTAACCGTATCTTTGGTGAGGATGCACCAGAACCGTTAGATGATTTTGATACAGCCTCACACCTTGTCAATGTTCAATACGACGGCTTTAAGCCAGCAAAAATTGAAGCCTACGCGTATTTGTACGACTTTAAAAATGCAGACGCCTTTTCAACTAACACCTATGGTTTAAGAGTTAGCGGTGGCATGCCCCTGAGCGACAGCAGCAAGGTTATCTATACGGCTGAATACGCAACACAATCTGATGCTGCTGATAACCCTAACTCCATTGATGCCGGTTACTTTTTAGCTGAACTAGGCACCAAAGTGTCCTTTAAAGGCCCTCTTAAGATGTTATTACTTAAAGCCAGCTATGAGTTACAAGAAGGTAACGGTGGCGCAGACCGATTCGTGACCATTTTGGGAACCAATCACGCTTACCAAGGTTGGGCAGATAAGTTCTTAGTAACACCGGGAGATGGTGTTGAAGATGTTTACTTAACAGCCGTTGCGAAGGTGTATGGCATGAAGTTTGTTGCCGCTTATCACGACTTTAGTTCGGACAATAACAGTTATGCCTACGGTACTGAGTTTAATATTTTAGCCACTAAAAATGTAGGTAAAAATTATACCGTAGGGCTTAAATATGCTGATTACAATGCCGATAACAACAGCATGAATACGGGGGGAACCGCTGTTGATACCACTAAGTTATGGGCTTTTGTTAGTGCTAAATTCTAACAATTACTTGGTTTAATTACCCGATAAGCACCCTAGAAATCCAATGAAACCTAAAGTCCTATTATTTAATTCTACGGCTGATGAACTATTAGATGTTCAAGATGGCTTATCTGACTCCATCTATGAGCTCACAAACGTTACATCAGATCTGAGTGAAATCAGCCGTGCCGCTCTCACTGGTGCTGTAGATATTGTGATGGCAGTTACGGAAAAACGGTTCGATCAGTTATTCAGTTGCATACAACAAATTAACATTCAAAACCCTGTCCCCGTGATTGTCTTTACCTATGAAGACAGTAGAGACGTTATTCAATCGGCTATTAGGGTGGGCGTGAGTGCTTATATTGTTGATGGACTGCACGCCAAGCGTGTCGTTTCTATTATTGATACCGCTTGCTTTCGATTTAACGAGCAACAGCTTGTTAAAAACGAGTTAGAAAAGGCTAAAAACTCCTTAAGCGAGCGCAAACTGATCGATAAAGCAAAAGGCATTGTTATGCAACGTTCTAATATCAGTGAAAACGATGCCTACAAAGCCATGCGTAAAATGGCGATGGATAAAAACATCAAAATGGTCGAACTTGCAAAAAGTGTTATATCAGCCAGCGAAATATTGGCATAGGTATTGCTCTATACTTTTATAGAACTCATTGTAATTAATAGCACCACCCCCAGTATGGGGTTTTAAACAAAATAGACCCTTGAAGGTCACAGGACAAAGGCGTCCGCAGCTAGTTTTCTTTAAAACGAAAACAAGCTGCGGACGTTTTTTTTGCATTTTATAAACGTAAATAGGAAAACAAATGAAAAAACATCGCACGACTTTAATCAAACAGAACATGCGGAGCAGGTTTAAAAACTGTCTAGCTGGTTTAGCGTTAACGATGGCAGGCAGTTTAACGAGCGCCCATGCTGTTGATCAACTTGAAAAAGACGAACTTAAATTTGGCTTTATCAAGCTGACAGACATGGCGCCTCTAGCGGTTGCTTATGAGAAAGGATTCTTTGAAGACGAAGGCCTATACGTCACCATTGAACCGCAAGCGAACTGGAAAGTGCTACTTGATCGTGTGATCGATGGCGAATTAGACGGCGCACACATGTTAGCCGGTCAACCGTTAGGCGCAACCATTGGCTTTGGTACTAAAGCCGACATCATTACCGCCTTTAGTATGGATCTAAACGGTAATGCAATCACTGTTTCAAACGACATTTGGGCAGAAATGAAGCCGAATATCCCGCAAGATGCAGCGGGCAAGCCGGTGCACCCCATCAGTGCAACCGCACTAAAACCGGTTGTTGATCGCTATAAATCCGAAGGTAAGCCTTTTAATATGGGCATGGTTTTCCCCGTATCAACCCATAACTATGAATTACGTTATTGGCTCGCAGCGGGTGGTATCCACCCGGGATATTATTCAAAAACGGACATTACCGGCCAAATTGATGCGGATGCCTTATTATCTGTCACCCCGCCTCCTCAAATGCCATCAACGCTTGAAGCCGGCACTATTTATGGTTATTGCGTTGGTGAACCTTGGAACCAGCAAGCTGTTTTTAAAGGCATTGGTGTACCAGTTGTCACCGATTATGAAATTTGGAAAAACAACCCAGAAAAAGTATTTGGCGTCAGCGCAGCTTGGGCAAAAGAGAACCCAAACACACATAAAGCCGTTATTAAAGCATTGATACGGGCAGCACAATGGTTAGATGCTAACAACGATGCAAACCGTCCTGAAGCGGTGAAAATTCTTGCTCAATCTGAATATGTAGGTGCCGATTACGACGTTATTGCAAACAGCATGACAGGTACCTTTGAGTATGAAAAAGGTGATAAACGTGCCTTACCAGACTTCAACGTATTCTATCGTTATTACGCAACCTACCCTTACTATTCAGATGCTATTTGGTACCTAACGCAAATGCGCCGTTGGGGACAAATTACAGAAGAAAAGTCTGATCAGTGGTTCCATGAGATTGCAAAAAAAGTTTACCGTCCAGACATCTATTTAGCTGCGGCTAAAGAACTGCTAGAAGAAGGCAAAATTGCTAAAAAAGATATGCCTTGGGATACGGATGGTTACCGCCCACCGCAAACACATTTTATCGACAACATTAGTTACGATGGCCGCACACCAAATGCCTATTTAAGTAAGTTCAATATTGGCCTAAAAGGTAATGACATCGTTCAGTAACCACCGTATATCAACAGTAAGCACCCGTAATGTTGCGGGTGCTTACTTAACCAATCAGAGGTAATACCATGTCTGTTAATACAGCATTAGACAATAAACAACTTGAAAAAGGCGATGGCAAGCTTACATCCAACTCAAACACGCAGCCATTAGAGAGTAATGTTAATGCGCCCCAGAAGAAAGTCGCTAATGAAGGCGTTAAAATCTCAGTAAAAATTAATAACTTTTTAGAGCTGATCGGTTTTACTTGGTTTATACCCATCGTTAAATTATTGGCCGGTGAGGAGCCTGTAGAACAGTTAAAAGACATCTTAAAAGTCATTGGCGTTCCCGTACTTGCCATGCTGATCTTCATTGGATTTTGGGACTGGGGGGCCGCTAAGATTCAAACCAGCCTCGGTGCTATTCCTGGACCTGCTGCGGTATGGCAAGAAACTAAAAGCCTTGCTGCCGACCATTACAAAGAGAAAGAAAAAGAAGTCGCTTTCTACAAACGTCAAGAGGTTCGTAACGCAAAAAAACTTGAAAAAAACCCAGATGCTGCCATTAAGATTCGTGATTACACTGGCAAAGCCACCTACCCTCAACAAATCATGACTAGCTTATGGACTGTTTTCGCAGGGTTTGTATTAGCCTCTGTTGTCGCGATTCCATTGGGGGTTATTTGTGGCTTAAGCCCTGCATTTAATGCGGCCATCAACCCAATCATACAAATATTTAAGCCTGTTTCACCCCTCGCTTGGTTACCAATCGTCACACTCATCGTTAGTGCACTGTATGTGGTTGAAGGTGAAGCGACATTCAGTAAATCATTCCTCGTTTCTGCTATTACCGTTACCCTGTGTTCGTTATGGCCAACCCTCATTAATACTGCGGTTGGCGTATCTACCATCGATAAGGATTTGATGAATGTGTCAAAGGTACTACAGTTGGGATGGTGGAAAACGGTGACTAAAATCGTTTTACCGAGTGCTTTACCGTTAATTTTTACTGGTTTACGTCTATCGCTTGGGGTGGGCTGGATGGTTTTAATTGCAGCAGAAATGTTAGCTCAAAACCCAGGGCTGGGTAAGTTCGTTTGGGATGAGTTCCAAAATGGCAGTTCACAATCATTGGGGAAAATCATGGTTGCTGTGTTCACTATTGGTATTATCGGCTTTATGCTCGATCGCATCATGTTGACTCTGCAAAAATACTTCTCTTATGGCGACGCAATGTAGGAGGAATTGATATGTCATTTTTAGCACTTAAAAACATTAGTAAGTCCTATGGTAGCGGTCACAATAAAAGTGACGTTCTCAGCAATATTAACCTTGAAATTAAAGCAGGCGAATTTGTTGCTATTGTTGGTTTTTCAGGCACGGGTAAAACCACGCTTATTTCTACCATTGCTGGCTTAATTAAACCCGATAGTGGTGAAGTGACCCTGCAGGGTAAAAAAGTCACTGGCCCAAGTTCCGATCGTGGTGTTGTTTTCCAAAGTTACTCCTTAATGCCGTGGTTAACCGTTTTTGGCAATGTAGCTTTAGCCGTTGACTCGGTCTTTAGCGACCTATCCAAATCTGAGCGCAAACAACGCATCGAAAAGTACATCAACATGGTTGGGCTATCACACGCCACACATCGACACCCGTCAGAGCTATCAGGCGGCATGAGGCAGCGAGTAAATGTTGCCCGTGCCCTCGCTGCTAGCCCTGAGGTTTTATTACTAGATGAACCACTCAGCGCGCTGGATGCACTTACCCGCGCAAACCTTCAAGATGAAATCATTAGAATTTGGGAACAAGAGAAAAAAACCGTTGTTCTGATCACCAATGATGTAGACGAAGGACTGATCATGGCCGATCGAATTATTCCGCTAAACCCAGGTCCAAAGGCCACCTTTGGCCCTGAATTTATTGTTGATTTACCGCGCCCACGTGATAGAACAGCAATCAACCATGACGAAAAATTCAAAAAATTACGCAGTGATATCACCCAATATTTAATGCATGTCGGCATGGTAGATGGCATTGATCCAGGCAGTAATATTTATCAATTACCCAATGTCCAACCTAACACAGCAAGTAGCTTTGGTTTAAGTGATGAAAAGCCTGACGTATTAAAGTCTTATGCAAGCAATATGGGGGATAAAAAATACCTGGAGTATTTTAATCTGACAAAAGTCTACCCAACACCCAAAGGCCCATTAACCGTGGTCGATAAGTTTGAGCTCAACATAGAAAAAGGTGAGTTTATTTCAATTATTGGCCATTCGGGTTGCGGTAAATCAACGGTGTTGTCTATGACCGCAGGGTTAACCGATATCAGCGATGGTGGCATTGTGTTAGATAAAAAAGAAATTAATGCCGCGGGCCCTGATAGAGCAGTTGTTTTCCAAGCGCCCAGTCTATTTCCTTGGTTAAGTGCAAAAGAAAACGTTGCCTTAGGCGTCGAACGGGTCTACCCGCATTGTAGTAAAGCAGAACGAAACAGTATTGTTGAGTATTATTTAAGTAAGGTCGGCTTAAGTGACGCGTTAAATAAGAAAGCAGCTGACCTTTCAAATGGTATGAAACAGCGTGTCGGTATTTCACGTGCCTTTGCTTTATCGCCAAAATTGCTTTTACTAGATGAGCCATTCGGAATGTTAGACTCCTTAACAAGGTGGGAGCTACAAGAGGTGCTCATGGAAGTTTGGACGCGTACTAAAGTGACGGCCATTATGGTGACGCATGATGTTGACGAAGCCATTTTGCTGGCTGACCGTGTTGTCATGATGACCAATGGACCTAATGCCAAAGTTGGCAAGATAATGACGGTGGATTTACCACGGCCGCGCACGCGTAAGGCGCTGGTCTCTCACCCCGATTACTATCGGTACCGGGAAGAATTACTGACTTTTTTAGCGGATTGTGATGCGCATTAATCGCTTAAATAAACACAACAACAAAAACCGCGATTTATCGCGGTTTTTTTATCTATGCCTTAGTACCCTTGATGACCATTAATGTTGATGCTTAATCCTGGCATCCGTAGGGTAATGTATAGCCAACCAAATAGTCGCCGTTGCAGGACTCGTCCACTTCACCCTATGTCGAGTGTGTGCCGGTATATTGAGGTAGCTGCCGGCGCTTAGATGACGATCTTCTGTTTCTTCAAATGATAAAATGGCTTCTCCTGCCAACACCATCACCCATTCGTTTTGTGCCTGATCGTACCAACCCGTTTCGAGAGAAGAGTGACCTGTTGAGACAATTCTCTCTATTTTGATTTGCTCGCTTTGCAGCAGTACATCCAACTGCTCCTTGTCTAAATCATTGGGCATCAGATCAGCGGCTGTCAGGTCAAATATATTGGCTGCTTGGCTCATTGGCTATTCACGTATAAAACGTCAATCTTAGCAGATACCAGCAAAGCTTCGTTGTTACTTTAAGGAAAATAACTCCACACAGGTAAAGCGACTGCGCTAAGCATTAAACCTGAGCGTATCGCGGACGTTTTAGCGTTCAACTTATTATTTGTTTAACGACTTCCAAACAAAAATACTTTTTGTTTGCTCAAACGCCTCTTTTAACGTTGTGGCTTTGATTGTTGCAATCAGCTCGTCAAATTTAAACGTTCTATGCCGCTCGTATTCCACACCAACTTGCGGCATCTTAGCTAAACCACTTTCTTTCGCATGTTCCTCGAATCCCTTGTTTTTCCAGAAAAAAGCACCTGGCATGGTCGTTGGTATCACAAGTGCGAAAAACAAGGATCGTCTGATAGCCGCTTGAGCGGTGATAACAACCGCTAATAACAGCCAACCGAGTATTGAACTAGGGTTAAGCATTAAACCAGCAGCCAAAACAAGCGCTGAACCGAGTAACCCATTGCTAATAATATACGGCCAGCCAAACTTAGTCGTTTGCTCATACCAAGAGGCCGCACCCTCGCCTTGCCGCGACTTTAAATCGTTCGCATGCCCGATATGACCCACAGCTTCAAGTAACAAGCCTACTAACATGCAGACAAGCAATACTGACAGTGTCGCTGTACCAACACCGCTCATCAGGCCTGCCACAGCAAGAATTAAACTGCCTAAAATCAAACTGTTAGCAACAAAAGACGTGCCCGTTTGCCAATGGTCCCAGAAGGGCCGCGCTTTAATGCGGTACAGCTTATACATATAAAACACGCCGACAGGGCCGCTGATTAACCCCACAACCGCAACAATAGTTGCCGCTAGCGTTAGATCCAATAAGCTAAAGAAGGTATACGCTAACAAGGCGCCGTAAAACAGACTAACCCCTGCAATTTCACGGCTTACCGGTGAGTGGCGTAGGTTGTAAAAACCGCGATAAAAACGGTGTGGTTTGCCTAAGTGCATATTCAATTTAAATAGGCCATAACTTAATACTAGGTTCATCATGATTAATAAGGGCACAAAAGCAAGCGATGACTTAATCGCTACAAAGGCTGGCACTGCCATAAAGTTACCCAGTACCAGCAATATGAAAGCGCCGACAATTGCTTGCGTCGCCAGGGTAAAAATCACATGGGAACTCTCATGCGTCATCAACAAGGCCTTCCAATTCCAATGTTTTTTACTGCCTTTTTTTGCATCGACCACAGCTTGGTATTTACCGTTCTGGTCATCTTTATGATATTTCAAGGGCATCGAGTCGGTGCGTGTCATCTCACGTTTGTCCTGACGCGACTGTTGAAAACGAATATTAGGGTGAGTAATATCAGCGGTCGGAAAGCCGGGTATGTCGGTTTTACACTCTTGTCTATTCTCTGGCACGTTTTCGATTACACCAAAGTCCAGCGCATTGCCTAAACAGGCAGAGACACACGCCGGTTTTAATCCGACTTCTAAACGATCAACGCACATATTGCACTTGCTGACTTCACCTTTTACGGGGTCTAGTTGTGGTGCGTTATACGGACAAACCCAAGTACAGTAACCACAACCAAAGCAAATATCCGGGTCCTGTAATACCGCGCCATATTCAGCATACTTGGTGTAAGCACGTGTTGGGCAGCCCTTTAAACAGACGGGGTCATCACAATGATTGCACGCCATTGAAATATTCAGCCGTTGGTAATCAGGGTAGGTACCCCCTTCCACATAGCCGACCGAACGAAAAGAAATATGCGCAGGGTTGTCATTTTTTTCACTGCACGCCGCTTCACAAGCATGACAACCGATACAATTATCAGCGTTCAGATAAAAGCCGTGCTGCTTATAACGGTTAGGGTTTTCACCTAATGCAGCGTCACCATTAATGTGTAAGCTTTCACCGTATAAATCGCTTTGTTGCGAGGCCAGATCAATTGAGTCACCATAAATATTGTTGGCTTTTGTCTCTTTATCCCACAAAAAGGCGTATTTGGGTTCATCACTTCTTACTTCGAACATAGGAATTCTTATTGGCTATTGATTAAGGTTAAAAACGACGCATTTCCATACTCAGTTGTGCGGCGGCTTGCTGATCTTCAAGTATTTCAATGGTGATAGCGGCCTGTTTATAAGCAGGTTGACGCGAATGCGGATCGAGTAAACCGAGGGTTAAACGATTCACACAATCAAAATAATGGAAGGGTATAAACACCATATTCCTAGGAACACGCTGGGTTAACATGGCCATAACGACTGCATCGCCTCGTCTAGAAATGCAACGCACATACTCACCCTGTTCAATGCCCAAATCCTGCGCTGCATCGGGGTTTATTTCCATAAACGGAATCGGGCTGTATTTATTGGTATTGCCGAGCTTGCCGGTTTTAGTGCGTGTATGAAAATGCTCCACTAAGCGACCTGTATTAAGCCAAAAAGGAAACTGTTCATCGGGCACCTCATTGTTATTGATAAACGGTAAGGCAATTAATTTGGCCTTTCCATCAGCAAAACGAAAACTCGCAGGCGTGGTGTACAAACGCTTACCACCGGCTGGTGGTAACTCACCACGACTGGCCTGCTCATCGGTATATGGCCATTGTATACCCCGTTGTTTTTCTATTAAATCATGGCTCATACCCGAAATATCAGCCAAACGGCCTTTCGATAAGGTCTTCATTTCTTCGAACGCTGCCTGCGGCTGTTCTGGAAAACTCATGGCCTTACTGCCTTCAAATTGTTTTGCCAGCAAATTGAAAATTTCAAAATCAGCCTTTGACTCACCCGGCGCATCAGTTACTTTTCGAACAATATTCACGCGACGCTCGGTATTGGTAAACACACCCTCCTTTTCTGCCCAAGTGGCTGCTGGTAAATACAGGTGTGCATATTGATTTGTTTCTACATCGGCATAACTGTCTTGCACCACTAAAAAGTCGAGTTTCGCCAACGTTTTTCGCATTCGTTCAGTGTTGGGCATGGATGTCATTGGGTTAGTTGCCACCAACCATAAACCCTTGATCTCACCACTTTCAATCGCGGGAAAAATGTCGGTTTGTGCTAAACCACGTTTTTTAGGAAAAAACTCAGGGTCTACCTTCCAATAGTGGCCAATTTCTTCGCGGTCTTCTGGGTTTTCTAGCTGACGGTAGCCTGGTAAGCCTGAGCACGATGACCATTCGCGCGTTCCCATCGCATTGCATTGGCCAGTTATTGATAGACTGGTACCGCCCGGCTTACCGATGTTAGCGGTGATAAGGTTAAGGTTATTGATAGCAACCACACCGTCAGATCCATGGGTGCTTTGATTAATCCCCATGGTCCAAATACTCATCGCTGTCGGCGCCTTGGCATAAATACGCGCGACGTTACGAATGGTGTCCTCGTCAATGCCACAGAGCTTTGCTGCTGTCGTCGGGTCGTAATGTTGAACTTCTGAAGTTAACGCCTCTATACCCACAGTATTAGCATCGATATAGGCTTTATCGTGTAAACCTTCGTTAATAATAACGTGTGCCAAGGCGTTTAATAACACTAAGTCCGTGCCCGGTGTTATCGCTAAATGAATATCAGCTTTTTGTGCCAACATGGTAACCCGAGGGTCGACAACAATCAGCGGAAAGTCGCGTTTTTCACGCGCTTCTTGCAATCGCCAATAAATTATTGGGTGTTGTTCTGGTAGGTTTGATCCCCATGCTATTAAGCAGCCTGTGTGTTCAAAGTCTTCATAGCAGCCCGGCGGGCCGTCAGAACCAAATGAACGTTTATAACCGGATACTGCAGAAGCCATGCACAGGGTTGTATTACCATCGTAATTATTGGTACCGATAAGCCCCCGGGTTAATTTACCTAGGGTATAAAACTCTTCGGTTAATAACTGGCCAGTTGATACCACGGCGAATGCGTCGCGTCCGTAGCGTTGTTGAATGTCATTGATTTTTGTCGCCATATGGCTGGCGGCCTGATCCCATGTCGTTTCACGAAAACCCTCGTTAATCGCAGCTCGAATTAAGGGCTTATCACCACGACCCGCTGAGTCAAATAATTCGTGTTCAAAAATACCTTTAACACAAAGTTTTCCTCGATTGACATCTGCCCCACCGACGCCTCTAGAACCTACTACTTTGCCTTCGATATTGGTTGCTACTTCAATAGAACAACCGACCGAACAATACCCACAGGTGGCGTAAGTCCATTTTGCGGCTTTTTTATCAACGATTTTAATGGGGTTCTTTTTATCCCGACCGAATAACATAATTACGTCCTGCTTAAGCGATCAATAGTTCATTTTTACTGATTAACACACAGTGACCACCTACACGCACTGTCAGGGGCCGCCCTTGATGCTTATCCATTTCAATTTGCAACACGCTGCGACGTGTTTGCTCGCTACCGCGGTCAATGGTAAAGCTGTAAGTCCCTTCTCTTATATGCTCATGCGAGGCCAGGTAAGCAGCAAAAACCGGCATGGCTGAACCAATCGGTGGGTCTTCATTAAAACCAATACTAGGGCCAACCAAACGGGCATGAAAATTACTATCATTGGTGCTAGTTTTAGCACTAAATAAGAGGATTTCTTGTGCCGCCATCGCCGGTGCACTCGACTCGCTCCAGGCTTTACTATCAAATTGCGCAAATTGAATCGCTTGCTGCGAGTGCAATGGCACGACCAAGTACGGTAAGCCATCAGACACCAAACGGGTATGAAACGGGGTTTGAACAATCTCGCTTTCACTGATCGACAATAAGCGGGCCAGTTCGCTTGTACTGGGCGTATAACGGTCCACTAAGGGATTACATTGCAGGGTAAATTGTACAAATTTTCCACCCGCCTCATCGCTAGATAAAGTGGCGTTAACCGATTGCGCTTTTTGTTTTAAACAGATCGTTGTGTCGGCGTCGGCCAGTGAAATTTGACCGCTTTCTGCTAATACATAGGTCGTTGCCAACAAGGGGTGTCCTGCAAAACCTACTTCACCTTGCGGGGTAAATGTTCGTATATTGAATGATTTACCTTTGTCTTCGCTTGGGTAAATAAAGACCGTTTCAGATAACTTTAATTCGCTCGCAATACGTGTCAATAATTCTTCAGGTATCAACTGCGCAAAAGGGAACACGGCTATTTGCGCCCCTTGAAACGGTGTCTTGGTAAAAACATCTAGGGTGTAATAAATTAGAGACATCGCATTAGCTCCCTTTGCCTAAAAAAGTCAGCCTAATACGACCGTCTTGTATATTAACAGGGTAGGCCTTTACTGCAATGCTCGTATCTTCTACACACTCGCCTGTTTGCAACTTAAAATGCTGTTTATAGATCGGTGAAGCGACCACTAAATCCGCACCTATACTACCGATGATACCCCGCGATAACACATTCGCTTCACTGAATGGATCATAATTCTCCAAAGCAAATACCTGACCCGTTTTTTTAACGTAAAACAACGCAATTTGCGTGTCATTAATCAGTGCCGTTGTACCCGCATCTTCAATTAAATCTGTTAAAGCACAGATGTCTATTTCTTTATCGATTACTGCCGTTTGCATCGTCATACCTTCTACGCGCCTAATGTCGCTTTAAGTTCGTTTTTATTGGCTGGCCGTACCTGATCACGTTCCGGCACAAACACAATTTGGCTATCGCCTTTATCTGAATTAACAAAAGCATTAAATGTCTGTGCCTTTGCTGGATCATTGACCGTTGTTTTCCACTCACATTGATAGCTATCGATCACCGTTAGCATTTCTTGCTCGAACGTTTCAGCTAAGCCTAGCGAATCTTCAATAACCACCTCACGTAAATAATCGATACCACCGTCTAAATTCATCATCCAGGTGGAGGTACGTTGTAGACGATCAGCTGTCTTCACATAAAACATCAAGAAGCGATCGATGTATTTGATCAAGGTCTCATCATCTAAGCCGGTTGCAAAAAGATCCGCGTGGCGTGGTTTCATGCCGCCGTTGCCACACAGGTATAAATTCCAACCATTTTCAGTTGCAATAACACCAACATCTTTGCTCTGCGCTTCGGCACATTCACGTGTGCAACCGGATACAGCAAATTTTAATTTATGTGGTGAACGTAAACCTTTATAGCGGTTTTCTAAATTAATTGCTGTTGTTACGCTATCGGCCACACCATAACGGCACCAAGTACTGCCAACACAGGATTTAACTGTGCGTAAAGATTTACCGTAGGCATGCCCAGTTTCAAAACCTGCATCGATCAGTTCCTTCCAAATCAGCGGTAATTGTTCTTGCCGTGCACCAAATAAATCGACACGTTGGCCGCCGGTTATTTTGGTGTATAGATTGTATTTTTTACCTACTTCACCTAGGGCGATCAGTTTGTCTGGCGTAATTTCGCCACCTGCAATACGAGGAACAATTGAATAGGTGCCGTTTTTTTGGATATTAGCCAAAAACCGATCATTGGTATCTTGTAAACCAGCTAACGGTTTTTCCAAGATGTAATCATTCCAGCACGAGGCAAAAATAGAGGCCGCCGTTGGTTTACAAATATCACAACCATAGCCTTTACCGTGTTGTTCAATCAGTGCATCAAACGTTTTAATATTGCCAACACGGACTAAGTGATACATCTCTTGTCGTGTATAGGCAAAGTGTTCACATAAATCCGTGTTCACTTCCATGCCCATTTTTTCCAACTCTTTGTTTAGCACCTGCCCCACTAAGGCAGTACAACCGCCACAACCGGTCGTCGCGCTAGTACACTCTTTAATAGCCCCCATTGTGGTATGACCATCTGAAACAGCTTGACAAATCGCGCCTTTCGAGACATCAAAACAGGAACAGATTTGCGCGTTATCCGGTAAAGCTTCGACACCGAGACCTGTAACACCTGAGCCATCGCGTTGCGGCAAAATCAGGGTATCGGGGTATTCCGGTAGCGCCATATCATTTAACTTTAGTTGTAACAAATTACCGTAATCGGCCGTATCGCCTATTAAAACCGCGCCAAGTAGGCGTTTATTATCTTCACTCACCACGATTTTTTTATACACCTCGTCAGCACCGTTAACATAGGAATAGACCTTGGCATTTTCAGTTGTCGCATGTGCATCACCGATGCTAGCCACATCAACCCCCATCAGTTTTAGTTTGGTACTCATATCCGCACCGGTAAAACTATTTTGTTTACCGGCTAACTGATCTGCTGCGACTTGTGCCATTTGGTAACCTGGTGCGACCAAACCATAAATTTTCCCTTCCCATAGGGCACATTCACCTATCGCATAAATATTGTCATCAGAGGTTTGGCAATGATTGTTGATAATAATACCGCCCCGCTCTCCGACCTCTAGGCCGCTCTCACGCGCAATGTCATCACGCGGGCGAATGCCCGCAGAAAATAAAATAAGGTCTGTTTCTATGTGTGTGCCGTCAGCAAAGTTCATTCGGTGCACGCACTGTTCGCCTGGCAGGATGTTTTGGGTGTTTTTCTGGGTGTGAACGCTAACACCCAATTGTTCAATTTTTTTACGTAATACTGCACCTGCACCGTCGTCAATTTGCACGGCCATCAATCGGGGTGCAAATTCAACAACATGTGTTTTTAACCCCATATCTTTCAGCGCTTTTGCTGCTTCCAGACCTAATAAGCCACCGCCGATCACAACACCTACTTTGGACTTAGCGCCTGCTTCGGCAATCGCATTTAAATCATCTATCGTTCGATAGACAAAACAATTATCTCGTTCGTGACCGGGAATTGGAGGGACAAACGGAAACGACCCGGTCGCTAGAACCAGTTTATCGTATTGGATTTCGACACCCTTTTCAGAGGTAACAAGCTGCTTTTCTCGATCGATAAGGCTCGCCCTATCTGCCATATGCACTGTTATGTTGTTATCTTCATAAAAACCAGCGGACACCATGGATAAATCATCCGCAGTTTTGCCACTAAAGAAAGCGCTTAACTGAACCCTGTCGTACGCTAATCGTGACTCTTCACAAAAAATAATTATTTCAAATTCATCCCGCGCCTGATCTTTAACAATGGCTTGCATAAATTTATGGCCAACCATGCCGTTACCGATAACTACTAACTTCTTTTTACTCATACCAAAATTCCAACTGTTGCCTGTATTCCATGAGTGATAGCAGTTAGTGTGCCAATAATCGTATTGATCATTAAGCCCTTGATTGTGCGTCTAATTATTTATCCTCCATGTTAAAAAACATAGCCATCAGAATTGACCGTGATTTATTGCAGTGCAAAACAATGATTTTTCGCACCAAACAAGTGCAGCAGGTTCGTTGCTTTAAAGACAACTTACTTGAATCCTTTTGAAAACATGACCTTATCTATTTGGCATGCTGTTTGCTGAAGAGTCTCAATACGTTAATGGAGACTCAACAGCAATGTCGCAAAAATTAAATTTACTTTCATTCAGTGGGAACATGCGAATTTTGCATACGACCTGGTTCGCTTTTTTTATTAGTTTTATGGTGTGGTTTAATCACGCCCCTTTAATGTCCGTTATCCGCGAGGTTTTTGACTTAAGCAATCAAGAGGTTTCAGTACTATTGATATTAAATGTCGCCTTAACCATCCCCGCACGAATTATTGTGGGCATGATGGTGGATAGTTATGGCCCACGACGGATGTTTTCTGGCATCCTAATTGTCTCTGGCTTTTTATGTTTGTTTTTTGCTTGGGCACAAACCTTCCAACAGCTTGCCTTAGCGCGTTTTTTATTAGGTTTTGTTGGTGCGGGCTTTGTTGTCGGCATTAGAATGATTGGTGAGTGGTTTCCCGCTAGACAAACAGGCTTTGCGCAAGGTATTTATGGCGGCTGGGGGAATTTTGGCTCTGCAGCCTCAGCAATAATTTTACCGAGTCTCGCGTTATGGTTAGGCGGTGAAGATGGCTGGCGATATGCCTTAACAATCACCGCAATTATCGCCACGGCTTACGGTATCTTCTATTATTTTAGTGTCACCGATACACCGAAAGGATCAACCTACTTTAAACCAAAAAAAGTCGGCGGCATGGAAGTTACCAGCAAAGGCGATTTAGTTTTATATTTATTGATGAGTATGCCTATTTATGCAGCGCTAGCCTTATTGGTATGGAAACTATCTCCCAGCGGAATGGCCTGGTTAAACCAACAAACAAGCTATATCGCGTATGCTAGTATCTTGGCCGTTTATCTGTATCAAGCCTTGCAGATTTATAAGGTTAATAAAGATATTTTCAATAAGCCTGTTCCCGATTTGTTTCGTTATAAGTTCAAACAAGTGGCTATTTTAGACCTCGCCTACATGGTCACTTTTGGCTCTGAACTAGCGCTTGTTTCCATGTTACCGCTGTTTTATGTGGATCAATTTGCCTTATCCCCTGTTACCGCAGGTTTATTAGCTGCTATTTATCCAGTGATGAATTTAATAGCGCGTCCAGGCGGTGGTGTATTGAGCGATAAAATTGGCCGCAAACGTTCTTTAACCCTGTTATTTACTGGTATAACAGTTACATTTTTTATACTCGGTCAAGTCAACCCCAATTGGGCTGTTCCATTGGTTGTTTTATGCACTATTTTATGCGGCTTGTTTGCCAAAGGCGGTTCGGGCGCGGTATACGCCATGGTGCCATTAATTCAACGCCGTATGACCGGCCAGGTGGCTGGTATGGTTGGCGCCTATGGTAATGTCGGCGGTTTAACCTTTTTAACTGTGCTATCGTTTGTTTCACCACAGGTGTTCTTTATGGTGATTGGTGCTACTGCAGGCTTGGTACTCTTATTAATGTTATTATTTTTACAAGAGCCTAAAGGCCAAACTGCCGAAGTATTAGAAGACGGTACTGTGCAATTAATTGATGTCACTTAAACTCGCTGAGAACCGTATGCAATCAGAGGCCTTAATTGACCTAGGTCAATCGTCAGATCAAGGTGTTAAGGAAGAAAACCAGGACAGTTATGGCGTTTTACTGCCAGAATCGCCGACATTAGAACAAAAAGGCATCGCCATCGTTATCGCGGATGGGGTCAGTGGTTGTGATGCAGGTAAACTCGCCAGCGAGTCCTGTGTTAAAAGCTTGCTAAACGACTACTACTGCACCCCTGATTCCTGGACGGTAAAAACATCCGTGCAAAAAGTACTGATGGCGACTAATCGTTGGATGCTTGGCATGGCACAGCAAGCTGCCCATAGCAACAAAGGGCTAGCCACCACCATGAGCGCCTTGATCGTTAAATCATCTACTGTCCACCTGTTCCATATTGGCGATACGCGCATCTATCGACTGCGCCAGAAAAAACTCGAGCGCTTAACTGAAGACCACCGTTTCTGGGTGTCAAAAGACAAAAATTACCTTACCCGAGCCATGGGTATCGACGCGCATTTAGACATTGATTACAGCAACTTTTTATTGGAAAAAGCCGACACCTTCTTATTAACCACCGATGGCGTTCATGAGTTTATCAGCGACAACACGATGTTGCAGATCATTACTGACAACGACCGTAATTTAGAACGTGCCGCGCGTGAAATAACAGCCTTAGCCATGCAAAACGGCAGCGATGATAACGTGACTTGCCAGCTGGTACGGTTTAACCAACCGCCTCAAATCAACGATCAAGAAGTCTATCGAAAATTAACCGAGCTCCCCTTTCCGCCAGACTTAAACGCTGGCATGGTCTTAGATGGGTATAGAATAGAACGTGAATTGCACGCCAGTAATCGGACTCAGTTGTATCTTGCGATTGACACTGACACCGATGCAGCAGTCGTTATTAAAACACCCTCAGTCAATTATGTAGATGATCCGAGCTATCTGGACATGTTCGTCAATGAAGAATGGGTTGGGCGTCGGATTGATAACAACCACGTACTCAGCATCATCGAGCAAACCCGTCCGCGTCAATTCCTTTATTACGTCACTGAATACATCGAAGGACAAACGTTAAGGCATTGGATGAGCGATAACCCACAACCCAGCGTGCACGACGTTAGAGGGATTATCCGACAAATTGCACGTGGTTTACGCGCTTTTCATAATAAAGAAATGATCCATCAAGACCTGAAACCTGAAAACATCATTATTGATACCCAAGGGACCGTCAAAATAATAGATTTTGGGTCGACTAAAATAGCGGGGATTGAAGAAATAGCCACCCCAGTACATCGTTTAAGTTTACTCGGGACCCAACATTACACAGCACCTGAATACCTGTTGGGCGAACAAGCGAGCACGCGCTCAGATGCGTTTTCCCTCGGCGTTATTTGCTACGAAATGCTCACCGGCCAACTGCCATTTGGGGATAAATACGGCGAAAAGTCGCTAAGCAAATTGCATTACATTCCATCGCAGCAGTTTAATCCTGATATACCCTTGTGGGTAGATGGTGCCATTGAAAAAATTGTGAGCAAAAAACCGTCGAGTCGATACGAAGAAATTTCCGAATTTATTCACGACTTAGCGCACCCAAATAGCCTATTTACCAAATCATCTCATACGCCTTTAATAGAACGTAACCCAATTGTTTTTTGGAAAACTCTTGCCTTAGTTAGCATGGCCGCCAACATGGTATGGCTTCTTTTATCGTCAGCTGACTAATCAGCTGACATCGCATTAAAATTACACTGCTTCTTATTACCCCCTATTAGCCACTTTCCTTATTCGCCTCTTGCTGCTGCAAAACAAAACTATAAATCACCGGTAGCACCAATAAATTTAAAACCAACACCGTCAACATCCCGCCCAACATCGGTGCAGCAATGCGATGGGTAACATCTGAACCCGCACCACTACTGAGCATGATAGGGATTAGCCCCGCCATGGTAGAAACCGCCGTCATGACCACCGGGCGAACGCGCATAGAGGTCGCTTGTTGGCTGGCATCGATTATGTCCATCCGTGACAGTGCCTGTGAACTAGCTGCACGGCGTTTAGCCACTTCCATATCAATAAAACTGAGCACTAATACCCCAATTTCTGCCGCCATACCGGCTAAGGCGATAAAGCCGACGTACACTGCAACCGATAAATTATAGTCATTCAAATAAAGCATCCAAATGCCGCCAATAATGCCGAAAGGAAGCGCTAACATCACAATCATCGGCTCAACTAGGTTACGGAAATTGAGATACAACAGAATAAATATAATGAGTAACGTAACCGGCACGACAACCTGCAATCGCTTTGCCGCGCGTTCCATATACTCAAATTGACCCGACCAAGTCACGGTATAACCGGCCGGTATGTCTACCTGATCAGCCAAGATATTTTTAGCTTTATTAACAAAACCGCCAATATCAGAGCTACTGATATCAACGTATACCCAGGCATTGGGTCGTGAGTTTTCGCTTTTAATAACCGGCGGCCCACGTCTGTAGGTTAAATCAGCTACCTGCGCCAAGGGGATTTGACTGCCTGTCGGCGTCGCTATCAATACCCGCTTTAAACTTTCCAAGTCATCGCGTAACTCCCGTGGGTAACGCACATTGACCGGGTAACGCTCTAGACCTTCCACCGTTTCGGTGACATTCATTCCACCAATAGCGCTTTGTATCACGTCTTGTACATCGCCGGTCGTTAGGCCATAGCGTGAAGCTGCTTCACGGTTAATATCAAAATCCAAATAATAACCGCCAACAGCGCGATCGCCGAAAGCCGAGGTGGTTTCGGGCAGCGTTTTCATTGCTCGCTCGATCTGCCCCGATAAGGATTGCAACACATTCAAGTCGGGGCCAGACACCTTTATCCCAACGGGGGTTTTAATCCCCGTTGATAACATATCAATCCGCGTTTTAATCGGCATCGTCCACGCATTAGCTAAGCCTGGAAATTTGATCGCCTTATCCATTTCGCCCATCAATTGCTGGGTTGTTTTATCTGGATTTGGCCAGTCTTCTTTAGGCTTTAAACTAATCGTGGTTTCTATCATCGATAAGGGCGCGGAATCGGTCGCCGTTTCTGCCCGTCCCACCTTACCAAACACATGGTGCACTTCAGGAAAGGTTTTTAGAATTTTATCCGTTTGCTGCAACAGTTCTTTTGCTTTGGTAATAGAAATACCCGGGAAGGTGGTCGGCATGTACAAAATATCCCCCTCATCCAACGGCGGCATAAACTCACTGCCCAATTTTGAAAACGGGTATAAGGTCAATATGACTAAACACAACGCCAATAGAACAGTTACTTTACGCCATTGCATCGCCAGCTTAAGTACCGGTGTGTGCATCGCATGCATCCAACGGTTAATCGGGTTTTCGTGTTCTTTTACCACCTTGCCACGAATAAAATAGCCCATCATAACCGGCACCAGCGTGACCGCAAGTATCGCGGCCGCCGCCATCGCATACGAGGCGGTAAATGCCAACGGGCTAAACATCCGACCTTCTTGCGCTTGCATGGTAAAAATTGGCAAAAAGGAGACGGTAATAATCAGTAAGGAAAAAAACAGCGCTGGACCTACCTCACGCGAGGCTGTACCAATCGTCTTCCAACGTTCCTCATCACTGAGTTCAGCACCCTTGTCTGTCGTCGCCTGCGCTAAGTGTTTATGCGCGTTTTCTACCATCACAATAGCGCCGTCAACCATCGTACCAATGGTAATGGCAATACCGCCTAATGACATGATATTGGCATTTAAGCCCTGCATTTTCATCACGATAAAAGCCATCAAAATACCCATAGGGAGGGTAATAATGGCGACCAAGGCAGAGCGTACGTGTAATAGAAACAAGATCACCACCAAGCTAACGACCACTAGTTCCTGTAGCAAGGATTCATTCAAACTTGCGACGGCGCGCTCGATCAAATTACCCCGATCATACACAGGGATTATTTCAACGCCTTTAGGCAGGCCTTTTTTCAACTCCTCAAGTTTTTTTCGAACGCCTTCAATTGTCGATAGGGCGTTTTCACCGTAGCGCATAATCACCACGCCACCGGCCACTTCACCTTCGCCGTTTAGTTCAACTAGCCCACGCCTAAGTTCAGGCCCCATATGTACATTAGCGATATCTTTTAAACGAATGGGCGTTCCATTGCTATCAACACCCACCGGTATGCTGTTTAAATCGCCTAAGGAGCGAATATAGCCCAAACCCCGCACCATATACTCCGTTTCAGCCATTTCAATTAAACGCCCACCCACGTCGTTATTAGAGCGCTTAATGGCTTGCTTCACTTTACTTAAAGGAATGCCATAGGCCTGTAAGGCATTGGGGTCGACTTCAACCTGATATTGTTTAACAAAACCACCCACCGAGGCGACTTCTGCAACGCCGTTAACCGTTTGTAATGGGTAGCGTAAATACCAATCCTGAATCGAGCGCAATTGGGCTAAATCGTGCGTGCCAGTTTTATCTATCAAGGCATACTCATACACCCAGCCCACACCGGTAGCATCTGGGCCTAGCGTTGGTGTTACGCCATCGGGTAATTTACTGCTGACAAAGTTGAGTGATTCCAACACTCGTGAGCGCGCCCAATACATATTGGTTCCGTCTTCAAAAATAATATAAACAAATGAAAAACCAAAAAACGAATAACCACGGACAATTTTAGAACGCGGAACTGACAACATGGCGGTGGTTAGCGGATAAGTCACTTGATCTTCCACAACCTGTGGCGCCTGCCCAGCATACTTGGTAAATACGATGACCTGCACATCTGACAAATCGGGAATCGCATCCAGATACGTGTGTTGATAACTCCATAAACCTGCAACACCAATAATCAGCGTCGCTATTAACACCATGAAACGGTCTTTTAACGAAGCATCAATGATCGAATTAATCATGTGCAAACGCCTCAGCCGCATTAATTGACTCGCTCGGGGACGGTTTATTACTCGACATTAATTCGAGCATTTTTGCCGTGGCCTCACGCAATTTTGATTCGGAATCGATCAAAAACTGACCCGAGGTAACCACTTCTTCGCCAACCTTTAGCCCGTCTAAAATGGCTATTTTGCCATTAGACTCAAGACCCAAGCTCACTATCCTTGGCTCAAACTTGCCTTTATCACGTACCACGAATACTTGGTTGCGGGAGCCCGAACGCACTACTGCTTCCGAGGGTATAACCACCGTCTTGGCTTGTGGGTCAGCGTGAATGGTTAAATCAGCAAACATGTTGGGTTTTAATAATAACTCCGGGTTATCAAACACCACGCGCACCTTGATGGTTCGTGTTTTTGCTTCGGCGTACGGGTAGATATACGCCAAATGGCCTTTAAAAATTCGCCCTGGAATGCCTACCAATTGCATATCAACCGAGTCCCCCTCCTTTACCCACGGCAATTCATATTCATAAATATTTGCGTACACCCAAACCTTTCTTAAGTCCGCAATCATATAAAGTTCTGTCTTTGGACTAACAAATTGACCTTCTCGCGCGCCAATGTTCATCACGATGCCTTCTTTGGGGCTGTGAATATGGATGCTCTTTTTTACCTTGTGTGTTTTATCCAACTCCACCATCTGATGGGCTGGAAAATCCAAAAGCTTCAAACGCTCGCGTGAACTATTTAGCAAGGCTTCTGCACCGTAACGGATGGTATCAATTGGGCTTTTTTCCAAGGCTTTAACGTTATTAAGCGCTAAGAGGTACTCTTCTTGGCTAGCCACCAACTGCGGCGAATAAATACTCAGTAACTGGGTGTCTTGTTTGACCCATTGACCCGTTTTATCCACGTACATCTGTTCGATCCAACCCTCTGTTTTTGGGTGCAGACGTACCATTTTTTCTTCATCGTAGGCAACCCGTCCAACGGCTCTGACGGAATGCGACATGGAAAACTCAATCGCTTTGGTAGTTCTAACGCCAATGTTTTGCGTGGTGACACCATCAATTTTAACTGTACCTACGGCTAAGCTATCACCCTGATCTGACTCTGCATAAACCGGCAGATAATCCATCCCCATATCATCTTTGGCTGGTACCGGTGATGTTATTTCAGCGTTCATGGGGTTCCGATAAAATAAAATTTGTGTTGTTTCACTTTTATCTGCTTCAGCATATACCGGTATATAGTCCATGCCCATGTCATCCTTGGCGGGTACGGGTGAGGTGATTTCACCATTCATGGGGTGCCTATAAAATAGAATAGTGGTGCTACCCTCTTGCGCCATGCCGGGTGCATTCGAGTGTTCTGCCGTAGCAAACCAATACCCTGTCATTAAGCCGATAGCTAAAATCACAGGGGTTGCTAACCAGACTGTTTTATTACTCATAAATTTCTTCCTTGCCGACCACGGCTATTAATTGCGCCAGTGTTTGATTGGCTTCTGTTAAGGCTTTCCAATATTGGGTTTCGTAGTTGTAAAGGGTGATTTGGCTACGCACCAAATTTAAAAAGTCCACCTTATCGACTTGGTAACCCGCTAACATTGAAGCGACCGTTTGACGTGCTTGGGGAATAATCCCAGTTTTGAATAACTGCACCTGTTGACTGCTTTTTTGGTAGTGGCTGTAGGCCGTAGATATTTCGCTATGCACTCGATTAGCCGTGTCACGTAATGAAAACTTTGTTTGCAGCACTTCTTTGTTACGTTGGTCGACTGCTTTTTGTTGTTTGCTGTCAGTAAAAATCGGCAGATTCATACTGAGCCTTAGGCTAAGAAAATCGGCCCGCTCTTGTCCATTAGGCATATCGTCGCGCACACTATAAAAAGCACCGACATTAAAGTCTGGGTAAAAGTCCTTTTTGGCTAAGGCTAAACGTGATTGCGCCGCTTCAACCGACTCACGTTTTACCGCTAACAAAGCGCGATGAGCGTCCGCAAAAGCAAATAACTCACGTTCTTTTTTCAGTGTCGGCAAACGGTCCAAAGGGATGACTGTTAGAGTAATTGGCTGATCAGCCGAGCGATCAATCAAGCGATTTAAGCGCGCCCTAACCCCATCACGCGCAGCTTGTAAGCCGAGCGTATTATCTAGCAATTTGGACAACTCTAGTTGCGCGAGCAAAACATCTTGCTGTAAACCCTGACCCACTTGGTATTTAGACTGAGCGATATCGACAAATTGCTGAAGTAAACCCTGATTTGCGGCAATAATTTTTAACGCATGGTCAAGATAAACTAAACTCCACCAAGCTTTTTTAACATCACGCAGTAACAGCCAACGCGCTTCGGTAACGCTGTGGGCAGCGGCCTGCGCCTCATGCGTTGCCCCTGCCTCACGTAGACCCAGTTTACCGGGAAAAGGGAGCATCTGTGAGAAACCCGCTTGTAATTGGGTCATGTTTTCTTGATCCAAATCAAAGCTATCTGTCGGTAAATTTAACGCATTCAGGCTAACTATCGGATCGGGCAGCGTTGCCAGTTGAGACGGAATATCCGCCATTGCATCCGAACGTGCTTGCATTTCAGCAAGGCTTGGGTTGTTTTCAACCGCTAGTTGTAAAGCTTTTTCCAGCGTTAATGTCTCAGCCGTTTGCCCATAAGTAGTGCTGCTGAGTAAACAAAGCAGCAGCAAGAAAATAAAGTTGTTAAGTAAAGCCATAAAATCCCCATAAATCGTAGTGATAACGCGTTAGCATTAAAATATTCGACAGGGGGTAGACTGATTAAACGCTCACTAGATAATAGCAATAGCCACGTAAACGAAAGGCGAACTGCCCCCTATTATACGATTAAACAGGGTGGTTTGATTTCTGGGGAGTAACTGGTACTTTGAGGGAACTGACGATTAAGCGGGGTTAGCTTAACCAATAAACTCGTATGACTTGTGCCGACGGCATGAGGGGTAACATAGGCGCTAGCATGCCCAGCACAATCCATTGTTACATCACAGTCGCAGGCGTCAGTTGAGTCGATCATTGTGTCCATTGACATAGTCCGATGGTCCATCATCGACATGCTTGAAACGGTTTGATCTGTACCCATCATCTCCGACATCGACTCAGCATGACTCGTCTGCATAGCCGAACAATGGCTAAACGCAGAAGCCACGGGCGAGCTGATAATAATCAATATCAAGACGGTTAATAGGTTATTTTTCATGCCTTCGTTCTTAATGGCTTATGTTGTTATTTTTTTATAAAAACACAGCCGCTACAAAAAGTCTATGCCAAAGGTCACTCAATCTGATCCAGCTCATCGTTCTCGGCTATATAAGATATCAACCCCTGTTTCGACACCCGACTCCGTTTTTACCGACCAGTTTTTATTTAATTCGTAGTTTAAATTAACCGTGCTAACCGGTTCAAACAAGCCAATGCCGTAGCTTAAATATAATTTAGGCGAGAGGTACTTACCGATTTGTAAGGCGGTATCACCCCCCCCGTTACCGTTAATCGCAAACCAATCTAGGCCAAACGTGCTCGCAATTTGTTCGCCCAACATATTACCGCCCTTAATACCTAAGCCAGTGGCGGCTGAAGCAAGCATCGCGGCATCGGCTGCGGAAGCGCCAGCCAACGGCCGACCAATCATTAAGTACGACAGAATGTTGTCATCGCTCATCGATGGGCGTGAAAAAAGGGCAACCAAGGGATCATCTACCGTGCCAGTCAGTTGCAATCCGGCCAGTACTTTCCCGCTTTTTCTAGTCGCCTTAATGTCTATACTAGGGTTTTCTATGGCACCACCGGTAAACTGTATTTTCCCATTATCAATGTCTAATTTTTGCCCATAGGCCTCATAACTGCCGTCTTTAATAAAAATATCGCCCGTACCAAGTAACAGTTTTTTGCTATTCCCACTGATTAGCAATTTACCCGTTAATCGACCGCCAAAACCTAGACCATTAACTTTGACTTTATCACCTAACAATACGTTTACATTAAAGTCAGTCGCTACAGACCGCCCTTCTTTTTGCACCGGCCCATTAATAATCACCACGTCGTCACTGGCCGTGACCGAGGCATTAAACTGCACTGGCACCAGCTCTGCAGTCGGTACCCTAACCGTCCCAGACAACTGTGACGTTTTATCGTTCAAGGTAAACTGCAAATCCGGCGAAGCGACCACGTAGGCCTCGGGTAGGTTCAATACCTCAATGTTGTCACCCTTGAGTGAACTCAGCACGCTCCATCCTTGCTTTGTCTGATTGATCAGCGCATCCCCGTTTAACTGACCTTTGCCCGATTTGACGTGGTAATCGAGTTTAATACCCTTCGATAGATCGCCGCTTGCCATTAGGTTCAGCGCTTCTAGGCTTAGGCCTAAGCGGGGTAAATACACCTGCCCATCAGTCAACGCAAGTTGGCCATTAATAGACGTTTGTTTAACCGTGCCTGACACTGTTAGATCAAGCTTTAATTGACCTTTTAGCTTGTCATAATCGGTGTGCAAGGTATCAATAACAGACAAATCATCAACCGTTGTTTTTAAATAACCGGATAACGGTGATTTTTCTGGGTTTAATAAAACGGTTTTGATATCCGCCATCATCAGCCGCCCCGTTAACGGGCTAACACCCGGCAAATTTGGCGCCAAAATAATATCAATAAAACTTTTACTGTCCTTTAATTGGTAAGACAAATCCAACTTGTTTAAGGCGATGAATTTTTTTTCTGCTGCCTCACTATCTGACACTAAGACACGTGCATTTTGCACACTCAGTTGGCCACTGCCTTCCGTCGGGTAAGATTCGTAGCCATTCAGTTTAATGTCGCCATTTAGCTCACCGTGTAACGGGGCAATAAAGCGGCTATAAGCTTGTGCAATACTAACGGGGATCGCAGCTAGGTTAAATTGACTGTACCAGTGCCCTGTCTCTGCATAACGGGCTTGCAGACAAAAACGACTACCCTCAGCTTGTAAGCAATGTTGCGCAATGTTCACGCTGTTTTTAGTCAGCACAACTGTTCCAAATTTATCCGCTTGCCAAGGCGTATTAGTACCTTGGGTCATTTGAATTTGATTAAACTTGCCTTGCCATTGTCGCTTAGCATAACCGCCGGATGCTCGTGCAGAAGCGGTTGATGTCTTATCGTTCGCCTGAATCGCGATAGTGTGATCATTTAAGCGACCAGCAATCGCCACGTTTCCGTTTATGTCGTGTACATCATTAACCGATAAGCCCGAAAATTTAACCGTGGTGTCAATTCGACCCGTTTCAAGCATCGCTATACGTACATTAGAATCGACAGTTCCAAGCTGGATATAGTCGCTATAGGTGATGTTTTTACCCCGTATTTTAGCGCGTATCGACGGTTCGGCGGCAGTGCCTAAGAGCGTACCGCTGGCCTGTAATTGCCCAGCCAGCTCGGGGTGAAAATCAGCCAAATTAGGGGAGTCTATCGACCAGTCAAAGTTTAACTGTTTTTTAAAATACCCCTTAGCTCGGATCATCGATTGAGCCGTATTGATTTGGAGTGATGGAACAATAAGCTGACCGTTAACATAGTTCGCATCGGCCACTATTTTTAGCGCCCGCTGTCTTAAAGGGCCTCTTATATTTAAAGCCCGAACCTGAACATCAACGCTTTTATCTTGCTGTTCCAACACACTCATTTGCCAACCACCGGACAGTGCTCCAGGCCACTCTTTTGCCAATACACTCGGGTCGAATTTAGTTAAGGTAACGACGCCATTCAACTTAAAAGAATCTGCCCATTGCGCCGAACCGTTAAATTTAGCTGTGCCATTGCCTGCTTTAACAAGCAGATCCAATTTATTGTTACCCGCCGCATCAAGCTGAGACGACAAGGTCACATTAATCGCTTTAGCATCAACTAAGACCGCTGCTTGTGCCTTTAGCATCGGCGCGCTCATCGGACCCGATAAACTCACAGTGCCGTTATTAATAACCATCATTCGCCCACTCAAGGCACGCGGAATGGTTAACTTATTTAACTTCGCTTGCAGCTGGTACACCGGCTCATCTGAACTAAGCTGCACTTCACCGCTTGCAGTTGTTACGCCATCGAGCCCTTTTAGCTCAAACTGCTTAAACATTAAACGCTCTGTTGTTGCATCAATGTCTATCGAAAACGTCGTCTGCTGTTGCTCTAGCGCCAGATCACCCGAGGCTTTAACTCGATATTGATCAGCGTCGCCCAACAGCGAAAATTGCCCCTTACGGCTGTGCAAAAAGCCTGCCTCTTTATTCAACGGCCAAAACAATGCCTGCCAACTACCTTGCAGATCCATTTTCAAGGCATCAAACGGCGACTGTAGCGAACCCGTCAACGCAAGTTTCGCCTTGTTTGAAGAGCTTAGCTGTGCATTAACAAACCATGTATCCAATGCGTTGCTGTTTGCCTCAATCGCTAAGGTGAATTCGTCTAATGCATGCTCTGCCAGCTGCCCTTGCAGCGTCAACGTTGCCTGTTGTTTAGTACCACTGGCTATTAACGTGGCCGTTGTTATGCGGCCTTGTTGCGAAGTGGCTAGATCTGACAATATTACATTGCTTAGATTGGCTTGTGCCTCCCAGGTTAAATCATTTAATAAATGCGTCGCTTTAATCGTTTGACTGGATTTAAACGGTTCAAGCATTTGCTGATCGATCATCAATTCGGCCAAATTGCCTTTAATTTGCCCTTCCGCTGATAGCACTTTTCCGTTCTTCATTGCATGCCAGCGATAGGCCATATTCGTAGCATCCTCACCGTTTAACGCAAGGGTTCCTTCTAGTTCAAAGCCAGTTTCATCATCCGTTTGGACACGTAGCTGTTTAACGATGACTTGTTGCCGCGATGCAGCTAACGATGCGGATAAGTCGCTTACAAGCGTTGTGCTTTGTGATAGTTCGTTAAGCCGTGTGACCCGACTAAGGCGTAAATCTGTAATACTAATCGGTATCGGCAGTACCAACTCTGGCAGCTGGAAGGTTGCGCCCTCCGCAGCCTTACCCGCTGTCAACTCAAGTCCATCTAGAAATAACTGGTCAACGACTAGGCGGCCACGCAATAAAGCTAAAGGCGACAGGCGAATGCTTAGGCTCTCTATTTGATAGTTCTCCTGATCATCGACACGATAAACGATACCCTCAAGCGTGGCCGATTGATTTAGACGCCCCGTGACCTGGTTTACGCTTAAGCCTGGCAGCCACTGCTGCGCCATACTAAGGGATGCTGAAAGGCCCGATTCGGTCATTAGTACCCAGGCGATAAGGGCTGCCAATAAACAAGCCGTTGCAAGTATTAATATAAGTAAACGACGGATCATAAATCAGGTCCAATGACGAGGTGAAAACCGATACCGTTATCGCTATCAGACAGCGATTTTGCTATATCAAAGCGAATTAAACCTATTGGTGAACGCCAGCGTAATCCCAGTCCAACGCTATACTCTATAGGGTCACTCAAGGTGTTATACGCGTTACCGAAATCACTAAAGACCGCAGCACCCCATTTGTCCATAAACATGTTTTCATATTCCACACTACCCGTGGCTAGGTAGCGCCCACCTTCCACTTCCCCATCATCACCCAGTGGCCCCAGCGATTGATAATCAAAACCACGAATACTACTATCACCACCGGCAAAAAATCGTAGCGAACTCGGTAATTTTTCAAAATCAGTGACTTCCGTTGCCCCCACACTGGCACGTGTTATCAGTCGCCCATTCTCGCTTAAAGGATGAATGTATTTACCCCTTAGCACCGCTTGGGCAAAACTTGTATCTGATAACAATGCCTCACTGGCGCCTGAAAGGGATAACGATAATTTACCACCGTGTCGGGTGTAGATGCTATCGTCAGCCCAGGTCCTTGTCCAAGCAATACTGGGTATCAACAGGGTCGAGGTATTATCATCATCTGACACATCAAAGTTTTCACTCAACACCCTAAGGCCGCCCGTTTCACTCCATCCCCAGCGTATAGCCTTATAGTAACTACCAAATGCAAAAGAACGGCTTTGTACGCTATCGGTGTCTTCATTTTTAAATTCGGCATTAAAACCAATATCAGAAACCCGGCCGCTTAATAAAGGCATTTGATAATCCACGGAAACACTATTGCCAATTTGAGACAAGCGTGAAGCCGCGCTTAAGCGATGACCTTGTTGGTTAAGGTAACGGTTTTCCCAACCAAGGCTCAATCTTGCACCCGAATCCGTACCAAAACCAAGCCCCGCGTTATACTTATATTGCCGTTCTTCACCCAAACTAACAGCCAAGGCCACTTCACCGTTTTGCCGCTGCTCCGTCAGTACATCCACCTCGACGGAACTAAAATAAATAGCATTGCGTAAATTATTTTTAAACGCCAACACCTTGCTGGCCAAATAAGGCTCCCCCGCTTTAAAGGGAACGAGTTTTTTTAACACTTTGCGACTGATTACCGTTTTCGGCAAGGCCAATTTGGCAAAGGTATAGCGCGACCCTGAGTTGTAGTGCAGACTCACAACAGCTGTATTAGTAAGGGTATTAATTTCGACCGTATGGCGGCTTAATTCGGCGTCGAAATACCCGCGTTCTACACCTAAGCGTAATAATTTTTTCTTCGCCGCTTCGTAACTCTCATGGTCGAAAGGTGCGTCTTTTTTTAGCGGAAAATCTAACAAGAAAGCCGTAAATTTATCATCTGTTTTCGCGTCGCCTTGCAACGCAAGGTCAACATTAATCATGCGCACTTGTTGACCTAAATCAAGCTGGTAATCAGCATGCCACTGATTGTCTCGTTGGCTTAGTTTACTGCTGATTTTAGCGTGATAAAAACCATACACTTTTAACATAGCGCTCAACTCATCAATCGCTTGTTTATGCAACAATTGAAGCTGCCTTGGCGTCAGGCGCTCGCTATCTTTTAGCCTAAATATGCTTAGACCACTCTGCAAAACAGTCGCCTTTCCCTCAGGAGCGCCCACCACATCAACCACAACAGTCATCTCAGCTGCCTGGGCATTGCCAGCAAAGCACCATAGTAAAGTGCAAAGCAAAAACACACGTCTAGTGTTTAAATAATTAAACATTATTGTCTAGTAAATAAAGCATACCGTTTTCCACATCAAATCGAGCTTATTAAAAAGACACATTATAAGGTTAATAACCTTAATCTGATATGAATCCTTTTCACTCAACATCGCGCCAAAAAACTAACCAATAAGCCGCCTTTCAATATATATTTACGTTTCAATTTGATCGTTATGACAGGAGCAAGGCATGCCGTTTAGTTTGTTGCATTACGTAAAAAACAAGTGGTTTAAAAACGGCACTTCGGCAATCAAGCCGCTTAATACGCACTGGCACAATACCTCTAGCGAACAAACACTCAACGACTTATCGTCCAGCTTGCAAGGTTTGTCAAACGAGGCAGTGATAGTCCACCGGCAACAATACGGCCCCAACCGCCTACCAGAAAGCAAGTCGCGTAGTGCCTTCGTTCGTTTTTTAAGTCAATTTAATAATGTATTGATTTATGTGCTATTGACTGCCGGCGTTATTACCGCCTTTATTGAGCACTGGGTCGATGCCAGTGTTATTTTTGGCGTGGTCATTATTAATGCCGCCATCGGTTTTGTACAAGAAGGCAAAGCAGAAGATGCCTTACGTGCTATCCATCAAATGCTATCCCACCATGCCATGGTGATACGCGCCGGACGACAAAGCAGCATTAGCGCCGAGCAGTTGGTCCCGGGTGATATCGTTTTACTGCAAACAGGTGACAAAGTGCCTGCCGACATACGCCTGCTTCGGGTAAAGGGTTTGCAAACGCAAGAAGCCTCGTTAACCGGTGAATCAATGGCAGTTGAAAAAACCACCACCCCAGTACCCATTAACAGTGTTATCGGCGACCGTCTGTGCATGGCCTTTTCTGGCGCCTTGGTTACCCACGGCCAAGCAACGGGTATTGTGGTTGCTACTGGTCAACAAACTGAGTTAGGCAATATCAGTGCCCTGGTTGGCAACACTGATACTGTCACCACACCCTTGCTACGCCAAATGGCTCAATTTGGTCATTGGTTAACCCTGTTTATTCTTATACTGGCCGCCATCAACTTTGTTTTTGGCGTTTACATCCACCAATACAGCATAACGGACATGTTCCTTGCGTCAGTCAGCCTTGCTGTGGCTGCCATTCCTGAGGGCTTACCGGCCATCATGACCATTACCTTGGCAATCGGGGTGCAAAAAATGGCGAAACGTAATGCCATCATCCGCAAATTACCCGCGGTTGAAACCTTAGGCGCCGTATCGGTTATTTGTTCAGATAAAACCGGTACCTTAACGCGTAATGAAATGACCGTCGGGTCCATTATCACCCCCTTACACAGCTTTGAAATAAGCGGCTCAGGGTATGAGTCACATGGTGTTATTAGCCTTAACGGCCAAGCTATTCAACTGGACACGCATCCCTTATTGGCAGAAAACCTGCGCGCCGCCATGCTGTGCAATGATTCCTCACTCGAGCGCAATGACGCACAATGGCTCGTGCACGGCGACCCAATGGAAGGCGCTCTACTCGTCGCTGGGTTAAAAGGCGGCTTGGATACCGAGAGCCTGCTTAAACAGTACCCGCGCACTGACCTTATTCCGTTTGAATCAGAACACCGTTATATGGCAACTTTGCATCATAGCCACCAAGGTGAAGCCGTTATCTATGTCAAAGGTGCACCAGAGCGCATCCTAGCTATGTGCCAACAACAAAGAACCCTACAAGGCCAACAACAGCCTATTGATAGCGCCTATTGGCTTGCGCAAATAGAAGCCATGGCGTCGCGTGGGCAACGGGTGTTGGCGATGGCGGTAAAACCTGTCACCAGCGAACACCGTGACCTTAACTTTAACGACCTTGATAATGGCTTAATCATGCTGGGCTTATTTGGTTTAATCGACCCGCCCCGAGACGAAGCCATCACCGCTGTCCAAACCTGTGCGCTCGCCGGTATTCGAGTCAAAATGATCACCGGCGACCACGGCGCAACCGCACTAGCCATTGCGCGTCAGCTTAAACTGATTAACACCACAGAGGTGCTAAACGGTACCGACCTTGAACAATTAAACGAACAACAATTAAGCCAACGCGTTAATGCTGTCGATGTGTATGCCCGCGTTAACCCTGAACATAAACTACGGCTGGTCCGTTTACTACAAGAACAAGGCAGCGTCGTAGCGATGACCGGCGACGGCGTCAACGACGCGCCCGCCTTAAAGCGTGCAGATGTCGGTACTGCAATGGGAAAAAACGGCACTGAAGCCGCTAAAGAAGCCGCCGAAATGGTGCTTGCCGATGACAACTTTGCCTCCATTATTCACGCCATAGAAGAAGGCCGGACCGCCTACGATAATTTAAAAAAAGCGATTCTATTTATCCTACCCACTAACGGCGGCGAAGCCTTTAATGTACTAGCCGCCGTGTTATTTGGCTTTCACGACCTGCCCTTAACACCGGTTCAAATTTTGTGGGTCAATATGGTCACCGCCATCACCTTGGCACTCACCTTGTCATTTGAGCCGGCTGAAAAAAACGTGATGCATCGTCCACCACGCGATACACATCAACCGTTGTTAAGTAGCCATTTAATTTGGCGCGTTGCATTTGTCTCCCTTATTTTAATGGCCGGCACCTTTGGTTTATTTACTTGGCAGTTATCGCTCAACACAGGCATCGAGCAGGCACGAACCGTCGCGGTAAATACCTTAGTTATGTTCGAGATATTTTACTTGTTTAACACCCGTTACATCACCGCGTCAGTGCTCAATTGGCACGGTCTCGTGGGTAACCGCTATATTTGGCCGGCGATTATCATTTTGCTGGTGTTACAACTGGGCTTTACGTACTGGACGCCCATGCAACTGTTGTTTGGTACCACCGACATTGATCTATGGACCTGGGGTTGTATCGTCTTAGTCGCCTCTTCTGTGTTGGTTTTAGTCGAGTTAGAAAAACTGATTATCCGGCGGGTTGGGCACAAAAAAATAGTTAACGTTAAACCAGTCTAAAGTTGGAGTCGTATCTGCGGTATTCGAGGCAGCATGGCCGTAGGTGCTTTGTTTGACTTAGTTTATAGTCGGGTTATTAATTATCAATCTCACTCACCCTTTGATTAGAACTTTAAACTATTACATTGACATAACAGGCCAAAAAACTAAGATTTAAATCAACTTTCTGCACCCTCTTCGGCTTTAATAAGTCTTTCAAGTTCCTTTTTATATTCCCTAGTAAGGGGCAAGTCGAATTTTATAAACAGCGGTCCCCATTCTCTGTTGTGCGGCTCAGCTACATCGCGATAGAAATTATCAGGTAGGTAACCTTTCTTATATTGTAAATAAGTGTTTTCCATATTGGCTCTTACCGACGTTAAAAGCAGATAAGCTAGCGCCTGTTCTTCTGCTGAAAGCTCTTTGGGGTTTAAATCCTTGATGTTTTTCAATTTAGTTATAACGTCAATATTTTTAGGTGTAGAGCAAGCGAGGATCGATAGATTGGTTATGGAATCGGCCCTTGCCTGCAAGATCTGGCTGCGTGCTATCTCTTCCTGTCGTTCAAGCGCCCTCGCGTTTTGTCTTATCTGAACTGACAAGTACACCAAAGTTGCCACGATAGCTATCGCGCCTATTACCTCACAAATTGCTATTACAACAGTCCAATTCATTTTTCCTCCTTGGAGAACTATCGTTCAGATAAGCCGCAAGTAAGTCTGTCTGTTAACTCGTTGGTTTGGCGTTGCTTTCGCTTTCTATTCGCTCATTTATTTCCTTTAATTTGGCATTAACTATTGAACGAAAGGGCTGCGGTTGCAGGACTTCTTGCCTAGACCACCACCCCTGCACGGCAGGCAATATTAAATACCTACCAAGTAATGCATCAACATAGTCAGCGAGGCTAGGGTCTAGCCACCCCGAGTGGTGCCCATAATCCAATGTTCCAAAGAGCCTGTGCAAAATCATCCCTAACTTTTCTCTATCTTCCTCTGTGAGTTGCTCTCCATTGAAAAGCCCTTTTCGCCATATTCGATGGAGTTCAGGGTCCACCATCACATCACTTAACACTTGACCAATGTCTTGATGTATTTCTCTGTATGCGGTGGCTTTGGCAACTGCATTGGCTTGGCGAACCTGACGGGCTAAATAGATGAGCGATATGATCACAGCAATGGCGGCGATAAGGTCGCCTAGATCTGAAAGTTCTGATAAAGACATAGACGCCCTCTTAGTTGCCTAAATTTTTGTATAAGACACACGCATTCTTTGCAGGTCTCGCTGATAGGTTTGTAAGCCGAAAACATAGAGAGCAATCAAGCCGTAAATAGCCTGTGGTGTGCTTTGATTTACAAGCCTATCTCCATGCCATTGATTTCATTCCGTTTATCGTATAGTTGAGCTTACTACTAACTCACACTGAGTAAAAGCCTTTAATGTTTGTTTATGCCTGGTGAGTTGTATAAACAAACTTTTGTGACAACCGGAAGCTGTCAAAATCAATCGAGTCTGACCCTGTTGATTCAAAGCCTTTGAGTCGTTAATTGCTCTTTACACTTCCCCAAAATGAACAACCCCTGCTTGAAGCAAGGGTTGTAGTATTTAAATAAGCTGTCGAATAAATTATTTTTGGGGCTGATATTTTGCTTCAGCATCTTGCATATTTGTGCGACCGCGCTCAATTAGCTTTTGACCTTTACGGATATCAGATTCACCCTCATCCACCCGGTCATTGCCGCGTTTAATGAGATCATTGCCATCAGCAATGCGTTTTTCACCCTTTTCCCATGCTGTTGCGTATTTCTTGAGTTTTGCAGCCCGCTCAGATGCTGTATCAGCTGAATCAGTAGCCTGTGCTATTTGAGAAAGTGATTGGTAAGCATGACGGTTATTTTTTACCGCCAAATTACCCGAAGCGATAAGCTGCTCACCCTCGCGAAAATCTGCTCGGCCTTTTTCAACAAGCTTACGCCCTTTCATTACGAGTTTTTCACCCTTTATCGATTCGTTCTGTCCCTTTTTCCACTGTTCAGCAATAGCAATATGTGATTCGCCTTCGGCAAGAACCCGATCGCCAAATGTGGGGGCATTCACTGCACAGCCAGTTACGCCAGCAAAAAAAGCAAAAAGTAATACCAATAAAATGTGTTTCATTAAATAAATCCTCTACAAATTAATCTTACTAAAACTGTCACAAGAGCTAAGCATTTTATTATACATGCTTGCTGCGTTTCCCAGTCTTATAGTAATGACCTTAGCAGTAGAGTGATGTTTAGCACCCTTTTATAACTGGATCAATTGAGCAAGTAAGTGGCGTATATTTAAGAAACAGCCACAAGAAAAAGACAAAAAAAGCCCTTGAAAACAAGGGCTTTTTAATTGGATGGTGGAGGGACAGGGATTCGAACCCTGGATGGGCGTTAACCCATGCTAGTTTTCAAGACTAGTGCATTCAACCGCTCTGCCATCCCTCCAGTTTTAAGCGGTTATAGAAAACAAGCGTAAGATTGCTTTCAAGCGGGGCATAGTACTTAATATTGAGAAGTTTTTCCAGCAGAATAACGAAAACACTTGAAGATTTTTTTTTACACAGTACGATTGAACCTTCTTTAGGGTGTTTAGTCTTAAAGATACCATTATTTTTTAATTAACGAGGTGTACAAGTGAAACAATTCAACCCATCTATTCCACGCAATGAAGCAAACATACTGGCGACTAATAAGGTATTAAAAAACACCTATTCATTATTAGCAATGACCTTATTGTTTAGTGCCGGGACAGCAGGCTTGTCAATGAGTTTAAATCTACCCCACCCAGGGATGATCATCACCCTGGTTGGTTATATCGGTCTGTTGTTTTTAACCACTAAGCTCAGAAATAGCTCTTGGGGCATCTTGTGTGTCTTTGCACTGACTGGCTTTATGGGCATGACACTGGGCCCTATTCTTAATATGTACCTCAATGCTTTTTCTAATGGCCATGAATTAATCATGACCTCATTAGGTGGCACAGGTGTTATTTTCTTTGCTCTTTCTGCTTATGCGCTAACCACTAAAAAAGACTTTAGCTTTATCTCAGGCTTTTTAATGGTGGGTATATTGGTGGCCTTTTTAGCCGGTATTGGCGCTATGATCTTTAGTATCCCTGCGCTGTCGCTGGGTGTTTCTGCGATGTTCATTATGTTGATGTCTGGCATGATTTTATACCAAACCAGCGAAATCATTCACGGCGGTGAAACCAACTATATTATGGCCACTGTGTCATTGTACGTTAGCTTGTTCAACCTATTTACCAGCCTATTACACATTTTAGGTGCGGTAAGCGGTCGCGAATAAGTTAAGGCATTAATACAAAAAAGCCCCTGTATCAGGGGCTTTTTTTATGTGCGGATAAGGTCGATATTGCCCATATAAGGCTTTAACGCATCCGGTACTTTGATTGAGCCATCGGCTTGTTGATAATTTTCCATCACCGCGATTAGGGTTCGCCCAACCGCCAAACCAGAGCCGTTAACGGTATGCACTAACTCAGTTTTACCGGTGTCTGGGTTACGCCAACGGGCTTTTAAGCGACGCGCCTGAAAGTCGTTAAAGTTACTGCACGATGAGATTTCGCGGTAGGTATCCTGCCCCGGCAACCACACTTCAAGGTCATAGGTTTTACAGGCCGAAAATCCAGTATCACCTGAGCATAGCAACATTAAACGGTACGGTAGTTTAAGCGCTTGCAGTATGGCTTCGGCATGTTGGGTTAATTGCTCATGGGCTTGCTCTGACTCCTCGGCTTTAACAATTTGCACCAGCTCAACCTTTTCAAATTGATGTTGGCGAATCATGCCGCGCATATCGCTGCCATAGGCACCCGCTTCGCTCCTAAAACACGGTGTATGGGCAACAAATTTAAGTGGTAACTGCTCGCTTGTTAATATTTCATCACGTACAAGATTAGTCACCGGCACTTCGGCTGTAGGAATTAAATAATACGGCGAGTCACCCGCCATTTTAAACAAATCATCTTCAAACTTTGGTAACTGACCTGTGCCAAACAGGCTGTCTTTGTTGACTAAATAAGGAACGTAGGTTTCTTGGTAGTCGTGTTTCTCCGTATGGGTGTCTAGCATAAACTGGGTTAATGCACGCTGCAGTCGAGCTAAGGGCCCAGATAAGGTGACAAACCGTGCTCCAGCAATCTTTGCCGCTACTTCAAAGTTAATGCCCGACAAAGCTTGCCCCAAGTCGACGTGGTCTTTAGGCGCATAGTCAAATTGTGGCCGTTGACCCCATTGGCGCAACTCGACATTTTGCGCTTCATCATTGCCCGTTGGCACATCATCCGCCAATCGATTAGGCAAGGCACACTGGATCGCATGAATACTCGCTTGGATTTCGTTCAACTCAGCTTCAAGGGCTTTAAGCTCGTCACCGAGTTGTGCAACGCTGTCTAATAAAGGTTGGATATCCTCGCCATTTGCTTTCGCAATGCCAATGGATTTAGAGCGTGTGTTACGTTCGTTTTGTAGCGTTTGTGTACGTACTTGAATTGCTTTACGCCGTGTTTCCAAGGCATTTAATGCGTCCACATCCAAATCAGCGCCGTGGCGCTGCATGGCTAGTTTGACTTGTTCTGGTTCGCTTCTTAACAGCTGCGGGTCGAGCATGTCGCTTTCCTTTAATGTTTATTGATTAAAAATACTGTGTTTAACGTTGATCCAATGCTTTATCCAGCTTAACGTAACGGTCGCCGTTTATAATTGCCGTACAACGAATAAGCCAAACCATGCCGCTGATAAGCACAAAATAACGCTTAGCAGGACGTTTAGCACGGCTTTGCTTAAATCGCCTTGTTCGATCAGGCTAATGGTCTCCATCGAAAACGTTGAAAACGTCGTAAACGCGCCTAAAATGCCGACTAATAACAGCGCCCTTACTTCATCAGAAACTGAGATGCGCTGTAAAAACAATTCGTACAATAAACCCATAATAAACGAGCCTAAAACATTCACCAACAGGGTGCCGTATGGAAACCCGCGCCCCAGCCAAAGGTGCACACCAGAGGATGCTACGTATCTAAGTACGGCTCCGATTGATCCACCGGCGGCAATGGCTAACAGTTGCGTCATGTGTTTACTGTTGTTTTATTGAATTAAAGCAGCCATTTTACGGGCATCTGGTGATTCAATCACCCCTTTTTCCGTCACAATAACAGAAATTAACGCCGCCGGCGTCACATCAAACACGGGATTTAGCGCCGTGACTAAGTCACCCGTATAATTAGCGGGTAAAATTTCACTGCTCGGGCGTTGCTCGATAACGATATGTTCTGACGATTGGGCCTTCCAATCGATGGTTGTTGTAGGCGCAGCAACCATTACTTTTACGCCGTGGTATTTAGCTAGCACAGCCAGTGAATACGTGCCTATTTTATTGGCTATGTCGCCGTTCATACAGATGGTATCTGCGCCGACTACGACCCAATCTATCAGGCCTTGTTGCATTAGCGAAGCGGCGCTACTGTCAGCAATTAGGGTTACTGGAATCCCATCTTGCTGCAATTCCCAGAGAGTAAGTCGTGCGCCTTGATTCCACGGGCGTGTTTCGGATGCATAGACCTTCTCAAGCAAATTCTTTTTCTGCGCTGAGCGAATAACCCCCAATGCGGTTCCGTAGCCGCCCGTTGCCAAGGCGCCGGCATTACAGTGTGTCAGTACCCGGGTGTTTTTACTAAAGCAGCTTGCACCCCATTCGCCCATGTCAATATTGGCCTGAATATCATCAATTAACCAAACTGAGGCCCATTGCAATAAGTCAGCGACTGGGTCACGCATGGTGTTAACCAGCTCGCGTGCCGTATTTAGGGCATTGAATAAATTAATGGCCGTTGGACGAGAGGCCGCTATTAAATCAAGCCGTTGATTAAAGTCCGCTAAAAAATCCTTACTGGTCTCGGCTAATGCCTCTTGCGCGGCCAGTACCGCACCAAATGCCGCGGCAATACCGATAGCCGGTGCACCACGAACAACCATATCTTTGATTGCCTGCGACAAGGCTTGCGTGCTGTTAATATCAAGATATACTTCTTTGCTAGGCAGTTGCCGCTGATCTAACAAACGTATGCCATTCGCATGCCAACTGACCGGACGAATGGTGTCATATAATAAAGTTTCTGTTTTAATCACTGTATGCAAGTTTCCCTTCAAATAAATGCGCGATGGATTATACCGGTAGACCAGAATAACAACGTACTGGAAAATCACGCGCTTATCGTTCAAGACGATAAAATCATAGATATTCTGCCTCAATCTGAGGCTAATAAATACAGTCCCATTGAGTTAATTGAGCTGAATGACCATGCCTTAGCGCCTGGCTTTATTAATGCTCATAGCCACGCAGCGATGAGTTTAATGAAAGGCCTAGCGGATGACATTCGATTAGACGAGTGGCTTAAAGAACACATCTGGCCTGCTGAAATGGCCTTGGCTGATGATGCGTTTGTTAAAGAGGGTTCTGAACTGGCCGTTGCTGAAATGATCAAAGGCGGCACCACCTGCTTTAACGATATGTACTTTTTTATCGATCAAACCGCCTTGGTCGCGAGACAGGCTGGCATACGCGTTAATATTGGCATACCCATTATCGATTTCCCAACGCGATGGGCTAATACGCTAGAAGAATACATCAGCAAAGGCTTGGCGGTACGTGATCGATTTAATAACGACCCGCTGATCAATTTTAGTTTTGCCCCCCATGCCCCCTATACCGTGTCCGATGCATCGCTACAACGCATCCAACCTTTAATGGATGAATTGGGCTTGTCGATGCATATGCATTTACACGAAACGCTTAACGAAGTTGAACAATCGCTTAGCGAACACCACCTTAGGCCGCTCGCGCGACTTGATAAATTAGACCTGCTCGGGCCCGAACTGATCGCAGTTCATATGACCGAGCTTAACCAGACCGAGATACAGCAACTCGCTGAGCATGGTGTGCATATTGTGCATTGCCCCGAATCCAACCTAAAGTTAGCAAGTGGATTTTGTCCGGTCGCCGATTTATTGGCCACCGGTGTTAATGTCGCCCTAGGCACCGATGGTTCAGCCAGTAATAACGACCTTGATATGCTCGGTGAAATGCGTACCGCCGCCCTATTAGCAAAAGGTGTAGCAAAAAAAGCAGATGCACTGCCAGCGTATCAAGCCTTGCGAATGGCTACTATCAATGGCGCCAAAGCACTGGGCTTAGCCGATAAAATAGGGTCGCTAGAGATTGGTAAACAGGCTGATTTGTTCGCCATTAATTTAAATGCCATTGAAACGCAGCCGGTGTATGACGTTATTTCGACCCTAGTTTATGCTGCCAATCGATCACAAATTAGTGACGTATGGGTCGCTGGCAAAGCTGTAATGAGCCATCACCAGCTCAATCACATTAATGAAGCCCAACTCCTTAAAAAACTGCACACTTGGCGGGAAAAAATCGCGCCCTTCCATCATCAATCCTACAAAGCGGTGTAAAATACTCTGATGAAATCAACAGACGACAATGTAAACCCCGCCGAAATTGAAAAATTTGGTTCCATGGCCTCCCACTGGTGGGACCCAGACGGTGACTTTAAAACCCTGCATCAAATTAACCCACTGCGACTTAAGCTCATTGATGAAACCGTTGGCTTACGCGATAAGAAAGTATTAGACGTTGGCTGCGGTGGCGGCATATTAGCCGAATCAATGGCTGAAAAAGGCGCACAGGTGACTGCCATTGATCTGGCTGAAGCATTGATTGACGTCGCCGAATTACACAGCTTAGACAGTGGTATTCAACTCGATTACCAGCTTATTAGTGTTGAACAGTTGGCCGAACAACAACCGGGGCAATTCGATGCCGTTACCTGCATGGAAATGCTTGAACACGTACCAGACCCCAGTGCCATTATTCAAGCCTGTTCGACCTTAGTAAAGCCCGGTGGTTATGTGTTTTTGTCCACTTTAAATCGCAACCCTAAATCGTATTTATTATCGATTGTAGGTGCTGAATATATTTTGGGCATGTTACCCAAAGGCACCCACGATTACGCCAGCTTTATCAAGCCATCAGAATTAGCCGCGTGGTGTCGCCAAGCAGACTTGGAACTTTGTGATAGCGTTGGCATTGAATATAACCCCTTGAACCAACGGTTTTCGGTGTCAAAAGACATCAGTGTCAATTACATTTGTGTCTTTAAAAAAACCGACACATCCTGCTAAGCCCCTATGCTGCAATCGCTAAAAACCGCTAACGTCCATGCCGTTTTGTTTGATCTGGATGGCACCTTGGTCGATAGCGCACCGGATCTAGCCGCCGCATTAAACCACCTATTGCAACAGCACGGTTTAGCCACCTTACCCTATGCTGCGATACGCCCATTTGTGTCTAATGGTGCTAATGCCCTTATTACACTTGGGTTTGGTTCCGGTTTGAGTGAGGCGCAATTTAAACTCATCAAAGATGAGTTTATTGAGCACTATCAACAAAATATTGCCAACGAATCGGCCTTATTTGAGCACTTAGACGCCACCTTGTTAGCACTGGATAAAAACGATGTACCCTGGGGTATTGTGACCAATAAACCGGCCTATCTAACGGTTGATTTGGTCGACAAATTAGCCCTCACCTCGCGCGCTAAATGTGTGGTTTGCGGCGACCAAGTGGCTAACTCAAAACCACACCCCGAATCCATCTACTTGGCCTGCCAGAAACTTGGTGTGCTACCCAGTACCGCCCTTTATATCGGTGATGCTGAACGAGATATTCGCGCAGGCCGATTAGCCGGCACGCAGACCATTGCCTGTGCCTATGGTTACATCCCAGCCGATCAAGACATAAGCGACTGGCAAGCCGATTATATTGTTAACGAAACGGCCGAACTGTTAACCTTGGCGCAATCACTGACATCACCCGTTAAACAAGGACGTTCACAATGATCGATAGCTTCATGGGACATACAACTTTATGGCTGATAGGCGGTTTTGCCGCTGGCGCACTCTTCGTTTACCTCATTATGTCGCGTTATATCACCTGTTTACAGAACGACTTACTCGGTTATCAGGTACGCCTAACGGTTGAAGAAGAACTGACTGCAAAAGCTAAAGATAACGAAGAAAAGCTCATGCAGAGCTTCCGTGACAGTTTTTACGCCCTGTCTGGACAAGCCTTACGGGATAATAACGAGCAGTTTTTAAAACTGGCGCGTGAAAATTTTAGCAAACAACAAAACACGGCTGAGTCGCGTTTAAGTGAAAAGGAAAAGGCCTTTGCCGATCTGGTATCGCCGATAAAAGACATTCTTAAACAAACCGATGTACAGCTCAAAAAACTGGAGGCCGACAGGCAACAATCGCATGGCTCGATTAGTCAGTTTTTGCAAAACATGACCGAAACGCAAAACCAACTGCAAAGCGAAACACGTAATTTAGTACAAGCGCTTAGACGGCCCGAAGTTCGGGGCCAATGGGGTGAACTAACCTTAAAGCGGCTAGCTGAATTAGCCGGCTTGGTTGAACACTGTGACTTTTTTGAACAAGAACACCAGAACACCACTGAAGGGGCCATGCGACCCGATATGATTATTCGCATGCCTGATCAACGTGATATCGTTGTTGACGCTAAAACACCCTTAGATGCCTATTTAACCGCTATTGAACAGAGCAATGATGCCGATCGTCAGGCACATTTGCTTCGCCACGCCAAACAAGTACGTGAACGGGTTAAAGAGTTGTCCAAAAAAGCCTATTGGTCACAGTTTAAAAATACCCCAGACTTCGTGGTGTTATTTATTCCCGGTGATCAATTTTTAAGCGCCGCCTTAGAATACGACAACAGCTTGCTCGAAGACGCCTTGGCACAACACGTTATTTTAGCCACCCCAACCAGCCTAGTGGCTCTACTCCGCGCCATTGCCTTTGGTTGGCGACAGCAGGCCACCACCGAAAATGCGGAAGTGATACGTCAACTGGGTGAAAGCATGTACGCCCGATTAACCACCTTTGTCGAGCATTTAAGCAAAGTAGGCAACTCACTCGATAAAAGCGTTGAGCATTTTAATAAAGCCGTGGGTTCACTCGAACGGCAAGTGTTCCCTAATGCCCGAAAATTTAAAGATTTAGGCATTGAAAGCCGCAAAACACTGACTGAAATAGAACCGATTGAACGATCAACCCGTAAACAAACATCACCGAAAACCTTAACCGATGACTAAACCCGTACCCACTTCTATCCACTTCCAAAATAACCAATTAAAAGACCGTGTCTATCTAGTCACAGGCGCAAGCGGCGGACTCGGTGGCGTAACAGCCTTGGCCCTTGCCAAACTAGGTGCCAGCGTGATTTTATCTGGCCGTAACGAAAAAAAACTGGACCGTTTATACGATACTATTGAGTCAGAAAACTACCCACAAGCGGCGATCATTCCCTTTGATTTAGCCCTAACTGACGGCCAAATATACGAGCAATTAGCTCAATCAATATACAATGAATTCAAAAGGTTAGATGGTATAGTCCATGCGGCTTGTCATCTAGGCGTTATCGGCCCACTGGCCAGTCAAGAACATAGCGAATGGTTAAAAACTCAACAGGTGAATGTGAATGCTTGCTTATTAATCAATAAGGCCTGCGCGCCCCTATTATTACAATCAGACGCCGCTTCTATAACCGCTATCTCTGATTCGTCTGCACGTCAAAACAAGGCATATTGGGGCGCTTATGGGGTATCTAAAAGCGCCTTAGAAGCCTTTTCAGCTACCCTTGCGGATGAGTTTGAAAACAGCCCAATCAACTGCAATGTCTTCATTCCTGGGCCTTGCGTTTTACCCATCAGAAAAAAAACCCACCCTGGTGAAGAAGTTGGCGGTTTAAGCACAACTGACACGCTAGCTGATGCGATATTACAGGTGATTCACAGTGATCAAAGCGGACAGTGTTATAGCCTGTAACTGGCGATAATGTCAGCTAAAACATGGCAAAACTGATCAACCTCTGCCTCTGTATTTTGCATGCCTAAACTGATTCGGATGGCGCTTAGGGCCTGCTCCTTATCATAGCCCATTGCCGTTAAAACAGGACTAGGCGCTACAACACGACTAGCACACGCAGACCCACCTGAGATACAAATACCTTGTCGGTCCATTTGCATTAACATCATTTCGCCATCCATACCATCGACGACAATTTGGGTGGTATTAACAAGTCGATCAACGCTTTCGGCAACGATACTGATCCCCTTTATTGCCAACAATTGGCGTTCAAGCCGCTCTTTCAAGCTTAAAAGAAACACTGTTCGCTGTGATAACTCTTGCAAAGCCAACTCAGCGGCCTTACCAAAACCAACAATAGCAGCTAGGTTTTCGGTTCCGGGCCGCAAACCCAACTCTTGCCCGCCACCACGTTGGATAGCTTGCAAAGGTACTGATTTATCGAAAATTAACGCACCTACACCTTTTGGGCCATATAGCTTATGCGAAGACAAGGTCATTAGTTGCGCGCCCATTTGAGTAAATTGAATAGGCACTTTACCTGCTGACTGCACGGCATCTGTGTGAAAAATAGCGTCCGAGTTTGAGCCTTGAAGCGCTTGTGTTAATGATGCAATGTTTTGTAACACACCCGTTTCATTATTGGCGTGCATGACGCTAATGAGCCGCGTGTTTGGCTTAACCTGAGCCAGTAATTCCTTTGCACAAACTTGCCCTGAAGCGTTGACGGTTAACAAGCCCACGTCAAAACCCTTACTAGCGATAGACGTTAATGGGTCTTTTACTGACGGGTGTTCAGTGGCCGCATACAGAACGTGCTGTTTATTATCGTTTAGCACACCGATCAAAGCTAAATTATTCGCTTCGGTTCCGCCACTGGTAAAGACCAGTTCTGCCGACTCAGCGCCGATTAATTTTGCTACCTGCTCTCTGGCCGTATCAATGGCGGTTCGAGAGGCACGCCCTAAACGGTGGGTACTGGACGGGTTACCGTAAAAAGTTGTTAAATATGGCTGCATCGCCTCTAGAACACGAGGGTCTATCGGCGATGTGGCATTATGATCAAAATAGATCACAACCTACCTTAACGCTTACCCTGACAGGATGGCCCGGTACCATAATCGACTGGGCCATTGCTGATTTCTTCAACCGCCCTCTCATCGATCTTACCGCCAAGTGATTTAATCTCCTGGCACATCTGCTTCATTTCCTTATCCATGGTATGGATATGTTCGAGCATACTGTTAATAGCCACGGCAACCGGGTCTGGCATCTCTTGAGAAGCCCCGTAGGCGTCAAACCCAATTTTCTTTGCCATCGCCTCTTGCTCGGGGCTTGGCGTCGTAGAGACTTCAGTGACAATGCGCCCCGGTATACCAATCACCGTCGCCCCATCGGGTACGGCTCTGATGACTACCGCGTTTGATCCGATTCTAGCGCCGTCACCTATTATTATAGGGCCCAATACCTTAGCACCAGCACCAACCACAACACCGTTACCCAACGTCGGGTGGCGCTTACCTTTCTGCCAACTCGTACCGCCCAAGGTAACACCGTGATACAGCGTGCAATCATCACCTATGACAGCCGTTTCACCAATCACCACACCCATACCGTGGTCGATAAAAAAACGCCTACCGATAACCGCGCCAGGATGAATTTCAACACCCGTTAGCCAGCGTGCAAAATACGCTAAAAAACGTGCTAGAAACTTGAGTTTTGATTGCCACAGCCAATGATTTGCGCGATGCAGTAACACGGCGTGAAACCCGGGGTAAGTTGTTACCACTTCCAGGGTGTTACGTGCCGCAGGGTCACGATCAAAAACTATTCTTATATCTTCTTTTAATTGGTCAAACATAGTATCTAACTATAAATTAAGTAATAGAGGGTTATTCTAACGTGTGTCAGCACACTAAAAAGCTTTTTTTAACCTGAGCCTAACGGCCCTAAGGCTTTATTTAAGGTCCAATTTATTATTAATTGCCGTTAAAATACCCCGCAAGATATTCACTTCGGTTCGGTTTAGTGCGGATCGATAAAAGACTCGCCGTATTCGTTGCTGCAAGCGTTTAGTCTTATACAATTGTAAAAATTCAGTTTTTTCCAAGGTGTTTAGTAGGTGACTAAAAAAACCCTCGAACTCTTCACTCGTTGCCGGTCTATCTTCTGCTTTCGGTGAGTCGATCACTTGCTTGCCAATAACAGCCGAATAAATTTCATAACTAAGCACTTGTACCGCCGAGGCTACATTTAGCGAACTAAAAGCCGGGTTGGTTGGGATATGCAACAAATGGTGGCACAATTCTAACTCATCATTGGTTAAGCCGGAATTTTCTCGGCCGAAGACTAGCCCTACCGGTGCGCTCTTAGCTGCCTTAATCGTTAATTCACAGCCGTCCTTAGGCCCTACCTCTGACCAACCTAGGTGTCTAATTCTAGCGCTAGCACCCAATACCAGCTGACAGGGCTCAAGCGCATCTTGTAAACTATCGAATACCTGCGCGTTGGCGAGAATATCATCTGCGCCAGATGCCCTAGCGGTGGCTTCCGCGCTAGGAAATGTTTTTGGTTGCACCAAGGCCAAGTCAGATAAACCCATGTTCTTCATTGCGCGCGCAGTGGCACCAATATTCCCCGGATGTGAGGTTTCTACCAGTACAATTCTTATATTTGCGAGTATTTCGCTATTTTCATCATTTTCATCGACTTTCAAAAGGCATTCTCCAACGGTATCTGTTATCCTTTCGCCATTTTAAAGCGTAGGCAAAATTATGCACCCCATGTTAAATATTGCTATTAGAGCAGCAAGGCAAGCAGGCGAGATTATTATACGTTCAGCTGACTCTGTAGACACGCTGAAGATCACTACCAAAAGTCAAAATGACTTTGCTACTGATATAGATAAGCGGGCAGAAGACGAAATCATTAGAATTCTATTAACCGCTTACCCCGATCACGGCATTTTAGCTGAAGAATCCGGTTACACCAATGAAGGTGCCGAATACATGTGGATTATTGATCCTTTAGACGGTACCACTAATTACATGCATGGCTTCCCACATTATGCGGTATCCATCGCGCTAAAAAAAGGTGACAGTATAGAACAGGCCGTTATTTACGACCCCGTCCGTCAAGACCTCTTCACTGCCAGTCGCGGTAAAGGCGCCATGCTTAACAACAGACGTATTCGTGTGTGCCGGCAACGTAAACTAGAAGGTGCTTTTTTAGGTACCGGCTTTCCATTTAAAAACAGCAATAACATTGAACCTTATTTGGATATTTTTCGTGATATCTTCACCACCACTTCTGGCGTTAGACGTGCCGGTGCGGCTTCACTTGATTTAGCTTACGTAGCGGCCGGTAAACTCGATGGTTTTTTTGAAATTGGCCTAAAGCCATGGGACATGGCCGCAGGCATTTTGTTGATTCAAGAGGCCGGTGGTGTGGTGAGTGACTTTTCTAATAACGACCGGTACCTTGATTCGGGTAATATCGTTTGCGCTAACCCGTCTATGCACCGGGTGTTACTGGACAAAATCACGCCTCACGTTAACAAGATAATTGATTAGGGGTTGTTTACCCCATCGTTAACAAACGCACCGAGTCTTACGCTCGGCGCAGTTAACTAGGGTATTTTGTCTAGTTCTTCCTGATCCACCGTGACGACCATAAGGTCAGCCTTACTGATACCGAGGGCTAAGGTAATTGGGCTAGCAACATAAATTGACGAATAGGTACCGATAAGCACGCCAACAATGAGCGCCAACGCGAAGTCGTGGATGATTTCACCGCCGAAGATAAATAAGGCGATCAATACCAAGAGCGTTGTCAACGAGGTCATAATGGTACGGCTTAGCGTTTGATTTAACGAAATATTCACTACCTCGCTTGGGCTACCTTTACGTAGTTTTCTAAAGTTTTCCCTAACACGGTCAAACACAACAATTGTGTCATTTAATGAATAACCGATCACCGCTAACAATGCCGCTAGCACGGTTAAGTCAAACTCGAATTGAAACACAGAAAAGAAACCTAACGTTATGATGACATCATGCGCTAAAGCTGCCACAGAGCCTAACGCAAAACGGTATTCAAAGCGCACAGTGACGTAAATAAGTATGCAAATCATGGCATAAAGTAGCGCTAAACCACCATCTTCAGTCAGTTCTTCGCCTACCTGTGGGCCAACAAACTCCGCCCGCCTCAGCTCACCTGGCTGGGAAAACTGGGCATTGATTGACGCTTGCATTTTATTACTTAAGGCCGCGGTATTGAGCGATACATCCGGCAACAAACGAATCAGCACTTCGTGCGACGAGCCAAAGTGTTGAACAACTGCACCCTCAAACCCAGCTGTTGTCAGCACTTGCCTTAATTCATTTAAATCGGCAGGTGCAGAAAAACTCATCTCCACCAAGGTACCACCCGTAAAATCGATACCTTTTTTTAAGCCTTGGGTCGCTAACGAGGCTATAGAAACAAGTATTAATAGAAATGAAAAAATTGTCGCTAATTTGCGTTTACTTAAAAAATCGATTTTTATCGTAGTTTGATCAGTCATTTTATATCTTCAAGGTGGTTAGCTGACGGTTACCAAAGCTTGCATTTACTAGGGCGCGGGTACCGACGATAGCGGTAAACATAGAGGTTAAAATACCAATACTTAAGGTGATGGCAAAGCCTTTAATCGGCCCGGTACCAAAGCCAAACAAGATTATTGCGGCGATCAAGGTTGTCACATTAGCATCAGCAATAGTCGAAAACGCCTTCTCATAGCCCGCGTGAATACTGGCTTGAGGTGAGTTACCGTTTTTAAGTTCTTCTTTTATTCGCTCAAAAATCAACACATTGGCGTCCACCGCCATACCCACGGTTAAAACAATACCCGCAATACCCGGTAGCGTTAAGGTTGCTTGTAAAAGGGACAAAATAGCCACAATGAAAATCAAATTAGTGGCCAGCGCAATATCGGCAAACAAACCAAAGGTTTTGTAATATACCGCCATAAAAATTAACACCAGTACAAAGCCAATGAGCACTGAATTAAAGCCCCTATCGATATTATCTTGACCTAGGCTTGGGCCAACGGTACGTTCTTCCACAATATCAATCGGTGCCGCTAATGCGCCTGCACGAAGTAACAAGGCCAAGTCACGTGCTTCAGCGGTATTGTCTAAACCGGTCGTTTGGAATCGGTTACTAAAATGACCGCGAATCGTCGCCACATTAATCACCTCTTCTACGACGGACTTAACGCGAACCGGTTTGCCATCAACCAGTTTGGTGTCTGTTCTATTCTCTATAAACACCACAGCCATCGGTTGACCAATGTTTTCACGGGTGGTTTTACTCATTTTTTTACCGCCCGGCCCATCAAGACTAACCGACACCATGGCCGATCCGCTATCGCTTTCGATACCTGATGAGGCATCAACAATTTCACTACCGGTAACGATAACTTGTTTTTTCAGTAAAATCTGCCCGCCTTCTCGGTTGTTATACAACTTAGAGCCCAGTGGCACTCGACCGGCTATGGCGTCTGATACGCTGTGTTCAACATCTACCATATGGTACTCAAGGGTTGCAGTCGCGCCTAAAATTTCTTTAGCCCGTGCAGTATCTTGCACCCCAGGTAACTCAACAACAATACGGTTATCACCTTGTTGTTGAATAACCGGCTCGGCAACACCCAGTTCATTGACACGGTTTTTTAGGGTAATAATATTTTGCTGTAATGCGTACTTACGTACATCTTTACGCTCATCTTGAGACATTGCGGCAATAATCGTCGGTTTCGCTGGTGTTGTGGGGTCTGTTTTAAACTCCCAACTACGAAACTGCCGGCTTAGTTGTTCTAGCGCCGCGTCATGAATTGCTTGTTTTCTAAACTTAATCAGCACCTTGCCGTCTTCTGCTGCCACATTAAGATAGCGTAACTTCTCTTCTCTTAAATATTGCCGAATATCTGTGGCATAACGGTCAATGGCTTGCTTTTCCGCCGCCTGCATATCCACTTCTAATAAAAAGTGTACCCCGCCACGTAAATCCAAGCCTAAATACATCGGTGATGCATTAAAAGCGCGCAGCCATTCGGGCGTCGCTGGTGCTAGATTAAGAGCAACAACGTAATTTTTTGCTAACTTATCACGCAATATATCCGCGGCTTTTAATTGCTGCTCGGTATTGTTAAAGCGCAGCAATAAATGCTCTGACTGTTCACTCGCTTTAAGTGGGATGTCCGCATTTTTTAACGTTTCTTTTATATCCGTTAACAACAACGTATTTACAACCGCACCGCGAAGAGGCGAAACTTGAACAGAGGGGTCTTCACCATAGATATTAGGTAGGGCATACACTACGGCAAGCATTAGCGATACCGCTAATGCCACGTTTTTCCACGCAGGGAAGTGATTCATCATAACGACAACTCGTTTAGGGGTTACTTTTTAGGTTTTGAGTCTACTTTTGCGGTTGCTTTGTAGGTGCCTTTAGGCATAACAGATGCAATGGACGCTTTAGTGATTTGAACGCTTAGGTTAGTGCCAATTTCTAGGGTAAAAAAATTGTCGCCGACTTCAGTGATTTTTCCTAGTACACCTCCGGTTGTTACAATTTCGTCCCCTTTTTTAGCGCCTGCCACCATCTTTTTGTGGTCTTTATTACGCTTTTGTTGTGGACGTATCAGCAAAAAGTAGAAAATAACGATTAAGGCAATTGGGAAAAGCAGGCCTTCAAATCCTGGCTGTGCTGCTGCTTGTGCTGAAGAGACAGCGCCATCTGTTGCAAGTGCATCGGGTACTAAAAAATCAAACATATCTACTCCTAAATTTATTGTTAACTCAATCTTTCATTATGCCACAGCCTCTGGCTTTTTACCCCGTTGTTGATAGAAATCAGTAACAAATTCAGATAATTTCTTTTCTTCTATGGCCAAGCGTAAACCGCGCATTAAATCTTGGTAATAATGCAGGTTATGAATAGTATTTAATCGGGCGCCTAAAATCTCCTTACACTTATCTAAATGCCGCAAATAAGCTCTTGAGTAATTTTTACAGGTATAGCAACTACAGGCGTCATCAATTGGGCGAGTATCAAATTGATATTGTTCATTTCTGATTTTCACTAGGCCTTGACGATTAAATAAATAACCATTGCGTGCATTCCGCGTTGGCATCACACAATCAAACATATCAATGCCTTTTAGCACCGCTTCTACAATGTCTTCCGGTTTACCCACACCCATCAAATAGCGTGGCTTATCAGCAGGCATCGAGGGCACTATATGCTCAAGAATGCGTTCTCTATCATCTTTCGGCTCGCCCACCGATAGACCGCCGACCGCAAAACCATCAAAACCTATGTTCTTCAATTCATTCAGCGATTCATCACGTAGCGGTTCATACATACCACCTTGAATAATACCAAAAAGCGCCGACGGGTTATCCCCATGTGCATCTTTACTGCGTTGCGCCCACCGCAAGGACAACTGCATCGACACACGCGCCTCTTCTTCTGTCGCAGGGTATGGTGTACATTCATCAAAAATCATCACAATATCCGACCCCAATTCGCGCTGCACTTGCATTGACTCTTCTGGGCCCATAAAGACCTTACGGCCATCGGTCGGTGAACGAAAATGCACCCCTTCTTCGGTTATTTTTCGCATTTCATCCAAGCTAAAGACCTGAAAGCCACCGGAGTCGGTCAAAATGGGTTTATCCCAGTGCATAAAATCATGCAAGTCACCGTGCGCCTTTATCACCTCGGTACCGGGTCGCAGCATCAGATGAAAGGTGTTACCTAAAATAATCTCTGCCCCGGTGCCTGTTAACTCCTCAGGCGTCATCGCCTTTACTGTGCCGTAAGTACCAACGGGCATAAAGGCTGGCGTCTCAATTGTGCCGCGCTCAAACGACAAACGCCCTCGACGGGCAACCGCATCGGTGTTTAATAAATCAAATTTCATGGGATTGACTCTTATCTGGCATATAACTAAGAAACATGGCATCACCGTAGCTAAAGAAACGGTAACCTTGATTGATCGCGTGTTGATAAGCTGATTTAATTCGCTGATAACCGGAAAACGCACTCACTAGCACCAACAAGGTAGATTCAGGTAAGTGAAAATTAGTGACCATCGCGTCAATTACGTTAAAACGATAACCCGGGGTGATAAACAAATCAGTATCACCGGTATACGTTTGTAACACCCCCGACTTTGCCGCAGACTCTAACGAGCGCATTGCCGTAGTACCTACCGCAATCACCCGTCCACCGGCAGCCTTTGTTTGTGTAATTTGCTGCACAATCTGCTCATCAACCGTTAGCCATTCTTTGTGCATAATGTGTTTACTTAAATCGTCTTCTCGCACTGGCTGGAAGGTGCCGCTACCGACATGCAGAGTAACGTAGCCTATATCCACACCCAAAGACTTTATTTGCTGCAATAAGGCGTCGTCAAAATGCAAACCCGCCGTAGGTGCGGCCACCGCACCCGGTTTTTGGCTAAAGACGGTCTGGTAACGCTCGATGTCTAAACTTTCGTCCGCCCTATCTATATAAGGCGGTAACGGAATATGGCCGACTGCATCGAGTACTGTATCAATACTGGTTTCAAACTTAAGCTTAAACAAATCCCCTTCGCGCCCTTCCACTACACAGCGATGACCTTGATCAAGCAAAATAATAGCGCCTGCTTTTGGTGATTTACTGCTACGGATATGCGCCAAAGCATTGACATCACCCAGCACCCGCTCCAGCAATAGTTCTAATTTCCCGCCGCTTGTCTTTCGGCCAAATAAACGCGCAGCAATAACGCGGGTATTATTAAAAACCAGCAAATCGCCGGCTTTTAACAATGATGGTAAATCGGAAAACACTTGATCAGATAACGCATTATCCCCCACCACCAATAAACGACTATCGACGCGGTTAGCGAGCGGGTAACGGGCAATTAACTCGTTGGGTAATTGATAATTAAAATCACTTTTTTGCATGGCGGGGGATTTTACAGGAACTCACGCCACAGGGAGAAAAAACAAAAGATAAATTAAGAAATTCAATAGAGTTTAACTATAAAACTGTCTATAATGCCCACACATATTTGGCCGGGGTGGCGGAACTGGTAGACGCGCCGGATTCAAAATCCGGTTTCTTCGGAAGTGCCGGTTCGATTCCGGCCCTCGGTACCAAATTTATGTTCTACAACATCCTAGAACAATCTTAAACCCCTTTATTCTAGGGGTTTTTTATTGCCTTCAATTCCTAGTGTATTTCAAGACGATTTAGCGACTGCTGCCAGTATTGAGCTTATTAAATCATGAGACCGCATCACTAAAGTCAACACTAAGACACCACTTACTCACCATTATGCGAAAAAATGACGAGACATTGTGTGTCATCGCGCACGTCCATTTGCCTGACAGGCAATCAATACCTTAATAAGAAGGCTTAAAGATGAGCGCTTAAATATGAGGCTTAGAAGAATGTAAATAGTGATTAAAAAGCAAACAATGACGGCTTAGCTTGCGACAATTCGTCACAGGTACAAATAAACATAAACACGCTAAAATCAGCGCTCCTACACTACAATTATTATAAAAATGAATTTTAAAATAACTACAAACGCATTTTTAATTTTATCAATCATTAGTACTTGTGCTTATTCAGACCACCCTTCCGTGGCCTTTGGTCTTGAATCTGCAGGCCCTATCAACACCATTGCTGCTAATCCTGCACCGTTAGGCACACTCGCTTTCGGCCTAAGAACAGAGGTTATTAATAATGATCGATTTAGCACCGAACAACTCGTTCAATTTGGCGCCACAGGACAAGAAGGCATCCACAGTGTGGATCGCATTAGCAGCACCTCATTATCTGTCGCTTACGGCCTTAGCAACGATTTAACCCTAAGCGCACGGCTACCTTACATCGAAAGAAAGAATATTAGAGAAAGTGAGGCCCATGGTGAAGAAGGTGAGGCACATTCACATGGTGACTCTTCTGGCTTTGGTGACGCTTTATTACTTGCTAACTACCGTTTTTATCAGGCCGATGATCTAGATGTATCGTTACTTTTTGGTATCAAAGCGCCCAGCGGTGAAACACAAGTAAAAGACAGCAATGGTGAACGTTTTGAAACAGAGTTCCAACCTGGAACTGGTGCATGGGATTATTTACTCGGCGCTGCCATTAGCCAGTCCTATGGTCCACTCGCCTACCATGCCAATATCTTATACAACCAGACCACTGAGGGTTCTCAGCACACAGAGATTGGTTCCTCATTAAGTTACAACGCTGCTGTTACTTACCGCCTACAGACCCATGACCACGCTAGCCACTCGCATATCGACAAGCCACTCGAGTTAAAATGGGATTTGTCACTAGAGGCAAATGGCATCAGCCGGCGTGAAAATAGATTACACGGCCAACTAGAAGACAACTCGGGGGGCAGCACACTGTTTATATCACCTGGCATCAAGGTGTCAGCGAATGGATTTGGCGGCTTTATTTCTTTCTCACTACCCGTTATTCAACGTCAAAAGGGCCAGCAAACAGATATCGATAATCGTATCGTAGCGGGCATTTCCATCACACTTTAACTACTCTGAAAGATCAAAGACTATAAACATCGTATCGGGTATTTACGCTACTGACGGTAAAACTGGGAGGTGTCTGATTGAGCATGGCCGCTGTTTTGGGTCGTTTAACAACCACCCGATGCTTGGCCGTTTGCAAAGCCATGTCTAACAGCTCAACATTTTCATCGGAATGACCAACAAGGTATTGCAGTATTTGCATCTCTTTTTTTATTTTGGCTGATTTTTTACGCGCTGGGTACATAGGGTCTAGGTAAATAACGTCTGGTCTAGCAGAGGGTATGTCGTTAAGCGTTTTGAGGTAGTCGATGGCATTTACGTGCACAGTCTGCATGCGTTTAACGATAAGCGCTGTTTCTTCATTGGCACTCGCGCGCAATAACGCATCGCTCAATAAGGCATAAAGCACGGGGTTTTGCTCACACAGCATCATTTCAGCGCCAAGGCTAGCCAAAACGAAGGCGTCTTTACCAAGCCCTGCCGTGGCATCTAAAACAGTCCATTCTGGGTGCTTACTTAGGCCACAGGCTTTGGCTAAAGGCTGCCCCTTTCCCCCTCCATACAAACGGCGGTGCTGAGATTTTCCCTCAATAAAATTAAGACTTAATTGGAATGATTCGGCCTCTGTTTGTAAGTGCAAATTTAATGCACCCATTTTATAGTCCAAGTAACACGGTGTGTCGTCTAGATTTAGCGCGTTCGTAGCGAGTAAAAGAGCACCTTTTTTTATTAGCTGATTAATTTGATCGCCAACTTGATCAGGGTGACTCAAAAAGATTGGGAAAGCGTTATTGGACACGTTGAATTATTTTTTAACTGGTTGTGTCGAAGTTTAAATTATTCAAGGTAAGTAACAAAGACTTTGTCAAAAAAGGCAATGCAATAAAAACAGTGATATTGCAGAAACAATGAGCACATAAAGTAGCCAGGTGGCCTGAAAGGCCCTTACCTTTATTTAAGTCATTGTTTTATAATCGTAAAATGGGGTGGATGAAGGGACTCGAACCCTCGACAACCTGAGTCACAGTCAGGGGCTCTACCAACTGAGCTACACCCACCATTGACGATTATATTTTAGAGCTTATGGTGCGCTTGGCAGGACTCGAACCTGCTACCCTCGGCTTAGAAGGCCGATGCTCTATCCAGATGAGCTACAAGCGCTTCATCATAATTTTACACCCACATTTAATGTGAGTATTTAAAAAATTGGTCGGGGTGGAGAGATTCGAACTCCCGACATCCTGCTCCCAAAGCAGGCGCGCTACCAGACTGCGCTACACCCCGACTACTAACAAAATGATTGCTTAAATGATGCAATAACTTTGTAGGTGGGCGATAATACGGCACACGGGAATTCAGGTCAACGCTTCTTTAAAAAAAGAGCCTCAAAAAAGCAAAAACACACTATGACGTTTCAAAAAATAGACGGTAAAAAAATTGCCAGCGAACTTCGAGTCAACATAAAAAAGCAAACAGAACGCCGTATTGCTCATGGCCTTGCGAAACCGGGCTTGGCCGTTATTTTAGTCGGTGAGAACCCAGCCTCAGAAGTATATGTACGCAATAAATGCAATGCTTGCGAAGAAGTGGGGTTTTACTCTTTATCAAAAACGTTTCCTTATGGCGTCACAGAACAAGAACTTCTCGCCCTTATAGACGAACTTAATAACAATTCATCTATACACGGTATTTTGGTTCAATTACCGTTACCTGAACATATTAACGAAGAAAAAATTATTGAGGCGATTGATCCATTAAAAGATGTAGATGGTTTTCACCCTTATAATATTGGTCGCTTAGCATTACGCATGCCGATTTTACGCCCTTGCACACCGAAAGGCATCATGACCTTATTAAAAAGCACTGGCATCCCCTTAGAAGGTAAAGAGGCCGTTGTTATTGGTGCGTCAAACATTGTTGGCCGCCCTGTTTCATTGGAGTTATTAATGGCCCGCTGTACGGTGACAACCTGCCATAGCCGAACCGTTGACTTGGCAGCCCATGTTAAACGGGCTGATATCATTATTGCAGCCGTGGGTATCCCCGGTTTTGTTAAAGGCGAATGGGTAAAACCCGGCGCCGTAGTGATTGATGTTGGGATCAACCGCTTAGAAACCGGGAAACTAGCCGGTGATGTGGATTATCAAGCAGCCACTAAAAATGCCAGTTGGATTACCCCCGTACCAGGTGGCGTAGGCCCCATGACGATTGCCTCACTACTTGAAAACACTCTACAAGCAGCTGAGTTACAGAGCGACTAACAGAGCACAGGAAAAACGGCGTGTTTCGCGCGTCGTTTTTTTCTTTATAAAATCAGTTTCTACGCCAAGTCGTTTGCACGCCCTTATCTTCTAATATAACGCCTTGCTGACTTAACTCATCCCTGATTTGATCCGCTAAGGCCCAGTTTTTATCCGCTTTGGCTTGTAGCCGTTGGTTTATTTTTAACGTTATCACATCATTATCTATTGCCACGTCATCACCCGTAGATGACTGCAAGTAGGTTTCCGGATCTTGGTTCAACAGACCTAATGGTTCCGCCATGGTTAATAAGTCAGTTGCCGTTTTGGCCGCTTTTTCTGGGTCCGTTGATTTTAATTTATTCAGCTCATTGGCGCATTCAAACATCACCGACAACGCCTTTGCAGTATTAAAGTCATCGTTCATCGCCGCTTCAAATCGCTGGATATAATCTGACTTATCAGGGTTTGCTGCCGGTGTTACGTTACGTAAGGCAGTGTATAAGCGCTCAAGTGCAGCACGTGACTCGTTTAACTGCTCATCTGAATAATTTAGCGGACTGCGGTAATGACTGGACAGTACAAAAAAGCGTATTTCTTCGCCACGGTATTGCTTAAGTACCTCACGTACAGTAAAAAAATTACCCAATGATTTGGACATTTTTTCATCGTCAATCCGCACAAAGCCGTTATGCATCCACGTATTAACAAAACACTCGCCGGTTGCCGCTTCTGACTGGGCTATTTCGTTTTCGTGGTGCGGAAACTGCAAATCCATCCCACCACCGTGAATATCAAAATGATTACCCAAACAGCGTGTCGACATGGCCGAACATTCAATATGCCAACCTGGGCGCCCTGCTCCCCAAGGTGATGGCCAAGCAGGCTCACCCGCTTTAGCCGACTTCCACAGTACAAAGTCGAAGGGGTTGCGTTTATTTGCATCAACCTCAACCCGTTCACCGGCATTCATATCATCCAACTTACGGCCCGACAACTGCCCATAGTTAGCAAACGATTCAACCGCGTAGTAAACATCGTTATTTGGCCCGAGGTACGCGTGCTGTTTATCGATTAAAGTTTCGATCATAAGGATAATGTCGTTCATCGACTCGGTTGCGAGCGGCTCGAGATCCGGCTTTTGCACATTCAAACTAGTTTCATCTTGATGCATTTCAGCAATAAAACGTTGCGTTAATTGGCTAAAATCTTCTCCGGCCTCGATTGCACGATTAATGATTTTATCGTCGATATCGGTAATATTCCGCACATAGTTCACCTCGTAACCCAAGTATTTAAAATAACGAGCGACCACATCAAATACCACCATGACCCGTGCATGACCGATGTGACAAAAGTCATACACCGTCATGCCACAGACGTACAACCCGACCTTACCTTCTACTATTGGAGTGAACGGTTGTTTTTTACGGTGTAGTGAATTAAAAATGTGCAAGGGCTTCATCAGGATACGTGTCTTATTGTCTAAATAGAGCATGATAACTGATTCCAACGGCGCTATAAAACAATAAGAAACTTTATAAATGTATTAAAAAACGCTAATATGCTCCTTCTTTTTCAAGTGGGATTAATTAATGAGCAATAAACGATTTATATTCATTAAAACGCTACTTATTACAGCACTGTTAACCATCACATCAACGTCACTTTACGCAACGGAAACTAAAAAAATGAGCAACCCATCAGTTAAACTAAGCACCAACCAAGGCGATATTATTCTTGAACTTAATGCCGAAGCGGCCCCTAAGACGGTATCTAATTTTATTTCTTACGTCGAAGATGGATTTTATGAAGGGGTTATTTTTCATCGCGTTATCTCGGGCTTTATGGTTCAAGGCGGCGGCTTTACCGCTGACTTTAAACAAAAAGACACCAAAGATGCCATTGAAAACGAGGCCGATAATGGACTAAGCAATGACCGCGGTACAATCGCCATGGCAAGAACCGGTGAGCCACACTCAGCAACAGGGCAATTTTTCATTAATCACGGCGACAACGGCTTTTTGAACCACACTGCTAAAAACTCACAAGGCTGGGGCTACGCGGTGTTTGGTAAAGTTACCGAAGGCATGGATGTAGTCGATAAAATCGCCGCAATTAAGACTGGTAGTGGCGGCATGTTCCCTACCGATGTCCCACAACAAGAAGTGATCATCGAAGCTGCAGAAATTATTCAGTAATTCGTGGCTTCACGCATTCACTTTATTTCAGACCTTCACCTGAACGAAGGTAGGCCAGAGAACACTCAACGTTTTCTGACCTACCTGGATGCATTAGACTCGACTGTTTCTGACCTTTACATACTCGGCGACCTATTTGATGTTTGGGTCGGCGATGATGATACAACACCGCCGAATAGCGACGTCAAAGAACGACTGAAAGCAGCCGCCGATAAAGGCTTACGCGTTTTTTTTATAGCCGGTAATAGGGATTTTCTTATTGGTAAAGCATTCTTTAAGGAAACTCAGGTGACCTGTCTGGCCGATGAGTCAGTTATTGATTTGTTTGGCGTTAAAACCTTATTGATGCACGGTGATTTATTGTGCACCGATGATATTGAATACCAACAATTTAGAGCGCTAACTCATAACGCCGATTGGCAACAAGCGGCGCTTTCAAAGCCGTTAGATGAACGCTTGATGCTCGCACAACAATACCGCCAACAAAGCCATTTAAACAAAAAAAACAAAGCGCGCGATATTATGGACGTTAATGTCAGCACTGTCGTTGAAACGATGGCAAAACACGCTGTACAACGATTGATACACGGCCATACTCACCGCCCTGACCTCCATCAGCATTGTGTAAACAATCTTCCTGTTGAGCGTTTTGTATTAGCTGAATGGGATGATAAGGGCGGCAGCGTGTTGGAATGGAACTCGACAGGTTATAAAATAATACCCTTAGCCTAACGCCGCTTATCTAACTGCTCTAATTGATTTAATTCGTTTTCTGTAAACCCCGCACGCAGCCGTAATGGACGATTAAAGGGACCTAAAATTTGCCCTTTTAAATAGTGCTCGATATGTTCAAAGAACACCTCCTGCCGCTGTATACCTTGCTGATCGCAGACAAAGTCTAACCACTTTGTGCCGTATTCGACATGAGTCACCTCATCTTCTAGGATCACTTCAAGCACCGCCGCTGAGGCCATATCCTTTTGTGCATACAGTTTATCTAGCATCGCAGGGGTTACATCTAAACCACGTGCCTCAAGATAACGCGGCACTAGAGATAACCGAGCTACTATGTCATGCTCGGTTTTTACTGCCATGCTCCATAAACCATCATGAGAAGGAATATCCCCATATTTGCAGCCATAAGTCGCTAAATGATCACAAAGTAGCTTAAAGTGTTTGCATTCATCGTTGGCTACGTAGAGCCAATCTTTATAAAACTGTGCTGGCATACCTTTAAAACGGTAGGCAATATCCAAGGCTAATTTAATCGCGTTAAACTCTATATGTGCAATGGCGTGGATAAAAGAGCGCTTACCCGCCTCACTGCCCAACCGTCGCCGGGGTAGTTCCCTCGGGTGTACACACAGCGGTTTTTCCGGAAAGGCAACTAAGTCAATCGGTTCAATAACACGGTCAAACGGTTCCACAAATGGCGTTGAGGAATGAATCACATCAAACGCCTGTTTGGTAAAGCTAATGGTGTCTTCAACCAAGGGGGCGCGCAAGGCTTTTTGGATAATTAAGAATAAATCGGACATATCGATATAGGCTGTGTAAATAAAGATTTTATCCTAGTTGTTGTATACTTGTTGCATCCGTTTTTAAAAATATGGCGAGAAAATATAAATGAGTAACTATGATTACGACGTAATAGTGGTCGGCACAGGGCCTGGCGGTGAAGGTGCCGCGATGAAAGCCTGCAAAGAAGGAAAAAACGTCGCTATCGTTGAAAAATACCACGACGTCGGCGGTGGCTGCACCCATTGGGGAACCATCCCTTCTAAAGCCCTACGTCAGGCAGTACAAGGTGTTATTCAATTTAACCGCAACCGTTGGTACAAAGAAGCCTGTGGTGGAAAAATCCAACTTAGCTTCCCTCAATTATTAAGCTCGGCGACCGATGTTATTAAGAAACAGGTCGATATGCGCAGCAGTTTTTATGAACGAAATAACCTCGATTTAATAAAAGGCACTGCCAGTTTTATCGACGAGCACAGCATGCAAATCAAATCAGGCAAAGGCGAAAAAAGTAGGAAAATAAGCGCCGAGTCTTTTGTTCTGGCACCCGGCTCGCACCCCTATCGCCCCGCTGACGTTGATTTTAATAACCCAAATATATTTGATAGCGACACCATTCTTAATTTAGATTTCACCCCTAAATCTATTACCATTTATGGTGCGGGGGTTATCGGCTGCGAGTATGCTTCTATTTTTCAAGGGCTTGGTATTAAAGTCAATTTAATTAATACCCAAGAAGTACTGCTGGCGTTTCTTGATGACGAGATTGTACATGCGCTCAGCCACGACATGCGTAAGCAAGGTGTGGTTATCCGGGCTAACGAAGAGTACACATCTATTAGCTGCGACGGTAATAGCATCGTGACTGAGCTTGTTTCTGGAAAACGCATAAAATCCGATATTTTTCTATGGGCCAACGGCCGTACCGGAAACTTTGATGGCCTTGCTCTAGACAAGGTCTCTATCAAAACTAATTCACGTGGTCAGGTTAACGTCAACGAGCACTACCAAGTGGATGGTAAGGAGCATATTTACGCTGTTGGTGACTTTATTGGGTACCCCAGTTTAGCCAGTGCCGCGTATGACCAAGGCCGATTTGCTGCCACCCATATTATTGATGGTGTCTGCGATACTAAATTGGTCAAGGATATCCCTACCGGCATTTACACCAACCCTGAGATCAGCTCAGTTGGCTATACAGAAAGGGAGTTAACAGAACAAAAAATTCCCTACGAAACTGGCTACTCACGGTTTGATTCCCTCGCACGCGCACAAATTACCGGAGAAACCCAAGGACTATTAAAAATAATTTTTCATTCCGATACGTTACAAATTTTGGGCGTTCATTGCTTTGGAGACCAAGCTGCCGAAATTATTCACATTGGTCAGGCCATTATGTCACAAACCGGCGAGGCTAACACCTTACTGTATTTTACTAACACCACATTTAACTACCCTACTATGGCTGAAGCCTACCGGGTAGCTGCGTTAAATGGTCTAAATCGTCTAGAAAACCATTAAGTTTCAACTAACATTGCAACACCCGATTGACCAATGATCTAAATTGCGAGGATACGTATGAACAAATGGATTGTAGCTGCCACCCTAACTTTTAATATGAGTTTCAGTGCTGTCCACGCACATGAAACCCAACCAGACGGTCTCGTTAACCTTCAGAGCACTGCCAGCATAAGCCTCGAAACCGACACCACTATCGCCGTTATGGCGGTAGAAGCAGAGCATAAACAACCCGCTCAACTAGCCGAACAGATTAACACGACGATGGCTTGGGCTCTTGATACCGCCAAAAAATTCAAGTCTATTGACGTTAAAGGGGGGCAATATACCGCCCATCAGATGTACGACAAGAACGTCTTACGCAGCTGGCGCGGTTCCCAACAGTTGGTATTAGAAAGCAAAAATAGCGTTGAACTGGGCCAGCTTATTGGCCTCCTGCAAACAAAGCTTCTGCTGAAATCTTTACGCTATATCATTTCTAATGAAAAACGTGAAAAGGTCAAAACGGGGCTGATACAGCAGGCTATCGAACAGTTTAAACAGCAAGCGCGGGTGATTACAAGCAGCTTAGATCACACACAATACACCATCCATCAGATCAATATTAATAGCAATGCAAGCCAACCGCCTGTTCACTTTGCACAAGCCCGTCTGTTAAATAGTGCGCAAGCGATAGAAACAGCTAGCGCCAACCTGCAACCCAGTACCTCGGATATTCAGGTTACTGTCAATGGATCAATTAGACTAATTAAATAACTAACAATAGATCGCACAAAAAAGGCGCTGTATCGACAGCGCCTTTTTTGTCATGCTAACAGCTAGTTAACCATTAATTGCCATTTCTACCGTATCAGCAATTTTTTGATACGATGGGATTTGATCGAAATTTAGATAACGGTAGGTATCTGCCGCCATGGTATCGATTTTTTTGGCGTAGTCCATGTATTCTTCTTTAGACGGAATTTTGCCTAAAATAGCGCCAATTGCAGCCAATTCAGCTGATGCTAAATAGACAAATGCACCCGTACCTAGCCGGTTCGGGAAGTTACGTGTTGAGGTTGAGATCGCTGTGGATTTTTCAGCAATACGCGCTTGGTTACCCATACATAAAGAACAGCCGGGCATTTCAGTACGAGCCCCCGCTACACCATAAGTAAAGTAGTACCCTTCTTCAGTTAATTGCGCCGCATCCATCTTGGTCGGTGGTGCAATCCATAAACGCGTAGGCAACACACCGCCAAATTCTTTTAACAGGTTACCCGCAGCGCGGAAATGACCAATATTGGTCATACAAGAACCAATGAACACTTCATCAATTTTTGTACCCGCCACATCCGACAAGGTTTTAACGTCATCCGGATCATTGGGGCAAGCCAGTATTGGCTCGTGAATTTCATTCATATCAATTTCAATGATTTCAGCGTACTCGGCATCTGCATCGGCTTCCATCAATTGTGGATTGGCTAGCCATTCTTGCATTGATTTGATACGGCGTTCGATCGTTCGCACATCGCCATAACCTTCAGCAATCATCCATTTCAGCATGGTAATATTTGAGTTCAGGTACTCGATAATGGGTTCTTTATTCAGTTTAATCGTACAACCGGCTGCTGACCGTTCGGCTGACGCATCTGATAATTCAAATGCTTGCTCTACCTTTAAATCTGGCAAGCCTTCAATTTCAAGAATGCGGCCTGAAAAAGCATTGATTTTGCCTTCTTTCGATACCGTCAATAACCCCTTTTTAATCGCTGCTAATGGAATCGCATTAACCATATCACGCAACGTAATACCCGGCTGCATGGTACCTTTAAAGCGGACCAAAATAGATTCAGGCATATCTAACGGCATCACACCGGTCGCTGCAGCAAACGCCACTAAACCAGAACCCGCCGGGAATGAAATACCTAAGGGGAAACGTGTATGTGAATCACCGCCCGTACCAACAGTATCGGGTAATAGCATGCGGTTTAGCCATGAGTGAATAATACCGTCACCAGGGCGTAATGACACACCACCGCGGTTCATTATAAAGTCAGGTAGGGTGTGGTGGGTCGTAACATCAACCGGTTTGGGGTAAGCCGCCGTGTGACAAAAAGATTGCATTACCAAATCAGCAGAAAAACCTAAACACGCTAAGTCTTTAAGTTCATCGCGCGTCATCGGCCCAGTAGTATCTTGCGATCCAACCGTGGTCATATGTGGCTCACAATAGACGCCGGCACGTATTCCATCAACGCCACAGGCTTTGCCAACCATTTTTTGCGCTAAGGTATAACCCTTACCACTGTCTTCAAGAATTTCAGGTGTACGGAACACTTCAGATGCAGCTAAACCTAAGGCTTTACGTGCACGTAATGTTAAGCCACGTCCAATAATAAGTGGAATTCGGCCACCCGCTTGTACTTCATCTAGGATTACTTGAGACTTTAATTGAAACTCGGCTAACACCTCATCACTATCGCTTTTGGTGACCTTACCTTCATAGGGGTAGATATCAATCACGTCATTCATTTTGAAATTAGACACGTCCATTTCAATTGGCAGCGCACCTGAGTCTTCCATGGTGTTGAAGAAAATAGGCGCAATTTTACCGCCAATACACACCCCACCACCGCGTTTATTCGGTACATAAGGAATATCATCTCCCATAAACCATAAAACTGAATTAGTGGCTGATTTACGTGAAGAGCCTGTTCCGACCACATCACCAACGTAAGCCAAAGGAATGCCGTCGGCTTCCATCTGCTCAATTTGTTTAATCGGACCCTTTTCACCGGGTACGTCTGGGTTAATACCCTCGCGCGGCATTTTTAACATCGCTAACGCATGTAAGGGAATATCTGGACGTGACCAAGCATCGGGCGCTGGAGACAAGTCATCCGTATTGGTTTCGCCATTTACTTCAAATACTTTAACCGTGAGTTTTTCGGCCAGCGCGGGTTTTTTAGTAAACCATTCAGCGTCAGACCATGATTGTAAGACACGTTTAGCGGCCATATTACCCGCCTCCGCTTTTTCGACCACATCATGAAAGGCATCAAATACTAACAACGTATGTGATAGTTGATTGGCCGCGACTTCTGCCAATTCAGCATGATCGAGTAAATTAACCAATGGCATAATGTTGTAGCCACCTAACATGGTGCCTAATAATTCTGTTGCTTTAACGTTGTCGATTAACGGGGAAGAAACTTCACCGGTTGTAATGGCAGCTAAAAATCCTGCTTTTACGTAAGCAGCCTCATCAACACCGGGCGGTACGCGGTTAGTCAACAAGTCCAGTAAAAATTCGCCTTCGTCAGCTGGTGGGGTTTTTAATAATTCGATCAACCCGGCAACTTGATCTGCGTTTAGTGGTTTTGGCACAATACCTAAGGCTGCACGCTCGGCGACGTGTTTGCGGTAATCTTCTAACATAGTAAACTCCTAAGATTAAAATCAATGCTTATCAATAAGCAAGGCGAACAATTTCAGCCCCGTATTTTATCATTTAGTCTTTAATATTGACAGGTCTGCAGTGACGGTGTTTGATAGAAAAACAAACCTTAACGTAGCAAATTACCATGTGTTTACTTCTTTTAAAACACCAGCCCAATGAGCAATACAAACTCGTCTTGCTGGCCAACCGTGATGAATACCACCACCGCCTAGCTGCACAAGCCGACTTTTGGCCTGATCACCCGTCAATATTTGGCGGCATCGATTTGCTTGCAGGTGGTAGCTGGTTGAGCGTTGACCTGACAGGTCGCTTGGCTGCTATTACCAATATTCGAAAACCGCCTTTTTCTCAAACCAACAAACGCTCGCGCGGGCATTTAGTGAGTGATTTTTTAACGGCGCAACAACCAGCAGCTGAATTTTTATCCGACCTAAAGAAAAAAGACGGGCTGTACGGTTTATTTAATTTAATCTTATTAGATAAAACCGGGCTATGGCACTATTCTAATGACACCCATCAAGCCAGCCCAATAAGCCCAGGCTTTCATGGTTTATGTAACGCTGGCCTCAATACACCATGGCCTAAGTTAACCCAAGCATCGACCCAGTTTAAGCAGTCGTTAAAAACAGAAAGCATCGACCCGATACCTTTACTTAGCATTATGCAATCTCAAACTAAACCGCCGGATGCACTACTGCCCAATACAGGTATTGGTCTCGATTTTGAGCGTTTTTTATCCTCTGTTTTTATACAAGGCGATGAATACGGCACACGTTGCACCACCCTACTCACCATTGACGATAAACATGCGATGCAATTTATTGAATTATCTTATGATCAACAGGGCAATATTAACGCTGAGGTAATGCAGGAAATCCAATTATTGCATTAATCCCGTTAAATGAACGCGTCTTAGGTCACCCCTGCGAGCTCATTACACGTTTAACTAATACTATCGAGACCTGTCGCTAAGTCGTCAATTATATCGCTAACATTTTCAAGCCCTACCGCCAGCCTAACTAAAGAATCATTAATACCCGCACTGGCACGCTCTTGCTCGGTTAAACGCCCATGTGTAGTGGTTGACGGGTGGGTTATCATGCTTTTTACATCGCCGAGGTTGGCGGTAATAGAGATCATTTGAGTCGCATCAATCACTTTCCAGGCATTTTCTTTACCACCTTTAACGTCAAAACTGACAATGCCACCAAAACCGCTTTGTTGTTGCCTAGCTAACGCGTGCTGAGGGTTACTGGGCAAACCCGTGTAATATACGTGCTCTATCGACGTATGTTGCTCCAACCATTGCGCTACCTGTAACGCATTTTGGCAATGCTTTTCCATTCTCAGTGATAGGGTTTCTAAACCTTTATGAAACACCCAGGCATTAAATGGGCTCATGGTGGGTCCGCAGGTTCTTAGAATCGGGTAAATTTTCTCTTCAATCAGGTCATTATTACCAACCACAGCGCCTCCAATACATCGTCCCTGGCCATCTAAATATTTAGTAGCCGAATGCACCACTAAATCCGCGCCTAAGCTAAGCGGTTTTTGTAATGCGGGTGTGCAGTACACATTATCGACGATAAGCAATGACCCATTGGCGTGTGCCAAATCAGCTAATTGACGGATATCCACTAAGGTCCCGAGGGGGTTAGACGGTGTTTCTAAAAATAAAAACCGTGTATTAGGCCGCAATGCAGCCTGCCAATCAGCCATATCATCCAAGGTGACGAAGGTCGTTTCTATGGCAAATTTAGCCATGATGTTTTTAAACATCAGCGCACTGTTACCAAACACACTCTGTGAACATACGACGTGGTCGCCGGCACTGAGCAAACCCATACACACGCAATTAATAGCCGCCATGCCAGATGAGGTTGCCATTGCACGCTCGGCCCCTTCCATAACGGCTAAACGTTGCTCAAACGCACGCACGGTTGGGTTGGTGAATCGCGAGTAAATATTGCCACTGGTTTTACCTGAAAAACGCGAAGCGGCCTCTTCAGCGCTGTTAAATATATAACTTGAGGTAGGAAAAATTGGGTCGCTATGTTCCCCTTCTGCCGTTCGTTGTTGTCCGGCGCGTATACCTTGGGTTTCTATCGAGTATTGATTCCATTCCTTAGCTGACATGATTTAACGTACCTAAGATTAATGATTATTGTGTAGCTCGATGACAGTTTGTCCCAAGCCCGTATTAGTTTTTTCTTTATCAGCGCGACTTAGGCCTTGCTTCATTAAGTAATCGTCACTGACTGTCCCAGTTACGTAATGCTGATTAAAACACGCTGCGTCAAAATCACTGATTTCTGGATTACGCTTTCTAACTGATTCAAATAAATCCTCAATGTCTTGGTATACCAGCCAATCAGCTCCGATGGCTTGTTGCACTTCATCTATACTTCGATCGTGCGCTACCAATTCGTCTACTGCTGGCATGTCAATACCATACACATTGGGGTATCGCACAGGTGGCGCTGCCGAAGCAAAATAAACCTTTTTAGCCCCAGCTTCTCTGGCTAATTTAATAATTTGTCCCGATGTTGTGCCCCGTACAATCGAATCATCAACCAACAACACATTTTTACCTTTAAACTCAAGGTCAATCGCATTTAGCTTACGTCTAACCGAATTTTTTCGCTCTTGCTGTCCAGGCATAATAAAAGTTCGCCCGATGTATCGGTTTTTAATAAACCCTTCGCGGTATTTCACGTCTAACCTATTGGCTAGTTGTAACGCTGATGTTCTGCTGGTATCTGGTATAGGAATAACCACATCAATATCGTGATCAGGTCGAAGCCTAAGGATTTTATCCGCCAGCTTTTCGCCCATTCTAAGCCGTGACTTATAGACCGACACATTGTCTATAATTGAATCTGGGCGGGCTAAATACACATATTCAAAAATACACGGATTTAACTGCGGGTTGAGAGCACATTGCTTAGTATGAATAATACCGTCTTTTTTGATAAAAACAGCTTCACCTGGCGCAATATCGCGGGTTAATTTAAAGCCTTGCGTATCCAGTGCCACTGACTCAGAGGCGATCATATATTCATTACCTAAATCTGTTTCACGTTGACCGAAACAAATCGGGCGAATACCGTGCGGGTCACGAAAACCCACTATGCCAAACCCGGTAATCATCGCCACTACTGCATAAGCTCCTTCACACCGTTTATGCACACCTTGTACCGCTTTAAATACGTCGTTTTCATCTAATTTTAATTTACCTAACCCTTGTAGCTCATGGGCAAATACGTTAAGTAAAATCTCAGAGTCTGAGTTGGTGTTGATATGCCGCTGGTCTTGAATAAACAACGCTTCTTTTAAGCTTTCAGCATTGGTTAAATTACCGTTATGCGCCAAAGTTATTCCGAAGGGAGAGTTAACGTAAAAGGGTTGCGCTTCTGCTGAACTTGAACAACCGGCTGTTGGATAGCGTACATGCGCAATCCCCATATTGCCTTTCAAGTCAAGCATGTGGCTGGTTCTAAACACATCCCTAACCAGACCATTTGCTTTGCGTAGATGTAACTGGCTACCTTCACAGGTAACAATGCCCGCCGCATCTTGACCGCGATGCTGAAGAATCGTTAACGCTTCGTACAATTCTTGATTAACACTTTGATGGGCTACAACACCAGCAATTCCACACATATTTAATTCTGCCTTTTAAAAATAAAGTTAATACGAAAGGTACCCTGAAAAACCTTCAGGAATCTGCTCTCTAAGCCACACTGAGAGCTCTTGGATCGGGCCGATTAATGTCGACTCCACCCACCATGGGTCGTGAGGTAAAGGCGTTAGCCCGGCCAATAAAACTAAAACACTCATTACAACTAAGCCACGGGCGATACCAAAAAGAAAACCGGCAAAACGATCTGTGCCCGACAAGCCCGTTTTATCAACTAGCTGACTCAACAAATAAGACAACATCGCACCTAAAATCAAACTGACTAACAACAATATGACAAAAGCCGTGGCAATTTTGGCAGAAGGCGCGTTAATATAATCTGTTAAAAAAACTGAAAACGCCTGGCTAAACCGAATCGCAATATAGATTGAAATCACCCAAGAACCGAGCGAAAACGCCTCTTTAACAAAACCTCGTAACAAACCAATCAAAGCCGATATTAGTACAATACCAATGATGATGTAGTCGACCCAGATCAATTGACTTAAGGTACTACTCGTAATCATGCTAAAACCTAAGGGTATTGAACAACAATAGCCGATGAAAGCTTTTGTTGTTGCTTTAACTCAACAGCAAGGGTGTCAGCTTTTTCTTTACTGAGTTCCGGCCCTACTCGCACACGATAAATTTCACCGCTTTTACCGTCAACCTGTTCAACAAAGGCGACAAAACCAGCTTTTATTAACCGTTCAGACAAGGCATCTGCATTTTTTTGCTCAGAAAAGCTTCCCACTTGGACCACCCAAGCTGTTATCCCTTCAACGGCTTTAGCTGTGCTGACAGGTGCAGGTGGAATGGAAGGAACAGTAACAGTAACCCCTGACTCTTTAGAAACAGAGACCTCGGCTAACACCTCATTGTCTTGTTCAGGCAAGGCTAGAATTTTAGAGTCAAGCTCTTCAGGGGGGGTTGGAATCTCAATAGATATCGAGTTAGGCTGGGAACGATCCGTACCAACCAACATCGGCACAAATATAACAGCAAGTGAAATCAGGATGGTGGCACCTATCAAACGTTGTTTTAAGTGTTGTTCCATAAAATAGTTAAACTTGTTGTTAGAAAAACTTAGTCGACATTATAGCGCGTCTAAACATGCTTCGACCACATAAAATGAACCAAAACAGATAACTAAATCATCTTGATCAATTGCTGCTAAAACCCCTTTATACGCCTCCTCAACCGAACCATACACGCTGTAAGGCTGGCTTAAGGTATGCGCTATTCTATCACCGATCACCGCTGTTGTTTGGGCGCGCAAACTGTTTAATGGCGCGATATGCCAGTGGTCGATTAGACCAATAAAAGGCTGCAAGACCTCATCGAGGTTCTTGTCATCTAGAATTGAGAATACAGCGTGTAGCCGCCCAGAACGAGGGTGATTTTTTAAAAACTCCGCCAATGTTCTTGCAGATTCTGGGTTGTGCGCAACGTCTACAAAAATAGCCGGTCTTGCCCCCAGCTGTTGCAAGCGGCCAGGTAGATTAACGGCTATTAACCCGGCATCAACCGCCTCTTTACTAACCGGGAGATCAGCAGCAATAAGTGCCAATAAACTAATCACAGCAGCTGCGTTTTGTATTTGATGCTCACCCTTTAAAGCAGGTAAGGGATAATTCGTAACGCCACCGTTAGGGAGCTGTAATTGCCAACTAGCTGCTTGGTTTTTATGCTTAAAATCCCGACCTGCCAGCCTTAAATCAGTCCCCATCGATTGCGCATAATCTAACAGGCTTTGGGGCACGTCTTTATCACCGCAGACAGCTTTTTGATGCGCTCTAAAAATCCCTGCCTTTTCTAGAGCAATGGCCGATTTATCACTGCCTAACCAAGCCGTATGGTCCACATCAATGCTGCTAATTAACGCAGCATCGGCATCAACAATATTCACTGCGTCTAATCGTCCACCTAAGCCCACCTCAAGAAGTTGTACATCAACCTCTGCATGCGCAAAGATATCCAAGGCGGCCAAAGTGCCAAATTCGAAATAACTTAAACTAGTTGTAGCGCGGGCTTGGTTGATTTTATGGAATGAAGCAGTCAATAGTTCATCAGTTACCGATTGACCATTCAGCCGCACTCTTTCGTTATAGCGTTGAATGTGTGGTGTGCTATACACACCTACACGATAACCGGCGTGGATTAATATCGCCTCTAACATCGCTACACAGGACCCTTTACCGTTAGTACCCCCAACAGTAATGGTGAAAACCTGTTTCTTTGTGCTTGGTTTTACTTGTTGGTACACACGAGCGACACGCTCTAGTCCTAGGTCAATCTCAGTTGGGTGACACTGTTCTTGCCAATTGAGCCAATTGGCCAGTGACGAAGCGTCCGATAGCATCACTTGTTGTGTAATGATTTGCGCTCTTTACCCCTAAGCTACAATCACTTCATCTGCTTCAATCGGTTCGTCCGATGAGTGCAATAGACTCAAAATATCGGCTATTTTTGCGCGTAACTCTCGACGATCAACGATCATATCTATCGCGCCGTGTTCCAATAAAAACTCACTACGCTGGAAGCCCTCCGGCAATGTCTCGCTCACCGTTTGTGCGATCACACGTTGCCCTGCAAAACCCACCAATGCATTTGGCTCTGCAATGTGCACGTCTCCTAACATTGCCAAACTAGCAGACACACCGCCCATAGTCGGATCTGTTAATACCGAAATAAAAGGGATTTTTTTATCCGCCAATTTTGCTAACGCAGCGCTGGTTTTGGCCATTTGAAATAAAGAGAACAAAGACTCCTGCATACGCGCGCCACCACTAGAAGAAAAACAAACCAAGGGTATATTTGACTCGATCGACTGATTAACCGCTCTAACAAAGCGCTCACCAACAACTGACCCCATCGAACCACCCATAAATGAAAAGTCGAACGCAGCAGCCACAAGGTCTACTTGTAATACTTTACCTTTCATAACGATTAATGCGTCTGTTTCACCCGTTGATTTAATCGCTGCAGAGTGCCTGTCTTTGTATTTTTTGCTGTCTTTAAACTTCAATGGATCTAAAGCCCTGACGTTTTCTCCTATCTCTACGCGTCCGTCTTCGTCTAAAAACAAATCGAGTCGGTTACGACCGGTTAAGCGTTGGTGGTAATCACACTTAGGACAAACGTATTGATTGCTTTCTAAGTCAGTTTTGTACAATACACTCTGGCAGCTATCGCATTTACACCACAAACCTTCAGGAACGGAGCCTTTGGTTTTGCCTTTTAACTGGATTCCAGCGGGGATTAATTTTTCAAACCAACTCATAAGTCACCTTAGCGATTAATTTTTTATAATGATTAAACATAAACACCTTTTGTGCATCGACTAGTCAACTTAGTTTAACTAACCGCATCCATCCCTTTTCGCATGTCGTTTAATAATGACGAAATAGCAGCTTTCGCTTGCTCATGATCGTCGGCGTTGGCTGTTATGCAATCAATCAGCGCGCTGCCCACAACAACCGCGTCACCTATTTTAGCAATATTCGCTGCAAGATCGGCATTTTTAACACCGAACCCCACCGCTAAAGGCAATGACGTGAATTGCTTGATCTCTTCAATCTTATTCGCTACATCGTCTAAATCAAAGCTGCCAGTACCCGTCACGCCCTTTAACGAAACGTAATAAATATAGCCTTTTGCTAGTGCTACAACTTTTTTAATACGGTGTGGATGGCTGGTAGGTGCCAATAAAAAAATCGGGGCAATGCCCTGTTTTTCATACGCAACGACCAGCTCAGCACTCTCATCTGGCGGTATATCAACCGTCAGCACACCGTCAACACCGGCTTCCGCTGCACTGGCTGCGAACGCCTCATAACCCATAAATTCTATTGGGTTTAAATAGCCCATTAGTACGACCGGTGTTTGTGCATCTTGCTGCCTAAATCGCTTAACCAGCGCAATAACCCCTCTTAAAGTCATACCACCTTTTAGTGCGCGTTCACTGGCTTTTTGAATAACGGGTCCATCGGCCATGGGATCAGAAAATGGCACCCCTAATTCAATAATATCAGCACCGGCCTTAACCATCGCGTGCATACAAGACAAAGTAAAGTCTGCGTCTGGGTCGCCGGCGGTAACAAACGGAATTAAGGCTTTTTTACCCGCTTTTTTTAATGTTTTAAAACAATCGTCTAAACGGCTCACAACTCAATCCCCTCTAGTTTTGCAATGGTGAAAATATCTTTATCTCCACGTCCCGATAAATTAACTAAGATCGTTTGCTCAGGGTCCATTTGGCTGGCTAATTTAGTTGCATAAGCCACTGCATGACTCGATTCCAACGCTGGAATAATACCTTCCACACGCGTTAATTGGTGGAACGCAGCCAAGGCTTCGTCGTCTTTAATATTGACATACTCAGCGCGGCCAATATCTTTTAGCCATGCGTGTTCCGGCCCCACACCCGGGTAATCTAAGCCGGCAGAAATTGAATGCGTTTCAATAATTTCACCATCATCATCCGCCATTAAGTAGGTTCTATTGCCATGTAAAACACCGGGCTTGCCCGCACATAAAGGTGCTGAATGTTTACCTGTCTCAACTCCCTGGCCAGCCGCCTCAACGCCATATAAAGAGACCGCTTCATCTTCAATAAAGGGGTAAAACAAGCCAATCGCATTTGAACCACCACCAACGCAAGCCACCAAAGCATCCGGTAAACGGCCGGTTTTTTGTAGCATTTGTTGACGCGATTCACGACCGATAATGGTTTGAAAATCACGTACCATTGCTGGGTACGGATGAGGACCAGCGACGGTTCCGATAATGTAATAGGTGGTATCAATGTTGGTTACCCAGTCTCTTAACGCTTCATTTAAAGCATCTTTTAAGGTTTGCGAACCTGAGGTAACAGGCACTACCGTCGCACCCAATAAACGCATCCGATAAACATTAGGTGACTGCCTTTGAATATCCTCGGCGCCCATATAAACCACACATTCCAAGCCGAGCCTTGCCGCTACAGTTGCAGTTGCCACACCGTGTTGACCGGCCCCCGTTTCAGCGATAATCCGAGTTTTTCCCATACGTTTGGCTAATAAGGCTTGGCCTATCGTATTATTAATTTTATGCGCACCGGTATGGTTTAAATCTTCTCTTTTTAAATAAATTTGCGCTCCCCCTATGTCACGGCTCAAACGGACCGCATGATAAATAGGTGAGGGCCTTCCCACATAGTCATGTAGGTCTGCATCAAGTTCCGCTAAAAAATCAGGGTCTTTTATGTACTGAGTATAGGCTTGATTAAGTTCTTCAATCGATTCCATTAAGGTTTCAGCAACGAACAAACCACCGTATGGGCCAAAATGCCCCTTCTCATCAGGTAGTTGATAGTTAGTTACTTTCGATTGCTTGCCTTGCTTATTGATGGGCACGTTTAACCTCTTGCATAAATTGTTTAATTAATCGGTGGTCTTTAACACCCTTACTCTTTTCGACGCCACTGCTAACGTCTACCGCATAGGGTTGCGTATGTTGTATTGCCTGACACACGTTATTGGGGCCAAGCCCACCTGCTAATATAAGGGGTAATGAACAGTTTTCGGGCAATAAGGCCCAATCAAACGTTTCGCCCGTGCCACCGAATTGTGCTTGATCGAAGGCGTCGAGCAAAAGTGCGGCTGCTGAGTGATACGTCTTAGCACACTGACTTATATCCGTCTGTTGCTGCATTCTAATAGCCTTTATGTAAGGTGTATTAAATGACTGACAAAACGCTTCATCTTCATCACCATGAAACTGGATGACATCAACCGAAAATGCATTCAGTACAACATCCACTTCCTCTCTGCTTGGATTAACAAATAGTGCGACCTTGCTTACAAACGGTGCTAATTGTTGTGTTATTTTTGCCGCCTGATGCGCTTGAATATAACGAGAACTAGCCTGATAGAATACAAAACCCAAGGCGTCTGCACCTGCATTAACTGCCGCAGAGGCATCTTCAACTCGGGTAATACCACAAATTTTTGCACGTGTTCTAAAAGACATTTTATTCACAACGTTGGTTTTGTTTCTATTGACTCGTTAAACGGTTTAAAAGCCTCTACAACCGGCAGACCAAATTTTTTAGGGTAGTAAACACCTTTAAAGTACAAGCCATTAGGCAATGCTGTAACGCCCGCTTTATTTCTATCTTTAGCGAGCAGTACTGATTGCACCCAGTCAGGCGGCATATCACCTTTGGCAACGGGTAATAATGTACCCACTATGTTTCTTACCATATGGTGTAAAAAAGCACTCGCGATAATATCAACCGTGATTTTATCATTACTGCGCTTGATTGATATCGAATGTAGGCATTTTATTGGACTTTTTGCTTGGCAGCCACCCGCCCGAAAAGAAGAAAAATCGTGTGTACCTTGCAAATAATCGGCACCTTGTTGCATCAGTGTTACATCTAAAGGGTGAAATATAGTTGTTACGTGGTTTCTGTAGAGTGCTGACTTCACCCCACGGTTAAGTATCTCGTAACGGTAATAACGTGCCGCAGCAGAAAAACGTGCATGAAAATCATCGCTGACTGGGCGCACCCACACAATACGGATATCATCCGGTAAATAGCTGTTGCAACCAAACATCCACTCGTGATCAGCGCGTTGTTTATTGGTTTCGAAATGCACCACCTGTTGCAGGGCATGTACACCGGCATCGGTACGCCCAGCACATACGGTCGCCACGGTATGCACAGCCAGTTTAGACAACGCTGTTTCAAGCGCCTCTTGAACGGTTAATGGGGTGTTTTTTTGCCGTTGCCAGCCATGGTATCGACTGCCATCGTACTCAACGCCTAAGGCTATTTTTAGCATACGATTAGAATCAATTTATCTGGCTTGACGCATTAGGGTTTTCATATCGCGTATCGCATGCTCTAGGCCACTAAACAGTGCCCTTGCGATAATCGCATGACCAATATTCAACTCAATAATCTCTGGTATCCGTGCGATGGGCCCAACGTTATGGTAATGCAATCCGTGACCTGCATTTACTTGCAAACCTAACGCCTGAGCGTAACTAGCAGCAACTTCGATTCGTTGCAATTCTTGTAATCGTAACGCCTCGGTTTTTGCTTCTGCGTAGCAGCCGGTATGAAGTTCAAGCATACTGGCTCCCGTTGCTTTAACGGCATCAATTTGTTCTTTGTCGGGGTCAATGAACGGTGATATTAAAATACCTTCGGACATAAGCGTCTTACACGCTTGCTCAACCTTTTTAAAATTACCGACGACATTAAGGCCGCCTTCTGTCGTTAATTCTTGGCGTTTTTCAGGCACCAAACAGCACGAAACGGGTTTAACCGAACAGGCAATATCAATCATTTCATCGGTAACGGCATGTTCTAGGTTTAAACGCGTTTGAATCGCCGACACTATATCGTACACATCCTTATCCCGAATATGACGACGATCCTCGCGCAGGTGAATGGTAATACCGTCGGCACCTGCCCTTTCGGCTATAAAAGCTGCCTCTAAGGGCGATGGGTAATCCGTGCCTCGTGCATTTCTTACCGTAGCTATGTGATCTAGATTAACGCCCAAGAGGGCCATGGTTGTATGCATAAAATTATTTTCTTTATTTGAACAATTCGCGACTTTTCAACATTTTACCATCCAATTGGATATCAATTAACCGTCGCATCAAACGCTTAGCCTGTTTTAACTCGTTTTTGTCACTCAGTTGATTGTTTTGAAGGTTCAGTAAGGTGCTGCCTAAAATGGATTCGGCGTCAGTATTTGTCTCGACTAAAACGGCGCCTAACTCTGGTCGGTAGATATATTGACAACTCGGCTGAATAGCGGAGCCACTCACCGCGTCATACTCTAGTGCTAAGCCGTAACCAATTTCTTCTAATAGCACCTTCTCAAATTGACGTAAGGCGGGCTCAATACACTCAGATCTTGAGAGTGCCACCATCACCTTTTCAAGCTCATTAAACAGGGTCGGGTGACTGTCGTGTTTATGCAGTAAGTTGAGTAACAGCTCATTAACATAAAAGCCACAATACAAGGCAAGACCAAACAATGGGGCAACGCGATACGACTCATCGACACCCGTTAATGTTTTAAGGTCACTTTTACCTGACCATGACAACAACAGCGGCCTAAATGGTTGCAATAAGGCACCGTGTTTAGAGTTATTGTTCCGAGAGCCTTTTGAAATAATAGACAACACACCGTAATCTCGACTAAAGACCTGGTGGATTACGCTTGTTTCCTTATACGCTTGGCTTTTTAGGATAATGCAACTGTGCTGATGTACTCGATTCACATGATCCCTAGTAAATTAGTTATGGCCCGTGAATGACTTACAGCCCAATAAACCGTATGACAGGGACTTACTCAGCCCCACGGTAACCCAAGCTGCCAAGATCACGCTCACTATCGGACCAGTTCTTTTTAACCTTCACCCATAAATTGAGATAAACCTTGGTATCCAGCATCCGTTCTAAATCCACCCGCGCTTGTGAACCAATTTCTTTTAGGCCCGCACCTTTATCCCCAATAACAATGTTTTTTTGACCGTCACGTTCCACCCAAATAACCGCATAAATACGCGTTATTTTTTCTTCAACACTGAACTGGTCAATACTAATGGTCACTGAATGAGGGATTTCTTGACCTAGCCGCCTGATTAATTTCTCGCGAATAATCTCCGTGGTCATAAACCGTTCTGAACTATCCGTAATTTGATCTTCTGGAAACATTAAATCACCCGCGGGTAATAAATCCAGCAGTAAACCTTCAAATTCATCGAGCTGCTTACCTGTCAGCGCAGAAATAGGAATAATTGATTTAAACGCGTGCTCTAAGCTGATCTTTTGGATAAAGGGCAACAAACTTTGTTTGTTATTAACTTTATCGATTTTATTGATCGCCAATACCACCGGGGTACCCGCTTGTTTTAATTTCTCGATGATGGACCGATCATTATCATCCCATTTCATATCATCTTTAACCCAAACAATAACATCCACGCCTAACATACTCGCGTCCGCTGTTTTATTTAGGTATTTATTCAAGGCTTTTTTTCCACCCAAATGCATACCGGGTGTATCGACATAGACAACTTGCGACGTATCGGTCGTCTTGATCCCTAAAATGCGGTGACGCGTCGTTTGTGGACGCCTAGAAGTAATGCTGATTTTTTGCCCCAATAAATGGTTCAATAAGGTCGACTTACCCGCATTAGGCGCACCAATTAAGGCGACAAAACCCACTTTAAACGGTGTTTTATTCATTTAATAGTATCTCTAATATTTTAGATGCCGCTTTTTGTTCGGCTTTTTTCCGCGTCGCAGCGGTTGAACTGACAACCGTATCGACGCCGTCAACCGCACACTCTACTTTAAATAGTTGATTGTGATCTGCACCCGTAGTCGATAACACGGTGTACAAAGGAATATTGCTTCCTATGGCTTGTAAATGTTCTTGCAGCCGTGTTTTAGGGTCTTTAAGCGCCATATTGAGTGACAATGCTGCCAACTTAACGTCAAATATCGACAAAATCCATTGCTTAGCGGCCTGCAATCCTTTGTCTTTATACAAAGCCCCGATGATCGCTTCAACCGCGTCAGACAAAATAGACGCGCGGTGCTTGCCACCACTTTTCATTTCACCTTGACCTAGGATCAGTTCATCGCTTAAGTCTAACTCAAGTGCAACGGCCGCGAGCGACTCCTTGTTGACTAAACGTGCCCTAAGCCGGCTCATGATACCTTCGTCTGCCTCAGGAAATTTTTGGTATATTTCATCTGCAATAACAAAACCAAGAATCGCATCACCTAAAAACTCTAGTCGTTCGTTATTGTTTTGACCGATGCTTCGATGGGTTAACGCTTGCTCTAATAAACTGAGGTCCTTAAAGTTGGCATTAATTTTTTTCTGTAATCTGTTTAAGTCAGCGTTCAAAACCGTCTCGATTTATGTAAGTTTATGGGGTTAAAGCGGTACTTCAAATTGATCACTGAACGATAAAATCAAATCGACATTAGCGATATAATCCTTGCGGACCTCATATTCAATTTTAAAGGTGATTGCACCTATTCCTCTGCCTATTTTAGCGTTTTTTGCATTCACGCTAGTCACCTGATTGACGTCTAGTTTTTTCTCGAACAAGCGTCTTATTTCACCCGCTGACATGTTTTTTAATCCAGGGTCTGTTTCAATCGCTTCCATCGCCGTTTTTACCGCTAAATGCTCCATGTAAACTGGAAAAATCTTGAGTACGGTCAATGTTATGACCCCAAGAATAGCTAAAACAATAACCAAACCAATGAATGTAAATCCCTTTTGCTGCTGACCTTGCATACGCCTTCTCCTGTAAGTACCTATTTAAAATTAATTTATTGTAGATCCTAATCGTTTGAAATCAATACCGCCATTACTCGAATCCCAGTTCATCCAAATCATAAACGCCTTACCAACAATATTTTCTTCAGGCACCGTTCCCCAGTAGCGGCTGTCGTTACTGTTATCGCGATTATCGCCCATCATAAAGTAATGCCCAGCCGGAACGATCACTTCACCTTCGATGGACGGCCTTTCAGGCATCATCAAAATATCGTGTTGTTGCGAGGGTAATTGTTCACGTTTTAACAAGGCATTAGTCATACTTGTACCTTGCCCAAGCCCTTCATATAAGCCTAAATCATTTTGTTCGATGGCCTCACCATTGATGTATAGCACTTTATCGTAATAGCCGACCTTATCACCGGGCAAGCCCACCACGCGCTTTATATAATCCAAAGAAGGGTCTTGTGGGTAACGAAAAACCATGACATCTCCCCGCTCCGGCTGACCCACCTCGATCACCTTGGTATTAATTACCGGCAAACGTACACCGTAGTTATATTTGTTAACCAAGATAAAGTCGCCAATCAACAAGGTCGGCATCATCGAGCTGGAGGGTATTCTAAAAGGCTCTACAATAAATGACCGTAACACAAGAACAAACAACAACACGGGGAAGAATGATTTAGCGTACTCAATGATAATCGGTTCTTTACTCGTTAACTGCTTTCTTCTAAGCCGTTGCAACAGACAATAAACACCTGCAATCAGGCCTGAAATAAACGTTGCTAGCGTCAGCGCTGCTGAAAAATCAAAATGCATAACTCTTTCCTTAATCACTACCTAGTTTTAAAACAGCCAGAAATGCATCTTGAGGGATATCAACATTTCCAACCTGTTTCATTCGTTTTTTGCCTGCCTTTTGTTTTTCAAGCAATTTCCGTTTACGAGAAATATCACCACCATAGCATTTAGCAATCACATTTTTTCGTAACGCTTTCACCGATGAACGTGCAATTATTTTTGAACCGATGGCCGCTTGAATGGCAATTTCAAACATTTGCCGCGGGATTAGTTCTTTCATTTTTTCGACTAACTCACGCCCACGGGTTTGACTAATATCTCGGTGTACAATCAGCGACAGAGCATCGACTCGATCCCCATTAATCAGCACATCAAGCTTAATCAGTGGCGCCTCTTGGAAACGCCTAAACTCATACTCAAATGAAGCGTACCCACGACTAACTGATTTTAAACGATCAAAAAAGTCGAGCACCACTTCGTTCATGGGCATTTCGTAACTTAACGACACCTGTTTACCCATGTATTGCATTTTAGTCTGCACACCCCTTTTCTCAATGCACAAAGTAATGACACTGCCCAAATACTCTTGTGGCACTAAAATATGAGCCTCAATAATCGGTTCACGTATTTCTTTAATAAGCGAAATATCGGGTAACTTGGCAGGGTTATCAACACTAAGAACGGTATCATTGTGTAAAAGCACCTCGTAAATAACTGTTGGTGCCGTGGTAATAAGGTCTAGGTCATATTCTCGTTCAAGCCGTTCTTGAATGATTTCCATATGCAACATACCCAAAAAACCACAACGAAAACCAAAACCCAGTGCATCAGAGGTTTCAGGCTCATAGTTTAACGAAGCATCGTTGAGTTTTAATTTATTAAGCGCCTCACGTAAGTTTTCATAATCATTAGAACTCGAAGGAAACAGCCCAGCAAACACCCGCGCCTGCACCATTTTAAACCCAGGTAATGAGGTGTCTGCCGGGCGGTTTGATGAGGTAATGGTGTCACCTACCGGTGCGCCATAAATATCTTTAATACCTGCCACCATAAACCCCACATCACCCGGCAGCAGTTCGTCTAAGACGTGTCGCTTAGGCGTAAACACGCCTACCTGATCGACCAGATAAATGTCGTTTGATGACATCATTTTTATTTTTTGCTTCTTTTTTAACGACCCATTAACCACACGAATAAGCGAGACAACACCTAAATAATTATCGAACCATGAGTCGATAATAAGCGCCTGTAACGGCGCATCTGGGTCACCTTTGGGTGCAGGAATAAACTTAACTATTTGCTCTAGCACCAGATCAACACCAACACCTGTTTTAGCACTAATATGAGGTGCTTCTATGGCTTCGATACCAATAATCTCCTCGATCTCTTCTGCCACCCTGTCTGGTTCTGCGGAGGGTAAATCTATTTTGTTAAGTATTGGCAAAACCTCCAAACCCAAGTCAATGGCTGTGTAGCAATTTGCTACACTTTGAGCTTCGACCCCCTGCGCTGCATCAACAACCAGAAGTGCGCCTTCACAGGCGGCCAGTGAGCGTGACACCTCATAAGAAAAATCAACGTGCCCAGGTGTGTCAATAAAGTTTAGTTTATACGTGAGCCCATCTAGCGCCTTGTAATGTAAGGTAACGCTTTGCGCTTTAATGGTTATACCGCGCTCGCGTTCAATATCCATTGAATCGAGCACTTGCTCGGCCATTTCGCGTTCTGTCAGACCACCACAGATGTGAATCAGACGGTCCGCTAAAGTCGACTTACCGTGGTCGATGTGCGCAATGATCGAAAAATTTCTTGTTAAATTAATATCAGACACTTTTTTACTCTTCAATTAAAAACGCCTCGAATGAGGCGTTTTAGTCTACAGCCGTTATTGTACCGTTTATTTTTTTAAAGCGAGAAAAATTGGGTCGCCTTGTCGATTAATTAAAATGGACACAAACTTACCTTTCGGCACCTTATTAACCAATTTTTTCATATGTCGGACATTTTCAACTGCTTGACCATTTAATTGCATAATAAGGTCACCGGCACGAATCCCAGCATCGAATGCCGCGCCTTCATTAACTTTTTTGACCAACACCCCGTGATTTTTAATTTGCCATTTATCACGCATTTCGGCAGTCAGGTTCGTTAGAGACATACCCAGTACAGCGTCAACACTAGGTTTTTTCTCAACCTCATTAGCTGCGAGCGGGTTGCCTGGCAAATTTTCCAATTTAACCTTGATGGTTTTGCTTCGCTTATCTCGAATCACCTTAACCCGTGCCTTTTGAGCAATATTAGCGGCGCCAACCATAGGGGGTAACGAGGCGGAGCTATCAACTAATTGATCATTAAATCCCACAATCACATCCCCAACTTTAAGGCCGGCCTTTTCGGCTGGACTATCTGCTAATACTTGAGAAATTAATGCGCCGTATGGCTTTTTCATCTCAAATGATTCTGCCAATTCGCGGGTAACATCTTGAACACGCACACCCAGCCAACCACGTATCACCTGCCCTGTTGTTTTAAGTTGATCACTCACGTTCATGGCTACGTCGATCGGAATGGCAAACGATAAACCCATAAAGCCGCCCGAGCGGCTGTATATTTGCGAATTTATTCCGACCACTTCACCTTTTAAATTGAATAAAGGCCCGCCTGAATTACCTGGATTAATAGCCACATCGGTTTGAATAAAGGGCACGTAATTTTCTTGTGGCAAGCTACGGCCCTTAGCGCTAACTATGCCTGCAGTGACAGAACTATCAAAACCAAATGGCGAACCAATGGCAACCACCCATTCGCCTACTTTAAGGTCTTTAGACGAACCGAACTTAACGACCGGCAAATCGTCCGTTTCAACTTTGAGCAGCGCCACGTCAGTACTTTCATCACTGCCAACCAAGGTCGCCTTTAATTCCCGGCGGTCTTGTAATCGAACGATGATTTCATCGGCATTTTTCACTACGTGATGATTAGTTAATAGATAACCATCTTGCGAAATGATAAAACCTGAGCCTAATGAACGTGCTTCGCGCTGCCTTGGCATCTGCCCTGGCGCACCAAAAAAATGCTTGAGTAAGTCGCCATACGGCCCACCCTCAGGGAACTCAAACCCAGGGGGTAAGTAAGCTTGTTGCTGATCCGCTTTTTGCGTCGTACTAATATTAACCACCGCTTGGCTGTTTTCTTCTACCAAACGCGTAAAATCCGGTAAATTATTAGCCCCTGCATGAACGCTTATTGAAACTAACATCGATATAACAACAGCCCGTAGACTATTTTGCCTTAACATGCGAACTCCTTATGTATTTCACGATAGGTAAAGAATGGGGTGGATTATATTTTTTTCAATATAACTGGGTTGATCTTTTCTGGCTTAAGGTAATTGCGGATAAATTTTTTAATGCCGTAATAAGTTACCGCAAAGCCTAGCACAGCCATAACAACAGTAGGCCCTTCATGGTTAAACTGCCAATGTTGTTCTATATAGCCACCTAACACTGAAAACAACAACAGACCACACAAGGGTAAAAGGTACACCAAGCAAGTAAGGCCTAAAAAAGTATTTTCTTTGATGCCTATAAGCACTTCATCACCTACTTGTAGAGGTATAGAAGAATGCAGGCGTAAAGCTATAGATTTATCACCAAACAATTTAGCTAATACTGAGGTAGAACAAGACGTTGCTTCATCACACTGATGACAGCCCGAACGGCGACCGGTTATAACTTCAGCCCACTCACCTTGAACACCTTGCACAACTGCCGTTTCTTCAATCATTTAACGAGGCTCCAGCCTACATAAAACACTTTAATTTTGTTAAACGCGTAACGGCTTTTCAGCTTAATAACACGCATACCGTTAAGCCATGACCTCTACTTTTCGAAGGTGACAAAACGAACAGAAGGCGGCCCCACTTCTTCGATAGCATCGTCTTGTTGCTGCAGTTTTTCAAGTGCTAGTTGTTGATTGTGCTTGGCACCTGTTTCCGTTAATGCGGCCGTTTTTGGTGTATAGGCTGTGCCGTCTACTAGATCAACCTTGAATAACATCACTGAAAAAACAACAAAGGATGCTGCAAGGCCGACTGCAATATAGGTTTTATTAGCCCATTTAACTTTTTTGCGGATAAACAGTGCAGGTTCAGCAGATAACGCCTGTTGAACATTTTTTAGAAATTTATCGGGCTGTACAACAATGTCTTCGTTCAATGCATCACGAATCAGTGCATAGCGATCAAATTGCTTATTTAAGCTGTCGTTAGCTTTAAATTCTTTAATTAACTCACGCGCGTCTTCTTGAGGTAATTCTAGATCTAATAAGGAGGAAAGTCGTTCTTTATGGTCGTCATGCATACACTGTTCCGTTAATCAGGTTAGTTAAGCAAAGGCTCTATGATGGCGTCTACGGCTTCTCTGGCTCTAAATATTCTTGACCTAACTGTACCGACTGGACAGTTCATCCTTGTTGCAATTTGCTCATAACTCATGCCGTCAAGCTCTCGGTAGCTAATGGCTTCACGAAGCTCTTGCGGCAAGTTTTTAATCGCTTGTTGAATCGTCGCCCGAATCTCTTCGCTGAGTAATAAATGCTCAGGTGTATCATTTTCCCTGAGTCGAAAAGACTCTTCATAGTTCTCTGCATCCATAACATCCAATTCATTGTCTGAAGATCGCCTCGCTTTTGCCACCAAGTAATTTTTTGCCGTATTAACTGCTATCCGATACAGCCATGTATAAAAAGCGCTGTCACCTCTAAAGTTTGGCAGGGCTTTATACGCCTTAATAAACGATTCTTGTGCCACATCTTGCGCTTCACCCGAATCACGAACATAACGAGCCACCAATTGAATAACACGTTGTTGATATTTTAAAACAAGCTGATCAAATGATTTTTTATCACCTTGTTTGACACGTGTTATCAACCGCTGATCTTCTTGATCAGACACAGGCACCTTCCATTTTTGGAGCAGTTAATTTAATGCCTTGCTGTAGAGACAATGATATTATTGATGAGTTCAATAGTTGAAGATAAAAAAACAATTTTTTATTTAATCCGTATAATTTAACGACGCTTTTCATCATTATGACCTTTTGTCGTTGATCTAATCAAATTAATATCATGTCAGATACCAAATTTACTTTTGATGTCATCATCGTAGGCAGTGGCGCCGCAGGTTTGGGGCTTGCTCTATCAATGCCCAGCCATCTTAAAATTGCGATTCTTTCAAAACTCAGCATGCATGAAAGCAGCACTTATTACGCGCAGGGAGGCATTTCTGCAGTGCTTGATGAGCTGGACAGCACTGATTCACACAAACGAGACACCATAAAAGCAGGCGCCGGCTTATGCCATGAGGATATCGTCGAACTGGTCGTCTCTAAAGGAAAGGCCAGTATCGACTGGCTAATGGAACACAAGGTGCAGTTTTCTTTTGATGACAATGAGCATTCTGATAACAAATTACATTTAACACGTGAAGGCGGCCATTCGCACCGACGCGTGGTTCACGCCGATGATTCAACTGGCCGAGCGGTACAAACGGCTTTATGCGACCAAGTTGTAGGCCGAGCCAATATTAAACTTTTTGAACACCATAACGTGATCGATTTGGTCTGTAATACTGACCGACATACAACTAAAAAAAGCATTGCAGGCTGTTATGTCTTAGATACTAAAAAAGACACCATATTCAGCATGCGCGCACCTTGTGTCGCCTTGGCGACCGGTGGTGCCAGTAAAGTCTACTTGTACACCAGCAACCCAGACGTATCAACGGGTGATGGCATCGCGATGGCTTGGCGTGCAGGCTGCCGCGTTGCGAATATGGAATTTATGCAATTTCATCCAACTTGTTTATTTCACCCACAAGCAAAATCTTTTTTACTGAGCGAGGCCATTCGTGGCGAAGGCGGTTTATTATTGTTACCGGATGGCTCTCGGTTTATGCCTAATTTTGATAAACGCGCAGAGTTAGCACCCCGCGATATTGTTGCTAGGGCCATTGATCATGAAATGAAACGACTCGGGGTTTCCTCGGTCTTTTTAGACATTAGCCACCGCACAGCTAAATTTACTAAATCACATTTCCCAATGCTTTATGAAAGGTGTCTTGCGTTTGGTTTTGATATGACCAAAGACCCTCTGCCCGTTGTTCCAGCAGCACACTATACCTGCGGCGGCGTGATGACTGACAAACAAGGGCTCACCGATATTGATGGACTGTATGCCATCGGCGAAACTGCCTTTACTGGCCTTCACGGGGCCAACCGGATGGCGAGTAATTCCATTTTAGAGTGCTTGGTGTTTGCCAAACAAGCCAGTGAAGCAATCACAACTTTTCTTGAACAAAGCCCTAAGCTCTCTACTATAAGGCCCTGGGATGATTCAAAAGTAATTAACTCAGACGAGGCCATCGTGGTATCACATAACTGGGCAGAGCTCCGCCAGTTTATGTGGGATTATGTTGGCATTGTGCGTTCGACCAAGCGTTTACAACGGGCGAAAAATCGCATCAGCCTACTGAGTAAAGAAATCGAGGATTATTACGTTAACTTTCATGTCACCAGTGATTTTTTAGAGTTACGTAACCTGGTTCAGGCGGCTGAATTAATTGTAGACAGCGCCCTACTAAGAAAAGAGAGCCGTGGCTTACATTACACCTTAGATTTTCCACTTCTAGATGATGAACGATTCAAAAAAGACACCATTCTTACCCCTTAACAGCCATTAATTGTTCGCCATACAGTGTCAGCGTCATACGTAACCGCCGATTATCTTCACTGCTCATCGAATCACGCAATAAAACGCGTGCTAAGCGTTTTTTCTTACTCACAAAGTGCAGAAAAACAAAGGGGCCTAAGATGGCACTTGTAGCACAGAGCGAACACCTTATTGAACCGCCCTTGTCGTCAATTAACTGCCAGTAGCCATCAGCGTTACAGCGTATACGGCTACAACCTCTGTCTAGCCATCTGATCGTACTAAATGTTCGTAATAGGTATATAAAGAGCGCTAAGGACAACACCGTTTTTACCTCGCTAGTCAGGCCATTGAGCCAACATGAAAGAAAAGCAAAGCCAAACACTAGCATCAGCAATAAAGTCAGCCGAGTTGATTTTTGTAGCTTTATTTCAAATGCCGGAATGGATTTTTTCAACGATACAGGCCACCGCAGGGTCATCGGGTTTGTCGCCATACAGCATAAAACCTAATATAACTGGGTCTTCGATCTCGAGCAGGCGATTGAACGCTTGTTTTTCTTCATCTGCCAAATTGTCGTAGGAAGATTCAAGAAAGCGGGTAAATAAAACATCAAGCTCCTTAACGCCACGTCGGCAACGCCAAAGGAGCTTAGATTTTTCAGACATTAGGCGATCTTACGCTCAACCAACAGCTTTTTAATTTCCGCGATAGCTTTAGCAGGATTCAAGCCTTTAGGGCAAGTTTCGGTACAATTCATGATGGTATGACAGCGGTACAGTTTAAATGGGTCTTCTAACTCATCTAAACGTTCGCCCGCATTCTCATCGCGCGAGTCTGCTAACCACCGGTAAGCCTGTAATAAAATAGCAGGGCCTAAGTAACGGTCACCATTCCACCAATAACTGGGGCATGAGGTTGAGCAGCACGCGCACAAGATACATTCATATAAACCATCTAGTTTGGCGCGATCTTCTTTAGATTGAAGGCGCTCTTTATCGGGTGGCGGTGGTGTCGTCGATTGAATCCAAGGCTTGATTGACGCATATTGCGCATAAAAGTGCGTCAAATCAGGCACAATATCCTTAACCACCGGCATATGCGGTAAAGGATAAATTTTAATCGGCCCATCAATATCCGAAATATCTTTAGTGCACGCCAAGGTGTTACGACCATTGATGTTCATCGAGCAAGAGCCACAAATCCCTTCACGACAGGAACGTCTGAAGGTTAAGGTCGGGTCTATTTCATTTTTGATTTTGATAATAGCATCCAACACCATTGGACCACAGGTATCTAAATCAAGGGTGTATTTGTCTAAACGCGGGTTTTCACCACTGTCGGGGTCCCAACGATAAACATGAACCTCTTGTACGTTCGTTGCACCCTCGGGCGCTGGGTAGGTTTTTCCTTCTTGGACAACAGAGTTTTTTGGAAGTGTAAATTCAGCCATTTCTTAATCCTCGTTAAACTTAATAGACACGCTTTTTAGGCGGCACCACTTCCACATCATCCGACAATGTATACATATGTACGGGGCGGTATTTAATATCAATCGTATTGTTTTCGTCGAACCACATAATCGAGTGTTTATGCCAGTTATCATCATCCCTATCAGGGAAATCCTCACGCGCGTGTCCACCACGGCTTTCTTCTCTGTTTAAAGCTCCGCTGATCGTCACCGCCGCTTGTGATAGCAAATTATCCAGTTCGAGGGTTTCGATCAGGTCCGTATTCCAAATCATCGAGCGATCTGAAACTGACACGTCTTTGAACGACTCCTGAACTGCTTTTAACTTATCAACACCGGTTTGCATCGATTCACCCGTTCTAAATACCGCAGCGTGCATTTGCATGGTTTTTTGCATATCCAAGCGGATATCCGCGGTTTTTCTTGAGCCGTTGGCGTTACGGAAATGATCTAAACGGGTGAGCGCTTTATCACATGCATCAGCTGCAAGTGTTGGGTGATTGGTATCTGGTTTAACCACTTCAGCGGCTCTAATCGCAGCTGAACGACCAAACACCACAAGATCTAGCAAAGAGTTTGAGCCCAATCTATTAGCCCCGTGCACTGATACACAAGCGGCTTCGCCGATGGCCATCAAACCAGGAACGATTGAGTCTGGGTCGCCGTCTTTAAGCGTGACCACTTCGCCTTTATAGTTGGTTGGAATACCGCCCATATTATAATGAACAGTCGGTAACACGGGAATCGGTTCTTTGCTGACATCAACACCAGCAAAAATTTTAGCGCTTTCAGCAATGCCGGGTAACCGCTCATTAATAACCTCAGGGCCTAAATGTTCCAGGTGAAGGTGAATATGATCACCGTCAGGGCCAACCCCACGGCCTTCGTTAATTTCAATCGTCATTGAGCGACTGACCACATCGCGCGAAGCCAAATCTTTAGCATTCGGTGCGTAACGTTCCATAAAGCGTTCGCCTTTGGAGTTTGTAAGATACCCCCCTTCGCCGCGTACACCCTCGGTAATTAAACAGCCTGAACCATAGATGCCAGTTGGGTGAAATTGCACAAACTCCATGTCTTGTAAGGGTAAGCCAGCACGCAAGGCCATTGCATTACCATCACCGGTACAGGTGTGTGCTGAGGTACAAGAGAAAAATGAACGCCCGTAACCACCTGTGGCCATAACTGCCATATGCGAACGGAATAAATGCAGTGTGCCGTCATCCATTTTAAGTGCTAGCACACCACGACAAACACCGTCGTCATCCATGATTAAATCTAATGCAAAGTATTCAATAAAAAATTCTGCGTCGTGCTTTAACGATTGTTGGTACAAGGTATGAAGGATCGCGTGACCTGTTCTATCTGCCGCTGCACAGGTCCGTTGCGCGGTACCTTCGCCGTAATTGGTGGTCATGCCACCAAAAGGCCGTTGGTAAATTTTACCGTCTTCGGTGCGTGAGAACGGTACACCGTAATGTTCTAACTCCACAATCGCCGGAATCGCTTCGCGGCACATGTATTCAATCGCGTCTTGATCACCTAACCAATCTGAGCCTTTAACAGTGTCGTACATATGCCAACGCCAATCGTCTTCACCCATATTGCCGAGTGCAGCACTAATGCCACCTTGGGCCGCTACAGTATGACTGCGGGTTGGAAATACTTTAGTAATGCACGCCGTTTTTAGGCCTTTTTGTGCCATACCAAAGGTTGCGCGTAAGCCAGCACCGCCAGCGCCGACCACGACCACGTCATATTTATGTTCGGTTATTTTATAATCTTTAATACTCATAAAACTCTAGCCTCCAAGGGCGATACGAAGCACAGCAATAATCGCAGCCGTGCCTAATAAAAACAACATGAGGTTGGTCGTCATAATGGCGCCTATACGAATCGCCTTATTACTGATGTAATCCTCATAAATAACTTGCATGCCGAGTGCTGCATGGTAAAAAGCAGCGACTATCAGCGAAATAATTAAAGCCGATGACCACGGTGATCCGATGCAATCGATGACCGTTTTATAATCTGACATACTTAACAACGCTACTTGAAATGCAAATAGAACTGTTAATGGAATAAGGGCTACCGCAGTGACGCGTTGCGCCCACCAATGGTGTAAACCATCTTTAGCGGAGCCTAAGCCTTTAGCAGTACCTAATGGTGATCTTAAGCTCATCTTATGCTCCCGCCGCGAATATAAAAGCAGCCAGCCAAACGGCCAGCGTTAAAATAACGGCTGCCGCTATCACGACTAAAGAGGATTTCTCGACGGCTTCTTTTTCAAAGCCATAGCCTGCGTCCCACACCAAATGCCTAATACCATTAGCCAAATGAAAGAACAGGGCAAACGACCAGCCTAATAAAATCAATCGCCCAAAAAAACTGCCGAGGAAAGACTGTGCCGAGGTAAATGATGCTTCACCTCCAGCCAATGCCATCAACCACCAGACGAGCACTACGGAGCCAATTGAGAGAAAAGCGCCCGTACCACGGTGCACAATGGACAGCAATGCTGATAATGGCAACCTATAAACATCTAGGTGCGGAGACAGTGGTCGGTTATTGCTACTCATAAAATAAACCTCGTGATGGTATAAAAATAATGTGATTGACGGGTGTTAAAAATCGATGCATCTGCCATTTTTTTCCCAATCCCCGTAACGAGTGGGCTCAGGGCCTGATCGACCATTGACTTCTTTAGCCATGTCGGTCTTTATTTGACGGTTTGTTTTTTGTGGGTCCTTCTGTAAGGCTTTTGCCTCTGGCGAGGATTTCTTCTTCATTGATCTTAACCCTGTATAGAAGCCGACAAGGTTAAAACATCAGCCTTTTATATTCAAGGCTATCCTGCATTTTTTTGTACCGCAACAAAACAGGTTTTAACGATATAATGCTTCTTTTATTTTTAAAGTAGGCACCTATGAATTCTCCTGTATTTTACCCACTCACGAATTCCATGCATGTGATTTGTTTTAGCGGAGGGGATGCAGGGTCTTTTTTACAGGGCCAAATAACCTGTGATGCACTGGCCCTTAATTCTGGCGACAGCGCTTTTGGCGCACTATGTAACCCAAAAGGGCGCGCCATTAGCCTGTTTTATTTACTTAAAGTTGAGCAGGTGTTTTACATGTTAGTCACCAAGGACATGGCTGCGATAATCATAAAACGTTTACGTATGTTTGTCTTTCGCTCTAACGTTAAAATAAGCGACGTCTCTGATCAGTACCTAGTTATTGGCGCAACAGGCCCTTTGGAAGTGCTTCAATCTCAAGCGGCCACACCGTTTGCCACCATTCCTATCTCAGAAAACCCTAAGCTCAGTCTGTTGCTCTACGCATCGGAGCGCCCTTCTTTTATCAATGACCTAGAAACCTCGCTAGAATCAGCACACCCTAACTGGCAAAGGCTGCTGGTTAATGCAGGAATACCCGAGATAGACACCAACACGAGCGAATTATTCGTTCCACAAATGCTTAACTTAGATTTACTCAACGGCATTAGTTTTAAAAAAGGCTGCTACACAGGACAAGAAATAGTCGCTCGATTACATTATAAAGGGACGGTAAAAAGGCGCCTGGTGATCTTTAATAGCACAACTGAATTTAACCCCGGTGACGAGGTATTTAGCGAAAACGACACCAACAGTATTGGCTATATCCTCAATTGTATCAGCAGTGAAAAAGTCTTCACGGGGTTGGCGGTATTAAAAACAAGTGCCATCCAACTGACTACACTAACGATTCGCGCTACCGACCAATTTGAAGTCAAGCTCCCCGAGTACTTATTAACTTTAGACTAAGTCCGCGCTTGTTTGTTAACGACTTGATGCGAGCAAGTTTTTCAGATCATGCAATAGGTCGTCAGGCGCAGACGACTGCGTAGACAACAAGCGCGCCTTACCGTATTGATCAAAAACAAAAACGGCGCTGCTATGAGACACCTCGTAATCACCTTGGGTATCTTTATCGCCATAACCAAAGGTTACCCGGTAACGCTTCGTCATAGCCTTAATTACAGCATCTTCGCCGCGTAAACCAATAAAAGCCGGACCAAACAACGCCGTGTATTTTTTTAGTTTATCGGTCGTATCACGCTCTGGGTCGACAGAGATAAATAACACTTTAACCAAAGCGGCAGAATCACCCAGCTTTTTTAAGATTGCAGCCCATTGGTGCATCGTTGTTGGGCACACTTCAGGGCAAGAGGTAAAACCGAAAAAAACCGCGGTGGTATAACCTGAATAGTTTTTTTCAGTGACTGCAGCGTTATTTTCATCGGTTAATTCAAAAGCTAAGTCTGGAATTAAACCCTTAATATTGGTTAGCCGCGTTGGCTCATCGTTGCTACAAGCGCTAATTAGAAACAAAAATACGCCGATCAATATAAGTTTAGGATAGTTCATGCTCTGCTCTCTTTAGATAAATAAGTCGGCGCCGGAGCACCAATACCAAGCCCAATACACTCATCATACTCGCAGGGATCCATGTAATAACACCCCCATAAATTTGATCAGATAATGGGCTAATGGGCCAAGCGCGGCCACACACGTCGTAGACATCGTATAACACGTTGCGACTTAGGGTTAAATAAGCACCCAATAATTGCTGCGGCACCACCACCACAACCATCATTAATAATCGCGTTTTAAAGCCTTTTTGTTCACCTTGCCATTCAGGCCCAAGTACTAGCCACCAAAACAAGAAACCGTCAATCAACATTGACCAGTTCATAAGCCAGTACAATTTTTTACTCAACATCGCAGCAAAATGGATTTCGGGGATCAACCACATATAAATCAAACCGACAAACACCACCGGCGCGATGACTGGGTGCTGAATGAATCGGTAGCACAGTTCACTCGGCAGTCGAATAAACACGGGTACACAATGCCAACCGGGAAACCGCGATGGTACGCCCTGCCTCACCCACTGAATACCGCCTAGGACTAACAGCAACGGCCCTAGGTGATGTAAAACAAGGTGTTGGAAACGATGCACCCAAAACATATATTGTGAGAGATAGTCCACATAGGTATGCGACACAATATAAATAGATAACAGGCCAAGGTAAAAGCTAAGTACTTGCCAATAAAATTTAGCCGTTCTTTCTTTATTGACCTTTAAGAAAACCGCGCGCGTATACAAGCCGCCAATGATTAACACTGATAACAACAACACGGGAGAAAACTCCCAAGGCAGTAAATACGTTAAGGCAGACACCGAATACTAAAGCATACTTAAGAAAAGGGGTATTATAACAAAGCCTTTGTCATCTGGTTGCTAAAGCTTACCGTTGCATCAATGGATACGCCAGAGCAGTTGCTTTGGAATAATTATCTGATTTAGATCATAAACACGCGACAAATTAATTTAAAAAATAATGTATAAGCATCAATCATGCTTATATTATTGCTACCCATCATTAATGAATAAGGACGTCTTCTCATGATACTCAGTCATCTTAAAGGATTACTTTCAAGCCCATCATCCGAATGGCAAAAAATTCGTGACGAGCAATGCAGTGTCGCCGATTGTTATATACAACATGTCCTTATCTTAGCGGCCATTCCTGCTATTTCTGCCTTCATTGGTGCTACTGTTGTTGGTTGGGAGATCGCCGAAAGAAGCTTTAGGTTCACCTACCTAAGCAGCATTCCCTTAGCCATTGGTTTGTACCTAGCATCGTTATGCGCGATTGCCATTTTAGGTAAAGCCATTTACTGGATGGCTGACACCTATGGCACCAGCAAAAAACTGTCTACCTGTATCTCTCTGGCTACCGCCATTACCACACCGGTATTCCTGTCTGGTGCTTTTGCGATCATCCCCGTGCCTTGGCTTATTTTTATTACCGGCCTATGCGGTCTCAGCTACAGTGTTTACTTGTTGTACACAGGGATCCCCATCGTGATGGAAATTAACCAAGAAAAAGGCTTTTTATTCGCCAGCGCAATTCTTACCATCGCATTAGTTACAGTGGTGGGCATATTGGCCGCCACGGTTATTCTATGGAGTTTAGGCCTAGCACCCGTGCACGCTTAAGCGTTTTTTAACTGTGCTCTGAGCGCATATGCGGAAACAAGATAACATCGCGTATAGTCGATGAATTTGTTAGGAACATAACCAAGCGATCAATACCGATACCTTCGCCTGCGGTCGGCGGAAGGCCGATTTCAAGTGCCCGAATGTAATCCGCATCGTAATGCATGGCCTCTTCATCACCGGCTTCTTTACCTTCTACTTGTTGTTTAAAGCGCTCCGCTTGATCTTCAGAATCATTAAGTTCAGAGAAGCCATTCGCCACTTCACGACCACCGACAAAAAATTCAAAGCGATCGGTCACAAAAGGATTGTCATCATTGCGTCGTGCTAACGGTGATACTTCCGTCGGGTACTCCGTAATAAAGGTAGGCTGGTGCAACTTTTCTTCTACTGTTTTTTCAAAAATTTCAATTTGAATTTTACCCAAACCATAGCTGTCTTCAACGGGTATCTTTAAGCGCTGACAAAGGGTTTTTGCCGCTTCAGCTGTCGCCAAATCATCGCTGTTGATATCATTGTTATAGTGCAGTATTGACTCAATGACTGTCATACGCCTAAACGGGTCACCTAAGTCGTAGTCCTCACCTTGATAATGTACCGTAGAGCTTCCTAGTACATGCATCGCCAAACGACGCAACATATCCTCGGTTAAGTCCATTAAGTCCGTGTAATCAGCGTAAGCCTGATAAAACTCGAGCATGGTAAACTCTGGGTTATGCCGAGTTGATAAGCCTTCATTTCTAAAACTGCGGTTAATTTCAAACACCCGCTCAAAACCACCGACAACTAGGCGCTTTAAATACAGCTCTGGGGCAATACGTAAAAACAATTCCATATCCAAGGCATTGTGATGGGTAGCAAACGGTTTTGCAGCAGCACCACCGGGTATCACATGCATCATCGGCGTTTCTACTTCCATAAAATCACTGTTAACCAGGTAGTCACGGATGAAGTTAATCACTTTGCTCCGCGTTTTAAAAATATTACGCGATTCTTCGTTCATGATTAAATCGACATACCGCTGACGGTAACGTTGTTCTTGGTCGGTTAGGCCATGAAACTTTTCCGGTAAAGGCTGCAATGATTTTGTCAACAGACGAATCATACTGACTCGAATGGATAGCTCGTTTGTTTTAGTTTTAAATAACACCCCTTCAACAGCAATAATATCGCCAATATCCCAGCCTTTAAACGCTTGGTAGTGCCCTTCAGGCAAGGTGTCGCGTTGAACAAACAATTGCGCCCGCCCTGTCATGTCTTGTACATGAGCAAAACTGGCTTTGCCCATCACACGTTTACCCATCAAACGGCCTGCAATCTTGACCGAAACGGCTTTTTCATCCAGCGTTTCCTTGTCAAATTGGTCATAGTCATCATGCAGAACTTGCGCATAATGGTCACGCCTAAAGTCATTCGGGTAAGCATTCCCTTGTTGTTTAATTTCTGCTAATTTGTCACGACGAACGGCAATTAATTTATTTTCGTCTGGCATGGGTTGATTGTTTTTTTGTTCGCTCATCTTTTAAATTCCGCTTTTTAAACTGGCTTCTATAAATTGGTCTAGCGCTCCATCGAGCACCGCTTGTGTGTTGCCGGTTTCTACTCCGGTACGTAAATCTTTAATCCGTGACTGATCCAGTACATAAGAACGAATTTGGCTGCCCCAGCCGATATCTGATTTACTCTCTTCTTGTGTTTGTTGGTCTGCCATTTTTTTTTGCATTTCAAGTTCGTACAACTTCGCTTTCAGTTGTTTCATCGCAGTGGCTTTATTTTTATGTTGCGAACGATCATTTTGACACTGTACAACCGTATTTGTCGGTTCATGTGTAATACGTACCGCTGATTCGGTTTTGTTCACGTGTTGGCCGCCGGCACCACTCGCTCGATACACATCAATGCGTAAATCGGCTGGATTAATGTCAATATCAATATCATCGTCTACTTCAGGTGACACAAACACCGCCGCAAATGAGGTATGCCGTCGATTGCCCGAATCAAACGGCGATTTACGTACCAGCCGGTGCACGCCAATTTCTGTTCTTAACCAACCAAAAACATAATCACCCTGGATTGATATGGTAGCACTCTTAATACCCGCCACATCCCCTGATGACACTTCAATTAATTCGGTTTTAAAGTCATGCTGTTCAGCCCAACGCAAATACATCCGCAAAATCATTTCAGCCCAATCTTGCGCTTCAGTTCCGCCGGAACCCGCTTGAATATCTAAAAATGCGCTATTGGCATCCATGTCCCCCGAGAACATGCGGCGAAACTCTAGTCCAGACACCTGTTTCTCAAAGCGTGCTAAATCTTCTTCGATGCTAGCCACGGTCTCATCGTCGTCATCTTCAACGGCCATTTCCAGCAAGTCTTTTGCGTCGGCTAAACCACTCGAGAGTCCATTAATGGTATCAACAACTTGCTCTAACTGACCCCGCTCTTTACCTAAAGCTTGCGCTCGTGCTGGGTCATCCCAAATTGTCGAATCTTCTAATTCCCTTAAAACCTCTGTTAATCGTTCGTGCTTCGTGTCAAAGTCAAAGGTACCCCCTGAGCGATACCGTTCGCTCGTGCAGATCCGCTATTTTATTAGTTATTGGGTTTAGCTCACGCATAGAGGTACATCAAAATTCGTTAATTTTATTATGTTGATTTTATTATTCTGTAGTAACCGGTTCTTCAGCACCTTTTAATAGCGCGTCCAGGGTGTGCCAGGGAAGAGTCGCACATTTTACCCGCGCTGGGTATTCGCAGACGCCCGCTAATACCGCTAATTTACCCAAATCATCCATCTCTACCTGTTCGCCCGTCGCCATTTTATGAAACAAGGCGAAAAGCTGCTGGGCTTCTTGTTCACTTTGGCCCTTTATAATATCTGTCATCAAGGACGCTGATGCGGTCGATATAGCACAGCCTTGGCCTTGAAAGCTGGCATCAATAATTTTGCCATCATCCAGTTTAATAAATAAGGTTAATCGATCACCACACAGTGGATTAAAGCCATCAATTTGACGGTCAGCATCCTCCATTACTCGGAAATTTCTCGGGTTCCGGTTATGATCAAAAATCACTTCTTGATACAAGTCTCTTAAATCATCAAGCATTAGCCAAACATCTCAATTAGGTTTTCAATTCCCGCCATAAGCGCGTCTACTTCTTGATGTGTATTGTACATCGCAAACGAGGCTCTTGCGGTAGCCGGCACAGCAAAAAAATCCATCACCGGCATCGCACAATGATGACCTGCTCGTATGGCGATACCTTGGTGGTCCATCATCGTGCCGATATCATGCGGGTGTATACCGTCCAGTACAAACGACAAAATCGCACCCTTCTGTTTAGCGGTACCAATAATTCTTAATTTATCGATTCGTTTAGCCTGCTCGGTTGCATATACCAGCAAACTATCCTCATGCGCAGCAATTGCGTCTAAGCCAATACTGTTAACATAATCCAACGCGGCCCCAAGTCCGATGGTGCCGGCAATGTTTGGTGTACCGGCTTCGAATTTATACGGTACCTTGCTATACACCGTTTTATCGAACGTAACGACACTGATCATATCGCCACCGCCTTGGTAGGGTGCCATTTTTTCAAGCAACTCAAGTTTACCGTACAAAGCACCAATGCCAGTCGGTGCGTATAACTTATGCCCCGAAAATACGTAGAAATCACAACCCAACGCTTGCACGTCAACAGCTATATGAGGAATCGCTTGCGCACCATCTATCAATACTGGAATATCATGTTGATGTAATAGATCAATCAATTGCTTAATTGGGTTAATGCTGCCTAAGGCGTTTGACATATGAGAAATCGCAGCAAACTTAGTCTTTTTGCTGATCAAGGCTTCAAATTGGTCGAGTATCAGCTCACCTTGCTCATTAATTGGTGCAACCTTTAAGATGGCGCCGGTTTTTTCGCACAACATCTGCCAAGGAACGATATTGGAATGATGCTCCATCGCAGTAATTAGCACCTCGTCATTCGCTTTTAGCGTTTGTGCATAAGCGTTGGCTACTAAATTAATCGCTTCCGTAGCACCCCGTGTAAAGACAATTTCTTTTTCTGATGCCGCGTTTAAAAAACATTGAACTTTTTTTCGCGAATTTTCATATGACAAAGTCGCGCGTTCACTTAAGGTGTGTACACCACGGTGAATATTGGCATTATCGTTTTGGTAATAATGCACCAAACTATCGATCACGGCCTTGGGTTTTTGACTGGTCGCCGCGTTATCTAAATACACCAAGGGTTTACCATGCACCTGTTGGTGCAACACTGGAAAGTCTTGACGAATGCTGTCTACGTCATAGGGACGTATGTTTTCTACGGCCTTATTCATAACCACTCTTTTTTCATACCGGCTTGTGGGAAGCGTTTCAACAACTGATCTAGCACTTTAAAACGCAAGGGTTTAAAGCTAATGCGTTCAACCATTTCATTTGCAAAAGCAAAGGTTAGCATGTTTTCAGCCATCTGCTCATCTGCACCGCGAGACCGTAAATAGAAAATCGCCGTGTCGTCAAGCTGACCAACCGTCACACCATGAGCACACTTAACGTCGTCGGCGTAAATTTCTAATTGCGGCTTGGTGTCGATCTCGGCACGTTCTGATAACAATAAATTACGGTTATTCATTGTTGCATCGGTCTTTTGCGCGTCTTCTGCAACCACAATGCGGCCTTGAAATACCCCACGCGCCTTGTCATCCATCACCCCTTTATAAAATTCATTACTCACTGCATGTGGCTGGTTATGGTGAACGCGTGTATGGTTATCCATATGTTGATGGTCACAGCCAATGTACAAACCGTCCAACGTACAATCAGAGGCTTCTGATAAATTTGCGTGAATCTCGGCGCGAGATAGTACCGCACCAAAGGTGTAGTTGTTTTGCTGGAAAATCGCGTTATTTTCTAAGCGCGTATAGACGCCGCCAATATGATACGCCTTTAACGATTCGGCCTGTAAACGGCTATGAGTCAGGTTTGCATTGGGTTCTACAACCACTTCTGTTACCACGTCAGTAAGATAACAACTGTCAGCAACACCGGTATAGGTTTCAAATACCGTTGCTTTAGACGAGGCCATGGCGTAGATCAAATTACGGCAATTCGACAACTTTAACGCACCGTCTTGTGATGAAATAAAGGCCAATTGAATGGGCTTATCTACCACCGTATTCTCAGCAATACAAACTAAGGCACCGTCACTAAATAAGGCGGTATTAAAATTTATAAAACCTTGTGCATGTTCTTCGATCACTGAATCAAGCAACGATTTAAATAAGTCTTGCTGCTCTTTGCCAGCAGTAAATACCTCACTCAAGGGCAGCACTGTCACACCGCCAGTCAAACCCGTTAAGGAAGAATGCTTGGGCTGATAATGACCGTCGACAAAAACCAAGTGGTAGCAATCATCAAGCAAGGCCTCGTCTAATAAAGCCTGCTCAACCTCCGCGGTTTTTTCAGACAAACTAAACTGGCTTTTTTCGATCGCTGAAATATTGGTATAACGCCACTCTTCATCTCGCGGTGAAGGAAAGCCAGCCACGTTAAACTCGGCCGCAGCGCGTTCGCGCAAACTTGTTAGCCAATCGGCCTCAGCTTCTATTTTAGACGTAGTTGCCGTTGCTAATAAGCCAGCGTAATGTGTATTGGGTAAATGCGTTACTGACATCGTATTAACTCGCTTTTTTATCTTCAAGCCAACTGTAACCTTGATCCTCAAGCTCTAATGCTAGTTCAGCACCACCCGATTTCACAATTTTGCCGTTCGCCAGCACGTGTACAAAATCCGGTTTAATGTAGTCAAGTAGACGTTGGTAATGGGTAACCAGAACAAATGCACGCGCTGGATCACGCAAACGATTAATACCATCAGAGACGATTTTTAATGCATCAATATCCAAACCTGAGTCTGTTTCATCCAACACACACAAGGTGGGTTCTAGCACTGACATTTGTAAAATCTCGTTGCGTTTTTTTTCACCGCCCGAGAAACCTTCATTAACTGCGCGATATAGGAATTTCTCATCCATATCCAAGTCTTTCATTTTACTTTTCACCGAGGCGATAAAATCCATTGCGTCTAACTCTGGTTCACCCTTGTGTTTACGAATACCATTAAGCGCAGCCTTTAACATGTATATATTACTCACCCCAGGTACTTCGACTGGGTACTGAAAAGCCAAGAACACACCTGCCCAAGCGCGTTCTTCAACGCTCATCTCTAATAAGTCTTTACCGTGAAACGAGATGCTGCCTTGGGTTATTTCGTAGCCTTCGCGTCCCGCTAAGATATACGATAAGGTACTTTTACCCGAACCATTAGGCCCCATAATCGCGTGTACTTCACCGGCGTTAATTTCTAGGTTAATGCCTTTTAATATATCTTTACCTTCAACACGTACGTGTAAATTTTCAATCTTTAGCATGCTGCTATTCCTTATTACTTTAAATTTTAATTAGGTCTAAAACGTGACTTTTGCCACCGTTAACCGACACTGCCTTCCAAACTGATGCCCAGCAAGGCTTGCGCTTCAACCGCAAACTCCATCGGTAACTCTTTAAATACTTCTTTACAAAAACCGTTAACGATCATCGACACGGCGTCCTCTGCTGAAATACCACGCTGCATGCAGTAAAACAACTGGTCTTCACTGATTTTGGACGTCGATGCTTCGTGTTCAATGGTGGCGCTGGGTTGCTTGGTTTCGATATACGGAAAAGTATGTGCACCGCACTGGTCGCCCATCAACAAGGAATCGCATTGAGTAAAGTTACGGGCATTTTCAGCTTTTCGACCAATTTTGACCAAGCCACGATACGTATTTTGCCCGTGCCCCGCTGAGATACCTTTAGAAATGATCGTGCTACTGGTGTTTTTACCCAGATGAATCATTTTTGTACCGGTATCGGCTTGTTGATAATTATTGGTTAATGCAACCGAATAAAACTCACCGACTGAATGATCACCACGCAATATAACGCTTGGGTATTTCCAAGTAATGGCTGAACCCGTTTCTACCTGAGTCCACGATACTTTGGCATTATCGCCACGACATTCAGCCCGTTTGGTGACAAAGTTATAAATACCACCAAGGCCATTTTCATCACCGGGGTACCAATTTTGCACCGTTGAATATTTAATTTCCGCGTCTTTTAGGATGACCAATTCCACGACCGCGGCATGCAATTGATTTTCATCACGCATCGGTGCAGTGCAACCCTCTAGGTAACTGACGTGGCTGCCTTCTTCTGCCACAATCAAGGTGCGTTCAAACTGCCCTGTATTGGCTGCATTAATTCTGAAATACGTGGATAACTCCATCGGACAACGCACGCCTTTAGGGATGTAAACAAACGAGCCATCACTGAACACCGCTGCATTTAAGGCCGCATAGAAATTATCATATTGTGAAACAACCGTGCCTAAATATTGTTTAATTAGCTCAGGGTGCTCTTTAACGGCTTCAGAAAACGAGCAGAAAATGACCCCTGCTTCATACAGTTTTTCTTTAAACGTTGTTGCGACTGACACGCTGTCAAATACCGCATCGACAGCAACACCAGCCAAACGCATTTGCTCTTCAAGTGGAATACCGAGTTTGTTATAGGTATCAATTAGCTTTGGATCTACTTCATCTAAACTTTGCGGACCGTCGGCCATACTTTTAGGCGCTGAATAATAACTGATCTCTTGAAAATCAATTTTAGGGAACTCAACGAACGCCCATTCTGGATGCTCCATAGTCAACCAATGGCGATAGGCTTCTAAACGCCACTCAAGTAGAAACTCAGGTTCTTTCTTTATTGCCGACAGGGCACGAATAACATCTTCGTTAAGCCCCGCAGCAAATGAATCGGATTCCACGTCAGTAACAAAACCATCTTTGTACTGTTGGCCGATCATATCTTTAATATTTTCATTAGATGCTGACATCTAGTTCTCCACTTTTAATTCGTTTGACACGTGTTTTTTGCTACCCGAGGGAAAGCTAAGCTTAACCATTTGTTGGTTCGCCGGTTCTAGCAAGTCGGCCAAGGTGACCGCTTCTAAGGCAGCATAAACTGCCCGGTTAATTAAATTCCAATTACCTTTAATTTCACACGACGACTCTTGTTCACAGATACCTGCTTCTGTACTGCATTCCGTCATGCTAATAGGGCCTTCAATGGCCATAATGATGGTCGCAATATTGGTTTCCGACGGAGGTTTTGCCAATAAATAGCCGCCATGAGAGCCCCGTTTAGAAATTAGAATATTGTCTTTTGTTAACAGCTTTAGCACTTTGCTGACCGTCGGCAGCGCTACACCCGTTTCTTTTGTAATATCCGTTGCGGCGTGCACGACGTTAGGCTGATGACCAATGTGGGTCAAAATAACCGTTGCATAATCTGTAAGTTTACTGACTCTAAGCATAAGCACCTCTTATATAGGACTATTTTAGTCCTATATAGTTTCAGTGTATAGCCGCTTTTTTAAAAAAATTGGATTACTGTAGAAGAATTAACGTGAATTAGCCGTTAATCATTATTTTCAGTACAAGCTATACAGCGCGTTGCTGTCGGTTCCAGGAGCAAACGACGTTCGTCGATTTGTTCACCGCAAACATAACAAAAACCAAAGTCATCAGTGTGTATACGATTTAAGGCGCCATCAACTTGCACAAGGTGTTGCTGTCGACGTCTTGACGCTTCTAGCGACATTTGCTGCCCCTGCATAGCATCCATACGCGACAAACGACCAACACGGGCTTGGTCTAACGCTATGGGTTCGTTGACAGTTTGGAATTCGTCCTCTTGCAGTTGAAGGTCTTGTTTTAAGCTTAAAAGGTCCAGCTTTAACTTTTCAATGTCTGCTTCATTCATATCTAGCACATATAATTAATTGTTTTATAGCCCCATACTGCCAAGCTTGTGGTTAAGCCAATGCCATATCACATTACCCACATCCAATTAGTTCAGTTTATCAACAAGCCGCACCTTAACCTGCTCAGAGGCAAACTCAATAACATCGCCCGACATTATCTTTTTACGTTTCCTCGTTTCCACCTGACCATTGACTTGCACCAAGCCATCAGCGATGACCGTCTTAGCTTCACCGCCGCTGGCTACCATACTGTCAAATTTTAAGATTTTATACAACTCAACGGGTTGCGTGGTAATTTCAATTTCTCTCATAGTATTTTCTCATTTGGAGCACAATGTTTTGGCCCGCTGATCAGGCAAATCATAATATTGGTATAAGCAAATATGCCGGCTTTCATTAGCCGCCTCTACATCCATCGATTGACGTAGTTTTTGCCACAAGCTAATGCGTGACGAACTGCCCGCATACACACCCCCCTGCTCACGTTTAGCCAACCACAAACCGCTGCCATTAAAACTATAAACTGGCAGTAAATCAGGGCGTTGTGAGGCGGGTAAAATTTGCTCATTTAAGTTATCAAGCAGTAAAGGCTCGGCGGTTGGGTGGCTAAAATAGCTCACTACCATATGCGGTTTATTGATATCTAAGGCCTTAACATACGTCAGGCGCAATTTTTTCTCATCGAGCCCCATAGCGCTTAAGGTAAAGTACTTGGCAATAGAAAAGTCCTCACAGTCCCCACCATTGGTGACAATTGATTGCAGCGGCGTTGCCCAATAATCCTCTTGTTTCCAATGTACAATGTCATCGACGAATACGAGCTGATTAATAAAGTCATTCACCGAATTTAATTTTTTACTCTCAGGCCAATCTGCACCGTTTTTAACCAGCGCTCGCCATGCGTTCACGCGCGCTTGTGTTTGCTCCTTAATGCCATCAACAAAGGGTTTATCCACCGGCGGTTTTGGTGTACTGGCACAGCCCACCAACGTCAGCACACAGATGACACACAACATTTTCTTAAACCTGCCAATTAACCTATGAACAAGCCTACAACGTTTAAAGAACATTAACGATTTACCTCATAGTAAAACCACGTTTTGCCAAAAAATCACGCATATGGGGGCGTGACTCTTTCCCGACTAATGCACGAATTTCTTCACTCCAACAACTGTCTTTTTTACCACCGGTGCGTGCTTTGTAATAGGCGCGAATATGTTCATCATAAGCTTTAACCCCCGATAGGTCAGACGGGTTTTGATAGACCTCTTCTTTTAACACCGTTGATATGGGTAATCGGGGTTTTAATTGTGGATCTTGATCGGGGTAACCTAAACATAGGCCAAATACGGGATACACCTGATCCGGCAATTCAAGTAGTTCAGACACTTCTTGCGGGTTATTCCGAAGGCCGCCGATATAACAGATGCCTAAGCCTAATGATTCTGCAGCGATTACGCAGTTTTGTGCAGCTAGCGCCACATCGACGGTTGCAATAATAAAGTGCTCGGTCATCCCTTCGCTGAAATCGCCACCTTGCAACTCACAAGCCAGTTTCGAGCGGTGTAAATCGGCACAAAATACTAGAAAAGCACCCGCGCTAGCGACATAGGGCTGACCACCCGCCAAGTCGACTAGTTGCTTCCGCTTATCGTTATCTCGGACTCGAATAACCGTCGTCGCCTGAACATTGCTAGAACTCGCCGCGGCCTGGCCGCAGGCAACTATCTCATTTATCAGCTCATCACTAACGGCTTGATCGGTAAATTTCCGAATAGATCGGTGGGATTTTAATAATTCAGTCACATCATTCATTGCTTTTCCTATAGGGCCATAAGTTCATTATTTACATCAGGGGTTAATATGATTTTTACTAGGTTTTGTTTCTGAAATCAAACTGGCTAACACTTGGATTTCACTTCAGAAAACAGCTCTTCCTGTCCTGAGAAGTCAGACTCCTGGATGTCCTTATAATCACCCGGTTGACTCATTTGCTGTTTTATCTTGAGCAATGAAGCGTAACAGTCATCACCCTGGTATTTTGCAAGCAGCCCATCAATACCCACGCGGGTATAAGCCATAGATTCACCATCCCTTCGTAAGATGGCTATTGGGCCCTCTTCTCCGTAGTATCTAAGTGCTTCAAGTACGTACAAATTGTTCTTCCAATTTTGAATCTAAAGTGGGCATTTTAGCTTAGTTTTATGAGCTTTATTGTTATAAGGTGAAGGTTAAATAGAAGAAGTGAACGTCTTCGCGACAGTGAAAACACGCTATGAAGTCACTGCCAGTTTTGGAAAAAAATTCGGGTCTAATACTAGTTCTTTTGCAGTTGATAAAATCAATCGAGTCTGACCCCATTGATTGATTTTAGATTTTATAACTTGGCTACTTTGCAAGGAAAACTTGTTGTTTTTAGTTCTTTTTTACCATTGATTTTAATTACAGGTAAGATCAACTGACATTGATTCTCAGATATTTTATTTAGCTTATATATAGGCTGAACTAAAGCTGTCATTACTTGAACTTCACCAGGCTTTATTACAAGGTCAACAAGTTGGTTTTTTGAGTCATTAACTATATTTAGAGCGAAAGCCTTAAGTATTCCGTCGGAGAGCGTTGGATTTGGAGAAATTACAGCGGATTCCTCTCCTGAGTTTGTAATTGCAATGGTAATTTGGCTGGAGCCAACCTCAATTACATTAATATTTACATTTTCTGGTGATGTCCATGCGTAATCTGCCGTAGATATAAATATTGTTAGCACTGATATTAAAGCGACGAGCATCGATATAGAGGTGTTTCCAACATCCATGTGCCTACGCCAGTTTTGAAACCCACCACACTCCGTGCATTTCATTGCGTTTTTAATAATCTTATTCTTACATGCAATACAAGTATCGTCAGTCATATTTTCTCATAGAGTTATAACGTCTAAGCTAAAACGCGCGCGTTAGCGCGTCGTTTTTGAGCGCCTTGTTAGCTTTCATTTCTCAACAGTCCATGATTTCGCAAGTTTCTCTGCTTCTGAAATCTGCCCAGTTGACATACGACCGCGGAGCTTCTTTTTGTGTCCAGGCGGATCGTTAAGAACCCATTTGCACAGTGGCGTAGAGATACACGACCTTGCCGCTTCATCTGCAAGCAATAGCCATTTATACCCTTCAATATCATTCTTAAAGTATTCCATGGAGTAAAAACTACCTACATTGTATTGGGATTGCATATATCCACGCTTAGCCGCTCTAAGATAGTATGTGAGTGCTTTCTCTAAGTCTTTGGGTAAGCCAATGCTCCCTTTTTCATAGCCCACTCCTGCATTATGGCAACTTGTACTGTCTCCAAGATTACATCCTTTTATGTACCAGCTACCCGCACTTCCAAAAACATTTGAGCTGACTCTTTTATTTTCTACTAGCTTCCCCAGCTTAAATGCCGCCAGTGCGTCTCCTTGCTCAGCGCCTCTATGGTATAAATCGGCAGCCTGCTCTGGTTGGCCACCTCGACTAGCTGCATCGCCAGGAGTTGTACTGCAGCCACCGAGCACCAGGATAAGACTCATAATAATAAGAAATCGCGCGAGCATTGATGTTGCCTCCTTTGAAAGCTAACTAGTTGTTAAGGGGAATAAAAATTCCCTGTAATTTCTATACTTACAAGGACAATAATTCCTTGTAATACGATAATAAAGGGCAAAGAGGGAATTATTCCCACCTACGATAATATAAAAAATCAATGTGGCCAGACTCCATTGATTTACGTCTCGTGCTGTGCTGATTTGGTTTATTAGCCGAAAAGGATAGTATGAGGTCAAGCCGTATAAGTCTGCTGATGTAACGGTAGTTTTCGGCTTTATTTCCATGCCATTGATTCCCTTCCATGTTTTTTTATTTGAGCTTACTACCAAATAATACTGAGTAAAAGCTTTTAATGTTTGTTTATGTCAGATGCGCTGTATGAACCAACTTACTTTTTGTTATTACCGCTAACTTGTTATTATGGTCACAGACCATAAGTTTCATTGAAGAGGTAAAAACATCCTTTTAATTCAACTAAAACATCAATCATAATCCCCTTTAGTTTTTATACAGTAGAGATTGTCCTTCTCCGACTTACATAGAGCTTACCAGAAAACCCACCCAATCAACCTCTATTTCCTCAACCACTAAACTTCTCCAAATACCTCACCATCAACTGAGTACTAGACCGCCCCATATACGTATTAATATCCAACTGATACACCACCTTTACTTTTGCCAGGCCTATCAAGCTATCCGGATGCTCTGGGTTAAAATAGATCGCGTCTATTCTGCGTTTATTACTGAGCGTTTCGAGTTCAAATTTAACGTGTTTTTGCCCGACGATTCGTGCGTTCTTAACCTTATAAGTGCCAATAAATACGGGTTCTGGAAAGCTTTGCCCCCAGGGGCCGCCTTGCCTAAGCGTTTCGGCTAGCTGCAGGTTTAACTCGCCATCGGGTATTTCCCCATCGACGAGAAAAACGTTTTCTGGCAATTCGTTATTCAGGCGTTTTTTTACCGCGCTATTAAAGGCTTCGGTGAACACGTCTAAATCTTTCGCCGCCAGACTCATACCGGCTGCCATCGCGTGGCCGCCAAATTTCTTTAATAACTGCGGGTGTTGGCTGGCGATGTCGTCCAGCACGTCGCGAATATGCAGGCCGGGGATTGAACGCGCCGAACCTTTTACTTCATCGGCTGAGGCGCTGGCGAAAGCGATAACGGGGCGGTTCAGCTTTTCTTTTATACGCGAGGCGAGTATGCCGATAACGCCCTGGTGCCATTGCGGTTCGTATAAACAAACGCCCCATTGATCGGCATTATTACTGCTGACTTTTAGCGTTTGTAATATCTTAAACGCGTCCAGTTTCATATCGTCTTCTATCGAACGGCGTTCGATATTTAGCAGATCAAGTTGCTCGGCGATATTATTCGCCTCTTGCTCATCATCGGTTAGCAGGCATTGAATACCTAGTGACATATCGTCTAACCGACCCGCCGCATTGAGCCTTGGGCCTATGGCAAAACCTAGATCACTGGCAACTATCGATTGCGCCTCGCGCTTTGCGATGCGCAGTAAAGCGCGGATACCGGGAACGCATTGGCTGGCTTGAATTCTTAACAAACCCTGATGTACCAGCTTACGATTGGTTTCGTCCATCGGCACAACGTCGGCGACGGTACCCAGCGCGACGATATCGAGCAGCTGCGCTAAATTGGGTGCTTTGCTATTGGCAAAAGCGCCCTGCTCATTCAGCTTTGCGCGTAACGCCAGTAATACGTAAAACATAACCCCAACACCCGCTAGCGCTTTACTGGGGAATTCATCGCCCAATAACTGTGGATTGACGATGGCGTGCGCATTCGGTAATTTTTTCGGCGGTAAATGATGATCGGTTACCACCACCTGACAGCCTTGTTCCACAGCGTAGGCAACGCCATCGACACTGGAGATGCCGTTATCCACGGTGATAATGAGGTCTGGATTGTGCTCTAGCGCGACGTCTACGATCTGTGGCGTTAAACCATAGCCGAATTTAAAACGGTCGGGGACGACAAAATCGAGATGTTTCGCGCCGAGCATCCGCAAGCCTCGGATCGCTATGGCACAAGAGGTGGCGCCATCAGCATCAAAGTCGGCGACGATCAGTATTTTTTTATTTGCTTGGATGGCACAAAGGATAATATCGACCGCCGTACTAATGCCTGACAACGCTTGATAGTTAGGCAAGTTTTTCAGCGTGCGATCGAGTTGAGAATGTTTCGTCACCCCCCTATTTAGGTAAACTTGACGCAGAACGGGGTGGATTTCGCTTAATAGCGTAACGTCGCTACTGATCGCTTCACGACGTTTAATTTGCGGGCTAGATGAGTTGCTTACTGAGTGATCACTCATCTAATTAGATGACCTATAGCTTATCGAGTATGGCGGCCTTTACAGACGCTAACGAAGCGTCAATCGCTTTTGGGTTCACTTCGCATTGTGCGATGGCGGTATCGGGGTCTTTTAAGCCGTGGCCGGTTAGCGTGCAGACGATAGTACTGCCTTCGGGGATTTTGCCGTTTTTAATATCGCGTATTGCACCACCAACTGAAGCGGCTGACGCCGGTTCACAGAAGATTCCTTCTTTTTCTGTCAGTAATTTTTGCGTCGCTAAAATTTCTTCGTCGCTTAATGCGTCGAACCAGCCACCGGATTCTTTTTGTACTGCCCAGGCACGATCCCACGATTGCGGACGACCAATACGAATAGCGGTTGCGATGGTTTCTGGATCGTCGATCAGTTCGCCTTTGATAAACGGCGCTGCACCGGCAGCCTGATAGCCGACCATGATCGGCCGCTTGTCTGTTATCGGCTTTCTATCGAACTGGCAATCGCCTTCACAAAAAGCGCAGGCATCGGTCACGTGTGCGCCAGCGGCTTGTGCCATTTCACTATAACCGATCCAGTGCGCGGTAATATTACCGGCATTACCGACGGGCAGGCAATGGTAGTCGGGCGCTTTACCCAGCGCTTCTACGATTTCGTAAGACGCCGTTTTTTGCCCCTGTAAGCGATAAGGGTTAATGGAATTGACGATGGTCACTGGGGCGTGCTCAGCCACCTCTTTGACCAATTGCATGCCTTCATCAAAGTTACCCTTAATTTGAATGATTTCTGCACCATGGATCATCGCTTGAGCTAGCTTTCCAAGCGCAATCTTTCCTTCCGGTATGAGCACAAAGGCTTTAATGCCTGCGCGTGCTGCGTACGCCGCAGCAGAGGCCGAGGTGTTGCCCGTTGAAGCGCAGATGATCGCTTTACTGCCCTCTTCTACCGCTTTGGTTACCGCCATCGTCATGCCACGGTCTTTGAACGAACCAGTCGGGTTTAGGCCTTCATATTTGACATAAATATCTACGTTTTTGCCGATTAATGCCGGTATGTTTTCCAGTTTGATAAGCGGCGTATTCCCTTCACCCAAACTGATAAAACGCGTGCCGTCAGAAACGGGTAAAACGTTTTTATACTTATCGATTAAACCAATGTAGCGATTAGCTGATGACATAAGAGTTCCTATTGTAATGATTCAACACGGATGCGTACGGCAGGGCCGGTGGTTGAATCAAGTGATTCAATTTCTGCAAGAGCCGAGACAAGCAATTGCTCTACCACGCTGCCAGTCAGTAAAATAACCTGAGTATTAGCACCGTGCTGTTCTATTTCTTTTTGTAAAGCGGCCTCAATACTAATGCCATTATTGGCCAAAATAGCCGTTATTGCCGCCATAACGCCTGGTTTATCAAGCACCGATAGACGCAAATAAAACGCCGTTTTAACCTGCTCTATTGATACGTTTGGCAAGTCTTTCAATTGCTCACTTAAAAAACCTAAAGGGGCGAGATACTGATCTGATGATATCTCTAATTGTCGGCAGATATCTACGATATCCGCTACGACCGCCGAAGCTGTTGCATCAGCACCAGCGCCCGGTCCGTAGTACATCGTGGCACCAACCGCATTGCCTTTTACTAATACAGCATTCATAACGCCATCGACATTGGCGAGCAATCTTTTTTTAGGGACCAACGTTGGATGAACGCGCATTTCTACGCCGTCATCTGTTTTTCTAGCCACGCCCAAGTGTTTAATTCGATAACCGAGCTCTTCTGCATAGGTTAGGTCTAAGGGGGTCACCTTTGAAATACCTTCGGTATACACTCGTTCAAAGTTAAGTGGCATACCAAACGCTAAGGAAGCCAATATACATAACTTATGCGCCGCATCAATGCCCTCAACGTCAAAGGTGGGGTCAGCTTCGGCGTAGCCTAGCTGTTGCGCCTGCTTTAATACGTCTTCAAAGGCACTCCCTTTATCGCGCATTTCGGTCAAAATAAAGTTACCTGTGCCGTTAATGATGCCCGCTAACCATTCAATCTTATTTGCGCTAAGCCCTTCACGTAAGGCTTTAACTATCGGTATACCACCAGCGATCGCCGATTCATACGCAAGTATGACTTTATTGGATGCTGCTGCCGCAAACAGTTCGTTACCGTGTGTTGCAATTAATGCCTTGTTTGCTGTTATCACGTGTTTACCGTTAGCGAGGGCAGCCAATATAAGTGATTTAGCGGGCTCCTCGCCCCCCATCAATTCTACGACGATTTGAATTTCCGGGTCATTAATAATATCGTCAGGGTTGCTCGTCAATTGAAGGCTGTCGGTGCTGCATATCCGAGCTCGACTCATATCTCTAGCGCATGCTTTTGACACAACGATTTGATAACCGCAACGGCGAGAGATTTCTTGACTGTTTCGTTCAAGAACGTTGACCGTTCCACCGCCAACAGTGCCTAGACCCAATAAGCCAATTTTTACAACTTTCAACACGTTCCCCTAATACTGTTTATTCAAGAGGATCAATTATACAGTAATCTCAATGAGCTTAAAGTTGAGTTCAACAGCTTTATCGTTGAAGACGAAACTTATGCTCTGTGAGTGTAAAGTTGAGTTCAACAGCTTTATCGTTGAAGACGAAACTTATGCTCTGTGAGTGTAAAGTTGAGTTCAACAGCTTTATCGTTGAAGACGAAACTTATGCTCTGTGAGTGTAAAGTTGAGTTCAACAGCTTTATCGTTGAAGACGAAATTTATGCTCTGTGAGTGTAAAGTTGAGTTCAACAGCTTTATCGTTGAAGTCGAAACTTATGCTCTGTGAGTATAAAGTTGAGTTCAACAGCTTTATCATCTTGGGTAACACCACTGTTTTAGCTGTGATCCAATAGCTTAAGCGGGTTGATTACATCATTAAAGCTAACGACAAGTTGACGCCGGTTACTTTAATTCGTCATTACGAAACATTTGTTTGATACCGCGCACGGCTTGACGGGTTCTATGGGTGTTTTCTATTAAACCAAAACGTACATGGTCATCTCCGTACTCACCAAAACCAATACCAGGCGAAACAGCCACTTTTGCTTCTTTTAATAGTTTTTTAGAAAACTCGAGAGACCCCATATTTCGGTACCTTTCAGGAATTTTGGCCCAAACAAACATTGTGGCTTTGGGTTTTTCAACCGCCCAACCAATACTATTAAGTCCTTCGCAAAGGACGTCTCTGCGTTCTTTATATAAGGCCCTAATTTGATCTACGCAGTCTTGTGGGCCTTCAAGAGCAGCGATAGCTGCGACTTGAATAGGGGTAAACATACCATAATCCAAATACGATTTAATACGTGCCAAGGCAGCCACAAGTTCTTTATTACCGCACATAAAACCAACACGCCAGCCGGGCATATTATAGGTTTTAGATAATGAATAAAATTCAACCGCAATGTCTTTCGCACCGGGCACTTGTAGTATCGAGGGCGCCTTGTAGCCGTCAAACACAATTTCCGCATAAGCGTTATCGTGAACCACCCAGATATCGTGTTCCTTAGCCATTTCAACGACTTTTACAAAGAACTCTAAATCAACGCACTGCGTCGTTGGGTTACCCGGGAAATTAAGCACTAGCATCTTCGGTTTAGGGTACGATGTCTTTATCGCTTTTTCTAACTCAAAGAAAAAATCCACGTCTGGACTAATCGGCACGTGGCGGATATCTGCACCCGCAATAACAAAACCGTAGGGGTGTATTGGATAGGCTGGGTTGGGTACTAACACCGCATCGCCTGGGCCTAAGGTTGCTAACGCAAGATGCGCTAGGCCTTCTTTAGAGCCTATGGTTACAATCGCTTCAGTATCAAAGTCTAACTCAACATCATAATTTGACTTATACCAACCACAAATGGCTTTACGTAAGCGTGGAATACCGCGTGAGACCGAATAGCGATGGGTATCACCACGCTGAGCTGCTTCAGTTAATTTATCGACAATGTGCTGGGGTGTTGGCTGGTCCGGATTACCCATGCCAAAATCAATAATATCTTCACCTGCAGCGCGCGCTTGTGCTTTTAGGTCATTAACGATATTAAAAACATAGGGTGGAAGGCGTTTAATTCTTGCAAAATCATGCATGGTAATTACGATTCAACGAACACAGATAAGAGCGCGCTACATTACTCATCTGACTTTTAACTGTCAACGTAAATATTTAAAAAAACGACCTTGCCGTTCCTTAATGTAACAACAACGACGGTGACAAACCCTCATTTTCTAAAATAACTCTAAGCGATTTTAATGCGCTCATTTGCACTTGTCTGACCCGTTCTCGTGTTACCCCCATCTCATTAGCTACTTGCTCTAATGTAGAAGCATGATGACCACGGATACCAAAACGCCTAGAAATCACTTCTTTTTGTTTGTCACTGAGCAGTTCAACCCATTGATCTAAACTAACTTTAATTTCTTCGGACTGAAGAATATCAGTCGGTTCTTTAGCATCATCATCTGCAACCGTATCAAGGAGCTGTTGCTCGCTATCTTTAGAAGCTGAGACGTCTAATGATGTAACATTTTCGGCATGCATACGAAACATTTTTTCAATTTCTTCAACCGGTTTACCTGTCGCAGCGGCCACTTCTTCGGCGCTGGCTTCCCGATCTAATTCTTGACTTAGTTTGCGGGCTTTTTTAAGGTAAATATTCATTTCTTTAATGATATGAATCGGCAGACGAATGGTGCGGGTTTGATTCATAATAGCTCGCTCAATCGTTTGCCGAATCCACCACGTCGCATACGTCGAAAACCTAAAGCCTTTTTCAGGGTCGAACTTTTCAACCGCACGAATCAAACCTAAATTCCCTTCTTCAATTAAATCCAACATAGGCAAGCCACGGTTCATGTAACGTCTAGATATTTTGACAACTAAACGTAGGTTGCTTTCAATCATATGCTGTCTAGCAGTTGTGTCGCCTTGTTGAACAAGTCGACCATAATGTATTTCTTCATCAGCTGTTAATAAAACCGACTTACTTAATTCATTTAAATAGAGTTGCGTAGGATCACTCGCAGAATTAGCCGCTACCGTTATTTTTTGTTGTTGAGGAGTATCTAAGGGCATGTCACCATCAGCATATTTTATTTTAGTATTAACCTGCATTGTTATCTCCCATATTTTGGTAAATATTGACTTATGGTGACAGCCTTCCCATGCCGTCGTAATTCAAAAAAAAGGATTTGACGTTGCTTACTGTCTTTGCCAATTTCGGCAATAGCCTGCCCTTTTTTTACAACACTTCCTTCGTCTACCAATAATCGTTTGTTATAGCCATACGCCGTTAAAAACTCTTCGTTGTGCATAATGATCAGTAGGTTGCCATAACCTTTTAACCCATTACCGGCATAAACAACTTTGCCACTTTCACTACTACGAACCAGCTCACCTGGGCTACCGATAAGTATCACACCGGAATTAGCGCGGTCTTTTTCAACTTGCCTAACGTTTATCGGCCATGCCCAAGATAACTTTAATGTTTTTTTGTTATTACTTGAACTTTTCTTAGTTAGCTGTTGTTTTTTAACAGTTTTAGTAGATTTTATTACCGTGCGATTACGTTTTTTAGCGGCGTGATATGGCGCTATTAAGGTTAATTCTTGGCCCGTATAAATCGTATAAGGTGGCCTTATGTTATTCCATCGAGCGATCTCACGGTAGTCTCGTCTTAGTTGCCAAGCGATTGAATACAGCGTATCGCCGCGACGAACAATATGCGCTGTTGAATTAGGCTTGATCGATGCATATTGATGAGAAACAGGCGCGTAAACTTTCGCACTGCCACACGATACTAAAAATAAAACTGTCGAAAAAACCATCACTATTAAATAAAGGTGTTTTCTTCGCATCACTGTTCGAATCGTTGTAATTATAGTAATTTATAGCTTATTAAGCCTATTACCAGCAAACCGGTTACTGTCCAGCCAATGGTTTCTATATAGTCATTTATTTTATGGCGCAAGCCTTCCCCGCCGAGTGACACTAAAAAGGCGAGTAGGTAAAACCGTGCACCACGACCGATCAGTGATGCCAGCACAAAAGGTAAAAAAGCCATTGCAAGCAAACCAGCCGCTATCGTAAATAGCTTATACGGGATAGGTGAAAAACCCGCAATTAAGATCGCCCAAAAACCCCAATCAGCAAACCACACTTTGACTAAATCAAATTTAGCCTCATAGTGCATCAGCTCGATTAACGGCTGCACCAATTCAAATGCAAACAACCCAATAAAATAACCAAAAACACCGCCTGCCACTGAGCCTATTGTGGTCAACATAGCTAAATACCAAACTTTGGCGGGCTTAGCCAAACACATGGGGGCTAATAGAACATCGGGGGGAATAGGGAAAAATGAAGATTCTGCAAAACTTAACAACACTAGCAAACGATTTGCCTTAGGGTGCTCTGCTGCTGTCAAAACTCGCTGATACAAACGCTTAAACAACCCACACGCTCCTAGGCACGGCCTTTTAAAAAGGGTACGAAACTCACCGCTTCTATGGTTTCAACTTCATACGCGCTGTCAGTACGCGTTATCCTTTGTAGTACTTGCTGCCCCTCCTCACCTATTGGGATCACAAGTTTTGCCATCGGTAATAATTGTTGTAATAATTTAGCCGGTATTTCAGCGGGGGCAGCGGCGGCCAAAATACCTTGATATGGTCCACAAGCTTTCCAGCCCCAACCACCATCAGAATGCTTAAAGCTGATATTTCTGAACCCAATCTCATCCAAGACTGTTTTTGCTTTGTCTTGCAACGGCCGTATCCGTTCAACCGAAAATACCCGTGGTATTAAGCTCGCTAACACCGCCGATTGATAGCCCGAGCCAGTACCAACTTCTAAAACATTTTCCGGCAAGTCATCTTCGATCAATAACTCGGTCATGCGTGCGACCATATACGGTTGTGAAATCGTTTGCCCCTGGCCAATAGGTAACGCTGTATTTTCATAAGCACGACTCGCCAACGCTTCAGCGACGAATAAATGCCGTGGTATTTTACTCATTACCTCAAGAACCCGTTGATCCTTAATACCCAACTGCTGCAACTGCTGAACCATGCGGTCTCGTGTACGTTGCGACGTCATCCCGATACCCCGATGGAGATTCATAGCATCGTCTCGTCTAACCAATTTTTAACGTCGGCCACACGTTGATGGTTTGTTAAATCGATTTGCAAAGGCGTGATGGAAACATATTTATGTTCTACCGCATAAAAGTCGGTACCTTCGCCAGCGTCTTGCTTCGCACCCGGCGGTCCAACCCAATAAATCTTTTTATTCCTCGGGTCTCGTGCTTCGATAACCGACTCGGAGCGATGGCGTTGCCCCAATCGGGTTGCTTTAAAGCCGCGCAGATCGTCTATTGCTATGTCCGGCACATTAACATTCAAAATTGTATCGAAGGGTAATGGCCGTTTTAATAATCCTTTAAATAATTGAGTTGCCACAAAGGCTGCCGTCTCGTAATGCGCTGGCTGACTTGAGTTGATCGATAACGCTATAGAAGGTAGGCCCATAAAACGCCCTTCGGTGGCAGCGGCTACTGTACCTGAGTACAACACATCATCCCCCATGTTTTCGCCATTATTGATACCGGAAAAAACGATATCTGGCTCGTTGTCTAATAAACCGGTTATCGCCAAGTGGACACAATCTGTTGGCGTACCGTCTACACTATAAAAACCGTTATCCATTTGCGTCACACGCAGGGGCATTTCTAAGGTCAACGAATTACTCGCTGCACTTCTATTTCTATCTGGCGCCACCACCGTAACGTCAGCTAACTCTGATAAATGTTTGGCTAATACCTGCAAGCCCGGTGCTAAATAGCCGTCGTCATTACTGATTAAAATATGCATGCGAATTGTTTTTTAAGCTTGAAAAATCACTTATACCCATTATTTGATACACTGCCATTATGCCTGAAGATAAAATCAAACACCCAAGTTCAGCTGATGATTCTAATTTATTTAGTCAATTGATGGGCGATGTAACGCCATTAAAAACGAATAAAATCAACCTAGAAAACCAAAAAGCTAAACCCAAACCTATTAGACAACGATTTCCAGCTGTCGCAAAAAGCGTGCATACGCTAGATTTTTTTAGCGATCAAATAGACAGCGATGAGGCTTTATTTTTTGCACGACCCGGTTTGCAACACAAACTGTTACGTCAGTTTAAACGCGGCGCACTGACAATCGAAGACAGCTTAGACTTACACGGCCTCAATAAAGTCCAAGCGCAGCAACTGCTTGAGGTATTTTTAATCCAACAATGCGAACGTCAGCACCGATGCTTTATTGTTATTCATGGCAAAGGCATTGGTTCATCCAGTAAGCAGCCCGTATTAAAAAACTTGGTATTTAGTCAGCTAAAAAATGACACCAGAGTACTCGCCTTCTGTTCGGCACAACAACGTGATGGCGGTACCGGTGCTGTCTACGTGCTATTAAAGAAAGCCACCTTACATGGCATAGATGATCAATAAAAACACGCCCAACAGCAGCCGATAGATGACAAAGGGTAACATCCCTACTTTCTCAACAAATTTAATAAACACACTGATGCAAGCAAACGCGCTGATGGCTGACACCACTACGCCCATTAACATTGAAAACCAATCGACACTCGTTCCACTAGCGACTAACTCTAAGCTTTTAAACCCGCCTGCAAGAAAAATCAACGGTACTGATAATAAAAAAGAAAAGCGTGCTGAGGCTTCACGCGTCAACCCCAGAAAGAGCCCCGCCGTCATTGTTATACCTGAGCGCGAAGTCCCCGGAATAAGCGCCAACACCTGATACAAACCAACGACTACGGCATCTTTAAGTGTCAACTGGTGCTGCTGTCTCAGCCGTGTGCCGGTTGAATCCGAACGCCAAAGCAATAAACCGAAACCAATCGTCGTTGCTGCAATCACCAATGGAGAGCGCAAATACAGCTCAATGAGATCCGCTAAAAACAAACCAGCCAAACCCACTGGCACGGTCGCGATGATGATCAACCAAGCAAGGCGACTTTGTGCAGATTGCTGTTGTTTAAACACCGAGCAAAACCAAGCCATGATGAGTAACGACAAGTCTTTTCTTAAATAGCTAATAATAGCGAGTAACGTACCAACATGAACTGCCACATCAAAAGCCAGCCCTTGGTCAGTCCAATCAAGCAATAAGGGCAATAAAATCAAATGGGCCGAACTGGATATAGGCAAAAACTCTGTAATACCTTGCAGTAGTCCTAAGCCTAAAATATGTTCTAGCTCCATCTCAATAACTCCCTAAGCCAGTTGACTCGCTGCGGTGTTAATTAACTCACGTATAACAGCAGTTGCGTAACTACCTGATGCTAATTCAAACGACAAGCACAGTGTGCCCTCATCCAACCAGTTAAATTTAAGTTTGCTTGGCACCACCCGTAAGGCGCGCCTTGCCGATTCTACTTTGGCGGCCCGAAGACCGTCACATAAAACCGCGTTATCATTAAAAATCTGTTCTTCTAGTTGCTTAACGCTCGCACTAACGGGGTGTTCACCGATGCCATACAAGGGCCCAGAGGGGTGAATATCATGCGTCAATAGTCTATTAGCAATATCCTCCGAGAGCACCTCATTATAAAAAAATTGACGCGTTCCATCTAAAATAAAGGCATCACCAACTAATCCGGTATGCCAGTTTTTCTGCTTTACCCGCTGCGCTAATACTAGATTAAATAGGTAGGACCGGGCAGAAGATAACAAGAAGCCCTTCATTTTTCTATTTTTAATCGTCTGTTTATTTAAAAAAAATGTGTAGGCTCTGGTTAAATTTTGCCCCTGATAACCAAATCGTTGTGTCATAAAGTAATTGGGCACACCGGCTTGTTTAATCAGTTCAATGCGTCGTTCAATCGATGCACGATCCACCACTAATTTAGAAAGGGTAATCTCAAACTGATTACATTTTATAGCACCTTTTTTTAGCTTTTTATTATGTCGCGTTGCCTTTTTAACTTGAATACCCGGGTGTTCTAGTTGTGTCCAGTCAGGCCCTGCTTTGCCGGGTAAATGCAAACTAAACCATTGCGTGGTAACCGCCTGTTTGTCTTTCATGCCCGCAAAAGAAATGGCGCGTCTTGGTAGACCGGCGTATTGTGATAATAACTTAACCACGTCTTCAGAGTTTAATTGCGTTTTTTCGATCAGTAAAAACTCGTGCTCACCCTCATTAGACGGCTCAAAAGACAGCTGTTCATTAACCTTAAAAAACTCTGATTGTTGTTTTAAGATGCCAACACCTTCCGGCTTACCCAGTACATACGGTAGCTTTTCTACGTGCTCTGCATAGTCCATCGCCAATTAACTGTTATTGATTAAAAGTACAACCGCCTGAGCTGCGATCCCTTCTTTGCGACCGGTAAACCCCATGCCTTCTGTTGTGGTTGCTTTGATATTAACTTGTGATGGCTGAACGCATAAATCAGCGGATATATTGATACACATTTGGCTTATATAAGGGGCGAGTTTCGGGCTTTGCGCGACAATCGTCATATCTGCATTAGCCAACACATAACCTTGTTGAGTGACCATCTCTTGCACACGACGTAGCAATATACGGCTATCAATATTAGCGTAATCGGCACTCGTATCAGGAAAGTGCTGACCGATATCGCCTTTAGCAAGGGCGCCTAACAAGGCATCACATAAGGCGTGGATAACAACATCACCATCGGAATGTGCCAGCAAACCAAACTCATACGGCACCTGCACACCAGCCAGTACCAGCGGCTTACCCGCCTCAAACCGATGCGCATCATAACCATGGCCTATTCGCATGCTGTTTTTTCCTGTTGATTGATATAAAAGTTAGCCAAATCGAGGTCCGCCGGCTCGGTAATTTTAATGTTATCCGAACTCGCTTCAACAATTTGTAGCGCTTGCCCTGCTTGCTCAATCGCGCTTGCCTCATCGGTTATTAATAAACCGGCTTTTTTAGCATTGACCAGCGCATTTTCCAACTCATCTGCTTTAAACATTTGCGGTGTTAAAGCACGCCATAGACGAGTCCGGTCTATGGTGCCGATTGAACCGTCATCCGACTCTTGTTTAACTGTATCATTTATTCTAGTCGCTAAAATAGCCCCAGTGTCTCGCCCGACACAGGCTTCGATCAGGCGCTCAATATCGCTCACCCTAACACAAGGCCTTGCGGCGTCATGGACCAATAACCAGTCACCTGTTGTTAATAAGGGCTTTATTGCACGGATGCCATTTAAAACTGAATCTGCACGCTGCGCGCCACCCTCAGCAACAATAATATTGTCATGGGAAAAATAACGACTGCTGGGCCAATAATCATCATTGGCCTGGATAACGACGACCACTTTATCAATAAGCGCCGTATCCAGCAGGCGAGCCAAGGTGGCATCTAATACGGTAGATTCACCAAAGCCAAGGTATTGTTTAGGGATGGATGATTGCATCCTAGTACCAACACCCGCCGCCGGAACAATGCCATAAACCGTTGTGTTTTTATTGTGCATCCGCTGGTTCAATAAATTGAAAAAAAGTTTCCTCTTTACCGACTAAGCCGAGCTCCTGACGGGCTTTTTCTTCGACAACATCTAAGCCTGTCTTAAGGTTTTCTACTTCAGCTTGTAAGGCTTTATTGCGCTGCTGTAGAGCTTTATTGTCCTTTTGTAAGGTTTCTATTCGCTGTTCTAGGGCCCATAAATCTTGGATTTTTCCTTCCGAAATCCACAATTTATATTGCAGATAAGCAAAAAGAAAAACCAAAATAATTAATAGGACTCTCAATTTAGCTTAGGTATTTAAACGCCTTTTTACCTGCATAAATTGCTTGCGCACCCAGGTCTTCTTCAATGCGTAAAAGACGATTGTATTTAGCCACCCGATCGGAACGGCATAATGAGCCCGTTTTAATCTGTCCTGAGCAAGTTGCTACTGCGAGGTCAGCAATGGTGGTGTCTTCAGTTTCACCTGAGCGATGCGAAACCACTGAGGTATAGCCTGAATTATGCGCCATAGTAATCGCCGCAAGGGTTTCTGATAAGGTGCCAATTTGATTCACTTTGATCAATATGGAATTGGCTATATTTCTATCGATTCCTTTTTTGAAAATCTCAGGGTTGGTCACAAAAAGATCGTCACCGACCAACTGCACTTTATGGCCTACTTTTTCAGTCAGGTACTTCCACCCATCCCAGTCATTTTCATCCAGCCCATCTTCGATACTGATAATAGGGTACTGATCAACCCATGACGCTAAAAAGTCAGCCATTTGCTGTGAATTTAAGCGTTTATTTTCAGCTGCTAAGAAATACTCACCTTGCTGACAAAACTCTGAACTGGCGACATCAAGGCCAAGGGCAATATCGTCACCTACTTTGAGGCCGACTTTTTCAATTGCCTGCAAAATAACATCCATGGCTTCTTGGTTTGATGATAAATCTGGGGCAAAGCCTCCTTCATCGCCAACAGACGTGCTGAGGCCTTTCGCCAAAAGCACGGATTTGAGGGCGTGAAAAACTTCCGCGCCGTAACGTAAGGCTTCGCTAAAATTAGGCGCGCCAACCGGTAGAATCATAAACTCTTGTAGGTCAACACTGTTATCGGCGTGCGAGCCACCATTGATGATATTCATCATGGGTACGGGCAGTAAAAATTCGTCTCCGCCAAGGTAACGGTATAAGGGAATGCCCCCTTCATTTGCCGCAGCGTGCGCCGCAGCCAGCGAGATACCTAAGGTCGCATTCGCGCCTAAACGCGCTTTATTATGGGTACCGTCCAGTTCAATCATTTTCGTATCAATGGCCAGCTGATCAGTTGCATCCATGCCTAACAAGGCTTGCTTTAATTCACCATTAACGTGTGAGACGGCCTTAAGCACGCCTTTACCGTTATAACGACTTTTATCACCATCGCGTAGCTCTATTGCTTCACGCTCACCGGTTGATGCGCCAGAAGGCACCATCGCACTACCCACAACGCCAGACGCCAAGGTCACATCTGCTTGAAGGGTTGGGTTTCCGCGTGAATCTAAAATTTCGCGCGCCTTAATATCAACTATTTCTGCCATAACGTCCTCAAATAACTACTTTGCTTAAAATTGGTTTTCTAAAAATCCAGCTTGCTTCACCGCTGAATCGATGGTTTTCAGAATGCTGAGTAAGGCTTTCATTTTTGCCAATGGCACCGAATTAGGGCCATCACTCAACGCTTGATCTGGGTTGGGGTGAGTTTCCATAAATACCCCAGAGACTCCTGCTGCAATAGCTGCACGCGCAAGGGTTGGAACAAACTCTCGTTGACCGCCAGATGTGCTGCCTTGACCACCGGGCAGTTGAACTGAATGGGTCGCATCAAACACGACGGGGGCGTTGGTTTCACGCATCACCGCCAATGACCGCATGTCTGATACTAAATTATTGTAGCCAAACGACGCGCCCCGCTCGCACACCATAATCTGTTGGTTGCCTGTAGAGCGTGCCTTATCAACCACGTGCTTCATATCCCATGGCGCCAGAAACTGCCCTTTTTTAATATTTATAGGTAAGCCGGTGGCTGCAACACGTTGAATATAATTGGTCTGTCTGCATAAAAAAGCGGGGGTCTGTAGCACATCAACCACTGATGCCACCTCATCCATCGGCGTATCTTCATGCACATCGGTAAGAACCGGTATGCCCAGTTGGTCTTTAACCGCTTGTAGCACCCGCAGCCCTTCTTCTATACCGGGGCCCCGAAAACTATCGACGGATGAACGGTTGGCCTTATCAAACGATGACTTATAAATAAAAGGGATCCCTAGTTCATCGGTTATTTCTTTTAAGGTAGCCGCGGTGTCAATTGTCATCTGCTCGCTTTCAACCACACAGGTCCCTGCGATTAAAAAAAACGGCTGATCTATCCCTACTTCAAATCCACATAAATTCATCCTAATGCCACCTTGTCGCTTGACGATGCATACTCGATTGCCGCGTTAATAAAACCACTAAATAATGGGTGTCCAGTCCGTGGTTTAGAGGTGAACTCGGGGTGAAATTGGCAGGCGAGGAACCAGCGGTGACTCGGGATTTCTACAATCTCAACCAAACGCCCATCCATCGATTTTCCGGATATTTTTAATCCTGCCGACTCAAACTGCTCTAAAAAGGTGTTATTAAACTCATAACGATGACGGTGACGTTCGGTAATCACATCTGTGCCATACACCGAGTGCGCTAGCGAACCCGGAACCAATTGACATTTCTGACTACCTAGACGCATGGTTCCGCCGATGTCCGATTCTTCATCACGCGTTTCAATCCGACCATCTTCAGTTAACCATTCGGTAATCAAGCCGATCACAGGGTGGGGCGAATCGGGCATAAACTCGGTACTATTCGCGCCTTCAAGCTCCATTTTATTTCTAGCGTATTCAATAACGGCTGATTGCATACCCAGGCAAATGCCTAAGTAAGGCACATTATTCTCGCGCGCAAATCGAATCGCAGAAATCTTTCCATCCACGCCCCTTTCACCGAAACCGCCGGGTACTAGAATAGCGTCAGCACCTTTTAAAATTGAAGCACCTTTCTTTTCAATGTCTTCTGAATCAACTTTAAGTACATCCACTTTGGTGTGGGTATGAATACCCGCGTGTATCAACGCTTCAGTTAACGATTTATAGGCATCTGCGTGATCGACGTATTTACCCACAAGGGCAACTTTTACAACACCCGTTGGCGAAAATAGATTGGCAACCACCTTATCCCAATCTGATAAATCGGCCGGGCTCGCATCCAAGTGCAGTTTTTTCACCACGATTTGATCAAGGCCTTGTTCGTGTAGCATCATCGGGATACGGTAAATACTGTCGGCGTCTAGGGCCGTGATCACCGCTTTTTCCTCAACATTGGTAAATAAAGCGATTTTTTTACGGTCTGATAAGGGGATTGGACGTTCGGAACGACAGATTAGAATATCTGGCTGAATACCAATCGTTCTAAGCTCTTTAACCGAGTGCTGGGTCGGCTTAGTTTTAATCTCTTTTGCCGAAGTAATATACGGGACCAAGGTTAAATGGATAAACAAGCACTGCTCATCGCCCAACTCAACACGCATCTGACGAATCGCTTCAAGAAAGGGTAAGGATTCGATATCGCCGACCGTACCGCCTATTTCAATTAGGGCTACATCTACGCCTTTAGCGCTTTCAATGATTTTGCTTTTAATTTCATCCGTAATGTGCGGAATCACCTGCACGGTACCGCCTAAGTAATCTCCGCGCCTTTCTTTTTTAATGACAGATTCGTAAATTTGACCGGTGGTGAAATTATTGGCTTTTGAAACAGTACAATTACTAAAACGTTCATAGTGCCCCAAATCCAGATCGGTCTCAGCACCATCATCGGTGACGTATACTTCACCGTGTTGAAAAGGGCTCATTGTGCCTGGATCAACATTAATATAAGGATCCAATTTGGTCATCGTAATCTTAAGGCCTCTGGCTTCAAGAATAGTGGCTAATGAAGATGCACAAATACCTTTCCCAAGTGAAGAAACCACTCCACCGGTAATAAAAATAAACTTAGCCATACAAACCTATGCCGTTATAAAGATGAATGATAAGCATTATACGTGAATAGCGACCAAAGGCATTAGCCGCTGACGAGAAAAAAGCAAACAACTGTTGTTTCGTCGATTATTGTATTCGAAAGTTTGGGTGCAGCCATTCAATTTGGTAGGTCGCTTCACCCGCTTCGGCACAAAATTCTTCTGCAAGCCAGAGGTCCGCCACAGCCGCAAGCTTGTCGTCGATATAGATCAGCGGCACATTATCTCGCAACCAAGGTAGAACTTTCGCCTCTTGATACAGGTGTTTCAGTTTTTTGCTACCCTTTCTATTAGCCAGTTTGATTCGTTCCCCACCCAATCTTGAACGCACACTGATGTGAGCGGCGGCATCCCACTTACTTTGGCTTATGCCGACAGATTGGGTTTTAGTTATTTGTAACGAACCTAAGTTACCCACTAAAGCAACACGGCTGCCCTGCCAGTTAATGGGCGAAAAGCGTGTTGGGTTTTGCGAATATTCACATAGATACAGTGTGTCAGCAAAGTACCTTATTTGATGCTCACCCCACCCCACGCAAGCAGACTTTGTCGAATGCGAAGACAGCACCCTTTGAATTTGCTCTAGCACCTTCTGTGAAGGGAGTGTCAACTCATTTTGAGCAAGCCACTCCCGTAACACCAGACGTTGCGCAGGTTTAGTTAAGGCCTTAATTGCTCGGCAATCAAACGTCTCAGCATTTGCCTCAGTGCCATAAGCGCTTAAACAATCGCTTAGTACTGAGTCGGCCTCGGCACAGTGTAGTGCCGTTCTTGAAGTGGTTTTAGCAAACGCAGGCCAGCGCTGTTTAATTAAGGGAATGACCCGCTGCCTTAGGTAATTTCTATTTAGGGCAGTATCTGAATTACTGGGGTCTTCAATCCAATCCAAATGATTTTTCTTAGCGTAATCTAACAACGATTGTTTTGAGTGGTTTAAGAATGGGCGTGCTATCTGTCCAGCGCCAAAACGCGCTAATGACGGCATCGCTGCTAAGCCTTTTATACCTGATCCTCTAAGCAACTGGAGCATTAAGGTTTCAGCTTGATCATCTTGGTGCTGTGCTGTCATTAGCAAGCTTGCGTCATCGATAACAGTTTGCAAGGCCTGATATCGCGCATGCCTTGCCGCTTGCTCGGGTCCTTCACCTACAATATTTGAGGCATCTACTCGAATTGAGGTAAATTCAATACCCACACCAATACTCACTAGACGACAGTGATCGCACCAGTTAGCAGCGTCTTTATGCAAACCGTGATTGATATAAATTGCTTTAAATTGAATCGCCTTAAACCTGTCGCTTAAATTGGCGCAGGCATGTAAGAGCACATGTGAATCAACACCGCCGCTATAAGCAATAACAACTGTCCTTAGACCATCAAGGGGTGCAATCAGTTGTTCGACACTTTTAACAAGATTCGTCACAATAAACGTCTGATGAACCTAAGTGCATTAGCCCTTAAATTCATCATGTGTAGATGAAAATTAGGCCTCGGTGAATTGACCGTAACTCATCAAGCGGGCATAACGCTCGGTTAATAAATCATCCGTTGACATCGTACGCAACATCTCAACTTCTTTTATTAGTGTTTGCTTGATTTGTTTTTTCATAAAGGCCAAATTTCTATGCGCGCCACCTAGTGGTTCGTCGATAATGCCGTCAATCAGACCATGAGCCAATAATTTGCTCGAGGTGATGGCCATAGCTTCGGCAGCCTGTGCCGCTTTATCTGCGCTTTTCCATAAAATGGATGCGCATCCTTCAGGTGAAATAACCGAATACGTACTGTATTTCAGTAAAAATAGGCGGTCACAAACGCCCAGTGCTAAGGCCCCACCAGAACCACCTTCACCAATAACGATACTGATAATCGGTGTCTTTAGTTTAGACATCTCAAATAAATTTCTAGCGATTGCTTCACTTTGCCCACGCTCTTCAGCACCGATCCCGGGGTAAGCCCCTGGGGTATCAATAAAGGTAATGATCGGCAACTCAAACCGTTCTGCCATCTGCATCAACCGCAAGGCTTTGCGGTAGCCTTCGGGTCTGGGCATACCAAAATTACGTTTTAATTTTTCTTTGGTATCACGTCCCTTCTGATGACCAATAACCATAACTGGCACACCATCAAGTCGCGCTAAGCCGCCGACGATCGCCGCATCATCAGCGTAATGCCTATCACCATGGAACTCGATAAAACCCTCTACTACGCCGTCAATATAGTCTAGCGAATAGGGCCGTTTAGGGTGACGGGATAATTTTGAAATTTGCCAATCGCTGAGTTTAGAGAAAATTGACTCGGTTAGGGTCAAGCTTTTTTCCTGTAGCCGATCGATCTCTTTTTGAATATCAATCTCATTATCAGTTCCCACGCGTCTTAGTTCCTCGAGCTTTTCCTCAAGTTCGACAATGGGCTGTTCAAAATCTAAATAATTTAAGTTCATAGGGTTATTTTATCGTGACTTAGTTCAATCAGCTAGCAGTATTCAATATCGTATAAAATTTTCTTGTTCGGGCAGCGTTTTTTTCAGGCCATCAAGCAACTCATCCGCGGGAGAAACACGCCAGTCCTCAGATAAACGTAACACCGAAGATGCACCCGGCAACTGGACTTTAATCTTAATTGCACAGGTGCCACCTAGGTGCTTGCTAAACAACGTGTGCAATTGTTGTAGCTTTTGTTGTTGACCCTCAATATCGGGAGTCAGTTCAATCACTATATCTTTGGCAAACCGTTCACGCGCTTGTTCTACCGTCATTACCGACTCGATACTAACACGGTTTTGACCGGCGAAATCATCAAAAGACAAACCCCCTTCAATCACCACAATGCGGTCTGTAAGCAAACAGTCAGCGTATTTATCATAGGTTTCGCTATAGGCGACAGCTTCTAACCGAGCACTACCATCATCTAATATGACCGTAGCTATTTTTGAACCGCTTTTGGTCGGTCTCGTTCGTACTTCAAGCACCAACCCAGCAATCGTCACCGGTTTACCTTTAGCACGACGATACTGGCCCGTATTTCTTTGCCCACCTAGTTCCATCTCTAACAGCGTAGCCAATTTTCCTGACACCACTGGTACGAGTTCCTCCTTCACCGAGTCGAATGGGTGCCCTGTTAAATACAAACCAAGCGTTACCTTCTCAGCTTTTAGACGCTCATGTTCAGACCAAGGCTCAACTATCGATTCGCTATTATCGCGTTCAGGCTCAACGATCGCTAAACCAAACAAATCATTTTGCCCGACCACATCGCTTTTATTGTGTTGCTCAGCCATTTGCAGCACCCCATTGAGTTGCTGCATTAAGTTTGCCCGATCCACGCCAAAACAATCTAAAGCCCCTGACCTAATCAATGCTTCTTGCACGCGACGGTTGGCTTTTCTTAAGTCAATACGGTGCGCTAAATCTTCATGACTGCTGTACACCCCTTTCACTTGCCGCTGTTCAATAATGGATTCGATGGCCGCCTCACCAACCCCTTTAATTGCGCCCAAACCATAAATAATTTGGCCTTCATCGTTCGTTGTAAAGCGATACTCTGAACTGTTCACATCGGGCGGTAATATATCAAGACCCATCTCACGGCATTCATCAATGAACATCACCACTTTATCGGTATTGTCCATGTCCGATGACAGCACCGCAGCCATAAATTCTGAAGGATAATGCGCCTTTAACCATGCCGTTTGATAGGCGATCAATGCGTACGCGGCTGAATGCGACTTATTAAACCCGTAACCCGCAAATTTTTCCATTAAATCGAATATATAGGTCGCGGTATTAACGTCCACTTTGTTGGCAACTGCACCTTTGGTGAACATTTCGCGTTGCTTTGCCATTTCTTCGGGTTTTTTCTTCCCCATAGCACGACGTAATAAATCCGCTGAACCTAAACTATATCCCGCCAAATCCTGCGCAATTTGCATCACCTGCTCTTGGTATAAAATAACCCCATTGGTCGGCTGAAGAATCGGGATTAAGGTAGGGTGTGCATATTCCGCCTTAATTCGACCGTGTTTAACGTTGATGTAATCATCAACCATGCCCGATTGCAGTGGTCCGGGTCTAAATAGCGCCACTAGCGCAATCACATCTTCAAACGAGTCCGGTCGCAAACGTCGAATCAAGTCCTTCATACCCCGTGATTCAAGCTGAAAAACGGCAGTTGTGGCGTAATTTTTTAATAAGGTATAGGTCTTTTCATCATCCCTCGGCAACAGATCAATATTAACCGCTTCTTCACCTTTTGACGCCCGCCGCCGATTAATATTTTGTAATGCCCAGTCAATAATGGTCAGTGTGCGCAAGCCCAAAAAGTCGAACTTAACTAAACCCACCGCTTCGATATCATCTTTATCAAATTGAGTAACTAGATTACTACCGCCTTGTTCACAATATAACGGCGAAAAGTCGGTTAACTTACTGGGTGATATAACCACACCACCGGCGTGTTTACCCGCATTTCTGGCAATCCCTTCCAATTTCATCGCCAGATCAATCAATTCCCTGACCTCATCCTCTTCCTTATAGGCGCTGAGTAGGTCTGGACTCTCTTCGAGTGCCTTGGTCAAGGTCATACCTATTTCAAAGGGTATGGCCTTTGCCAAACGATCGACGAAGCCATAGGGGTGCCCTAATACACGTCCTACGTCCCTAATAACCGCCTTTGCCGCCATGCTGCCGTAAGTAATAATCTGCGATACTTTGTCACGACCATAGCGTTCACCAACGTAGTCGATCACTCGGTCTCTACCCTCCATACAGAAATCGACATCGAAATCCGGCATAGAGACCCGTTCAGGGTTTAGAAAACGTTCAAAAAGTAAGTCAAATTCAATTGGGTCTAAATCTGTAATCCTTAATGCATAGGCCACGATGGAGCCTGCACCGGATCCACGCCCAGGCCCAACAGGGACGCCATTATCTTTGGCCCACTGAATAAAGTCGGCAACGATCAAAAAATAACCTGGGAAACCCATCTGGCAGATCACATCCAATTCTCGCTGCAATCGCGCTTGGTATTCGGCAAGTCTCTCGGCATTAAAATCAATACGAGCCGACGTTTCCTGAATTCTTTTTTCTAAACCCTCACGGGCTAAATTTGAAAAGTATTCGTCTGTCGTCAAGCCTTCAGGAATTGGAAAATTAGGTAAAAAGTTTTCACCAAGACTCAATTCCGCATTGCAACGTTTCGCGATTTCTACTGAATTCTCAATCGCTTCGGGTAAATCAGAAAACAATTCGAGCATGTCTTGCTGGCTTTTTAAATACTGTTGCTCGGTGTGAGTTTTCGCACGACGACTGTCGGATAGCACTCGCCCCTGATTAATACACACCCGGGCTTCATGCGCATCATATTCATCGGGGGTTAAAAAACATGAGCCATTAGTAGCCACTATAGGTAACTGGCATTCTGCCGCCAAACTGACCATTTGATGAATTAAACTTTCTTCACCTGCCCGACCCAATCGCTGAACTTCAAGATAAAAGCGATCGCCAAAATGTTGTTGCCACTGCTTAATGGTTTGTAGAGCGGACTCACTGTCCTTAGCTTTTAAACTCTGTGACAACAAGCCATCACAGCAGCCGGATAAAGCAATAAGACCGGTATTTTTAGCGAGTATTTTTGCTGATGTAAGGTAGGGAACGCCCTTATCTTGGCCATTTAAATAGGCCTCTGAGATCAGTTCTGATAAGCCTAAATAGCCCGCTTTATTAGCAACCAATAAGGTAATGATATAGGGTGTTTTTTGATCAACAGTGTCTTTAATGAGCACATCCGCACCCAAAATAGGTTTTACGCCAGCAGCTAATGCGGCGCGATAAAACTTAACGGCGGCAAACAAATTTGATTGATCGGTCACCGCAATTGCGGGCATCGATAATTCAACCGCCCGTTTAACCAAGGGCTTAACGCGAATAATACCATCCACCAAGGAATACTCGGTGTGGTTACGCAAATGAATGAACTTAACCGCCTCACTCATGCTAATAACCCTTTAACAGGCGCAAATGAGCGTCGATATATTGAGCAGATACCTTTCGCGTGCAAATTCTTTTTATGTTCCACTGTTGGGTAGCCTTTATGTTTGGCCAAACCATAGCCCGTGTACAACTTATCCAGAAGCAACATATGTTGATCCCGGTAGACCTTAGCAATAATAGAAGCAGCAGAGATTTGCTCAATAAGGGCGTCACCCCCTTTTATACACTCACCTGGTATGTTTATTTTAGGGTAAAACGTACCATCGACTTTTGCCAAATTAGCCTTGGTCGTTAGCCCGTTAAAAGCACGCTGCATAGCCAATAAGCTGGCCTGTAAAATATTAATTTGATCGATCTCCAACACCTCAGCACGACCAATTGACCAATCTAAAGCGTGTTCAATTATTAGTGCTGATAATACATTTCGTTTGTTTTCGCTCAGTTTTTTTGAATCCATTAAGCCTGGAATCGGCACATTAGGATTTAAAATAACGGCAGCCGCTACCACTGGACCAGCAATACAGCCACGTCCTACTTCATCAATCCCTACGATGACGGAAGTCAATTTCAAACCGTCCCCTCAATCAGGGTTGAGACGATTTTTGCTGCCTGTGTGTCAGCATCGCGTGTTAAGTCATCTTTCATTACCATAAATTCGCTGACCATCGCGTTCACCCTTGCTGGCTGCTGGTGTAATTGTATTAACTCATCAGCCAATGCTGTATCCGTCGCTTTATCAAGCAAAAACTCTTTAACCACCGCTTTATTGGCGATTAAATTGGGCATTGATACAAAGGGCGTTTTTAATAACTGGAAAGTCGTTATTACCCATGCCGTTAAAGGTGATAGTTTGTACGCAACTACCATCGGTTTTTTAGCCAGTAACACTTCCAAAGTCGCTGTACCTGACGCAGTTAGTACATAATTTGACGCCGATATCATTATTTTAGAATCCAGTATTTTTACCGTTAAGTCCAATTTAATACCTGACTCAATGTAAATTTTTTCAAACACGTTTTTGCAAGCTTGGTCGGCCATGGGTACCAATATCTTTAGACCTGGAATTTTATTTGCACAGCGTTGAGCCGCTTTAATAAACAATAAACTATGGCGGTTAATTTCACCTAAGCGGCTACCTGGCATCAGTGTTAATACGCATTCATCAGGCGCCATATCTAATTTATTTCTAGCTGACTCAGTGCTCAGCATGACTTTAAATTGGTCGGCTAATGGGTGGCCAACAAAATAAGCAGGCACTTGTGTATTGGCGAAGTAGCGTTCTTCAAACGGAAAAATACACAGTAGCGCATTAAGCGAACCAATCAATTTCTTAATTCGTTTAGGTCGCCAGGCCCATACGGTTGGGCTGACATAATGTACTGTTTTGATGCCTTTTTGATGCAGGTCTCGTTCTAGTTTTAAATTAAAATCAGGGGCATCAATACCAATAAAAACATCCGGCCGTTGCTGAATAAGGTGTTTTTTTAACTGCCATCTGATCATGAGTAGCTCGGGTAAATGCTTAATGACTTCAAACAAACCGAATACTGATAATTTTGACATCGGGTATAAAGACTCAAACCCTTCTTCCATCATCCGTGGACCACCAATCCCTGTAAAGGATGCCTGTGGGTAACGTTTTTTTAATTGCTTAATTAAACCTGCAGCCAAGATATCACCAGAGTGTTCCCCAGCGACCATCATTATTTTAATAGGACTGTCTATGTCTGTGGGCATAAGGTTAACCGCGTACTATTGAGTCAAAGCTAGCCGCCATAAAACGGATCATGGCCCGCTATTTTTTTAGCGTAAGATGCTTCGGTTAGATTTAGCTAAAAAATCGACCAAAATCTGCAGTTCAGGTTCTTTTTCGGCCAACTCTTTTAACTGCATCGTCGCTTCTGATAATTTTAAACCGGACTTATATAAGATTTTATAGGCGCGCTTAATTTGCAACAGCGTGGCTTTTGTAAAACCGCGCCGTTCCAATCCAACTGAATTAATACCGTGCGGCTTTGTGGGACGTCCGCCAACCATAACAAAGGGCGGCACATCTTTAGTAATCGCGCTACCCATTGCCGAGAAACAATAGTCCCCTAGCTGACAAAATTGGTGAACGATTGAAAAGCCCCCCAGTATTACGTTGGACGCAAGGTGTACGTGACCGCCTAAGGAAGCGGCATTCGCTAAAATAACGTCATTTTTAATAACACAATCATGGGCGACATGCGTATACGCCATAAATAGGTTGTTATTACCAATAGAGGTTAGGTTGTTATCTTCTGGCGTCCCGCGATGAATCGTAGTGAACTCACGTATTTCATTATTGTCACCAATTTCCAAAAACGATGGCTCACCATGGTACTTTTTATCTTGCGGGTCCTCGCCAATGGATGAAAATTGATAAATCCGATTGTTTTTACCAATCGTCGTGGTGCCGTTGATGCAGACATGAGAACCAATAACCGTTCCTGAACCAATCGTTACATTAGCGCCAATAACCGTATAGGGGCCAATTTTTACGTTTGCAGCAATCGTAGCGCTTGGATCAATTATTACACTCGGGTGGATCATTTAGTCGATTCCTTAGATGCACACATAATATCCGCTGAAACAATCAATTGACCATCGACAGTTGCTGATGTTTCGAACGCCCATATATTTCTTTTATTTTTTTTAAATAGAACTTCTATCATCAGTTGATCACCGGGTACAGCCGAACGTTTAAAGCGAGCATTATCGATACCCACTAAATAATATTCACCAAACGGCTCACCTCGCTCGGTTAAGGTTTTCATCGACAATAAGCCCGCAGCTTGTGCCAACGCCTCGATAATCAAAACACCGGGCATAATCGGATTATGTGGGAAATGGCCAGTGAACTGAGGTTCATTATAGGTGATATTTTTAAGCGCCAATAGACGTTTGCCCGGTTCAAATTCAACAATTTTATCAATCATCAAAAAAGGATAGCGGTGCGGCAAAAACTCCATTACTTGTCTAACATCATTAATAGGCATCACGATTCCTTTTGAGATTTTATTAATTTATTAATTTTTTTGCTCAATGTGTCTAACTGTTTAAAACGAACGGCGTTTTTAAGCCAATCCCCATTGCTTTGGAACGGTGTCCCAGATGAATAAGCCCCCGCTTCTTTTATGGAATGGGTGACCATCGTCATACCGGTAATATGAACACCATCGGCAATACTTATATGCCCAACAAGACCGACACCGCCTGCCAAGGTGCAGTGCGCCCCTATTTTAGTGCTACCTGCAATCCCGGTACACGCGGCAATGGCCGTATGATCTCCAATTTGCACGTTATGCGCTATCTGCACAAGGTTATCTATTTTCACCCCGTTACCAATAACTGTATCCCCTAAAGCGCCACAATCAATGCACGTATTTGCGCCAATTTCAACATCATCACCCATGACCACTCGGCCCAGTTGAGGGATCTTAAACCAGCCTTGTTTATTGTCCTGAGGTGCATAGCCAAAACCATCACTGCCAATAACAGCACTGGCATGGATGATGTTATTCTCGCCAAGTATTGTTCCCTTAGAGAGCGTCACATTTGACACTAAGCGGCTATTTTTGCCAATCACCACATCATCATCAATGAAACAACCAGGCCCCACACTGCAGCCCTCTTGAAGTGTCACACGATCGCCAATTACGACATTAGCAGCAATCGTACAATCATTAGACACACTACAATCATTGCCTAATACGGCAGTAGGATGAATGCTTGCTGGTTTTTTCTCAACTTGATAGATTAATGCAGCCGCTTTGGCATAGGCCAAATAGGGGTTACTTACAACCAATGCGTTACCCACACAATCCGATGCAAATGCTGGCGATACGATAACTACCCCGGCCTGGGTTTCTTTTAAGGCCGGTACGTATTTTTTATTGTAAATAAATGACAGCTGGTTACTTTTTGCCGCATCTAAATTAGCACAAGCATCTATCTGATGATTAGGGTCGCCAACTAATTGTGCGTCTAGTTCCCTAGCAAGTTGATTCAGACTAATGGCCACCCAAGAACACCAGTACCCTAGTTTATTGTGTTGATAAGCGCTTTTGAACCTTATCGGTTATATCCACACTATCACTGGCAAATACGACACCATCATGCAGTACTAAGTCATACTTTTCGGCGTCAGATAAACCTTTTATCGCCTCAAAAACCAGACGTTGCAATTTTCCAAGTTCTTCATTTCGTCTTAAATTGAAGTCCTCTCTAAATTCTTCTTGATCACGCTTAAGATCGCGCTTTTTTTCTAACACGTCACGTTGTAACTTACGCGCTTCGGCTTCACTCATTAATTTAACGTCTCGAGCGATCTTTTCATCTAATTTTTTAATTTCTTTCTGACTCGCTAATAAACGGTTATTTCTAGGTGAAAATTCTTTTTCCAAGGCGACTTTAGCTTTTTCTGCTTGCGGTGCCTTTTCTAAAATTCGTGCTACGTTTACAAAACCCACCTTAATATCAGCAGCCTGCACGGTAGCAACTAAGGTCATGCTAACAACACCAGCCACAAGGATTTGGTTAAAAATTTTCAATGTACTTCTCCTACTCTATTTACTTATATTAAATACCAGAACCAAAAGAGAACTGGAAGGTTTGAACTTCATCATTTTCATCATCGTTCAGTGGTTGCGCCAAACTAAAAGCTAACGCACCGAATGGTGACAACCATTTGGCAGAGACACCCACTGAATATTTCAACTCACCGACATCGATTTCATCGTCGTATACATTACCCGCATCGACAAAGGTACTCAATCTTACTGTATTACTGTCTTCCATGAACGGAACAGGGAAAATAAACTCGGCATTACCAACCAATTTAACACTACCACCTATGGGGTCATTAAACCCATCCTTTGGGCCTAGGGTATTGTCGTTAAAACCACGTACTGATCCTTTACCGCCAGCATAATAGTTTTCGAAGAAGGGTAATGCTTCTGCGTCACCATACGAGTCGCCATAACCAAATTCACCGTTTAAATATAAGGTTGTATGGCGTGTAACAGGTATGTATTGTTTTTGAGTGTAGCTTATTTTATAGAACTCAAGATCAGAACCCGGTACGGTGATCACACCCGACAAACGCTTTGAACCACCGCGTGTCGCAAACACAGCTCTATCCCTAGTATCCGTACCCCAAACTGCAGAAGCCTTTAAATTCGTATAGGAATCACCATTTTTATTGATGAAATCAAGAATCTGACTAAAACCTTCAGGGTAACTTAAATAACTGCCACCGATATCGAGCGAGGTAAACTCTATATCAAGACCTAAACCAATCTTATCATTTTCATTAAGCGGTAAGCCAAAGTTAACCCCTGTATTGAAGGACTCAGACTTATAGGAAGCGGTGTTATACTCATCCGAATCGGTGGTTCTATAGCTAACATTAAAGCCACGACTGATGCCATCAATCGTGTAATACGGATTGGTATAACCCAAGCTATAAATGGTATTAACCGAGCTATTATTAAAGCTCGCACTCATCCGTTTACCCGTACCTAAAAAGTTGTTTTGGCTGATGCTTGCGTTCAACACTAAACCTTGTGACTGAGAAAAACCGGCACCAGCTAAAATATTACCTGACGACTTTTCCTTCACCGTGTATTTCACATCAACTTGATCCGTTGTACCTGGCACAGCAGGGGTCTCCACATCGACCTCATCAAAGTGGCCCAAACGTGATAAACGTGATTTTGAACGCTCCACTTCAAGGGTTGAAATGGGCGCTGCTTCCATTTGTCTTACTTCGCGCCTTAGCACTTCATCACGTGTCTTGGTATTGCCTTCCATTAGTACACGTCGTACATAGACACGCTTACCCGGATCAACAAAAAAAGTTACTTTTACCGTCGCTGTTTCATCATCAATCTCAGGGATCATATTGACGTTGGCAAATGAGTAGCCTTCATGTCCTAAAATGGTTGAGATGTTTTCTGATGTTTGCGTCGCTTTTTTCCTTGAAAAGGTATCACCCGGTTGTACGATGACATAAGGAATCAATTTATCGGGCGCTAAAATCAGTTCGCCCGCTAGCTTAACTTCGCTGACAGTATGGACCTTACCTTCTGATACATTAATCGTCACGTAGATGCCGTTTTTATCGGGACTGATCGATACCTGAGTTGACTCGACCTTAAAATTTATATAACCACGATCTTGATAAAATGAGTTTAACCGCTCCAAATCAGCAGACAGTTTTTGCTTAGAATATTGATTACTGTTGGTATAAAAAGAAAATAACGTAGGTCCCGTTAGCTCAAAGTCATCCAACACATCTTCATCCGTAAAGGCCTTATTTCCGACAATATTAATTTTTTTAATGGTCGCCGCAGACCCCTCAACCACCGAAATCAATACCGCCACACGGTTACGTTCTAACGTGGTGACCTTACTTTCAACTACAGCAGAGTATTTGCCGTTATTATAATATTGTTGTAACAGTTCGTTTTTAACCTTATCGAGTACCAATGGGTTAAATACCCGACCCACGGCCATCCCGACATCTTTAAACGCTTCGAGTAATTTTTCCGTTTCAATATCATCGTTACCTTCAATATCTATCGAGGTAATCGCTGGGCGTTCTTTTACATTAATAATTAAAGTATCGTTGCTACGATCAATATTAACATCACTAAAAAAGCCCATTTGGAAAAGCTCTCTGATGACATCTTCAGAATGCTCATCACCAAACAAGTCGCCTACTTTTGTTGTAATCCCATTGAAAACAGCGCCTGCTGTAATACGTTGCAAACCGTTAACACGGATATCTTTAATAACAAACGGCTCAGCAGCAATCAACTGTGCCGATGTGAGCAGTAACACCACTAGAGAAGCGGCTGCGAAAACGTGTTTGATTTGATTTATCACAATATTTTTTTTGTATTCTGTTATGTGGTTTCGAGCCAGTATAGATAAAACCGTTACGCGACTCAATACGTATTTTTTTATTTACCCGACAAGTCGGCCCAGGTCGACAAATACGGCTAACAACATCATCGAAATCAGCATTAGCATGCCCATTCGCATAAAAACTGCCTGCGCTTTGTCTGATACTGGCCGACCTTTAATCGCCTCTATTAAATAGAAAAACAAATGCCCGCCGTCGAGCATCGGAATTGGCAATAAGTTGATCACGCCTAGGCTCACACTAACAAAGGCGAGAAACTTTAAAAACGACACCAAACCAATCGACGCCGTTTGCCCCGCATACTGTGCCAAACTTATTGGGCCACTTAAATTTTGTATTGACGCATCACCGATTAACATGCGGCCAATCATCTTGACCGTTAACACCGAATAGCTCATCGTTTGTATCGCCGCTTCACCTAGTGCTGGCAAGAGACCTAATGAATAAGTCGCATAAAAGCGCTGATTGATGGATGGGTCAATCAATGGCGAAACACCAATCCGACCAATGCTCAGCTCTTCATCCATCACTGCTTTTGGTGTCACCGTTAGGTTCAGTAAATTCCCCTTTCTTAACAACTCAACCCACATGGCTGCATTGGGACTTGATCGTGTTAACTCAACCCATTCCCCCCAAGTATCTATTGCTTGCTGATTAACAGATAAAATAAGGTCGCCGCGCCTTAAACCAGCCACATCGCCAGGCTCACCATTCATCACATCACCTATTCGTGGTGCTAGTAATGGCAATAAGGGGCTGATGCCAATTTGGGTTAAAATATCATTGGGCTCGAACTGATTATCTAACGGTAAAACCAACTGAACCTTGTCCTGACGGCCGTCACTTTTTTTGACGCTCAGTGTCACCGACCCACTATCTAACAACTCACTGGCCATGAGCCCTGCCGTAACCCGCCAAATGACCGTATGGCGATCATTAATTGCTACAATCTCATCTCCCACCTCAAGTCCAGCGTGGGCAGCTATCCCCGTATCACTTAATTTACCTATCACCGGCTTTAAACCGCTCTCGCCAATGATTAAAATCAACCAAAAAGCAAACAAAGCAAAGGCCAAATTAAAGACGGGACCCGCTAAAACAATTAAAAACCGGCTCCACAATGGTTTGTTATTAAACGCCAAGTGTTTCTCATCATCAGCCACGTTTCCTTCGGCTTCGTCTAGCATTTTTACGTAACCACCCAAAGGAATACCTGCTATGACATAATCCGTTGGGTCGTTAGGGCGGTTGAATGAAAATAACGGCTTACCGAAACCTACCGAGAAACGAAGCACTTTCACACCGCAGCGTCTAGCCACCCAAAAATGACCGAATTCGTGGACGGTCACCAAAATACCGAGGGCTACAATAAATGCGGCTATCGAAATCAATAATGTCACTGATACGCCCTCATAAATTGCTGCGCTAACAAACGCGCCTCGCTGTCAGCCTGCAATACAGCAGGAATAGAATCTGCAGCTACTATGCTTGCGCTGGTCAATGTTTTTTCAACAACCGCGGGGATATCAACAAAACGAATAGATTCGTTTAAAAACCCCTCTACGGCTACCTCGTTGGCAGCATTCAACACGGCAGGCGCAGTACCCTTTTCTTTTAAGGCGTTATAAGCCAGCCTTAAACAGGGAAAGACCTCGTCATTGGGCGCTTCAAATGATAATTGATTATTGCTTAAAAAGTCCAAGGCCGATACACCACTGTATTGGCGGTCCGGCCAGGCCAAAGCATGCGCGATAGGCGTACGCATATCCGGCTGACCCAGTTGCGCCAAAATAGACCCATCAATATAATCGACCATCGAATGAACGATGCTTTGCGGGTGCACGAGCACCTCAATTTGATCAGCACGCATATCAAACAAGTAACTGGCCTCAATAACTTCCAACCCTTTATTCATCATGGTCGCCGAATCGACAGATATCTTTTTACCCATTGACCAGTTTGGATGCGCACAGGCTTGGGCAACAGTCACCTGAGCCAAAGCCGCTTTATTTGTATGCAAAAACGGCCCGCCCGACGCGGTCAAAATTAACTTTCTGATACCGGCAGCACATTGCCCTGCCCGGTAACCTGCGGGCATACATTGAAACAAGGCATTATGCTCACTATCTAATGGCAAAAGTGTTGCGCCGCTCTTGCTAACCGCCGACATCAACAAATCACCCGACACAACTAATGCTTCTTTATTAGCCAGCAACAGTTTCTTACCTGCATTCGCCGCCGCTAAGGTCGGTAACAAGCCAGCAGCGCCTACTATGGCGGCAACGACAATATCTACCTGTTGCAGCTCGGTAACCGACGCTAACGAATCTTCACCCGACAAAACCACCGTATCGGCAGCGTCAGAGTGTTGTAGTTTTTTCCTAAGTTTTTCAGCCAACTCAGGCTCAGGTATGACAGCGTAATTAGGTTTAAACTCGATACATTGCGCCAGCAAGAGATCCATGTTTTTATTCGCTGTCAGCGCCTGAACGGAATAAGCCGCCTTATTAAGCCTTAAAACATCTAAGGTGCTCACACCAATCGAGCCAGTTGAACCAAGAATACAAACGCCTTTAGTCAAAACAAGTCCGCTAACACAATCGAGGACAAGAACACCGGGCCGGCAGCAATAAGGCTATCTAAGCGATCTAGGGCACCACCGTGACCGGGCAATATATTGCCACTGTCCTTAACCTTAGCCCGTCGTTTCATTAAACTTTCGAATAAGTCACCGTATACTGAGATAAAAGCGATAAACACCGACACGCCAACAAAGGCCATACGATCACCTGTCAGCTTAAAATAATACGTTGCTAAGACGGCAAAAACTAAGCAACTGACGAGGCCGCCCAACACACCTTCGATTGATTTACCTGGGCTTATAACAGCGGATAACTTGTGTCGCCCAAACGCTCTACCAGCAAAATAAGCGCCGCTGTCTGCCGCCCAGATTAATAACAGTAAATACATCAGTAGGGCCGGCCCTTGCTCAAGGTGAAGCCGTATTTGATGCAAAGAAACAAACAGCAGGCTAACAATAAACAAGCCGAACATCACGGTTATGGAGCGGCTGATTGAGATTTCTAGCAACTGCTTGGCTTGCGCCATAATAAGCATAACCATCAACAGCCAAATGACGGAATTGATGTGGATTAAAGGGTAGATAATGCTCTCAGCCGAATAACTGATGCCAAATGAAACAATTAAACACGCCGAGGCAAACAGTCCTTTGGTCAAACGATTGCTGGCACCACTTAGCGCAAACCACTCGTAAGCTGCGGTAAAGACAACCAAACTGAGTACTAGGTTAAACACCAGATCAGATGAAAAAAGCACCACCCAAACAACAAAGGGGACAAGCACAGCTGCCGTCAACACACGTTTAACGAGGCTGTTCATTATTTAATTGCCCCTGCGCTTATTTGTTCGCTGGTATGTCCAAACCGTCGTTGGCGTGTGGAATAACTCATAATGGCGGTACGTAATTCATTTTTATCAAAATCAGGCCACAAAACATCCGTAAAATAAAGCTCACTATAAGCTATTTGCCACAATAAAAAATTACTGATTCGCTGCTCCCCACCGGTTCTGATGAACAGGTCCGGTTCAGGCAAACCTGCAGTAGACAAAAAATCGTTAATGTCAAAGTCGTCTACCGATTTATTGGTTTCTTTAGCGTGCTTAGCAAGCCGTTTTAACGCTTGACTGATGTCCCATTGACCGCCGTAATTGGCTGCGATAACAAGCGTCATGCTCGTATTGTTACTCGTCAACGCCTCGACTTCGGTGATTTTGCCCTGTAATGCGGTAGAAAACCGAGAACGGTCGCCTATAATTTTTAAGCGGATGTTATTTTTATGCAGTTTATTGGCCTGGTTTTTTAGGGTTAGCATAAACAAACCCATCAGCACATCCACTTCTTGCTTAGGACGCAACCAGTTTTCACTACTAAATGCGAACACAGTAAGGACATCAACTCCGTATGAAGCACAGGATTCAATGGTTTGCTTTAATGCATTAACCCCCGCTTTATGACCGAAGGTACGGGCCTTATTTTGACGCAAAGCCCAGCGACCATTACCATCCATAATAATAGCAATATGCCGCGGCACTGTAGCTTGATTAATTTGAGAATCAGTGTCTTGCACGATAAACCTTTTAAATTTGCCTAATAGGAAGAATTATCGTTCAATTTTGCACCATCATAGTCAACTGCCTAAAGTTTCGACAATGAGTGCTACATCGACATTAAATCAGTTTCTTTAACTTCAAGGTTTTTATCAATGTCCTTAATGTGCTGATCGGTTAACTTTTGCACCCTGTCTTCGCCTGCACGCTGCTCATCTTCGGTGATCATTTTTTCTTTCTGCGCTTCTTTAAACTCAGAGTTAGCATCTCGGCGAATATTTCGTATCGCAATGCGTGCGTTTTCGGCCTCATTACGCACCACTTTTACCAACTCTTTACGTCGTTGCTCCGTTAGCGGTGGCATCGGTACACGGATAACATTACCCGCCGTCACAGGATTCAGCCCAAGGTCAGCCTTCATAATGGCTTTTTCTACCGGCCCAATCATGCCGGCTTCCCATGGCATAATCGATAGCGTTCTTGCATCTTCTATATTAACCGTAGCTACTTGATTAAGCGGCGTATCAACATCGTAATATGACACAACAATGTGTTCTAACAAACTCGGGTGAGCCCGACCCGTCCGAATCTTAGTCAGTTCTTTTTGAAACGCTTCGACTGACTTACCCATACGCACATCGGCGTCTTTAAAAATATCTTCAATCATAATAATCCCTGTTTTTACTGCACCAATGAACCCACGTCCTCTCCATTAACCACACGTTTAATGGCGCCTTTATCGAATATGTTAACAACCCTTAATGTTAAATTATGATCACGACAAAGTACCAATGCCGTCGCATCCATAACATTTAAACGCATATCGATTGCTTCATCAAAACTTATTCTTGGATAGAATTCAGCATTTGGGTTTAACACTGGGTCCTCAGAGTATATCCCATCAACCTTAGTGGCTTTAATCAACAGATCTGCGTCTACTTCAATCCCCCGCAAACTTGCTGCTGAATCTGTCGTAAAAAATGGATTACCGGTTCCTGCTGCAAAAATAACAACCCGCCCCTTTTCTAGGTGCCTAATGGCTCTACGGCGTTTAAAGTCTTCGCATACTTGGTTGATCTTAAGTGCAGACATCACTCGAACAGGTTGTCCGAGTGACTCTAAAGAGTCCTGCATGGCTAAGGCGTTGATCACCGTAGCCAACATACCCATGTGATCACTGGTCACCCGATTGAGCGCTTCAGAGGCTATTTCGGAGCCACGTAAAATATTACCACCACCTATCACCAAACCTACTTGAACGCCGGTATCGCACAGCTCTTTTATTTCTTCAGCCAGTCGCAGAACTGTAGCACTATCGATACCACCAGCGGCATCACCCATAAAGGCTTCTCCGCTTAGTTTTAACAAAATTCGTTTATACGCCAGTTCGCCCATCGCTTATTCGCCTCGTACTTGAGCCATCACTTCAGCTGCAAAATCCTCTTCTTTCTTTTCGATGCCTTCGCCTACTTCAAAACGTACAAAGGAAATAACTTTAGCATTATTCGACTTTAACAATTGTTCAACCGTTACATCACCGTCTTTAACAAAAGGCTGGCCTAATAAAGTCACTTCTTTTAGAAACTTTTTAATTTTACCAACGATCATTTTTTCTACGATCTCAGCCGGCTTTCCGCTTTCTGCCGCTTGCCCTCTAAAAATTTCTTTTTCCTTTTCAACTTCTTCAGCAGGCACATCTGATTCTGCAACACATAACGGCTTTGTTGCCGCAATATGCATCGCAATGTCTTTAGCCAACTCAACACTGCCGCCTTGCATCTCTACCAACACACCAATGCGCACACCGTGCATATACGTACCCACAATACTGTCATCCGTACCAATGGTTGCAAAACGTCTCACATTAATGTTTTCACCAATTTTGGCAATCAAAGCGCGGCGCTTTTCGTCTACAGTCACTGTATCCCCAGCTAACGCAAAGTCATTTAATGAAGCCACGTCATTCACATCATTTTCGACTACTGTCTTCGCCACTGAGCTCGCAAAATTATTAAAATCGTCGCCTTGTGAAACGAAGTCTGTTTCGCTATTAATCTCTACGATAGTTGTTTTAGAACCATCGCTAGAACTCGCTATTGTGATAACGCCTTCAGCAGCAATTCGACCTGCTTTTTTGTCTGCTTTCGCCATACCGGCTTTACGCATATTTTCGATGGCCACTTCTAGGTCACCACCTGTTTCAACTAACGCTCTTTTGCATTCCATCATGCCAGAACCCGTTCTTTCACGTAATTCTTTTACCATTGCAGCGGTTACACTCATCTTTTAAACCTCAATATTAATTTGTTTATAAAAACGCCCCCATGCGGGGGCGTTATATTCTGCCCTAAACGTTGGTATTAGCCTTCTTTACTAGCGTCTTCGGAAACCTCTGTATTTTCATCAGCCGCTTTCTTTGCGGGGGCTTTTTTAGCCGGTGCTTTTTTTACAACGGCTTTTTTAGCCACTGATTTAGCCACTTCCGGGTCATTAACAAGCTCTTTTATAACACTCGCTTTACCTTCAAGAATAGCGGCCGCAAAACTTTGGCAATACAATGTTAATGCTCTAATTGAATCATCATTCCCAGGAATAACGTAATCAACACCAATCGGTTTATTGTTTGAATCGACAATACCAATCACGGGGATACCTAATTTGCCAGCTTCTTTAATGGCAATTTTCTCATACCCTACGTCCATCACTAAGATCGCATCAGGCGGTCCTTTTAGGTCCTTAATACCGCCAACACTGCGTTCAAGTTTTTCTAGCTGACGCATAAACTTCAAGCCTTCTTTTTTGCTAAAACGGTTTAAGCTTCCGTCTTCACGCATGGCTTCAAGTTCTTTTAGACGATTGATCGATTTTTTAATCGTGCCAAAGTTTGTCAACATACCACCTAACCAGCGATGGTCAACGTATGGCATATTGCAACGTTTAGCTTCTTCAGCAACTGTTTTACGTGCTGCTTTTTTTGTACCAACAAACATTATCGTGCCTTTGTTTGCTGCTAACTTATTAATAAAATTCAATGCGTCGTTAAATAACGGCAATGTTTTTTCTAAGTTAATAATATGAATCTTGCCACGCTCACCATAGATGTAAGGGGCCATTTTAGGATTCCAGTATCTCGTTTGGTGACCAAAATGAACACCTGCTTCGAGCATTTCACGCATTGTAATATTAGACATTTATACTTCCTTCATTGTTGTAGCCTTCCAGAAAAACTGGCATGACTCGGGTTGATAACTACCACGCATCCCAAACGGTAACCTGATTTTTTCAAGCACCCTACCGAATGTGTTAATGCATGTGATCGTTGTTGCCAAAAGTGGCGACGCTTTATACCATATTTAGCCCATAACGACAATCTAAACCAGTTATAATCACCACTCTATAGTCTATATTACACTGTTAAAACACATTATGAGCATCACTCTTAAAACCCCTGAAGAAATAGAAAAGATGCGCATTGCCGGTCGATTGGCCGCCGACGTGCTAGAAATGATCGCCGAATACGTGGTCCCCGGCGTTAGCACGGAAGAGCTTGATCAGCGCTGTCATGATTACATGGTTAATCATCAACAGACGATACCTGCGCCGCTTAATTACCACGGCTTCCCAAAGTCTATTTGCACCTCAGTAAATCATACTGTCTGCCACGGCATACCCAGCCATAAGGTTTTAAAGAAAGGCGATATCGTTAACATTGACATCACCGTCATCAAAGACGAGTTTCATGGCGACACCAGCGAAATGTTTGTTGTCGGAGAGCCTAGCATTCTGGCTAAGCGCCTTATCGAAACCACCCAAAAAGCCTTATACCTCGGCATCAGCCTAGTCAAACCCGGCGTCAAATTAGGTGATATAGGGCACGCAATTCAACGTTATGTCGAAGGCAAGCGCTATTCAGTCGTCAGAGAGTATTGCGGCCACGGTATCGGCCGTGTTTTTCACGAGGAACCTCAAGTGCTTCATTACGGCAAACCTGATACGGGCATCACACTGGAAGAAGGCATGACCTTTACCATCGAGCCGATGGTAAACGCTGGCAAACGACACGTAAAACTATTGTCCGATGATTGGACGGTAGTCACGAAAGATAGAAGCTTGTCAGCCCAGTTTGAACATACCTTAGCTGTGACCGCCACCGGCTTTGAAATATTCACGCTACGTTCAGCCGAAACCATAGAAGCTACACACATTCCATCTGAAGCCTACAACGCATGAGCATTCAAGACACCCCTTCTCCCAGCATTAAAGAGGCAAAAAAATCCATCCAGCTGTTCAATGAACAGCTAATTGAACGCTCCAAAGGTGAAACACCCATCGAAGAGTTGCTGGAATCACGTAGCGACTTTATTGACCGGTTATTAAGCAGTGCTTGGAGCGATTTCCTCGGTGCTTATTCAAACGAGCTATCACTCATTGCAACAGGTGGTTATGGCCGCGCTGAGTTACACCCCTTTTCAGATATTGACCTGTTGATTATTTTTGATGAAGAAAAATTAACCCAATACCAAACGAACATAGAATCCTTTAGCACTTTTTTATGGGACATTGGTCTAAAGCCAGGTCTAAGCGTGCGGACGCTAAAAGATTGTATTGAACAGTCACAGTTGGACGTTACTGTCATTACCAACCTCATGGAGTCGAGGCTTATTACTGGCTCCGCTGAGCTATTTAGCGGTATGATCGAAAAAATCAGTCCCGACAACATTTGGTCACCGATTGAGTTTTTTCAACAAAAGGTCGATGAACAACAAAAAAGGCATTTAAAATTTGGTGACACTGCCTACAATCTGGAGCCCGACATCAAAGATGGTCCCGGCGGTTTAAGAGACATTCAAACCATCCAGTGGATAACGCAGCGCTATTTCGGTTCAAATTCTTTGGGCGAATTGGTTAATAACGCCTTTTTAACTAAGCGTGAATACCGAAAACTTATTAAAGGACAACGTTTTCTCTGGCAAGTGCGTTTTGAGCTGCACCTATTGGCAAATCGCCCTGAAAATCGCTTATTATTCGATTATCAAAAAAGCCTTGCACTTGCCTTTGGTTATGAGGACGGTGACAACAACCTAGCCGTTGAAAGCTTTATGCAGCAGTATTACCGAACGGTGATGGACCTTGAGCGCATCAATGAACTCGTGCTGCAAGTTTTTACTGAGGCAATGCAAAACAAAGCGCTCGACGTTCACCCCATTAATGAGTCATTCCGCGTACTCAATGGCTACATAGAGGTCACCCACCCTAATACGTTTACTGAGCATCCCACGGCCTTATTAGACATCTTTTTCCAATTACAAAAACACCCCGAGATTAAGGGTGTCCGATCAGCGACCATTCGTTTGATTAGGGAAAGCTTACATTTAATCGACGATGCGTTTAGAGCCAACCCAAAGGCGCAACATATTTTTCTAGACATCCTTCGTCAACCACACGGCATTACCCGTCAATTTAGAAGAATGAATCGTTATGGTGTAATGGCGGCCTACATTCCCGCCTTTAACGACATTATAGGGCGCATGCAATACGATTTATTTCACGCCTATACCGTTGATCAGCACACACTATTTATCGTAAGAAACTTACGCCGTTTTGCCTTAAAAAAACACCGTGACGAACTGCCTCATTGTTACGAGGTATTTAAAAACATCGCAAAACCAGAGTTGCTTTATTTAGCCGGCTTATTTCATGATATCGCCAAGGGTCGGGGTGGCAATCATGCAGAACTCGGTATGGTCGATGCCATCGCATTTTGCAAAGAGCATCACTACAATAAGTACGACAGCGAACTGGTTGGTTGGCTAGTCAAAAACCATCTGATCATGTCCATGACCGCACAGCGCAAGGATATCAATGACCCCAAAGTCATTCATCAGTTTGCGTCAAAAATCGGTAGCCTAGAATACCTAGACTACCTGTACCTTTTAACCGTTGCCGATATCAGAGCCACCAACCCAACGTTATGGAACGACTGGAAGGGCTCTTTGCTAAAGGAACTCTATTACAATACACAAAAAGTGTTACGCCGAGGGTTACAGTCGCCCAGTGATGACGATGATATTTTTACCGACCTTCAGTATCAAGCACGCCTTGGCCTGCACGCTCGCGGTCTAGGTGATGATAAAATTAATGCCGTTTGGCGAAGTATTAGCAAGCATTATTTCGCCCGATTCTCCGTTGAAGACAGCATTTGGCATACCCTCGCTATCGCCTCGTGCTCACCTAGCCAACTCCCTCTTGTGTTGCTGCGCCCGCAAACCAATCGCGGTGGCGCTGAAGTATTTATTTATATTGATGACCGGCACGGCACGTTTGCCTTATGTACCGCCACCTTAGACCAATTAGCCTTAAATATCCTAGACGCTAGAATTATCACCACACACGAAGGGATATCATTGATCAGCTTCCATATTTTAGAAGCCGATGGCACACCCATTGGTGATTTGGAGCGCGAGCACGCAATCGCCAATATATTGCGACAAAACCTACTGCACCCGGATCAGGCGCAGCTATCAGTTAAACGCCATAAAACGCGTCAATCTAAGCACTTCAATACTGAAACCACGGTGACGTTTAGTGACGACCACCTCGAGCGCTATACCGTATTAGAAATCAACACCCATGACGAACCCGGTGTGCTCTCACGTATTGGGCAGTGTTTTAGTGAATGTAAAATTAACGTACGCAACGCCAAAATAGCCACCTTGGGCAGCAAAGCCGAAGATATCTTTTATATCACCGACGCCAACGACAAAATGATTACAGACGCTGCAGTTTTGGAACGCTTAAAGCAATTACTGTTAGACAAGCTGGCAACAACAAAAAACGTTGAGCAAGCCAGTTAATGACGACGACTCGCATACTTTTTTGCTAATACAGCAGGGTCAGCACTAAAGAAATACGCCCACCTGCAGCGCCACATTAATAGTACCGTGCGCAATATGCCGTGCTGTTGCCATCGGCGACTTGACGTCAGCATGGTGCTCTTTAAACAAATCGGTGCGCTGTATTGTTTAAGTTGTTTGCTGATGGCTATATCTTCCATCAAGGCAATCGATGGAAAGCCTTGTACGCGTTCAAACAGGGCTTTACTCACAAACATCCCCTGATCACCTGTCACCATCCCCGTTAGACAGGAACGCCAATTCATCATGCGTTCAATCAACCTAAGCGCCCATTGAGGTCCGTCTAATCGCACATTAAAGCGGCCCCAAAGATTCGGCGTGCTCGGTAACGTAATTAATTGCTGATAGGCATCCACCGGCAGTTGCGTATCTGCGTGTAAAAACAGCAATAGCTCCGCTGTCGCTAGGGCTGCCCCTTGGTTCATTTGCTGCGCCCGCCCGGCTGTCGTCTCTAAGCAGTGGTCGACTAAGCCTTGTGCTACTTCACGTGTTTTATCAACACTGCCCCCATCCACCATAATCAGCTCAACACCTTGTTGGCGTAACGGCTGTAACGACACTAACGTTGCCGGCAACACCTCGGCTTCATTTAAGGCGGGAATTATAATGGCGATGGCTTTTTGCATAGAGACTACAGGCCTAGATTAACTCAACAACATGAACCGCCTGTATTCGCCTGACTGTGTTGCGAGCCCTTGGTTTCACTTGCAGGACGAATCGTGCCTGACGGTGCGCACCAAGCCTGCCCGTCCGATAACTTGGCCGGAGTAATAGCAATAAAGTCATCCGCATAAGGACCATTAATTATAAAGTTGTAACTGCGCTCACACACCGCCATCCGTTTGCCACGGTAATAAACATGGCCCTCATCATCGCTGATTTCTGCGTAAGGGCCTTTGTAAATCACCGCGTGACCCTTGTCGATACAAGGTTCTGATTGCCCCTTAACTGCAGTAAGTGTCACTGAACGAAACTCAATACCTTCAACTACCTGCCAAGGTTTTGCGTCCCATTTATCGTATTTAACCGCTAAAAAACCCGCTTGTTTAAAGCTGTCTAAAAACTCGTCTTCAAGGAACGAACCTGAAATACAACCCGACCAAAGCTCGGGGTCGGCTTTTAAATGGGCTGGAATCGTTTCGTCCGCCACGATGTCAGAAATAGCGATACGCCCACCCGGTTTAACGACACGAAAAATTTCTTCGACCAATTGTTTTTTATCGCTATCATTCACAAGATTTAGCACACAATTAGACAGCACTACATCCACCGAGTTATCAGCGATCATCGGCTGTTCGTCATTCGGTTGATCAAGGTGCGTTTTTAAATCTTGAATCTGCCCTTTGACAAAACTCACCTTATCGCCGCCAAGTTTTTGCGCCATCTCCGCTTGGTATTTTCTTGCTAAGGCGAGCATCTCATCGTTCATATCCACGCCAATAACCCGGCCCGAGTCACCCACTAATTGCGCCGCCATATAGCAAATTTTTCCGGAGCCTGAACCCAAATCCAACACCACATCACCCGCTTGCACATAACGCGATGGGTCGCCGCAACCGTAGTCTTTTTCTATCACTTCTGTCGGCAATAAGGCCAATAGTGTGGCGTCATAATCAACCGGGCAACACAAGGCGGTTTGCACGCTTTCGGCGCCTTCGGTATAGCGCTCTACCACGCTGTTTTTCATATCCATGTTATTTCCTCTTTACACTACACTACATTAACTTAACGAACCGCCACAGCTTGACCCTGCGCCCGCAGTACAGCCATAACAATGATCGGCAATGGTTATTGGGCCTTGTTTAAAATCCACACCCAAACAGTCTGAAATATGTTTTTTATTGTTGAAAATACCGGCCGGAAGACCCAACATTTGGTTAAAATCACAATCGTATACATAGCCTTGCCAGTCCACACTCAACAAGCTTTTACACATCACCTGATCGAGGTTTTGCGGCTGATAGTTGGCTTTTAATAAATCCATATACTTATCAAATGTGCCTTTCGATACAAGGGTACTGCCAAAGCGTTTAATCGGCATATTGGTAATCGTCAATAAACGGTTAAATTGCACGCCGTATTGTTCCGCTAAATGTTGTTTATACTCCACTTCCAATGCCTGTTGAGCTGGCGGCAATTGTGCGCCTTGCGGGTTGTACACCAAATGTAGCTCCAACTGTTCACCGTAACCGACTGCATTCAGTTTTTGTAAGGCCGAAATGCTCTTTTCAAACACCCCATTACCGCGTTGTGCATCGACATTATCGCTGGAATAACACGGCAAGGAGGCGACGATTTGCACCTGATTAGTGGCTAAAAAATCGATTAAATGTTCATACCCTGGTTCTTCAAGAATGGTTAGATTACATCGGTCAATAACAGTCATGCCACGCTGTCTAGCTTGCGACACGAGGTACTCAAAATGCGGATTCATCTCGGGCGCGCCGCCGGTTAAATCCAGCGTTTTAATGGCTTGTTGGTCAATAAACGCCAGTAAGCAATCAATCGTTTTCTTATCCATCAGCTCTTTTCGTGTCGGCCCAGCATTAACGTGACAATGCAAGCACGACAGATTACACAAATAGCCTAAATTGACCTGTACGGTCTCTAGCGCCTGCCGACGAATTTTAGGGAAGTCGGTCTGTTTTAATTTTTCCAGCGTCGGATGCATCTTATCCCCTTTTTGCCTGATGGTATCGCTGTAGCAGCCTTAACAACAGCGCAGGCTTATGGTTTTTTTTCCAGACACCGGCGGCATATTTATTGGCTTCTGCCCACGTTGGGTAAGCGTGAATGGTGCCTAATAGCTTATTCAGGCCTAATTTATACTTCATCGCCAGCACAAACTCAGGCAGCAGTTCTCCCGCGTGTTCACCGACAATAGTTACCCCTATAATCCTATCCTTACCGGGCGGCGTTAAGACCTTGATAAACCCGTCTGTTTTACCATCAATAATCGCCCTGTCTAATTCATTCATTTTGAACAGTGTCGTTTCCGTGACCAAGCCCGCGGCTTTAGCCGATTGCTCGTTATGTCCCACACTGGCTATTTCCGGTTCGGTAAACGTCACTCGCGGAATCACTCGGTGGTCCGCTTTAAAACGCCACAGATCGCCAAACAAGCTGTTGACGGCGCTATACCACGCATAATGCGCTGCGGTATGGGTAAATTGATACGGGCCTGCCACGTCGCCACAGGCGTAAATCGTCGGTACACGGGTTCGCATGTACTTATCTACTTCAATCGTACCCGAACGCGTCGTTTGTACACCAAGTTCCTCCAAGCCCATCCCCGCTGTGTTGGGCTGACGACCGATAGAAAAAACAACCGCGTCAAAAGCCAGTTTTTTACTCTTACCGTGTTGCGTTTTGATTGTAGCAAACGTTTGATCATTCTCGACGCTGAATGACGCCACTGAACACTGCAACATTAATTCAACGCCTTCGCCTTCCAGTTGGCTCATTAATAAACCGGCTGCCTCATCGTCTTCTGGCAACATAAGTCGCTCAGCGATATCGACAATCACCACCTGACAACCCAGCCGACTAAAACTTTGGCCAAGTTCACAACCAATCGGACCACCACCGACCACCAGCAAACGTTCTGGGCGTTCGCGTAACGACCAAATCGTATCGGAGGTATAAAACGTCACCTGATCTAAGCCTTGAATGTTGGGCACACGCGGTGTAGCACCTGTTGCAAGAATAATGCGTTGCGCACTGAACGTTTTATCGCCAACCACAACTTCCCACGGGGATATCACACGAGCAGCGCCTTCAATGCACTCAACACCAAGCTCGGTATAACGCGCTACCGAATCGTGCGGCTCGATTTGTTTGATCACCGACGACACGCGCTGCATGACCTCACCAAACTCAAATTCTGCGGTGGCGCTTTTAACACCGTAGCGTTTGCTCTGAGTTAAATTGGCTAAAAAGCGAGATGATTTAATCAGTGACTTTGAGGGCACACAGCCGGTATTCAGACAATCACCACCCATCTTATCTTTTTCGATCAACAGCACTTTCGCTTTAACGGCCGCAGCAATATACGAACTGACCAAACCCGCCGAACCGCCACCGATTACAATCAGGTTGTAATCAAACCTGTTCGGTTTTTGGTAGGCGGTCAGTACCTTATACCGTCGGATCACAGCAGGTATTGATTTTGCAATCAGCGGGAACAGACCGAGTAAGGCAAACGACACAGCAATCGCTGGAGATAAAATATCAGACACCTGTTCCACTTTCGCCAGTTGCGTCCCCGCATTAACGAATAACAACGTCGCTGGAAACATCCCCAACTGGCTGACCCAAAAATAGGTTCGCAACTTTATCGCTGTTATACCCATTAACAGGTTAATCAACCAAAATGGAAAGATCACGATCAAGCGAAGGGTAAAGAGGTAAAAAGCCCCTTCTTTTTCAATCCCTGCGTTGATGTCGACCAATTTTTCCGAAAACTTTTCTTGCACAATGTCTTTCAACACGTAACGCGACAACAAAAAGGCCAGACTCGCCCCGATGGTCGAAGCAAACGATACCAATAACACGCCCCAGACAAAGCCAAATACTGCACCACCGGCTAGGGTTAACACACTCGCGCCGGGAATTGAAATAGCGGTTGAAAGGATATAAATAAGGAAAAACCAGGCGCAGGTTTGCCACGGATTCGCCTCATAATAGGCAATAAAGTCCGCGTGCTGCTCTTTTAGAAAACCTAAATCAAAGTACTGCTCAAACCCCAGCGCATAAAACGTAGTCAGCGCCACTACCAGCAAAACAACAAGCAGCCATTTAGAGCGCATCGCCTTCATGCCTCCCAACTACGCCAGCCACCGAACGCTGGGTAATAAAGCCCCAGCCTAATGGGGCGTGAATCGATGCCTTGCATAAGCTGTGCATAGCGTTCCAATTGAGCTTTATAACGGGCCATTTCATCGTCCAAAAACTGCTCCTTATTATCGTCATCGTGACGACTGGTTTTATAGTCAATAATCCACCGTACGCCCTCTTCAACAAAGGTTCGGTCTAAGCGGCAATGAACCAGTTCATTATCAATAACACCCGACAAGGCTAATTCAAACGCACTGTCTTGGTGATGCCTATTAAGAACCCATCGACCGCGTTTATCTTGCAAGCACGCCGTTAAAATATGCCTAACCCGTGCCATTGCCTCATCCAAATGTTGCGGCAATAACTGCGCCTCGATCAATAATTGGCTGATAAGCGTATCAGTTACGCGGCTGCTCAGTTGCTGGTCATCATCAACCCCTCGCTCGCCGAGTATTTGCATTAATTGATGGCTTACCGTGCCCACACAAGCCGCCACGTCGCTGGCCCAATCAAACTCAATCAGTGCCGATTGCTGCTTAAAGAAAGTCGCTTGCGGTTGTTTAAAATCATCCGTTGCTAGCACAGGCTTAAATGCCTTTAAGTCTAAGCGCTGAATAAACGACGTTCGCATTTTCTGTGTTGGTTCTTGAGCCGTTTGCGGCACATTAACGTTCGCTTCAACGTAGGGCTCAATACACGGCCAAAGCAAGCCTAATAAGGTGTTTTTCGCCGGTGTTTTAATCGCTTGGCTGCTGTCATCAACGTTTAAACAGAAGCTGAGGTGTAGCTGTTTTTTAGCACGTGTAGCGGCCACGTATAACAAGCGCTGGCTTTCATTGAGTGATTTTTGTTGTTCGATTTTAGTTAGGTATTGGGCTATCGGGTCATCGTTGTCAGCACCGCTTTGCTTTACGGGTGCAATCAATAACTCACTCTCGCCCAATTGTTCCGACGGCCTTTCAAGCCAGGCCAATAAACGTTTATCATCATTCGCTGAACGTCTGTCTAAGCCCGGTAAAATGACGTGATCAAATTCTAAGCCCTTGGCTTTGTGAATGGTCATGATTTGCAGCGTTTGTGGCGCTGTTACGTCGGACGCTGCATACAGTTTTTCAACCCGCTGTTGCAGTAAGTCCAAATCAAAGCCGTCACCCGCCGTGTCTAACTCGTGTAAGCAGTCAAAATAACGTTGCGCGTCGATTAAGTCCGTTTGCTTGCTTAAACAATCAGGGCCTAATAAGTCGCTCCATAAACCGCGTATTAGTTCGTGCAGACTGAGTCGTTCGCGGTTGTTAAAAGCGACCTTAATGTGGGTAATCAAATGCGCTAGGCTGTGTTGCCCATCGGCAGATAAGCGGGCTAGCCGCTCGCCTTGCTGCAATAAATCCCACACGGTTGCTTGCGGGCTATCATCCAATAATAGCTGCATATCACTCAGGCTTAAGCCACACCATGGCGCGCGTAACACCGACAACCATGCCACCCTATCCGCTGCCTGTAAATACGCTTGGGTTAGCGACATTAAATCGACCACCGTTTGCCGTTTATTTAACGGGTCGATATCACTGGCTTGGTAGGGAACACCGGCTTCATTTAAAGCCAGCACCAAATGCGACAGACTTTTACGCCCCCTCACCAACACCCCTATGCTGGCTTTTGGCTGCTCTTGTTGAATCCTTTGAATCAACGCCAATAAGCTCTGGCCCTCACTTAACCTATCGGTATGCGGGTAATAACAAACCGCCTCTGTCTCCAATAGCTCATCTTTAAACGCCTGTGAGTCTTTATAAGAAATAGCCCCGCTATACACATTATCCTGCTGCGGCATAATGCGTTTAAAAACACTGTTCACCCAGTTAACCAGACCCGCTTGCGACCTAAAGTTAACCGAAATATCCAAGGCTTGAATATCTCGTACTTCACCCAGACCGTGTTGTTTAGTTTTTAAAAACAAGCCCACTTCCGCTTGGCGAAAACGGTAAATAGACTGCATCGGATCGCCGACTAAAAAAAGACTGCGCCCATCGCTGGTTTGCCAACCGGCAACCAGGTCTTTTAATAGCATAAATTGCGTTTCCGAGGTGTCTTGAAACTCGTCCAACAAAATATGTTGCAACTGATAGTCCAGCTTTAAACCTATGTCTGTTACCCCAGAATTATCATGTAAGGCGCGACTTGCCGAGATCGACACCTCGCAAAAATCCACCTCACCGCATTGTTGGAACACCAAGCGCAAATGTGCAACGGCGCGCGGCAACACCAGCATTAAAGCCTGAATAAAGTGCCATTGCTGCTCGGAATACTGTGCCGATGGCAGGCAATAGATCCAGTTAAGCGCTTCCAATAAGCCATCGTCGTCAGATAATGCCGTTAGCAGCTCTGTATACAACTGCTTCTGATGCGTAAACAAAGCCCTATCACTTTTATCTTTGGTTGTGCTAGGCGGTGGAAAACCCAGTGCAGCGTTTGCTTGTTTGCGCCATGTTCCACCTTTGGTCAATAAAAAATCCGCCAGCATCTGCCAGTTTTCAAGCGCGGATGAATCGCTAGTATCAAAATTCATTGCGCTACCGTATTGAGCAATCAAGCTATCACGGTCATTTATTTGTGACGACGCAAAGTCTAACAAGCCTTTTAAACGCTGTTTTTTAAGGTCATCTAATGACCCAGACACCGCCTCTAGTATGGATTTAATAGACGATTGCAGCACCTTTTCAAGCGTCGCTCGCTTAAACCCATCGGCTTGTTCGCTCATTAAGTGCCGCAACCATTGATCGCGTGAGGCTAACATCCCCGACACCAGGGTTTCAGCACGCAATAAATGATTATCTAAATGCCGCAGTAAAACCTGTAGCGCCTCGGCGACTTCGCCTTCGTCGTCTAACTCCTCTAAACACTGCCTTGCCGCTTGTTGGTATAGCGCACTCGCATCGGGGCGAATAGACGGTGGCGAACCAAAGTGTGCGGTTACCGGTAGCTGACGGGTTAGGCTAGCGCACAGGGAATCGATCGTTTGTACCCGCAAGCGGCTTGGATTTTGTAATAAATGCCACTCATTATCGGCATCGTGTTGTAGCACCTGCGTGGCAATATCCCACAGCTGCCCGTCATAGTCATTGTCTGGTCTGGGCTGTTGCGCCATTGCTAAGGAGGCCATAATGCGATGGTGCATTTCGGCAGCCGCTTTAACGGTAAAGGTAATGGCTAAAATCTCTTCCGGGCTATTAACCTGAGTCAAAAGGCGCAAAAAACGTTGTGTTAATAGACTGGTTTTACCGGAACCAGCAGGCGCTTGCACGATAAAGGACTGGTGGGTATCAAGCGCCAACAGGCGTTGTTGGTAATCGAGTGGTTTACTCATCTGCGTCTACCTCCAGCAACTGCTGTTCATTAATCCGGCATAGGCTGGTTAAATCACAGTATTCACAGGCCTCTCTGGTCGGCTCAACGCGCGCATCACCGGCGACAAATTGATTCGCTAAATTTGTCATTACCGCATGCCAATAGGCCATTTGCGCAGCCCAATCACCCTGGCTTCCCTTTACCTTGTCGATTGTATTTAATGCACTAAAGTGTTCGTGGCAATCGGTCACGCCAATGTATTTAAGTGCGCCTTTTTTTACTTGAGCAAACCCTAAGCTATGAACGCCCTCATGCCCAAAGACCCCGTATAAGGGCAACTGCGGTTCTTTCGGGCGCTCACCAAACCAACTGCTTAACGCCGCCGTTCCAGTTTTATAATCAATGATTGCACTAGAGCCATCCGCCAAACTGTCTAAGCGATCAATACTGGTATTAATCTGCAATTTGCCCAGACTTAAGGTTTGCTTTAACTCGGTAGCCATCACTTCAAACGGTTCACGCGCACTATCAAGTACCAACCAGTCCATTAATAACGCGCTAATGCGTTGCGCTTCCATCCGTCCCAATTGGCTTCTAAGAATCGGTTTAAACGGGCTTTGCTCAGCCATTATCTCAGCGACAACAGCCTCAACCAGCTCACTGCGTTGCTGTGTTGTTAAAGCGAGCAGTTGCTGCTGTGTTTTAATGCGTTGCCACACCGCCTCCAGCGCGCTGTGTACCAAACTACCGCGTAAGCGTGCGTCTATACCCGGTTCAGGTTGTGGCATGGCCTCGGCTAACAAACGCTTGTGAGCAAAGGCCTTAAACGGACAAGCGGCCTGGTCCGTAAGAATGCCCACGCCACCACGACTGACCCCTGCAGTCGGTAATGGTGAGCCTTTCTGATCATCTACCATCAGTAAGGCGCGCGAACCCACCCGTTGCGCCAAGCTGTCTATTGGCAACTGGGTTAACAACTGGGCTCGATCAAGCAAGGGATAGGTCGCTATTAAGGGGCTTATTTTAAGCGGTTTATCGGCGTTTGCCGTTGCGTAACTAAACACCACCGTATCAGCCGATCGGGCCCACTGCATGGTTTGTTGCTTCGCCAGTTTGTACTGCAAATCCGCCGAGGATTGAACCAGCCCCTGATGACGTTGCTGCATAATTGGTAAAAAAGCTTGCGGTTGCGGTGCTGGCGGCCAACAGCTGTCATGTAAACCGCACACCCATAAGGCATCAAAACGGTGCCCTGCCACTTCCATTAAACCCATGATTTGAATCGGCGTAACCGGCGTTTCGGCTTGAAAAACACGCTCATGACTCATCCGTTTTAATAAGGCCAAGGCATTATTAAATGTCATTAAGTCACTCACCCGATCCAAGGCTGCAAAGCTACGCAACAGGTTGTCCCAAGCCTGAAATAACTGGTATTCAAGCGAACTAAGCTCTCGATCACCCTGTACTGCAAAGGCACTCAGCAGACGACGAAACACCATTGCCCATTCGCTAGCAATCGCGCGGTTCGGTTTGCTTTGTAATACCGATTGCACCTGATTAAGCGCCAATAATAACTGCGGACAAAGGCTATCGTCACCGTCGGCTGGCGTTAACCAATTGTGTAAGGCTGTAAAACCCAGTTGTAACACATCCCGTTTGCGTAGTCGCAGCTCTAGCCGGCCACGCACAGTCCATTCAGCGTGACCCGCCGCCAGGTACGGCGAACGCAACAGCTGGCTTAATTCATTTAATGGCGGCCGTTGTTGGCAAAAGTCCAATAGCCTTAAGCTTTGTTGAATCGGTGGATACTGCGATAAGGCGCGTCCTAGTGAAACGTTATACGGTTTGTTAAGCGGTAAATCGACCGCATACGACAGACTAGGATAAAAGCTTTGCATAAACGCTCGCTCAAGCCCCTGCCGCCGCGATTCTAATTCAGGCACCACAATACCAATGCTGGCCGTAGGGTTCGCTTGTAATTGCTCTCTGGCCCACTGCGCGATCATGACGTCTTCATCAGTCAGATCAGTGGCAATCAGTACCTTAACCGTCGATTTAATATCGTAAGGCTCATAATAATCAACGCTACAACCCTTTTGTTGCAACAACTGCCACAGTTGTTTTTGCTGCGGGGTAAAGACATCAAAACCCGCTAAAATTACCTCAGCCGGGCCGTCAATCAGCCCCTGTTCAAAACGCTCAAAAAGGCAGCCGAACAAGGCCGGTTGGTCGATCCATTGGTTGGCATTGAGCAGCGTTAGATAACTGTCTCGCCAATCACTAAAAGCGACTAAATCTAACTGATCAGGGTTGGCTAAGGCCGGATTAATGTCCCATTGCGAAGCAAGCTGATGCGCTTTATTAGCCGCCTTAGCCGTCGCCGCCACATTGAGTAGTTCGCTGCCGTGTGAGTCATTAATCACCTGCTGCCACAGGGTTAAAACCTGTTCAGGGTTTAACAGGGTTTTATTGATCGACTGGCTGTTCGTGCTGGTATCTGAATCACCGGAATCTAAATCAGAGGTATCTAAATCAAACCGTTGCTGCCATAGGCTCAGTAACCACGCGTCATACGACATAATGCTCGGTGACAACCAGCTAGTCGCCCCCTGCTCAAGGTAGGTTTGATCAATCGTTGAGCTTAAGTGTCGCGCTAAACGTTGGTTAACGGTAACAACCGTCGCCTCGTTTTTAATCGCGTGAAATAAATCAGTAAAATCCATTCGACAAGCGTATCAAAATCAGCCTGTCAGCGCAGAGAAATTACGCCTCTCACCCACACGTTTTGCCTTTATTTTTTTGAGTTTTAGCCGTATCGGCTATTCGGCAAAGTTTAACTGGGTACTATTTTTTTACCCACGAGCCATCCGCTAGTTGAACCAATCGACCTGCTTCGGTTTTTTCAATCGCCTTTTGGCCAGCCAGTTGCTCGACAATGTCTAGTGACTTGCCCACTTTGGCTGCGATTTCGATGTATTTCACTTTACGCTGGGCATTTATGTCTTGTATCAAGGCGTTGACCTCAGCAGATGCCTTATCGCTAGGCGCAGCTAAATAACCCGATGGCGTTTCGCCAACTAAACCTTTATCTTTGGCGACTTGTAAGTCCAAAGCAAAAGCAGCGCTGGATACAGTGATCAATAAAACGGCACATAAACTTAGTAAATATTTCATTCTAGCGCTCCTTAAAATAAGCCTGAATTTTCAGATAATATCGAGTCGAGTTCTTTATCAACCTTCACTCTAATCTCATGTTCAATTTTTACATTTAAATTGATCGTAATCGGCTTGTCCGATGCCTCAACTCTAACCGTTGGGGTACAGCCGATGCTGGATATCAGCACCCAACATACGCCCGTAAGGCCTGCTACACGCAATATTTTATTCATACAAGCTCCTAATTTTATTGGCAAAAGTATTGCTTATTGTTTGGCGCCGCTTTTGACGCCACAAATTTTTCTATTCTAGAATCTATTCCCGATTGTATCCGCATTACTTCAATCGCGCCTTTTAATCCTACTTCGGTGTTCAAGTTTAAATTAATCGTCTGGCCATTTTTAATATCCGGGTTTTTACCCACGATGGATGACTTCAACAACAGCGTATCCGCATCGTAAACGATTTTGCTATTCAGCGAGCTGTAGTTAAAGTTTTCTAATACATCAAGCGTTAGCTTCAGTTGCTGATTTAAATTGCCGCTCTTACTCAATGCGGTTGAATAGCGAATTTGTCCATTGTCTACGCTGCGCATCTCACCGTCTAACACCTGCACTTGCCCGTTTGCATAACGAATAGGAATATGACCCGACATCTTGCCCGTGGTGTGCAGCCCATCCACTTGCTGGGTTTTAACCAGCGCGGACAAATCGATTTGATCTAACAACACGTCGAGTTGAATCGCTTGATTGACATTAAACTCCGCATCACGAATCGCCATGCCGCCGGAAAACACCTTGGCCGTCATCACGGGTAGTTTGACGTGCCAATCACCAGCCCTGTCATAAACAACACTGTCAAACGCAAGCTCGCTCAGTTTAACCCCCATATTTAATTCAGCCACCGTACCCTCCAATGATGCCCGTAAGTTATCAAACTTAACGCTCTCGTATTGTGTTGATCGTCGCAAAGGTGAGCTTAACCGCAGCTGAACTCCTTTAAATGTGCCCAGCGCATTAATGCCTTGAATATCTTTCAGCGATACGTCCAGGGTTGTTATTTTTGTTTTATTGTCATCAACATCAACGATCAGCTGCCCAGCAAAGGTGCCCTGCGTAAAGTCGATGGGAATCACCGAGGTATTCAACCACTGACGCAACGTTTTAGTGTGCGAAAACGTTTGCTGCCACTGTATTTCCAGCTCCGCCTTCTTTTTAACCGCTCGCCAGTTGGCGTTTAACAAAGGGTCATTGCAACTATTCGCCAGTTTAATCGACGCGCTTTTAATGGCCGCCTTATCTAATTGGATGGTTGCTTTTGCGATTAACGGCGGAATATAGTGCTTGGCACCTGATACCTCTGCGTTCATCGCCGCTGTCGTGGTATCAAGCAGCAGTTGACTGGCCTTAAACGACACGCTGTTTTGCAGCGCCAATGTCTTAATACTGGTCTCGTTTAACACCAGCCCCTTGCCGTTTAAGCCAAAGGTTATCTTGCTTAAGGTTAGCGTATCTAAATCAAGCTTAATGCGCTGTGGCGGAATATCCAGCGCCAACGCATTTGCGTAATAATCATTAAAACGAACCTGACTCAAGTCCATACGGCTTTTTGCCAAGGGTTCAAGCAGCAGATTACCGCCTTGTAAACTTACCCGGCTATTTATAACGCCTTTAATCGACTCTAGCGAAAACCCGCTTAAGCCCAATCGCTCGCCAAGCTTATCAATCGCTAGTTTGCTATACAGCGTTAAGCGGTTTGTCTTATCCTCACCGCGTTCCGATGTAGTTACATCAGGGTCAGACAGGCGTAAATCAATCAGCTGTTTATTGCCTTCCAAATAACTCAAGGCTAAATCACCCGCGTCAATCGACATCGCCGCGTCGGCAGACAGCGAGCCCTTGATAACTAGCGGTTTATTAATAGTCGCCAGCAGCGTGTCTGTTTGATCGGCCTTTTGATTGCTCTTTTTATCGCTCTTTATATCTTCCTTTTTATTAAAGGCCGGGTAAAAAGCACGGGCAAGCCGCCCTTTTACCAGTACAAACGGCGCTTTTTCCTGCGCTAAGCTCACACGCCATTGCCCCTGATCAAGCGACGCGTCTAACGTAGCATTACTTCTTAGCTGGGTATCGCCCAAGGCCTTAGCAAAACTGATCCGCGCCTTGTGTTGTAAATCACCTTGTATCAACAATTGAGATAAGCCATCGCCAGTTATTCGCTGTTTAACGGGTAAGGAAACGTTTAGCCGACTGTTTAATTGGCTGTTTTGCACGAGCAAGCTTTCGCCATTACTCATCGGCCACTCGATATTCGCCAAGGTGTGACTAACCGTTAACGCGCCGTGCAACTTGTCCTCTTTCGTCGTCAGGCTTAATTCAACACCCAGCAAGGGCGCTGAATTCGCACCAATAATTTGAAGGTCTATTGTGTTATCAGCCGATAGACCCAAGGTAATATCCGTATTTAAAAATGGCGTTACTAATTGATGGCTATCAGCCTGCGCCAGACTGCTTAAATGCGCTGTGGCGGTTATTTTAGCCGCTGCAACATCAAGCGTAAGCTTATCCAGTTTAATCGCTGGCGAGTCCAACACGAGCGATTGCACCAACAAACGCACCGCCGGTAAATCTTGCATTAAAGCCGCCGGTAACAACGTTAATAAATCGAACTCTTCTACCGGTTCGGTGCTTTCAACAGACGCGCGTTTAACCGCAATGGATGACACGGTCACGCTATAGGGAACATTATCCTCTAAGCTAAACCGCACCCCACGAATATCAATCTCCGTCTTATCCTTAAGCCTAAAAGCCAGTGATTGCAGCCGAATATTTTTTGTCGTCAGCTCATTAAACGACGGACGAGGCATCTGTAATTCAATCAGCTCAATCCCGTGCTCATTAAAGGTCTTTTTAAGCAAGGCTTCAGCGATCATAGGAATCGCAAGGTATATCCCAAGCAGTAGGATTGGCAAAAGGATTAATACGCCAAAAAATAAAGCGGTGGTTCGGTTTTTAAGCATGGGGGTCAAGCGTTAAACCCAGCCAATAAATTAAACGCGGATAAGCCGTTATAGCCAAAGGGGATTTTGTTTGTGTGAATTAAACCAGTACTGTACATACAAGCAGCGTAGCAAAATCCGCCTGTGAGCGCAGAAAAATTAAACAACTAATCTGCTGATTTTTATAACGCTTTTTAAGTTAGGTTTTAGTGCTTATTTATTTTGGGGAAAGTCCTACGTTCAGTTACGAGATCAAGCTGGCTGACCTCTTGATCTTTTGTGCTACATCTCATCACAAGGCCTTGACAGTGTCTTCTTCGCTTACCTTAATTAAATAAGCTTAACCCATATTTAAGCTCTTTTTTCTACAGGTTTTACGCTTCACCGCCCCCTTTACTATCTCCAGTCACAAGGATGTTAGCTGCAGGGGATTGCTTACAAACTGTTTTTTTAGCAACAGCTGCCTTGAGTAGGTATTTAAAGGTTAATATTGACTTCGGCGGCTCCGCTAAACTTATCACTTTGAAAAACGCTATTGCAAACGGCTTATCGTAACCTGACAGATCCATAAATTTGCCATTCAACCATTTTGCCAATCGATAGCCCATCGGGCGTTTACCGCGTGTTTGAGGGTAGCGAAAATCTTCAACGGTAATGGCATCCCAGGCTGCATCAACAAATTTTGCAGCTCCCTTAAAAAACGGTAGCGCAAAACCTTCAATGCTGTCGTTTTCCACGCATTTACGCAGACAAACATCCAAATATTCTGCTTCTTTGGAGGCCACCGTCATGCCTTGACCGTAAATTGGGTTCAAGCTGCAGATAGCATCACCCAATACGACATATTGTTCCGGAAACTTTGGTAGTGTTTCATATCGGCGTCGCAAATAGGTCGCGTAGCCGTATTTCTTTGCCTCGCCGAGCGGCTGCAAGTCTTTCACTGTTTCATAAATATCCGGAAAACGGTGGTCCTTGAGATAGGCCAGAAAGTCAGGCCAGTCCGTCGGTGCGTGATCTTTATGGTAGCCCTGGGCAGTTACCATCCAGCGACCCTCTTCAATACAAAAAATGCCGCCACCTCGAGTACTATTAGGAATATCTTGGGTGGTATATATCATGCTCCAGTCACGCTGATAACCAGCCGGTTCCTCGACCAGAAAAGTGACATAGCCAACATCCACACCAACCATAACAGAGGCTGGCGCTGCAAAGCCCAGTTGTTCCAGCCAGGTGGATGACTGCGAACCACGGCCGCTAACATCCGCAACAAAATCCGCGTCGATTGTCTCACCTGTTTTTCTCAACGTGACGCCGGTAACAACGGTCTTTGACTCGTTACTGACCAAGCCAGCAACAGGCGTTGCGACACGCAGTTCCACGTTTGCAAGGGCCAATGTATGCTTGCGCACCATCGCTTCCAGCAAGGGGCGGGACATCATGTAGCTTTCTAGGCCGCTCGCAACCCGCGGTGTCCATCTGCCTCCGAAGTACACACGCCAATCGAGCATCGGGTCGCCATATTCAGCGCCAGCAGCGATTAAATCGTCGTGGATCTTGGGAAAATACTTGCGTATCACACTGGTTCCACCCGGCATCAGGGTGTGTATGTGATTTCCTTGAGGAACCCCCTTGCGCGGCCCGACTTGTTCGGGCGGCGTATCCGAGTCGAAGATGGTGACAGTATCAAAGTAATCGGAGAGCACCCGTGCAGTGAGTAGGCCTGCAATACTGCCGCCAATAACCACCGCGTGTTTACCAAGTCTTGATTGCGTTTTTTTTGACTGAATATCTGACATTCGCTGCCTCCCGTGGCGTAATTTTCTCGCATAAATCCATTTCACACGGCCGCTAGAACACCTTGATTACCAGATAATTTGCACGCTTACAAGGTTGCGGACTTGCTGAAATCATAATTTATCCAAAAGCATTAGGCAACAGCGTTCCGTATTAATAAATACTAGACGACAGGAGCGTTAGCTTCTGCCCCCCTTTTTTTTAATCAATGAAATCAATGAAAATCAATAGGGTCAGACTCTCTGCTGTCCCACTTATTTTAATTTTCATAACAGCACCAATTGAGGCGAGATTATTTCTCGATCAGGTGGGGGTTTAAATAGCTCTATCAGGTCTCGCCTGGCAAACAAATTCAGGTGAATAAGTCGACTCATTTGCTGGAGGCTTTGTCCAATCCTCGCTTGAAACTTAAGGTAAGCCAGTATTAGATAAACACACAAAGCCACCATCACTTGTGTCATCACCGCATTATCGGTAGTGCCAATAAAGGCCTTAATCTTGAGGTTTTGCTTAACCCATTTAAAGAACAACTCAACTTGCCAGCGCTGTTTATAAATAGCCGCGATGGTCTTTGCTGACCAGTCAAAATGGTTGGTGATGAAGACATAATGTTTGTTCGTTTGCGCATCATAAATACCGACTCGCCTGACCGGTCTCAAGTTATTTTTTTTAGAACGATTAGACGTGTACTCAATAACCTGGTCACTGCTAACCCCTTGTGACTTATCGACGACTTTTCTTTTTAATACACGATACGTTGCATTACCCCGTATTCGAGTTACCCAGAATATCCCTTTACTCGTCAATTGGTTATGCCATGTGTAGTCGGCATAACCCTTATCAAAAAAATCAATGGGGTCAGACTCCATTGATTTACGTGTCGTGCTGTGCTGATTTGGTTTATTAGCGGAAAAGGATAGGATGAAATCACGCCGTATAAGGCTTTTGATGTAACGGTAGTTTTCGGCTTTATTTCCATGCCATTGATCCCCTTCCATGTTTTTTTATTTGAGCTTACTACTAAACAATCCTAAGCAAAAGCATTAATGTTTGTTTCTGTCAGATGAGCCGTAAAAAAACTATTCGTAATTGCCTGAACTGTCAAAATCGACCCTATTGGTTTCATAGGCTGCACGCCACGGCCGATGATTCTGTATTATCGAGTTTTCCGGTGGGAACTTACCTGAAACGATTGGTGTTGGGATGAACGGAGTGAACAAACACGCTTTAAAAAGCCGTACTCATAGCTTAGGCATAATTAAACTTCTCAACGACGACAGCCAAAACTGGTCGAACTTTAATCACTCTAACGCCTTTTACTGTGTCATCATGCAGTAGGTCAGCCTTCAGAATGAAGAAAACGGTATAAAAATTAGTTGCTTGTTTAAATTCTGCATCTCCATGGGAAGAACACATGAATGACGAAGCGAAATTTCGCAACGAAACAGATAGTCAGGGCAGCATTCAGGTAGCTGCAGATAAACTATGGGGAGCACAAACGCAGCGCTCACTTCAATTTTTTGCGATCGGCGATCAATCATTTTCCATAGAATTTATTCACGACTTTGTGCTGGTGAAAAAAGCGGCTGCCATTGCCAATAACAAACTAGGTCATCTCGAGTCGACAATTGCAGAACTCATTCAATTGGCATGTGACTCGATCAGCATTGGCCAGTATGACGACCAGTTCCCCTTGTCAATTTGGCAAACCGGCAGCGGCACTCAGACTAATATGAACGTGAACGAGGTGCTTGCCAACATCGCCAACCGAGCAGCGGGGAGTGAGCTCGGCAGTAAGTCCCCTGTTCATCCGAATGATCACGTTAATTTGTCACAATCCTCCAATGATGTGTTTCCCACGGTGATGCATGTCACTGCAACGCGCGTTTTGCAACAACAGTTGTTGCCTGCCTTGACACAATTGGGAAAGGCGTTGGGGCGGAAAGCTGATCAATTTAAAGACACCTTAAAAATAGGCCGCACCCATATGATGGATGCAACACCAGTGACGCTCGGGCAAGAATTTGCTGCCTACAACTGGCAAGTGGACTTTGTTCGCCAACAGCTAGCGGCGACTGCCCCGGCCGTTGCCACGTTGGCCATAGGGGGTACTGCAGTGGGAACGGGCCTCAATAGCAGCAGAGCGTGGCCAGCAAGCGTTATCGATGAAATCAACACCTTATCTGGATTCAGCTTTACGGAAGCCGATAACAAGTTTAGCCAACTGGCCGCCCATGACGTGCTGGTGACTCTACATAATCAACTATCGCTGCTAGCCAGTTCGCTGTACAAAATGGCCAGCGATGTTCGCTTGATGAATTCTGGCCCGCGCTGCGGTTTAGGGGAGATCACCATTCCCGCTAACGAACCTGGCAGCTCAATTATGCCGGGCAAGGTAAACCCGACTCAGGTGGAAGCACTCACGATGGTCTGTATTCGCGTGATGGCGAACAACACGGCGGTAACGATGGCTAACAGCCAGGGCCAGTTTCAGTTAAATGTCTACAAGCCGCTCATTATCACCACGCTACTGGAATCGATGCACCTGCTGGTTGACGCCATGACAAGTTTTCAGACCCATTGTCTGGAGGGCATCGAAGCCAACACAGATAAGCTGGAATACTACCTGGAAAATTCACTTATGTTGGTAACCGCCCTTACTCCGCATATTGGCTACGACAATGCGGCTGAGGCAGCTAAGTATGCACATCAAAAAAATATCAGCCTGAAACAGGCCGTATCAGAACTGGGGTTTTTAAGCGAAGCAGCGTTTGACCAGCACGTACAAGCCCAGCACATGCTGGGCCCTAATCGATAAGCTAATATTCGGATAACACTATGAAACTCGACTCGATCAATCCCGCCAATGGGCAATCCATTAAAACGTATCCTACACTTAGCGATGCAGAGGTGAAAGAAGCCATCGACAAGGCAGTGACTGCGTTCGAAGATTGGCGTCATTCAGACCCGTACCATCGAACCGCCTGCATGAAAAAGGCGGCCAACATCTTGCGGAACAACAAGCAGCAATATGCTTTGCTGATTTCACGCGAAATGGGCAAGCCTGTGAAACAGGCTATTGCTGAAATTGAGAAGAGCGCGCAGGCTTGCGACCACTATGCAGACCATGCGCGAGATTATTTGGCTGTCGAATCGGTGCAAACGTCAAACAGCGAAAGCTTTGTCGCCTTCGAACCACTGGGCGTCATTCTGGCAGTCATGCCGTGGAACTTCCCTTTTTGGCAAGTCATTCGTTTCGCTGCTCCGGCGTTGATGGCAGGAAATGCAGGGCTGCTAAAACACGCGAGTAATGTCAGTGGCTGCGCGCTTGCAATCGAAGCCGTATTCATGGCTGCGGGCTTTCCTGCTGGCTTGTTCAAAACCTTGCTTATAGAGAGTACACGGGTTGAGGCTATCGTTAAAAATCCCGCCATCAGCGCAGTGACCTTAACCGGAAGTGCGCCTGCCGGTTCGGCAGTTGCAAGTGCTGCGGGAAAGGCTTTAAAGAAGAGCCTTTTGGAGTTAGGCGGTAATGACGCTTATCTAGTGCTGAAGGATGCCGATCTGCCGCTGGCTGCACGCCTTTGTGTGCAAAGCCGGATGAATAACGCGGGGCAATCGTGTATCGCCGCAAAACGCCTGATCGTCGAAGCGGCGGTGGTGAAAGAATTCGAATCGCTGGTAGCGAAAGAATTGGCTGCTTATGTAGCCACTGATCCTGAACAGGAATACACCCTGTTGGGACCTTTGGCGCGCCCTGATTTACGCGCAGAGCTGCAACGACAGGTAGATGCCAGCATTACCATGGGAGCGACCTGCCTGCTTGGTGGAAAGATTCCAGAGGGAGATGGCAGTTACTACCCTGCAACATTGTTGACGGGTGTAACCAGTAATATGCCAGCTTTCCGTGAAGAACTGTTCGGACCAGTTGCCTGCATTATTCCCGTAAGCGATGAGGCAAGCGCCATTAAACTGGCAAATGATTCCGTGTTTGGCCTGGGTGCTGCTGTGTTTAGTCGTGATATTGAAAAGGCGAAGAAAATCGCGACGCATCAGTTAGAGGCCGGAACCTGTGTGGTGAATGATTTTGTGCGTTCGGACCCGCTGTTGCCATTCGGTGGAATCAAACAAAGTGGCTATGGTCGCGAGTTGTCACATTTTGGCATACGTGAATTCGTCAATGTGAAAACCGTGTGTGTCGGTGCAACCAGCCAAACCATACCCGCAGGAATTAAATGAACATCAATGCCAACCGTGCAGTCTTGTCGACTAACACAGATGGCCTGAGGCGCTAACCATTAATAAAAGCCAACACAGCGAGTGTTGTAAAAAATATTGAAAGCTGTCCGTTACTAACTGTAAATAGGCCCAGAAAGTTCCAGTTGAACAAGGTAAAGTCGCATTTCAAATTCAAGTTGGTGGTATGCCGGTAGCATGTGCTCGCATAAACGATAAAAAGCTTTGTTGTGCTCTTTTTCTTTTAAATGCGCCAGCTCGTGCACGACGATCATGTTTAAAAAATCGGCAGAGGCTTTTTTAAACACCGCCGCTACGCGTATTTCATTTTTACTTTTTAGTTTGCCACCTTGCACCCGCGACACATAGCTGTGCAGCCCCAATGCATTGTGTACAACGTGTAATTTGCTATCGTAAATCACCTTGCTTAAAGCCGATGATTTTTTCATGTATTGATTTTTAAGCGCCAACACATACTCACGCAGGTACTCATCGTTGCTTATATCGTGGGGCTTGGGGTGTCGTTTAAGTAGAAAGCTGGCTAACTGATCTTGCTGAACAAGCGCGTTAACTTGTTTAATAACCGACGGGGGGTATTGCGCTAAATATTTATGAATTGGCATCTGGGTTTATTGCCTCTATTGCGGTGCTAAAGCGAAACAAAGCCAGCCAAAAAAACCGTGGACTGCTTATTGATGTTAATAAGCAGGGACCCACGGTTAGTGCGGTGTTACTTTTCGTTAAACACGTCAACCAGTTTGCTAACAACCACATCAGTTATGATGCTGTGCGCTGACAAAACGGCTTCGATTGCTGCTTTGTCTTCTTCGGTTGCTGAGCCGTAACGGTCATGTGAGGTAACAAAACCTTCAAACAGTTCGTCTTCATTATCTAGGCTAATTAATAGGTTTTTTTCTTCTGCTACGTCAGCAAATGCTTCAAGAAATGCTTCAAATTCGGTATCTGAATCGATATTAACTTTACAGCTGAAGTCAAAACCCATAATGGCGAATTCGCCTAGGTATAATTTTTTGCGCAGGCGTCTGCTGCGAACTACTTCTTTAGTCATGATAATTGTTGCCTTTTTAAGATGGGGGATAAGGGAGACATTGATCTGTGCAGCTCGACAGGCGCCCTAAGGAGCGATTGCAGTCAGACTGAACCACGGGGCGCATATTAACATAATCGGCAACCTGGGTACATCCACATAACGACATGGGAGGCTTGTCGGTTCGAGTTAGCTGGGCTTAACCTTGGAATTTACACTTGCTATAGACGATGTAGCGGCTCTAAGGCATCACCCTGCTTGGCTTGCTTGTGCTGTTTGCTACTTTCTTCCACGACCAATTGGGCTAATTGACTGCCATCCCATTGGCTGCCATTTTTAGCGTACAGGCTTTCATTTAGTCGCTTTATTTCTGCCTGACAATTGGCGCTACAGCGTGAGGCGATTGACTCTATCTTAGTGCTATTAAATTGCGCCCTGCCCCAATCTAACAACGCTAGTTTAGCTTTTTTCGGATCATTTGCAGCACAGGCTTTTTGCAGTGCTTTTATCGCTTGTTTTAACGGTAACTCTTGATCAATGGTTTCTGACTTTGTTTTGCCTGCGTTAGTACGCGACCAAAACAGCCAAACCAGTGTGAACAGCCAGCCTAGGCCTAAAACCAGTGCTAACCAAGGCCAATAGCCCGTGCTACTGGTTGTTGGCGCAACATCTAACGGTGCTGATTGAAAGCTGGGGACAACCACTTTCGGCTCATCCACTATCGGTGTTGGATTGGATGACCCTTCTTTAGCTACAGCGGTAATGGTTACTGCTGGGATGGTAGCGGTTTCCATCGTCTGGGTTTGTGTGTTAAACCACGGTACTTGTATTTCTGGTAAGGCATATTGCCCCGCTTGGGAGGGAATTAAGGCGACTTTCTGCTCGCGTAGGGCGGTCATGCCATCGGGGTCTTTTTTGTCTTTTAACACCGGCTGGTCAGGGTAAGACTTTAAGGCGCTATGCACCCCATCTAAGGTCAGATCAGGTAACTGACTGGAGTTAACGCCTTTGGCTAATAGCGTGAGGGTCCGCGTTAGCGGTTCGCCCACGGTAACGCTCAAATCCTTATTCGACCAACTTTGCTCAATGTATAACTGCTGAGCGGCTATCCAGTGCTGGCCTTTAAAGTGGTTGGGCGCGGGTAAAACATCAAGGCTTAGGGGTTTAGAAAAGACCCGTTTGGTTTGGCTGCGTTGGCTATCAAAAATACTGCCAAAAGGCGAGCGTGCGCCACCACTGACCACCTGTGCGGTGAGTTCCAGCGGCGCAATTTCTAAGCGCCCGCTTTGTTGCGGAAAAATGGCATATTTGCGTTCGGTTACGGTGTAACGCACGCCATTGACCTGGGTATTATATTGGCTGTCTTCGCCCAGCCTTTCAATAATGGCCCCTGCTGCTGTCGGTTCGGTTAACGATGCCTGCGCAATGGACACCCGCTGAAATAAACGCAGGGTATAAATAATTTGTGCCTGCACGTAGGCCTGTTCTGGCGTTGCACTTACTTCAAGATAAAGCGGTTCATTCGGGCTTAGATCCTGTTTAGCCGAGGCCGCTAATACTGTCAGGCTTAATGCTTGGCTGCTATCATCACCAAAGGCGATCGACGGTATGCGTACTGTGCCCGTGCGTTTTGCCATCACATCCAAGGTCCAGCTGATAGACTTTGTTGCTTGCCCATTAACCCAGGATGATTGTGTGCTTTTTTGCTGATTAAGAATTTGGAAGTCTTGTTCTAAGGGATCAAAGTCAGGCTCATCATCGGGTGATTCGCTGCTGCTAAATAGGAGTTTAAAGGAATCGTTAATGCTGACGGGGTTTCTATCGACCGACGCAATAATTTCCACCGCAAGCGCGTTTGTCATAAACAAGAGCATTAACAGGCAAGCGCCAAACGTTGCGTTAAATAACTGTTGATTAAAGGCCTTGTTTAACATGTTCTAATCCTGTTATTGCTGACGGCGTTGGCCGTATTGATACTTGAATTTACGCTTGAGTAGACCCGCTGGGTCATCCTGAATACGGTTTAATAGTTGCTCGTTGGCCTGCTTGCTTTCATCCATTGGGCCGGTGGGCGTGGCGGCTTGTTCGGCGGCGTCTTGCTCTGCTGATTGTTCAACCTCATCGGCTTGCGCTTGTTCATCGGCTTGTTCGTCTGACTTTTGCTCGTCTTGCTGCTTTTGTTGATCGGATTGATCAGTTTCATCGCTTTGATTTGATTGCTGCGGGTCTTGCTGACCGTCTTGCGATTGTTTATCACCGGATTGTTGCTGCTGTTGATCTGACTCACCCGGCTGCTGATCGCCTTGTTGATCTTTGTTTTGCTGATCTTGATCTTGTTGCTGTTTTTTCAACGCCTCTTCGACCAGTTTTAGGTTGTATTGCGCATCGTCATCATTCGGTTTGAGTTTGAGTGATTTTTCATACGCCTGTTTGGCTTCTTTCAACTGCCCCGCTTTTGCCAGTGCGTTCGCTTGATTGTATAAAGCATCGGCGGTTTCAATTGGCTTTAAGGCCTCTGCCGCCTGTTGATACTGCCCTGCCTTATACTGCGCAGCGGCTTTCCACTCGGGGGATTGGAATTGTTCGGCTGCTTGTTCAAATTGCTTGTTTTTAAACGCCTGCTGCGCTTGTTGATCCTTTGTTACCCATAGGTCTTGCCAGCCAAAGGCATACGAGGTTTGTGGCATCGGTAAGATAAGCACCAATAAAAATACCAGTATGCCCTTACGAAAACTGAGCGCCGCCAGTGGCAATATCAACAGCAGTAACCAAACCCCTTGTTCATCCCATCGATCGATGAGGCCGTTATTTTGCGAGCTTGCCCCGTCTAATTGCGGTCTATCCAAGTCCGCTAATAGGCGATTAACGTCGCTGTCATTGTCGCTAATCGTGGTATAGACGCCGTTGCCTTTAGACGCTAATAAAGCCAGCGTTGAACGGTCTAATTTAGGCACTAAAATATTACCGTCTGTATCTTTTAAAAAGCCACCACCAGCGAGTTTAACCGGCGCACCCTCTGTGCTAGCAACGCCTAAAACCGATAGCCGGTAAGCGGCTGATATGTTCGCTAGCTGTTCTATTGAGTCCTTATTAACGCCATCACTGATCAATAAAATACTGCCTTGTTGTTGCCCCGCTTGCTGTAATAACTCAACCGCTTGAGTGAGTGCCGCTGCGGTGTTTTTACCGCTCGACGGCATAATATTGGGGCTTAGCGAGCTCAACTGGCTTTCGATGGTCGCGGTGTCATGGGTTAACGGGGTGACAGTAAAGGCATCGCCAGAGTACACCACCAAGGCGCTCAAGCCATCTTTACGCTGCCTTAGAATATCGGCAATTTTGTAGCGTGCACGCACTAAACGGCTGGGTTTAATATCGCTAGCATACATGCTTTGCGACAGGTCTAGTGTGATGACTAAGGCCGCATCATTACGAAACGCGGGGCTTGGCAAACGTTCCCAAGTCGGGCCTGCCAAGGCGATAATTGCCAAAACTGCAGCCAGCGATAAACCGCCAAACAGCCAGCGCGATTGCGCTGACGGTTTGTCTTGTAAAATATACGGCAATAACTCGGCGTCGCACACCTCGGCCCAATTGCTTTGATTGAGTTTATTCTTGAATGATAAGAACACCAATACCGCCAGCACTAATAAAGCCAGTAGCCAATAGGGGCGGATAAAATGAAAATCAGCCAGGTTCATCTAAACCTCTGTCTGGAGATAATGATAAGCACGGTCAGCAATAAAGCAGCCGCCAACGGCCAAGGGTAAAGCTCACTCATTGGGCGGTAAAATTGCTTGTCTTTTTCTACCGGCTCTAGCTGATCGAGCAGTTGATAAATGGCCTCTAGCTCTTCTTTATTTCGTGCCCTAAAATAACGGCCCTGGGTTTTTTCTGCGATGGCTATCAGCGTTTTTTCATCCAGATCGCGTGATGGGTTTACTTTCCGGTTGCCTAAGAAACTGCGCACGATCATTTCATCCGCGCCGATGCCAATGGTATACACTTTAAGCCCGTTATCAGCAGCTAATTGCGCCGCTTGTAAGGGGGTTATTTCACCTGCGGTATTGGCGCCATCGGTTAGTAGAATGAGTACCCGACTTTTGTCATCCTCATTTTTTAGGTGTTTGACCGCTAGGCCGATAGCGTCGCCGATGGAGGTTGCTGGATCATCATCGGTAATACCGATAAAGGCTTCGTTGAGCAGCGTTACTACGGTTTTACGATCAAAGGTTAACGGTGTTTGCAGGTACGCAGTGGTACCAAACAAGATTAAACCCACCCGATCACCCACCCGCCTAGTCATAAAGGCACTGGCCACGTATTTGGTGGCCGTTAAGCGGTCCACCCAATCATCGGCTAAGACAAAATCTTTTTCTGACATACTGCCGGACACGTCTACCGCTAGCATCAGGTCGCGTCCACTGACCATTTGTTCAATCGGTTCACCCAACCACTGCGGTCGACTGCTGGCTAGTACCAATAGTAACCAAGCGATACTGGCGATAATCAGCGGCCATTGTTGCTGCGGCCTACTCAGTTGCGATTTGGCTTGACCAAAATCGTCTAAAAACGGCACTTTTAACGCCGCCTGTTCCACCGGCGCTTGCGCGCTTAACCACCAACGGCACAATAGCGGCAGCGGTAATAGCGCTAACACCCAAGGCCAGGCAAATTGAATCATCTTTTTTGCCCCCGCAACCAGTCTTCACACAAGGCTGTTAACGCGGCCAGGTCTAAATTATCCGGCGCGGTTTTGCGGTAGTGCGCATCTGCCAGCACCCGCCCTGCGCCCTCGCTAAAGGGTGAGCCTTCAACCGATTGATCTAGGTATTGCAACCACTTATCACCGGTTAACGCAGCCGTTTGTTGACGTGAGTCTTGGCTCATCGCTACCCGCCTTAACCACACCGATAAGGCTTGTAGTTGTTGCAAGGGGTCGTGTTGATTGTTGAGCTTTATCTGGGCTAATAGGCGTTTTGCGCTTTTCATTGCGGTGCGCCGAGTGAGCCGTTTATACAGCCAATAAAGCGACCAGATGCTAAGTGGGATGAGAATAAGCAACAGCCACCAGCCAATAGCCGGTGGCCACCAACTAACCGCCTCGGGCAAGTGAATGTCTCGTAATGGCAAGGACTGATCCATTAACTGAGCACCTGCAGGGGGTCGTCGCTGGTACTGCACTCAAGCAGCGTCATTCGCCATTTTTTACACAGGTTTTTTAGCCGCATTTGGCGTTGCTGAAATTGTTGTTGGTAGCTTAAAACACGCTGCGTATCGCCGGTATCGAGCAGCGTATCGCGCTCACCGTCGGTTAATCGGTAGCGGCCCTTTGCCGGTAAATGGCTTTCTAGCGGGTCGTAAATATGGATTAATACCAAGTCGCAATGGCGCGCCAATTTAGATAAGTGCAACTCGACCTTGTCGTTTAAGCCACGAAAATCACTGATGATGTACAGCAAGCTGCCGGGGCGGGCATGTTGTATTAGCCGCGCTAACACCTGTTGCAAACTCGCATCCGCCAGCGTTGATACCTTGGGTGCCACCAAGGCATTAAAAAAATGTAACACCGAGCGTTTGCCCGAGCCGGGCTTTAGCTCTTGGCAGCCGTGCTGGGTAAACACCTGACCACCGACCCGATCACCGTTTAATTGCGCCGCCCAGGCAAATAGCGCCGCCACCTTTGCCGCTTGTACTGACTTAAATACCCCGCGCGTGGCAAAAGCCATGGTGGGTCTGGCGTCTACCGAAATAAACACCGGCCGTTCGCGTTCTTCGCGAAATATTTTGCTATGGGTGGTATTGGTGCGTGCGGTTACCCGCCAGTCGATGCTGCGGATATCATCTCCCGGCTGGTATAGACGTGTTTCATCAAACTCCATACCACGGCCTTTAAAACGCGACACGTATTCACCGCTCTGCCCCGCCTTAATCCGCTTATGTTGCAGATTGATCAGCGGCGCTTTTTTAGCCAGATCGACCAGTGTTTTTAACTGAATACTGACCCGCGCGTGTTGTTCTACCACCGCGTTCATTTATGGCACAGCGACCCTAGCGATAAGTTCAGCAATAAAGCGATCGGCGGTAATGCCCTCGGCTTCGGCCTCATACGATAATATTAGGCGGTGACGTAATACGTCGAAAGCGATGTCTTGAATGTCTTCTGGGGTCACAAAATCACGTTGTTGCAACCATGCTTTGGCACGCGCGCAACGATCCAAGGCGATACTGGCACGGGGGCTGGCGCCGTATTGCAACCAGCCAGCGATGTCTTCACCGTAGGCAGCCGGTTCACGCGTTGCCAGCACCAATTGTAATAAGTAATCTTCCAATTCATCACTCATATACACATCCAGCACCTCTTTGCGCGCATTAAACAAGGTTTGCTGGGTAATTTTATTAATACCGGCTTGTTGCGTCGCATCGCCGCGTGCTTCGGCTCGAGCGAGGGTGAGAATCTCTTTTTCGTGCTGCGCTTTTGGGTAATGGATATTAATGTGCAATAAAAACCGATCCAGCTGCGCCTCGGGCAAAGGATAAGTGCCTTCTTGTTCTAATGGGTTTTGGGTTGCCATTACCATAAACAAATCGGGCAAGGGATAGCTGGCTGCACCGACGGTAATTTGCCGCTCGGCCATCGCTTCAAGTAAGGCTGCTTGTACTTTGGCTGGGGCACGGTTAATTTCGTCTGCCAACACCAAGTTATGGAATAAAGGGCCTTTTTGAAACTCAAAGGTACCCTGTTGTGGTCGATAAATATCGGTGCCGGTTAAATCTGACGGTAACAAATCGGGGGTAAATTGCACCCGGTGAAAATTTGCCTCAATGCCCTTACTCAATACATTAATCGCCCGCGTTTTAGCAAGACCCGGCGCGCCTTCCACCAAGATATGGCCATCGGCTAATAGCGCGATCAGCATGCGTTCGACCAACACCTCTTGACCGATAATATGCTGACAAATATGTGATTTAAGTTGTTGTACCGCTGTTTGTGAGGTGCTTAAACTGACTTCTGACTGTGACATTATTTACAACCCTTTTCGTTCTTAATTTTTGTTAATTTAAGGCATGGTCTAAATTAAATGATGCCTAGTGCTAATAATTCAAGGCTAACGTGATAAAATTTTACCTCCGTTGTGCTCACTTAATAACCATGTAGAGTACCATCGAAAACCCCACTGCAGCACTGAAAACACCGATTATTCTAACTAAAACTAGTTTATTCTTTTAATACTGATTCGACTGTATGCATTATTTAACTTGATGGCAGCTTCTTACCCCTTATGACCGCAAAATCAATTGATGTATTAATTATTGGCGCTAGCGCCTCCGGCCTGATGTGTGCGATTGAAGCCGGCAAACGCGGACGTAAGGTGTTGCTGCTCGATCACGCCAATAAGGCCGGTAAAAAGATCCTTATGTCGGGCGGCGGTCGCTGTAACTTTACCAATTATGACATTAGCGCCGAGCAGTTTATTTCGCATAACCCGCATTTCTGCAAATCCGCACTCAGCCGCTATACGCAATGGGATTTTATTGCCTTGGTAAACGAGTACAACATCCCGTTTCACGAACGTGACCACGGGCAATTATTTTGTGACGACAGCGCAAAAGATATTTTAACCATGCTGTTGTCCGAATGTGCCCATGCAGGGGTTGAAATACAACTTAACTGCCCTATTCAGCAGATAGAAAAACAGCCAAACACAGCCTATACCGTTGAAACAGCCAAAGGCGTTTACACTGCCGAATCACTGGTGATTGCAACCGGTGGTTTATCCATTCCGAAAATGGGTGCTAGCGGTTTTGGCTATAACATTGCCAAACAATTTGGTCATAGCGTTTGGCCTACCAGCGCCGGACTCGTCCCTTTTACCTTGCACGAGACTGACAAGGCAAGGCTCGCCGAGCTATCCGGTATTGCGATTGATTGCATCGTTAGTAATGCCCGTAATAGCTTTAGAGAAAACATGTTACTCACCCACCGCGGTTTAAGCGGCCCTGCGATATTACAAATATCATCCTACTGGCAGGCAGGTGAATCGGTGGTGATTAACGTATTGCCCGATCTAGCTATCGAAACGCTGCTAAAAGAAAAACAACGCGAACAACCCAAAACCCACCTGAAAACCATACTCGCCGAACACTTGCCTAAACGTTTTATTGTTGCGTTATTAGGCGAAGAGTTGGTGAACAAACCACTGCAATCGTTCTCGCACGAACGCTTTAACGCCCTGGCCAAACAATTGCACGAATGGCAAATAAAACCTAATAGCACCGAAGGCTACCGGACCGCAGAAGTGACCCTTGGTGGGGTTAATTGCGATGAGTTGTCATCGCAAACCATGGAGTCTACTAAATCGGCCGGGCTGTACTTTATTGGCGAGGTGGTCGACGTTACCGGCTGGCTAGGCGGTTATAACTTTCAATGGGCCTGGTCATCGGGCTGGTGTGCAGGGCAAGTGGTTTAAACTTTTCCACTGCTTATGTCTGTGGCATAAATACATACCAAGTCAATTAACGACAATCTCAAAAGAACGTCGCGTTATTTCAAAACGATAGGCCCTAGAAGCAAAGGTCAACAACCGATTTATTCTGAGCTATTTTTAACTTTATTTATGCTTTTTGTGACCCACCTAACTCAAGTTTTATCTAGTAAATTTACCTACATTTTTTAGCTATTTAGCGTATCTTATCAATAACATTAACGGAGAAACTTATGTCTAAAGGCCAAGATTCAAAAAAAGCAGTGAAAAAGAAACCTGAAAAAACGATGAAAGAAAAACGGGCTGCTAGAAAGGACAAAAAAGCGAATCAGGAATAACCCCCTTACCCACTAGCTGCATGCTAAAACCGGAGTGGATTAAGCTTTCGGGCTTAGCATAAAACAAGGGCCGCTGTTTTGATTCAGCAGACCGCTCTTGCAGCTTGGGCTTACCCTTATTGATATAGAACTCAGCATGAACGCTAGCGCACTTGGCTTTAACCCCCTTTATTCTGACGACAACCCCAGCTTAGATGAAATTAGCAGCCTGGACGGTTACGCTTGTTTAGAATTTGGCGCGCCTTGGTGTGAGCATTGCGTGGCGGCAGAGCCTGCGATTGAAGCCGCGCTAAGCGCCACACAGATACCCCATATTAAAGTGTATGACGGTAAGGGCTTACCCTTAGGACGCGCTTTTAAGATTACGCTTTGGCCCACTGTGGTGTTATTAAAGGACGGTAAAGAAGTGGCTCGCGTGGTACGCCCAACTATTGTTGAGCAGCTGAATAAACTGCTCGCAAACATTGCCGCCTAAACGTTTGAGTTAACTCGGTTTATTCTGCGTCTAAATTGTTTTGCCGCTGATCGGCACTTTGTTGTAAGAGGTTTTCGATATTACGCGTTTTGTCTAATGCGTTAAGCTGGCTATCAAACACTGTTGCTTCCTTTTCCTTGGCTTTTGTCGCACTGCCGTCATCGGTACAGGCCGTCAGGCTAACGAGAGTTAAGCTGACCAATATAAATAGCTGTTTCATTTCAAACTCCTTTTGTAAGGTATTGCATTATACCAAACGCGTTTACTTGGAATATTTGTGTTGGATTGGATAAGGAGTCGCGTTGTTTTAAAGCTGAATTGAAGCCGCTCTATCGCTTCAGTGAATCTTATGCCCTTTGGGTAGAGCAAAGCGAGTTTAGCGAGGATCCAATACAAAATGACTTTTATGGGGGTTAAGCGATAGTCGGGTGACCTTTTCTTTGGTTCTATTTTTAGTCTAATTGCAGGTCGTTTTTTACCTGCAGAATTAGACTTATGCCCTAGGTGCTTTTGGTCATACAAAAGAAATGAACGCCCTTGTAATAGCAAAAACTAAATGTCTTCTAAACAGATGTCAGCGTATCGTTACCGCACATTAAAACCAAGTGCTCACCCCTACCACAAACACCGTATCACTGGTCTCTTCGCCTTCTTCGCGCGCGTAGTCTGCTGTTTTTCCATAACTTTTTGTCCAGTTAATGCCAACATAAGGCAAAAATTGCTGATGGACTTGGTAGCTTAGTAACAGGCTCGCTTCTATTTCTGATACGCCGGCGCCTACGCCCATTGACTCGTCGTTTTGTCCCGCTAGGTAAACCTCTATTTCGGGCCTGAGTGTCCATTGTTGGCTGAGTGTTATCTCGTGATCGACTTCTAGTCTTAACGCTGTTCGGCCACTTTCACCCACGAACAGTGAGGTTTCTAGCTCGATAAAACCAGGGGCTAAGCCATCAATACTCAGTACCGCCCAAGTACGACTGGGGTCGGGTTTAATATCTTGCCGCACACCTGCGTAGATATCCCAATAAGTTGCAATCGGTACGCTATACAGCACTTGAATTTCGGCTTCATCTGTTAGCCCATGTACCCGTTCTACTTCGACTTTTAGCCACAGTTTGGAGGCGTCTTTGCCTAGCCATGCACCGCCTTCTAGGTACAAGCCATCGTCACCACCGGGGTCACGCATCTCTAGGCGTTCCAGATTAACACTGAGTAAGACGGGATCATCTTTGGCACCGGCGTGCGCTAGAGACACAAAAATAACACTGATACTTAAACAAACAATAAAACGGGTTAACACAACAAACTCCTAATTGACCAAAACTGTTCTAAACATACCGGGCATATGATAAAGCAAATGACAATGATACGCCCACGCACCTTTTGCATCGGCGGTGACTAAATAGCTAATTTTTGAACCCGGCTGAACAATCACCGTATGTTTGCGTGGCAGGTAGTTTGCATCACCTGTTTCCAGTTCACTCCACATTCCATGAAGATGGATGGGGTGGGTCATCATGGTGTCATTAACCAGCGTAAAACGCACACGCTCACCGTATTGCAATTGGATGGCTGAGGCGTCTGAGGCGGGTATCCCATTAATCGACCACATATAACGGTGCATATTACCGGTGAGATGCAGCTGAATTTCTCGCGAGGGTTGGCGCTGGTCTTTAGTGGGGAACAGGTTACGAAGGTCGACATAGCTTAACACTCGACGCCCGTAACGATGCTGGTGGTGGCGTAAGCCGATGCCGGGGTCATCCACACCATTACTGGGCGTTTCGGCCTGCATATCGACTTGAAAGCCCGCCTCGCTAGCTGCATGGACAATGGCTTGATTACTGCCCTCACCCGCCATGCCGAGTGGGTTAGATGCTGGCGTAACCTTAGTATCGCTTATGGTCGCCATACCATGCTGGCTGTGATCCATTGTTTCGCCGTTAGGCATAGCCATACCGCCGCCCATGTCCATACCCATGTCACGGTGGCTTAATATCGGTGGTGGATCCATCGCCGGTGGCGTAGCAAAAAAACTGGCATCGGTGCTTAAGGTACCGCAGGTATATGCACTGCGATCGATACTTTGTGCAAAAATAGAATACGCTGTCTGGTCTTGCGGCTCTACGATCACATCGTAGGTTTCTGCCGTGGCAATACGGAACTCATCGACCGTAACCGGCTTTACCGCTTGCCCATCAGCTGCTATGACGGTCATTTTTAAACCGGGAATACGCACATCAAAAAAGCTCATCGCAGAGCCATTAATAAAGCGCAGCCGCACTTTTTCACCCTGCTTAAATAGCCCAAGCCAACCCTTATCGGCTGTTATGCCATTCATCAAATAGCTATAGGTACGCCCAGTCACATCGGCTATATCCCTATCGTTCATGCGCATGTTGTTCCACATGGCTCTGTCTTGCCAGGTTTGTAGCATGCCTTTGTCTGCTATCTCAGACCAAAGATCGGCCACGGTACGTTTATTCGTTGTGTAGTAGTCTGCTTGTTTTTTTAAGTTGGCGTAAATGGTTTCTGGTTCGGAGTCAGACTAATCGGATAGCATCACCACATGGTCACGGTCATACGTTATAGGCTCGGCTTGTTTAGGCAACACCACAATCGCGCCATATAGCCCCGTTTGTTCTTGAAAGCCAGAATGACTGTGGTACCAATAGGTTCCGCTTTGCTGCACCTTAAAACGGTAGGTAAAGGTTTCGCCGGGGGCAATACCAGCAAAACTAAGACCCGGTACACCGTCCATGCCGGTGGGTAAAATAATGCCGTGCCAATGAATAGAACTGGTTACGTTTAGGGTATTGGTGACTTTGATAGTGACCGTTTCGCCTTCTTGCCAATACAAGGTTGGCCCGGGCAGCGAACCGTTAACCGTCGTTGCCAAACGGTCTACGCCAGTAAAATTAACGGACTGCAGGCCGATGTTTAAATTAAAATCGTTACCGCGTAATAGCTCCGGTTGCTTGCTTCCGTTTGCTGCAAAAAGCGAAGCGCTCGAAAAACCCATACTCGTTAGCGCAGCCGCTGTGCTTAAAGCGCCAACAAAACGACGTCTCGATGCTGAAAAACCCGGGGCTCTTAGTACCGGAAAAACCGTTTTTTTCACGCCTTAACTTTGATGCCGAATACGTGCGTACACCGATGACGAGCCATCGTTTTTAAGTAATAGAACGTCATAGTCGTCGTAACGATCACCCATTTCCATTCCTGGACTACCAACTGGCATACCCGGTACGGCCAAACCCAGTGCGCCTTTAGGCTTTTCGGCTAAAAATTTCTGCATGATATCTGCCGGAACATGGCCCTCAAATATATAGCCTTCTTTTGATACACCTGTATGACAGGATTGATATTGGGGCGCAACGCCGAGTTGCTGTTTAACCAAGTTTAAGTCGTTTGGGTGATGCGTCGCTGCTTTAAACCCTTTTGCATCGACATGATCAATCCATTTACTGCAGCAACCACATGTTGGGCTTTTGTACACTTCTAATGAAACCGGCGTTTGTGTTTTAGCCATCACGGCTAGCTTTGCCTCGGCAACCGTATCGTCGGCACAGCCAGCGACCAGTAATAACAACACGGCTGCAGCAAGCCCATACAGTTTTTTAATAATAACAATCATCGTCCATTCCTTTTTTGACTTATTTGCGGCTAATAGACCCTATTCTATACAAAAAAATCACAGGTAATTTAATAAAAACCGGTTAATAAATTATCAAAAATGCTAGTTTTTCAAGCTGTGTTAATATTCTTCTATTAAAAACAACGATATGATGTTTACTGTATGAGCCTTCCTTCTGAACACCCGCTCCGTCAGCGCTTATTTAATGAGTCACACGCTAGGCCTTATGCGGAACTATCGATACCGTTACAGGTGTCTTATTTAGTGTTATTAACCGGCGAAGTGTCACCGGCTGATGAATGCAAACATTTAGGCGAACTGGCACAGCAACACGACAAAGCCCCGCCATCTAAAGGCGCCAAACACTATGATGCGCAATTTGCTGAGTTTTCAGTTAAATGGGAAAAGCACACAGAGTTTTCAAGTTATGTGTTTTTTTCAAAAAAACACTGTGCACGGCCTTTTAGTGCTAAAGCTATTGATTTAGTACCGACCGCTTGGTTGAAAGCGATTAAAGGCCAATTACTGGTGGCACAACATATTGAGCTGATGCCCGCGTCAGAAAATAAATTTGATCAGAAGGCTGTTTCGGCTTTGTTTCAGGCCGATAGCTTAGTCGGTAGTTTTGTCGGTGGCACAGCAGCCGAAGCGTGGACCGACTTTAGACTAAAAAGGGACGGTTTTAGCCATGTTCTGGTATTAAATAACAGCTTAACCGAACAAACCACCAGTCGCTTGATACAACATTTATTAGAACTAGAAACCTATCGAATGCTCGCCTTATTGGGTTTTCCCTTAGTTGAAAAATACGGCAAGGTGATTACCGAAATGGGCCAAAGCCTAACCGACCTGACGCAACGTATGACTCGCACCGAGAGCCTTGAAGAAGAACACGCCTTATTGCGTGAATTAACCACCTTAGAAGCCAATATTGAACAAATTATTGCGGCCACCTCATATCGCTTTAGTGCAACACAAGCCTATAAATCCATTGTGATGGATCGTTTACAGGGTATTCGTGAAAATAGAATTGAGGGTCGGCAAATGCTATCGCGTTATTTAGAACGACGTTTTCAACCTGCAATGAATGCCTGCGATTCGGTTTCATCACGGCTTGAAAGCTTATCTAACCGCGTGGCACGCGCGAGTCAAATATTGATGGCGCGTGTGGACTTAGCCCTAGCGTCCCAAAACCGTGACCTACTCAATTCAATGAACCGACGGGCACAAATACAATTACGTTTGCAACAAACGGTTGAAGGCTTATCCATTGCTGCTATTAGTTATTATATAGTTGGTTTAATGGCGTATCTCGCCAAAGCATTAAAAGCCATTGACCTCCCTATCAACGTCGACTTGTTCGTTGGCGGGTCTATTCCCTTGGTCGTTCTCAGTATTTGGTTTGCGGTAAGGCAAGTTAAACGCCGTTTAATTACTGATCCTCCTCGTTAAAAAACGTGCTTTCTATCAGTTCTGGCGTTAAGGGTTTACTAAATAAATAACCTTGTAATTGACTGCAGCCCATTTCTTGCAAAACGGTTTGTTGCTCACTGTACTCAACCCCTTCTGCAATAGTGCTCAATCCCAGATTACCTGCCAATTGAACGATGGTATGGGCTATAGCGGCGTCTTTATCGTTAACAACAATTTCATCAATAAATGACTTGTCTATTTTTAACGTATCGATGGGGAAGTTTTTTAAATAAGACAAGGATGAGTAACCGGTTCCAAAATCATCAATTGAGCTGCCCCTAGTTTTCTAGACAACTTCTAGACTCTCAAAATACTGTTTTTCATACTTCATTGGCGACAGTCCGCCATTATTACCATGATGTCGTTTTGGGTTGTAGAAAAACTCAATATAATCGAATATTTCGGCACGTGCTTCAGCCCTGGTTTTAAATGTTCGGCGTTTGATGCGGTCCATTTTCAATAGTGAAAAGAAGCTTTCAGCCACCGCATTGTCATGGCAGTTCCCTCGACGACTCATGCTGGCTTCAAGGTTGTTGTCTTGCAGGAACTTTCGCCAATCACCGCACGTATATTGAACCCCTTGATCAGAATGAACCAACACTCGTTGTTTTGGCTTTCTACGCCAAATAGCCATTAATAATGCATCAATCACAAGGTCTGCCCTTGGGCTACTTTTCATACTCCAACCAACGACTTGCCGTGAAAACAAATCAATTACAACGGTGAGATAGAGCCAGCCTTCATGAGTTCGTATGTACGTGAAGTCTGTCACCCATACTTTGTTTGGCTGGTCATATTCAAACTGTCTTTCTAGCGTATTCGGAGCAACGTGGCTGACCTGGCCGGATTTAAACCCTTTGTGGCGCTTATAACCACGCATGGAACGTACGCCAGCAGCTTTCATGATCCGGTAAACACGATTGTGACCACAGCTCTCACCATCATCTTTTAGGTCACGTGTGACATTGCGATACCCATACGAGCAGCCACTTTCCATCCAGAACTGTTTGATCTTAGTGAGTAAACGTTCGTCTTCTTTAGTACGCGGACTTTGCGGCTCTTTGAGCCAGGCATAAAAACCACTGCGGTTAATCTCTAAAACGCGACACATCATCACGACCGAATATTTGTTGAGTCGAGACTTTATGAACGTGTATTTCGCTTTGACTCGCTTGCGAAGTACACCGCGGCTTCCTTTAATATATCTCGTTCTTCGGTTATTCGTCTCAATTGTGCTTTGAACTGGCGAAGCTCAGCTTGTTGCTCAGTCAGAGCTTTGTGTTCGTTACTCGGCTCGCCATATCGTTTAACCCAAGCATAAAGGCTTTTTGTTGTGATCCCAAGTCGACTAGCGACATCGCTAATTTTATACCCACGATCTGTGACCTGTTTGGCTGCTTCTATTTTCAATTCTTCTGGATAGCGTTTCCCGCTCATAATTATTCACCTTCTTTGCTTAAGTTGAATTATAACTCTAGAAGATGTCTAGTGAATTAGGGGCAGCTCAAAAGAGCATGAATGTCCGAAATGGACAAAGCCTCATTACCGACATGCCTTTACACCATTTATGACAAAACGGGGGGCAAATTCCATTTAAACCTTCCAATCACCGCAATGAAGAGCCCTCGCTTTTATAAGTATTACCCACGTTACAGGAAAAATAATTAACAGCACAATGTTCCGCATATGTTCCGTACAGGCATAAAAAAACCACTCACATTGCTGTAAGTGGTTGTTTTATATGGCGTCCCCAAGGGGGTTCGAACCCCTGTTACCGCCGTGAAAGGGCGGTGTCCTAGGCCTCTAGACGATGGGGACTAAATCTTTTACTTCTAACAAAAGTGAATCGTCTAAATCACTTTATCACCAAAAAATTGGTGGAGCCAAGCGGGATCGAACCGCTGACCTCAACACTGCCAGTGTTGCGCTCTCCCAGCTGAGCTATGGCCCCTCTTAGCAGGACGCGAATTGTACTGAATGATCCGTAGGGTGTCCACCCCAGTTGAGCATCAATTTTTAAATTTTTGTAATAAACGACGTGTTTTAAAAAAAATGGCCGGTGAATTAATCCGCCAACTTAATATAATCAATCGCTTTTTTTATGTTTTTAAGGGATTTTTCTTTACCCAATAAAAATAACGTTGCATCGATCGCCGGCGACACTGAAGTGCCCGATAAAGCCACTCGCAATGGTTGCGCTACTTTGCCCAGTTTCAGTTCCAGCCTCTCCGCGCAGTCTAATACAACTTGGTGCAAAGGTTCTTTCGTCCAATCAGATAAGTCCTCAAATTTTTCTAACATCAGCTCTAATGGGGCTAAAGCTGTCGGCCTTAAATTCTTTTTTGCCGCCTTCTCGTCAAATTCATCGTAGTCCTGATAAAACATTAGGCTCTTTTCTGCCATTTCTTTTAAAGTTTTGGCGCGTTCTTGCTGAGTTTTTACCAGCTCAAGCAGGTCTGGGCCCTGATCAACGTCGTAACCCAAGCGTTTTAATTGGTAGGCTAAGGGCTCAACTAAACGCTGCGCATCGCTGTTCATAATATATTGCTGATTGATCCACAATAGTTTTTCGGTATTAAACGCGGATGCTGTTCGATTAACATCTTTAATGTCGAACAGTTTAATCATTTCATCTCGGCTGAATAGCTCTTGGTCGCCGTGAGACCAACCGAGCCTTACTAGGTAATTCAATAAAGCTTCTGGTAAAAAACCGTCATCACGGTATTGCATTACACTCACCGCGCCGTGCCGTTTAGATAAACGCGCGCCGTCATCACCTAAAATCATCGGTACATGAGCAAACTGTGGGATAGCGCCGCCTAAGGCGCGCATAATATTGATTTGCCGTGGGGTGTTATTAATATGGTCGTCACCACGAATGATGTGGCTCATGTTCATATCTAAATCATCAACAACAACGGTTAAATTATAGGTAGGCGTGCCATCAGAACGGGCGATGATCAGGTCATCGAGCTCGTCATTATTAATGCTGATTTTCCCTCGCACAAGGTCATCAAACTCGACCGTGCCGTGTTGCGGGTTTTTAAATCGCACCACCGGGCTGACACCGTCAAGTGGCTCTGTACGATGCCGACAACGGCCGTCATAACGCGGCTTTTGTTTGTTTGCTCGTTGTAGCTCACGCATGGCTTCGACTTCTTCGGCCGAACAATAGCAGTGGTAGGCATCACCTTGCGTTAATAATTGTTGAATAGTTTCACTGTAACGTGGAAATTGATCGGTCTGAAAAAACGGACCTTCATCGTGATCCAAGCCCAACCATTGCATGCCGTCGAAGATAGCTTGCACTGATTCTTCGGTCGAACGTTGCCGATCGGTGTCCTCGATACGCAAAATAAATTGGCCTTGCATTTTTTTGGCGTATAACCAAGAGAACAACGCCGTTCTGGCGCCACCAACGTGTAAGTAGCCCGTGGGGCTAGGCGCGAAACGAGTGCGAACGGTCATAGATGATTACCACAAATTTAAAACAGTTATTTTAACAAACATTAGCCTGCATCGTTTTACTAAATGACGCGTTCCGGAATAATGATTCGTTTTTTGTTTATGCTGTTTTTATTGATTAAATAAGATTCTTAGGCCATCTACCTCGTAGCTCCACGGTAGCTGGCTGTTTTTCCAACCATTGATCACACGGTGACCTTTATTTGGCCCTTCTCCTGCTAGATCACCTTCAAAACCATCAACCACGGTATAGGCTTGGGTGAAACCCAATTTAGTGGCAAGACTCGCGGCACGCGCACTGCGTGTACCCGAACGACACATAAAAATAATGGGGGTGTCTTTATTGAACCTTTTTTCGGTCAGCAATTCTTCAAATACGATAGGGAAATCACCGTTGATCACTTTTGTATAACGCTGACTTTGCTCATCCCATTCATCAAAATCATTACTCATATACGGTATCACTGCATCTACCAAGGGCGACCAGCCAACAAATTCAATTTCCGACGGCGTTCTAACGTCAATAAATAGTACCTTTTGCGGGTTAGTCGTTACGATGTTATACGTTTCTTGTGCCGTCAGGTATTTATTCGATTCTGATTGTTTTTCTTCAATTAATTGTGCGTGCTGAATGCTGGTTTTAATCTCAACTGCGTAGCTGATATTAGGCAGCACTAAAGCAAGAGATAAGGCACTGACAAGGGTTAATTTGATGAGGTTATTTAGCATGATTCTTTATACCGTTTGCTTTAGATTAATCGGAAGGGTTATTAAGCTGAGTCCACAGACATTGCCCGTTGCTGGATTTGTTAATTGCTTCTAAGCGCTGCTGGTGATGCGAAACCTCATCTGGCGTCGCACTAATCACGCTTAATTTAGGCCGGTTTACGTCGAACACCTTGGGCTCAAACTCGATATTCACCGCGCTGTCATCGGCAAATAATGAGTTTTGCCCACCCGTCAGCATTAAATACACATCGGCTAGAATTTCGGCGTCTAATAAGGCGCCGTGTAACTGCCGGCGGCTGTTGTCTATTTCAAACCGTTTACATAAGGCATCTAAACTATTACGTTGACCAGGAAACATTTTTCGAGCCATGTGCAAGGAATCGGTCACCTCACACCACCTCGCCATATCGCTATGCTCAAAACCCATTAGGCGGTATTCGTGGTTGATAAAGCCGACGTCAAACGCGGCGTTATGGATAACCACTTCGGCACCTTTTAAATACTCATACAGTTCTTCGGCAATATCTTCGTACAGCGGTTTATCCGATAAAAACTCAGTGGTCAATCCGTGCACCGCTACCGCGCCTTCGTCTATCTCGCGTTGCGGGTTTAAGTAATAATGAAAATTATTGCCTGTTAAACGTCGGTTGACGAGTTCGACACAACCGACTTCAATAATTCGGTGGCCTTGCTTGGGCTCTAAACCGGTGGTCTCAGTATCTAAAATAATTTGTCTCATAATGTATCGATACCCAAATTAGCGAGTTCATCGGCGCGTTCATTACCCGGGTCGCCGCTATGCCCTTTGACCCACACCCATTTAATCTCATGCGCCTGCGCCAATTGGTCAATTTTCTGCCATAAATCAACGTTTTTAACCGCTTGCTTACTGGCCGTTTTCCAGTTTCTTTTTTTCCAATTAGGCATCCAATCATTAACACCTTGAAGTACGTACTTTGAGTCGCTGTATAACGTCACGTCACTGGCTTTGGTTAAGGCGCTGAGCGCCTCAATCACCGCTGTCATTTCCATTCGGTTATTGGTCGTTAGTTGTTCACCACCGTAAATTTCTTTAATGGTTCCATTGTAACTAAGCGTTGCGCCCCAACCACCGATACCGGGGTTTCCGCGACACGCGCCATCAGTGTATATCTGCACTTTTTTTTTCAACATAAATTGTTTTAGTTGTTGCTTCTGCTGTAGGCGAAATAAATCGCTGTTTTAAGTTATGTAAATGAAAGATGGGCGTACCACCGGCCAAACGCTTGACCCCCATAATAAAGTACGCAGCGGGCATAAAGGGTAACCATGCCGCTACTTTTTCGAAAAGCTTGTTTTGCTGTTCAAGCGACGGCTGCTTAAGCACTGGAAAAAGGCAGCAGCCCCGGCTAACCTCAATATCAAAATTAAGCAATTTCAACCAGTCGACCACCCGGTAACGGCTAATAAAGCGGCCATTCCAAGGCGATTTTTGCCGTGCTTTAGGGACAAACCGTGGTAAGTGCCAAATCGCCCATGGGTTAAAGCCCATCAATAAAACGATCCCTTCCGGCTTAAGCACCCGAGCCACTTCACGCAGTACTTGGTGAGGGTTCGACTCAAACTCCAAGGTATGCGGCATAATAACAATATCGATACTATGCGTCTCTATCGGTAAGCTGTCTGCGTCACCAACCACACGGGTATATTGGGTTTCATCACTCGTTAAATTATCTAAAATTGTATAGTGCGCAAAACGCATCGCCTCGTGAAACTCGTCTTCCCAGCCTACAAAGTCTAGCTGCAGGACTTCGGCACGAAAGTTTTCACTTAATTTTTGGCTTAATAAGGCTGATTCACTGCGCCGATAAATCGCACCTATCGGTGTTTTAAACCAATGACGAAGTCCGACTGAATTTTTTGTCGGTGACTTTTTCTTATTCAGCATGATATAAACAAACTATAATGTGCAATCGAATAATTTCACAATCAACCCCTGTTAATGCAATATTTAATCATAAATAAAACGATTAAGTTCCTTTTATTTGCCAGCTGTCTTTTCCTCATCTCTTGTTCTTCTTTTTCTATTAGATCACTAACGCAGACTAAGTTCAGTGAACCTGGGGATACCGTTCAAACGGTCGTCGCCATTAACAAGGACAATCACCACACTGAAACACCACAGGCCAACAACGACCTCTGGCAACGCTTATTTGCGCTGTATCAGCTTCCTCAGGTTGATAACGACCGTGTCCAAGCTCAAATTGATTGGTATAGCAAGCACCCAAACTATATTAAGCAGGTGCAAAAAAATGCTGCGCCCTACCTTTACTACATCGTCAATGAGGTTGAAAAGCGGCAATTACCCGGCGAGCTAGCCCTACTACCCATTATTGAAAGTGCCTATCGACCCTTTGCCTACTCGCACGGCAGGGCCGCTGGCTTATGGCAGTTTATACCATCAACGGGCCGTTACTACGGCTTAAAGCAAAGCTGGTGGTACGATGGAAGGCGAGACGTTCACGCCTCTACCCAAGCTGCATTAACGTACTTAAGTAAGCTGTCTAAACGCTTTGATAACGACTGGTTTTTAGCCTTAGCCGCTTATAATGCAGGCGGTGGTACGGTATCGAATGCTATTAAACAAAACCGTAAACGCGACGCTGGCACCGACTATTGGTCCTTAGCTTTACGTAAAGAAACGCGCCAATATGTACCCAAGTTACTCGCCATTGCACATATATTATCGAACGCAGAACAGTATGGAATTGAGTTACAAGCCATGCCTAACACGGCTTATTTTGAAACCATTGATACCGTTAAACAAATTGATTTAGCCAGGGCGTCAGAACTCGCTGATATCAGTATTGATGAACTCTATCAACTCAACCCTGCCTTTAATCAGTGGGCAACCGACCCGCACGGCCCGCATTATTTACTGATACCCGTTGATAAGGCCTTGCAGTTTAAACAAGGGATATCACAACTCGCGGATGAGCAACGCGTTAAATGGCAACGACATAAGGTTAAATCAGGTGAAACACTCAGTCACATAGCTAGGCGTTACCGAACCTCCGTGGCATTAATTAAACAGACCAATCGAATTTCATCACACTCCATTCGTGCTGGGAAGTATTTATTAATTCCTACCGCACGTTATGATGAAAGCCTGTATAGCCGTAGCACTAAGATGCGCAAAAAAGCCATTGTTAATAAGCCACGTTCGGGCGAACGCTTGCAGTATCGCGTTAAACAGGGCGATTCATTTTGGCGCATCGCGCAACAACATCAGGTGTCGGTTCGTCAACTGGCCAAATGGAATGCGATGGCCCCAGGCGACCTCCTTAAACCCAATCAATTATTAAACATTTGGTTAGCCGATGGGGCATTACACCCAACCACACAAGTATCGCCTTTAAACAAACACCAGACGATTCGTTACACGGTAAAAAATGGTGACTCTTTGTACCTGATATCCAAACGATTTAAGGTTGATATTAGCGATTTAAAACACTGGAATCAATTAAATAAAAAGTATTTAAAGCCTGGGCAAAAACTTAAAATTATCGTTGATGTTACCCGTTCTTAAGACTCAACCGGCGGATCGTCAAACAGTAAACAGCAAACGCTATGACTGGCAGATACATTAATACTCTTTGGTTCAACTGTTGAGCAAACAGGCATCGCTTCCGCACATCGGGTATGGAAATGACAGCCCGAAGGTGGGTTAGCGGCCGACGGCATGGTATCCGGCAACTTAATAATGGTTTTCTGTACGCTATTGTCCCAACGGGGAACCGCATTGATTAAGGCTTTGGTATAGGGGTGTGCTGGCGTATTAAGCACCTCCTCTACCGAGCCATATTCAACAATGCGCCCCAAATACATCACGGCAACGGAATCGGCCAAATACGACACCACCGACAAATCATGGGTAATAAATAAGTAACTAAGCCCTTGCTCTTGTTGCAATTGTTGCAATAGATTTAACACTTGCGCCTGCACCGAGACATCCAACGCGCTGGTGGGTTCATCACACACGATAATTGATGGTTTAACCGCTAATGCCCGGGCAATACAAATCCGCTGGCGTTGCCCGCCCGAAAACTCATGGGGATAACGGTACAAAACGTCTGCGTTTAACCCCACTTTCTGTAGCAAATAGGCGCATTGTGCTTCAACCTCTAAGTTGCTTAATGTCGGCTTTAATGCCCGTAAGCCTTCTTGCAAGATATCGATCACCAGCATTCGAGGATTCATTGACGAGAAAGGGTCCTGAAAAATAATTTGGAATTGCTCACGGTATGCACGGAAGGCTTGCTCGGGCATATCAACCAAGTTTTTTTCTTGGTAATACACCTCGCCTGAGGTAATGGGTAACAGTTTTAACAAGCCCTTCCCTAAGGTGGTTTTGCCGCAGCCAGACTCGCCAACTAAGGCCGTAGTGCCACCGGACACAAGATCAAAACTAACGCCATCGACTGCTTTTACATAGCCCACAGTACGTTTCAAAATACCTTTTTTGATAGCAAAATGAATCTTTAAATTATTGACTTGTAATGCCTTGCTGGACGTCGATGGCGTTTTTTGCTTAATAAATTCAGGGGTGTTTATTGGTTTAGCAATAATCTCATCAAGACGCAAACAACGGGCACGGTGCTCGTCAGCAACTGAATGCCATGCCACCTTGGCAACCGAAGTGCAAGCGGCTTGTTGATAATCACAACGCTCTGCAAAACGACAGCCGCTAAAGGTTTGGCTTAGTCGTGGCACTGAGCCAGGCAGCGTCACTAAGGCTTTATCGCGTTTATCCATTTTTGGTAAGGCAGCGAATAATCGCTGGCTGTACGGGTGTGCGGCTTGATTAAAAAAACTGTCCCGCGTAGCCACTTCTACCAATTGACCGGCGTACATGACTGCAACCTTGTCGGCAATATCTGACACGATGCCAAGATCATGACTAATAATCCATAAAGACATCCCCAGCTCACGCTGAAGGTCTTTTAATAATTCCAAAATTTGCGCTTGGATGGTGACATCTAAGGCGGTGGTTGGTTCGTCCGCAATTAACAAGTCTGGCTCATTGGCTAAGGCCATAGCAATCATAACTCGCTGCATCATGCCGCCTGATAATTGATGTGGAAACGACGCATAGCGTTCTTCTGCATCGGCAATGCCCACTTGCTTGATCAACTCGATGACCCTTTGTTTAACCGCCGATGCAGGGAGTTTTTTATGCAATAAAACCGCTTCGCCAATCTGTTCGCCGACACTCATCACGGGGTTGAGTGAGGTCATGGGGTCTTGGAAAATCATCGCAATACGAAAGCCCCGTACCGCGCGCATTTCTTTTTCTGCTATCTGCAATAAATCCTTACCACGATACATCACTTTACCCGCGGTAATTTTAGCGTTATTCGATAACAACCTCATGACTGTCAAAGCCAACACCGACTTGCCACAGCCGGATTCACCGACCAAGGCAAAGGTCTCACCCTCGGCGATGTCAAAGCTAACCCCATCAACCGCCTTAACCGACGCCTGCGCTTGGTCAAATTCTGTTTTTAATCCTTGAACAGACAATAAGGCTTGTTTCATGCTATTAGGCTTTCAACAAGTCAATAACGGCGTTTAAACCCGCCTGATTGAGTTGGCAATCCGTTTGCGCCTGCACGGTCGGTTTGGCGTGATAGGCCACACTGAGCCCAGCCTGTTGCATCATCAACAAGTCATTAGCGCCATCACCCATGGCAATAACCTGATGCCCTTGCAATGACAATTGTTTGCTTAACTGGGTTAACAGGTCTGCTTTAGCTTGCGCGCCAACAATATCACCGACCACGCGCCCAGTTAAGGTGCCTTCGACAACCTCTAGGGTGTTCGCCAAGGTATAGTCTAGACCCAAACGTTGTTTTAGCTTATCGGTAAAAAATGTAAACCCACCCGACACCAAGGCGAGCTTAATGGAGGCAGTTTTTAAATACGCGATAAGTTGTTCTGCGCCGGGGTTGAGTGTCAAACGTTGTTGATAGACCCGCAATAAAGCCTCTTCTGGCAGGCCTTTTAACAGCGCCACACGCTGGGTTAAAGAGGCTTCAAAATCGAGTTCTCCGCGCATCGCGGCCTCGGTAATAGCCGACACCTGCGGCTTAAGACCCAACATATCGGCTATCTCATCGATACATTCTATCGATATAAGGGTTGAATCCATATCAGTGACCAACAGACCGACCTCATCGCCCTTAAACCCGGCCGGTAATACGTTGACGTCTATACCTAAGTTTTGTCGTATCTCCGTTAACTCTGGGCGCGCCTCACAGCGCAATGAATAAAAACCGTCCTGTGCTTGCGCCGTTGTTTTAAACTGCGCTGCGATAAAATTCGCTTGCTGGGTGGTCAATTGGCTCGTATGGAAAATATAGGTATGCATAGTCATTCGTTGTTAATAAAAATTAATCGGCTGGGTTAATTGTTTTCTCTAGGGTCAAATGCATCGCGCACCACATCGGCAAACAAATTAGCTGCCAGCACTAAGGCAAACATAAAAATAAATGCTGCCGCCAAAGGCCACCAAACGATCGGTTCACGCGCCATTTCTAAACGTGAGGTGTTAATCATATTGCCCCAGCTGTAGGTGGATGGATCGACACCTATATTGATATACGATAAGACCGCTTCGGCCAGTACCAAACCACTAAAGTCCAATACCACGGTGATCATCACCAAGTGCATCACATTGGGTAAAACGTGACGCTTGAGTATTTGCATACGACCCACACCTAAAGCCCGTGCGGCCATAACATAGTCCATTTCACGAATTTTTAGTGTTTCGGCGCGTAATAAACGACACAAACCGGTCCAGCTGGTTAAGCCCAAAATCATGCATAACAATAATAAGCGCATATCGCCACGATCATCTACCGTTGTGAACAAGTCGGGGTTATTTGCCATATAAACCTGCGCCATCAATATCGCCGCGGCAATTAATAACACGCCAGGGATAGAACTGAGGGTGGTATAGAGGTATTGAATGACGTCATCGACCCAGCCTCTAAAAAAACCCGCCATTAAACCTAAAGCAATCGCAATAGGCAGCATCACCAAGGTGGTGAGCGTACCGATAACCAAACCCGTTCTAATGCTTTTTATCGCTTGGTAGAGCACGTCCTCGCCGACCTTATCGGTGCCTAGCACATGATAGTACGGACCTAAACTTGCGACCATCCCAGCCAAGGAAAAGATGATTAATAAGGTGTATGCCATGTTCTTTTGCGCTTTTGAGCGCGCCTTGTGGGACCTCGCCTTGCTAAAAAATAGCACCAGCACCACCAGCGCCAACCAACACATAAAACCCAAAAAGACGCCCTCGACGGCCTTAGTGATAATATCTTGCGGTTTTTCATTCACTGCTGATGCCAAATGAGCACCCGCGTATTTTAATCGCGGGTAAACCCATTGCGTCACCCCTTGCTCATCTTTCAATAATTCTTTGGCGTAACCGGTATGTGCAAACGGCATGGAATACGTTGTCTCAACTTGAGTCCGGATCGGTGTTAACACGATATCAAGCACGCTAAGCGTTTCCGTACGAGCGCCGCCTTCGCCATTGCTGAGGTTTGGCTTGTATTTAATTCGCGTCGAATCGAGTACACCAATAAAGACAAAGCTTAATAACACGGTTAAGGAAACAACTCCCACCGTGCTGTCAGACACTTTTTTCCACGGCCGTACCATATGTTGTTTTTTGCTGGCTCGCCAAATTAACAAGGACACCCCAATGACCAGAGCAAACACTAAGTAATCTGTCCACAGTAAGCTAAACCTCAATTCAACCGTACCCGTGGGTCTACTAAGGTGTAGGAAATATCCGTCAACAGCAGCCCAATAATGTATAGAAACGAACCCAAAAATACCATTGAGCGGACGATGGCAAAGTCTTGGCTGCTGATCGCATCGATGGTGTAACTGCCTAAACCGGGTATACCAAAAAATGATTCGGTAATCAGACTACCCATAAATAACAGCGGTAAAATCACTACGATGCCGGTTAAAATCGGTACCATCGCATTTTTTAGCACGTGTTTAAAGAGCACTTGTAGCTCAGACAAGCCTTTTGCTTTTGCCGTTCTAACGTAATCTTTTGCTGCTTCTTCTAAAAATAGCGTTCGATACCACCTTGCACCCGAACCAAGCCCGCTGATGACCCCGATAACAACCGGTAAGATAATAAATTTAAACGCCTCAAGACCGGGGGCGTAACCAGAGATTGGGGTTAAGGCCAGTAACTTACCGATCAAAAATTGACCAGCAATAATATAAAAAAGGCCCGAGATAGACATTAGGGTAATGCAAACAAATAAACCGCCAAACTCAAGGTAACTGCCGCGATAAAATATCAGTAATAAGGCGAAGGTGATATTAGCCAGCACGCCAAATATTAACGAGGGTATTGCAATCGCTAAACTGGGCCACATACGCTGAGAAATATCAGCAACGATGTCGCGTCCATTATCGGACAGACCTAAATCAAGAAAGAACAAGCCGACAGATTTTTCAAAAAATATGGTTTTCTGTATCGCCAGCATACCGTTTTGTTGCTGATTCCAGATCAAAGGCAAGTCGTAACCCCGTTGTTGCTTCCAGTTGTTAACTGCAGCTTGTGACACGTGCTTATCACCCAGCTGCATACGTGCCATATCGTCAGGGGAGTTAACGACAAAAAACAGTACGAAGGTTAAAATATTAACGCCAAGTAAAACCGGCAGAACATATAACAGACGTCTAAGAATATAGTTAATCATAGTGCTTTGGCGTTCTCAATTCGTCGATAAATACGGTACGCGGGTAACAGCAACAGCAACAAGACGAAAGCCATTAACAGTAATGGCCAATAGACTGGTTTATTCCATTTGGATTGATAAGCGCGTCGTAGTGTTGGGTCAATATTAATGTACTTGGTACTGTTGTTCGCCATTAAATTGGGGTTAGCGTTGGTATACCATGCGTGGTATAGACTAAATGCCTTGGGATGGAACCCCCAAAGCCAAGGTGCGTCTTCACGGGTAATAGCGACCATTTTATTAATTATTTTTTGCCGCTCCGGGGTGTTTTCCATACTGCTCATACGTTCAAATAAGGCATCAAAGCGGGGGTTCTTGTAGTTAGATGCATTTTCGCCACCATGCAGCGCTTTAGCGTTTTTACCGTACAACAAAAACATAAAATTCTCAGGGTCCGGGTAATCAGCATTCCAACCCCACATGTACAGTTGTGCATTGCCGCTGCGCATTTTCTGTTGAAATCGATTGTAGTCGGTCGCACGAACCACCAGATCAATATTCAGTTTATCCAGCTGCTTACGCAACCAATTTAATCGTGCCTTACTGTCGGGGCCACTGTCCATGGTATCAAAATATAATACCAGCGATTCCCCTGTCGCAGGATCAATGCCATTGGTATAGCCCGCGTCGACCAAGTGCTTTTTTGCCTCATCAATAGAACGCCTTTGCGGTCCATTTTGCCAGCGGTAGACCACTGGGTTAACCCCCTGCTCGCCTTCAACATGACCAAATATTTCTGGTGGAATAATACCTTGTGCAGCGACCCCACGGCCATTTTGAAAAATAGAAATGTATTCTTCATAGTCCACCGCAATAGAAATCGCGTGACGAAGTTTTTTGTTTTTATTTGAATAACCACCGACCACTTTATCCAACATATTAAAGCCTAAATAAAAGCTAGACGTCGTGACCGCCGTCTGTAAGCCAATACCCCGTTCTAACATGCTGTCAGTAAGACCCACTTCTCCACTTGGGGAAAAACTAACCGCCTGATCAAAGCTGTCTGAACTGATACCGGATGCATCGTAGTACCCTTGTAAAAATTTATTCCAATAAGGAATGCTTTCTTTTTCTAACGAAAAAATCACTTTGTCGCTTAAAGGCAGTCGTTTCCCTGCGTCCCTTAATAAACCTTTCTTTGCTAATTGCTCAGTGGCCTCAGTCGGGTAATATTCGACATGAAAATTAGGGTTTTTGCTTAAAACCATCCGCCTGTTCGGGTTATTTTCTGCTAAAAAATAAGGCCCTGTACCAACGGGAAACCAGTCGAGGGTAATGTTTTTTGATAATAAATCGGGGTGATTGTAAAACGCGTCGGCTTCCCATGGCATGGGCGAGAAAAAAGGCATTGCCAGCCAATTAATAAATTGCGGGTATTTGCCTTTAATGCGGATACTAAACTGCGTCGAATTAATTTTTTTAACACCTGACATCGGCACTGATTGCAATCGCTGTACCTTATCTAACTGAGGTTTACTGGCTATTAGTGCCGCTTGGGTTTGCGAAAACTCTTTAAAACCGACGATGTAGTTAGACATTAAACCAACGATTGGCGATTGCGTTTGCGGATCGGCCAAGCGTTTAATTTGATAAATAAAGTCATCTACCGTTAAGACCCTGCTCGACTGCGGTAAGCTGTAGAGCGAATCGCCACCCCAATCATCAGGTAAGTGCTTATGTAAGCTAAGGTTAAAGCTTGGGTGAGGTTGAAATTGGATGTTGTCTTTGATGGTAAGCACGTACTCGCTATAGGCCGTATCGCTCGCTGCTGGTGAACCGCCTAATTGAACACCCTGCGCATCAAAATAATTAACCGTTGGCATACTGCTGGCCAATAGTGGCTCTAATTGATACGGTTTTTTTAAGTATTGATATTGAAATAAGGACTCATAGACCTGCGCGATAATGCCGTATTCATTCGAGCTATAGGCTTTAGCAGGGTCTAAGTGTTTTGGCCGTTCAGAAAAAGACGAATAAATGACTTTACCCTGATCCTCATTTTGCACATATGGGTTATTAAGCGCAACGTCTGAACATGCTGCTAAAGTAGACAGCCACAGGCTAATTGCTATTTTAAGAAGTCCTTTCATCGCTGTTTAAACCGTATTGATTAATCAGACTGCAGAATCTTATCCTCGCCTTCACTTCGGGCAATAATGACTGCACCGCATGAGTCACTGAACACATTCACGCTGGTTCTGCACATATCCAGTACCCGATCAACGGCAAGGATTAAGCCTATCGCTTCTAAGGGTAAGCCAATCGTCGTTAAAATGATACTGATGGCAACCAAACTCGCGGCAGGGATACCGGCAACTCCAATCGAAGTCACCAAGGCCGTAATCACAATAAGAAATTGTTCAGTAAAGCCCAGGTCAAGGCCATAGGCTTGGGCAATAAACATCGCTGCAACGCATTCATACAAGGCTGTACCATCCATATTAATGGTGGCACCTAAGGGTAAAACAAAACTGCTGGTTCTGTTTGAGACACCCGCATTTTTTTCCACACATTCTAAGGTGATCGGTAATGTCGCTGATGATGAGCTGGTTGAAAATGAGGTGAGTAACGCCGGTAGCATCGCCTTATAGTGACGCCCGGGTTTAACCCGGCCTAAAAATTTCAGTAACAGGGTCATTACACCAAAAAAATGAATCGCCAATGCGATTAACACTGTAAAGAAAAAATAGGCCAGTGGCAAAAAAGCAGCCAAACCCGTTGAAGCAACCACCTTAGCAACCAGTCCAAAAACGCCGATGGGGGCAAATTTCATTACCCAATCGGTCATTTTCATCATGACTTCTAGCACTGCATTCCAAAACGTTAATAAGACGGACTTTTTGTCTATTGCTATTTTAGTCATAAAATAACCAAATAGCAGACCAAAGAATATCAAGCCCAACATTTGACCTTCGGCAGCCGCGGCAACAATATTCGTTGGCACCATACGTAAGAATATAGCCGTTAGGTCACCCGCGCCCTTACCTTCAACTTTGGCAGTGATGTCACTAATATTTTCGCTAAGCCCTACCCTGTCTCGTACAGGCTCTCCGTCAATAATACCCGGCTCAATCAGGTTAACCAAAACAAGACCTATTAAGATAGCGATCACACTGGTCGCCATATAATAAGAGATTGTTTTTCCGCCTAAGCGCCCCAAACCACCTAACTGGCCCATATTACCAATACCGCAAATAATAGACGCTAAGATGAGCGGTACAATAAGCATTTTTAAGGCGTTAAGAAATAAGGTGCCGATAAACACATACACATCATAAAACTTAAAGGCACCTATACCAGCCGTTTCACCACTTAACAGACCTGCAATTATTGCTAAGCCAATCGCTATGAAAATTTGCCAGTGAAGTTTCAAATTGTTTTATTGTGCTTTGCTTGCAAATACAACATCAGCGGCCACGCTTAAGTTAGCCAATGCGGCAGCCAGTGTAACCTCACCGTTTAAACGGGTTAAAAAGGTTTTAAATGAGTTACGTGAGGCTTCGGTGATCTCAGTCTTGTCACCATCGACAATTTTACTCAGCTCAATAATCGCCACATCACCATTTTCTAGTGTTGCTTGCTTATAGCTTGGCTTGCCTTCAGATGGTCGCGACATGCTAAAGGCATCTCTGAGTAATGCTGAGGGTAACGCGTCTGCATTTCGAGTCACCGGCCCTACATCGACCAGACTTAAGTTCTCACCCTCTTTTAAATCGTCAAGCATCGCCCCCGATTCAATTTTAGCTAATAATTCACTGGCCCTATCGGTGAGTAGTTGATTAGCTTTCTTGGTTTTTAACGCTAATTCAACCGCTGATCTCACTTCTTCAAGCGGCATTACCTGTTCCGCTTTGTGTGTATTAATCCGTAGAACCACCAGGTGTTCAGGCTCTAATTCAATGGTAGCGCTATTATTACCCGCCAATACATCTTCACTAAAGGCTCCTTGCCGAACCTTAGCGTGAGCGGCGATTCCTTCACCTTGCCCTGTTGAGAATAGGCCTTGGTGTTTGATGTTTAAACCCAGTTCATCGACCAGTGGTTGCAAAGAGTCAGGTACTTCAAAACTTAACTCAGCAAAGCGATCGGCCATTTGATAAAACTTATCGCTCGCCATTTGGCGTTTTAATAACTCAGTTACTTTAGTTTTAACAGTGTCATACGCCAGTATTTTAGCGGGTTGCTGCTCGGTCAGCTTGATGATTTGAAAGCCATAATTGGTATGCACCACGTCGCTCGTTTCTCCCACTTTAAGGGCATCAAAAGCATTGGCTAACGCGTCAGTTAACATACCGTCTGTTACTACACCCAAGTCGCCGCCTGTTTTTGCAGAACCAATATCATCAGAAAACTTTTTCGCCAATGATGCAAAGTCTTCACCTGCGCGTATTTTTGCTAACACGCTAGCGGCTAAATCCCGCTTTTGTTCAACTACTTGTGTTGCTGAAGCCTCAGGCACTTCAAATAAGATATGGCTCGCCCTACGACGACCTAGTTCGCTAAATGACTGTTTTTCGGCTTGATAAAAACGTTGTAACTGCTCGTCAGTCGGCTCAATCTCTTGCATTAGATCGGCTAAATTGAGCTCGACGTAATCAATAGAAGCTTGTTCCGCTGATTTGTATAAATGCTCATTTTGTTGGTAGCTTTCAATCACCTCTTCTTCCGTCAGCTGCACTGTTGATATCACTGAAGAAATAGGCAATGAAATATAACGTAAATCGCGGGTTTGGTTACTTAGGCGGTAAAAATCGTCAACATCACTGTCATCTATTAAGGTCGTATCGACAATTGAATTAATGAATTGATCACGTTCTAAACCGGTTTTAACCTGTTGTACAAACGCATGCGTTGTCAAACCTTTAGCACGCAGTAATTGTGTGTATGTTTGTTTATCAAACTGTCCCTCTTTTTGAAAAACATCCAAACTTGAAATTACCTCTAAAATCGCTTGCTCTGATGCAATATAACCGTCTTTTTCGACCGTATAACTTATCAAGCGTTCTTGCACCAAACGATTTAATGCTTCATTTCGTATTGCAGCTTCATTGAACAAATCTGCCGAGTATTGATCGCCGTATTGTTGTTTTAGTTGGGCCAAACGCTCTTGGTACGCATTATTAACGTCAGCTTGATAGATTTTATAATCACCAACCTCTGCAATCGGGGCTTCAGAGCCACCAGCGGTATAGTTTTGCAAACCGAATAAAGCAAACGGTATTGAAATCAACACCAAAATAGCCATTCCTAGCCAGCCCTTCACGTGAGTTCTTAATCTATCCAACATAATTATAAACCTGCTTAATTTTCAAAAAAAAACCCTAAGACCTAGACGGCCTTAGGGTTGATCCTGGCGGAGCGGACGGGACTCGAACCCGCGACCCCCGGCGTGACAGGCCGGTATTCTAACCAACTGAACTACCGCTCCAATCTGGTGGGTGCTGAGGGGATCGAACCCCCGACATTCGCCTTGTAAGGGCGACGCTCTCCCAGCTGAGCTAAGCACCCTGGTTCAGAAGAGGCGCTAGTTTACAGAGTCTTTTAAAGTTTTTCCAGCTTTAAATGAAGGTATTTTAGACGCTTTAATTTGGATGGCTGCACCCGTTTGTGGGTTGCGGCCTGTGCGTGCAGAACGCGCTTTTACAGAGAATGTTCCAAAACCTATTAGAGAGATTGAATCCCCACCTTTAAGTGCTGTTGAAATTGATGAAAGCGTTGCATCGAGTGCGCGACCCGCATCAGCTTTAGTGAGTCCAGATTCTTCCGCTATCGCATTAATTAGTTCTGATTTATTCATTTTATTCCCCCAAAAGGATTATTAATAGTTTTGTAAAATAATTGGTTTTTTTGCTGTTGAAATATACCGCTTATGTCCAAGTTGACTATCACTACAACAGGTTAAATTTATATCCTTCAGCCCCTGCATTGTCAAGCTCAGTAAAGCTTTTAGGCTGTTTTTTTAACTAAAAGAATTTATTGGCGCGCAGATCACCCCTAATCCAAATTCTAATTAAGTGATTTAATGTGCTGTTATTGTTTTATTTTTTTCAGATTTTACTTTATCTGAAGATTTCTTAGCAGATTTCGACTCGGCCACTAAAGGCGCAGGCAGTGTCTCCAAAGCGATCGCTAAAACTTCATCAATCCAGCGAACAGGAATGATTTTTAAGTTCTGTTTTATATTAGCAGGCATTTCCACCAAGTCTTTTTCATTTTCATGCGGAATAATTACTGTCGTAATACCCCCTCTTAATGCCGCCAATAATTTCTCTTTTAAGCCACCAATTGGTAATACTTCACCACGAAGGGTAATTTCACCCGTCATCGCGACGTCTGCTAACACCGGGATACCCGTCAATGACGAAACCAAGGCAGTACACATCCCAATACCGGCACTCGGCCCATCTTTTGGCGTAGCACCTTCGGGTACGTGCACGTGAACGTCTTTCTTCTGATGGAAGTCTGCTTCTATACCTAAGGCCAAGGCACGGCTTCTAACGACCGTTAAAGCTGCCTGTATGGATTCTTGCATCACATCACCTAACTTGCCAGTGAGTGTTAACTTACCCTTACCTTCAGTAATGGCGGCTTCAATCGTTAATAGCTCACCACCCACTTCGGTCCAGGCTAGTCCTGTCACTTGACCCACTTGATTTGACTCTTCTGCTTTACCGAAACTAAAGCGCTTAACACCCAAGTACTTATTCAGATTCCGTGAGGTGATATTGATTTTTTTCTTGGGTTTAGTTAATAAAATATCTCTCACTACCTTACGGCATATTTTAGACATTTCTCTATCGATATTTCGCACACCCGCTTCACGCGTGTAGTAACGAACCGTGTCTCTTATTGCAGACTGGCTAATATGTAACTCCGTCTCTTTTAGGCCATTATTTTTAAGTTGTTTTTCAATTAAATAATTTTCCGTGATGCTAATTTTCTCATCTTCGGTGTAGCCAGATAGGTTAATTACCTCCATACGGTCCAGTAAGGGCCCGGGTATATTCATACTATTCGCCGTGGCAACAAACATAACGTCGGATAGGTCGAAATCAACCTCAAGGTAATGATCATTAAAGGTATTGTTTTGCTCAGGATCTAATACTTCTAGTAAGGCTGAGGCCGGGTCACCTCTAAAGTCCATCGCCATTTTATCGATTTCATCCAATAGAAACAGTGGGTTCCGCGTTTCCACTTTTGACAGGTTTTGTAGGATTTTCCCTGGCATTGAGCCAATATAGGTACGTCTATGACCGCGAATTTCTGCTTCATCGCGTACACCACCTAGGGACATGCGTACAAATTTTCGGTTGGTTGCCCGGGCAATTGATTTACCTAGCGATGTTTTACCCACCCCAGGAGGCCCAACCAAGCATAAGATAGGCCCTTTCATATTTTTAACCCGTTGCTGCACCGCTAAATACTCGAGTATGCGTTCCTTAACTTTTTCTAGACCAAAGTGGTCTGCATCTAATACTTTTTGCGCAGCGGCCAAATCATGCCTGATCCGTGTGCGTTTTTTCCACGGCACGCTAATCATGCAATCGATATAATTTCTAATCACACTGGCTTCAGCCGACATCGGTGACATCATTTTTAATTTATTGAGCTCAGATTCAGCCTTCTCTTTGGCTTCTTTTGACATCCCAGCTGCATTAATTTTCTGCTCTAATTCATCAATTTCGTTACTAGCGTCATCCATGTCGCCTAACTCTTTTTGAATCGCTTTCATTTGTTCGCTGAGGTAATATTCGCGCTGGTTTTTTTCCATTTGTTGCTTAACGCGACTACGAATCTGTTTTTCCATCTCAAGGATGTCAACCTCACCCTCCATTAGCAACATCAAATGTTCCAAACGTTCGCGTATATTAGAGGTTTCTAGGGTTCTTTGTTTTTCTTCAACTTTTTGTACCATATGTGCTGACATGGTGTCAGCAAGGCGACCCGCTCCGTCAATGCCCGATAACGAAGTCAATACTTCAGGTGGTACTTTTTTGTTTAATTTAACGTAGTTTTCAAATGCTGAAGTAACTGTGCGCACAAGCACGTCTAATTCTTGATCTTTTAAATCAAGAACGTCTTCTAATACCGATACATCTGCGGTGAATTTTTTTTCATCAAGGATAATTTTATCAATTGTTACCCGTTGCTCACCTTCCACCAATACTTTGACTGTCCCATCGGGTAGTTTAAGTAGCTGCAATATGGTGGCCAGCGTGCCCACTTGATAAAGATCATCTACCGCTGGGTCATCATGGTCGGGGTCTTTTTGCGCGATTAAAACGATCTTTTTGTTGTCACCCATCGCCAAATCTATCGACTGAATAGAGCGATCACGACCCACAAACAGTGGTAGCACCATGTGCGGATAAACGACTACATCCCTTAACGGAAGCACCGGTAAATTGCTTAAATTGTCTTTTTCGCTCATTGAGTACCACCTTAAAAAATAAATAATAATTACTATAGATATTAGGGCATGAAGCGCTTTTTACAAGCGTCTAAATAAAAAAAGACGCTCGAAGCGCCTTTTTTCTTTTTCAGAATGACTGCGTTTAATCTGAAGATGCCATTTTTTGTTCATTTTCATAAATAAACAAGGGATCAGACTCACCACGAATCACTTTATCGTCAATGACTACTTTACAGACGTTTTCAAGTGATGGAAGCTCATACATCGTATCAAGCAACACCTGTTCCAGTATGGTGCGCAGTCCACGTGCACCCGTTTTACGTTTCATCGCCTTTTTAGCCACTTCTCGCAAAGCTGCCTCTCTAAACTCTAACTCGACACCTTCCATGTCAAAAAGCCTGATGTATTGTTTCGTTAAAGCGTTTTTTGGTTCACTTAAAATTTCAATCAGCGCTTCTTCATCCAGCTCTTCGAGTGTTGCTACGACTGGTAAACGTCCGACAAATTCAGGGATCAAACCATATTTGACAAGATCTTCTGGCTCTACAGTTTGCAGAACATCACCAACTGCTGGCGCATGCTCAGAACTGATGACTTCAGCAGAAAAGCCAATACCCGCATTATCTTGTGAACGATCCTGAATAACTTTTTCTAAACCAGCAAATGCACCACCGACGATAAACAGTATATTCGCCGTATTAACCTGCAAAAACTCCTGTTGCGGGTGTTTCCTTCCACCTTGTGGTGGTACCGATGCAACGGTTCCTTCGATTAGTTTTAGCAACGCTTGTTGCACACCTTCGCCAGACACATCACGCGTCAACGAGGGGTTATCTGATTTACGAGAAATTTTGTCAATTTCATCAATATAGACAATGCCGCTTTCTGCTTTTTCAACGTCAAAATCGCATTTTTGCAGAATTTTTTGAATGATGTTTTCTACATCCTCACCCACGTAGCCTGCTTCGGTTAACGTCGTAGCATCAGCAATGGTAAAGGGGACATTTAATGTTCTAGCCAAGGTTTCAGCCAACAATGTTTTACCCGAACCGGTAGGTCCAATTAATAACACATTACTTTTCGCCAACTCGACCTCATCACCGCCTTTGGTCGCTCTAAGACGTTTATAGTGATTATAGACAGCCACCGATAATATCTTCTTGGCTTGCTGTTGACCGATAACGTATTTATCTAGGGACTCTTTTATTTCAGAGGGTTTGGGCAAATGCCCATCTTCACCTGCAGAATCAGCGTCTTGTAACTCTTCTTTAATAATATCGTTACATAGTTCAACGCATTCATCACAGACAAACACCGAAGGGCCAGCAATTAATTTTCTTACTTCATGCTGGTTTTTACCGCAAAACGAACAAACTAAAATTTTGCCGTCGTTTGATTTATCTTTATCACTCATACGTGCCTCGTGTCTTAAGCCTTACTGCTGCAATGTACTTAATCTGATCTTAGTCTGCTTAATTATGGTCTAGATTTCAAATCTGTCTAGGGTGAAAAAGCTATTTAGTAGACTCTTCAGAAATACGATGATTAAGAACTTGATCTATTAAGCCGTATTCTACCGACTTTTCAGCACTCATAAAGTTATCTCTATCGGTATCAACCTGAATAACATCTATGGGTTGCCCAGTATGACGCGCCATGATTTTATTTAAACGATCACGAATGTTTAAAATTTCTTTCGCATGAATATCAAAATCAGACGCCTGGCCTTGAAAACCACCCAAAGGTTGATGGATCATCATTCTTGAATGAGGCAAGGCAAACCGTTTACCTGCCGCACCACCTGTCAACAATAAGGCACCCATACTAGCCGCTTGGCCCAAGCACATTGTACTCACGTCGGGTTTAATAAATTGCATGGTATCGTAAATTGACATACCTGCAGTGACAGAACCGCCTGGCGAGTTAATATACAGATGAATGTCTTTATCCGGATTCTCAGATTCTAAAAACAACATCTGAGCAACCACTAGGTTTGCCATATGATCTTCTACTTGACCCACCAAAAAGATAACGCGTTCTTTTAAAAGACGGGAATAAATATCATATGAACGCTCACCGCGCGCCGTTTGCTCCACAACCATTGGGACTAAACCGAGTGCTATTGCCTCAGGTGAGTTTTGCATAGTGTTTTCCTTTATTTACGGTTAACCAGCGTTTTGCGCTGAAGCCATTAGTTCTTCGAAACTGAGCGTTGTTTCTTTTATTTTTGCTCTTTCGAGCACCCAATCGACTAATTGATCTTCCAATACAACGCTTTCAATTTTTGAGCGTTCCTGAGGGTTAGACTTATACCAATTGGTCACTTCTTGTGGGTCTTGGTAAGTTTGTGCAAATTCTTCAATACGCTGGTCAACTTTATCGGCATCCGGTTTGATGTCATTCTGTTTAATCAGCTCAGACAAAAGCAAGCCTAACTTTACACGTTTTGTCGCTTGTGGCTCAAATAATTCTTTAGGAAGATCAGGCTCGTTTTGTTGCGTTTGTTGGGTTTTTTCTTTTAACGACGCAATCATTTGCTTAACTTCGTTATCAATTAACGCCTCAGGAACCTCAACTGTGTTGTTCTCTACAATAGCATCCATCACAATCTGTTTACGTTTAGACGCAAGTGCACGGCTTAATTCCACACCCATGCTTTTTGTTAGATCCACTCTAAAGTCAGCCATATCACCACTGTCTACACCAAACTCTTTAATGAACTCTTCGTCAACTTCAGGCAATTCACTTTTTTCAACCTTAACCACTTCAACTTCAAAGTGACCGGTTTGACCAGCAAAGTCGGCTTGTTGATAATCTTCAGGGAAATTAACATCGAACGATAATTTAGCACCGGTTTTTACGCCTAGCAATTCCTCTTCAAAACCTGGAATCATGTTTTTAGAACCTAATTCCACCGGAAAGTCTTTAATCAACTCTTCTGATATTGGTTTTTCATTAACCACACCTTCAAAGTTAATGGTCACTTTGTGGCCGTTTTTCGCTTTAACTTTGACTTCTTTCCAAGTCGACTTTTGAGTTCGTAATTTTTCGATCATTGCGTCAATATCAGCATCTGCAATGTCAGCCATTGGCTTGCTAATGCTCAACTCTTCAACTGGTTTTAGTGTTATTTCTGGGTAAATTTCAAAACTAGCAGAAAACTCATAACCGTCAGCATTGTCATCATTAGCGGTAATCACTGGCGCACTCGCCGGATTCAGCTTCTCTTCCATAATCGCTTTGTAAAATGCATTTTGCGTTAACTCTGACAAGGTTTCCGCTTTAATACCCGCGCCAAACTTCTTTTTAATGACACTCATTGGGATTTTACCGTGTCTAAAGCCATCGATACGCGCTGTACGTTTAACTTCTTCGTAGCGTTTGTTGAGTGCAGCATCCACCTCATCTTGTGGCACTACAATGGTCATTGTTCTTTTAATATCAGAATTAGATTCAACAGAAACCTGCATAATTACTCTCTAGTTTTTTTGGTGATTTTTAACGTTTACTTGATGGTGCGAAAGGAGAGACTCGAACTCTCACATCTTACGATACTGGAACCTAAATCCAGCGCGTCTACCAATTCCGCCACTTTCGCAATATGTGTTGGTGATAATGTGCGGTATCATACCTATTCTTAACGAATTATTGCACCTCTTTTTAAGACAATTTAACTAAACCCCCTTATTTTCCATGAAAGCCTGTGTTTTTTTTATTTTTTATTTCTTCGCCGCTTCTCTGTTAGCGGCCTTATTTTGCTATCCCTTGTATTTGCTGTTCACAGAACAAACGTTTCTTTTTGAACGCTGGGTTAGTCGTTTTGCACTTTTATTTCTTATTCTCGGTTTAATCCCCTGCATCAAGTATTTCAAGCTTTCATTAAAATCACTGGGCCACAACGCCTCAACCTATCTCTACATCAAACAGGTCAGTATTGGCTTTGCAGTCGGCCTCGTCATTTTAGGTTTATTGATTAGCAGTTTATTGGCATTAGATATTCGTTTAATAAACCCTTCGGCAACTTTGTCTTCTGCTTTACTCATCAAATCGTTGATCGCTGGGCTGATTATTGCGCTTATCGAAGAAACCTTATTTAGGGGCTTATTCTTTAAACTCACCCTTAAATGGCACAACGCATTAACTGCCGTTGTCGTCAGTAGTTTTTTTTATGCTATTTTGCATTTTATAAAACCCATTGATCATATCGATCAAAACACATTAACTATATATAGCGGCGCAGAGGTTCTGTTAAACGCTTTTATCGGTCTAATGTCTATGCAAATCAGTGATTTCGCTGCTTTGTTCGCTGTCGGTACCCTGCTTGCTTTAGTTCGGTTTAAAACTAACTCACTCACTTTTTGCATTGGTCTGCACGCCAGCTGGGTTTTTCTTATTAAATCCAGCAAACAATTAACCGATAGCAACCCGCACTCTGATTGGTCGTTTTTAACCGGTCATTATGATGGTATTGTTGGCTGGCTTGCTTTTGCTTGGCTCATGTTACTGTCACTCGTATATTTGATGTATATCAATAACTCGTCAAACAATCCTCAACCCAAGCGTTAGTCACTTGACAGCACTCTCCTATAGATTAGAATGGGAATCATTATCATTATCATCAAGATTTAGAGTGTTATGTCTACGAGCCCAACAGCAAAGACTTATTCTTCGTTAACTGAGATCAGCATTGGTCAGCAAGCCATGTTGTGCAAAAACACAATGGACCGTGGCCTTGAAAAAAAACTATTAGCTTTAGGTTTTTCTATGCTTATTCCGTTAAAAGTGACACAAAAAAGAACCGGCGGCTTAGTGGTTGGCATCGGTAACGCACGCATCGCGCTGAATCAAACCTTGGCGCAAAAAATTATGATTGAAGCCATATGAACAAGCAGTGCTGCGAAGGCATAACACCACCAGCGTTATCAAATAAACGCCCCGTAGTGGCCGTCATTGGTAACCCCAATTGCGGTAAATCAACGCTGTTTAACACCATCACCGGTGTCAAACAGAAAACGGGCAACTGGCCCGGCGTCACCGTTGAGCGACGTGAAGGCTCAAGAAAAATAGGTCATGATGAACTTGTTTTTGTTGATTTACCCGGCGTTTATTCACTCGACAGTGATCGTGAAGCCTTGGACGAACAAATTGCTCGTCAATACATACTATCTGGCGCTGCCGATGCCTTACTGATTGTCGCCGATGCTTCCAATATAGAGCGCAGCCTGTACCTAACAAGCCAATTAGTCGAAACGGGTATCCCCGCTGTATTAGCGCTAAACATGATGGACGTTGCGTCCTCACGCGGCATGGATATTAACTTTTCGCTATTAGCCGAATCACTACAGCTGACTGTTGTACCGACGATGGCTCGGCAAAACAAGGGCATTGATACCTTATTGCAAGCCGTGGTTAAGGTGTTAGCTGATAAAACGTATGCGTCCCTCAGGTTGGCCTACCCAACAATTATCCAAGTCGCTGTTAGTGATATCACTGCCACCTTCGATTCGCCAACAGCGTCTAACTCGATGCAATATTGGCAAGCATTGCAGTGTTTAGAAAATCATTTTTCGGCCACCACTAACGAACAAACAAAACAGGTTGTCCAGCAGTCTCAGCTGGCTATCAAACAACAAACAGGCGAAGACCCCGACACCCTTATTGCTGCCACTCGTTATGAGTTTGCGCATCAACTGACCACCCAGGTGGTTATTCAAGCGCGACAAACCGGCGCTCAAACACGGTCGGACTTGATCGATAAGTTCGTTCTAAATAATTACCTAGGTTTGCCTATATTCTTATTCGCCATTTACTTAATGTTTAGCATTACGATTAATTTTGGCGGTGCTTTTATCGACTTTTTTGATATCACCTCAGGTGCGATCTTCGTCGATGGTTTTAAGCTGCAATTACAGACCCTAGGCTTTCCCAACTGGTTTCAGGTTATCTTGGCCGATGGTCTAGGCGGCGGTATTCAAGTAGTCGCTACCTTTATCCCCATCATTGCCACCTTGTATTTTTGCTTATCTATTCTTGAAGACTCGGGCTATATGGCTAGAGCGGCTTTTGTTATGGATCGTTTTATGCGCAAACTGGGTCTGCCCGGTAAAGCCTTTGTTCCACTGATCGTTGGCTTCGGTTGTAATGTGCCATCTATTATGGCGACACGCACCCTAGAAAAACAACGTGATCGCATTATGACAGTGATGATGGCCCCCTTTATGTCTTGCGGTGCCCGTTTATCGGTGTACGCCTTATTTGCTGCCGCATTTTTTCCACAATCGGGCCAAAATATCGTTTTTTTACTGTACCTAGTTGGTATTGCCGCAGCTATTTTTACCGCCCTATTACTTAAAAAGACCGTGCTAGAAGGTGATTCCGACATTTTTTTAATCGAATTACCGCCTTACCACCGACCCGCCATTAAAAATTTATTAATCCATACCTGGGAACGTTTAAAAGGCTTTGTGCTAGAAGCGGGTAAGTTCATCATTGTGATGGTGATGGTCATCAATGTATTAAATTCCATCGGTACCGACGGCAGTTTTGGTAACGAAAACAGTGCTAATTCCGTATTAAGCGAGGTTAGCAAAACTTTTACCCCAGCTTTTGAGCCGATGGGTGTGCAAGCAGAAAATTGGCCTGCGATCGTGGGCATATTTAGCGGCTTATTGGCCAAAGAAGTCGTGGTGGGCACACTCGACGCTGTGTATTCAAATTTAGAAGGGCAACACAATAATGACGATGAAGCTTTCAGTCTTAGCGACAAGTTTTCCGAAGCCCTAAGCGTCACCCAAGAGAATGTACGCGACGCCTTTTCAAACATGGGCGATCCGCTTGGTTTGCGCACCTTAGATAGCAGCGGCGACACGCAACTGGCCGCCGAAGAACAAGACGTTAGTCGCACGCTATTTGGCACCTTGGTCAAATACTTTGACGGTAAAATTGGTGCCTTTAGCTATTTACTGTTTATTCTACTGTATGTCCCTTGTGTCGCAGCTTTGGCTGCTGTTAAACGCGAAACCGGTACTCGCTGGGCGCTTTTTTCGATATTCTGGAGCTTGTACCTGGCTTACAGCATGGCAACGTCGTTTTATCAACTGGCCACCTTCAGCCAGCATCCAATGCAATCAATGATTTGGCTTAGTCTCTTTACGGCTGGCTTTATCATTATTTGGCTAACCTTGCGTCACATGGGGCAGCAATTGCTAGCGGTTAACTTCACTACCACTAAGAACGCATGATCTTACTGGATATTAAAAACTATCTAAAACAGGCAGGAAGCGCACCTGTGCGCGATATCGCGCTCCATTTTAAGCTATCTGAAGATGACACCCGTTCAATGTTAGAGCACTGGGTAAAAAAAGGCCGCGCCATTAAACAGCCACCGGGTACTCTTTGCCAAAGTGCTTGCACCAGTTGCGCGCCTAACACGATTGAAATTTACCGATGGCTTGAAGAAGACGTCTAACCAATAATCGGCCATCGTTTCAACCCGCTTTTTCGCATTATTACCCGGTATTACGCATACCCGTGGCAATCGCATTAATACTCCTTAATAAGGGGTCAAGCGAGCGTTCACGATCCTCTTCGTTCAACTGCTCGTTACGGTAATTTTTTAACAACACCAATTGAATGTAATTGAGGGGGTCTAAATAGGCGTTTCGTCTGCTGATGGATAGTTGCAATAATTTATTGTCCGCTAATAACTCACCCGTTTGCGCCACCTTCAATACCCAGTATATGGTTCGCTCACATTCAGCCTTAATGGTTGCAAACAATGGTTGCGACTCATTATGTTTTGACAACTGCGCATATTCTGCGGCTATCGACATATCTGCTTTAAATAAAGCCATTTGCGTATTGTTCAGCAACACCCGAAAGAATGGCCACTCTTGATACAGTTGCTGTAACACCGCCAGGTTTTGTGGCTGCGCTGCACAAAAGGCTTCTAGGCCCTTACCAAGGCCATACCACGCAGGCAAGGTGTGGCGAGATTGCCCCCAGCCGAACACCCAGGCGATCGCTCGAACAGAATATTTTGAGCGGTCTTTTTTTTGACGATGCGAGGGTCGAGAGCCTATATTGAGTAAGGCTATTTCGTTGACAGGTGTTGCTTGGTAAAAATAGTCAAGAAACGCTGGCGTCTGTTCCGTCAGTTGGCGGTAATAATGTTCACCTTGCTGCCTAAGCTGTGACATCACTTGACCATACACCGGCGGATCGACGGGCACCTGCGTTATATGCCCTGAGCTTGCTGCAATCAAGCCGGTTAACCCCATGGTCAGCTCATAAACCGCTGTCTCCTTGTTAGTGTATTTAAACGACAGCACCTCGCCTTGTTCGGTAAATTTGATCTGCCCAAACACCGTGCCCGCAGGCTGTGAAGTGATTGCTTGATAGGTTGGACCACCACCACGACCCACCGTACCACCGCGACCATGAAATAAGCGAATACGCACCCCACGCCGCTGGCCTAACTCAATTACTTGCTTCTGCGCTTGATACAGCGACCAAGCAGAAGCAACGATACCGCCGTCTTTAGCCGAATCCGAATAACCTAACATCACCTCTTGCATGCGGCCACTTGCCGTTAATAATTGGTAATAAAGCGGGTCATCCAATAAGCGGGACATCACCGGCTCAATGTGTTGTAGGTCATCTACCGTTTCAAACAACGGCGACACCGCAAGGCGGCAAGAATAACGCCCGTTTTCATATGTACATAAATTAGCAAACGTCGCTAAGAACAGTACGTGCAACACGTCTGATGCCTGATGCGCCATCGAAATAACATAACGATCAACCACCGAAGGGCTCACCGTTTGTTGCATTTCGGCGATTACATCAAACACCGCTAATACCTCACGGGTCATTGGCGAAAGCTCTTCTAGCGAGCTCAGTGATGGTGGCTGCTGAATCAACCGTACCATCAGCTGCATGCGTTGCTCCTCTGTACAGGTCACGTAGTCATCACAAACCCCCTGCAACCTTAATATTTCTGCAACACTATCGGTATGCACGGTAGATTCTTGACGTACATCCACGCTAGCCAAATAGAAACCAAAGGTACGTGCAAGGCGTAGCAGGTCTAATAATTCCGCATCGGCCACGTCAACATCACCGTGACTACAGAGCGACTCATGCATGAGCTGTAAGTCATCAATGAATGCCGCCTCATTCAGGTAACCCAAACCACAGTCACTACTGGGTGTACCATTCAATAACAATTCGACACGCTGTAGTGTTTGTCGTAACCGCAGTTTCATTAGGTAGAGCTTACGCCGGTAGGGTTCTTGTGGAAAAAGCGCGGGCCATTGCTCAGCAAATAATTCACGATAACGGTCATCCTCCGCAAGTGACGCGTTAAACGCCGCCAAGGGCGTACAAAACTGTTCCGATTGCGTAAAAATCTCTAATAATTGGTCGATTTTGCTAAGGTAATGACCAAGAATAGTCCGTTGTTGCAGCAATATTGCTTCTCGGGTCGTTTGAGCGGTTACGTTAGGGTTGCCGTCACGGTCGCCCCCCACCCAGGTACCAAAACTTAATACATTAGGAATGTAGATACCTGAGTTTTCGCCATATACGCGTTCAATCGCATCTTGCAAACGCCTATAAACGATTGGTACCGCCTCAAATAAACTGGCCTTAAAGTGAAATAGACCCATGCGTATTTCATACCGAACATCCGGTTTTTCTGGGCGCACCTCGTCGGTCTTCCAAAGTGTCTGCACCCGTGTTTTTAAGGCACGTCGCCAATGTGCTTTGTGATCCAAGGTCATTGCCTGACTATCAATACCTTCGTTGGCCTCAAAAATTCGTCGTAATTGCAGCATTGTCGCCCGTCGTTTCGCTTCGGTGGGGTGTGCTGTAAACACCGGCATATAACACATATCCGTTAATAAGCGCTGTACGCCCTGTTGGTCAACATTGGCGTCGTACAATTGTCGGATGCAATGGTCAAAAGACCCTTCCCAAAGCAACTTTCCAGATGCAGCAAAGCGTCGGCGCTGACGGTGTAAGAAGCTTTCTTCGGCAATGTTAACCAGCTGGAAGTACGTCGTAAAAGCCCGAATGACCGGCCTTAGTTCATCTGCAGACAGCTGTTGAATGTATCCTTTGAGTTGATTTAGCCCAGCTGTATCATACTGTTCACGTAATCGAATAAACCCTTTACGTAAGTACTCTATGCGTCGCAACACGTCCTTACCCGACTGCGCTTTAATCACTTCACCCAACACATTACCCATCAAGCGCACTCGGCTGCGTAGTTGTTGGTCTTTTGCTAAACAAACATCAATAAACGGATCCATCAATAACCTCGTTATAAAAAAACAAACACAATACCCCGTTATTGATTATTAACGGAGATAACTGGCAAAGTTTTGCTTCACCTTGTTGACTGGAATAGCCACACCAAAACCAGGATTAAGTGCATTATTTTGCGCAACTTTGATGGTATTGACCCCAATCACTCGCCCATCATTCGCTATTAATGGCCCACCACTATTACCCGGGAGTATTTGCGCATCCGTCAAAATACCATCGGCGGCTATCTGGGTCACGGTTCCTTTGGTTAATTGGTCGCGCAAGCCGAGAGGGCTGCCGATCGCATACACCTCTTGGCCTTGAGAAATGCTTGAAGATTCAAACAATAAATAAGGTGCTTTACAGGCATTGATTTTGAGTAAGGCCAAATCATCGTTAGCCGATACTTTTACCAGCTGGGCGGAGGTTTTTGTGTTGTCTTTTAGAATAATGTCAAACGATTTCGCAACCTGGGCAACACTGCTGGAAAAGTTAAAATCCGATTGTTGCTTTAAAAACTGCTGTTCATCGTTGTTAAAACGTTTTTCCGCCGTTGTTAACTGTTGTAAGTCGCGATAATAGGCTGCGCGATTTAACTCATACTCCCTGCCAGCCGTATCTTTGACCACGCCATCCGGCAGGCCATTTAAGTAGTCTTTATACTGATCTAGCTTTTCTTTATTAATGTTGAGGCGTTGCCTTTGCTCATCAATTTGCAAGCGCGCACGTTGAAAAGTGTCTGCGTTTTTTTGAATTTGCGCCTGTGTAGCATCCCATTGCGTACCTTTAGCAGGCCGTATAACGTGCTTATTGGTGATAAGAAAACAATCGTCACTGACAAAAAAACCCGAACCACTTCCCAGTTTACTCTTAACGGTTACCACAGCCAGCGTTGCTTTTTGAACGGGGTTCGACGGACGGTATTTGTTGTTTAGTAGCGCGTAAAAATCATTCCCCTGTACGACCGATGAGCCGTCTTTATAACTGCGCCTCACTGCCTGCCCTGTTTGCTTTATAGGTGCGTCTGAAAAGTGCCAACGCCCTTCACTGTCTTTATATTTAAAAACCTCGGTGTGGCTAACACTAAGATTAAAGGCTAACAAAAACCCAAGAAAAAGTTGTTGTAAAACACGGTATCCCTTCAATCTGCCACCTCTATGCGTTTAACCACCTTTTGCGTTTTACCACCAATAAAACACTTTAAAAAAGTCTAAACATACTAAAAACCCGCTACCTCACCGAAAGCCTAATACTTGATAGTCACCTTTGGTTTTTAAAATTAAACTGATGGGTGATGCGGTTTCATTTTTCCAATACCAACCATGCGAACCGGCAAACGGCGTTATTAAAGCGCCCTGCTGTTGATCGGCCGTATCCTCCTGAAAGCTTTTAAAATACCCCGTTTTATCGCCTTTAGGCTCGCCGTGAAAGTCAAAATAAAGCACACCGCCTTCAGTTTGCCACGCGTAGTCTAAGGTTTTGTCTTTTTCCAGATAAAATTTGTATTCTAAGCCGCTGTACGCAGGTATCACAATGTTAACGCTATCCTCTTTTACCGATGCATTACTATCGCAAGCCAACTCAGATTTTTTAGCGTCGTCAGGCCTTGCCGACAGGCTGGTCAACCCCAACCACTGACCAACCCCTGTGGGATCGATACCATACTCAGCGGGTAATATTGCCGTGAACAAGACAACTACCGCTAACACTATTGCCAACAATGTCGACTTTAATAACGATGCTAATGATTGTACGGGGTGCTCTATCTTTTCCATTACCTTAACCTTAAAACGTTAAACAAAATAACCAACCATCTGGTAACCAAACAACACCATCCCTGCCGACATCAATAGCGTATTAGTGGCGCTAGCAAAAGCAAAGTAACTGGCATGCCTGCGCCAAAAACTCATACCGATCAAAATAAACATTAGAGCAAGGAACTGGCCGAGTTCTACCCCGACATTAAACGCTAATAAATTTTTCCATAGACCGGTCTGAGGCAACGCAAAATCTTGTATTTTTGTAGCCAAACCAAACCCATGAAATAAGCCGAACACCGCCACCGCTATTTTAGTATTCGGCTGAATGCCCAGCAATCTGTTAAAACCGCCTAAGTTATCAAAGCCTTTATATACGATGGATAAACCAATCACCGCATCGATCAAATACGGGTTAACGCTTATGTCATTTAACACCCCAAACAACAGCGTCACACTATGTCCTAGGGTAAATAAACTGACGTATAACAGTACCTCGCGTTTGCGAAACAAAAAGAAAATGACCCCGACCAAAAAGAGTAAATGATCGTAGCCGGTCAACATATGTTTGGCACCGATATAGAGAAAAGGGCCTATCGCAACACCTTGATTTTCCGATAAAAAACGCGCTGTGTTTTCATCAACCCCATGCCCCCAAACGGTTGACACACTCAGAAGAATAAGACCTACAGCCAACCAAAATCGAACCAATGTACAACCTCCAGAATTAACAAGCAAACGTACCGCGTAAGTGGCCTTGATTAATAAACCTAATTTAACCAGCCCACTTAGTCTCACTTCAACATGAGAGTTTAGCGACATTTAACAGCAATTACGCAAACTAACCAAACAGACACATTACCTGATCTAAATCAGGTTAATTTTAACAACGCGCTATTAGAATTCAACACGTAAACCAACGCGACTGACCGCTAGCCATGATACACGGCTACTAAATATAATTGGAGAACTAAAACGTCATGACTGCACATAACGATTTTAATGGCTACATTGATACCAAAGAAGGCTGGGTTGACCGCCGAATATTTTGGGACCAAGAGATCTACGAACAAGAGTTAAAACAGATATTCGCCAAATCATGGCAATTTGTTGCCCATGATTCGATGCTGCCTAATGTGAATGATTTTTACACCACCTATATGGGCGAAGACGGCGTTGTCGTGGCGCGCCAAAAAGACCTGAGTGTAAAGGTGTTTTTAAACTCCTGCCCCCACCGCGGTAATAAATTTTGCTATGCCGATGATGGCAACACCCGTTCTTTCACTTGTAATTATCACGGCTGGAGCTTTGGTATAGATGGCAAACTCGGCGCGCTGGCCAACGAGCACGTGTACGACAAAGGCGACATAGATAAAGAAAAATGGGGACCCAGACAAGCGCGAGTGGATAGCTATAAAGGCTTAATATTTGCCACCTTTGATCCTGAGGCGCCGTCACTTGAAGAATGGCTAGGGGACTTTCGCTGGTACTTAGACATGATGCTCGACGGCGATGGCAGCGGTACCGAGTTTATTGGCGGTGGCATCAAGTCCTACGTTAACGCCAACTGGAAGTTTGGCGTCGAAAACTTTGTGGGCGATGCGTATCACGCGTTATGGAACCATGATTCTGGCCTTAAAGCGATGAATAATGGTGAAGGTTTTGGCCCAGCAGTCACCGAAGGTTCCTATCACGCCAGCATGAATGGACACGGCTGGGAATTTGGCACCGATGGTTTTGCCGACGTGATTATCATGGGTCGTCCAAAATGGACGGAATACGTACAAAACGTTTTAAAACCACAAATGAAAGAGCGCTTAGGTGAATTACGTTCAACCATATATGGCTCACTAGCCTCTGTGTCGTTATTCCCTAATTGCTCATTTTTGCCAGGCATTCAAACGTTTCGTGTTTGGCTGCCCAGAGGGCCAAGAAAATTAGAGCTACGTACTTGGACAATTGTAAATAAAAGCATGCCCGATGACATTAAACAAGAAATCAACATCGGCTGTATGCAAACCTTTAACCCTGCCGGCGTCTTAGAAATGGATGACGGCGAAAACTGGGAAGGCAATACTTCCGTTAACAAGGGCTACCTGACGCGCCAAGAAAAACTGCATTATGGTTGCGGCATTAACCGACAAATTCAGCACGAAGAGTTACCTGGCACTATTTACGCTGGACAGTTCAATGATGCCAATCAACGCCAGTTTTATCAACGTTGGGCCGATTTAATGAATGCGGACAGCTGGGACGATATCCCAACACGTTACACCCCACGATACAGCGGTAAGTCAACGGTTTAGGAGAAGACAATGAGTAGCACACAAGAAGAATTTAACCCCCACAGCCCCTCTCTTGAGTTGATGAACGAGGTGCAACAGTTTTTGTATCGTGAAGCCCGCCTTCAAGACACTGAAAATTTTCGTGACTGGCTCACCATGCTGGCCGAGGATATTCATTACTGGATGCCCTACCGCTATCAGCGCTACCGAAAAAATGCAAAAGAGCCCACCATTTACGACCAAGCGTATTATAACGACACGATGGAAGACCTTAAAAAACGCATTTTACGCACCGAAACGGGCACCTGCTGGTCTGAAGACCCTGCCACGCGAGCCGCGCATATTGTCACCAATATCGAGGTCGAACTAAGCAATAACCCTAATGAATATCAGGTGTATTCCTTAATCACCGTACGCCGCAATATGAATGAGGACGAAGAACACACGATGGTTGGCCACCGTACAGACACCTTACGTCGGGTCGGCGGTGAATTGAAGCTTGCTAAACGTAAAATTATTCTTGATCAAAATATTTTCATGAATAAAAGCTTAAACGTTTACTTATAAAGTAATCACGACCTATAAACACATTACATGAGGACAAAAAATGACTAAAGTTATCGAACTTGGCTACTTGGGTTTTAATGCGAGCAACCTTGAACAGTGGCATGATTTTGCAACCCGATGCGTGGGCCTAGAAGTCGCCAGTGATACAACTGAAGACTGCCTGTTCCTACGCATGGATAACCATCATCACCGCATTGCTATTCACCAATCCGATGAGGACGATATGTCCTATATGGGCTGGCGTGTCGCCACCGAGCAAGACTTGCATGCAATGGCAAACAAACTAACCGAAGCGGGTATTGAATACCGCATGGCCAGCGTAGACGAAATTCGTGAACGTCGCGTATTGGGTTTAATTAAATTGCATGACCCGTCAGGTATTCCAACTGAAATCTTTTGGAGCCCACAGGTGGATGTGATGAAGCCATTTCACCCTCCACGTCCCATGTATGGCAAGTTTGTTACTGGTAGCCAAGGCCTTGGGCATGTGTTGATTCGCGCCGATGATAACGAAGCGACCTATAAATTCTATGAGTTATTGGGCTTAAGCGGTTCTGTCGAATACCGTATTGCAATGCCAAACGGTGCGGTTGCTCAACCCATTTTCATGACCTGTAATGACCGCCAACATAATATCGCCTTTGGTTTGCCAGGCATGGAGAAAAACATCAACCACCTGATGCTCGAGTACGATCATTTAAATGACCTAGGTATTTCCCACGATAAGGTTCGTAGCGAAGGCATTGATGTCGCGCTACAACTGGGCATGCACGCCAACGATAAGCTATATACGTTCTACTGTGCATCCCCCTCTAAATGGCTGTTGGAACTTGGCTTTGGTGAAGATTACAAACCACTGGCTCAAGAACATTATATCGGTGATATTTTTGGCCACCATATCGAGAAAAGCGGCTACGGCATGGACTTACCTTTATAAAATATCATGCTGTAAAATTTCGATAGATGTCATACCATTAACGCCAGCCTTCGTTATCACTTAGGCTGGCTTTTTTTATAAGAGACCTCAACTATGGCTAATTTAATCGCCGCTTGCTTGTTTTTTTTAGCCATGCACTGGCTTGTCTCAGGCAGCCCGCTCCGAACACCCATCGTTAAACTCTTTGGTGAAAAGTTGTTCAAGGCGTTCTTTTCTATCAGCATCGTTATTGCACTCAGCTGGATGGTCTATGCCTTTCTAGCGGCACCCTATTTATCTACTTGGGGAACCGCTGATAATCTCAAACCGATTACGTTAGGGTTAATGTTTTTAGTCTGCCTAATGTTACCGTTAAGCGTTTTTGATAAAAACCCAACCACTCTCGGCATTTTTCCACCCGATCAGGTAAGCGCACGAGGCATCGTACGCATTACTCGCCATGCCGGTTTAATCGCTCTAGGCCTTTGGGGCTTAGCCCACTTCATCGTCAATGGCGATTGGGCCTCTCACTGGTTATACGGCACCATCGCCTTTGAAGGCCTTATCGGACCGTTAAATTTAGACCGTAAATACCGCGCTCGTCACGGCGAAGCCTGGCTAAAATTTACTCAACAAACCTCTTACCTTCCCTTTGCAGCGATTATTTCTGGCCGCAATAAGCTGGTCTTAACAGAATTAAACCCTTGGGGATTTATTGCTGGTTTAAGCTTGTTCGCCACATTGATTTACTTCCATAAAGCGTGGTTTGGTGTATCAGCTTTAGCCTGGTGAATTGCTAACACCCGTCAAAAGCAATTCTGCCAGCAAAAACAAAATAAACAGACCCCGATACATTAGCGGCTTATTATATTTATGTTAGAATTTATTTCTTTCATAAACCAAACACTAACTTTAGAGAAGCACAATGACCCTACCCAGCGAACAAAACAGCAGCAAAAGCCTACATATTAAAAACTTAGACCTTAACCTGCACTATAACGAAGCGGGGCATGGCGAAGAAACCGTGATCATGCTGCATGGTGGTGGCCCAGGCGCCGCTGGGTGGAGTAATTTTTCGCGTAATATCGAGATTTTTTCAAAAAACTATCGAACTATTTTATTGGACTGTCCTGGTTTTAATAAATCAGACGCCCTTATTACGGATTTACCACGCGATGTCCTTAATGCACAAGCGACTAAGGGCTTAATGGATGAGCTGGGTATTGATAAAGCCCACCTGATCGGCAATTCAATGGGCGGCGCGACAGCGCTTAGCTTCGCGCTTGAGTTCCCCGACCGTTTGAATAAAATGGTACTCATGGGTGCTGGCGGCGGTGGACAAAGCATGTTCTCACCGATGCCACTTGAAGGCATTAAACTATTGGTTGCGCTGTACCAAAAACCCTCGTTAGAGGCACTGAAAAAAATGATCGAGGTCTTTGTCTACGATGCATCGATGATGAGCGATGAGCTGATTGAAGAGCGCTTTGAAAACATGATGAGAAAACCCGAGCACCTTGAAAACTTTATAAAAAGCTATGCCCGTTCAGGCGTTATCGTCACCGATTTCACCCCTAGACTGCAAGAGATCCAAGCTGAAACCTTAATTATTTGGGGACGCGACGACCGTTTTTGCCCACTGGATCATGGGCTGAAATTTCTATGGGGGATTCCTAACGCTGACTTACATATCTTCAGTCAGTGTGGGCATTGGGCGCAGTGGGAACACGCTGAAAAGTTTAATGCCTTAACGCTAGAATTTTTAAAGCCCAACTAAACTCATAAATAAAAAAGGAGGGCTAACCCTCCTTTTTTATTTACTCCAAGCCTCAACTCAAGTTAGTACTCACATCCAACGTTTTGCTTTAAATAACCAAATTTGGCCTGCCGCAATCATCACTAAAATAGCGCAAAAAACAGCGAATGCCCACTGGTTTTCTGAACCCGGTATGCCACCCACATTGATCCCCAGTAAGCCCGTTAACAAGCCAAGAGGAAGAAAGATAGCCGCCACAATGGATAGAACATACATGGTTTTATTCATTTTATCGGCTAAGGAGCTGTTCAATTCTTCTTGCGTGACCGTCGCACGGTCTCTAATAGCATCGAGGTCTTCTACATATCGCGTAGTACGATCTGCAATCTCCCGCAAGCGCATGCGCTCGCCATCATCTAACCAGTCCACTTTTTCATTATGTAAGCGTGACATCACATCACGCTGTGGTGCGAGATAACGGCGCATACTAATTGCTGAGCGACGAATATGGGAAATTTTTTGCCGTAATTCGTACGTCGTTTCATTCAATAGTTCGTCTTCTAAGGCGTCTACTTGATCGTCTACTTCTGATATAACGATACCCATACGTTGAACCAATCGATCCGAGAGTTCTTCTAAAAACTCACCCGAACTTTTAGGCCCATCACCCACTAAAACCGCTTGTCGAATATCATCCACTGCCATAACCCGTCGATGCCGCAAGCTAATAATCCGGTTAGATTCTATCCAAAAGCGAACCGACACCATGTCTTCTGGATCGGTCCCTGGGTTGAGGTTTACGCCACGTAAAATGACCAGCATATTACCTTTATGAACGATACTACGTGGTCGTGTTTCTTTCGCCGTTAAGGCTTCCACCATCACAGGGTCAATGCCACTTTCTTGCGTCATCCAATGCTTGGCCACCTCGCCCGTGTAATCCAAATGCAGCCATAAAATACCATCCGTCGCTTTCCACTGACGTGCTTGCTCCAGTGTGAGTGGTTGCCCACCGCCGTTGCCATCAAGGCATAATGCAAAAACCAAACCGTCAACATTGTTCATAGTATTCTCTTCGTCTTTTAATTTAAACCCTGAATACATCATACAATAAGTGAAGGCCTGCTATTAGCTGTTTTTCGGCCAGCAAAACTTTTTCATCAGACAGCAACAAGCGCACTTGTTTGGCTTATTAATCGTTTAACTTGTTGTTTAGTTAATTAGGCCGTTAACTAAGTGGGCGCTGTGTGTATTTTAAATCTGCCGTTTATATACTTTCTACTGACGGCTCGTCACTAACGTTTGCGTCAGGTGATTGTGTTGCCTCGATAAAAGCCAGTAATTTTTGTTGCACCAAGTCATAGGTTTTATCAATATTACTCGCGATATCCCCATCTAAAACATCCAGGCTCGTTAAAATATCATGTGCTTCGGCAAAGCCTGTATCAATGCCACCACTGATCAGTTCACTAAAGGCGAGTAAGGCATCATCTGGCGCTAACTCAGGGTGCTGATCTTGGTATGAGGAGAAAAAGGCCGTACTTAAAGACACAATGCGATCGGCCGTTGCCTCAGGACTTATGTCGAGCCCCGCGTCGTAGGCTGTTTGAATTGCATTGTCACCTAATGTGGCTTGCAAGGCTTCATTGATGCCCTCAAGCGCCGTTTTTAGTACCAAGCTTTGTGGCGAATCGGCTATGCTAACGCTAATAGTTGATTCTAATATTGATGCGTTCAAGGCCTTCTTTGCCGCATTTTTGGCGTGCGCCAGATCAGACACCGTTTGACCCATCGGCCCATTAGCCTTCTTATCGTCAGCTTTGGCTAATGTTTGAACTTGTTGACTGAATGTTGCTGTGGCTTCAATAGACATTGCTAGCCCTCCATTAATAGTGATACCGCTACCTAGAGTTTATCGGCAATACGATCGACAACTTGAGCCGCTAATGAGATTAAGTCCTCTTTCTTCATCAGCGACGAGGGATTTGATCTTTTCTTTATCATTACTCCTAAGCCTGATGCTTTTTAAACCAAACGCCGCTAGCTTATTATTTAAAAACGTTTAACGACTAAAAAGACACCTAGCGCCATAAAAATAAGCCCCGTTATGCGCTGTATTGAAATGGGGTAATGAATCGCACCCATTAAACTAAAGTGATCAATCACCGACATAGAGATCAGTTGACCTAGTAGCACAAAACACACCGCGTTTCCGATGCCAAAGCGAGGACCTACCCAGGTGATACTTAATGTATAGAAAATAATAAACACACCACCTAAGTAATATTGAATAGGAATCGGTTCTTTTGGAATCGACTTAGGCACCCCTTCTACAAAAAACAAAAACATGATCGATAGTACAAAACCAACTACAAACAATATCACCGCCGCCAGCGCAGGGCTTTGTAATCGGGCCCCTAAGCCCCCACTCATTGCGCCCATAATAGGAATCCCTATACCTGCAATTAACATAATCAGTGCGTAAACTATCGTGTTATTGAGTACATTCATCGTGACACCCCTAATTCGTTATCTAACATTCATTGGCCTTACAGTGCTATAAAGATACTAACCTTATCTCGCTAATCGGCCAATATATTGAAATACTGTACAGGCATTTTGCCATCAATCCAGGCAAACACAATCGTTAGCGTATACGCATAAAAAATAATAGGTGACTCATGGTCATAGCAACACAAGCATCAACGCTCAGCTTACCGCAAATAAACCCTGGGGTTAACAGTGTGTTGGACTACTTAATCCTAACATTTCCACGCATTAAGGCCGACACGTGGCGACAACGTGTCGCTGACGGCAAAGTGCACTGGTACGATGGAACCGTTATTAAAGCCCATTCGCCTTATCAAGCACAACGGCGTGTCTGCTATTACCGTGAGGTTGAGAAGGAAATCACCATTCCTTTTCAAGAAAGTATTCTTTTTCAAAATGAGCACATTTTGCTCGCGTATAAACCCCACTTTTTACCCGTCACCCCCGGCGGGGTGTATATTAACGAGTGCTTGCAGAATCGCTTGCGTAAAACGACGGGGCTGCAATCACTGCAAGCTGTGCATCGATTAGATAGAGCGACGGCTGGTCTTGTGTTATTTTCGATAAAGCCTGAAACCCGCCATGTGTACCACCATCTATTTGCCAGCCGTCAAATAGATAAAACCTATCAAGCGATAGCCCGTGTAAAACCAAACGACACGCTACTTGGGCAGCAATGGGAGATTAAGAACCGCATTATCAAATCCGACCCGCCCTTTTTAATGACCGTTGCCAGTGGCGAACCCAATAGTCAATCATTCGTACGCTGCATTGCCCAATCCAATGATCAAGCCTTGTTTGAATTAAACCCCATTACCGGCAAAACGCACCAACTCCGGCTGCACATGCAGAGTATTGGTCACCCTATCATCGGCGATAACTACTACCCCTCATTACAAGAAAAAACTGCCGACAATTACCAAAAACCGTTACAACTTTTGGCTAAAAAACTGCAATTCAACGACCCTGTCACTCGATCAGACAGGGTGTTTACTGCTCCAAATAACTTGGCTTTAATTAACTAAATAGCTAGCAACGCTGTGGTCAACTTAAACGTTTGCTATCGACTTGGCGAATAACTGCTTAGATAAGGCAACACGCTCATCAACATCATGCGGTGCAGGCAATACATGCTGGTCAACCAGTCGCAGTCGTTTTGCTAAGCCCGCTTGGTTAGCCACTTGAATAGCAAGGCCTGGGCGTGCGTTTAACTCTAAGATCATCGGCCCCTTATTTTTATCCAATACGATATCTGCACCAAAATAACCTAAGCCGACCATTTCATAACACCTCGATGCTAGGTGCAAAATATGGGCCCAACCGGGAATAATTAAATCATCAAAACTAAACCCCGTATTCGGGTGTTTTTCAATTTTAATATTATTTTGTACCGCGAAAAGGCTTTTCCCGGTGCCCATATCAATACCCACACCAACTGCGCCTTGGTGTAAATTCGCCTTACCGTCTGATTCATGCGTCGAACAACGAAGCATCGCCATAACGGGGTACCCCTTATATACAATCACACGAATATCAGGGACACCTTCATAACTGTAATGTGAAAAAATAGGATCAAAGACGATCATGTCTTCGATCATCACCACGTCAGGTCGACCGCCTAAACTAAAGAGCCCACTCAGAATATTCGTTGCGTGATGTTTTAAGTCCCTTAACTTGAGCGATGCCCCACTGGATTTAATGTATCGATCACCGTCACGTTCGGATATCACTAAAATACCCTTTCCTCCACTACCTTGCGCTGGCTTTATTACGAACTTATCACGCCCACGTAGTTGGATTTCTAGCAACTGAATATCGTGCTGATTGTTAATGACGGCAAAAAGTCTGGGCACCGACATGCCAAATTTTTCAGCAAGTTTTTTGGTTTTTAGCTTATCGTCCACTAAGGGAAATAAGCGTCTACTATTGCTACGACCGATGTAATCGATGTTACGGCTATTCATCCCAAGCACACCGAGCTGTCTTAATTGATTAGGCGATATCCACTTCATTCAATGCGGCCAAAATCGCGAAAACGGTACAACTCAAATAATCGATACCCGGTATATTTACCCAATAATAAAATCACACCCAGCAGGCTGATCATCAACTCGGGGAAGTTAAAGGTTAGGTGCTCAACTAGGGGCATCGACATCATTAAGTAGGCTAAAACGGCCGCTAATAGGCTGCCTCCGCCTTGAATTAACACTTCGTTCGGGCCCTCTTCTTCCCATAAAATGGACATTCTTTCGATTGTCCAAGCAAGAATAATGGTTGGGAAAAAGGTCACTGTTAAGGCCTGGTGAAACCCCAGTTTATAACTCACCACGCTTAAGCTCGCCATTAATAAAATAACCACAATCACTACTGCTGTGATCCGCGCAACCAACAATAAATTCAGATACGATAAATAATAACGTATCCATAGGCCGAACCCGACCACGGTCAAAAAAATGACTAAGCCCATTAGTAACGAGGTTTGGATAAACGCTAGCGCAATTAGAATGGGCATAAAAGTGCCCGAGGTTTTCAATCCCACGAGGATGCGTAATAAAACGATAACTAAGGCGCCAACAGGTATTAACAATAAACCCTTAAAGATCCCTTGCTGCTCTACTGGTAAGGAATAAATTGAAAAGTCCAATAACGGCTGCTCCTCGATTTGCCGTTCCATAAAGAGTAGCGATTTAAGTGGCAAGGTGTTTTTGACAAGTGCAAATTCAAGTGTCGAGTTACGCCCGCCGATCACATCCAACATTGATTCTGAACCACGCTGCCAGATAAAAAAGTTATCCGGCAAGCCCTCATGACCCGTTTTAGGGTTGAACACCAACCAGTGATCGCCATCGACTATTTCGACTAAGCTATCGATGCGTTGTCGACGGCGGCCATCTTCCAAAAATATGCCTTTGATTAATTGCGACGGCACCTTTGCGTACGCCAACACATCCATAATAACGTCTAAATGCACGCCACCATAACTCGACAAAAGAAAACTCATATCTTGGTCTGGCTGCTGCAGATTGACCTTTTCAAATAATAACGTGGCAAACTCCCCCGGTGTAGAAGATGCTTTTTTTAATCTCTCGACTACTTTTTGCATCACATCGGTATTAACACTGGTTAGATTGGGCTGTGCAAGCTTGGGCACAAGCCTATCGGTTAGGCCACCGTCTTGCATACGGTATACTTGTGTTTTGTAAAACAAGGTTGTTGCCCGCTCCATCGTTTCACGTGTCCAATGTGCATGTCGGTGTCCATTTTTCTCTTTTACCGAAAAATGAAAGCCAGAAGATGCAAAGTGGTCGTCTAAAGACACCCAGCCAGCATCTGGTTCGGGCAGAGCCAACACCACTTCAACCGCACCTCCGCGCACCGGTTTTAGGCTTATTTTAGATTCTATTGTCCAAACGTCTTCACTCACTCCCGGTAACAATGGAAAACCCAGGGCTAAATTTTTATACAGCGTCAAGCCCAGACCGATCACAATCATGAAGAGCGCTATTAAGGTGATTTTAAGCGTGGATGACAAAATTAGTTCCTCAATGTATGGCGTAAACTAACATCAACAATCGCTCTATCGGTTAGCAGGTTACGCCCAACCAATACCTCGTAGTTATAGACGGAACGATCCGTCAAGGTCACTTCAATTTCATCTTTGGTTTTGCCAAGTGTTATCCATAGCGTCACCACGTACCTAAGTTCATTATCCCCATCCTGCTGTTTTATTATTACTTTTCGGCGAAAACGACGCTCTAACTGCACCAGTTTATTGTTCTTTTTATCGAGCAGAGAAAAACGCACAAAACGTTTTCCTTCACGTTCTATTAACTGGATATTTTCCGCGTGTATAGAGGTTGATTTAGCCCCTGTATCAATGCGTGCCTCAAACCTCAAATTGGAGGGATGTACGATAACATCTTCAAGCTCACCGATTACAGGTAGGTCTAGAACACCGCGGGTTTTTTTGGGCGTTTTTACAACCTGTTTTACTATCGCAGGGCAGGTGTTTTGCACACAGACTGGACAAACTTTTTCCACTAAAACAGGACATGTTTTTTCAATGGGTTTTTCAACAGGTTGTAGTACGCTGCAACCACTAATAAACAGACTGCCGACTATTAAAAATCGATACATTGCCTTGACGACAACTTGGGGGGTTTCAATGCTATAAAACAATGTACTCACAAACATCACCGACAAAATTTGGATTGATAATTTAACGTTAAATAGTGATTTATAGCAAGCTAAGGCAATGAATCAACTAGAAAATAATACATCAACACTAAGCAGGCCTGAGCGCTCTGAAAAAACGTCCTATGTTCTTATTGAGTTATTTTAACGCTATGCGACCAATGAGCGAACACGCTAAGATAGACGCTGTCTTAAATCCGACTATATTATAACCCACTCTTTAAAGGTCACTTTCTCCATGCCACACATCAGACATCTCTTTTTACAAGGTCTTTTAGCCATATTACCTATCACAATCACCCTCTCTATTTTTTATTGGCTGGGTTCTACAGCAGAAACGAGTTTAGGCTATTTACTCAACTTGTTTTTGCCAGACGGTTGGTATCGTCCCGGTTTTGGTTTGTTGGCAGGGTTCTTTGTCGTACTGGCCATCGGCATCCTATTGAATGCCTTTGTCTTTAAAAAGATAGCCTCCATCGCTAACCGACTTTTTGAGCAAATTCCATTTGTTAAAACCATTTATAACAGTGTGCAGGACATTGCAAAGTTTGCCCTCACTTCAAAAGCCAATGCCGATGAACAGACTGTAGTCTCTGTCACCTTAGACAATGATATTAAAGTGATCGGTTTTATAACCAGACAATCCATCCAGTTGGGGGCTAGTCGTGAAGCCTTAGTGGCTGTTTACGTCCCCATGAGCTACCAAATTGGCGGCTTTACATTGATGCTCCCATGGTCTCGGCTAGAAAAAATCGATATGAACGTTCAAGACGCCATGCGAATGGTGCTGACGGCCGGGATTAAAAATGAATAACTCTCTTTACAGCACCTAAATTTAAGGGATGCTAATAAACAGTGAGCCGCCCGGTCCCAGCGGGATACCCAAGGCAAGCCAAAGGCTTAGCAATAGACCCCAACCAACTAAGAACACCACAGAATAAGGCAGCATCAAGGTCATAATTGTACCCACCCCCGCCTTCTCGTCATAGCGTTTCATAAATGCAAAAACTAAGGCAAAATACGGCATCAGCGGGGTAATAATATTGCTAGAACTGTCACCCACGCGATAGGCCGCTTGTACCACCTCGGGTGCAATACCCAAGAGCATAAACATCGGTATAAAGACGGGGGCAATAATTGCCCATTTAGCCGATGCACTGCCTATAAATAAATTGGCAATACTCGATAATACAATAAAACCCAGCATCAGAGGAATGCTGCTTAGTCCACTGATTTTAAGCAACTCCGCACCCTTAATAGCAACGATTAGGCCCAAATGGGTCCAACTAAAGTAATTAACAAATTGGGCTGCAAAAAACATTAACACGAGATACGTTGCCATCAATGCCATGGTTTTTTCCATGCTCTCAATAATATCGACATGACTTTTAAAATGGCCCGACACCCAGCCGTATATAGCACCCATAATAGCCGCGGTAATAGCGATAAGCGCTATTAAACCCGACATAAACGGCGATTTAATAATCCCTCCCGTATCCGGGTGACGCAAAAAACCGTGCTCTGGAACTAAACCCGATAAGACAAAAATAACGATCAACAAGCCAGCTAGATTAGCGGCCCATAAGCCCTTGCGTTCAGCCGGCAGCAACACCGTGTTCAAATCATTAGTTTCTGCTCCTTTGTAGTCACCAAGCAGGGGGCTGATATACCGTTCAGTAACCCAGGTTCCTAAACCGGCTATTAAGAACGTCGACGCAATTATAAAATAATAATTAGCCGCGGCTGTTACTTCATAATTTGGGTCAAGCAAATGAGCTGCTTCGGTACTAATACCACCCAAAATGGCATCCACAGGGCCGATCAATAGGTTGGCACTAAAGCCGCCCGAGACACCGGCAAAACAGGCTGCCGTACCCGCCAATGGGTGTCGGCCGGCGGCAAGAAATATCAAGCCCGCTAGCGGTATCATCACCACATAACCCGAATCGACGGCTATGCTCGACAACACCCCTGCTAGCACCACGATGAACGTTAAAAGCTTAGCTGGTGCGCGTAACACCAATAATTTTAACGCGGTTTGGATCAACCCTGAGCGCTCAGCAATACCCAAGCCCAACATAACCACTAGCACCGGACCGACAGGGGCAAACTGGGTAAAATTACTCACCATTTTACTGAGTATTTGCGCAAGCCCCGCTGCATTTAGCAGGTTGACGACTTGAACCGATTTACCGCTGACAGGGTGTGTGGCGGCTAAAGCAAAATAATCACCAAGGTACGATAACAACAACACCGCCACGCATAGGTATATAAATAACATCGTTGGGTGTGGTAGAGCATTGCCCCACGTTTCAATCTTAGTCAGGCAACGCTGGGTAAACGGTCGTTTAATCTGTTCCATACCCACTTTTATACCATTAAGCCGAGCAGATCAAAACTTAGCTCGGCCCTATTGTGATCTTTTGTACACATCCGCCTCGCCGTCGGGCCGCGTTTTAAAGCGTTTGTGCATCCACAAATAGTCGTCGGGGTGTTCACGAATGCAAGCTTCCAACCAATTGCTCCAACGAACCGTATCGGCCACATCATCATCAGAAGGGTAATGGTCTAATACCGGTTCAAACTTAAGCGTACAGGCACCATCCTTTTCACGGTAACAACTGAATAACAACACCTGCGCATCGGTTTGTCGTGCATATTGGGGAATCGTGGTGATCGTTGCCGTTGGTATTCCAAAGAAGGGGATAAAAGCGCCCCGTTTAACGCCAAAGTCTTGATCTGGCACGATCACCACCGTACCGCAATCGGCGAGGCTTTTCAGCATATCAGCAATATCTTTACGGTGAAAAAGACCGATCGGGTATTTTTGTAAGCCGCGTTGATATAACTGTGTCTCAAAAATTGGGTTATCTAAGCGACGATAGACCGCCTCAAATGGGCAAAGCGTCGCTAACTTCATGCAAGCGACAAATAATGAGGTAAAGTGCCCCGACACCAAGAGCAAGGGTTTATTAGCGCTTATCGCCTGGGTTAAATGCTGCTCACCGATCACGCGTACGCCTTGCGTATGTTGCTCTGCACTGCGCCAAACCATATTCACTAAATCAAAAATCATTAATAACGATGACGTTAAATTGGCCACCACGATAGCTTGCTGTTGTTGCTCAGTTTTTTCGTTAAAACACAATTCAATATTGCGACGAATCGTGTCAATACGACTGATCCGACTAGCTGCTAATCGCTTCGCTAAACCAGTCGCCATCGCTTGTTGCCAAGATGACGGTAGCCTAGCTAATACCCAGCTGAGTCCCACCACTAACCACGATGACCAGAATTTGGGGTGTAAGTAAGCAGTTTTAAATTTTTCAGTCGTCATATAGATAAGCCTATTGATTAGCTTCTTGTGTGTTTTTTAGTTTTATTTTAATAAACACCCCTGTTTGCATCATCAATAGCTGCTCTTAACGTGAGGTATCTTTGATCGTTATTATGTCATACCAAACAGACTAATACGCATCGTCTCAATCTTCTTTATAACTGGCTATAAATCACTCAATCAGATATTCTTTGAGTTGGAGCTACCCCTTTCATCAGCTGTTTTATGACCCTGATCAACGACCAATAACATGATCACATCTCACTTAATTGATATTATTATCTTGTTGCTGGCAGCCGTTATCATAGTTCCTGTGTCGCAACGTGCAAAGTTCGGTACTATTCCTGGGTTTTTAATCGCCGGTATCATCGTTGGTCCTTTTGGCATTGGATTAATCGACAATATCGACGAAATACGCCATTTATCAGAAATTGGCATCGTGCTGTTACTGTTCATCATTGGGATCGAAATAAAACCCAGCCGACTTTGGCGAATGCGCCGTTTAGTCTTTGGCCTCGGCTCCTTGCAAGTTATCATCACCGGTCTTATATTTGCTTGGCTCAGCTATACCTTATTTGAGATGCCCGTTAGAACCGCTATTTTAATTGGCCCAGCTCTTGCCTTATCTTCTACTGCCTTTGTGCTGCAATTACTCACCGAACAAAAGTCACTGGTTTCTGAATATGGTCGCACCTCTATTTCCATCTTGTTACTACAAGATCTCGCCGTGGTACCACTACTTGCCCTAGTTCCTTTGCTGGTGTCATCTGAGCTGAGTATTGGTGAGGATATCGGTATTGCCCTGCTAGAAACCGTTGTCATTTTAGGCAGTGTTATTTTAGTGGGCCGCTATTTACTACACCCCACTTTACACCGTATCGCCTTATCACGTAATCCAGAAGTGTTTACTGCATCGGCCATTGTTATTGTGCTCGGCACCGCCTTAATCACCGAGCACATAGGTTTATCGATGGCGATGGGTGCTTTTCTCGCTGGACTACTGATCTCTGATTCATCCTATAAACATCAGGTACTCGCCGAAATAAAGCCCTTTAGTGGTCTATTATTAGGGCTGTTCTTTATATCAATGGGCATGTCTCTCGACTTCCATCTTTTTTTAGCGGACCCCCTAGTTTCTCTTGGTATTTTATTTGCTCTTATCGCTGTCAAAATAGCCGTTTTATTTCCACTAAGCTACCTGTTTGGTGTTAATGCTAAAAAAAGTTTTGCCGTTTCTTTATTGTTAGCCCAAAGCGGCGAATTTGCTTTAGTACTATTTGCACTTGCCTTTCAGGCCGAGCTATTATCATCCTTTGCCTTTCAGCACTTATTGCTCCTTATCCTACTCAGTATGTTAGCCACCCCTTTATTGGCCTATTTCGCACAGATTATTAAAGGCAAACCGCCGGCTAGTGTCGCTAAAACACCCAAAGCACCTATTATTATCGCTGGTTTTGGCCGTGTGGGTCATCGGATCGGCCAAATACTTACATCCGCAAACCAACCTTTTATCGCCTTTGATTTAGATGCCAACATTGTTGAGCGAGAACGATCAACTGGACAGCACCCTGTGTTTTACGGTGATGTATCCAATGTCGATGTACTTAAAGCTGCTGGCGTCAATGCTGCTGACACCATTGTCGTTACATTAAACGACCCTGAAACCACACGGAATTTGGTTCGCCTCATAAAGAAAAGGTATCCTGATGTTAAAATTTATGCCGGCGCACATAATTCTGAAGAATGCATTCAGCTGGGTAAAATTGGTGTCGCTGGTACCGTGTCAGAAAATTTAGAAGCGAGTATCGAATTAGCTAAATTGGTGCTAAAAAGCAGGGGCGTTTTTGATAACAATCAAAACGACAAGCTCAATAAATACAGAAAAAAATACCATCAAGAAATCAAAAAAGCGGGAAAGAGCACATGAGAATTTACGCCCCCACACCAACAGTTTTACAAAGATTTCCTGTTAGTCGCTTTTACCGTGCTTGATTATGATCCCCCATCAACCAAGTTAGCTGTTGGTTTTCAAATTAACCAAGAAAATCTATCGCTTTGACAAAATCCTAGTGGCAGCACAAAACATCAATGTTAAACTTTGGTGGCCGTAAACACCCACAATAAAAAGAATCGAACTAAACATGGATAAAGTGACTGAAGCAATTAAACGATTAAACCAACAAGGCGCTAGACAACCACGTGTCATCATCATGGGCGCAGGTATGTCTGGCATCCTCATGGGTATTCGTTTATTAAACGCCGGCTTAAGTAATTTTACGATTTATGAAAAAACGGACCGTATTGGGGGTACTTGGCGGGAAAACACCTACCCAGGTATTGCCTGCGATATACCCTCTTACTTTTATACTTACAGCTTTGAGGTTAACCCTAATTGGTCACACAGGTTCCCTCCCGGTGCAGAAATTCAGCGCTATTTCGAAACCGTTTTCAATAAATACAAACTGGCACCACGCACTCGATTTAATGAGGAGATCATCAACACCCAATTGATTGATGGCCAATGGCACATTGAAACCGCTAACGGCCTTAACGATTCAGCAGACTTTCTAGTTGCCGCGACCGGTGTGCTACACAAAATAAACCAACCCTCGATTCAAGGACTCGACAGCTTTGAAGGGCCTAAATTTCATACTGCCCGCTGGGACCACGGGGTTGATTTAAAAGACAAACGAGTCGGCATTATTGGTAGCGGCTCAACCGCCATACAAACAATCGACCCGCTCTCAAAGCTGGTTAGCAAACTCACCTTGTTTCAACGTACCGCCCAATGGGTTTTCCCATTACCTGACAAAGCCTATTCGGCCACCTGGATTAAACTCGCTACCCGCTTCCCTTTCTTGGGCAAAAGCTTATACAAAACCTATAAATTTTTATTCGAAAAGTCCATGGGCATCGCCGTCACAAAGCCCTGCCTACAACGTAGCATACTCACTAAATTATGCCATTGGAACTTAGCTCGCGTTAAAGACCTTGAATTACGTAAAAAACTAACCCCTGATTATTTACCTGGTTGTAAACGCTTGGTTATGTCGATGCCCTTTTATTCAGCTATTCAAAAGCCTAATTGCTCCGTTGTAACCGAACAGATTGAAAAAATCGAATCCAACGGTGTCCGTACCAAAGACGGTCAATTACACGAACTTGACGTACTGGTATTAGCAACCGGCTTTGATGGCTTTGCCTTTATGCGCCCTATGTCCATGCAAGGGCTTAACGGCTTAACGTTAGACGACGCGTGGAAAAAAGGCCCGCAAGCCTTACGCGCAATGGCCATCCCTGGGTTCCCCAACTTTTTCATGTTGATTGGGCCACACAGCCCGATTGGCAACCATTCACTGATCGCCATCGCTGAAACCCAAACCCACTACATCATGCAATGTATCGAAAAATATATGCAGGGCGACTTTGACTTTATTGAAGCCAAACAACAAGCCGTAGATGATTTTTATACCAGCGTCAATGAGGCTCTGCCTAATACGATTTGGACCACGGGCTGTCAAAGTTGGTATTTAGACGATAAAGGCATACCCGGTTTGTGGCCGTGGTCACCGCAGCAATACGCCAAGGAAATGAAAGTTGCTAATTTTAGCCAGTACCACCTTACAAAGGCTTAGTTTCATTCGTGTTATGCATCAGCTGGCTAGCCGCAATAGCGAGTAAGCAATACACAGTAAAAAAGTAAAAACCCGGGCCAAATTCAGCCGTCATCTGAACCGTATTAATCGCATATTCGTTGGCATTAATGGCTAAGAATGTCACGATAAGCGACATCACAAACACGTCAGACATGGACCACTTGCCCAACTGAGCATTAATGCTTAATAACTGCTTAGCTAAACCTGGTGCAGCAAAAACCCACGCGCACAGCACGATCAAAATTTTAATCACCGGTATTAATACCCCAAACAAACCAATCAGCACACCCACCACCACATGGCCATGAGAAATCAGCTCGCTCATCGTGCCTAGTAAGCTGCGTGTTGATTCAAAAACGATCACGTCACCTTCTACGTCCAACTGATAAACAAACGATTGCAGCATAGAACCAATCAGTTGGTTAGCATCGTCTTCTGGCGTTAACGCCTGCGCGGTTAAGTTGAGCATCGCTTGCTTTTCAACCGTTGCCTCAATACTCATTAACGGTAGCGTTAGCCCCGGCACTAAAAATACAATCGAAAGAACGAACAAAAGTATTGAAAAAGTCTTACGTTTCACGGATTGTTACCTTATGTGCATTAATAAACATAGCCATACAGTTTATTGAGTCCCAATATCACACTTACAGTATCAGCTATTGATATTGGTTGACCAGTTGATTAAAGGACTCCAACGGACTTTTGTCTATACCCCAATCTTCAAATAAAACAAATAACTGTTGTATCGTCTCGATACCCAGACTGTTATCTAAGGCTAATAAAAAATGCCCACCCATTTCTTCCACGTTGAGGTAAGCCGGTACCTTTGTTAACGCTAGAAGAAATTCTTTTTCCTTCTCATTGGTGCTAACTATTGGTTTTTTAAATAGTATTTTCATAGTTAATATTTTGTTTACCCGTGGTAATTAATAACCCATTGGTATCGTTGAATAGTCACAGGGCCAATCTTATCTAGCCAGTATATGACACATAATTAAGCCACTCAAACTTATACCCAAACAAACCCAGCTAAGCTAAAAATACGTTTCTGGTTAGGTTATTAGCCTACCACTAGGTTTTTTCAATCATAAACGCCCCGTATCTTTCATTAATTCTTCTATCAACTTGAAATAGTAGATGCATTTTTAATAAACTTAAGCATAATAAGGCAACACTCATTAATAACTATTAAAAGGAGAGGGAATATGGGAATTATTAAAAAACTTTTAGCGAGCATCAAAGCAACCATTGCAACAGGCTTTGTACTAGCTATCTTAATTGCAGCCTTTGGCTGGGACCGTTCTGGCGGCTTTAATTTACTTGAAGCAACCGTTTGGCTACACGTTATCGTGGGTATTACTTGGATTGGCCTACTTTATTACTTTAACTTTGTTCAAACACCGGCTATGGCAGAAGCATTAGGCGATGAAGGTGGCCCTGGTCCTGCAGCAATTGGAAAATACGTGGCCCCACGTGCACTACTCTGGTTCCGCATGTCTGCTGCTGTTACTTGGTTAACTGGTGTAAGCGCATTAGAATCTACCGGCGTAGGTATTATGAATGCATTTACATTAGCAAGCCCTGTTATTGGTTTAGGCGCATGGCTAGGTACCATTATGTTATTCAACGTATGGGTGCTTATTTGGCCAAACCAGAAAAAAATACTGGGTATTGTCGAGGCTTCAGCTGAAGAAGTTGGTAAAGCAAAAGTCGTCGCTGCGATGGCGTCTAGAATAAACGTGTTGCTATCAATACCTATGTTGCTATCGATGACAGCGTTTGCTCACGGTAACTTATTCTAAAATAACACGACAAAGCTGTATAAAACAAAAAGGGCGCTTGATTTTCAAGCGCCCTTTTTTCATTTTTAAAAATCAATCGAGTCTGACCCCATTGAATTTAACGGCTTTCTTTTACCTTCAGTTATTGATGATTCCTGCTCTCGTTTTAGCTTTAAACCTGGCGTCAATATTTCTGCGGTAACAAACACTTCGTTCAGATAACGCATGGCTTTCACCATTTGTCGAGTCATTCGCCTAATACGGCTATTCTGATCGATGACATCTATCATCACGGGTATCGGTACACGTAACTCTACGCCGGCCAAAAGCAAGGCTGCTTTCACCTCATCGTAAACACCTTGCACCTGATCGAGTTGAAGTCCACATTCTTCAAAAGAGAAACCAGCTTCTGTTGGGTCGGCTCTTATCATCAAATCAACTACTTCGGCGCGGAAACGAGAAATATTCGCCATCGATACTTCATCATTCATACCCACTATATTCGCCTGTGCTTTAGCGATGGCCGACGCTTGATCTGCACACGCTAGCAAGTGTTGCTCCGCTCGCAAAATGTTAGCTAACTGCTCAGAAACTTCATTAGTCAGCGACTTTCTTTCAAGCCGAGTAATAAATGCGGCGACTGCACCACAAAGTTTATGCACAACGCGATTATCACTAGTAATTTTTCTGCTATTTGTAAACTCACTACTCATTGCCGCCAAACCCATTCGCCTAACAACAGCCGTTATCCGTGACAATTCAAGCGCCAGCGCATTAATTGAAAGCGCTGGTGAGACAGCAATAGTCTTGTCTAGATAGATTGGGCGACTTTCAATTTCATCCTGTGTAATAAAACGTTTTTCGAGAAAACACGCGAGTCGATTGTTCAATGGAAATATCAATGCAACGCCTAAAACATTAAAAACGGTATGAAACAAAGCTAGCGTTAACGCAGGTATAGCCTCCAGACCTAAGAGCTCTCCCGTATTTTGAACAACCCAGAACAAAATAGGTAATATCATCAGCGCGACTACACCTGTACCCACATTAAAGATAATATGAGCACACGCCACCCTTTTGGCATTGGCTGTGGCCCCAATAACCGCTATTCCAGCCGTTGAGGTAGTGCCCACATTGGCACCTATAACCATTGCCGCAGCCGCATAAAGACCCACTACCCCACCTGTGGCCGCAGTAAGAGTAAGAGCAATGGCTGCACTCGATGATTGTGTAAGCACTGTCATAAGAAACCCAACACCAACGTACATCAACACGCCCCCTATGCCATCCAAGGTAAACTGATTCAAATCGATCACCGTCAAAAGGCCATCAAATGCATCTTTGAGGACACCAATTCCGATAAAAAATAGGCCAAAGCCTACTAGCACCATGCCAAAAGGACCTCGCTTACTCTCGCCGCCAGTCAGGTGAACTAACATACCAACGCCTATCATTGGCAACGCAAAGGTTTCTACGTTAATTTTGTAACCAATAATGGCCACTAACCACCCCGTCATGGTAGTGCCAATATTCGACCCATAAATGATACCTAGCGCCTGACGCATTGTAATAAGGCCAGCATTTACAAAGCCAATGGTGGCAATCGTAACCGCACTGGAGGATTGCACTAAGGCCGTGATTGTTAAGCCTGTAACAACACCGTGAGTTGGGAACGCGTCCATTTAGACAGCATGTTACGTAAAACAAGACCCGTTGCAGACTTCAGCCCCTCAGTAATCATGGTTACTGCCAACAAAAAGAGGCCCAGACCACCTGCCAACAAACCGATAACGATTAAATTTTGTTGCATATACCTGTCTCTATATCATTAGAAAATCAGTGTTACTCTCTTTTTAAAAACACAACAAATAGTCGTGTTGTTATATTCATCATTTTCACATAGTAACTTATTCTAAAAATAGTGCGACACGGTTGTACAAAAAAAAGGGCGCCTGATTAATCAGGCGCCCTTTTTGTTTTGATGATTCACTCTTTTGTGTATTTGGTTCGCCCACATAGTCGGGGCGAAAACGAAATAGCCTAGGATGATTTTACTCAGAATCCCGTGGTTTTTTATTTTTAAGTACTTGATATATAAGGGAAAATGGTGGAGAGAGAGGGATTCGAACCCTCGATGGGCTATAAAACCCATACTCCCTTAGCAGGGGAGCGCCTTCAGCCGCTCGGCCATCTCTCCGGATAATTTTTTTACTAGATGTTACCGTCTATTTTCTTTTCATCTTGAATTTTATTGTAAATCTCTTCGCGATGAACAGAAACGCTTTTAGGTGCGTCAACTCCAATTCTTACTTGATTACCTTTAACCCCTAAAACAATAATGGATACGTCCTCACCAATTACTACGGATTCACCAACTTTGCGTGTCAAAATTAACATAATATCTCCGTTTTTTTGCTTTAGTTCCTTAAAGCGTAGCCAGCCCTACTCGATTCATTATTGTTATTTTTATAGCCGCGCATTGTATCATAGCGAATTACTCGCCGGCACCTCTTAAATGCAGATTATTCTACCGATAAACCAAAAGACTCATGAAGTGTTCTCACAGCAAGCTCTAAATATTTTTCATCAACAACCACAGATATTTTAATTTCCGAGGTTGAGATCATGCGAATATTAATTCCCTCATCCGCCAAGGCGCTAAACATCTGACTAGCAATCCCCGCGTGTGAACGCATGCCTACACCAACAATCGATACTTTTACAATCTTATCATCGCCCGTTACTTTTTTCGCACCCAATTCTTGACAAATGTTTTGTAAAATTTGCATGGTTTTTGGATACTCGTTGCGGTGCACAGTAAAGGTAAAATCTGTCGTTTTATCTTCCGCTATGTTTTGCACAATCATATCAATTTCGATGTTTGCATCGGATATCGGCTTTAATATCGCTGCTGCAACACCGGGCATATCGGGCACGCCTTCTAGGGTTACTTTTGCCTCATCACGGTTAAACGCAATGCCTGAAATTAATGCTTTTTCCATGTCGTCGTCCTCATAAGTAATTAACGTGCCGTCACCGTCATCAAAGGTGGATAGTACACGTAAGGGAACATTGTATTTACCAGCAAATTCTACCGAGCGAATTTGCAAAATCTTTGAGCCTAAACTGGCCATTTCTAACATTTCTTCGAAGGTTATTTTGCTTAGCCTTCGTGCCTTTGGCTCAACCCTTGGGTCAGTTGTGTAGACACCGTCAACATCTGTATAAATACGGCATTCATCCGCCTTTAACGCAGCGGCCAGTGCAACAGCCGTGGTATCAGAGCCGCCTCTTCCCAATGTGGTTATCGCGCCGCTTTTGGTCACACCTTGGAATCCCGCAACCACCACAATGCGGCCTGCTGCTAGGTCAGCTTGAATGTTATCGGTGATAATTTCCTCGATGCGGGCCTTACCGTGCGCCTCATCGGTAATGATTTTTACTTGCCCCCCAGTGTACGACACCGCCTCTTGCCCAAGCTCTTCTAGCGCCATACATAACAAAGCAATGGTCACCTGTTCACCGGTCGATAATAGAACGTCCATTTGCTTGGCAGATGGCGTAGCTTGCATTTGTTTTGCCAGCTCGGTCATGCGATTGGTTTCGCCACTCATGGCTGACACAACAACGACTAACTGATCGCCGTTTGCTTTTTTACAAGCAACGAGTTTTTTTGCGACGTTTTGTATTTTTTCTGTCGTTCCAACAGATGTACCGCCGTATTTATGAACGTGTAAACTCATATTGTTATTTTTCTACCCTTTCAAATGTTGTTTAACCCAATCAGGTACCGATTGTAATGCCCCGTCTAATGCCGCTGGGTTATCGCCACCCGCTTGCGCCATATCGGGCCGACCACCGCCTTTACCACCCACCTGTAACGCGACTGAATTGACTAAATCACCGGCCCGTAATCGCTTTGTTTGGTCTTTTGAAACCCCAGCAATTAGGGTTATTTTGTTGTTACCCACACTCGCCAAAACAATCGCTGCTTGGTTTAGTTTATTTTTTAACTGATCAACCAGATCACGCAAGGTTTTTACATCGGCGCCTTCAATTTTGGCGGCCAATACTTTAATACCATCCACATCGACCGCTTGACTCGCTAAATCGCCACTGGCGCTTTTTGCTAATTGGGCTTTTAACAACTCCAACTCTTTTTCCAATGTTTTGTTTTTGTCTTGTAGTTGACCGACTTTTTCTAGCGTCATATCACGGTTTGCTTTCACTAAGCCGCCAATTTTTTGTAATAATTGATCGCTTTCTTCAACCCAATTAAGCGCACCCTCACCAGCAATGGCTTCAATACGGCGAACACCAGATGCAACACCTGACTCTGATGTTATTTTCATAAAACCAACATCACCTAAGCGATTAACGTGTGTACCACCACACAATTCAGTCGAAAAGTCGCCCATCTTTAACACCCGAACTTTATCGCCATACTTTTCACCAAACAGCGCCATTGCACCATTGGCTATCGCCGTTTCTTGATCGGTTATTTGCGTTTCAACCTCAGCATTTAAACGAATCTGCTCATTGACTACACGTTCAATCTGACGTAATTGTTTATGGCTAATGGGCTCGAAATGGCTAAAGTCAAAACGTAAGCGATTGGCCCCAACTAAAGAACCTTTTTGCGTGACATGCTCACCCAACACCTTGCGTAGCGCGGCATGTAATAAATGGGTAGCGGAATGGTTAGCTGCCGTGGCGACGCGTTTATTTGCATCCACTGACGCAGTCACTGAGTCATCCACCGTTAACTGGCCTTTAATTAAGCGCCCGATATGGAAATAGGTGTCACCTTGTTTTTGTACGTCTGCCACCTCAAACACCGCTGTTGGTGTTGTAATAACACCAGGGTCCCCGACTTGACCACCCGATTCGGCGTAAAAAGGCGTTCGGTCGAGCACTAAATATGCTGATTCACCTTCAAGTAAGGTTGTTACCACCTCAGCCTGCTTAAATATACCTTTTAAGAGTGCCTCAGATTGTAACGATTGGTAGCCTACAAACTCACTGACCCAGTCTAAATTAGGCAATTCATCGGCACTGGATGAGAACGAACTCGCTGATCTAGCCCGCTCACGCTGGGCTTGCATGGCCCGGTCAAAACCAGCCATATCCACTGTCAGATCATTTTCTCGGGCATAGTCAGCAGTTAAATCAATCGGAAAACCAAAGGTATCGTAAAGCTTAAACGCAGTTTCACCATCGATGGTTTTATTGCTTAGGTTTTTAGTATTATCTTGTAGTAACTTCATCCCTTGCTCAAGGGTTTCAGCAAAGCGCTGTTCTTCCTTCAGTAAAATATTAGTGATTCTGTCGGCTTTTAGCGCTAACTCTGGGTAGGCCGCTGCCATTTGTTCAACCAAAGGTGTTACTAATTTGTGGAAAAAAGCGTGCTTAGTATCCAACTTATAACCATGACGAATCGCACGTCGAATGATGCGTCTAAGTACATAGCCCCGGCCTTCGTTAGAAGGCAACACATCATCCATTATTAAAAAGGCGCAAGAACGGATATGGTCGACCAATACACGTAAAGACGTGTGACTTAAATTGTCGGTATTGGTTAATTTAGACGCTGCTTTAATCAGCGACTGAAACATATCTATATCGTAGTTGTTATGCACCCCTTGTAACACCGCAGCGACTCGCTCCAGTCCCATGCCTGTATCAACCGATGGTTTTGGTAAGTCTGTCAGCTCACCTTTCGCGTTGCGGTTGTACTGCATAAAAACCAGGTTCCAAATTTCAACGTAGCGATCACCGTCTTCTTCAGGAGTACCCGGCGGTCCACCCGCCACGTCTTCGCCGTGGTCATAAAAAATTTCTGAACACGGACCACATGGACCTGTATCGCCCATTGACCAAAAATTATCTTTGGCGCCAATCCGCGACAAACGATCAGGACTTACACCCATCTCGTTCAACCAAATATCTGCCGCTTCTGGGTCTTCATCAAACACTGTTACCCAAAGTTTTTCAGCCGGTATTTCTAAAACATCGACTAAAAACTCCCAAGCGTATTGAATAGCTTCGCGTTTAAAGTAATCGCCAAAACTAAAGTTACCTAACATTTCAAAAAAGGTGTGATGACGTGCGGTGTAACCTACATTTTCAAGGTCATTATGCTTGCCGCCCGCTCTAACACAGCGTTGTGACGACGTTGCCTTGGTGTAAGCACGTGCCTCTTGCCCCAAAAACGTCTCTTTAAACTGCACCATGCCGGCATTAGTAAACAACAAGGTGGCGTCATTAGCGGGCACTAACGAACTGGAAGGGACAATGTGATGCCCTTGCTTTTCAAAATAGCTTAAAAAAGCTGAGCGAATATCAGCGCTGCTTAAATTTTTCATTTCGTTAAAAACCTGCGTTAAGGCAATTGATTGAATAGTTCTCTAATCATGTCGAATGTAAATCCCTTGTGTTGCAAAAACCGTGTCCGTTTGGCTCGTTCTTTCATATCTGTTGGCGCATCTGAGCCATATTTCTTAGCGTGCAATTGAACCAACACATCATACCAATCGGGCTGTTGCTCAAACACGTCGTCAATGTTGGTGTCGATGCCACGCTCTTTTAATTCATACTGTATGCGACTTGGACCGTAACCTTTTTGTAGTCGGGATCGCGCATAACTTTCTGCAAAGCGTTGATTACTTTGCCAACCCTTACTGGCAAACTCGACCAATACATCATCAATTTCGTCTGTTTCAAAGTCTTTTTTTGCAAGCTTTTGCTTAAGTTCTCGCTGGCTATGTTCGCGCCTAGCTAGCAAAGCTAAGCAATGTTCCCTTAACTTTGCTGCGCGTTTTTTTTGTTCGTCGTTCAGGCCTCAGCGCCTTTTTCGCTCGCTTCTTCTACCCCTCTGGTAGACGGCTCAAACGGTTTTTTTTCTGGCAGCAGCGCTAAGCGAATATTAGCTTCTAGCTCGGCCGCTTTATCTTTATTTTCTTTGAAAAAGACTTTCGCATTATCTTTACCTTGACCAATTTTAATGCCTTCATAACTGTACCAAGAGCCTGCTTTTTCCACTAAGTCCAGACTGACACCTAAATCAATTAATTCGCCTTCTCTTGACACACCTTCACCGTAAAGGATTTCAAATTCTGCCTTTTTAAACGGTGGCGCCACTTTGTTTTTTACTACTTTGACACGGGTTTCATTACCTAAAATTTCATCACCTTTTTTAATTGCCCCAATTCGACGGATATCAAGTCGAACCGATGAGTAAAACTTGAGTGCATTACCACCTGTCGTCGTTTCAGGGTTACCAAACATTACCCCGATTTTCATCCGGATTTGGTTAATAAACACCACCAAGGTGTTTGAACGTTTAATATTACCGGTTAATTTACGTAACGCCTGTGACATCAAACGCGCCTGTAAACCCACGTGATGATCGCCCATGTCCCCCTCAATCTCTGCTTTTGGCGTTAACGCCGCAACGGAGTCAACGACCACCATATCAACAGCACCTGAGCGTACCAACATATCGACAATTTCTAAGGCCTGCTCGCCTGTATCGGGTTGCGATACCAACAATTCATCCATATTAACGCCAATTTTATCGGCATACACTGGGTCTAGTGCGTGCTCAGCATCAACAAAGGCTGCTGTACCCCCCGCTTTTTGACACTGTGCAATAGTTTCGAGGGTTAAAGTCGTTTTACCGGATGACTCTGGGCCATAAATTTCTACCACACGGCCGCGCGGTAAACCACCTACGCCTAGCGCCACGTCCAAGGCGATCGAGCCGGTTGAATAGGTTTCAATGTCGGGAATCGCAGTGCCGTCACCCATCCGCATAACGGAGCCTTTGCCAAACTGTTTTTCAATTTGTAATAACGCGGCACTCAGTGCTTTTTTCTTGTTCTCATCCATTTGCTATCCCCTTTATAAAGCCCCTGCTTCATGCAAAAGCGGTTATCTTAATTAATCGTAAATTATCACACAAACTAGGCGATCATTATAAGGGTTTTCTACCTTAAAGATGCGCTTTACGAGAGACTATCGATCATCAATTGCAAGGCCGTCTCTACGGCCTGTTGACGAACTTTTTCGCGGTCACCGTTAAAAATCTTTTTAAAGCTGCGTGACTCCAATGTTACCTGTTTAACCGCAAACCATACCAGGCCTATTGGTTTATCCGGCGAACCACCTGATGGACCGGCTATGCCCGTAATAGACAGCGCCATACTTGCATTAAATACGCTTTGAGCTCCGTCCGCCAACTGTTCGGCAACTTGCGAACTAACTGCGCCAAATTGTTCGAGCTGTGTTGCGTCCACGTTAAGCAAATCCCGCTTCGCGTTATTGCTGTAACAAACCACACTCCCCATAAACCATTGGCTACTACCAGCCAGATCCGTCAGCACTTTTGATAACCAGCCACCACTACACGACTCTGCCACAGCCAGTGTTTTATTTTGCTTTAATAGTAATGCAGCCAGCTGTTCACATTGTTCAGTTATTTTATTATTCATCATTTTTAACCTTTTAATACCTGTCAATAGTCCAATAAAATACGCTGCTAATCTGCAAGCTTGTTAAACTACCCTTATGTCGCCTAATGTAACAATAAATAGCAAAGAAACGCCAATGATGCAGCAGTTTTTGCGCATTAAAGCCGATTACCCCAACACCCTTTTGTTTTACCGTATGGGCGATTTCTATGAGCTTTTTCATGATGATGCTGTAAAAGCGTCAGCACTACTGGGGATTACCTTAACCAGTCGCGGAGAGTCCGCCGGTAAGCGTACGCCGATGGCTGGCATACCGCACCACGCCGCGGATGGCTACTTAGCCAAGTTATTAAAAGCTGGCGAGTCTGTCGCCATGTGCGAGCAAATCGGTGACCCCGCCTTATCCAAAGGCCCTGTTGAACGCAAAGTTGTTAGGGTGATCACGCCCGGTACATTAACCGAAGAATCGCTGCTCGATGCTGTCAAAGACAGCCTGTTGTGCGCAGTGGCGGTGAAAAAAACAATCTTTGGCCTCGCCACAATTGACCTAGCCAGTGGACGCTTTTTTTTACAACAATTAACCAGCGAAGAATCGCTAAAAACTGAAATTGCGCGGATTAATCCCGCTGAATTATTGATCAGCGAAGACAGCCGATTGGACCCCTTATTTAAAAACCGAGCCGGCCTAAGTCGCCTAGCCGATTGGCACTTTGATCAACAAACGGCCAAACGTCTTTTGTGCAAACAATTTGGCACAAAAGACCTCAGTGGGTTCGGTTGCGATTCTGCATCCTTGGCCATTTCTGCTGCTGGCGCCTTATTACACTACCTTAAAGGTACCCAGCAATCGGCTTTACCGCATTTACAATCGATGCGGCTTGTTCAGGACAGCGACCACATCAAAATGGATGCCGCCACTCGGCAGCACCTTGAGTTGGACTACCACCCATCCGGTAATTTAAGCTTCACACTGTTTGGCTTGCTCAATCGCTGTAAAAGTGCGATGGGGTCACGGTTATTGCGCCGCTGGATCCACTTACCTTTAAGGCAACAATCGGTCATTGAACATCGCTACTTGGCGATTGAACAGTTACAACAAGCTGATCAGCTAGAACCCATACAAGCCCACCTAAAATTAACCGGCGATATTGAACGCATTAGCAGCCGTATTGCACTATTGACGGCCAGGCCACGTGACCTTGTGGTTTTACGGCAAACTCTATCCGCGCTACCTGATATTAAAAATCTCCTAGCAAAGCTCGACGCGCCAAGGCTAAAGACGCTACACCAGCAAATGGGCGAACACCAAGATTTGTACCAGCTGCTAGAGAAGGCCATCGTTGAAAATCCACCAGTATTAATCCGCGACGGCGGTGTTATCGCCAATGGGTACAATCAAGTACTCGACGACTTTAGAAACACCAGTGCCAATGCAGATCAATTTTTACTTGATTTAGAGCAAAACGAGCGCACAAAAAGTCAGCTGAGTAACTTAAAAGTTAACTACAATCGGGTGCACGGGTACTATATTGAAGTACCACGCGCTCAAGCTGACCGGGTGCCCGAACACTTTATTCGCAAACAAACCTTAAAGAACGTTGAACGCTACATCACACCTGAATTAAAAGCATTTGAAGACAAGATTCTCAGCGCCAAAGAACAGGCGCTGTCGTACGAAAAACAACTATACCTAGAGCTGCTCCAAAGTTTTTCAACGCGGTTGAGCGACATTCAGGCCTGCGCTGAAGCACTAGCGGAAATTGATGTCTTAAGCAATTTTTCTGAAAGGGCATTAACCTTAAACTATAGCCGCCCCCACCTGACTAACACCCCGGGCTTTAACATAAAACAAGGACGCCACCCGATCGTTGAGAGCGTGTCTGATGCACCATTTGTAGCCAATGATATTGACTTGAATGCTGAACGGCGGATGCTCATTATCACTGGGCCAAACATGGGTGGTAAATCGACCTATATGCGGCAAATTGCGCTCATCACCTTGATGGCCTATTGCGGTTGCTATGTGCCAGCCAGTGAAGCGGTTTTAGGCCCCGTAGACCAAATATTTACCCGCATTGGTGCCTCGGATGACCTGGCAAGCGGACGCTCTACGTTTATGGTGGAAATGTCGGAAACCGCTAATATTTTGCACAATGCCAGCGATACTAGCTTAGTCTTAATGGATGAAGTCGGCCGCGGAACCAGTACCTTCGATGGTTTATCGCTGGCTTGGGCCTGCGCGCATTATTTATCAACAAAAAGTCGGCCCTTCACCTTATTCGCAACGCATTATTTTGAAATGACTTCACTCGCAGAAAGCGTCTCATCGGTTGAAAATATTCATTTGGATGCGATGGAACACGGTGACGATATTGTTTTTTTACATGCCGTAAAAGATGGTGCGGTCAGTCAAAGCTATGGTCTACAAGTCGCCGCACTCGCTGGCGTACCTAAAACCGTTATTGCCAGCGCACGAAAAAAACTCGTCAGCTTAGAGTCACAACAAAAAACAATTATTAATGCACAAAGCGATCAAATCGATCTGTTTGAGCAAACGACCAACAGCGAAGCCCTTGCCTTTATTCAGCAATCGACACCGGATGAAATGACACCCAAAGCCGCCCTTGAAGCTTGGTATACCTTAAAAAGCTTGGTCGACTAAGGCTTTATTACCAACCCAAGTGCTTAAGCAATTCCTTGGCTGGTACAAAACCTGGTACCAAGGTGCCATCATCAGCAATGATGGTTGGCGTACCATTAACGGCAAAAGCTTGTGCTAATTGAATGTTTTCACCTATCGGGTTATCACACGTTTTACTCACCACTTTATCATTCAGTTTAGCATCGGTGAGCGCCTGATTACGATCCGCCGCGCACCACACAGAAACCGCTTTATGGTACGACTCTGTATTGGGCCCTGACCTAGGGAACAATATGTAACGCACACTGATACCTGCGTCGTTATAGCTTTTTAGATCGGCGTGTAATTTTCGACAATAGCCACAATCAATATCTGAAAAAATGGTTACCGTATGTTGTGGGTTTTTGGCAGGGAAAATAATCATTGTCTTACTATCAACTTTTTCCAGTGCCGCTAAGCGTACTTTTTTAAGTGCTTGCTCAGTGACGTTTTCACGGCTTTTCAAATCGACCATTTCACCTTGGATAATATAACGGCCATCACCCGATGCATAAATGATGCGAGCACCAACAGCTACTTGATATACGCCTTTTATTGGCGTTTCAGATACATTATCCGCAGTAACCCCTGGAATAACGTTAGAAATACTATTAGCAATTTTTGACGCATCTGCCAATGCCATTTCACTGCACAATAAACCAACCAACATGGCCATTAACAACTTTTTCATCCTATCACCCTTAACTGTCAGATTAACTCGATTTTAACTTAGCAGACTATTAGACACGTTTAAACGCGAAAAACATACATGGGGTTTAAGTTTTTTAACCTCGAGGATGAAATTTTGTATGAATATCCTTTAACCGCTCACGCGCGATATGGGTATAAATTTGAGTCGTCGACAAATCACTGTGGCCTAATAGTAATTGCACCACCCTTAAATCAGCCCCATGATTAAGCAAATGGGTTGCAAAAGCGTGGCGTAAACTATGTGGGGAAATAACTTGCTGTATACCTGCCAGCCCAGCATAACGTTTGATTACATGCCAGAAAGCCTGGCGCGTCATACTCGTTCCACGCGTCGTTGGAAACACACTGTCAGTTTTTTTTTGGCCTAAAATTTGTAAACGTTTATCCGTGATAAAATCCTGCAACCAGATAAGCGCCTCTTCTCCAACCGGTACCAAACGGTCTTTATTACCTTTGCCGGTAACGCGAACCAAACCCTGCCTAAAGTTAATCTGAGATAAGGTCAAACCAACCAACTCACTCACTCTAAGCCCCGTCGCATAAAGTAACTCCAACATCGCCCTATCGCGAAAACCAAGTGCAGTATTGACATCAGGCGCTTGCAATAAATTCTCAACATCTTTTTCAGATAAGGTGACCGGCAGTGGGCGACCCAACTTAGGCGCGTCGATCATCGCGGTGGGGTCTTCAGTTAATTGACCTTCGCGCACACCATAAACATAAAAACGCTTCAAACTGGATAAAAATCGGGCTGATGAACGGGCTGATATGCCCCGTGATAACCGTTCGGCTAAATAAGCGGAAACATCCGATGAATGCGCTCGGTGTAGTGTTTTGTCTTGTTTTTTGAGCCAAATCGAAAACTGATTGAGGTCGGAGCGATAGGCTGCCACGGTATGCTCACTCAAACCATACTCAACCCATAAAGCGTCAAGAAACACACCCACCTGATCTAACTGATTTTGTTTGCTTGTTACCATTTAAGCATTCTAGCAATTAGCGTCCGTTTATTGCCAAGTAGTTTCTTAAACAAAAAAAGGTCGGTTAAACCGACCTTTTTTGCTTGTTATAAAAAAACCTTACAGTTTTTCTTTAATACGCGCTGCTTTACCACGTAGTTCACGTAAGTAATACAATTTAGCACGACGTACTGAACCGCGTCTTTTAACTTCAATGCTGTCGATCAATTTACTGTATGACTGAAACACACGTTCAACGCCTTCACCATGAGAAATTTTACGCACGGTAAACGCGGAATTTAAGCCACGGTTACGCTTTGCAATAACAACACCTTCAAAATTCTGTAGACGTTCGGTGGTGCCTTCTTTAACTTTTACTTTAACAATAACGGTGTCGCCTGCACTAAATGATGGCAGCTCTGCAGTCATTTGTTCAGCTTCTAGTTGTGCAATTATATTACTCATTTTTTATTCCTCAGTTTTCAACTGTTTACTTATTCAATTGTTTTATCTTCCCAACCAATATAAACCTAGCTTAATCGTTATTATCAACCCATTCAGCTTTATATTCATCGAGCAATAATCGTTGGTACTCACTTAACTCTTTTATCTCAAGTAAATCCGGCCGCTTAAGCCAGGTTTTACCCAAGGCTTGCTTTTCACGCCAAGCCGCAATTTTTGCGTGATCACCACTCATCAACACTTCAGGTACCGTCTGACCGTTAACTGTCTCTGGCCTCGTAAAGTGAGGGTGATCCAACAAGCCATCTACAAAAGAATCCTCTATTGCAGACAGCTCATGCCCCAATACGCCCGGAAGCATTCTTGAGACCGCGTCGATAAGTACCAGTGCGGGCAACTCACCACCGCTTAATACAAAGTCACCTATCGACCATTCTTCATCCACATAAGAGGTTAACAATCGCTCATCAACCCCTTCATACCGCCCTGCCAATAAAATCAACCGCGGCATTTGCGATAAATAGTTAACACCTTGTTGATCTAAACGTCGCCCCTGGGGACTCAGGTAGATCACCTTAGCAGGCGCGTCACTTGCTTGTTGAGCCGCCTCAATCGATTTTTTTAACGGCCCAACCTTCATTACCATACCTGGCCCACCACCAAAGGGTCGATCATCAACCGTTCGATGCTGATCCTCGGTAAAGTCTCGAGGATTCCATGTCTTTAACTCAAGCCGCTGATCTATAATCGCTCGTCCGACGACACCCATAGAGGCTGTCTGCTCAACCAATTCCGGAAACAATGTTATTACATCGAATCTCATCTGGCTTAAAAGTCAGCGTCCCAATCCACGACCATCTTTTTTTCACCTAGATCAATTGATTTAATCACCTGATCCATAGCAAACGGTATCAACCTTTCTCTGTCACCTTGAACAACCATGACATCGTTAGCCCCGGTTTCTAGCATTCGTTCGATAACCCCATATGCCTGACCCTCACTTGACATGACTGTTAAGCCCACCAAGTCTGACCAGTAATATTCATCATCAGCCAGTTTTTTCAATTGGTCAGAGGGGATATAAATATCACACCCAATCCAAGTTTCAGCTTCATTTCTGTCATCAACGCCCTCTAATTGGACAATGATGGTTTTTCCATGTGCTTTACCGGCCTTTAACTTAACAGGCTGGCGTACTTTATTACGTTCGATATACCAGGGTTGGTAAGACAATATATTTTCTTTGTCTTCTGTGTTGGCATAGACTTTCAGCCAACCTTTTATTCCAAAAACACCTGTAATATTGCCTAACTGCAACCATTTTTTACCGTCTTCTTTGACAGAAGAACGGTCTAACTCGGACATATTAGGCGGCTGCTTCGACAGCCTCTTTAATTAACTTGTTAACACGTTCAGTCGCTTGGGCACCTTGAGTTACCCAATGATCAATACGCGCTGAGTCCAGCGTCAAACGTACTTCACCGCCAATTGCTCTAGGATTGTAATATCCCACGCGTTCTATATAGCGACCGTCGCGACTTCTGCGACTATCTGCAACTACTACGTGATAGAAAGGGCGTTTTTTTGCACCGGTTCTTGAAAGACGTATCTTTACCATTTATTTTCCTTTGAATTCTGTTTTATAAAACTTAAATAAGTTAACTCGTTAATTTTACGCGAATTATTTATCCGGGTGAAGTTTTTTTAGCCACATAGCGGTATTTTTTCAAAAAGCATTGCCTTTCATCGGCATTCTTATATAAAAAAACCACCTATGCCCGTGTATTAATAGCTAAAAAGGAAAGCCTTGGCCCTGCCCCATCTGCCCTTTTAATCCGCGCATCATTTTAGCCATACCGCCTTTCGACATTTTTTTCATCATCTTTTGTGCCTGTTTAAATTGTTTTAACAATTTATTGACATCCTGTACCTGCAAACCAGCACCACTGGCTATCCGCTTTCTTCTAGAGCCGTTGATTAAGGCAGGAAACACGCGTTCCTTGTTAGTCATTGAGTTTATTAACGCCACTTGCCGACTAAGGTCCTTATCATTCACTTGACTTTTAACCGCCTGCGGCACATTCGACATACCAGGGATTTTATCCATCATCGCGCTCATACCGCCCATTTGCTGCATTTGCGACAATTGATCTCGGTAATCAAACAAATCAAAACCTTTGCCCTTTTGTAATTTTTTAGCGAGCTTATCTGCCTTTTCTTTATCGACATTGCGTTCTATTTCTTCAACCAAGCTCAACGCATCGCCCATGCCAAGCAGGCGTGAAGCTACCCGATCTGGGTGAAAAGGCTCTAACGCGTTAACTTTTTCGCCGACGCCTAAGAATTTTATTGGTTTGCCCGTTATTTGACGAATGGATAACGCTGCGCCACCGCGTGCGTCACCGTCAGTTTTAGTTAGCACCACCCCCGTTAACGGCAAGGCCTCGTTAAAGGCTTTAGCTGTATTTGCAGCGTCTTGTCCGGTCATGCTATCGACTACAAACAAGGTTTCAGCTGGATTAATTGTCGAATGTAGCTGACTAATTTCAGCCATCATTTGCTCATCAATATGCAAGCGACCTGCGGTATCCACGATCAATACATCGCAAAACTGTTTGCGCGCTTGCGCCATCGCTGCGTTGACAATATCAACCGGTTTTTGCTTTACATCACTCGGAAAAAACACCGCATTTACTTCACCGGCTAATGTTTGCAGCTGATCAATCGCCGCTGGGCGATAGACGTCAGCACTGACCACCATGACCGATTTTTTTTCGCGTTCTATTAACAAACGCGCTAGTTTTGCCACTGTCGTTGTTTTACCCGAGCCTTGCAGACCCGCCATCAAAATAACGGCAGGCGGAGCAACAGACAGGTCTAACGATTCATTCGCTTGACCCATCAACTTAACTAATTCTTCGTTGACAATTTTAAGCATCGCCTGGCCTGGCGATAAGCTTTGCATGACATCTTGACCCAAGGCGCGAACTTTAACGGCATCGGTAAAATCGCGCACCACCGTTAATGCCACGTCAGCTTCCAGCAAGGCCATTCTGACCTCACGTAGGGTATCTTTTATATTTTCTTCAGTCAGTCTAGCCTGACCCCTAATACGCTTAAAGCTCGCGTTTAAGCGGTCGGTTAAATTTTCAAACATGTTTTTTACCTTTGCTGTTATTGCTGTTATTGCTGTTATTGCTGTTATTGCTGTTATTGCTGTTATTGCTGTTATTGCTGTTATTGCTGTTATTGCTGTTATTGCTGTTATTGCTGTTTATTTTCGCACGTCTTGTTATCTTATGCAGGTGATTTTTCCCTTTTGCTTATCGAACACCGGCAACTCGAAAACTCACGCAACAGAATACTTCTACCCAAGACAAGTTTATGACACACTATACTTATGTTTTTTTCTGTCACTCTTTTTAACGCGCTAAGCATCGTTACAGCTGCTATTTATTTTTGCAGCGCTAGTCTAATCGCTTTTAACATTATTCGAAATCAATCGATAGGCAACCCACGCGCATGGTTTTTAACGAGCGCCATTATTGCTATCGGTTTGCACATTTTATTGGTGACTTACAGTATTAGCATTCATCGAGCGATACCGAATGATTTATTCAATATGCTATCACTCGTTTTTTTGCTGATTAGTGTTTTATTCTGTTTCTCGGCTATGTCTCAGTCAATCGAAACATTGGCGCTCATCGTCTTTCCTTTTTCTGCTATCGCTGTTTTGCTTAACGTCGGCAATCAAGCCGCGCTTGGTGCCACGGCTACATACGAAGGCGCGGTTCAACTGCATATTTTACTGTCTATTTTGTCATACAGTTTGCTGACCGTGGCTGCGTTTCAAGCCATTATGTTGTCCATCCAAGAGAAACAACTGCATAATCGACAACCGGGCCCATTGATCAATGCCCTACCACCTTTGCAATTGATGGAAAAACTATTATTCCAATCTTTATTAGCCGGGGTGTTATTGCTAACGTTAGCGCTAGGCACGGGGTTTGTTTTTTTAGACGATCTATTCGCGCAACACCTGGCACACAAAAGCATCTTATCCGTTATCGCTTGGCTGGTGTTTAGCACCCTCATTTGGGGGCGACACTATTTAGGCTGGCGGGGGCAAAAGGCGGTGAAATTTACCTACGTTGGCTACGTTGCTCTAATGTTGGCCTACTTTGGTAGCAAATTTGTATTGCAATTAGTGTTACAGCAAAGTTAACGCTTAATCTTTTTTTCTAACTCCAGCAACAGCCCATCGCACGCATCCTCAATAAGGTCTAATACCCGCTCAAAACCATTTCCTGGACCATAATACGGATCAGGGACTTCCTTTAAAGGGGTGTGTTTAGCAAAGTCCAATATGAATTTTATTTTATGCCTGTGCTCTTTTGGACATGACTCAAGCGTTAGGGCGTGGTTGTCTTTATCGGCCACTAATAAGTAGTCGAACTCTTCAAAATCATAGTCATCAAGCTGCCTAGACGTTAAATCACGTATATCTACGCCTCGAGTAAGCGCCGCTTGTATTGATCTAGCATCCGGGCTTTTGCCGACATGGTAGGAATGCGTCCCGGCTGAGTCCACACTGACAAGGTCTTGCCAACCTTTATCAGCCAGCTTCCGTCGAAAAACACCGTGCGCCGTCGGTGAACGACAAATATTGCCCATGCAGATAAACAGTACTTTAATCATGCGTTAAGTAAGCCATTGACCCGATCCAAATCCTCTTGCGTATCAACCCCCGCTGCCGGCACTTGATCTACCGCGGGAACATAAATTTTCTCACCCATAGCCAAAATACGCAGCTGCTCCAAGGACTCAATTTGCTCAAGCGTACTAATTGGCCACGTAACATAGCGACGCAAAAAACCGGCGGTATAGCTGTAGATCCCGATATGCCTGAAATGACTATGCTGATACGTTGTTGGCCCAGCTGGGTACGCCTCACGATCCCAAGGGATCGCGGCTCGACTAAAATAAAGCGCATAATCCTGCTGATCCCTCACCACTTTAACTGCATTGGGATTGATTACTTCCTTAGGGTCTAAAATAGGCGCGCACAAACTAGCTACCTGCGCCAACTGTTGATCAATTAGCGCTGCTGCTGCCTTATGGATTAATTCGGGAGGAATAAGCGGTTCGTCACCTTGGCAATTAACGATAATAACCTCGTCACCCCAAGCTAACTTATTTGCCACCTCGGTTATGCGTTCGGTACCACTTTTATGTGACTTAGCTGTCATAAGCGCATGGAAACCGGCTTGCTTAACACAATCAACGATACGCTCGTCATCCGTTGCGACGACAATCTCATCAGCTCCTGCCATTGCCGCTTTTTCACACACGTGCAAAATCATCGCCTTACCAGCAATTTTAAGTAGCGGTTTTGCAGGCAGTCTAGACGAAGCGTAACGGGCCGGAATAACGACTTTAAATGCGTTCAAGTGCTGCTACCTTAGCTTCTCGGTTTCATCAGACGATAACTTGCGCGCATCATCGATAAGCATAATAGGTATCTCATCTCGAATAGGGTACGCTAAACGGCAGCCTAAACAGACGAGCTCTTGCTGTTCTTTAATGTGCTTCAAGCCTGATTTACACGCAGGGCAGGCCAAAATATCGAGTAATTTTTTATCCATCAGTTCTCTCTTTTAAAAGGCTTAATAAACTTAAGCCAAATGTTTCTGTCATTTGAGCTCGAACAGGTACATACCAATGGTTCTGCTCGGCAATTAATGTGCATTTGACCGCGTCTTTTTCTGTCATTAAAACCGGCTTCTGGTCAGCAAAGTTTATATCTTTTTCAGTATAAGCGTAATGATCTGGGAAAACATGCTGTTCAAAAGTTAAGCCAAACTTTTTTAGGTGTGAAAAAAAACGTGACGGGTTACCTAAGCCAGCAACTGCGTGGAATGGCTGTGCGGCAAAACTGTTTAACTCGACCTCATCTGACTCAGCTAAAAGTCTAACTGCTTCATTTCCCTCAATCTTTAACGGGTGCTCGCCAGTGTTTGCCAAGCCGTTACAAACGATAAAATCGACTGTTTTTAATCGTTCCACCGGTTCGCGTAAAGGCCCTGCAGGTAATAAATATCGATTGCCGTAACGACGTTCGCCATCGACCAACACAATCTCAATATCGCGTTGCAGCGCATAATGTTGCAAACCATCGTCTGAAATAATGATATTACAATGATAGTGATCCATTAGCGCTTGCGCACTTTGCGCGCGATTCGGTCCAACTGCTACGGGGCAGCCAGTCCGCCTAGCGAGTATTTTCGCTTCATCGCCGACCACTCTTGAGTCGCTATCGGCCCTTACTTGCTGCGGCCAGTTTGATGCTTCTCCACCGTAACCACGGCTGATAATACCCGGGGAATAACCCGCCGACTTAAGTAATTCAGCAATCCAAATAACCAACGGCGTTTTACCTGTCCCACCGACCGTAATATTTCCAACCACAATAACCGGTACCGACAAGCGTGTTGCCGCCAACCAGCCGCGTCGATACAGCACTCGACGCAAACGGACAAGCATTCCAAAAACCCAGGCCAAAGGAACGAAAAACAAGGCAATGGGGCGCCGCCCATACCACATGCTGTCGAAAAAACGATTCATTTTGTAACTCATGCTACATTGCGTTGTATTATTATTTTTGGACTGGCGGCTTCGGCTCATTCGCCGCGAAAGTTATGTTCACTAAGCCTAATTGACTAGCCGCATCTAACACCGTCATAACCGATTGATGCGTCGCCTTACCATCGGCACTTATTAACAAAGGCATATCTTTTTGATCAGCAGCCGCCTGTTTAATGGCGTGTTTGACCGTCTCCAAACCAGAATTAACGATTTCTTTTTGATTAATATAAAAGCGGTTACTTGAATCTATGCTGATTTCCAATACTTGTTCAGCTTTTTTTTGTTCACCGGCGGCCTGTGGCAGCTCAATATTCAACTGGGTTTCGCGATCAAAGGTCGTGGTCACCATGAAAAAGATAAGCAACAAAAAAACCACATCAATCAAGGGTGTTAAATTCAGATCGAGCTCTTCTCGATTTTTTCGCCTAAAATTCATTGGTTTTACTCACGGTCACCGCGCATCATTTCAATCATTCTGACCGCCTCATCTTCCATTCTAATCACCAACTCATCGACCCGCCCTCTAAAGTAGCGATAAAAGATCAAGGCAGGAATCGCAACCGTTAAACCCGATGCGGTCGTAATAAGTGCCTGAGAAATACCTTCAGCCAATACACTAGGGTCACCGACACCGTGGGCCATAATCGCAGTAAACACTTTGATCATACCAATCACGGTTCCAAGTAAGCCTAATAACGGCGTAATGGATGCAATCGTACCGAGTGTATTGAGGTACTTTTCAAGGTCATGTACAACTTGACGCCCGGCTTCTTCAATGCTTTCTTTCATAATCTCACGGCCATGCGTTTGATTTATGATACCCGCCGCTAGAACACGCCCAAGTGGAGAACTAACCGATAGGGAATGCACCCGCGACTTATCCAATTGGTTAGCTTTATATAACCGCCAAACAGATGATACCAAATTATCTGGGGTGATTTTTTTTCTACTTAACGACCAAAACCGTTCACCGATAATAGCTAAAGAAATAACCGAGCAGGCCACGATAGGGACCATCAACCAACCACCTTGCATTAAAATTTCAAGCACAATACCCTCTGTTCAAAATTATCCAATAAACCATCATATTACTTTATTTTTTACCCGACGACGACCTTAACACTGCGCATAAACAAAAGATAAAAAAACAGCTAGGGTTGCCAACTCCAAAACCGTGTATACCTAGACCTATAACCTTCGATTTGCAGAGGTTTATAATTTTTAAAACTAACGCTTATGGCCCCATCTTTCGCACTATCAAATGTTTCCACCCCTTGTTTTTTATAACGACGCAACACTTCGGGTCTTGGAAAAGCAAAACGATTTTTATAGCCGACGGGGAAAAGTACAAATTTTGGACTAACTGCTTTGATAAATTCTGGAGTAGAGGATGTTTTACTGCCGTGATGCGGTGCAATCAACACATCAGCCTTCAGCTTGTCAGGAAAATACTGGAGCAATGACCGCTCCATCGGTTTTTCTATGTCCGCAGGCAATAAAACACTGCCATTGGTCGAAGAAACCTTAAGCACGCAGGAGGCATTATTGCCGGTAAATAAATTCGAGCTATACGGGCTTAAAAACTCAAAGATAACACCATCCCATTGCCAGCTCATACCCTGTTCGCAAGCTTGTACTGACTCACCTTGATATTGATCCGCCACACTGCTTAGCACACGATCAACAACCATGGATTGCAGCATGGTGTTAGCACCACCAGCGTGATCATTATCACCATGACTGATCACTAATGCGTCAATTTTTTCTATGTTTTGCGCCTGTAAATAAGGCAGTACGACGGTTGATGTTAGGTCAGTTTTTTCATTGTATTTAGCACCCGTATCAAACACCAGGGTGCGTTCTTTTGTTTGAATAACGGCCGATAAGCCCTGCCCTACATCTAATAAAGTGAGTGTATACTCCGAGGCTTGTAAACCATCGGTTTTCATTGGAAAAAAAAGCGGTATAAAAAACAGATAAGCCACCGGTTTCGCCAGCAAGCCTTTCGGCAATAATGCCAAAACAGCACCTAATAACGCCAACAAACAAGCCCACAAAGAAACTTGAGGCACCTGTAGGTATGCATACTTAACATCAGCCAAAAACTGTAGCACCAACCACAAATAAGCAATTAAGCCATCCACCAACAATAAACCATTGATCGCCAAAAAGTCATTGATTAAACCCAACAGCGACACTAATAATAGTAAGGGTACGACAGCAAAACTAACCCACGGTACCGCCAACACATTAGCCAGCGGTGACACTAAAGAGACTTGTTGAAAAAAATACAGCACTAACGGCAGCAAACCCATGCTTATCCACAACTGTAACCGAAGCATTTGATAAATCAAACGCAGTCGCTTAAAACGGCCAACAAGCATAAATAAAATAACGGCAACTGCTGCAAATGATAACCAAAACCCCGCCGACATAATGGACAAGGGGTCATAAAACAAGACGGCTATCAAGGCTAATGAAATAACATGGAATGGCGAATAGTAGCGTTGCCAATAGATCCCGGCATAGATAACAAACAGCATTATCAAAGCGCGTTGCGTCGGCACCGCAAAGCCTGCTAATGCCGCGTACAGTGAAGCCACCATAAAAGCGATAACAATTGCGTATTGTAAAATCCGCCGACTTGTTACTCTAAATCTAAGACCTAGCCATCGTACTAAGCCAAATACTAAAGCACTGACTAAGCCAATATGTAAACCTGAGATGGCGATCAAGTGCGAGGTGCCTGTTTTACGAAAGACCGCCCATTGTTGCTGGGTAATAGCCCCTCTATCACCCAACAATAATGCCTTTATTACACCACTGTGGGCATTATTGGGTAACGCCTGATCGACGCGATCGCGCAGGGCCTCGCGCCAATACCCCATATAATACGGCGATGCTTCACTGATACGATGATTATCCGCACTTTTACGCACGTAGCCGGTAGCGCCAATGTGTTGCTGAAACAAAAACTTCTCGTAATCAAATCCATGCGGGTTAGCCAAGCCATGGGGTCTTTTTAATTTAACCAGCAACCGCCATTTTTCTGATGAGCGCAGTTGAACACCCCGCGCATACCAATTCAATTTAACTTTAGTTGGAAACGAGCCCTGATATTTCGGACTGATCACGCGATCAACTTGAAAAACAAATTGACTAGACCTCCCCCCCTCTCTCGGCAAATCTATTATTTGCCCTTCTAGCAAAATATCTTCGCCTTCTAGGTGTTTACTTAACCTCGTATCCGCTATCGATAACGCATAAATCGCAGCCCATAGAAAACCAACTATAAAAAAACTTAAACCGGGCGACCATTTAAAAACGAGTAAAAGTAGCAGCACTGTAAAAAACAAAGTGCCATTATCAGGTAAACTATCCCAGACTAAAATTGAAGAAACCCCGAGGCTAAAAAACAGTGTGAATAGCTGAAATTTTTTCATTTAGCCGCATCCATGCTCTGCTACACTTATTAAAAATATCGATACAACTGTATGCCAAAACAATTTATAAAGAAATATTTTCCTAGCCCAAAAGCGATCAAAGAACATAAGCACTTAAAGGTTTTTGGCGACCTTCTACATGATCAAAATCTTTGGCACCTCAATCGCCGCTCATTTGCTGGCGCCATTGCCGCTGGGCTATTTATTGCCTTTATTCCATTACCCGCACAAATGGTAATTGCCGCTGCAGTTGCTATTATCATACGGGTTAATTTACCCGTTGCTGTCGCCACCGTTTGGATCACCAACCCAATCACTATGCCACCTATGTTTTACGCCGCCTTTTGGGTCGGCTCCTTACTGCTTGATGTACCCGCTAGTACGCAAGCGTTTGAGTTTTTTTTTGACGCCTTATTATCAAGCCTCGGCCATAACTGGAAACCTTTCGTACTTGGTTGTTTTGTACTTGGTACTACCTCTTCTGTTCTAGGCTATTTGTCTGCAAGAGCTATTTGGCGCTGGTTGATTATAAAAAAGTGGTCCATCCGGAAAAGAAAAGATTAAATAACCTCAGACTTTATTTAATTATTACCCCGCGTCCTTAATCACTGTAACCGCCTTTCTGCCTAGTCTTCATCAACACGCCGGGCAAGCAACACCGGGGTGAAGTAAACGCTAAATAACAAGAAGGCTAACAACCAAAGTACGCTCGATACATTCAGCCATAACACGTAATCCATTGGCATAAACAAGGGGAATAAGACTCTAAAAACAACGGCTCCATTGATCAGTAAAAACGCTAAAACAATAAGCCAATTTGCCTTAATAGCTCGCCCAGTATGCCCCAATGAAACTCGACACATCATCCCCAGTGTTAGCACACCAATTGAACCCACCGTCATTGCATGCAAGGCCAGTTGCGATGAGCCTATATTTAAAAGGGATAAAGCGTCCAAGCCAATACCTAAGACCATCCACAGGTAACCACTAAATAAAACTAACAACATGGGCTGTTTAAAGGCCTCCGTAGAAGACCAAGCCATCATACGAATGGCATTACTTAACACGGCAACTACCGAGACAAGCAAGAGAGCATTTGAATCATCATAAAAAGCCTTTAAAACCACAATCGCAACGATGCTCAACACAGAAATCCATTCGATGACTGGCCAAACAAGGGGCACAGTGCCCTTGCAAGCAGAACGAATAAAAAAGGGGACAACGCGACCGGCAATGATGGCGATAAAAATTAAGATAATACCAATGGTAACGTGAAACAAACGTGTGACACCCACATTTGTCAATTGCAAAGTATCCATATGAAACAGGATATTAGCTACAAATAAACCCAGTAACAGCAATAATACAGGCGCATTTCTAAACGTTCTTTGCTGCCATATTGGCATGGCCAAACAAAGGATTAAATACGGCAAAAAAGCCAAATCAACTAACGCAATAAACCAGTCGTCAACCCAGTTGTTCATAAACGGCATCAGCCTGCCCAATAACCAAACAAGAACCAGGGAGGCGAGTTTTATACCGCTGGCCGTCTCTCTTCCGGTCCAGTTTTTAACTGCCGTTAATAAAAAACCACTGACGACAGCAACGGTATAACCAAATAGCATTTCATGCGCATGCCAGTTAAGCGGGGAATAATAATTTTGCGGAAATCCACCATGGGCGATAAGCCCACCCCATAGGGCAATAAAAACCACCGCCGATATGCCTGCTAATAGAAAGAAAGGCCTAAAACCCAGCGACCAAACTGCTGTTGTTGTCATATTTAACATCCATTTTAAACTCTGGTTTAACGTATCAGTCCAATAACCGGCCATTCTCGAGAGATAACACCCTGTCCATTTTGCTTGCCAAGTGTGCATCATGTGTCACCAATAACAAGCTGATGTTTAGCTCTTGATTAAGTGCCAACATCAGCTCGTAGATCTGCTCAGCTGTTTTTTTATCTAAATTACCCGTAGGCTCATCGGCTAAGATACACTTCGGCTTAGTCACCAAGGCCCGCGCAATCGCCACTCGCTGACGCTCACCACCCGACAGCTCGCCAAAACGGTGCTCAACGCGGTGTTCTAGACCCACTTGCTGCAGCATTTTAAAGGCCTTTTCAGTTGCCGACGCCACATTTTCACCACCAATCAACAAGGGCATGCTAACGTTTTCTAAAGCACTAAACTCGGCTAATAGGTGGTGAAATTGATAAACAAAGCCGAGGCACTTGTTTCTTAACAAAGAGCGTTGCACCTCGGTTAGTTCAAATAAATTTTTACCATCCATCGACACCGTACCCGACGTTGGCTGATCTAAGCCACCCAGCAAATGCAACAAGGTACTTTTACCTGAGCCCGATGTCCCCATAATAGCAAGGCGCTCGCCCCGTGCTAAGGACAAGTCAATGCCAGTTAACACCGGCACCAACAAGGACTTTTCTCCAAACGTTTTCGTCAAGCCCGTGCAGCTTAATACGCTGTTATTATTCATAGCGTAGCGCCTCAGCTGGGTTTACTCGGGACGCCTGAAATGCCGGGTAAATGGTTGATAAAATCGACAAAATAAACGAGTAACTGGCTATGGTAGTGACGTCAGACCAGTCCAGTTTAGACGGTAAATCACTGATGTAATAAATTTCAGCGGGTAAAAACTGCACTTGAAAAAACTGTTCTATCGCTGGCACCAGGGTCTCGACATTCAACGCCAAGGCGACGCCACTGATGACACCCACCACCGTACCTATTAAACCGATCAGCGTTCCTTGCACCATAAAGACGCCCATCACCGAGCGGGGAGTAAAGCCAAGGGTTCGAAGAATGGCAATCTCAGAGCGTTTATCGGTAACCACCATGACCAAGGTCGAAACAATATTGAATGCCGCCACTGCAACGATTAACATTAGAATAATAAACATGACCCGTTTTTCGGTTTTTATCGCCTTGAAAAAATTGCTGTGCTCCATGGTCCAATTGGACAGTCTAAAGTTTGCCGGTAAGATTTTTGCAATTTGATGCGTAACCTGCGGCGCCATAAATAAGTCGTCTAATTTTAATCGAATGCCGCTGACGCCTTTGTTTAAACGCATTAGCTTAGAGCCATCAGCCAAATGGATGAGTGCTAAGTTGCGATCGTACTCGTACATACCTACTTCGAATAAGCCCGTCACTGTAAAACGTTTTAAACGCGGAAAAATGCCTGCGGGTGTGGGTGTAACCTGCGGTGTTATTACTGTTACCTTATCACCCACCCCAACACCTAAATAACGTGCGAGTTCTGCGCCTAAAATGATGCTAAAGTCACCCGCGGCCAATTGCGATACGTCACCCAGCACCATTTTTTCGCTTATATCAGACACCTGCCCTTCTTGTGCTGGCAAAATGCCGTGTAATAAACTGCCGCTCACCCGCTGATTAGCACTGAGCATTACCTCTGCTCTAACAAAGGGTGCCCAACCCTCAATCGCCTGTGAGCTCTGTAGGTTATCGCCTAGCTTTTGCCAGTCATGTAAGGCATTGCTATATTCAGACACGGTAATATGCGATGCCATACCTAAGATCTTCTCGCGCAACTGCGCTTCAAACCCATTCATCACTGACAACACAGTAATCAGTGCCATAACACCCAAGGCAATACCTAACATGGAGGTCATACTGATAAAGGATATAAACCCAGAGCGCTGTTTCGCTCGGGTGTAACGTAAGCCAATAAAAATTTCGAGGGGTTTAAACATATCGGATAATTAGAGCATAAATTAAATGTATTAGCCGCAATTGCGTAAAGAGAATTTTCAATGCTGTCATCAGGGGTGGTATATTTACGCACACTGTGACAGAGGAAATACAGATGACTTTACAAAAAATTAGCCTCACCTGCTTATTCAGCTTAATTGTGTTTAACAGCAATGCTGATGTCTTATTAATAGATCTGATCAACAAAGAACCTATTAACTCAGCCTCCGGTATACCACGGCCAACACAGGGTCAGTCGATGGAACAGGTTAAATTACTGTTTGGCGAGCCTAACAAAATTTACCCAGCAATTGGTGAGCCACCAATTTCACGCTGGAAGTATGCATCGTTTTCCGTGTATTTTGAGCATCACCACGTGATCCATAGCGTGGTCAATAAACCCAATAAGCCAACGCATTAAGGTCCCTTGCCCAACACGCTACTACAAAGAGCTGCCCCATTACGTGGTTTAAGCTGCATCAGTCGTGTATAAAAGAGGTTTAGGGCGCATCAATAGCCGCTAGCTTAAGCGGCTTTTTCCTAGCCGTTACTTACACAATCAATCATTGCTGTAAAACTCGTCACGCGCCATATCGACTAAAGCAAACAAATCAGACTCATCCCAGCCCTCTTGCATCGCCTGCGTCATATAAGATGATAATACCTCAGCCAAGGGCAGTTTAATACCTGATTCTCTTGCCGTCTGTAACACCGCAAGCATGTCTTTCTGTACGAGCTTCAACGAACCTTGCCCTTGGTCAAACCTCTGTTCTTTTGCCCGTGGCAGCATAAAGTCAATCACATGGTTCGGCGCAACACAATCACTCAACACCTTAAGAACTGTGTCTGCCTGATGCCCGCTGCGACCGGCCAGCGCTATAGCCTCCGCTATACCATTCAAGGTCGCTGCAAAGGTTAACTGATGACATAGCTTTAATAACTGCCCTTCTCCACTTTCCCCTAGGTAATGCACTTTATCGGCGAAGCTATTTAAAATAGGCAATACTTTTTTAAAAGACGGTTCATCCCCGCCAACCATCATCGCTAAACGGCCCGTTTCAGCCCACGGCGTAGAACCACTAATAGGCGCATCCAGAAACACCTTACCTTTGTTGATCGCCGCTTTGGCCAAGGTTTGGCATTGCCCCCTCGGCATGGTGCCTAGATCGACAATAATGCCTCCCGCAGACATGCTATCCAACAAACCCTGTTGCTCACAAATCACTTGTTCTGTTATATCGGCATGCGAAACACTAATAAAAACCAGCTTCTTGGAGGTACCCAGCTGCTTTAAATCGCTGGCCCGCCTAGCACCTGACTTAACAGCCAACTTAATTGCATCCTTAGACACATCATAAACAGTTAAGGGATACCCAGCCTTTAATAGCCTACTGACAATCGCTTGCCCCATCGCTCCCAAGCCAACAAAACCAATTTCAAATGAGTCCATTAATCATTCCCTTAAAAATTTCTGTTTATTTAAACACACGTTGTTTTGATAACGACCCCTAGCGCAATATTAACTATAAAATTAATTCGAACACACCCACCTTAATGTTTATGAGAAAATACGGCGGTCATCCATTTATTTTTTATACCGCATGCCACTTGCTACACCTGTATTACCCACCGACCTGAAGCAAACCATAGATTGGGGCACCTTTGACGGCTGCTCGGATGCGTTGGCCATTGCTAATGCAGGGCAAAATGCCAATCAATTATTACTGGTTATTTGCTGTGACACCCAGGCGGCACTTCGGTTAGAGCGCGAAATTCCTTTTTTCATCACTAACCAAACCCCGGTCATTCACTTTCCTGATTGGGAAGTACTGCCTTACGATAGCTTCTCCCCATTAGCTGAAATCATTTCCGACCGCTTACACACCTTATATCGTCTACAAACGCTCAGCAAAGGCATTCTAATCATCACGGTCGGCTGCCTATTACAGCGCCTTGCACCACGCGATCAACTGTTAAATGCCTGTTTTTTATTACACAAGGGAGATACGTTAAATATTGAACAAACGCGATTAAACTTCGATAAGCTGGGTTATCAAAACGTACCTGCCGTGCAACAGCATGGCGAATATTCCGTGCGCGGATCTATTCTTGATATTTTCCCCATGGGGAGCAAGCAGCCCTACCGAATTGATTTATTTGCCGATGAAGTCGAGTCTATCCGCACCTTTGATACCGATAGCCAACGCTCCATTGAACTCGTCACATCGATTCAGTTATTTCCTGCGCGAGAGTTTCCGGTTAACGACGACAGCATTCAGTTGTTTAGACGAAAGTTTCGAGAGCGCTTTAGCACCGTTTCCGATAAAAACCCTTTGTACCAGCAAGTATCTAAAGGCAATATGCCTAATGGGATCGAAAATTATTTACCGCTTTTTGTCGATCACACGGAATCCTTTTTTGACTACATTCCCAAGGCCACCTTAGTACTACACGGTGATATCCACACCGCCCGAAAAACATTTATCGGCCAAGTAAACGAACGATTCGAGCACCGACAAAACGACCTTCAACGCCCGGCATTGAGTCCCGACTTGTTGTTTCACACCACCGATGATTTCCAACATAGCATCGACCAATACCCAAGCGTCTCGTTGCATAGCCACCTGCACGAGGCTGACAAAACGCCCTTAATTAATGTTAAAGAAGATCACAATGCCAGCGCTCTTCATGCTCTGTTGTCCTTGCCGGAGCATAAGACCTTATTCGTTGCCGAATCAGCAGGACACCGCGAGACCATGCTACTGCAATTAAACAAACAGCAGGTTCGACCAAGCACAGTTAAAAGCTGGCAACAATTTATCACTGGCGAGCAATTAATTTGTATTACCGTTGCGGCTATCGATGAGGGTTTAAGTTTACCTAGTCTGAGTATCGTGACAGAAAACAACCTGTTCGGCACCCGCGTACAACAACGTAGGCGACGGCGCGCCTCATCAAGCCAACGCCTTGAAAACATTTTTAATAGCTTAGCCGAACTAGAGCTTGGCTCGCCCGTTGTCCACCAAGAGCACGGGGTGGGACGCTATATTGGTTTAAATCATATTGTTATCGATGATATTGAAACTGAATTCCTCACCTTGGAATACGCCAATAACGATAAGCTCTATGTACCGGTATCGTCACTCAATTTAATTGGCCGGTATATGGGCACCCAAGGCGATACGGCGCCGTTGCACAGACTAGGCAGCGATCAATGGGAAAAAGCACGCAAAAAAGCGCTCAAACGGGCACGCGATGTGGCAGCTGAGCTATTGGACATTCACGCCAGACGCGCTGCCAAGCCGGGACGTGCCATGTTAGTCGATACGGATGACTACGACACCTTCGCACGCGCTTTTCCTTTTGAAGAGACCGAAGATCAGGCCACGGCGATCGAACAAACATTGCACGACATGAGTCTGGCGAAGCCGATGGACCGTGTGGTGTGTGGTGACGTTGGTTTTGGTAAAACCGAGGTCGCGATGCGCGCCGCTTATACGGCTGCCTCTAACGGTTATCAAACCGCCGTATTGGTCCCAACAACTTTATTAGCCCAACAACATTACCAAAATTTTTCTGACCGCTTTGCTGATTGGCCGTTTCGAGTAGAGGTTCTGTCGCGTTTTATTAGCGCCAAGCAACAAAATCAAATAATAGACGATACCGCCGCTGGCAAGGTCGATATTTTAATAGGCACCCATAAATTGCTGCAAAAATCCTTGGCGTATAAAAACCTGGGGCTGGTCATTATTGATGAAGAACAACGGTTTGGCGTACGCCACAAAGAGCATTTTAAATCCATGCGCTCTGAAGTAGACATGCTGACTTTAACCGCCACACCTATTCCTAGAACGCTTAACCAAGCCATGTCGGGTTTGCGTGACATTTCGATTATCGCTACCCCGCCGCCAAACCGTCACGCAATAGAAACCTTTGTTTCTGAATGGAATAGCGCACTTATCCAAGAGGCATGCCAACGTGAAATACGTCGTGGCGGCCAACTGTTCGTTCTGCACAATGACATTGCCAGCATGGACAGGGTTATTCGCGATATCAAGGCCTTAGTGCCCGACGCATCCGTGCAAAAAGCGCATGGGCAAATGCGCGAAAGCGAGCTAGAACAAATCATGTTGGATTTTTATCACCACCGTTTTGATATTTTAGTCTCAACCACCATTATCGAAAATGGCATCGACTTACCCAACGCTAATACGATCATTATTAATCGTGCAGATAAACTGGGTTTATCACAATTGCACCAATTACGGGGCCGGGTTGGTCGCTCCCATCACCGAGCCTATGCTTATATGATTGTGCCGCCTGAAGGCGTGATGACTAAAGACGCCATCAAACGCATTGAGGCAATACAAAGCAGTGCCGATTTAGGCGCTGGCTTTAGCCTATCGACCCACGATATGGAAATTCGTGGTGCGGGCGAACTGTTGGGTGATAATCAAAGCGGTGAAATTCAAGAAATAGGCTTTACCCTCTACACCGAACTGCTCGATAACGCAGTCAACGCCATTAAATCCGGCAAGCAACCCGAACTCGAACAGCGTATTGATACCGGCCCTGAAATTGACCTGCACGCCAGTGCTTTAATCCCGGATGATTACCTGCCGGATGTACATACCCGCTTGGTGCTGTACAAACGAATTGCCAGCGCTGACAACAATGATGAGCTGCATGACTTACAAATTGAAATGATTGATCGCTTCGGCTTATTACCGGATAGCACCAAACATTTATTCGGTATTAGTGAGATAAAGCTTCAGGCTCAGCGTATCGGGGTGGATAAAATCACCTTTGCTAAATCAAACGGTCGCCTGCAATTCTCGGATCAACCACAAGTTGATCCAGCAAAAATTATTCAATTAATTCAAACCCAACCGCAAGTATTTCAATTAGATGGCCCACAAAAACTGCGTTTCATCAAAAAACTCGATAGCGTCGAACAGAAAGTAGCGTTTATACTCGAGCTCTTAGATTCAATAACTTTAGCCTCAAATTAATATGATGTTATTCAAATCAAAAATAGCGCTTATCACACTAGTCGTACTACTAAGCTACCCCGCCTTTTCACTGGAACAAATGCGCTGGTACAGTATTGAATACATTGTATTTGAACACAACAATGTTCCCAGTCAGTTGGCCGAGGAGTGGACAAAAGACCCCTTACACATGCCGGAGCACGCGAGAGAATTAAATACCCGTAGCGGCCAACAAGCCTTTAGCCCATTGGCCATCAACCAACAGCAATTACACGGCGTGTATAAACGCTTAACACAACTCAACGCCTATACGCCACTGCATCACGGGGGTTGGATTCAACCATTGGATGAATCAAGCCCGAAACTTGGCGTTCAAATACGGCAGCAACTTGGCCATAATCGGCTTGAAGGCAGTATCACCTTTCACCGTGGCAACTATTTGCATTTGGATATTGACCTTCAACTCAGCGATTCTAGCCAGGTATCCACTCTGCAACACGACAGCGCTTACCCGGCTCTTACCACCGCTACACGCTACCGACTGTTTGAGAGTCGGCGAATAAAAAGCAGCGAAAGCAATTATTTTGACCACCCCCGCCTTGGCGTTATCGCCATCGTCGAAGCGATTAATTCACCACTAGCCGCAGTAGAAACGAACGATTTAATTGACGAAAAGCAGTTGCAAGCGGGCGCCTTTGAAACGCGTGGAACAAATACTGACAGTAAAATTAATGAAAACTAGGTCTGATACGCCTGCTTAGTCATATTGTAATCAGACACAATCACATCTATCTCAGACTGCTGGTAGTCGCGCAAGCCGCTCACCACCATATCTTTTGTACCGTGACCAATCGACAGTCCATCTACGAACAAGTCAAATTCAAGTTTAACACTTCCTTTTTTGCCATCAACCTCCATCGACGCACCGGCAAACTCTAGCGTTAACTCACCGGCAGGAAAGTGATCGATATGCACCGCCATATCTTTGTAAATAATCAACGGCCGCGCCGGGTTGATCATCACCTTATTTTTCTTCATTAATTCAATTAAAATTTCAGGAAATGTTCGACCTGAAAATTGCACGTATTTTTCGATTAAACTATTAACGAATAGGGCGTCGTCTGTCTTTTCGCCCGAACGGTGGACCGTCATTTGTGGTTTATTATGTTGATCGACTAAGCAACAAACCGTCAAACTCGGGTCAGGCAAACTGATAACCGTTTGCTCTGTCACCATGCTTTCAAAGTCAAAGCGCATGGTTTGGCTAACACCCAACTCAACTAACGCCACCGCAAATAACAAATCGCCTGGTACACAAAAGCGTTTGGCGTCTATATCGTGGATGGGGTTAAAATCACCGGCAACTGATTTGGCAAAACGACTGGCTTGTTGTCGACTGAAGCTAACTTGTCGTCCTTGTTTGCTATAAAACTGTTCTAAATTCATTTTTTTGTCTTATTATTTTTTTTCGTATGGTACACCGGACAGCGTTCTATTGTGTGACTTTACTCGCCAAGGCGGTGATCAATTTTTCAACTTTTAGCATGCCGCTTTCGGCAAACGCCTCAATGTCCTGCATATCAATACTATCACCATCTAGGCCTGCAGCCCAATTAACAACGACCGAACAACAGGCGTAATCCAATTCCAGCTCTTTAGCCAATGACGCCTCTGGCATGCCGGTCATACCCACCAAGTCACAGCCATCACGTGCTAGTTTTTTAATTTCAGCAGCCGTTTCAAGTCTCGGCCCTTGCATGCAGGCATACACGCCTGTCTCAACTAAAGTCAGCTTGGCTCGTTGCGTCGCGGCTATCATATCGGCTCTTAGACGCACCGAATAGGGGTGTGTAAAGTCGATGTGCACCACTTGTTCCAAATCATTTTCAAAGTAGGTCGATGGCCGCCCCCAACTGTAATCGATCAGTTGATCTGGCAAGACTAAATTACCCGGGCTCATCGTACGGTTAATACTTCCCACGGCGGCAATCGCGACAATATCTGTTACCCCCACTTCTTTTAACGCCCATATATTGGCGCGATAATTGATTTTATGTGGAGGAATGGTGTGCCCATAGCCGTGTCGAGCCAAAAACACCACCTCACGCCCTTCGACTTTACCGAACGTCAGTGGCGATGAAGGCTCGCCATACGGCGTTTTAACCACCCGTTTATGTACATCCCGTAAATTAACCAGCCGGCTCAAGCCTGTGCCACCAATAACCCCTAATACTGACATAATAATTCCTCTAAATTACTTGGGCAGGCATACAAGCCGTTAGCGTTGCGCAAGTACCCTTTATAGTCCATACCTAAGCCAAACAAATACTCATCTGCCGCATGAAAACCAACAAAATCGGCTTTAATCGGCTTCTCTTTATTAATCGCTTTATCGACTAAAACTGCGGTATAACAACGCTCTGCTCCCTGTTCCATACAATAGTTTTTCAATTGCACCATGGTGATGCCTTCATCCAACACATCATCGACGATAACCACCGTTCTGTTCACTAAGGAGATACTCGGCAATTGTTTCCAAACTAAATCGTCGCCGACTAATTGACCCTGATACCGCGTCGCATGAATGTAATCTATTTGCAATGGGAAGGTCAATTTTGGCAATAGCTTGCCTAGTGCAACGACCGCACCGGTCATTACACACAAAAATATCGGGTCTTGCTGCTGGCATGTCACGCTGATTTGCTGCGCCAAGTCGTCAAACATCAATTCAGCCTCTGCCGCATCTAACAAACATTCACTGTGCTGCATAACACAGTTAATCTCGTCTAGGCTAACGCTCATTTCGCCAGTTCCTCAATAGTTTTTCGGCTCTGTTGCCACTGCAGGTTGTCTTCCAACTGCCCTTTAATAGACAAGTATTTCGGACGCATCGCAATGAGCCGTTGGACCGACTGAGTGTTTATTGCCATACCGCTTAATGCATCAATAATATTTTCAGCGGCCGGTCGATTATTGCACACCAAGGCCATGTCACCCCCGGCTTTTAACGCTTGTTTTGCGCGTTGTTCATAATCACCGATTACGCTGGCACCCTGCATGCTCAAATCATCGCTAAAAATAGCGCCTTCAAAGCCTAATTGTTGGCGCAGCACTTCATTCAACCAAAAGGATGAAAAGCCTGCCGGTAAATCGTCTACTTGCTGGTATATGACATGCGCCGGCATAATGCCGTTCATGCCTGCCTTAATCAAGTGTTTAAACGGGTATACATCGTCTTGCATGATATCTGCCAAACTACGCTCATCGACTGGGATAGCGATGTGAGAATCGGGTGCCACTGCACCATGTCCGGGAAAATGTTTGCCGACGCTGGCCATACCCGCAGAATGTAAGCCGTGCTGAAAAGCGCTTGCCAACTCAGCCACCGTCAGTTTATCGTTTGAAAAGGCCCGATCACCAATCACCTCACTACAGCCGTAATCTAAATCAAGTACCGGCGCAAAGCTAAAATCTACCCCTACCTGCCTTAACTCCATCGCCATTAACCAAGCGACCTGTGTTGCCTGTTCTAACCCGTATCGCTTATTTTCTTGATAGGCCTGACCTAGCTTTTGCATACAAGGAATTGCGGTAAATCCGTCCCTAAAACGTTGCACCCGCCCACCCTCATGATCGACGGCAATTAACAAGGGTTCCGCTCTTAAAGCATGTATCGCTTTACATAAACGCGACACTTGTTCAATCGACTCATAATTTCTGGAAAAGAGAATAACGCCGCCCACCAAGGGGTGCTTAAGAACGTCTTGGTCTACCAACGACAATTCAACACCGTCAATATCTATCATTAATGGCCCAAGGGGCATAGGCGATTTCATTTTTATAGTCTATCCTTATTAATACATTTGCCTTATTTCAAACACATAAACTTGAGGAGCTTACGATGCGTTTGGTACTTTTATTCTGTGGATTATTGTTATTAACCCCTACCGCTTACGCTGAAGATGATGAGGAAACTGTTGTTCCCGAGGTTATTTACCATGCCCTAAATCCTCAATTTACTGTTAATTTATTGGGCAATAAACATTACCTACGAACCACTATTCAACTACAGCTAGCCGACCAAAAAACTAAAAATGCTATCGAAGCCAATGACCCTGCGATACGTCACGCGCTTATTGTAGTATTAAGCAACAATCAAGTGGACGATATTTCTAACGCCGACGGGTTAAATGCTTTACGCCTTAAGGCGGTTGACAGTCTTAATAAAACACTGAAAAAGCACGCTAAAATTGAAGGGGTGACCGATGTGTTTTTCACTGATTTCGTTTCCCAATAATACGGGTTGCCGTCTCAATATTTTATCCTCACATACACCGCTTTGCTATAAATCGCTCATTCGCTAATCAACACCCGGGTACCAGGTTTAACGCTATCAAAAAGCTCTATCACATCCGCATTAAACATTCTAATACAACCGTGTGATGACGGCGCACTTGTTAGCAAGTCGTCGGGTGCCCCGTGAATATAAATATAACGGCGCATGGTATCGACAGTCCCCAAACGGTTTTTACCGCGTTCCTCACCCGATAACCACAAAATTCGGCTTAAAATCCAATCCCTATTTGGCTGTTCAGTGGCGAGCTGTTGACCGTACTGTTCGCCCGTTAGTCGCCTGCCCACCAATACGCTGCCTAAGGCCGCGCCCTCACCAATTTTAGCGCGAATAATATGCCGACCACGTGGGGTACACTCACTGCCATTCTTTTCTCCTGCACCATTTTTAGCGGTGCATACGGGGTATGATTTAATCAATGTCGAACCGTCCATTAGACTAAGGCGTTGTTGGCTTAAGTCGATGACAATGTGTGTTTGGCAGGTCATTTATTTTTCAAATAACGCAATCGATTCGACGTGCGAGGTGTGCGGAAACATGTCCATAACACCCGCTTTTTTTAAGCTATAACCCAACTCATTAACCAAAATAGCTGCATCCCGTGCCAAGGTAGAAGGGTTACAGGAAATGTATAACACCTGCTGGGCATTCCACTTTTTTAACCACGGCAACACTTCTTTAGCACCTAACCTGGGGGGGTCGATTAATACCTTGTTATAGCTTTTTTTAGCCCACGCTTGATCTGCGATGTCGCCCATTAAATTAGTCGCGTAAAAATCCACATTCGTCAGGCCGTTTTTATCAGCATTCATTTTGGCTCGAGCAATCAATTCCTCGCTACCTTCTACACCGGTTACATGGCCCGCCACCCGCGCCATCGGCAAGGTGAAATTACCCAAGCCGCAAAACAAATCCAGCACCTGATCATTTTCATTTAAATTTAAGGTTTCAAGCGCCCTATGGATCATGCTGCGATTAATGTCGACGTTCACCTGTACAAAATCACTCGGCTCAAAGTACAGCGTCACATCATTCGGTAACTGATAGCTAAGGGGGGCTTTTGCGCCGCTAATTGGCGCAATGGTATCAGGCCCTTTCGACTGACTGTAAATGTCTACGTCGGCACTTAGCTCAAACGCCCGTAGCACCTGTAAATCAGCATCAGTTAACGGCTCTAACACTCTAAACACTAGCGCTGTTCGATTATCACAAATAGACACCTCAATTTGTGGGACCTTATCTTTAATCGACAACTCGCCCACTAAATTCGATAACGCCATTAAACGTTTACCAACAGCGGGATGCAGCACCTCACATTGTTCAATTTCTGCTAGGTATGGACTCGCTTTTTCACGAAAGCCAACCAACACACGGCCTTTTTTTGGCACGTCTTTAACCCCTAGGCGAGCACGGTGACGATACCCCCAGTGAGGGCCCGTCAATGCTGGCCATAATTCAACGTCTTCAAGTTTTGCAATGCTCTTAAATTGTTCAACCAAAATCGTTTGCTTGGCTAAAATCTGTTGCTCTGGCGCCATATGTTGAAAGCTGCAACCCCCACATATATCATAGTGTTGGCAGCCCGGCTCTACGCGTTCAGCGGCCGCTTTAAAAACCTGGGTTACTTGCCCCTCGGCGTAATCTTTTTTCTTTTTGATGTATTTAAACTCAACGTCTTCACCAATTAAAGCGCCGCTGATAAACACCGCTTTACTGTCAACGTGCGCCACCCCTCGCCCATCATGCGCTAATGACTCAATCGTCGCGTTTGCTGTTTCGTGGACTAACTTCCCACCCCTATTTCTGCTTCTACGTCTCGCCATTGCTCTCTAACAACCTTTACTTAGGTAAATAATGGGCTTATTTTAAACGCTAAAAGGGGTTTAGTCCGGAAAAATACCCGTCGATATATAACGATCACCTCGGTCACAAATAATAACCACGATCGTGGCATTACTAAGCCGCTTGGATAGCTCTAAGGCAACCTGTGTTGCACCGCCGGACGATACGCCACAAAAGATCCCTTCTTGTTGCGCTAATGCTCGCGTCATATCCTCGGCCTGTTGTTGGCTCACGTCGATAATTTCATCCACCCTTGAGGCGTCATAAATTTTTGGCAAATACTCTTTTGGCCAGCGACGAATGCCAGGAATTTTAGAATCACCTTGCGGTTGCACACCAATAATTTGAACAGCAGGCGACTGTTCTTTAAGAAACATCGAGGTACCCATAATGGTTCCGGTCGTACCCATTGAGCTGACAAAGTGCGTTACCTCACCGTCGGTATCACGCCAAATTTCAGGCCCTGTACCAATATAATGAGCAAGCGGGTTATCTGGGTTAGCAAATTGGTCGAGTACCTTACCTTCACCATTGGCTTCCATTTTTCTCGATAAATCAATCGCCGCCTCCATGCTACCCGCCGCTGGCGTTAAAATGATTTCGGCGCCGTAGGCTTTCATCGATGCCCGCCGTTCTGCACTCATATTACCGGGCATAATCAATATCATACGATACCCCATGATCGCAGCCGCCATTGCTAGCGCGATACCCGTATTACCACTGGTCGCTTCAATCAAACAGTCACCCGGTTTGATCTCACCGCGCAATTCTGCTTGTTTAATCATATTGATCGCCGGGCGATCTTTCACCGAGCCTGCAGGGTTATTGCCTTCCAGTTTTAACAGAATGGTATTTGATGTGTTATCTAACCGTTGCAAACGAACTAAGGGCGTGTTGCCGACGAACTTTTCAATGCTGGGGTATGTCATATCTACTCTCATTTCTACTCATAACGCTGCTTTTAAAATGTGCAACCGTACCATATCTAAACGTATTATTTTAATAGTTTTAGCTTATGTGCTTAGGCTAGATTATCTGTGATAAGATTTTAAAAAAAACAATAGGATTTCTTTCATGCGACTTCACGCCAGCCACTCTTCGCCTTACGTTAAGATAACACCGTATTTACTCGGTTTATGTTGCATTATAACCCCCTACACCTATGCCAACGACGCCACCGACCTCTCTATGTTTGGTGAAGACTTGGGCATCGTACTGTCGGCCACCCGTCTAGCCCAACCTAAAACCGAAGCGCCAGCATCGATCACCGTTATCGACAGTGAAATGATCAAACTTTCCGGCGCTAAAAATATCGCCGATCTTTTTAGGCTTGTGCCAGGTATGCACGTCGCTAACTATCGGGGGAACCGGCCGGTCGTTGGTTATCAGGGCGTCAACAGTGAGTACCCACAGGGCGTGCAATTACTGATTGATGGGAAGTCCGAATACAGCCCATTATTTGGCGGTATTAACTGGGCTAATCTGCCGTTATTACTGGAAGATATTGAACGCATCGAGGTTATTCGAGGCCCCAATAGCACCACCTTTGGTTCTAATGCGTTTCAAAGCGTTATTAACATCACCACCACTCACAGCAGCCAAGTCAATGGCACGCAAATTAAATCTACCCTAGGGGAACGCGGTTATAACAGAACTTTGTTGAAAACCGCTGGGCACACGGATGACCTAGACTTTAGAGTGAGCCTAAGCCACCGTGATGACGAAGGCTATAAAAATAATTTTGATGACAGTCGATTAGACCTGCTCACAGCTAGAGTCGATTACAAACTTGGCTCAAAGGATACATTGCAACTAAACCTTGGCGCGATCAACAACTTAAGACAAACCGCTAATCCGGACGATCCACAAGACCCAACCGACCCCATACGTAATCAAGACGAAAGCTATTACACTTTACACGGTAAGTGGGAACACACGGTAGACAGCACGCAACAATTTACTACACAACTGTCATACACGGTCATGGATAGCAAGGACAAACACACACGCACGTACGATGACAATGTACTCGGGCCCGACGTCAGCATTACTCTTGATCAAACCACCACCTTTGATCGCTGGGATTTTGAATTTGAACATTTATTAAAACCCTCGGACAATACCCGACTGGCATGGGGCCTCGGTTTACGTAGTGATCGCGTCACCATGCCGCTGTGGACAGGTACCGATAAGCAGCACGACAATTCCATCCAGCGACTGTTTGGCAACCTTGAGTGGCGAGCGACAGAACAGCTCATCATCAATACCGGCGCGCTATGGGAACACAGTCAAATCGCCGGCGATAACGTCTCTCCACGGTTTGCCATCAATTACCTTCTCACGCCCAAACACAGCGTGCGCATGATCGCCTCGCGTACCTTTAGAGCGCCCGTGTTAGTTGAACATAACTTTGATGCAAACATTAACTTTCAAACCGGTGTTGACGAACTTGTTGTGCCTTTTCTTAGAAGCCCCGAACATACTGTTGAGCCAGAAACGGTTAACTCGTTTGAAGTGGGCTACCACGGCATTTACTTCGCTAATGCCTTAAGCGTCGACCTCAAACTATTTAGAAATGAATACGATGATTTAATCGCTCTCGAAGACAGAGACATCCCAAACGCTATAACGTTTAATGGGTTTCCTTATGCTGATGCCGAAATCGCTTTTCTCGACAATTACCTGAATGCGCAAGTCAACGGCTATGAAATCGAGATTAATTACCGTCCAAACCGCCAAAACTTACTACATATGGGCTATAGCTATAATCACGTCAGCCGTAGCGCTGATGAAAGGGTCCTAGAATCAGTTCCAAAGGACACTTTCAATTTATTAGCCGCGCACACCTTTGATAACCAGCTGTGGAGCAGTATCGCTTACTATTACACCGGCAGCATGGAGCATAAAATTTCTGGTAATCCGCAAGGCCCGACTCGACGCCTAGACCTTAATGCCGGTAAATCATTTAATGTCGCCGCGGATCAACAGCTGGATATTAGTGTAAGCTTACAATTGGCCTTGGATAAAAACATCGACTTTTTAAAGCAGTTTAATTTAGACAACCGCGCCTATGTTGAAGTGAGTTACAACTTTAAATAACAGGGAGTTATTTTATTAGCAAATGGAGTTTTGTTGAAAATGTCTGGTAAACCGTTACACGTTATTATTGCTGCTCGAGCTAAACTGCGAGCTAATGCCTTTTTTAACCATAAATCGCTCAGGTTTACTCTAGCTTGGCTGCGTTTAATAAAAGCGCGCAAACTCTCTGACCTGCGAAGTCAACGCTGTCGTGCTGTTCTACTGTTTGTAGCTTTGACCACCCCAGTCAGCGGGTTCGGTCAAAACGTTGCTCTCATTTACGATGAAACGAGTCACTACCAATCCAACTTTGTCGACATCTTATCTTCTGAAGGTTCATCAACAGCGGTCCACTTTAAGCGCCTCAGTAGCGCCAGCCTATCAATTGATGCACTGAAAAAAGACCCGCCCGACATTATTATCAGTTTAAACAACCGTAGCAGTAATCAATTGATAGCGTCTAAACTGCCAACAACAACCTTCCATGCCCTGACGACCTTGTCACGCTCTCGACAGATCGCACCGTGTTTACCAAACTGCTTAAGCGCACTGCCTAATCACCTGTTTTTTGTGTTAGACCAACCGGTCGCTAGGCAATTAAAGTTGATGACACTAATCAACCCGAGGATCAAAAACATCGGTCTTATTGTGACTGAACATTCAACGCCGTATTGGCTTCAACAACAAAATACAACCCATGCTTTAAACATTAACAAGCACATCACCGATGCTAAGAGCATTCGCTATCAGATAGATTCTATAGCCCAATCTTCTGATGCTATTTTGGCTATCGCCGATACCGATATTTATAACGCGTCTACGCTGTCTCAAATATTATTGACCAGCTATCGCTACAAAACGCCCGTGATTGGTTTTTCGACTGGCTTTGTTAAGGCTGGCGCTTTGACCGGCACCATTAGCACCCTACATCAACTCGCCCAACACTTAACTGAGTACTTGCGTCCGTTCGACCAATCAGCCCCGCATAAAACACTTAATTTAATCTACCCCAAATATTTTGAAGTCTTCACTAATAGAGCCGTCGCTAAAAGTTTGAACCTTCATTTCCCCAGTGATCAAAAATTAACATCAACATTAATCGACGATGAAAATACTCGATAGACTACAGCTTAGGGAAAAGCTCATGCTTTTAGGGGTTTTACCTGCAGGTATCGTCGCTATTGTTTTAGCGGTCTACTTTACTACCACCCGTCTCAACGACATGTATGAGCTGGTGGACAAGACCAATCAAAACTTGGCGAGTTCGCTTGCTGAATCCAGCGTTAATAGTGTTTTTTCCGGCAATATCGATGCGTTAGACACCCTGTTACAGGGCGCTATAAACGAGCCGGACATCATATCCATTGAAATAACCGACAGCGCCGGCATTATTTTATCCAGTATTCAAAAGAAAGATGCCAACGTTCCTTTAAGCAAAAAAACACCGACCAGAATAACTCAGGCCATTAAGGTCAGCTCACTACTAAGCACCGATGAGTTTGAAAATCTACTGGTGGGGCCCATCAAAGAAACAGACAACATTATTGGCTACGTCAATATATCACTATCCTATGCATCGATTAAGCAACGCCAACGCAAGATCCTGTTAAATAGCATCTACATCACTGCGCTTTTATTATTAGCCATCGCCGTACTGACAAACATCATGAGCAAGACCATCGGCCAGCCCATTTTAAACCTGGCGAATGATGTTAAACGCATGACCAAAGGTGATTTTTCCCTCCCTATTATCCGTTATGACAGCAATGATGAAATTTCAACATTAACATTCGGTATCCATGAGATGGCCTCAGAAATTGAGAACCATCAAAACACCTTACAACATAAAATTGACGAAGCGACTCAGGAACTTCGATTTCAAAACGAAAGGCTCAGTGCAGCTCAACGACAAATTGTCAAAGCGATTGACGCAAAAACTCGATTCGTGTCACACATCAGTCACGAGATTAGGACACCATTGAATGGCATTATTGGTTTTCTCGAAATCCTTCAGTCAAGCCAACTCGACTTGACGCAACAAAAACTCATCCGTGCCTCACTCATTTCATCTAAAAACTTACACCTCATTATCAATGAAGTACTTGACCTAGCCCAACTTGAAGCCGGTAAAGTCAAGGTGCAAAAAAGCAACTTTCACTTACGAAAAACCATTGAAGATGCCTTATCAATTCTGCAATTACAAGCAGAGAACAGGGGGGTTATACTGGCGTACCAACACGACGATAAAGCCCCGGATTTTATCAATCAAGACCCCGTAAAATTCGGCCAAGTTTTAATTAATTTAGTAAACAATGCGATCAAGTTTAGTCATGACGCTACGGTTACTGTTTCCATAAAGGTTCATCAGCCTAAACCTAATCACATTGAAGTATGCGTCACCGATCAAGGTATTGGTATTAGTGAACAAAATATCGCTAAATTATTTAAAGAATTCACCCAACTAGACACTAACAGTGCCGGGCAAGGCAGCGGTTTAGGCCTTGTTATAACAAAGCTTATACTAAACGCACTTCATGGTTCTATTAACGTTAAAAGTCAGCTGGGTAAAGGCTCTGTATTTTGTTTCAACATTCCATTTACAACTGTCGATGAGAGTTACGACGAGCTCATTAACCCAAATTCGATTGAGCCAATCTTACCGAATTTAAGTTATGTGACCGTGTTGGTCGCCGACGATAACGAAATAAACCGATTGTTACTAACGCACTTATTAGAACAGCAAAATGCCACGGTTGTATGCGCCACTAATGGCCAAGAAGCACTCGATTTAGCCAGCAAACAAACCTTTAACTTAATGCTTTTAGACCTACGCATGCCGTTTAAAATGGGTAACGAAGCCCTGCATGAGATTCGTATGCAGCCGCATAACCCAAACTATAAAACACCTGCTATTGCGATAACCGCGCACCTTACCTCTGGCATTGAACGCGCCCACCACATTAGTTCGTTTGACGGTTACTTGGTCAAGCCGATAGACCAGGTTGAATTTTTCAAACTAATTGATCAATTACTACACGAACACGATTACGAAACAAACCCCTATTATGAAACTAATGACGAATCGTCAGCCGCGCATGATACCAAGGTTTTTGATTACCATGCCGCGCAAAAGAGTATGAAGGCGGATGACGACTTTATGTTATTTATACTGGATAAATTTTTTCAGGAACTACCTGAGCAACAAAAAAGTATACGCCATCATATTTCAACCATTGCGTATGAAAAAGCCGCCGAAATAGTACACAAGGTTCAAGGTTCAGCGGCCTATTGCGGTACTTTTTCACTGAAAATTGCCGCAAAACAATTAGAAAGTGATTTACGAAATAACAATGCAACTGCGATTAAAGTTTCAGCTGACATATTCTATACAGCTGCTAAGGCGCTACTTAAGTCAAAACAGCCTATTTTACAGTCGCTCAAAAAACCCTTGTAAATGGATAGGCTTTAAAAAAAATCACAACAGCGTTATAGATGCTAGGCAAATTCACTAAATAAACCACTATAACGACGTGATTGAGCCGTAGATACTTGGTCAAATAAAGCATCACCTTCTTCTTTAATCCCCAATGACCCCAAGCCACCTTGTTGATTTTTCAATGCCTGTTGATCACGCTGATCAGCAAATGAGTGTTGAGATACATCTACGTCAACCACATTAACATTTTGCTCACTAAGCAATTCACGTAACCTTGGCAAGGCTGCGTCAATCGCTTCCCGCGTTGCGCCATGCTGAGCAGAAAAGGCAATTGTCGCTTGGTCGTTTTGCATCAAAACCCTCACTTCTATTGGACCCATATGTTGTGGGTTAAGGCGTATTTCCGCTCCACTTACTGCCTGATTAATCATCCACTGGACACGTTGATTAAAGTCTTGACCCCAACGCGCATTACCCATCGGGGTGTCTAATAATAAGCTTGGTTTGTCTAGGTTAGTAGCAACTGCTGCAGTGTGTGGTGTTGCCACCGCAAGTTGCTGAATACCATTGATTAATGGCTCACCGTTTGCACCGACATGGGTTGATACTGCACTTTTATTCATCATGACACCCAAACCAAACTCAGCGGTCGGCTTTACCATCTTATCCAATAGCGTCTCGTTGAGTTGACTTGTTAAGGGGTTATCATCCGCTAATACTGCGTTAGTTATCGCGTGAAAATCGGTGGTTGTGGTTGCACTTTTACCGTTAATACCCATTTTTTGGTCTGTAAAATGTGCCGCGGTTAAACTCGCTATTTGCGCCGCTGATTCAACCGATTGGCCTAAAGGGTCAAAATTAATGTCACTATTTATTGGCAATAGGTGTGAGTCTTCTAAGTTTTTTTCGGCCAGTTGTAAGTCTAAATCTTCTGCGGACGGCAATTTATTGCCGCTTATTGACAAGGTAGCCGGATCAAAATCAATACCCCTTTTTTCAGAAATACCCGATATCGCATTTAAAACGCCCGGTGCAAGGTGTAATAAGTCCGAATTGTCTAGGTGTTTTTCCAAGCCTTTGGGTAGCTCGGTTGCCAAAACATCCTTAGACGGTACGATAACGGCGTCTGTCCTTATCGGTTTTATTTCTGTGTTTGAGTCAGCGGTAAAACCTACCTTTTCTTCGTTAAGCTCTTGTTTACTAATATCTTTTACAGACTCTCTTTGATTGCTTTGTAAACGCTTGACACTGTCTTCAAACTGATTTATAAAGCTAGCTTCGTTAGATGATTCAGCTCCATCTATTAACGTGGTATTACCGCTTTTTGACGGCGTAGCCGGCAGTACATTTAGCCCAACAGGAATTTCCATAATCATTTCTCCGCAATAACAATTTAATGGTTATGAACAGCATGGAGCAATATCAGTGCCAACTGTTAAAGAGACAATAAATTGTATTACAATAATTACACTGGTCTATTAGGCATACAGACTGAAACCTGTTAAAACCATTATTTTTTACAGCTAGTTTAGTACTGTGTACTATTACATATTCCGACGATATTGGCCACCTACTTCAAAAAAAGTATCAGTAATTTGGCCCAATGTACAGTGACGCGAAGCATCCATTAACACCTCAAACACATTAACGTTCTTCTGAACCGCATCTCGCAAGGCTACTTGCATCTTAGCTGCCTGCTCCTGGTTTTGGCGCTGAACGGTTTGCAACCGGTTTAACTGGCTTTGTTTTTCTTCTTCGGTTGAACGTGCCAGTTCTATGGTCGTTTGGACATCACCACTTTTAGGGTTTTCAAAGGTGTTTACACCAATAATCGGTAACTCCCCACTGTGTTTGAACATTTCGTAATGCATCGATTCGTCTTGAATTTTACCGCGTTGGTACCCCGTTTCCATCGCTCCTAATACGCCACCACGTTCTGAAATACGCTCGAATTCACGCAATACGGCCTCTTCGACTAAATCGGTTAATTCATCAATAATGAACGAGCCTTGTAAAGCGTTTTCGTTTTTAGCCAGTCCGTATTCTTTGTTGATAATTAGCTGAATCGCCATAGCCCGACGTACTGATTCTTCGGTTGGGGTAGTGACCGCTTCATCATAAGCATTGGTATGCAGGCTATTACAGTTATCGTTAATTGCAATCAGTGCCTGCAAGGTGGTGCGAATATCATTAAAGTCCATTTCTTGCGCGTGCAAGGAGCGGCCAGAGGTTTGAATATGGTACTTGAGCTTTTGACCGCGCTCATTGGCACCGTATTTAAATCGCATGGCAACGGCCCAAATACGACGCGCCACACGACCCATCACCGTGTATTCAGGGTCCATACCATTAGAGAAAAAGAACGATAAATTGGCCGCAAAGTCATCAATCTTCATCCCACGGGACAAATAGGTCTCAACGTAAGTAAACCCGTTTGACAGGGTAAAGGCTAATTGCGAGATCGGGTTCGCGCCTGCTTCTGCAATGTGATAACCCGAAATTGATACCGAATAGAAATTTTGTATCTGCTTCTGTACAAAATATTCTTGAATATCGCCCATCATTTTTAAACTGAATTCGGTCGAGAAGATACAGGTGTTTTGCCCTTGATCTTCTTTTAGAATATCGGCTTGAACGGTACCGCGAACGTTGGCTAAGGCCCAATCTTTAAGCTTAGTTCGTTCCGCCTCGTTGGGTTCTTTGCCATGTTCTTGCTTAAATTTATCGTATTGCTGATCGATCGCAGTGTTTAAGAAAAAAGCCAATATGGTTGGCGCAGGGCCATTGATGGTGAGTGAGACCGACGTTGTTGGCGCGCATAAATCAAAGCCATCAAATAACACTTTCATATCATCTAAGCTGGCGATAGAGACACCCGAATTGCCGACCTTACCGTAAATGTCTGGCCTTAAACCCGGATCATTGCCATACAGAGTCACTGAGTCAAATGCCGTGGATAAACGCGTGGCCTCACTGTTTTTAGACAGGTACTTAAAGCGGCGATTCGTTCTAAATGGATCGCCCTCACCAGCAAACATTCGCGCAGGGTCTTCACCCTCACGTTTAAAACCAAATACACCTGCAGTAAAGGGGAAATGGCCTGGCACATTTTCCTTTAATAAAAAACGTAACTGTTCACCGTGGTCAGAAAAGTTGGGGGTAGACACTTTAGGAATACGCGTGCCCGATAAAGAATAGCTGGCGATGGTATTTGTAAGGTCTTTACCACGAACTTGATGTGTGTAAGTGTCTTTACTGTAGGCCTGCCTTAGGTCTTGCCAGGCATCTAACAGTTTTTTACAGCGCGGGTCTAAGCGTTCTTCACGTTTGTCGATCTGTTGTTTAAACGCGGCGTTTAAGTCATCACTTTCACCAAGCATGCGTCGTGCTTCTATCAATTGTTGGCGCTCTCTTGCCAACACCACTTGTTGTTTAACATTTGCATGGTAATCGCGCACCGTTTCGGCTATTTCTGCTAGATAACGTTGCCGTTCTGCAGCGATGATTGAGGTTCGCGTTGTGGATTGTTTGCTGTTTATTTTTTCAAAAAAATCCCCTTCCCAACAATTTAGCTGTTTTGCTGCAAACGTGCTCAATACACCTTGGTATAAGGCAGTTACGCCATCGTCGTTAAACTTAGATGCGATGGTGCCATAGACCGGCAAATCATCAACCGGCGTAGTGAATAGTTCGTGATTACGTTGGTATTGCTTTCTAACGTCGCGGTGGGCGTCTTCGCTGCCTTTACGGTCAAACTTATTGATGACCACCAAGTCGGCAAAATCCAGCATATCAATTTTTTCTAATTGACTCGCAGCACCAAACTCTGGTGTCATCACATACATAGAGGTATTGACGTACGGCACAATGCCCGCATCGCCCTGCCCGATACCCGGTGTTTCAACGATAATTAAATCAAATTCGGCTACCTTACAAGCATTAATGATATTGGGCAGCGCATCGGGTACTTCTCCCTTAGTATCGCGTGTCGCTATCGAGCGAAAATAGATATTCGGGTGATTGATCGCGTTCATACGAATTCGGTCACCCAACAGTGCCCCACCGGTTTTGCGTTTGGTTGGGTCGATCGCAATGATGGCGATTTTTAAATGTTCCAGCTCAAGGTTGAAGCGGCGGATAAGCTCATCTGTTAAGGATGACTTACCTGCGCCACCGGTACCGGTAATGCCCAGCACGGGTGTTTTATCATAGCCAGCAGCTTGTTTTTTTAAGGCCGCCACTGCATCATTAGCCAAACCATCTTCATCTAACGCGGTAATCAAACGGGCCAAGTTTACGTAGCCGTTGTCGGTCAATGATTCGAAATTTTCTGGCACAGATAGTTTGCTTAAATCGTAATCCGCGGTTTCGATCATTTGATTAATGATGCCTTGCAACTGCATGGATTGACCGTCTTCTGGACTGAATATATGCGATACACCGTAGGCGTGTAATTCAGCAATTTCTTCCGCTACAATCACCCCACCACCGCCGCCAAACACCTTAATGTGCGAAGCACCTTTTTCGCGTAACAGATCGATCATGTATTTAAAATACTCGACATGGCCGCCTTGATAAGAGCTGATCGCGATACCGTGAGCATCCTCTTGTATAGCGGCATCTACCACTTCTTGCACCGAGCGATTATGCCCTAAATGAATAACCTCCGCACCGGTCGATTGTAAAATTCGACGCATGATATTAATAGCGGCATCATGGCCATCAAATAAACTAGCGGCAGTTACAAACCTAACATGGTTACTCGCGGTGTATTTTTTTATTTTTGATGGGTCTATCAGTGTTTTAGCAGCTGCTGGCATAGTCTCTCCTAGCTATTCTGTCTTAATTCAACGCGTCTTATTTTGCCAGAAATTGTTTTTGGCAATGACTCTACGTATTCGATTTCACGCGGGTATTTATACGGCGCCGTGTGCTGTTTCATAAAAGTTTGAATTTCAAGCGTTAGTTCATCACTGGCCTGATAACCTGCTGCCAAAATAATAAAGGCTTTAACAATTTCGCCGCGCATCTCATCCGGTTTACCTATGGCTGCGGATTCAAGTACGGCAGGGTGTTCTAATAGCGAACTTTCAACTTCAAATGGACTAATTCGATACCCTGATGAGGTAATAATGTCGTCTGATCGGCCGACAAACCAAAAATACCCGTCTGCATCGATGGTGCCATTATCACCGGTGAGGTACCAACCGTTTTTAAAGCAGTTCGCGGTGGCTTGTTGGTCTTCCCAATAACCTGGGAACATGCCTGGTTGTAGAGGCTCGGTAATACGAATAGCAATGTGACCAATTACATCAACACCCAAAATATGTCCCGCATCGTCAACGATATGAACGTCCACACCCGGCACCGGCTTACCCATAGAGCCCGGTTTAACTGGCATACAGGGGTAATTAGCAACGATATTGATCGTTTCTGTTTGCCCGTATCCGTCATAAATATTGGCGCCAGTCGCCTCTTTCCAAACTTTGATGACTTCTGGATTTAGCGGTTCGCCAGCGCCAATGGCGTGGCGAATTGAACTTAAATTGTAGCGTGATAGGTCCATTTGAGCGAATACACGGTATACCGTAGGTGGCGCACAAAAGCTTGTAACCCCCAGTTTTTCAATCAGCTTAAGGTGTAGCTCGGCATCAAAACCTGTGCCGTCAAACAGCACCATTGCCGCACCCATTTGCCACGGCGCATATAACATACCCCAGGCTGCTTTAGCCCAACCGGTATCTGATAAGGTCCAGTGTATATCGTTTTCGTGTAAATCCATCCAATATTCGCCGGTAATCCTGTGCGCGTGCGCGTAGGCCATATCACGCGGTACCATTTTCGGCATACCCGTGGTGCCTGAGGTGAAATAGATCATCATTAAATCCGATGCCTTACATGGCTCAAGTTTTGACCTGTCTAGGGTTGCTTCCGAATCAGACGTTAACTGCTCAAAGGTACGCCAACCTTCTCTAGGCTCACCGATAACGATCAGGGTTTGCAAGGTGGGACAGTTTTGCTTAATCGCATCAACCTTGTCCGCGTTATCTGACGTTACGATTGCGACTGTCGCTTTAGAACGGTTAACCCGGTATTCGATATCCTTAGCCGTCAGTAAGTTTGTACCCGGCATGGTCACCACGCCCAACTTACAACTGCCGATCATAACGGCGTACCACTCAGCTATACGCGGGATCATCACAAAGGCCAGCTCGCCCTTTGTAACGCCTAAACTGAGTAAGCCATTAGCAAATTGATTTGATAAGCTAGATAGGTCGCTGAATTGGTAAGGCGTTACTGTACTAGCCGTAGCATCCACTGCAATGAAGGCCAGTTTATCCGCTTCTGACGCTCTTTTATCGATAACATCAAAGCCAAAGTTGTAATATTCTGGTGTTTCTAACGTAAAGTTAGCCTTAGTCTGTTCATAATTTACCATCGTAGACATGCCAAACACTCCTTAAAACCTTCGTATAATTTTTTTATCTGATCAATTTTATCACCTAAACCCTTCAAATAATAATAATTGCGCTTTACCCCCTTACAAGTGAGCTAACACGATGATTTAACTGATAAAAAAACACAGCTTTTTAGATCAAAAAAAAGCCCTATCCATCCAATGATAGGGCCGATGTATTAAAGCAACCTAGGCTGTTAGCTAAAGGGGTTATTCAAGATAACCGTTTCCGTCCTTTCTGGCCCTGTTGAGATGATGTCTATCGGCACCTCGATTAGCGCTTCTAAACGTTTGATATAGGCTAAGGCTTCAGCTGGAAATTCATCCAACGTTTTTCGACCAGCAGTTTTGCCTTTCCAACCTGGCATCGTTTCAAATACGGGTTCGCATTGGGCATAATTTTCAGCACCAATCGGAGGCACATCGATCAACTCTCCGTTTAGCTTATAGGCGGTACAAATTTTAACTTCCTCTAAACCATCCATCACGTCAAGTTTAGTTAGGCAAATGCCGGTCAAACTGTTCAGTCGAGCCGAACGACGTAGTGACACGGCATCAAACCAGCCACAACGTCTCTCACGCCCAGTTGTTGCACCAAATTCATGGCCTTTTTCACCCAAATACCGTCCCACTTCATCGTTTAACTCTGTTGGAAACGGTCCACTGCCTACGCGCGTGGTATAGGCTTTAGTAATACCCAACACATAGTCCATATCACACGGGCCCATACCACTACCGGTCGCTGAACTGCCAGCGGTGGTATTAGACGAGGTAACATAGGGGTAGGTACCATGATCAATATCTAACAAAGCCCCTTGCGCGCCTTCAAATAAAATATTTTTGTTTTCACGATTCAGCTGATGCAAAACATCCGCAACGTCGATTAACATTGGTTTAATTATTTCTGCCTGTGCCATTAGCTCGTCAAACATCTGCTCCGCTTGGTACTCAGGGGCCTGATAATAATTTTTTAATACGAAGTTATGATAATCCAGTAACTCGTTAAGCTTTTCGCGAAAAATACCCGGCGTAAGCAGGTCGCCAGCGCGAACGCCTCGTCTGGCTACTTTATCCTCGTACGCAGGACCAATACCGCGGCCGGTAGTACCAATCGCTTTATTACCGCGCGCGTTTTCCCTAGCCAAGTCTAAACCTATATGTACAGGTAGAATAAGCGGGCAAGCCTCACTGATTTTTAAACGGTTAGTTAGATTAACACCGGCCTTTTCGAGTATACCCATCTCATCCAATAGCGCAGCCGGCGATAACACCACGCCATTACCGATTAGACAACTGACCTCGTCGCGTAAAATACCAGACGGTATTAAATGCAAGACAGTTTTTTTATCGCCAATAACCAAGGTATGGCCAGCATTATGCCCACCTTGAAAACGAACGACTGCCGCAACATCATCTGTTAATAAATCGACTAACTTACCCTTGCCCTCGTCACCCCATTGAGTGCCAATTACGACAACATTTTTTCCCATTTTATTTCTCTATCTTTGATGTAAATGTACCGAGCATAGACTCGACTATATTAAGTAATTTGCCACTGACCCTTAAGGTTTTTAATCACGGCAGTGTGGTTTGGTGGTTTTTTATCACCTGGTAGCGCCTGTACAACCACTTTACCTGAGGCCCGTAGTTGACGAATTAACGTGTGTAAATTAACGTCATCTTCGTCAGGCGCCCAAATAACGGCCGGCTGATCTGTGTTGTTCAGCGAGCTCAAGCGAGACAAAACCTTAACGTCTGCGCTAAAACCAGTAGCCGGTAAAGCCGCGTCGCGTTGTTTGGTTAAACTATCATAGCGACCACCACGCGCCACCTCAAAACCAAAACCTGGCACGAAAGCAGCAAATACAATGCCTGTTTGGTACTGGTAACAGCGCAGTTCTGCAAGGTCAAAATATAAGGGCAAAGCCGGATAAGTAGTCTGTAATAAGGCAGCTACTTTTTCTAACTCATCAATCGCGTTAAGCACCTGATCACCACCAATCGTCAGGTGTTTTCTCGCATCATTAAGTACGCTGGTATCGCCATTTAAACTCAATAACTGAGTAAACGCCGTTTGCCACGTTTGATCCAATTGATAAGCGTCCAATAAGTCGCCTAGTTCATCGCTTGCTTTACGCTGCAACACTTCGAACAGCTCAGCCTCTTGCTCTTCAGACAAACCTGCTTTGTTCGACAAGCCGCGAAAAATGCCCACATGACCCAAATCCAAATGTACGTCTAACACGCCCGATATAGCCAAGGTTTCCAGCATTAAACGAATAATTTCGACATCACTGTGAACATGTTGACTGCCATAGAGTTCTGCACCAACTTGTATGGGGCTACGTGATTTTTCAATCTTAGCACCACGCGCTTGTAGCACTGAACCGAGGTAACATAATCTAATGGGGGCATCTTGATAAAAGTGGTTAGCCGCCATTCTAGCGACTTGGGGCGTCATATCGGCACGCACACCAAGTGTTCTTCCACTAATTTGATCGGTTAACTTAAAGGTTTGTAATGCCAGCTCGCTACCGGTGCCCGTGAGTAGGGCATCGAGGTATTCAACCATCGGCGGTATCACATATTGATACCCCCACGTTTTAAATAGGTCTAGCAGGTCGCGTCGAATTACTTCTAACTGAGCGGCTTCTTCCGGGTGGAGTTCATCTATCCCTTCAGGCAGTATCCATGAGTTTTTATTTGTCATCGTTGTATCAGTACGGTTAGCGCACAAAGGTTAACAGTAAAACACCTATCATCATGCTCACTAAACCAGACGCTCGAACGGTTCGGTCATCCATTTCAGTGATTCTTTTATAGGTATTGCGAAGCGCCTCAGGACTTATAAAGGGCATAATACCCTCTATAATTAACACCAAAGCAAGGGCTGAAAATAAGTCTTGCCACGCCATGATGACTCCTGCTCTTAAAATTTAGCGTTTAGCTTCGTTTTTAAAGTATTTAAAAAAGTCGGACTTAGGTTCTAAGACAATTAAATCATTACCCGAACCCATGCTTTTCCGGTACGCGCCTAGGCTACGATAAAAGGCAAAAAACTCTGTGTTTTTATTATACGCTTCAGCATAGGTTTCTGCCGCTACCGCATCACCCCTACCTTTTAATTGTTGGGACTCTTTGTACGCATTGGCTAAAATAACTTCAGATTGTTTATCTGCTTCCGCACGAATTCTTTCCGCCGCTTCTTTACCACGTGACCTGAATTCACGAGCAACTCGCTCACGTTCTGACTCCATCCTTTTATACACCGAAGAGCTCACTTCATCAGGCAGGTCAATACGTTGAATACGCACGTCAATAATATCGATTCCTAAACCTTTACCCAATTTATTAGTGTTGGCGATTAAATCGTCACGGGTTACGTCACGGCCGACAGAGATCAGTTCTTTAATTGTTTGCTTACTAAAAGCCGCACGAATTTCATCTTTTACGAATTGATTCAAACGCGTCTCGACCTGGCTCGAATCACCACCGACTGAACGATAATAGTCGTTCACGTTTGACACTCGCCACTTAACGTAAGTGTCAACGATAACGTTTTTCTTTTCACTGGTTAGAAACCGTTCCGGACGAGAGTCTAAGGTCTGAATGCGACCGTCAAACTTTCTAACGTTGTTAATAAACGGTGCTTTAAAGTGCAAGCCGGGTTCTAGGTCCGTTCGAACAATTTCACCCAAACGAAAAACCATTGCTTTTTCACGCTGATCAACGGTAAAAACCGACATGGAGCCAACAAACAAAGCACCAACGATAACAAATAATACAACCGGATTCATTTTAGTCATTATCTTCCCCTCACGTCTCTGTCTCGACCCCGGGTACTAAACTCTCCGGCACCATTGTCACCACTGTCAGGTGAATTAATAAAGCGATTTGTTGCTGTAGTGTCAGGTTTATTGTTATTAGATTTCATTAGTTTATCGATCGGTAGGTACATCAAATTATTGCCACCTTGTACGTCCATAATAACCTTATTAGAAGCACCTAATACCGTTTCCATTGTTTCAAGGTACAACCGTTTACGCGTCACTTCAGGTGCTTTGTTGTATTCTACTAACAACTGACTAAACCGTGATGCATCACCATCCGCCTCGGCCCTAACTCGCTCATCATAACCCTGCGCTTCTTGCACAATACGTGAAGCCGCACCTCTCGCTTTTGGCACAACTTCATTAGAATAGGCTTCGGCTTCGTTGATAAAGCGCTGCTCATCCTCACGTGCTTTAATCGCATCTGAGAAGGCGCCTTGAACTTCTTCTGGTGGTTGCGCCTCAACCAAGTTAACCGATGAAATGATAATACCGGTGCCATAATCATCTAACATGCCCTGCAACGAGGTTTGAACTTTGGACACCACTTCACTTCGGCCTTCTGTCAGCACAAAGTCCATCTTGTTTTTGCCAATAACCGCTCTGATCGCACTTTCTGTCGCGTCTTTTAAGGTTAGATCGGGATTACGCACGTTAAACACGTAATCTTCCGCATCTTTAATGCGATATTGCACGGCTAAGCGAATATCAATGATGTTTTCATCCTTGGTTAGCATCAGCGCTTCTTTTTTCACCCCACTCGCTGCCTGCTGGTCACGACCGGAGCGGTAACCAATTTCGACAAAACGCTGTTGATCAACGTTTACGATAGATACCGTGTCAACAGGTGTTGGTAAGCGCCAATGCGGCCCTGGCATAGTACTTTCGTGGTATTTACCAAAACGCAGTACGACACCTCGATTACCTTCATCGACGATATAGATGCCTGAGCCTAACCAGATTAATGCAGCCACCACGCCCAGCACAACAAACCCTGAACCGGATGGACCACCAGCGCCTTCTGAGCCACCTTTTTTAGGCGAACCACCACCAAACAGGCCGCCTAATTTGTTTTGTAATGAACGCACAACCTCATCCAAATCGGGAGGACTTTGTTCTTTTTTTCGGCCACTCCATGGGTCTTTCTTTTTGTCGTTATCTGAGTCATCCCAAGACATAGTTAAAACCTCTAAAGTTGAATTGTTTTAATGAATAGTGAATTTTAGGTGGCTAAAGACCTGTAAGCAAGGACTAATGCACACCGTCTTCGTTGTGCTGCTGTATTTCGTCGAGTAAATAGCTAAATCGAGCTGATATATTTATATCTAAGGTCCAATCCCCATTTTCTTGCACCACCTCGTTAAGAATCTGTCCGTGTTCGAACAAGCGCGCCCTTAGTTTGGCCTGTTGTGAGGTCAAGGTAATTGTAAGCCTTATATTTTCGCCGTGACATTGGCCTGACAAGGATTTCAATAATAGGTCTATTCCCTCGCCTTTAATCGCCGATAACCACACCGCTTTCGTCTGTCCCGTTTCGTCTTTATCGATGTGGGCACTGACAGAATCGAGACGATCAATTTTGTTATACACCATGATTTGTGGGATCTTATCTGCACCGATTTCGGCTAACACCTTGTTAACCTCATGAATTTGTTCGTGCCGATTTGGGCTACTGCCATCCACTACGTGTAACAACAAGTCAGCTTCAATGGTTTCTTGTAAGGTTGATTTAAATGCCGCCACTAATTCATGCGGCAAATCCTGGATAAACCCGACCGTATCAGCGAGCACTAACTCGCCATAATCGGGTAGTTTTAACTGTCGAAGTGTCGGATCTAAGGTGGCAAACAGCTTGTCTGCGGCATAGATTGACGAATCAGTTAGCGTATTAAATAGGGTTGATTTTCCTGCGTTGGTATAACCAACTAATGATACTGTAGGCACATCAGCACGTTGCCGACTACGTCGCCCTTGATCACGCTGTTTACCCACTTTTGTTAAGCGAGATTTAATTTGTCGAATCCGCTGGGCAATTAAGCGACGGTCTGTTTCTAGCTGGGTTTCACCGGGACCTCGTAAGCCGATACCACCCTTTTGCCTTTCTAGGTGGGTCCAGCCCCTAATTAATCGCGTGGACAAATAGTTTAACTGCGCCAACTCTACTTGTAGCTTACCCTCAAACGATTGCGCACGTTGAGCAAAAATATCCAAGATCAAATTGGTTCGATCCAACACCCGAACGCCTAACTCCTGTTCTAAATTTCGCTGCTGGCTTGGACTTAGGTGATGATTAAATAAAACCACGTCGGCGCTGGTTTCCTGCAATTGCTGACGCACTTCTTCCAGCTTACCTTTCCCTACAAAATACCTTACATCTGGGGTACGCCGGGCGCCTTTAATGCTGAGTAAAGGCGCCACATTGGCGGATATCACCAAGTGTATAAATTCGTTTAAATTATCTTCAGAAAAGCTTTCATTTATGGATAAATGGACGATTAACGCTTTTTCCCCTGCGTCGGGGCGATCAAATAACTCCATTAAACCTACTGAGCTTGTACAATAATTTAAACTGGGAAATTATACTTAAACGTCCTCGTCGGCACGCGCTATTGTGACTGCACGTGCTGGCACAACGGTAGAAATAGCATGCTTATAAACCATTTGATTAACCGCATTTTTTAAGATCACAACGTACTGATCAAAAGAATCGATTTGGCCCTGCAGCTTAATGCCATTGACCAAAAAAATGGCAACAGGTATATGTTCTTTTCTAAGTGTGTTTAAAAAAGTATCCTGTAAATTATGTCCTTTAGACATACCGTGCTCCTTATTTTTTTTATTTAGTAACAAACCCTACCCGTCGACGCGCTTCCGTTTGGTTTGCAGTGCAACATATTATAACCCAGCATCATTTATGATTACGATTAAGCCTATGCATTAGTTATGGCGACAATATAACGTGATTTCAAGAGCAAAGGTATTATTTTAATCAATCTGCGCCAGTATCTTGGCCTTTGCTGACTGATCATCGCTGTCTAAGCACAAGGTATTTGTCTGCCGTCGTAACCAAGTAAATTGCCTTTTTGCCAATTGTCGCGTGGCAATAATGGCTTTGTCACGAAACGCTTGTTTATTATAGTCGCCCTCAAGAAAAGACCACGCTTGTCGATAGCCGACCGCTCGAATTGCGGGCATCGCAGCCGACAGGTCACCACGCTGATGCAGTTTTTTCACCTCATCCAAAAAACCCGCCGCTAACATCTGATCGAAACGCAGCATTATTTTTTCATGTAACACCGAACGGTCAGAGGGCGAGATCGCTACTTTAATGGCATTAAACGGCAAGTCATCGTCAGTTTGCTCGCTTAGCCACTGAGTTTGGGTTTTTCCTGAGCTTAAATACACCTCGAGCGCGCGTTGAATTCGTTGCGGGTCATTCGGATGGATGCGCGCCGCCGCTACTGGATCAACAGCTGCCAGGCGCTGATGCACGGCAACCCAGCCTTCATGCTGCGCCTGCTCATCAATGTCTTGACGGATAACGGGGTTTGCATCCGGTAATTTAGCCATCCCCTGTAACAGGACATGAAAATACAACATGGTGCCTCCGACTAAAACAACCCGCTTACCATTTTGTTGGATCTGGTCAATCAATGACAGCGCCTGGTCCTTAAACTGTCCAGCAGAAAACACCTCTGAGGGATCAAGAATATCGATTAAATGATGCTTTATCCCTTGGCGCTCTTGCATATCAGGCTTTGCCGTCCCGATGTCCATACCCCGATAAACTAAGGCCGAATCCACACTGATAATTTCGGCATCAAGTGACTTTGCTAACTCGATGCTCAAGGCCGTTTTACCGGACGCCGTAGGCCCCATTAACAACACAACGTCTGCTAAGGACTTAGACGACATGCTGTTACTGACCCCTTAAGAACAGCGCATCGAGTTGTTGTACATTAAGTAACACCCAGGTCGGTCGACCATGATTGCACTGACCACTATTTGGGGTTTGTTCGATGTCACGCAGCAAGGCGTTCATTTCCACCTCGGTTAAACGACGGTTGGCGCGAATTGACCCATGACAGGCCATGCTGGCCAATACGGCATAACAGGCCTCTTTAATGCTATCACTTTCCCCGGTATGAGAAAGGTCCTGCAATAAATCTCGCACCAGCTTTTCCGGATCTTGAGTGGCTAACAATACCGGTATTGCTCGTACCAACAGCGTATTCGGCCCGGCCGCACTCAACTCCAACGCCAAGCCGTCAAATAAATGCTGGTATTCCTCAAACAACAGCATTTCCTCGTCTGACAGCTGTATTTTTTGGGGTATCAACAAGGGTTGTGATGGCATTCGTCCCGCGTCGTATTGTGCCTTTAATTTTTCATATACAATGCGTTCGTGCGCAGCATGGGTATCCACTAAAACCAAGCCTTTATCAGACTCGGCCAAAATATAGGTGTTGTGCAAATGGGTAATAGCAAACCCCATCGCCGGCATCGCCTGCTGCTCATTGGCGTGATACCTTTCAGCTCTACTGTCGGGCATCCGCTCATAGGGTGAAGCAGAGGCATACGAAGGGGAACTAGGGTAAGTTGACGACGACTCGGCAATCGCCATCGACAAGGGTCGCTGCTGCATGTCCTTATAGTCCGAACCGATGTGTTGTGATAATGGCTCAATGGTTTTAACCGCGTAATTATCAGCCGGCCTAACGTCAGACAGCAATTGTTTGACGCGACGAAAAACAAAATCATGTACCGCTTTGCTTTCACGAAAACGAACCTCTAATTTAGCTGGATGAGCATTAACATCAACCAAAACGGGGTCGATCGTTAGGTACAACACATAAACTGGGTGACGACCATGGAACAGCACATCTTGATAAGCGAGGCGAACCGCGTGATTAATTAACTTATCGCGTATCAAGCGGCCATTAACGTAAAAAAACTGCATGTCCGCTTGGGAACGAGAAAATGTCGGCAGACCAACCCAACCCTGAAGCCCCAAATCACCATTAACAACGTCAATTTCAAGTGATTGCTCTACAAAACCTTCACCACACAACAAACCAACCCGTTGGTCTTTTTGTTGTTTAGTTAAAGCGGGCTTAAGGTCGACGACCTGTCGTTGATTATGTTTTAACGTAAAGCCAACATCAAAACGACTAAGGGCCATCCGCTTGATGACTGTTTCGATATGACCAAACTCGGTTTTTTCGGTTTTAAGGAACTTTCTTCGTGCCGGTGTATTGTAAAAAAGGTCTCGCAACTCAACAGTGGTACCCACTGGGTGAGCGATCGGCGTAGGTTCTAACTCGGATTCAGTCCCATCTGCTTTAACACTCCACGCTGCGGACTCTTCGACCATACGTGAGACCAGCGTTAAACGTGAGACCGAACTCATGCTGGGCAAGGCCTCACCTCGAAAACCAAAGCTCAACACCGCTTCCAAATCATTTAGTGACGATATTTTACTTGTCGCGTGCCGGCTAAGTGCCAAACCGAGCTCAGCTTTATTGATCCCTGAACCGTTGTCACGTACGCGGATTAAGCGCAAGCCGCCCTCTTCGATCTCAATGCTAACGTGCGACGCGTTAGCATCGAGGGAGTTTTCGACTAGCTCTTTCACTGCCGAAGCCGGTCTTTCGATCACTTCGCCAGCGGCGATTTGATTAATCAGTTGCGAAGGGAGTTGCTTAATTACCATTGCGGTTCGATACCTTAAAGATGCGTGTTAACTTACAGGTATTGTATCGAAAAAAACTAGCTGGGTATTTGAATAACCTGTCCTATTATAATACGGCTATTTTGTATCCCATTTGCCTTCTTCAAAGAAGAGAGCGACACCCGATGACGCTCAGCGATGGCTGACAAGGTATCGCCTTTTTGGATCTTATAGCTGGCTTTTGCGATACGTGTTGCGGGCGTTGGAGGCAAGTGTTGTTGTGCAAAGTAGGCCTTAATGCCACGTAAAATAGCGTTAGCCGTTTTCGCTTGATGCTTTGAGTCGCGTAGTTTTGCTTCTTCTTGCCTATTTGAAATAAACGCCGTCTCAACCAAAATAGATGGAATATCAGGTGACTTAAGCACCATAAATCCAGCATGTTGAACTTGTTTTTTATGTATGTGCCCGACACCCTTTAGGTTTTTTAACACCTCAGCTGCCACCGTTGCGCTGGCATCCTTGGTTGCGTTCTGAGATAAGTCGAGTAATACCGAGGCTAGCACGTCATCTTTGTCGTCTAAGCTAACCCCGCCCACTAAATCCGCCGCGTTCTCGCTGTCTGCTAACCACCTTGCAGCCTCACTACTTGCGCCACGGTTTGATAACACATAAACCGATGAACCCTTTGCCCGCTGATCTTTAAACGCATCCGCATGGATCGACACAAATAAATCTGCCCGTGCAAGGCGTGCTTTTTCCATCCGTTGGCGTAAGCCAATGTAGTAATCCCCTGTACGAACTAAGTAGGCCTGCATATTAGGTTGTTGATTAATGAGCGCGGCTAGTTTTTTAGAAATTGCCAACACCACGTCTTTTTCGCGCGTTCCGCGCTTTCCTTTAGCGCCTGGATCCTCACCACCATGGCCTGCATCAATCGCAACAACCCATTTCTTATTTATTAATGCTTGACCTGCCTTTTTGACTACAACCGGCGCTTTAGTTTCCCTTGTCTTTTCAGGGTACAAATCAACCACTAAACGGTGACCATAATTCGCATTTGGTTTTAATAAAAAGCTTTTAGCTGTGACCCCTTGCTTTAAATCAATCACGACGCGTAGGTCTTTTTTATTTCTTGGCGCATGCCGCATCAGCTTAACAACTTTATGCCCAGCGGAAAATTTCGGCATCAGGGTATTAATCGACACGCCATCCAAATCCAACACCAAACGCGGTGGGTTATCTAAGGTAAACACTCGGTGCTCGATAGGTGACGTAATGCCTAACACCAAGCGCGTGTGATCAGGTGCCGTCCAAAACCTTAGTGAGTCGACCTGTTTGGCAGCGTCCGCTAATACAGGCTGATAGCTCAGCAATAGCAATAATGCTGGAAACACCACCTTAACAACACAGCTTTTTATATCCATTCTCATAGGGTTTATTGAGTTATAAATACAAACTCATCCTCACTTAAATCCAAGGTTTTTTCGAGAATAGTTCTTTAACTATCTGTTTGTCAAGTATTTTTACAAATCAATAACGGGTATTATTTGAATGTCTCGCTCGTTCTGATGTATTTTTATATGAATTTGCAAATCAGCAGCCGGCAATAAACCTTCACCCCTATCTGGCCATTCGATAAAACAAATGGCGTTATCGTTTATATAATCACGAACCCCCATGTACTCCAGCTCTTCTGGGTCGTGCAAACGGTACAGGTCAAAATGAAAAACCGCCGTTCCGTTAATTTCATAGGGTTCAACGATATTATACGTCGGGCTTTTTACCGCACCACTATGCCCCAGACCACGTAAAATACCCCGGACCAATGTAGTTTTTCCTGCGCCTAAGTCACCATTCAAAAAAATTAACATACCCGGTTTAAGTTGTGCTGCTAAAGCCATGCCGACCGCCAGCATCGCCTGTTCATCTTTAATATTCATTAATTAACTCTTTGATATGCGACATTAAATCACTGGCTAACAAGCCTTTTTCCCCCGATATTACGGCTCGATCCGCTGCCACAGAATGGACCATGACAGCTAATTTTGCTGCCTCAATAAGGCTGTTCCCTTGTGCAAGTAAAGCAGCAATAATGCCGGTGAGCACATCACCCATGCCACCTGATGCCATGCCTGGGTTACCCGCGGCACACACATAGACGCTACCACCACCACAAATCAAACTGCCCGAACCTTTTAAAACAACGACGCCACCATACTGTTGCTGCAAATTTTTTACTGCCGTAAAGCGATCACATTGAACTTGTTGCGTTGTGCAGGCCAGTAACCTTGCGGCTTCTGCTGGGTGCGGCGTTAACACCCAATTATCATTTTTACGCGGTTCTTTGGCTAATAAATTAAGCCCATCGGCATCCACAACCATCGGTTTTTTCAAATCTAAGGCCGCTTCAAACAACTCGTAAGCCCAAGGTGTTTGCCCTAAACCCGGCCCTACTGCTAACACAGTAGATCGGGTTGCTAGTTGTTTAAATGCTGAGCGCCCGCTGATGCCATGGCTCATTAATTCGGGACGCGCCATGCTGATAAATGCCGCATGCTCCTCTCGTGTCGCGATACTGACCAACCCAGCCCCCGCGCGCAAAGCGGCCTCACCAGCAAGCCGGATTGCGCCGCTAAAACCGTGATCACCGCCCACCATGAATACGTGGCCAAAATCGCCCTTATGGGTGTTTTTTTCGCGCGGCTGATGGTTCTTTTTAAGTGCTGCTAAGGACAAGAGCTCTGCCTCTGCCGGCTGGCTTGTTAACAACGCTTGAGGCACGGATAAATCGTCCAGCATTATTTCTCCGCTATAGCTTGGCCCATCAGCGGTATACAACCCCCTTTTCAGGCCGATAAAGCTGACCGTTTTATCCGCCCGTACCGCATCGTCTTGTACATAACCTGTATCAGCATTTAAACCTGACGGAACATCAACAGCTAGGGTTGTAAGCTGTGCACGATTAATCAGCTTAACGGCGTCTAAATAGTTCCCCATCAAGGGCTTATTGAGCCCCGTTCCTATCAGTGCATCAACAATAACACCCGACGAAAGCTCCGTAGGCAATACGTTGTTTACCGAACCAAGTTGGCTATACGCCTTGAACGCGCTTAACGCATCTCCCGTTAAATCAGCACCCGCTGACAGTGCATAAACATGCGGCAAAATGCCCGATTCAAGTAATAATTTAGCCAACACATAACCATCACCCGCGTTATTACCTGCACCGCAAAAAATATGCACGGCTTCTTTGTACGCCGAGACCTGTTTAAGTTGTTCAAATAGCACTAAGCCGGCACGTTGCATTAAATCGTAACCGCTAATGGATAGCCCCTGTATCGCTTGCCGGTCTATCTCACGCGCTTGTTCCGCCGTATATAAAGGTTGCACCATAATCATTCATTAATAAATGGGTAAAGATTTAATTCTAATGTATCGCCGTCCATTCCGTCTTGTTAAATTTCCAAAACCAAGAGCATGCTGCACTATCACCTGCTAACGACCACAGCTTTTTAACCAGTCTTCACTTTATACAGGGACACAGATCGATGCGCATCTATGAAGTAGAACGCCTCAAACGACTCTTTCGTACTACAATAATGGCTCATCCGTTTAAGCCATACTATTTATATGGCTGATGCTGCCAATGGACTTAGAACCTCATAGCGACCCTTGTGACTTATCTAGATGATTAAAAATTCGATTGATTTGCAACAATTAGCTGACGACATAAAATCGTTGGGGCAGTCACTGGGCTTTCAACAAGTAGGCATTACCGATACGGATTTATCCGACGCTGAAAATCAACTGACGAAATGGTTAGACGCCGGCTTTCATGCCGACATGTCGTACATGCACAAACACGGTTCTAAACGCACTCGACCTGCCGAGTTACACCCCGGGACTGTCAGAGTCATTTCCTGCCGAATGGACTATTTACCCGAACCGATGGCGCAAACCGACGCCTTAATGCAGGACCCTGTGCGCGCGTATATTTCTCGTTACGCCTTAGGCCGGGATTATCATAAGGTGATGCGTAAAAAGCTGCAGCGTTTAGCGGATTTAATCGAACAAAAAGTCGGACCTTTTGGCTACCGTGCCTTTGTTGATAGCGCGCCAGTAATGGAAAAAGCGATCGCTGAAAAAGCCGGCTTAGGCTGGATAGGTAAACACAGCAATGTGTTAAACAAGCAGGCTGGGTCTTGGTTTTTTTTAGGTGAGCTATACATTGATTTACCCTTGCCCATCGACCAAGCTGCTGATGAACACTGTGGCGAATGCACCCGCTGTATCGATATATGCCCCACCCAAGCCATTGTTGCGCCCTACACGGTAGATGCCAATCGTTGCATCTCGTATTTAACGATTGAATTAAAGGGTGTTATTCCTGAAGAGTTTCGCCCGTTAATGGGCAACCGCATATATGGTTGTGATGATTGCCAGCAAGTATGCCCATGGAATCGCTTTGCCAACATAACTGAGGAGCAAGACTTTATGCCCAGACAGCAACTAGACACCACTGGCTTACTGGATGTTTTCCAATGGGACGAAGCCGCCTTTTTAAAAAAAACCGAAGGCTCTGCAATCCGCCGCATTGGTTATGCCAGTTGGATTAGAAATATTGCTATTGCCCTAGGCAATGCGCCAGCAGACAGTGGCATTATGGCTGCTTTAAAGCAAAGAATGAGCAGCGAAGATGCTGTTATTCGTGAACACGTTAGCTGGGCCATTGAGCAACAACACCTTAAAAGCAATCCAACTAGTAATTAAGAAAGTTCTCGCGGTAATATTTAAGTTCTTCTATCGATTCGATCACATCAGCTAAAGCTTGATGCGTGGCCTTCTTTTTAAAGCCTTCCATAATACTGGGCGCCCAACGGCTGGCCAACTCTTTTAACGTACTGACATCTAAATTACGGTAGTGAAAAAACGCTTCCAGTGTTGGCATCGACTTGGCCATAAAACGCCTATCTTGACAGATACTATTACCACACATGGGAGACGCACCGCTGGGCACCCATTGTTGTAAAAATGCAATCGTTTGTTGTTCCACATCTTTTTCGTTGAGTGAACTGTTCAATACCCGGTCAATCAAACCCGATTGCCCGTGGTGTTTTTGATTCCATGCATCCATCGCATCCATGGTTGCTTTGGATTGATGAACCGCCAATACTGGCCCTTCAGCCAATACATTCAGCTCTTTATCAGTGACAATCGTAGCAATTTCAATGATAGAATCGGTTTCAGGATCTAAGCCGGTCATTTCCAAGTCGATCCATATTAAGTTTTGTTTATCTAGCGCCATCTGAAATACCTTTTTAAGTTTTATTAAAATACTTGAACAATAATGACATTATGAATGAATTCAGCTACCTATTTTTAGTTTTTCTTATTGCATCAATGCTGCTAAAAATTTGGTTAAACCGTCGCCAAATAGCCCATATAACCAAGCACCGGGGTGAAGTCCCTGTTGATTTTAAAGGAAAAATTGATCTAAAGGCGCATCAAAAAGCCGCTGATTACACAGTGGAAAAAACCCGACTCTCTACAGTAAGTACCATCATCGCTAGCGTTTTATTGATTTTATTAACACTGGGCGGCCTAATTAATGTCCTTACTTTGCAATCACAGAACTGGATTAGCCACCCCTTATGGTCTGGTGTCGTTATGATCTTGTGCGTATTCATCCTTTCCCACCTTATTGAATTGCCCGTCCAACTCTACCAAACCTTCAAGGTCGAACAACAATACGGTTTTAACCGCACAAGCCTCGGCCAGTTTATTAAAGACCAGTGCCTACAACTCGGTTTAATGCTAGTAATTGGTCTTCCCTTACTGTATGCCTTAGTTTGGATAATGGGAGCGATGGGGGATTATTGGTGGCTTTATGCGTGGCTACTAACCATTGGCTTTACCTTTTTTATGACTTGGTTATTACCCACGGTCATTGCGCCATTATTTAACACCTTTACCCCGTTAGAAGATGAACAGTTAAAACAACGAATCCAGCAATTGCTAGAACGTTGCGGTTTTAATAGTAAGGGTGTTTATGTGATGGATGGTTCACGTCGATCTGGCCATGGTAACGCTTATTTTACCGGTGTCGGCAAAAACAAACGTATCGTTTTTTATGACACCTTGCTCAACTCGTTAAATGCAGATGAAATCGAAGCTGTACTGGCACATGAATTAGGTCACTTTAAATGTAAGCACATCAATAAACAGATGCTGGTATCCAGCTTGGTCACCTTGCTTGGGTTTGCCTTGCTGGGTTGGCTTAACCAGCAACCATGGTTTTTCGATGGCCTAGGCATACTTCAAATAAATAATGCTGCTGCGCTGCTATTGTTTATTATTGTGACGCCTATTTTTACCACCTTTTTACAACCACTGGGTAGCCATCTGCAACGTAAATTTGAGTTTGAAGCAGATGCCTTTGCCAGCACCATGACTAAACCTGGCTTCCTCATTCAGGCGTTGGTTAAATTATACCGTGATAACGCTAGCACCCTAACCCCCGACCCTATCTATTCAGGCTTTCACCACAGCCACCCACCCGCTGGCGTTCGAATTAATCATTTGAAAACCTTGGACTCTAGCACTTAAAATAGCAGGTGCCCTATGAAAAACCACCGGATCGTCATCATCGTAACCACCCTCTTCAGTCTATTTCTTTTAGTAGTCTCTAAGGCGCACGCCGTAGACATTGAAAACGGCCGCTCGCTACATGCTGAAAACTGTTTAGCTTGTCACGCTACCAACACCTACAGCCCTGACAAACGTAAAATACACGATCTTGCTGCATTAACGACCCAAGTTAAACGCTGCGACTTTTCCTTGGGCACCCAGTGGTTTGATGAAGACATTGAAGATGCCGTCAGCTATTTAAATAACGAGTTTTATCATTTCAAATAAACCATTAAAGCCGACTACGGCCCAACAGCAAGCACTTCGCTGTGGTCGCGTTGTGGCACACGTTGGTAAGGCACTCATTATTGAGGATGCCGAAGGTCACACCTCACGCTGTAAAAAACGCACCCAGCTAGAAGCGGCTGCAGTAGGTGATGAGGTTGAATGGATGGTCACGGAAGAAGGCGCGGGTCGCGTTGAAAAAATATTACCCCGTCGATCGCTGCTCTCTCGGCCTGCTAAAAGTGGCGCTACCCGACCCGTTGCTGCGAATATCGACCAACTGGTCGCCATTTTAGCTGTAAAACCCAATATCGACGCCCTATTACTCGACCAATACTTAATTGTTTGCGAGCTACAAGGCATTACACCGCTAATCGTTTTAAATAAAATCGACCTACTTGATGGTGCCGCAACGCAAAAAATCGACGAGCTCGTAGCAAACTACCAACAACTAGGCTACGAACTGATAAAGGTAAGCGCAAAAGACAAGTCGGGCTTACAACAATTAAGCCAGCGGCTGTGCGATAAAACCAGCATACTCGTCGGGCAGTCTGGGGTAGGCAAGTCGAGTATTATTAATGCCTTAATCCCTGATTTAGCGCTGCAAACCAAGGTTCTATCAACCGTTTCGGGCTTAGGCAAACATACGACCACCTCCTCGACGCTATACAAATTAGCCAGCGGTGGGGAGGTTATTGACAGCCCTGGGGTCAATATTTTTGGTCTGGCCAATATTACGGAATACAGTTTGGCGAGTGGCTACCGTGAAATCAAACAATTGGCCGATCAGTGTAAATACGCGAACTGTTTGCACCTTAGAGAACCCAAGTGTGCAGTAAAAGATGCGGTGGAAAATGGCGCCATGTCAAAAGCGCGTTATGCAAGGTACCTTAAGTTAAGGGAGAAGCTGAGCACTTAACCCGGCGGCCATTGCATGGGTCTACCACCTAATAAATGCAAGTGGATATGGTAGACTTCTTGTCCTGCATCGCGCTTACAGTTAAACACGGTTCTATAGCCTGACTCTGCTAAGCCTTCTAATTCTGCTATTTTTTTAGCCGCCTGCATTATTTCACCCATTAACACCGTATCGTCGTCCCCTACATCTGCCAGGGTAGCGATGTGTTTTTTCGGGATGATTAAAATATGCACTGGCGCTCGGGGGTTAATGTCTCTAAATGCTAAAACCGTGTCTGTTTGATACACGATATCGGGGGTAATATCACCCTTGACCATACTGCAAAATAAACACTCACTCATTATCGTTCTCCTTGATCAACCTAAGGTGACGACCCACCTTAGGGTTTAGTTTATATTGTAAACTGGGGCTGTTTAATTAAAACCTAAACTTCGCTCCGACCACTAAAGGCATGTGACAGCGTGCCGCTATCGATGTACTCTAATTCGCCACCAAAGGGTACACCGTGCGCGATACGGGTAGCTTTTACTTGATGCTTCTTAGCCATATCGCTCAAATAATGTGCCGTTGCCTCACCTTCAACCGTAGGGTTAGTCGCCAGAATGATTTCTTTGACTGCCCCTTGCTGCATCCGAAGCGCTAATTTATCTAAACCAATGTCAGCTGGGCCTAAGCCATCTAAAGGCGACAAACGGCCATTTAGCACGAAATATAAGCCTCTGAACGATGTCGCGTCCTCTATGGCCATGACATCAGCGGGTGTTTCGACAATACACAATAAGTGCTGCTCTCGCGAGTCATCAGAACACAGGCCACAGATGTCACGCGAACTTAAGGTCTGGCAGGTCGAGCAATGACCAATTTTATCTACCGCTTCGGCAAGACTTTGTGCTAATTGAAAAGCCCCTTTTCTATCACGTTCTAACAGATGAAAAACCATCCGCTGGGCTGATTTTTGACCTACCCCCGGCAAACAGCGTAGGGCTTGCATTAGCTGCTGTAATATCGGTTCTGATTGCATGCTAAAAAGGCAGCTTAAAGCCTGGAGGCAAAGGTATGCCAGCAGTCATACCCGACATACTGTCTTTATTTTCGTTTTCCACTTTATGCACCGCATCGTTAATCGCCGCTACGACCAAGTCCTCCAGCATTTCTCGGTCGCCTTCGTTACACAAACTAGGGTCAAGCGACACCTTTTTAACTTCATATTTGCCTGTCATCACTAATTTGACTAAACCACCACCCGATTCGCCGGCCACTTCGAGTTTTGCAAGTTTCTGTTGCGCTTCAAGCATCTTTTCTTGCATTTTTTGCGCTTGTTGCATTAAATCGCCCAATTGATTTTTCATTCATTTCTCCGTACGGGTAGTAGGTTTACTCTATTGGTTTTATTGAACCGTCGATAACTTCAGCATCGAACAGCTCGATGATCTTTTTAACGATAACATTTTGATTTATTTCTCGCTCTGCCTGCTCTTGCCTATCACTGACCTTTTGCATCGCGATATGATTAGGCGTGACGATATCCGTTGCCCCCTGAGTAATCAACAAGGACAAACGCCGCCCATAGTAGTTTGACAAGGCAAGCTCTAAATTTTGTTCGGATTTTTTATTAAGTGACACGTGGCCATCAACCAAGGCCAATTCGCATTCTGATTCACCCAGTCTAACGAGCACCGCGTTATTGGCCAGCTGAAGGGTCATTGGATCTAAACCCAGCGCTGGAACCAATTGATCCCAAGGTAAGGCCTGATCCACAGCAACAACCGGTGTAGACACGCTTTCTATTACCTTTTCATCAACCGCCTTAATCTCATGTTCGGCCACTACGGCTGGACCTATACCTGTGGATTGCTGTGTTAGATTTTTAGTGTTTTTTTTTTCGGGTATGATCAGCTTGGGCGCTTTTTTAACGGCAACAACCGCTTGTTCACTCGCTGAGGTATCCGCACGTGCACTGACAGGCTCTGATACCACCTGCCGACTCATTGTTGTTTGTTCTAAGTTTTGTGGTTTGACTTTGTCGGTCTGACCCGTTTCCACAGGTGTAAACGCCAACATACGTAACAACACCATTTCAAAACCCACCTTAGGGCTGGGTGCTAGGGCAAGGTCTTTTTGTCCAATCAGCGCAATCTGATAGTACAGCTGTACGTCTTCTTTAGACAGCTGGTCCGCTAAGCTTTTAATCTCTGCTACCTCAGCGTCCTTAGCCGTCAGTTGGTACACCGCCATCTGATGCAAAAAGAGTAATAAAGACTGTAAAACTTCGGCATAGTTAGGTGCAAACTCATCCAATGATTGCACGCTATCCAATACAGCATCAGCTTGCTTGCTAACCAACGCTGCAAGCAAATCAACAACCGGTTCTCTGGCCACGCTGCCCAGCATATCAATCACGTCTACTTCGTTTAACGTTCCGTTGCCGTGCACGATCGCTTGGTCTAATAAACTTAAACCGTCACGCATACTACCATCAGCTGCGCGTGCCAGTAACTCAGTCGCCTCAGGCTGGTAGTCGATACCTTCACTTTCTAAAATTAGTTTGAACTGACCTTCGATTTGCGCCGGCATCAATCGCTTAAGATTAAACTGCAAACAACGTGACAACACCGTCACCGGCATCTTTTGTGGATCAGTGGTCGCTAAGAGAAACTTAACGTGATCAGGCGGCTCTTCTAAGGTTTTTAATAAGGCATTAAAACTGCTTTTAGAAAACATGTGCACCTCATCAATGAGGTACACCTTGTATTTGCCCCGACTCGGTGAGTATTGCACGTTTTCTAATAAATCGCGGGTATCATCAACCCCCGTTCTTGATGCGGCATCTACTTCGATTAAGTCGGGATAACGGCCTTGATCAACGTCTAAACAAGTATCGCATTGGCCACACGGTTCTGCACCAATCGAGTTAGGGCAATTCAATGCCTTAGCGAGCACCCTTGCAATCGTGGTTTTGCCTACCCCACGGGTACCGGTAAATAAGTACGCGTGGTGTAGCCTATCGTGCTCTAAGCCGTTGACTAAGGCACGTACAACGTGTTCTTGCCCAACGACTTGAGCAAAATTTAACGGCCGCCATTTTCTTGCAAATACTTTATAACTCATAGGCTAATAGGGTAACAAAGCTCTGGCTTAATATGCGAACTTTTAGCACGTTAGATAAACAAATAGTGGGTGGTAACTCGTGCCAGCCACACCTCGGCACACGACTCCATTGCTGCCGTTGCTCCCTTCCGGGCCTGGCGGGGTTCACAATTTCACGTTGCGAGGGGACCAACACGAGTCACCATTATTCATTACTGCAAATTAGGGAGTGGATTGTCCATCATTGTGCCTGACCAATCAAGCCGCCGTGGGCGATTTTATTGCTTTTCTTAGTATTATTGTCTAACGGGTCGTTTCGACAGTTTTCGTTGCAAGGTGCGCCGGTGCATATTAAGCCGCCGCGCGGCTTCTGAAATATTACCCCCACACTCCAACAGCACTTTTTGCATATGTTCCCACTCTACACGTTTCACAGATAAGGGTTTTTCTACAGGGCTAATCGTCGCATCGGCAAGCGGGTTACTAAATGCAGTTAAAATTTCATCGGCATTAGCTGGTTTTGTCAGGTATTGCGTGGCGCCTAATTTAATCGCTTCAACCGCGGTCGCAATACTGGCATAACCGGTTAGCATAACAATTTTAGTTTTTTTATTGTGCGCCCTAAGTTGTTTGATTAAATGCAGCCCTGAGCTTTCTTCTAAACGTAAGTCAACAATCGCTAAATCCGGCTCAAAGCTTTCAATAAGTTCAGTTGCTTGCTGTGCGTTACATGCCGTAGCCACCTCATAATTGCGCCGTTCGAAGGCGCTCTGTAGCACACTACAATACATTTCATCGTCATCAATAATCAGTAATTTACCTTTCTTATTACCCATTATATTTCACTCTTTAAATTGAAAAGGGAATGGTTATACTAACGCGTAAACCTTTGGGACTTCTGCTTTCCCAACGTATTTCGCCACCAATACGTTCAATGCTAGCCTTTGCTAAATAGGTTCCAATACCCAGGCCCGCCTCTTTTGATGAAACCATTTGTGCACCTAATACAGCCAGTTGAGAAGCATCCATCCCATTGCCTTGATCCTCTATCAACAAAATAACCTGCTCACTATCCCAGTCTAGTGTCACCTGTACAAATGAAGGTGAAGCATCCGCCGCATTATCTAAAATATTGATGAACGCATAGGTTAGGGCAATATCGGAAACCAGTTTAGGCTCTGGCTCCTTACCTTTAATAATTTTGATAAAGTTAACATCAAGGTGGGATAGCCGCCACTGAGCTAACGCCTTATGAAAGTATTCACCTACCTTGAGTAGTTGCCCCGTATCATATTGATCCATTGTTGCGGTTTGCGTAATCGCAGACAACACATTTTTACACCGTTTAATTTGCCCTTGGATAATCGATAGCTGATTATTAAAAGAAGCATTATTCAGTGGCTCTAGTTCCAGTGATAACTCATGGGCAACCACATCCATTGTACCCAGTGGTGTACCCAGTTCATGGGCTGCCGAAGCGGCCATAGTGCCCAAGGCGACTAGGCGCTCATCTCGAAAAATTTGTTCTTTCATTTTCACCAATGATTCATTTCTATTGCGCAAAGACCCTGCCATTCCTGCAACAAAATAAGCCATCAAGGCTGTCAATAGCACAAAACCAATCCACATGCCGACAATATGCTCTGAAAAATGGTCACCAACGCCCATTTCCATTGGGTGATCAAGGTGTATTAATGGCCGATGAAAGAACACTAGCAAGGTATACGTTAGTGACGTTAGTATCGCCATTAACCACACATAAACTTTTGGTAATAGGGTAGCAGCAACGCTATGCGGCACGAGCAAAAACCACGCGAAGGGATTAGTCGCGCCGCCCGTCAGATATAAAAAAACCGCTAACGCAAGCACATCAATGACTAACTGAAAGAAGAAAAAATCACTGCTAATACTATCGAGTTGTGTCAGCAAAAATAAGGTAAACACACTCCAGACCACCAAGCATATCAATGTGATCCCTATCAGGTTGAGCGGTAACGACAAGTCTAAATAGTATTCAGCAAACAGTATGACAATAAGCTGGGCGCCCATACTTAATGCGCGCATTGATAATAAGCGCCTTAAATTCTCGTCTACCAAAGGCATTAATACCTTAGACACTAATTTTGTCATTTCTTGCTTTACCCTTTGCTTTACCCTTTGATACAACGTCGGTGGTCGGCACCCACTTATTCGTGCTCAAGCCTACTTTATAATCTTTTTTCGTTTCGCCCTAGTAAATTGGGAAAAATCTGCCATATTTAAGTTAGCTATTATAATTACGGAAACCTAATGGATTCTTCACCTAAGCAAACCCATGCCTCAGTAACATCGCTGCCGAATAAGACTGAGTTCGCCGAACAGACTGCACAGCTACTTGAATTCAGCACTCGCACCCAGGCAAAGGCTGTCCTGTTGTTTATCACCTTTGACTCGTTAGTCGATGACATCAATCAACGGCAAAACAACCTGGCGATTAAGGCGATTAGCAAACGTTTACTGGCGAATGCACGCGAATCAGATATCTACGCACATTTAGATGACATGAACTTTGCCAACCTATCCATCGCAACCAGTGAACAACACGCCCCTACCTTGGTAGAAAAACTTAAAAACCAACTGGCCGAACCCATTACCTTAGAAGATGGTTCAATGATCCGTTTAAACGCTAAAATTGGTGTTGCACTGTTTCCTGAACACGGTACTGATTACCTAAGTTTAATCGACAGGGCTAAACAATCCCTTTATTAAGATAGCCAGTTGTTTTATATGTATTGCATCTTAAGCCTGAACCAGGTCATCAGCCTACTTTAGCAACCCACCACCATAGCCTTTCCGGCAAGCTTTCATTTTTAACAACCTAGCGTTAAACAACGCTAGGTTGTTTGTTAAGCTAGCTATTTAACGTTGATAACACCTGGTTAAACAACGCCGACGGCCGCATGACCTGTTCAGTTTTATCAAGCTCAGGCATATAGTAACCGCCAATATCAACTGCGTGCCATTGGTCGGTGGTTAGGTCGCTGATAATTTTTTCTTCGTTTTCAGCAAGCGACTGAGCCAATGGCGCAAACTGGGCTTGCAATGCTGGCTCATCTTGTTGTTCTACTAGAGCCTGCGCCCAATATAAAGCCAAGTAAAAATGACTTCCTCGGTTATCTAGTTCGCCGGTTTTACGCGACGGTGACTTACCTTCGTTCAATAGTTTTGCTGTTGCCTGATCTAAGGTGGTCGCCAACACCTTTGCTTTGTGATTATCTTCGGTTATCGCAGTGTGCTCAAGGGATGCGCATAACGCCAAAAACTCACCCAGCGAATCCCAACGCAAATGATTTTCTTCAATCAGTTGTTTAACGTGCTTCGGTGCAGAGCCACCAGCGCCTGTTTCAAATAAGCCACCACCGGCCATTAACGGCACAATTGATAACATTTTTGCACTGGTGCCTAACTCTAGAATTGGAAACAAGTCGGTCAAGTAATCACGTAAAATATTACCAGTGACTGAGATAGTATCTTTACCGCGTATCAAACGCTCCAAGGTGTAACGCATCGCCCTGGTTTGCGACATGATACGAATGTCTAAACCACTTAAGTCATGATCCTTGAGGTAGTGCTCAACTTTTTTGATCAGTTGGTATTCATGCGGCCGGTACTCGTCTAACCAAAACACTGCTGGGGTGTTCGATAAGCGTGATCGAGTCACTGCAAGTTTCACCCAATCTTGAATCGGTGCATCTTTTACTTGGCACATCCGCCAGATATCGCCTTTTTCAACCTGCATCTCCAGTAACACCTTGCCCTGATCATCGACGATACGCGTACGGCCATCGGCTTTAATTTCAAAGGTTTTATCATGCGAGCCATATTCTTCAGCCTTTTGTGCCATCAAGCCAACATTAGGCACACTGCCCATGGTCGCTGGGTCAAACGCACCATGTGTTTTACAAAAATTAATAATTTCTTGGTAGATTCGAGCAAAGGTACTTTCCGGCATCACTGCTTTTGTGTCTTTTAATTTACCGTCGGGTCCCCACATTTTACCGCCCGCCCTGATCATTGCCGGCATTGACGCGTCAACAATCACTTCGTTCGGTGTGTGTAAATTAGAAATGCCTTTGGCAGAGTCAACCATAGCGAGTTCTGGGCGCGTTTCGTAACAGGCATGCATATCACTCAGTATTTCTTCTCTAATCGACTCAGGCAGCTTCTTAATGTGTTCGTATACGCTACTCAGACCATCATTTGGGTTAACCCCAAGCTCGTCAAATAGTTTGCCGTGCTTTTTAAATAAATCTTTATAATAAATTTTTACCGCATGACCAAATACGATGGGATGTGAGACCTTCATCATGGTGGCTTTTACGTGAAACGAGAACATCACCCCCGTTTCTCTGGCGTCTTCCATTTCGGTTTCCAAAAACTCGCAGAGGGCTTTTTTACTCATAAACATGCTGTCTATGATTTCATTTTTTTGCAAAGCGATATGTTCTTTTAATACGGTCACATCACCATTATTGGCTACGTGTTCGATCTTCACTGTACAGGCCTTATCCAAGGTGAGGCTTTTTTCACTACAATAAAAATCGCCTGCATGCATATGGGACACATGCGTTTGTGACGCCTGACTCCACTTGCCCATTGAGTGAGGGTTTTTCTTTGCGTAGTCTTTCACCGCTTTAGGCGCCCTGCGATCAGAGTTACCTTCGCGCAACACCGGGTTAACAGCGCTGCCTAAGGTTTTTGAATAGCTCGCTAAGATGCTCTTTTCTTCGTCATTCTTAGGGTCTTCAGGGTAATCAGGCAAGGCATAGCCTTTCGCTTGTAACTCATTAATGACCTCTTTAAGCTGTGGAATAGAGGCACTAATATTGGGTAGTTTTATAATGTTGGTTTTCGGGTCATGCGTTAGCTCTCCCAACATAGATAACACATCTGGTTTTTTTTGCTCGTCAGGAAGGCGGTCAGAAAAAGCATTCAGTACACGGCTTGCTAGCGAAATATCACTCAGTTCAATCTCAATATCTGCCGTTGATGCAAACGATTTAATGATAGGAAGCAGCGAGCACGTGGCTAATAAAGGTGCTTCATCGGTATGCGTATAATAAATTTTAGAGCTCATCTATATCCTTCCTTCATTCTGAGTAAATGGTTTGTCTAAGTCGATTAGCGAGCCCCATAAACGTCTTGGGTAGGTGTCGCGATAATCGCTAGCAAATTGTACCGTAAAACGGCTAATCACTGCGTAGAAAGAATAAAAAATAATTGGAGGCTGAGAGCGGAATCGAACCGCTGTTTACGGCTTTGCAGGCCGCTGCATAACCACTCTGCCACTCAGCCAGAGAGGACTTAAACGAAAAAGCCGCGGTGGAAAAACGGCTTAAAATTTGGAGCGGGAAACGAGATTCGAACTCGCGACCCCAACCTTGGCAAGGTTGTGCTCTACCACTGAGCTATTCCCGCAATGAGCCGAGTATTCTATCTTCCGTAGACAAACTGTCAAGCTAGAATAACGACTATTTTTTAAATTTAGGTATTGCTAGCTGAATATATTGCCACATCGACCATAGCGACAGCAGGCAGGCTACGTAAATAAGCACAACACCGAGCAATCTAATTGGCAAACCGTAGAGATCCGCATTAAACAATAAACACAGCATGGCGACCATTTGGAAGCCCGTTTTACATTTACCCAGCCAAGACACTTCAATAGTCGAACGCTGGCCTAGTTGCGCCATCCACTCCCGTAAAGAAGCCACGTACACTTCACGCCCAATGATGATTGCCGCAGGTATCGCCAGATAGGCGACAGGATCGGCCTGGACGATTAAAACAAGAATCATCACAACCATTAGCTTATCGGCAACCGGATCCAAAAATTCGCCAAATGCTGTTTGTAAATTAAGTCGTCTCGCTAAAAAACCGTCCAACCAATCTGTTGCAGAGGCAATAACAAATATTGCCGAACACCAAACTCTTGCATTATCAATAGGTAGGTAAAATACCACCAGTATTAAAGGAATAGACGCTATTCTAAGCAACGTTAAAATGGTGGGTATATTGAAATTCATTAAGCTTAAGGGACGCGGGCTATATTTTTGTACATGATACCATTTTTAATTCACATCACCGTCATGAAAACAATCATAAATACGTTGGCCTAAGGCTTGATTAATCCCATCTATTGAGCATAAATCTTCAACACCTGCTGCTTGAATTTCACGTAAACCGCCAAATTGTTTTAACAGTAACTGTCGACGCTTAGGACCCAAGCCTTGTATCGATTCCAGCATGGAGGTTTTTTTAACCCGGCCTCGCTGCTGGCGGTGGCCACTAATCGCGAAACGATGGGCCTCGTCACGTATCTGCTGGATAACTAATAACGCCGGCTCATCGGAGGCTAATATCAATTGCCGACCATCACTCGCACAATAGATTTTTTCCATGCCCACCTTCCTATCACTCCCTTTGGATACGCCGATCACATTGACATCGCTACAGTTGAGCTCACCCAGGGCTTGAGTGACCGCGTTAACTTGCCCTTTACCGCCATCAATAATCAATAAATCAGGCACCTGGTGCTCCCCTTTTTTGGCACGAGTAAAGCGACGTGAAACCGCTTGTGCTAGCGCAGCATAGTCATCCCCCGCTGTTACGTCTTTAATGTTGAACCGTCGGTAGGCTGATTTTAATGGGCCATTATCATCAAGCACTACGCAAGAGGCGACCGTTTGGTCACCTTGTAAATGGCTAATATCAAAACACTCTATACGATTAATGCTTTGACCAAAAGCAAGCAAGTCTGACAATTTCTGTAAGCGATCACGCGTATTTTCTCTACTTAAAAGTTTTTGATTTAATGCAGTTACCGTGTTGTTTTTAGCCATGCTCAACCAGCGCGAACGATCGCCTCGTGGTTGGTAAACAATGTTTATTTTTCGTTCGGCTTTTTCATTAAGAACTTGCTGGATCAACTCGGATTCACGTAATTTATGACTTAGAATAAGTGCTTTAGGTAACACTTTGTCTAAATAAAACTGCACAACAAATGCACCTAACACATCTTCTTCGGTTTTACCCCTCGGCATTCTAGGAAAAAAAGTTCGATTCCCTAAATGCTGGCCATTGCGTATAAAAAAAACTTGTACACAAGCCATATTGTCTGTTATTTGACAGGCGATCACATCTATATCACCGTCGCTAGCACTCACGTATTGACGTTCTAATACCTTTCTTAATTGTGCAATTTGGTCTCTAAAGTGTGCGGCTTTTTCGAAATCAAGGCTGGATGCGGCCTGCTCCATCTTTTTTACTATACCGTTAATTAGGCGCTTATTCTTGCCCTCTAAAAACAGCACTGTATGCTCTACATCATCGCGGTAATCTTGTTGGCTTATTAGGCCTACACAGGGTGCTGTACAACGTTTAATCTGGTGTTGCAGACATGGCCTTGAGCGGTTTTTATAAAAGCTGTCATCACACTGCCTTACCGGAAATAACTTTTGTAAAACGTGCAAACTGTCCCGCACGGCGCCTGCACTGGGGTAGGGACCAAAATACCGACCCTTGAGTTTTTTAGCACCTCGATGAAAACTGAGTTGCGGAAAATCATGCTCTGAAGATAAATAGATATAAGGGTAGCTTTTATCATCCCTTAAACAAATGTTGTAGCGTGGCTTTAATTGTTTAATCAGTTGATTTTCAAGTAATAAAGCCTCGCCTTCAGTATGTGTAACGACCACGTTTATTGCTCTAACGTGAGACACCATGACCTTTTTCTTTAGGTCTTTATCCTTATTGTTGAAGTAACTCGACACTCTTTTCTTGAGATTTTTTGCCTTACCAACATAAATACAGTGCTGCTTAGCGTCTAACATTTGATAAACACCCGGCTTTTGGGTTAATGTTTTTAAAAAATGTTCGCTATCAAACGCGGTGGTATTATTTGTCGTATCCATCAATATAAGTGTACGTATTTCTCTACTAAAGACAATTTCTATTATCTTTTGTTTATTCGCCTAAATAAACGCCCGTCTAAAACTAAAAAAGGCCTCAATAATGAGGCCTTTTTGGTTATGCAAATTAAGATTAATCTTTATCCGACGAGCTTTTTTTTGTATTGTTAAATAAGCCTTCCTGCATTTCTTTAAACACTTCCATGTTTCGGTTAGCCATTGTGCTCATCAAAGAAAATGGATCACTGACCAGCTCAAACTTACTAATGACTTTTGCCCTTTGTTCGGCAATTAATTTAACAGATGTTTCTAAATACTTAGCGAAATTAGTTTGAAAAGGATCACCATAAAAACGGATGAGCTGCTCAAGCATTTGCGCACTCATGATCGGCTCACCGTCTTCTTCCTGCTCAAGGATAATTTGCAACAGCACACTGCGGGTTAAGTCTTCCTTAGATTTGGCGTCGAGGACTTTAACCGGCTCACGATCAATAATCAGTTTGCGAACATCATTCAGCGTTACATATTTGCTGATTTCAGTATCGTACAAACGACGATTTGGGTACTTCTTAATTACGCGTGAGTTTGACATCATTTACACTAAAATCTACTGATCTGTTGTTTCAGCCTCTTTCATACTTAACCTTACTCGGCCTTGGCGGTCAACTTCTAATACCTTTACTTTTACCACATCACCTTCAGATAGTTTATCACTGACTTTTTCGACTCGATCTTCTGAAATCTGCGAAATATGAACCAAACCATCTTTACCCGGTAAGATCGATACAAATGCACCAAAGTCCATGAGTCTAACAACCTTACCTTCGTAAACTCGGCCTACTTCAACCTCAGCTGTTATATCTTCAATACGTCTTAACGCTTTCTCGCCTGCTTCGCGATCGACTGAAGCAACTTTTACTAAGCCATCATCCGTAATATCAATCGCTGCGCCCGTTTCTTCGGTAATGGCGCGAATAGTAACACCACCTTTACCAATAACATCACGAATTTTTGCAGGGTCAATCTTAATCGTCAAGATGCGTGGAGCAAAATCTGACATTTCACTACGTGCTACTGATAACTCTGTATTCATTTTTTCTAAAATATGTAGACGTCCGCCTTTTGCTTGCTCTAATGCTTTAGACATAATCTCAGCGGTAATACCTTGGATTTTAATGTCCATTTGTAAGGCCGTTACACCAGAATCCGTACCGGATACTTTAAAGTCCATATCACCTAAATGATCTTCATCACCTAAAATATCAGACAAGACTGCGTAGTCGTCGCCTTCTTTAATAAGGCCCATTGCAATACCAGCCACTGGTGCTTTAATCGGAACCCCAGCATCCATTAACGCTAAGCTTGTACCACAGGTACTGGCCATTGAACTTGAGCCGTTAGACTCAGTGACTTCAGCCACTACGCGAAGGACATATGAAAAGTCTTCTTGGCTTGGTAGCACAGCCATCATGCCACGCTTTGCTAATCGGCCATGACCGATTTCACGTCGTTTTGGCGAGCCAACAAAACCGGTTTCACCCACGCAGAAAGGAGGGAAATTATAATGCAGCATAAAACTATCGCGGTATTCACCTTCAACAGCATCAATCATTTGTGCGTCACGGTCTGTACCTAAGGTTGCAACAACCAAAGCTTGGGTTTCACCCCGTGTAAACAAGGCTGAACCGTGTGCGCGAGGTAAAACACCTGTACGTACATGAATCGGACGTACTGTTTCTAAATCACGGCCATCAATACGGTGCTTAGTTGACAGCACTAGGTTACGAACATGTTTCTTTTCAAGTGAAGAAAAAATGCCTTTTACTTCATCCGCATCTTCATCAGCTAACTGGGCTAATACCTCGTCCCGCACTTGTTTTAATTTTACTTGGCGATCTAGTTTTACCAATACGGTGTAAGCATCGCTAATACCGGCTGTTGCAACAGCTGCTACTTTTTCAACCAACGCATCATTAGTTGCAGCCGCAGTCCATTCCATACGCGGCTTACCAGCTTCAGCTGCTAATTCGTTAATGGCTGTAATGGCTGTTTGCATTTGCTCATGGCCAAATGTCACCGCACCTAACATCACATCTTCTGATAGGCAGTCGGCTTCTGATTCAACCATCAATACCGCATTAGCCGTACCAGCAACAACAAGGTCTAATTGAGAGTCTTGTAATTCAGATTTTGTCGGGTTTAACGCGTATTCACCGTTAATATAACCCACACGAGCCGCACCAATAGGGCCATCAAAGGGTAAACCTGAAATAGCTAAAGCAGCTGATGCACCAATTAATGCAGGAATATCTGGATCAACTTCAGGGTTTAAAGAAATAACCGTCGCAATAATTTGCGTTTCATTTTTGTAGCCTTTCGGAAACAAGGGGCGAATCGGACGGTCAATCAAACGGCAGGTTAGCGTTTCTTTTTCGCTAGGACGCCCTTCACGCTTAAAAAAACCGCCGGGTATTTTACCGGCGGCGTATGTTTTTTCTTGGTAATTAACCGTCAGCGGGAAAAAGGAGTTATTCTCTCCGCCTTCGCGTTTGCCAACCACTGTGACCAGCACGACAGTCCCATCTATTTCCACTAAAACAGCGCCGTCTGCTTGACGTGCTATTTCACCTGTTTCAAATTTTACGAGTTGTTGACCGAACTGAAATTCTTTTTTAACTAAATTCACTATTATTTGCCCACTTTTTAATTAACTTTATTTTCTTAAGCCTAAACGTGCAATCAGTGCACGGTAACGCTCAATGTCTTTTCCTTTCAAGTAATCAAGAAGCTTACGGCGCCTATTGATAATTCTTAGCAAACCTTGACGTGAATGATGATCTTTTTTGTTCTCAGAAAAATGCGGTGTCAAATGATTGATTCTCCCCGTTAACAAAGCAACTTGAACCTCTGGAGATCCTGTATCACCTTCTGATAACGCATATTCTTTAACAATTTCTTGCTTTTGTTCTGTAGCGAACGACATATTTCTTTACTCCGACTATATTATTTTAAAAAACAACGCATTGTACTCTTGACGAGCATTGCTAACAAGCTATTAAGGTAAAACCACTTTTTCTTGTGTTATACGAAAATCCTAACAGGCGCCAAACACCCTTCTGTGCTCCACTTACCTAAGCCAAAAATTTCACCGTGCAGATCATTCAAACGCATTAAATCATGTTTGGGTAGTTGCTCGATCGCTATTTTGCGCCCCATGCATAAATCATTTTGTTGTTGCTCGTTGCACGTTATGACAGGGTAATCTAACAACGCCACATCCAAACTACACAGCATCCTGTCTAGCTCTGTCTGATTATCTTGCAGCGCTTCTAATTGCTGCAGAGTAACCGCCTGAGTTAAGCTAAACGGCCCCGCTTCAGTGCGTCTCAGCAGAGTGACGTGTGCCCCACAACCTATCGCCTCGCCGATATCTTCTGCTAAAGTTCGCACATACGTTCCCTTAGTACAAGTAACTTGGAGGGTCAAACTGTTCGCGTTTTGCTGCACTAAATCCAATGATTTAATTGTGACCTTTCGCGCTGGACGCTCTACAACTTTTCCTGCTCGCGCTATGGCATACAACCGTTGCCCTTGATGTTTTAACGCGGAGTACATAGGCGGAATTTGCGATATCTCTCCGCAAAACTGTTGCAAGGTTGTATTAATCGTATCGGCAGTCAGCATGGGTACTTCACGCTGTAAGAGAATGTCACCTTCGCTATCACCGGTACTGGTTGTTACACCCAGTCGCATACAAAATTGATAACTTTTATCGGAGGCCAACAAGTACTGAGACACCTTGGTCCCGTGTCCTAAACAAATAGGTAATACGCCTGATGCCAACGGGTCTAAACTACCTGTATGGCCGACTTTTTTTGCCGAGAACAGACGCTTTACGCGTTGAACAACTTGGTTAGATGATAAATGGAGCGGTTTATCGACGACTAGAATACCACTGACATCGCGGCCTTTCTTTTTGCGATTTGACACGCTTTATTTTTCATTCGTTGGATCAGACGACCGAAGTAAGGCATCAATTTTAATACCCTCCTCGATCGACTCATCCAAAAAGAACCTTAATTCAGGCACCATCCGCATACGCATACGTTTAGAAACGATGCCGTGGATATAATTTGCAGCGCGATTTAACGCCACAATACTCAAACGTTTATCCTGATCAACGTCTGTCGTTAGTACGCTAATGTACACTTTTGCTACCGCCAGGTCTTTAGTCACCTCCACACCACTCACCGTAACAAAGCCCACATCGGGGTCTTTGACTTCGCGCTGTAGAACGCCTGCCAACTCGCGCTGCAGTTGTCGCTCTACCCGTTGGTAGCGTAAAAACTCTCTAGGCATTTATTGTCAACTATAGTTTACGTTTAACTTCAATTCGATCAAATACTTCGATTTGATCACCGGCCTGAACGTCATTGTAATTCTTAACGCCAATACCACATTCAATACCCGACTTAACTTCTTGCACATCGTCCTTAAAGCGTCGTAAGGACTCAAGCTGACCTTCATAAATAACCACACTATCGCGTAGCACACGAATCGGTAAATTTTTCTTAACGAAACCTTCCGTTACCATACAGCCGGCAATCGCACCTAATTTAGGTGAACGGAAAACGTCACGAACGTTAGCAATACCAACAATTTGTTCTTTAATATCCGGCGCTAATAGCCCGGACAAGGCATCACGCACATCATCAATTACATCGTAAATAATACTGTAGTAACGAACAGACACACCGCGATTTTCGATCATGCGTCTCGCGCTAGCATCAGCTCGGGTATTAAAGCCAATAATTAAGGCATCCGAAGCTGACGCAAGATTGACGTCACTTTCGTTAATACCGCCAACGCCACTGGCAACAATCGACACCCTCACCTCATCTGTAGACAAGTTGTTAAGCGAACTTTGAAGTGCCTCCAAACTACCATGAACATCGGTTTTAATTAATACATTCAGGGTCGAACTTTCACCGTCTTCCATTTGTGAGAAGGCTTGTTCTAATTTCGAGGCCTGTTGCTTAGCTTGCTTGGCTTGCTTGGTCCTATTTTGACGGAAAACCGCAATTTCACGTGCTTTACGTTCATTTGGCGCTGCATATACTTCAACACCCGATTCGGTTGCAACGGAAAGGCCTAACACTTCCACTGGCATGGCAGGGGTCGCTTCTTTAACCGCTTTGCCGTGCTCATCAAACATCGCTTTTACTCGACCGTGCGCTTCACCAGCAACGATATAGTCGCCCATACGCAAAGTACCCTTTTGGACTAGAATTGTTCCTACTGGGCCACGCCCTTTATCTAAACGTGATTCAATAACCACACCAATAGCAGGCACATCTATCGCTGCTTTCAATTCCAGTAACTCTGCCTGCAAGGCAATCGCTTCTAGCAGCTCATCGACACCATCACCGGTTAAGGCAGAAATGTGAATAAACTGCGTATCACCACCCCAATCTTCGGGTGTCACCTCGATTTGCGCCAACTCGTTTCTTACACGGTCTGGTTGAGCACCTTCTTTATCCATTTTATTAACCGCTACAATCATCGGCACACCGGCAGCCTTAGCATGCTCAACGGCTTCTTTTGTTTGCGGCATAACGCCATCATCGGCAGCAACCACAAGGATAACCAGATCGGTTACTTGTGCACCACGTGCCCGCATTTCAGTAAACGCTGCGTGACCGGGTGTATCGATAAAGGTCACCATGCTATCGCCTTGTTTAACGCGGTAGGCACCGATATGCTGGGTAATCCCGCCGGACTCGCCAGCGGCAACACGACTTTCACGAATATAATCAAGCAGCGAGGTTTTGCCGTGATCAACATGGCCCATGATGGTCACCACAGGTCCACGAGGCAATTCTTCACCTTCAGCTGAAATAACTTCCGCTAACATTTCTGCCTGAATATCTTCATCACTGCGAAGTACAACGTTATGACCCATTTCTTCGACAACGATAACCGCCGTCTCTTGATCTAACACTTGGTTAATAGTCGCCATCGTGCCTAAACCCATTAAGGCTTTAATTACTTCGCCGGCCTTAACTTTCATACGCTGGGCTAGATCCGAAACGATAATACTTTCAGGGATTTCTACATTATAAGTAATCGCTTTAGTTGGCACTTCGAAACCGTGTTTATTATCCGATTGCAGACGAATATCACGTGTTCTAACTGGGCCTTTCTTCTTGCGTCGACCTTTTTTTGAATCCACATGCAGAATTCGACCACCTGCTTTTTCAGCGGGTTCTTTCTTTTTGTCAGCCTTGCGTGGCGCTTCTTTGCTTGGGCGAGGCTTTTTAACCTCCGTCTCGACAACCGGCTGCAGTACTGGAGCCTCGATCTCTGTAGGTGCTTTACTGTCTTCAGCGACTGCTTCCTCAGGTGATTTTTCGCCTTCTAACTCAATTCGAGCCAGTTCAGCCAAACGTTCTTTTTCAGCGGCTTCTGCAGCTAATTTAGCTTGCTTTTCTGCTTCAATTTTATTCTTTTCTTCCTGCTGCTTCTTCAACCTTTCTTGTTCTTTTTCGCGTGCAGCACCTTTTTCTTGCACTAACTTTTGATGCTCTTGACCCGCCCGTTTCGCTTCTTCAAATTCTTCAGCACTTAAACCTGAAGCAACCTCTTCTGCCGAACGCCCTGTCGTTTTCTTTTTACGTACCTCAATGCTGACCGAACCGGTTGAGCGTCGGCCCTGGCCCGTTTGCTTCAACTCCGTTACCGTCATCTTACGCTTAAGCGTCATTTTCTTGGGTGCGGTTATTTCGGTTTTAGACTTACCGTGACTTTCACGTAAATGTGCTAATAATTTTAATTTATCGGCCTCGCTCAATGTCGATGTAACACCTTTTCCCTTCACGCCGGCGTCTTTAAGTTGCTCTACCAACTTTTCAGCTGTTGTACCAACCACCTTAGCCAAATGTTGAACTGTCGTATCTGCCATGCTTCTTTCTCCAGGTGTGTATTGCTTATTCGGCGAACCAAGGTTCACGTGCTTTCATGATTAATGCTGTAGCGCGCTGTTCGTCAATATCGACCAATTCGATAAGCTCATCGGTAGCCAGGTCTGCCAAGTCTTCCATTGTTACTATTTCTTTACTGGCTAATTGAAACGCTAACTCGCGGTCCATTCCTTCCATTTCGATCAGGTCTTTAGCCGGCTCATGCTCTTCTAATACTTCTTCCGAGGCAATCGCCTTAATCAATAAAGCATCTTTTGCTCGCTGCTGAATTTCTTCCGCAATTTCCTCGTCAAACTCTTCAATTGCAACCAACTCTTCAAGTGATACAAAGCCGATATCTTCGGTTGTAGTAAAGCCTTCTTGTACAAGAATTAACGCCACGTCTTCATCAACGTCAATATCATCCATTAGTTGTTTGACATAGCCATCGGACTCCGTCGCACTTTGCTCATCGGCTTGCGTTTCACTCATTACATTTAATGACCAACCGGTTAATTCACTGGCTAAACGTACATTTTGCCCGCCACGACCAATCGCTTGCGATAAGCTTTCATCTTTAACTGACACGTCCATACTATGGTTGTCTTCATCCATAACGATAGAAACAACATCTGCAGGCGACATGGCATTAATAACAAACTGCGCTTCGTTTTCGTCCCATAAAATAATATCGACACGTTCACCGGCTAATTCGTTAGACACTGCTTGCACACGAGAACCACGCATGCCAACACAAGCGCCTACTGGGTCTAAACGCTGATCGCGGCTGCGCACCGCAATCTTAGCTCGAGAGCCAGGGTCACGTGCTGCACCTAAAATTTCAATCAGGCCGTCACCTACTTCAGGTACTTCGAGTTTAAATAAGGCAATCAACAAATCAGGCGAACTTCGCGTTACTAATAGTTGCGGCCCGCGTGCAGCCTCATCAACCTCTTTCAAATAACCTCGAATTCTATCGCCCACTCTAACAGGCTCCCTAGGGATCATTTCTTCACGTGGAATAATTGCGTCTGCCGTACCTTCTAAATCAACAAACACATTGCCACGTTCAATTCGCTTGATAACGCCTGTTACTAACTCACCAACCTTATCTTTATAGTGCTCGTAAACTTTTCTACGCTCAGCCTCTCTCACCTTTTGAACGATGACTTGCTTAGCCGCTTGCGCACCAATACGTCCAAAGTCCGCAGACGCGATAGGTTCTTCAACAAAATCCCCCAGTGCAATTTCTGGGTTATTTTTCAGCGCATCTGCTAATAAGATTTGAGAATCAGGCTCTTCTAAGCCACCTTCAAATTCAGGGTCAGCTTCAACAACTTCCCAACGGCGGAAAGATTCGTAGTCGCCCGTTTTCCGATCAATTATCACTCGAACGTTGATCTCTTCACGATATAGCTTTTTTGTTGCCATTGCTAAAGCGGCTTCAATCGCTTCAAAAAGAACCCCACGATCGATTTCTTTTTCGTTTGAAACGACCTCTACAACCATTAAAATTTCTTTATTAGCCATTTTTAATCCTGAATAAACATTTAATATTTAACTGCCAGTTTTGCTTTTTTTATACGAGCAAAGGGAATCTCTATTTCTTCATCATCAACATGCAGGAGAACAGTTTCATCCTTCACGCCTAATATATCACCTGTAAAGCGACGCTGCCCTTCAAGTGTTGCCTGACTTAATTCCAGCTTAACGAATGAACCCTTAAAACGTTCAAAATGTGACAAGGTATATAAAGGACGCTCAAGCCCAGGGGATGAAACCTCAAGTGTGTATTGACCGCTAATAGGGTCTTCAACATCCATTACACCACTGATTTGATGACTTACCTTAGAGCAGTCACCAACCAGCACACCATTCTCCGAATCAATATAAACCCGTAGAATGGCTTCTTTCCCTTGACCTAAAAGCTCCGCACCAACGAACTCATAACCCAGCCCAGTGACGGCAGGTTCGATTAATTGCAATATCTTAACGGGTGCTTGATTCATAATTTACCATTACATATAAAAAATGGGCCTACCGGCCCATACATCAACGTCTATTTTACCCTTTCACTTAAAGTCAGCTACTCGGTGGCCGAAACAAAAATACCCCAAACGGGGTATTCATTAAAACGTTGGTAGCGGGGGCAGGATTTGAACCTACGACCTTCGGGTTATGAGCCCGACGAGCTACCATGCTGCTCCACCCCGCATCCATTTAGTTGCGAGATAATACTAGAGACACGGGCTTTTTACAATCTAAAACGCGTTTAATTTACTATATATGACAAAATAACTTTTCAAACAAACTGCACGATCAACTGCAGACAAGCAGCCGCCATCAAACCCGCGACTATGTCATCCAGCATAATACCTAAACCACCGCCTACTTGACGGTCCAACCATCCAATTGGCCACGGTTTAACAATGTCAAAAAAACGAAATAACACAAATCCAAGCAATGCGTTTTGCCAACTAAAGGTGACCCAATATAGGGTAAGCAAAAAACCGGCAATCTCATCCCAAACAATGCCACCATGATCATGCACGCCAATGTCTTTTGCAGTTTTTCCACATACCCAAACGCCAGCGACGATAACAAGCAGCATTAGCTCCAAATACCAGTTCGGCAGGTATTGCACTAAAAGATAATATATCGGCACAGCTGCCAAGGTACCGAAGGTGCCCGGTGCTTTTTTTGCCAGCCCTGAGCCAAAACCAAAAGCCAGAAAATGCACTGGGTGGCTGAGCAGTTGTTTAAATGAGGGCGTTTTATTCATTAAAATGATCATACCCTTTATCTAAAGGCCAAATATCACCGTTGGGTAGGCTAACCCTTAGCCCTAAATTTTGCTCAATTACACCAATCTTGCTGATACTCAACCCTTGCAACTCATCGGCGCTCGGTGGTGCGGCACCCGCTGGGAGAGTGAAACACAATTCATAATCATCGCCCGTTGAACAAGGCCATAGCGGGTCGTCCAATAACACCATCTGCTGTCGAACCGACTCCGTTAGCGGTAATAATTGCTGCTCAATTGTTGCACCCACCCCACTCGCTCGTAATACATGACTCAGGTCGGCAGACAAACCATCAGAAACATCAATACACGAGGTCGCACGCTCTAACAAAAGCTGCCCCAACGCTACGCGTGGTGTTGGCTTTAAATAACATGCCAAGTCATGGTCAGCGATATCGCTAAAACCCATTTTCGCTTTTTGTAGACCCACGCCTGCGTTCCCTACGTTGCCTGATAGATAGATACCATCGCCCAACTGAGCCGTTGAGCGGCTAAGCCGTTTGTTTTTTGGCAATAGCCCCATAACAGTTAGAGTGATTGATAGGGGGCCACGCGTGGTGTCACCGCCTATTAGGCGTAATGCGTGTGATTTTGCTAGCGCAAAGAAACTCTGGCTAAATGACCTTAACCATGGGGCATCCATCTCGGGCAGCGTGATAGATAACGTTGCCCAGGCTGGGGTTGCACCCATTGCAGCGAGGTCACTCAGATTGACGGCAAGTACCTTATGACCCAAATAGCACGGATCGCTATCGCTTAAGAAGTGCACACCATCGACCAAGGTATCGGTACTCACTGCTAATTGTTGATCGCTGGGGATGTCTAATATGGCACAATCATCACCAATGCCAATGACCGGCGTTAGGCCGAAAGTCGCTGTATCGGTAAAAAATTCGTTTATTAATGAAAACTCAGAAACCGACATTTGGTGCCCCGGGTTAACCCGTGTTTTTTGTTGCACCTTGCTTGGCTTTAACTTCAAAAGCACGGCTTTTTTGCGCCAATTTATCCAAAATACTGTTTACATAGGCATGGCTTTTTTCAGAACCAAAGTTTTTCGCTAAATTAATCGCCTCGTTAATCACCACGCGATAAGGCACTTCGGGTTTATACAGCAACTCAAAACAACCTAAGCGTAGAATCGCTTTTTCAATCGGATCAATTTTTTCAAAATCACGCGAGGTAAATTCACTAATCGCCGCATCTAGTTCGACAAGCTTATCAACCACACCGGTTAAAAGTAATACAAAATAGGCTTTATGGAATTTGCCTGCCTCGGGATCATTTTCGTATTGCTTGCACAACCCGTCTAGCCCTTGTTCTGTCACCTGCCATTGGTACAGGGCCTGTAGCGCTACTTGTCTTGCATTACTTTTGGGTGAGCTCATTCGGCGTCTATCACCTTAAACAAGTTAACCATTTCAATTGCAGATAAAGCCGCTTCAGCGCCTTTATTACCCGCTTTAGTTCCCGCTCGCTCAATCGCCTGCTCAATCGAATCAACCGTTAACACACCAAACGCAATCGGCGTATTGGACTGCAAAGACACCGACGCCAAACCCTTCGTTACTTCACCAGAGACATACTCAAAATGCGGTGTGCCACCTCGGATAACCGCGCCTAAGGCGATAATAGCATCGTATTTATTTTTTGCTGCCAACCGTTGTGCTGCTAGCGGCATTTCAAAGGCCCCGGGCACTTTAACAACCTCGATATTTTGCAGTGTTGCCCCATGTCGAACCAAGGTATCTATCGCTCCAGCCTCTAACTGCTCTACGATAAAACTATTAAAGCGGGACACCAGTAAACAAAAACGCGCATCGCGCACCGTCATATTTCCTTCAATTATTTTAGTTTGTGACATAAAAAACCTTTGTTATATTTTTTAAAAAGCTTCGTACTCTCAGCATCACCTGCCTATCGAGTACCTTATTGATCCGAGATATTTCGGAGCTACAGAATAAAGTATGCGTGTATTATAGCAGCCTTCAAGCCGTCTAATCTAAACTGACGTGCTCGACAATTTCAATATCAAACCCCGCTAAGCCCGTATATTTCACAGGCGAGCCTAATAATTTTAGCTTTTTAATACCCAACTCAGATAATATTTGACAGCCAACACCCACTGTACGTGAATCCACTGCAGGCGGTGAGGTATTAACGATCACCCCTTTTTCTTTTAGTTCTTGCTCATGAATGAACTCAACAATGGACTGATTGTCTTCTTGATTACGCACAAGAATCAACGCCCCACGGCCTTCTTCAACAATTTTCTGCATCGCTTTCGGCAACGGGTAATGGTCACTCTCTTTGGCGTGTAACAAGTCAGCCAGTGTGCTTTTCGAACTAACCCTTACCATCACCGGCTCATCGACACTGACATCACCAAAGGTTAACGCCAAATGTAATTTATTATCAATTTGATCCTGAAATGCGTGCAACCTAAAATCGCCATATTCAGTCGGGTAATGACAGCTACTTACCAATTCTATGGTTTTTTCATTTTGAATTCGGTAGTGAATTAAATCGGCAATCGTACCTATTTTCAATTCGTGCTTTTCAGCAAAAACCTTCAGATCATCACGCCGCGCCATCGTGCCATCGTCGTTAAGGATCTCTACAATCACCGCCGCCGGTTGCGCACCTGCTAGACGTGCCAAATCACAACCTGCCTCAGTATGCCCCGTACGATTTAACACACCACCAGGCTGGGCCATCAAGGGGAAAATATGCCCCGGTTGCACCACATCTGTTGGTTTTGCATCCGGCTTAACCGCCGCCAAAATCGTTTTAGCCCGATCAGCGGCCGAAATCCCAGTGGTCACACCTTCTGCGGCCTCAATTGAGACAGTAAAGTTGGTAGCATAAGCCGCTTGATTATCATTCACCATCAGTGGCAAACGTAATTGCTGGCAACGTTCACGTGTCAACGTTAAACAAATGAGACCACGGCCGTAACTCGCCATAAAATTAATATCTTGCGGCCGCACCTTTTCGGCAATCATTAAAAGGTCACCCTCGTTTTCACGATCCTCGTCGTCCATGATGATGACAATTTTGCCTTGTTTAAGGTCGTCAATAATTTCTTGTGTGCTATTCATATACTGTCATTCTAGTTATGGCGCAGGTATTGTAGCCGATTAGCTTAAGCAGCTATTTGTATTATTTAGTAAATCCACTGTTTTCCAGCAGTTTTTTATAGTCCACAGCCGACTTATCCTGTGCATTTGCGAGCATCAGGCGTTCTAGGTAGCGCGCAATCACGTCCACCTCAAGATTAACGCTATCCCCCACTTGCCTATCTGCCAGTGTGGTCATCGTCAGCGTATGCGGCACAATATTGACCGAAAAAGACCGTTCGTCGACGGCATTCACCGTTAAGCTAATCCCATCAATACAAATAGAGCCCTTTTGGGCGATATAGCGTGCGAGCGGTTGCGGCATACTAAAGTCAAAACGAATAGAACGCGCATCAGCTTCTCTCGCCATGACTTTTCCTACGCCATCGACATGACCGCTGACCATATGCCCCCCTAAACGCGTTTGCGCCTGCAAGGCGCATTCAAGGTTAACCGCAGCGCCCACCTGAATAGAGCCCATGGTGGTTGCAGACAATGTCTCATTAGACACGTCGGCGACAAAACTACCCGGCAGCAGTGTAATAGCGGTTAGACACACTCCATTAACCGCAATACTGTCACCCAGCTTCGCATCACTTAAGTCCAAGTCATGCGTTGCTATCGATAAGCGTAGATCACCTTGGCGTTTTTCAACCGCCGCCACTTCACCAATTGCTTGAATAATTCCAGTAAACATTGACCAACCCCTTATTTGCGATCCAGTTTAGTTTTATAGCTGAGCTTTATATCAGCGCCGATAGCTTCCATACCGACGAAACTCAATTGAATGCGTTCCGATAATTCGGTTAGGTCATTAATCGCAAAAGCCCCACGAGCAGCTGAACCCAGCACACTGGGCGCTATGTAAATAACCAACTCATCTATCATCCCCGCCTTAAGACAAGCCCCGTTCAATACTGCACCGGCCTCGATTAAGACGCTATTAATAGATTGCACCGTCAACCATTTATCAACCGCACGTAAATCAACACGGCCCCGCTTATTACTGGGCAACACCTCTACCCGACAACCCGCTTTTCTCAGCGCCTTCGCTTTATAATCATCGGCACTACAGGTTAGTATAGTGACATTGGTTTCATTGGCTAAGATAGCCGCCTCAAGTGGTGTTTTTAATTTTGAATCAATGACGATAATGCGTGGTTGCGTCACCATTAAATCAGCCACACCATCTCGCGCGCTTAATTGCGGATCATCTGCCAATATGGTGCCTACACCGGTTAATACCGCATCTACCTCGGCACGCAAACGGTGTACATCTTGCCTCGCGGGCACGTCAGTTATCCACTGGCTTTCGCCCGATGCCATCGCTGTTTTACCGTCTAAACTCATCGCCACCTTGCTGATAATGTGCGGCTTAGATGATTTCATTTTTAGGCAATAAGCCCTATTTAATTGAACCGCTTGCTCTTGCAATAAACCAACAGATACGTCAATACCGGCTTCGCGTAGCGCGGCGATACCACGACCGGAAACCAAAGGGTTGGGGTCTTTCATAGCAACCACCACCTTAACCACCCCGGCTTTTATCAAAGCCTCAGCACACGGCGGGGTACGCCCGTGGTGACTACAAGGTTCGAGGGTAACGTAAGCGGTCGCGCCCTGAGCCAATGACCCCGCCTGCTTAAGCGCCACCACTTCTGCGTGCGGCTCACCCGCTTTTTGGTGCCAACCTTCGGCGACTATTTGCTCACCTTGCACGAGTACGCAACCGACGCAAGGGTTCGGTTTGGTGCTATAGCGCCCTTTTTCGGCCAGCTCAAGCGCACGGCTCATAAAACGGTTATCGTCAGCCGTAAACGCCATATAAAAAGCTACTTTTTACCGACCACAGCGGTCAGTGTTAGTTGCTCGGCCTTACCTTCCTTTTCCAGCGCATCGATGACTTCTCTAAAGGCATTGATATCCTCAAAACTCTTATACACTGAGGCAAAACGAACGTAAGCAACGTGATCCAAATGTTGCAGTTCTTGCATCACCAGCTCACCAATTTTTAAAGATGGCACTTCCCGCTCACCGAGTGACAATAAACGTTTTTTGATCCGGCTCATTGCCGCATCAATTGCTTCGCTATTGACCGGTCTTTTTTCTAACGCGCGTAACACGCCCGCACTGAGTTTTTCTTCCCAAAAGGGCTCTCGCACGCCGTCACTTTTAATCACTCTAGGCAAGTTTAACTCAGCGGTTTCAAAGGTGGTAAACCGTTCTTTACAGGCAATACACTCTCGCCGTCTACGCACGCTGTCACCTTCACCGGCTAAGCGAGAGTCGATCACACGGGTATCATTATCACTGCAAAAAGGGCATTGCATGGCAGCCGTCCTTAGTCAGCGTAAACAGGTAATCGCTTACAAATAGCCAGCACTTTTTGTTTAACGGCTTCCTGCGTACTTTTATTTTCTACGTCATCCAAAATGTCGCACATCCAACCGGCCAAGTCTTTACTGTCTTGCTCATTGAAACCACGCGTTGTTATCGCTGGCGCACCTAAACGAATGCCGCTAGTCACAAAGGGTGATTGCGGGTCATTCGGCACTGAGTTTTTATTGGTGGTGATGTTCGCGTTTTCTAACGCCGCTTCTGCAACTTTGCCCGTTAAACCCTTGTTAACCAAATCCACTAAAAACAAATGATTGTCGGTACCACCTGAAACAATATTAAAACCGCGCTCGATAAACAAGTCCGCCATCGCGCTTGCATTTACTTTGACCTGTTTTTGATACGTCTTAAAGTCAGGTGACAAGGCTTCTTTAAACGCCACTGCTTTGCCTGCAATCACATGCATTAAAGGCCCGCCTTGGGTACCCGGAAACACCATGGAGTTTAATTTCTTTTCAATCTCAGGGTTCGCTTTCGCCAAAATTATGCCACCGCGAGGACCGCGCAAGGTTTTGTGCGTGGTCGATGTCGTGACATCCGCAATATTGACTGGGCTGGGGTATTCGCCCGCCGCGACCAAACCGGCCACGTGAGCCATATCAACAAATAAATACGCACCCACTGAATCAGCGATATCACGAAACTTCTGCCAATCCATCACCCGCGAATAGGCCGAAAAACCGGCCACAATCATTTTGGGTTTATGCTCATTAGCCAAGGCCTGGATTTCATCGTAATCTACCTCGCCGGTTTCATCATTTAAACCGTACTGAATAGCATTAAATAATTTGCCTGAAAAATTTACTTTGGCGCCATGCGTTAAATGGCCGCCGTGCGCCAAGCTCATACCTAATATAGTGTCGCCCGCTTGCAACAAAGCAAAATAGACCGCTGCATTGGCTTGAGAGCCAGAGTGCGGCTGAACGTTGGCGTAATCCGCGCCAAACAACTGTTTTACCCGGTCAATTGCTAATTGCTCAGCAATATCAACGTATTCACAACCACCGTAATAACGCTTACCTGGGTACCCTTCGGCGTATTTGTTGGTCAACATAGAACCTTGCGCCTGCATAACCCGCGGACTGGCATAATTTTCAGAAGCAATCAGTTCAATATGATCCTCTTGGCGCTGCTCTTCTTTTTTAATAGATGCCCAAAGTTCATCATCAAACCCTTCAATCGTCATGCTTTTGTTGTACATTATTGGCCTCTTGCTGTTGCAATATTTTATATGGTTGTCGTGTAAAAGTGCTTTATAGAAACCGTGTTTTAAGATCATCGGATTCTACAATATTCTCGGCATTTTACACGATCTAGTGCCTATGACGCTATATTTAGCCGTCAAAACACTAGTATTACACTCTTGCTAAGACCCCTTAATCAAATAACATCGAATTACACCTTGTGCCCCCTTTGCCTATAAATTTGCCTTGCGCTGATCAACAAGACTTAGTCGTTTTCAAACCCATCGCATCTGCACACAAGGATTGGTTTGTTTTTTGCTGAAATAATGGTATGTTAGTTCGTACATGGCTTTCACGAACACGCCATGCTCTGTATAGATTCATCGGTATCAACACCAGAATTAATATGGGAGGTTTTCATGCAGTTACTTAGGCACTATTTCATTAGCGACAACCTTGACGATCTAGAACTTTTTGAAGAACAACTCGAAGCTAAAGGCGTCAGCACTCCACAAATTCACGTTCTCAGTAAACATGACGAAGAAGTCGCACACCATGAGCACTTGAATTACGTTCAATCTTTTATGCAAAAAGACGTGATCCACTCGACCCTCTTAGGTTTATTGGTTGGCCTCTTAATGGCAACCTTTGTTATTGCTTTAGCCTACGTGTCTGGCTGGCACGAAACACCGGCCGGATGGATTCCCTTTATATTTTTATCTGCCGTTCTATTAGGTTTTTGCACTTGGGAAGGTGGTTTTTTTGGTATCCAAAAACCGAACTACCAATTTGCTCGTTTCGAAAGCGCGTTGGAAGCTGGTCGGCATATCTTTTTTGTGGACTTAAGACCCGATCAAGAAATAATTCTCGACCAAGTATTGCTTGCCCACCCTCAGGTCGAACTCGCGGGAACAGGCTCGGCTACGCCAAACTGGCTTATTAATTTACAAAACAAAGTGCCACGTTTTTTTAGTGAAACCTTTCCATAAAACGAGCACCTAGAACGAATAAAAAAAAACCGAGGCTGTCAGCTAATACCTGGCAGCTTTTTTTTCGGTTTGCAGCATGCACAAAATCAGTGCATTTAATGCGGCGAGTCAGTCAGCATAATACCTGGGGCGCCATCTAGGTAAACATTGCGCGTATCACTGGTGTAGCCAGATTCAAGCGCCATCAAGCCAATAAAAATCAGCAAACACCCGGTTGGAATCAGAATGGCGCAGGTCATGGCCAGCCGTTCGTAACACATGTGCATAAAAACGGCGATGATAAAGCCCGCCTTCATAAACATAAAAAACAAGATCAGCGACCAGCGTAAATAGCCTTGCAATTGCATGTAATCAACCATATAAGACAAGCCACTTAAAACAAACAGCAGCCCCCATACCCAAAAATATATCGCAATAGGGTGTTGTTGTTCATCAGTCGTTGTTTCACTCATGCCGCCCCCTTACCAAAGATAAAAGAATGCAAAAATAAAGACCCAAACCAGGTCAACAAAATGCCAGTACAAGCCTACAATTTCGACGATTTCATAGCCGCCTCGTCGCCCGGTAAAAAAACCTGGGCGCATGTTTTCAAGATCACCCGTCCAAACTTTCCTCGCCACGATAAGCAGAAGAATAACGCCAACCGACACATGGAAACCATGGAAACCCGTAATCATAAAAAAGGTTGCGCCAAACTGCGCTGCCCCCATTGGGTTACCCCATGGTCGCACGCCCTCCTCCAAGATTAATTTACTCCATTCAAATACTTGCATACCAACAAACGAGGCACCGAACAATGCTGTCAACAACATTAGAAAGGTTGTGATTTTACGCTTTTTTTCATAGCCAAATTTAACCGCCATCGCCATCGTGCCGCTGCTACTAATAAGTATAAACGTCATAATAGCGATCAAAATTAACGGAATATGATGACCAAATAGGGTTAACGCAAACACTTCGCTAGAATTTGGCCATGGCACAACGGTTGACGAACGCACCGTCATATAACTGGTTAAAAAAATCGAGAAAATAAACGTGTCACTGAGCAAAAAAATCCACATCATCGCCTTACCCCAAGGCACGCGCTTAAAGGCTTGTTGATCTGACGACCAATCAGCAACCACGCCCGGCAGACCCTCTACGATTTTAATAGGGCGTCCCGCCTCATCTACCGCTGCTTCATACGACATATCGTGTCCTCATGAATTAAGTTGATAATAGCAAGCCAAACAAAATGATCCAGATCAGCAGTAAAAAGTGCCAATACACGGCACACAATTCAATGCTTAAATTAACTTTAGATAATTCGACACCGCGTAACAACTTGACCGCTGCCAAACACCAAACAACTAAGCCACCCATCAAATGCAAGGCGTGCAAGCCGGTCATTAAATAGAAAAACGCATAGGCTGGATTGGTGTATGCGAAAAGACCCAAGGCATTAAGCTGCTTCCATGCTTGCCACTGCCCAAACATAAAAGCAACGGCAAAAACCCCCGCCAATAAAACAGCATAACGAAGGCGCGATAGTTGTTCATGCTTGTTGTTATTCCTGGCCCATTGCATGGCCACACTGCTAAGAACCAACGCCCCGGTGTTCCACCACAGCAGTGAAGGATCTTTTAAGGGCCGCCAATCACCTAATTCCATACGCATCATATAGGCGCTAATAAACAACGAAAATAACGAGGTTGCTACCGCCAAAAAAACAAATAAGCCCAGCTTTCTATCGACCTGAATAAACGAACGCCCGCCATGGCCACCCGTTATTGCCCCCATAGCGCTTTCTTGCCAAGGTTCTGTACCGGCCGTTTGCCTTAGTAACCACCAAGCCACCACGATCATTAACACCGCCATAAAAATCAGGGTAGTCGTCATCTCATCACCTCTTTACGATAGCGCTTTCCAAGCCTTTTATTCAGCATTATCAACACCGCTGCTTGCCTTTGAAGGCGGAACATTTTGTGGAATATAATCTTGTGTTGCACCGGGTACACCGTAATCGTAAGCCCAGCGATAGACCAACGGCAGCTGCTCACCAAAATTACCATGTTGCGGTGGTGTGTCGGCCGTTTGCCATTCTAACGTCGTCGCTTCCCATGGGTTATCACCAGCCTCTTTACCGCGGTAGTAACTGATGAATAAATTATAAATAAACACCAATTGAACCGCCCCAACCACAATCGCAGCGATGGAAATAAACTCGTTCAGGCTGGCCGCTGATTCAGGAATAAAATTCGTTCCTTCAAGTGCATAATAACGGCGCGGGACACCCAAAAAGCCGAGATAATGCATCGGATAATAAATCGCGTAAGTACCTAAGAACGTAACCCAAAAATGGAATTTACCCAGCGTGTCGTCCAGCATACGGCCGGTCATTTTAGGGTACCAGTGGTAAATGGCACCAAACACCACTAACACCGGGGACACCGCCATTACCATATGGAAATGAGCCACCACAAACATGGTATCGGACAGGGGTAGATCAATGGTCACATTACCCAAAAACAGCCCTGTTAAACCGCCATTAACAAAGGTAAAAATAAACCCTATCGCAAACAACATCGGTACATTTAAACGAATATTGCCGCGCCAAAGGGTTAGCACCCAGTTATAAACCTTAATGGCCGTCGGTACGGCAATAATCAACGTAGTCGTCGCAAAAAAGAAACCGAAATAAGGGTTCATCCCACTGACATACATATGGTGTGCCCAAACAATAAAGCTAAGCGCCCCGATGATGATAATTGCCCACACCATCATTCGGTACCCAAAGATATTTTTGCGCGCGTGAATCGACAGTAAATCAGACACAATACCAAACGCGGGCAACGCCACGATATACACCTCGGGGTGGCCAAAAAACCAAAATAAATGTTGGAACAATATCGGGCTACCACCCGAGTAGTCCAGTTGTTCACCCATCGAAATAATCGCGGGCATAAAAAAGCTGGTGCCAATGATCTTATCCAGCAACATCATAATCGCGCTAACAAATAACGCGGGAAATGCGAGTAAGGCCAGCACCGTCGCCATAAAAATACCCCAAATCGTCAATGGCATACGCATCAGTGTCATGCCGCGGGTACGTGCTTGCAAGACTGTCACCACATAGTTCAAACCACCCATCGTGAAGCCAACAATAAACAGTGCCAGTGATACCAGCATCAAAATAATCCCACCGTCAGAGCCAGGCGTACCCGGCAAAATGGCTTGCGGTGGGTACAAGGTCCAACCAGCACCACTGGAGCCGCCGGGCACAAAAAAACTGGCCACTAAGACCAACACAGCAATAAAATAAACCCAAAAGCTAAGCATATTAAGGTAGGGGAAAACCATGTCCCTAGCACCCACCATTAAGGGAATCAGGTAATTACCAAATCCGCCCAGAAACAAAGCCGTTAATAGATAAACCACCATGATCATGCCGTGCATGGTAACCAATTGAATGTAAGCAGACGGGTCAATAAAATCAAACGCCCCGGGCCAGCCTAATTGAACCCGAATTAAAAGGGACATCACTAATGCGACGAGGCCAATCGCTATGGCAGTACAAGCATATTGAATAGCAATAACCTTGGCATCTTGGCTAAAAACGTAGCGTCCAAGCCACGTTTTAGGGTGGTACAACTCCATTTCTGGTATCGCGGCAGGCGCAACATATTCATCAGCGTCGTGAGTAACAATGGCCATCAAAAATCCCCTTTTTATATGAACATCTACAACTTAAAACTGTTTTTAGTATTTTTAACTTACGAGCCCGAGCCAACACCCTCTTTGGTATAGGCAATCAAAGCTTCTATTTCCTCATCCGTAAAATTTCCAGGTGGCATAATAGGCGCATACCCTTGCACAATGCTGACATTAGGCGACACAATAGACTCTTTTAAGTACGCCTCATCCACTACAACGGTGCTACCATCGGCCAAGGTTTCGGTTTTACCGTACAAACCTAACCAAGTGGGTCCAACACCCGCGCTACCGTCGATACTATGGCATGCCACGCAACCACTCGATTGCGACAAGCGCCGCCCCTTCTCAACCAAACTTAGACCGATGTTTGAAGCTGGCCCTGTTCCCGCTACGGTTTGAGCATACGTTGGGTGCGTCTTTAACCAAGCGCTATAACCCTTTTGCGTATCCACAACCACTTGGCTTCGCATTTTGTAGTGTCCAATGCCGCACAGTTCCTCGCACAGCACATCATAAGTACCTAACACCGTAGGGGTTAACCATAAATAGGTCACTATGCCAGGCACTAAATCCATTTTTACGCGGAATTCCGCCACCGCAAAATCGTGTAACACATCTTGTGAACGCAGTAGCATTTTAACCGGCCGATCAATCGGTATATGTAAGTCGCCCGTGGCAACAATAATATCGTCTTGCCCATTGGGGTCATTAGGGTTAATGCCAAGCGGGTTGGCTGCCGTGGTATGGCGCGTATCAACCGTACCCAAAACACCATCATCACCGGGAAAACGGTAGCTCCACTGCCATTGTTTACCAACCACTTCTAAAATATCAGCGTCTTCAGGCGGGTTAACAAAGTCGGCCCAAACGTACAAACCGGGCGCCAACATCGCTGCCACACCCAGTGCAGTTAAACCCGTTAGCCAGAGCTCAAGCTTTTTGTTTTCGGGTTGGTAATGCGAGCGAGTATTCTTTTTATAACGGAACTTAACCACACACCACGCCATAAATAGATTAACCGCGACAAACACAGCGCCTGTAATCCAAAAGGTAATATTGATGGTGTCGTCGATGGTGCTCCAATCTGAGGCCAGCGGAGTTAAATACCAAGGACTAAAAAAATGAAAGGCCACAGAGCCTATAACGAGGAGAATCAAAGCAATCGCAAATATCATATTTTTCTACAGCCCCTTCACCAGTTGATACAACGGATTCAAAGATATACAAAAGCCTAGACATCTCGACTGAGTTAATGCTATATGAATTTTTTCAGTTAGACCACGATTTTTTTAAATTAAAAAAATAATTACGCCAATAAACAGTTACTTATTTCAATAGTAAGCCCCTAACACCGGCGAAAAAAACTGTCAACAAGCGGGCATTCAGCACACCTTATTAAACTATAATTTCGTCGTTAATTTAGTAAAAAAGCCGCGCACACCCTTCGCCAGTTGGCGCGGCCCCATCCGCCAGTACATCAGCTGAACCAAAACAAGCAAAACAATAAGCGCGGGCAAATAGCCATAATCAAAACCACCCACACGGAAATAAAACACGGAGCGATAAATTTCATTTTTCTCGGGATGTCTGGCAGTCACCACGCCAATATAGTCCCCTGCTTGCTTAAAATCATAGCGGGCGCTCAACGATCCCGAAGCATAATGTGTTGCCGGTGCATACAATAAAGTCACCTGATCAATATTATCAAGCGCGGCAATGTCGTCCCATTTTGCAAACTGACCGAGGCCTGTTAGATCATTGATAATTCTAAAATCGACCAGCAGTTCTTTTAAATAATCATGCTGAAAATCGATCACAAAAATACTACTGGCCACCTTCGGGATGTCTTCACAAAACTCTTCGGAACCCGAAGAGGTTAATTGATAGCCGCTAAAGTGCGCTTTTAAAAAGCCGATATTGATCACGCATTTATCATCTTCCATGCCAACACCGCCGTGCGCAACAGCACAGGGCGTCCAGATTAATGAACAGCTGAATATTAGTAGGGTCCATCTGTAAGCCATCGTTTTACCTTGCCAGCCTTTTATAGGTGCTTATGCCATCAAGCCATAACTTAGCTTACCACCCTCGCATTAACAATCAACAACACCCGCGTTTTACTCCGGTTTACTGAGTACGCTAATTACAGTAACCTAGGCATTGTCTTAATAGTGACAACGGTTGTTTATGATCCATTTAAAACACAGGTTTACCTTCAGTTTAATTCGTCAACGCCTAGCGCAGGCAATCGGCGTATTTTGTGGTGCAGCTGCGGCCCTACTATGGACCTTTGCCATGTGGGGACCAACCGATGTACTCAGCTTATCCAGCACCAGTTTTTTTGGCGCCTTAATACTCACTATTTTTGCCGTTGTCGCTATTATTGCCGCCCTGCATGCGCACGGCCGCGTACTGCTGTTGATGTTTTTAGTGTCTTTTTGCCCGGTTGGCTTTTTTATGCTAACCGAAGCTCATTGGCTGAGCTTAGCTGGGGTCTTTAATCTGGGCTTTCTTGTTGCCGGTCTACTGCTATTAGTAAGCCAGCCGTCACCCAAGCAACAACCCAACAACACCGAAACCGCCAACTAAAACAACGCATCCTGTAAACGCTATTCGTAACAACGGCGTTAACGCATATAATCACATTTAAATTATTAGTAACTTTCACGTAGGAAAAAACACACTATGGCCCAATACATTTACACCATGAACCGCGTTAGCAAAGTTGTACCGCCTAAACGCCAAATTTTAACCGACATTTCTTTATCATTTTTCCCCGGTGCAAAAATTGGCGTACTGGGTTTAAACGGTTCAGGTAAATCCACCCTACTTAAAATTATGGCCGGTTTAGATACCGAAATCGAAGGCGAAGCACGGCCACAAGCGGGCATTAAAATTGGCTATTTGTCGCAAGAACCTCAGTTAGACGAAAGCAAAGATGTGCGCGGTAATATTGAAGACGCGCTGGGCGATTTAACCTCGGCACAAGCCGAACTAGACGCCGTGTACGCCGCTTACGCAGAACCCGATGCCGACTTTGACGCCCTTGCCGCCAAGCAAGCCGAATTAGAAAATATTCTACAAGCCGGTGATGGGCATGATACCGAACGCACCATGGAAATTGCCGCCGATGCATTGAGACTTCCACCTTGGGATGCCGATGTCAGCAAGCTATCGGGCGGTGAAAAACGCCGCGTTGCGCTGTGTAAATTGCTGCTCTCTAAACCCGACATGCTGTTACTTGATGAACCCACCAACCACTTGGATGCGGAATCCGTCGCGTGGTTAGAACGCTTTTTGCACGACTTTACCGGCACCGTAGTCGCCGTTACCCATGATCGGTACTTCTTAGATAACGTCGCCGGCTGGATTTTAGAACTGGATCGCGGACGCGGCATTCCGTGGGAAGGCAACTACTCATCGTGGCTGGAACAAAAAGACGCCCGTTTAGAGCAAGAGCAAAAAGCCGAAGCCTCGCAAAAACGTTCAATTAAAAAAGAACTGGAATGGGTACGCTCAAACCCGAAAGGCCGTCACGCCAAAAGCAAAGCGCGGATGGCACGCTTTGATGACCTACAATCCAAAGAATTCCAAAAACGCAGCGAAACCCAAGAAATTTACATCCCACCTGGGCCCCGCTTAGGTGACTCGGTGATAGAGGCCGTTAACGTCAGCAAATCCTTTGGTGACCGCGTGTTGTTTGACAACCTAAACTTCAAACTACCCCAAGGCGGCATCGTCGGCATTATTGGTGCCAACGGCGCGGGTAAATCCACCCTGTTTAAAATGATGGGCGGGCTAGAAGAAACCGGTGGCGGTGAGATTAAAATAGGCGAAACCGTTAAGCTCGCCTACGTCGATCAATCACGCGATAGCCTAGACGACAACAAAACCGTGTTTGAGGAAATTTCCGAAGGCAACGATGTTATTACCGTTGGCACCTACGAAACCCCTTCACGCGCCTACGTCGGCCGCTTTAACTTTAAAGGCTCAGACCAACAAAAACGCATGGGCGACCTGTCCGGTGGTGAGCGTAACCGAGTGCACCTAGCCAAAGTGCTTAAAGAAGGCGGCAATGTGCTATTACTCGATGAGCCAACCAACGATTTGGATATTGAAACCCTACGCGCCTTAGAAGAAGCCCTACTCAGCTTTCCCGGTTGCGCCGTGGTCATCTCACATGACCGTTGGTTTTTAGACAGAATCGCCACCCACATGCTCGCCTTTGAAGGTGATAGTAATGTGGTATGGTTTGAAGGTAACTATGAAGATTATGAAGCGGATTTGAAACGTCGATTAGGCGCAGAAGCGGATCAGCCTAGAAGACTTAAGTATAAAAAATTGGCTGGATAACAATACATACAATAAAAAACAAGGTAAAAAATGAATACTGATGTCCATGAAAAAATGATTCCCTCTGGGGAATTGGCCAGCCACTGCCTATTCGCTGGCGACCCTAAAAACCCACCGCTTATTTTGCTGCATGGTGCAGGTCCTGGAGCCAGTGCAGCCTCTAATTGGCTGCTGTGTGCCGAGGACTTAAAAAAACATTTTTATGTGATAGCACCCGATGCGATTGGTTTTGGGAAGTCTGAATTACCTAAAAAAATACCGACTAAAATGGCTGCTTGGATGGGTTATCGAGTAGAGCAAGTTAAAGGTTTAATGAATGAGCTAGGCATTGAAAAAGCCCATTTAGTGGGTAATTCAATGGGTGGCGCTTTGGCGATGCAATGTGTGGTAGAAATGCCAGATCGTTTTGATAAATGCATGTTAATGGGCGCCATTGGTGCCCCGTTTGATCGGCCGTCCACCATGACGCGGATGATTAGTTTTTATGATGACCCACGAGCAGGCCGCTACCGTGAACTGATCGAAAGCTTTGTCTATGACCCGAGTATTTTTGGCGATTTACAAGCCGTTATTGATGACCGTTTTGCAAAAGCCATGAACCCTGAAACGCGAGACGTACAAAAAATAATGTTTGAAGCGATGATTCAGGACATGGAAAAACTCATTATCCCCGCACCGGTATTAAACCGCATGACACATGAATGGGTTATTGTTCATGGGCGCCAAGATAATGTTATCCCGCTTGAAACCAGTCTGTATTTTCTAGAACATTTAAAACGTGCTGAATTACATGTACTAGACCGTTGTGGCCATTGGGCACAAACCCAGCGTTGGGATGCGATGTACCCGTTAATTTTAGATCATTTTTTAGGCGAATAAAAAATGAAAGGCTGGGGAGCTAATATCGGTTTTCTAGCTGTTTACACGGTGTTAAAAAATCAATCGAGTCTGACCCCATTGATTTGTGGGGTTGGGTTATATCAAGCTGGCTGACCCCATGATTTTTACTGCTGATTTGGCTCAGCATCTATGGGAAATGCAGGATGATTTTGACAGACAGCCCTAACAAGTCAATCAAGTGCGCACACAAAAAACGTGTGCCGGACGCTACGCAAAAGACGCGTAGCACCGCTTATTTCAAACGTTATGTGTCTTAAGGAAAATTGTGGCCGCTGAAAACGAGATACTTTCATACTTCGAGATGTGCCAAAGGGAAGGCACTTCGCTCCAGCGCGGAATGAATTTCCGGCTGCATGGTGGTCACTCTGTGGTTCTCATGTCAGTTCGACCTAATGCGCCATACCAGGACGAGGTGCAAGAGGATGGTGCAGTGTTGATCTATGAGGGACACGACCACCCCAGAACAAGTGAAACACCAAATCCAAAATCTCTAGATCAGCCTGAGTTCTTGCCCAGTGGGAATCCGAATGAAAATGGGAAGTTCCACAAAGCGGCTCAGGAATTTAAGGCTGGTAAAAAGGCACCTGATCTCATCCGCGTCTATGAAAAACTCCGCAAAGGCATCTGGGGGTACAACGGATTTTTCCACCTGGTAGATTCGTGGCAACAATCTGATGACGGACGGCAGGTTTTTAAATTCCGTTTGGAGGCTATTGAGGAGGTTGTTGATGCCACTGCGGCCGTGGATTCGGAGTTTAAAATAACAAAACACCGGCGAATTATCCCAACTCACGTCAAGCTTGCAGTTTGGAAGAGGGATGGTGGTAAGTGCACAAAATGCGGCTCCAAAGACGAGCTCCATTTCGATCACATTCTGCCGTACTCCAGAGGTGGAACATCGCTAAAAGCGGAGAATGTCCAACTCTTGTGTGCCCGTCACAACCTTAAAAAGGGTGCCAAAATTGAGTGAGCCACATAACAAATCGCTGCAGGTGACGTTTGCCCCGCCATGCACTTTTGCTTCCGCAGAAGCGCATGGGATCAAGGGGTCAGCCAGCTTGATTCAGAGGGTAGTGCCCCCCACTCTTAACAAGAAATTGATGCGTTCAAGTGACGGCTATTGGTTAAATTAAAAATTAAAAAACATGCAATCAGACCCCAAAAAACTCGTCGAAAAACACGCAAGCCTTACCCATACAGACTTAATGAAGGTTATGTCACATGTTCAACGAAATCAGGGTGATTGGGTTTTGCATACCTTAATGGTAGAAGGTTGCAACGTACCTTTTAAATTTAAGCGCAAAAGTAAGTACCAAACCTTAAAAGGTGCCAGAGTGAATATGACGTATTACCCCGCACAGGAAACTGTTGCCGGTATTGATTTAGACATTATGAAAGTCGTGCGTATAAAAAGGGGCTGATTTAGGATTAGAGAATCTAGAATCAAGCAATCGGCCAGCTTGATTGCTGCAAAAACTAAGCTTGCTTAAACCTTAGGCGGGATTGAATAAGTTCCCGTTGCGTGAGCAACTAAATTACCCGACTCAGCGGAGGTAATAGACACTTCCATTACCGCTAAGCGCTTACCCAGTTTAATAATGTGCCCTTCTGCTAGCAAATCTGTTTTGCTGGGTTTTTGCACAAAATTAATGTTTAGGTTTGTTGTTACCGCCAAGGCTACTTCACCAATCAAACTCATGACCACGGCATACATACAGGCATCGGCCAGCAACATCATATGCGGGCCAGAAATAGTGCCGCCTGGGCGAAGAGAGCTATCTTGATAGGGCAAACGTAAGCGTGCTTCACCAGCGCCCATATGCTCGGCACAAACGCCTAATTCCGCCGCCCAAGGCAGCCCCGCTGAAATTAGCTTATTAAATACAGTCGATGTTAGTTTGGACATAATATAGTTAGGTAACGCTATGATTTCGGGAAGCGATAAGCCATTCCACTAAACTGGGCCACAACTGAGCCTAGATCGTCACTGACATTAACTTGGTAATGCGCAATCTTATTCGACCCTGAAATCTCGTGCGCCTCGGCAATCAGCGTTGCGCCTAGCGGCCTATTTAAATACCGAATGTCTGCCTGCATACCAATAGAAGGCTGCACGCTATTGCATGCAGCAGCAAAGGCAACATCAGCCAGCGCAAAAATAACGGCGCCGTGCAAAGAACCTAAACCATTCTTATGTTCATCACCCATTATTAGTTCACAGCGTGACGCGCCATTTCCAGCGCTCACTAAGGTAATCCCTAAATTTCTTGCGAAGGCGTCATTCGCAATATATGACTCATTGTGTTCCATTATTGTCCTTAGTTTAATATTCGCTACATTATATAAACAATAATGGGGGCAGCGTAAAAACTATTCCAAGCCCTTTCTCTTTTCAAGCCAGAATTTTTCACTCAACCTCTAAATACTAACGGGGCGCCTCCCCTTTTACGATAAAATGAAACAATGACCCCTAACAAAACACTCAGCAACTTTACACACCTTGGCCTTATTGCACCCTTGTTAGCTCGGTTAACCGAGCTTGAGTACCAGCAGCCAACGCCCATTCAAGCGCAGGCTATCCCAGTTGTATTAGCGGGACGTGACTTAATTGCAGGGGCCAATACCGGCTCGGGCAAAACAGCGGCCTTTGCCCTGCCTATACTGCAACAGATACACACAGACAAACCTTTAAGCACCCGAGGTAACTATGTGACTGGGCTGGTTTTGGTGCCTACGCGTGAACTGGCCAAGCAAATTGCTGACAGCATTGCATCGTATGCGCTGCACTTTAACGGCGACATTAAAACGCTTGCTGTTTTTGGTGGTGTATCCATCAATACGCAAATGCTCGCCTTACGTGGCGGCACGGATATTTTAGTGGCAACGCCGGGGCGATTGATCGATTTAATTTCGACTAATGCCATTAAGCTTAATCGGGTTAAAACCCTGGTGATTGATGAAGCCGACCGGATGCTAAGCCTTGGCTTTAGTGATGAAATATCTGCTCTGCTAGCCTTATTGCCAGCCAAAAAGCAGTGTTTATTATTTTCCGCCACGTTTCCTGAGCAGGTAAAGGATTTAACCCAAACCTTGCTTAACGACCCGGTTGAGATGCAACTACAAAGCAGCGACGCTAGCACCTTAGTACAGCGCGTTTTTACCGTTAACAAGGGCAAAAAAACAGCGCTTTTAGCGCATTTGATTAAGCAACACCAATGGCGGCAAGTGCTTATTTTCGTCAATGCCAAAAACCACTGCAATCACCTGGCTGCAAAACTGGCTAAACAGGGCATTAGCGCGGAGGTTTTTCACGGTGATAAGAGTCAGGGCGCTCGTAGCCGTGTGCTTAATGCGTTTAAAGCAGGCGACATTGATGTGTTAATTGCAACGGATATTGCTGCCCGTGGGTTAGACATTGAAAAACTCCCCGTCGTAATCAATTTTGACCTACCCCGAAGCCCCTTAGACTACATGCACCGTATTGGTCGCAGTGGCCGTTCTGGTGAGGTGGGCTTAGCCTTATCGCTTATCGATCATGAGGATTACCACCACTTTAGCATCATCGAAAAGAAGAATAAGATTCGCCTTGAGCGTGAGCAAGTGCCAGACTTTGAAGCGGATGAGGTGATCAATGAGGCACTGATCACTGCCAATAAACCCATAGCAAAACCTGAAGGCAGCGGTAAAAAGCATAGAAGAAAAGCAGGAACGAATTAAAGGGTACCCTCCCCTTTAATTGCATATACGTTTCTGTCTCCCTGCCTCACGACTATAAACCCGCTTTTGCTGAGGAATGGCCTGACTGGTCAGCGTTGCCAAAAAATAAATACACCCTATATGTCACCCACAAAAATACTGGAAAAGGGTTGCCTTGTGGTGGTGATGAATTTATTGTTGAGCTTGACTTGTTAGCTAAGTGTTTAGTTTATTTTCGACCCCAATGAAGGCTACTAAAAGCTAGCGCCCTCTTTTCTTTGCATGATGTTAGGACACCCATAATCAGTGATAAATTTAGCCAACATAGATGTCAATTTACTGTATTTATTTAAGCTGCTTTATGAACACCGTAATATTAAAAAGTTTCTGACCTATTAGACGTTTCACAATCGGCTATTAGCCACTCAATGAAACGGTTGAAACTTTGCTTAGGGGATCAACTGTTTTATCGTGCCTCATCGGGGTTAGCTCCAACCCCTTACGCAGAAGAAATCGCAAAAACTATCATTCCTTGTTTTGATTCCATCGAACAGGCCATTAATTCAAATTTGAATTTTGAACCCTTAACGAGTAAACGGGTTTTTAATGTCTCGATGACCGATGTAGGCGAAGTATTTTTATTGCCTAAATTAATATCACATCTAGCTACCGTGGCGCCAGAGAGCTCAATTGAGATTGTTCGGTGCAGTTCACAAAACATCCAAAAAGAAATGGAGCTAGGTAACATCGATATAGCGATAGGACTACTTCCAGAATTAAAAGCGGGCTTTTATCAGCGCCGCTTGTTTAGCCAGAAATATAAATTAATGTTGAGGAAAGGGCACCCTTTGCTGTCTGAAAAAATCACTCAAGATTCGATTCTAAAGTACAAACATATCTCCATTAACTCCAAAGATACCGGACACTGCATTATTGAAAAATACTTAGAGGACAACCACATCAATAGGCTTGTGGCATCAAGACTTACGCACTTTATCGCCGTTCCCTATATATTGGGCGCTTCAGACTTTATTGCTACCGTACCTGAAAAACTAGATGACATGACGGGGACTCATTTTGATGTGATCACCGTAGACCACCCTTTAAAATTACCAGAAATACAAATTAATATATTTTGGCACGCTAGGTTACATGAAGACTCAGCCAATACCTGGCTAAGAGGATTGATTTTTGATTTATTCTCAGAGTAACCAATTGATTGGAAGAAAGGTTTTAACGATAAAAAAACACTAACCTGTTGAGCTGAAAAACCACCCCCTATAGAAATCAGCGTGTAGTGCTTTGCACAAATTACCTGCTTAATCCGTTTGCTATAAGTCCACTCCTTACACATTGACGTTAAAAGTAGTTGAGTAGTCATTCATATCTTTGACATGAATATTATTCATAAAGTATATGATTTTCATTAATTGCAATCATAAAAACTACTGTGTAGATTTACTGAAACTACATAACGAGCGACTATCAAGGAGAAAAAATGAACCCTAAAAAAATGAGGATTGCAGTGGTTGGTGCTGGCATCGGTGGCTTAACGATAGCAATCGCCTTAAAAAAACACGGCATTGATTGTCAGGTCTATGAGCAAACGGCAGAATTAAGAGAAGTGGGTGCTGCAGTAGCGTTATCCGCCAATGCTATGCGTTTTTATGAAAAATGGGGATTAGGCGGTGAATTTGATAAAGTTGCCTATGAAGTGAGTGCGCTGATTTATCGTGATGCTAAAAGCGGTCGTGTTATTGGTAACCACCCTGCCGGCGCTGCGTACCGAGAGCGATACGGGTATCGCTATATAGGTATCCATCGAGCAGAGCTACAAAAAATCCTTTTCACTGAAGTGGGCATGGAAAATATTCATTTGAATAAATGCCTGTCCACTATTGATGACAGTGGTGACTGTGCAGTGCTACATTTCAAAGATGGTAGTAGTGCTGAAGCCGATCTTGTTATTGGCGCTGATGGTGCTCGATCTAAAGTACGAGAGTTAATGCTTGGCTATGATGACTATCTTTATGCCGGTTACACGGGTTTCAGGGGTATTGTACCGATAGAAAAAGTGCCCAACCTACCAGATCCTACCGCTATTCAAATTTGGATGGGGGATGGTTGCCATATAGTTCATTATCCTATCGGTGGGGCTAGAAGTGGCGACGTTAATTTCTTTTTAGTCCAAAGAGACCCTACGCCTTGGCCTCATAGAGAATGGATCGCACCTGCAGCTGAAGGTGAACACCTTAAATTTTTTAGTGACTGGCACCCTGCCATACTTGAAATGATAAATTCAGTTACTTTAGATGTTCGTTGGGCAATGAACTATCGCATGATGCTCGGTCGTTGGAGTAAAGGCAGGGTGACACTGTTGGGTGATGCTGCACATGCCATTGTTCCACATCATGGCCAAGGGGCAAACCAATCCATTGAAGATGCGGTTGTGCTGGCGGACTGTATTGCTGATATGGGCGCCAGTTCACTGTCTGATATGCAGAAACGTTACGAGCGCTTACGACATGGGCGTGCACGCAAGGTTGTGCATGCATCGGTAACGACGGGTGATATGTTCCATCTTCCTGAAGGAAAAAATAGAGACCATCGCGATGCACGCATGGGTTCGAAGGAGGCTATGGGGCATCACCTTGACTGGATTCATGGCTTTGATGCCAGTAATTTTGCTGAACCAAATGATCGACAAGGTGGTACTTGGATGTAATGGGATATTTTGGGATCAGAGTAAAAACTACGCTAAGCCGCTTTTGATCTAGCCGTATTTACTCTGAGCCCACATACCAGAATAGGCACAGGCCTTTCAATCAATAACACCCTTGTTAAAGCATTTAAGCGTTCAACGCATCCTCAATCGCGTTAATAAGGTTTGCATCATCAGGCTTTATATCGGGCGCAAACCGGCCCTTAATTGAACCATCACGCGCGACCAGAAATTTTTCAAAATTCCAGCTGACATCGCTTTTTACCGCTGGCGATAAGCCCTTCTCTGCCAGTCGGCTCATTAACTGGCCACCTTCCAGTTGCTGGCTTGTCGGCTGGGCATTAATAAGCCACTCGTATAGCGGGTGCCTTGGGCTGCTATTTATTGTTACTTTACTGTACAGCGGAAAATTGACGGCGTAGTTTGTTGAACAAAACGCTTGAATTTCAGCCTCGGTGCCTGGTTCTTGGCCTGCAAAATCATTACAGGGCAAACCTAACACCACCAGGCCTTGGTCTTGATACGTCTGATAAAGCGTTTCTAAGCCTTCATATTGCGGGGTTAAACCGCATTTAGAGGCGACATTAACAATCAGCATAACCTTCCCTTGGTAATCAGCAAGGGTCGATTCGTTGCCGTCGATTTTAGTTAGCGCTATATCGTAAATTGAGTTATTCATCCTATTTTCCCTGTTGTTTATTTAACGTTTCTTAAGCATTATGTTGATAACTTATACCTTATAAATTCAGTTACTCCAAGCAGCAGGAATAATTCTAGTCAGACCGTCATTTTAGGTACTTTAGTATTTTGGGAGCAGCGTAAAAACCACGCTAAGCCACTTCTGCTTTTGATCTAGGCGTTTTACTCTAACCCAAAATACCGTTCACTCACCCAAGATATAGTCTTGCCGCGTCTCTAACCACAGCGGGTATTTAAACATGGCTTTTGAGAAGAGTCGGCTTTGCAACTGTCGGTTTAACCAGGCGTGTAAATGGCTATAGGGCCCCTGTAAATACAGTTGTCGATTGACTCGTGAAAACTGCCGAATAAAGGGCAGCAAGGCATAATCAAGCAAGCTGGGCTTGGCCCCCATTAAAAATGCATGTTGTGTTAAACGCGATTCAAGTTGCTGAACAAAGGGTTCACAGAGCTGCCGATACTGTTCTTCATCCTCATTATGGTAGCGTTTGGCGCGCTTATATTGTTCCAATGTTGGTTTGAATTGCGTGTCGTTTTCTTCAATGATTGCCAGCATTTCGTTTAAACAGTCTGGGGTGTGAGAATAGAGTAAATTCTCAGGATCATTGATAGTTAACGCCCATAGCATGATGTCTAGGCTCTCTTCTATTACCTGAGACCTTTGCACGAAAGCACCTTGGCCTTCATTGTCATTATTAACACCCACCCTGTTTTCCAGTACCAACACCGGCACGGTGCCTTTAGGCGACAGAGTTAACATCTCAGCGGGTTTATTCTTTAGATCAATGGCGCGCAGCATAACCGGCTGCTGGGCTAATAAAATAGCGAGCCTTGCGCGCATGGCGTAAGGGCAATTTTGCAGTGAGTAGAGTATCGGCAATGCCATTAACTAAAGCGGCCTACAAGCCTTGCCTGTATTGCGCCATGGTGGACAGCGGTACCATTTGATTAAGCTGTTCTTTTGCGCTGCCTTGCCCGCTTATTACTTGTTCAAAGTGTTCTATTAGTTGTGCTTTATTTTGCTCTGCTTTTGACCCTGCACCGATATTGGTTAGGTCAATAAAGAACTCATCAAACTTGTCCGATAAATCGTCGACGACATCTAAATTCAAAAACTGCTCATCGTTATAAATGCTTGGGTAGCCGCCTTTTTGCTTATCAATGGCAAATGAAACGCCTTTTACATTGGTAATGGTGGTGGCCTTTTGGCACTTGAGCATACAGCCATCTTCTATACTCGGTTTTTTACAGCCCACGGTTTGCTGGAAGAAGCATTGCCGACTGGTCATCATTAAAATGGGGTGATAGATGCTGTAGAGCAATTTAAAGTTTTTAGGCCGTGCGATGTTCTTTATTTGCATCCGGTTGATTTCGTTAGAAATAAACGCACCAGAACAGTTAAGCTCTTCTTGTAGCGTTAGCAAAGCGTACGAATTGGTGGTGTTTAAAAACGGGCCGGCTATCCACGCTATTTGCATCTCAAAGGCTTTATGCGCGATGCCGGTATTATTGCTAACAATACGTTTCGGCTTGACTTGCTCGAGCACTTTAACCGCTTCTAGGTAATCTTTACCGATCAGCACCGCTGGAAACCAAGGGATTAAACGCGGGTTTTTTAACAGCAGGTCGATGTATTTGGTGTCGTCTTTTTTAAAGCTTTCGGGTAATTTAAAGTAGATATCGGCATCGCTTAGGTCACACAGGTACAGGTCTTTTTCATCCGCGATTAGAAGCGACATAGACGGCTGCTTAGCCACTTTTGGATGATTAAGCAGCGCGGGCACATCCACCTTAGGCACCACATCGATAGCGTCATTGAGTAGAAAGGCTGCTTGATTTTTAATCTGCGCGAGTTCTTTAAAGGGCAAACTAAGCCCGTCTGCCAAGCCGTCAAAATTAATCGACGCCAGCGTATAACGTGCATTATTAAAGCCTTTAAAACGTTTTGTTATGGCCGCTGGGTCAAGCGTTGATTGTGTTACCTGCTTTAATGGCTCGTTGGATTTAATCACATGGCTCGAAGCTAAGGCCTTGCTGTCTGTCACTTGCAGGGTTAACACTAGCGGCTCGTTAGGCTGCCCTGAAAAGCTCAGTACTAGCTGTTGCTTGGCAATGCTGAGGTCTTTAATTTTGTCGGCTAATTCTTCACCCAATGCATTTCGTTGGTCATACAAATCCTGCTTTGCTTTGTAAATTTGCGGCATGGCTACTGCTTGGCTTTTGATCACCGCGTGTTCAACACTGTGGTCGCGCGGGTTATCTATAAACATGTCTTTTGTGAGGTTACCCTTTAAAAATGAATTGGTGAAATCACGGTTAAAGACCTTATGTAAATTTGAATCGTCCGCCAATAACTGCCCCGTTTGTTCAAATTTATCCATCTGCTTGCGCCAACTGTCTACCACTGTATACACGTAATGCGCGCCTTTAATGCGCCCTTCTATCTTGAGGGAATCGACACCGGCCTCTAGCAACTCAGGCAAGTCAAAATAAGCCGAGTTATCCTTTAAATTTAGCGGGAACTTATTGCCGGTTGCGGTGGTTTCGTATTCATCACGGCAGGCTTGGCTGCAACGGCCACGGTTTCCTGAATTGCCCACACTGACAGAACTTGAATAACACTGACCGGAAAACGCAATACACAACGCCCCGTGTACAAACACTTCTGTTAACACATGATGCGCATGCGCGACGTTTGTTAGGGTTTTTACTTCGTGCAAATTTAACTCGCGCGATAAATTAACCCGACTTGCGCCAATGCGCGCAAGGAACTGTATTTGCCCCTCATTATGCGTGGTTAGTTGAGTAGAGGCGTGTATATCGAGTGTCGGAAAATATTTTTTAACCAGGTTAAACACACCGAGGTCTTGCACGATAATGCCATCTAAATGAATGTTAACCAGCTTGTTTAACAGCTTGATTAACGCGGGCATTTCTTGCTCAAGAATAACCACGTTGAGCGTTAAAAAAACCTCGCAATGGTGTTGGTGCGCCAAGCGTACAACACCGCACAACTCATCAAAAGACAGATTGGTGGCGCGGTTACGGGCATTAAACATATCTAAGCCGCAATACACCGCATCGGCACCTGCAACAATGGCGGCTTTAATCGCCTCCGCATTACCGCCCGGGGCTAATAATTCAACCTTGCCCCCAAAGGGCGTCAGTTTCATTGGGGTGGAAGATAAAGACTTTCCACGTAATTCAGCGTTGTTATTCATCATTTGTGTAATACGGCCGTCAACAAGATTAAAAAAAGCCATTCTACTGCAGTTCTTGAGCGCTAGGTTTATACTGCCTACAATAGCCCGTTTTTTATTTACTTCAGGACATCGACATGAACAATACTACATCACTACCTGCGTTACCGGACCACCTTTCGGTTGACCCCCGTAGCCCATACCATGTGGCAGAGATTTTCGAGCACGCTATTGGCATTCGACTAAACGGCAAAGAACGTAACGATGTGCAGGAATATTGCATCAGTGAAGGCTGGGTAAAAATCCCTTCGCCTAAAACCTTGGACCGTCGAGGACAACCACTGTTGATTAAGCTAAAAGGCGTTGTTGAAGCCTTTTATAGCTAACGTTGAATTAAGGGGCAGCGCTTTATCTTCCGCTTCAATGAAACTTATGCCCTTTGGGTATAAAGCTGAGTTAACTGGACGTACTTTTTTCCAGTTCAACAAAACCATCCCCACCACTACAGTTCGGTGCCTTATTTTAGCGATAAGTATCTGTCCCCCTATCTAAGCGCCGCCCTGCTTGTAAGGCCTTAATGCCGGTGTTGCGTCGTAAGTGATACGCCTATAGCACACGTTTTTTATCTGGGCCTTAGGTAGCAGAAAGCTAAGTTTTCTCTACTTAAACGGCCATGGCGTGTACTCAAGGCTATAATCACCACTTGACTACCAATTTAAGTCGTATCGACTAAGACTTTCCTTATTGCTGTAAAACCAATGGCGGGTTGACTAATGTGCAGGTGTGAACGGTGAATAATGAACGTAGTCACTGGACTATTTGTCCGACATGCCTGGGGCGCGGCAAAAAAAGCCTACGGCTGCGCAAAAAAGTGCGATTACGCTACCAGAGGGCACTGGATCAATTTGCTACAACCAACAACGAAGAGACGGCGCCGGTTCGTCCTAGAGGCCACCTCGCCTCATGCTTAAGTTGTAATGGATCAGGACTGACTCATTCTGCCACGCACCCTTTACCCGATAAAGAAAACTACCCGCAGCTTGCCATCATTGGTGCTGGCATAGGCGGTGTAGCTCTCGCAGTGGCTTGTTTGCACCGCGGCATCCCGTTCACGCTTTATGAGCGCGACAGTGGCTTTAATACACGCTCCCAAGGCTACGGGCTCACACTGCAACAAGGTAGTAGAGCAATCGAGGGGCTGGGGCTTTTTGCCTTACAAGCGGGGCTAATTTCAACCCGACACGTGGTTCATACGACCGAAGGAAAAGTGATCGCTGAATGGGGCATCAGAAGGCGAGAACTGTTAGACGCGACAACCGCGCCGAAGCGTACCAATGTGCATATCGCTAGACAATCATTACGCTTGGCTTTGCTTGAACAGCTAGGTGGGCATGATGCAGTACAGTGGGGGCACCATTTAGTGGGCTTTAAACAAGGTGACCGTGTCGATCTGAACTTTGAAGTAAACGGGGAGATAAAGAGCACCCAGGCGGACCTTGTTGTGGGAGCGGATGGCCTGCGTAGTTCGGTGCGGCGATTGTTGATTGGTGAAGAGGCCTCCCCCTTACATTACTTAGGTTGTATTGTGATTTTGGGGATTTGTCCTTTGGAAGCCATCAAGGGTATTGATCGTTCTTTGCTGGACTCTGCCACGGTATTCCAAACCGCCAATGGCAATGAGCGAATTTACATGATGCCTTATTCGTCAACATCGGTGATGTGGCAGCTTAGCTTTCCAATGCCCGAAAGAAAAGCGAAGGCCTTGAGCGCTAAAGGCGCTCAAGCACTCAAGGAAGAAGCCTGTCGGCGATGTCAATGGCACGACCCCATTCCTCAGATTTTAGCGGCGACGCTGGAAGCTCAGGTATCGGGTTACCCTGTGTATGACCGAGCCTTACTTGAGTCAGAAGTGTTAAAGAAAGCCGGGCTATTGACCCTGATCGGAGACGCGGCCCACCCGATGAGTCCATTCAAAGGCCAAGGAGCAAATCAAGCGCTGCTAGATGCGTTGGCGCTGGCTCGGGGGATCAGAAAAGGGTGCAGGCCTTTATCACAATGGCGCGAAGCGGGCGTGAGAGAAAGCGTGTTAACTGAATTTGAATCAGACATGTTGGAACGCAGTGCTGCCAAAGTGAATGACTCAGCTGAGGCTGCACAGTTTTTACATTCCGACATTGTGCTTTATGAGGGCAACGAACCGAGAGGACGGTGTCTAAAAAGAGCAGCAGAAAATGAAAAGAAATTAAAATAAGTATAGCAAGGTGCTGCACCAGACTTTAACCTTCACTGGCCTGCATGACTATCAGTCGTGGACTTTACTGATTATAGAATCAACATAAAAGATCGGGGCGTTTGCCTATACTCAGGTGCTCACCCAAGATTGTGTGTACACTCCTATCTAGCCTGCGCCGCTATTTTACTAGCGGCCACCCCACCCTATGAGGAACACCCTATCTTAAACCCCGAAAAAACATCTGTTCCACGAGCGCTCATCGTTGCCGTGCAACTGGACAGCGTCAGCGATGTTGAATTTAATTCATCCTTGGCTGAGCTAGCAGACCTTGCAAAAACCTTAGGACTGGACGTGGTCGGTCAGTTTACCCAAAAGCGCTCGTCTTTCGATTCTGCGGCGTATATCGGGGTAGGCAAACGGGACGAAATACGGGCATTCGTAGAGGCCGAACAAACAGACATCGACCCATCGAAACGGGGTGATTCGCTGAAACAGAAAGGCCCTATCGATTATATTCTTGTCGACCATGAGATTTCGCCGTCCCAAGCGCTTAACTTAGAAAATGAAGTCGGTTGCGAGGTGATGGATCGAACGGTGGTGATCCTTGAAATTTTTCATCGCAATGCCAGTTCACACGCCGCGCGGGTACAAGTTGAAATTGCGCGTCTGACTTATATGGCACCGCGTTTACGTGAAGCGGCCAAGCGTGCTGGGCCTATAGGCAGGCAGCGCAGCGGTACCGGCGGCCGCGGTACAGGGCAATCACGCAGTCAGGTGGATAGCCAAAAAGTTCGCGATCGGATCGCTGAGTTGCAAAAAGAAATTGATGCCATGGAGGCTAGTCGCGATACACAGCGATCCCAACGTCAGGGGCAACCGGCTGTCGCTCTGGTGGGTTATACCAACGCGGGAAAGTCCACCTTGATGCGCGCCTTAACGGGTAAAGACGCACTAGTGGCCAACAAATTATTTGCCACGCTTGACACTAAGGTACGCACATTACACCCAGAAAGTGTGCCGCGGGTCTTGGTAAGTGACACGGTAGGTTTTATCAAAAACTTACCGCATGGTTTGGTTGCCTCGTTTAAATCAACATTGGATGAAGCCCTTAGCGCTTCGCTGTTACTACACGTGATTGACGCTGGTGACCCGGGATATAAAATGCAAATTGAAGTCACCGATAAAGTGCTAGCCGAGATTGGCGCCGATCGTGTGCCGTGCATTCGGGTGTTCAATAAAATTGACTACCTGAACGACAAGCTCACAGAAACAGAGCATGTCGCAGAGCTGCAAGCGACGTACCCTGGCTGCCTTGTTATTAGCGCGCGCCGTAAGGGCGATATAGCAGCACTACATCAGGCGATTATGCATGTTTTTCAACAGCAGCTGGTTGAATCAGAAATTTTTTTACCCTGGTCAGCGCAGGACTTACGCGGCGAGATTTTTGCCGCCTGCGACGTACTTGAAGAACGCGCCGATACCGCGGGGGCCTTTTTTCGCTTCCGCGCTACACCGGATGTGGTCGCTAGGCTGCGTGAACTTTCAGACGAGTCTTGATGGCGGGCTTAACGCGGAACGTTAAATTAACGTGTGCGCCAACCGTTACTGCTTTATTAAATCTGAGCCATCCTCTAGATTAACAATGATCAATAAACGCACTAAACAGTTTTCACGCGTACATATATAGCAGCGCACCTGCACCAAACGCATGCTTACTTGCACTGTATTGCCTATACGCTGACAGGTATAATGCCTTCCCTCCCCCGTTTTGTTAGATATCAGTATGAACAATGAGATCGATTACACGAATAACCCGCTGCATGGCCTTAGTTTAAAAAACTTATTGATTGAAATCGTAGACCACTACGGTTTTGACATTCTGTTTGCCTATTTGAATATCAACTGCTTTAAGACCAATCCGAGTATAGCGTCGAGCGTTAAGTTTCTTAAGAAGACGACATGGGCCCGTGAAAAAGTTGAGGCTTTCTATTTGTATCAGTATAAAAGCTTGCCTAAGGTGTCTTCCGATCAGTTTTCGTTACCGCCTAGAGATCGGGTTATTCCTGATGATCAAACGCCAGGTGAGCCTGCTGAGTTAAGTATGCAAGATGCGGAACAAGTGCGTGTAAAACGAGTAACGAAAGCGGCCGCCTATAAGCAAGACCGCGCCGCGGACAAGCGGGACAATAATCGTTACGCAAAGCATGAGGCGCTAGATTCTGCCGATTCAGCAACTGAGGAATATGAAGACCCGTGGGCGAAATGGCGCTAAGAGTAAGGGCGCTTTAGTTAGAACGATGAATTGATGGCTGTAATTTTAGCCAATAGCACTGCTAATTATGCCGCTTGTTTGTCTATAGCCAAGCCGTGTTACTGCAGCAACCCTGACCACCGCTCGTTAACCCTTTTCCTTAGCGTTGTATGTTTCAGCTGAATCCGTCACCGCACCTTGGCGGTCTAAAACCCCAATATCCAGCACGGGTGATGCATCAATGTGTTGCGCATCCATCATTTCGGCAACACGCTGAAGCGACGAGATAATCATGGTTTGCTCCCACTCCTGCAAGTTACCAAACTGGTGAGTGAAGTGCTCTTGCAATGGGACCGGCGATTCTTTTAAAACTTCAACAGCCTGATCTGTGAGATAAGCATGTGCTTTTCGCTTATCTTCTTTTGAGCGTTCTCGATAAACGAGTTCGCGCTTTTCAAGTCGGTCCAAAATAGTGGTAACAGTAGCCTGGCTAAGACTGATCTCATTGGCAAGCTCTCCAATGGTGACTTGACCTTTATCTCGAATAGTTTGCAGTAACAGCATTTGAGGCGCCGTAAGCCCCGTGGTTTTAGCCAAATGCTTGGAATGCAAGTCGGTGGCTCTAATGACCCGCCTTAACGCCATTAATACCCCTTGAATGTTATTCAAAAACGTTCCTTTGACCTAGTGAATTAAAGTTGCATTATATCTGGGATTACTTAAAAGGCTAAAGAAACCTTCGCGCTACACACCTATTCTTGACGGTCACCTTTAATGACTGGATATAAAATATCCTTTAGAGTACTATACTTCGTACTCTAAGCAATAATTAAGAAATATTTACTGTTATCTCGCGTTATTTCCCATATTTACCTTTAATAACTGAATAATTATTATTAGAGGACTAATTAATTTAACTGATTGACGAGGGACTATTTGCCATATTCTAAAAATATTTCATTGAGGCTGCCAACACTCGAAGACGGGATGTCCGTGTTTCGATTAATCCAAAACTGCCCACCGCTTGACACCAATTCTAGCTACTGCAATTTACTGCAGTGTGGTCATTTTTCAAGCACCTCGGTAGCGGCGATTATGGACGATGGACTGGTCGGGTTTATATCCGGCTATCTCGTACCCGAACGTCCTGACACCCTGTTCATCTGGCAAGTCGCTGTTGATGAGCGCGCCCGCGGGCGAGGACTCGCCTCTAAGATGCTATCGCACATACTGGCGCGTGCCTGTTGCCAGAGCGTCCATTATTTAGAGACCACCATAACAGAAGACAACCAACCGTCATGGGCATTGTTTAACGCCTTATCGAAACACTTAGACGCAAAAATTCAGGCTGCCCCGTGGCTGGACAAACAAACACATTTTGACGGGCAACACGACTCAGAATCATTGATTCGTATTGGCCCATTTAACCTTGACCAAACAAGAGACTTATTATGAAAATATTTGATGAAATAGAATCAGAAGTACAAAGCTATGCCCGCTCATTTCCGCGCATCTTTAATCGCGCCAAGGGCGAGTTTATGTGGGATGAAGAGGGTCAGCAGTATTTAGACTTTCTTGCCGGTGCAGGAACCCTAAATTACGGCCACAACAACCCAATTTTTAAAGAAGAACTCCTTAAGTACATTGAAAACGATGGTATTACCCATGGTTTAGATTTACACACCAAAGCCAAGGGTGAATTTTTACAGGCCTTTAACGACCACATTTTTAAACCTCGGGGTATGGAATACATGGTGCAGTTTACTGGTCCAACCGGCACCAATGCTGTTGAAGCGGCGATGAAAATTGCCCGCAACGTAACCGGTCAGCAAAATATTGTGACGTTTACTAATGGCTTTCATGGCGTCAGCTTAGGCTCGTTAGCCGCAACTGGTAATTCACATCACCGTGATGCAGCCGGCGTTAGCTTAACCGGTACTCACCGTATGCCTTACGATGGCTATTTGGGCGACAATATCGATACGACAGACTATCTGGACAAGGTACTGTCTGATTCTAGCAGCGGCATTAACTCGCCTGCAGCGGTGATTGTTGAAACCGTTCAAGGCGAAGGCGGCATCAATGTGGCGAGCATTGACTGGCTTAAAAACCTTCAAACGGTCTGTCGGAAACATAAAATTTTATTGATCGTCGATGACATTCAGGCCGGTTGCGGCCGTACCGGTGATTATTTTAGTTTTGAAGAAGCAGGCATCGAACCTGATATCATTACCTTATCAAAATCACTCGGTGGGTATGGCTTGCCGTTTGCGGTCGTCATGATTAAACCAGAATACGACCTATGGAAGCCCGGTGAGCACAACGGTACATTCAGGGGCAATAACCTTGCTTTTGTCACAGCCAAAGCAGCCATCGAACACTATTGGGCTGATGATAACTTCTCCAAGGATATTAAACGCAAAGGGCAATACATTACTGATCGACTGAATAGTATCGTCAATCAATACGGCGAAGGGAATTTCTCCGCTAGAGGCCGCGGCATGTTCCAAGGGATTAATTGCGTCAATGGCGACATTGCCGGAAAAATCACCCATAACGCGTTCAAAAAAGGACTCATCATCGAAACCAGTGGCGCAGATGATCACGTAGTGAAGTTTTTATGTCCTTTGATTATTAGCGATGAAAACCTTAAAAAGGGCATTGATATCGTCGAAGAAGCGATTAAGGACGTTTGCGCTAAGCAAGATATTCCTGAAGAAAACCTTTATTTCGAAACCGGCTAACCGTTAATAGCTTCGTTAGCTATCTAACGAGGGCTTATGACCAAGTTATGGCTGCAACTAAACCACAGCACTGACAAGTAAAAAGTGCTGATGGTTGAGCCATACACTTGATCACACACCATGAAAAATCTAATCATAGGACAATGTAATGATCGTACGTAATTTATCCGAGGCTAACCAAAGCAATCGAAGAATTGTATCCCCTGATGGCAACTGGGAAAGCACCCGCCTGCTTCTTAAAGAGGATCAAATGGGTTTCTCTTTTCATATCACCACGATTTACCAAGGCGTCGATTTCCAGATGCATTACCAACACCATTTAGAATCAGTTTATTGCATATCGGGTGAAGGCGAGGTAGAAACCCTAGCCGATGGCAAGAAGTACCCAATCAAGCCTGGCACACTGTACGTCTTGGACAAGCATGACAAACACAAGCTTCGCGCTTCCAAAGAAATGACCTTAGCCTGTGTCTTTAACCCACCGCTTAATGGTAAAGAGGTACACAATGCTGAAGGCGCTTATGAATTAAATGCAGACACTGTTACAGAACCTTCTTAATGATGGGCCATGCGGCAAGCAGCAATAACAGTGCACATTTTTTGGCAACTGAAGATGCCTACCCGTCGCGAAACGGGCAAGCAGCAAAACTTGTTAAACGGCATGACCCTGTGGTTTATGCACCGGAAAATAGCAGCGCACCGATTGCCAGCTCAAGCATTAAACAGTTTGAGCAACAAGGGTTTATGGTACTCGACAATGTGTTTTCTCCGCAGGAAGTTAACGAATTGTTGGCCGAATCCGCACGCCTGCGATCAGCTACAACTGACCAACAAGGCATGGGCACGATCACGGAGCTTGGACGTAGTGATGTGCGTTCAGTCTTTGATGTGCATGACAACAGCCCAGTCTTTAAAAAACTTGCCTCGGACGAACGATTAGCGGGCCTTGCACGGTATATTTTGTATGATGATGTGTATATTCATCCGTCACGCCTGAATTACAAACCCGGTTTTCACGGCAAAGAATTTTACTGGCATTCAGACTTTGAAACCTGGCATGTCGAAGATGGCATGCCACGCATGCGCGCATTAAGTATGTCGATCACGCTAACGGAAAACTTTTCCCAAAACGGGCCGCTAATGTTAATACCTAGCTCACATCAACAATACGCCGTCTGCCCAGGAGAAACCCCTAGCAACAATCATCAGGCATCACTAAAAAAACAGGAATACGGGGTTCCTTCGAATGCTTGCTTAACTTCATTGGTAGAGAAGCAAGGCATTGTCAATGCGACGGGCAAGCCAGGCAGCGTCATCGTATTTGATTGCAATGCCATCCACGGTTCAAATGGCAACATTACCCCCTACCCACGAGCGAATGTGTTTTTTGTCTATAACGCCTTGAGCAATAAAGTGGCCCAACCGTTTTGTGAGCAGCCACCAAGGCCAGAACATATTTGCACGCGCGCCAACATAAAACCCCTATCAACGGTTAATCCAACGGATAAAGCATGACATTAACTGAACGCAAAAGATTGACTGAGCATGTCAGTGATCGAATAACGGAACTAGAAAAAGTATTTGCTAACGATGACCCCTTGGCCGTAAAAAAACAGCGGCAATCGGATGACGCTGCAGCCGATATGGATTTAACTATTCATGCACCGATAAACGATAAAATCATGCAAAATCACCAGCAAGAACTCGCCTTGCTGAAGCAAAGTTTTACTTGGCTAAACAGCGATCACGCTGGCTATTGTGACCAGTGTGGATCTGAGATTCCAGTGGCCCGATTAATGGCTGCGCTTGGATCACGGTTATGTCTGTCTTGCGCAGAAACAAAAAACAGTTAAAGAAACACCCAGAGGACAACATGCATACGGTAGAAAAGATTGGCGGCACATCAATGAGTGATTATGTTTCGGTTAGAGACAACATCATTCTTAAGCCGAAGAAGAAGGACGTTTATCAGAGAATATTTGTGGTATCCGCTTATTCGGGGATCACAGATGCCTTGCTAGAACACAAAAAGAGCAGCCAGCCCGGTATCTATGGCCTATTCGCCAGTGGTATAGAAGATGATAGCTGGCTAACCAAATGCGACGAGCTCCATCAACATTTACAAGACATTAACCGGCAGTTGTTTGGCAAAACCACCTTACTCGATAAAGCCAATGCATTTTTGGCTGAACGGATGGAAGATGCGAGAAAGTGTTTATTAGATTTACAGAGCCTTTGCCAGCATGGGCATTTTGCGCTGGATGCCCATTTGGCCACGGTGCGAGAAATGTTAGCCAGTATTGGCGAAGCACATAGTGCTTGGAATACTGCAGAGCTGCTCAAGCGCGATGGTGTCAACGCCTGTTTTATCGACTTAACGGGGTGGCGATCTGATCACCATATGTCGTTAGATGAACGTATTCGCTTGAGTTTTGAACATATCGAACTGGATAAACAGCTGCCTATTGTAACTGGCTATGCGCACAGTGATTCGGGGTTAATGTCTTCTTTTGATCGCGGCTACAGCGAGATGACTTTCAGCCGTTTAGCGGTTTTAACTGAAGCCACTGAAGCGATTATTCATAAAGAGTTCCACTTGAGTAGCGCAGATCCTAAATTGGTTGGCGAAGAAAATGCCGTGCCTATTGGCCGTACGAATTATGATGTAGCCGACCAACTTGCCAACTTGGGGATGGAGGCGATACACCCAAAAGCCGCCAAAGGCTTGCGCCAGAACAATATTCCATTGCGTGTAAAAAACACCTTTGAACCCGAGCATACTGGCACATTAATTACCCGTGATTACATCAGCGAGTCCCCTTGCGTGGAAATTATCGCAGGTTGTAAAGGTATTTACGCATTGGAGATCTTTGATCAAGACATGGCGGGGAACCTATCAACCTACGATAGTGAATTAATCAGTATTATCAAACGATTCAACGCACCTATCGTATCCAAAGACACCAATGCGAATGCCATTACCCATTTTTTATCCACCAATTTAAAAACCGTCAAACGGATTCTTGCCTTACTAGAAGAGCGTTTCCCTGAGGCAGAAGTCAATCAGCAAAAGGTAGCGATTATTTCTGCCATCGGCAGTGATATGCAAATTCCTGGCATCCTGGCAAAAATGGTGCAGGCAGTGGCCAATGAGAACATTAGTGTGTTGGCGGTACATCAGTCGATGCGTCAGGTGGATATGCAATTTATCGTTAATGAGGCTGACCATGACAGTACTATCAAAAGCCTACACGCCGCACTAGTAGAGGTTCATGATCATGGGCGGGCTATATGTCTCGCATCATAAAGATACTGCTTCTACTGACTAGCTTGCTGCCCATTTTGTTATATGCAGAGGCTGAGGAACGCGCAGGCACATCACACGTGATAGACACGTTGGAACAACCCCTCTACTCGCCTTTTGTTGAACGTTATGTCCTAGATGAGCTTAAACAGCTGCGGATTGACCAAGCAAAAAACAAACATGAATTGCTGCAACAAATTCTAGACCGCGAACACAATTCGGTGGATCGTGCCGTAGCCTATGCGACTGACACCGTCACCTATTTCTTTTATTTGATTGCTGCGGCAACATCGGTATTGGTACTGGTTGGCTGGACCTCCATAAGGGACATTAAAGAACGAGTACATTCCCTAGCCGATGAGGAGATATCCAAACTCATCCATGAATATGAAGCGCGACTAGAAATGATAGAAACGCAATTGCAACAAAAAACCCAGCATATTGATGAAAACCGTGAAGAAATAGAATTAACGCAAGATGTCCAGTCACTTTGGCTACGGGCCCAACAAGACTCATCTCCCGCCAGCAAAATCATTATTTATGATGATATATTGAAGTTACGCCATGATGATTGCGAAGCATTGACCTATAAAGCTGACGCTGTTCTAGAATTGAACGAGCCACAGTGGGCCGCTAATTTATGCCACCAGGCGCTAAAGATAGACCCCGAAAACTGCCATGCATTTTATCAGCTTGCCTGCGCCTATACGGCAATGAATCAGTTTGAAGAGGCCCTACGATTTTTAATTGAAGCTCTGAATAGGCGAGAAAGTTATCTAGAAGGTGTTCATGAAGATCCCGCATTACAGCCTCTGGTCAACCATAAAATATTTAACGAACTACCTCGTCTGATGGCTAATTAGGCATGCCAAAAAACAAACAGTAACCGCTAAAAAAAGACTATTGCCGATAGATTTAACTAAACAAGCATTTAATCATTGACCTGCTGAAAATAGTCTCTAAGATACGCGGCTCTGACAGGGCGGGTAATTGGCTCCGCTAGGAGCATTTCACTCACATTGAACGCTCAATTTGATGTTACCCATTGCTTTATCGCATGACAGGGACATGTCAATGCTCGTCAGAATTGCGGACCGGTAGTTCAGCTGGTTAGAATGCCGGCCTGTCACGCCGAAGGTCGCGGGTTCGAGTCCCGTCCGGTCCGCCACTTCTTATTGTACCTTTCAACGTTCGTTCAAATAGCCGCTCACTACATGCCAGCCATGGCAAAACCGTTGGCTACAATGCCCTCATCAAAGTGCTTTTGCCTATCAATATTATACTGCTCGGGATTAACAACCGTTTGAATGCGTAAGGGTCTACCTTTTGCATCAACAAAGACTTTTTCAAGGTTGATCACCTTTTCTTTTATCGGCTTCATGTATTTATCCATGATAGGCATAACTCGTGGACGTAATTTAGAGTCTTCGTTTGACTCTAACACCAAAGCGATTTGATTATCACTGAGTTGGACATAACAACCGGGTGGGAAAACGCCCAAGCTTTCGATAAATTTAGCGGCCAACACACGATCGAATTGATCCCCTGCCTGCTGATAAATCACCTGTGTAGCCTCAAGGTGCGTCATGCCTTTTTTATAGGGCTTATCGCTGGTCAGCGCGTCATAGGTGTCAACAATCGAAACAATGTTTGAATAATAAGACACGTCTGCATCTTTAAGACCTTGCGGATAACCTTGCCCTCTGATGCGTTCATGGTGGGTTAACGCGGTTTCAATTGCGCCATAAAACATGTTGTCACTGGACTTTAACAACTCAGCACCCAAGGTTGTATGCGTCTTCATGATCGCCATTTCAGCATCATCAAGTTCACCAGGTTTATTTAGGATGTTGTCAGGTATCAACATCTTACCCATATCGTGCATCATGCCACATAGACCGACATTTTTAAGCTCTTGACCCGTGAGACCTATATGCCTACCTAAAACGATAGAGAGCATGCAAACGTTTAAACTGTGTTGCGCTGTGTACTCATCTTTGTTTTTCAGCTGTGTCAGCCACAAATGCGCGTCAGGGGAGTGCAAGATGCTATTCACTGAGGCTGCAACGGCTTCTTTTGCAGCTTGTGTTTTAATGCTGCCGCCTTTTTTTACGGTCTGCATAAAGTCATTGATTAATTGCCCAGTGGCACGGTAATTACTACTTGCTCGTTCAATTTCTTTTTCAAAAGAGCCGAGTTTTTTAGGCGCTTTACCAACAACATAGGCACCGCCCGTTGTAGAGTTTTTCGCCGCAACGCTTAACTTACTTTGTCGAGCATGATCGACATAAACATACTGACACAAACTTCTAATTGCTTGAAGATCACGGTGTGTACGCAAGTTAAGCCCTTGGAGTTTAAACGGTGAATCCAACCAATCTCTGTCTAACTTGGCAACGTACATACCCAGCTCTAAATTTTCAGCTTTTACGTATGTCAACTTAGTCTCATCGATATATGTCCCCGCTTGTTTAGCAGATGATTTTTTACCAAATAATTTAAGTATCCATTCAATCATAGTGTTTTACCGTGTCAGTGCTTTTGTCTTGCCTTGAGCAAAGCGCCCAAGTTAAGCCGAGTATAGACAGTATTTATATAAATTAAGTCATACCCAAACAAGTCCACCGATAAAGCTAGATGCGGGTCACAATTGATTGATTTAGTTGATTAGATTTGACAACTCGGTCACATAATATTGCCAATAAGAACTACAGCCATATCTAAGCCCATTATTTAATCAAATTGTCGGTTATTAAATTTAAAAAAAATATTGAAAAAATATTATAAGGCATGCATTATTCGCAAAAATTGATTGCGTAGACCAGCACGTTGGCCATATCGCTACCTTTTACGGAGAACGAGACTTATGAAAAACAGCAAAAAATCAGCCATTAGTTATTGTGAATTACGTACCGCTAAGGGTAATTCCGTTGTCATTCACGATAACCGCATTTTGTCCGAGCAACAAGGAAGGATTTATTTATACAACACCGATAAAAATGCCTTAGTTCAATACGACGAGTCCATCGTTAGTTCCAAATTATTCCCACTAGACGACGAGCAGTTAGCGCAGGCGGTTAAAGACTATAAAAGCCAATGGGAAACTGCCCGTAAACAATATATACGTGAACACACAAAGCCTCATCAAATTGACAATGACGTTAAGCAAGCCAATATCGACGACTTGTTATCCGACGACGATTCGAATATGGATGACACGGATGTTAACATCGACGATGACGACTATGATGATTAGCACGCTGTTTTTACTGGGTCCGCTGGCAGTTATTTTGCCACCCCTCAAAACCAACATATCGGCCTAAAGCCGTTATTAATTTTATCTTTTTTGGCTAACTACTCAGCGTCATTCAAATCGAACGTCAGCTGTTTTTCAATGTCTTGATCTTCAGTTATTAGACCGCTAACAGTAACACCCAGCAAGCGAACCAATTGTTTATGCGCATCGGTTTTAGCAAATAAGTCCGCTAACAAGGCCTGCATTTGAACGATGCCTTCTATCGGATAGGGCAAGCTAATTGAACGCGTGATTTGCCGAAAGTTACTGTATTTAACTTTTAAAGTAACCGTTTTGGCCTGCATTTTTTTAGCCAATAACAGCTTAAAGACTGTCTCAGCTAAGACATTAATGTGTGCTAATAACTCGGTAGTGTCGCAAATATCGACAGCAAAGGTCGTTTCTTTGCCCAAGGATTTACGTTGCCGTGAACTGCGCACAGGCCGCAGGTCGACACCACGTGCAATATGGTAATAATAGCCCCCAGATTTACCGAAATGCGCAGTCAAGTCAAGGGCATCCCACGCTTTTAGATCCGCCCCGGTTTTAATACCCAGACGGTGCATCTTAGCCTCGGTGGCGGGACCGACACCGTGAAATTTACCTATCAATAAAGCAGCTACAAACGCTTCACCCTGATCAGGAGTGATGACATACAAACCATCGGGCTTATCCATATCCGACGCCATTTTTGCCAAAAACTTGTTATACGACACGCCCGCCGAAGCAATCAGTTGCGTTTCAGCCTTGATATCATCTTTAATGGCTTGTGCGATGCGCGTGGCTGAACCCGCTAATACGGTGGCCTCGCTAACGTCTAGATAGGCCTCGTCTAAGGATAAAGGTTCAACCTCTGAGGCATAGCGCCAAAATATCTGTTGGATCTGGCTCGACACTTGGCGATAAGCCTCAAACCGTGGCGGCACAAAAACAGCGTGCGGGCATAAACGGTACGCGCGCGAGCTGGCCATGGCAGAATGAATGCCGAACTGTCTAGCCTCATAACTGCATGCAGCGACCACACCACGACTATCGGGTTGACCACCCACCACCACCGGCCTTGCGCGCAAATCTGGCTGATCGCGTTGTTCTACTGATGCGTAAAACGCATCCATATCGACGTGAATTATTTTGCGTTGATCGCCCACTGAACTTCGTTTAACCCATTTTTATTTGTTGTTTATTATGCCCCAATAATAAACCACGTAACCTTAAAGCTGCTTGATATTAGTACTTTCAATGAAACTACGGCCTTTTATTTAAGCCTTCAACTCTTTTATCTATTGCTAAATGTTTAACAAGGATTAAAATCGCGATTTTTATAGCCTCACAGGCAAGGGCAAGTAAACACCCCATGAGTCAACTCACCATCGGTAACACCGAATTATTTACCTTCGATTTAGCCTCCAAACCTATTCTAGAAACTTACCTACAACAACTGGACTTAGATACCAGTGACTACACCTTTGCCGCTAACTATTTATGGATGAGCAATGGCAGCGGTTTTTACGCTATTATCGAAAACTCGTTTTGCCTGTTTTTATTAACCCATGGGCAGATTTCCATGCTACTACCGCCGATCGGTGCAAGAGACGCCGCTATTGCCGCAATGAAGCGTTGCTTTTCTTTGATGGAAGAAAATAATTCGGCACCTATTTATACCAAAATAGAGTACGTGGATGAATTTCTCTTATCCGAATTTGTAGGTGACCTGGAGGCTGGTGCAGAGGTGTTTGATTTACTAGAAGAGTACATCGTTGAGCGATCGTTAAATGATTACGTTTACCACAGCCAAGACCTTATTGATTTAAAAGGCAATAACTACAGCAGTAAGCGCAATGAAATTAACAAATTTATACGCATCCATTCTGGTTTTGAATTACAACGTTTAGACGTAAAAAAACACGCTTCAGCCATCACGCGTTTAATGAATAAATGGATATCTGATCGTATGAAATACATGCCCAGTGATCAAACCGATGCCTTTTTAGACGGTATTTATAGTGAAAGGATTGCAGTTAAACGGATGTTGTCAGACTACCAGGCGCTAGGACTCATTGGTTTGGTTATTATCATTAACGGCGAGGTCAAAGGCTTTACCGTCGGTGAGAAAATTAATAAAAATACCGCGAGCGTCATCATCGAAAAAACGGATTTTGAGGTATTTGGATGCGCCCAGTTTATCTTTAGAGAATTTGCAAAAGTATTGGCCAACGAATACGGCATAACGGATATTAATGTAGGTGACGACATGGGTTTTGAAAACCTTAAAAAGGTTAAAATGTCGTACAGACCGAGCAAGCTAATCCCTAAATACACCATTTACAAGCGGCAATAAATGCTGACATTTACGATTACCCCCGCTGAAGTTCAAGATATTGACTCGCTCCTTGCTTTAGAAAAGAGGGTTTTTATTGCGGCCGACGGCTTATTATCTAAACGCAGCTTTAGATACCACCTAGGGTCAAAAAATATACTGCTGGTGGCTCGGCAAAACTGTCCGACAAAACCCGTCATTGGCTACTTATTAGTGTTTGTACGCACACAATCCGCGCGCTTGTACTCTTTAGCCATTCACCCTGATTTTCAACGCCACGGTGTGGCGCGTTCTCTATACACACACGCTTCAGCAATCCTCAAAAGCAAAAACATTCACAAACTATCCCTAGAACTTAGGCCGTCAAACACTGCTGCATTCAAATTTTATCAATCACTTGGCTTTGAAAAAAAAACGACCCGGCCGAACTATTACGGTGATGGCGAAAATGCCTTGTGCCTTTCGTTAAACGCCCGAGTATGCCCTCTTCCCTACTCATCAACTTAATCTTGTAGACATGATGTGGAAAATCGCAACGGCACTTGTTACCCTTAAAGAGGTTACACGCTATGAGGATAGACAGTTTTTCATACAACATCGGCTTATTATTGAGCGTGATAATATGGTGTGTGAATAAAAATCTTTGATTCTGAATAAACAACTTATGAAAATCACCCACTTTCTTTTTGCAACTGGTTTATCGATGGCTTCGCTAGCACTGCAAGCTGACCATGACCTAGAGCACACATTAAATACCTTAACTGAATCAAGGGCCTTATCTGCACCGTTCACAAGCCAACGCTTTTACCAAGAAGCAACGTTGACTAGGGCCTGGGATGAAATCGTTTTATCTGAGTTGCTAGACGCCATTAAACGCAGTGATTCCCATGGGTTAAACCATAATGATTATCACTTTGAAGAGCTTTCGGACCCGTTATTAAACGAATTTGAACGTGATGTATTAGCGACGGACGCTTATTTAACCCTAGCAGGGCATTTGTTGGGTGGTAAGCTAAATCCGGTTTCTATGGAGCCGACATGGACAGCTAAAGGTAGGGAACGCGATTTAGTCGACTATTTAAAAACGCATATACAGCCGACACAAATTGCGCCTTCACTTGAGCAACTGGCACCACAACAAACGAGCTATCGTTTATTACGCGAAACACTGTCACATTATCGTAAAAAAACGCTCACTTTGATGAAAAAATACCTGACGGTCCTCTGTTAAAGCCTAATCAACAAGACCCCAGGGTTAGCCTATTACGCCAACGTTTCAACCTTATTGAGCCTATTCAAAGCCCAAATAACAGCGACCTGTATGACGAGCAACTTGTGTTGGCGATCAAACGGTTTCAAAAAAATAACAACTTAGAGCCAGACGCTGTGATTGGGCCAGCAACATTACGCGAACTTAATCGAAGCCCTGACGATCGCATTAACCAAATTAGGGTCAACCTTGAACGCTGGCGTTGGTTGCCTGAAAATTTAGGCCAACGACATATTATGGTTAACATCGCCAACTATCAACTGGCCGCTAATGGACCCGATAGTCAATCAATAATACATGAAGTAATTATTGGTAGAACATACCGACAAACACCTGTTTTTTCAGCTTCTATGAGCTATCTCGTGCTGAACCCTTGGTGGGAAGCACCGGCTAAATTAGCCCGTGAAGACCTGCTCCCTAAATTTAAAAAAGACCCAAATGTCGTTAATACCTTTGGTTATCACGTGCTAAATAACAAGGGTGATAAGTTAGATAACCAGTTAATTAATTGGCATGAATACAACAGCAAAAACTTTCCTTTCCGCATTCGTCAGCAACCCGGTATTCTAAATGCCATGGGGCAAGTCAAACTGATGTTTCCTAATCAACACGATATTTACCTACATGACACCCCCGCACGGGACTTGTTTAGCAAAACACGTAGGGACTTTTCCTCTGGTTGCATTCGTGTCAAAAATCCCATTGACCTGGTCCAATGGGTGCTATCTGACACCAACGCGTGGCCACGAGAAAAAATAAACACTGCTGTAGACAGCGGCAAAGAGACCACTGTTAGCCTGAAAAATCGTATCCCCGTACATTTAATTTACTTAACCGCGATCGTTGAAGATAGTACTAATTACGTGCGTTTTATCGATGATGTTTATGATCGAGACAAGCGTGTCCTAGACGCTTTAAGCACCCCCTTCAGCGCTGGCTCAGTACAATGAAGCGTTTCCTGTTAATAGCACTGTGCTTAGTTGCTACGCTTAGTAACGCGCTACCTAATGAGCCGTTTAACCCGGGTTATGCTGACTTTAAAGTAACCGTACAAGGCCTCGATACTAACTACAAGGTATTGGCCCTGTCAGTTATGCCAAATGAAACATTGCATATTAAACCCGAGGTTGCAGTCGCTGTTGTCGTTAACGGTGGTCTATTAAAAAAAACCGTAGGACATAACTGGGATTGGAAAGCGCCGGCAAAAAGCGGCCTGTACCCGATAAGCCTTAGCACCACAAACGGAAAGCGCATGACGTTGAATGTCTTCGTTTTACGCCCGGCATCAGACATAAAAAAAGGAAAACTGGACGGCTATCGAATCGGCGTTTATCCCGACAAACCTTTCAAGGGTTTACCGACTTATCGTGAACCAAAGGGCTATATAGAGGTAAACGCGACAAACAAAACTACCTTTGTCTCACCACATTTCACTCTAGAACAGTTTTTATGCAAATTGCCTGCGGTTAATGGCAAAAAGTTTATCGTTCTACAGACGCCTTTGTTATTAAAGCTAGAAAAAATTCTAAGCACTGTTAACGCTAGAGGGTTCCGTACGGATAGTTTTTTTGTTATGAGCGGCTATCGCACCCCCTTTTATAATCGCTCGATTCGCAGCTCGCGCAACTCGCGTCATATATATGGAGGGGCCGCCGATATCTACATTGATACAAACCCTCAAGATGGAAGAATGGATGACTTGAACAACGACGCTAAAATTAACCGTAAAGATGCTGCCATACTCTACGATCTAATAGAGCAATTGAGCCAACAACAAGGCTGGATTGTCGGTGGCCTGGGTGAATATGAAGCGAACCATGCACATGGGCCGTTTGTTCATGTAGACGCACGCGGTTATCGCGCCCGTTGGGGAAAACCCTAGCGGCTGCCGTGGATTGATACTGTTTAGGCTTATTAGTTGTCTTTAGAAAACAGCTGTGATTGATTTCGTCCCGATTCTTTGCAAACGTACAACGCTTTGTCCGCTTGCTCCAACCACGTTTGGTAAGACTCACTATCTTCGCTTAGTTGAGAAACACCGAGGCTGATGGTGATGTTAATTTTAAAGTCTTCATATTCAACCACTTCGGCTTCAATTCGCTTACGCAAACGTTCGGTAAATATGAGCGCATTTGTTGCATCAGTATCCGGCAAAATAACCCCAAACTCTTCTCCACCGTATCGGCCCGACACGTCAGATTTACGCATTGTTCCCCGCAGTAATTTTGATGTTCGACGGATCACTTCATCCCCAGCTTGATGACCATAGGTGTCGTTGACGTTTTTAAAATGATCGATATCAAACATGACTACACAACAGGGGTGTTTACTGCGTCGAATTCTATGAAACTCTTGTTCTAAACTAGTCTCCCAAGCGCCGCGGTTATTAAGCTGTGTTAAGTGGTCTGTTCTACTTAGGTTTAATAGCTTAGCATTGGCCTCTTCTAGTTTTATTTTGTTGACGGCTATATCAGTCACGTCATAAATAAGCACACCAATTTGCTGTACTTCATTATCGCTAGAGAGCAACGGTATCAGGGTCATATTTTGATACATATAATCGGCCGAACCGGTTATCGGACGATAGTTTTTAAACTTAAATAGATAGGGCCGTTGCTCCCAAACAGTGAAACTACTGCTTTTGAATAAAAAAACAGAGTCTGCCTTTTGTTTAAACCAACGTTCAGGGATAGTCGCAAATAAGGAAAATAAGTTATTATCAATAACCTTCGATGCTTGGATCCCACTGTGGTTTTCCAAAAAAGAATTCCACACCAGCACCTTATAATCTCGATCGAGTACCATTAAGCCAACGTCAATTGACTGCATCATATCCATCATCCAATGGATATCCTTAATGTTTACCTGCCCGAGAGCGATGTTTTGTTCCAGTGTGTCTTCAATCATGTGATTCGATGTTACATTAAAAAAATAACTTTATCATTAAGGGCTTCAATCGAGTCATCCGTTATCAACAAGAGTAAATCGCAATTGATATTTTTATCTTCTATTTTGTAACCCATCTCGATCGTTAATATTTTTTTCCATTGGGTTGATGAGCCTTGCAAAATATCATCAAAATGAATGTGTTGACCAATAACCTGCGGGTGGCCCTGACTAAAGCTAATATCTAACTGATCTGCGATACCATTTAAGCACGCGTTACATAATACGCTCGATATATCCATCAGCAATTCAAGTTGCCCGGCTTCAGTATTGGCGCCTTCATAATGCAGTAAATCAGCGATATCAGCGTAGCTTGTTTCATTAAAAATCAACAAAGCCTCACCCGCTATGCCTGAGCCTATAAACCCTTGGCAAACGGCAGAAATTGCGTCTTCAGATTTAACATGTTGAAGGGCCATCTGTAAATCGTTGATCTCAGTGTACTTTACATTGGGTATCGGCATCACAACATAAACACCTAAAAATCTTGCCAATAAATCAGCTGCACGACCCATCGCAACATTGGCTAGCTCTTGATAACAATCAACGAGATCAACGCCTATTTTGCTTGTTTGTTTTTCCTCTGGCTTATCACTCTCGTCTTGCTCTAAGGCAATGCCATAATTATTCAAAATCGTTTCAATTTGATCGCCAACGACGGGTTTCTTTATAAAGTCTAGGGCACCCAACTTTTTAACCCGGGCCCTTGCTTCCGGCTGAATATCCCCTGAGACAACTATTGTTAGTGTCGGCAAATCATCTTTAACAATCGCGGCAAGTGTTTCATAGCCATCCATCACAGGCATATTTAAATCAAGGAATAAAATATCAGCCTTACCTTTACGGATATAGTCGAGCGCCTCTACCCCATTTGTTGCAAAATTTAGCTCCATTTTCCAACTGCGCGGTAAAGCCCTTGCCATTTGCTTACGAGCAAAACTAGAGTCGTCGCAAATAAGTACTGTCGTCGTCATAAATGCCTTTTTTAACAATCGATTAGGCTCAAAAAATGAGCCGGAAACAGCTTACTACTAATAGTAGCAGGGATACAGTATTTATCTACCAGATAGAATCAATACGTGCTAATTAACGGCTCTTTCTACCGGCAATCCAGCTTGCTCCCATTCAGGATAGCCACCTTCTAGACGTCTTACTTGGAAACCTTTAGCACGTAAAAGCGTGACGGCTTCGAAGGCTAATATGCAATAAGGGCCTCGGCAATACGCGATGATTTCTTGTTTTTTTTCTAGCCCATCAATGTGGTTGATTAAATCCGCTGTCTCAATATTTACCGCTTTAGGCAAGTGCCCCGCGTTATATTCTTCTATCGGTCTAACGTCTATAATCATCACCGAACCTTGTTTAGCTCGCTTCATGAGTTCATTCCTCGAGATAGGCTCCAATGTATCGTTATTCGTTAAATAACTCGCCACTAATTGGCTAAGCTCAACATCATGTTTTTCGGTAACCGTTCTTAGGCTAATGATTAAATTAAATACGTCGCCACCATTACGTTGATAAAACACATGCTGACCGCATTTACGCGACCGAACTAAACCCACCTGACGCAGTTGTTGTAAATGATGTGATGTGTTCGCCACACTTAAACCCATCAGTTTGGCTAAGGCGTCAACTGAGTATTCACATTGAGATAAAAAATCAAGAATTTCCAGGCGGTTAGCACTGGCCATGGCCTTGGCTACCTGAGCGAATTTTTTAAAAAATTCTTTTTTTACTGCGTTCATACTGTGTCTAATTAACTCAAATGAATGCTTATATTATTCAAATAATTACTTGAATACAAGTCATTAGGATAGTAATATTCAAGTTATTATTTGAATACTACGTCAATGGAGCACCCGCTATGTCTTTAATGCAGTTGATTACTGAGCACGAAATAGGCGTTCGTTTAGGTTTCTTTTTCGGCATTTTTGCCCTGATGGCGGCATGGGAACTTAAGGCGCCGCGCCGGCTATTGAATGTATCGAAACCGCTCCGTTGGACCAATAATTTAGCCTTGGTGTTTTTAAACAGCCTGGCATTACGCCTGATTTTTCCAGCTGCTGCAGTAGGCGTAGCAGCTTTTGCCGACATCAACCATTGGGGACTGCTTAATCATTTTAACCTGCCTTTTGCGCTTTCCGTTTTGTTATCCATTATTGCCCTGGACTTGGTTATTTATCTACAGCATGTCATGGTGCATGCGGTACCTACCTTATGGCGCCTACACCGCGTACATCACGCAGACCCGGATTTTGACGTAACCACTGGTGCACGTTTCCATCCAATTGAAATCATCCTTTCGATGCTCATAAAGTTTGCCACTATTGTTGTGTTGGGCCCGCCCATCGTGGCCGTTATTATCTTTGAAGTTGTGCTCAACGCAATGGCGATGTTCAATCACGCCAACGTTAAGTTGCCTTTAGCTTTAGACCGCGTCTTACGCTGGCTGATTGTCACCCCCGATATGCACCGTGTACATCATTCTGTTGAAGACAATGAAGCCAACAGTAATTTTGGTTTTAATTTATCCATTTGGGATAGATTTTTTGGAACCTATATCAACCAACCACGCGACGGCCATCAGAACATGACTATTGGCATTCACGGATTTAACGATGCCAAACAGGTTAGCTCATTATGGGGCATGTTAAGCCTGCCCTTTATTGGCAGCGTAACGGGGTATGCCATTAATCGGCGTGAATGGAGCAAGCCCGATGATAAGTAGAATCACTCGAGTGACAAACCTCTTAAAACTGGTACCCAGAGGTCGACTTAGATAGCGCCACCTCTTGCTCTGTCATATCAATCGAAATACCGTCAAATAATGGCGTTGAAAGATAACGTTCGCCAGTATCTGGCAGCATGCATAAAATATTAGCACCTTGTGCTGCTTTTTCTGCCACTTGTAGAGCCCCTGCCAAGGTTGCCCCGGCTGAAATACCAACAAAAATACCTTCTTTTTGCGCTAGGTCTTTGGAACATTGGATCGCCACCTTGCCATCGATAGGTAACAGCTCATCAATTCGCCCGCCTGCGTCGACCACTTCTTTGGTTAGTTTTGGAATAAAGTCGGGGGTCCAACCTTGTATCGGGTGAGGGGTAAAATTCGGATGACTTTCATTGTCGACTTGAGCAACAGCACTGCCTAATAATTGGGCGTTCATCGGCTCACACACAATAATTTTAGTCTGCGGGCTTTTTTCTTTTAATACACGCGATACACCACTTAAAGTCCCCCCTGTGCCGTAACCACTGACCCAATAATCCAGTTGAATATCCGAAAAATCGTCCAAAATCTCCACCGCCGTTGTTTTGGCATGCATCTCAGCATTGGCGGGATTTTCAAATTGTTTTGATTGCCACCAACCGTTCTTTTCTGCAAGCTCTTCGGCTTTCTTGACCATACCTGTGCCTTTTTCTGCGGCCGGTGTGAGCACTACTTGGGCTCCTAAAAAACGCATTAATTTGCGGCGCTCTACGCTAAAACTCTCTGCCATTGTTATCACCAGGGGATAGCCTTTTTGCGCACAAACCATTGCTAAACCAATACCGGTATTACCACTGGTCGCTTCCACAATGGTTTGCCCCGGCTTTAAATCGCCACGTCGTTCAGCATCTTCGATCACGCCTAAGGCCAAACGGTCTTTAACCGAACCCATCGGATTAAAGGCTTCTATTTTGGCAAAAATATTAACCCCAGCCGGACCCAGTTTGTTAATGCGGACAACCGGTGTTCCACCAATCGTTTCAAGAATATTACTATAGCGTTTACCCATCTTAATCCCTCTATTTATATTGCTTATTTGTATCCATACGACATTAAAAACTTGTTAACGCGTTAGAAAATCACCTATTTCAAGCACTTCTTTCACTAAATCATCAGCGTGATGCCAATCTGTTCTTGCCCCCAAAAAACAGGGCCTGATGACGAGTTTGCCATTAATCATGGTGGTACTAGGGATGTTTACGCCGTTTTTTACCAATTGTCGATGTATTTGTTTATTCAGTGCATTTAAATCTTCCACCTTTTTATCCACGTATCTGAAACAACAAATAGATAACGTAGGCTCTAAGGCCAATTCTAAATTAGGCTGCTGTTTAACCTGTTCAGCCACTCGACGAGCCATTGCATTATGGCGACAAATACGGGCCCGCATACCTTCAACACCTATTTCACGGATTAGCGCCCAAACGGTTGCCCCCCGCGTGGGGGCAGACAGCTCTACGCCTAAATCATGGTATGGAAAACCTAGGCTATCCATCGAGTTTTCAAACTGTTGGTTAGTCACAACGGTCGTTTCCAAATAGTCTGCCGCCCCTTGATTAAACGTTTTTTGTAGTGCTTGGCTATCGTTAACAAACGTAGCCCCAATACCAACCGGGGCACCCAACCATTTATGTGCATCGACGGTTATTGAGTCGGCTAACGCCAATCCTTTGTATAAAGGATGCAGCTGTGGATCCAGCGTGCCGGGTAAACCATAAGCACCGTCCACATGAAACCATATTTTGTGTTCACGCGCGATTTCACCTATTTCCTGCAAGGGGTCTATTGAACCCGTATTAGTACTGCCCGCATTCGCAACGATTGCTACGGCAACTGCGCCTGTTTTTTTATCTTCAAGCAACTGCTTGCGTAAGGCCTCGGGACAAAGGCGCATCTTTTCGTCTACCGGTATGTGTATCACTGAGTTTCTTCCCATACCTAAAACAGACGCCGAACGATGAATGGTGTGATGACTTTGCTCGGTTGCATAAATGTTGCATGCGTGCTGTACCCCATCATTAGCCGGGTCCATACCTAAACGTTCAAATGCAGATTGTCTGGCGGCCCCTAAACCTATTAAATTAGCCGTCGACCCGCCGCTACTAAAAACACCTTGCATACCACTAGGCAAATCAAACATCTCTGCCAACCAACTAAGAGCAACCCCTTCTAAATAATTAAACGCCGTTAACCCAACTCGTTGAGGTGAAGCCACAATACCCGCCAATGTAGCGAGTGAACCCATATCGGTAGCAGCCGTCGTAATGTAGGAGGTGCACCCGGGTTTAGCAATTTGAGAACCGTTGGGAATAAGGTGTTTAGCCATTTCTGAAAGGACTTGTTCAGCGCCAATACCTTTTAGCGGCACCGGCCTATTTAATGCTGATTGCCAAACATCGGTATTGAGCATCGCATCGGGCTGCTCAAAACGTTGGTATTGTTCTAAATACGGTGCTAACTGCTTTAAGCGCTTTGACAGTAGCCCACATTCTGCTTGTTCTTCGTACATAAATATCCTATGAGGTAAACACAGCGTTAGTCAGCATAACTTAACACCGCTTATATCGAGTTAATTTAAAGCCGGTCAAAAACCGTATAGTGCTTGCATATCACTAACCCACGCCATTTTATTATAAATAGCCATAATGCCTACGCCGCCTAGCGATTGACCCCTCAATTAATAGTATTAACTAATATTGCGACGCAATATAATGAGGTATAATTCAGTTATAAACCCTGTTAAAAAATTAGCCTATACACATGAATAAATTCTTTTCACCCACTCGGTTACTAAGCTACGGCCTTACTGCTATTTTACTGCTAAACGCATCCCTTTGTTTTGCCGCCGAAGAAAACCTAAACTTCATGATGTTATCCAGCTCTAAAAACATTGGCAATGGCTATACCTTAATAGGGGCCGCAGGCGATATCCATGAAGAATTTGCGGGTAAAGTTGCTTACTTAGGTGTTGCAAAAAAAGCAGCCTCTGACCTTGTCTGGCGGGCAGGTTATTTTGGTTACTATCCAAAATCCATAAACGGTAATGGCTACCGTGAAGACCACAGGTTGCGGGGATCTTTGAGTTACACGGTTAAACTCGACGAGTGGAAGCTAATGCATCGTTCACGTGTCGAATACAGAATGGGGCAAGTATCAACAGGATTACGTTACCGCCCTGCTGTTGAGTTATCACGTACACTGTCGGTCGCCCAGTCGATGCTCATTCCGTATATTGAAGTCGAACCCTTTTATGACTTCCACGCCGACAAATTAACCTTGACGCTACTAACGGCAGGAGTCAAGTGGCCGGTCACACCAAATATTATCCTCAATATTGGGCATATGAATGTATTCCTAAATGAAGAGCATCGGCACGTTAAAGGGCCGATTTTAGGGCTACACATCAAGTTATAAAAAAGCCCTCGCCAAAGCGAGGGGTTTTTAACGTTTATCTCTTGTCGCGTCTCACCTGCTCTTACATAGTCGGCACGCAGCAGTCAGACTAACTTAAAATTAATGTTGGCCTGTCGGTGTACGCAAAACCAAGCCATCTAATGCAGCCGTTGCAGTGATTTGACAAGCAAGACGTGAACTATCATCACGGCTATCGGTTAAATCAAGCATCGAATCTTCGGTTTCGTTCATCGGTTCTAACTTATCTTGCCACGCTGCATCAACATGCACATGACAAGTTGCACAAGCACTTACACCACCACAGTCGCCATCAATGCCAGGCACTAAATTATCAACAGCAGCGTCCATCAAGTTTGTCCCTTCTTCAACGTCAATATCGCGGCTGGTACCGTTATCTTCTATATAAGTTACTTTAATCATCGTTTTTCCTCTGTAAAAATTAATTAATTTAATGTGTTAACTAGAACCTGTGTCGCTTGACACCTTATGCTTCCACTAGCTCTTTTGCGTTAATTGTCTCATCTTGTAAGCGGTCGACAGACACCGCAAGCCCCTGTGTTATTATTTTTTTAGCAACGACAAACTCTGCTGGACGATTAATCGCATCAACGGCTAATAAACGCCCTGCTTGCAAATAAAATACCGCAAATGAACGACTGTCTGGCTGACCGCGTATCACGGTTTGATCGTATCCCATATTAATCCCAACCGTTTGTAACTTCACGTCATATTGATCAGACCAAAACCACGGTACTTGGGCATACGGTGTATTTTTGCCACAAATATTAGCTGCCACCGTTTTACCCTGTTCAATCGCATTGTGTACCGACTCTAAACGCATCCGTCGCTGGTAAATAGGATTGGGGTGATTAGTACAATCGCCCGCTGCATAAATATTCGCCACCGATGTGCGACAATGCTCATCCACTGTGATGCCATTATCACAGGCTATCCCAGCAGATGCCGCTAGCTCAACATTCGGTAACAAGCCAATACCAACAACAACCAGTTCTGCCAATATGCGTTCACCCGTATTGGTGATCAAAGCGGCAACACCTTCGCCCTCATCTTCGATCGATTCGAGTAGTGTATCGCAGTGAATAGACACCCCGGCTTGCTGGTGTATGCTTTGAAAAAATTGCCCCACTTCTGGGCAAGCCACTCTAACTAAGGGGGTTGCCTGTGCTTCCAATACGGTTACTTGCAAGCCATGCTTGGCTGCAATTGCCGCTGTTTCAAGACCAATATAGCCACCACCCACTACAGCTAAGCGCGTGCCTGCACTAAACCGAGCCTGCATCGCTTCTACATCCCCCAGAGTACGCAAATAATGTACTGCTGGATGATCTGCGCCTGAACACGTCAAACGACGCACTCGACCGCCGGTAGCAAAGACAAGTTGGTCATACGATTGAGTTGAACCATCTTTTAACGTCAGCTGCTGCTTTTGTGTATCAATGGACTCAACCGCCACCCCAAGTAGTAACTCAGCATCCAATTTGTCATAAAAGGCAGCTGGTTTGATAAACAAACGGTCCTTTGCCATTTCACCTGCAAGGTAGGCTTTCGACAAAGGTGGCCTTTGATAGGGCAATTCAGGCTCATCAGCAATCAGTACGATTTTGCCTTCAAAGCCTTCCCGACGTAGACTCATTACAGTTTGCGCGCCTGCCTGTCCTCCCCCGATAATGACGGTTGTTTCACTCATTCCTTAACGCTCGACTTATTTAGGGTTAATTCGTACAGGTAATGAATTGTAGCCACGCAACACCACTGAGTGTGCCCGATCCGGCTCGCCTACCACTTCAATACACGGTGTTGGCCATAGCTTAAGTAACTCTTCCCAAAGTACGCGTACTTGCATTTCGGCCAATCGGTTACCCACACAACGGTGAATACCAAAACCAAAAGAAATATGCTGACGAGGACGTTTGCGATCAATAATAAACTCTTCTGGGTTTTCAATCATATCGGTATCACGGTTGGCAGAGACATACCACAGCATCACTTTTTCGCCTTTTTTAATCAACTGGCCACCGACTTCAGTATCTTCTGTAGCAGTCCGTCGCATAGAAGCCAACGGTGTCTGCCAACGAATAATTTCAGGCACCATAGAAGCAACCAACTCAGGGTTATCACACAATTTTTGATACTGGTCAGGGTTTTGGTTAAGCGCCAAAATACTGCCTGTCATGCTATTGCGCGTGGTGTCGTTACCACCAACAATCAACAATACTAAGTTGCCTAAAAACTCGTTGGGGGTCATATTTCGTGTCGCATCGGAGTGCGCCAACATAGAAATAAGGTCCGGTTTAGGTTCTGCATTAACGCGCTCATTCCACAGCTTTGTGAAATACGCCAAACATTCGGACATTTGTTCAAACTTGTATTCTTCAGACACATAATCTGCCGCACCGGGCATTGCAGACACAGCATCCGACCAGTGCGTTAACATCCGTCGATCGTCCCAAGGGAAATCAAATAAAGTGGCCAGCATCTGCGTAGTCAACTCAATGGAGACACGCTCGACAAAATCAAAGGTTTCACCAACTGGTAATTCGCTCAAAATTTTTCTTGAACGGGTGCGTATGGTGTTTTCTAAATTTGCTAGGTTTTCAGGTGAGACGATTGGGCTTACCGTTTTACGCTGTGCATCATGCTTGGGCGGGTCCATAGCAATAAACATTTCAGCACCTAAACCTAAATTACCATCTTGGATGGTGATTCCACCATTATGGGTGTCCGATGAAAACGCTTTGGTATTCATCTCAACATCGATAATGTCTTTATATTTTGAAATTGACCAATAAGGACCAAACTCGCTGTCTTTACAATAATGAATCGGCGCTTCTTTACGCAAGCGTTCAAAATACGGCCACATGGTATTACTACTAAATAAGGCCGAGTTAGCGACATCCAAATCTTCAAGGGGAATAGACTGCGCCTGTTTTAAGACAGCATCACTCACCGCTGAATCAATAATTTTATTCTGCATTGCGGTCATTGGAGACCTCCTTTTGTTAAATTAAATTAATTCTTGATAATTGATTTGAATCAATTACTAAAAACTCAGCGTACCTCAAAGTTGCTAAGCCAACAATATATTTGAGGTATGAAAAAAATCAGGTAAACACCCCGTTAACTAGCAATTAACTAATGTTTGTTAGTCCAAGTTATATCTAGATCAAAAAAATACTTATAGACCAGTATGTTAGCGCGCTTTTTAACGCATCATCACTCCTATTTATGAGCCTAATTGCTTAGCTAAGTGACAACTGCCTGCGACAATATGTCGCGGCAAATGAGGTTTTAAACGGATACTATACAGGCATTGCTGGTGGTTAAATACAGATTGATTAGCCCCTGCTTAGCTGGGCCTATAAAGTCAGTCGTGCTAAATAATCATAGTGGGGACCTTGTTGAATAATGTCACAATTAAAACCATTTGCATCTGCAGCGTCTTGCAGCAGCTCTTCTGATACATACAACCAATTAAACGGTTCACCGTTAACCTGTTTATATGCCAGTTTAAATTCAACTTCGCCGTGGTACTTATCGTTTAGATCAATTAAGTATGACCCGTCTTCTTCTTCAAACATATAAATAAGGTCGGAGCTATCGAGTAAAATTTGCCCATTCGGCGCTAACAGTTTTTTAGCGTGAGCAAAAAATGACGCAAAGCCATCCAAGGTTTGAACCAAACCTATCCCGTTCATCAAAAACAATAAGGTATCGAAACCCGTCTTTGTATAATCAAAAAAGTCGATCAATTCAACCTGTTCCAGCCCCCGTTTTTTCATCACCTCTACTGAGGCTGGGGATACATCGAGTGCCGTTACATCAAACCCCTGCTGTTGCAAATACAGGCTATGCGAACCTGCGCCTGCACCAACATCTAACACCTTTCCTTGCACTTGTTGCAATGCGATTTGCTCTAATTGTGGGCAGCCGTGATACGGTCTAAAAAAGTAACTGGGCAAAAGCGTATCTTGTTCCGCTATATCCATGTCCACCTGTATAGGCGTGTCGTCCTTTGTTTGCAAATAGGCGAGCAAGGCCGAACCAATCGGATCTTTATCTGCGGCTAATAACATATGTTAAGCATTGCCTTTATGTTGTTGTGCTTGTTTCTTTTGTATTTTTTCTAGCCGATGCTGTTCAATCAGGTCTGCCATTTCACCGCCAATATGCGCTTCCCCGCGTTGTTTAGCCAGTTCTATTTGGTGTTGACGTTCGATATAACGGGCTTTTTGCTCCTCGTCGGTTTGCTCAAAACAGTGATGACAACTGATCCCTTGCTGAAAATGCGCATGGTGTTTTTCTTCCTCGGTAATCGGCATTCTGCAGGCAAAGCACTGGTCATAATTGCCTTTTTCTAAGTGATGATCCACAGACACACGATTATCAAACACAAAGCACTCACCCTCCCATTGGGTTTGCTCCACTGGCACCTCTTCTAAATATTTTAAAATACCACCTTCAAGGTGATAAACCTCATCAAAGCCTTGCTGCTTCAAATAGGCGGTGGATTTTTCACAGCGGATACCCCCAGTGCAAAACATCGCCACTTTTTTATGTTGGGTCGGGTCTAAATTCTTTTGAACGTAAGCTGGAAACTCGCGGAACGTTTCCGTATTAGGGTTTAATGCCCCTTTGAAGGTACCAATTGCCACCTCATAATCATTGCGCGTATCGACCAATAGCACTTCAGGGTCGGTAATTAAGGCATTCCAATCTTTCGGTTTAACATAACTGCCGACGATATGATTGGGGTCAATATCCTCGACACCCATGGTAACGATCTCTTTCTTTAGCTTCACCTTGGTGCGATTAAAGGGTTGTGTCGCCACATAGGATTCTTTATGTACCAGGCTTTTAAACGCCTCGTGATTTCTCAACCAGGTTAACAAATGGTCTATCGCTTGACGTTTACCTGCAACCGTACCGTTAATACCTTCAGCAGCTAATAACAAGGTACCTTTGATACCATGGTGATTCATTAATTTAAGCAGGGGCTGCTTTAGGGATGCGTGGTTATCCATACGGACAAAGTGGTAAAGCGCACAAACAACGTAATCTTGATCTTTCATCTGTTTCCTTTAATTAGCTGGCTGGAACGTAAATCCAGTGCCGAAAAGGTGATTGTAACAAATAGGCCAACCCGTTTGAACGATAAAGCCTACGCGGCGTAGTCCTGAAGCGTGATAATTTGATTTACATCATCATCGCTCAAATACACTTCACCGTCTTGAATGCTGCATTGTAGGGTCATATTGCGTTTAGCCATTTTCTCTAGGCCATCTGCCGTTATATGCACTACCTTAAGGTTTTTAAAGCGTGCGAGTTTCTCACGTTGTTGCTGCCACCAAACCGCGGCTTTGCCTTCATGATAGGTATATATAATCACCTGCTTTGAGCGGCCACATGCCTTACGAATGCGCTTTTCATCAGGTTGACCCAAATCAATCCACAGATCAATCTCATCGGTCAGTGATTTTTGCCATAGCTCTGGCTCATCATCGGTTGACAAGCCCCGAGTAAACGCCAAATGCTCATCGGCATTAGCAATAAACGCGACTAATCGCACCATAAAACGAAAATCGTTTTCAGAAGGGTGTTGCGCAATCGTTAACTCATGGCTGGCATAATAATGCGTATCCATATTGGATATATTGAGAGAGACCTTGTTGATGGTTGAGCTGATTGCCATAAATAATTTTTATAAGAAAATGGGGTTATACGATCAAGAACTGCACGATAACATAGAGCAGCCAACCTTATGCTTAGCCCAATCCGGCCTTTTCTGATTAAGGTGTTCTTTTTCTGGTTGTTCATCGTAGGGGCGCCGTAACACCTCAAGTAGTTCATTAACCCCGCTGTGATCACCCTGCTCGGATTTATCTATTGCCAGTTGCGCTAGGTAGTTGCGTAATACATATTTTGGATTAACCTGATTCATTAATGCCACGCGCTGCTCTGCTGTCAATGGGTCTTTTTGACGGCGTTGCCAATAGCGGGTTAACCAATCGCTTAGCGTTTTTTTTATCTCATCTGGCAGACTGTCTGGGTAAAAAGCGGGGTTTAGCTGCTCAATAGCTTGCTCAATATCCAAACCATTCTCGCTACTGGCTAGATTGGCTAAACGCCTATAAAAAATCGTCATGTCGGTTTCGTGCAGGCTAAAGAAGGCCAGTAGTTGTTTAATCAACTCACTGTCTGACTCTTTATTAACCGTTGAAAAACCCAGTTTTTTGCACATCATCAACAACCATTGCTCTGCATAACGATCGGCATAATCGTTTAGTAGTTTTTCCAGCGGCGGCACATCCTCTATCAATGGGTAAATAGCATTGGCGAGCTGATACAAATTCCAGTGGGCTATTTGTGCTTGCTGGCCAAAAGCGTAGCGATGATGTGCTGCATCGGTGGTGTTAGGTGTCCAGTTTGGGTCGTACGACTCAAGCCAACCATAGGGGCCGTAATCGATGGTTAGTCCGAGAATCGACATATTGTCGGTATTCATCACCCCGTGTACAAAACCGACGCGCATCCAATGGACGATCATATCGCAGGTGCTTGTACTGATTTCTTCAAACCAGTTGAGATAGGTATCTTTACCAAGCGGCATACCGTCACGAATTAAATGCGGAAAGTCAGTGCTAATGGTGTAGTCAACAAATTGTTTGAGTAAATCACCGTCTTGTTGCGCGTAATATTGGGCATGTCCAAAACGGCTAAACGACGGCGCTAACCGACACACCACCGCCCCCGGCTCGGGTGCCGGATTACCGTTGTACATAACATCGCGCACCACCTGTTCACCGGTCGTCATAAGGCTTAATGCTCGCGTGGTGGGGACGCCTAAATGGTACATTGCTTCACTGCATAAAAACTCGCGAATTGATGAGCGGAGTACCGCTAGACCATCGGCGGTTCTTGAATACGGCGTTGGCCCTGCACCTTTTAATTGTATCGCCCAGCGTTCACCCTGCTGATTGATCACTTCACCCAAATTGATGGCTCGACCGTCACCCAACTGCCCGGCCCAGTTACCAAATTGATGCCCACCGTAACAGCTGGCGTAGGGTTGCATACCCTCGGCTGGCTTGTTACCTGAGAAGATTGCAGTAAAGTCGCTGGATTGGCAATCTGCCTCTGACAAGTCAATCAGCGCCGCGGCTTCTGTTGAATACGACACCACTGCGGGCGCTTGCATCTGCTTAGGCTTAGCCCACGAGTAGCAGGCTCCCTGTACTTGACGCGGGTAGTTTTCGCTAATGCCATCAGCCGGTAGCTGCTGGACAAATTGATTATCAAAGGTGAAGCGTAGTCGACTCATGTAGGTGTACTTCCTGGTTTTAAATCGGTGAAAACAAAGCCTTCCCGCTCAACAGTTTCGCCCAGCATAATAGCTATGGGGTGCTTAAACATTGGCCCTGCGTAGGCAAAACTATGAAATTCACCGTTTTCACCACACGGGTCTACACCCTCGGGCAACTCGTCTAAAAAGGTCTGATCAAATTCCCTACCAGCAAAACTTGCCGCTAATTGCTTAGGGTCTACGCAGGTAATACGGGTTTTCAAACCCGCAGCCAGCATCTCTTGCGCTAGTGCCTTTGTCGGCTTTAACCACAACGGAAACAAGGGCTCTAAGCCTGTGTGCTTAAGGTTATCCACCCGATACTGCCGCACATCGTCCAAATACAAATCACCAAACGCCATATGCGTAACACCCTGACCTTGGATGCGCTGAAAAAAATCATCCATCGCTTGCTGGTACATCACGTTACTGCACGGATGAGGGATATTAATGATGTGTAACGGTAGCTGCGCCGCTTGTGCTTGTTGCTCCAATAATGCCACCCGTACCGCATGCATAGCGACGCGTTGATGGGTTTGATTAATGGTAGTGACTAAACCTGCCAGCTCAATGCCGGGGTCTTGCTGCAATTGATACAGCGTCCACGCACTGTCTTTACCGCTGCTCCAAGATAGTAAGGTACGCTTTTTTATCACACCAGATCTACACCTTCCACCGACTTATCTACCGCTGCAATACGTTGTTTAATATAATCTGGCACAGGGGCTGATTTTTGTTGGATAAAGTCAAACCACACCATCACACCAACACTCTTGATGACTGGCTCATCTTCACCCTTACGGTAAATTTCTGCGATTAAGGTTGCGCTGGAACGACCAATTTTGCCGACCCGAGAGCAGACCTCTAATGTGGCCGGGTAATGCACTTGTTGTAAATAACTACACTGCATGTCCGCCAATAACCAGCCCGCTTCCATTCCAACCAATAAGGGGTGCTGCATAACCTCATCACAATACGCAACGCGAGCCGATTCGAGGTAACGAATAAAATGTACATTATTGGTATGCCCAAATATATCCGACTCCCCCCAGGCGACGTTAACTGGAAAGGTATGTGAAAAATCTTTTCTGCTCATTCTTTACACTCAGATAGGGTTGATTGGCGCTACAAACTTAACCATTTAGCAGATGCCCCGCTCAACTTCCCCTTGTTTATTTAACACGCGCTTTACAATTTTACCGGCCCCATTTTTAGGGAGCGCATCCAAAAACACGACTTTTCTGGGTACTTCATAATTACCTAGATGTTGACGGCACCACGCGCGAATATCAACGGAGCTGGCCTCTGCGCCTTCTTTTAAGACAATGTAGGCCACTGGTATTTCACCATGAACATCATCAACCTGACCGATAACCGCTGCTTCTAGCACCGGCGCATATTGGTACAACACCTCTTCTATGATACGCGGATAGACATTCATTCCGTTAACAATCACCATGTCTTTTTTGCGGTCTAGAATACTGAAATAACCGTCGTCGTCTTCTGTCCCTAAATCACCGGTTAAGAACCAGTCTTGATAAAAGGATTCGGCTGTTGCCTCGGCTAATTTCCAGTAACCTTTCATGACACTGTTTCCCCTAACTGCAATTTCACCGATCTCGCCGTGGGGCAGCTGTTGACCTGTTTCATTTAATATTCTCATCTCAACCCCTGGTACCGGCAAACCAACCGTACCGACCTTTCTGACACCACCAATGGGGTTAACACAAGTAACCGGCGAGCACTCAGTAGGGCCGTCACCTTCATAAATCGCAACATTAAATGCTTTTTCAAACCGATTGAGTATATCCACCGGCATCGACGCACCACCTGAGATACACATCCTGACTGAACTAAAACGTTTCGCGTTATCTGTTTTAAGGTTTAACAACACGTTATACATACTGGGCACGCCCAAAAACACACTGGATTGAGTTTGTTCTATAACATTAAGTAGCTTATCCGGATCAAACTTGGGAAGCGGCACAAAACAACAGCCGTGCGTTAATGGAGTTAACATCCCCACCGTCGCTGCAAAGGCATGAAACATCGGTAACACAAGAGCAATGACGTCTTCAGATGCACGCCATCTCATGGCCTCAAAAACGCTGGCTGTGTTCGCCACCAAGTTTTGGTGTGTCAGCATAGCGCCTTTCGGGTGCCCCGTTGTGCCCGACGTATATAAAATTGCGACTAAATCATTCGCCACATCAATGTCTATTTCAGGCGTAACACCCGCATTATTAAATGCCGCTCGCCATGCAGTAGATTTTTGCTGATCCTGACTAATGCACATCAAAAATAGTGGATGATCAAGTAAGGCGTGGAGCTGTTCAATATTGGCTTCAAAGGCATCGTGGTAAACAATACCTGACACATCTGCATTACGTATAACATAAGAGATTTCAGTCGGCTTTTGTAATAAGTTGATCGGCACTACGACGCACCCTGCCTTAACAATCCCCATATAAGCTATAGCAAATTCAGCACCGTTAATGCAATACAGCGCCACGCGATCACCTTTAGCTAAACCTTTTTGTATGAGGCCAGCAGCAAACTTATCTGACGCAATTTTAATATCAATAAAACTGTACGTTTTATCCCCATCAATAATGGCTCTATCGTTAGCGTAAAGCGCTGCGGCATCATTAAATGCCTGAATTAAAGATTTCTTTGCCTGCATTTTTCCTCACTATTTGACTTACCATCGCCCGAGAGCGAGATCAACCTTATTATTTTAATAGACTATTATTTAATGTACGGCTGATACTGTCTATAGAAATAGTCTTCAAATATTTTACTAGGCGTTGCCACAGGCTGTTTGACTGGATATTAAAAGAAAATGATCGCTGGTACGGTAGGCTCTCGCCCGTGTATTTGGGCTAACAGACCGAGGGTTTTAATGATTTACCTTGTCAGAAATAACTTTACTTATTTAACAATTTTCAAAAAAGGCTTCTGTTTTTTAGCATCCGTTTTTGGCGGACTAGGTTCTGGCGGTACATCGTCTTCAAAACGCTCATCAAACATCATACCTTTACCATTTTCTTTTGCATACACGGCGAGTATGGCATTAATGGGAATAAATAAATTTTCAGGTTTGCCAGAAAAGCGTGCCGAAAAGGACACTGCATCATTGTCTAGGCACCAATGCTGAATCGCATTCGGATGGGCGTTTAAGATGATTTTATTGTCGTTAACAAATGCTGTCGGTACGGCTACGTTTTCATGACTTGCATCAACCAATAAATAGGGCGTTAAATTATTTTCAATAATCCATTCGTGTAACGCCCGGACTAAATGAGGTTTTAATGGTGTCATTGAAAGATGCTATGAAGCCATTAATACATGACTTTCCATCATTTCATGCTCTTCTTTGCTCAAGCTGCGTTTGAAGGTCTCACGTTGGCTCACTCGATTAATGTAGTCATTAATTGCTTTAGATTCTTTAGGCAGCTCAATACCGTATAAAGGCAAGCGCCATAATAATGGGGCTAACACGCCATCCACCAAGCTGAATTCGTCACTTAAAAAATACTTATTCGCCTCAAACAAGGGTGTTGCAGCAATTAAGTTTTCTCTCAGTAGTTTTTTTGCCTTGGCTGCTTTTTTCTCACCCGCGTTGATAATATCGTCTAACAATGAATACCAATCTTGGTCAATGCGGTGGATAAGCAAGCGGGAACGTGCGCGTGACACCGGGTCAATCGGGTATAACGGCGGGTGAGGGAAACGTTCGTCTAAATACTCCATAATGATGCGCGAGTTAAACAACGATAAATCACGATCAACTAAAATAGGCAGGGTTCCGTAGGGGTTTAGTTCTTGTAAATCTTCCGGAAACTCTTTGCCATCGATAAATTCAACTTCGGCCGAAGCGCTTTTTTCACACAGTATAAAACGGGCTCTATGACTGTAGTGGCAAACGGGGTCTGCAAACAAGGTCATGATTGATTTTCTATTTAGTACATTGATCATCGTTGTATCCATTTTATTAAAGTAAAAGAGCTTTGTGCTTGTACACAAAGCTCTGAAGTAGTGTGTCGTGTATACGTTTTAATGAATATCTTTCCAATATTCTTTCTTCAAAAAATAGAAAATTATCAGCATGATGAATATGAAGAATAAAACCTTACCGCCTAGTCGTTCACGTTCCATTTTGGCAGGTTCACCCATGTAGGTCATGAAATTGACGAGGTCATTCATTGCTGCATCAAATTCTTTCTCATTCATCCGCCCCGGTTCCGCTATAACCAGTTTATCGATCACTGTACGAACGGTGCCGTCATCGGATTCAACATCTTTATAAACTGCACGTTGTAAACCTTGAAGGTCAGCCAATACGTGAGGCATACCAACACTAGGAAATAACGCATTGTTTACCCCAAACGGACGGGATTCATCGATGTAAAAACTTTTCAGGTAGGTATATAACCAGTCTGCACCACGAGATCGCGCCGTTAATGATAAATCAGGCGGGTTAACACCAAACCATTTTTCAGCGTCTTTAGCCCGCATCGCTATGGTCATTCCGTCAAAAATCTTTTCACCAGTAAACATTAAGTTAAGTTCGACCAATTCAGGCGAAATCGCAAGGTCTTCACCCATACGTGAATACCTTAACTGTTTGGCCGAATGACAACTTAAACAATAATTGACGAAGTATTTTGCACCCCGTTGCAAAGAGGCCTTATTACCGAGATCTATGGTCGCTGATTGCAATGGAATACCACCACCCGCGGCTATAGCCGATGATGAACACAAAACCAACAGTATTATTATTAACTTTTTCATTTGCTCTCTACCCTCTCTGGTACATTTTTAGCCTCGCCTATCTTTGAATAAAAAGGCATCAATAAGAAAAATGCAAAATAAATGATTGAGAACAGCCTTGAAAAAATCGTTCCAACCGTTGTTACCGGTTGCATTCCAAAATAACCCAATCCAATAAAGCTAATCACAAACGCAATGATGGCAGCTTTAAAAATAGGACCTCTATAACGAATAGATTTATTGATTCCACGATCTAGCCACGGTAGTAAAAACAGCACGAAAATCGCACCGCCCATCGCCACAACACCTAAGAATTTATCAGGCACCGCTCTTAAAATCGCATAAAACGGCGTAAAGTACCAAACAGGCGCGATATGATCAGGTGTTTTCAAAGGATCTGCCGGTACAAAGTTAGCGTGCTCTAAGAAATACCCACCCATTTCTGGCATGTAGAAAATAATTAGCGCAAATATAAACAAAAACACTGCAACACCGACTAAATCCTTAACTGAATAATAGGGGTGGAACGGAATACCGTCTAAGGGAACGCCGTTTTCATCCTTATGCTTTTTGATTTCAATCCCTTCTGGGTTATTTGAGCCTACCGCGTGTAATGCAACGATATGCATAAACACCAAAATAACCAACACTAATGGAATAGCAATCACATGGAACGCAAAAAAGCGGTTTAGCGTTGCATCCGAAATAACGTAATCGCCTCTTAGCCAGAGGGCCAAATCTTCACCAACGTATGGAATAGCGCCGAATAACGACACGATAACTTGCGCACCCCAGTAAGACATTTGTCCCCAAGGTAATAGGTAACCCATAAAGGCTTCAGCCATTAAAGCCACATAGATAATCATACCGAACGTCCAAACTAACTCACGTGGTTTTTTGAACGAACCATACACCAAGCCTCTGAACATATGCAGGTATACGACAATGAAAAAAGCCGAGGCACCGGTTGAGTGCATGTATCGAATTAACCAGCCCCAATCGACATCACGCATAATGTATTCCACCGAATCAAAGGCTAATTGCGCATCTGGTTTGTAGTGGATGGTTAGGAAAATACCGGTAATAATCTGATTGATCAGTACTAAAATGGCCAGCGAACCAAAATAATACATCCAGTTGAAATTTTTTGGCGCGTAGTACTCGGCCAAATGTTCGTTCCAAACTTTGCTTAGAGGAAAACGGTCATCAACCCAATTTAACGCATTCTTTAAGACACCACTCATTAGCCTCTCCCTCCGTCTGAACCGATCAGTATTCGACTATCTGTTATGTATTCATGCGGCGGAATCACGAGATTCAACGGCGCTGGCACACCAGCAAAAACACGGCCAGCCAAATCAAACGCCGAGCCATGGCAAGGGCAGAAAAACCCACCTTTCCAATCTGGGCCAAGATCTTCGGGTGCCACTTCAGGTCTAAAGGTAGGCGAGCACCCCAAATGGGTACAAATACCCACCGCTAAAAAAACTTCTGGCTTTAGCGAGCGATTAACGTTTTTACATAATTCAGGCTGCTCGGACTCATTCGATTCTGGATCCCTTAATTGACCGGACATTTCGGCAATATCTTGTAGCACTTGCTCAGAACGTTTTAAAATCCAAACCGGTTTTCCACGCCATTCAACACGGATCAACTGGCCTAACTCTAACTTGGCTATATCGGCTTCAACGGGCGCGCCAGCGGCTTTTGCACGCGCACTGGGGTTCATTGATGCTAAAAAAGGTACCGCAACGTACGCAGCACCTACGCCAGTTACTGCTGTCGCTGCGGCTGTTAAAAAAAGGCGTCGCCGCTTATCTACTACCTGTTCGCTCATTTAACTCTCCATAAAATCATCGTATATTTCTCATATTAATTTTGTACGGCACTTAATAAGCGGAATTTTAGCATATTATCTAAATTTTTTGGGGACACGGCCACTGCATAAAATGACTTATTTTAGCGCCAGCTGTTTTATGCTGACTACACACGTGTTATTCGGAACGAAGTATCGACGTTAACTGCGCAATAAAGAGTTGATTTTCTTCGCTTGAACCAACCGTCACACGTAAGCAGTTGTCTGGCAGACCTGCGGTAACTGCCATTTTCTTGATTAATAAACCGGCGTCTTTTAATGCATCAAAAACCCGTTCTGCAGAGTCATTGAGTAAGGCAAATAGAATAAAGTTTGCCGCACTGTTAAACACTTGGACCCCAGCAAACTGATTTAACGCATTCAGTAGAATTTCTCGCTGCTGACAAATCTCTTCGGCTTGCGCATCAAGTACGTCGATATGCTCAAATGCGAAACGTGCGGTCACTTGTGTTAACACATTGATATTGTAAGGTAGCCTTATTTTATCCAGCTGCGCAATCAATGCTTGATCACCTACCAAAAAACCTAAACGTAGACCAGCCAAACCGAGCTTTGAAACTGTCCGCATCACCACCACATTTGGAAAGTCATTGATGCCATGTAAATAGGTCTTTTTAGCAAACGGCTGATAGGCTTCATCGATGACCACCAATCCATTGGACGCCTCGATAATAGACAACACATCCTCGTCTTTAAACAGGTTTGCCGTCGGATTATTCGGATAAGCTAAAAAAATTACTGCTGGGTCATGCAATTTAATCGCCGCCAACATTGCTGGCATATCAAGTTCAAAATCGTCTGCTAAGGGCACACCGATAAAAGGCATACCAAGTGCTTTAGCAATATGTTGATACATAACAAAACTGGGTGTCGGGGCCAATACCCGACTGCCGGCTTTCATCGCCATTAAAATAAGCTGAATCAACTCGTCCGACCCATTCCCTAGTAACACACCCAGTTGCGAGTCAACCTTAAAGCACTTACGCAAGGCCAATACCATTTCTTGCGCTGACGGGTCTGGGTAACGATTTGGTTCCACCTGTGACAGCAGCGCCAACCAGTCTTTTTGCATGGCCTCAGGCCAACAAAACGGGTTTTCCATCGCGTCCAGCTTAATTAAGCCACTTGCCTCAGGCACGTGATACGCCAGCATGTCCTGAATTTCCGGTCGGATTAACTGCTGTATTTTTTTTTGTTTTTGTTGCAATTGAATATTAAGACGGTAGTTTACGAAATTCTGCAGATTTTGCATGCGCCGTTAGTGACTCACCTCGCGCCAATACTGAGGCTGTATCGGACAACGCTGATGCACCACGTTGACTACAATTAATCACACTGGAGCGCTTTTGGAAATCATACACACCCAAAGGCGATGAAAACCGAGCCGTGCCCGAGGTAGGCAACACGTGATTAGGCCCAGCACAATAGTCGCCGAGTGCTTCCGGCGTATAACGCCCCATAAATATTGCTCCCGCGTGATGAATGCTATCCAACCACTGCGCTGGCTCTTCAACTGACAACTCCAAATGCTCTGGGGCGATTGTGTTGGCGATACCGATCGCTAATTGCTTGTTTTCAGCATAAATAAAAGCACCGCGTTTTTCTAACGATGCCTGAATAACCACCGCACGCTCCATCGTGGGCAACAGTTTTGCCATACTTTTTTTCACTTTGTCGATAAAACCCAGGTCCAAAGAAATTAAAATAGATTGTGCTTTTTCGTCGTGCTCTGCCTGCGAAAACAAATCCATGGCGATCCAGTCTGGGTCTGTTTCACCATCACAAATAATCAAAATTTCTGATGGTCCTGCGACCATATCAATACCAACCTGTCCAAACACTTGTTTTTTGGCGGTCGCTACATAAATATTACCCGGTCCGACAATTTTATCCACTGCAGGCAAGCGATCTGTACCGTAAGCCAAGGCCGCTACTGCTTGTGCACCGCCAATTCTAAATACCTTATCGACGCCCGCTAAAAAGGCGGCTGCTAACACTAAATTATTGACCTCGCCTTTGGGCGTAGGCGTTACCATAATAATCTCTGCAACCCCTGCCACCTTTGCCGGAATAACATTCATTAGTACAGATGAGGGGTAAGCCGCCTTACCACCAGGCACATAGACACCCACGCGTTGCAGTGGGTTTATTGCTTGCCCCAGGCTATTACCAAACTCGTCGTCAAAGCGCCAGGATTGTAATTTTTGTCGTTCAGCGTAGGCTTTTATACGATCTGCAGCGCATTGCAACGCCGTTTTTTGCTCAGCAGGTAAATTGTTCCAAGCCTTTTCCAGTTGATTGTGCGTTAGCTCTACGTTATCGCTAGAAACTGCCCATTGATCTAACTGTTGAGTGTAGGACAACAACGCTTCGTCACCGTTTTGACGAATATCTTTAATGATTTGAGCGACCCGTTGCACGATAGAGGCGTCATCCTCGGCATCCCAGCTGAGTAATTCGCTTAATGCATCTTTAAATTCCGCATCAGTGGCCGTTAAGGTTTTAATTTTCATTGCCTTAGCGCCTACGTTCCACCGCAGCTTCCAGCTGTTTGATGAGGGTTTTGATCTTTTCGTGCTTCATTTTCATTGACGCTTTATTAATCACCAACCTTGAACTAATATCCATAATCAAGTCTAGCGGCTCCATGCCGTTGGCTTTCAGTGTATTACCGGTATCCACCAGGTCGACAATACAATCCGCCAAACCCACAATGGGGGCCAACTCCATAGAGCCATACAGCTTAATAATTTCCACCTGGCGGCCTTGTTTTGCAAAGTATTGTTCGGTCAATGAAATATACTTTGATGCCACCCGAATTTTACCTGCCGGTAATTTTTTTCCAGTAACAATCGCCGTCATTAAACGACAACGGGCTATATTTAAATCCAATGGTTCGTATAGGTTGTCGCTATTATGCTCGACCAGCACGTCTTTGCCCGCAATACCTACGTCAGCGGCGCCATACTCGACAAATGTTGGGACATCAGTCGCCCTAATAATGATTAAATTAACCTCGCCGCAGACACTGGGAACAATTAATTTACGCGTTTTACTTAAGTCTTCAGCCGGCTCTATTCCCGCATTGGCCAATAAGGGCAACGTGTCTTTTAGAATCCTTCCTTTTGATATAGCAATTGTTAGCATGATCTTAACTCGGTACTCGGCGTATTTTTCCGCCCAGTAAAGCTAGTTTTTCTTCGATACATTCGTAGCCACGGTCGATATGATAAATTCGTTCAATAATGGTTTCACCTTTCGACACCAAACCAGCGATCACCAGACTAGCCGATGCCCGTAAATCGGTAGCCATAACCGTTGCACCATGAAGCGTCTTCTTACCGACACAAATAGCCGTATTACCTTCCAGTTTAATGTCGGCACCCAATCGTTGCAGTTCGTGCACGTGCATAAAGCGATTTTCAAAAATAGTTTCAGTCACCACCGAGGTACCTTCAGCTAGCGCATTTAGTACTAAAAACTGTGCCTGCATATCTGTCGGGAAAGCCGGGTATGGCGCGGTTTTAAACGAAACCGCTTTGGCCCGTTTACCGTGCATATTTAACTCAATCCAGTCTTCGCCTGTGGTGATCTCAGCACCTGCGTCTCTAAGTTTTGACAACACCATGTCCAAGGTACTTGGATCAACGTCTTTGATTTTAATTTTTCCACCGGTCACCGCTGCGGCCACCAAGTAGGTGCCTGCTTCAATCCTATCCGGCATAATATTATAAACCAAATCTTTTTCTGTTAGAGCGTCCACCCCTTCAACCACCAAGGTATCGGTGCCAATGCCTGAAATTTTAGCGCCTAATTTATTAAGGAAGTGGGCTAAATCACTCACTTCCGGCTCACAAGCAGCATTTTCTATGGTTGTTACACCCTCTGCCAAGGTCGCCGCCATCATCAAGTTCTCGGTACCTGTAACGGTGACCATATCCAGCATCAATCGCGTCCCTTTAAGACGCTCACAAGAGGCGTGAATGTAGCCGTTTTCAACACGAATTTTAGCACCCATTGCTTCGAGCCCTTTCAAGTGAATATCCACTGGCCGAGAACCAATGGCACAACCACCAGGTAACGAGACTTCTGCGCTACCAAAACGCGCTAGCAAAGGCCCGAGCACGATGATCGAGGCACGCATGGTTTTAACCAGTTCGTACGGCGCTTTAAAAGAAGTGATTGTCGAGGTATCCACCTCAACCCGCATTTTCTCATCTACCGATAGCTGAACGCCCATTTGACCCAATAAACTCATTGTGGTCGTGATGTCGTGCAAGTGAGGTAAATTACCAATTACCACTGGGTTTTCGGCCAATAAAGCAGCTGCCAAAATGGGCAATGCGGCATTTTTAGCACCCGAGATTCGTATTTCACCTGACAGTGGTCCACCGCCTTGAATAATCAGCTTGTCCATTTTTTAATTCCTAGGTTGTAAGTGCTTAATCTTGCTAAACAATCGGCAAGATATCATCTAGACCACTGACATGGGCAATGTCTAGCATCTGTTTGGGGATCTTTTTAAACCCGATAGACTGCCCCGATTTTTTAGCCACTTTCATCCAATCAAGCAATAAAGCCAGTCCTGCACTATCGGTCTTATCTACTTGATCGAGGTCAAAGACTAAGTCGGCCTGACCATCAAAAAAAACATGCGAGTCATTCAGCACGGTCTCCACTTCATTAAAACCAAGCGTACCGGACACGGCTATGTCGCCATTTGTCATTTTTTTAAACTGTGAGTCACTCATTTATTACTCTATTTATTAATCTATAGCCTGGTTGAATGGTTGGTTAGTTTTCTTCTTTACTACCACTGCTAAATAAGAACTGGCCAATTATTTGCTCTAACACCAAGGCCGACTGCGTTAACTCAAGTTTACTGCCTTCTTTAAGTGATTCATCTTCTCCGCCCGCCTCAAGGCCCACATACTGTTCACCCAACAAGCCCGCAGTAAGAATACTGGCGCTACTATCTGACGGTAAGCCATTGTATTGCGATTCTATGGTCATCGTAACAATCGCTTCAAAGGATTGCGTATCAAACTCGATAGCCGTCACTCGCCCAATGTTAACCCCAGCCATCGACACAGGTGCGCGAACTTTAAGACTGCCAATATTGCTAAAATGACCTTTAATGTTGTAACCAGAATCGCCATTGATGCTACTCAAATTACTCACTTGCATCGATAAAAAGAATAAAGCCACAAAGCCAACCGCAACAAAAAGGCCAACTAAAATTTCAATCGATCTTGATATGTACATATTAATTATCTCCGAACATCAAAGCAGTTAAAATAAAATCTAATAGTAAGACCGCAAACGCAGAGTGAACCACTGTTTGCGTCGTTGCGCGACTCACACCTTCCGACGTTGGTATCGCGTCATAACCTTCAAAAACGGCGATCCACGTCACCACTAGGCCAAAAACAACACTCTTGATTAAGCCGTTTAAAATATCTTCGCTAAAATCAATTTTTGCTTGCATTTGTGACCAGTAACCACCTTCATCAATACCGAGCAAACCCACGCCAATAAAATAGCCACCCAGTACACCAATCGCACTAAATAGCGTCGCCAACAAGGGCATAGACAAAAGACCCGCTAAAAATCGTGGCGCAATGATTCGTGCCACCGGATCCACGGCCATCATTTCCATACCTGACAACTGTTCGGTTGCTTTCATAAGGCCAATCTCTGCCGTCAACGCCGAGCCGGCTCGACCTGCAAATAACAGTGCCGCAACGACCGGGCCCAGTTCGCGAACCAACGAAGCAGCGACCATAACACCCAACATGCCCTCAGCACCAAAATCTGACAAGGTATAAAACCCCTGCAGGGCCAACACCATGCCGACAAACAAGCCGGAAATAACAATCAATGAAAAACTCAACACACCAACTGAGTACATTTGAGCAAACAGCAAACGCGGTCTAACTAAGACACTGGGTATGCTTAATAAAATATTAAGAAAAAATACCGAACCGCGCCCCAATCGCTCTAACATGCTGAGTGAGGTAACCCCTAACCGTTGTAATAAATCCATCATAATAGCTCCAGACCAGCTCTCATACATCCACACCCATCAAATCGTCAGCATATGTCTTAGCCGCGGCATAATGAAACGGTACCGGACCGTCGGCAAGCCCTTGCATAAATTGTTGCGACCATTGTGAATCAGACGCTGCCAACTGAGCCGGCGTACCGTGCTCTATCACTTTACCGCCCGATACCAAATACACATAATCTGCAATGGCACAGGCCTCTTTTACATCGTGCGACACCACAATACTGGACAAACCCAGCGCATCATTAAGCATTCTAATTAACCTCACCAAGACACCCATCGAGATGGGGTCTTGCCCAGTAAACGGCTCGTCATACATAATCATCATCGGATCTAACGCAATAGCTCTTGCCAATGCCACCCGCCTTGCCATACCGCCGGACAGTTCCGCGGGCATTAAGTCCCTAGCGCCGCGCAAACCAACCGCGTGTAATTTCATCAACACCAAATGCCTAATCATCGACTCGGACAACTGAGTGTGCTCGCGTAACGGAAAAGCAACATTTTCGAAAACAGAAATATCGGTTAATAAGGCACCACTTTGAAACAACATCCCCATTTTTTTTCGTAATTGATACAGCTCATTATGTTTGAGTTTATGTATCGCTTTGCCATCCATCTCGATCGAACCTACTGACGGCCTTAATTGCCCGCCTATAAGCTTTAATAAGGTCGTTTTACCTGTTCCACTGGGGCCCATAATGACCGTTACTTTACCGCGCTGGATATCCATATCCACGCCATCAAAAATAAGTTTTGATCCGCGAGAAAAATGAACATTTCGAATTTTTATTAAAGGTGTATTGTCAGTCACATCCGTTTACCCATTTTTTATTCTTACGCTTTGCTTTAAATGACACAAATGCACCATCAACAAGATCAAGCATTGTCCCCACCTTAGGATTATACGTCAATCCGAACTGATTATTATTTTATAACAAACTTAAAAACACCCAATTCTCTTTAGTCTTTCTCTGCTTAAGCTGTTCGATGAACATTATTTCGTGCGACAATAACCGATCACATCAATTCAATACTGAGGCCATGTCAATCCATGCTCATTAATACTCTCGCTTTACTAGCGGGTTTTGTTTTTTTGGTATTTTCTGCTGACTTTTTCGTCAAAGGCTCTTCAGCAATTGCAAAAAACTTCGGCGTGTCGCCCTTAATCATCGGCCTAACCATCGTAGGTCTAGGTACGTCCGCACCAGAAATCTTAGTCGCCGCTATTGCCTCTATGCAAGGTAACACAGGGTTGGCAATGGGCAATGCCGTGGGCTCCAATATCGCCAACATTGGCCTAGTACTCGGCGCAACTGCCTTAATCGCACCCATCTCTATTCATTCATCCCTACTTAAACGCGAATTACCCATTCTCTTAGCGATTTCAATCGCCAGTTACTTACTCGTGATTGATGGCACGCTGTCCAGAACCGACGGCCTGCTTCTTGTAACGGGCTTAGGCCTTTTCTTGTACTGGTTAGCGCGCAGCGCAAAACAAAGCAAACAAACCAACAAAGACCCCCTAGCCCTCGAATTCGGCGCCGAAATACCCTCCGACTTAAGCAACCGCAACGCCTTTTTATTCTCTCTATGCGGTTTGATTGGCCTGATTGCTAGTTCAAAATTACTGGTTTGGGCCGCGGTTAATATCGCGTTACATTTCGGTGTTAGTGATTTAGTTATCGGGTTAACTATTATTGCGATTGGCACAAGCTTGCCTGAACTCGCGACATCCATAGCCAGTGTATTAAAAAAAGAACCCGACCTTGCCGTGGGCAACATTATCGGCTCCAACGCGTTCAACTTATTGGCCGTCCTTTGTTTGCCCGGCCTCATCCACCCAGGCACAGTGGATACGCTATTGATCTATAGAGATTTCCCTATTATGCTCGGCTTAACATTATTGTTATTCTTTTTTTCCTATCGCTTTAAGGGCCTACCAAAAATTGGTCGCGTTAAAGGATTTTTAATGTCGGCTGTTTTTATCGCTTACCTCGGCAAGGTATACTTAGACACCCTCATTACCTAGTTGACTAACCATGGCCCAAACTGATGCCCGATAACAACAACCATCGAGACAAGCTTAAACAGCTAGGTTTAGCTGTTATCCGTACCGAAGCCGACGCTATAGCTGCACTTACCAGCCATATCGACGATCACTTCGCCACCGCTTGCGAACTGATCCTACAATGCAAAGGCAAAGTGGCTGTCATCGGGATGGGAAAATCTGGACACATTGCTAACAAAATTGCAGCCACATTAGCCAGCACCGGCACACCGGCCTTTTTTGTTCACCCAGGTGAAGCCAGCCATGGCGACCTTGGAATGATTAGCAAAAACGACGTTGCCTTAGCTCTGTCAAACTCTGGCGAAACCGGTGAAGTGCTGACTATTTTACCTATCATTAAACGCCTTGGCGTGCCATTAATCTCCATCACAGGCAAACCAAATTCGACCCTAGCTAACATGTCTGACGCACCGATTGACGCCAGCACCGACAAGGAAGCCTGTCCATTGGGCCTAGCCCCCACATCCAGCACCACCGCAGCACTGGTGATGGGTGACGCATTAGCGATAGCGCTTCTTGAAGCACGCGGCTTTACTGAGAAAGACTTTGCTCTATCACATCCGGGCGGCAGCTTAGGCAGACGTTTACTGCTGCATGTGAATGACATTATGCATAAGGGTGATGACATCCCCGTCATTCAAGAGTCCGCCTTGGTAAGTGCTGCCTTGATAGAAATGACTGAAAAAAAACTCGGCATGACGGCTGTGATCAACCAAAGCGGGCAACTTACTGGGGTGTTTACTGATGGTGATTTACGTCGTATGCTTGAAAACACCACCGATATTCATTCAACAAAAATTGAAGCCGTAATGACCATCGGTGGCGCCACTATCAGCCCTGAAAAATTAGCCGTAGAAGCCCTACACTTAATGCAAACTAAAAAAATTAATGCCTTACTGGTATTACAAGATAAGCAGCTCGTCGGCGCCCTTAATATGCACGACATGCTAAAAGCAGGCTTATCATGATCGAGTTAAGCGATGATTTTAAACAACGGGCAGCAGCCGTTAAGTGCGTTATTTTTGATGTTGATGGCGTGCTTACCGATGGTAAATTATTTTTTGATTTAACGGGCCAGGAATACAAGTCGTTTCACGCACAGGATGGCCTTGGGCTTAAACTTTTGCGGCAAAATGGCATTGAAGTCGCGGTTATTTCTGGTCGTTCTTCGCCTATTGTCGATAAACGCATGCAGAGCCTTGGCATCAAACACGTGCACCAGGGCCAAGAGAACAAAATAGCCGCCCTAAATCACGTATTAAACGCATTAAAGTTACCCCCTGATGAGGTCGCTCACGTCGGCGATGATCTGCCTGATCTAGCAATCATGACCCGCGTAGGCCTTGCAATCGCCGTTCAAGACGCAAACCCAGCCATTATCCCCTACTGTCACGCTCAGACCACACGTGTTGGCGGCCAAGGCGCCGCACGCGAAGTATGTGATTCAATTTTAAGTGTGCAAGACAAACTCAAACACACGACCAATGCTTTTGAGAACTAGGTATTTATTTAATGAAGCACCTCGGTAAACTCCTTTTAGCCCTCATTGCCATCAGTTCGTGGTGGTTTGCTTTTGTTCAGGAAACCCCCGTCGATGATAGCGCAACTAAGCCCTCACACAAGATTGATTATTTCCTTAAGGATTTTGATCTACTGAGCATGACCATGGCCGGTCAGCCCAAACAACGCCTACGCGCTGAGTATATGCAGCATTTTATTGATGACGACAGCACAGAAATGACGGCACCCAAAATGACCATGTTCGCGCCCGACAAGCCTGACTTAAACATTTATTCTGAAACCGGTTACATTTCCTCTGATGGTCAGCTGGTTTTACTCAATGGTGCGGTCAAAGTAAAAAGAGAGGCGTTAAAAAACATTGCAGCCATGGAGATCGACACGCATAATCTTCGTGTTCAATTAGCTAATGATTTCGCCGAAACGGACGAATTCGTTAAGATTAAATCAGGCAATAACATCATCAAGGGCAACGGTTTACGCGCTCACTTTCGCGAACCGATCAATATCAAAATTTTAGACAATGCGCGAGGTCACCATGAAATTAACTAAGCTAGGGATTATCTTCTTTGCACTGTCTGTCTTTGCATCACCAGCGTGGTCGCTCAGCTCAGATAAAAACAAACCCGTCGAAGTCGAGGCTGATAGCTTTAATCTTGATGACGCTAAAAAAATTACGGTGTATTCGGGTAACGTTATCATCACTCAGGGCAGCATGGAGATCATGGCCAACAAAGTAACCATTTATGGTGCTCGCGGCGCTACTGACAAAGTGGTCGCAACCGGCCATCCCGTTAAATTTAAACAGCAACCTGACGGTAATCAACAACTTATTCGCGGTGAAGCCAAGCGCTTCGAGTACCTGGTATCAAAAGACACCTTAATTTTAATTAATCAAGCCACCTTATGGCAGGGCGGCAGTACCTTCGCCAGCGATCGAATTGTCTATGACAGTAAACGCTCTATCGTAAAAGCTGGGGATAAAAAATCCGGCTCTAAACGTGTCAAGATCACCTTGCAACCTACCCAATAACAATGAGTACATTACGCACCGAGAATATCTCTAAACAGTTCAATCAACGAAAAGTTGTTGATCAAGTTAGTATTAATGTAAAAAGCGGCGAAGTAGTGGGTTTATTAGGTCCCAATGGTGCTGGCAAAACGACCAGTTTCTATATGACCGTCGGCCTGATAAAACCTGACAGCGGCCACATTTTTTTAGATGATCAAAACATTACGCACAGTCCTATGCACGTGCGGGCACGAGAGGGTTTGGGGTATCTACCACAAGAGGCCTCTATTTTTAGAAAACTCAGCGTCGAAGATAACGTTTTGGCCATTTTACAAACTAGGCGCGACCTGTCCTCCGGCCAACAACAACTAATACTGGATGAATTGTTACTTGAATTTGGCCTAAATCACCTGCGTAAACAGAGCGCTATGGCGCTATCTGGTGGTGAAAGAAGACGTTTGGAAATCGCCCGATCCCTTGCCACAGAACCACGTTTCATTCTACTGGATGAACCCTTTGCCGGCGTAGACCCCATCTCTGTTATCGATATTCAGAAAATTATTCACCACCTGTGTGAACGCGACATTGGCGTGCTCATTACCGACCACAACGTACGAGAAACCCTTGGAACCTGTGATCGCGCCTATATATTAAACAACGGCAAAGTGATCACCGAAGGATCGGCTGAAGACATTTTAGAGCACCGTGAGGTTCGTGATGTTTATCTTGGGCATGAATTTCGCATGTAAGTTAAAAAATTCGACCCTGTTATCCATAATATGGTCTAAACTTACACCTTATGAGATGTATTCAAGCGTTAATCTTTTCTACTATTAGGACATGTGAATGAAGCAGTCTTTACAGCTTCGAGTCGGTCAACACCTGACCATGACACCCCAGCTTCAACAAGCTATTCGGTTACTGCAATTATCCACATTAGAACTGCAACAAGAAATCCAAACTGTCTTGGATAGTAATATGATGCTCGAAATCCCTGATGAGGAGTCCCTCACAGAAGATATCGGCCAAGACAAAGACACTGCAGCAGCGACTACTAGTGACAATAAAACCAGTGAAGGCTCGCAAGATCACTTGCCGGATGAATTAGCCGTGGACACATCGTGGGATGAGATTTACGATTTAACGCCTTCGACAAGCACCAATCAATCCAACGATAGTCCATTGCCCGACCCAGGTAGCATCAACTCGGCCAAACAAACCTTACACGACCATCTGTTGTGGCAACTGCAACTGACCAATTTTTCTGATATTGATCGTGCCATTGCTACGTCTATCATTGATAGCATTGATGATAATGGCTACCTAAAGTCCGACCTGCAACACATTCACCAACATTTATGTGAGCAGATTGATGAACTTGATTTTGACGAAGTGATCGCTGTATTACACAAAATACAGTCTTACGACCCACCTGGGGTTGCCGCTGTTAACCTGCAAGACTGTTTGCTTATTCAACTAAAACAGTTGCCCGACAGCACCCCGCATCGTCAAGCTGCTATCGAATTGGTTGCGCATCATATGGCCGCCCTAGGCTCACAAGACAGTAACAAACTAAAGCGGCAACTAGGCATTGATGATGAGCAATTGGGACAAATTGTCGGCCTCATTCAACAACTTACTCCTCGGCCCGGCTCCGCCATCGGCGAAAGCGATGCTGAATATGTCACGCCCGACGTTTATGTAAGTAAAGTAAAAGGCCAATGGCAAGCCTCAATCAATGGCGAAGTAGCGACTAATATCCGCATTAATCCTTACTATCAAACGCTTATCAAGCGCGGTGATAAAAGCGCCGACTGTCAAACCATGAAAAACCATTTGCAAGAAGCCCGTTGGTTTTTAAAGAGCTTGCAAAGCAGAAATGAAACCTTGTTATTGGTCTCTCAAGAAATTGTTAACCGACAACAAGACTTTTTAGAACACGGCGCCATTGCAATGAAACCCATGGTGCTTAGAGACATTGCTGAGACCGTTGAAATGCACGAATCAACCATTTCACGGGTCACTACCAATAAATACATGCACACACCCAATGGCATATTTGAACTCAAACACTTTTTCTCGAGCCATGTCTCAACAGATACCGGAGGCGAGTGTTCAGCAACCGCCATTAGGGCCTTTATTAAAGAATTGGTGAGCAGCGAAAACCCAAAAAAACCGCTGAGTGATAATAAAATTGCCGCTATACTAAGCGAACGAGGCATTAATGTAGCGAGACGGACGATTGCTAAATACCGTGAATCCATATCCATACCCCCTTCTAGTCAGAGGAAACGCATCCTTTGACCTTTGTCGTAACCACAACAGGAGAGTAATATGCAACTAGACTTATCTGGACACCATGTCGACATCACGGACGCTTTACGCGAATACACCAGTAACAAATTTGACAAAATTGAACGTCATTTTGACAAAGTGATCGATGTACACGTTATTTTGACGGTTGAAAAATTAGCGCATAAAGCAGAAGCGACCATTCAACTAAATGGCTCAAAAATCTTTGCTGAAGACACCCAAGAAAATATGTACGCAGCCATAGACACCTTAGTCGACAAATTAGATAGACAAGTCGTCAAACATAAAGAGAAATTAAACGCTCACCGTTAAACAAGGTAAGCCGGCGAATAGCCGGCTTTTTTAAGACACATGAAACTTATTATCGTTAGCGGTTTATCAGGCTCCGGAAAAAGTGTCACATTAGACACTTTGGAAGATGCAGGCTTTTATTGCACCGACAATCTTCCCATTGCCTTGTTGCTCGACTTTTCCCGGCTACTTGTTAATTCCAAGCAAGGCCTATTTAAACGTGCCGCCGTTGGCATCGATGCCCGCAACGACCTTGAGTCCCTCAACCAATTTGATCAGTTAATTGATCAACTGCAAGCCGACAACATTAATTACGAGATTATCTTTTTACGCGCTAACAAAGAAAATTTATTAAAACGCTTCAGCGAAACTCGACGCAAGCACCCTTTATCAAACGCGAACACGTCCTTAGACGAAGCCATCGATATGGAGATAGACCGACTCGGGCCTATAGCCAATCATGCCAGCATCCAAATCGATACCACGCACACCAATGTACACCAGTTACACGATATTATTCGTGAGCGTATTTGTGCAAACAACAACAGCCAGTTATCACTACAAATTATGTCGTTCGGCTATAAGCACGGCGCGCCCAATGACGTTGATTTTGTCTTTGATGCCCGCTGCTTGCCAAACCCCTACTGGGAACCTAATTTGCGTCATTTAACAGGCAGAGACCCCGCAGTAATAGACTTTTTAAGCCAACAGCAACTCGTCCAACAGTACCTAGAAGACAGCGGTGCTTTTTTAAGCCGCTGGATACCCGAATTTTCACGTTCTAAACGTAATTATTTATCCATTGCCGTTGGCTGCACAGGCGGTCAACATCGCTCGGTCTTTCTTACCGAGAAGCTTGCGCAACACCTAACTGGGCAAGGCTTAAGCATTATCACTCGACATCGCGAGTTAGCTTAAAGTTAGCAATAATTAGCGCCATAAATAACAAAGCAGCACACCTTGGATTAGGCTAGAATAGTTTGTGTTTACAGCGTTTGATTACACTATAAAAAATGTCGGCCACACCACAACATGAGAACACACATGAGCACCTGCGATTACTCGCAGGGCATCTCGACAGCGCCGCATTATCCCAACTAAAACAGCAGATCAACGCCCTTCACCCAGCTGAAATAGCGAACTTGCTCGAATCCATACCGCCTAAAAATCGGCGCGTTGTTTGGGGGCTCGTTAACCCAGAGTTGACCGGTGAAATTTTAGTAGAAGTGAACGATGAAGTCCGTTCCGGCCTAATCGAAAACACCAATGATGAAGACCTAATTGCAGCCGCTGGTTTACTTGAAACCGATGACTTAGCTGATATTTTCGATGATCTTCCACAAACGGTATTGCACGAGGTTGTCCGCTCCATGTCTAATCAGGACCGCCGACGTTTGCAATCGGTTATGTCCTACGATGAGGATAGCGCCGGTGGTTTGATGAACCCGGATATGGTGACTATTCGTCCTAATGTAAACCTAGACGTTGTGCTCAGATACATTCGCCAGCGCGGGGCATTGCCTGCCAACACCGATAAACTCTTTGTGGTTGATCGAAATGACTGTTATTTGGGCGTACTAAGCATCACCGACTTACTCACTAAAGATAGCGGGCAGTCTGTTAGCGACACAATGATAACCGATCAAAAAGCCTTATCACCCACCCTATCAGACACTGATGTGGCGATGTTTTTCGAGGATCATAACCTTATTTCTGCGCCTGTTGTCGACAGCAACAACCATTTACTCGGTCGAATTACCGTGGACGATGTTGTGGATGTGATTCGTGATGAGGCCGATCGCTCTTTTTTAAGCATGGCGGGGCTTGATGAAGATGACGATATGTTCTCCCCCGTGATCAGAAGTGCTAAACGGCGCGCTGTTTGGCTCGGCATTAATTTACTGACTGCGTTTATCGCGGCCTGGGTGATCGGTTTATTTAGCGCAACCATTGAGCAGATAGTAGCCCTCGCCGTGCTCATGCCGATAGTCGCCAGTATGGGGGGTATCGCGGGCAGTCAAACGCTGATGCTGGTTACTCGTGGTATTGCGCTCAATCAGGTGGGTAAAACAAATGCCCGTTGGCTGATGTGGAAAGAGCTGTCGGTTGGTTTATTAAACGGGCTTTTATGGGCCTGCGTTGTCGCAGTCATCGCCGGATTTTGGTTTACCAGCCTTGCGCTTGGCTTATTAATCGGTACCGCATTAATAATCAACCTGATCACCGCAGCATTAGCAGGGGCCACCATCCCGCTTACCTTAAAACGTATGAACATCGATCCAGCTATAGCTGGCGGCGTTATCTTAACCACCGTGACTGACGTGATTGGCTTTGCTTCCTTCCTTGGACTCGCCACTGTATTTTTAACCTAGGCTAACGCCAAGGTGGTAATGCTTAACTACCGGCCAGTGTCATCTCACTAATAAGAATTGAACCCGTCCGTGTATTGCCTCTGTTATCGACATCATTACCGACGCTGACTATATTTTGATACATGTCTTTTAAATTACCCGCTATGGTGATTTCTTCAACCGGGTATTGTATCTGTCCGTTTTCTACCCAAAAGCCCGCTGCGCCACGCGAATAATCACCGGTTAAGGTATTAACACCTTGTCCAATTAATTCAGTAACTAGCAGACCTGTGCCCATTTGAGCCAACATCTGATCAAAGCCTAACTCACCCGGCTCCACTGTCAGGTTATGCACACCGCCTGCGTTAGCGGTACTTTTCATCCCCAGCTTTCTCGCCGAATAGCTGCTGAGCACATAGCCTTGTACAACACCTGATGCCACAATATGCCGTGCCGAGGTGGCAACCCCTTCAGCATCGTAAGACGCGCTGCCCATCGCTTGCGGTAGCAACGGCTGCTCATGGATATGAACAAATGAAGGAAACACTTGCTGCTGTAAGCTGTCGAGTAAAAAAGAGGATTTGCGGTATAAATTACCTCCCCTAATCGCTGCAACAAAATGGCCGATCAACCCACCCGCAACTTCAGTTGCGAACATTACCGGGCACTTTCTGGTGCTTAATGAGCGTGCATCCAAGCGTTTAATCGTACGCTTAGCGGCCATCTCACCCACCTGTATGGCTGTTTCCAAATCCGCGGCTCTACGAGCCACCGTATACCAATAATCCCGCTGCATACTGCCCTTATGCTCGCCGATAACAGAGCAACTCATGCTATGACGGCTGGACGAATACCCATGATTAAACCCATCGCTTGTTGCCAGCACCCGTGAACCCTCAAAACTTTGCACACTGCCGCCTTCAGAGTTACTTATTTTTTTATCATAAAATCTCGCTGCATTTTCACACTCTATGGCCATTTTAATGGCTTCTTCAGCACTCAGTTTCCAAGGGTGGTATAAGGATAAGTCTGGGAAATTTGTCGCTAACAGCTCTTTTTCGGGCAAGCCTGAAAACGGATCATCTTCTGCGTAACGCGCGATTGCACAGGCCGCAGTTACCATCTCTTCGATAGCGGATTGATTAAGCTTAGTCGAGCTTGCAGCACCTTTTTTATGCCCTTTGTAAACTGTAATCGCTATCCCTTGGTCACGGTGATGCTCAATCGTTTCCACCTCACCTAGGCGAGCATTAACTGACAAACCCTCACCTACGCTAATGGCTGCTTCAACATGGTCGGCACCCTGTTTTTTAGCTTCGGTGATAATATCTGAGGCGATATTTTTCAGTCGATTAATTTTATCTTCATTGCTTTCCGGCACTGTTAACGTATTAGGCATGTGTACCCCCTACGGTCAATGCGTCTATTTTAAGCGTGGGCTGTCCTACGCCGACAGGTACACTTTGCCCTTCTTTGCCACAGGTACCCACACCGCTGTCCAATTCTAAATCATTCCCCACCATACTCACCTTGGTGAGCACATCAGGGCCATTGCCAATTAGCGTAGCGCCTTTAACTGGCGAACCGATCTTACCGTCTTTAATTAAATACGCCTCACTGGCTGAAAACACAAACTTACCCGAGGTAATATCCACCTGACCGCCGGCAAAGTTAACCGCATACAAGCCATTTTTTACCGACGATATAATATCGCCTGGTTCACTATGCCCTGCTCGCATATAAGTATTGGTCATTCTTGGCATCGGTAAGTGCGCATAAGATTCACGACGGCCATTACCAGTGGAGGCCTGACCCATCAGGCGCGCATTCATTTTATCGTGCATATAACCCTTTAAAACACCCTTTTCTATTAAGGTGGTGCACTGACTTTGCACACCTTCATCGTCTACCGATAAAGAGCCGCGTCGATGCTCAAGCGTGCCGTCATCGACGACGGTGCAAAGTGGCGAGGCGACCATTTCACCAATTCGACCGCTGAAGGCCGAGCTGCCTTTACGATTAAAATCGCCTTCTAAACCGTGACCTATTGCCTCATGTAATAAGATGCCCGGCCAACCTGGGCCTAATACAACGGTCATATTACCGGCTGGCGCATCGATCGCAGTTAAATTGACCAAAGCCAACCTAACCGCTTCGCGAGCATATGTCATCGCTGTGTCATTGTCGGTAAAATGCTCATAACCGTGACGTCCACCACCCCCACTACTAGCTTGTTCACGTCGTCCATTTTCTTCGACGATAACAGACACATTCATCCTGACTAAGGGGCGAATATCACTGCTGACCTGGCCGTCTTCTGTCATCACCAGTACCACCTCGTGGACGCCGACCAAACTGATGACAACCTGTTCGACGCGTGAATCAATTTGACGCGTTTGTTGGTCGATCAATTTCAAAAAGGACACTTTTTGTTCTCGTGTCATACTAGCCAATGGATCCATGGCCACATATAAAGCGGGCATTTGACGTTTTGTAGTAGGTTTTAAGGTGCCTGCTTGTCCACGCTGTGCTATCGCCTTAACGCTATTAGCGGCCTCCAGTAGATTGGGTAAGGCCAGTTCTTCACTGTAAGCAAACCCCGTTTTTTCACCGCTAACAGCGCGGATACCAACCCCTTGCTCGATATTATAATTACCGTCTTTTACGATGCCATCTTCAAGCACCCAGGACTCACTTCGAGATGCTTGAAAATAGATATCGGCTTGGTCTATACCTTTAGACACCAGGCGCGACATCACCGCGTCAATATCACTGATCACCAGACCTGCCGGTTTCAAAATTACACTCTCAGCTTGTTGGATTAAATCACTCATTCAGTCACTCTTGATTGTCATTGAAAATCGTCCGTGTTGGATCACTGGAAAAGTCGTCCGTATCTTTTCACTATCTGTTCTTTTTAACGTCGCTATCGCCAGACCTTCGCCAGTGCCCAGTTCAACCATCACCTCACCCCAAGGATCTACTACCATGCTATGTCCGTAGGTAACGCGGTTGTTCGCGTGTCGCCCACCTTGGTTAGGCGCAATTAAGTAACATGAGTTTTCGACCGCCCTTGCCCTGCATAATAAAGACCAGTGCGCCTGACCTGTCACCTCGGTAAAAGCAGATGGCGCAACAATAAACTCAGCGCCTTTTTGCAACAGTTGACGGTACAACTCGGGGAAACGTAGATCATAACAGATTGACAGCCCCATAACGCCAAATGGCGTGTCCACAACCACAGCTTCATCACCCGCCTTAAAGGTATCTGACTCCCGGTAACGCCCTTTGCTATCCGCGATATCGACATCAAATAAATGCAATTTATTATACGCCGCCACCTGCTGACCCATGTCGTTATACACCAAACAACAGGCATATACCTTATCGTTAACGGTGGCTTTAATTGCCAACGAACCCGCAACTAGCCAGCATTGATATTGAGCCGACAAGCGCTGTAAAAAACCTTGTATAGGCCCTTTACCTAACGATTCGGCAATAGATAACAATTGGGCGGAGTTATTTGCCATTAAAGCGAAATTTTCCGGTAACACAAGCAATGACGCGCCGGCGTTGACCGCGTCTTGAACCAATCGTTCCACCGTTTTAAGGTTGTCGTCAAGCACATCACTCGACACCATCTGTAGCGCCGCGACCGTTAGTTCATCAACCCTCTGCATAAGCCTTAAGGTGTTGATTCCGCAGCGTCATCAGCAAATTGACCTAAGGTCGCGTCAAATACAGGCGACAATACGTCACCCATAAAGCCAAATATCTTACCCCCAGGCTGGCTGATCTGTTGAATTTTAGGGTCCGCCCAAGGCCCAGTAACACGGTATTGGTAACCGGCAAACTTATTCACTGTTTTACCCGCTATTTTTTGCACGATAAAAACAGCTGCTCCCAACAACGGCCCACCGGCAATAGCCCCCGCTAGGGGTAGCGTCTCGGTGGTTTTAGGGGTCACCGTAATTAACTGATCCAGTCGTTCTTGAGCCAACCAAACACGGCCTTCAAAGTCCAATCGTGACGACGGGCTTTCCAAATAGAAGCGGTCCATTTGTAACTCGCCATCCAGCACCACAAAATGCCCCTTAATTTTATCGAAGCCCAAGCCTTTTTCAACCAGGTCACTAAAATCCAATTGCAGCCGGCGCTGTATATTACTTAAACTTAACAAACCAAACACACGCCCTAAACCCGGTTCGATATCGAGCAAGCGACCCTTTCCTGCATCAATTTGACCAAAACCATTGAGCTGCTTCATCGAAAATGACTGTGGGGCACCAGGCCAATGTAAATCAAACAGTATATCGGCTGGCGCGCCTTCAATGTCTGACGATAAGCCTGCATCGTTGACTAACGAGCCTAATGACTGACTGATTAATTGGCCACTTAAGCCCGTTCGCGTCAGCTCACCCTCGCGCTCCCATGCCCCCACCGCTTGCAGCTCATCGCGCTTTGACTTGAGTGAAAAATTTTGTATTATCAAACCCGTTTTCTTTTGTCGTAATACCAAGTTTAAACGACCTAGATTAGACTCACCAATAAAAAACGCATCACTTTTCAGGTCTAAATTGGGCAGCTCCCTTGGGTTTAACTCCATTTGCTCCCCACGTTTTTCAAGCGCACTAATGCTGGGGAGTTTTAACGATTTCAAATCGAGCTCTATTGTTTCCCCGTGTGTTACGTCGGGTAACACGTAGGCACCATTTATAACGGGGCTATTCAAATGCCCTCGCCAGGCATTATTGGCATGTGCACCTGTTAACCGAAGCTTATCAAACGCAATGCCCGACCACAGCAATTGATCGATGTTTAAATCAATTTGATTCACTAAATTGTTAGCTTGCGCAGCCGTAGGGCCCTTCAAGCTAGTTTGCCATTCTTCAACATCCACCTGTGGGATACGCCCTGATAACCTCAAACCGGGTTGTTTTGGCAATGTCGCCGCGCCTGCACCCAGGCTTATATCGCCCCTTTCTAAATGTAATCCAGTTGTTTTATTGCGCTTAAGCAGTAGCGCCCCCTGTGCTTTATCTGCATACGAAAATCGTATAGGCACATCAGCCGATGATAATAACAGTTGCGCCTGAACAGCCGCCGTTGCAACCTTAGCCTTACCCAATGGCATGGGTAAATTGATGCGTACACCACGCATATCACTCTCTAATGTTATTGTCGTATCAGCTGATTCGTCAGCACTAAACACGGGTACTGCCACCGTTAGTGTTGCCGGCGTTCTGCCCGAGATTTTTTGCCATAACTCGTGTGGGTATTTTTTTGCCAGCTGAGCTGCGTCTAGTTCACCGCTAAGCGAAATCACCGTCGACGATTGCTTACTTGCTATATCGATTAGCGCTTTTTCATTCCATACGTTGGCCTTTAATCGCTTTGCCGATAGGCCTTTCTCACCATAACTAATAACACCTGCCAATTGCGTCAATGCAAGATCAATGCTGGGTAAAAGCAAGGTATTATTGTTTAATAAAGCCCTTGCCTTAATTTTGGGGCTTAGCCCAGAGTGCAGCGGTATTTTAATATCAAGGTCGACCCCAACGGGGCCTTGTATTTGTGTATATAGCATTAAATCATTCAGCGATTGTTTAAGTGGTGATTGCTTAAAAAACGCATACAAACCCGACGCTTCGTCGTCAAGATGGCCTGTTATACTCAAGTAATCATCCTCACTACGGTCTTTCATCTCCACCACGGCAAGGCTAACGTTATTACCCGCAATACTGCCCTTCTCGGATCGAATCTGTAACCCTTGGTTACGTACTTCTACTTCGGCATCTGCTTGCTCAACATCCGGCCAGCCCTCGGCATAATGTAAATCAATGTCCTTCGCAGAACCAAGAAACTGAAACACACCACTGTTGTCTCGGTATGGGAACCCGCTTAGCGAGCCACGCATAAGTATACCGCCCTGTTCTAAATAACCCTTTTTGAACGCCCCTTTAAGCCACGCTACAACGCTATGGTCCATTATGCCAAGTGGCAAATATTGTGGTGTGTATTGCGCTTCTGCTTTACCTAACGTCGTCTGTAAATCAATACTTGATGGGCTGTTGTCTAGCGGCAAATTGAGCTTAATTCGACTGGCTGTCTTCACATGGGGCGTATTGATTTGCAGGTGCTCTGAAACAATGTCTAAACCCGCATCAGATTGATGCCACGAGACGAGTCCCGCCAATTGATCTATTTGTATAGCACTTTTAAAAACACCTTTTATATCAACTGATGCGTCATAGGATGCGATCTGAGCCCAACCGCTGGATTGGTCTGCACACACGCTGGCACTCAGGTTATTTACTTCAGGTAAGTGCTTGACTGCGAGACTTGAGAAGCCCGTCAAACGACCGCAAGCCGCCCATGCAAACATATCACCATCAGCTTGCACCTGTGCATCAAGGTAATTTAATCGGCCTTTAGGGACTATTTGCTGCAACAAAGCTTTCTCGTCAGCTGCTAACAAGGGCGATTGAGTTAGCAAGGTTGAAAATACATTAAGGTCTATGTCAGCTGACTTAACTGCAAGGGAAAAGGTATGTTCAGCAGCAGGGCGATAATCAACTAACACCTTACCATCCGCCTGAATCAGGTCTGCCAGCTGAAATGATAAAGCGCCTAAATTAAGACGCCAACCTTTTTCCAAAGCCTGCCATGAAAACCATGACGACAATTGTTTAAGGTCTATGGCCTCGTCATCAATTAACATTTGGGTGTTTTCACTCACCACCTGACCTTTAATCTGGCTTAGCTTTGCCTGATCCCACCAACTCCAAAGCTGTAGATCGGAAAAGCCCTGCCTAACACGCAATGGTTCAATATTTAATCGTTTTGATATGGCTTGTAAGTCAACCTGCTCGGCTTTTAAATACCCCCGTGCCTTCCAGTTATTTGATGACAATAGATCCCCATTAACCGAAGCCATAAAGACGATGGGGTGTTGGCTAATCTCTGGCACTACTGCGGTTAAACTTAAACTGTGCTCAGCACCGTCGTTTTGTACAATCAATTGGCTGTTTTGTAATTCCATACTAGGGAGACCTTTCAGATCGTCTTGCCACACAACCCGACTGTTAACCACTTCGAACCAGCCATCTTCTAATAGCCAGGATACGTCCCCTGTTGTTTGCTTTTGAAACCCTTCTTTATGTAAACCTGCAATTGAAATATGCCCGTCTTTAAAACGCTTAAGCGACAGACTGGTCTCTGATAGGATGATTTTTTCTGGGGTAAAGGTGCCAAGCGCAAGGCTAAAAACATTAAACGATAACTTAATTTGCCCGATATTGAGTGGTGGGGCTTCTTGCTCCGCAAACACCAGCTGCACCCGCTCCAATGTCAATTGAGGGCTAAAACCATCGAGCGTTGCTGAAAAACTCTCGATACTGAGTTGCTCGCCTAATTCCCTGCTGACGTATTGTTCAATCGTTGATTTATAAGACGATGCCTGCGACATCAGCACACGTGTTGCGCTAAAAAATACAGCTGTAACGACCAAGGTAACGACCGTTAACCACAGTATCGAATGGCCAAAGTATCGCGCCTTACTCATTCGTTATCAGCCATCACATTAAAGCAAAACGACATCATATTGTTCCTGGGTATACTGGCTTTCTGCCCGAAACCGAATACTAATCCCTACGAAGTGCTCTAGGTCAGCCAAGGTCGTTGATTCTTCATCCAATAGCATTTCAACCACTTCGTTAGATGCCAGCACCAGCAGTTCCGTTGCCTCGTATTGCCGTGCGTCACGAATAATTTCTCGAAAAATTTCGTAACACGTCGTTTCTGGTGTACGCACCGTACCCGCACCCGCACACGTTTTGCACGTTTCGCACATCATCTGCTCAAGACTTTCTCGTGTTCTTTTACGCGTCATTTCGACCAAACCCAGTTCTGACACATTACTAATCGTATATTTTGCGTGGTCCTTCTGCATCGATTTTTCTAGTGCTGACAACACCGCTGTTTTATGCGCTTCGTCTTGCATATCGATAAAATCGATAATAATGATACCGCCTAAATTTCTCAGACGTAATTGTCGTGCAGTGGCTTGAGCCGCTTCCAAATTAGTTTTAAAAATCGTTTGCTGTGGGTTTCCTCGGCCGAGGTAACTGCCGGTATTTACATCCACCGTGGTCATCGCTTCGGTCTGATCAAACACTAAATGCCCACCCGATTTCAACGATACTTTTCTTTCTAAGGCGTATTTTATTTCACTTTCGATGCTGTACAGATCGAACAAAGGGCGCTCGCCTTTATATAGCTCAAGTCGTTGCTTTACTTCAGGCATAAATTTACCTGCAAAAGCCATCAGGCGATCATAATTACTGCTAGAGTCTACGACGATTTTGGTCACTGACGAGTGATACCAATCCCTCAATATTCGTAGGGCGAGCGGCAAATCTTCGTAAATTAAGCCCAGTTGCTGTTGTTGTAATTGCTTGTTTATATCGTCCCATAATTTATTCAAAAACAACATGTCAGCACGGATGCTATCGCCATCTACGCCTTCTGACGCAGTCCTAGCAATATACCCACCGGCATACCCTTGTGCTTTAAATACTTCCATACAGGCAAGTAATCGCTCACGTTCTTCTTCGTTTTCTAGCTGTTGAGATAAGGCCAGCTTTTCGGATAAAGGCAAAAGAACTTGATAACGCGATGGAATAGAAACATTCATCGTAAGCCGTGGTCCTTTGCTTCCAATTGGTGATTTCAACACCTGCACCAGTATTTTTTTACCCTGATGTAAAAACTTTTCAATGCTCTGCTCGTCGTCAAGCGTTTCGCCGTTAAGTAACACATCTGACGCGTGTAGAAAGCCCGCTTTAGTTAAACCCAGATCAACAAAAGCGGCCTGAATTCCCGGCACCACTCGGCACACTTCACCGTAATACAAATTACCTACGATACCGCGCTTGCGCTCTCTTTCGATGATAAGCTCCTGCAGTACGCCGTTTTCAAGCACTGCCACCCTGGTTTCAGGCGGTGTGATATTGATCAGGATCTCGTCACTCATAAAATATCCAACTGCTTCTTATTAAACGTTATGGTAATCGTAAATGACCCCATCCTTGTACCTTTCAATGAAAAAACTTTTTATTTCATCGATTTTACTCTTAATTGTCAGGCTGTAAGAACCAAACCGTTGATTAAACTGACAGGCAGTCAACCCCCTGTTGCTTTAGTAACTGACCCGTCTCGTATAAGGGCAGCCCCATCACACCAGAAAAACTACCCTCTATTCGACGAATGAACAAGGCGGCTTTACCTTGTATCGCATAAGCGCCGGCCTTGTCCTTAGATTCACCCGTGGCTAAATACCAAGCCAACTCATCATCATTCAGCTCTTTAAAAGACACCGCGTTTTTACTTAACACATAAGATTCTTGCTGGCCGATCAAGGCCACCGAGGTCAATACTTGATGTGTTTTACCCGACAGCTCTTTCAACATTTGTAGTGCGTGTTGATCGTCATCTGGTTTGCCTAAAATATGCCCATCGACAATAACAGCGGTGTCAGAGCCCAGCACCAACACGTCATCCTCAAGGTAATGTTGTTTTACGGCACGGGCTTTTTCTAATGCCAGACGCTTAACGTAAGTTTCTGGTGTCTCATCGATGATAGGACTTTCGTCAATACCCACGGCGTTAATGACAAAGGTTAAACCGAGTTGTTGCAATAGTTCTGCGCGCCGTGGTGATGCCGAGGCTAAAATTAATTTCATGGCATTAATACCTATTCTCTATGGTAGGGGTGGTTGTTCATCAAACTCCAACCTCGATACAGTTGTTCGGCCAACACCACCCTCACAAGCGGATGCGGAAAGGTCAACTTTGATAAACACCACTGCTCATTCGCTCTCGCCAAACATTGATCAGATAGGCCATCGGCACCACCAATCATTAATACGATCGCCGAATGAACGCCTTGCCACGTGGTCATTTTTTGCGCTAAATCGTCGGTTGACCATTGCTTCCCTTTAAGCTCAAGCGCCACCACATAATCAGCGGCATTAATGGCTGCAAGCATACGCTTGCCTTCCTCTTCGAGAATTTTGCCCACTTCACTGTTCTTTGTGCGTTTCGCAGGTGCTATTTCAACTAATGATAAGGCGCACTCACGGGGTAGCCGTTTGGCATATTCTTGATAAGCCTGTGTCACCCACGCAGGCATTTTTTGCCCCACTGCTAAAATTTTAAGTTTCATAAAACCCTTTTTTGACCCTGTGAAAAAGGCGGCTCGTAAGGGCCGCCTTTAATTTAAAGCACTGACAATCCTTTATTAAGGTTTAACGCACATTCAATGGGGTCAACGTTATTTCAACCCGCCTGTTTTGCGCACGGCCTTCTTTAGTTTCATTGCTGGCGATAGGGCTTTGTTCACCATAACCCATCACGCTAAAGCGTTGCCCCGCAAGACCCTGAGAACGCAAGTAACTCGCCACACTTTGCGCACGTTGTTCTGATAAGTTTTGATTATACATTGCATCCCCTACGCTATCGGTATGACCAACCACCGTAATACTGGTATCGGCATACTCTTTTAGAATAATGGTCACCGAATTTAGTACCTCGTAGAAGTTCGCATTGATACTGGCACTCGCTGACGCAAACGTAATATTACCGGGCATATTAAGGATTAAATTATCGCCAACGCGGCTTAAACTCACCCCAGTACCTTGTAATTGTTGGCGCAGTTTTGCCTCTTGAACATCCATATAATAACCTGCTCCACCACCAGCTGTAGCACCAATTAGTGCGCCTTTAAGTGCGGTTTTTCTATCACCGGTCATCGCGCCAATAATGGCACCGCCAACGGCACCCATACCAGCCCCTTTGACCACATTACTGGTTTGTTGCTCTTGCGTGTACGGGTTAATCGTCGTACATGCAGCCATGCTTAAAATTAAGCCTGATGTGGCTATCATCGTTAACATTTTGTTTTTCATTGTAATATCCCTGTTATTGTCATTAATATTTGATAAATGATATTTAAACCACTCATCGTCCAAAATGGATACTTTCATCCTAAATCATTTAAATGAACGTTAAATGAATTTAGCTCACGTTTTATACCTCAGGCCCCACGGTCCATAGCTTTTCGAGCTGGTAGGTTTCACGGATTTTCACTTGCATGATATGCACAATAATATCGCCCAAATCCACTAAGGCCCATTCACCCACATCCGCGCCCTCAACCCCTAAAGGAATTAGCCCGCCTTTTTTCGACAGCATCGCCACCTCATTTGCCAACGATTTAACGTGTCTGCTTGAGGTGCCTGTCGCAATGACCATATAGTCTGCGAACGAACACTTATTGCGCACATCAATACACTCAATTTGTTGGCCTTTTTTTTCTTCCAGTAGCTCAGTAATCTTCGCTAGCAATGGCTCATCGTTCATTTATATTATCCTAATTACGTTAATGTCTTTAACTATAAAACCCGTGCCGTTGAATCTCAGCCAAGCTTGCATCAGGAACCCATTGGGATACAGGCTCATTGTTTTTTAATAGCTGCCTAAGCTGGGTTGCCGAAATAGCCAGCGGTTCGACGGGTTGACTGTAGATTTTACCATGTGTTAGTAATTTAAGTTGCGTCTTATCTGTACTGATGAACGGTTCTACGTATGTTGCTAGCTTCGTTTCTAATTGATTATTAAAGCCTGCACGATCGGTGATCACGATATGCGCCAACTCAATAATATCTTGCCACCGGTGCCAGCTCATCAATCCGTTAAACGCTTCCATACCTAAAATAAGTGCGATTGAACTCTCCGGGGCTTGCTTACGATAATGTAACAAGGTGTCTACCATATAGCTCGGACCGCTTCTTTTTAGTTCACAGTCATCAGCATATAGCGTTGGTTGATCTTGCAGGGCAAGCTGTAAGAGTGAAAAGCGGTCACTGGCAGACACAATAGGTTGCGTTCGATGCGGGGGCCGCGCTGACAGCACCATTCTCACCTCATCAAAACCTAATTTTTGTTGTACCTGATTAGCCGCGTTGATATGCCCCCAATGAATAGGGTCAAATGTACCCCCATAAATACCGATAGAAACCCTTCTCATGCCGGTATCACAATAGAGTATAAACGGATGTTATTGACGAATATGCCCGTCACCTAATACGATGTATTTTTGCGTCGTTAGCCCAACTAAGCCAACGGGACCACGCGCGTGCAACTTATTGGTACTAATACCTATTTCCGCACCTAAGCCATATTCAAAGCCATCGGCAAAACGGGTAGATGCATTAACCATCACCGAGCTTGAGTCCACTTCACGTAAAAAACGCATCGCACTCGCATAATCCGCTGTCACAATCGATTCGGTATGCCCTGAACCATGCTGGTGAATATGGTCCATCGCATGTTCCATATTATCGACAACCCGAATAGATAAAATAGGCGCCAAGTACTCTTCATCCCAGTCTGATTCGAGCGCTGGGGTACAGTCAGCGATGATACCGCAGCTGGTTTCGCAACCGCGCAATTCTACGCCTTTAGCCCGATACAGTTCAGCCAGCTCAGGCAAGATATCTGCCGCGATCGCCACAGACACCAATAAAGTTTCCATCGTATTGCAGGTGCCATAACGCTGTGTTTTTGCGTTAAGTGCAATCGATTTAGCCATTTCCTTATCCGCTTTATCATCAATATAAACATGACAGACGCCATGCAAATGTTTAATGACTGGCACGCGAGATTCTTTTGTAATACGCTCGATTAAGCTTTTTCCGCCGCGTGGAATAATTACATCAACGGTGTGTTCCATACGAACCAATTCACCCACCGCATCCCGATCTGTGGTTTCAATCACCTGAACCACCTCAACCGGTAAGCCGGCTTGGGTTAAACCGTGAGAAATACACTGAGCAATGGCTTGATTGGATCGCGCCGCCTCTGAGCCGCCACGCAAAATACAAGCATTACCCGATTTAAGGCATAGCGCCGCTGCGTCGATCGTTACATTTGGGCGGGATTCATAAATAATGCCTATGACACCAAGCGGTACCCGCATTTGCCCCACTTTAATACCTGACGGACGCGCATTAACTTGACTGATTTCACCCACTGGATCAGCTAAGGCAATTATTTGTCTTAAACCCGCCACCATCGAGTTAACACGTTCTTCATTTAACGCTAAACGGTCGAGCAAGGCAGCATCAAGGCCATGCGCTTTTCCGTCTTGCATATCCAATCTGTTAGCCTCAAGTATATTGGCTTGTTGCGTTTCAATTTGCGCGGCAATTAAACTCAAGGCATTATTTTTGACGCCGCTATCGGCGCGTGCGATTACTCGCGCCGCTTTTTTTGCGCGCTCACCTACGCCTTGCATATAATCGGTTAATTCACTCATTTATATTACCCATAAATTTTTGCTGTATTTCCACATTATACTCGCGTTGCCGCAGTTTGTTTTAACAGCCTTGGCTCACATAGTTGCAAACAAATTTCCTCAATAATAAGCCACTCATCACCAACATCGATACCTTTAATAACACGCTCTGCTTTCGCACAGGCTACAATCAAATCGTGCCACTGGCTCAGAGTAGCCCGTGATTGAGCACGTAAGTACAGACCTTTCTTTGAATCCCAAACGCGATGCTTTTGCAGGGTATGGGTCGATTTCCCCGTGGTTTTTAGTTCATAGCTGAGTGACGCTAATATCCGTAAGTCCCGCAATAAAGCCCACAAGACTACTGGCGTCGCCAGCTTTTCAGCACGCAAACTAGGTAAAATTTGCAAGCTTCTGTTGACGTCTCCATCCAGCAAACTATCCATCAATTTAAACACATCATAACGGGCGTTATCAGCCACAGCGTCAATGATTTCTTGCGTGCTCAGTTGCCTAGCGCCATAGAGCGTATGCAGTTTTTCTATCTCTTGTGCGGCGGCTAATAAATTCCCTTCAACGCTTTCAGCTAAAAGTTTTATTCCCGCTTCATTACTCGACAAGCCTTTGCTTTGCAGACGATTTTTTAACCACTGGGTTAATTTGTGCCCCATCAAGGGCCACACATTCACGACAACACCTTTCTTATCAATCGACTTAAACCATTTGGTATTCTGTGATGACTTGTCCAGCTTACCGCTGATGATTATCAATAGATTATCGCTGGATAATTCATTCATAACTTTATCTATCGCCGCAGAACCCTCTTTGCCCGGCTTGCCTGTTGGCAGGTTCAATTCAATTAAGTTTTTATCGGCAAATAATGACTGGCTTAAGCACGCAGCATATAAACGGTTCCAATCAAAGCCGCCTTCAACGTGAAGTACTTCGCGGTTTAAAAAACCATTAGCGCGAGCGGTTTGTCTAATTAAATCGACCGCTTCACTTTGCTGAAGCGGCTCATCACCCGTTACCAAGTAAGCAGATGCTAAGGATTTTTCAAGCGAGAAACGGAGTTGGTTAACGTCGAGTGCCATCATTTCGGCTCAGAATGAGCCAGTCTATTGACCTATTGAGTCGCTTGGTTTACTTGCACGGCCTGTAAACGCCTGAGAATTTGCTGAGCTGCATCGCGCTTTAATTCTTGTTCGATAACACCCGACTCGTTTGTGCGTCCGATAATATCGTTCTCGTCATTAATGAAGTCTCGCACCAGCAACATACTTTCGTTTTCTAAGAGTACCGAGCCATCAGCCTTTTGTAAGTTAAAAATAACCGAGTACTGCTTTTCAGACTCGCGGACTTTACCTCTTGAGTCGACGCTAAGAGTCCTATTATCGGCTTCTTCCTTAACTATTGTCAGTATGGCATCGGCCTCTGAGCGTTGACTGACCACCTCGGATGAATGCGCTAGCAATGTACGCAGCTCACGCAACAATTCACTGTGTTTTGGACCGGCCAAGTAAATCTTTTTAATGTCGGCAGGTAGTTCCACCGCCCCGCGTAGCTTAAAACCGCAGGCGGTCAACAATGACGACAGTAAAAAAACCGTCAATAATAAACGTAATGAAACGAGAGGGAGTGCAGCGTTTTTCATAATAATAAGATCCGTTAAATGACTATATTGACCAGCTTCTTAGGAACGATGATAACCTTTCGAATGGGCTTTTCGTCAATATATTTTTTTACATTGTCTTCTGACAAGGCTCTTTTTTCTATGCTTTCTTTATCAGCATCTGCTGGGACAGTTATTTTAGCCCTCAATTTACCATTTACTTGCACAACGAGTTCTATTTCATCCAATACCAAGGCGTCGACATCCACCGTTGGCCAAGGCGCGCGTAGCAAATCTGACTGATACCCTAACACCTGCCAAAGCTCATCGCAAACGTGCGGAATAATCGGAGACAACATCAGTATGATACTCGTTAAGGCTTCGTGACGAAGTCCTTTTGCGGCGTTGCTCGTCGCTTTCAGTTTGGTCACCGCATTGAGCAGCTCCATATTCGCCGCAATGGCGGTATTAAAGGTTAGGCGACGACCAAAATCATCGTCTACCTTACTCAGGGTTTCGTGAATTTGACGACGAAAGGATTTTTCATCTGCGTTCAACTGTTCAACGGCATAGCTTTCTACTATACCCGCATCAAGATGCTCCTTCACCTGCTTCCATAAACGGCGAATAAATCTAAACGAGCCTTCAACCGCTGTGTCGGACCATTCTAATGATTGCTCAGGTGGCGCCGCGAACATGGTAAATAAACGTACCGTATCCGCACCATACTTTTTAATTAAGCCTTGCGGGTCAACCGTATTGCCTTTAGATTTCGACATTTTACTGCCATCTTTTAGCACCATACCTTGAGTCAACAAACGCTTGAAAGGCTCATCGCAATTGACTAAGCCTTCATCACGTAATAATTTAGTATAAAAGCGCGAATACAATAGGTGCAAAATAGCGTGTTCAATACCACCGACGTACTGATCTACCGGCAACCAGTAATTGGCCCGCTTATCTAACATCGCTTGCTCGCTATCGGCGCTGCAATAACGCGCAAAATACCAAGACGACTCCATAAAAGTGTCAAAGGTATCGGTTTCTCTTGTGGCCGGCTTGCCGCAGCTCGGGCAAGGCGTATTGATAAACGCTTCGTGCCTAGCCAAGGGGGAACCAACCCCGCCAAGTGTTACGTCTTTTGGTAGTAACACCGGTAAATCTTCATCAGGGACTGGCACGGTACCACAGCCATCACAATAGATAACCGGCACGGGCGTACCCCAATAACGTTGACGTGAAATACCCCAATCACGTAAACGGAAATTAACTTTTTTCTCACCCTTATTATTTTTGCTTAAGGCCTCGGCTATAGCGTCGAAAGCTTGGGTGAAATTTAACCCATCAAACGGTGCTGAGTTGATCAGCCGGCCTTTGCCGGTAAATGCCCGCTGCGTTAAATCAGCTGCTTCACCCTGTTCCGCTTCAATGACTTGTTTTATACTTAAATCATACTTTTTGGCAAATTCATAATCACGCTGGTCGTGGCCCGGAACAGACATAACCGCACCCGTACCGTAGTGCATTAAAACAAAGTTCGCGACCCAAACGGGTACTGTTTCGCCGGTTAGAGGGTGGATCGCTTTTATACCCGAATCCACACCTTTTTTCTCCATTGTTTCCATCGCCGCTTCGGAGGTTTCCATGCTTTTGCAGTCATCAAGAAAGGCCGCAAGCGTGGCGTTCGTTTCCGCTGCTTGACGGGCAACGGGGTGCTCTGCAGCAACCGCTAGATAAGTCACGCCCATCAAGGTATCAGGCCTAGTAGTGTAAACCGACAAAGCACCCTCGCCGTCAACCAAGTCAAACGACAGTTCCACACCCTCTGAACGACCAATCCAGTTCTGCTGCATGGTTTTTACTTGTTCTGGCCAGCCGTCCAGCTGTTGTATCGAATCAAGTAATTCTTGCGCGTATTTCGTAATACGCATAAACCATTGGGATATTTCACGCTTTTCGACGGCGCTATCACAACGCCAACAGCAACCGTCAATCACCTGTTCATTTGCCAGCACCGTATTACAATCTGGGCACCAGTTCAGCGGTGCAGTTTTTTTATACACCAAATCTTTTTTCAGTAAGCGATTAAAAAACCATTGCTCCCAACGGTAATAATCGTCCGAACAGGTCGTCACTTCACGCGTCCAGTCATAAGCAAAACCTAATTGCTTAAGCTGCTCACGCATATAGTCAATATTATCCAGTGTCCAATCACCTGGGTGCACGTTGTTTTTCATCGCTGCATTTTCTGCCGGTAAGCCAAACGCGTCCCAACCCATTGGCTGCATCACGTTTTTACCCTTCATTCGCTGGTAACGGCTGATCACGTCACCAATGGTATAATTACGCACATGCCCCATATGCAAACGCCCGCTCGGATAGGGAAACATCGACAAGCAGTAATACTTTTCTTTCTCTGCATCTTCCGTCACCCGAAAAGCTTCAGTCGCTTGCCATTTTTGCTGCACACTTTTTTCGATAAGAGAAGGTTGATATTCTTCTTGCATTTTTTCCCCGTCGGACACACTATTTAGTAAAGCTGGGTAGAATACCTTAGCTCCCCCTAAATCTAAAGTGATATTACACATGGAGGCCTTATGAACAAACCCATTCAAGACAAACTTATTCATGCCTACGACCAAATGATGGAACGGATTCACAGCACGGTTGAACACGCCGAAAAGCAAACCTTGCCTAACCTTGAAGAGCAGCTGAAAAAAGCCCAAGAAAAAGCCGTCGAGTTAGGCGAACTAACACGTGATGAAGCTGAAAAAGTGGCCAGCTATTTAAAACGTGACTTGGATGATGTGTCTGTCTATTTACGTGACACACAAGCCGAGTTTTCAGAGTGGTTGTCGTTTGAGTCGACCTTGGTTGAAAGTAAGATTGGTGACTGGCTGAGCTTAGTCGCTGACAAAACAAAGCTGGAATGGACTAAGCTAAACCTGCAGGCAATAAGGGCTAAGCTTTATCACTCTGGCGAAGTCACGGGCCCAGGCACCTTACAATGTACCGCGTGTGAGCAAAGCCTCAATTTTAAAAAAACTGGGCATATTCCACCGTGCCCTAAATGCCACAAAACAGAATTTAAGCGCCGCAGCAAAAAGGTCATAAAGTAATACAAAAAGAACAACCATAGCCATGTGTCCAGTTGGCTTTACCTGTCATTGACATGATTTAAGGCCTCAATCTTTCTGTTATAAAAGGGGAGGTAACGTGGCGTTTAGCCAGCAAAAAGCAGTCTATAGCTCACTAAAGAACTCTAAAAAAGTGACATGAGTCACTCTAGAGCTAGATCAATACCGGATTAATTGCGGTAAAATGCTACCTTAGTTTCACTACATCATAATCGCATCATGAATTATTTAAGGTATTACTTAGGCGCTGTTATTGTTAGTCTTGGCATCATCGGCTTTCTATTAGGCGACTTTTGGGTCTGGCTTGGTTTGGCTACCTTTATTCCGCTTCTGTTGATTGATGTCATCGCAAAAACAGATACGAAGGTTTACCCTTTACCGACGGCTTGGTTAGCCGAAGTCCCCTTATATCTTCATTTCTTTTTAATGCTAGGCCTCTACGCTGCCTTTATATATTGGATGAGCCTTGAGCAACAAGCCGCCTCAAACACTCCCCTCACCCTACTGGCGGGTGCCGCACTGTCTTTAGGTTGGTTAGGCGCTGTACCGAGCCTACCGGTCAATCATGAACTCATGCACCGTCGAAGCGCCGTAGGTCGGCTATTTGCCACGCTCATTGGCACCTTCTATTTTGACCCGACTCGCGACGTAGCACACGTACATACCCACCATATTCATTTAGGCACGGCGAAAGATTCTGATACCTGCCCACGTGGTAAAACAGTTTACAGCTTCATTTTTAGCGCTATTGCCGGCAGCATGAAAGACTTCCTTGAAATGGAAGCAACATTAAGCAAAAAAACAAAACGGTCGATGTTTTCACCCACAGGTCGAATAATGCGAGCAGCCTATCAAATCGTCCTTTTACTCGGAACGGTTTATTGGTTTGCTGGCCCTACCGCTTTATTTGTTGCACTGATCGGTATGCTGATTAGCCGTGCCTTAGTTGAGGCCTTCAATTACTATCAACACTATGGTTTGCTTCGGGTTGAAGGTAAAAAATACGGCTCACAGCATATCTGGAATCACCTCAAGCCTATGAGCCGGACAATTTCTTTTGAAATTACTAATCACAACGACCATCATATGGATTCATACGCACCGTACTATGAATTAAAGCCAACACTTGACGGCCCACAAATGCCGAGTTTGTTTTTATGCTTTCTAACCGGATTGATACCCCCTATCTGGTTTAACTATATTGCCAAACCTCGTTTAAAAAACTGGGATTTCAATCACGCCAATGCAGAAGAAAAAGAACTGGCTCGTCAGGCCAATAAAGCAGCTGGCTGGCCCGACTGGTTGGCGGATAATGCCGACACAAAAACCATTTAAAGTAAAACCGTCATGAAACGTTTATTCGATTTATTTAAATCACAAAAGGGTCCATTAATAACAACGATTCAACCTAGTGGTGAATCGTTCGAGGTACCTAAAAACAAGACCTTATTACAAACCGCCTTAAGTGAAGGAGTTAACTTCCCTTACCATTGTACGGTCGGTACCTGCGGTAATTGTCGCTGCAAGTTAATTGACGGCGAGGTACGTGCCATTATGGATTTTTCCTATACTCTGTCTGAGGCCGAAATTAGCGACGGTTACATTCTTGCCTGCCAAAGTTTATTAAAATCTAATATCACCATCGAGCTCGAGGCTGATGTTAATCAGCCCTCTGAACCGTTAGAAACGTTCAGCGGCGTGATAAAAGACACCCACATGCTGACCCATGACATTATGCAGGTCAATGTAGAACTCGATCGTGCGATTCGTTTTAGCGCCGGTCAATTTGCAGACATTGGCTTACCGGGTTTCGGCAGACACCGCAGTTACTCCTTTGCTTGCGCCCCTCTTGACGTTGGTCAAAAGAGCCTAAGCTTTCACGTCAGAAATGTGCCTGGCGGTAGCTATACTGAATGGTTGTTTGACAACGATCGTAAAAACGAACGCTTTGAACTGCACGGCCCAAGTGGTGCTTTTTGGCTTAGAACCAGCGATGCACCCATTCTTGCAGTGGCCGGTGGCAGTGGTATGGCACCATTAAAATCCATCCTAGACGATGCGCTGCTTAAAGGTGTTAACAGGCCCATTACCTATCTATTCGGCGCCAGAGAGCAACGCGACTTATACTGCCTGGATGAAATGCAAGCCTTAGCTAAGCAGTGGCCTAATACGTTTAACTTTATTCCCGTCTTATCTGAGGAAGCAACAGACTCTAATTGGACAGGAAAACGCGGCCTTGTTACCGACTTTATTAACGATGAAACAACTGGCTTTCCCATCGTCGACAGCCACGCTTATTTATGCGGTCCACCGGGCATGATTGATGCCACATTAGCCGTTTTAGAAGAGGCCCATGTCAACCTGAGTCACGTACATTACGATAAATTTTTAGATTCGCGTCAACTCGATAATTAGACAGCGTTACAGGTCCCTTAATTGATCGATATCAAAGTATTCTTCGGTTACTTTTATATCTCGATCATCCCAAACGGGCGTCATGGTGATGATATTTAGCCTATTATTAAACTCATTATGCACCGTTATATGGTCCCATTGCGCGTCACCATCAAACGGCCGCCAAGAACGGCTATCGTCCCAGGTTCGATAGGGCTGGTCACGCTGATCGGTCATCTCTTGGTATTGCGCGTAATAATTTTCTTGGTCGATATAAAGGGTTCTTGTTTTATATTGATACACGCCTTTTTTATCCTTTATCTCCAATACCCATACCGGCCGCAGCTCCATTTCCATACTGTTCCAGGCACATTGACTCTCTGCCATGTTGGCTGAACGGTAGATATAACCCGTTTCCGGTGATGCTAAAATCAGCTTTTCACCCACTAAGTTGTACTCAAAGGTTTGTAAATCGGTTTTAGCCCAAAACGCGCGCCAATCATCCCAACTAACTTCCAGCCCATAGTACATCGGGTCTTGCGCATCATTGCCGGACAAAACTCGGGTTCGACGGTTACTTGGCAGAAAAATTCTAAAATCATCTGATTCATCGCCTCTAGCCGCTCGTTGCCTGACTGCTGCAATACCACTGACATCATTCGGTGATAGCACAAATAATGAGCCACCTTCTACAAATCGATCTTTATCCGCGATGCTACCCAAGGGCTTAATGCTTTGGCGACCGTGAAATTTTTGCCACCAAATTAAGCCTTCGTATTGGACGTCCAATCTCCCTTCACCGTCACAGGAGTTTGAGATCATTGGATCAAAGAGCAGGGTTTCTGTTCCCACACCGTGCGCTACAAAAGTCCAGTTGAGCTGAAGACCATCTTGTGGGTGGAGATAAGGAATAGCTGCAGCTGTCTCATCATTCAATAAGGTGGCTGTACCATCGCTATTCACTAAGGTGCCATTTTCATTGGTCGTGGGCACCCACTGCTTGTCACGCACGGCTAGGGTTGCATTTAACACCCCTTCGTTCATGTAATAAGTATTCGTCGGAACAATAGTAATTTCACGCACATAGCCTTTTTCAGCAGCCAAACTATTGATGACATCACGCGGTAAGTAATCGCTTAACCAAGGGTGTTGCGCCAAATTGTGTTTGTTTAGCGTCAACCCCGGTTTTAGTTCAGCCGGTAAGCTATAGGCATCGATCTTATCGTAGGCGTCGTAGCCACGTAAGTCTTTCCAGCGTTTAGCTAACGCAATGGCTTTGGGGTCCATAATGGCTGCCAGCCATTGCTGGTGCTGACTTTTCCCCGTGTGTTTAACGAAATTTTGCCACTGTTCTATCGCCCTATTTGTCTCGCCAGCCAGCACTGATACACCAGCGGACAGGAGAACCAAGGTTAAACCACTAAGCCAACGTCTCATTAATAACCTCATTAGTTGTACGCCTTAAAACAAAACTAAGCACCAACAAGCCAAGCGAAAAAGCGTACATGAACCACCAACCACCTTGCACAAAGGGTGTAGCGCCTTGTAGCGGTATTATTTCACCGCGTAGCGAAAATCGGCTGAACATGGGTGCCTGGCGTATTACGTTTCCTTGCGGGTCTATAATGGCGGTCAAGCCCGTATTTGTCGAACGCAATAAATAACGACCGCTTTCTAGCGCCCTCATTCTTGCCATCTGCAAATGTTGATACGGCGCAATGGTGTCACCGAACCAAGTATCATTGCTGACATTCACCAAGTAGGCTGCTTCTGGCAAACCATCCAGTGAAGACTGCTGAAACGCATCTTCATAACAAATAGACGATGCAAAGGCATAACCAGCACCACGAAGTAAGGTCTGGTGCTTTTCACCCGCAGTAAAATCTGACATGGGGATATTTAAGAAATTCAAAATAATGCTTGAAAATGGCTTTAGCGGTAAGTATTCGCCTAAGGGTACCAAGTGTCGCTTAAAGTAAAAATGTTCTGGCTGTCGCACGCTGTACAAGCCGTTATAGTAATTACCCGTTGATTCTGACATGACCGGTAGGCCCAATACAATATCTGAATTATATCGGCTCGCCTCCTCGCTTAACGCGGATAAAAAACCTGCTTTTACTCGGTGGTAAAAAGCGGGGATGGCAGTTTCCGGCCAAACGATCAGGTCGGCGTTTCGATGTTGCCGGCTCATTGTCATATAAATACCAAGGTTTATTTGATGGAATGACCGCATCCACTTAATTTCTTGCGGTATATTGCCTTGCAATAAAGCCACGTTGATAGGCTTTCCGGCGCTTTCGGTCCACGTCACACCGTTGAGTAATAGCGTAGAAAACCAAACTGTACTGATAATTGAAATGGCGATTAACTTTAAACGCCTAGTCGTTTGAGTAACAACACATAATAGCCCGCCTACGGATAATGCCACCCCATAAGACACACCTAACACACCTACGAGGGGCGCCCACGTAGACAAGACAGTATCAACTTGGCTATAACCCAGCGACAGCCACGGAAAACCCGTGAATAAAACACCGCGTAGCACCTCTAATGCTAACCAAAGGCTAGGAAAAGCAAGTAAATAGCGCAGTCCATTATCAGCGCTAAAAAAGCGATTTAAGACAAACGCGAGCAGTGCCACATAGGTCGCTAATATGGCCACCATACCCAACATAATAACGACCGCTAACCATAAGGGGGCATTACCAAAATGGTGAATACTAAAGTACACCCAATAAACACCGTGTCCGAAATAACCCAGCCCAAACGTATAACCCAGCAAAGCGGCTTTGAAAGGTGGCAATTGACGCAGCAGCAATAACAATAAAACTGGCGATACAAACGCCATAAACGTTAGGTTATAGGGCGCGAAAGCTAACGGCAGTAACGCACCTGAAGCAGCGGCACATAATGGCGCTATTAGCTGTTTATAGTATCCGCTAGGCATTAACAGAACCTGATGATCGCTTATTCGCTTTCATCCTCAGCTTCGATAAGTTTAGTCATGCGCAGCAAATGAACGCGTCGATTATCGGCCCTTAGCACTTCAAACATAAATTGATCAATTTGTGTGGTTTCACCACGTTCGGGAACATGACCAAAACTTTTAATCACCAAACCGCCTACGGTATCAACATCATCTTCTGAATAATCCGTATTAAAATACTCGTTAAAGTCAGCTATTTCAGTCAAGGCCTTGATGTTGTATTCGTGCTCGTTACGCGGCAAGATAAATGCTTCCTCTTCAAAGTCATGCTCATCTTCAATTTCGCCAACGATCTGTTCTAATACGTCTTCAATGGTGATCAACCCAGCCACCGAACCATATTCGTCGATGACGATCGCCATATGATTACGGTTGGCGCGAAATTCGTGCAACATCACATTTAAGCGTTTGCTTTCGGGAACAAAGATCGCTGGACGTATCACATCCCTAACATCAAATTTTTGCGTTGGATCAGCTATCGCATAACTCAACAGGTCCTTCGCTAATAAAATGCCCACTACTTGCGAGCTTTCACCATCTTGTACCGGAAACCTAGAATGTGATGAATCGATCACACTGGGGTAGATAGTTTCTAGATCAGCATCACGTGAAATAAACACTATTTGAGAGCGTGGGATCATAATGTCACGGACTTGCAGCTCAGATACTTGCAGCACGCCTTCGATCATTGCTAACGCATCTTGCCCCAGTAAGTCTCTTTTTTCTGCGTCACGGATTAAATTAACTAAATCCTCACGGTCTTTCGGCTCGCCCATCAAGGCCTGACCCAAACGTTCGATCCATGACTTATTTTCTAGTTTATCGTTCATTGGTTGGTTCATTTTTTTCTCTACACTTCATAAGGGTTATCAATACCAATACTATTGAGTAATTTTATTTCCAAATTTTCCATCACCACCGCCTGCTCTGGCTCTACGTGATCATAGCCTTGTAGGTGCAAACAACCATGAATAACCATGTGCGCCCAATGCGACATTCTAGGTTTTTCTTGCTGCTTCGCCTGTTGCTCTACAATGGCGTCGCAAATCACTAAGTCGCCTAATATGTCACCTGTTAGGGCCTCAGCCGGGATACCGTCAGGCATCTCGAAAGGAAAACTCAATACATTGGTCGCACCCTCTTTTTCACGGTAGGTTTGATTTAATTCTGCAGATTCTACTTTATCGACGATTCTAATGACCACATCGGCGCCTTGACGCGCTGGCTCTATCGCCAAGTCGACCCATTGGTTAAACTGCTCTTGGCTCGGTAAGGACTGGCTAGTACTTACTATTTGAATTTCGACCGTCATGACGGATTATGTTTCTCATACGCTGCGACAATTTTTTGCACAATCGGGTGCCGCACCACATCATTGCTATCGAACTGAGTAAAACTGATCCCCTGAATACCCTGTAAAATATTAAGCACCTGCTTTAGACCTGATTCAGTGTGTTTTGGCAGGTCTATTTGTGTCACGTCACCGGTTACCACCACCGTTGAACCAAAGCCAATTCGGGTGAGAAACATTTTTATTTGCTCAGGCGTGGTGTTTTGCGCTTCGTCTAAAATAATAAACGCTTCATTCAAAGTGCGTCCTCGCATAAAGGCTAATGGTGCTATTTCAATTATATTCTTTTCAATTAAACGCTCCACCCGTTCCACCCCTAACATCTCGTACAAGGCATCGTATAGTGGCCGTAAGTAAGGGTTGATTTTTTCACTTAAATCGCCCGGTAAAAACCCTAGACGCTCACCGGCTTCTACCGCAGGCCGCGCCAAGATAATACGTGCTACTTTTTCTGCTTCTAATGCTTCCACTGCACAGGCAACAGCCAGATACGTTTTACCGGTACCCGCTGGACCTATACCAAAAACAATGTCGTTTTTTGGCATACTTTTAACGTAACTGCGCTGATGACCACCACGCGGTTTAATGATTTTTTTTCGCGTCCGGATGACTGTCGTGTCATCAAGCACGGCTTCTTTGCTTATTGCCATTTGGCTTTCCTGTAGGAGTAAATGAACCTTTTCGGGCGTTAAGTGATCCATTTCGGTACATTTGTAAAGGTACTGTAAGGCCGACACCGCAATAATAACGTCATCTTTATGCCCACTGACATTGAAATGATTACCGCGATTTTTAACCTCAACGTGTAAGCGCTGCTCTAGTTGAATTAGGTGTTCGTTAAATTGGCCGCATAGATCAGCTAAGCGTTTATTATTCGCGGGGGCAAGATTTAAGTCGACAGTTGTTGGTTGACTGTTCAAATTAGGAAACTGACAGCCTCTCGTTGTTTTCTACCGCCGACTTTAAATCAACCTTTATTACCCGACCTCTCAATGAATTAGGCAATGCCTCAGTTATCAACAGGTCAACAAATTGCCCCGCCAAGCGCGTTGGCCCTGCAAAGTTAACGACCCGGTTATTTTCTGTTCGCCCGGTCATTTGCAATGAATTTTTCTTCGATTCGCCTTCAACCAACACCCGCTGTACTGTGCCCACCATAGCGTCAGAAATCTTCGCGGTTTGTCGCGCAATAATTGCCTGTAAACGCTCAAGCCGTTGTTTCTTTATATCCAGACTGATCTCATCGGGCATATCGGCAGCAGGCGTCCCTGGGCGAGCGCTAAAAATAAAACTATACGACAGATCAAAACCAATGGTTTCTATCAACTTAATCGTCTGTTCAAATTCTTCCTCTGTTTCTTGTGGGAAACCGACAATAAAGTCCGATGAAAAACACATTTTAGGCCGTATTTTTTTTAACCGTGCCAACTTGTCTATGTACATCTCAATCGCATGCCCACGTTTCATTCGTGCTAGCACGCTATTGCTACCACTTTGTACCGGCAAGTGCAGGTGGTCGACCAATTCGGGTATATCTTCATACGCCTGAATCAGGTTATCGCTAAATTCTTTCGGGTGCGAGGTGGTATAGCGAATTCGGTCAATGCCTTCGATCGCAGCGACGTAATGCAGCAGTAAAGCAAAGTCGGCACTGTCACCATCGGCCATTTCACCGCGGTAAGCGTTTACGTTCTGACCAAGCAGGTTAACTTCTCTCACCCCCTGCGATGCCAAACTGGAGATTTCAGCGATAACATCATCAAGAGGCCGGCTCACCTCTTCGCCACGGGTATAAGGCACAACACAAAAAGTACAATACTTACTGCAACCTTCCATAATTGAAACAAAGGCTTTGGGACCATCTGCGCGCGGTTCGGGCAGATTATCAAATTTCTCGATTTCGGGAAAAGAAATATCCATTACTAATTTCTTTTTGGTCTGCGCTAAGTCCAGCATGGCTGGTAAACGGTGTAAGGTTTGCGGACCAAAAACCACATCGACGTAAGGCGCACGACGACGAATAACCTTACCCTCTTGACTGGCAACGCAGCCACCTACGCCGATTAACAGGTCTTTATTGCGCTCTTTAAGCGGTCGCCAACGGCCGAGCTGGTGAAACACCCTTTCTTGTGCTTTTTCGCGAATCGAGCAGGTATTTAACAACAGCACATCGGCTTCTTCTTCGTTGTCAGTTAACACCATGCCATGCGAAGCCGCCAGCACATCAGCCATCTTTTCAGAATCATAGTCATTCATCTGACAGCCGTGGGTTCGTATAAATAATTTTTTAGTCATATTGAAGCGAATTTTACCACATCACTGACAAATAAAACCAAGCTAAACGCCTTAACGAGGACCCGTGGTTTTTTTCACCATCATGCCTTTTGACGGGTTATAACCCCAAACTGCAAGCAGCATAAATACAACAAATGCCAGCAAGGTATACACAAAGGCATAGACATTTAACTGCCCGTACAGGGCAAAACGAACAAATTCCACTGCCTGTGAAAAAGGGTTATAACTAGCCAAGCTGAACAACAGCAAACTCGACTCTTTGATCTTCCATAAGGGGTATAAGGCCGTGGACATAAAAAACATCGGGAAAATGACAAAGTTCATCACCCCCGCAAAGTTTTCTAATTGTTTGATAAATGATGACAGCAACATACCTAATGCACCCAACATCAAACCCGACAAAATAAGGGCCGGAAACAAGCTTAAATACCCCAACCAAGGCGCTTGAATATCATAAAACCAGGCGATCAACAAAAACACGTACACCTGTAAAATTGACACAAACGTCCCCGCCAATAACTTACTGCTCAGTAGAAACCAGCGCGGCAAGGGGCTGATCAATAAGGTTTTCATACTACCCATTTCGCGGTCGTATACCATCGATAAGGAGCTTTGCATACCATTGAACAATTGGATCATGCCGATCAGACCTGCGGCAATATATACCTCGTACAAAATATAGGTTTGATACGGCGGTATAATGGCAATTCCCAGTGTTGAACGAAAACCCGCAGCAAAAACAAACAACCAGACCAAGGGCCTTACTAAGGCAGCAACAAAGCGTTCACGTTGACGTAAAAACCGCCATAACTCCCGTTTCACGATACCCTTTAGGGCAATAATGGCATGCCTAAATGTCATACGTTGTGCACCTGCGTCAGTTGTTGGAACGCCTGCGAAATAGACTCTACTCCTTGCGCCTGACAAACACTTTCGACGCCACCTTGTGCTTGAATTTTTCCTTGATGCAGCACAATCACTTGGTCTGACGGGTAGACTTCATCGATCAAATGAGTCGCCCACAACACCGATAATTGGCCGTTACTGCATAAATCGTGAACATGCTGAACGATGCCCTGCCGGCTCGTTACATCCAGCCCCACTGTCGGTTCGTCCAGCAACAACAATGACGGTTTGTGTAACAGGGCACGCGCAATTTCTACACGCCGACGATGGCCGCCGTTTAAACTGCTTACCTTTTCATCTTTGCGGGCAAACATACCTTGCCGCTCTAACTCTTCTTGAATACGCAAGCTCGCTTGCCCGCGACGCATACCGTGTAATGACGCATGGTAATAAAGGTTTTGTAGCACACTTAAATCCATGTCCAGTGTACTTTGTTGAAACACCACGCCTAATTGAGACAACGCTTGACACGATTGACGTTTAATATCGAACCCGTTGATAAAAATATCCCCATCGCGCGTGTCAAATAAATGCGTAATCAATGAAAACAAGGTGCTTTTACCTGCGCCATTAGGCCCTAATAAGATGGTGCACTCACCTGCGTTAACAGAAAAATTGATATCGCTTAAAGCCGCCTTATTGCCATAGGCATAACTTAATGCGTTTACCCTCAACGAAGCCTCAGTAACACCCATCATTGTTTTACTGCGATACCCCATGGGTAACGACCCACGCGTAGCGACTTAGTTACCTTAAGGTTTTCTACGTCGATGATGGAGATATCATTGCTGACACCGTTTGTCGTGTACAAGCGTTTCAAATCTGGCGAAAAAGCCAAATTCCAAACCCGCTGCCCAACCAATAGATATTTCTTTACCGTCATGGTTTGTATATCCACCACCGCCACTCTATTCGCTGGTCCGAGGGCGACAAACAACACCTTATCATTCGGGTGCACCAGTACCCCGACGGGTTGAACCAGTGATTTATCCACCCCCGGTATACTGAAATGCAACTTCGCTTCGACTTGTTTACTGCTGACATTAATGTGCGATAAGGAGCCGCCAATTTCAGAGCTCACGAACAAGCGCTGGCTATCGTTGGAAAATGCCGCTGCCCGAGGCCTGGGGTCGACTAAGGTATTGGCTTTAATGGTTTGATCTAAGGGGTCTATCCAATGCACCATATTGGTCGTTTCGGAGGTATTAACCACCCATTGCCCATCAGCGCTGACCGCAACGCCTTCTGGCTCCACACCCACCGGAATTTGCTGAATGACACTTTTTTTATTTAGGTCGATAACGGTGACTAGGTTATCGTCTTCATTCGACACGTAAAGCCATTGGTCGTTGGGATGAATGGCGAAGGTTTCGGGGTCTTCTCCCGAAGGCAGTTCACCAACAACTTCAAGCGTGCTCGCGTCGATTATTTGGATCGTATCGTCATCACTGCTGGCAACGTACAATAAGGTTTGCTGCTTATTTAGCGCGATGCCCCTGGGCCGTTGGCCAATTGTTACGGTTTTTAACAATGTGCCCGTTTCACCATTAACAACGGCCAGTGCATTGTCTTTTTCTAAGGTGATAAACAAAGTATCGGCTAAACTGCTTGCCGACAAAATAATGAGTGCGATTAACAGGTATTTATTCATTTAATAACAAAGTCTTTAACGGTTAGCTTATTTTTGGCATTGGCTTTCAGGCCTATCATACCCCACCGTATCTAGGTATGTATGCGGGTGGAGAAATTCTTTATGCGGTAAAACCGACACAATGGAGCGATCGGTGGCGAGCAAAATAGGCTGTCTTAATTGTTGGCTCCAAGGTCTAAATGATAGTTTAGTGCCTTTAAACCCAGCCAAACTGAACTGGTCGCTGCGCATGAACGACCGAACATCATCGGTTTTTATTGATTGACCGCGGGTCACCGCTTCACCTAGGCTACGTACTGCCAACCAAGCCGCGTAGTCGACATCCGTCATCCAACGACCTGCTTGCTTATAAAAACGATTTTGCATTTGCGCCGCCCCCCAACGTTCGTGTGTTCTATGCCACGCCCTAGGGACCGCCCCTTGGCTGCCTACAATCGGCCGAGGCAACCAGCTGTTCATCGATAAATATTCACCAAACAACCCTTTGATATCTGCCACAACAACCACGTCGTATTCTGGACCTTGAGTAAACACGGGTATTTCTGCTTGCGCAGTACGGCGTGCATCATGCTGAAACGCCCATGTTTTTTCAGCCACCAAGCTCATCCCAAAGCGTTTTGCAGACCGTTTTAGCGCCTTGCTAAACGCCAAATCCTCATGGTCACTTCCGTTGATCAAAAACCATTTCGTCCAACGTTTTTTGAGCATAAATTGGGCCAGCGCATCGGCTCGCATAGCATAACTGGGAATGGTATGAAAAACACTGTCGTTACAACTGGCAAAGCGTAAGGCATCATCAGACGCAGACACGTTAAACAAGAGCACCTTATGCTCAATGGCCAGTTGTGCAATAGGTGATAACGTTGCCGCACGGAGATCGGTTAAAACGTAACGATAACCTTCGTCCACCAGTTGCTTAAAGGCGACTGCCACATCCGCCGTAGCTGGGGCCTCTATATAACGTAGCGCATAACGGTGGCCCGTAAATTGCCCCGTTGCATTATTATCCTTAACACCCAAGCGAGCACCTTGTATTCCCTCGTCGGTCAATACCGCATCCAAGTTGGATAAGGCGGGCTGTTTTTCCTTTGCCTGGGACAAAAAAGCCAACTTAATATCAATGGTTTGTGCGCACACAGCGCCCGAACACACCATCAGGCAACAAAGCCAAACGATTATTTTTTTACTTTTTGTTATTAACATTATTATTTACCAAGCATAAACAGTCATTTAAAACATCGCTAAAAATCCTTGCATCTTTTGACGCGCACGTCGTTCAACCCAACAAGGCCTATATTATCTGAATTAAAGCGAGTCGCTGACCTATAATGACAAAAATTTTAGGCAAAAAAAAGCGACCCATAGAGAGTCGCCAAGAGGAGGAGAACATCATTACGTCATGTGCGAGTCTTAAAAAAAACCGCAGTAACAATGTAGAAAGCATGATATATTGCTATGCAACATAGGTCAACCCTAATTTTATCAAATAATTAAATTATTTTTTTAACTGATTGAAAATTATCATTATATTTTATTAAGGACACACGGTTTACGCATGAAAATACCTCGCTCTTTCAATCACCCTAGCTTGGATGTTATTGAAGTCCAACCTGCTCAAAACAAACACAGACCTCTCCTATTTATCCACGGCGCTAATATGTCTGCTTGGTGCTGGAATGAGCAATTTATGCCGTTTTTTGCCAACCTCGGATACCCGTGTTATGCCCTTAGTCTTCGTGGTCACGGCAACAGTGGTGGCCACCAACAATTAGCAACTAATAGTATCGCCGACTATGTCACTGATGTTCAGCGTGTAGTCGAACAACTTGATGAACCACCCATTTTAGTCGGCCATTCTCTCGGCGGACTGGTGGTACAAAAGTACATTGAGCACAACAAGGTGCCCGCCTGTGTTTTATTGGCAACTGTCCCAGCCGATGGCATGCTTCCTTCACTGATGGACTTAGCACTATATAATCCGAGTTTTTACACACAATTAAACCTAATACAACTTTTGGGCACCTGGTCAACTGCCGTAGACGTAGCAAGAAAAGCCATCTTTTCTGGTCACGTTGACGATGAAGTGGTGATTCGCTATTGCGCTCAGATGCAGCCTGAATCGCCTAAAGCCTTACTCGATGCTCTGTGGCTCGGTCTGCCTAATAAAAAGAACCCCTTTAAGATACCCATGCTTGCGCTTAGCGCCGATGAAGATACGTTTTTTAGGCCTGAACACATCAAGCAAACAGCTAAGGCTTACGGCGCTGAGTATGCCAATATGAAAGAGACCAGTCACGCCATGATGTTGGACTCGCATTGGCAGCAAAGCGCCGATACAATTAAACAGTGGCTACATCAACTGCAACTTGAAACCGCACCGGGCTAAATCGCCCGGCACGACATACCTGAATCACCACAAACGCTTAGTTAATTTTGCTTTTTTCGACAAGTGCGTGCAGTTCTTTCAAGATAACCGATAATTGCTCTATTTCCGTTTCATTTTCAGTCTGGATCACATTAAGTAGATGCAAGTAACGCTCAATCTCAACACGGTTACTTTCACACCATGCTTTCACGCGTGCCTGGACCGATGCTTTTTTTGCTGAGCCCTGAAAAATAGAAACCAGTAAGGCTCGGCTTTCGGCGTGTAAATCGTCACGTAAGGCTGACCTAGCCAGCGACTGCCAATAATTCTTACGTGGCAGCTGGCTAATACTGCTATGCAGCCAACTTAGCTTTAGTTCATCGCGAATACTAAAATACACCTGCGGCACGTCCGCTTTAGCCTGTTTTACGACACTTTGTACGGCAATAATATCTAGGCAAGTAAATTCTAACTCTAGGCTACTGATCTTCTGCGCTAGCTGTTCGCCTACGCCGGCTGACTGATAGCCTGCTGATCGATTTTCAACAACCGCTTTTTCATCTGCCGTCGCGTGATCTACGATCTCACGACTAATCAGCGCTACCTGGCCGCCAAACTCTTGAATAACGTCATCAATAGATGCTGTACCGGCTCTATTACTTTGCAGCCAAAACATCGTGCGTTCGATCAGTTTTCGAACCTCCATGAGCAACTCAACCTGAACCTCTGGCGCCAGCTGGTTGTCCAGCGCTTCGATTTCTCGCCACATACTCTGTGCATTAAAAATCTCACACGCAATTTTATAGTGCTTAATAACGTCCCCAATGCTCGCCCCTACTTCGTCTCGCATCCTAAAAGCAAATGAAGGCCCTAAGCGATTCACCATACTGTTAACTAACTGGTTAACAATAATATCGTCACGCAGACGATGATCATTGATTGCTATTGCGTGTTTGCGTCTAAGTTGGCTAGGAAAATACGCCGTTAGTTCGTCTTTAAAACCGGCGTCCTTTAAAACCTCAGCACCACTAAAAAGGTCTTTTAACAACAGTTTACTGTAGGCAAAAACAACCGCCAGCTCGGGTCTATACAAGCCTTCCCCACGCGTTTTACGTTGCTCTATTTCCTCATGGTCTGGTAAATACTCAACCAGCCTATCTAGGCGTCCTTCTTGGCCTAGGCGGTCAATTAATCGCGCATGCACTTCAAGCATCGCAGGCGCTTGCCGCTCGACCATACTAATTGCTTGGGTTTGCAGGTAATTGTTACGTAACACTAAATCGCTGACTTCATCGGTCATCTTGGCCAATAAATTATCACGCTGCTTGCCGCTCAAACTGGCCTGCTCTACCAATTTATTTAACAATATTTTGATGTTTACCTCGTGATCAGAACAATCGACCCCTGCGGCATTATCTATGGCGTCAGTATTAACCCGGCCATTTGCCGCGTATTCGATGCGCCCTAATTGCGTAAAACCTAAATTACCGCCTTCGCCGATAACTTTACAACGTAAATCTTTACCGTTTACCCGTAACGAGTCATTGGCCCGATCACCCACTTGATCATTAGTCTCTTTGCTGGATTTAACGTACGTGCCAATACCGCCATTCCATAACAAATCGACGGGAGCCTTTAACATCGCTTGAATCAGCTCATTCGGGGTTAAGGTTTTAGTTGAAATATCGAGCATTTTTTGTACTTCTAAGCTCAGTGTTATAGATTTTTCAGCACGTGAATAAATCCCACCACCGTTAGAAATCAATTTTGTCTCGTAATCTGCCCAGCTTGAGCGTGGCAAGTTAAACAAACGCTGCCGTTCTTTAAAGGAAGCCGCCGTATCTGGAGTGGGGTCAAGAAAAATATGTAGATGATTAAACGCCCCTTGCAAACGTATTTTTTCAGATAACAGCATACCGTTACCAAATACATCACCCCCCATATCACCGATACCAATGACATTGAACGCTGTAGTTTGCGTATCAACACCCATTTCTCTGAAGTGGCGTTTGACAGATTCCCAAGCACCTTTGGCAGTTATACCCATTTTTTTATGGTCATAACCCACCGAACCACCCGAAGCAAACGCATCCCCAAGCCAAAACCCATGGGCTATAGCAATACCGTTAGCGATATCTGAAAATGTCGCAGTCCCCTTATCTGCTGCAACGACCAAATATGGATCGTCGTTATCGTATCGAACCACATTACTCGGTGGCACCACTTGCTCACCTTTTAGGTTATCCGTAATGTCGAGCAGGGCACCAATAAAAATACTATAGCATTCAATAACTTCAGTCATGACTTCATCTCGAGGAAGCCCATCCAATGAACGTTTAACGATAAAACCACCCTTAGCGCCTGTGGGTACGATCACCGCATTTTTTGACATTTGCGCCTTCATTAACCCCAGCACTTCGGTTCTAAAGTCTTCTTTTCTATCCGACCAGCGCAGCCCACCACGGGCCACGTCACCGCCCCTTAAATGCACCCCTTCAATACGTGGCGAGTATACAAAAATCTCGAATTTTGGGCGGGGTGACGGCAACTCCATCAGCGCGATTGGATCAAGCTTAAAAACCACATAAGGTATCCCCTTGGCGTCTTCACCTACTTGGTAATAACTGGTACGCAACGTTGACTGAATTAAGTTCAAATAGCGACGTAAGATCCTATCTTCGTCCAACGACACCACTGTTTCAATTTCTGCTGCAATGAGCGCTTCATGTTGGGCTATTTTTTTAGCTCTATTTTTAACCAGCGGTTCAAACTTTAATTCGAACAAATGCACCAGGTGGCTGGCTATCGTTGGGTTGCTTTCTAACGTTTGTTCAACATACGCCTGACTGAAGGCAATACCCGCTTGGCGTAAATACAGATAGTACGCACGCAACAACATGATTTTTTTCCAATCAAGGTTAGCCTTAATCACCAGACGATTAAAACCGTCGTTTTCAACGTGCTGCGTCCACACCTTTTCAAAAACAGTCTGGAACTTATCTTTGAGCTGTTGAAAATTGGGTAATGTCGCATTATAGATCAGCCCAAAATCATGCACCCAATAACTGATATTAGACTGGCTGTCTTTTATTTCAAACGGGTGCTCGTCGTATACGGTAACACCCATATTTTCTAGCACGGGCAAAGTTTGCGACAGGGGAGCGGGGGCACCTTTATTAATTAGTTTAAATTGCAGGCCTTTATGCACCGACTGCTCTGGTTTATAAAGAGACATTTGAATGGATTGATCAGCTTTGTCACGTAAGGCTTCTGCTTTTTCAATATCCAAGATAGCAAAGTCAACGCTATACTTTTCTTTATATGCACTGGCAAAACCTTCCCCGTATCGATTAAACAACAACACACCCTTTTCTGTTCCATACTGTGCGTTAAGCGTTGAAGATAAGTCATCCTTCCAGTCCCTAAGGGCGTCTATGATTTCGTTTTCGAGGTCTACAACATTAAACTCACCAGACCAATGCTCAGGCGTGTGCACAGTAAAATGAACCCTCGCAAACATTGATTCGCTAAACTCGATATTAAAATCAATATTATCGGCTTTTAACATTTCGCAAATAACTGCCGACATTTTCTTTCTAACATGGGTGTTGTAGCGATCTCTGGGCACATAAACCAAAATCGACACGAATTGACCGTATCCGTCACATCGAGCAAATAAGCGAATACGTTGGCGCTCTCTTAATTGCAAAACACCTAGTGCTAAAGCCAGCAACTCTTCATCATTGGCATGAAACAGCTCATCGCGTGGCAAACTTTCCAAGGTATTCATTAATGCTCTGCCGCTGTAACTATCTAGCTTATAGCGTGAGTTTTTAAATACCTTTTGTACTTTTTTGCGTATTAACGGTACTTGATTGATGGGTAGTTTATAGCCCTTAGACGTATACAGACCTAAAAAGCGGTATTCACCAATAACTTGTCCATTTTTATCAAACTTTTTAACACCAATATAGTCCATATAAGCTGCGCGCTGAACTATCGATTTGGTCGTGGCTTTGGTGACAATCAATGGGCAGGGCTCGCTCATAAAATCACAGGTTTTATTGGTGATAGGTATCACATCGATGGTTGGAATTGTCGCCAGCTCATCCCTCAAAATACCGCGACCAGAACCAGCCAGTATCTTAAAGCCATCCAGTTTTTTTGTTTTGACCAACTCATATTCCCTACAGCCTAGGAATATAAAATTATCTTGCGCTATCCATTGTAAAAATTCTGCTGCTTCTGCTAGGTCTTGGCCTTCATCCTTACACGGGTAATCAATTAAAGCGCTCGCTGCCTGAGAGAGTTTTTCGAGACTGTACGACCAATCTTCATTAACCGCTTCACAATGTTGCAGTACCTTATGGACCTCCGCTTGAATTAACGCCAACTCATTACTTTCAATCCCTTGACGATCAATTTCAAGACGAATAAAGGCCTCTTTTGTAACCTTAGCTTTAGGTTTCGGCTGTGTTAGTGCGCCCGATTTATCTCGGCACACATCAATGATAGGGTGTACAACAAAATGACAGGTAAGCCCCCGTTGATTTAAGTTCATCGTCAAAGAGTTAATTAAGTAAGGCCTATCAGCTGCAACAATTTCAATTACGCTAAAGTCTGACGCCCACCCATCGGTGTTAGTTTCTGGGTTATAAACCTTAACCTTAAACCCCTTCTTATGCGTCTGTGCTAGTTGCCAATGTGCTACTGCTGAACCTACCAAGTCTTCTGCTGTTCGTTCTAGTAAATCTTGTAGAGCCACTTCACTGTAGTACTCGTGGATAAAAGCATCGATCAACGTTGCTTTTTTGCTATCAAATCCAACGAAAACCAACTTACTTAATTTTGTAAATAATTGCTTTTTTTGCTTTACTTCAATCTTCATTGCGGAGCTCTCCAAGTTGACTCTATGTAAAATAGTATAGGAGAGATTCTATTTTTTGCTTGAATGTAATAAACAGCTAAAATAACGCTGCTTTAAAGGCCTAATTACCACAGCCAAGACCCATTTCTTACTCATAACAGCCCTGACCCAAGTCTAGATTATTAAATAAAATCCAAGCCCTCCGACACCCTATGTACTGCCATTACATGACTGAATTTTGATGACTACCTGGGAGTGAGGTTTTTCCTTATGCATTAACATCAATAACCACCCTGCCACGAATTTTACCTGCAATTATTTGTTGCGCTAATTCTGGCACCTTAGACATCGGTTCAACGCGACTAATGGCCATTATTTTATCCTTGGGTAAATCGACATCAAGTCGACGCCACGCCTCTTCTCGCAAAGCCATACTGGCCATAACAGAGTCAATACCCGCTAAAATCACACCGCGTAAAATAAAAGGGAACACCGAGCTTGGCAGATCAATACCCCCGGCTAAACCGCACATGGCAACACAACCGTTGCGTTTAGTTTGGGCGATAACATTCGCTAAGGTGTCAGAGCCCACTGAGTCAATCGCAGCCGCCCAGCGTTCTTCTGCTAACGGCGGACCTTTTTCTGCTAACGATTGCCGTTCAATAAAGCCTTGAGCACCCAATTGTTTGAGGTATCCGTGTGTGTCTGGACGACCTGTTGAAGCCACAACCTGATAGCCTAAATTGGCTAATAAGGCGATAGAAACTGAGCCCACGCCACCGGCAGCGCCAGTAACAAGCACCTCACCATCCATTGGTGTAACGCCTTGCCTCTCGAGCATTAGTACTGACAGCATTGCTGTGTAGCCAGCCGTTCCTATTGCCATTGTTTCTTGCAAGCTAAAACTCTCGGGGACTTTAAGCACAAAATCTGCGTTGACGCGCTGCATTTGACTGTAACCGCCCCAGTGCTGCTCACTCAAACCATACCCATTCACCAACACCGAATCACCCGGTACAAATTTTGTCGACCGTGACGCCACAACCGTACCTGCTAAATCGATGCCACAAACCATGGGCAAGCGCTTGCAGATGTCTCTTGTGCCCGTTACTGCCAAGCCATCTTTGTAGTTAAGCGACGAGTAAGACACCGCAATTAAGACGTCTTCATCGGGTAGGTCATTAAGTGTTAATTGCTGTAATTGCCCCACCGTTTTACCAGCAACATCGTGTGCTACGATTGCATTGAATGAATTAGCCATTTTTTTCTCTCCAAAAATTTAAATTTAAAGTGTCGATAACAACCCTTTTAACTTGCCCACATAGCCCCCCAACGTTACCATAATTTTTTAACTTAGAACGAACATCAGTTTGAAAAAAAAAACTTATTTAGCCACTTTCCTTATCTGCTTACTGAGCCTCCCTGTGAGTGCTAATAACGCCTTACGCCTAGCGACTACAACTAGCACCGAAAATTCGGGCTTATTGGCCGTGTTGCTGCCTGCGTTTACTCAACAAACGGGCATTGTGGTCAATGTGATTGCTGTCGGGACGGGCAAGGCCTTACAGCTTGCAAAAAATGGTGACGCCGATGTTGTGATGGTGCACGCCAGGCAAGCAGAAAACGTCTTTATCGCCGAAGGCTTTGGCGTTAATCGTCGGGACGTGATGGAAAACGACTTTGTTTTAGTCGGGCCAGCCCATGACCCCGCCGGGGTCAAAGGCACTAATAGCAGTCGCAACGTCTTCAAAAAAATCGCACTCACTAAATCAACCTTTATTTCCCGTGGAGATCATTCCGGCACCCACCAAAAAGAGTTGGTTATTTGGAAGCACGCCACCATTCGCCCTAATGGGAGGTGGTACAAAGAAGCGGGACAAGGCATGGGGAATGTTCTATTAATGGCCAATGAACTGGGCGCTTATACATTGACTGATCGTGGCACTTGGCTCGCGTATCAGGACAAGCTGTCCTTAGCCTTGTTACACAGTGGCGGCGTGCTGTTAAAAAACCCTTACGGTATAATCGCTGTTAACCCTGCTTTACATAAAGATATTCAATACCTTAAAGCCATGTCGTTGATCGCTTGGCTGACCTCACCGGCGGGACAAAGCTTAATCGATGCCTACGAAAAAAAGGGGCAGCGATTATTTTTCCCCACCGCCATTAAAGACGTGGTGGCTAATGAATGATATCCAGCAAGCCAGTGTAGCCGCCTTCGAATTATTACTTAGCGGCGACCAAACAACATGGGAAATCATTTCACTGTCGTTTTCGGTTTCCTTGTCGGCTATTGCTATCGCAAGCCCTCTAGCGTTGATCCTCGCTTTCTTTCTCGCTTTCTTTCAATTCCCGCTAAGGCGTGCGTTGATTGCCTTATTTAACACGTTTATGTCCGTACCCGCCGTGGTGATCGGGCTAACCCTCTACTTGTTATTGTCACGCAGCGGCCCACTCGGTGAACTAAAGCTGTTATTTACCGACAAGGCGATGATTATTGGTCAAATATTACTCAGTTTTCCGCTACTGGTTGCAATGGCACACGCCGCTTTTCAAGCCGCTGATAGGCGCGCATGGGAAACCGCCATAACCTTGGGCGCAAAACCGTGGCGTGCATTTTTCACCTTAATGTTTGAAGTTCGATTCGGCTTAATCGCCGCTGTAGTGGCTGGATTTGGCCGCGTGATCGCAGAGATCGGCTGCTCGATGATGGTGGGCGGTAATATTTTGCACGCCACACGCAATATTCCAACTGCCATCGCCTTAGAAACGAGCAAGGGTGAGTTTGCACAAGGTATCGCCTTGGGCATCATGTTACTTATCATGTCCCTGAGCTTGAACGCGGGGGTTTCACTCTTTCAAGGCAAAGGCGAGTTGCGCGCATGAGCGATTTAATTGACTACCACGGTATAAAAATAAGCCTATCGGGCAAGCTGATTTTAGACATTGACCATTTAGCCGTCAAAGCGCACCAATGCACCTTAGTGACGGGGCAAAATGGTTCCGGTAAAACCACCTTGTTTAAAATTATGAGCGGCCTATTACGGCCCGACTCAATTCAAGTCGACTACCAGGGTCGACAGATGAACTGGAAACAAGCCAAACCAGTCTTACAACGCGATATTATCTATTTGCATCAACAACCTTATTTATTTGATGCTAGCGTTGCCGATAATGTCGCTTATGGTTTATATCGCCGTGGCGAAAGTAAAAACAGCGTACAAAAAAAAGTATTTCAGGCCTTAGACTGGGCTAATTTGTCACACCTTGCACAACGTCATGCAAAACACTTATCTGGGGGCGAAAAACAACGAGTTGCACTGACCCGGGCACGCATTTTAGCCCCTAGTTTACTGCTACTCGACGAACCCACTGCGAGCATGGACAACGAGGCCAAGCAACAAACCGCTTACTTATTACAGCGTTTAAAAGAAGAAGGTGTCTGTGTTGTCATAAGTAGCCACGAATCGCACACCGTTGATCACCTAGCCGACCACCATTTATGCATTGAGCACGGTAAAATAACGGCCCTTGAACCCGTAAAACAGTCAGCTAAGGTCACCGTTTTAAACCACGTTAAAAATACGTTATCACATGACTAAACTAACTACCCAAAGCAGTTGCGATGATGAAAATGAGCGGGGTACGTTAAGCGTCCAGCACGCCTTACAAACCATGCTAGACAGTCTGGTTGAAAAAACCGGCAGCCAAACGCTCCCTATAACTGACGCCGTAGACAGGGTATTGGCTCAACCAATTATCGCTACTATCAACGTGCCATCACATTGTAATGCTGCGGTCGATGGTTACGCGCTCATGCACACAGATTTACCGCCTATCGGTCAGCTCGCTGAGCTAACTATCGTTGGCCGGATTGTCGCAGGGCATCCGTATACAGGGGGTCTAAAAAAGGGCGAATGCATTCAAATCATGACGGGGGCACAAATGCCCGACCATGCCGATACCGTCATCATGCAAGAACAGGTTGAAATCTGCAGCACCACTATCCGAATTGACGCACGGCATAGCGCCGGACAAAACGTGCGCCAAGCCGGTGAAGATATACAGCTCGGGCAAACCGTACTAGCCTCAGGCATTAAGTTAACACCACCGCAAATCGGTTTGATTGCCTCACTCGGTATCGCTGAGGTTAGCGTCAAGCTACCGTTGGTTGCTGCCATTTTTTCCACTGGCGATGAGGTGCTCAATATTGCTGATTCACCCAAAAACGGCTGCATATACGACAGTAACCGATACAGCCTGCTCGCGGCATTAAAGAAATGCGGCTGCCAGGTACTGGATATGGGTATTATCCCTGATGATGCGCAAAAATTACGCGCCGCGTTTCAACTCGCTGCGAAGAATGCGGATGTTATTTTTACCTCTGGTGGTGTCTCGGTTGGGGCGGCCGATTATACCAAACAAGTCTTGGCTGACCTTGGGTCTATCAACTTTTGGAAAGTGGCGATGAAACCCGGTCGACCACTCGCTTTTGGCCAGATAGGTGATGCGGTTTTTTTCGGTCTCCCAGGCAACCCTGTCGCCGTGATGGTTACTTTTTATCAGTTTGCCCTGCCTTGTTTAGCAAAAATTCTTGGCCTAAAGCAACCACTAGTTAACCCGATTATAAAAGTACGCTGTAGTTCTTCAATTCGCAAACTACCCGGGCGTACCGAATTTCAACGCGGCGTACTTAGTCAAAGCCACACCGGTGAATGGTCGATTTGTACAACCGGCCAGCAGGGATCAGGCATCTTGCGCTCAATGAGTGAAGCCAATGCGTTTATCATTCTTGAACACGAGCGAGGTGCAGTCAAACAAGGAGAGTGGGTTAATGTACAAGCATTTGCAGGATTATTCTAATTGACACTTAACTGATAGTATTTTCTTACTTATCAACTATAGTTAATGATTAATGGAATTACTAAACGATATAAAGCCGCTGATGGACATAGCTGACGAGCTTGATATTTATCGCTTTTCCTTAAGTTGCACTAACAACTTAGTTTGGCTTTGGGATCTACCATCTGGTCATATTGACTGGTTTGGTGACCCTACCAGCACCTTAGGCGCCTGCGATGAAAATGAACTGACAACCATTCACTATTGGCAATCACTCGTCCATCCCGCCGATTTAACCTTAATGGCACAGAAAAATCGGGCCCTTATTCTAGGCCAACTTGAAACCGCCGAACATACGTACCGTATAAAAAACAACAAGGGCAAGTGGGTCTGGCACCACACCTTAGGGCGTGTTTTTAAACGTGACAAGCAAGGCAAGGTTTTGTCGATTGTATTTTTTAGTTCTTTTGCTAATAAACAAAATAAACTGGAGAAACAACTCAATCTATCAAATCAACGGCTTAATGAAGCCTTTAGTGGGACCTTCGATACGGTCTGGGATTGGAATTTGGATAACGACATTATCGACGTTTCAAATAATTGGAAAAAAGCCTTAGGTTTAGACACCGAACAAAGTATCTTATTAAGAAAAGTATGGAACCCACTGATTCATCCTGAGGATCAACAGCACGCCAGAGATAGCGTGGTTTCTTTGTTAAAAGGTGAATTTGAGTTTTTTAAATTTTGAGTGCCGAATTCGTGTCGCTGACGGCGACTATTACTGGATTTTAGTGCGCGGACATGTATCTGAAAAAACCGCGGCAGGTCGAATCAAACGAATCATCGGTGTACTTACCAACATCGACCGATTAAAAAAGAAAGAAGAAGATCTACGACAACGTGACGAGCAAATCGGGCTTACTATGATCAGTATAGGAAACAGCCTGGTCGAATATGATTTGGCCAAAAAAAAGGTGAGTTACCGTACCTATTCACTAGCCGATAATCAAGTAACGTCAGAGGTATCTTGCAATAGGATGTTGCCCCACCCCACCACGGTCCATGATAAAGATTACAAAAATTATCAGGCTTTTATTGAGGCTTTTGACCAACCATCACCCGCCTTAAAAGAAGCCAAATGGCGATCTAAATTATTTGGCAATGAATACCGATGGTACCACACCAAAGGCCATGTAGTAGAACGAGATAACAAAGGCCACGCCCTTAAAGTAGTTGGAATTCGACAAGACATACACGAGACCTACGCCACGAGTCTAAAAAGAGACTCAGATCGAGAAAGGGAATTTATCGCGTATGAAAACTCCATGCATTCGGTTTGGGAGTGGCACCCATTAACTGATTACGTTTTTCTCAGTGAACACATGATCGAGAAATTAACCTTTAATACTGACAACCCTGCATGGAGAGAAAATATAGGCAGTTGGTTAGGACTGATTCACCCCGATGATGTATCGGACTTTAAATACCAGCTAGAGCAGCAAGTATACAATTCTAGTCGAAACGTTAGCCTAACCCACCGTTTGCAAATTAAAAACCAAGAGTGGATCTGGGTTAAAGTGGAAGGCAGGGTCGTTAAACGGGATAAAAAGAACCGACCTACTCGAGTGATCGGAACCATTATCGAGATAACAGACCTTAAACATGCACAATTAGCCCTGGCCCAAGAAAAAGAACGTGCAGAAACCACCTTAGAATCTATTAATGACGCCGTTATAACTACGGATGATTCGTCCATCATCACCACTGTTAATTATATAACCAGTCGCTTATTATCCTTAAAGCCTTCACAAGTAATTGGTAAGCGTTTAAATGAAATTTGCACTATTCAAGAAGAAGATAGTAACGAAAGCTCGCTCGACTTAAGCCAACTTAGCTTACAATCCGACACCGCCTTCAATTTGGCTAAGCTAAAACTAACGAACGCGGCTGGTGAACAGTTTAACGTAGAATGTTCTGTGTCACCTATACAGTACGACGGACTAAATCCTATTGGTACCGTCATGGTAATTCGAGACGTTACCGTCTCTCGTAAGTTATCGTTAGAAATTGAACACCGCGCACAACACGATCATTTAACTGGAATCTATAATCGGCACGCTTTTGAAACAGCACTGGCCAATAGCGTTCAAACAGAAGCCTTTGAACATATCCTCTGCTACATTGATTTAGATCAATTTAAAATAGTGAACGATACTTGCGGCCACTTAGCAGGCGACGAATTACTCAGACAATTATCAGCCGAGCTAGCTAAAAATATTCGCACAACGGATGTATTTGCAAGGCTAGGTGGCGATGAGTTCGGGATTTTGATGCAACACTGTGACATTAAAAATGCCACTAAAATTGCCAGGAAAATCAAAAAAACCGTTTCAGAGTACACCTTTCATTGGGAAGATAAAACATTTAAATTAGGAGCTTCCATCGGTTTAGCCATCATTAATCCCATTACATCACCAACACTCGCTATGCAACACGCTGACAGCGCGTGCTTTTTAGCTAAGGAACAAGGGCGCAATAGAGTTTACGTGTACAATGCCGAAGACGATCATAGCATTTCAAGCCATGGACAGATGAGCTGGGTCCCGCGCTTACACAAAGCCTTAAGTGAAGATAGTTTTGAACTGTTCGTGCAAGAGATCGTCGATCTACAAGCACCTAATTTAGCTGCTTCTCATTTCGAGATACTGATCCGCTTGAATGAAGGAGGAGAAGTAATCCCACCTAGCGCTTTTCTACCCGCCGCCGAGCGCTATAACCTCTCCAGCCAAATTGACCAGTGGGTGATAGCAACCACGCTAGCCCTTCTCAGCGCTCACCCTGATAAATTAGGGCCTAATGACCTATTTAATATCAACCTATCAGCTACTAGCCTGACCGAACCAAATTTTCTTAACTTCGTTCAAACTAGTTTCACATCAAGTCATGTTGCACCGGTACATATTTGCTTTGAAATTACTGAAACGGCTGCCATTACTAATTTGACAGCCGCTAACACCTTTATCAAGGAATTAAAGAACATGGGGTGTCAGTTCGCATTGGACGACTTTGGCAGCGGTTTATCGTCATTTGGCTACCTTAAAAACTTTCCCGTTGATTTTTTAAAAATCGACGGTTCTTTCGTCAAAGACATTTTAGACGACCCTATCGACGCCGCCATGGTGAAATCCATTAACGAAATAGGTCATATTATGGGCAAAAAAACAGTCGCTGAATGGGTAGAAAACCAAAAAATTGCCGATGTTTTAACCGCTATTGGAATCGATTACGGTCAGGGTTATCATTTTGATAAACCGTCAACCTTAGTCGATATGTTAAAAAACCGTCGCCTGTCTGATTAAGGCTTAACAATAAGCTGGCTTGGGTGCCTGACAAGCAAAGACCACACATTCTGACGTTTTTTAACCCAAGTCCTTACTTCAATATCTTTCCCTTGATAGTGCTCTAGCGCTGGAAAATACTTTATGTTTGAACGATATACCCAGATATACGTAGAGGGCGCCAACCATAGCTTAGCACCCGATTTGAACAGCTCTATTTCTTGTATTGTTCCACTAATACGTTGCCAGTGGCCCTTCGCCTTGGTCCCCAAGGTGCTAACAGCGTTTGGTTGATAGTCCGCCATCCCCCAAAGTCCTATGCCAGCCGCTTCAGCATTTTTTTGCGCCCTGGTTAATGAACTCAGGTGCTTTAAGTTTGGCGGATGCACACTCAACACAGCCAAGCCCTCTTGCAGCATCATTGCATTTACATGAACCCCATTAAGCAAAAAAACAAACGCAAGAGTCCGCCCGTATTTATCCTTTTTTTCGACGTCATACTCTAGATAAACCCGTTGATTTAACAGCTGGTCGGTTAGTTTTCTTTTTGCTAACCGAGCACCAGGTTCAGCCAGCCTACCTTTACCTGCCATCTCAGGGGTATTAATACTTAATAAGCGAACTGTTCGCCCATCGTTTAACACTACCGTATCGCCATCAATCACCTTAACCACCTGTTTGATCGGCTTAGCATCAACGTCGTAAAAAAAGGCAACACAAATGACTAGCAGACACGCCTTTATTAGCGCCACCGTACAAGCAAAGCGTGTTCGTTGACAATTTAATACACTTTTATAGCTATCCGCTGGCATCATTTAGTATCCATTAGCTTATAATTAACTATAGTATTACCCTGAAAACTTATTTATTCACGATTCATCATAACAGGCAGGTTCATTTTGTACGTAGGCATCCAAACAAGGCTTGATAAACTAAAAGCCCTTAAGCAAGACCACCTTCTAACAGGTGGCTTAAAAGGCCTTGAAAAAGAGAGTTTACGTGTTAATACACAAGGTAAAATTGCTCAAACGCCGCACCCCCTTGCTCTAGGGTCAGCGTTAACTAACCCGTATATCACCACTGACTATTCAGAGGCCTTACTCGAATTTATTACCCCACCGTTTAGCGATACCCAAGACACCCTGAATTTTATGGAGTCGATTCACGCATACACCTACCGACACCTAAAGGACGAAATGTTATGGGGTACTAGCATGCCTTGTATTGTCGACGGTGATATGAGCATCCCTATTGCTGACTACGGTAATTCCAATATCGGCAAGATGAAACACATTTATCGCATTGGTTTATGGCACCGTTACGGTAGAAGTATGCAGGCCATCGCAGGCATTCATTTTAACTATTCATTGGCCGATGATTTTTGGCCTGTTTATCAAAAAATTGAAGATAATACAGCCCAAAGTCAGGATTTTATTTCACAGTCTTATATGGATATGACCCGTAACATCCACCGCTATGGCTGGATTATTCTGTATTTATTCGGTGCTTCTCCAGCAATATGTAAATCTTTTTTAAAAGGCCGCACCCATACCTTTGAAGCGTTTGATGCAGGGACCTTGTTTAAACCCTATGCCACCTCACTCAGAATGAGCGATATCGGCTACAAAAACGACAGCCAATCGGACATTAATATTTCGTATAACAATCTTGATGCTTATGTTGCTCGTCTGCTAGCAGCAACTCAAACACCGTATGCTGATTACCAGCGTTTTGGTGTTAAAGACAACGAGGGGAACTACCAACAACTCAACGACAACATACTACAAATAGAAAACGAGTATTACAGCAACGTACGCCCTAAACAGGTAGCCAAATCCGGCGAACGCCCCAGCGAGGCATTAAAAAACCGCGGGGTACGCTACGTTGAATTACGATCCGTTGATTTAAGTCCATTTGACCCCGCAGGCGTTAGTGAAACGCAATTGTATTTTCTTGAAGCTTTTATGATTTTTTGCCTGTTGGCCGATAGCCCAACCATGTCGCCAACAGAAAAAACCTGCGTCGATAAAAACCTAACCCTGGTCGCTTCGGAAGGAAGAAAACCCGGTTTATTATTACAAAAAAATGGTCAAGCCATTGACTTGACTAGTTGGGGCTTAGAGCTATGCCAGGCGATGACCGAGTTATGCCAAACACTGGATGCCGACAATAAAGATAAACCCTATAGTTCATCTTTGAATGAGCAAATAGCCAAATTTAATGATGTAAAACTCACGCCCTCTGCCATCGTTCTACAATCCATGTCGCAACAGCAACTGCCTTTTTTTAAATTTGCCATGAGTCAATCAAAACGGCATCTTGAGTATTTTAAAAGCAAGCCTCTGGACCCATCTGAAATGCAGACTTTCGAGTTAGCCAGCGCCACCTCCCTTGAACAACAACGAAAAATCGAACAGACAGATACAGTATCGTTTGAACGTTTTTTACAACACTATTTTTCAACTGACAAAGTCAGCACGTCCTAACGCTTTGATATGCCTAGGTCAGCTAAGATTTTAAGCCCCTTATTGAAACGTATTGGGCTAATTCTTGCCAATTACCTTAATCAGCCCGTTAAACATTATTTACACTTCAGCCTAGAAGACACACCTACTTTAAAAAAACACTTACGCCCGGGTGATATCTTATTAATCGAAGGCAATCGACGTATCAGTACGGCAATTAAATATTTAACGCAATCCACTTGGTCTCACGCTGCCTTATATGTCGGCGATATTAAAGACCCTGTTTCTGAAGCGCTTATACAACACCAACTGATTGAGGCCGATCTTGTAGACGGCGTTATTAATGTGCCGATCGATAAATACAGTGATACTAACACACGAATTTGTAGACCTGTTGGCTTAAACGCTAACGAACAACAGGCACTCGTAGACTTTATGGTTAACAGTATTGGTAAGCAATACGATCACAAAAATATCATAGATTTACTCCGCTACCTATTCCCTACACCGCCGGTACCGAGTTATTTCAGACGACATATGTTGACCCTTGGGAGCGGCGACCCCACTCGGGCCATTTGCTCAACATTAATTGCAGAGGCTTACCAGTCTATCGCTTACCCCATTTTCCCCGACACAACGCCCCAAACAAATAAGCGCAAAGGCCCGTTTAAAAAACGGCATCATTCTCTATTTGTACCCAGGGATTTTGATATTTCTCCCTTTTTTAATATTATCAAACCTGAAATTATTGCCCACTTTGATCACCGTAAACTTACTTGGGTTAATAAACCCTCAACTTGATTAGGGCAAATGTAAACACCATTCATTCTATCGTTATCCTATTTTATACTGATTGACAGTCGACAATTTTGCTACACTTTGGCTACTACAAAAGCTGGAAAGCGCATGGATATCCAATCATTACAAACTGAGCTAAACGACAAACACCCAAAAGAAATTCTCAAGTCTATTTACGCTACAGGTGGTGATATTGCTATTTCATTTAGTGGCGCAGAAGATGTTATTTTGATCGATATGGCCTGTAAATTGGGTATTAAACCCCGCGTTTTCACCCTTGATACGGGGCGTTTACACCCTGAAACGTACCGTTTTATGCAAACGGTTATGGACCACTATCAAATTAAAATCAACGTTCTCGTTCCTGATCCGATACAACTACAACAATTTACTGATACAAAGGGGCTCTTCAGCTTTTACACCGATGGACACAAAGAATGCTGTGATATTAGAAAGGTTGCTCCGCTTAAAAAGTTTTTAGCCGGTCTTTCGACATGGGTGACTGGGCAACGTCGGGATCAAAGTAGCGCTACAAGGCATAGTTTAAATGTGGTTGAAAGTGACACGCATTTCAGTGGGCCTAATAAAGACCTGATTAAATACAACCCCTTATGCCATTGGTCTTCGGAACAAGTCTGGACTTACATCCAGGCCTTAGATGTGCCTTTTAACCCACTTCACCAGCAAGGCTTTATTAGCATCGGTTGCGAACCTTGTACGCGTGCTACCTTACCGCATCAGGATCCGAGAGAAGGTCGTTGGTGGTGGGAAGAGGAAACCCTCAAGGAATGCGGCTTACACGCTAAGCCTCCCACTAAACCCTAATATTCACTCATCTATATAAATTAAAAATACGGCAAACTAATGTCGTCAAATAAATGGTCAATGGCGTCTTGCTCTTTTAGTTCCATAGCCTTGTTTATGATGTCTTTCGTCAAATGTGGCGCAAAACGTTGCATAAAGTCATACATATAGCCGCGTAAGAAGGTATCTTTCCGTATACCAATTTTAGTAACGCTTTGTCCAAATAAATGCCCGGCATCTAAGGCCACTAAATCACTGTCTAATTTTTTGTCATACGCCATTCTGGCTACAATTCCAACGCCTAGTCCTAGTCTTACGTAAGTTTTAATGACATCAGCATCAACTGCTGTCAAGGCAACATCCGGGTTTAAATTAGCTGAGGCAAAGGCATCATCTAATTTTGAACGTCCGGTAAATCCAAAGACGTATGTAATTAACGGGTGAACAGCTAAATCTGCCAGCGTTAATTCTTTTAAACGTGTGAGCGGGTGCCCGCTAGGAACCAAAACACACCGATCCCATGAATAGCAGGGTAACATCACCAAGTTATCGAATAATTCGATTGCTTCGGTCGCTATCGCTATATCCACTTTACCTTGGGACACCATTTCTGATATTTGGATGGGCGTGCCCTGTTGGATGTCCAAAGCGACCTCTGGCTTATCGTGCATAAATCCTTTGATCACTTCAGGTAAGGCATACCGTGCTTGTGTATGTGTCGTTGCTATAGATAAGGTGCCTTTGCTCTCATCACGAAACTCTTTGGCAATATTTTTGATGTTTTCTACTTGCAGTAGCATTTCACCCGCGATCGCTATAATTTTCTTTCCAGCTGGGGTCATAGCCGTCAAATGCTTACCATTACGGGTAAACACAGGAATGCCTAATTCGTCTTCTAAAATACGAATTTGTTTACTTATACCGGGTTGAGAGGTATATATATGTTCAGCCGTAGCCGACACATTCAAGTTGTTCTTGGATACTTCCCAAATATAGCGCAGTTGTTGTAATTTCATAGCTCATTATTAGATTAAGTTATAAAGATAGAAATATATATTGCTTTTTATTATAAGCGTTTTGCTCTATATTTCAAGTCCTTCTGTCTTTCAGGCCTTATTTTGGATTTTCTTTATATAATATCAGGCGCCATTGTGGGCTTTATTGTTGGCTTAACTGGCGTAGGCGGCGGCTCACTTATGACACCTCTGCTGGTACTTGGTTTCAATATACCACCCAGCATCGCCGTTGGTACGGATTTATTATACGCTGCAATAACAAAGTCGAGCGGCATCTTTACCCACCACCGACTTAAAAATATCCAATGGTCTATCGTTAAACAACTATGTTTGGGCAGCATTCCTGGTTCAATCACCTGTATTGTTGCTATTAAGTATTTCAACATAACAACTGAAACGTTCGACAGTATCATATCGATTACGCTCGGTTTTATGCTTATTTTGACCTCTGCTGTCATTGTATTTAAGGACACTCTGGCGCAACTGTTTAAACAAAGAACCCACTACCACCCCAAGCAAGCTGCGATTATCCTTATCGGCGCTATACTAGGGGTGTTAGTCACGCTATCTTCTGTCGGCGCAGGCGCAATTGGTGGTGCATTATTACTGCTGTTGTACCCTACACTTAAAACCCGATCCATCGTTGGTACTGATATAGCGCATGCAGTGCCCTTAACCGCCATTGCCGGACTGGGTCACCTGCAACTTGGGCACGTAGATTTCAACCTCTTATTAAGCCTATTAATTGGCTCAATTCCGGCTATTTACCTCGGCACACAAGTGGGCGAAAAACTGCCAGAAAAGTTTCTAAAGTATTTAGTCGCCACTATTCTTTTGCTTATTGGCGTTAAGTTCGCCATCTAAATTAAGCCGTAAACACCGATGTATCTAGTGGGCTTTTGTCGTGCAGATCAGAGGCTGAAATTTTTATAACATTCTCAGACTTAACCGATTGTTTAGCCGGAGCCACACAAATTAAACCCGAAGAAATAATCGAATCAATAACACTCTGCGTGCTATTTCGTTGATTCAAAAAAACACAATTAAGGCCGCTTTCAAACAACTGTAATTTTAATCCCGTTAAATCCTCATTGTTAAACGGACCAATTAATTGAATAAGTCCTGCTGTATGGCCATAACGGGATAGATAATTAGCGGCTGTTAATGTTTGATTAACTGTATTTTCTTCACTCAGTCTTGAGATCATGCCACAACCAACGGTCGCATTGCTTAGTCGGTCGATAATAATGAATGAACCGGTGTTTTTATTTTTTTCGTACGCATCAAAACACAACTCAGAGTTAAACCGCAGTTGGCAGTGTGCAATCTGATTAAGACTTAAACTACGCCCTGCCGGTAGTAACTCAAGGTTATTGATATCTACAATATTATCGATACAAGAGACCTGACCCGTTACATTACGTGTCATATGTTTAAAGTCATACAATTTACCCGTATCCATGCCCTGTTCTGACATCCAAACGATTGTTGCAGCAAGCTCTCTGCCTGTCTGAGGTACGTTTTCTTGGTAAACAATAAGATCACCGCGACTGATATCAATCTCGTCCTCAATCGTCACTGTCACCGCCATAGGGGCCTGCGCAGTTTGAATTGTTTGCTTGCCGGAGATAATAGATTTAATTTTACTAACTTGCATCGACGGATACGCAACAATCGCTTCCCCAACCCTTAGTTCACCCGACACAATTGAACCGCTATAACCCCTGAAATCTAAATTAGGCCGATTGACTATCTGAACTGGAAAGCGCATATCGGTTGAAGGTTTATCCCCTGTAATCTGGAGATTTTCCAATAATGACATCAAGGTCTCACCGCTGTACCACGGCATCTCCGTGCTTTTATGCACAACGTTATCACCGTCAAGTGCTGATAATGGGATAAAGTGAGAATGAGATAAGGTTAATCGTTTTGATAAATCGCGAAAATCCTTACAAATCGCGTTAAAAACTGTTTCGTCATAGTTAACCAAGTCCATTTTGTTAACGGCAACAATCACGTGTTTAATGCCCAGTAAAGAGGCAATGAAACTATGTCTTTTGGTTTGCTGTTTAACACCACTTCGCGCATCGATCAAGATAATAGCCAGATCGCAATTTGAGGCACCCGTGACCATATTACGTGTGTACTGTTCGTGGCCTGGTGTATCAGCGATAATAAACTTACGTTGTGTTGTAGAAAAATATCGGTACGCAACATCTATGGTAATGCCTTGCTCGCGTTCGGCTTGCAGACCATCGACTAATAAGGCTAGGTCCACCTTATCGCCGGTTGTGCCCGACTTACTACTGGCCGCAGAAACAGCAGCCAATTGATCCTCATAAATCAACTTTGAATCATGTAATAAACGGCCTATTAAAGTGCTTTTACCATCGTCAACACTACCGCAGGTCAACAAACGTAACAGTTCTTTTTGTTCATGTTGTTTCAGGTAAGCATTGATATCACTTTTAACTAAGTCAGCTTGATGTGTCATTAGAAGTACCCCTCACGTTTCTTATCTTCCATTGAGCCTGCTTGGTCATGGTCAATCAATCTCCCTTGTCGTTCAGAACTAGTTGCTAATAGCATTTCTTGGATAATCTCAGGTAGGGTTGTTGCTTCAGATTCAACAGCGCCTGTTAATGGGTAGCAGCCTAATGTTCTAAATCGAACACTCTTCATATGTATTCGTTCATTCTTTTTAAGTACTAACCGATCGTCATCGACCATAATTAATGTACCGTCACGCTCAACCACAGGTCTTTTCTTGGCTAAATAAAGGGGGACAATTGGAATGTTTTGTAAATAGATATATTGCCAAACATCCAGCTCAGTCCAGTTTGATAGGGGAAATACACGAATACTTTCACCTTTATGAATACGTCCATTGTAGAGGTGCCACAGTTCAGGTCGTTGATTTTTAGGATCCCAACGATGGTTGGCATCACGAAAAGAATAAATACGTTCTTTTGCTCGGGATTTTTCTTCATCACGCCGCGCACCACCAAACGCAGCATCAAATTGATACTTATCCAACGCTTGTTTAAGCGCATCAGTTTTCATAATATCTGTATATTTCTTACTCCCATGGCTAAATGGGTTGATGTTATCTTTGATGCCCTGTTGATTTGAATAACTGATCAAATCTAATCCAAGCTTTTTAACGTGCTGATCGCGAAACTGAATCATCTCTTTAAACTTCCATGTCGTATCGACATGAAGCAATGGAAAAGGTAATTTACCGGGATAAAAAGCCTTCATTGCCAAATGTAGCATCACCGCTGAATCCTTACCAATGGAGTACAACATCACAGGGTTTTCAAATTCGGCAGCGACTTCACGAATAATATAAATACTTTCAGCTTCTAATTGTTCTAAATGGGTTGACATAAAATAATTTTCTTATAACTTATTGATATATTGAATTGATATTGACCTAGCATTTAATTATATATAATATGCACCTAAATAAAAACAACTGTTTTATAAATAGCCTTGCGTAAAGCATAAAATGTTTATAATAGCTGCCATTAAACAAACGAATAGGAAACACTAATGACTTTTGTAGTAACCGAAGCGTGTATCAAATGTAAATACACTGATTGCGTGGATGTTTGCCCTGTAGATTGCTTTCACGAAGGACCTAATTTTTTAGTAATTGATCCGGATGAATGTATTGACTGCACTCTGTGTGAGCCTGAATGCCCTGTCGAAGCTATTTACTCAGAAGATGAACTACCCGAGGGTCAAGAAGCTTTTATTAAGCTTAACGCAGAACTTTCTCAAACATGGCCGGTCATAAGTGATGTAAAACCCGCGCCAGAAGATGCAGATGAATGGGCTAATAAGAGTGGTAAATTAGATCTACTTGAACAGTAGATACGCTTGTAAAACCTTCACATTATTAGCAGACAATAAAAAAGCCGGCTTAGCCGGCTTTTTTATTGTCTGTAGTAGAAGCTTTAAACGTTCTCAACTTCCTCAACAACCGTATCAACATCACGGTCGACTAACTCTACGTAGGCCATAGGCGCGGCATCGCCGGTCCTAAATCCACATTTTAGAATACGTGTGTAGCCACCTGGACGGGCTTTATAACGGCCAGCAAGGTTGTTAAACAATTTAGTAACGCTGTCTCTGTCCCTTAAACGTGCAAAAATTAAACGTCTTTTAGCAACAGAGTCTTCTTTTGAAGCCGTAATTAACGGTTCAATAAAGCGACGTAATTCTTTTGCTTTAGGAACTGTAGTACGAATAACTTCATGTTCTATCAATGAGTTGGCCATGTTTTTGAACATTGCCTTACGGTGACTGCTATTACGATTAAGCTGTCTTCCTGATTTACGGTGACGCATAGTTAAATCCTTATTTAATTTGAAGCAACAACCTTATCACTAGTAATTAAACTAGAAGGCGGCCAATTTTCAAGACGAATACCTAAAGACATACCCTTAGAAGCAAGTACATCCTTGATTTCTGTGAGTGATTTTTTACCTAAATTAGGGGCTTTCAGTAGTTCAACTTCAGTACGTTGAATCAAGTCACCAATATAAAAGATTTGTTCTGCTTTTAAACAATTAGCCGAACGAACAGTTAGTTCTAAGTCATCAACAGGACGAAGTAGAATAGGATCAAATTCAGGTTCTTTAGGTAACTCAGGCTCATCAACGATGTCTTTTAAATCAACGAAGACAGCAATGTGATGATGAAGAATGGTAGCCGCGGCGCGGATAGTTTCTTCAGGATCAATAGTGCCATTAGTTTCAAGCTCGATAACTAACTTATCAAGGTTGGTACGTTGTTCAACACGTGCCATATCCACGTTATAAGAAATACGTTTAATTGGACTAAAAGAAGCATCTAGTAGTAAAGTACCAATTGGTAAATCTTCATCTGCTTGAAGTCTAGACGCTGCAGTTTGATAGCCTGAACCGCGTTCTACTTTAATTGACATTGAAAGTTTACCTTTAGACGTCAAGTTAGCAATAACGATCTCAGGATTAATGATTTCAACATCATGATCTGTTTGAATATCAGCCGCAGTAACTTGACCAGCGCCAGATTTTTCAAGTTTTAAAATGGCTTCATCTTTAGCATTTAATACAACCGCTAAATTTTTCAAGTTAAGCATGATATCAATCACGTCTTCTTGAACACCATCAATGGTAGAGTACTCGTGTAACACGCCTTCAATTTTAATTTCTGTCACTGCACAACCAGAAATTGAAGACAAGAGAACACGTCTTAACGCATTGCCAAGTGTATGGCCGTAACCACGCTCCATAGGTTCAATGGTCACTTTGGAACAGGTAGGAGTAATTGATTGAACTCCCGTAACCTTAGGTTGTAAAAAACCTGAAAGTAAATTTTGCATTATATTTCCTCTTTAGATTACTTAGAGTAAAGCTCGACTACAAGATGTTCATTAATTTCTGCAGGTAAATCAGATCTTTCTGGCTTAAGCTTAAATACACCTTGCATTTTGGTAACATCCATTTCGATCCACTCTGGAATGCCACGTTGCTCAACAAATTCTAACGCTGATTTAATACGATTTTGATTCTTAGCACCGTCATTAACTTCAATTAAATCATCAACTTTAACTTGGTAAGACGGTATATTAATACGGATACCATTAACCTTAATACCATTATGTCGAACTAATTGTCTAGATTCAGAGCGTGAAGATGAAAAGCCCATGCGGTAAACAACATTATCCAACCGACACTCTAATAATTGAAGTAAGTTTTCACCTGTAGAACCTTTAATTCGAGCGGCTTCAGCATAATAACCACGGAACTGTTTCTCTAAAATGCCATACGTACGACGTAATTTTTGTTTTTCACGTAACTGTAAAGCATAATCAGACAAACGCGTACGACGTTGGCCATGCTGGCCTGGGGGGTACGCACGTTTTTCTATAGCGCACTTAGCGGTATAACATTTTTCGCCTTTTAAGAATAATTTTTCGCCATCACGACGACATAAACGACATTTTGAATCAGTATATTTAGCCATAGTATTTCCTGTTTACACGCGTCGTTTTTTAGGTGGACGACAACCATTATGTGGGATAGGAGTAACATCTTCGATAAATGTGATGTTAAATCCGCTGTTATTAAGTGCTCTAACGGCAGATTCACGACCTGGACCAGGACCTTTAATCTTAACCTCAAGGTTTTTCATGCCAAATTCTTTAACAACCTCACCCGCACGTTCTGCGGCTACTTGAGCAGCAAAAGGTGTACTTTTACGCGACCCTCTAAATCCTGAGCCGCCAGCGGTTGCCCAAGAAAGCGCATTACCTTTACGGTCTGTGATAGTGATAATAGTATTGTTAAAGGTAGCGTGAACATGAACAATGCCATCAACTACATTTTTTTTAACTTTCTTTTTACTACGACTTGGTTTAGCCATACTGCGAGTATCCTTTATTTATATCTTATTTTCTGATCGGTTTGCGTGGACCTTTACGCGTACGAGCATTGGTTTTAGTGCGTTGACCACGAACTGGTAAACTACGACGATGTCGGATACCACGAAAGCAGCCTAAATCTAGTAGACGTTTAATATTCATTGATACTTCACGTCTTAAATCACCTTCGATCACGTATTTGCCGACTTCAGTACGGACAAGTTCCAATTGATCTTCAGATAATTCTCTTACTTTTGTTGCTTTATCAATATCAACCGCCGTACAAATAGCTTTTGATCGAGTAGGACCAATGCCATAAATAGACGTTAATGCAATAACAATGTGCTTATTATCAGGTATGTTAATACCGGCAATACGTGCCATCAAATCTCTCCGTTATTTGGCCAGTAGAAAACCGGCAATTTTAATCTTTATTTAAACCAACTACAAGCTAAACTATTAGCCTTGGCGTTGTTTGTGGCGCCCGTCTTTACAAATAACCCGTATAACACGGTTACGCCTAACCACTTTACAATTACGACAAATCTTTTTTACTGATGCTCTTACTTTCATGACTAACTCCTAATGAACCTTAATTAAGTATTTTTAAGGTTCGCTTTTTTCATTAAACCTTCATATTGTTGTGACATTAGATGTGATTGCATTTGAGCAATAAAATCCATAACCACTACCACAATAATCAATAACGATGTACCACCAAAGTAAAACGGTACATTCCAATAAACAATTAAAAACTCAGGTAGCAAGCAAACCGTCGTAATATAAATTGCACCTAGCAGTGTTAGTTTCGTAACTACCGCATCAATGTATTTAGTCGTTTGCTCACCTGGACGTATACCAGGAATAAAAGCCCCTGACTTTTTTAAATTGTCCGACGTATCTCGTGAATTGAACACAAGAGCCGTATAAAAGAAGCAAAAGAAAATAATTGCCGTTGCATACAATAAAACGTAAATAGGTTGTCCCGGTGATAACATACTTGAGACGTCTTGCATCCAGCCCATACCTTCACTATTGCCAAACCAACCGGCAATTGTGGAAGGAAACAAAATTATACTAGACGCAAAAATTGGTGGAATCACACCTGCCATATTAAGTTTTAAGGGCAGAAAACTTGATTGTCCAGCCAGCATTTTATTACCTTGCTGACGTTTTGCATAGTTAATTTTAATCCGTCGTTGGGCACGCTCAACGAAAATAACAAATGCGGTAACACCAATGGCTAATACAAATAGCAAAATAACCATAATTGCGTTCATTTCACCTGTTCTAACTAATTCCAATGTACCACCAATCGCTGAGGGTAAACCTGCAACGATTCCCGCAAAGATAATGATTGAAATACCGTTACCAATGCCGCGCTCTGTAACTTGTTCACCGAGCCACATTAAAAACAACGTACCACATACCAAGGTAATAACCGCCGTAAACATGAAAGACATTCCAGGATTGAAAACAACTGGCAAGCCACCTGCTGATTGACCTTGAATTGCAGTAGCAACACCAATGGCCTGAAATGTTGCCAATACAACCGTGAAATAACGTGTGTATTGAGTAATCTTACGTTTACCAGATTCACCTTCTTTTTTCAGCTGTTCAAACTTAGGAACAACGGACGTCATTAGCTGAATAATAATTGACGCAGAAATATACGGCATAATACCTAGCGCGAAAATACTTAAGCGCTTTAAGGCACCACCGGAAAACATATTAAACATGTCTAATATTGTGCCGGCTTGTTGTTCGAACATTAATGCAAGTGCTTTTGGATCAATACCAGGCACAGGTACATGAGCACCGATTCTAAAGACAAACAAAGCCATCAGAACAAAAAATAAACGCTGACGTAGCTCCGGTAAATTCTTAAGTCCGCCCATACCACCAGCAGTTGATGACCCAATAGAAGACATAAATTATTCTACGCTACCACCAGCCGCTTCAATCGCTTTTACAGCACCAGAAGTGGCAAAGATACCTTTAAGTTTAACAGCTACTGAGATTTCGCCCGATAGAATAACCTTAACGCGTTTCGTATAAATAGGTACAGTTCCAGACTCAATGAGTCTATCAACAGTAATCTCTTCCGCAGCAAGACTCGTTAATTCACTTAATCTTACTTCAGCACTCAGGCGTTTTTTAGCCGAGTTAAAACCTACTTTAGGCAAGCGGCGTTGAATAGGCATTTGCCCACCTTCAAAACCCACTTTATGAAAACCACCAGAACGAGACTTTTGTCCTTTATGTCCACGTCCACATGTTTTACCGAAACCTGAACCGATACCGCGTCCAACTCGTTTAGCAGGTTTCTTACTACCTTCTGCTGGTTTGATTGTATTTAATAACATCCTTAAACCTCTTCCACGCGAACCATATAATAGACTTTATTGATCATCCCTCTGTTTTCAGGCGTATCAATAACTTCAACCGTTTGATGCATTTTACGTAGTCCCAAGCCAGCAATACATGCTTTATGGGAGGCTAACCGGCCATTTTTACTACGAATCATCGTTACTTTAATTTTTTTATCAGCCATAATCTTTACCCAACAATATCCGCTACAGACTTACCACGTTTAATGGCAACCTCTTCAGCATTTGTCATTTCGGACAACCCTTTGATAGTAGCCCGTACAACGTTAGCAGGGTTGTTACTGCCAACACATTTTGCCAATACATTGTGTACGCCAACAACTTCAAAAACAGCGCGCATCGCACCACCAGCGATAATACCGGTACCTTCTGAAGCAGGCTTCATAAAGACTGAGGCAGCACCATAATTTGAGGTAATGGAGTACTGTAATGTATGATCGCTAAGTTTGACTGTCGTCATATTTTTGCGAGCTTGCTCCATGGCTTTTTGAATAGCCACAGGCACTTCACGTGCTTTACTGATGCCAAAACCAACGCGACCATTGCCATCGCCAACAACAGCCAGTGCTGAAAATCTAAATTGACGACCACCTTTAACTACTTTTGAGATCCGTCTAACAGTAATTAGTTTTTCTTGTAAATCGTCTTGCTTATTTTGAGTAGGTATCGATGCCATAATTGCCTCTAAAAGTCCAATCCATTTTCACGCGCTGCTTCTGCAAGTGCTTTAACGCGTCCGTGATATTTATAACCAGAACGATCAAAAGCAACTTTAGTGATTCCAGCTTTGACAGCGCGTTCAGCAATTGCTTTACCCACTATACTTGCGGCATCAACATTACCTGAGTTCTTAACGCTCTCTTTGATTTCGGTTAACAGTGTAGATGCTGAAGCTAGCACTTTAGAGCCATCACCTGTAGTAATTTGCGCATAGATATGACGTGGTGAGCGGTGAACACTCAATCGATCAATCCCTTTTTCTTTAATACGGGCTCTAGTTTTAGTGGCCCGACGTATACGTGAACTATTCTTATCCATTATTTAGCCTATTTCTTCTTAGCTTCTTTCATTACAACGTGCTCACCAACGTATCTAATTCCTTTCCCTTTATAAGGTTCAGGCGATCTATAAGCACGAATATCGGCAGCTACTTGACCTACTAACTGTTTGTCACAACCTTTTATAACTACTTCGGTTTGACTGGGTGTTTCGATTGTAATCCCTTCAGGGATCGGGTGATCTACCGGGTGTGAAAAACCCAAGGTTAAATTAAGAAATTTTCCTTTTACCTGTGAACGATAACCCACGCCACGAAGTTCAAGTTTCTTTTCAAAACCAGTTGTTACACCAATAACCATATTATTAACGAGTGAACGCAGTGTACCAGCCATGGCAATCGACGGTTTATTATGAACATTCGATTTAAATGACAAGACGTTATCGTTAAACTCAACATCAACACAATCGATCGCATTACACACCAATTGGCCGTTCTTTCCTTTAATCGTTAACTTACCATCGTTATTTTTATACTCAACACCGGCAGGTAATTCAACGGGACTATTTGCTATTCTAGACATAATTAGACCTGTTTAACTTATATAACAAATAACTTCGCCACCATGCCCATTTGAACGGGCGGCACGATCAGTCATTAAACCATGAGATGTCGAAATAATGGCGACACCAAGGCCACCTTTAACTTTAGGCAGCTCATCCTTAGACTTATAGACACGAAGACCTGGTTTACTTACACGATCAATAGATTCAATGACTGGTTTGCCTTGAAAATACTTAAGCGTTATATCCAATGTCGGCTTGTTATTATCTTGTTCAATTTTAGTTGAATCTACTATGTAACCTTCCTGTACCAAAACGTCTGCCAGTGCAGATTTTTTAGTTGAAAAAGGCATACTTACTGTTTTCTTTTCTGCAGATTGCGCATTACGGATGCGAGTTAACATGTCTGCAATTGGATCGCTCATACTCATCAGTTTATTCCTCTTTTACCAGCTAGCCTTAGATAGACCAGGCACATCACCACGCATTGTTGCTTCACGTAGTTTGTTACGGCTTAATCCAAATTTTCTGTAATAACCGTGTGGTCTTCCAGTGATATTGCAACGATTACGCAAACGTGAAGGACTTGAATCACGAGGCAAACTGACTAATTTAGTTTGTGCCTCAATCACTTGATCCATTGATGAAGCTGGATTTCTAATGATTTCTTTCAGCGCTTTTCTTTTTTCAGCGTATTGAGCTACCAAACGATTACGTTTGTTTTCTCTTGCTATCATGGATTTTTTAGCCATCGGTTAACCTTGTTGTTTAATAGGGAAGTTAAAAGCCTTTAATAGTGCACGGCCTTCTTCGTCATTTTTAGCAGTTGTTGTGATCGCGATATCTAAACCACGAATCGCATCAATTTTATCATAGTCAATCTCTGGGAAGATGATTTGCTCAGTAACACCTAACGAATAATTGCCCCGACCATCAAACGATTTATCACTTAAACCCCTGAAATCTCTAATGCGAGGAATTGCAATAGAAACAAGACGCTGTAAAAAATCATACATACGCTCATTTCTTAGCGTTACTTTACAACCGATAGGCATATCATCACGAATCTTAAAACCAGCAATTGATTTTTTAGACATGGTGATTATGGGTTTTTGACTTGAGATTTTTTCAAGATCAGCCAATGCATTTTGAATAATCTTTTTATCTGCAACTGCCTCACCAACACCCATATTAAGGGTGATCTTAGTAATCTTAGGCACTTCCATAATTGACTTGAATTTGAAATCCTTCATCAAAGCCGGAATGATTTCATTCTTGTAGTGGTCTTGTAGTATTGACATAAATTTCTCTTCGATCCTAAGCGTCAAGCACTTCATTGTTTGATTTAAAGAAGCGCACTTTCTTGCCATCCTCAAGTACTTTAAAGCCAACACGATCAGCTTTCTTAGTTTGAGCATTATATATGGCAACATTAGAGACATTAATTGGCATTTGTTTTTCGATAATGCCACCTTCGATGCCTTTATTAGGGTTAGGTTTTTGATGCTTTTTAACCGTGTTAACACCCTCAACGAGTACCTTATCAGAAGAGACAACTGATAAAACAACACCGCGTTTATCTTTGTCTTTACCGACGATTACGATGACTTCATCACCTTTTTTAATTTTATTCATAATTAAACTTTTAATTAAATAACTTCAGGAGCCAGTGAGATTATCTTCATGAATTTTTCGTTACGTAATTCACGAGTCACAGGGCCAAAAATACGTGTACCAATGGGTTGAAGGTTAGCATTTAAAAGAACTGCCGCATTACCATCAAACCGGATACAAGAGCCATCAGGACGACGTACGCCCTTTCTTGTTCTAACAACAACTGCGTTGTACACGTCACCTTTCTTTACTTTACCGCGTGGTATAGCGTCTTTAATACTAACCTTGATGATGTCACCAATTTTAGCGTAACGCTTATGAGAACCACCTAAAACCTTAATACACATGACATTACGCGCACCGCTATTATCGGCCACATTGAGTCTTGATTGCATTTGAATCATTACTTACTCCAACTAACTCTATTTGGTTTTTTCAATAATTTCATGAAGCTTCCATGTTTTCGACTTTGAAACAGGTCGACATGAAACCAACGAAACGACATCACCTTCAGAACATGCATTATTTTCATCATGCGCATGAAAGTTAGTACTACGCTTAATGACCTTACCGTACAAAGGGTGCTTAACTTGGCGAGTTACTTTTACAGTGATTGTTTTATCACCTTTATTACTAGTAACCACACCAGAGATGGTTCTAATTGATTTTTCTTGATCACTCATTTGCATCACTCGCTTGTTCATTCAAAATAGTTTTAATACGCGCAATATCACCACGCACATCAGAAAATTGATGAACTTGTGTTAATTGACCAGTCGTGTTTTGCATGCGCAAATTGAACTGATCTTTCCTTAATTCTAACAAAAGCGCATTGAGCTCTTGCACAGTCTTTTTTCTTAATTCTGACGCTTTCATTACATTATTGTCCGTTCAGCAAATTTTGTTTTAAAAGGCAACTTAGCTGAAGCCAAGTTAAAGGCCTCCATTGCTATTTCTTTCGATACACCTTGTAATTCAAATAACATGGTGCCTGGCTTAATTTGAGCGACCCAGTATTCAACACTACCTTTACCTTTACCCATCCTGACTTCCAAAGGCTTCTTAGTAATTGGCTTATCAGGAAATACTCTAATCCAAACTTTACCACCACGTTTAATATGACGTGTAATCGCGCGACGACCAGCCTCAATTTGACGAGCTGTCATGCGTCCACGTTCAATAGACTTTAAACCAAACTCACCAAAACTAACATCACTACCGCGATGCGCTAGACCGGTATTTCTATTTTTATGAGCTTTTCTAAATTTTGTTTTCTTTGGCTGCAACATTGTAAGTACCTATTCTCCTGCAACTTCTTTAGGGCTAGAAACAGGGATACTAGAGTTATGATCAAATACCTCACCTTTAAAGATCCAGACTTTAATACCAAGAATCCCATACGTTGTTAACGCTTCAGTAAAGCCATAATCAATATCTGCCCTTAAGGTATGCAAAGGCACACGGCCTTCTCTATACCATTCATTACGAGCAATATCAGCGCCGTTCAAACGACCACTTACTTTGATTTTAATCCCTTCAGCGCCCAATCTCATTGTATTGGTTACCGCACGCTTCATCGCACGTCTAAACATGATACGACGCTCTAATTGCTGCGCCACACCTTCAGCGACAAGTAACGCATCCAATTCAGGTTTGCGAATCTCTTCAACATTAATTTGGACTGGTACACCCATTATTTTACTAACTTCAGCTCTAAGCGAATCGACGTCACCGCCTTTTTTGCCAATAACAATACCAGGACGTGCCGTATGTATCGTGATCTGAGCGTTAGACGCAGGACGATTGATTTGAATTTTGCTGACAGAAGCAGACATTAGTTTTTTCTTAAGAAAATCCCTAACGATCAAATCTTGCCTTAACATCTCAGGATAAGCTTGTGAATTTGCGTACCAACGCGAATTCCAATCTTTAACAATACCGAGGCGTATACCAGTTGGATGTACTTTTTGACCCATATCTATTTACTCTTTATTTAGTGTCACTAACTGCAATTGTTATATGGCAGTTTCTTTTTAAGATTCTATTGCCACGACCTTTTGCACGTGCCTTAAATCGTTTATGCGTCGCGGCTTCATCAACAAAAACCGTAGATACATATAATTCATCGACATCCGCACCTTCATTATGTTCAGCATTAGCGATTGCCGAGTTTAAAAGTTTTTTAAACATATCAGCCGCTTTACGCGTGCTAAAGCTTAAAAGGTTCAACGCGTTTTCAACCGCTTCACCACGAATTTGATTTGCAATTAATCGGCCTTTTTGTGCCGAAATACTTGCGTTTTTTAATTTAGCTCTGACTTCCATCACTACACCAATTGTTATCTTGATTTCTTATCAATAATATGACCACGATAAGTACGCGTTAAAGCGAACTCACCCAGTTTGTGGCCAACCATATTTTCAGTAATAATTACTGGCATATGTTGCTTACCGTTATGGATAGCGATTGTTAGCCCAACCATGTTTGGTAAAATCATTGAACGGCGAGACCACGTTTTAATGGGTCTACGATTATTCGTTTCTGCGGCAACTTCGACTTTTTTCATTAAATGAAGATCGACGAAAGGCCCTTTTTTAATGGATCTTGGCACAATATATCCTTAACGTTTAGTTCTACTTCTTACAATTAATTTATCCGTACGCTTATTACTACGCGTCTTATAACCCTTGGTTGGCACACCCCAAGGAGAAACCGGATGCCTACCACCTGATGTTCTACCTTCACCACCACCATGCGGGTGATCAACAGGGTTCATAGCAACACCACGTACTGTCGGTCTAACACCTCTCCAGCGTTTGGCACCCGCCTTACCTAAAGAGATCAAACTGTGTTCCGAATTGCCCACCTCACCAATAACTGCACGACATGATGACAGCGCTTTACGCATCTCACCCGAACGAAGCCTCAAGGTTACGTGATCACCATCTCTAGCAACGATTTGAACCACCGTACCTGCACTTCGTGCAATTTGAGCACCTTTACCGGGCTTAATTTCAACACAATGGACCTGCGTACCAACAGGAATGTTCCGCATTGGTAAACAGTTTCCGACTTTAATTGGGGCTACTTCAGAAGAGATAACTTCATCGCCAACTGACAAATTCTTAGGCGCAATAATGTAACGTCTTTCACCGTCATTATATAGTATTAATGCAATATTGGCAGTCCTATTTGGATCATATTGCAGACTTTCTACCTTACCAGGGATATCAAATTTGTTTCTTTTAAAGTCTATCAAACGGTAATGCTGTTTATGACCCCCACCGCGGTGCCTCGTCGTAATACGACCATTATTGTTACGTCCACCTGTTTTTGACTTCTTAGCCAATAACGGGCCGTGAGGCGCACCCTTGCTTAGCTCAGGGTTTTTGATTCTAACAACAAAGCGTGAGCCAGGAGAAGTTGGTTTTGATTTTACAATTGCCATAAGTTTAATCTATCGTCTAATTATGCAGAAATAAATTCTATTTCTTGCCCAGATTTAATTCGAACGTAGGCTTTTTTTACATCAGATCGTTTACCTAATGTACGGCCATGTCGCTTAGTTTTACCTTTAACATTTAAAGTCTGTACAGACTCAACAGTGACTTCAAAAAGCTTTTCAACCGCTGCTTTAATATCCGTTTTGGTCGCCGTCTTATTTACTTTAAACACATATTGATTATGCTTATCAGACGCTGCTGCACTTTTTTCGGTAACAACTGGCGCGGTTATTAATTGTAATAGGAATTCTTGATTCATTTTAAGCGCTCCTCAATTAATGCAATCGCATCGGCTGTAATACATATTTTCTCAAAAGATAATAACGAAACTGGATCAACCTCAAACGCCGCGCATACATCAACTTTGTGTATGTTGCGACTTGCTAGTTGTAAATTAACGTCTTCAGCAGCAAGCACGATTAAAGAATTAAGCATCCCATTGTCTGCCAGCAAAGTAGTCAATGCTTTAGTCTTAGGTTGATCAAGTGTTATTGAGTCGACAATAACCAATCTGTCCTGACGAATCAGCTCAGACAAAATAGAACGCATCGCAACCGCGTACATTTTTTTATTCATTTTTTTGCTGTGGTCCTGAGGCTTAGCGGCAAATGTAACACCACCTGTACGCCAAATAGGGCTACGGATTGTACCCGCCCTTGCGCGACCAGTACCTTTTTGCTTCCACGGTTTTACACCACCACCACTAACTTCTGAGCGCGTTTTTTGTGCTCGCGTACCGGCTCTGGCATTCGCCATATAGGTCACCACCAACTGGTGAATAAGACCTTCGTTATAATCTTGGCCAAAAACGGCTTCAGATACATTTTTACCTACGACAGGCGCTTGAATTTTCATAATTATGCCTATTTTTTAACTTTAATAGCCGGTGTAATAATTACATCGCCATTTTTACTGCCTGGAATTGCGCCTTTAATCAGTAACACTGACTTTTCTGCATCAATTTTCACTATCTCAAGGTTCTGCGTTGTTACACGCTCATTACCCATATGACCAGCCATTTTTTTGCCTTTCAATACTCGGCCAGGTGTTTGACATTGACCAATCGAACCCGGTGCACGGTGAGACAGAGAGTTACCATGGGTAGCATCTTGCATTTGGAAGTTGTGCCGTTTAATTACACCAGCAAAACCTTTACCAATACTACGGCCTTGAACGTCGATTTTTTGACCGATCTCAAAAGAATCAAGCGGTAAATCAGCGCCTACTTCAAGTTCCGAGTCAGAGTCAAGTCTGAACTCCCACAAACCGTTACCTGCTTCAACACCCGCTTTAGCAAACAAACCAGCTTTGGCTTTATTTACACGTGAGTTTTTGACTTCCCCAGTTGTCACTTGAACCGCTGAGTAGCCATCGGATTCTTGACGTAAAACCCGAGTAACACGGTTTGGCAACACCTGAACAACAGATACTGGAATCGAAACCCCTTCCTCTGTGAACAATCTTGTCATACCGCATTTACGGCCAACTAATCCTAAAGACATGATATACCCTCTTTAATCTATATTAAGCCGAATTAATTCAGCTTGATTTGTACGTCAACACCCGCTGATAGATCAAGCTTCATCAGTGCGTCAACAGTTTTATCGGTTGGCTCAACAATATCCATCATACGTTTATGCGTACGAAGTTCGTATTGATCCCTAGCATCTTTGTTTACATGCGGTGAAGCAAGAACGGTAAAACGCTCTTTTTTAGTTGGCAAAGGAATTGGACCCATTACTTGGGCACCCGTTCTTTTCGCAGTTTCAACTATTTCACGAGCCGCATGATCGATCAGCCTATGATCAAAGCCTTTTAAACGAATTCTTATGGATTGTTTTGACATTTTATTTACTCAATTATCTTAGAGACAACACCAGCACCAACTGTGCGGCCACCTTCACGAATAGCAAAACGCAAACCGTCTTCCATCGCTATCGGTGCTATTAACTTAACAGTCATTTTTACGTTATCACCCGGCATCACCATCTCTACGCCTTCCGGTAAATCACATGCACCCGTTACGTCTGTCGTTCTAAAGTAAAACTGTGGACGGTAACCGTTAAAGAACGGCGTATGACGGCCACCTTCATCTTTACTCAATACATACACTTCCGCTTCAAAATGTGTGTGCGGTGTAATTGAACCAGATTTTGCTAATACTTGACCACGCTCAACGTCTTCACGCTTAACACCACGTAATAAAATACCAACGTTATCGCCCGCTTCACCTTGATCCAACAATTTACGGAACATCTCTACACCAGTACAAGTGGATAGTACAGTGTCTTTAATTCCAACAATCGCAATCTCTTCACCAACTTTGATCACACCACGCTCAATACGACCCGTTACAACCGTACCACGGCCTGAAATCGAGAAAACGTCTTCAACCGGCATTAAGAAATCACCGTCAACAGCACGCTCCGGTAGTGGAATATAAGTATCTAGCGCCTCAACTAATTTTAATACCGCTGGAACACCAATGTCTGAGGTATCACCCTCTAACGCTTTAAGTGCTGAACCAGTAATGATCGGCGTGTCGTCACCCGGGAATTCATACATGTCCAATAACTCACGTACTTCCATTTCAACCAACTCAAGTAATTCTTCGTCGTCAACCATGTCCGCTTTGTTCAAAAACACAACAATATAAGGAACACCCACTTGGCGTGACAGTAGAATGTGCTCACGGGTTTGTGGCATTGGGCCATCAGCCGCTGAACAAACCAAAATAGCACCGTCCATTTGTGCCGCACCGGTAATCATGTTCTTAACGTAATCGGCGTGACCTGGACAGTCAACGTGGGCGTAATGACGCGTCGCTGACTCATATTCAACGTGTGATGTCGAAATAGTAATACCGCGCTCACGCTCTTCTGGTGCGTTATCAATTTCGTCAAAGGCTTTTACTATGCCACCCATCGCTTCTGACATCACTTTGGTTAACGCTGCCGTTAATGTTGTCTTACCATGATCAACGTGGCCAATTGTGCCAACATTTACATGGGGCTTATTTCTTTCAAATTTTTCTTTAGACATTTCCGTTACCCGTCATTACTTAATTTAATTAAAAATCCTACTCTTTATCTTTTCTTCTAGGGCCGCTGGTACAGCCACGTACTTATCAAACTGCATACTGTAGGTTGCCCTACCTTGTGTCGCCGACCTTAAGTCAGTCGAATAGCCAAACATTTCAGCTAGCGGCACTTCCGCATTTATTATCTTACCGCCAGGGCCGTCATCCATGCCATGAATGATTCCTCTGCGTTTATTAAGATCACCAACAACTTGACCCATATAATCTTCTGGCGTTACCACTTCAACCTGCATTACCGGTTCTAAGACCACCGGATTTGCATTAGCGGCACCTTCTTTAAACCCGATCGAGCCCGCTATTTTAAACGCCATTTCGTTTGAGTCAACATCATGATACGAACCATCGTATAAAGTAACCTTTATATCGATCATGGGGTAACCCGCCAAAACACCATTTTTCATCTGTTCTTTAACGCCCGCTTCCACTGCACCAATGTATTCTTTTGGTACCGAACCACCCACGATTGCGTTAACAAACTCAAACTCTTTTCCATCTAGCGGCTCAATTTGTAACCAAACGTGACCATATTGACCACGACCACCAGACTGCCGTACAAACTTTCCTTCCTGTTTAACCTGCTTACGAATAGTCTCTCTATAAGCAACTTGCGGCGCTCCAACATTGGCAACGACGGCAAACTCACGCTTTAAGCGGTCTACAATTATTTCCAGATGTAACTCACCCATCCCTGAAATAATAACCTGCCCAGACTCCTCATCTGTATGCACCGTAAATGACGGATCTTCTTGAGCAAGTTTCGCTAAAGCTATCGCCATCTTATCTTGATCCTGTATGGTTCTAGGCTCAACCGCTATAGATATAACAGGATCCGGGAACTCCATACGCTCAAGCGTAATTGGGTCATTAATCGCGCACAAAGTGTCACCAGTGGTTACATCTTTGAGCCCAATCGCTGCTGCAATATCTCCAGCATAGACCTCTTTAATTTCTTCTCTGTCATTTGAATGCATTTGCACCAAACGACCAATACGTTCTTTTTTATTCTTCACTGGATTTAAAACCACCTCTCCAGTTTTTAACACACCCGAATACACCCGGAAGAATGTTAATGTGCCGACAAATGGGTCGGTCGCGATCTTAAAAGCCAGCGCTGAAAATGCTGCTTTATCATCTGCCGGCCGTGAATCAACAACATCACTACCTTCTACAACAGCTGATTTAATATCAGGCACATCCAGTGGCGATGGCAGATAGTCAATAACAGCATCTAACATGGCCTGCACACCTTTGTTTTTAAATGCACTGCCACATAAAACCAAAACTATTTCATTGTTGAGTGTCCGTAAACGCAAACCCAACTTGATCTCATCTTCAGTTAAATCACCTGAATCGAGATAAGACTCCATTAATTCTTCACTACCATCGGCAGCAGCTTCTATTATCTTTTCTCGTAAAGCTTCACATTCATCAAGAATGTCAGCTGGCACTTCATCTACAACGTGCGTTAAACCTTTATCTTCATCGCTCCAATAAATGGCCCGCATCTTAATCAGGTCAACAACCCCTTTAAAATGCTCTTCCGACCCAATGGCAAACTGCAATGCTACTGGGTTTGCAAGCAACCTATCTTCTAATTGCTGAATAACGCGGAGATAATTAGCACCCGCTCTATCCATCTTGTTAATAAAAGCAATCCTCGGCACTTTGTATTTGTTCGCTTGCCGCCAAACAGTTTCCGATTGAGGCTCTACGCCACCAACCGCACAAAATACCGCACATGCTCCATCTAATACTCGTAACGACCTTTCAACTTCAATGGTAAAGTCAACGTGACCTGGTGTATCAATAATATTAATACGGTGCTGGTCATACTGCTTATCCATCCCAGACCAAAAACATGTTGTCGCTGCGGACGTTATCGTTATGCCGCGCTCCTGCTCTTGCTCCATCCAGTCCATTGTTGCCGCACCATCGTGAACTTCACCAATTTTGTGCGACACACCTGTATAAAATAAAACTCGCTCTGTTGTTGTCGTTTTACCGGCATCAATATGAGCCATTATGCCAATATTCCTATAACACTCTATTGGAGTAGAACGTGGCATTGTATATCCTAAAAACTTCTTAAATAATAATTACCAGCGGAAATGCGAAAACGCTTTATTTGCTTCAGCCATACGATGCGTATCTTCACGCTTCTTATAAGCTGAACCTCTATTTTCTACCGCGTCCATAACCTCACCAGCCAATCGTGCAGCCATAGAGCGCTCACTGCGCTTACGTGACGCATCAATCATCCAGCGCATAGATAAACCCATTCTACGCGACGGCCTAACTTCTACTGGCACCTGGTAGGTAGCACCACCAACTCGTCTAGATTTAACCTCAACTGCCGGCTGAACTTTTTCTAATGCTGAAATTAAAGTTTCCACAGGTTCTGCATGTCCTTTAGCTACTAGAACATCAAGCGCTGTATAAACAATATTTTCTGCGATCGATTTTTTTCCATCGACCATAATCATGTTCATAAACTTAGCTAGCACCAAGTTACCGAACTTAGGATCAGGTAGGATTTCTCGTTTGATTGATGATTTTCTTCTTGACATAATTTAACTCAATTATCGCTGATGGTTAGTTTTTAGGACGCTTAGCGCCGTATTTAGAACGGCCTCTTCTTCTTGCTTCAACACCTGATGTATCCAAGCTACCACGAACAACGTGATAACGAACACCCGGTAAATCTTTAACACGACCACCACGAATTAATACAACTGAGTGCTCCTGAAGGTTATGACCTTCACCACCAATGTAGCTGGTCACTTCAGAACCGTTAGTGAGGCGTACACGAGCCACTTTACGTAAAGCTGAGTTTGGCTTCTTAGGCGTAGTTGTATACACACGTGTACACACACCTCTTCGCTGTGGACAAGCCTCTAAGGCAGGTACATTACTTTTCTCTAGCTTACGCTTTCTAGGTTTACGAACCAGCTGGTTTATAGTTGTCATAACTTATTTAGAGCTCCTAAAACTCGTACATTACAAACTAAATACAGCCTAAGCCATATTATTTCTGATGTTTTTGTGATTTTATTTAATGGATTAAATTCTAATCCAGTTAAGAGCGGGAATTTTAGGCAGATATCCCCATGCTGTCAAGCAGAATGACAGCAAATATGATTTTAAATAAAAAAGCCGACCTTATTATTTTGGTCGGCTTTTTTAATACCTAGCATTTATATCTTTTACTATTAATCTTGTAAATTTAATGCTTGCTTTAAGGCTTCTTCTGCCTCGTCATGGGCTGTTGCCGTCGTTACTTCTTCAACTTGCTCCGGAATTAGCAAAGCTGCTTTGTTTTTACGGCGAGCTAAATGGTGCGCTAAACCAGTACCTGCTGGAATTAGGCGACCAACAATAACGTTTTCTTTAAGCCCTTGCAAATCATCTCTTGTCCCGCGAACTGCCGCATCGGTCAACACCCTCGTTGTCTCTTGGAAGGACGCTGCTGAAACAAATGATTCAGTTGCTAAGGAAGCCTTGGTGATACCTAATAAAACATTGTCAGCGGTCGCTGGCATTTTACCTTCTGCTTCTAAAGCCTCATTATCTTTAAGGAAACGCGTTTTTTCAACTTGCTCCCCTTTGATAAAGGTGCTATCACCTGCTGACGTTATTTCAACCTTCCTAAGCATTTGTCTAATAATAACTTCAATATGCTTATCATTGATTTTAACGCCCTGTAAGCGGTACACATCTTGTATTTCATTAACCAAATAACGCGCTAACTCAGGCACACCACGTAACCGTAAAATATCATGTGGCGTTAACTCACCTTCAGCAATCGTTTCACCTTGCTCTACGTGCTCGCCCTCGAACACTGTAATGTGACGCCATTTAGGTATTAATAATTCTTTTGTCTCACCGTCTTTATCGGTGACCACTAATCGACGTTTACCCTTGGTTTCTTTACCAAACGATACGATACCTGTCATTTCGGCGAGAATTGCTGGGTCTTTGGTTTTTCGTGCTTCGAATAAATCCGCGACACGTGGCAAACCACCTGTGATATCACGTGTTTTACTGGACTCTTGTGGGATCCTAGCCAAAATATCGCCTGTTTCCACCTTTGTGCCATCACTCACATTAACAACAGCGCCAGCCGGCATGACGTAATGGGCAACAATAGTTGTGCCTGGTACGCAAATTGGCTCGCCTGATTCATCAACTAAAGTAATAGCAGGTCTTAAGTCTTTACCGCTAGACCCCCGCTGTTTTGCTTCTGTCACCACCAAGGAACTAAGCCCTGTGATCTCATCCGTTTGTTGCTGTACTGAAACACCTTCAACAAAATCACTAAAGATCACTTTACCCGCCATTTCGGTAATAACTGGGTGAGTATGTGGGTCCCAAGTAGCCAGTACAGAGCCAGCCTTTAATACTTCGTCTTCTTTAGCATTAAGCTCAGAACCGTATGGTATTTTATAACGCTCTCTTTCACGACCGTATTCATCTACCACACTAATTTCACCTGAACGTGAAATAACAATTAGCTTAGCGCCCCTGTTTTCGATGGTTTTTAACTTATCGTTAAACTTAAGCGTACCTTCTGCTTTAATTTGAATATTGTTAATGGCAGCAGAACTTGAAGCAGCACCACCAATATGGAACGTACGCATAGTAAGCTGTGTACCCGGCTCACCGATAGATTGCGCTGCGACAACACCAACGGCTTCACCAAGGTTAACCAAATGGCCACGTGCAAGATCACGCCCATAACACATTTTACAAATGCCCTTTCTGTTTTCACAGGTTATGGCTGAACGCACGATAACTTTGTCCACACCATTTTGTTCTAGTTTATCTACCCAAGATTCGTCGATTAGCGTATTGCGCTCAACGACAATTTCGTTGCTCGCTGCACTAATAACATCTTCAGCAATCACACGGCCAAGAATCAGACTACCCAGCGGCTCAACAACCTCACCACCCTCGATCAATGGCGTAACCTCTAGTCCTTGATGGGTATCACAATCATCAGCCAACACCACCATATCTTGAGCCACATCCACTAAACGACGTGTTAAATAACCCGCATTTGCAGTTTTAAGCGCAGTATCTGCCAGACCTTTACGAGCACCGTGAGTCGATACAAAGTACTGTAGAACGTTAAGACCTTCTCTAAAGTTAGCTGTAATAGGTGTTTCAATAATGGAACCATCTGGTTTCGCCATCAAGCCACGCATACCTGCTAACTGCCTGATTTGCGCTGCTGAACCACGCGCGCCTGAGTCGGCCATCATATAAACAGAATTAAATGATTTTTCTTTTACAGTTTCACCTTGGGCATTTACTACATCATCTGTGCCTAAGTTCGCCATCATTGCGTTAGCTACTTGCTCATTGGTATGCGACCAAATATCGATCACTTTGTTGTAGCGCTCACCATTGGTTACTAAGCCTGAAGCGTATTGATGTTCGACTTCTTTAACTTCTTTTTGCGCCGCCTTAATTAACTTATCTTTGCTGCCAGGTATCACCATGTCGTTAATACCAAACGACACACCAGATCTAGTCGCATTTGAAAACCCTAAATACATCAGTTGGTCTGCAAAAATAACCGTTTCTTTATCGCCTAATTGGCGATAAGACGCATCAATAAGTTGCATAATCGACTTTTTGGTTAAATCTTTATTGACCAAGTCAAAGTTTAATAACTTTGGCACGACGGCCCAGACTTGCGCCCGTCCAATTGTTGTTTCAACTAAACGTCTGCTTACTTCCACTTCACCTGCGTCATTAAGGTGGTGCTCTTCAATGCGGATTTTAACTTTAGCGTGAATTTGAACGGCACCCGCTTGAATTGCTCGAGTCGCCTCATCCACATCACTAAACGACATGCCTTCGCCTTTAGCATTAATCTTTTCGCGAGTCATGTAATACAGACCCAATACCACGTCCTGCGAAGGAACAATTACCGGCTCACCGTTCGCAGGTGACAAGATATTGTTCGTTGACATCATCAAACTACGTGCTTCAAGTTGCGCTTCAATACACAAAGGCACGTGAACCGCCATTTGATCGCCGTCAAAATCGGCGTTAAAGGCTGAACATACTAAAGGATGCAATTGAATCGCTTTACCCTCGATCAAAATAGGTTCAAACGCTTGAATACCTAACCTATGGAGTGTTGGTGCACGGTTAAGCATAATAGGATGCTCACGAATGACTTCAGCGAGAATATCCCACACTTCTGGCCCTTCACGTTCAACTTGTTTTTTTGCAACTTTAATCGTCGTCGCTTCACCACGTAACTGTAATTTGCTAAAAATGAACGGCTTAAACAATTCAAGCGCCATTTTTTTAGGTAAACCACATTGGTGTAATTTCAATGTCGGCCCCACAACAATCACAGAACGGCCTGAGTAATCGACACGTTTGCCTAGTAGGTTCTGACGGAAACGGCCTTGTTTACCTTTAATCATATCCGCTAATGATTTAAGCGGACGACGATTAGTTCCGGTAATAGCGCGGCCTCGTCTACCGTTATCTAATAAGGCATCCACAGACTCTTGCAGCATACGCTTTTCGTTACGCACAATAATGTCTGGTGCACTAAGGTCTAACAGTCTATGTAAACGGTTGTTTCTATTGATAACCCGACGGTACAAATCGTTTAAGTCAGACGTTGCAAAGCGGCCACCGTCTAATGGTACAAGTGGTCTTAATTCAGGCGGCAATACCGGCAGTACTTTAAGAATCATCCATTCAGGCTTATTCTTTGATGCCACTAATGCTTCTAACACTTTTAAGCGTTTAGAGATTTTTTTGATTTTAGTCTCTGATTTAGTGCTATTAATATCAACCCGAGATGTTTCCATTTCTGCTTGTAGATCAAGCGATTTGAGCAAGCCATCAATCGCTTCAGCGCCCATTAATGCGGTGAACTCATCACCGTGTTCTTCGAGCGCTTCGAGGTATTCTTCTTCGGTTAATAATGTCCCAGCCTCAAGTGTCGTAAGACCTGGATCGATAATAACGAATGACTCGAAATAGAGCACGCGTTCGATATCACGTAGCGTCATGTCTAACAATAAGGCAATCCGAGATGGCAGTGACTTTAAGAACCAAATATGCGCTACTGGGCTGGCTAAATCAATATGTCCCATACGCTCGCGACGTACTTTAGACAACGTGACTTCGACACCACATTTTTCGCAGATAACACCGCGATGTTTTAAGCGTTTATATTTGCCACACAGACACTCATAATCACTAACCGGGCCAAAAATTTTGGCACAAAACAAACCATCTCTCTCTGGTTTAAACGTACGATAATTAATCGTTTCAGGTTTTTTAACTTCACCATATGACCACGATCTGATCATATCAGGTGACGCAAGACCAATGCGAATGGCATCAAACTCTTCAGTTTGGTTTTGTTGCTTTAAAAAATTGAGTAGATCTTTCAAGACCGTATCTCCTTGTTATCTGTTTTAGTTCAAGTTATATGGAGTGGAACAAGATTTAATCTTGTTCCAACTCGATATTGATACCTAATGCTCTAATCTCTTTAACCAATACGTTAAATGATTCAGGCATCCCTGGGTCCATCGTATGATTACCGTCGACAATGTTTTTATACATTCTAGTACGTCCCGATACGTCATCAGATTTAACCGTTAGCATTTCTTGCAGAGTATATGCCGCACCATATGCTTCTAAGGCCCAAACTTCCATTTCACCAAAACGTTGACCACCGAATTGCGCTTTACCACCAAGCGGTTGCTGGGTTACCAAGCTATAAGGTCCGGTAGAACGCGCGTGCATTTTATCGTCCACCAAATGGTTCAATTTAAGCATGTACATATAACCAACTGTCGTTTCGCGGTCAAAAGCCTCACCGGTCCGTCCATCATACAGTTGAACTTGCCCAGTATCAGAACGACCACCTAAACGTAACATTTGTTTAACTTCGTCTTCACTGGCACCATCAAATACTGGTGTTGCCATCGGCACACCTGCTTTAAGATTTTCAGCCAATTCTAAGATTTCGTCATCTGAAAATGAATCCAGATCTTCTTTACGTCCGCTGGTGTTATAAATCTTATCCAAGAATTTACGTAATTTATCGACTTTAGCTTTTGCTTCGAGCATTTTACCAATCTCAATGCCTAAGCCTTTAGCAGCCCAACCTAAGTGAGTCTCTAACACCTGCCCTACGTTCATACGCGACGGAACACCAAGCGGGTTTAGCACCACATCAACAGGAGTACCATCTTCCATGTAAGGCATATCCTCTTCAGGAACGATCATGGAAATAACACCTTTATTACCGTGACGACCGGCCATTTTATCACCCGGTTGAATACGACGTTTAACGGCCAGATACACCTTAACCATCTTTAAAACGCCCGGTTGTAAATCATCACCCATGGTGATTTTTTTACGTTTTTCTTCAAACAACTCATTGAAATCAATGCGCTGCTGCTCAACCTGCTCAGCAACCGTTTCAAGCTGCACGTTTAAGGTTTCATCTTTTAACTTGATCTTCAACCACTCTTGGTGAGTAATACTAGATAAATACTCTTTCGTGATGAGAGAACCCTTCTTTAACTTATTCGGGCCTGAAATCGCTTCTTTATCTAAAATCAAACGCTCTACACGAAGGTAGATATCCCCCTCAACAATACGTAATTGATCATCCAAGTCTTTTTTAACTCTGGCCAGCTCAACTTCTTCAATTTCTAGTGCACGTTGGTCCTTTTCAACACCATCACGGGTAAATACTTTCACATCAATAACAGTGCCTTGCATGCTAGAAGGTACGCGCAAAGAGGTATCTTTAACATCAGAGGCTTTTTCACCAAAAATAGCCCTAAGTAATTTTTCTTCGGCTGTTAATTGACTTTCGCCTTTAGGTGTTACCTTGCCAACAAGGATGTCACCACCTTTGACTTCCGCACCAATATAGACAATACCTGATTCGTCCAATTTGGAAAGCGCACCTTCACCAACATTTGGAATATCTGCTGTAATCTCTTCAGATCCCAACTTGGTATCACGCGCGACACACACTTTTTCTTCAATATGGATTGTCGTTAAACGATCTTCTTTCACAACTTTTTCAGAAATCAATATCGAATCTTCAAAGTTATAACCATTCCAAGGCATAAAGGCTACGAGCATATTTTGCCCCAACGCCAACTCACCTAGGTCGGTAGACGGCCCATCGGCCAACACATCACCTTTCACAACCGCATCACCCGGCTTAACCAACGGACGTTGATTGATACAGGTGTTCTGATTTGAACGGGTATATTTGGTTAAGTTGTAAATATCAACACCTGACTCACCCGTTTCGGTTTCATCATCGTTAACGCGGACAATAATTCTTGCCGCATCAACGTTATCAATCACACCACCACGGCTAGCAATAATGGTTACACCTGAATCGACAGCAACGGCTCGCTCCATGCCTGTACCGACTAAAGGCTTATCCGCTTTTAACGTAGGCACTGCCTGACGTTGCATATTTGAGCCCATCAATGCACGGTTGGCATCATCGTGCTCTAAGAAAGGAATAATAGATGCAGCAACTGACACAATTTGCTTTGGAGAGACATCCATATAGTCGATCTTATCCGCAGTCGTGATAGTAAACTCTTCCGTGTGACGACAAGTCACCATGTCATCCACTAAACGGCGCTCACCATCCAAGGCTGCATTTGCTTGCGCTATATAAAAGCGCCCCTCTTCAATTGCTGATAAGAAATCCACTTGATCCGTACATTGACCGTCAACAACCTTTCTGTATGGTGTTTCTAAAAAACCGTATTCATTGGTTCTAGCGTAAACAGCCAAGGAATTGATCAAGCCGATATTTGGCCCTTCCGGTGTTTCAATGGGGCAAACACGACCATAATGGGTCGCGTGAACATCACGTACTTCAAATCCGGCTCTTTCTCTAGCTAAACCACCGGGGCCTAAAGCAGACACACGGCGTTTATGTGTGATTTCTGATAATGGGTTATTTTGATCCATAAATTGAGACAATTGACTCGAACCAAAAAATTCTTTAATTGCTGCAGCAACGGGTTTCGCGTTGATGATTTCTTGCGGCATTAAACCTTCAGAGTCTGCGATTGACAAACGTTCTTTAACTGCACGTTCAACACGAACAAGACCCACTCTAAATTGGTTTTCAACCATCTCACCAACAGAGCGAATACGTCTGTTACCTAAGTGATCAATATCATCAACCGATCCGTTGCCGTTGCGGATATCAATTAATTCTTTAAGGACAGCAATAACATCCTCTTTACTCAGCACACCAGGCCCGGTTATTTCTTCACGGCCTAATCGTAAATTGAACTTCATACGTCCAACGGTAGAGAGGTCATAACGGTCTAGCGTAAAGAATAAATTCTGGAATAGTTTTAACGCTGATTCCTTAGTAGGCGGCTCACCTGGGCGCATCATACGGTAAATTTCTACCAACGCATCCAATTGATCTATCGTTGAGTCGATACCCAATGTGTTGGAAATGAATGGCCCTTTGTCCAGGTCATTAACAAACAAGGTCTCAATTTTAGTAACACCACTAGCAATAATCTCATCGAGGTTTTCTTCAGTTATCTCGGCATTTAAATCGGCGATTATTTCACCTGTTTCTTGATCGATAATGCTTGAAGCCAAGATCTTACCGATCAAGTATTCGTTCGGCACATCAATTTGTTTCACTTCGGCCTTATTGAGGTCACGAATATGCTTTGCGGTTACACGGCGACCTTCTTCGATCACCACTTTATTTTTAACTTTAATATCAAAGTTAACGATTTCACCGCGTAAGCGATCTGGAATAAGTTCCATCGTCAAGTTTGATTTTTTAAGGGTAAATACGTTCTTTTCAAAGAACATATCAATAATTTGTTCGTTATTGTACTCCAGCGCTTTTAGCAAAACTGTTGCTGGTAGCTTTCTTCTACGGTCAATCCGTACGTACACGATGTCTTTGTGGTCAAACTCAAAATCCAACCAAGACCCACGGTAAGGTATTACACGTGCTGAGAAGAGCAATTTACCTGATGAGTGTGTTTTGCCTTTGTCGTGATCAAAGAACACGCCCGGAGAACGATGTAATTGGGACACAATGACACGCTCGGTACCGTTAATGACAAACGTACCATTACCTGTCATCAAGGGCAGTTCGCCCATATACACTTCTTGCTCACGAATATCTTTTACGCGTTTAGACCCCGCAGGAGATTCCTTATCATAGATAACCAATCTAACTTGAACACGCAGTGGAGACGCATAGGTAGCACCACGAGATTGACATTCTTTTACATCAAATTTAGGTTTACCAAGGCGGTAACTAACATACTCTAGGACCGCATAACCAGTGTGGCTTACGATAGGAAATACACTCCCGAGTGCCGCGTGAAGCCCCACAGCATCCAGGTCTTCGGTTTGAGCCACATCGGATTGAAGAAAACGCTTGTATGAACTTATTTGTGTTTCAAGTAAGTAAGGTGTTTCCATAACACCCTCTTGAGTACCAAATGTTTTACGAATACGTTTTTTCTCAGTAAATGAGTACGCCATTTTTTAACCCTTATCTTTACGTTATATCCAATCTGAATTAAAAAGCAGATTGAATTTTAATGTCCTACAACGGGAAATAGGTCGGTAGTTATTAACAACTACCGACCCAATCTAAAAGCTTATACAGCTTTTAAGCAACAAGTATTACTTAACTTCGACAGAAGCCCCAGCTTCTTCAAGTTGCTTTTTAATTGTATCCGCTTCTTCTTTCGAAACACCTTCTTTAACAGTCGTTGGTGCAGCTTCAACCATGGTTTTTGCTTCTTTCAAACCAAGCCCTGTAATGCCACGTACTGCTTTAATAGCAGACACTTTATTATCACCGAAGCTAGTCATCACAACATCAAATTCGGTTTGCTCTTCAGCAGCGGCAGCTTCACCACCTGCAGCAGGCGCAGCAGCTACAGCAGCAGCGGCAGATACACCGAATTTTTCTTCCATCGCTTCAACTAACTCAACGACATCCATTACACTCATATTCGCTATTGCTTCTAAAATATCTTCTTTGGAGACAGCCATTGTCTTAACCCCTATAATTAATAAATTTAAAAAATAATCTATGCAGCCTGCTTTTGTACGCGGACAGCATCGACAGTTCTAACTAATTTAGCGTGTGGTTCTGCAAGCGTTCTGACGAATTTCTCGACAGGTGCTTTCATCACAGACATCAACATACTAATTGCTTGGTCTTTTGTTGGAAGTTTAGATAGTCGTCCAAGCTCTGAAGCAGCTAGTAATTGACCACCAACAGAAACAAACTGCGTTTCTAATTTAGCGTGATCTTTACTAAACTCCTTCACAAGTCGAGCCGCAGCACCTGGGTCTTCCATAGAAAACGCCATCACTAACGGTCCAACTAATGCGTCTTGAATACACGAAAAGTCAGTATTCTCAACAGCTCTTTTTACTAAGGTATTCTTTACAACGCGTAAATAAACACCCGACTCACGAGCTTTTTGACGCAGCTCAGTCATCTCTCCAACAGTCAAACCACGGTATTCTGCGGCAACAGCGGAAAACGCTTTTGCAGCAATCTCGGCCACTTCAGCAACTACAGCTTCTTTTTGCTCAAGATTTAGTGGCATACGTACCTCCTTTGACTACTGATTGGTAACAACACAAATCATTACCGTTTAAAAACCCTCGAAAGGGCACCCATTTAACGGGGCCATCCTAAATTTTAAGGACTTACCGTCTGCGTAGGATTATTAAGCTAAAAGCCCCTACGGTCTTTGACGATTGCTGAAAACAGCAATCCAAAGCTCTACTCCATTAAGGAGCGATCTAACCTATTGTTAGGCTAGATTGATCAACAACAATGCCTGGTCCCATGGTTGTTGATACACTAATTTTTTTCAAATACACGCCTTTAGAAGCCGCTGGCTTAGCTTTTACTAAATCAGCTAATAATGCTTCAACATTTTCTTTTAAAGACTTCTCATCAAATGTTGTTTTACCCACGCTACAGTGAATGATGCCAGCTTTGTCGGTCCTGTATCGCACCTGCCCTGCTTTAGCATTTTTAACCGCTGTTGCCACATCAGGTGTTACGGTGCCGACTTTAGGGTTAGGCATTAGACCACGCGGACCTAAAACTTGACCTAAGGTACCGACCACGCGCATTGCATCAGGCGAAGCAATTACAACGTCAAAATTCATATCGCCGCCTTTAATTTGCTCAGCAAGGTCTTCCATTCCGACAATATCTGCACCCGCTTCTAATGCAGCATCTGCGTTTGCGCCTTGAGTAAACACAGCCACTCGTACAACTTTACCTGTGCCGTTTGGAAGCAAGGTTGACCCTCTAACGTTTTGATCAGATTTGCGTGCATCAATACCAAGGTTAACACTCACATCCACAGACTCTTCAAATTTAGCTGTTGCTAATTCTTTTAACAAGCCAAACGCACCGGTCACATCATAGGCTTTTCCAGCTTCAACTTTTTCTCTTATTAACTTTGCTTTTTTGCTTAACTTAGCCATTACACGCCCTCCACATCAATACCCATACTACGCGCACTACCGGCAATAGTTCTTACTGCAGCATCCATATCAGCTGCGGTAATATCAGGCGCCTTCATGGTAGCAATTTCTTCTAATTGCGCACGTGTAACTTTCGCAACTTTAACGGTGTTAGGCGTACCGCTACCACTTTTAATACCAGCTGCTTTTTTCAATAAAATTGAGGCTGGTGGCGTTTTAGTAATAAACGTAAAGCTTTTATCTGCGTACACCGTAATAACAACTGGTATAGGAAGGCCCTTTTCTAGCGTCTGAGTCTTTGCATTAAACGCCTTACAAAATTCCATTATATTCACACCGTGCTGCCCAAGAGCTGGACCAACTGGCGGGCTTGGGTTAGCTTCACCCGCTTTTACTTGTAACTTAATATAGGCACTAATTTTCTTAGCCATGGTTTCTCCTTATTGGGTCAAACACCTTTCGGCTCCCCTGTTAAAAAATCAGACCTTTTCGACCTGACCAAATTCTAGATCCACTGGCGTAGCACGCCCGAAAATCAAAACCGATGCACGTATTGTGCTTTTATCGTAGCCAACCTCTTCAACTGTTCCATTAAAGTCTTTGAAGGGCCCATCTTTAATTCGAATCACTTCACCAACTTCAAACAATACTTTAGGTCGTGGTTTTTCTATCCCTTCTTGGATACGGTTTAGGATTTTATTTGCTTCTGATTCACTAATCGGCGAAGGACGATCACTTTTGCCGCCAATAAATCCAAGCACCTTAGGTACGTCTTTGACTAAATGCCAGGTTGCATCATTTAGGTCCATTTGCACCAACACATAACCAGGAAAGAACTTTCGCTCACTCCTTTTTTGTTGCCCAGATCGCATTTCGACCACTTCTTCAGTGGGTATTAAAATTTCACCGAACTGATCCTGCATTCCTTCACGGTCAATAGCCTCCTCCAAGGAAGCCTTAACTCGGTGTTCGAAATTTGAATACGCGTGAACTACATACCAACGCAATGCCATATTGATCGCCTTAACCCGTTATAAATCCAACGCCCCACATCAGCAGGCCGTCGAACATCCATAATAAAATCCCAACAAATAAAACCATGACTACAACAATCAGTGTCGTTTGCATGGTTTCTTTTTTTGTTGGCCATACGATCTTTTTAAGCTCAATACTTGAGCCTTGAGCAAACAACCAAAATGATCGCCCAAGGTTTGTTGTATATACAAGCCCAACCGCCAACATTAGAACGACCAGTAAACCAATCACTCTTAATAATAAAGACTGCTCCGCAAAGTAATAGAACCCAGCAATAGCAGCAACAGTCACCGCGATAGCAAGTACTAACTTTATCAGATCGAACTGCCCTGTTTCTTGTTCTATCTCTGCGTTCATACTTCTTTTTTCCACCGTAATAGCTTATCTAGCCCTGATTTATCTAACGGCCAATGGCAGGCCAGGAGGGAATCGAACCCCCAACCTGCGGTTTTGGAGACCGCTGCTCTGCCAATTGAGCTACTGACCTATAAATCTTTCGCTTTTATTTACTTTATTTAACCGTGTACTTACTCAATTATCTTAGAGACAACACCAGCACCAACTGTGCGGCCACCTTCACGAATAGCAAAACGCAAACCGTCTTCCATCGCTATCGGTGCTATTAACTTAACAGTCATTTTTACGTTATCACCCGGCATCACCATCTCTACGCCTTCCGGTAAATCACATGCACCCGTTACGTCTGTCGTTCTAAAGTAAAACTGTGGACGGTAACCGTTAAAGAACGGCGTATGACGGCCACCTTCATCTTTACTCAATACATACACTTCCGCTTCAAAATGTGTGTGCGGTGTAATTGAACCAGATTTTGCTAATACTTGACCACGCTCAACGTCTTCACGCTTAACACCACGTAATAAAATACCAACGTTATCGCCCGCTTCACCTTGATCCAACAATTTACGGAACATCTCTACACCAGTACAAGTGGATAGTACAGTGTCTTTAATTCCAACAATCGCAATCTCTTCACCAACTTTGATCACACCACGCTCAATACGACCCGTTACAACCGTACCACGGCCTGAAATCGAGAAAACGTCTTCAACCGGCATTAAGAAATCACCGTCAACAGCACGCTCCGGTAGTGGAATATAAGTATCTAGCGCCTCAACTAATTTTAATACCGCTGGAACACCAATGTCTGAGGTATCACCCTCTAACGCTTTAAGTGCTGAACCAGTAATGATCGGCGTGTCGTCACCCGGGAATTCATACATGTCCAATAACTCACGTACTTCCATTTCAACCAACTCAAGTAATTCTTCGTCGTCAACCATGTCCGCTTTGTTCAAAAACACAACAATATAAGGAACACCCACTTGGCGTGACAGTAGAATGTGCTCACGGGTTTGTGGCATTGGGCCATCAGCCGCTGAACAAACCAAAATAGCACCGTCCATTTGTGCCGCACCGGTAATCATGTTCTTAACGTAATCGGCGTGACCTGGACAGTCAACGTGGGCGTAATGACGCGTCGCTGACTCATATTCAACGTGTGATGTCGAAATAGTAATACCGCGCTCACGCTCTTCTGGTGCGTTATCAATTTCGTCAAAGGCTTTTACTATGCCACCCATCGCTTCTGACATCACTTTGGTTAACGCTGCCGTTAATGTTGTCTTACCATGATCAACGTGGCCAATTGTGCCAACATTTACATGGGGCTTATTTCTTTCAAATTTTTCTTTAGACATTACGCACCTTTTCGCAAAATTAAATTAATTTAAAACCGCACCGTTACTAAAACCATTCAAACTTGGAGCCCATATCCGGACTTGAACCGGAGACCTCTTCCTTACCAAGGAAGTGCTCTACCTCTGAGCTATATGGGCCATTTCCACACCTCTTGGAGCGGGTGATGGGAATCGAACCCACGTGTTCAGCTTGGAAGGCTGACGTTCTACCATTGAACTACACCCGCGTTCTACTCGGCCCTATCTATACAATCTTGGTGGAGGGGGGAGGATTCGAACCTCCGAAGGCTGAGCCGTCAGATTTACAGTCTGATCCCTTTGGCCGCTCGGGAACCCCTCCTAAAATTAGCCGCTTATTGTCTTTTATTTAAATTTGACTGTCAACAAAGAAAACCATTAGCTACGAAATGAATTTAATTTGAATGCAAATTACGCATCGCTTTTTGGCTGTCGCCTTGACAAAGCAAGGGCATTTCGCGGACAGCTCGATCAATCGCCGAGTGAATTAACTCGGATTCTTGCTTAGGCGGCGCCTTTAAAACATACTGAGTGACTTTATTACGATCTCCCGGGTGACCAATACCAATACGCATCCGATAGAACCCTTTAGAGCCTAACTGCTGAATAATATCCCTCAAACCGTTATGCCCACCGTGGCCACCTTCTTTTTTTATACGCACAACACCTGGCTCTAGATCAAGCTCATCATGAACAACCAATATTTGATCAATCGCTATATCATAGTAACTAGCAAACGCCGATACTGACAAACCACTTTTGTTCATAAATGTTTGCGGCTTGATCAAATACACAGGCACCTTATCAAGCTCAAGCTTCGTCACCTCAGCTTTAAATTTAGATTCACTTGTAAAGCAAGCACCTCCGTTATCAGCTAATTGATCTAATAACAAAAACCCGGCATTATGCCGGGTTTTTTCATACTCACTGCCTGGATTACCGAGACCAACAACAAGCCTAATCACTAACTTATTCGCCTTTTCCCTCTTCAGCATCTTTTTCAGCGCTTGATTCTGCATCTTCATCGGTTTCTGCATCATCAGCTAAGTCTGCTGCCGTCGCCCTATTAGCTTGTATCGCAACAACTTGAGCATCGTGATCAGCACCTTGAGACAAGGCCATTATCTGCAAACCTTTAGGCACAACAATATTAGATAAATGCAAGCTGTCGCCAATTTCTAGAGAAGAAATATCCACTTCAATGTACTCTGGCAAATCTTTCGGTAAACATTCGATTTCCAAATCGACCATATCGTGCGTTACCACACCCCCTTGCTTAACACCTGGCGCAATATCTTCACCAATAAAGTGCAAGGGCACATGCACTTTCAGTTTTTCTTTCATACTGACGCGCAAGAAATCCGCATGCATCAACAACTGCTTGCTCGGATGGCGTTGTAGCGCCTTAATAATGACCTTTTCTTTCTTGCCATCAAGATCCAAAGACAAGATGTGAGAGAAAAACGCCTCATTTTCCGTGCTATGCAACAGTTGATTATGCGTCAACGTTATAGAAACAGGCTCCCCACCAGCACCATAAATAACGGCTGGGACCAAATTTTTTCTGCGTAAACGGCGCGTTGCACCTTTACCTAAATCTTCACGAATCGATGCCGCCAATTCAAAGCTGGTACTCATCAAACTTCTCCAAAATAAAAATTAATGTCACTAAACAGCGCATTTTGCCATATTTTTTAATCTACGTATAGCGAACTTACCGAATCACCGTCTACCATACGCCGAATTGTTTCCGCTAACATCTCTGCTATGCTTAGTTGACGTATTTTTGTACAGTCCATAGCATTCTTTTGTAACGGAATTGTGTCAGTCACCACCAACTCATCTAGTACTGAGTTTGATATGTTATCTATTGCCTTGCCAGATAACACCGGATGCGTACAGTAAGCTTTAACACTTAGCGCACCGTTTTCCTTAAGTGCCTTAGCGGCCAAGCATAAGGTACCCGCTGTATCGACAAGATCGTCCACGATAACGCATTCCCTACCGTTCACATCGCCAATAATATTCATAACTTGCGATTCATTAGGCTTTGGGCGACGTTTATCTATAATCGCTAAATCCGCATCATCTAGTCGTTTTGCTAAGGCGCGGGCCCGAACAACACCACCGACGTCTGGCGATACGATCATTAAATTATCTGTTTTACGCTGCCAAATATCACTCAGCAATAAAGGTGAGGCGTAAACATTATCGACCGGAATATCAAAAAAACCTTGAATTTGATCTGCGTGCAAATCAACGGTTAAAACGTGGTCAGCACCCGCAGTTTCTATCATTTTTGCTACCAGCTTCGAGGTAATAGGCACACGAGCTGAACGTGGCCTACGGTCTTGTCGCGCATAGCCATAATATGGGATAACTGCCGTAATGCGACTGGCGCAAGCTCGTTTCAACGCATCAATAATAACCAATAATTCCATGATGTTATTATTGGTTGGCGCGCAGGTCGGCTGAATAACATACGCCTCTTTACCTCTGACGTTTTCACCAATTTCAACCATCACTTCACCGTCACTGAAAATTTCAACGACTGCTCGACCTAGGTTAATATTCAAATGGCGTGCGATATCATCAGCTAAAGGTCTATTTGCATTACCGGCAAATACCATGATGCGATTATCTAGCACATTTAACTCCTAACCAAAGAATACTGATGATTGAAAAAATAAAGAATGGCTGGGGCGCCAGGATTCGAACCTGGGATGCGGAGATCAAAACCCCGTGCCTTAACCACTTGGCCACGCCCCAAACTTTATGCAGTAAATTATACCTAACTTGTTCTATTTAAAGAACCGTTTAAGTGACATCTGTAACGGTGATTCACTCACCCCTTTGACTATCCACTTAGTCCAATCACTAGGTAATTGATTGGACAACGCTGCTGCCTGCGCCCGAGTATCACATTTTGCAAACATACTCGAACCGGTGCCCGTTAAAAAAACCTCACTGAATTCAGAGAATTTTTGATACACCGTCTCTAAATCTTTATTCATTTCCAAAACAATCGGCAAACAATCATTTTTCATCTGCCCACCGAGAAAGTCGCGTATTGTGATGGCTGAATTATCTCGTGTCAAACGGTTATGCTGAAAAACTTCTTTTGTTGAGCAATGACACTTCGGGTTGACAACTACAAACCATTGCTCAGGCAAGCTTATTGGCGTCAATCTTTCCCCAACGCCTTCGCCCCATGCCGATTGCCCGTACACAAAAACAGGCACATCTGCACCAAGCTGCAAGCCAAGCCCAGCCAATTCTTCTGTTGTTAACCCCAACTCCCACAGTTGATTTAATATCACCAGCGTCGTGGCCGCGTCAGAACTCCCCCCGCCCAAACCCGCCCCTTGAGGCAAAATCTTTTTAAGTGTCACAACAGCACCCTTTGCCGTTCCGCAGTGTTGTTTTAATAACGTCGCAGCACGTACCACTAAATTCTCGCTGGCCTCGATCTCCATCGAATCACAACGCAATTGAATATCACCACCGTCATGCAAGGAAAAATTAAGCCAATCTGAAATAGCAATGAGTTGAAAGACTGTTTGCAATTGATGATAACCGTCCTCACCCCGCCCAGTAATATTTAACATCAGATTAAGCTTTGCCGGAGCAGGCCACCAATGTTCTTCCCATTCTTCGCTTGTAGGTTTCAGTCCAGCCATTTATCAACCACTATTTTGATTTTTATCTGCTCTTTTGATATCGACATTTTACCCGGCAAAGAGCCATCGTTAAAAGCACCAAAGCGCTCCAAATTGATATACCAACCATCCTGTGAAAAGCGCCTCACACCCACAGGCGCCACATCAAATTGAGCATCCAACATCGGATTAGGGATACCACGAACCCAAAACCTTAGGTGTTGAATAGGCGGCGAGTAGCCCAACAATGACCCTAGCTCTTGCTCTGAAATAACCCGCTCAACCTTATCGGGCTCCAACACCGTGATGACACCCGCCGCATAACGCAGCTTGGCAACCACACCGCCTAATGTTGTTGTTAAAATCAAAAAATCGTCTGACTGATTATGTCGCCACTCTAGGCTCGTAAACCACGACTCTCTATCGTTACGCATTGATAAACGGCCAATAAGGTGCCAATAGGTTTCACGCATGACTTTATTGATTTCATTAGCTGTTACTTGCCCCTCAACCTCATGCTCACGTGTTGGCAGCGAAGAACAGGCCATCAACGATAGAGCCAACACGCCATAGCAAAAGAAATTTTTCACTTCAGTCTCTTTAAAACCTCGTTCAAATACCTATCGTTAGGGTCGTTCTTTAAACCATCCTGCCATATTCGTTTCGCCTCTTCTTGTCGCCCTAGCATCCATAATGTTTCGCCAAGGTGTGCAGCTATCTCTCCTTGCGGGGATTTCTTATAGGCTTTTTGTAATAAGGCTAAAGCCTCTTCGTACTGGCCTTCACGGTAGTTCAACCAACCCATGCTATCGATAATGGCAGAGTCTTCGGGCATTAGCGATAAAGCTTGCGTCAAGTATTGTCTGGCTTCTTTAAATCGAAACGTCTTACTAGCCAACGTGTAACCCAGCGCGTTCAGTGCATTTACATTATTTGGGTCTTGCGCCAAGATAAATAATAAATCATTTTCAGCCCCCTCCAACTCCCCTATCTCTGTCGCCGCGATAGAGCGTGCGTACCTTAAGGCCAAATCAGTCGGGTATTCATTAATCGCCTGGGTCATTAAGCCAAAAGCTTGCTTGTTTTGGCCCGCTTCCAATAACAATTCAACCTCTAATAAATAGAAACGCGCCGCCAGCTTAGGTGCATTATTACGCAATCGCTGTAACACGCTTTGAGCCATCGTCAGCTCCCCCATTTTTGCATGGATCATGGCGATATTCGCTTGCGCGTCAATAAAACCAGGCGCCTGCCCGACCTTTGCAAACCATGCTAACGCTTCTTCATAGGCTGCTTGTTGGTAGCTTATTTGCCCCAAATAAAAGGCAGCTTTAGCCTTATAGGCTCCTGCCGTATAAAGCACCTCGAGTGCGTCTTGAGCTTGCGCCGGTTTATTTAACTTTAAGTAAACCAGCGCTAACGAAAACCTAGCTTCAGCGTGTGACGGGGTTTTATTGAGGGCTAACAACAGTTGTTGTTTTGCCTCTTGATAACGACCTTCTTTAGCCAATAACTGCCCATAAGCTGTAATAAGTTGCACCGTACCGAATCGCTTACTCGCTACTTGTAAAACACCTAAGGAACCTTCGGTTTTACTTTGCTTTTCAAATACCTGTGCGAGTTGAGCGTAAGGCGTTTGCCAGTCAGGATCTAATTGAATTGCTTGAGTTACGCTATCTTCAGCGGCACTAAAATCACCTCGTTCAGCATACACTTGTGACTGCGCCAAATAAACACCCGCTTCATTTGAATAACGCGCTACCAAAGCAGCCATGACCGCTATAGCAACCTCGTCGTTAATATGCCGAGACACAAGGCTACCGACGGCCAATAAAGCACTACGTTGCGGAACCTCACTTTTTTCAACTAACAGTAGCGCTTGCTGGATGCTTTTATCAATATTAGCAGCCTTCAAATAGACCGTTAACGCCAAGCGGCGCATATCAAGCGTCGGGTTATCACCCTCTACCAAAATATCCACCATAGAACTAGCGACAGGCAGATCCTTGGTATATAGCGCAATCTGGGCAGCCCTAAGAGCCACTTGTGGATCGCGTGAGCGTTCTGCGGCATCAACATAAAAAGCTGCCGCTAACTCTACCTCACCCCTTTGCCCAGCAAGCTCTCCACCCAGCAAACTAAACAATAACGATTCGTCCAAAGGTGTCGTTTCAACAGTTTGAGGGACTGCTTTAATTGCTGCCTGCTTATTAACATCAATGGCTGGTTTCAGCAGAGAACTTTTCTTGTCACCGCGCTCGTGGTCGACACCGACATGGGTGCAGCCAACTGACAAAACAGCCATAACAGCCAAAAATAAAAACTTTAAAGCCATACCAATCTCTCTTTATAAAAACTGCAATTTACAGCCGTTTCAATGCTTAAGTACGTCCGTTACTGTTTTAAACAGCAAAATTTGCACACCAAACATATAGAACATGCCTGTGGTAAAAAGATTATAATAACTCAAATAGTCGGAATTAAACCAAACAAAAGCGCATGTTACTCACGCTCGGACTCAATCACAATACAGCTCCCATCGAGATTCGCGAAAAACTCGTGTTCTCACCTGAGCGTATCACTCAGTCCCTGCAGTCACTATCAAAGCTTTCATCCGTAGAAGAAGCGGCTATTTTATCGACCTGCAACCGTACTGAGATCTACTGTGATATATCTTTACAACAGACCGATCAACTCATTACCTGGCTAGCTGAGCAGCACCAATTAGATGAAGCTACCATTAGAAACTACCTGTATAGTCATACCGAACAACACTCAATTAAACACATGTCACGCGTTGCCTGCGGCCTTGATTCTTTAGTATTAGGTGAGCCACAAATACTTGGGCAAATGAAATCGGCTTACCAACAAGCCCACCATGCCGGCACCTTGGGCAAATACCTTGGACGACTGTTCCAACATACTTTTCAAGTAGCGAAAAAAGTTCGTACCGACACAGCTATTGGCTCTAGTCCCGTCTCCGTCGCCTTCGCTGGGGTTAAGCTCGCAAAACAAATTTTCGGTCAACTCGATCAACAAACCGCTCTTTTAATTGGTGCCGGTGAGACCATCGAACTAGCCGCGCAACATCTAAAAGAACAAGGCATTGGCCGGTTAATCGTCGCCAATAGGACTTTGGAAAAAGCACACGCCATCGCATCACAAGGCCAAGGCTATGCGATTGCAATTAAAGATATTCCCGAACACTTGGCTGAAGCCGACATCATTATTTCATCCACCGCCAGTTCGCTCCCCATTGTAGGCAAAGGCAGCGTTGAGTCAGCGATTATAAAACGCAAACACAAACCGATGTTGATGATAGATTTAGCCGTACCTCACGATATTGAAAGAGAAGTCGGCGCCATGAGTGACGTCTATTTATATTGCGTGGATGACTTAAAAAGCATTATTGATGACGGCCTACAGTCTCGCCGTGAGGCCGCCGAACAAGCCGAAGAAATTATTGATATTCAAGTCTCGCATTTTCAGACTTGGATCCGTTCGCAAAACGCCTCAACGACCATTCAGCAACTTAGACAACAAGCACAGCACACACGAGAACAACAACTACAAAAAGCCTTGGATGCACTCAATAACGGCACACCGGCTGAACGCGTCATCGAACGTCTAGCTAATGATCTAACCAACAAAATTTTACACGCGCCCAGCAGCACGCTGAAACAAGCCGCCGCTGACGGTAACGCCAGTTTATTATCCGCTGCTCAACAACTATTTAAATTAAAAAATTAACGTGAATACATCCATTCTACAAAAGTTAGATACGCTTTCTGAGCGCTTTGAAGAAATCGCACAACTACTGGCTGAACCCAGTGTGCAAAGCGATCAAAATAAGTTTCGCAGTCTAAGTCAAGAATACGCTCAACTGGACCCTATCGTTTCAAACTACCAACATTATTTGGCAACCATTGATGATAAAGAAGCGGCTGAAGCCATGCTTAATGACAGCGACCCTGATATTAAGTTAATGGCTAAAGATGAGCTCAAAGACATTCAGGCCACCCTAGAGCAACAACAACGAGACTTACAGGTTTTATTGTTACCGAAAGACCCTAATGACGGCAAAAATGCCTTTATAGAAATCCGTGCTGGCACCGGCGGTGCCGAAGCGGCCATTTTCTCTGGCGATCTATATCGCATGTACGCACGTTTTGCCGAGAAAAAGCGCTGGACCTTCGAAATCATCAATGAAAGCTTGGGCGATCACGGCGGCTACAAAGAAATTGTCGCTCGCATTGAAGGCAAGGACGTGTATTCACAACTAAAATTTGAGTCCGGCGCCCATCGTGTTCAACGCGTGCCAGAAACCGAGTCTCAAGGACGGGTTCATACCTCGGCGTGTACCGTTGCCATTATGCCTGAAGCAGATGAAATGGATGATATCGAGATTAAATCGGGCGACTTACGCGTCGACACCTTCCGCGCCTCTGGCGCTGGTGGGCAGCACGTAAATAAAACCGATTCTGCCATTCGCTTAACCCATTTACCAACCGGTACCGTTGTCGAATGCCAAGACGAACGTTCCCAACACAAGAACCGTGCACGCGCGATGTCATTACTTAAATCTCGCATCTTAACCAGCGCACAAGAAAAAATCGACTCCGAGCAAGCTGAGTCTAGACGCTTACAAGTGGGTAGCGGCGATCGTTCGGAACGCATTCGAACCTATAACTACCCACAAGGCCGGGTTACCGATCACCGCGTTAATTTAACCTTGTACAAATTAGATGAGATCATGCAAGGCGCCCTTGATCAAGTAATTGACCCACTGATTCAAGAGTACCAAGCCGATCAGTTAACCCAGCTAAGCGCAGACGAATAACCTGCTATTGGCTATGCAAGCAAGCATTAAAACTGCCCTATTAACTGGCAGCCAACGACTCATTGGCTCAGCAAGCAGTCAATTAGATTCCGAGGTGCTTCTCGCACATGTATTGAAAAAAGACCGCAGTTACCTGAGGGCTTGGCCAGAAAGGGTGTTAACCCAAGAAGAGTACAAGGCGTTTATACAGCTGATCAATCAACGGCTAAAGGGGCAACCCATTGCCTACCTGCTAGGTGAAAAAGAATTTTGGTCTCGCTCCTTTAGCGTCTCGCCAGAGGTTTTAATTCCGCGTCCTGAAACCGAATTATTAATAGAGATTATTCAACAAACCTTCCAGCCAGAGCAGTCGCTATCCATCTTGGACCTTGGCACTGGCAGCGGCGCCATTGCCATTACCTTGGCGGGTGAATTTACCAACGCAGACATTATTGCAGTTGACCAATCCGCCACCGCCCTATCTGTTGCACAATCGAATGCTCGACGTCATAACGCCCAGCATATTCAATTTATTTGTAGCGACTGGTTTGAAAAGTTACCTGCCATCAGCTTCGACTTGATCGTTAGCAATCCACCTTATATTTGCTCCAGTGATCCACACTTGCAACAAGGCGATGTTAGATTTGAACCAAGCACCGCACTCACCTCTAAGCAGCATGGTCTGCACGATATCAAGCACATCATTTCGAAGTCAGCCAGTTTTTTAAACCCCAACGGCTATTTACTACTTGAACATGGCTATCAACAAGGCAATGACGTAAAAAACTTGTTAGACTTAGCCGGCTTTAAATGTTGTCAACAGTTTCAAGACCTACAAGGTCACTGTCGAGCGACCATTGGTCAAAAAAACAATCACTCTAAAGAGCAATAAGATGAAAAAAAAAGAAATCGTACTTCCTCGTAAACTGGTCAATGAATTACTACATTGCGCACAAGTCGCGCAAGATGAGGAAGTGTGTGGTTTTGTCAGCAAAAATGCCGAGGGGCAGTTTAACTGCTACCCCATAGACAATATTGCAGAGCAACCGACTAAGCGTTTTTTAATGGACCCTGAAAAACAAATTTCTGCCATCAAATGCATGCGCTCCAAACAAGAGAATGTGTTTGCCATTTATCACTCACACCCTACTGCACCGGCTATTCCATCAGCAATGGACATTGAGCAGGCGGCATACCCTGACGCCTATTATTTGATTATTTCACTTAATACCAAAGGCGTTTTAGAAATGCGCTGTTTTGAGCTACTCCACGACGAGAACATCGTTGAAGTCAATCTCCGCATGCAAGAAAAATAAGGTCTATCAAAAACCGTTATTTTTTTGCGTCACGCGCCTCTTTTTCTGTGGTCCCTTCTAAGCCTGCGTAATACATCGCCGAACGAAGTTTACGTCTAGGCTCTGCCGCAAACTCACTTAACAGATACGCTTCTCTATACGCCCAAACAGCATCGTTATACTGTTTAAGATGCATTTTTGCATCGCCAAGTAATAACCAGCCAGCAACGTCTGGTTCGGTTTTCATCTTTGCTTCGATACGTTTAATCTGCGCTTCAATAGCGGCCTTTTCTGACACCGCTGTTGTTTCTTCCATCACCGCCGCTGTGTCAGATGATTTTGTTACCAATGGCTGACTACATGCCACTAGGCCTAACGATAGACAGATACTAACTACTAAATGGTTTATCTTCATTGCGTGCCTCTATGTTAATTGAATATAAATAACTATGGTGGCCGTTGATTATTTTTTCAACTTAGCCTGTAATAGTTTATTGAGCTCTTGCGGGTTCGCTTTGCCTTGCGTTTGCTTCATTAGCTGCCCCACAAAAAAACCCATAACTTTCGTCTTACCCTCTCTAAATTGCTCTACTTGGCTCATATTGTCGGCCATCAACTGATCGATCATTTTTTCTAATTCACCGCTATCAGAGATTTGTTTAAGCCCTTCGCGATCAATAATAGTATCAGCCGAATCTATCGAACCCCACATTAATTCGAAGACCCTTTTGGCTATTTTTCCCGAGATAGTCTGATCGCTAATACGCAAGACCAAACCAGCCAAGCGTTCAGCGCTAACAGGACAATCTGTAATATCTAAACCCTCTCGATTAAGCCCAGCACTTAGGTCCCCCATCACCCAGTTGGCGACTAATTTTTCCTCGTTTGCGACCCGGCTAACGCTGTCCTCATAGTAATCTGCTAACGCGCGTTGCGCTGTTAACACCTCGGCATCATAGTCACTTAAGCCATATTGTTGTTGAAAACGTTGTTTTTTAGCGGCCGGCAACTCGGGGAGTTTGTCACGCATCTGTTCTAATAAAGCCGACGAAATTTCCACCGGTAACAAATCAGGATCTGGAAAATAACGGTAGTCATTCGCCTCTTCTTTAGAACGCATCGAGCGTGTTTCATCTTTATCGGCGTCATAAAGTCTGGTTTCTTGAACCACTGACTGGCCCGACTCGATCACATCAATTTGGCGCTCTACTTCATGAGCAATTGCCTTTTCTATAAAGCGAAAAGAATTTAGGTTTTTAATTTCTGCGCGTGTCCCATAGGCTTCTTGCCCCATTGGACGGATAGACACGTTGACATCGCAACGAAATGAGCCTTCTTGCATATTGCCATCACAAATACCTAAGTACTGCACTAAGGTATGAACCATCTTTACATAGGCTACCGCCTCTGCCGCTGAACGCATGTCCGGCTCTGAAACAATCTCTAATAAGGGTGTTCCCGCGCGATTTAAATCCACGCCGGTCATCCCATGGTAGTCTTCGTGCAGTGACTTACCTGCATCTTCTTCTAAATGAGCGCGAGTAACGCCAATGGTTTTAGTGACCCCATCCACATTAATATCCAGCTTTCCTAGCCCCACAATCGGCAAATCAAACTGACTTATTTGATAACCTTTTGGTAAATCAGGGTAAAAATAGTTTTTTCGTGCAAACACCGAGTACGGCGCAATATCTGCACCCACCGCCAATCCGAACATAAGGGCATGGCGCACAGCCTGTTCATTGAGCACCGGCAAGGTACCCGGCAAACCCAAATCAACGGCACAAGCCTGCGTGTTAGGTGCCGCACCATAGGCAGTTGAAGCCGCTGAAAATATTTTAGAGTTTGTCGCTAGCTGAGCGTGAATTTCAAGTCCAATGACTGTTTCCCATTGCATGCCCATTACTCCTGCTCGTATCCCGCTGGTACCCTAAGGTGCCAGTCCGTTAGTTGTTGGTATTGATGCGCAACATTTAATAAACGCGCCTCTTCAAAATAGTTGCCGATAAGTTGTAAGCCCACCGGTTTATCATCGACAAAACCACAAGGCACTGACATGCCCGGCAAGCCGGCCAAGTTTACTCCAATGGTAAAAATATCAGATAAATACATGGAGACAGGATCGTCCTTTTTTTCACCCGCAGCAAAAGCAACCGACGGCGCAGTGGCACTGGCAATAATATCTACGTCCTTAAATGCACGCGCAAAGTCTTGTTGAATTAAACGCCGAACTTGCTGTGCTTTTTTGTAATACGCATCGTAATAACCCGCAGATAAGACATAGGCGCCGATCATAATTCTACGCTTAACTTCATCGCCAAACCCCTCACCACGAGAGCGCTTATATAAATCCTCTAAATCTTTCGGTTCTTCACAGCGATAGCCGAAGCGCACACCATCAAAACGTGACAGATTTGCTGAGCACTCCGCAGGTGCAACAACATAGTAAGCCGGCACGGACAAATTAATATTAGGCAAGCTTATTTCTTTGATCGTGGCACCGGCAGACTTTATAGCATCAATCGCTTGTTCAATCTTTTCGGCAATGCCTGCGTCCAAATCATCACTAAAAAACTCTTTGGGTAACCCAATCGTTAAGCCCTTGATCGGTCGATCCAAATGAGCCAGTAAGTCATCAACTGGCCTATCAACACTGGTCGAGTCTTTTTCGTCAAAGCCCGACATTGACTGGAGCATAATTGCAGCGTCTTCTGCACTTTTTGCCATGGCTCCACCCTGATCTAGGCTGGAGGCAAAAGCAATCATGCCGTAACGCGACACCCGACCATAGGTAGGCTTAATACCCGTAATGCCACAAAAAGCAGCGGGCTGGCGAATAGAGCCACCGGTATCGGTACCGCTTGCTAGCGGCGCTAAACGCGCGGCAACAGCCGCTGCTGAGCCACCCGATGAGCCACCCGGTACAGTTTGCAAATTCCATGGGTTTTTAACACCCCCATAAAAACTGGTTTCATTCGATGAACCCATCGCAAACTCATCCATATTCGTCTTGCCCAGCATTACAGCACCCGCTTGTGCTAATTTTTCGACTGCAGTGGCATTATAGGGCGCAATAAAATTATCCAACATCTTAGAGCCACAACTGGTTCGCAGTCCTTCAGTACAAAAGATATCTTTATGTAGCAGTGGAATACCCGTTAACAAACCGGCCTCGCCCATGCTGATAGATTTATCTGCTTGTGCAGCTGATTGAAGCGCTGCTTCTTCATTCAAGGTGATGACGCTATTTAAATCACCATCAAAGCGTTTAATACGTTGCAAAAAATAGTGACTTAATTCGACACTAGAGAATGCCTTATTACGCAGGCCGGTCGATAATTGTTTTAAAGATTGGTTATACATAGGTTTTTTATAAATAAATGGGTGTTAGTCGATAACTCGAGGAACTAAAAATAAGCCATCTTCAACATTAGGGGCGTTTTTCTGTAGGCTTTCTCGTTGGTTATTTTCAGTTACTACATCAAGCCTCAAACGTTGCGATTGGTCCAAAGGGTGTGCCATTGGCTCTATCTCAGTGGTATCAACTTGATTCATTTGTTCCACCAATTGCATAATATTGGATAACTCAGACGCGTAACCAGACAGTTGCTCATCTTTGATTCCAAGCCGAGCTAAGTGTGCGATTTTCATCACTTCTTCTGACCGAATTGACATAGAATGTCCCCTTTATTAAATTCGTTTACTAAAACAGTGCAAATTAACACAAATCGCTCCTTGCCCAAAGGGGTAAAGGGTTGTTAAAGTACAAAAATTCACATCAACGGTTCTTAATCAATCCATGTTTAAAAAAATTCGCGGTATGTTCTCTAACGATTTGTCCATCGACTTAGGGACAGCAAACACCATCATTTACGCACTAGGTCAAGGCATCGTACTTAACGAACCCTCTGTTGTAGCCATTCGTGAAGATAAAATTCGTGGCGAAAGAACGTTTGCCGCAGTTGGCATCGAGGCCAAAGCCATGTTGGGCCGTACGCCCGGTAATATCACCGCGATTCGTCCATTGAAAGATGGCGTTATCGCTGATTTCACCATCACCGAAAAAATGCTGCAATATTTTATCCATAAGGTGCACGAAGGTCGATTCTTACGTCCTAGCCCTCGTGTCCTAATTTGTGTACCCTGCGGCTCCACTCAGGTAGAAAGAAGGGCGATTAGAGAATCCGCTACGGGTGCAGGTGCACGCGAAGTGTTTTTGATTGAGGAACCCATGTCAGCTGCCATTGGTGCCGGCTTACCTATCGATCAACCGCAAGGCTCTATGGTGCTGGATATTGGTGGAGGAACCTCTGAAATTGCCGTGCTGTCACTCAATGGGATCGTCTATTCAGAATCCGTTCGTGTGGGCGGTGATCGATTTGATGAGGCCATTATTAACTATATTCGTCGTAACTATGGAACCGTAATAGGTGAAGCAACCGCTGAACGTATAAAACACCAAATTGGCTCGGCATACCCTGCGAATGAAGTGCTGGAAATGCTGGTAACAGGCCGTAATTTAGCCGAGGGGATCCCTCGCAGCTTCACCCTCAATAGCAACGAGATTTTAGAATCTTTACAAGAGCCTGTAACCGCCATTGTAAGTGCTGTTAAAGCGGCCTTAGAGCAAACCCCACCAGAACTTAGCGCCGATGTTGCCGAAAATGGCATTGTACTGACCGGCGGTGGCGCTTTACTTAAAGGACTCGATAAACTGCTTCATGAAGAAACAGGCGTTCCAGTGCGCACTGCCGATGAGCCATTAACCTGCGTTGCGCGGGGTGGTGGCAAGGTGCTGGAACTGATCAATGAAAAGGGACCCCATATTTTTGATTTAGAATAAGGCGTATTGCTATAAAACCGATTTTTTCCAAAGGTCCATCTACCCGCATGCGACTGCTTGTCGCTGCGGTAATTTCTGTTCTATTATTAATTTTAGGTCAAAAAACTAATTATCTCCAACCCGTTAAAGACACGTTGTCTTTAATTGTTCAGCCCGTATTAATAGCCGTAGATATACCCAATAAATCCCTACGATGGCTCGCTGAAAACACCACAGACCGCGCTGAGTTGCTTGAGTTAAATAAAAAACTAGCGTCAGAAGCACTTCTGCTAAAAGCCCGATTGCAAAAGTTTGCCGCCATTGAAAAGGAAAACACGCGCTTACATAACCTACTGGAATCCTCTTATAAAATTGGCGAGCAATTTATTTCTGCCTCACTCATAGATGTCAATTTGAGCGCCAACACGCAACACATCATGATCGACAAAGGTCATCGCTTTAACCTATTTGTGGGGCAGTCGGTGATCAACGAAGACGGTGTGATAGGTCAAATTATTGAAGTGAACCCCTTATCCTCCCGCATCTTGCTAATTACCGATCCTAACCATGCCATCCCAGTCGAAATTAACCGAACAGGGCTAAGAACTATTGCTACAGGCAACGGCGTACTCAATACCATAAACCTGCCCTACTTGCCTCATAACACAGACGTTAAGCCTGGCGATTTACTGATCACATCAGGCCTGGGCGGTGTTTTCCCCATGGGTTACCCTGTTGCTCGTGTGTCTAAATTAGCGCCGTCTCCTGGAGAAGCCTTTATGCACGCTGAAGCGGCAACAGTCGCTAAAATAGATAAGACACGTGAAGTTTTACTGGTGTGGAGCAACCAACAACCTGTTCCGCTATTACCAAGCGAGCCAACTACGCCCAAACAAACCACAAACGATGCACGCTAGATCTTCAGGCAGTAGCATCATTTATCTGTCGTTGTTTATTGCCATGTGTTTTAGTGTTCTACCTTGGACGAATCAAATCGCCACGTGGATGCCCAATTGGACATTACTTGTACTCATGTATTGGAGCATTGCCCTGCCGCACAAAGTCAGCATCGGCACCGCCTTTGCAACGGGTCTTTTATTTGACGTTTTAACTGGCTCTAGTTTAGGTCAAAATGCGCTCATCTTTAGCTTAACGACTTTTTGCAGCCATACTTTTTACTCGCGATTAAGAAATTATCACGTCTGGCAACAAGCCATCTTTATTCTATTTTTTCTATCCTTAATGCAGCTGTTAGCACTTTGGATTAGCCAACTTAGTCAACAGCAAAGTATCGGCTACCATTACTTTATTCAAGCAGTAAGCAGCGCTGTTTTTTGGCCTCTTGTATTTGCCAGCCTACGCAGCACTCGGCGACGATTTAAGGTGCAATAAAATAACATGAAAACAAGTTTCGACCTTAAAAGCCCACAGCAAGAAAATCAGCTTTTTTTTTCACGCTCAGTCGTGTTGGTTATTTTTGCACTGATACTCTTTTTATTGCTCATCTTTCGGCTCACCTATTTACAAATAGAGACACACGAAAAATACGCTGATTTAGCGTTAAATAATCGTGTGAAGCTGTCCGTTATCGAGCCTGTTCGAGGGCTTATTCTAGATCGTAACGACCGCGTATTGGCCGAAAACACGCCCAGTTACAGCCTCGAATTAATTCCAGAACAAATCAAAGATCTAGACACCACGATCAAACGACTCAGCGCACTATTACCCATAACTAACAATGAAATAGCCCTGTTTGAAAAACTTCGTAAACAGCAAAAACGCTTTGTTAGTGTTCCATTAAGAAACCGACTAAACGAAACTGAGGTCGCGATCTTTGCCTCACACCGGCATCAGTTTCCTGGCGTTGAAATTCAAGCACGGCCTTTAAGGCATTATGCTTTCCCAGAATTAACCGCACACGTGGTGGGTTATGTTGGTGCGATTAACGAAGCCGAACTCAAAACAATTGACCCCATCAATTACCGAGCCTCACGCGTTATTGGCAAAACAGGGATCGAAAAGTCATACGAACATGAGTTACACGGCAGCGTCGGCTATCAACAAACCGAAAATACGGCTCAAGGGCGTGCGATCAAAACTTTGCAGCACGCACCGCCTATCTCTGGCAGTAAACTCAACCTACATATCGACATTGAACTACAAAAAATTGCTTACGACGCATTGGGGGATTACACCGGAACGGTCAGCGCCATTGACACACGAACCGGCGCCATTGTGGCCCTTGTGAGCAAGCCCGGTTTTAACAGCAACCTGTTCGCCCAAGGCATTGACCAGCAATCCTACGACGCATTACAACATTCCACTAAGCGCCCTTTATTTAATCGGGCTATCCGTGGACAGTACCCCCCAGGCTCTACCTTAAAACCTTTTTTAGGGTTGGCTGGACTCGATTATGATGTTGTCAAAGCAAAACAGGCTATCTATTGCCCAGGTTTTTACCAACTCCCCAATCAAACCCATAAATACCGTGATTGGAAAAAAACCGGTCACGGCATGAGCAACCTACACGACGCCATCGTAGAATCGTGTGACGTGTATTTTTATCAATTAGCACACGACCTAAAAATTGACCGCATGCACCAATTTCTCAACCAATTTGGGTTTGGGCAAAAAACAGGCATCGACCTTATCGGCGAAAAAAATGGCCTACTACCTTCGCGCGAATGGAAGAAAAAGCATCGCAATCAAAGTTGGTACCCAGGCGAAACCTTGATTGCCGGTATCGGCCAAGGTTTCAATCTAACAACCCCACTGCAGTTAACCCAAGCAACAGTTTTACTCGCTAACAAAGGGATTGCTTACACGCCCTCATTGGTGGCCAAAATTGACGACAAAGCAAGGCCCATGCAAAGCGCAGCTAGCGTGATCTTGAATAATGAGACACACTGGGGCCTTGTTATTCGCGCAATGCAGGACGTTGTTCACGGCCCCAGAGGCACTGCTCGGGTAATAAAAGAAGGCGCTGCCTTCAAGATCGCGGGCAAAACGGGAACAGCGCAAGTCTTCAGCATTAAGCAAGATGAAAAATATGATGAAAAAAACGTTTCAGAACATCTTAAAGATCATGCTTTATTTATTGCCTTTGCGCCCGTCGAAACACCACAATTAGCCGTGGTCGTTATTGTTGAAAATGGCGGCCATGGCGGCTCTGTCGCTGCCCCCATTGCACGGCTTCTTTTCGATCACTACATTCAACCACAGCCATGAACAGAGTTTATCAAAAAACCCTCGGCACGAGCCCTTACCACAGAAGAAAAACCGGCCTGTTACATGACTTGCACCTTGACGCCAGTTTGCTTATTTTATTGCTTTTTTTATCGACATTAGGGGTCATTATTTTAATGAGCGCAGGCTATGAAGACCTTGCTTTACAGCAACGCCAAGTAACGCGTCTCGGCGTGGCTTTTTTTGCCATGCTCATAGTCGCGCAAATCCCCCCTAATGCGCTGAAGTTATTTACTCCTTGGTTGTTTTTCGCTGGCATATTATTACTCGTTGGGGTTTTATTTATCGGCGATATGGGCAAAGGCGCGCAACGTTGGCTTGACTTAGGCTTTTTCCGTTTCCAGCCTTCTGAACTTTTAAAGCTGGCCACGCCGATGATGGTCGCTTGGTACTTTGCCGAACGACGCTTACCCCCCCGATTCAAACACATTGCCATAGCGACCCTTTTTATTGCCATCCCAAGCGCACTAATTGCTAAACAACCCGATTTAGGCACCGCCATCCTTATCGCTGGTTCGGGCTTGACCGTGCTCTTTTTAGCCGGTATTTCTTGGCGGCTGATTGCCAGCGTTATTGCTGCTTTTACCGCCTTAGCACCTGCACTTTGGTATGTTATGAAAGACTATCAAAAACAACGCGTACTCACCTTTCTTAGCCCTGAAGCTGACCCACTCGGCGCTGGCTACCATATTATCCAATCAAAAATTGCTATTGGTTCCGGCGGCCTGTACGGTAAAGGCTGGATGCACGGCTCACAAGCCCGTTTAGAATTTTTACCCGAAAGTTCTACTGATTTTATTTTTGCAGTTTTTTCTGAAGAGTTCGGTTTGCTGGGCTGCATCGGTCTTTTATCGATATATTTTTTGATTTTTTTACGCGCCATCTATATCGCTACACAAGCTCAAGACACCTTTTCTAAATTATTAGCCGGCAGCTTATCGATGACTTTCTTCATTTATTTATTTGTTAACGTCGGCATGGTCACGGGTATTTTACCCGTCGTTGGTGTACCCTTACCGCTAGTCAGCTATGGCGGCACGTCTATGGTAACGCTATTAATTGGCTTTGGCATTTTGATGTCAATTCATACTCACCGCAAATTACTTTCTTCCTAAGGATCAGGTTATGCAACATAAAAAACTTACTGTTTTACTCGGCATCATAGGCCTCATCATCGGCTTTACCTCTCTCAATGCTTGCGCTACAAAGCACGTAGAAGCCACGAATACCTACCATAGTTTTATTGAAAAAATGGTCACCAAACACCAGTTTAATCGTGATGAATTAACTGCCTTATTGAATGACGCTAAACTGCAGCCCAGCATTATAAAAGCCATGTCGTCTCCTGCCGAGAAGCGCCTGGAATGGCATAGTTATCGCAAAATTTTTCTTAAACCCGACCGCATCAACGGTGGCGTAAAGTTCTGGCAAGAGCACCGCGATTTATTACAGCAAGCATCAGAAAAATACGGTGTCCCTGCCGAAATCATTATCGCCATTATTGGCGTGGAAACGCGCTACGGTGGCAATACTGGTTCGTATAAAGTATTAGATGCTTTGATGACGCTCGGCTTCCATTTTCCAAAACGTGCGCAGTTCTTTAAACGCGAACTGGAGCAGTTTTTACTACTTTGCCGTGAGGAAGGCTTAAACCCCAGAGAACCGAAAGGCTCCTATGCAGGCGCAATGGGCCAAGCGCAATTTATAGCCAGCAGCTACCGTGCCTACGCGGTAGATGGCGACGGCGACAATAAACGCGATCTATGGACCAGCCACGCCGATATTATCCATAGTATTGCAAACTATTTTGCACGACACGGCTGGTCAAATTCACCGCTTATTACGCAACAAACCGCCGTTTCGGGTGATGCCTATAAAACCTTATTGTCATCGTCTTTAAAGCCGGTAGATAGCTTGCAAGCCCTTAAAAACAACGGTGTTTCAACACCGCCAGAATTAGCCTTAGACACTACGGTTAAACTGCTTGAACTACAACAAAGCGATCACGTGGAGCATTGGCTAAGCTTTCATAATTTTTATGTCATTACGCGTTATAATCACAGCCACTTATACGCGATGGCGGTTTACCAGCTTAGCCAAGAAATTAAACACGGTGCTCAGTTAGCAGCAGACTAAATATGCGTACAATTTTTATTATCTGTTGTTTGGCCACCTTGCTCACGTCCTGTAGCAGTCAAAAACCGCATCTAAGTGATAGTGCGCCCGATATTCATCCCCATGGTATCGAAAACACACCGGATGCCATCCCACGTATAGAGCCTAAAAGCCGAGGGGGAAACCCAGCGTCCTACACCGTCTTTGGTAAACGTTATTACGTAATGGATTCCAGCCACGGCTTTACACAACGCGGTACCGCCTCATGGTATGGCACAAAGTTCCACGGCAATAAGACCTCTAACGGTGAAACCTATGATATGTACGCCATGACGGCTGCACATAAAAGTTTACCCTTACCCAGTTATGTTGAAGTAACTAACTTATCTACAGGCAAAAAGATCATCGTTAGAGTCAATGATCGCGGCCCCTTCCACGGAGGCCGAATTATAGACCTGTCATACGCTGCCGCCGCTAAATTAGGTACCTTAAAAAAAGGGACTTCCACCGTTGAAATTCGGGTTGTTTCACCGCCATCGGGTGACTTAACAACGCTGGATAGTCCACCCGATACCTTATTTGTAAAAAAAAATAACGCCCTTCATAAGACGCCCGTTTTTACCGAAACACCGCTAACAAAAAAAGGCCATGTTTTCATCCAGGTAGGCGCCTTTAGTTCGCTTGAAAATGCCAGTAAACTCAAAAAACAACTAGAGTTAGCGCTGAAAAAAATGGTTTCTATTAAAGTTCAGACACGCGCCAACAAAACCTTATTTATAGTTCGTGTAGGTCCCTACCTTGATGTTAATAGCGCCCATCCAACGCGAGTTAAACTTAACGAACTAGGATTTACTGACGCCTTATATGCCAAAAATTAACAAATTCCCCTCCCTACGGCTAACACTATATAAAGACCCCACGTGATATAATTCTTCTTCTTTTTTCTGACAACCACCAGTCTATTCACACTATGAAACAACTTCTTGTACTGCTAAGTTTAATTTTTTCGAGTCAACTCGCCGCTTTGCCGATTCCAGCGGCACCTGATCTAGAGGCGAAGAGCTACCATATGATTGATTTTCATAGTGGTGAAGTGTTGGCTTCAAAAAACGCTGATTTAAAATTAGCACCCGCTAGCATGACAAAAATCATGACGGCATTGATCGTTTTCCGTGAGGTCAATCAAGGTAATTTAAACTTAGATGAAAAGGTACGCATCAGCGAAAAAGCGTGGCGCACCCCTGGCTCTAGAATGTTTATTGAGGTCAATAAATTTGTCACCATTGATGAGCTATTACATGGCATGCTTGTACAGTCTGGGAATGATGCAACCGTCGCCTTAGCCGAACACATTGCAGGCGACGAAGCGACCTTTTCAAAACTAATGAACCAAGTCGCGCAACAATTAGGCATGGCTAACAGTCATTTCACTAACAGTTCAGGCTTGCCTGATGACAAGCATTACAGTAGCGCGAGAGACTTGGCGATATTGACCCACGCGTTAATTAAAGAATCACCCGCGCTGTATAAAATCAATGCGATTAAAGAGTATACCTATAACGGTATTACCCAGCAAAACAGAAACAAATTACTCTGGCGTGACGACAGTGTTGATGGCGTTAAAACTGGTCACACCGAAGATGCTGGTTACTGCTTAGTCTCATCCGCTGTTCGAGATGATATGCGATTAATTTCTGTCGTCATGGGCACCGATAGTATCGCGGCCAGAAATAATGTTAACCAAGCCTTACTCAACTATGGCTACCGTTTTTACACCACCCACTTGCTGTATAAGTCACAACAAACCCTTGCCGACGCTCGCGTATGGAAAGGCGCGCAGCAACAATTGCCGGTAGGCTTAGCTGAGGACCTATACCTTACGGTTCCACGTAACCAATACAAGCACCTCGATGCAAGCCTTGAACTACTGCCACAACTGATCGCACCAATCAAAAAAAACCAAACCGTTGGCACCGCGATCATTAAATTAAAATCCGACACTGTAGCCACGCGGCCCCTCGTCGCTTTACAAGACATTGCCGAAGGTTCATTAATGCAGGTGCTTAAAGATAAAGCCCTATTAATGTTTGAATAGAGGAGTACGTTTACGTGTCAGCTGAACCTAAGGTTTTTCTTAATGGTGAGTTTGTCGCCTTATCCCAAGCAACCGTATCGGTTTTAGACCGCGGGTTTTTATTTGCCGACGGTGTGTACGAGGTTATACCAGTCTATGCAGGCAAACCTTTTCGCCTACAGCAACATTTAGATCGGCTTAACGCGAGTCTAAAAGCGATTCGCATGGCGCCAGTAATGAGTGATACACAATGGGCTGATGTGTTAACTACCTTACTACAAAGCCACACGCAGTCCGATCAATCGGTGTACATTCAAGTAACCCGAGGCGCTGGTAGTAACCGAGACCATCAATTACCCGAGCACTATCAAGCAACTACCTTTGCCATGTGCCAATCTATTGTGGCAGACAGTCTTAACTTAATTGCTAAAGGCATTAATGCAATTACCTTAGATGACATCCGTTGGGATTGGTGCCATATAAAATCGATAGCCCTACTCGGCAATATTTTATTAAAGCAACAAGCCACTGATCAGCAGTGTACTGAGGCTATTTTACTACGCGATGGTTTTGCCACCGAAGGCTCAGCCAGTAATTTATTTATCGTCAAAAATGGGCAGTTGATTACGCCACCTAAGAGTCACTATTTATTACCCGGAATCACCCGCGACTTAGTTTTAGAGCTTGCCACGCAAGAAGGCATACCCTGTATCGAACGCGAAATATCCGAACAACAATTACTGACCGCTGACGAAATTTGGTTGACCAGCTCAACCAAAGAAATTATGCCGGTTATCGAACTCAATCGACGACCTGTTAGTAACGGGCAACCGGGGGCTTTATGGCGCCAGGTCAGCCACAGTTACAGCCAATTTAAAGACCAACTACGACGCCAGAAATGACCGAAAAAAACAACGACGAACAACACAATGCCTTAATGGACTACCCCTGTGAGTTCACTATCAAAACCATGGGCTACGCCCATATCGAGTTTGACGCCATTGCGGTTAGTATCATACGACGCCACGTACCCGACATTAACGAAGGGGCTGTCAAAACAAAACTTAGCAAAACAAACAAGTACATTTCTGTCAGCATCACCATTACTGCGCAAAATAAACAGCAAATGGACGCAATATACCAAGACCTGACAGATAACGAGCATGTCTTAATGTCACTGTGAAACCCGCGCCTACAGCTCTACCACTTCACATTCGTCAACTGGGTCAACAACCGTACGCCACCACTTGGCAGGCGATGAAAACCTTCTGCGAACAACGAACCGTCGATACCGACGATGAAGTCTGGCTAGTTGAACACCCCGCTGTATTTACCCAAGGCGTTAGTGGTAAAGCCGAGCACATTCTCAGCCAAAGTAATATCCCAATTATCCAAACAGATCGCGGCGGCCAAGTAACCTATCACGGACCCGGCCAACTGGTCATGTACGTACTGTTTGACCTTCGTCGTTTAGGTATCGGCGTGCGCGAACTCGTCGATGTATTAGAGAACATAACCATCGATGGCTTGAAAAAATACGGTTTGAACGCGGTTGCACGAAAAGACGCCCCGGGCGTGTATATCAACGATGAAAAAATCGCCTCTCTCGGCTTGCGTGTTAAGAAGGGCTGCAGCTATCACGGCCTTAGCGTTAATGTAGATATGGACCTTAGTCCGTTTAATCACATTAACCCCTGCGGCTACAAAGGATTGAAAATCACCCAATTATCCGAACATGGCGTACACTGTTACCCCTTAGATTTTGCTGCTGTGTTACTTCATGAATTAACGATACAGCTCAATTATTCACCACAATAGACCGACTAAACCTTTAGCTGAACAACTTATGTCACACGATACTGATACCTTAAAAGCGCCATCACGAGCCACCCCTGAAACGCATCAACGCAGCGAATCCAAGCTTTCGCGCATCCCAATCAAAGTTGAAAAAAAGGCTGAACCCTTGCGCAAACCGCATTGGATACGCGCCAAGGTACCCAGCGGCCCGCGCGTTAACGCGATTAAAAAAGCCTTGCGTGATCACGGTTTATATTCTGTTTGCGAAGAAGCCGCCTGCCCCAACCTGGGTGAATGTTTTAATAATGGCACGGCCACCTTCATGATCATGGGTGATATTTGCACCCGCCGCTGCCCATTTTGCGACGTCGCACACGGTCGGCCTAAGCCCTTAGATAAAGACGAGCCACAAAAACTCGCCGCTACAATCAAAGACATGAAGTTGCGTTACGTGGTTATTACTTCGGTGGACCGTGACGATCTACGCGACGGTGGCGCTGATCACTTTGCCCAATGTATCCGTGCTGTTCGTGAACAAAACCCAAGCATTCAAATTGAAGTACTGGTACCCGACTTTAGAGGCCGCTTGGACCTAGCCGTTGAAGTATTAGTGACGACCCCACCCGATGTGTTTAACCATAACTTGGAAACCATCCCGCGCTTGTATAAAAAGGCCAGACCTGGTTCTGATTACCAGTGGTCACTCAACCTATTAAAGCGTTATAAACAAGCACACCCTAACGTCCCCACAAAGTCTGGCATCATGCTTGGACTGGGTGAAACCATGGAAGAAACGCTCGACGTGATGCGTGATTTACGCGCACACGACTGCAATATGCTAACCCTTGGTCAATACTTGCAACCAAGCCAAGACCATCTAGCGGTAGAGCGCTACGTCACGCCTGAAGAGTTTGATGAATTGGCACGTTTAGGCAAAGAGATGGGCTTCTCCCACGTCGCCAGTGGTCCAATGGTTCGCTCCTCCTACCACGCCGATCAGCAAGCGTCCGGCGTTATAGCTTAAATTTTAGCGTTTGCTCTAACTCAGCCAACCTGTCTGGCGTACCCACGTCGGTCCAGTCGCCTGCATAAATTTCTCCGCCGACCTCGGCATGTAAAATATGCTCGCGAATCAATGGCGCTAATGGAAAGATAGCCGCCGTTGATTGGGCGAAAACGGCTGGGTGAAAAACCCCAATTCCACTGTAGGTATAGGTCTTATCGGCCGCCAATACCACACGATCACCCACTAAGCTGAAATCACCTTGTGGGTGCTGTGGGGGATTATTCACCAGCACCAAATGCATTTGATCGGTTGTTTTATTTAATAAACTTGCGTACGGAAAGTCCGTCCATACATCGGCATTGACAACTAAAAAGGGCTCCTCACCCAGTAACGGTAGTGCCTTGTAAATACCACCACCGGTTTCCAACGCTTGCTCGCCCTCATCAGAGTAGGCAATATTAACCCCCCATTGCGCACCAGAACCCAAGGTCTGTTTAATTTGATCCCCTAAGTACGCAAGGTTAACCACAATGTCCTCAAAACCCTGCTGCTTTAAGGCAACTATATGGTGTTCAATTAAACTACGCCCCGCTACCTTTAATAGAGGCTTGGGGCACTTATCGGTTAAGCGGCCCATACGTTCGCCGCGGCCCGCCGCTAACAACATAACTTTCAAACCGCTTTCTCCGCCTGTATACACGCAAGGCACTTTTCCATTAGTTGATGCTCATCTATCAATTGCGCTAAAGGTTGCAATTCGTCGTAGCGTTTGCACACCTTATTAACGTAGTTAAGTGTGCGCGGTATATCCTGCAAATACCCCGGTTTACGATCCCTTAACAATAAACGCGAAAAAATACCGATCGCCTTCATGTGCCGTTGCACCCCCATCCAATCAAACCACTGATAAAACTGACTCGTTGAAAACGTATCTGCACAGCCCCGTTGCTGACGCTGCACAAGAAACTCGTCCAACCAAGCGTAAACTTGTTGTTCAGGCCACGCGATATAACAATCCCTATACAGCGACACCAAATCATAGCTAATCGGCCCAATAACCGCGTCTTGAAAATCGATAACTCCCGGATTATTGGCACTTGTCAGCATTAAGTTTCTCGAGTGATAGTCACGGTGCACAAATACCTGAGGCTGCTGTATCGCTGAATCTGCTAGTTTTTGTTGAATAGCAGCCAATGTTCCTGCTTCTTTAACGCTCAATTTTATCGCTAATAGCTCATCCAAAAACCATGCTGAAAACAAGTCCATTTCTTGTTGCAATAAAGCAATATCGTATTGGGCTAATCCCTTTTCCTGCACTGGGATTTGATGCATCTCATGAATCACTTGCACAGCGTCATGGTATAAACGACCGGCCGTTTGGTCATTCAATGCCTCTAAAAAATTCATAGAACCAAAATCACTCAACAATAAGAAACCTTGCGTTAATGATTGGTGATAAATAGTCGGCGCATTAACCTTGTTTGCTAGTAATAAGTCTGAGATGGCGATAAATGACGTACAGTCTTCTTTGCTCGGCGGCGCATCCATCACAATATAAGATTTATCGCTGACCAGCACCCGAAAATAGCGTCTAAAACTTGCATCGCTGGACGCCAGCTCACAGCTAAATTCATCCGTTTTTAACACACCTTTCAACCATTGCATTAAAAGCTGCTTACGTTCGTCTGTTGGCATAAAAGTGTCCCAAATTACATAAAACGGCATGTATCGAGAGAGACATGCCGATATATTGCAAAAATAACAAAAGTTTCGTTGAAGAAAAACTCATTCTATGCGATTTTATACACTTTGAGTTAGACACAACCAAAAAGGCTTTATCATTAATCGCTCACACACACATTTATTTCTTGGCTTAGCCCTTTTATTAAGCCCTGTCCTGTCTTTTGCCTACAGTGATTCACAGTGGGATTGCAGGCTCGCCAGTGATGGTGATACATGGGATTGTTCGGCGTCTACAAAGCCCATCGCTAAAAAACAACCCGTCAACAAACCAAATGATAGCGGTAACGACCAACCTATCGTTGCTGAGCCCACCGTCAAAAAGGCCGGTCCACCACCGGTACCACGTGTACAGCTCGCGAACGCGCCTACAGCAAAACAAAGTAAATCGATTGTTAACAAGGCACCTACTGCTACAAACAATGGTTCATGGGACTGTCAAGCCGGCGCGAATGGGGTTTGGGACTGCACCCAAACCGCGGGCAGTACAACACAACCTAGCAGCGCTCAGCTCGCCTCACACGACGAAGACTCTGCCATCGCTCACACAGCCTCAGACCGCAGTAGAAATGACGCCTTATTTCAACAAATGGTCAAGCAGTTAGCCGTTGACCCATGGGATACTTGTGAAGTCACCACCGACTCACTACGCAATAGCCGAACCGAAATTCAACAAAATCGTGTAAATGCTAACGTTGATATTCAAGCCGATTATGCTGAATTAATCGGTAAAAATGACGCTAAATTTAGCGGTGACGTTGCCGTGACTCGTGCTGACCAATTAATAACGGCTGATCAGGTGAGCTTTCAAAACAAACAAGGCATCGCCACAGCATCAGGTGATGTGTTTTATCAAGAGAAGGGTTTTGCACTCCACAGTGATCAAGCGCAACTTCAATTGAATCAAGACACCGGACAATTTAAAAACAATCAATTCATTTTAGAAAGCACCCATGCACGGGGCACCACCCAATCGACCGAACTGATCAATAGAAACATTACGCAGTCAACAAACGTTAGCTACACGACTTGCGCACCGAGCAAGACTGACTGGGAGTTGCAGGCACGAACACTCGAATTGAACAATGAGACTGGCCGCGGCACAGGGCGTGATGTTTGGGTCGAAGTGTTTGATCTACCTGTGTTATATACCCCGTACATCAGCTTTCCAATTGACGATAGACGCCAATCGGGTGTATTAGCCCCAACGTTTGGCAGCTCCGATACCACCGGCGTTGATATTGCCGTGCCTTATTATTGGAATATCGCACCTGATTACGACGCCACGATTACACCACGTATCATGAGTGACCGTGGTCTTATGCTAGGCGGTGAGTTCAGGTATTTAACAAGTAACAGCGAAGGCCAAGTTTCTGCCGAAATTCTTGATGACACGACCACCCACGATTTAAGAGGCCAATTCTCATTACAAAACAAAACAGAGTTTAACCCACGCTTAGACGCCGATATCGATCTGAACTATATTTCAGATGATGACTATTTAGAAGACTTTGGCAATAGCCTAAATATCGCCAGCAATCGCTACTTGATCAGCACCGCTCAACTCAATTACCACGCAGATAATTGGGATTTACTCACCAAAGTGGATAACTACGACCTAATCGACAACAGACTAAACGATCCAATTAAACCGCATCGCAGGCTGCCACAAGTAGTATTTAACTTACACGAAACTCCTGCGTTCGGTATAGCGAAAGTGGATATGCGCAACGAGTTTGTGCACTTTGATCATAGCTCAGACGTCACCGCGCAGCGTATCGACCTACACCCTGGCATCAGTATTCCAATGCGCAGCGCCAACAGCTTTATTACACCAAGACTGAGTTTAAGGCACACCGATTACCGCCTAAGCAACCAACAAATCGGCGTAGAACGAGACCATACAAGAACCTTACCTATCTTATCCGTAGATTCGGGTCTATTTTTTGAAAGAGAACTAAACATGGCCGGAGGGATGATACAAACCTTGGAGCCACGTGCTTATTACTTATACGTGCCGCATAAAAACCAAGATGGCATTCCATTATTTGATACCTCAGAATATGACTTTAGCTACAACCAATTATTTAGAGAAAATCGCTTCTCTGGCGCTGACAGGGTCGGCGATGCAAATCAGCTCACCTTGGCAGTAACGTCTCGATTTATTGAACCGCAAAGTGGCACCGAACGCTTACGCGCTAGCCTGGGCACCATTATTTACTTTGACGACCTCGAAGTGGGGCTATACGAAGACAGCGCGCCAATTACCAAAGACAGCTCCGATATTATCGCCGAGTTATCTGCTAAATTGACTGATAATTGGACCGCCCGTAGCGCCTTGCAATACGACCCACATGCCGGAAGTACGCAAAAAGCGACCTTGGGTATGCATTATCAAGATGAGCAAGACCGTGTTTTTAATACCACTTATCGCTCACGTTTAGAAACAAGAACAGACGGCTTTGGGCTGGCAGATGACATTGAGCAGACCGACATCTCATTCAAATGGCCTATTACTGACTCATGGAGCACGGTAGGCCGTTGGAACTATTCCTTAGAGCACAAAACAGCCTTAGACACTTTCCTAGGTTTTGAAAAAGACACCTGTTGCTGGCGCTTACGTGTTATCGCTAGGGAATACGTTAACGATGCCTTTGATGAAGAGCCGAAACAAGGTATCTTTTTCCAATTTGAACTCAAAGGCTTAACCAGCTTTGGTGAAAAACTAGACACCTTCCTAGAAGATGGCATTCTAGGTTATCAAGTCCCCGAACAATAACTGACTGCAACAACGACTGATAAACGCAACCGTTGTTGCAGTACCCTAACGATTTAATTTACCGACAGTCACACTGACCCTTATGAATAAATTTAACACCCTTAAATTAGCCACGCTGCTGCTGTTAAGTTGTATCTTTACCCCCTTAGTCGCACAAGATTCAATCAACCGCATTGTTGCTATCGTAGACAAGGGCGTGATCTTACAAAGCCAACTCGACGAACAAGTGAAGCAAACATTGCAACGCCTAACACCTGAGCAACGCACGTCAATCAGCCGTGTCGACATTGAAAAACGCGTACTTGATCGGATGATCATTACCGAGTTACAACTGCAAATTGCTAGGCGTAGTGCAATTAAAATTTCTGACGATGAGATTAATGACTCCATCGACCGCATTGCCAGCGGCAACAAATTAACGGCCGACGATTTTTTAAACGTATTGCAAAAAGACGGTATTAGTCTGAACTCGTTCAAAAACTCAATTCGCGACCAAATGTTAGTACGCCGCGTACAATCCAGTTACGTACACCATGAAGTTAAGGTTTCCGAACAAGAAGTACAGAGTTTTCTCAAACTGCTTGAGCAAAGCGAAGGCGACCAATCTTCAGAGTACCACCTGGGGCATATCTTAATTGCCACGCCAGAAAACGCCACCGCGAAACAGCTCAAAAAAGCCAAGAAAAAGGCCTCCATCGTGCTCGCTGCACTTAAACAAGGCAAGCAGTTCTCAACCTTGTCTATTTCACATTCAGACGCCAGCAATGCACTTGAAGGCGGTGACTTAGGCTGGCTCAAACTGGCACAAATGCCTTCTTTATTAAAGCCTTATGTAGAAGAAATGCAAGTCGGCGATTACTCCGATGCCATACAAAGCCCAAGCGGTTTTCATATCATCAAGCTGTATGAAACCCGTGGCCAAGAAAAGGTCATGGTGACTAAAACCCATGTTCGCCATATTTTAATTAAAATTAATGCCTTGGTCAGCGACCAAGTGGCACAAGAACGGTTATTAAATCTAAAAACCCGCATTGAAAACGGTGAAGATTTCGCCACCCTAGCACGCGCTAATTCAGAAGACCGTGGGTCTGCGATTACAGGCGGCGATTTAAAATGGGTACAGCCAGGTGCACTCGTGCCTGCATTTGAATCGGCGATGAATAATTTAGCCATTAATCAACTCAGCCAACCCGTGCAAACCCAATTTGGCTGGCATCTGATCCAAGTGCTAGGCCGTGAACAACAAGATAACACGCAGCTCATGCGCGAAGCCCAGGCCCGTTCGCAATTACAGCAACGTAAAGCCGACGCAGCAATCGAGGCCTGGCTGACCAAACTACGTGATGAAGCATACGTTGAATACCGCCTAAACAATTAAAGCCTACGTTGTAACTTAACCTATCCATGCCTGTACCACGCATTGTTATCACCCCTGGCGAGCCGGCAGGAATAGGCCCAGATATTTGTTTACTCGTTTGCCAGCACGCATGGCCAGCCGAGTTGGTTTTTATTGCCGATCCTGATTTGATAGAACGTCGGGCAAAAATGCTCGGACTGACTACCAAGATCCAGCAACTCGATCTCAATCAAGCCCCTTACGCGCACCGGCCAGGCACATTAAACATTGTGCCTTTGGCTCTGGCGACTGAAGAAAGTTGCGGTCAATTAGACAGCCGCAATGCCAGCTACGTCATCGAATCTTTACAAGTCGCTGCGCAACTATGCCTAGACAACGTATGCCAAGCTCTCGTTACTGCACCGGTACAAAAAAGCATTATTAATGATGCGGGCATCGCCTTTTCAGGCCATACCGAGTTTTTAGCTGAGTATTGTGGTGGCTACCCGGTCATGATGCTCGCCTGTAAAAACCTTAGAGTCGCCTTAGTAACCACCCACCTGCCCCTTAAAGCAGTGAGTAATGCGATTACAGCGTCAATATTAGAAAAGACCATCGTCATTTTACATCGCGATTTACAACAAAAGTTCTCTATAAAAAAACCTAGAATAGCCGTCTGCGGCTTAAACCCACACGCGGGAGAAGGGGGTCACTTAGGTGATGAAGAAATCAACACCATCATTCCTACGCTTGATAAGCTTCGTGAGCAGCAGTTAACATTAACCGGCCCCTTACCCGCTGACACCGCCTTTACACCGCCGGTAATAGATAAACATGACGCCATATTAGCGATGTACCACGACCAAGGCTTACCGACGCTTAAATATGTGGGCTTTGGTGACGCTGTCAATATTACGTTGGGCTTACCGATTATTAGAACCTCTGTTGATCACGGTACTGCTTTATCGTTAGCCGGTAGCGGTAAAGCCAGTCCAACTAGTTTACAATCTGCACTCCTTATGGCCATCGAACTCAGCACAAAATAACCCTTTGAAAACATTTCATAAAGCACGTAAACGATTCGGTCAGAACTTTCTACACGACAGCCGTATTATTCATCAAATTGTGATGGCTATTGACCCCATGGAAACGGATCACCTGGTGGAAATTGGACCGGGGCAAGGTGCTATTACAGAGCCTTTATTGGCCTCTAACTGCCAATTGGACGTGGTTGAAATAGACCGTGATCTCGTCGCTAGGTTGACCGATAAGTTTGCGCACAATAAACACTTCACGATGCACAGCGCCGACGCGCTAACATTTGACTTTGCCGCCTTAGCGAACAATCAAAAACTGCGCATTGTAGGCAACCTCCCCTACAATATTTCCACCCCCTTATTGTTTCACCTAATGCAGCAGGCAACGCATATTCAAGATATGTACTTTATGCTACAAAAAGAAATAGTAAACCGTCTTCAGGCACAACCTGGGAGTAAACAGTTTGGCCGACTGAGCATTATGGCTCAGCTGTACTGTGACGTTGAAGCCTTGTTTGACGTTGATCCTGAGTGCTTTCAACCACAACCAAAGGTGATGTCCAGCATTGTTCGCTTAACGCCGCATGCACAACAAAAGTATTTAATTGAGAATCGCGCCTTATTTGATACCGTTGTGAAGGCGGCCTTTGCTCAGCGCCGTAAAACCATTCGCAACAGTTTAAAGGAAGTGTGTGACGAACAAGCTTTGTCTGCCGTTGGCATTTCATCCAGCGCCCGTGCCGAATCATTGGCCATTGATGATTTTGTCAGATTAAGCAACTATTTAAATAACTAGGCAGCCAACGGGTAAATCAGGTTGATGAATTGGTACGAAAGATACAGATAGCAGAACGTTAGCAGTAGGCTTAACGTGAGGCTCGTTTGTGTCGCCTCACGTATAATGTGTCCCATTACCGCAAAGCTCCAGCACACCAGTAAAAAAACGGCCAACCCCACTAAACCAGCCGCAGACTGTTTTTCATGTAAGACGTTCAGCATCAACATAAACGGTAGACTGATTACCGACAGGAGTGCACCCGTACCAAAAATAGCCGTCATTGATTGCCCAAAACGCTTTGGAAATGAATAAAATGCCAACAAGGAAAACATAAAAAACATTAACATCAAGGCTTCAATAAAAGCCTTGATAATGGCCTCATCAAGTGGACCATCGATCGATAACAAGCCCGTACCTGCCAACAGGTAGCAAATAAAGACACCTTTTTTTATACCTTCTGTCAGGTTTAAATCTTGCGGCCCTTTTTTTAGCAGGCAGATATCAAATAATAATCTGATGAGTGTTTTATAATCGTCCTTCATGAGCTTAGTATGATGTACCATGAGCCCTTATTCAATGCGCTGACTATTAATTTAGATGATGTTAAGTGAAAACGAACAAATGCAACTTCGAGTTATTGAACTACAACAAGAACACGAAGATCTTCACCTGATAATTGACCACCTGTCGGAGCAAATTTGTCCCGATCAACTAAGGCTGAGGCGTCTAAAAAAACGTCGCTTGTTTGTCAAAGATCAAATTGAACACCTAAAGAGCACCCTAATTCCCGACATAGACGCCTAATGGAAAAAATCAACCTGGAGCAATATCAGTCCTTAATCAAGGACGCACACGTTATCGAAAAAGACGGCTTTGGCATCAAGGTACTTGAAACGCAACAGGGCGACATGATTAAGCTATTTCGTCGTAAACGTCTTTTTTCGACCGCCTTATTGACGCCGTATGCCGTCCGCTTTGATGAGAATGCGAAGCAATTAATCGCGCTTAATATTCCCAGCGTAACAGTCAAACGACTTGCTTACTGTCGTGCAGTCAAACGCTACCTTGTCATTTATAAGCGTTTAGACGGTGAGTTACTACGCGATGTTTTGAGCAATCAAGACGATGTAGCTGAAGACATTTATCGGCAATTTGGCGAATTTATTGCCGAGTTACACAGCAAAGGGGTGTATTTTCGCTCTGCCCATCTCAAAAATATATTGCAATTACCCAATGGTAAATTCGCATTAATAGACGTGTCTGATATGAGCATCAAGGGCACGCCTCTTCGGTCTGGATTATGCGAAAGAAACTTTAGCCATATTTTTCGCTATCGGGAAGACCAGCAACTGGTCAAGCCCCACTTAGCGTCGTTTTTAACGGCTTATGCTAATAACAGCCACCTCGATACGACAGCCTTGGCCTCGATTGAACGCGCTATTCAGTTACTTCTGGCTTGATCTTTTTTACTAAAATATCTTCCATGACCAAGTACTCAAGGTCTGAACCATAAAACATATTTAACGCATCGGTCGGTGAACAAACCATCGGCTCGCCACGACGGTTAAGTGACGTATTAAGCACCACCGCATTGCCGGTTAGCTTTTCCACTTCTGAAATAAGCTCATAATAACGCGGGTTGGTGTCTTGCGTGACGACTTGCGCTCGAGCGGTACCATCTTCATGCACCACTTCCGGTATCCGCTTTTTCCAACTGTCAGCCACATCAAAGGTAAAGGTCATATACGGGCTTGGGTGATCCGTTTGTAAAATCTCTTCTGCTACTGTATCTAACATACTCGGGCAAAAAGGCCGCCAGCGCTCGCGGTATTTAATTTGCGCATTAATTCTATCGGCGACGCCACGACTGCTCGGGTTGCCCAAAATACTTCTATTGCCTAAGGCACGCGGCCCAAACTCCATACGCCCTTGAAACCAAGAAACTGGATGCCCATCTGCCAATAGTTTCGCGGTGTATTCACTGGTATTCGGCAACACGTCGTAATCGGGTTTATTCGGATGATCTAAACAAGCTTGTATACACTCTTCATTGGTATATTTTGGCCCGAGATACGCGTGCTCCATCTTATGGATAGTTTCACCGAGTTCTTGCGCTGCATAACTGGCCGCCCCAATCGCCGTACCAGCATCACTTGCCGCCGGTTGCACAAACAGTTCATTTACATCGGGGCGGGCAATAATGCGTTGATTCAGCTTAACGTTAAGTGCCACTCCGCCGGCGTAACATAAGCGACCCGTTTCTTTTAAGGTGTCGCCTAAATAGGTATCAATCAGTCCTAGAGCAACCTTTTCAAGTAGGGCTTGAATGCTCGCGGCGTAATCTATGTAGGGATCATCAATTTCATCACCTGAGCGCTTAGGGCCTAACCAGTCAATTAGTTTTGGGCTAAAGAAATAACCCTTGCCATTTTCTTTATAGCGCCGCAGACCTAAACAATTAACTAATTGCGTATTAACCCGAAAATCCTTGCCATCGGTTTCAATCAGCCGTGAAAAATCAAATCGACTTGGGTCGCCGTATGGCGCCATGCCCATCACTTTGAATTCGCCGTCTAGCATTTCAAAACCTAAAAACTCGGTTAATGCACCGTACACACCACCCAAGGAATCAGGATCGTAAAATTCTTTTATTTTATGGATCTTTCCGTGTTCGCCGTAACCAAAAAATGTGGTGGCGTATTCACCTTTACCATCGATACCTAGAATTGCTGTTTTTTCTTTAAAACCACTCAAGTGATACGCACTACTCGCGTGAGCCAAGTGGTGCTCAACCGGCACAAACTTTACCCGTTTAGAATCAATGCCCAAGTCATCCAGCATTTTCATCACGCTCTTAAAGTTGCGTTGGTAGCGACGGTTGCCATTAAATAAAGCCATTAACGCCCTATCCGGAGCATACCAATGCCTCTTAGCGTAGTGCCAACGGGCCGGACTAGAGAGGCCTATTTCTGCATAAGGAAAGGCTACCACATCGATGTCACTGGGTTTTATGCCAGCATATTGCAAACAAAACTTAGTGGACTCATAAGGGAACTTACCTTTTGCGTGCTTATCGCGCAAAAAACGTTCTTCTTCTACTGCCGCGACTAATTTACCATCAATAAATAATGCCGCGGATGCGTCGTGGTTCACTGCACCTGATAAGCCTAAAACCTTCATATTTGATCCGTCTGTTTTTTTATCTGCCATGGTATGGCTTTTATGAACAGGTATTTTACTTAATTTTCCGCGCTTTCGCAGGCTTATTAAAACGCATTACCCAATGCATTAACATGAAATGGCTTTTTTAGACACCATCCAACACCTTAAGTTTCTCTTAATGAAACGACTATATAGTTTATTTATTTATTTTAAAAAGACTATCTTATGCCACAAATAAAACTCCGCCACAAACAAACCAACAGCCGATTCAGCTTGCTCGCCACGATGCTTATAATAGCCTGCGGCTATTTTGCATTAACGCGTTTAGCGCTTTTCATTGTCTCTTTTCCTTTAGTAGACCCCACTGCCAGCGTGTTTTTTGAACTCACGGCGATTGGTTTAATCTATGACCTTGCCTTCTTCGCTTTTGCGTCCATCCCCTTTGTCTTGTATATAAGCTTTTTGCCCAATAAGGCATGGACCAGTCGATTTAACCGCGCCCTGGTGCATATAGTTAGCTTTTTGATTTTGTACGCCATCGGCTTTGTCGCTTTAGCCGAATGGTTTTTTTGGGACGAATTTACTGTGCGTTTTAACTTTATCGCCGTCGACTATTTGGTATACAGCAGGGAAGTTACCAATAACATCATTGAATCTTACCCGCTCGTTAGATTGTTAATAGGCCTCCTATTGCTTAGCACTCTGTTGTATATAACCTTGCTTAGGCCGCGATTAAATCACGCATTAAACGTAGTTGAGCCGTTTAACAAAAGAACCCGCCTTGCGACTATCTTATTATTAGCACCGGTTATGTTTTTCTTTTTACTCGGTCAGTCTACTCGTTCGTTCTCGGACAATAATTATTTAAATGAATTGGCGAGCAATGGGCCTTATCAGTTTTTTGCCGCCTTTAGAAATAACGAGTTGGATTACAACACCTTCTATTCAACCTTACCCGATGATCAAGCTTCAAACTTACTCAAACAAAACGTTTTCCGTAAAACAGACCACCTTAGATTGTCTAATAAACCCTACTCTCTTGCACGTAGCATTATAAATCCTGCGGGTGAGAAACCCTTGAATGTCGTCCTTATTATGGTCGAAAGCCTTTCCGCCAAATATCTTGGCAAATTTGGCAATACCGAAGGCTTAACCCCCAACCTGGACCGCTTAAGCGAACAGTCTTTGTTTTTTAATCAATTTTACGCCACCGGCACACGGACAACACGGGGGTTAGAAGCGGTAACACTGTCTATCCCCCCTACCCCGGGTCGTTCCATCGTTAAGCGTCTGGGCCGTGAAACGGGTATGTGGTCGCTTGGCAATGTTCTCAAAACACAGGGATACAACACGCAGTTCATCTATGGTGGCGATGGCTACTTCGATAATATGAATGCATTTTTTAGCGGTAATGGCTATACCGTTATTGATAAATCCAATATCCCCGACGATCAAGTTATTTTTTCCAATGCCTGGGGCGTTTCAGATGAGGATCTATTCAATACCACGTTGAATCAGGCCGATAAGGCAAACACACAAGGTAGTCCTTTCTTTTTCCACCTAATGACAACCTCCAACCATCGCCCCTATTCGTACCCTGCTGGACGCATTGATATTGCTTCCGGTAGCGGGCGAAATGGGGCAGTCAAATACACCGATTGGGCGATAGGAAGCTTCATTGAACAAGCAAAAACCAAGCCTTGGTTTAACAACACGGTGTTTGTTATTGTCGCGGACCATTGCGCTGGCAGTGCAGGAAAAACCGCCTTACCCCTTGATAAATACCATATTCCCCTTTTAATTTATGCTCCTGCTCAGATCCAATCAAAAACAGTTAATACCTTATCGAGTCAAATTGATCTCGCGCCAACTATTTTGAGCATATTGAATGTGAGTTATGACTCTTTCGCTTTCGGTAACGATATCCTCTCTATGCAGAAAAGTGACGAACGGGCATTAATAGGCAACTATCAACACTTAGGTCTTTATGCAAACCATAGGCTATCCATACTGAGCCTCAGAAAAGCCATGTCGATCGTTCAATATGGTCAAGAGCAAGGCGTTACAAACGTACGATCAATAAACGAAGCCGACGAACAAACAAAACGTAATATCGCTTACTATCAAGGTGCCAGTTATATCTACCAAAACCGCCTGAACACCTACCCCTTGTTAGGAACACAAGATGCAAATTGACAGCAAATTTTATCACCAACACCTAACCATCCCGTTGCTACTGTTTGTCTATGTGGCGGGGCTATTAGAGGTAACCCGTGCCGACTTAATGCTGGCTGACTGGTTGTTCAGATTGGAAGGAGGTCAATGGTATTTTCGTGATAACTTTTGGCTTTCCGATGTCTTACATTCAGGGGGGCAAGCCTTTTTTTACCTGCTTCTGATCTTATTAATTAGCGGCTATATCGCCAGTTATATTTTTAAATCAATCCGTCACTATCGCGCGCCGTTGTTTTACCTTTCCTTGGCGGTCCCCCTCTCTGTCGCTCTGTTTACCAATGTTGGCAAACACCTAACCCATGTCGACTGCCCATGGGATTTGGTGCGTTACGGCGGCAATAAACCCTTTTTAGATTTATTCGCAGATCACCCGGGCAATTATTCGTTTGGTCAGTGTTTTCCTGCTGGCCATTCAAGCATTGGTTATTCATTATTATCGTTATATTTCTTTTTTTTAGTGGTTAACCCTCGTTGGAAGTTTGTAGGCTTATCCATTGGCATTACCGTCGGTTTTATATTTGGCCTGGCCCAACAGCTTAGGGGGGCGCATTTTATTTCACACGATTTATGGACCTTCTTTGCTTGCTGGTTTATTAGCTTAACGTGGTATTTAGTGTTGTTTCGCTCCACAGCAGGAACTAACCGTCTCTTTAAAAACTCTTCGTCCAACCCCTAATAACTTGGGTCTTGAATCAGCTGACATCAACCAGTGCTTGATACGCCTTATTTGGCCCCTTTTGTTCAAATCGATCCACTAAGATTCGTTAAAGCCGGCTAGAGATAAGCTTAAAACCTGCTTGTTATTTTTATTTAACGCGGTTAGTCTTCTAAGCTCACATTAACTGCTAAGGCTTGAGCTGACAGGGTAAAAACATTCTGTTTAATTTAAGTTTAATTTAATCTTAGTCATGCATCATGCTTGTTCTTTAACGTGGTAATAAAAAATCAATGAATAAAACTTTTAACTGGCGAACATTTGGCAAGCTGTATTTCTTTTTCTTTTTCTTCTCAGGGCCGTATCAACTAGCAATTTATTTAGCGGGAATGTCAAATACCACTGGCATGCGCGACGCTATCTTAATGTCTAGCGTATGGATGGTGCCTGTGTTGCTTTGGCCTAAACACACAAAGCTCTTGACCGCCCTAATTGGGGTGCTGTTATGGACGACATCCATCGTAAGCTGGAGCTACTTTTACGTATTTGGTCAAGATTTTTCACAGAGCGTATTGTTCATAATCTTTGAGTCTAATATGGCTGAAAGTAATGAGTTTATTGAGTCGTACATTAGCCCAGCCATTGTCGCCTTACTGTTCGCGTATGCCGCTATGTCGTATGCGCTTTGGCGCCGACTCGAACCGGTTTATATCCCGCATCGCGTGCATAAATATGCAACCGTTTTTATATTTAGTTTTATTTTTAGTTGGCCGTTAATAAACCCCTTAGTCGTACAAAGCGCTGATTGGGATGTATCGATAAAAAAAATGCAGGACCGTATCGAACCGGCTGCGCCCTGGAACATTATCGCTGGCTATTTTAAGTACCAAAAAGTACTCGGTAATATGCAACGGCAATTGGCTAACAACAGTCAAATAGCTCCACTCAAAGAATTACAAGATACCCGCGGTCAACAACCGTCTACCATGGTGATTGTTATGGGTGAGTCTACTAATGCCCAACGAATGAGCTTATACGGCTATCAACGTCCGACCAGCCCTTTACTGGACGAAATGAAAGATGAGTTATATGTGTTCGATAACGTAATTAGCCCAAGGCCCTATACCATTGAAGCCTTGCAACAAATTTTAACCTTCGGCGACCAGCAAAACCCTGACGACTATTTGACCCGTCCGACACTGATGAATATGATGCAACAAGCCGGCTACAAGTCATTCTGGATTACCAATCAGCAAACCCAAACAAAACGCAACACCATGTTGTTGACCTTCTCACAACAAACCGATGAGCAGGTGTATTTAAATAATAACCGTGTACAAAATGCCGGACAGTTTGACGAGGAGGTGCTTGAGCCTTTTGGTCAAGCGTTGAGTGACCCTGCAGAAAAAAAATTAATTATCGTTCACCTGATCGGCACGCACCGTAAATATGAGTACCGTTACCCGGAAAGTTTTAACCACTTTACATCGCGACAAGGTGTACCTGACTGGCTTCCAGAAAAAAACCTAGACGAGTATAACGCCTATGATAATGCCGTTTTATACAATGATTACGTTGTCAGCAGCCTCGTTAAACAGTTAAAAGCAAAGGCCACGGCCAATAGTGCCCTTGTCTACTTTGCCGATCATGGCGAAGAAGTGTTTGACACCAAAGACCACTTGTTTACTGGTAGAAATGAAGGCAAGCCTACTGTGGCCATGTATAGGGTGCCTTTTATCACCTGGCTCTCGCCGACCTTACGGGCTAAAAAAGACCTTCGCCCCTACTTGAATCGCCCTTATTTAAATTCCGACTTTATCCATAGCTGGACTGATTTAGCCGACATTCGCTTCCATTCTTATGAGCCAACAAAAAGCCTGTTCAACCCCGATTTTATCGCCAGAAAAAGGCTAATCGGCAACCCGGCATCACCAAAAAAACTGGTTGATTTTGATACACTACTACCTCGCACAACGCAGCTTGTCTCGAACAACTAACTAGAGATAGACCTAAAAATGGCCGGACAAAACTTAACAGGTATCGCACGCCTTAACGCTGCGTGGCAAAACTCACTGGCTGGTTTAAAAGCTTGCTGGACACATGAGGAAGCGTTTCGCCAAGAAGTGATTATTTCTATCGTCGGTATCCCGCTGGGTTTTTACTTGGGTGAAACACCAATTGAACAGGTGTTATTAATCGGCAGTTTATTGTTGTTGATGATTATTGAGTTACTCAATTCTGCCGTCGAAGCCGCCATCGATCGCATTGGCATGGAACGTCATGAGTTATCCGGTCGGGCTAAGGATATTGCCTCAGCAGCCGTTTTACTGGCCGCTTTATTAACGGGGTTAACCTGGTTCTTGCTATTAATTTAGTGTTTAGCTCTAATTCTAGCGGCTATTCGTCGCCAGAGTTTTTTGCCTGCTGGGCTTAACTTTTTTTCCTGACGATAGCGTTTATAAAACCTCAACTGATCCTTAATACCCCAGTGTTGCGCGTGCCGCGCCAAACTGTATAAATCACGAAAAACAGCCTGTCCGTTAAAGTACGGTTGCTTAACCTTTTCAAGATCAATCAGCCGCAACTCAAGATCGCCCCCCTCTAGCTGTTTAGCAAACACGTGTTTTAAATAAAAACAATTATGTTGAACCTTATGTCGGTGCATCCTTCGTGTTATTTCGGCTAATTTTGAAATAATGACCGCCTTTTGACCCGCCGACGAGGCGAATACACCACCTGGTTTATAATCCTCTGCCGACAAAGGCATAAAGCCGTCAAGTTCCTTAGTCAGCAACACCGCCCGTCGATCACCCTCGGTTTGCCAGTGTTCAAAAAAAACCGGTTCTAAGCTAGCTATACCCGCCGTCTCAAACGTACGAATACTGTTAAATTCTTTTAGCAACGTCGGCAAACCTTTAATGGGGTGCAACAACGAGCGGTAACAATGGTTTTCTTGTCGTTTAAGAAAAACACCGACTGTGCCGCCTGCTGGCAATTTAAGGTCTAGTCTGCAAACCCCGCTCCAGCCACCCCGGGCCGCATTAGGCGGTTCAAACCAATCAGCTTTTAACGCCCATAATTTTTCAGCGCTATCTAATTGATTGAAAACCAGTACATCTCGCCATTTATCAGCTATATAATGCATCATTCACCGCTTAATTCACTTATCCAATGTCGTCATACGAGCCATTATATCGGTATATTTTTCATGGTACGCGTCTAATTACCGACCCGGCCTACCGCAAGCTACTAGCCGACAAGGGCTTGAGCAAACACGATAACTGGCACGCCTTCCATAACGGCCAAATTATTTCCAAGGGCACAACGACCTGCATTAAGACTGAACTTGCACCGAGTGCTAACACGGTGTATTTCAAGCGCTATTCCTATTTAAAACATAAATGGCGATTCTTTCTACGCCGCAGTAAAGCCGCTACCGAACTGATTAATTATCAACGACTAAAGTCCATCAATATTCCTACCTTAGACGTGGTTGCTTTATATGAGCAACGCACCCTAGGTCGCCTAAGCACAGCGTGTATCGTCACTAAAGAAATACCGGACACGCAACAGTTGGATCATTTTTATAACCAACTCATGACGACACAGTCAATCGAGCAGCGTGTCATTATTTTAAACGGCATCAAAAAACAACTCTTCGCACAATTAAGAGCCGCCCACGCAGCAGGTTTTTTTCATCTGGATTTGAAGTGGCGTAATGTTTTAATTCAACAACTAGGCGACCAGTACACGCCCATTTGGATAGACTGCCCCCGCGGAGTACAACGGCGTTACGCCAATTACTCGCTGAAAGTCGCTGACTTAAGCGGCCTTGCGCGCAAGGCAACGTCATTTTTTAGCCCTCAACAGCTCTATCGTATGTTGTATGAATACTTAGGTGAAACGGCTAGCAAGCAGGAGGCGAGACGATTGTTTTTTGCTATCCGAGATCATTTGGCTAGACGCCCGCCCGACGATTTTTTCGATTAAGCTTTTATTAAAAAAGCTATTGGTTCAGTCGTCTATTGATTTACCCTTTTAGTGGTTTGGCTTTTAAAGCCATCGCTTTAGTCGCTACTTTTTGCCATAAACGTTTGTCACGTGATAAGGCTGTTCTTAGATCAGTACCGCTATAAATGCGAATAAACCGATAAAAATCGCGTTGGCTAAAGCCGATGTCCATGCTCGAAAAGTACAATGCGGCCAAATCTTTTACGCGCCACCTTTGGGGTGTTTTGCTACGTAATTGCACACGGTGTAAATCGATCAAATACAAGGGCAGCTCAGCCACGTTAGCCAGCGTTTTCAAGTCATTCTCTTTTAATAAAAAATGACAAATGTAGAGATCCCGATGATTAATACCGTGCTGATGAAGTTGTCGACTAATGCTTGCCACTTGTTCTATTAGCCCTCGCTTTAACGCCAATGAAGGCGTTTCATTGGCCCAGTTGACACATAAGTCCTCAAGGCTAATGGCCGGTTCAAGCGACTCGGTAATCACAAAAGAGGCCCGTTCTGCCGGATTATTTCCGCGTTGCCCAAAAGCCGCCAAAGTCATCGTTTTTATGCCGAGCCGGGTTAATGCCTTAATCGCTTGATATTCATTGCTAGCACCTAAAACCGGCAAACGAGCCTGCAATAGGTTTTTAATGATTTCGATCCACCCCACACCGTTATGGATTTTTGCAAAGTAATCCTTACCCTGTAAGGAAAACTTAAATGTTTTACGTCGCGCCACTTGCCGGTACATCTCGCCATCGAGTTGCATTAAATCGTCAAAACCAGGCTCGCCACCCCAGTTCTTTTTAAAGCTATCGGCTACTTCAAACAGCATGATTTTTCTCTCTCGCGACACGTTCAATGGCTTCAGCCGCCTTCTCGGGCATGCTGTATAAATCTTCGCTACTGGCGTACGCGAGGGCATGTTCTGACCAGGTTTTTTTATCGTGCAATAACATCTCAGCCAGGCTTTTATTCAAGTGTTGCTGCTGAAAAGGCGACGCAATTACACGACCCGCCATCGATTGCGTCACGTGTTTGGCGTAACCACAAATAGCCGTCACCAACATCGGCAAACCCGCCACCATGGCTTCTAAAATAACTGTTCCTGTATTTTCTTTACGCGCTGGGTGTAACAATAAATCCGCGCCTAATAAAAAATCGGGAACATCACTGCGCCCGCCCATAAAATGACAATGCTTCGCTACTCCCAGCTTTTTTGCCTGCCGTTTATAAGCACTAAGGTTGTCTTCGCCCAACACCATTAAATGGGTTTTAGCCAATAACTCTTGCGGTAAAGAAGCTAAGGCAAGCATGCCGCGATCGACGCCTTTTGTTTTAAACCCAGTACCCACCATCAATATCAATTGATCCTCTTCAGTTAAGCCATGCGCTTGACGAAACGCCGCTCTTTTTTCGGCTGCATCATTTGGTTTGCGTCGGTCAGGATCAATACCCGGTGGCAACAAGAGTAATCGATGTTCTGGCGTATGGTAGTGCTGTTGGAATAAGCCCATTTGCGTATCTGAAATCATTAAGCACAGGGTCTTGGCCTCCGTTCCAAAAACAGAGGCTTCAGTCGCAGCATAAAAACGATAACGTGGGTTGAATTGATGCGCAAAGCCGTTACTTTCAAACCTATCGGCGTAACAAGGATCAGCAGCGTAATACACGTCTAAATTTGGCATTTTGTTAAAACCGATCAATGCATCGTATCGTTCGTTTTGCACCCTGTTGGCTAGTTGACGGTGAAAGTCTGCTACTTTTGCGTGATTGCTCCAGCCTTTACAATCTATAATATGCACCTGATAATTGGCTTGCTCTGGTCCTTCCCATTGCATTACAAACACATCAACCGAATGTCCTTTTGCTAGGCACACATCAGCAATACGCATAAAGTCACGCGCTAAACCACCATAGGGAAAGTATTTGTAGAGAGCAAAGGCAAGGCGCATGGTATAGCTGGTTTATTAATTAATTTAAACGAGAAATTATTTTACCCTTATTCTGCCAACCTATGGCTTAACTATGCGTTAAAATGTTAATTCGCCAAGTAGAGCCGTCTAAACTGTGAAGAAAAAAAACAAACCTCAAAAAACAGTCCCTTCAGATACTAGTCTAGCCATCTACTTACGGCTGCTAAAATACGTTGTGCCGTATTGGAAGCCGTTTGCCGTTAGCTTATTTGGTTTTTTAATTTTTGCAGCAACTCAACCCGCTCTGGCCGCTTTAATGGAATACTTGGTTGATTCCTTGCAAGCCGAAAATCGCAGCGAGATTTACTGGGTACCGGTAGCGACTATCGCAATTGTTTTTTTTCGTGGTATCGGCTCATTCTTAGGCAGTTATTACATCGCTAAAGTCGCTAATAATGTCGTGCATACGCTGCGTTGTGCCATTTTTGACAAGTACACCACCTTACCCAACGGTTACTTCGATGATCAAAATACCGGCCATTTGCTCTCTCGCGTTACCTACAACGTTTCTCAAGTAACCTCTGCCGCCACCGATGCCATTAAAGTCGTGGTAAGAGAAGGCCTTACCGTCATCGGTCTACTCGCCTATCTTATCTATATGAATTGGGCTTTATCACTCATTTTCTTGGCTATCGCACCTATTATCGGTTTACTGGTGAACTATGCAGGCAAACGATTTAAAGCCATCAGCAAACGCTTACAAGTTTCCATGGGTGACATTACCCATGTTTCATCCGAGTTAATCAACAACTACCGCGTTGTGCGCAGCTTTGGTGGTGAAGACTACGAAAAAAATCGTTTTAAACAAGCCAGTTTTTCCAATTTAAGGCAAGCGATGAAGATGGTGCAAACTGGCGCCATCAATACCCCCGTGTTACAACTGATTATCGCCTCAGCGCTGGCGTTAATGATCTACCTAGCCTTACTGTTGATGACCCAAGCGACGCCTGGCGAGTTTGTGGCCTATATTACAGCAGCAGGTCTAATGCCTAAGCCCATAAGACAACTGAGCGAAGTGAACGCCAATATCCAAAAAGGCATCGCTGGTGCCGAAAGTGTTTTTGACGTGCTCGATCAAACACCCGAACAAGATAATGGCCGCTATGAAGTTGGCCGCGCCAAAGGGCATATTCAAATTAAAAACTTAAGCTTCAACTACCCCGGCACCGAAGAGGCTGTTCTTAAAAATATCAATATCGACATTAAACCCGGCATGATGGTCGCTTTAGTTGGCAAATCCGGTAGCGGTAAAACGACCCTAGCTAACTTAATCCCCCGTTTTTACCAACACCAACAAGGCGAGATTTTACTAGATGATATTGATGTTACAGATTACAGCCTAAAAAACCTAAGACAACACATCTCACTCGTCACCCAAAACGTGACCCTGTTTAACGATACCATCGCCAACAATATTGCCTACGGTGCGTTAAAGGGTACACCCTTGGACGACATTAAAAAAGCTGCCGAAGACGCCAACGCAAAAGAGTTTATTGAACAACTACCGAACGGCTGGGACACCATGGTAGGCGAAAATGGCGTTAAGCTATCCGGCGGGCAACGTCAACGGATTGCTATCGCTCGCGCTCTGTTAAAAAGCGCACCCATTTTAATACTAGATGAAGCAACTTCTGCCTTGGACAGCGAGTCAGAACAAAAAATACAAAATGCGCTAGAATTAGCCATGGTTAATAGAACAACACTTGTCATCGCTCACAGGTTGTCTACCATTGAGTCCGCTGACTTAATAGTTGTTATGGACAAAGGTATAATCGTTGAGACTGGGTCACATAATGTTCTTTCAAAACTAGAGGGGGATTATGCTAAATTTCTTAATATACAGTTCCCTGAACGCTAACAACGCGTACAGAAAGTTCAAAACACTCATTGTAAGTTAATCGCCTTGGAGTAAAAGAGTTTCATGCAAGTAACAATTATTGGTTCTGGTTATGTTGGGCTAGTCACTGGAGCCTGCTTTGCTGAAGTAGGCAACAACGTGATGTGTCTTGATTTAGATACAAAGAAGATAGCCTCCCTTAAAAAAGGGGTTGTTCCTATCCATGAACCTGGCCTTTCGGAGCTTATCCAAAAAAACACAGCCAGTCATCACCTTCAATTTACTACTGACCCAAAACAAGCTATCGAACATGCTGAGCTTATATTTATTGCTGTAGGTACACCGTCAAATGAAGATGGCTCAGCCGATTTACAACATGTTCTTACGGTTGCTGACTCAATAGCTGAGCACATGCAAACCCCCAAAGTTATAATTAACAAGTCCACTGTCCCTGTCGGTACGGCGGATAAAGTACAAGCATGTGTTCAGAAAAAGCTCAACACCTTAAAGAAAAAAATTAGTTTTGAGGTGGTTTCAAACCCTGAGTTCTTGAAAGAAGGCGCCGCTATAGTCGACTTTATGAAACCTGATAGGATTATTATCGGCGTCAAAAGTGAGCTTACCGCTAAAAAACTGCATGATTTATACGTCCCCTTTAATCGCAATCATGACCGCATATTTCAAATGGATGTGCGTTCTGCAGAACTAACCAAATACGCCGCAAACGCGATGCTGGCTACAAAAATCAGCTTTATGAACGAGCTTGCAAATTTGGCTGAACACCTAGAAGCCGATATTGAGCAAGTGCGTATTGGAATTGGCGCAGATAGCCGTATTGGCTATTCATTTATTTACCCAGGCTGTGGTTATGGAGGCTCATGTTTCCCAAAAGATGTTCGAGCACTTAATATGATTGCTAACGAACAAGGCTATGAAGCTAATATCATTAACGCCGTTGAAAAAACCAACAAAAAACAAAAAGAAGTTCTATTTAAAAAAACCCATAACCATTATAAAGGGCAATTAAAAAATAAAACGTTTGCCTTATGGGGGCTATCATTCAAACCAAACACAGATGACATGCGAGAGGCACCTAGTCTTGAAATAATAAAATCCCTAATCAATGCGGGAGCCTCAATCAAAGTCCACGACCCTGTCGCATTAGAAGAGTGTTTTAAAATATTAGGGTCTTCAGACAAGATAACTTACTGCCAATTACAAGACGACGCTTTAGAAGATGCAGACGCACTAATTATCACCACTGAATGGCAACAGTACAGAACACCAAATTTCGAGCATATTAAAGCCGTTTTAAAAAAACCCGTTATTTTCGATGGGCGCAATATTTACGATCCTAAGAGCTTAAAAGATCTCGGTTTTACTTATTACGCAATCGGACGCGGAGAAAAGTCTTTATGAAAGTTTTAGTGACGGGTTCAGCAGGCTTTATTGGTTCTGCTCTGAGTATAAAGCTTTTAGAGCGTGGAGATACCGTCATAGGTATCGACAACCATAATGACTATTACTCAACATCTTTAAAAGAAGACCGGTTGAACAGACATAAAAACCACCCAAATTATTCACACCTTCGCCTTGATATAGCTGACCGCACCTCACTATTGGATGTTTTCGATAAACACAACCCTGAACGAGTGATTAATTTAGCAGCACAAGCAGGCGTTCGATACTCCATAGATAATCCTGCTGCCTATATTGATAGCAATCTAGTTGGTTTTGGGAATATTTTAGAATGCTCTAGACAGTTTGACGTTGAGCATCTTGTCTATGCCTCGTCAAGCTCAGTTTATGGTGCCAATAAAAACATGCCGTACTCGGTTCATCATAATGTTGACCACCCAGTTAGTTTGTACGCCGCTACAAAAAAGGCCAATGAGCTAATGGCCCATTCATACAGTTACCTTTATAGTTTACCTACAACTGGGTTACGTTTTTTCACCGTATACGGCCCTTGGGACAGACCCGACATGGCTTTGCAAAAATTCACTAAGGCTATTTTAGCTGGTGAAAATATCAAAGTATTTAATTATGGTGAGCATAAGCGAGACTTTACTTATATTGATGACATAATTGAGGGTGTTATCCGCGTATTGGACTCTCCAGCTAAATGCAATCCAAATTGGGATGAAAATGAAGTAGACCCCAGTACTAGTCAGGCTCCTTGGCGGGTATACAATATCGGCAGTAATAAACCATACAAATTATTAGATTATATTAATGCAATCGAAAAACACCTTGGTAAAAATGCAAAAAAAGAACTCTTACCTATGCAACCGGGTGATGTTGAACATACCTATGCAGATATCGATAGCTTAATAAAAGATTTCGGTTATAGACCCTCTACTAATTTAGATCATGGCATAAAGAATTTTGTGGATTGGTATACTAAATATCACAATTCCTAACCACTCAAACTTTCTTCTTTAAATCCTATTTTATTCACACCCACTATATCTATGAAAAAAACTCTAGTGTTTATTATGTCGAGCAACTACTCGGGCTCTCACTTTCTTTCTTTACTGCTGGGGAGTAATTCAAAATCGATTCACGTCGGTGAAGTAAAAAATTTTTTCAGGGAAAATTATAATTGCCACGTGTGCGGTGACACTGGTGCCTGCGACTTATTTAAGGGCCTTGAAAACGCCCCTAAATCAGAGCTTTATTCTACTTTATTTGATAGGGCACCCGAAGGTACCGAGGTAATAGTAGATAACTCTAAAAAAATTGGATGGGTTAAGCAGTTTTTATTTTTAAAACAAAACTATAATATTAAAATTATATTTTTGCTTCGTGACTCCCGCGCACTATCTCGTAGATGGGCTATTCGAGAGCTAAGCCAATGGGAACGCCTCCGCGTTCGACTAAAATCCGCACGCCGATTTATTTCCAGCGCGTTTGATATACTTTTCTCTGACCCTGTATACGCTTACATCTATAAATGGCTTGAGCAAAACCAAAGAATTTCAGCTTTTTTTAAAAACAGCGGTATAGATTATAGGGTTGTCACTTACCGTGAAGTTGCCTATGAAAAACAAAAGACATTAAAAGAACTGACTGAGTTTATTGGCTTGGAATATGAAGAAGAACAAATAGATTATTGGAAATTTGAACACCATGGCACACAAAAACCTCAGTATGAATGGATAAAAAAACAACAAGACTCTACACATGTTGATTTACGCTGGAAAGAGTTCTTAACCGAAAAGCAGCAGGCCACTATTTTAGACTCTACTCACTTACGGAACTTTTTCTCTGAACTCAACATTGATATGGGCGAAGAAGGCTTATATAAAAAGCGATTTACTTAAAATCAGTTAATCAATAAACGAATTTATATAATATGAACATTACATTTTTTGTCACTTCACCAGAAGGTGGTGGTGGTGGCGCTGAACAAATGATACTTCGACTTGCTGGGCATGCCGCTAATGTGGGTCATGCAGTTGATTTACTGAATCAAAGGTAGTGATAGGTTCATGAGAGTCGCATTGGAGTTGTATGTGGCAAGTGGAATAAATTAAAAGGTTAACGTGTGATTATCAGTCATAAGCATCAATTTATTTTTATACATTGCAGGAAGACAGCGGGGAGCTCAGTGGTTTCTTCACTGTCGAGATTCTTAGGCCCAGACGATTTGCAGTTCAGTGCGATTAAGGACGGTGTAAAATCTAAAATTTATCCGCCCAAAAGGGTGTTGAGAGAAGCCTTAAAGGAGATGTCTGTAAAGGACTATCTGGCCGTCTTGCTTGGGAGGAAATCATTTTGGAGTGTGGTTTCAAGTGCTGTGAAGAAAAAATACAGCGCCTTGATGGGTGGCAGTCCTGCACATGCGCCAGCCTCTACCGTTGCAACGGTTTTTCCTGATGAGTGGCGCGGCTACTTTAAGTTTTGTGTTGTTAGAAACCCATGGGATAAGACGTTGTCGGATTATTTCTGGCGGACGAAACGTTTGAGCGAGCCTCCAACGTTTGATGAGTTTGTTAATGCATTAGCGGGGGAGGGATTACTTGGGATTACGCCGTTAAATCATCAGAACTGGGATATGTACACGATTAGTGATGTTTTGGCGGTGGATTATGTGGTGCGCTTTGAAGACCTAGATACCGGGCTTGCTGAGGCTCTAGCTCATACTTCTGTGGACTGGGATGGATGGATGCCGCACATGAAGAAAGGAGCCGATCGAAATAAGCAGCTAGTGCGGAGAGGTTACCGGGAACATTATTCTGAACATACTGCTCAAGTGGTTGAACAGCTGTATGAAAAAGAGATCAAACAGTTTGGGTATACGTTTTAAAGAGGAGTATTTTGTATGAAGGTTGATGGATTATGGAGCAAGATTCTGCAGTATCTATTGAGTAAGGGGCGTGGAGTTGATCCACTTAAGCGGAGCCTCAAGCGAGAACCATTATTTCTTGAAATGCTTGGGCGTGGATTGGGAACTGGCCCGATTACAATGATTAGCATCGGGTCGAGTGATGGTGGGGAGTGTATTTATGCTATGAAACGTAAGGGCCGTGACGTGACGGTACACTTGTTGGAGCCTGATCCTCAAAATTTGGAGATTTGCCAGCAAAATATCGCCCGAACAGGCCCTGAGGTGGGTCAGGTTCAGTTTCACCAACTGGCAGTTTCTAACCAAGTGGATCATGGTTATTTTTTTCGGAATCCGGATGCTCCGAATTTGAATTCAGCAGTAGCGACTGACGGAGCAAGTGAGCGTTTGGAGGTAGAGTACACAACGTTAGATTCGTTTATAGTGCAACATCAAATTAAAGGCCCGATCATTGTTAATATGGATATTGAGGGTCACGAGGTAGAGGTCTTAGAAGGCTTTTTGGAATTTTCTTCGAAAAATCATGAGGTGAAAATTCTGATGGAGGTGCATCCGAGTTTGTATACAAAGGACAGGTCGCTGGAGCGAGTTTTGAATAAGTATTTCAAATTGGGTTTCAGAAGCACTTGTTTGGAGTCGGCCGGTGTTCCTATCCCTGAAAAATTTAAGGAGCAATCTATGCAACCATTTAAAATTGTGAAGCACAGGGCATTGTATGCTGACCCAGATGATGAGTTCGTTTTAGATGCAGCTTGTTATGAACACTTAAACCCAACGGGTTCTGATGGGAAAGTTTCTCGCAAGATTGTCAGATCGCTGTTGTTGGAACGTTGTTAAGAAAAAATAATTATTAGTGAGTATAATGTGATTTATTTAAAAAAACATAATTTGCTGTTTATCAAGCCACTCAAAACAGCAAGTACTAGTGTGGAAATTGCACTTTCGTGTAATGCAACTGCAGAAGATATCGTAACTCCAATTAGTGTCAAAGATGAACTGTTACGTTTAGAACTGGGGGGGCAACTTCCCGTTAATTATTCAAGGAGTAGCCTGTCAGAAGCAATTTATCGTTCTCGAGTCAGGTTCCTATCATTGTTAAAAATTCAAGATGCTGGCAAATTAGTCGCTATGAATGCTCGTCTAAAATCTGTGTTTCACGGAGGGAAGCGGCGCATTGTATATAATCATATAAAGCCGGATGAGATTATAAAACGAAAAGGAGAAGCCTTCTTAAAAGATTCTTTTGTTGTTACGATGTGCAGGCATCCATACGATGTTTTGGTGTCCAGAGTTTTCTGGGAGCGTTTTAAAAAAGGAGGAGACTCGGACTTCGATGTAGAGCGTGAAATTGATAATATGCTTAAAAAAGGACCGTTGAATTTTGATTATTACTTTTTGAACGAGAAGTTTATCCCTGATTATACTGTGAAGTATGAAGATATGACGAATGGCTTGAAGTGGCTGGATGATAAATTCAACTTAAAACTGGTTGAAAACCTTCCTGTTACAAAGAATACAGCCCGAAAAAAAGAAAAAGAACCGAAGGACATTCTGACGGAAGAACAGCGAGAACGTTGCTATGAAATAAATCGGCAAATTTTCAATAAATTCGGGTATGAAAAATAGAATGCAGATAAGCTATTTAATGAGAGGTGTACAATTTGAATAAGGTCGTTTTTGTGTCATATCCCAAGTCAGGGCGCACGTGGATGAGATATATTTTCCACCTACTGGGTTGCAAGGTAAAGTTTACTCATGCTGGACAAGGTACGTCCTTTTCACAGCGAGAGCCAGGAGTAGGTTTTTCCGCCGTGGACCTGTCGGTTTTAGGCGAGAAGAACATTTTTATGTATCGAAACCCGCTGGACACCGCAGTTTCTATGTTTTTTCAAATCCATAAACATGATGCAGTCTCCTTTTGGGGTAAAGGAATGATTCAGTATTGTCGAATGGCATGGAACAAGAACTCCCCGCCGTCAAATATTGATGAATTCGTTCTTCACCCCGTGTGGGGGGTAGAGAATATCTGTAGATATAACCAGGCCTGGCTGGAATATTTTAAAGATAAGCCAGATAATTTAGTCATTAATTATGAGGAAGCGACATCTGACTTGGCAGGAGTCGTCAAAAAGCTCTCTAATACTATAGGGCTTCATGGCGTGGATGCAGAGAATATTGCTAAACAAAGCGATTTTAAATCCATGAAAAAGCTCGAGCTAAAAGGGAAGTCAAAAGACTTGAGGTTGTACGGCCAAAAAAAAGGTGACCCCGATACAATGAAAGTCCGCCGGGGTATTATCCGGGGATATCGTGATTATCTGTCAGAGAAAACGATAGTTTCAGCGGAAAAAATTGCAGATAAATACCATTTTACTATTTGATCCAGTTTCTCGATTCGAGGGTATATTTGTGTGAGGCAGAGTCATTAAAATGATAGATTTTTTGAGTATAAAAAAATTTTTTTTTGGAAAGAACCGCCATGGGTTAGCAAATAAGCCATCGGTTTTTATACCATTCGATCAGCATACCTCCGTTGGAGGCCCCGCTACATTTTTAAAAAACCTAAAGACCTATTTTGATCGAGTAGGATTCCAGTACGCAAGTGATATAAGTAAGGCTTCTGTCATCCTATTCCCTATTTCCTATGACCTGCGAAAGTTAAAGAAGTTTAAAAAGCGAGGTGGGAGAATCTGCCAGAGGCTTGATGGCATTTATTACCCTGAGAAGCAAGGAGATGATTACATTAGGCGTAATCAAAAAATACAAACCATTTATTCTGAGTTAGCAGATCATATAGTTTTTCAGAGCGAGTATAGTCGCGCGCAGTGCTTTGATATGTTTGGCCCAATTCCAGAAAGTGCCTACTCAATTATAACTAATGGTGTAAATACAGAGGTTTTCTATCCGGATGTAGATCGTACTTTTGATCGAACAGATGTTCATTTTTGCACTACTGGAAACTTTCGAAATGCAGATATGCTTGTTCCGGTTATTCAAGCTCTAGATTCTATTCGTAATGATATTGACTTTGTTTTGCATATTGTTGGACCCATACGAAATGAAGATTGTGCTGCAGTAATGTCACGGGAATATATCGTCCATCATGACCGATGTAGCATGGATGAGGTATCAGATGTTTTGCGTAAATCTGATATTTTCATTTATAGTCACTTAAACCCACCCTGCCCGAACTCAATCCTTGAAGCCGTTGCTAGTGGCTTACCTGTTGTTGGTTATATGAGCGGTTCTATGGAGGAATTGTTGCCATTTTCTACCGTTCTTTTAGCTGATGCAGGAGGTAAGTTATATAATACAATTGAGCATTTTAAGCCGGCGCTTCTTGCTGAGAAACTTGTCTATGCAATTGAACATTTTGACGCCTGTCGAAGAATTAGCCTCGAGGCTTCTACAGCGTACTCTATGGATAATTGCGGGTTGCAGTATGGAGAGATGATTACTAGGGAGTTGGCGAAGTGCATGCCGGATGAGGGTTAGTGTTTTAGGTACAGTGCTACGGTGACTAGAGCCAACTCAAGTCTCGGTTTTAATGATATTGGGCGAAGAGTTATAGTTTGACGAAGCTGCTGCTGGGCATCTTTATACAATTTGTATTTGATATTTTTGTTCTTTATGGTGCGATGAAAGTCCAGTTTATCCTGAACAACCAAATGGTTGTAGTAGGACATGATTCCTGCTTGCTGGACTTCCCTAATAATTTCTTTTGATACCTTTCCTTTTGAGAGGTTGCGTGCAAGTATTCGGAATAGGCAGGCTTGGTCCATTTTTTTAAGAGTAACTCGCTTCTCATGGCGTCGAATGCCGTACAGTGGTTCTTGAAGGTTCATTATTTTGTGATCTTTAGCAATCCGAAGCCATAATTCATAGTCTTGTGTGAATTTAAATACTTCATTGTACCCACCGGCTTTAATTAAATCCTCTCGCCGGATAATAATAGATCCATGTGCTAGGCAGTTACGTTTTAGAAAACTGCTGTAATCAGGTTCTTCAGGAAGAAGAGTGGTTGATATGATATGCCCGTTATGATCTAGAGTAGCTCTTGATGTGCCTAATACGGTGATCTTGGGATGGGCGTCCATAAATGTAATCTGCTTTTCAAGGCGCCCAGGCATTGATATATCATCAGCATCCTGTCGAGCGATGTACGCTCCGGTGGAGCGGGTGATAGCCTTATTTAATGAGCGTGTTAAGCCAATGTTTTCCTCATTGGATAGGATTATTATTCTGGAGTCTGCTAGCTCTTTAATGTGGGGAATTGTCTGGTCGGTACATCCATCATCGACGATTATGAACTCGAAATCAGTAAAGCTTTGATCGAGTATACTTCGAACTGCAGGTATTATTGTTTCCTCACAGTTGTATACAGGCATAATGATGGATAATTGAGGAGTCATGCTCATGTAGATTTTCTCGCAATATTGTACATCTTAAATCAAGTCGCTGAATTCAGCATCTTGAATCGCTGTGGAAACACTAGATACCCCTTAGCTCACAAAATACTGAGGCCTACCCCAATTAACGGACACACATTTTTAAGTTAATATTATAAAGAGGCGCCCATATGTCGAAGAGAAAGTATAACAAATCATTAGACCACTACACTTTTTAAAATAACGCTTAAAAACCAGTATCATAGTTGAACATCAAAAAATCTTGCTGATAACGTTTACAAATTTTCCTTTTTATGTCCATATTCAACTCTTCAAAATATGTGTTTTCTTCAAGGTTAGCCGTACTATTTCTGTGTTCCGGTATAGGCAAATCAAATTTAACCGACAACTCGCTCCAGCCCTTGGCAAATGATTCAAGATGACCAATATAGTGTGGAATGAGCTTCCCCTTAAATGTTAAAAACCAACTTTGCGAGCGTAAATGCCTGTCTATTTTTTCGTCTGGTATACCACAAACAATATCAATAAACTCTTCTAAAGACATCCCTAGAGTTACACCGTGATTTATAAAAATATTTTTTTCGCCCGTTTCTATTGGTTGTAAAACTTTGTTCTTATAAGCCGATAACAATCGGTCGTATGGGTTACGTACAAATGCGAAGATAAAATTATCTTCCGATATTTTTGAAATTTTTTCTTGTGTCGTATGAAAAGCAATTTGATTTTCAATTAACCGTATCGCCTCTTTATCCCAATGTAGTGGTTCTTCTAATTTTCCTTTCCTAACATAATAACTGGCTAAGCATTGCTGAATAGAGCGTGTGGCCACCTTTGGAATTTGTATATACCCAAACTGGGAAAAGTTTAATAGCCATAACTCTGGCTTTTCACCCATAATTTTTCTATTGCGCCTCCAGTTTTTAAAAGACCATAAAACTGAGGAGCTCATTTTCATATTTGTTTTAATCGACCTATTCAACCCAATACTATCCATTTAACTTTTCAGCTTTCCTCTTAAACGAAATATGGATTTTTTTTCCATTTTAACGGCCAACTGATATGAAAGCGTTGAATATCTTTACTCTGTTGCCGCATACAACTCTTTATACTTTGATTAGCTTTAATCCCATCCAAATCAATAAACACAGGGCCTGTATCTGGGCACAGTATATTTTGTGCTTTTAGATCACCGTGACTGATTTGGCTGCGTTTTAATAGCTCAAATAAGGCTTGTATTTTTTTAGCCCAGTCGTGCCTAGCTTGATCATCGTAACTTTCGTTTTCAAAAATATCCAATGCGCGTGGTGCGTCTAAATATTCAGTTAATACATACGAGCGCCGTCTTATTAGTCCCCAGCGTTCTTCGATTAATGCGTATGAGAGTGCCGTTGGTATCCCCAACATTTCTAACACCAATCCATTTTTCCATGACACCGCTGCTCTCGATTGCATAAGCCCCCTTAACAAAGCATACGTTGGATTTTTAATGTTATAACGTTTTAACACATAAGGTTTACCTTGTATTTCTACTCGGGCAACGGTTGCCGTGCGCCCATCTTTTAATAGTTGACCTGCTTCAATTAATTGATCAGGTTTTTTTAGTGCTTGCTCTATTTCTTCGGTATAAAAACTTCGCTTAGCGACCAAAAACCGTGATGCTGTTTGTTGGCAAATATACGGTGTACAGTTTCTAAAAACCTTTTTATCAATAAACTTTTTTTGACGCCAGCGTCGTTTGTTAATCAATAGGTTTATCCATTGATTTTCAGTCATACTCCAACCGTTTACCTCAGCGGTTACTTCGTTTAATGCTTGATAGGCCAGCTCATCCCAAGTAATAGGTAGCTGGGCGTAAAACAAGGCCATATTTTGAACCGAGTCACCCGCGCTTACTGCCGTTTTATTAAACGTAATATCACCTGCGTCGATTAAGGTTAACTGATCATCATGTAGCAAAAAATTATCTAGGTGCGGGTCTTTAAGTATAAAGCCTGCTTCGTGACAGGCTAAAATCAACCGCGTCATAGCCGACATTATCGTTTTAAATTCCGCTGCTTCCGGCGCTGTTTTTATCCAGTCAGCCAAGGAGACTGCCTTATCAATGAACGCTATCAATACCAAGGCCATATCGCCTTGCTCAGTCGCATGTAACAGCTTGGCAGCGTTCACTCCTGCTTTACTTAATGCCTCTAGATTTAATTTTTCTTTAAGAGCGTAATTATTATATCCAGGGCCATAGAATAACTTGGCGATAACGGTTTGCCCTTGCCATGTAGCCTTACAGGTCAGCCTTTTACCGCTTAGGTGCCGAAGTGGTTGCAGTAGAACTAAATCAACGTCCTTGATTGATACGGCTAACGGTTCGGCGCTTTGCTTAGCCCACGCCTCAATGTTCGATAGCTGGCTCATAGCATTAAATCACTTAAGGTTTGCCAGACTAATTTAGCCGGTAAAGTTTGATAACAGGCCGGTTTTACGTCGCTTTGCTGATCAAATTCACATTCTTTTTTTAAACAAGGCGAACAACTAAAATCAGCTTGAAGACAGCGGTTATTCGGCCCCATTGTTCCGGTTAAAACAGAACTGGTCGATCCATACAGCGTAACCGCTGGGGTATGGCATGCCGCCGTTAAATGTGCCAAGCCGCTATCAACCCCCACCACCCCTTGCGCGTGCATTAACACAGCGGTTAAGGTCTTTAAATCGGTTCGTGGTAGTACGTACACCTGTTCAGACGTTTGCGCCAGCATCCCAGCGCGTTCTTTCTCCACTTTGTTACCCCAAGGCAGGTACACACTCAGTCCTTGTTTTACGGCCAAAACAATCAAATCTTTCCAGTAGGCATCAGGCCAATGCTTACTGACCCATGTAGTCGCGTGTAAAAAAACCACATACGGGGATTGTAATCCCTCAGGCTTCGTAAACGCTTCGCGTTGTAAGCCATAAGATAACGGTTTATCGTCTAGGGTATAGCCCAAACACGCCGCAAATAATTGCCTAACCCGTGTTATCGCGTGTTGGCCTTTCTCTACGTCTATTTTGGTTTGATAGGCCCATGCAGCCTGCCCTTCTCGACAACTGATTTTAGACAAACCACAGCGTTTACCGCGTGCAAAACGCGTGAGTAGCGCACTTTTGATCAGACCTTGGGCATCAATCACAACGTCATACTGTTGCTGACGAATATCTTTAATACACGCTTTAATCTCGGCTCGGTATTTAAAAATATTTTGTCGCCATACACGAATAGAAACCGGAATAACCCGGTTAACATTCGAGTGTAGCGCAGGGATATCCTTAAACCCTTTTTCCACCACCCAATCAAATTGAATACCCGGCAACGCTGCCGCTGCATCGCTTACAGCTGGCAAGGTATGTATCACATCACCCAAGGATGAGGTTTTTATTATCAGTATTTTCATATTGGCTGCGAAAAAATTTTAAACATTCAAAAAGAGTGGTTAGTGGAAAATACCATTAAATTACCGCTCTACAGCGGTACGTTCAATTCTATCACTATACGGCCTAATATTCGTTTTGGAATATACCTTAGACTTATGCGTTATCAAAAACCCAACTCTAAATTTAAAGGTTATTTTAAACTTGATTTACTACCTGATTTTTAGATAAATTAACCCTGGTAATGCTATTATTTATCTAATTTCGATTAATGTTTCTGCAGTTATGTATCGCATTTTTATTTTATTACTACTAATTACATTAAACGCGTGCAGTTTAATAAACGATGATACAAAAAAAAATTCGCCTCCGCTTTTAACAGCAAACGACATAAAGCGTATAGAAATAGTTGACGACCTTCCTAACCCGCCCAAAGAGTACGAATGGATCGTTTACAAAGGCCTAGCTTTCTTAAAACCTATTTTTTGGCGTGAATATAAAAATAATAAAATTTATGTTTCAACACCGTTACCACTAACTCAAGAGGGTCAGTACGAGGCTGGAATTTCAGTCCGTACGATACGTCACATTAAAGCCCAAAATGGCATTAGTGCCGATAAAGCAGCCCTTAGATTGATTAATATTATTGATAAAAAACAAACCACCAAACGGTTAATCTTTTCAAAAGACTTTTCTAAAAAAGTTAAACTTTTACGCTATCGCTATCAAGATAACAGCAACCCTAATGCCCCTTTTATTGTACATATGCATTTTTTAATTGATAACGAGCAGAGTTATATTAATATATTTGACTATAAAACCCCTGTTAAAAGCTGGGACTACGCATGGAAAACCAGAGCGTTATTTATTTTTAATAACCTACGCCCCGTGGACTTTTTATAATTTAGAACATTAGGATAAAACATTGTCTAAGAAAGCACTTAATTTAGTTTTAACCATACGCGACGATATTGATTCAAACAATATCTATTCGAATGGCATTAGCCAAAATATAATATTTTTTTATGACCTATTTGAATTACTTGGCCATAACGTCACACTGATGATCGTTACTAAACGCGATAAAAAATTTATTCGTTTTAAAAAGGATAAAAAATATAAAATTCGTACCATAGATGAAGTAATTCAAAAACATGGCGATATCGATATTCTATTTGAAGTAGGCAATATAGTCGGCGACGTTATCAGAAAAAAAGTAACTGACAAGGGTGGCAAAATTTTGCATGTACTATGCGGCAATCAACTTATTATGGATATGGAGTTGCTGTTTTATGATGATGGGAAAGATGCTGGGTTCAGGCACATGTATAACGATATCGATCATGTTTGGATTATCCCGCAGCATACTCACCAAAAATCATATATCGAAGTCATGTCCAATGCAGAAGTCAACGTATGTCCCTGCATATGGGAGCCTGACTTCGTAACCTTAGAATCTAAAACACATCTTCAATTCAGGGAAACGCCTAATATCTATGTTATGGAACCGAACTTAAGTGTTCTAAAAAACTGTCTAATCCCCGTGGCAATTATAGAAGCACTACATAGGAAAAACCCCACATCTTTTAACCAGGCCTTCATTGTTAATGGCCAAGTAGTTAATAACCATCCTTATTTTTTAAATAACATTGTCAGCAACTTCCATGCTTCCAACGCATTTCGTTATTCCGACAAAGTGTTTTATACGCCACGTGCTAGCTTTACAGAAGTGTTCACACATTATGATGTGCTGCTTAGCCACCACTGGAAAAACCCGTTAAATTATCTGTCTTTTGAAGCGCTTTACCATAATATACCTTTTGTCCATAACTCAGAATTGATGAAAGACGTAGGCTACTACTACCCAGAGTTTGAGGTGCACGACGGTGCTCGAGCTGTAGAGGATGCACTTTTAAATTATAAAGCAACTTTTAAAGAACACGTTAAACGTAACCAGACTTATGTTGAATCCCTTTCCATTCACAATACATCGGTGCAGGAAACATACAAATCACTTATTGCTAAAGCATTAAATTAAAGTTTTCTTAATTATTACGACCACGTAGTCCACTCAATCACGCCATTGCCCTTAAATTTAAGTTGCTCAGGTGATTTTATTTGAGTAAATTTTTGCAAAGTTTCAGCTACATCCGGTGCAAGAATTTGATCCTTATGATAGCAAAATAAATTTGCTGATCCTCCTAACATATCATTCACTGTGCAGCCAAAATAATTATTTTCATGGAAGTATGGCGTTACATGGTAATAAATGATGTAGTCTTTTGATAATATCCAATTGATTAAATCATGAGAGTATTTTTCTTTATCATTTTCAACGTATAAAAATGGTTTAAATTTATCTATAAGCGGCTCGGCTCCTTTTAATGCCGGCAATTCCATGCCTTCGATATCCAGCTTTATTAACTTTAGTGAACTCAAATTATATTGTTGGAACACCGAGCTTAACGATCTAACTTCAACAACAGTATCAGTTTGCTCATGACTGACAGATGCCATACCATAATTACTATTGCCATCAATAGTTGGTGAAAGTTTTAAGTATAAACTCTCACAAACCTCACCAAGACCATAAGGTAATGCAATTACATTGTTTATCGTATTAAGTGAAATGTTAGCGCATAAGTTCTGAAAAATAGGTTGCTGCGGCTCAAAAGCTATCATCTTTCCACTGCCCAACTTTTTAGCCAGTGGTATAGTAAGTGCACCTATATTTGCCCCACCATCGATTACGATATCACCCTCTTCGCAAATTTTTCCGAGTAAGGCTACCTCTTCATCGCAATATTCACCCGTGTTATAGAGCGATCGGCCAATGTATGTATCTTTTTGATTAACTAAAAATTTACCGTGTTTACAATCAATAAGCTGATAACTCATGTTTTATATGCCTAATTTTTAAAAATTTTGTTAAATCATAGCATGTAATTTATTTCAAAAATCACATGCTTAATCCCACTTAACACTAATTTAAATTCATTTTTTTATGTCGCCAATTTCGGCTTGATTATCGGTGCTATATTTATTTAATAATTTGACTGACGCTTTTCTTCTAACCATTTTTTTATGAGTAAATCCCTTCTATAACAATAATCAGCCCCTACTGCTAGCATTTTCTGAGCAACGGGCAGTCGTACAAAATTTTCCAAAAAAAAGGGCGTATATAAATACGCCCTTTTCACCTAACAAAAACCGTTAGTTATTTTACATAAGTATTACCAGCTGATACCTGCACCAGCACCGATGGTTACATCGCTGCCACTGACACCGGCTGACATTTTAACGTTAACACTATCAGTAACCATGGCTGATCCACCAAAGGCAATCGCTTGTTCGCCTTGGAAGTTACCATAGCCTACACCCATAGAGTATTTATGCCCTGGGAGAGGCGCTGGTATGTTCGCCATAGCCGCTACTGCTGCGATACCGCTAGTGTTGTCATCGATTTGATTCTGTAGCTTGCCTTCAAGTGCATCTAATTGCCCTTTATTAACAGCATCATAGGTCGATACACCATCAGCTACACCAGTTACAGTAATTGGGTCACCTGAGCCAACATCGCTAAAGGTCGCACCATTATCATCCAACACCATTTGTGAGGATGTTGCACCACCGCTTAACGTAGTTGATGTTGTAGTCACAACCAAACCATGATCAGACACACCATTATTTAAGGTTAATGACACTTCAGCATCGGATAATGAAAGCTCGCTATTGGTTGTTCCAGCAAATACCTCGCCATTTTCAACCGTTAGGTTACTCAAGCCATCAGCACTAGTGAATGAAGAATCACCACCGGTAACAGCTACACCCGCATTCAATGTTGTCGCACCATCAACATTCAACGAACCATCAAGCTGAGTTGCACCTTGAACAGTTAATCCACCTAAGCCAATTGTTGCTGTATTTACTTGCACTTGGCCAGTAGTTGGATCATTAACAATGGTATTGATATTTGTTGAATTCGTTGCAATTGAGGTTGAGTTATTAGCTACACCTGTTGAATTCGTTGCCACTGATGTATTAGTGTTTGAAATCGATGTTGAATTCGTTGCAATTGAGGTTGAGTTATTAGCTACACCTGTTGAATTCGTTGCCACTGATGTATTAGTGTTTGAAATCGATGTTGAGTTATTAGCTACACCTGTTGAATTCGTTGCCACTGATGTATTAGTGTTTGAAATCGATGTTGAATTCGTTGCAATTGAGGTTGAGTTATTAGCTACACCTGTTGAATTCGTTGCCACTGATG